>Ga0207711_10000007_pt1 | contig 759410 bp, 526 predicted proteins | sample KBSS34metaG_FD_184401 | JGI IMG/M metagenome (GOLD analysis project Ga0207711, IMG submission 184401) | Switchgrass rhizosphere microbial communities from Kellogg Biological Station, Michigan, USA - KBS S3-4 metaG (SPAdes) (version 2) | ecosystem: Host-associated > Plants > Roots >...
CTACACCGGCTTCAAGTATCGTCCCAGTTCCAACAACGCCACGCTCACCACATTTCCCAACGCTTACCGCAATGGAGATTTCTCGCAGGCGCTGGGTCCGCAACTTACCGACAGCAATGGTCAGGCGATCTTCGACCCCGCGGGCCGGCCTGTGTATAGCGGCGCAGTCTACGATCCCTTTTCCGCGCACACGGTCGTCGGCCCTGACGGCAGAAGCTACATCGTTCGCGATCCTTTCCCGGGCAACATCATTCCCAGCGGATTTGCCGGTCTCAGCACTGTCTCCCAGACCATCCTGCAGAGCTTTCCAAAGGCGGACAGCAACGCAATCTTCGACAATTTCTTCCGCCAGCAGAGCTCCAAGATTGATGAGCATCGCGTCGTGGTGAAGATCGATGAACACTTGTCTGAGAAACATGCGATCTTCGGCAGCGTCTTTACCGGCGGCTTTTCCAACACCAACAACGGTGGACTGAACCTGCTCGACTCTCTCGACAATTCAGCGCCTACTACACAGATACGGCTGACTTACAACTACGTGCATTCCCCCACGTTGATCAACAACGTTAACGTCGGCTTCATCCGGGATACGGGATTCACGGGTACTCTGCAGCCCGGCCCCGGGCTCGATGCGCTGGGCCTCTCAGGATTGCCTGCCTTCGCTCCGAACAGCCCATATCCTCAGATCGGAATCGGTACGGTGCAGAACAGCATCGGTGCCGGAGGCGCATCGACAGACGCCGAGAATCGCTACATCATCAACGACAATCTCACGATGATTCGCGGCAGGCACACCATCACCTTCGGCGGAGAAGTTCGCCGCCTGCAGCGCATCGAAGAAGGCTTGCCTGGCGGCAGCATCACCTTTGAGCCCACCGAGACCGCTCTAAACGGAACCGGATTTGCAAACGGCCAGGCCACCACAATTCCTGCCGGCACCGGCAACGCCGCAGCAAGCTTCCTTTTCGGCGGCACGGATTTCGTCAACATCAGCTATCCCGTTGAGTCGGGCTATCGCTGGTGGCAGAGCGGCCTCTTCGTCCAGGACGACTGGAGAGTTTCGCCAAGCCTCACGCTCAATGTGGGTCTTCGCTACGACCTGCAGATACCCAGAACTGATGAGAAGGGCAATGTCTCCACGATGGACCCGACCCTGCCGAACCCCGCTGCCGGTGGCCTTCCCGGTGCGTTCACTTTCTATGGAAACGGCACTGGACGCAATGGAATCTCTCGCATAGGACGCATTGACCGTAAGGGCTTCCAGCCCAGGATTGGCCTTGCCTGGTCTCCCGGTTCACAGCATAAGACGGTCCTGCGCACCGGTTTCGCCATCACCCGTCCCCTGGGCAATGACAATCTCGAAGAAGGCATCGGCGGCGGCCAGTACACTACCGGCTTTTCCGGCCTGGCCATGCTCAACCGGCCTCAGGACTACGTAGGCTCGCCGGGCTATTACTGGGACAACACCTTCCCGCAGTCGAGTGTCGCGGGAGCAACCCTCGATCCCGGCCTGCTTGTCGGCAACGATAATCCGCCGATGATCCTTCCCCGCGCCGGCACACCGCCCACGCAGCTGTATTGGAGCGCTCAGATTCAGCGGCAGATCACCTCAAGCCTGATCGCCAACGTTGGCTACGTCGGAATGCACACGTATCATCTCGGCGTCTGGTCCAAGCCTAATGAGGTAAACCCAACCATGGCGCAGCAGAAATACGGATCAGTCGCCGCAGCCAACGGTCTGCTCCTGAACGAGTTCCTCTCGCTTCCTGTTAGTGATCCCCGTGTGCAGGCAGCCGGCATCAATCCGCCATGGGACGGTTTTGAAGCCACCTTCGGAGCGGGCGCAACCGCGAGCCAGGCTCTTCGCCCATGGCCGCAATATGGCGACGTCGACAACCCGTTGAACCCCATCGCCAGCGTTTCCTACAACGGCCTGCAGACCAGCCTGCAAAAGCATTTCTCGCACGGACTGACTGCATTGCTGTCTTACACCTTCTCCAAGACCATCGGTGACGCCGATTCAAATGCGGGCGCCAGCTCCGGCGCAGAAAACGCAATCTTTGCCGGCTCCTTTTATCAGGATTACTACAATCCCAAAGGAGATCGTGCGGTTACCAGCTCGGACATTCCGCACGTCGTCTCGCTCAGCTATACCTATGAGCTTCCCTTCGGTCCACAGCGGAAGTTTCTGAGTCACGGCGGCATCGTCGGCGCGGTCGCCGGTGGATGGTCGGTTTCCGGCATTCACCAATATCAAAGCGGCCGTCCCATCCACATCGAATACGACGCCTTTGGCTCTTCCAATCCCTACTTCGCCGCCGGTGACGGTTTTAGCTTCCGTCCGAACATCGTTCCAGGGCAGCCGTTCAAGAATCCGGCGTACAAACGCAGCTGCTCGGGTCCGCTGCAAGCGACCTCGGGTCGCAATCCCTGCCAGTTCTACATCAATCCCGCAGCGTTCACCATTCCCGCACCCGGAGCGTTTGGTAATGCGCCCAACCTTATCTCGGCGCTTCGCATGCCCGCATACATCAATGAAGATCTTTCTGTCGCAAAGCGCACCAAGATTTTCGAGAACCTAAACCTTCTCTTCCAGGCCAACTTCTTCAACGCGCTCAACCGGACGACCTTTTCTTCCGGCGGGAACGCTCAAACCTTCATCATCAACGGCGCCCCACCTGATCTCAGCGCCGCATCGCTCGAACAATCGAATACGGTTTTCGGAATCATGACCTCGCAGCAGAATGGCGCGCGAACCATCCAATTCGGTATGAAGCTGGAATTCTGAATACTCCGCGGTGCCAGCCGCCCGCAATTGCGGCTGGCATCGCGGATTCTTGGCCAGATTCAACTAGGGTGAGATCTCGTTTTTCTCTTAACCTACCCACCAATGTCTCCGCGTACGGCGCGGTTCGCAATCCGACTTCTATTCAATCCTTGGAGGTCACATGAAGAGCCACTTTCCTCGGACGTCCTGTTATGTCGTCGCTGTTTCGCTATTCCTGTTCTCTTGCGGCTGCTTCGGACAGACGACACCGCCTCAAAGTAGCTTCTTCGCAACCGCTGCAGAGGAGTCGTACTCGACCTACCAGATGTCTGGAGATGGCGATCTGTGGCCAAGCTGTTGGGCGGACGATGGCAATCTCTACTCTGCCAATGGAGATGGTAAGAACTTCACCAACACCTTTTACGCAATGGCCGTCGGCAAGATCACCGGCGCGCCGCCAAACCTCTCCGGAACCTTCGTCGCCGGCGACGTCGGCATGAACTATAGCGGCAGCCCCTACACTGACAAACCTACAGGAATGCTGTGCGTCGGTGGGACCCTCTATCTGGCATATCAGAATCTGAATGAGAACACCTTTGAAGACGCCCCTGCGGCCACGATCATCGCGTCCACAGATCATGGCGCAACATGGTCGGCCAATCCATCTACGCCTATGTTCGGTACCCCCGGTAATCCCAGCAGCCCGCTCGCCTATCGCTTCACCACCATCTTCTTTGCCGACTTCGGCCAGAACTCCAGCAATGCCATCGATAGTTATGTCTATGCATACGGCCTTGACAGCAACTGGCGCGACCAGACAGCCGTGTATTTGGCCCGCGTTCCGAGCAGCAGCATTCTCAACCGTTCCACTTGGCAGTTCTATACCGGCTTGAGCGGTACAACACCTACCTGGTCGAGCGATATCACCACCAAGGTAGCTGTGCTCACCGATCAGCGCCAACTCTATCAAACTATGTTTGGTACTGATTGTCCGACCAATCAGAAGGTGATCGCGCAGGGGGGTGTCGTCTATGACCAGCCTCTGCATCGCTACATCCTATCCTCGTGGGGATGCGCCACCCATGAGTTCTACGAAGCGCCTCAGCCTTGGGGTCCATGGAGCCACATTGTCTCCAAGGACTTTGGCCCGCTCCGCCTCACGCAAAACCGTGGCCAGTATGGCATCAACATCCCATCCAAGTTCATCAGCTCCGACGGCAAGACACTGTATGTGCAAAGCAATGTCTGCTGTAGTGGAGACTCCTATCGGTACTCGCTCCGCAAGCTCTACCTCACGCCCTACACAACAACATCGCGCACCAACTCACCATCCAACGCCAACCTCGCAACCCAGGCAGGCACGATCGCCATCAGCAAGAGTACCCACTTTGGAACTCTCTGCGGCCTCAACTGTTCCGATCAGCTGAACAGTGGCAACACGACGGCAAGCGAAGATGACTGGGATGAGGAGAACAAACCAGCAGATGGCATCTCCAGTTACTGGGGCTATACCTGGCCAAAGCAATACAATATCAACCAAGTCGTCTATCAAACGGGCAATGTCTTCTCTGATGGCGGCTGGTTTGCCAGCAATCTCACCGTCCAGGTCCGCCATAACTTCGCATGGGTCAATGTTCCGGGAGTGACCGTCACACCAGCCTATCCTATGACAACACCGCGACCGCACAAACCACTTACACGTTCAATTTTCCCGATGAAGTAGCAGACGGCGTCCGCATTATCGGAACGCCTGGGGGCTCCTCCTACTTCACCTCCATCACCCAGCTCGGCGTCTATTACCGCAGCTCAGCGCCAAACATCGTGCTTGATCCTGGTTTTGAGTTGCAGGCCACAAACACCGTCTCCAGTCCGTGGAGTACTGAAGGCCCGGACAACCATGGTATCGATCGCGGTCTCGGCTTCGCTCACTCGGGCTCCAACGATGCCTGGGTGCGTGATTCTACTACCAATTGGAACTCCGTTATCCAGCACGTCGCCGTTCAGCCCAACACCGACTACGTCCTTACAGGATGGGTACAGAATAACTTCAGCAGTAACCTCGGCTACTTCGGAGTTCGCAAAGCGGACGGCATAACCGTCCTCGCAGAGAAATCCTTTAGCGCGTCGCCCAACTACACGCAGCAAACAGTATCTTTTAATTCCGGCTCTAATTCGACCATCACCGTCTACTGCGGCTTCTGGGGACAAGGGGTCGACCAATGGCTGCGCATGGACGATATCGCATTGGAGTAATCCACCTCGTCGCAATTGGCCAGGACCCGTTATCTGTTTCTTGCAACAGCCAATCTTGTTATTGCATTGCTCAAGTATTCGCAGCCATGGTTCGCTGTAATTGCTGATTTTTGTAATATGGGAGCGCAGGGAGTGACATGGAGCAGCTTGATTCTTTATATGAAGCAATTCACCGGCTCTCCGTGATGTTCCTAACCATCTTTGCGCTCGACCTGAAGGGGCTGGGACCAACCACAAAGCTCAGGGGCCTGTTGCTTGTGGTGAAGAGCATGGGCGGCGCGGTCTTCTGGCCAATCCATCGGCTAACTGCAAAGGCCGCAGCAAGTGTAGCAGGGATAATATCGCGCGGCTTCTTGGGTACGTGGCGGTCACACTTTATTGATTTTCCAGGAAACGAATCGATGCGCGAAAGTGCTGAACTGCGAACGTTTGCGCTCCTTTTCTTCATGGCAGTGCTTGTTCTTCCGAGCATTGCCGCCCAGTCACTTACGGGCTCCAGCGTCTCCCTTCAGGTGAGCGGCACAGAGAGATTGGTAGAGAAATTCTCTCTCCGCTCGGGAGGAAGTTGGATAGGCACTCTGTCGTCTGACGCGCCAGTGCAGGTACAGACGGAAACGGGGATGGTGGCGTGTCCGATTGCGAAGGCAGCATCAACTGACGGCGGCATTCTAGTGAGTGGGGATTGCGCTATCGGAAGGTATGAGCAACGTATTCAACTCATTGCGAGTCAGGCTGCATTCGAAGTCACTACTACGTTCACGCCGCGGAAGGATGCGACTGTCTATTCTGTTGAAGATCGCTATAATTTTTTACCGCCGCGTCGATCGAGAGTCGATGAGCGAAACGGGCCTCTCGATTTTGTCTGGTCGCAGAATATCAAGAGCGAGCCCGGCGATCTTGTCCCGGCGAATAGTTTCAAATCGCCTACCCTTATGATGCAGCAGGGGCGGATCTTTGCGGCACTGTTGCCCCATTTGAACTCGCGTCGGCCGGAGATCCGCGCTCTCGACTTAGATGTCACCTCCGGTGAATACCCGTGGATGGCATACGGGGCAATCCCGTCGGAGCCTCACGACCATAGCTATTTTCGCCGCACGCTGGGGACGAAACTCACACTAATCGCCGGACAGATCTCGTACTCTTATAGGATCGTGATTGCAGACGAGCCGCCGAGACTCGGATATCGGCGAATCGTCCGTCTCCTGTGGCAAGACAGTGGGCATCCGGCATTACTAGATTCAGTTGACGAGCAACAGAACGCCGTTCGACCTGAGCTTGAGTCGTTTGCCGAGTGGCGTAAAGCAGCTTGGGAGACCCAGGCGGATCGTATCTACCTTTCATTTCCATGTGGGGGTAGATCTTGCGGCACCCTCTCAAGTGATCGCAACTACAAGGGCATTTGGTCGCAGGGTGAACCCGATGCCTGGTTTAACGCGTGGTTTGAATCACTGCGCACCGCATACGGCTGGTACATCCACGGGCGTATGACGGGGGATAGAACCATGATGGAGAAGGCTGAGAGTGTGCTGAATCTCGCCCTCTCGTCTCCGCGAAACGAGGGTGCATTCCCGACAATTTATCTCGTAAGGGAAGGGCATTGGATTCCGAGCGACGGGTGGGCGGGCTATTCCGATAGCTACCACGCTTTCTCGATGTCGTGGACCGCCTATTGGATGCTTCGATGGGCCAAGGATCTGACGCCCAATCGAAAAGCCGACATCCTGTCTTTCGTCAAGCCGTATGGAGATTTTTTGCTCGCCCATCAGGAGTCGAGCGGCGTCATACCATCCTGGTACGACGCGGGAAATCTAGAGCCACGCCAAGAGTTCCGTGACTTTAACGCCGAGACTGGACCCTCCGCCCTACTGCTTGCAACATTGGGCGAGGTGACGGGAGATACGCGATACATGGTTGCCGCCGAGCGCGCCATGTCGTTCATACAGAGAGAGGTGCTGCCCCGTCAGCGGTGGTTTGATTTTGAAACATATCTGTCCTGCGCACGCAAGGACTACGATTTCTTCGATCACTGGACAGCACAATATCCTCAGAACAATCTGGCAGAGATTCAGGCCGTCGCTGCAATGCTTGTCCTGTTCCGTGCCACCCATAAGCCAGAGTATCTGGAAAAGGGCAGGGAGATGCTCGATTACCTGCTTCTGACCCAGCAGGTTTGGAACAACCCGCAGTTCACGCCGCGATTGCTGGGTGGCTTTACCACGCAGAATTCGGACCAGGAGTGGAGTGACGCAAGGCAAGGCTATGCGGCAATAGTGCTCGCCGACTACTACGAGGCAACTGGAGAGTTCGAGTATCTCGAGCGCGCCGTAGCTGCGACTCGTTCGACATTCGCAGTCGCTCCGTGGGAAAACTGGGCGCACACCGGTTACATCGATGAGCCTGGCGCTCTTACTGGTTTTCACTGGGGAACAGGAAGTGCGATGACCACGGTAGAGATGCTCTATCCAAGTCTTGGCGATGCGTTGATCGACCTGCGCGTAAATCGTGGCGTTGGCTTTAACGACTGCACTATCACCGACGTTACGGTGCACGGAAAGCTGATCGCATTCCATATCGACTCGCGTACAAAAAAACAGCCTATCTTAGTGCGATTTCGCGGCGTTGATCCTGTCGCACAGTATCGCCTCAGTTGGAACGGAGGCCCGTTTCGGACGATTTCCGGCGCTGCGCTCGCACACGACGGCTTGGAAATTGCTACTGGCATATGAGTGATGGACCGGGCGTCTTCAGAGCGGATTGTCGGCTATCTGGAAACGGCAGGGATAGTGAGCGGAAACTTGGCTTCTCGAAATATCGCTTTCTTCGATGAGTGCATTTGGCGATGACGCGCTCGACGAGATTGAGACAGTGTGCCTTTAGCTTCCGAACGGCTGTCGAGCCGAGAACTAGCATGTAGCGCGATCGCGAGATAAGGTCGCAGATCAACCGCGGCAATATCAGCAGACTCAAGGAAGTCTGGAGATTTGAAGCCGGCGACGCCTACAGCCTCGATCCAGTAGGCAATTGGCTATCAGATGCTTCGACGCTGTCTGGCGTCAGTTCCAGTAGCGTAACCTTCGACGCTGATGATCGCCTCTCGACCGAGACCTACGACGCCAATGGCAACACGCTAAGCTCGGGCGATAAAACCTTCACCTACGACTTGGAGAACCAGCTCCCATCGATGAACACGGGCGCGGTCACGCTCTTGTATGACGGAGATGGCAATCGCGTCGGCAAAACGCTGGGCAGCCTTTCTAAGCAATCACCAAGAAGCCATTTTGACGTGCGGATGACAATTTGGCGAGGCACAACTGCATCATCATTATGATCGGGCAGCCTGAGCTACTCCTTCGGACATCTTTCATAACCGTTGGCCATAACGTGCGAAGGAGTGTCTCAGCCGATCTTTCGAGACCCACTCGGCATCAACTTCGTAATGATTTGTGGTTACCAGATAACACTTCTCTCGTCGAAAATTTCTATTAAATTCTTATCTGATTCAAAAATCATATTTCTTTTGCGCCCAGATGGAGTTTTGGCAAGGCACATGTCCTCGTTTTGAATGAACGCCGTCGAGCTAATATCGCTCCACGCTCGTGAAAGACTTGATCGAGCTTTTCAATGCCCGTCTGGATCGCCTTTTTATCGAAAGCAGCCAATCCAAAAAGTAATCCCGGCTGCACCGGCTTGATGGCGTAGCACGCCAGCGAAGGAACGTCGAGTCCCGCCTCTCTCAGGCGAGTGCTCAATGCAGCATCGTTGACGCCGTCTGCCAGTAGCCCCAGCCAAGTTCATTCCCTTTCCGGAAACTGGAAAGTGCAGCGGCAATCCGCGGTGGCGCGCCTGTTCAAGAAAATAGCTTTGCCGTTCCGCGTAGTGCTTGCAGCAGCGGCGCAGGTGCGCATAAAACGCGCCGCTCTCCAGAAAAGCAGCCAGTGTCGCCTAGTCGATCAGCGGACTGTAATCATCCACGATTGACTTCAGCTCCGTAAATCGATCCACCAGTTCCGGCGGCAGCACTACGTACCCGATTCTCAACCCTGGAAACAACGTCTTGCTGAATGAGCCGATGCAGATCACCCTGCGCTGTTCATCGAGACTCTGTAAGCTAATCCCGTCTGGGTACAACGTTCCGACGGGCATATGATGCTCGCCAACGCCGTGGCCATGAAGCTCGCCGGCATCGGCAAATCAACGCCCGACGTTCCCGACGGCGTGATCGTCTGCGATAAGGACGGCAACCCCACCGGCATCTTCAAGGATGCAGCCAAGGATCTCGTCGAGCGTGTCATTCCACCTCCCTCTGAATCTCAGGTTGAAGCCGCTCTTCTCGCTGCACAGAGTTACGCATTTGAGAACGGCGTCACCAGCGTGCAGGACATGGGCTTCACCGGCTCCAAGGCTGCCGACATGCAGGCTCTTATACTGCGTGGCTATCAGCGCCTGCTGAGTCAGGGCAAGCTCAAGCTGCGCGTCTCTGCCCGTTTCCCTCTTGACCACTATCGCCGCCTCGCCGATCTTGGCATCATGACCAACTTCGGCAACGACACGCTGGTTGTCGGATCGCTCAAAGCCTTCGCCGACGGCTCGCTCGGATCAGGCACGGCATGGTTCTTTGAGCCCTTCAACGATGCTCCCGGCAGCTCCGGACTTCCCTCCGAAGACCTCGCGCATACCGATCAATTCAAGGCGCTTTATTCCATCGCATTTGCGCCAGAGAAGGATGAACGAATGATTGCCGATGGCGGTGACTCATCGCCGATTCTCCTCTGAGAAGAAGACTTTCACCGCATGGATCGCGTGCAGCATTCCGCCAATATTCTTCGGCGCAGGGGAAATGGTTGTCTCCCGATCCCTACTCAGGCAGCTATAACTATTCCGGCCCGCAGACTTTCAACTGCTACTCTTAGGCGCGGACAGAGCAATAGACGCGCATCCAATCGCCGAACGCTCGAGATAAGTCGTCAGGCTATATCCAGCGTCCTTTGCGTCTTTGCAGGCTCGCAAAACGGCGCGCTCGATTTCTTGTAAAGAAACAGTTTCCTCAACGTTAGGTTCGGCAACCTTGATTAATGAGGGTAACTGGAGCCAACAGAGCAATTCTTCGAATTGTTCCTTGTTCATGTACGTTTCATTGAATGCTTCATGAACACCAGTGAGCCATCGGACGTCTGGATCTGTCCAGAATGCAGGTGATGCGATCGAGATTTCGGGCATATCTTCGAGCAATAGAAGAACTCGTATACGCGCCGCAATTCTCCACGTCTTCTGTTCGTCTACTCCCATGGATGCGAAAATCTCCGCCAGGGCCGATCGCAGGTGAAATTCATCGAAAATCCTAGCCCGATTCCGAGCGATTGGAAGGCTATGGAGGATGATCCAGGCAAGGATAGGAGCCCAAGTCTGTTCCGAAGGCACTCCCGGTTCATGCTTGGGTAACATATAGCCGACTGCAGGTGGCCATGCCGTCGAAAAGTCACGTCCCAGATGCGGCAATTGAAGAGCAGAGAAAGTTGCAGCTCGAATGGCCAGTTCGAATCGCCCGCTTGGGTCAATCGATCCTTGATCCTGTGCAGAAGAATCAAGATTGGCTTGTAGCCCTCTGCCTTCTTTCGGCAGGTAAGACGATTCTTTGATTAGTCCGGGCACGTCTGTAGAAATACTGTCCAAGATTGTCTCGAACCAAACTCGGCTCTGTTCGAAGAAATCGGCGAAGCGATCGTCTTGCCATGCAGAGATTGAAGCAGCGGAAGGTTTGCGGGCAGTGGCGCCGGGGTACTTTTCCATGAGAGGTTCTGTCGCCGGATCTTGTTGTTGCAAATCGGAATTGCCGGAAGTCTCAAGAAAATGTTGGCCCCCCTTAAATCTTGATTCGTGGTTTGCCCGTTTAGGCTCGGCCGCGATCTCGGCGAAAAGGCGGGCGTTTCTTCCGCTGATGGCCCGATTCAGCTGCTCATGTAATGGTCTCAGGCGGAACTTTAAGAGTGCGTCATCAACGTTATGAATTCCGCGGCCGCCAAGCATCTGGCAAAGCCCTTCCCAAGGCTGTTCCATGGTTGATCGGAGTTCACGCCAATTCAGCAGAACCACATATTGATAACCGCGCAACTCGATGCTCATGCCGTGATTTTGCAAATCGCCGACGTGACGAAGATACTCAAGTCCACTGACAATGTCACGGTAAGCTACGATAGCCGAGCCTTCAAAGGCAAGGCCCAATCCTTCGGTAAGGCTCTTTTGTTGTAGAGAACCATCAGCTTTATTCATTGAGGCGGCAGAGATGTGAACGGACCCTCGCGTGCTTCCGTATCGATTGTTATAAAGAACAACAGCGCGCTGATCGTGCAATCGATTTGAAAAAGCGAAGACATTCTCATCGACGGTTCCATGATCAGTCCAAAAATCATACAATGCAAAATTAGTGCTCTCGGCAAAGAGCTTACGGTTCTTCAAAAGTGGTGCGATGTCATGCTGATGGCGAGCTATTAGATCGTTATTTGCATGCTCATCCATTCTTGCCCGTTTGAATTCCATTCCGTATCGCTCGGTAAAGCCCTCGATCTGCCCATGGCCAAACATCGGCAGGCCAGGCAATGTAGCAAGCAAGGTGCAAGTGCCGAAATACTTATCACCCGAACCGAATTGGTCGATGGCCGTACGCTCGTCCGGATTGCTCATGAAGTTGACATAGCGCTTGAGGATGTCCGGGTCAAATTCGATTGTCTTTTTCAGATAGGATCGATACTTAGCATTCTCTTCATCACGCAGCATGTTCATGAAAGCGCTGTTGTAAACCCGATGCATGCCGAGTGTCCGCACGAAATAGCCCTCGAGCAGCCAGAACGCCTCCGCGAGCAGGAGCGTACCCGGAACTTCGGTGGCAACGCGGTCGACTACCTCGCGCCAAAATTCATGGGGCATCAGGGCATCGAAATGCTCCTGGGACATTGCGTTCTCGGCGCGCGATGGAATTGAGCCGCCTGCCCCAGGCAATGGAAACCATAGCCTTTGAACATGGCGTTTAGCCAGGACCATCGCTGCGTCAAAACGGATAATCGGAAATTGCCGTGCGACATGCAATATGGTCTGCATGACATGTTCGCGAACCACTGCTTGGGAATAATCCAACTGCGCCGTATCATTCCACGCGAAAGAGGTTCCATCATTGCCGTGATAGACAAATCGAGTACTTCCGTTGTGGTGATGCCTTAAACGAAAGACCACAGCAGCGTCAGTCTGATCGTAATAGTGATCCTCAATTTTGATTTCGACACGGCTGTCGGGAGAAATATCAGGGCCGTCGAATTGATATACGGGAAATGGACTTTCAGGTCTGGAGATAAACCAGTCGGGATGCTCGATAACCCAAGGAGAGTCGATTCCCATATGATTTGGAACCATATCGCTGGCGAGTCGAATGCCTTGCGCTGCGGCACGATCACGCAAAATGGTGTAGGCATTCGGACCGCCAAGGTCTTCTGCGATGTTGTAATCCTTGAGTGAATATGCTGACGCTACTGCATCGCTTTGCCCGCGTAATCGCTTGATCGTTTTGGACGCTATACTTCTTTCCCATAGTCCAATCAACCACAGTCCGGTGATGCCTCTGGCGGCGAGCAGACTCAGTTCCTCATCGGGGATGTGATCGAGATGATGAATATGACGTCCATATTTCTTTGACAACTGCTCAAGCCAGACATAGGTGCTCTTGGCCATCAATACGACGTTCGGCATCCAGGCCTGGTCGGCGCTAAAGGCCTCGTACTCATGCAACGGCGCCTGATAATCCTTGGCGTAACGGCGATGCCTGACTCCGTCTGAACCAGTTACAAAGTCGGAGCCAAACTCTTCGTCGTACCCGATAAATTCATCCCCTTTGAAACCTTCGCCTCCCCAGCCTGGCGCTGCATGGCGATGATGATCTGGACCGGGTGGATGAAAGCGCATCCAGATGGCCACGTCTTCTTCGCGCAGAACGTCAATCGCCATAAGTACGCGGCTGAGATCCTGTCCTAGGTATTTTGGCCAGTTCTCACGAATGAATTCCAATTGTCCTGTGATCGAATCCGGCGATGCCAGCATCGGAGCCCGCAGCACTTCAAGCAGGCTTCCTATTTCTGGAGCAATCGGCGGACGCGTATCGAGGTAGCCCGGAAGAACCGAGGTTACGTCAGGGTAGACCGTTTTTGTTTGGAGACCCCGGTCGTCGAACAGCTTGCGAAACGAAGTGAATGCTGGATTGATGTTGCTCAACCACAAGAGCATGAGTTCTTCAAGCGCGGCTTCGCGGTTAGGCCTTCTGTCAGTGGCTGCGGCCAGCCAATCCGCGGCGCTGAGTTTACCTTCAAAGACTGCGGCATTCGGAAATTGGTCTGTGAAAGCGAGGAGGAGGCCCTGTACATTCGCAGCCCCCACCTTATCGGTGAAAAAGAGAATTGCATCCGAGAGCAGTTTGGGGTCGATGTCCTCCCGATAGCGGGCTATCAACGCGTGATTGAGCTCGTCGATCAGTCCCATGGCGAACAACGCACCCGCATTGACGATATCCGCGGGATCTGGATTTGGACCGAGAGAGTCATTGAGCCGTGCCGCTAATTTCCGGCTCGCCGCTACATTTGCGAAAACAACGTTGCCCGTATAGCTGAAAAGCAACTCATTGAGGTCAAGAGTTTCTCGGACGGCTCGCGAAATATGAAATTCCATTTAGGACCACTCCAATGTTGCTCGTTCTTCAACGCACTCGACTATTGGACAACTTCGGTGATGCTAAGGAGAGATGATGCTAGTACGGCGTTGGCGCTTCTGTCTCGCTCAATTGTTGTCATTTGCACCTGAAGAGAGTTTCGAATGCCTGTGACCGCGGATTTTTGTGCGAAAGCATCGATGCGACGTCGCCATAGTTGAATTTAGCTGACTCGGAGGGAATGTGGATGCTTCCAATGGGCCTGCAAACAAAATTCTGTCCGGCTTCAAGTTGAAATTTGCCTCCCCAGGCAAATCTGCTCGTCTTATAGCCGCAACCCCATAGAATCAGATCGGTACTGTCATGAAGCCACTTGTTCAGCATCAAGAGACCTTCATCCTTCGAACATCTCATCAGAGTCCCTCAGTAAGAATTATGATGGTTCGAACCCATTTAAAATCGGTCAGATATGCTCGGTTATCGCGAGATTCATTTATGAAGACATTTGCGGGCGGCGTGCGAGCGTCCAGTTCCCGAGGTTTTTCAGAGCAAAGAGACAACGTGAATCTTTATGTCTGCGTAGTCCACGCTGTACGTGAATTCATTAAGCCTTTCGCACCGCCACCGCTTTTGGCAACCTGATAGATATTCTCTCTTTTTCAATGTTCGTGAGGTCCTTATCCATTTTCCTCTCATTTTCCGCATCTAAGCCGAAGAGGTGAATTGGGATGCGGGAAAGAATCGTCCTGGCGCTCGTCTTAACCGGGCTTGTCGCATGTGCAACCGGTTGCAAAAAACAAGTCGATCACGCGGTACTCATAACCGCGATCAACAAGTCTTTCGCCGGGCGGCACGAATGCGTCTGGCCCCAACCGGTCAAGCTGCCTGCTAAGGTCGACCCCACCACAGACGAACGGATCCGCGCCTTCGAGGGTCTCACCGATGCCGGCCTTCTCCTTCGTGCGTCTGAGGAAAAGAAGCACTCTCTCCTCGACTCCAAACAAGTCAATACCTACAATCTCTCCGATAAGGGACACTCCTCCTGGACACCCGATGCCAACCAGCCCGGTTACGGAAACTTCTGCTTCGGACACTTCAACGCCACCGCCATCGAAAAAGCCACGCCCAACGATTCCGCCAATCCCACGCAATACACCGTTACTTACCGCTACGAAGTTCTAGGCATCCCTGAGTGGGTCCGCACCCCCGGATCGATGAGGGCCTTTCCGAAGCTTGCTGCTGACACATCCATCCAGTCAGCTACCGCCACCCTCTCCAAAGGCGCAGACGGTAGCTGGACAGTCGATTCTCCCCGCCCTTCGCAGTAGCCGATCGAGAGTCTCTCCGGGTGACTGACAGGAATTCTGAATTGAATGGCTGGTTAAAGGCAGCGACGCGTCCTGGGAATGATGTCAGATTTGAGCCATGGGCGGAGGCTGGTAGCCAAAGGCTTCGTCGACCACAGCGGCGATGCCCAAGGCGATTTCATCGCGGTAGGGCATGGCTACAATCTGGACTCCGATTGGCAGATTTTCCGGGGATCGCCCAACGGGTATCACTACGGCGGGTGCGGCGAGCGCATTGAACCATTGGGTGTAGCGCATGGCGTCGAGGTAGTGGATGGTGCGATGTTCTACCTTCCACGAGCGCTCGCCGTGGCGGAAGGCGGGAATGCTGGCCGCTGGGCAAAGAAGCACCGGATGGTCTCTCATCTCTGTGAGCGCTGTTGCACGCAGAAGGTCCAATTCTGCCCAGGCATTGAGGAGCTGGGCTGAGGTGAGTGGAGGAGCAGAGTCGGCAATTTCCAGGAACTCTTGAAAGATGGGGCTGAGCTTTTCGCGATGCCCATTGATGGTTGGCTCATAGAACATGGCTCCGCACTGGACGAAAAGCTTCCACCAGAGCTGTCGCAGGGGCTCAAGTGTCTGCGGTTGTATAGGTTGCACACGAAAACCAGCTCGGCGCAATGCTTCAGCTGCATTTTGAATGGCGATACGTGTTTCGGGTGTTACAGGAGTCAGGTGATCGTCTTCGAAGACTCCGATGGTGTAGCTGCGCAGGTTATCGAACGACGGCTGTTGGAGGGCGATGGGTGGGCTGCCAGCTTCGAATGGATCCTGCCCGGAAAGAGTGCGGAAGAGCAAAGAGAGATCGGCAACGGTTCGTGCCATGGGGCCGATCGCTCCGAGGGTTGAGAATGGGCCTACGCAGGGGGGTAGATGGCCGCGGGCGGGGAAACGGCCTGGGGTTGGCTTGAGGGCGCAGATGCCTGTGAAATGGGCGGGTTGGCGTACGGATCCTCCGCTGTCACTGCCGAGGCCGGCTGCAGAAAGACCGGCGGTGATCGCGGCGGATTCTCCGCCGCTCGATCCGCCGGACGAATAGTCGAGGTTCCAGGGGTTCGACGTGCGGCCATGGAGCAGATTTGCCGTTTCGTAGGCCATCAGAAATTCGGGGCAGTTCGTGGTTCCAAGGATAAGCGCGCCTGCATTGCGTAGCCGTCTAACTATCTCAGCATCTTCGTGTGGAATGCTGCCGGCATGAATCAGGCTGCCGATTTCACAGTGGTAGCCACGGACTGAGATGGAGGACTTAACCGTCATTGGCAGACCATGCAATGGGCCGTACGGAGCCTTCGTCTGATCGAGTAGGCGGGCTTCTGTACGAACACGATCTGGGTCAAAATCGACCAAAGCATTCAGTGCGGGGTTCAGCCGTTCTATTTGACGAATGTGGGCTTCTGCCAACTCTATGACAGAGACTTTTTGTTGACGGAGGAGTTGAAGCTGCTGGGTGGCCGATTCGAGCACCAGTTTTTTCACTGCCACGGTTCTCCGGTTTGACGTGAATTTACTTCGGTTCATTCTATGTGACGCGAGACCGGCGATGTCGATGCGCAAGCGTTATCGGCAGCAGCCGGACATTTATACTTCAATGATGCAAGAGATGGTAGAAAGCGTCGACTGGTATCGCTTTCTGGAGCGTGCTCGATTGCCCGTGGCAGGGTCGGACGCAGCGGACTTGCTGCGCGACAAAAGCATTCTAGTGACCGGGGCGGGTGGATCGATCGGATCGTCTTTAGCGCTGAGGCTGAATGAGCTATCGCCCCGCAAGCTGATTCTGCTGGAAGCATCGGAAAGTCACCTGCATGAATTGCAGCTTCGTTTGGATCCTAACTCCTCTGGTACGTGTGATGCTGCCTGCTACCTGGGCAGTGTGAGAGACGAGGCGCTTTTAGATGAAATCTTTGTTCAGCATCGGCCGGAATGGATATACCATGCTGCGGCTCACAAGCATGTATCGCTGCTGGAGGATCATCCTCTTGCAGGGTTGACTAACAATGTGTTGGGCACAGAAGCAGTGAGCGCGCGGGCAGAATCGATGGGGAGTCGCATGGTGTTGCTATCGACGGATAAGGCCGCTGCCCCGGCAAGCATGATGGGAGCCACGAAGCGCGTGGCTGAATTGATTGTTCTGGCGAACGGTGGGGTCGTGGTGCGGCTTGGCAATGTATTGGCATCTCGTGGCAGTGTCGTTGAAACCTTTACACGTCAAATCGCGCATGGGGGACCAGTTACGATTACCGACCCCGAGGCGGCGCGATTCTGGTTGACGGTTGAGGAGTCTTGCGAGCTACTGATTTCAGCGGTGACTGAGGTTGGTGAAGATGCAGGAGAAGCTGTGCTCCTTGTCCCTGAGCTCGCGCAGAGGCGGACAGTGGGCGAATTGGCTATGTTCATGATGAAGGAATTAGCGCCGCATCAAGAAATTTCTGTGAAGGTCACAGGCCTTAAAGCGGGGGAGAAAAAGCTTGAGGTTTTGTGGACAGATGAGGAAGATATTACGGCAATAAGCCGCGGCGGACTGCGAAGAATTTGTACCCATCCGATGACCAGAACGCAGCTCTATCCTGGCTTGCATGAACTGCGCCAGACGATTGGAGCTCGCGATCTGCAGGGAGCTGTTGCGACATTGGAAAGTCTTGTACCGGGCTATTTTGCATCGCAACGCGTGTGGACAAGTTCGGCAAGTTCTGGCCCGGTGATGGTATGAGCGCTCGGCGTCGTATCGGCGTTGTAACCACATCGCGTGCAGACTACAGTCATCTCTATTGGCCGCTTCGGGAACTGGCCGCGCATGATGATGTGGAGCTGGGTATTTTCGTCATGGGAGCGCATCTCTCACCGGAGTTTGGCAACACGATACAAGAAATAGAGCGCGATGGTTTTGGTATTCAAGCGCGCGTCGAGTGCCTGCTCAGCTCAGATACAGATACGGGTATGGCCAAGACGATTGGCCTGGCCTCGCTGGGTCTGGCGGATGCATTGACTGCGTGGCGCCCCGATCTACTACTGTTGATTGCGGACCGTTACGAGATGCTAGCTCCTGCGTCAGTGGCACTGGCTTTGCGCATCCCTATCGCCCACATCGAGGGAGGGGAAGTGAGCCTGGGAGCGGTGGACGATGCGGTGCGCAATGCGCTTACCAAGCTGGCTCACATTCATTTCACTTCAACCGCGACGGCGCGGCGTCGCGTGATTGCGATGGGCGAGGAGCCGTGGCGCGTTCATCAAGCCGGAGCGCCTTCTATCGATCATTTGTATCGTTCTTCGCTGTTAGAGCGCGATGCATTGGAAGCGAGACTGGGCATTGGACTAACGGCCCCTACAATCGTTGTTGCGTATCATCCGGTGACCATTCTCAAAGACACAACGGCTGAGGCGGATGCGTTCTTTACAGCTCTGAAACATGCGCCTGGCCAGATTGTTTTTGTTTATCCGAATGCGGATGCTGGCAGCCGAGCATTGATAGAACGTACTGAGGCATTACGCAGTGTCCGGGAGCGGACGCATGTTTTTGTGAATCTGGATGCAGTTACTTATTGGAGCCTGCTGCGATATGCGGACGTATTGATGGGTAACTCTTCGAGTGGGATTATGGAGGCGGCTTCATTTGCATTGCCTGTCGTGAATGTGGGCATGCGCCAGCAGGGCCGCGAGCGCGCCAAAAATGTATTGGATGCGGAGCCAGATACGAGGAGCATTCTTGCCGCGTTTGATCGCGCGCTTTCTGCAGAGTTCCGAGCTGGCCTTAGAAGCATGATCAATCCTTATGGTGCGGGTACTGCCGCAGTCATGATCGCGCAGGTTCTAACTACAGTTGAGCTGGATGGTTTGCTGGTGAAGCAACCACAGGTACTGCCACTTCTTGTGGAGAACGCGTGACCGTCCAGATCCCCCTCTCGGCACCGGACATTGGCCAGGCAGAGATCGATGCCGTGACAGCGGTATTGCGTCGCACGCAACTGAGTCTTGGGCCGGAACTTGAAGGATTTGAGCGTGAATTTGCGGCTTATCACGGTGCTCCCGATGCGGTGGCGGTCAGTTCAGGCACAGCGGGATTGCATCTTGCGCTTTTAGTGGAAGAAGTTGGTCCAGGCGATGAGGTGATCGTGCCGTCATTCACTTTCGTTGCGGTTGCGAATGCGGTGCTCCAGGTTGGCGCAACGCCGGTGTTTGTTGATATAGACCTGGTCACGTTGAACCTTGACCCTGTGAAGGTGGAAGCGGCGATAACGCCTCGCACGCGTGCGGTTGTTGTTGTGCATACGTTGGGTGTGCCTGCTGAGATGGCACAGCTTGCGGCGGCTTGTCGTCGATCTGGCCTCTCGTTAATTGAGGACGCGTGTGAGGCGGTTGGTGCTGAGGTCAATGGCAGGCTGGTTGGCACATTCGGGGACATTGCAGTTTTCGGCTTCTATCCAAACAAGCAGATGACGACTGGGGAAGGCGGCGTTGTGCTGGTACGAAATGCAAATCAGGCTGCTCGTCTGCGTTCACTCCGCAATCAAGGAAGAACTCCGGGTGGGGATTGGCTCGATCATCGCGATTTTGGTTATAACTACCGGCTGCCGGAGATTTCGTGCGCACTTGGGCGGGTTCAGCTGCGGCGCCTGACCGAGATGCTGTCGACGCGCGAGGTCGCGGCTCGGAGATATGACCGGATGCTTCGGGAGATTGCTGAGGTCGAGCGTCCACCGGTAGATGTGGTTGGACTCAGCATTAGCTGGTTCGCATATGTGGTGCGGCTAAGTCCGGGCCTGGACCGCGAGCGCGTCCAGGCAGCAATGTCACGCGAAGGCATTGCCACGGGCCGTTATTTTCCTCCAATCCATCTGCAGCCCGCGTGGCAGGCTCGGTTCGAAGGGGGTGCGCGAGCGTCTCATTTGCAAGTTACGGAATCGATGGGCAGGCGGACGCTGGCGTTGCCCTTTTTCAATCGCATTACCAGTGAGCAGCAGGAGCAGGTGGCACGTGCTCTCACCGCTGCGATCGCGCTTGCGTAAGTGAATTGACCGGCCCAAGGAGGGTATCTGCCGTCGTAGAATTGGGTGGTCATTGCAGGATGGTGTGAGCGGTACATCTGAGAGGTTGAGCAGCAGAGATTGGAAGATGAAGACGAAACGAAATCAGAGCCTTACCTTGACAGCATCAGGTTGCGCCCATCGCGGCTTGGGTCAACGTATGATTAGATTCAACTCTACTACTTACAAACTCTTCTTACGGGGCGTTATTGTTGTTGCATTTCTGATGGCTTTGAGAAATATCGTCGCGCAGAATGGCGCGGGGCAGAGTTCGGCCATTATCCAAGGGACCGTTACCGATCCGTCGAATGCGTTGGTAAGCGACGCGACAGTGAAGCTGGAACGAGAAGGGTCTGCGAAGTTGACGGAGATGAAGACAACTTCCACGGGGGCTTTTGTGTTCTCAGCGGTTGCAGAGGGCCGCTATTTGCTCAGAGCAGAGAAGCCGGGACTGGGTAGTATTTCTGTTGCTGTTGCTGTTTCGCGGCGAGGTGAGCAAAAGAAGATCGAGTTGAAGTTTCAGCATGCTGGTGCGGCTTCTTCGGCTGCGCAACCGGCCATGGAGTTTGAAGACAAGCCGAACTTTACCGTTGCGGGTGTTACTGATTGGACTGCTGTGGGTGGGCATGGGTCCGACGCTATTCTACGCACGAGCGAGACGCTGGCTCGTGAGACGCTTACGCTCAAACCAATAGATGAGGGAGTTGAGCCCGCGGGCAGTGCAGACACGATAAAATTTGCTTCCCTGAACAGCGAGTACAAACTTGCACTGGCTTCAAAATACGCTGGCGACTTGAAGCAGGCTCGAGAGCATGTAGAGAAGTCGTTGGCGAGGAAAGAGAGTCCAGCTGCTCACCGGTTGGCGGGTGAACTCGACGAGCAGATGGGCGATTCTCTGGCTGCAGTACGTGAATTTGAGCAGGCGGTACGTCTCGATGCAAGCGAGCAGAACTATTTTGAGTGGGGCTCGGAGCTACTGTTGCATCGGGCTGTCTGGCAGGCGCGCGAGGTCTTCGGGAAAGGTGTTGAGGTGTATCCAAAGTCGATTCGTCTCATGACGGCTCTGGGTGCAGCTTTGTTTGCAGGCGCCCGCTATGACGAGGCCGCCTTGCGGCTTTGCGATGCTTCCGACCTGAATCCTACGAACCCCGAGCCATATGCTTTTATAGGCAAGATCGAGTTGGTTGCGCCCACCCCATTGCCGTGCGTTGAGCAGAAGCTGGCACGGTTTGCTCAGCTACAGCCAGACAATTCGCTGGCGAATTATCTCTATGCTATGGCGATATGGAAACGACAGTCACAATCGGTTGACCCGCAAGCTTCGCAGCAGGTGCGGGCGTTGCTGACTAAATCGGTGACGATCGATCCCAAATGCGCGGATGCCTTACTGCAGCTTGGCATCATGGCTACGGCTGATCATAACTTCGAGCAAGCAATTAATTACTATCTGAAGGCGATCGAGGCCAATCCGCGGCTAGGAGAGGCACATTACAGACTTGGAGTGACGTATGATCGCGCGGGCGAGGCGGCAAAGGCCAAGCGAGAGTTTCAATTGCACGATGAAATTGAAAAGCAGCAGGCTGATGAGATTGAAAGCCAACGGCGCGAGGTCAAGCAGTTTCTTATCGTATTGCAAGGACAGCCTTCTGTGCCCCCTGCGCCATGAGCGTACATAGTAGCGCTGGTAGTAGACGAGGGATGATAAGGTTGACCGAACATCGCGTCACACAAATAGATGGAGGCTCTCTCATGTTTAAGGTTCTGGCTGTTCTGCTTGTTTCCGCCGTAACTGCGCAGGCGAGTGATTTGCCCAGCAAAAAGTACTTGAATCTTGCAACTGTGAAGACGATGGTTGCTGCGTCTGAGGCGAAAGCCAAAGAGCTCAAGGTAGATGTGACCATATGCGTAGTGGACGAGGGTGGCAATCTGCTGTTTCTCGAACGAGGAGAAGGCGCGGAGCTCAATACGATTCAGTTTGCGCAGAAGAAGGCTCGGCATGCTGCCTTTTACGGAAGCCCGTCCAAGGAGGGGGCCGATGCAGTAAAAAAAGGTAGCGTCGAAGTGCTTGCGTTTCCGGAGTTTTTCCCTAATCAGGGAGGTGTTCCGATCAAGGTTGATGGCCAAGTGCTCGGCGGAATTTCCGCCAGCGGCGCGAAGTCTGAAATCGATGAACAGATTGCGCAGGCGGGTTTGGACGCGCTGCTGAAGAAGTAACGCGCCAATTCCAGCAGATTACTTAGATTTCGGTTTAAGGGTGCCGACGATGCCATCGCCTTCGCGAATGGTGAGGATCTGATTGGCCTTGACTTGCGTAAATTTTTCGATCTTCTGCGTCGTAGGCCATTTGACTTCAATCAGGTCTATGGTATCTATCTTGCCGAGACCGAAGTGAAGACGCAGATCGCTCTGCGACATGACGGATGTACCACTGTGGACTTCATCCATCTGTGCATGCTTGCCGGTGATCACGCGCACACGCGCTCCAATCGCGGTGCGATTACATTTGGTGCCGATGAGCTTGATCTTGATCCAGTTCTGCTTGTTGCCTCCGTCATTGCGGAGTAGAGACGGAACATCGTTCAGGTTGAGCACGAGGGCATCCATGTCGCCATCGTTGTCGTAGTCTCCAAAGGCGGCGCCGCGGCTGGAGAAATGTTCGGTGATGCCCGAGCCCATTTCTGACGAGACATCCTTGAAGTGGCCGTTACCGAGGTTCTTATAGACCAGTCGCGGATTTTTGAAGGTCTGGCCAAAGTTGTACTTATCGATTTCCGGATAGACATGACCATTGATTTGTATGATGTCTTGCCAGCCATCGTTGTCATAGTCGACAAAGGCGCAACCCCATGCGACATAACTGTTATTGATGCCGACGCCAGAGGCGAAGGTTAGATCGCTGAATGTGCCATCGCCATTGTTGTGGTAGAGGTTGCAGGTGTCATCGGCGAAGTTGGTTTTGAAGATGTCGAACCAGCCATCGCAGTCGTAGTCCGCTACTGCAATTCCCATGCCGGCCTGCTCGTGTCCGTTATCGTTGTAGGCGACTCCGGCCATGACGGCGATATCAGTAAATGTTCCGTCGTGATTATTCTGAAATAGGATGCTAGGCTCGGAATCCACCGCGACATAGATATCGGGCCATCCGTCGTTGTCGAAGTCGTATGAGACTGCGGTGATTGAATAGCGTGGGCCAGGTTTCAGGATGCCAGATTTCTGCGAAACGTCGGTAAAGGTTCCATCTCCGTTGTTGTGGTAGAGGATGTTGGTATCCCCTGGGAGACCGCGAGGGCCGCACATCGTGGGAACGCCCTTCCACTGGCAGAAGCTTGTGTCCTTAGGTGAGGGAATCTTGGCGGGGTCGAGCTGGATGTAGTTGCAGATGAATAGATCGAGATGACCGTCGCGGTCGTAGTCAAGAAAAGTAGATCCGGCGCCCCAGCGGATTTGCTCCTGGTAGAGGCCTGCCTTGCGCGTCACGTCGGTGAAGGTTCCATCCCCATTGTTATGAAAAAGGAGGTTGTGTCCCCAGAAGCAGCAAAACAAATCGTCCCACCCATCGTTGTCGTAGTCACCCACGCAGACGCCGGTTTGCCAACCGGCGCGGCCGATACCTGATTTTTCAGTGACGTCTGTGAATGTGCCATCGCGATTGTTTTTGTAGAGATGCGATGTAGGCGCTTTTCCGGCGGGCCAATGCGAATCAAGCCGGTCACCGTTGGTGAGATAGATGTCCAGCCATCCGTCATTGTCGTAGTCGAAAAACGCCAAGCCACTGCCTTTAGCTTCAATGATAGAACGCTTATGATCGACGCCGCCCCATACATTGGGAACGTTCAATCCTGCCTGCTGCGCGACATCGACAAACTGTGCGGATGGGGGCGGAGGAGCTGAAACCGCGGCTTGCACGAGAGCGGGGTCTCTCCATTTCCAGAGTGGTGTTGCAAGCGCTTCAGACAGCGAGCTGCCGAGGAGAAAGAGAGAAGAACCGAGGAAACGACGACGCGGAAGATTCATAGATGGCCCTGATTATAGAGACAGACCCGCGTGTTTGTGGCACGAGAGCCACATATGGACTTGATGGCAATCGATAGAATTGTGAGTCTACAGAAGGCTTGATTGAGTTTCGACATCTTCAGAGGGTCCTGTCGGCGAGAGATAGAGCGAGTTGAAGCAATTGCTCACGGTTAGCTGCGCTCATGGGTTCATTGCCTGCCGGAGCGGTGACTGGGGCCTGCTCGAGAACCTTTTGAATTCGATTGATATCGAGACCGCCGCTGGTATTGCTGTTCTTGAACCGATTCAAAACCTCTTTGGCCTTTTCAATCTGTCCAGTTTGGAAGTAAAAAACGCCGAGCGTTGAGTAGCTGCCGGACCATTCGGGAAGCAGGTCGACGGTACGCTCAAATTGCTCCGTGGCCTCCGCCGTCTTGCCATCTAGTGCTGCCGCGATGCCCAGGCCCCAGAGAATCTTTCCAGAGCCGGGGATGCGCGCTTGCCCTTTCAGAAGCGTTTGTTTCGCTCCCGCGACGTCCTTCTCATGGAACTGAAGAAGAGCGAGGGAGAGATAGTCCTGATCATTGTCGGGATTGCGGCTGATGGCGCTGCGATAGATTTCTTTGGCGGTGGTGGTTTGACCGACGTGAGCATCAATGTCAGCGAGCAAGGACAGAGAGGCGTCGGTCTTGCGGCCTTCTTCTGAAATTTGCTGGAAGGTATCGAGGGATTTTGCATAGAGGCCCTTGCGAAAATACGCATTGGCGAGGTCAAATTTTTCTTCGTCGGAGTCAGGATTGGCCGCGAGCGCAGCCTGAAAGTGAGTGATGGCTTCATCGTACATACGATAGCGGGCCAGCAATACTCCAACGCCGGTCAGGGTCCGATAGTCGCCGGAACCAACCTTGTCGAGATTCACCAATGTGTTTCTGGCTTCCTCTATCTTGCCTGTCTTCAGGTAAGCCTCGGTGAGCAGGTAGAGAGCTTCGGGTTGATCGGGATGCTTCTTGGTTTGCTCGGTGAGATCGGCGATATCCAACTGGGTGCGTGCGCCCGGAGCCAGCTGCGAGCGGTTATCTAGATAGTCGAAAAGATGCTCGTAGTAGTGCGGTATGGGAGCTGTATCTTTCAAGAGCGTCTGAAAGACACTCAGGTCACGGTTAGAGGCAGCTGTCTCGTGCAGGCTTCTCTCAACCATCGCGAGCTTGTAATACCCCGTTGCTGGACTCTTGCTTACGCGAACATATTTCTCGAGCAGTTGTTTGGCTTCGGGGAATTGTTTCTGTGCGATACGAACGTTGGCCAACTCCAACAGCGCTTCAGGATGGTCGGGATTAATACGGAGCACTTCCTGGAAGCGGGTCTCGGCCTTTGTAGTGTCGCCTTGCCTCTCCGCGATGAAGCCGAGGTTGAAGAGGCAGGAACTATTGTTTGGCTCAAGCTTGAGTCCCAGTTCAAAATTTTGTGCTGCTTCATCGAAACGTCCAAGGTGGCGATACGAAAGGCCAAGAAAGGCATAGGATTGAGCAGTGGGCTCAGCCTGGATGAGCTTTTTGAATTCCGCAATAGCCGGGTCTACCTTGCCTGCCATGAAATAGCTTTCGCCCAGAGCCGTGCGGAAGTCAGACCGCTGCGGAGCGATCTTGAGGCCAGACTCCAGCAACGGTATCGCATCCTCATAGTAGTTTTGAGAGATGCTGATCTGGGCCATCAGGAAAAGTATGTCTGTGTTGTCCGGCGCTATTTTGTGCGCGCGCACCAGCAAATCCAGAGCATCCAAGGGTTTCGATTCATCCGAGTACGCCTGAGCCAGCAGATAAAGCGTCTCGGCGGATTCCGGTTTCAGCCTGAGCGCGCGCGATAGCTCCAGATCTGCTCTGGCATAGTCACCCCCGCGCAGAAAAGCAAGACCTAGATTGTACAAAATTTCGAAGGTACCGGGCTGCAGGACGTCAGCCTGCTGCAACTGGAGTTGGGCTGGTTTGAATTGCTTTTCCGAAGCCAGCAACAAACCAAGGGAGAAATGCACCTGCACATTGTCTTTATCCTGAGTGGAAAGCTCTGTCGCCATGCGCAATGCTTCGGCAGGTCGTTTGCTTTGAAAGTATGCTCGAACCAGATTGAAACGCGTTGCTGTATTGGCTGGGTGGATGCGTGAGAGCAGTGGAATTGCCTGAGCTGGAGCACCTTTGGCCATGAGAAGAACGGCCAGGTTGTAGTTTCCGTCCTGATTTTGTGGATCGAGGCGGAGGACTGTTCGGAACTCTTTCTCGGCAAGATCGGACCGTTTTTGGAGAAGGTAGACGTTGCCCAGATTCACATGAGTTTTGGCGGAGTTGGGAGCGATCTGCAGGGCTTTCTGAAATGCAGCGAGTGCGCTTGTATAGTCTTGGCGATTGCTCTCAATAATTCCAAGCAGATTGTAACCTTCAACGCTGGCAGGGCTCTGTTTCAATTCTTCGAGCGCTTTCGCTCTGGCGTTATCCAGTTGGCCTTGTTGCATGAGAGCTTCGGCTTGCCGAAGATTTGCGGAAACATGTGAGGATGATGGAGCCTGGCTTTGTATCGCGCCGCGTTGTTGCTGGGCCGGATTCGTTGCGCTGCTTACGAGGCAAACGGACAGAAACGCCAAGGCGAGGAGAAGGCTTCCGTATCGCGCAGCTACGATCCCGTCTCGATGTTGCGATGATGCGCGACCAGCCATACTTCAATACCGTTTCCAGCGGTTGTCGATCCGCTTATTGTAGTACTTGCATAGCCTGTTTCGCTGCCTGATTCTGGGGTTGAAGGTGCAGCAGTTCGTCCAGTACTGCGCGTGCTCTCTCTCTTTCATTCTGAAGTGTGTAGAGACGGGCGAGATTCAAATAGGACTGATCGAAGCTCGGTACCAGTTGAATGCACGTTTTAAATTGCTCTTCTGCCTTTGCATACTCGTGCTGACGAACATGGAGGACGCCGAGATTGTTCAGGGCTTCAGGGTAGTCGGGACGCAGAGAGATCGCTTTTTGCAGATAACCGGCAGCGCGCTCCATCTGATTCTGTTGAGCGCTAAGCATTCCGAGGCTGTAGTTGATTTCAGGATCGTCAGGTTGAAGCTCCAGTGCATGGGCCAGCGCTTCCTGCGCTTTGTCATATGCACCTTGTCGACGGTAGATATTGCCCAGGTTGACCAAGGCGATGGCATAGCCGGGCCGGAGCCGCAGGGATTGCTGAAAATTTTTGATTGCTTCATCTGAATGGCCTTCCTGCGCAGCCATCATGCCTAGATTGTTCCATGCCTCCGGATAGTTTGGACGCAGCTTGAGCGTCTGTTCAAGGTACTTGCGTGCCTCCGGAAAGTCATTCTTGCGCAGGCTTAGCGTGCCCAGATTGTAGAAGCCCTCTGCGTCCCCCGGCTTGGCCGTGACGACCTGCTGAAAGGATTCTGCAGCCTGATCCAGATACCCATGCTGGAACATAGCGACACCGTAGGTGAAATCGTTGCGCTGGAACACGTCCTGACACAGCGTGCCACCGAGTGGTAGAGCTCTCTGCAGGCGGTCAGCCGGAGTTGTAGGGATGGATCTCGCATCATCCATCACACGTTGTGGATCGATTATTCCCTGATAGATCTTGACGATCATGCCTTCCTGATCCAGGAGGAATGAAGCCGGAAGCGGGAGGTCTCTGCGACGGTCGAACATGTATCGATAAATAATGTTATAGATGCCCGCCATTTCTTCTGTTGCAAACAAAACTGGAAACGAGAAGGCCTCTTTGGATGCAAGAGACCGCGCAGCCTGCATGGTGTTTGCATCGTCCACGTTCACGGACAAAACCTGAAGTTTGGCTGCGGAAAAGCGCGGTCTGTTTTGATGAAGAAGCCGAAGCTGGTCGAGGCAGTGCGGTCCGGTCATCGCCCAAAAATTGAGCAGAATACAGCTTCCGCGCGATGATCGAAGACTTTGTGTTTTGCCGGAGGGATCGGGCAGGGAAAACTCCGGCGCTTTGATTGGGTCGATGAGCCATGTTTCTACTTGCGAGGGCAATGGTTCTAGAGGCGGCTGGGGAGCCGGTTGTGTATAGGTGAGGGCCGTTGTTGTGAAGGGTTTAGCCGCGAATGTGGGAGAACCCTCTGCTATTTCTATTCTGTGATCCGGCGGCAGACTTTCGAAGCTTTGGGTAACTCCGCTCGGCCAGCGGACGGTGGCATGAATGGCTGTTTCGGGATTGCCTAGGCCGAAGAAGACTTCTTTTGAATGCTGGGCGAGGAAGCCTGAGCCTGCTTGCAAATATTTTGTCTGGCGAAGCGTTCCCACTACTACGGTGATTGCGGTTCCAATGGCGTCACGATTGCTCCTAACCCCTCGCAGGCGGAAGGAGATCGAGCGGCCGATTTCCTTCATTCCATTGTGCAAGATGCGTAGTTGGGGAGCGTTGCGACTTTTAAGAACGATCTCCAGGCGGCCATCATGATCGAGATCGGCTAGAACAAAGGAACGGCTGTCTTCAGGAAAATCTAAGCCTAGCGGGCCTGAAGCCTCGGTGAAGGTACCATCGCGATTGTTAACGAACAGGACGTTTCTCTCATAACCGCTCCAGGAGTAGTCGGAGCGAATCAGTTCGTTGAGCGCATTCCATCCTCGCTCGTAGGCGAGTGATGGCGTAGCGTCCTGCGGCGATTTCGCCACCACCTGCCGCCAGAAGAAGCTTCCTAGGTCGATCGCGTTCGGATCACTCGATGGAGGGCCGGAGATGTATCCATTGGCCACGTAGAGGTCGGGATAGCCATCATGGTCGAAATCCCAGAAGTCAGAGCACCACGACCAGCGCCCCATCTCCACCCCGGCTTGCGTGCCAATATTTTGAAAGGTTTCGTCGCCGAGATTGCGATATAGGGAGTTGCCTCGCGCGTGCTTCTGATAGAGGGTGCGGATGTCTTCAGAAGCACTTTCCTGGAAATACTTTTGCTCCGAAACTCTTTGGCCGGCAGAAGACCACATGTTGGCCACATAAATATCCTGCTTGCCATCATTGTTGATGTCAGACCAGCAAGCGCTCATTCCGGCTCCGGCATCTGCGGCGTGAGCTTGGGTTGAAACCGAAGTAAAGGTTCCATCGCCGTTATTTTTATAGAGGTTTGGCCGTCCAAAGTCATTCGCTACGTATAAGTCTGGTGAGCCGGTCGGCGAAGCATGGCCCCATGCGCAGGCAAAGCTGTATCGGTCATTATCGGCATTCAATCCTGAGGCTTGGGTCCTATCACTAAAGCTTCCGTTGCCTTCGTTATGCATGAGAACGTTTGCTGGTCCATTCCGTGCATCGAAGTAGGGCGCGGGGTAGTGATACTGGTCAAGGCCCAGGTAGTAGGAATACATGCAGAAGTAGATGTCGAGAAACCCATCGCCATCGTAGTCGGCAATGGCGGCGTGGGTGAAGGTTCCTTGTGGGGTCTCGGCAAACTTGAAAACATCCCGTTTGAGGGAAAAAGTTCCATCCCCCCGGTTTTTGAAGAACAGGGGCCCACTGCCGCAAACGACCAGAAGGTCCTGATGGCCATCGTTTTCAAAGTCGGCGAAAAGCGCGCAGGCTGTTCCATCCAATACACCGACGCCGGCTTTTTCCGTCACATCTTCAAAGGTTCCGTCGCCACGGTTGCGATAGAGGCGGTTTGGAAGACCGGCTGGTTGGCATACGTAGAGATCGTCAAAACCATCATTATCAAAGTCGCCGGCGGCTACTCCGTTGTTGCCGTAGACGTCAATGCCGCAGGCTCCATCAAGGACTGTCCGCCAATGGTCGACGCCACGCAGCATTTGGCTTTTGTATGAAGCTACTTCAGCAAATGCACGAGAGGTAACGTCATAGTAACCCCCTCCCATGGAGGAGGTGATGGTTTCTTCTGTAGCCTCCCAACGCCGTGCCGTCCAGGACGCCCCTTCATCCCGAGACCATATTGTCTGCCATAATCCCACGCGTTCTTCGTGGCTATCTTCATTCTGAATTGAAACTATGTCATATCTGATTTGAAGATGCACGGTTAACGGATCATTAGATATCTCTTCGATGGCGGTGATTTCGAATTCGGCAACCGGGATATGAACAGGGTTCCCGAGCCAGGTGCGAACCTCTGCGAGGAATTGTTCTCGACCGGAAATGACGCGGGGTGCAAATTGTCTGTGCTTCGCGCCTATTCCTGGGCCAGACCGAAGCGGAGTTTCCTTAACAGGAGCCCAAGAAGATGCTTGGAGAGAAGGATGGAGAAGTGTAGAAATTGCTGAAACACCGGACGGAGATAACTTCATCTTCGCCGCCCACTGTTTTAATAGGGAACTTATTTCAAATGAATGCTTCTCTGTGATGTACTCATCGAGACCGGGAGTAACAAGGCGAAGCACATCTGAAAGGGGTGATTTTGCAGGATAGTGAGGCGTCAGCCGGGCTTCGGAAAAATGAAGAGACGAGTTCTGATCCGGGAAGTTTGGTGGTAATTCAAGCGGATGTGGAAATCCAAAAAACGGAGCGGAGCGAAAAAGAATGGGAGCTAACCCCATGTGTTTCAATAGTTTTCGTCGGGTGAAGGACTGGCATGTGCGGGGAGGCATCCTCAAGTGTTCCGTGTGCTCATCACGATTTTTGGATGATAGCACCCGGAGGAGACGCTGCCAAAGTGCTTCAAAAACGAGATCCGGCGCGCAATTTTACTGAGAGCACCTTTAGCCGAACTATTTCTCCAACTTTTGGTTGACAACGGTTATTCGGCTGTATTAGTTTTGGCCGGTCAATCATGTAAGCGTTTCCACATCGATCAAACGCGCCGCGTGCCAAAGCAGGCGCAACAATCATTGGGAACTATGGAGGTAACTGGGATGGCCAATCGTCGCAACGTAGTCAATGGATTTAGGTTCTTCAGCTGCTTAACCCTCGCATTTTTTTCCCTCCTTCTGATGCAAGGTCGTTCGGCCTTTGCCCAGGTGGATCAGGGAGCCATTTCCGGAACCGTGCAAGACACCTCCGGCGCGGTAGTTGCCAACGCGCATGTGGTTCTTTTGAATAAGGATCAGGGCCAGACGCTGGAGACGAATGCCAACAGCAGTGGCGGATACTCGTTCTCCCCAGTCAGAATCGGCAACTACACCATCACCGCCTCAGCCAAAGGCTTCTCGGCGACAACCCAGGAAAATATTGTGGTTTCCGTGGCACAGAATGTGTTGGTCAACGTGCAGCTGAAGCCAGGTGCCGCGACTGAAACCGTTGTTGTGACAGAAGCACCACCACAACTACAGACGGCGGACGCTTCCGTTGGCCAGGTGGTGAGCGAGCAAACAATCAATAGCCTTCCGCTCAACGGACGTAACTTCACATTCCTTGCCCAGCTGGGTGCAGGTACGCAGACGCCACAGGCGGATACGCGCGGCAACGCGGCATCTGGCGCTTTCTCGGCCAACGGTCTCCGTCCCGCGCAGAACAACTACTTGCTGGACGGTATCGATAACAACTCGAATGCGGTCGACTTCCTGAACGGAACCAACTTTATCGTTCTACCTCCGGTGGACGCGATTCAGGAGTTCACGGTTCAGACTGGCGAGTTCAGCGCTCAGCTGGGGCGTTCGGCAGGCGCGGTTCTGAACGCCACAATCAAATCGGGCACCAACAGCATTCACGGCGCAGCCTGGGAGTTCTTCCGTAACGATAAGCTGGATGCCGCAGACTGGTTTGAAGACAATTCCGCGACCCCGACCAAAGGCGAATTGCGATTGAATACCTTCGGTGCAACCATCGGCGGACCGATTATCAAGAACAAGATGTTCTTCTTCGGCGATTATGAAGGCAAGCGCCGCGTCCAGGGGACATCAGATGTCGCGGCAGTGCCTACTGCTCTGGAACGTAGTAGTGGTTACAGCGATCTCTCGGACATCTTCAGTGCGAGCGAGGCGCCGAGAGCTGATGCACTTGGACGTCAAATCACGCCGGGAACGATCTTGGATCCTGCCACGACCCGTGCGGTTACAGCGGGAGCCGTCGATTCAGTCTCCGGTCGTACCGCAACCTCAACCGGTTATGTACGTGATCCGTTTGGCTGTTCCCCATCAAATGCTGCGCCGACACCTGCTTCATGTCCTGGTCCCAACGGCCTTAACCATATTCCTTCAGGTCGTTTGAATCAAAACGCAATCGACCTGATGAACCTGTATCCGGCACCCAATACTGGGGGAACTTCTACTTCCTCAAACTTCCACTCGAGCCCCGGACTATACGAGCACAGCAACTCTTATGACGTGCGCGCTGATTTTAACCCCAATGAGAAGGAACAGATCTTCGCTCGTTTCAGCTACGTGGATGATCCTCAATATATCCCGGGCCCGTTTGGCGGAATCGCAGATGGCGGAGGTTTCCAGCAGGGTATTCAAGGTGCAACATCGAGTCAGTCAGTGGGTGCCTGGACGCATGTCTTCTCGCCGAATACCGTCAACGTAGGGCGTGTGGGCTTCAACCACCTGCACACAACCCGGTTCGGTCCCGAGGGCAGTGTTGAAGGTATTCCGGGTCAATTTAATATCGGAGGCATTCCGCAGCAGGCTGAGAACGGCGGACTTCCGTCCTTCGGTATCGGCGGCCTACAGACTCTGGGGAGTAATGCCTTCCTTCCGTCGGATGAAATCAGCCAGACACTGCAGATCACGGACGATTTCACGAAGATCTATGGCAAGCACAACTTCAAGATGGGCGTCGAGTACCAGCACGTAAAGTTCTCGACTCTGCAGCCCGCATTCTCGCGAGGTAACTTCGATTACAACGGCTCCTTTACCGACATTCCCAACAACAATGCCGGCAACGAAACGGGAAGAGCTCAGTTCCTGCTCGATCCGATCGCGTCGACGGTCGGCGGGCCGGACTTTGTTGGAGGCTCAGACAGTATCAATGCATCCAATATCAACAAAACGTACGATGAAAAGAACTACGGGGCTCTCTACCTTCAGGACGATTGGAAGGTCAATTCCAAGCTAACCTTGAATCTCGGCCTACGTTGGGATTACTTTGGACCAATCCAGGAATCGAACGGTGGCCAGGCGAACTTTGTTCCCAGCGGTCTTCCTAGCGGCAAGCCTATCTATCTGATTCCAGCGACTGGCAAAGACGATAGGACTCTGTCTTCGACCGCAGCTGACCCAACGCTGATTGATTCCAATGGCAATCCTGTAGGTTTTATCGATTTGCTGGCCAAGGATGGAATTACACTTGCACAAACGAATGAGTATGGCAAAGGTCTGGTGCAGACGCAGAAGTACAACTTTGCTCCGCGGGTAGGTTTCGCGTATCAGGCCACTCCAAAGTTGGTAGTCCGCGGTGGCTTTGGCATGTTCTACAACTCATTTGAAAACCAAGGATACGGACCTAATATCGGCGAAAACTATCCCTTCGTCTTCAACTTTGGCTATACACAATCAAACCTGGGCTCTCCGGGAGCAGCACCCTTGAGTGCCGGTACGCCATACACCAGCGCTACTTGTGCAGGCGACGTGAACTCACACGGTGATCCAGTAAATGCGGTGAGCCTTGAATCTGGTCTCTCCTGCATTAAATTCGATCCCGCTGGCGTGAATGCATCTGGCCTAGGACTGCAGGGACTCCAATTCGCCTATCAAACTCCGCTTACATTGAGCGCCAACGGCACTGTTCAGTACGCGATTACTCACTCCATCTCGGCTCAGCTCTCCTATGTGATTACAGACGGAAAGCATCTGCAAACAGGTGTCGGGAGCAACCACGTGAGCGAGATATTGCCTAAAAACCTTGTAGCGGGAGATAAGGAATCGAACCATCTACCCTTCCCTGATTTCTCGGAAGGGATGAGCTACCATACAACGGTTGGAAGCAGCATCTACAACGGTCTGCAAGCCAAGCTCGAACAGCAGTATGCGAATGGTCTCAGCTTCCTCTTTGCTTATACCTATTCAAAGACACTGTCTGACGCGGGCGACCTGTTAAATGGCGGCAGCAACGGTGGGTATCGCGCCCCAGATGTGCCCGGCTACGGGGTCAAGTTTGACCGAGGTCTGGCAAACTTCGATCTTCGCCAGGTACTTCACTTCAGCGGCGGTTATCAGTTGCCAATTGGTAAGGATAAGCGTTTCATGAACCACTCCGGAGGATTGATTCAGGCTATTGCCGGCGGTTGGGCCGTGAACTGGATCGCAACGTTGCAGGGCGGCCAGCCGATTACTCTCGGTTGCCCGACTGGTGCTACAACAGGCACAGGCTGCAACGATATCAATGTCCCAGGTCAAAGCCAGAAGCTCGGAATCAAAACCGACTTTGCAGCCGCGACTCATACACCGGTGTGGTTTGGCAACGCAGCCGCATTTAGTCAGCCTTGCCCTCTTGGCGTATCCCCTCAGCCGGCTAACTGCATGCCAGCCGGTAATGGCGTTAACATTCTCGGCGGTTATGCTACGACGACGACTGGTCCCGGATATCACAAGCTGGATTTCTCAGCTTTCAAGGACTTCAAACTGACTGAACGCTTCTCGCTGCAGTTCCGATCTGAGTTCTTCAATATTCTCAATCATCCGAACTTCAACGCACCGGGATTCGGCGGCAACGGCGTGGTTTCGATCAGCGGTTCGACGGACTTTACCAACGCCAATTTCGGCCAGATTGGGTCGACCCGTGACGGAGCTTTCTCGTCCAGGCAGATCCAATTTGCAACCAAACTGTACTACTAAGCTAAGATGAAAGCACCCCGGCGAGACATCCGGAAGGGTGTCTCGCCGGGGTTTTCTTCTGTGCGTAGCTTTGTTCACGATGTGATCGCGGAGGTGAGATGTGAATAAAAGCCTTCGTTGCTTGCTGTGGTTTGTGTCCCTTTCTCTAATTCATGCCACGTTCGGGATCTCGCAGGAAACTCCGCAGCAAAATCTCAATCGCAAATACCAGTCGGCTGTGGCGGAATATGACGCAGGACATTTGAGCGAGGCAGCCAGCCAACTGGAAGAGCTCCTACCTTATTCACAAAAAAGCTTTGCTGTCCACGAATTGCTGGGGATGGTGTATGCATCGCAGTCGCAAGAAGCAAAGGCGATCGAGCATCTTCAGATTGCAGTTCGGCTGAAGCCGGATTCGGCTGAGGCCAGGACCAATCTTGCCGCGAGTCTTTTTCATGCAGGCAAACCTGAATTGGCGGCGGAGCAGTTTCGCAAGGCATTGGAATTAGAGCCGCAAGCTTATGAAGCCAATCACAATTTAGGTGAGTTCTACATTCAATTGGGGAAGATCGCTGATGCCCGACCGCTTCTGGAAAAGGCGCAGCGCGTTAACCCGTCTTCATATGACAACGGATATGACTTGGCGCAGGTGTATTTTCTGACTGGGCAGTTGGATGAGGCACGGCAACTCCTTCAGGGCCTGATTCGGCAGAAGAACACCGGGGAACTGCATAATCTACTGGGGCAGATCGAAGAGAAAGACGGAAAGCCAATCGCAGCGGCGAACGAATTCCAAATTGCTGCGCACATGGATCCGAGCGAAGACAATCTGTTCGCGTGGGGAAGCGAGCTTCTTCTGCACAGAACGTATGAGCCGGCGGTCGATGTCTTTCATCAAGGCAGTGTGCGTTATCCTACGTCGCCGCGCATGAAGATTGGGCTTGGCATGGCGTTGGATCTTGAGGGAAAGTATGACGAGGCGGTCAAGGCGCTGCTTAACGCGGCTGACCTGGATCCGAGGGATGCACGGTGCTATCTCTTTCTCTCGAAGGCTTATGATAGTTCTCCAAATCAGGCAGAGGACGTGATTCAACGGTTCAAACGATACGCAGAGCTAGAGCAAGACAACGCATTGGCGCAGTACTACTATGCGATGAGCTTGTGGAAGGGGAAGCGCGCCGAGGACGGGACGCCGGATTTTCCTGCGATTGAATTGCTGCTGAAGAAGTCGATTGCGCTAGATGGGAAGCTGGCGGAAGCGCATGTGCAGTTGGGCAATCTTTATGCGGATCGGCACGAATATGCCAAATCCATTCTGGAGTACGCACGCGCTTTGGAGTTGGATCCAAATCTTGCGGACGCACATTATCGTCTGGGGCAGGATTACGTTCACTCTGGGCAAAAGGACCGTGCGCAGGCGGAATTCGATGTTTATCAGCGGCTTCGCACGCAGCATCTGGCCGAGGTGGACAAGGAGAGGGCGGAGGTACAGCAGTTTGTGTATTCGGCAAAACCGGCTGCGTCTGCCAAGCCGTGATGCGACAGTGTTGCATGTGCGAGAGTATCAATCGAAAGCTATACAGGCGAATTGGCTAGAACGTTTACAGTTGAGGAAGCAAACCGTGAATACGGCATGAATCGAAGATTTCAATCCGCATTGGATGCTTCAGCGAAGCCAGGTGAGATTGCCTGGCGGATGGGGCGCAGCCGTCGCGATTTTCTGCGCGATGCGGCGGGGGTGGCGATCGGCGGCTCATTGCTGGGAGCGAGCCCGTTTCTGCGCGGAGAAGCGGCGGCGAAGAAGCGAAAGGTGATTGTCGTTACTTTTGGCGGAGGCGCTCGAGATCAGGAGACTTTTGCGCCGGAAGGACAAGAAAACATCCCCCATATGCTCAACGAACTCATTCCTCAGGCGAGCTTCTTTACGCGGGTGAGCAATCAGGGAATCCTGGGGCATTATGTCGCGACTGCCAGTCTTGCGACCGGCGTCTATGAGACGCTGAACAACTTCTCTGCGGTTCCACCGGAGCATCCCACGGTCTTCGAATACTTTCGCAAGGATCTGAGGCGACCGTCGTCTGACGCGTGGGTTGTGGCGCCGAGCAACGGATTCAATCGGATTGGCGAGAGCGAGTATCGGTCGTATGGTCCGGGTCTTGGAGCGAGAGTTGTCTTGCCCAAACATCTATTGAGCGCTGCATCTTCAGGGGCGCTTGGAGACTACCAGCACCTGGTGAGGGACAACTACGAGAATCCTTTGTACACGCCTCAAATCGGCGGCAGCGAATTCGAGTTGCATCAGCTTGAGATGATCCTGAAGCTTTCGGTCGGTGACTTCATGGCTCACGCACGCACTGTGTCGAGTCCGGATGAGCTTTCGATGTACATCGTAAAGCGGTTGATGCAGCAGGAGTCGCCCAGTTTGCTGTGGATCACGATGCACGATATTGATATCGCGCATTCGGGGACGTATTCCTTGTATGTCGACGCGATTCGCCGCACGGACCGGCTTTGCGCCGAGCTATGGAAGACGGTGCAGAGCGAGCCTGAGTATGCGGGCAACACAACGCTGTTGATTTTGCCGGATTTTGGACGAGATGCGGACGAGGATCCGGGTGGAAATGGATTCCAGCATCATCGCACGGGCGATGCGGCTTCGCGCACTACATGGATGATGGCGCTGGGCGCGGGTGTACGACCGGGTGTGGTGTATGACCGTCCAATGCAATCGATCGACCTGGTTCCAAGTTTGGGGGCGATGATGGGGTTTTCAGCCGCTTTTGCCCAGGGTAAACCGATCGACGAGCTGTTGTAGGAACTTTTATCGCCATGCTGCCGAACAGTCTCAAAGCCGAACAATTCGCCGGGTACCCGCCCGAGGCTCGCGCCTTGGTTGTGCGCCATCTGGAATTGCTGCGGCTGCTTCCGATCACGTTTGTTCCTAGCCTGTTGCGCGAGGTGATCGAATACGATTTCAAGTTTCCGGCAGAGCGCGCGGCAATCGACAGGGAGTTCACGCACCTTAGCTCCCTCTCACGGGCGCAAATGCAGCTGTGGTTTCAGTCGTTTTCACAGGTGTCGCTTTCTACGAAGATCGAGGAGTTCGACTGGGTCAATCAGCCTGCGCAGTTTCTCGAACAGGAATCCGCCTATCTGTGGAGCACTCATCAGATGGATGCTTTCCGCAAGGCAGCGACGGAGTATGGAAATCGGCTGCAGTCTGCGGTTCCGGATGAACCACTGCCTGTGCGCAGAGTTGGGATAGCGGCCATCGGGCAGGGGGTCGGCTCGTATGATGCGCCGCTCTTTCGCAATCTGCGCAAACACGGCACTTACTTTAACCAGGTGAAGCCTGAGAACGGGCTTGAAATTCTGCTGAAAGCGGTTGCGGATCGTGCGCAGGCGCATCCTGCTGCCTATGGTCATTGGTATGTGGATGGGGGGCGGGCATCAAATCACAGCCCGCTTTTGACGTCGGTATCGTATCAAGGCCTGGACCCGGTACGAAGTGCATTGCTGAAGAACATGGATGCGGAAATCAGCCGTCCTGGCATGGGTCCGGAGGAGCTTCGCACCCACATGGCTCGCTTGCTGCCTGCCGATCTGGGCATGGATAAATCGGGCGATGCGGTTCTGGACCGCTTTCAGGTAAAGGTATTTACAGAGGGCTCGGGAACGCAGATCTTCAGCACCACGTTTGTGCAATGGACAACGCGGGAGGCGCTGCGCCGCGCCCAGCCGCTCACTCTTCTGACACGGTTTGCACCTCGGCAGCGGCAGAGGCCGATGAATGAGTTGCTTTCCGCCGTGGATGGCGAAGCCGAGCTTGACGCAACGGGCTCGCTGGTTGACGCGGATATGGGCGCCTATTATCACTGGATCAACCAACAGCGTTTGCCGGGCGCCGAGCAGTCTGCTTTCCTGGTCTGGTTTGAAGGCCACAAGCAGGCGCTGGCGATTGGGCCGTCGTTGCCGCGCGGCACAACATCGACTTCATCTGTCGATCTTGCGCAACTGCTCTCGTTAGCTACCGGCTGATCGCCGGTCTGTTTGCAGCGCTCCCTATTTCTTATCCAGCCGGAAAGCTGCTCCTTGAAAATCGCCGCGCAGATTGAGATCGATACCGTGGTTCATCCACCAGGCGCCGCTTGCCTCTTTCGGTGTTTCCTCGCTGGTTTTGCCTTCGATGCTGCTGAGCGCGTAGGTGGCGCTGGGGTCCAGACCCAGCAGCTGCAGACGGGGAAAGCCGCGCCCTGTCTGCGTGGAGTGGACGAAGGCGAAGAAGACAGCTTGCGATTTGTCCGGCGATACGGTCTCGGTTGCGGAGAATTCGCTGCCGTTGGTGGGCGAGATGAGCCGATACAGATCACCTTGGGTGATGGTCTTTTGCACCTGGTGATACGCGTCGATGAGACGCTTGGCGGTTGCGAGATCTTCCTCTGACCATTTGTTGAGATTGCCGCCAATGCCGAGTGAGCCCTGCATCGAAACCAACATGCGATAGGTCATCGAAGTGATGCGGTTATTCAACCAATGCGGCGAGTCTGTGACCCAGGCCATCATGACCTGCACGGGATAGGCGCGGGTGAAGCCATCCTGCAGCGTCAGGCGGTCGAGTGGATCGGTGTTATCGGAGGGCCACACTTCGTCGGTGTAGTGCAGAATACCGAGGTCGACGCGTCCGCCGCCGCCGGAACAGCTCTCGATTTCTACGCCTGGATGTTTGGCACGCAGTTCGGCGAGAATCGAGTACAGGTTGTGGGTGAACTCGACGTAGACCTTCTTCTGTTCAGCCGGTGCGACCTGATCCCAGCCTGGCTCGCTCCAGTTCCGGTTGTAGTCCCACTTGAGGAAGGCAATCTGATTTTCGGAGAGGAGCTTGTCGAGAAAGCCGTAAACGTAATCGCGCACATCGGGACGAGCCAGGTTCAGCACCAGTTGGGTGCGGGCTTCATTGCGCGGTCGGCCGGGAAAATTGAGGACCCACTCCGGGTGCTTGCGGTATAGGTCCGAATCAGGGTTAACCATTTCAGGCTCGACCCACAGGCCGAAGTCCATGCTGAGAGAGTGGACTTTGTCGATCAGCGGCTTGAGGCCGTTGGGGAACTTCTCCTTGTTGACATACCAGTCGCCCAATCCTGCGTGGTCAGTTTTGCGCTGGCCAAACCAGCCGTCGTCCATGACAAAGCGATCGATGCCGAGGGCTTTGGCTTTTTCGGCGAGAGCTTCCTGCCCAGTCTCGGTCACGTTCATCTCGGTGGCTTCCCACGAGTTGTAAATGACCGGGCGTGGGCGCGGGTTCGGCGCTTGTGGCAGCACGTGGGTCAGGGTGAAGCGATTGAGGAGCCGCGACGCTCCGCCCATTCCGTGCGCGGAGTAGCCGGCGTAGAAGACGGGCGATTCAAGCTTTTCACCCGGCTTGAGCTGGTAGCCAAAGTCGAAGGGATTGAAGCCGCCGGTGACGCGGACTTTGTCGATGGTGTCCTGCTCGACGGTGATGCGCCATGAGCCGCTCCACGCCAAGGAGCCAAACCAGGTTTCGCCATGCTCCTCATCCGAGCCGCCTTTGCCGATGGCAAACCAGGGATTGAGTTGATGGCCGGTCGAACCGCGGCGGCTTTCGAGGACGCGCTGCCCCTGATGGATAGTCTCCTGATTCAGTGTCCATTCGCTGCCCCACCGGCCGCTCAGATAGCTCAACGTGTAGTGTGCTGGAGGCAGGGAAAATGCCGCAGCTGCCGCCTGCTCCACGACGATGGGCGTTGTTTCGTGGTTCTCGATGGTGGCGGAGCGGGCGAGGATGCCGGAGTGCTGATCCATGGTGTAGTGCAGAGTTACAGTGACGGCGCGGCTGATGTCTTTGAGCTGAACATCGAGCGAGTGGCCGTCTGCACCCTCGTGCGGATTACCGCGTACGTAGTGCAGGACCAGATCGCGATTGCCATCGGGGAAAGTGATCTTCAATGCAGGTTCCTGGTAGAGGCCGGCTCCCCAGCCGGCGTATTCCTGAGGCGTGTTGTTGTAGGATGAGTCGAAGGATGCTGCTTCTGGACCGGCCTTGGCGGGAGCGATGGCATCGTTGGCGTTGATACGGCCGCCCCAGTAGAGCTGCTGCAGTTCACCGCGCTCATTCACGCCAAAGGCGTAGGTGGTGTTGCCTCCGTCGAGGCGGAAGACAGGCCTTGCATCGGAAGATTGACCGCGAGCCGGCGCAAGGAGCAGGGAACCGAGAACAAGAGCTGCAGCCGAGCCACAGAGGAACGTGCGAATATTATTCAGGTTGCGAGGATTCACTGTCTTCTCCATGTGTGGTGATGGCGGTCTACGCGATTTCCGGCGTGCCGGCCTTGATCTCGAATTCGACATGCTGCGCGCCGAGATACGGGTGATGTGCTGTGAGACGCACTTTGCCGAGCTGCTCGGTGGTTCTGACCCAGACAGCGCCGGTGCCGCCGACAAGCGTAAACGGATTGTCGCCGATCAGCTCTGCCGGTCCGGTGAGATCGAAGCGAATGGCGTCTGCGGCAAATGGCCGGATGGCGTCGAACTCATCGGTAACACGCAGGACGACGCGCGTTGCATCGGCTCCGTCGGCGATAAGCGTCGTATCGTCGGGGAGCAACGTAAATTTCTGGTCGACGCCCTTGCCTGAGAAGTTGCGGGTGATGGCCAGTTTTCCCTGGATGTATCCCTCGATACGAAGGTCGCCCCACGGCTCGATCTTTTCGCCGATCGCGGCCGTAAAAGGCGCGTACTTAAGATGCGCGAACTGCTTGCGGTCGGGTTCGACTTCAGCAATCAGCTTGCCTGCAACGTAAAACTTGAGGTGGTCGCAGTTGGAGCAGACGACTGCATCGGTGAAGCCGATGCTTTCGTCCCCGCGCGCCCAGTGGAATGCGGGCACAAGAACAACTTCCTCGTCGGGATCGCACTGCGAGCGATAGAAGCCGGCGGCAGGCTTGGGTTCGCGGAAGATATCTGTGACGCCGTGATAGCAGATGCGATCGCCGGAGCCGAAATTGCCGTGGGTGTTGTAGTCGAAGGCGCACCAGCCGATGCCGCCGGCGTATTGCGGATTGGAGGCCAGCTGGTCGTGAATGCGCGCGTGGCGCAGGGTGTGTTCGCGCAGGCGTTCGACGTTGTCGATGGTTTTGGTCGGGAAGGTGTGGCCGACGAACTCAGTATTGAGATAGAGCGGATGATTGGGCGCTTTGAGGGGGAAGCCGAAGTCGTTCATGGTGAAGACGTCTTCGAGGAACTCGGACTCCTGGAAGTAGCGGATGCCGCCAGTCTGTCGGGTGGGGTCGAGCTTGTGGGCCATGGCATTGGTACGCGTGTAGAAGTCGTGATTGTCGCGGGACTCATTGATGCGGACGCCCCAGAGGATGATCGATGGATGATTCCAATCGCGGCGGATCATGCGGTTGACGTTGTCGACGGAGATGTTCTGCCAGGGCACGTCGCCGATGTGCTGCCAGCCGGGAATTTCTTCTAGAACGAGCAAGCCGATCTCGTCGCAGGCATCGAGGAAGTGGCGCGACTGTGGGTAGTGCGAGGTGCGCACGATATTGCAATGGAGATTTTTGCGGAGGATATTTGCATCGCTGCGTTGAGCGCGGCCTGACATGGCCTGGCCAACCCAGGGGAAGGTCTGATGACGGTCAAGGCCGCGCAGCTTGATGACTGTGCCATTGAGCGAGAAGCCCTGCGGGGTAAAGCGCGCTTCGCGAAAGCCGATGCGCCGGGTTTCATGATCGAGCACCTGGGTACCGCGTAGAAGGCGAACCTCGACGCGGTAGAGCTTTGGAGATTTCAGATCCCACAGTGCGATTGAGCCTAGGTTTTCAAGGTGCAGTGTCTGCAATTCACCGGCCGCCGCTTCTGTTGCTTTGGCGATCTGCCGGTCGCCGTCATAGAGGGCGGCTTCGAGTGTGAGAGCTGTCTGATCGGCTTCATGCTCATCGCGGTCGAGAAAGCATTGCACATCGAGAGTGGGATGGCCCGACAAAACATCTTTCGGCTGGGCGAAGATGTTTTCGATGAATGTGGGCGAGACGATACGCAGTGAGACTTCGCGGTAGATACCACCGAAGGTCAGGTAGTCAATTTCGTGGCCAAAGGGTGGAATATCCGCACGCTCTGTCGAATCGACTTCGACTGCGAGCACGTTCTCGCGATCCCAGTCGAGATGCGAGGTCAGTTCAAAGGAGAAGGGGGTAAAACCGCCGTTGTATTCGCCGAGCCGCTGGCCATTGAGCCAGACCGTGGAGGCGGTCATGACTCCTTCAAAGTCGACAAAGACGCGCCGGCCACGCACCGAGGCAGGCAAGCGAAAACGGCGCCGATAGATGGAGATGAACTCGTAGGATTTTTCATCGAAGCTGTGCCATGGCAGCCGGATATTGGTGTGAGGCACGGTGATGCGGGTGAAGCTGGAATCGTCGAAGTCCCGAGTTCGCGCGGCTTCGGTTGCCTTGGGGCTGTAGCGCCAGCGGCGATTGATGGGCAGTACGACGCGCCCTGCCACCGTAGACGGCTCGGCGCTGTGGCCGACGGCAGGCAGCCCGGCGGCGACGGTAGCGCCAGCGATGAGATTTCCAGTGGTCTTGAGAAAACCGCGACGATCCATGAGGCTCCTTGCGCGTACAAATACAATTCGAGCGTTTCTGCCTTCTGCTTTAGAACGGGCAGCGCTGGAATGGAAAACCATGATTATTGTATGCGTTTTCATCTGGCAGGAACGGTTTCGAAACAAGGGAATTCTGAGAGTGGAGGGCGATCGGGTTTTGGAGCAAGTCATTCTGACTGAGGCGGCCTCAGTCGAAGGCCTTTTCTCTTCACGGGGTCAAAAGAGTATTCTTGACCATCGTCAATTCATGCGTGTTCTTCGCCGTGTCCGCAAGCTACGGCGAACCTGAGGAGCGAATCGTGTTTCAACCGCAAACCTATGTACTGGCTCTATCACTGATGTTGGTGAGCATGCTCTGCTGGGGATCGTGGGCCAATACGATGAAAGCCTGCCCTGGTTATCGATTTCAGCTTTTTTACTGGGACTATGTGCTTGGCTTGATTGCCGGAGCCCTGCTCTGGGGCTTGACTCTTGGGAGTCTCGGCGCTACCGGGCGATCTTTCTTCGCGGATTTGCAGCAGGCGGATAGTTCTCACCTTTGGCTGGCGATTATCGGCGGACTGATCTTTAACGTGGCGAATCTGCTGTTGGTGGCTGCTATCGAGATTGCCGGCCTTGCGGTGGCTTTCCCTGTTGGCATCGGCCTGGCGCTGGTGGTGGGAGCGGTGAGCAGCTATGTGCTTGCGCCGAGCGGCAATCCTGTCATTCTCTTTTGCGGGATCGCTCTTGTTGTTGCAGCGATTGTTTTCGACGCCCTTGCCTACCGGCTGCGCGAGGCTGAGAGGAAGTCGCTCAGCCTGCGTGGGGTGGTGATCAGCCTTGTTGCCGGGCTGCTTATGGGGAGCTTTTATCCGTTTGTATCGCGCGCCATGACCGGCGATCGTGCACTGGGTCCCTATGCGATTGCGTTGGTCTTCGTGATTGGCGTTGCGCTGTGCGCGTTACCAGTGAACTACCTATTGATGCGCAAGCCACTCGATGGAAGCACTCCCGTTGCCATGGGCGGCTACTTCAAGGCGTCAAGCGCGTGGCATCTGTGGGGCATTGCCGGCGGGGCGATCTGGTGTACGGGCGCGGTCTTCAACTTTGTTGCTTCGCGTGCCAACATTGTGGGTCCGGCGGTTTCATACTCGATTGGCCAGGGAGCTACGATGATCTCCGCGGCATGGGGTGTGTTCATCTGGCGCGAGTTCGCGAATGCACCGCAACGCTCAAAGAGATTTCTGGTGTGGATGTTTCTTCTGTTTATTTGCGGACTGACGGCGATCGCTCTGGCTCCCATCCTTTAACGACCTGACTGAAATCATCAATTGAAGGAGACACATGGAAGGCGCTAAAAAGCCGATCGTTGTCGTAGGCAGCATCAATATGGATCTGGTAGCAAATACGCCTCGTATTCCAGCAGCAGGAGAGACTTTGCTGGGACGGGACTTTCAGACGCACCACGGCGGCAAGGGAGCCAATCAGGCTGTTGCCGTGGGCCGTCTGGGCTATCCGGTGAGCATGATTGGCCGCGTTGGCGATGATGCTTTCGGTGAGCAGCTTCGCGCAGGTTTGCAAAATGCCGGTGTAGATACGAGCGCTGTTGTGACTTCGCCTGGAGCATCGGGTGTCGCTGTGATTGTCGTGGCCGAGTCGGGCGAGAACAGCATCGTCGTTGTTCCGGGAGCTAATTCCCTGGTAAGTGCATCGGATCTCGACAATCATCTCGAAAAGATTCGTTCCGCAGGGATGGTGCTGGCGCAACTTGAAATTCCTTTGGAGACGGTCTTCCATCTGGCGGCTGTTTGTGCGCGGGAGGGCGTGCCGCTGGTACTTGATCCTGCTCCTGCTGCCGAGCTGTCTGGCGAACTGCTGAAAAATGTCGCCTGGTTCACTCCGAACGAGACGGAAGCTGCTTTTTTCCTGCGCGACGCTGCCGGCAGTTCAGATGTCGCAACAGGACAAGGCCTGATCGATAAAGGTGTCCAGGGGGTAGTTCTCAAGCTGGGTGCACGGGGTGCGTATGTTGCGTCGACAGATGGGGTGAATGAGTCGATCCAGCCTTTTCAAGTGCGGGCAGTGGATACGACAGCGGCTGGCGATTGTTTTAATGGAGCTTTTGCCGTAGGGATGCTGATGGGAAAAGGTCCGGTGGGAAGCGCTCGCTTCGCGGCGGCAGCAGCGGCTATCTCGGTTACCAGAGCGGGGGCGCAGTCTTCCATGCCGACGCTGGACGAAGTGATGAACAAGATCGACACTGCGAATGATTAGCCGGATGCCTTAGATCTTGTTCTACGGTGGCCCATGCCAAAGCTCAAGGCACACTCCTCTGAAGAGGACTAGAGTAAAGAGGGAAATAACCGTGGGGAAAAACATTGCCCGATACGATTGATTCAATTGCGTGGCCTAAGCCATCAGAACCGCACCGCGGCGGTCGCCGCACATTCCTGATCTTCCTCATTCTTGTTGCAGTCATTTTTTTCGGTGGCAGGACCGCGACCTCTACCTTCGTGGATCTTCTCTGGTTCCGTTCGCTTGGCTATGCTGGAGTCTTCTGGAGGACGCTTGGGCTGCAGTGGGGACTTTTTGCAGGCTTTGCTGTCTTGACCTTTGCATTCGGGTATGGTGTGTTTCTCGCTCTGCGGCGGGTCCACAGAGGAGAGATGCCGAGCGGTCATACGGTCTTTATTAATGGACAGCCGCTTAAACTGTCTGTTGAGCCGGTCATTCGTATCGGAACTCTCATCGGCTCATTGCTAATTGCCGGTATTACTGGCGCGGCAATGATGAGCGAGTGGACGATATTTGCACTCTTCTGGCACGCGCCCCGAGCTACCGGTGAAGTTGTCGATCCAATCTGGGGTAAGTCGCTGAATTTTTATTTGTTTACGCTGCCCACAATGCAGCTGATGCTCGGCTGGCTTTTAACTCTGGCACTGATTGGTTGCGCTCTAGCCATTCTTTTTCTTTTCCTTACGGGCAGTACGCGCGCATTCGGCGATCATGGAAGAAGTGGAAGCCTGTCGTGGCGCGGGCTCAACAGCGCTGTCGCATTTCTGATGACAGTGGTGGCGCTACGTGTATACGTGGGCCGGTTTGAGCAGTTGTTCGATCACCACACCATCTTCGAAGGCGTTTCGTACACCGACGCGCACGTTTTGCTTACGGGCAAGCTCTTTCTCTGCGCGGCGCTTTTGATCGGTGCGCTGCTCGCTGTAGTGAATGCAGTGAGGAACTCCAGTGGCCGCTGGCTGATCGGGGTACTTGCTCCTGCTGTGGTTTGCTACATAGTTCTGGGACTTGTGGGCTGGTACGTGGGCAACTTCATCGTCAAGCCCAACGAACTGGTGCGTGAGCAACCCTACATCTCACACAATATCGAGATGACGCGGCAGGCCTTTGGTCTAGATAAATTTGCGCAACGGGAGTTTCCTGCCGAAACCACCGTTGGCGCGACTGACCCTGCAAATAATCAGCCAACGTTGCAGAATATCAGGCTGTGGGATTGGCATGCACTGCAGGACACACTGCGCCAGATTCAGGAGATTCGCACCTACTATGACTTTCCCGATATCGACATCGATCGCTATGACATAGGCGGCGTGAAACGCGAGGTAATGCTGGCGACACGCGAATTGAATGTCGATAAGCTGCCGGAGAGCAGCCGCAACTGGATCAACGATCGGCTGATTTATACACACGGCTACGGCATCACGATGAATCCAGTTAACGGTTTTACGTCGGAAGGGCTGCCGACACTGATGCTTAGCAACATGCCTGTACAAAGTACTGTACCCGAACTGGCAGTGAAACGGCCCGAGGTGTATTTTGGTGAGCTTACCGACTCAGATGTCTATGTCAAAACGCGCCAGCAGGAGTTCAACTACCCTCAGGGTCAGACCAATAGCCTGACTTCATACGAAGGCACCGGCGGCATCGTTCTCGGTGGATTCTTTCGCCGCTTGATACTTGCATTCGATCGTGGTGATCTTGGCAAACTGCCCTTCAGCGACGATGTCAACCCCGAAAGCCGGTTGCTGATGCGGCGCAATGTGCGGGAGCGCGTAGCGACCCTCGCGCCGTTTCTTACCTTCGACCACGATCCCTACGTCGTGCTCGGGGAAGACGGCCGGTTGTCATGGATCATGGATGGGTTTACGTCGTCCGATCACTATCCGTATTCAACCCAATATCAATTTGGAAGCAGCACGGTCAACTACATGCGCAACAGCGTCAAGGCAGTGATTGACGCGTACGACGGCACTACAGCTTTCTACGTTTTCGACAACGACGATCCGGTCCTCGCAGGCTATCGCAACATCTTTCCGAGCCTCTTCAAGGATGCTGCCACGATGCCCTCGGGTCTGCGTAAGCATGTGCGCTATCCCGAGTTGCTCCTCAAGTTGCAGGCGGAAGTCTATGGTCTCTATCACATGACCGATCCAGAGGTTTTCTATAACCGGGAAGATCTGTGGACGGTGGCAACGGAAGTGGGAATGGCTGACGGTGGAGAGCAGACAACACAAGTTCTGCAGCCGAACTATGTGTTGATGAAGCTGCCGGGAGAGAGCGATGTGGAATTTGTGGAGATACTTCCCTTCACGCCCGCCAATCGCAATAACCTCGTTGGCTGGATTGCCGGCCGCAGCGATGGTGAGCATTATGGCACCTCTGTGGTTTACAACTTTCCCAAAACGAGGCTGGTGGATGGGCCACTCCAGATTGAAGCGCGCATCGATCAGAATGCGCAGCTTTCCGGCCAGTTGACGCTCTGGAATCAGCAGGGCTCGCATGTGCGCCGCGGTAGTTTGCTGGTTATTCCCTGCGGACGCGCTCTTCTGTATGCAGAGCCAATCTATCTGCAGGCGCAGCGCAGTCCCATGCCGGAGTTGCGTCTGGTAGTGTTGGCGTTGCAGGACAAGCTGGCGTACGGGCCGACTTTCGAGGCAGCGCTGACTTCGTTGTTTGGCGGTACTGCGCCATCACTGACGATTACGTCGCAATCGTCGGCCGCTATGTCGGATGTTACGGGACAATCTGTACAGGCAGCGTCGGCTGCGCCAGACACCGCTCTCGATGCGCTGATCGTGCAGGCATCAAGAGCGTTCTCGGAATATCAACGCCTGACCGCTGAAGGGAAACTAGGCGAGGCGGGAGCAAAGCTGGAACAATTGAAGCAGGCTCTGGACAGGTTGAGTTCAAGACGAAAATAAACGAGTGAGGCTGACTCTCAGAGGCCTACTCAATTACTGAGATTGTGACTGCCATGCGGTGTTCTTCACCAGGTTTCAGCATGACTGCCGAGCCGAGGATATTACTCGCCTCCACGCAAAGCATCTGGGTCCACTCATGGTCGCCTAGGTCCGCCAATGCTTTTGCTCCGCTATCCCATGGATTCCAGACGATCGTGGTTTTTGAGTTCTGCTTGTCCACCTGAATGCGTCGCTGTAGAACGCGATCATCGATCGTCAGTGAGTTTACGGTGTTGAGATACGCGTCATCTGTCGCGTCAATCAGGATCACATCGCCGTCTTGAATGTTTTCGCGATTGCCACGGCGGTTATCTAGAAACGAGACACCATTCAGGCCCGTGATACTCGTCTGTCTTACGTCTCCAACATGATGATAGGTGTGAAGAGCTTCTTCAAATTGAAATGGACTCGTGCCGGTGTTGGAAGCGATGAGTTCCAACGCGAGTTGAGCGCCCACCGCGATGCGAAGTTCCAGATGGAAATCATACGGCCACCAATGCCGGGTACTTTCGTCGCTCTCCGTAGCCAGTATTACTTGCGTCGAATCGCCATTTGCGCTGAGCGATTCAAGCATCCAGCTTTTGGTTCGTACAAATCCGTGGGCAGGCGCGGCAGGATCGTCCATCTTGGCGCGAAACCAAGGGAAACACACCGGAATTCCGCCGCGAATGGCGCGGCCATCCTTCCAGAGTGAAGACTCGCTCACGAAGATTATCTCTTTCGCGCCCGAGGGTATCCATGAGGTGATGTGAGCGCCGTGCAGATAGATTTCAGCCGAAGCTGACGCGGTTGCGATTTGAATTTTGGGTAGCCCGCCCTGACCGGCTACAAGCTTGGCGCGATCGCCGATTGCAAAGGCTGCATTGAGCGTTTCGATCTCAGTTGCCATCGATCCCAGCTTACTCTCACTTGCCGAGCCATGATAAACGCAAGCTGAAAAGAAAAGGCGCCTGCGGTGTCGAGCAAGACGTCTGAGAGGGAGCCCGTGCGATTGGGCAAGAATGCCTGGTGGAGTTCGTCCGCGCCACCCACGAGAAATGCGATTCCGATTGCCAAAGTGTGCGTTGTGCTCGTGCAGTGCGTCCAGTTCGCTGCGTTCCTGAGCGTCCGCTTGAATCCGCGAAGGCAGATCAGTGAAAGGGCGCCATAACCTGAGAAGTGCCCGATCTTGCGAAGAATGTGATGCGTAAGGCTCCAGTTATGGTCGATGGATGAGCCGAGAAAGGTATGCAGGAAATCGTGGAGTGGTTGCGAAGTATGGTTGGAGCCAAATCGGGAAGAGGATTCTACAGCAAAGATGCATGAAAAAAGGAAAACCGGGAGCCAGGCCTGCAGAAGCGCGTACCGCCGTGTAGGGGCTCCCGTATAGGTGTCGGGTAAGAAATAAGGAGTTGATGGCATGTATAAAAATCTCCTTAACGAATGGCTGGGTGGTATGAGATGAATGAGTCCAGTCCAATCCGCTAACCAGTATTTCGGTCATGGAGAGGGAATCTTGAGGCTGTATTGTGAAGTTCGACCAATTAAATGGAGTCGGTAATTTGAATTCATTAAATGGGAAGGCTCGAATAGTAAGAAAGAAGTCAGATTCTCATAAATACCATAATGCGGAATTCGTACCGGATTATGAGTTGCAGTATGCGCGGTAGTTCATGCACATTGAGAGTGGGAGTATTTGTGGATTTCCTCTTTTCGAGATGAAATTCACGATGCTGAGTTTGGGGAGAAAGGTGAGCGGCTTCGGAGGATTCTCCGTTTCGTTCAGCTCACCTGGCACGGCTCCGACGCTTCTACAATCAGAACTGCCGAGGGTACAACGATTATGGCTACCAAAGTGAAAGAGTTGGTCGAGGCGTCCGCCGCCACGAATGGCTCGCCTTTGATCAGCAACGAAAAGCTGCGCCAGCTCTACGCGACGATGTTGAAGTGCCGCACTCTGGAAGAGCGGGCGCGCGTTCTATTCAAACAGAGCAAGTTCACAGGCAATTACTATGCAGCTGTAGGTCAGGAAGCAGCGGCGGTCGGCACCGCCATCGATCTGCGCGTAGAGGATACGATTGGCCCGTCGCATCGTGACTTCATCACTGGATTCATCAAGGGTGCACCGCTGGATAAGATGTTGTGCCATCTTTATGCGCGAGGAAACAGCCCGGACAAAGGCCGTTCTTCGCCAGCGCACTTTGGTTACGCTCCGCTCAATGTAATTACGCCGGCGTCGACGATTGCAGCGCAGCTGAACATTGCCACTGGCGTGGCGCTGGCCAACAAGATGAAGAAAAACGACAACATTGCCGTGGCCTACTCCGGCGATGGTTCTACATCGCTCGGCTTCTGGCATGAAGCGCTGAATTTTGCAGGCGTGCACGATCTACCGATTATCTTTGTCTGCCAGAACAATCTCTGGGCTGAGTCGGTTAATTTGCAATTTCAGACCAGGGTGCCGGATATCAGCGTGAAGGCGCAGGCGTATGGTTTTCCAGGCATCACAGTGGATGGCAACGACGTCGTAGCTGTCTACCGCGTTGCGCAGGAGGCGATTGCGCGTGCACGCCGTGGGCAGGGACCAACGCTAATCGAGTGCAAGACCTATCGTTGGTACGGACACTCGGAGATCGATCCCGCCAAGTATCGCGATCCTGAAGAAGTGGAGCGTTGGAAGGCAAAAGACCCCATTGCCAATATGGAAAAATATCTGGCAGGCAAAGGTCTGTTCACGGCGGAATGGAAGCAAGAGATTGTGGACGGTTTCAACAAGGAATTGGATGCGGCGATCGAGATTGCAGACAAGTCTGCGCTGCCTGAAGGCGTTGAAGCGCTGGATCATGTCTTCTCTTTCGATATTCGAGATCGAGTCCTGAATCCCAAGAGCTACTTACCCAGTTATTGAGTTAGCTGTGGCCTGGTTGAACAAATCGAGATTGGATCGGTATAGGAATGGCTTTAGTCACATATATCAGCGCGATTACGGAAGCATTGCGGGAAGAGATGCTGCGGGATGAGCGCGTCTTTATTATCGGCGAGGATGTAGGCGTCGAGGGCGGTGTCTTCAAGGCGACCAAGGGACTTTACGAAGAGTTTGGCGCGGAACGGGTCATCGATTCGCCTTTGGCTGAGGGCGTGATTGTTTCAGCCGCCATCGGAGCGGCTCTTGCAGGATTGAAGCCGGTGCCGGAGATTCAATTCTCTGACTTTATTACGCCGGCCATGGACGCGCTGACACAGCAGGCGGCAAAGCTCCGCTATCGTTCCGGAGGTACACAGACTTGCCCGCTGACGCTGCGCGTCTGCTACGGGGGAGGCGTGGGTGGCGGTCTTTATCACTCGCAGACGAATACCACATGGTTCGCACATGAACCGGGACTGGTGGTTGTAGCACCTGGCACGGTTGCCGACGCCAAGGGCATGTTGAAGGCAGCGATCCGACAGGATGATCCGGTCATTTACTTCGAGCACAAAAAACTTTATCGTTCCATCAAAGAAGATCTGCCCGATGGCGATGACTTTGTTACAGATCTTTTCAAGGCAGCGATCCGCCGTCCTGGAAAGGACCTGACGCTGGTCACCTACGGATGGACTTTGCAGTTATCGCTTCAGGCGGCTGAGAAGATTCATGCAGAAACTGGAGCTGAGATTGAAGTTGTAGATCTGCGTGTATTGAATCCGCTGGACAAGGACACCTTTCTAGAATCGCTGGCAAGAACCGGACGTATGTTGATCGTGCATGAGGATCACCGCACGCTCGGTATTGGCGCGGAGATTTCGGCGATCGCCGCGGAGCAGGCCTTCGATTGTCTTGATGCTCCTATCATGCGTTTGACAGCGCCGGATGTTCCGGCGATTCCGTTCTCGGCGCCGCTGGAAAAGTTCTATCTGCCCTCCGTCGACAAGATCGTGGACGCAGCGAAGAGGCTGCTTGATTACTAAGCACCACACGAGTGAGCTTTATTGATCTATTCCCGCTGTTGAGATGGTGGCAGCGCAATCCGGAGGGTTTGATTGCATTGACCCTGCTCCGGGCGCTTCAGTAGAGTTAGGGCATGAGCGTATTGAACGATCAGTCGCACGAAGGCATCGCGCGTAGATTCAGTGTTCTAGGTGTATTCCTCGTTGCGGTCGTTGCTTTTGTGTCGTGTGCTATGCCGATGCTTGCAGAGTCTCCTGGTCAACCAGCTGTACCGGCAACAACCATGATCGGTGCAGCTGCAGTGCCAACGCCAATCGCCCCCTGCCAGGTGTCGGAACTGGGATCTCCGTATATTCCGGTGGATAGCTGGATGTACACATCTCTCACGCGGCTCTATTCTTTGGGCTATCTTGATCTGGCTTTTCTTGGGTTGCGGCCCTGGACGCGGACAAGTGTGATTCATATGCTTGAAGATACAGCTGCGCAGCTGGAGGACGCGCCTGATGATGCTACAACTGATGAGGCTCGCGAACTCTATGACGCCGTATGGCACGAATTAAATATCGATGCTGAGGGTCCATGTTTTTCGCATCGAGGACAGTTAAAGCTCGAATCCGCATATTCAGTTCTGCGTGGAATCTCGGGCACTCCGCTGCATGACAGCTACCATATCGGTGAGACGATCACCAATGACTATGGCAGGCCTTATGAAGGCGGGTTCAACAATTACTCCGGAGCAAGCGGATACGCCACCGCCGGTATTTTCACCTTGTATGCACGCACAGAATTTCAATACGCTCCTTCTGCTACCGGGTATTCGCAATCTCTGTTTCAGACGCTCTCTTCGTTAGACAATATCCCGTTTAAAACGAATCCTATTCAGGCTACGATTCCTCTCGGCCCTATCGATTCCAAGACCAACGCTCGCCTGGTTGAAGGCTATGTTTCAGCGCACACCCTCGGGCATGAGATTTCCTTCGGCAAGATGGATGGGTGGATGGGGCCTGCCAAGGGCGGAGCTTTCGCCTATTCAAACAACGCTGAAAACATCTATTCCTTCCAAATCAATCGCACCGATCCCCTGCATGTACCGGGGCTCTCTCGCATTTTTGGGCCGTTCCGCTATGAATTTATGGTTGGTTCGCTCAAAGGACATACGTTCTACAACGACCCCTGGCTGCACATTGAAAAAATCAGCCTTAAGCCGACGCCCGATCTCGAGTTTGGATTTGAGCGTTCCGTTATCTGGGGCGGCAAGGGCCATGTACCCATCACGCTTCACTCTTTCTTGAAGAGCTTTTTCAGTGTCGAGAATGTCACCAGTGCTGTGAAGAATTCGCGCAACGATCCCGGAGCGCGCTTTGGTTCATTCGATATGAGCTATCGTTTGCCTTATCTTCGGCACTGGCTTACCTTCTATGCGGATTCAATGTCCCACGACGATGTTTCGCCAATCTCGGCGCCGCGCCGCGCCGCCTTCCGGACAGGTTTGTATCTATCCCACATACCCGCCGTCCCCAAGCTGGATCTCCGTGTCGAGGCCGGCATGGACGATCAGTCCACGTCGCGTAGTTCGCAAGGCCATTTCACTTACTATGAAGGGCAACAACCGCAGGGATACACCAATGCCGGACAGATCATGGGCGACTGGATGGGGCGTGAAGCCAAAGGCGGTCAAGCCTGGGCGACATATCACTTGAGCGGCAACGAGTGGATCCAGGTGAGCTGGCGAGGACAGAAGGCTGCTAAGGACTTCATTGCTGGTGGCACAACCCTCAACGACGTAAGCGCGCAGGTCGTCAAGCGCTTTGGCCGTGATCTGGAACTGAATGCCAACTTCAGCCACGAAGGCTATTTCGCGCCGATCTATCTCAGCAACCGGCAGTCGGTCACGACGACGACCTTCCAACTTACCTGGTATCCCGAACGCAAGACTAGTTTCTGAGATGGTGTATCGCCGGGCTCACCATTACGCCATGATGATTCCGGCGGACTTGTAGATCTCGCGGATATATTGCATGTCGCGCAAACCCTCTTCACCAGGGCTTTGCGGCGATTTGTTGTGCAGCACGCAATCTGAAAAATGATCTGCTTCTTTGGCGAACTGGGTCGGGTCTTTCTCGGGATTGGATTCATCCAGCTTGACTGTGTGCTTGTCTTGGTCGTGATATTCGGCGGTCAGCCGGAGACCTTCGTAGCTAAAGGCCGTATCTACCTTGAGCCATCCTTTTGAGCCATAGACGCGGAAGTACCCATCCATGGGAGCACCATAAGTTGTATTGCAGCTGGCCACAACGCCCGAAGGGAACTTGGTGATCCAGACAATATTTTCTTCAACTGTTTTGAAGCGCGGATCACTGCTGTCGGTATGGGCATAAGCCGTGATGCTGGCTGGCTCTTCGCCGGTGAGGTAGCGCGTGGCGTTGAGACAGTAGATACCGACATCCATCAGTGGACCGCCACCGGCCAGCGGCTTGTCCAGACGCCATTCTCCTGCGCCGCAGTTGAAGCCGAATGCGCTCTGAATCGACTGAATCTGACCAATTGCACCGCTCCTCAGAAGTTGGATTGCACGCAGATTAGTCGTCTCGTAATGGCAGCGATAGCCGATCATCAACTTGACGTTGGCAGCTTTGCAGGCGTCAATCATCGACTGGGCTTCTGGCACAGAAACAGCCATTGGTTTTTCACAGAGCACATGCTTGCCAGCCTTGGCGGAGCGGATTGTGTATTCCGCATGCATGGAGTTAGGCAAGGCAACATACACCGCATCAATGGTGTGGTTGTCGCGCATCTGGTCCATGTTTTCGTAGTTGTAGATAGAGGATTTAGGAACGCCATACTTAGCTGCTATCATCTCGGCTTTTTCCCGATGGCCGCTCACCAGGGCAACGACTTTCGAATTGCCGGTCTCCTGGATGCCGCGCATGAAGTGGTCGGCGATACGGCCCAGACCAATGATGCAGTAGCCGATCTTTCGATCACCGCTCTGAGCACTCAAGTTGTGGGTGAGTTGCGGGGCAAGTTGAGAAGCAAGCCCAAGCGCGCTGAGCCGAGTAAAATCGCGGCGAGACAGATGCATCGACAAATGCTCCTATAAATCGATTTTCGTATGTGCGGCAGGGCGATCTCAGATTGCGTTCCGAGTATAAGCGTAGCGCGGCGTGGATGGGAAGACGGGAACAAGTTGCGGCCTCAGGAGCCATCGACATGCTGCCGTGATGCGCTCTTCTTCTCAAGTGGGATCGTATGATGGCTGGTTTACACTCAGGAAGATGCGTGTCTTCGGGATCGATTGCGGGACTGAGATCACCGGCTATGGCGTTGTGGAGTCTGACGAGCAGAGCAGAACGTCTCGCCTGATCTGCCAGACTTTTGGCGCCGTCTATTTGTCAAAACAAAAGACAATGCCACAGCGCTTAAAACAGGTCTTCGACGAGTTGAGCGCTGCAATTCAGCTTTGGCAACCCGATGTTGTTGCAGTCGAAGAAGTCTTCTACTCAGTGAACGCCAAGTCCGCGCTGAAACTGGGACAGGTGCGTGGGGTTGCACTCTTGGCTGCAGCTACGCTGGCGCTACCTCTAGCGGAATATGCTCCTTTGAAGATCAAATCCTCAGTTGTGGGTTACGGTTTGGCAGGCAAAGAGCAAGTGCAGTTCATGGTTGCGCGGCTTTTGAATCTGGCTGAACCACCAACCCCTCCGGACGCGGCAGATGCGCTGGCCATCGCCATCTGTCACATCCATACGGCACAGACTCTCAACCTTCAGGGGGCTAGAGGATGAAGGTTTTGCTTCCTCGCCTGATGTTCTGTATTTCGATGATGGCCGTATCAGTCGTTGGCTGCATGATTCGTCCGGCAATAGCCCAGACGTCCGGAGTCTTTGAAATAGATTTCACGAATGCAAGCCTTGTTCCAGCGCATTGGCGGCTTAAGCTCAATTCCGAAGGAAGTGGCCAGTTCGATGCCGAAGGCGGCCAGACGTCTCCGCAGGACAAAAACGGGATTCTCGCCGGAGATGTACATCGGTCAATCCAGCTCAGTCCGGAGTTTACTGCGCGGGTCTTTGCGACTGCACGCGAGCGAAAGCTCTTTCAATTTCCCTGCGAAAGCCACATGAAGGTAGCCTTTCAGGGTACTAAACGTCTGAGTTATTCCGGGCCGGAAGGCAATGGCGCCTGCGAGTTCAACTACTCGAAAGACAAGCAGATTCAGGCTTTGGGTGACTCACTCATGGCGGTTGAGAATACGCTGCTGTATGGGGCGCGACTGGAAAAACTGCTGCAGCATGATCGGCTGGGTTTGGACAAAGAGATGGAAAGTCTGGCGATGGCCGCGCACGACGGAAGTGCGATCGAGGTTGGAGCCATCCGCGAAATCCTGACCCGGATTGCGTCAGATGAACAGGTACTTGAGCGTGCGCGCAGGAAAGCCCGTCTATTGTTGACGCAGGCCCGTTGAGAAGGATTACGATTTCTGGGGATTTCTTTTTCGTTTCTGCGACTTTCTATTCGGAATTGGGGTCTTAGTAATGTTGGTCAGTATGATCGCTGTTTGCCAGCAGGCTTACGAAACGTGGGTTGGCGATGCGGCGGGTTGGCCAGTGTAGTAGCTGAGGAGAGTATCTCCATGAATTTCCGTGCCGCAGGTTCTCAAAGATCGTTCTCTGGTTTGCGTGATTCCCAACAACCCAGACAATTGCATTTCAGCGGCTTGGTCGCCGCACTGTTGACGGGTATGTTTTGCATCCTGTCATCTTCCGCACTTGTTGCCGCTGTTTCCAACCCGGTCTCGTTTTCTGACGATGACGCTACGGATGCACCCCAGAAAGCGCCAGATTCGCGCGCAGTTCGCCTGAGTTACGTGGAGGGCGATGTCAGCGTAGTTCAGGATGGGGAGGTGATTGCCAATCCGGCCCTCGCCAATCTACCTCTTTTTGAAGGTTCCGAGATCAGTACCGGCAATGAGGGAAGGGCTGAGATTCAGTTTGACGACGGCAGTATTGCACGCCTCTCGCCCAACACGACGCTGGCCATTACCGTTCTGCAACAGCAGGGGGCAAGCACTCGCACAGATGTTGTGATGAACAGCGGCCTGGCCTATTTTGAATTGCAGCCAAGCACTTCCGAGCACACTATGCGCGTGAACTACGGGTCGGCCGCGTTTGCAGCTACCAGCTTTTCAGTGGTGCGCATCATCAGCGATGAACCGCCTCCCAGCCTCGCGGTCTTTTCGGGAAATGTTCATCTAACGGTTGGAGCGAGCAACCAGCTCGATATTCACAGTGGTCAAAGCGTGACCCTGGATGGCAACAATCTTGGATCGCAAAACCTGAGTGAATCGATTGAGCCGGATTCCTGGGATGGCTGGAATTCAGATCGTGATCAGCTATTGAATTCGGAAGCTGCGGATAAGACGGCGGCTACCAACAGCCTCAAGGGTTATCCAGACGCCGGTCTGAGCGACCTGGACGCTAACGGAAACTGGTATGACGTTCCCGGACAGGGGTACGTCTGGTCTCCGTACGACGCTCAGTTAGAAGGCGCCTCGTGGGATCCCTATGGGTATGGACACTGGGTTTACTACCCACGCTACGGCTACATCTGGGTATCGGATTACCGTTGGGGTTACATGCCCTATCAATGCGGATTGTGGAATTTTTATGACAACTTTGGCTGGGGCTGGGTTCCCGGCAGCGGTTGCAATCCGTGGTGGGGTGGAGGTTTCTACGGCGGTGGGTACTACGGTGGCGGTGGTGGCTGGGGATTCAGGCTGGGAAATCATCCGCCGGGATATCGTCCGCCTCACCGGCCTTTGCCTGGGCCGATTCATCCTCGTCCTGGACCGGGACCGCATCCGGTGCAGAATCCCGGCAGAAATCCTATTCGGGTCCACGAGGCGCCTGTGAAGCCGCCAGTCGGCGTGGATCACCGCTCAGCCACTGGTTCGAACCCTCCCTTGACTGGTCGTCCGATAGCGCCGGTTACAATCGGAGGTCGAACCGTCGAGCCACTACGGCCCGTGGTTCCGCGAGAAACTTACGGGCGCACGGGTGAAGGATTTGTGAACCGTTCGGCGCCTCCGCAGCCGGGTCAATTTACCGGTACCGGACGTCCTCCCGTCAACCCGAGAACACCTGAGCCCGGAATTCCTGCGCTGCCGGTGACTGGCCAGCCTGGATATCGGCCATATACGCCGCCGCCCGCAAGCCGTCCGCAAGCTCCGCCTTCTCGTCCAGCGCCAGTTGGTGGTAGCGGAGGTGGGCATCCGATGGGAGGTGGCGGTGGTGGTGCGCCGCACAGCGCTCCGGCCCCTTCGCCACACAAGTAAGACAGTGATCGCATTTCGGCCGGCCTTCTAAAGACAGGAGGCCGGCCGCGCTGTTTCTATGTCGTAAATCCTTGCTGTACATGGAGAGCCCGCCAGAGTGCACTGAACTGCTCTACCGCCAGTGTTTCGGCGCGACTCTGAGGTGGAATGCCGGCGACGCCGTACGCTGTTGCAATTTGGTCCTGAGAAAATCTCGCGGCGCGCAGATTGTTGGCGAGTGTCTTACGCTTCTGCGCAAAGGACTGTTTCAGGAAAGCAATGAAGGGCTTTTCATCGACTCCCAGCTCTGCGAAACGGGGTGCGAAGTTCCAACGAAAAACGGTGGAGTACACTTCCGGTGGAGGGACGAAGGCTTCCGGCGGCAGGGTAAAGAGGTTCTGCGTGCTGCCGTAGAGCTGGAGCGTGACAGAAAGCAAGCCGTATTCACGCGTGCCAGGTTGGGCGGTGACGCGCTCAGCTACTTCACGCTGCACCATCAGGACGGCGCAATCCAGTGACCTTGCGTGAGAAGCGAGATGAAGCAGGATCGGCGACGTGATGTAATACGGCAAATTGCCGACCACCAGCAATCGCTCGCCGGTTTCTTGCCGTGCTGCCGCGAAGTCGAACTGTAATACGTCTTGTCGAGTCACGTTTACAGAGGGGAAGCCCTTTTCGACAGAAAAACGCTCTTGCAATTGCCAGGCCAGTTCTCGATCGAGCTCGATGGCGATCAAACTTTTCGCTTGAGGAGCCAGGCGTTCGGTGATAGCTCCCTTGCCGGGGCCTATTTCGACGACTGTACTCGCACTCAGATCCCCCAGCGCTGTGACGATTCGTTGGATCGCTTGTGGATCGCGCAGGAAATTTTGTCCCAGCTTCGGTTTCGCTGCCATTCAAGTTCCTTCCATGGAGGAATCCGCCTCGCTGGCATAGTAGACTTGGCGGGTTAAGGCCGAGTCCTCAGGCGTGCAAGCGGAATCCAATCGCCGGAGCCAGTTTTTATTCAGTTCCAATTACAGGCTGCAGCCCAGGTGCGATAGCGTCTGGGAAAGCCAAGTTCGTGTGGTCCGGGCAGAGGAGAGTTGCCAGTGCATATTGTATTTGCTGCTTCAGAGTGTGTGCCGTTTGCCAAGACGGGAGGTCTGGCGGATGTGGTGGGAGCGCTGCCGCCGGAACTGGTCAAGCTCGGTCATCAGGTCACTGTTTACCTGCCGTTATACAAGTCTGTGCGTTCGTTCCTGCCAGAGGATATGACCTTTGCAGTGCGCTCCATTACCATCCCGTTTACGTATTACAATCGCTTCGCCGGGATTGTCGATGGTGGCGTTCGCGAGGGAGTGCAATTCTACTTTGTTGATTGTCCTGAACTCTTCGACCGCGATGGTTTCTATGGGCCCAAAGGCGGAGCGGGAGATTTCGCAGACAATGCGGAGCGCTTCGGCCTTTTTTGCCGTGCGGTGCTGGAGGCGGCAAAACAGCTTGGTGTTCCTGAGATCTTCCACGTGCATGACTGGCAGGCTGCGATGCTGTCCATCTATCTGCGTACGGTATATTATTTTGACCCCGCCTTGCGGTCTGCAGGCGCCGTTCTTACTATTCACAATGCTGGATATCAGGGTTGGTTTCCACCCACTACGGTTCCACAGCTTTTGTTGCCTTGGGACCTGTTCACGATGGACAAGGTGGAGCAGAACGACACCTTCAATTTTCTCAAAGGCGGCCTTGTCTACTCCGACTATCTGACAACCGTCAGTCCTACCTACGCCGAGGAGATTCAAACCGGCGAATTTGGCGCCGGAATGGATCCGATTCTGCGCAAGCGCCATTGGGATTTACGTGGAATTTTGAACGGTGTGGACTACAGTCAGTGGAATCCGGCTCATGACAGCAAGCTGGCGGCGCACTATTCCGCGGACGACCTTACCGGTAAAGCGGAGTGCCGCCGCGACCTGCTTCATGCTTTTGGACTTGAAAATGTTCCGGACACGACGCCGGTCATGGGTATAGTTTCGCGTTTTGCTACCCAGAAGGGATTCGATTTCGTTGCCCAGATTGCCGATCAAATGACTGATCGCAATCTGGTCGTTGTGGCTTTGGGGAGCGGAGAACCGTATTACGAGAACTTCTTCAAGAGCTGGGCCGAACGTAAGCCGCATCAGGTCGCGGTCCAAGTCAAGTACGACGATGTGTTGGCTCACAAGGTCGAAGCCGGATCGGACCTCTTCCTGATGCCCTCCCGTTACGAGCCCTGCGGCCTGAATCAGATTTACTCGCTCAAATACGGCACCGTACCGATTGTGCGCGCCACTGGCGGCCTCGAAGACACAGTCGAGGAGTGGAATGCCGCAGCCGGTACAGGCACCGGCTTCAAGTTCTATGGCTACAATCCCCAGGATCTGCTCGCCGCCATCGACCGTGCCCTTACCGCATTCCTCGACAAAGAAGGCTGGCAGAAGCTGATGCGCAATGGCATGGCCAAGGATTACAGCTGGGAACATCCTGCCAAAGAATACGTGCAGGTTTATGAGGAAGTATTGCGAAGGCGAGGATAACGGCAAGACGCAGGACGTAATTCCAGCTAAAATTGAGCTATGAAGCGAATTGACCGGGCGATGTACGCGATCTTCCTGCTGGTGCTGCTGGCGGATGTTGCCCGGGCGCATGCCTCTGTACCGGCCGGCAGCGATGCAGGCCTGATTCTGAGTGCTGCCAGCCAGATTCAGGTAAGCCAGGGCGGGGAGGCGATTCGTGTGCTTCGGCGGTCGGATGGACCCCTGCAAAGCGCGCGATTCGAGCGCTTTGTCTCAAAGTTTTCAAGATGGTCGAGCCATCTCTCCTCTCTGGGAAATCCGGTGCTGTCCGGTACGGTAGCGCTTGGGTTTGATACCCGTTCGGTGGCTTATTCCGCTCCGGACGACCAGTCAGCGATTTCCTCTCTTGCGATCTTCGCGCATGGCGGCAGCCCCGCGCCCTGATTCTCTCGGCCTTCCGTTGAGAAGCCGACCTGCACACGATTGATTCCTCGCTCATCGCCTCTATTTCAGATTCGCGGAGGTTTTTGAGCTGTGAAGGTTTGATCGTTACAGTCCAGAGATTCCACCTCAAGCTTTGCTTCAACTGAAATATGGGAGTCTTGCCGTGTTCGGTCAGGTATTAACAAAAATTTTTGGTACGAACAACGAGCGTGTCATCAAGCGCTTGTTGCCGGTTGTGCAGCAAATCAACGGGTTTGAGCCGCAGGTCGCTCCGCTTACTGATGAACAATTGCGAGCCAAAACCATCGAGTTCCGCGCACGCATCGCCGCCCGCCTTGAAGGCATCACCGATGCTGATGAAATCAAGGCGGCCGAGAAGGCAGCTCTCAACGAAATATTGCCCGAAGCTTTTGCCGTGGTTCGCGAAGCAGGCAAGCGCGCCGTGAAGATGCGCCACTTTGACGTGCAGCTGATCGGCGGCATGGTTCTGCACCAGGGCAAGATTGCCGAAATGCGAACGGGTGAGGGAAAGACGCTTGTCGCTACTCTGTCGTGCTATCTCAATGCGCTGGCAGGCCATGGAGTGCATGTTGTCACGGTTAACGACTATCTGGCCAAACGCGATGCCGAGTGGATGGGCAAGATCTATGAATTTCTCGGCCTGACCGTTGGCGTCATTGTCCACGATCTGGACGACAACCAGCGCCGCGAAGCCTACGCCGCTGACATCACCTACGGTACCAACAATGAATTTGGCTTTGACTACCTGCGCGATAACATGAAGTTCGAGATCAAGGACTGCGTCCAGCGCGGGCACTATTACGCCATCGTGGATGAGGTTGACTCGATCCTTATCGACGAATCGCGTACACCGCTGATCATCTCCGGGCCTACCGACCAGACTACCGACAAGTATGCTCGGGTGCGCAAGATCATTCCCCAGCTCGAACTGGGCGAGGAGACGGATCCAGGTGGAGGCGAGGCCAAGACCTTCACCGGCGATTACGTGGTCGATGAAAAAGTCCGCACAATCGGAGTTACCGATGAGGGCTGGATCAGGATCGAAGAGCTGCTCGGTATCGACAACATAGCCGACCCTGAAAACTGGGACTTGAAGCATTACGTTGAGGTCGGCATCAAGGCGCACGCGCTTTACAAGCGGGACGTGGACTATGTGGTCAAAGACGGTGAAGTCATCATCGTGGATACGTTCACCGGCCGCCTCATGCCCGGTCGCCGCTGGTCGGATGGTCTACATCAATCCGTCGAGGCCAAGGAAGGTGTCAACATCCGCAAGGAAGATCAGACTCTCGCGACCATTACCTTCCAGAACTACTTCCGGTTGTACCAGAAGCTCTCCGGAATGACCGGCACAGCGGAGACGGAAGCAGCCGAATTCGATAAGATCTACAAGCTCGATATCACCGTCATTCCGACCAACAAGCCGATGCTGCGCGCGGATGGTTCGGATATCGTCTACCGGACGATCAAGGAAAAATACAAAGCCGTAGCCGACGATATCGCCACCGTCCATGAGACCGGCCAGCCCGTGCTGGTCGGCACCACCTCTATCGAGAAGAGCGAACTGCTTTCACAGACCCTGCAGCGCAAAGGCGTAAAACACGTCGTCCTCAATGCCAAATTCCACGAGCGCGAGGCTGAAATTGTAGCCCAGGCCGGCCGCCTTGGCATGGTCACCATCGCGACCAACATGGCCGGCCGCGGTACGGACATTCTGCTGGGCGGCAATGCCGAATTCATGACCCGCCAGGAGCTGGTTAGGAAGGGCCTGGCGCGCGCGGTGAGTGTCGCCGAGGGAGCCATCAATCCCACTGCGCCCGCAGGCTTCCTGCGCTTCTATTACCAAGGACAGGAGTTTGAGACCCCTGAGCCGCAGTGGCAGGAAGTCTACACCGACTACGCCGAAGCAGTGCAGCAGGACCACGACGCAGTCATCGCTGCAGGTGGTCTGTTCATTCTGGGTACGGAGCGTCACGAATCGCGCCGCATCGATAACCAGTTGCGTGGCCGCGCGGGTCGTCAAGGTGATCCAGGGGCATCGCGCTTCTATCTCTCGCTCGAAGACGACCTCATGCGCATCTTTGCCAAGGCATGGGTCTCGACGCTTCTCGAACGCCTCGGCATGGAAGAAGGCGTGCCTATTGAGTCGCGCATGATTTCAAAGCGTATTGAAGGAGCGCAAAAGGCTGTCGAATCGCAGAACTTCGAGTCGCGCAAACACCTGCTTGAATACGATGACGTCATGAACAAGCAGCGAGAGGCCGTTTATGGCCTGCGCCGTCAATTGTTGCAAGCTGTCGAGCAGCGCGAGATCATTCTTGAGGACTACCTTTCCAATATTCTCAGCGCCATCCTCGACCAGTACACTCCCGAAGATAAACACCCCGAGCAATGGGATATCAAAGGCTTGAAGGGCAGGTTAATCGAGCAGTTCGGCTTCGACCTCAACACCAGCGGTCTTGATCCACTTGAGGTGACTCGTCACGAACTGGGTGAAGGCATCTACGAAAAACTGCGTGCCGAGTACGAAGCCAAGGAATCGATTCTTGGCGCCGAAGCAATGCGCTACCACGAGCGCATGGTGATGTTGAGTGTACTGGACGGTCTCTGGAAGGATCATCTGCTCTCGATGGATCACCTAAAAGAAGGCATCGGCCTGCGTGGTTACGCGCAACAGGACCCATTGGTGGCTTACAAGCGAGAGTCCTTCGATATGTTCGAAGCGATGATGACGCGCTTCCAGGAAGACACCGCGCGCTTCCTCTTCCGCATGCAGATTGTCGGCCCCGACGGAGAGCCATTTACGGAAGCTCCAAAGCTTGACCGCGTGGTGCCCGCTGCACCTCCGGTAGAGAGCGCTGCATTGCCGCCTCCACCGCCAGTAATTCCTGTACCCACGCGGGCTCCTACGACTACGATCGACGCTCTTGAGAAGGAATTCGAACGCAAGAAACAGCGTGAGCTGGAAGCAGCGCGCTTTGCCGGAGCTGGCGGCAGCCGTGAGCCGGTTCAGCGCAACGCTGGCAGCAAGGTTGGGCGCAACGATCCGTGCCCATGCGGATCGGGTAAGAAGTACAAGAAGTGCCATGGCGTAGAAGCTTAACTTGCCGTAAATAAGGACAGGGTGGAGAAGTTATTCTCCACCCTGAATTGCATTAAGAGTATTCAACAAGACGACATGGTTTTGAAGATGAGCGAGCTGATTTTCTCGGTGCCTTCAAATTCGTTCTGATTTCAAAAACACTACTGAGCCAGTGCGAAGTTCACGTCTACCTCGACGGTCGATTCGTCGGAAGCAGGAACGAACTTCCATTTGTGAACTGCGTCTTCCGCGGCTCCGGACAACATGTGGTTGCCACTGATGGTCTTCGTTGCGGAAACCGAGCCGTCCGGCAACACTGTCGCCGAAATTCGCACGATACCACTGACACGCATGCGCTTTGCCAGCTCGGGGTAGGCGGGTGAGACCCGCGATTTGATGGGACGTGCATCCCCTGCGTGCAGAGGAAGAGTCGTAGCGACCGCCAGTGCGATCACCGCCAGTTGCAGGAGCCGCGCTGCAATCCGCAGAGGCGCGGCAGCGGTAAGCCGAGTAGTATGCCGTGTCATGTTCATCATTCCAGATCACCAGGGCGAAACGTCGCCTAACCCTTGTATCGGTTTCTGGAAGAAAACCATGAGGCAAATTCAATGAGTTTTTTCTATCGATTCTTTCTAGCTACTATTTCCGACCAGCTCAAAGGTAAGATCCTGGGCCGTACTGCCAGTTTGCTCGCGCCACTGATCAAAAAGGCGGCCATAGCTTAGGGTAAGGCGTTCTTCGGGAGCCAGGCCCAGCTCCTCGGCGATCCGGTCGATCCAATCGGGCTTGCCTTCCAACTCCGCGAAAATTCCCAGCGGCGTTTCGTCTACAACGCAGTGCCCTTCACCATCGGACCATTCGCTTCGCCATTTCTCGTATCGAAAAACCGGAACGAGCCCAATGGAGAGAAAGACATCCGCCAGCGCTGGCCCATCGGAAAGCTCGGTTTCTGTCTCCAAGCGATGCTTGTGGCGATCTTCACCGATACCGGAATCGGGAACTCGTTTGTGGGTTAGAAGCCATCGGCCTGCGTAATTGCGAATCCGTACCAACTCACGCCGAGAGCGCAGGCTGCGCTCCGCCGTGTCATAGAGCACATTGCTCTCGAAGCTGCGCTCGGTAATCCGCTGGAAGCCAATGGATGATAGCTTCGCCGCCAGGGCTGACTGGTCGGCGACGCGAAACTTGATCTCTGTCTCAATAGCTCCCATTGCCCGTGAGTATACGACACCGTCCGGGGAGTCGCCGTCCGGTTGATAATGAAGCCATGGATACTCTGCGCCTGCCTGTCGATCCGGGAGACCTGGAAAACCCGCAATCGCAGAAGTCGCTGGATGTGGCAGCGGCAATTCTTCGGCGCGGAGGCACGGTCGCGTTTCCGACGGAGACGGTCTACGGCCTCGGTGCCAATGCATTAAATCAATCTGCGGTGGAGGCCATTTTTGCGGCCAAGCAGCGGCCTCATTGGGATCCTCTTATCGTTCATATTTCCGATAACCGGATGCTGGCCACTTTGGTCTCCGAAGTTTCGCCGGCGGCACAACGTTTGATCGATGCTTTCTGGCCTGGACCGTTGACGCTTTTGCTGCCGCGATCGTCCATCGTGCCAGATGCGATAACTGCCGGTCGCCCTCTGGTGGGGGTGCGCATGCCGGCCCATCCTGTAGCGTTGGAGCTGATTCGCTTTACGGGTTTGCCGATCGCTGCTCCCAGCGCGAACCGATTTGGTCATACGAGTCCGACTACAGCCGCCCATGTCCTCGACGACCTAGAGGACCGAATCGATGCAGTTCTCGATGGCGGACCGACGGTCTTTGGCCTGGAATCAACCGTTCTCGATCCGAGCGCCTCGCCGGTCATCATCTACCGTCCCGGCGCAATTGCCTTGGAGCAGATACGTGCAGTCGCGGGCTCCGCAAAACTCTTCGCGGAAAGGAGCATGCCAGTTTCCGAGGCACCCGAGGCGCTACCTTCGCCTGGTGTTGGTCTGCGTCACTACGCGCCCAGGGCACGTCTGATCCTATTGGAGATGGGGGACGTTTCCAAGACCTGGCCGACTACGCTGGAAGCTCGTTTACGCGAGCAGGAACTTGCGTTGCAACAGGAGCGAGTCGGTGTGATGTTGCCGACCGAAGTAGAAAAAAAGGGCCTGTTCCTGGAGAGCGAATTTATCGTTATCTACCCATGGGGAAGCTGGTCTGACGGCGAGGAATTAGCGCATCGTTTATTTGCAGGCTTGCGCCACCTCGATGCGCTGGGTTGCACGGTGATCCTGTGCCCGGTGCCGCCTGGGGAAGGAATAAGAGTTGCGATTCGAGACCGCCTTCGTAAAGCTGCCATGCAAATTATCCCGCAGCTGCAGGGTGGCCAGGAACGTTAATCTTTGCGACGAACTACTCTGCTGGTGCGGTTCCGATTTCTCCGGCTTTATAGAGATATTTGATCGCTGCCTTGTAGATCAGCACCCGCGACTTTCCGCGCACTTTGATAGAGTGCCGGTCATACCACTCCACCACTCCGTCGACGCGGGCTCCATCTTCCAGTACAAAGATCATCTGTGTCTGCAGCTGAATCTGCTTTTGCAGATAAAAGAGCTCAGCCTGCCGATTTGCTGAAGGCTCGTCGTACTGAGCGGCGATAAAGCGTTTCGGCACAGTTCCCATTGAAAGTCCGCGCGATTTTCTGCCAGCCTGCACGGTCTTTTTCGGGGTTTCAATTGGGGCGTCCATTATGGCCGTTAGCGAGCTGGCGGCCGCAATCGATGCATCCCGAATTACTTGCTTTGTCATATCGATCTACTCCTCGTTGGAGATGTGCGCTTCGGGAGATTGCGCCGTTCCTGCGGCGGTAGCCCTTGTCGGAACGCAAGTGAAGACCTCCGGCGTGGAAAAGGCTCTGTCGATGAGCTCTTGAATCTTCGATGCAATAATGACTTCTCTCGCGCAAACAATAACAATGCGAGCACTTAACCGCAGCCGGATGCGATTGAAGTGGCTACAACCTCGGGAACTGGACAATCCTGAATGTCTTGATCATAAAAGATGCGGAGAGTGTCTGGCTGGTTGCATGCCGGCTTTTTGGAACTTTGTTGCGATTTGCTCTGTTCAGGTTCATTCCAGGGTCAGAGCCATTGCGTCGAGGGAGAGCGAGCGCAGCAGGTTGCGGCGCATGCCCTTTTCCGCCTCCGCTACTGCACCGGTGGCTCTGTCGATCCAGTCGAGAGAGATGCCCTGAGTCAACTGTGTGATCTCCTGCATAATGTCCACGTTGCGGATCAGCTGCGGTGAGCCGGCAACAAGCATCAGCATGTCCTCAAGCAATTTGTTCATGGCGCGCAGTAGATTCAGGGTCTTCTCTTGTCCGTCCGCGCCGCCTCGGTAGGTTTCAGTGGCGCGAAAAAGCTGAGAGAGGTCAGGATCGCGGAGGGCGCTGCGCAAAACTATCAGTGCGTCCTGCCGGCTTGCCAGGTACGCTTCGACATCCAAACCGAGGGCGCGTCCCACTGCGCCTTCCGAGATGCGGGCTACCAATGCACGGCGCGCGCCCTTTAGCTCCGGGCGACGTTCGGCCAGAAGCTGTTCCAGAGTTTCGACGGAAACTGCCCCGAGCCTGTGGAGAATGGCGCGCGAGCGGATAGTCGGCAGCAGATCTCCGGAATTTTCTGTGATTAGTATCAGCGTGCAATTTGGTGGAGGCTCTTCGAGCACTTTGAGCAGGCTGTTGGCCGCCTCTTTCATGAAGGCTGAAGAAGTGAAGATGAAAAAGGCGCGGCGTGCCTCGGCGGGTTGGCGGTAGTATGCGTTGTGGATTACTTGCCGGACCTGGCCGATCTTGATGAGGTTTTGCGGCGGGTCGGGTGGGATGACGAGGATGTCCGGATGCGGCTGGACGAGGATGCGGGTCTCGCGCTTGTCTGTCTCGCGGAGGTCCTCGCGGGATGCAACGGCTTCGGCGATGCGGGCGTCCAGATCGGCGGCCTGGGCGATCCGTTCGCAGTTGCGGCAGATGCCGCAGTAATCGGGCAGTCCATTGTTCTCGGTTGGATTAAGGCAATTTACCAGGCGAGCGAACATCAAGGCCAGCGTGTACTTGCCTGCGCCGCGCGGGCCAGCGATGATGATGGCCTGGGGAATGCGCTGATGCAACACGCTCTCGCGCAACCGTTTTACGGTGTCAACGTTCCCCAGAAATTCCTGGAAGCCCATTTTCTGAGGCTACCAGAATCGCGGTCGAAGTAATGATGAAAAGCGAACAAAGGGCAAAGGAAAACCGGGGGTGGAATTAATTATTTTTCGGTCGAACTGAGATCTTCAATGCCGAGGCCGGATTTTCCGGCTTATTCATTGTGCGCCTTTCGAGGGTAATTGCACGCAATGAACTTAAATCCCTCTTACGCGCCAAAAATGTTGTGGTTGACGAACTCGTTGCGGAACTTGCCTTGGGGGTCTTTCTGTTTCAGCAGTGCCTGATAGTCGGAGAGCTTTGGATAGAGCTTTTTCAGCGTGGCGGGGGGAACGGTGAAGATCTTGGCCCAGTGGGGGCGGGCGTCAAAGGGTGCGAGTTTGGCCTCGATGAGCGGGAGAAGCGCGGTTACCTGTGGTGTCTCCGGCTTCCAGGTGAAGTGGATGGCCATCGAGTCGCGCTGGTAGGCCATGCTCATGGAGAGGTCATCGGCGGCGATGGCGCGGAGCTCGGTGATGAACAGGTGCGGGCCGATCTTTTCGTGGAGCGTCTCTACGGCGCGGATGGCCTCATAGCCGCGGCTGCGCGGGACGAAATATTCTGTCTGCAGCTCGGCTCCGCTGGACGGCGTGAAGTTCATCTTGAAGTGGGGCATGCGCTCGTACCAGGGGCCGGGTACGCCCATCTGCTCAGTGCAGTTGATGGCGGAATGACCGTCGATGGGATGCAGATTGGTTTTGGCGGCGGTGGCTCCGTAGAACATGGGTGGGATTTTAGCGGCGACGCCGGACTCTGTCTTGGCTTTGATCCACACTTGATTGACGCGATGTTTTTGCCAATCGGTGAACAGGCTGACGCTGTAGCCGCTGGCAAAGATGGTTTCAAGATTGTGCTCGAGCTGATCGATGGAGAGGTTCTGATAGACGAGCTGGGTCATCTCAAAGCGCGGCTGCACGTCGAGCGTGACCTTGGTGACGATGCCTACAGCACCGAGAGAAACGACCGCGCTCTTGAACTGCTCGCCGTCATGTGCTCGCGAGAGGGTGATGAGATTGCCGTCGGCGGTGACGAGCTCAAGCGCGGAGACTGCGGTAGCCAGATTGCCGTTGCGCACGCCTGAGCCATGCGTAGCTGTAGCGATGGCTCCGGCTACGGTGATGTGGGGTAGAGAGGCGAGATTGTGCACGGCATAGCCCTTGGCATCGATCACCGGGGCCAGAGTGCCGTAGCGCACGCCTGCGCCTACGGTTACGGTGTGCGCTTTTTCATCGAGCTCGATGGAGTCGAGATGCTGAAGGGAAATCTGATTGGTGAGGCTGTCGGCAATGGTGTTGAAGGAGTGGCGGGAGCCGAGCGCGCGCGCGGTGTTGCACTTCTTGACGATCTCCTGCACTTCGGCGGCAGACTTGGGAGCGTAGATGTGGTCGGCGTGGTAGCGCAGGTTACCTGCCCAATTTGTTTCATGGGCGACGGGTTCGGCCGGAGCGACGGACTCTTTGGCCGCAGCGAGACGCGGGATCATTGAACCAGCTGCTAATACTCCAGAAGTCTTCAAGAATTGCCTCTTGTCCATTGTCTTATCGATCCCCTCGATTGCGCCATAGGATGCTCACCGAGTGTAGACAGTGGAAGGGAGGTCAGGCAAGGGCGACGCCGCGATCAGCGCCGCATTGCGGGGATGACATGGATGCCGAATTTGGGGCGGAGGGTGATCTTGGGCTGAAGGGCGATCTGTTGGTGCTCGACAACGTTGAGACGCCAGCGTTGCGCGAGAGTTGCAAGCACGAGGATGGCTTCCATCCACGCGAAGGATTCGCCGATGCATTGGCGGCTGCCTCCGCCGAAGGGAAAGTAGGCGAATTTGGGGCGCGCCGCTTTGGCCTCGGCGGTGAAGCGTTCAGGGCGAAATTGCAGTGGGTCAGGGAAGTACTGCGGATCGCGATGGACGATGTATTGGCTGAAGAAGAGGAAGGTCCCTTTCGGAAAACGATAAGGGCCGATCTCGATATCTTCAGTGGCCATGCGGCCCATGGCCCAGGCGGGCGGATAAAGGCGCATGGCTTCTGCGATGACCATCTCGGTGTAGGGGAGGCGTGGAAGATCTTCGAGCGTAGGCAGGCGGCCGGCGAGAGCGGAGTCAAGCTCGGCGTGGAGACGGGCTTCGGCATTTGGATTTTGACCAAGGAGCAGCCATGTCCAGGAGAGTGCGTTGGCGACAGTTTCGTAACCGGCGAGAAAGATAGTCAGCACTTCATCGCGCAGCTCTTCACCGGTCAAGGTCGCGGACATCTTGTTCTGCGTTGAGGCGCCGTTATCTTCGTCGCGTGCGGCGATGAGCATGGAAAGCAGATCGCTGCCGACAGGTCTGCCTTGCTGTATTGCTTGTGCACTCTCGGCCTGCTTGTGCGCGATCATCGAATCCACTACCGCGTCGAGACGTGTTTTGGATTTGCGAAAGCGCATGAGCACGGGGATGGGAATACGCCAGCGTAGCATTTCTTCAGCGCGGGGTAGGGAGACGAGGGAATGGTACATCTCCATGACTGCGTTGGCTTCGTCGTTAATGGTGTGAATTTCCGCGGTGACTTCGGTGTCGAAGAGAGTACGCGCGGTGATCTGCAGGGCCAACCGCATCATTTCAGCGGCTACGTCGATGGGCTGGCCTTCACGCCATTCGTTGCGCATGGATGCGGCGTGGCTGACGATGGTGTTCGCGTAAGCCTGAATGCGCTGGCGATGAAAAGCTGGTGCAGCGATGCGGCGATGGCGTTTGTGGGTCTCGCCATCGGAGGTGATGAGCCCTTCACCGAGCAGAATCTTCATGCGTTTCTGGGTGCGTTCTTTGACGAAGAACTGAGCCTTGTCGACGAGGACTTCACGGATGTCACTGGGGTCATTGAGTAGAACGATATGATGCCAGAGCAGCCGGTAGTGTGCGGCGCGTCCGTACTTCTGCAAATGTTGAAAGAGCAGGATTGGATTGCGCGGCTCGAAGAATCTGGCGAAGGTGTAGAAGGGGAGATTGAGGCGCAGGCCGGGAGGGAAGCGATACTTGCCTCGATGGATGACGACGGGACGTGCAGGCTCGCGTTCTACTTCTATGCCGACGTTTTGTGTTGAGCTTGCCACGCTTCGAATCGAGCCTCTACTGCGTTTATAACGCGGCGATGGACCTGATTGATGGTGAGGTCGCCATCGATTACCACCACACGCATAGGTTCGCGCGCGGCGATTTCCAGGTACTTCTCGTGAACACGCCGAAAGAATGCGTCTTTCTCGCTTTCGAAGCGGCCTTCATCTGTGCCTGTGGCGCTGGTTTGACGTGTATTGCGGCGTCGTGCTCTGGAGAGGGAGGCCTGTAGATCCGGCAACAGGAGGATGGTTAAGTCTGGCTGTAGGTTATCGCAGAGAATGCGATGGAGTTCGAGAACTATCTCTGAGCCCAGTTCGCGGCCGCCGCCCTGGTAGGCTTCGGTGGAGTCCGTGAAGCGGTCGCAGACGACGGTCTTTCCGCCGGCGAGTGCGGGGGCAATCACTTCCTGAATGGACTGGGCACGGTCGGCGAACATCATGGCGAGCTCGGTTCGCGATGCAAGACCAGAAGATTTTGAGTCGAGGAGAAGCGCGCGAATCCTGTCGCCGGTCGCGGTGCCGCCGGGTTGGCGCGTGATGATATGAGCTAGGTCGCGTTTTGTCATCCATGACGCCAGCCGCTGGATCTGCGTGGTTTTTCCAGAGCCGTCAAGGCCTTCGAAGGTGAGGAAGAAGCCGCGCTGTGTATCGGGACACATGGCAGGAGTCTACCATTCGGAGTGTTTCTTGCCTGACCATGGCCGGACCGCACCGCTTATCATGTACAAGGCGGATTTCTGCGAATTTGCCTATGCCGCGATGAGTGCGGACACTGCACGAAGTAAGGATGAAGCATGGGATTCAATTGCGGAATTGTCGGTCTGCCGAATGTGGGCAAGTCCACACTGTTTAATGCGCTCACCGAGACCGCTGCGGCTGAGGCCGCCAACTACCCCTTTTGCACCATCGAACCGAATGTGGGGCGCGTGGCTGTGCCTGATCCGCGGCTTGCGGTGCTGGCGAAGCTGGCTGACTCGCAAAAGGTGATTCCGACGCAGCTTGAATTTGTGGATATTGCCGGGCTGGTTCGGGGAGCTTCGCGGGGTGAAGGACTGGGGAACAAATTCCTGGCGCATATTCGCGAGGTGGATGCGATTGCGCATGTTCTACGCTGCTTTGATGACGGCAATGTCACGCACGTCGAGGGCTCGGTCGATCCGGTGCGCGATGCGGAGACGGTTGAGACGGAGCTGATGCTGGCGGATCTCGATAGTCTTGAGCGACGCGTGACCGCGGCGCAGAAGAAGATGAAGGGCAACGATCCGGAGGCCAAGGCGCAACTGCCAGTGATGGAGGCGGCGCTCGAGGCGCTGCGGGCAGGGAAGTCCGCCCGAACGATTGCCGGACAGCTTACGCATGACGAACAGAAGATTCTGCATCAGCTGGGGTTGATTACTTCGAAGCCAGTGCTTTATGTATGCAATGTCGAAGAGGCTTCGGCGGGCACGGGCAATGCGTATTCGGATAAAGTTGCTGAATTCGCAAAGGCGCTGGGTGCGGTTTCCGTCGTGATTTCGGCGGCGATCGAGGCAGAGGTTTCGCAGCTTGGGGATGAGGCGGAGAAGAAGGAATTCCTGGAGTCACTGGGGCTTGAAGAGACTGGCCTGGCGCGGGTGATTCGTGCTGGATATGCGCTGCTTGGGCTGCTGACATTTTTCACGGTCGGGCCGAAGGAAGCACATGCATGGACGGTGGAGAAGGGCTCGAAAGCGCCGCAAGCTGCCGGGGTGATCCATTCTGATTTTGAGAAGGGGTTCATTCGCGCGGAGACGATTGCTTATGAGGACTTCGTAGCGGCTGGTTCGGAAGCGGCGGTGAAAGAAATGGGCAAGATGCGCCTGGAAGGCAGCGATTACCAGGTGCAGGATGGCGATATCTTCCACTTCCGGTTCAAGGCCTGAGGGCTCATCCATTCGGAGCGTTGCAAGGTGAGCATAAGTATCCAGATATCAGCAGGCTATCTGCGATATATATTCGCTTGCTTCTATTTTGACTTGTTTTGGGCAACTTCCCGGCGAATCGAGGGTTCCTAACCTGTATGCCGGCTCCGATCGTGGAAGCCGGGCGTTGTATCGGTAGTAAGCACTAACCGGCCTCCGGCTCCGGAACCACTCCCCCGGCAGCTCGATCGCCCTCAAGTAAGAATTGGAGGATTTCCATGAAAATATTTCGCACAACGCGTTTGCTTCTGTTTGCGTTTTTGCTCTGCCTCGTCCCGGCATCTTCGTTTGCCGGGGTAATCATCAGCATCGGCATCGCTCCGCCGGTATTGCCGGTGTATGAGCAGCCGCCTTGCCCTGAAGATGGATATCTTTGGACGCCGGGCTATTGGGCTTATGGTGACGACGGCTATTACTGGGTTCCTGGCGCCTGGGTACCTGCTCCCGAGCCTGGCTTTCTGTGGACCCCGCCCTACTGGGGATTTGAAGGCGGACACTATCTCTTCCACGCAGGTTATTGGGGCCCGCACGTCGGCTACTACGGTGGTGTTAACTACGGGTTCGGATATATGGGCATCGGCTTTGCCGGCGGCGAATGGCGCGGTGGTCACTTCGCGTATAACACTGCTGTCGTACGCGTAAACCGGACGGTCATTCACAATACCTATGTGAATGAGACGATCGTGCATAACACGACCATCGTCAACGATCGCCGTGTTGCTTTTTCGGGCGGACCAAACGGAATCCGGCATGAGCCTACGCCTGAAGAAAGACGCTTCTCGACGGAGCGGCATGTGCCTCCCACCCGGGTGCAGCAAACTCACTTTGAGGCTGCTGCGCGTGATCCGCAGCAGCATTTCAACGCGAACCACGGTAGACCAGCAACTGTAGCGGCGGCCAAGCCTCTAACGGCGCCAGTACACGCTCAGCCTGGCGGGAATCGTGCTGGTGAAGCAGGAAGGCCTGAGACGCACGCTGCGCCGCAGAACCGTTCCGAGAGCCGTCCAAGAAATCAACCCAGGATTGAGTCTCGCCCTACGCCTAACGTTGCAGCGCACCCTGCTCCGAGGACTGAGGCCCAGCCCAGAACTGAGTCCCATGTTCAGCCGCGAATAGAATCCCGTCCCGCACCTACGCCACGCACCGAGTCGCGTCCAGCACCGCGGACTGAATCTCGACCGGCGCCAGCACCGAGGACGGAGTCTCGCCCTGCACCCGCGCCTCGTACCGAGTCGCGTCCGGCCCCGCAGCCTCATGCAGCGCCTGCACCGCACGCGGCTCCGCGGCCCGAATCGCATCCTGCTCCGCACCCGAGTAAGCCGAGGGGCCGATAAGGGAGTGTAGTTCCGAACAATCCTGCAGCCCACGGCCAACCCGTGGGCTGTTCATTTCATCCCTTACAGGGGCGATGCGATGATCTGCCTTGCTGCTGGATTGCAAGGCGTTGAGGAGCAGGTCTTTCATTTTGTTCAGGATGACAGTGCTAGTTCGCGAGGATGTTTTATTGAGCGAATGAGCAACTCACGTCAAGAGGAGGAATCATGAAAGCATTTGTGGCAATTTCAATGGCTGCAGGGCTTGCGAGTTTTTGTCTGGTTTCTGCCAGCGCAAGCCCTCTATCGCTGCGCAGCGAAGGTGCGCCGCTCATGGTGGGCTATGTGCAAGAGCGGGGATGGGAAGCTCCACCGCCTGAACTGGATGAGATGGCGCGGCATGGGTTCCACGATGGCGTAGAAGGCGCGCGCAAAGACTACGGAAATCATCGTCGTCCTGACGTCAACAATCGCGATGAATTTCGCCATCCGCATGTTCCGGGGCGTGATCGCGAGGCATACCGGCGTGGTTACGAGCGCGGCTACCAGGCGGGTGTCGAGCATCTGTATCACGGTCGGCTCTAACTCACTGCTTCAAAGAGATTCGCAATCGTCCATTTTCTGGGCGGTTGCGAATTTTTATTTGTTTGCGCTCAATTTCATTCCAGCGATTTCAATTTGCAAACCGCCATACTGCGGATGATCGTTTTCGCGGATGCGATAGGCAATATCGATTACGCTTTCTTGCTCAAGATTGAGTTCATGAGCGAGATGCGCCATGTTCCATCCCACGGCTCGTATGGGGGCTGAACCGATCACGGAGCTGGTGCTACCAGCCTGTACAGTTGAACGTAATTCGAGCCGTATATGTTTTTCTTTCATGAGGCGAACCGGAGCTGTCAGTTGCATGGCACGGGCGAGGAAGACCGGTTCCGGATTTCCATGTCCATAGGGTTCAAGTTTGCGCAGCCAGCCTCCCAGGACAGGCGTTACGCGCTCTAGGGGTAGCTCTGCGTGAATGCGTAGGATTTGCTCGGCTTCGCGGCCAGCGAGTTTCTGCGCGGCAAAGGAATAGAGCCGCCGCTCCATCTCTGGTAGATTTGTGGCGGGCATGGCAAATCCTATAGCAAAAGCATGGCCGCCGAATCGCGTGTACAGGTCGGCGCAGGTTTCGATTGCTTCCAATAGCGGGAAGCCGTCGATGGAGCGCCCTGAGCCATAGGCTACGCCATCTTCAACACTGACTACGATTGCTGGCTTTGCAGTTCGATCCACAATGCGCGAGGCTAGAATGCCGATGATGCCGCGATGCCATCCTTCGCCTGTCATAACCAGCATTTTGTTGTGCATCAGTGATGTGTCAGTTGCCAATCGTGCCTCTACCTGGCGCAGGACTTCGGCCTCCGCTTCGCGGCGTTCCAGGTTGAGCCGCTCGAGCTTGGTTGCCAACTCGTGTGCGCGGGCTGCATCGCGCGTCGTAAATAGTTCCACGACTTCGGCGGCAATATCCATGCGACCAGCTGCGTTAATACGTGGCGCAAGGCGAAAGCCGAGGTCAAAGCTGCTCAACTGCCTGGTTGCCGGGTCGATTCCGGCGGCTTGAAACAAGGCGCGCAGTCCGAGCCCGGCAGGACGGTGCAGTTCGCGGATACCGAGCGCGGCAAGAAGGCGATTTTCTCCACGCAGAGGCACAGCGTCGGCTACAGTGGCAACGGCCACCATTTTGAGAAAAGAGGGAATCGTCTTTTCGCGTGTTCGAATAGCATCGCGTCGCTGCAATACGGCGATAGCCAGCTTGAAGGCGATGGCCGCTCCGCACAGCGATTTTTCGGGATATTGACACCCAGGCTGGTTGGGATTGAGAATCGCCAGCGCATGGGGAATCTCGTCTCCAGCATCGGGTAAATGGTGATCGGTGATGATCAAGTCCAGGCCGAGTTCATGGGCTCGCCTCGCCTCGGCAAATGCACGCATGCCGGTGTCGACGCTGATCACAAGCGCAACGCCGTCGGCGGCTGCTGTTTCAAGAACAGAAGACTGAATGCCGTAGCCCTCGCGCAGGCGGTGTGGCACATGGAAACGCACGGTACATCCCGATGGCCCGGCGAGCATCTCGATGGCGGTCTTCAGCAACACGACCGCAGTGGTTCCATCGACGTCGTAGTCGCCATAGAGCAAGATGGTTTCGCAGCGGGTTATGGCCAATTCCAGCCGCTCAACCGCCGCAGCCATGCCTAGCATCAGGAATGGATCGTGGAGCTGACTGATGTCAGGATTGAGGAAATTGTAGGCGGCCTCTTCGGTAGCGATACCGCGTGCCAGCATGAGCTCCGCCACGACCAACGGCACGTGAGCCGCGCTGGCCAGGAGCGTAGCTTCTTCAGTGTTGGGCGTGTGCAGTTGCCAACGTTGCGGAAGGGGTGCGATGGCCGGCGGCGCGAAGGCAGGAACTGGCATGGCGGGATCGATGGAGGTGCTCACAGATCATTCCTCACAGGCCGCCACTCACAAATCTTCGTTTTCTCCATCGGGATCGTCGATCACGATGTCTCCGAAGCTTTCGATGCCTTCCAACAGCTCCTGGTAGCGTTCGTACCATTCCGTCGTGCTTTCATGTAGGAAGACAACTCCCTGATGGACGAAACCCAGTTGGATGTATCCCACCTTACCGGCATACTTCTGTAGCCACTGTGCTTCTACCAGCTCTGAAGACTCTTCGTCGGGGTAATTGAGGTCGCTGGCTTCCTCGATCAGTTCGTCAAGCTCTTCACGCTCCAGCTTGACTTCGCTCATGGTTACGAACAGCGCGCCGGCATGTTTGGCCATCTCGACGAAGTCTTTCCATGAGTCGGGGTTCTCTTCGCCTTCCCACAGAATCGCGGGTATATCTTCGGTGACGAATCCGGGCAGCCGGCGCAGGCCGTGCCCTTCAATGAACGCCACCATATCGTCTTTGAGTCCTAGCAGATTGTCGGTTTCCATAGGTCGCATTTCATTGTCTCAGATGCGGGTGGGCTGGTATGCCCAATCGCCGACCGTAGGAGCGCCGCATCCACCTTTGCGCTCTATGGTACGCGTCCGGGCGGCAGCAGGTACCATGAGCATTGGAGGAAATCCCAGATTGGCACCCTTTGAACGTCACGTATTCGTTTGTCAGAATGTTCGCCCCGAAGGCGCTCCACGGCCTTCTTGCACAACCGACGGTAAGAGTGAACTGCTCCCGCAGCTTCAGATGTTTGCCAAAGCTGCTGGCTTAGCGGGAAGAATCCGCGTCAACAAGGCTGGTTGCCTTGACCAGTGTGAGCATGGCCCGACCGTCGTTGTGTATCCGGAAGCGGTCTGGTATGGCCATGTCCGTCCGGAGGATGCTGAGGAGATCGTTTCTGAGCATCTGGTGGCTGGCCGGCCTGTGGAACGACTACGTCTGGCCGATGAGTGCATCAATACCAAATCTTGCCCCCACCGCGCTTAAACAGGCTTGGTGGTATGGCCGGGGAGTGTCCTGATAACGCGTTCCGGGACACTGCAGAGAGGTTAAAAAAGACCGGCTCAATATGGTATCTTGAAGGTTCAGCCCATGATTTTTTCCCGCGAATACATCGGATATTTGGCCCGTCGCACGGTAAAGCACCTGATAGACGCCAAGATGATCCATACCGACCAAACGGCTCTCGTCGAAACGCGTGTGACGGAAGGCATGATCGAGGAGCTTTCTCTCGAAGACCGCATCAATGACGAAGTCCGCATCATTCTTGAGGCGTATCAGCAAGAGATGCTCAAGTCCGGCGCGCAATATGCCGAGATGTTCAAAAAGGTTAAAGGCGAGTTGGCGCGCAAGTACAAGGCGGTGCTATGAGAATCTCCCGCGATAAGTTGAACAAGTTGGCTCATACGGTGGCTGACACCTTGGCCGAGATCAATGAAGTGGATTTCCTGGAGGATCGCAACACCATCCGCCAAGAAGCACGCAAAGCTTTGGAAGCGCTCTTTGCTGAAGAAACCAAGATCGACCAGGCGGCTCGCCTCAAGATCAGCTCGCAGCGCAAGATCATCGCCGAGGGTACCCAGGAATGGGATATTCTTTATCGCAAGTATTACAACGACGAAGTGCGCAGGCTGGGGATTTAAGCTCGCAGCGGTCGACTCAGTTTTGGTTGTGAAGCGGATTTTTGATAGATTAGACAAATGGCTGGACCGGAGGTACTTCTTACCGGATAAGGCTTTCCCCGTATGTGGCGCTATCGTCTAGGGGTTAGGACGTGAGATTCTCAATCTTAAAACACGGGTTCGATTCCCGTTAGCGCTACCAATATCTCTTCCGAAGCAGTCCAGCTAGTCCAATAAAACCTTTATTTTCAGCGGATTTCCTTCTGAGAAGGTCCGAGTGCGTTCGTTGACAGCCGATCACATTGGGGGCAACTCCCGGAATTGATTCGGGGTGTTGCCCCCCAGTCCTCAGTGAGGTTTAATGCCACTGACTGAACTGCAGATCAAGTACGCGAAACCACTGCCGGGGAAATCCATACGGCTGTTTGATGGCCGAGACCTCTATCTTGAGGTCGCGGAAAGTGGGAGCCGATGGTGGCGATTGAAATATCGCTTTGCCGGCAAGGAGAAACGTCTTTCTTTGGGTGTATATCCGGAGACGAGTCTCAAGGATGCTCGCGAGTGTTGCGAAGAAGCTCGTAAGCTATTGGCCCACGGCGTTGACACGTCGCAACAGCGTCGAATCGATAGGCTGGAGCATGCCACACGTTCCGCCGATACCTTAGATAAAGTCGGTCGGGAATGGTTTGCGAAGCAGGCCGAAATATGGGTTCCTGATCATGCCTCGCGGATATTGAGCTGGCTAGAGCGTGACATTTTTCGTTCATTGGCAGCCGCCCGGTCACAGTTATAGAAACAACCGAGTTATTGGGTGTCCTTCAACGCATTGAGTCGCGCGGCGTCCGAGCGACCGTGCGTCGCGCGAGGGAGGCAAGACTGTAATCAGATTTTTGCTTTCGCCATTTCAGGAGGTCGTTGTAAGAGAAACCCCGCGGCTGGCTTAAACAGAGCACTCGCTCCGAAAAGAAAGACGGTTCATTTTCCCGCCATAACAAATCCGTAGAAGTTTGGTGAACTGCTTCGCTTGATAGACGGGTATCGTCGGATCAGGGCGTTGCTGGTGCGTGCCGTCGAAAGAGCCAGCCTCGAATTGGGCGACACAATAAGGCGTAATGAGGCGGAATAGGGCGGCACTGATCTAATCCAGTCGACGGGGCGCGTTATCGCCGTGAAAGAAGCCATCGATTCTCGACGTTTGCCTGCGTCACGTTCCCGGTTTTCTTGTAGAGGCGCAACAGGCGAAAGTGGATGAATTTGCTGGACGCATTATTCTGTTCCGCCGCGGCCAGAGTACGAATTGCCAGCTTGGGGTTGTCCAAGTTTTCGGCGGCCTCTGCATAGTCGAGTGATGCCCAGAGAGGCGGGTTCATCCGTTTCATGCGCGGTTCAAGAAAGCGGAACAGTTCGTCCCATCGGCCAAGTTGCTCCAAGGATTCGCTCACGCGAGCGGCAGAACGTTCGTCCCTTGGGTCGCTTGTCAATTGTTCGCGGAAAACTGCCAATGCTTCTTCCCATCGCCGCTGCCGGCGATAAAGCATCCCGAGGCTGTAGCGCAAGTCAGGTAAATCCGGATGAGATTGGAGCAACTGCTTATAACCCTGGATTGCTTCGTTTTCGTGTTCCTGTTCTGCGAGCATGTCGAACTTTAATTGTTCGAGGTATATGGATTCGGGAAATTGTTCGAAACAGTCCGAGAGCAACTGCACACTTTGTTCACTGCTAAGAACGCTCAATAAGTAGAGAAGTGCAGCATCGTTCGGATGCTGACGCCATAGCTTCACGGCCTCTCGGAAAGACAGGTCAGCACGGAAGTAGGCTGAAGTCCGCGCGGCATCGGAGAAAGCGCCGCGCTCATCCGGAGACGTCCGATTACGCGCGTTCCGGATCGCCTGGACGAAGATGGCGCTGCCCGGAGTCGCTGCCAAGCGTTCAAAGAAAAGTTGCGAGCAGATCAAATATGCCTTGGAAAGCTGTATCAGGGCGATATCCTTCGGAAATGAGGGGGCCGAGATCAAAATTCCGTATGCCTCAGTGGCCTCGATAGGCTCATCGAGATCCAGGTAGCAAGGTGCTACCAGACTCAGAATGAGAGAGTCCGCCCCGTCTTGCTTCAGTATTTGCGCAAGCATTGGGCGCGCGCCTTCCAGGTCGCGCGACTTGCACTTTTCCTGGGCCAGCAGGGCGTATGTGCGATCCAGATGCTTCAGCTTGAGCGCCTGCTCGAAGACATGGATCGCATCGGTGGAGCGCCCCTGCATCTGCATGGTCACTCCGAGGTTGGTCAGGAGCTCAGGCGATTGTGGCTGATGGAGCAATGCCTCTTTGTAAAGCGCCTCAGCGGCGGCATAGTCCCCGTGCTCAAGTGCGGCTTTTGCAGCGTCGGTCAACGACGAGGACTGAGCCCACGCGATGCAAACTCCGAAGAGTAGAGTCGAAACCGCCTGAACGAAACGCGCTGCCGTCGTCGTCATTGCCGTACCGTCTTCGAATATAGCAGTGCTTTTTCAACAAGAACAAGCCGGACCTGCTATGCGAAGGTCGAACGAGACGGGCAGATCGGGACGCTTCTTGACCATGCGGGAGTGGCAACATGGTTGTTTGAGAATGCCTCATTGGAAACGAACTGCAAGAGGCATCTGAAAATTGCGATTGACAGGACAGCAATTTAAGACGTATCTTTGCATTCTCAATGGGAACGTGCCCATTAACGAATAGGCGCATTCTTCCGAGAGATCCTCCGACGGACAATCGCGGGATCTTCCAGTCGGGAAAGCGCTTCAGCATGTAGCTGATTTCGCCCGTCCGGATGCGACGGTCGTCCAAATGCGTCGCACACCATCGGTGCGGCGGAGGGAGAACCCGTTTGTGCCTCACCAGGATAGCTTGCGCCTGACAGATGTCGATGTTGCCGCTTACAAGAGGGAAGGCTTCCTTGTTTATCCGGATCCTGTTTTTCCCGACCAGAAGTTTGCCGCACTGGCGAATCATTTTGAAAAAGCGCTTGCCGCTCTTCCTCCCGATGTGCGTCCTGAGTCCATGGACGTACCTCATTTCACAGACACCAGATTGTTCGAGTGGCTATTGAACGACGAAGTGCTGAACCTGGTAGAACCGCTCATCGGACCGGACATAGCGCTCTTTGCCAGCCACTTCATTTGCAAGCCCAAAGGAGACGGCCGACGGGTTCCCTGGCACGAAGATAGCTTCTATTGGCGCGACATCATCGATCCGATGAACGTGGTTACCGTGTGGCTTGCGATTGACGCAAGCACACGAGAGAACGGAGCGATGCAGGTCGTTCCGCGTACCCTCAAGGGCATTAGCGAGCATCAGACAGTAGACCCGAACATGAACGTGCTGCCCTGGGAAGTGAGGCGCAAGCCAGAAAATGAGGCTTCGGTGGTGACCATCGAACTGCAACCAAATCACGCGAGTCTCCATGATGGCCGACTGATGCATGGCAGCCCTCCCAATACGAGCAACATGCGCAGATGCGGCTACACCATGCGTTACATGCCAACGACCGTGAAGTTGCGCGAATCATATCAACCGTTGCACAACATTTATTTGGCACGAGGACGGGATCACGCGGGCAACAAGTATGCTGACCCGGAAAAGACATACGAAGAACTGATCAAGGTTCGTCGAAGTAGAAATGGGCACTAAGTCCGGTTACAACAATTCGGCCGCGAAGATTTGACATCGCCCTAAGCAGTCGCCCTAGCAGCGGCTTGACTTCATTGACCGGAAGCTTGGAAGGGGACAGGGGTATAACCATGGGCAGCTGCATACTAAGCGAAGATCAGAAGGACTTCTATCGCAATAACGGATACCTGCTTGGACTTCCTCGCATCTATTCGCCTGAGGAGATGCAGCAACTCAACTCAGAACTGCCAAATCTGCTCGCGCTGTTGGAAAAGGGAGAGACCGCGAAGGACATTCGCGAGTGGCATGAGACCTCCACATATCTCTACGACATCATCATGAATCCGAAGATCCATGATCTCGTCCAAGGGATTCTCGGGCCGAATGTCTACTGCTGGGCAAGTAGTTTCTTTGTGAAGGAGCCATTTAGCACCTCAACGGTGGGATGGCATCAGGACGCTTACTACTGGCCCATGCATCCGCACAACACGGTGACAGTGTGGCTTGCCTTTGATGATGTGGATGAAGAGAATGGCAGCATGAAGGTTGTTCCGGGCTCACACCTGCATGGCATGTTGAAACACAAGCGTTCGCAACAGACTACTTCTGTTTTGAGCTTGGAGTTGGAATCAGGGACCTTCAGCGAAGCGGATGCCATCCAATTCAAGTTGAAGCAGGGGGAAGTTTCTCTTCACGATGACCGCTGTGTTCACAGCTCTCCTTCCAATCCCTCTGCACGGCGACGGGCAGGATTCACCATCCGATACTCGGGAACCGAGGTCAAAAATGACTTGGCGGTAAACCCAAACTTCAGGGCCTACCTCTGTCGCGGCGTTGATGAATATCATCACAATCCAGTTGGCAAGCCTCCCACTGAACGGTTTGCGCGGCCATCGTTCAAGGCCATCAGCTTCGAAGAGGCCGGTATGAGCCCACGATGATTTGATGGAAGCTTCTCGCCGGAGGGAAGGCCGAAAAGCAGAAGACGGCTTCTATCCCGCATGTTCAGCTGGGTGCCACCTCAAGGAACGCGGCTACCGGCGAGTCCGTTTGAAACAAGGCCGTAGGATTCGTTCGCGAATAAGTCCCTGCAGGCCGAAGTTCCAAGTAAGTGAAATGGAGTAGGCGCATACAAAAGTCTATGAAGAATCCTCTGTTTCACACAGCCGCCGGCACTTTTCGCTGGCGCGAAGACTGGTTCTCAGTTCCGAAGTCAACTGCTGACGGCAAGAATGGTCGCACGCATGGCATTGTTATATCCCGCGACGGCCGGGCCTATGTCTTTCATCAAGCTGAACCGGCCATGTTGGTTTTTGAGAGAAGCGGCCAGTGGTGCGCAAGTTGGGGAAACTACCCAGGTGCGCATGGGCTCACCTTAGTCGAGGAAGACGGGAGAGAATACTTGTGGCTGACTGACCAAGAAGCCAGTCTGGTCGAGAAGGCAACAATGGATGGCAAGATTGTCTCGCGCCTTCCAGCGCCACCGTATGCTGAAAACGAACCTTACGTTCCCACCTGGGTTGCAGTCAATGAGATACGGCATGGGGGCAACGGTGACGTGTGGGTCGCGGACGGCTATGGAAGCAGCCGCGTAAACCGCTACGACTCCAAAGGCCGCTATCTCTCGACGCTCGACGGATCCGAAGGCAGTGGCAGATTCAACTGTCCTCATGGAATCTGGTTTGATTGCCGTAAATCATCGATGGAGCTTTACATCGCGGATCGGGGAAACCGCCGCGTTCAAATCTACGATGAACATGGAAATTACCGCCGATCGTTTGGTGAGGAGTTCCTGTCCAGCCCGGACGGATTTATAGCAGAAGGGGATCGACTGATCATTCCAGAGCTTTATGGGCGTGTCACTGTTCTGGATGCCAACGACCAACTGCTCTGTCATCTCGGCGCCAACGAAGAAGCGTGCAACGATTCGTTGTGGCCTGACAAAAATGAGCTTGTGCCTGGGAAGTTCAACAGCCCTCATGCAGCGGCGGTCGACAGCAGCCACAACCTCTACGTTGTCGAGTGGAGAATAGGCGGCCGAATTCTCAAGCTCGAGAAATTAAAATGAAGTGATGTTCCAGGGCGCGTCTGCGGGATTATTCAACCGCGGCGTTCTTGGTTTGAGGCAGGATACAAGCCATCCGCGGCATCAGCTCAAGTCGGATCACGCCACTCGGGCACGCTCGGGCACCGTTGCTGAGATGCATCCTCATGGGGAGAAAGGATCCAACGTGAAATGCAAATGCCTTGCGCTGACAATGCTGGCATTTGCCGCTGCCGGCAGTTGCCCAGCAGAGTGCCGATCATCCGCGTCTCTTTTTGACATTGCAGGACTTCGCGCGAATCCGCAAGCTGGCAGAGGACGAGCCTTGGGCTACGAAGGAAAAAGAGGAGATCGTACAAGAGGCCAATGCGTTTCCAGAAAGCTATGAGAGACAATTCGGTTCAGGGGAATCGGCCAACCTCGCGGGTGCGACGTCCACTGCAGCAACTTAAGATTCAAAGATTGGCTTATGTTATGGTTGTCGGAGATTTCTCTATGAAAAAGCACGATCATCGTAACCCGACGATACTTGATGTTGCGCGGGTGGCTCGCGTGGGCCGCATGACAGTATCGCGGGTGATCAATGATTCGCCAGCGGTTCGTCCCTCGACTCGCAGAAGAGTATTGTCGGCGATCGCTCAGCTCGGATATCAGCAGAACGAAGCCGCACGCATGCTGCAGGGCAAGCGCGCGAAGATGATTGGCCTTATCGTTCCGGACCTGTCGGATGCATTTTTTGCCTCGTGTGCGCATACGGTACAACATATTGCTCATGATCACGGATACATGACGCTCGTTGCTTCCTCTGAAAGAGATATTGAGGCTGAAGTTGCGCATGCACAATTGATGGCAACGCGGAAGCTCTCAGGAATACTAGTGGTAACTTCGACTCAAGGCGGCGATGAGCGGTTGTCGCGACTACAGAAGACGGGGCTGCCGATTGTAGCTTTCGACAGACCGATCGAAGGGATCCAGACTGACTGCGTGGTTGTTGAGAACCGACAGGGCGCAGAAATGGCCAGTCAGCATCTAATCGAACATGGCCACCGGAATATTGCTTGCATAGGCTATGACGAAACCACCTACACAACGATGGAACGAGTCGGCGGGTATCTGAACGTGATGCGTGCTGCCAACCATAAACCCAACGTTGTCGTCGACCTTGATACATTTGAGAAGTTGAGAAGGTGGGTTGCGAAGGCCTGCAAGGGAAGCGGCAGAACAACCGCTATCTTTTCATTGAATGCCGTGTTATCTATCTGGATACTGCGAGCTCTTGCAGAGTTGGGTTTGTCAGTTCCTGACGACGTTGCTCTCATCGGGTTTGATGACTTCGAACTCGCACCCCTCATCTCGACTCCTCTGACAACCGTGGCCCAGTCGCCAGTTGCAATAGCGAGTCGCGCAATCACTCTGCTGCTGGACAGAATCAATCGGGCCGGAACGCAGACTGATGTAGCGAAAATCGTCCTGCCCATGACCTTGATTGTGAGAAATTCGTGCGGTTGCGGCCGCCCTCAAGGTTAGAGATGTGAACGACTCACCTTAAGAGCGCGCGGGCTGCGCGCTCTTCATTCTTTCGGCAGCCTGTGGCTTTCAGTCAAACCGGGGCGACGATAGTGTCGAGATGAATGCCGCGAATCGTCGGCAAGTGCATTGCATGTTGTGAGATACATCCTCACGGAAGGGCCGATCCTTAGGTTTCATGACAAAGTGGTTGACAACTGATCATTGCGCGTCATATGCTCGCCTGCGAAATGGGAACGTGCCCATTTTATTCTCTTGCGAAGAGCCTCTGATGAGATCTTTTCCTGAGCGAGATTTCGGGAACCCCACCGCAGACCGCGACGCTCAGTAATCGGCTTGACAAGATCTCTTCCGGGGAATCGCCGCTTATCAATGCTTTTGGAGGCAGAAACCATGATCATCGCGCAATTGCGCACCCGACTGTTGCTTGGAGTTGTTTCCTCACTCCTGTTCACCACCGCGGTTCTGGGGCAGAACACAACTGGCTCCATCGTTGGCCACATCAAAGATTCGTCGGGAGCCGCAATTGTGGCGGCGAAAGTCACGGTCTTGGAGACCACTACGAAAGATTCTCGTTTTGTGACAACGAATGAGAACGGAGACTACACAGTACCGCTGTTAAAGCCGGGACACTATGCAGTGACGATTGAGGCGAACGGCTTCAAGACCGTGACGCAATCCGGCATCCTTCTGGACGTTGACCAGATCGTCCGTACCGATCTGTCGTTGAGTATTGGAGCGACCTCGGAATCGATCAGTATCTCAGCCAATACGGTCGCCCTGGACACCGATACCGCCTCCGTGGGGGAAGTTTTGGAAGGGAAGATGATCGATGACCTGCCGCTCAATGGCAGAGATTTCCAGGATCTCCTTCTGAATACTCCCGGAGTTGCGAGCGCGGATTATGGGGCAGGCGAGCAGGGTTCGCAGAGGATCTACGTCTCCGGCAACACAATGAACTCGATCAGTGTGGAAGGTGGGCGCGGAGGGTCGAACGGCTACACGATGGACGGCACTTCGATCATCGACGTCGGCGAGCAAACACCGGCGTTTCAACCGTCGCTTGACGATGTCGCCGAGTTTAAATTGCAGACGAAGACATACTCGGCCGCGTACGGATTCAATGCGAACGAAATCAATATGAGCAGCAAGGCCGGATCGAACGAATACCACGGCACCGTATTCGAGTATCTGCGCAACAACTCAGTGGATTCGAGACCGTTTGGCGCCATTGCCGGAGTGACAGTCCCGCTACTCCAGCAGAATCAGTTCGGCTACGCACTCGGTGGTCCCGTGAGAATCCCACACGTCTTCGATGGCCGGAACAAGGTATTCTTCTTCGCGAATTATGAGGGCTATCGCCATAAGGCGGGCGGGGAGAGCACGGCCTTGGTTCCCACCAGTGACCAACTGGCCGGAAAGTTGACCCCAGATGATTTGGGGACCGTACAGCCTGGCGGCGCCCGGACGCAATGCGGACAAACCTATAACGTTGGCGACCCGTTGCCGCTCTTCAATCCTTATGACCCCAATGGGTGCCCATTTCCCTTGGTCGACGGCGCATACACCATCCCCAGCGGAATGATCTCAGCCATAGGCAAGCTTGCGCAGCGGCCTGGCCTTTATTTCCCAGCCTCCGGTCCAAACATTCCCAATGCTCCGCGCGGTACGAACAATTACGCCTACAATGCTCCAACGACCGTTGACTATGATCAGCAGAACTACCGCATCGATGTAAATCTCGGCACCAAGGATTCCGTTTTCTTTCACGCCGTGAAGCATGATGCAAACGCGCTCACGGGCGCGGAGACGCCTGCCTCTGCAAATTTGCAGATCCAACCGGCGCGGTTCTACACCACGACTGAGACGCACACGTTTTCCCCCACATTTACAAATCAGTTCCGTATCGGGTATCTCGAAGCGGAGTCGGGTTACCATGAAGCGCTTGAAATTACGCCAGCCGATCTTGCTTCACTCAATTTTGTTAACCCGTTTACGTTGCCTTCTGACGGCTACCCCCGACTGACCTTCGGCGGAGGTGACGCTTTGCTGAACGACGGTATCAATCCCAGCCAGGTGTCGTATGAATCGCCTGTGCTTCACCTGGTATCTACGTGGGATGGCAGCGACTCCGCTTATAAGATCTGGGGTCGTCACACCCTCAACTTCGGCGTTAACTTGCGCAGGACGCACTTCGATACTCAGATTGACAGTGGCCTCGGATACTTTTCCTTCAACGGGCAGTATTCGGGGGACGATATCGCCGATCTCCTGATGGGTTCGGCAGCAGGAATCAATACTGTGGAAGCAGGCGCTCTTTCGAATCCTGCCACCGGCCTGATGGGACACATGCATCTGCTCACGTGGGCAACGTACATCCAGGATGATTGGAAGGTTTCACAGGATCTGACGCTCAACCTGGGGCTGCGCTATGAATACACTGTGACGCCTTCTGAGGAAAACGGCCTCTTGGCGTGGCCAGACTACAAAGCCCCGCAGGGGGCCGAGTATGTGGCAAACAAGAGCCTGGTGAGTGCCTATGCGGGATCCAATCCTTTCGGTGCCGGCGGTCTCTATGTGACGCCTCCGAATGGTAAGACCCTGGCGGGATCACAGAACGGCTTCGCTCCCCGCATCGGATTCGCTTACCGGCCGTTCCACAATGACAAGACGGTCGTGCGCGGCGGGTACGGTATTTACTTCGATGAGTACGAAGAGAATGAGCTGACCAACTCCGAAAGCGTGGTCGGAGTAGCATCGCAGCTGAATACTCCTGGCGGATACCTGGCACTTAGCTATCCCGCGTTCTACAACATGGATCATCTGCCCGCCGCTGGTAGCGGAGGCGGGAATAGTGCAGTTCTATCCAACTGGTTGCCGAATAGTCCTGCAACAGGCGACACGAATCCAAGCAGCCAACTCGGGTTCCTGGTGCAGATCGGTGAACCTTACAAACAGCCGTACGTCGAGAACTGGGCTCTGAGTATTGAACGAGAATTGCCCCTGAAGACATCTCTGGAAGTTGACTACGTGGGTGCACACGACATCCACCTGTTCGATCGCCAGGATCCCAACCAGCCTTACCCGTGCAATTCAGAAACTTCCTGTACCGTTTCGGCGGCGGGACCCACAGTGCCCGATCAAGACCGCGTGCCGTACAAGAACCTCGGAACATTGGTGAATACGCTGTTTAACGGCTGGGGCAACTACAACGGTCTCGATGTGAAAGTCGAGCACCGCACAGGGGATTTGTTACTAATCGCTAACTACACTTGGTCGAAGCAGATGGACGTCGCGTCGTCGGTTGCGGGTTTGTTCGGTGACTCCGCCGGATGGGCCGGGCCGCAGGATAGCCACAACAATAAAGGTGACTATGCGCGTGGCGACTATGACATAGGGCAAAGGGCAGCCATCAGCGCGGTCTACACCCTGCCCGTCGGCCGGCGAAAGAGATTCCTGCCTAATATGTCTCGAGTCGCTGATGAGGCGCTCGGTGGCTGGGAACTAAGCGCTATGACATTGTTCCAGGGCGGAGAGCCTTTCAGCGTCACTGCAGCCGATATCGGTGGTTCCAACAGAACCTATTCGGAGCGTGCTGACCTGAATCTGTCTCATCCGCCTCCGGGCTTCAAAAGGTCGACAGCTCACTGGTTCAGCGCTTCGGCCACGCCCCACGATCCGAGCGCTCAATTTACCCAGCCGGAACCAGGGCGCTTTGGGACCTCAAGTCGTAATGCGGTCCGGGGACCTGGGCAAATTGATGCCGACTTGTCTGCCTTCAAATATTTTTCGTTCTGGGATAGAGCCAAGTTGCAGCTCCGATTCGATGCCTTCAATGCCCTGAACCACTATGACCCTGGCCTTCCATCCCAAGGCATCGGAACAACGGCGGGATACATTGCGCCCACGAGTTACCAGCGAAGCGCAAGGATTCTGCAGGGTTCTCTTCGCCTTCAGTTCTAAAGAAGCTCTCTGACAGAGCGAGGCCTTCTCTCAAGCACGAGATCTCCTGGATCCCGACATCGGGATCCGGGGGAGAGGTGAATCGGCGGTCCCGCAATTTGTTTAGCATTGACGTGCGCAACAACCTGGCGTGTTCCTCTTACGATGGATCCGTTACTCTGTCCCATTGGATGTACGTACGATGAAGGCTGCAAGCTGACTGTCCCTTCAATGGTGGTCAATGTCGAATCAGTGGAGAACATGCATTGAGTCAAGTGAAGCGCCGGACATTTTTGCAACTATCCTCGGCTGCACTCCTCACCTCAGCGACGCGCAATGTATTGGGGAGCCCAAAGGCTATCTCTCTCACCAGCTCTGCTGAAACCCTGCAGGCCAACGGGAAGAACTATAGCTGGGAATACGTGCTTTCGGATGACACATTCCGCCTGAAGGATTCGCGAAAGAGACTGATCGTTTCTGGGAAGGTGCAGCCATCCATTCTCGTGAGCCCCACCGGCCAACCAACCGTTCGTGAATGTTCTAAGGGGAAGCTGACCCAGCACCGAATCGTCGGCGATCGGATTACGCTTGGCTATGAAGGGGTCAATGGTTCTGCCCGCGTCTCGATGATGTGGCGTTTTGACGAGCAGGGCATCTGGGTCGAACCCATCGTCTACGAGTCATCGATGCCACATGATGTTGTCAGCCTGCACTACTTTGTTGACTGCACCGGAACAGAAAGGACCTCAACTCTTCATTCGACCTACTTAATTGTCCCGGGTATAAGCGAAGGATCGTCTGTAAGCCCCATCGTGCGCGACGTTGTCCACCTGGATGAGGACATCTGGCTAGGTCGAGGCAGTTCAACTCCCGGTCTACTTCAACAATGGGGACTACCACTTCACTATTTCTGTGGTTTCAGCGTAGCTGAGATCGATGGGTTTCGAAACATGTTTGCCGAAGGGAGATCCGATGCATTCGTGTGCGGGCTGGCGGATCTACCCAACGGGGACTTGTTCATGAATCTTCATGAAGGCCGGAGCAGCCTTTGGATCGATTACAGAAGTGATCTGTGGAAGCATATTCAAACCCCAGGTTCAGTGACTCTCGGCTCCACTGTCTTTTGGGCTTTTGGCCCCTCCTACTACGAGGCAATCGGCAAATATTATGAAGGGCTAGTGCAGGCTGGCATCATTCGACGGCACAACAATTCTGAAAAGAAGACAGCGATCGCTCTCACTCCGCAAATCGGTACATGGGGCGCACAACTGGATCGACGGAAATCCGGAGAACGTCTTGATGAGGCATTTCTGACCGAATTCTATGACCAGATGAAGGCGTCTGGCGCCAAGGCCGGCATGTTTTCAATCGATGACAAATGGGAAGACAGATACGGGAACCTGCAGCATTCTGCTGAAAGGCTGCCTCACTTCGAGCAATTTCTCGACAAGGTTCGAGCGGAGGGATACCATATCGGGCTCTGGGCGGCATTCATGCGCTGTGAGCGCCCATCTGATATCGGCCTGACTGCCGATCACATGTTAAAAGATGCCGACTGCAAGCCGTTCATGACCGGTGAACCGACTCCGTATTACATCCTCGACTTTACCCAGCCAGCAGTGCAGAAGACTCTGAGCGATCTCGCGCGAAGGTTCATCCGCAGATATAGGCCCGATTTAGTCAAATTTGATTTTGGATATGAGCTTCCATCGCTATCCGTGTCCGCTCCGCAAGATCACAAGTGGATGGGAGAGCGGCTGATGTGGAAGGGGTTGGACGTCGTCATCAAGGCGATGCGGGAAGAAAATCCAGACCTCGTCGTGATGTACTACAGCTTGTCTCCGCTTTTCCTGGACTATTTCGATTTGATTAGCACGGATGATCTATTCCTGGCCTCCGGAGAATATGACCTTGAAGCGAATCGTCGATTCTATTTCAGCAGCCTGCTGGGCCCTCTTGGAATTCCGACCTACGGCTCGACGGGATACGACTGGGCGAGCGCCCCGAATATCTGGTTCGATTCGGCGCCGGTGGGGACGATTGGATCAATGAATGACTTCATGTTGGATGAGGAAGGCGGGACGGCCACACCTGAAGCGATTGCCAAGTTCAACGGGATAACTCATGTGCTACGATCTTCCAACGTTTTTGAGATTCAACCGCTCGACACAGTCTCGCAGGCGCCCACTTTGGGTGCTCACGCCCGCTCGTGGGCGAGATTCGAAGGAGGGAAGCTGGTGCTGTTCGCGTTTCGTCCTCGCGAATCCGACGGCGGGAATCAATTGTCAACCCGTGGAATAGATCCTCAGATCAGCGGCCTGGTGCATTCGGCTGTGCCGGTACTCGTCGCTTCCAGGACCGACGAAAGCATATCGCGCAGCACAAAATTGGCTGTTGTCCCTTACGGAGTCGGCAAGATCGAGATTGCACGGCGGCAGGGAAGGGAGGCGACGATTGTCAACCACTACATGGGAGGAAGTGCTTCTAACGAGCGAGCTTCGATCGAATCCGGTCGTCTGACGCTGACGGCGGAAAGCCATAACTCGCAAGGAAGACCTCTGGAGTGGATCGAAGTGACGATCTCTTGAAATCTGCCAGGACGGGTGCCGTGTTTCCAAACGACTCCACGAGACCACTCGCTGCAACGATTTTCCGGGATGCGCAGGAACGACCTAAATGAAACTCAGCCGACCGCCATTTTGAAACGCCTGCGAAAACTGAGAATATCGGGAAGCCAAGCAGAACGCAGCTCGTCCAGATCGAAGTGATGCCACATGATGCAAGCAGGCCTCGACACCTACAATCGCACATTCGTGTATCGAATCTCTGCCGTCGCGGCGATTTCCGGCTTTCTTTTCGGATTTGACACTGCAGTGATCAACGGCGCCTTGCCGTTTCTTCGTCAGGAGTTCTTCTTGACGGACACGCAGGTTGAGGTTGTGGCGGGTGCGCTTCTGCTTGGTGCGGTTCTTGGCGCGCTGATATCAGGCTGGGTTAGCGACCGCATGGGCCGGCGGCGTGCACTGATTCTTTGCGCAATAGGGTTCGCTATCGCGTCGATTTGCTCAGCAATCCCTCACATCCTGGCAGAACTCGAAGTGGCTAGATTGGCGGCGGGCATCGCCATTGGGATGGCTTCTTCTCTCACCCCGGTTTACATTGCTGAAATCTCTCCACCCAGTATCCGCGGCCGTGCGGTTTCTCTTAATCAGTTGGCGATTGTCTTGGGAATTCTGGCCGCTTACTTCGGAAGTTGGCAGTTGGCGCGCTTCGGGCCTGGAAGTTGGCGATGGATGTTTGCGGCCGCCGCCATACCTTCTCTTTGTTACTGGCTTGGCCTGATTGGAATTCCGGAGAGTCCACGCTGGATGATCGCTAAGGGAAACGAGGAGGGCGCTCTGCGTATCCTCGCGAGAATATCTTCCCAGAACGCCTACCAGGAGTTCCACGAAATTCGACGGAGCCTGGTTGAGGAATCTGGAGTATCGCTTTCTCAGCTATTCACCACTTCGTTGCGTCGCCCCATGTGGTTCGCAATCACCCTGGCTGTTCTCTGCCAGGTGACTGGTGTCAACACCATTGTCTATTACGGATCCCTCTTGCTTCAGGAGCACGCCGGACGCAGTACTTCTTCTGCCCTCGGGGCCAACGTGATGGTTGGGGTGGTCAATCTGGCTGGGACCCTTCTTTCCATGTCGATCATTGACCGAGTCGGCAGGAGAATGCTCCTGCTCGTTGGCTCCGGGGGCACAGGTATTGCTCTGCTTATTCTCGGCTTTGCCTTCAGTCAGCAGCAACAGGAATATTCAGTCATCGTGGCGTGCATTCTGGCCTACGTTTTCTTCTTTGCCCTTAGCTTTGCTACGTGCATTTGGGTATACACTTCGGAACTGTTCCCCAATGCCGTGAGGGCCCGCGCAGCGTCGATCTCTATCACGGTAGTTTGGATCTTCTGCCTCCTCGTTACGCTCAGCTTTCTGTCCTTGGTCCATGCTGTGGGTGTAGCTTCCACCTACTGGATCTACACCGCAATGTGTGCTGTTTCATTCGTATTTGTACTCTTCCTTCCTGAAACGAAGGGAAAGACCCTCGAAGAGATTCAGAATTGGTGGCATCCGCAGGAATAGCGATTTTCCAGGAGGTTCCTCGTGTCAGGTTCGATTCCGAAATCCACGCGGCGGCAATTCTGCACGTTGCTGGCCGGCGCTCCTTTTCTTTTCAGAAGTGCGGCGGCATCTGCACCTTTGCGAGACTCTGTTGCATGGTCTGACGACCTGGCATCTGCTTTCCTGAATCCGCCCGCTGCCGCCCGCCCTCATGTGCTGTGGATGTGGATGGGTTCCAACCTCAGCAAGGACGGCATCACGCGCGACTTGGAAGCAATGCAGGAAGCGGGCATCGGTGGCGCGACGATCTACAGTCTTGCGGATACGCTGATTCCCTGGGCTGCTTTCATACGGAAGAGCCCAACGCCGGAGATCATCACATATTCAGACCCTTGGTGGGAACTGCTGCGGCATGCTGCCAGGGAAGCCGATCGCCTGGGACTCGAGTTGATCCTCTTCAACTGTGCTGGCTACGAGAGTAGCGGAGGAACTTGGATCACAACTGAGCTCTCGATGAAACAGTTGGTTTGGTCAGAACAGAACGTCGCAGGAGGTACTCGGTTTGCCGGTTCCGTTAGGCGTCCTGTCGTCGATCCACACCCGCAGACGCCCTTCCCTCAGCTCTACATTCCTGCTCTTGGCCGAGTGAGCGTACCAGAGGTGGAGGCACGCAACTCCTACTTCAAGGACATCGCTCTCTTCGCGGTGCCCAGGACGGGAGTGGTCTCTCCAGAACAGGTCATTGATCTTTCCTCGAAGATGACTAGCGATGGAGCGATTGTGTGGGATGTACCCGACGGCGACTGGACTCTCTACCGGTTTGGCTACACGACGACGGGAGCTTTGATACAGCCTGCACAGTGGGAAGCTACGGGACTCGAATGCGACAAGATGAGCACCGAGGCTGTCACGTTCCATATGCAGCATGTGCTCACGGAACTGAAAAAGCATCTTGGAGACCTTATCGGAAAATCGGTGACGTCGATCTATTTCGACAGCTACGAAGCCGGCAAACCCACCTGGACCGGCAAGATGCGCGAGGAGTTTCAGAGCAGGCGCGGGTACGATCTGCTGCCATGGCTCCCGGTGCTTGCCGGCCGTATTGTGCGTAGCGATGCTGAAACTGAGCGCGTTCAGCAGGATTTCAAGCAAACCGTGCATGATCTTTTTCGCGATAGCTACTGGGCTACGCTCAAGAGAGAATCGCATGCGGCTGGCCTGAAATTTGTCGCCGAACCTTACGAGGGACCGTGGGAGATTGCGGAGGTAGTGCCTGACCTCGATATTTCTATGGTGGAATTCTGGACCACAGGAGGACGATTCTCTCCTTCCAATCTTGAGCCGGTAGTCGCTGCGGCTCATCAGGCTCAGCAGAGAATCATCGCGGCTGAATCCTTCAGCTCCGCACCCGATGTCGCTCGATGGTCGGCACACCCAGCCTGGCTCAAGCCGATCGGCGATGCGGCATTCTGTGCGGGGGTCAACCGGATGAGCCTGCACCATTTCGTTCAGCAACCGTGGGACGATCGATACAGGCCCGGAAATACGATGGGCCAGTGGGGAATCCATTTTGGCCGCTATCAGACATGGTGGAAACCCGGTAAGGCGTGGATTACTTACCTGTGGCGCTGCCAGGTTCTGCTGCAAAGCGGCACTTTTGTCCCCGACTCTGATCGCGAGAGTTTCGAGGTCAAGTCCGCAACTCCCAGTCTTGAATTGAAAAGCATCCACCGAAAAACCGACGGCGCCGACCTGTTCTTTGTGGCAAATCTTGCGTGGCAGGATGGCTCGGCAGTTTGCGCGTTTCCCGTGAAAGGACGCCAGCCAGAGTTATGGGACCCGGTTCGTGGTTCGATCCGGATTCTCGCTGACTTCGAAGAGCGCGATGGCTTCACACATATCCCATTTCGTTTTGCCGCGACTGAGAGCTTCTTCATTGTCTTCCGAAGGCCCATCTCAACGCGGAACCGGAAGGCGAAGAACTTTCCAGTTGCTGAAGAACTCTTCACGGTTGACGGTCCATGGGCCGTCTCTTTCGATCCGGCCTGGGGTGGACCCGCTGAGATCAACTTCAACTCCCTTGAAGACTGGACGGAACGCCTCGAGAAGGGAATCCGCTACTACTCAGGGACCGCGCGATATCGAAAAGGAGTAACCATCGCTGCAATCGCACATGGGCAGAGAGTCCATCTGGACTTGGGTACAGTGCATCATCTCGCAGAGATTACGCTCAATGGGAAGAATCTCGGCGTGGTCTGGACGGCGCCCTGGAGAATTGACATCACGGAAGCGGTAGTGCCCGGCGAGAATCTGCTGGAAATTGCCTGTACCAACGTGTGGGCAAATCGCCTGATCGGCGATGAACAGGAGCCTCCCGACATGTTTTGGGAGAAGGCGGATCCGATTATGAATGGTGGCTATTACCTACGAGAATTCCCAGATTGGTTTCTCAAGAACGAAACCCGGCCGTCAAGAGGTCGCTACGGCTTCACCACGTGGAACTACTTTAACAAGGATTCGAAGCTGCAGCCTTCCGGACTCCTCGGGCCCGTTCGGATTCTGACCAGCCACGACTGACGAAACGTGGCTGGAACCTAAACAGGTCGAAGACTAACTCTGAGGTTGGTACAGAAACTCTAGGCCCTTCAACGCTGCGCTACACTAACAATCTCACTGGTACAAAACATCGGTCAGGTCATTGGTGGCTCACGCCAATTCGCTCCACCTATTTGTTTTGGCTAAGCTCTACCATGAGAACGCGGAGTATTTTCTGGTTGACGATGCCACTGGAGATGAAACAAGCTTGCGTAGCTTTCCGAGATTCTCTCCATCTGGACGCCATGTTCTCACACTCCTCAGGCGTAGTTTGGGGCCGGGCTGAGTCGCGATAGCCGATTCAGCCCGGCTCACTATTTTCTAAATTAATTTAACGTGGCCGGAATCGTGAGCGGCTCGCTCAAGGTTCCGGAAGTCGCGTTGATGTTGATGGTGAAGGTTCCGGTGATTGTTTGTTCAATGGCGTTTGAGCTGCTGCTGGCGGAGGTGTGCCGGTCGCCGGAATACTTGGCCGTGATGGCGTGGGTTCCGACAGGAAGGGCGGTGGTCGAGAGCGTCGCGAGGCCGTTGGATACCGAGACGGGGCTACCCAGAGCGGTGGTTCCGTCGAAGAAGGTGACTGTACCCTGAGGGTTTCCCTTGGACGCGATGGTTGCGGTCAGATTAACGCTGGAGCCTGAGGCTGTCTTGGTACTGGATGAACTGAGCACCAGAGTGGAAGCCTTGATACTGGAGCCGCCGCAACCGATGACTCCCCCGAAAATAGCCAGCGCGAGCAGCACCATCGAGAGATGGTGCAAATGCTTGCGATTGGGGATGAAGAGGAGGAAGAGTCCCGCCGCAAAGATCGCGCCGGAGGCCTTGATGATCGAGTGTTCCGCGGTGGTGTCGGAGTTGGAGACTCCCGGCGCCGTGGTGGTGATGGTCACCGTGCCGGTACCACCAGGGTTGACGGTTGAGGAGGCGCAGGATATGCCTTCAGGCAGCGTGCCGCCGCAGCTTAGCGCGATCGGCGCGCTGAAGCCGAGGATGCTCTGAGTGCTGATGGCGATTGGAACGGCCTCACCGGCGGTGACGGTGAGCGAGTTGGGGGTTGCCGCGTCGGTGAAAGATGGGGTGGTCACCACGATTGCCGCGGAAGGCGAGGACGTTGCCGCTTTCCAGTTGGCGTCCCCGGAGTAGATGGCGGTGATCACATTGGAGCCGGCGGGGAGCGTTGGGGCGATGGTGGCCAGCAGTGTTCCGCCGTTGCCGCTGGTGACAGCCGGCGTTACCTGACCGATTTGCGTTGCGGCCTGCCCATTGACGGAGTCGAGGAACTGGATGGTCCCCGAAGGAGCGAGCACGTTGGTGGATGAGACAGTGCTGGTGAGCACCGCGGAGAGGCTGGTCTGCGCTCCGACTGCCACGGTGGTGGCGAGCGGTTGAACGGTGATCGTAGGCGTTGCCTGGGTTACAGTTACTTTCGCGGGCGCGCTGCTTGCGCCGGCATAGTTGCCGTCGCCGCTATAAACGGCGTAGACGCCTTGAGGTCCGACCTGGTCCCATTCGACGACCCCGCTTGCTTTGCCTCCCAGCGCTTCAATCTGGGCGGTGATCTGTCCGCTGCCCGAGTAGAGCGTGATGTAACCGATGGGCGTGCCCTTTGTTCCGCTTGTTGCCGGGGTGAGGGAAACGGTGAAGGCGCTTCGCTGGCCCAGAGAGAATGTCGAGGCTCCAAGAGTGAGGTTGATATTGAGCTTTTTGGAACCCCCATTATCCTGGGTGATGATCTCCTGGTAGGAGCGCCATCCCCCGTTTTTGTAGTGTGTGTCTCCGGCGTAGGTGGCCTTCAGGTTGAAGTCTCCGGCGGCGGCGATGAATGGGATGGTTGCGGTGCCGGTGCTGTCGATCTGTGCCGAGCCGAGGACCGCGCCGGTGTCGTCGCGGGTCAGCGTTGCCGTTCCGGTGGGTGGAGTGGCCGGATCGCCGGTGAAGTATACATAGCCAATCACCTGGGTGCCGGCTACCGGCGTCAGGATATTTGCGGTGGTCGACCAGTAGGTCGTTCCCTGATCGACGGTAAAGGGAACGGTCGCGGTGCTCGGCTTGAAGCTGCTGTCGCCGGAGTAATCCGCCTGGATGGTGTAGCTGCCGGGCGGCAGATCGCACGCGGTCTCAGGTCCACACTGCACGTAGATCAAGCCGGTATTGCTGACCGGATAGGTACCGATAGTTTTGCCGGCCTGGGACAGCTTGATGGTGCCGGTCGCCGCGGTTGAACCCGAGAGTCCACTGACCTGGAACTGGACCCAGAAGGAGTTGCCCAGCGGAGTGTTGTTCAGCGGGACAATCGGATGACGGCCAAAAATCACGAAGCGGCTATAACCGAAGGTGGCGCCGGTCAGGGTGCTGCTCTCCGGAGCCACAGTGACCGATACGGGAGCAGAGCTGCTGGGGCCGAAGTTGCTGTCGCCGGAGTATTTGGCAGTCAGGGTGTAGCTGCCCCCGGGCAGATCGATGCTGGTTGCTTGGTACGCTCCCGCATTCAGCGGAGCACCGAGCACGGAAGATCCACTGGAGGTGGCGATCAGAACCTCTCCCGAGGGCGTACCGCTGCCAGTGGACGCGGCAACCGTTCCGCTCAAGGCGATGGGTGCGCCATGGGTGAAAGTGGTCTGGGAAAGGGTAAGGGCAGTTGCCGACGCGCCGGTGGTGTTGTTACCCCATGCCGAGACGAGGTTGGCGACATTCACCGAACCGAGGCCCGTTCCAAGGTCGTAACCGGACGTGGCGCGATGTCCATCCAGCTGGCTGGTCGGGTAAAAGACAGCTGGAGGCAGCGAGACGCCAACCTGCACCGGCTGGTCGTCTCCCTGGCAATCCTGATTGCCCTTGAAGCAGGGAACAGCGTTCGAACCAGCCGTAATGTCGTTGAAGACGCACTCGCTGCCTTGGCTCGGATCGGTGCGTTTGCTGGCGTCGCAGCTTCCGCTCTTCTGCGCTGCGGCCAGCTTGTACAGCTGATAGTTCGCAACGCCCTGGAACTGCCCATTCTTCTGCTCGACCAGAGCCATGATGCTGGCCATGGAGGGCGACGCAGCGGAAGTGCCTCCGATGAGGTTTGCCTGCTGAAGAACGATGGAGCCATCGCTATTGGTGGTCCATTGGCAGCCTCCCTGGTAGCAGAGGATGTAGGGGACGTGCTCGGATGCGGCTGCGAGTGAAATATCGGGAATATCGCGGACGCTATCCTTCGGAACGCCGGGAGCTGACTGCCAGTCTGGCTTGGCGTAGCCAGATGCGCAGTACTCGGTACCGGTGTCGTCGGTGGTGCGGGTGGCGCAGGAACTCGCGCCTCCACCGCCGGCGTAGGAATACAGGTAATAGGGCGGGAAGTTGCAATTGGTCAGTCCGGGAACAACGTTTTGGGTGCAGGACTCGTTCCATACCGCTTCCGGAATATAGCCCTTGGCCGAGGTCAGGTTGGCGGCGTTGTTCAGATTCCAATAGGTGGTCAGGTCCGCATCGTTGAACTCGGTGCCGCCAACAGCCACGTTGTAGGGCGTGGAAGCGAGACCGTTGACGCCATATCCGTAGACGGTGGAGACATAGCCGGGATTATTGCAGCCGCTGGCGCCTGCGTCCCCTGAGGAGACGAAGACTGAAATGCCTTCCGAGGCTGCCTGTTGCCACAACAGATGATAGAAATTCACCTGCGTGTCTGACAATTCTGCTTCACACAGGCCAAAGCTCACTGTCATGATAGGCGCGATCGTGTTGTCAACGATGTAGGAGGCGGCAACATCGACTCCGTCCGTGGTGGCGGTGCTGGCTCCTACGACGTAGTGGATGGCTGCCCGGGGTGCGATTGCGCCCGCCCACTCCACATCGAGCGAAGCCTCAAGATCATCGCCCGGGATGTCGCCGGGATCGGTGGTGGCGTAAATGATTGTTGGATCATTGAAGGGTAGGCCGGAGATGGTTCTGAAGGCTTCCACATCGGAGAGATTGATATCCGACCGGCCGACGATGGCGATCGAGACCCCGCTTCCATCCACGCCTGAAGCCACAACGGACTGCGCATCGTAGATCTTTGCGAAATCGCCGGGCATCAGGTAATTCGTGATCTGATTGCCGCTGGAAGTAAAGGCTGGGTACGAGTTGTTGCCTGCAAGTGTAGGAGTGCGGTCGTCCGCGACGCGTACAAAGTTCCCGGTTTTGTCTCGCGTCATTGTGGCGGGTGAGACGTGTTCGGCATGGGCAAGAAAATTGTTCAGGCGCACAACGCCGGCGACAGCAGGAGCCAGAGCGGCAGGAATGGAGATGTTGGTGGCGTTCGCGTAGTGCGTCAGCCCTTCGACGGAGTAGGCATGAATGGTGGTCTGGAAGGCGTTCTCGACCTGCGAGGAAGTACCGGAGAAACGGATCCAGTTCTTCCCGCGGGCTACCTGTTCGACTGTGAAGCCATTGGTGGCGAGCCAGTCGCTGACCGTCTTGATGTCCCCATCGCCAACGCCGTACTGAAGGGCGTATTGCTCGGGAGTGAGCCACTTGTGAAAGCTAGGCGAGTTGGGGTTATGCAGGTCATTGACGTACTGCTTGAGCGCGGCGGACCGTGCCTGCGTTGGTTGCAGCAGGAGCAGCATATCTTTCATCGCCAGGCTGGCGTCGGCATGGCCGCGATCGTTGGCGGCGTTGGCGAGAGGATGGATGGAGTTCCCAATAACCTTGCGTCGTGCAGGATTAATTGCCTCGGTGATTTGGCCTTTGATCTGAATTTGAGCTTGAACTGATGCAGCACCTGCGCTTGCCAAAAGCAAAAACGCTGCTGCTAGACAAAACCGTCTGGTGATCCAATTTCCGATCTTCATGGTGTTGCCTCCGGGAAGTGATTCAGGGATGAGTTCTAGAATGCTGGCGAGTGGGTTGAGAGTTGCAGTTGCGGGCAATTCGATAAGTTCAGAGTGATGTGGTCCAGGAACTTAGCTAGGGCTTTCCCGTGTGCAAACCGAAAAGGCTCGACGTCAGGCGGCGACACTTTGTTAAAGCGCGAAGAAACTCTGGCCAAAGACTAGCAATAATGCGCGATGAAGGCGGGTCATCTTAGGGATAGTTTTGAAAGTACCCAAAAGGGTAGGTGGGCAAGTGGGCGCGAGAGACTGAACTCATTTCAGCGGGCAGACGCAGCGAAACGCGTCTTACGGCTAAGCGTCCAGCAGGCCGCGCTGGATGGCGATGACGACTGCCTGGGTGCGATCATTTGCCTCCAGTTTCGAAAGAATGTTTTTTACATGCATCTTGACGGTGTTGTCGGTAACGAAGAGCAGCTTGCCGATTTCCTTGTTGCTCTTGCCTTTGGAGATGAGGCCGAGGATCTCAATCTCGCGCTGGCTCAGCTTTCTCGATGCCACGTAGTGGGCAAGTTTTTCAGCGGACTCAGGCGAAAGCGACTTGCCGCCGCGGGCAACGTGGCGCACCTGTTCGGCGAGTGTGGCGCCGTCGATGCCCTTGAGCAAATAGCCGCACACGCCGAGGGAAATCGCGGTGTGGATGGATGCGTCACCCTGAGCGGAACTGAGGATGACGATGCGTCCCGTGGGATCGGCTTTCAGCACCGCGCGGACCACGTCGAAGCCGCTCTGGTCGGGCAGTCGAAGATCGAGCAGCATTACGTCGGGACGATGTGCGAAGTACATTTCCAGGGCTTGGCGCCCATTCGCGGCGAGGCCGACGATTTTCATGCGATGGCGTGCGAGGACGCCGGCGAGGCCCTCGCGCACCATGGGATGATCGTCGACAATCAGCACTTCTACTTGCTCAGTTTCTTCCGTGGTCGGGGTCATTCGGCCTGCCTTTCATGGTTTCCGACTCGCCGTGCGGGGCGGGGAATGCTGCCCGGAACCAATGCCATTTTTGCTCCCGCGTCTTTACCCGCAAGAGGATTTTGGTGCCCTGCCCCGGAGCGCTGAGGATCGAAATCCGCGCCCCAATGCGCTGTGCATGAGCCAGCATGCCGGGGAGCCCGAAATGACCGGGGCGTCCATGCAGGCGTATCTCTTCGTCGATGCCCAGGCCATCGTCGCCAATCTCTACTTCGAGTATCTCGGGAAGGAAGCGAACGATCACATGGACGTTTTGTGCGTTGGAGTGACGAAAGGCGTTGGCGAGCGCTTCGCGGCAGATGCGATAGACCTCGTCGCGAACGAGAGGATGAATATCGCGAAGCTCTCCGCTGCTGATCAACTCGAATCGTGGCAACTCCCCAAGGCGGAACTCGGCCTCTGCATGACGCAATACCTCAACGAGGCTGTACTGTACCACAGCGGTGGAGTGGAGGCTCCAGACCATGTTGCGGCTGCGGGCGATGGTTTCGCGCAGCCGGAGAGCGAGCGTGTCGAGCATGGAGCCGGCTTTTTCAGGTTGATCAGCGATCTGAAAACCCAGAATCTCAAGCTGCAGAGCGGCGCCGATCATGTCCTGAATGACGGTGTCGTGGATCTGGTAGGCGATCCGTTCGCGCTCGGCGGCGCGCTCTTGGAAGCGAAGGCTGAGGCGCTCTGCGTTGACTCGCGTGCGTCTTCGAGTTATCTCGGCGATGATAGCCGCTCCGGCCACGATCGACAGAACAAGGAACCAGGTGGTCTGCCAGAAGAACGGCTTCAAATGCAGGTGGATCGCGGCAGAGGTCGAACTTGGGATATTCTCGCGACTTATTGCTGTTACTTCGAAGTTATAAGAACCCGGGGGTAGTGCGGTATACGATACCTCGCGATTGGAACCAGCTTCAATCCAATGGTCATCCCACCCTGAGAGCCGGTAGCGGAATCGAATTTGGCCGGGTGCAGGAGCGAGGGGCGTGGTGTAGACGAAGGTGATTCGATGCTGACCCGGAGCGACGGTTAGGTCGCGGGCAGGCTGTATCTGGTCGTCGACAATAACCGAGTCCATCACGGCGGGAACTGGCGGCTCGGGGGCGAGGTTCGGATCGATCACCGAGATGCCCCGGGGCGTCGCAAACCAGATTCGGCCATCCTGGCTGCGAACGGCGGTAATTTCGTTGAGCGGCAAGACGGTGTTGCTCCTGAGACCGTCGGCCTGGGTAAATATCTCAGGTTCGACGCGGTCGATCCGGTGCTCTGCAAAGGCTGTCCATTGGGCGAGGGAAAGCCTGGCGATGACGCTGGTGGTTGCCAGCCAGAGGTTTCCATTTCGATCGCTGATCGCGTCGAGTACAGTGCTGCCGGGAAGGCCTTCCTTTTGGGTGATCAGGCGGCTCTCTTCATTGGTACGAACGACCAGCCCGTTGAGGGCGCCGGCGGAGACGCCCGCCTCTGCCGGCCAGGCTGGGCTCAGCAGGGGGCTCGGCGAGGTCAGCACAGTCTCAAATCGCTGCTGGTTCCAACGCAGAAACCGGTTGCCGGCGCCCACGAAGAGAACGCCATTTGGATCGATGGCGATTGACCAGATGGTTTCATCGGCGACTCCGTCTGAGGGCCCGAAATGGGTGAGTTGCGTTCCCTGGCGGCGAAACAGGCCGCGATGATCGATGCTGAACCAGAGGCTGCCATCGGCGGTTCTGACCGGAGTACTGGCATATCCGCGAGGAATCGAGGAGAGCCTGGTATAGCGGCCGCCACGAAACGCGAATATACCGTAGTCCGCGACGGCGATGGAGGGAACATCGCCGTCTTCGATGAAGCCGCGCACTTGTCCGGCCGGCGGACTCGCCGCGCGGGGCAATTGCCGCCAACGGCCGCGATCGAACCTGGCCAGACGCCCGTCCAGGGAGCCTACCCAGATGACACCGTTCTTCTGCTGAAAGATCGATTCGAACTGAGAGTTTGTGTCAGGCAGACCGTCGAGAGCGGTATAGGTTGTGAATTCTCCCTTGTGGAGACGTTGCAGACCGGAGATGGTGCCAAGCCAGATGTCGTGGCTGCGATCTTCAAAGAGGATGCGAACGTCGTTGCTGGCGAGCCCGTCGGCCATCGTCATCGTCTCGCGAACGTCTCCGGCTCTGCGACTTATACCGTGGAGCCCACCGCTGGCCATCCAGAGCTGGTGACGGTGATCGACCAATACGCTGACGAAGTTGCCCAGGCCGGGGTTTTGTATTTTGTTGAATTCGCGGCCATTGAAACGAAAGAGATGATGCCCATCCCCGGCGAAGAGATCGCCGAAGCTGTCAGCGTAGACCATGCGCACGCCGGCGAGAGGATAGCGGGTGGTATCGTTCCTGCCGCGAATCGAGGTGAGCGAATCTCCGTCCGCGAGCCAGAGAGTGTGGTCACTGGCTTCGACCAGGTCGCGCACGGTATGGTTTTTGGAGGGAATCGGATGTGGCTCAAGCGCGCCGTCACGCGAACGCAACAGTTCGCCGCCGGTGTACAGCCATACTTCGCCATCCTGTGCGCGGGCCATCGCTTCGACGCGGTAGTGGGGTTGTCCTCGAAGCAGGATGGGCTGAAATTTCTGATCGGTGTAATGAAAGAGGGAAGTCGCGGTGGCTATCCAGAGTCCATTGGAACGGTCGGGCGCAAGGGCTACGATGTTGTCTTGCAGCTCTGGTGGGCCATCCTTGGCGAATCCGCGGAAGTGCAGACCGTCGAAGCGGGTGAGGCCATTCATCGTCCCGACCCAGAGAAACCCGTCTGCGGTCTGAGTGATTGCTCGGATGAAGTTCTGGGGCAGGCCCTGGTCGGTGGTCCAGGTGGTCAAAACATCATGACGGAGGATGTCTGGCTCAGGTGCCACCGGAAGCTTTGCAACCTGGGCGCGGAGCGTTAGCCCGGATTTAGCCTGAACAAAGGCCAGCAAGAGTGCGAATCGAATAAAGCGCCGCTTCAATTTCAGGTCGTGTCCTCACACTACATCCGCAGCGTTACATCTCACAGTTTCTCAAGAATGCGCGGATTCCGCATCAGCGGACCGATGAGCATCTCGTTCGCCCCAGTCTGCCCTCGTGCCATAAAACGCTCTCCTTTGATCCCAGTTTCCATTAGCTCCACTGGTACAAAAGAACCCGACACTGCACTGCAGCCGCTACTCATTCTTTTTAACCGGATGGATCAGGCCCACAGGCAGGCGATGGGAGCAGCGAAAAGACGATTACCGAAAGGGACGACCTTCGTTCCGTCATACATCACGACCCCAAGTTTGAGGTCGTCGCCACAAATGCCTGACAGCTTCCGCAACCCTTTAAAGTCACTCGAATGGAAGGTTGCACTTGCTTTGACCTCGATACCGATAAGGGCCCCCCTGCTCATTCTCCACGATGATGTCAACCTCCTCCTGATCTTTGTCACGATAGTGATGAAGTGTGTGAAAATATCGCCGATTAACCCGATTATGACGAATTTTCGGCTTATAACCATTTTAGAATCAACAGCCTGCTGGTTGGGTGCTACCTTGACACGATAGAGGTCAACTTTTTGAAGAAACTGGCGCCTTTTCATCACCGGGATTCAGACATGCCTGGAGTCGTTCTCCGTAATCTCGCGGCCTTATTTTCATGAGGCACGAACTGTTGATCCAAACATCGAATATAAATATATAAATGTTCTTGCGTAATCGGGTGTAAATCTAATAGTTTTTTATTTAGTTTATATAAGCCATTTTTGCTTTCGACAGCGCTGCGTAAGGAGGTAAGGTGAGTATCGATTCGAGCGTTACGGAATCTGGCAGGCGGGTTGCCGCAATTACAGGTGGTGGTTCGGGGATTGGAGAGGCGACATCTCGCCGACTGTCCGCAGATGGTTTTGATGTGGCGATTCTCGACATAGATATAACGCGGGCAGAAAGTGTGGCGCGTGACGTGATTGATCTGGGTGGTTCTGCCCTTCCCATTCGGGTCGACGTAACCAGCAGCGAGTCGATAAATCTCGCGTTCGCCGCAATTCACTCATGGCGAAAGGCGCCAGATGTTTGGGTGAATAGTGCAGGAATAATTAACATCGCTCCTGTGACTCAATGTTCTTTAGATGATTTCAGAAATGTGATGGAAGTAAACGTTACGGGGACTTTCCTTTGCGCACAACGAGCGGCACAGGAAATGATCGAGCAACGTTATGGCCGTATCATCAATCTGGCTTCCATCAGTGCTGAGCGGGCTGGCGTTGGGCGTGTTGCCTACGGTGCGTCCAAGGGGGCTGTGGCATCATTAACGCGCCAACTGGCAATGGAACTAGGTGCCTATGGCATCACTGCAAACTCCGTCGCTCCTGGCCCCATCAAAACAGCCATGACACGAGAACATTACACACCTGAAACAACACAGGCTTTAGAATCCATGATTCCCGCACGAAGATTGGGCAATGTGAATGAAATTGCCCATGCAATTTCATTCCTGTCATCTGAAGGGGCAAGCTACGTAAATGGGATCATGCTGACAATCGATGGAGGCTACCTGGCGGCAGGGGTTGGAGTTACTGGAAATGTGCAAGGGTAGTTATTTTCTATCTGGATTGCTTGGATGAAAGAAAAACAAAATCCAGGCTGAAGGTAGACGGCTGCTATGCAAGAACCTTTAAGGATGTCTGTAAAGGCCAGCATAGTACGGGATTCGGAGGCAGGTTTCTTCCGAGCAGTTTACCAATGGCAAGACTAGGAGAATGAGTGAGAGTTTTGGCAGTAGGTGCCCATCCTGATGATCTGGAGATCCTTTGCGCAGGATCTTTAGCTAAGTACGCGCTTCGAGGGGATCATGTGACGATGGCTGTTTCTACCAATGGTGAAGTTGGATCATCTACTTTATCGAAAAGCGAAATCGCCGAAATTCGTAAAAGTGAGGCGGAGGCTTCTGCGGATGTTATTGGAGCAGAACTCATATGGATGGGTTATCCAGACGAATTCCTGTTTTCGAATGAACAAACACGTCTTGATTTTCTGAACATGGTTCGACGGGCCCGTCCGGATGTAATCCTTACTCATGCTCCAAGTGACTATCACCCTGATCATCGCACAACCGGTGGAATTCTCTGGGATATTCGCGTCATGACTACAGTGCCAAACATCAAGACGCAAGCTCCACCCTGTGAGACAATTCCTGAGATCTATTACTACGATACGATCGCTGGCATAGATTTTACTCCGCAATACTACGTGGATATAGGTGAAACCTTTGAGTTGAAGAAGAAGATGTTGGCTTGTCACAAAAGCCAATCGCCATGGCTTGAACAGCAATACAATATGAGCTATCTCGATTTTATTGAGTACACAGGACGATACCGCGGTCTGCAGTGTGGAGCACGCTTTGCGGAGTGTTTTCAACCTTCGCCTACGTGGCCCAAACGTATCGAAGCAGCCCTCTTGCCCTGACGCATTGTTTTCCTCATGGCCTCTCGTAATATAGCGGTAGGAGAGGCCGCACAAAGCCCGTGCGAAAGGGTATTTACATGAGTACCGCCATGCTGATGTGTTTCTGCGGCGCACTATCATTTGGCCTTCTGGCCACTGTCTCCAAAATTGCCGAACGAAAGAAATGCAATACTTCAGCTCTTGTTGTCTGGGTATTCGCATGGGCTGCTTTGTTCATGTTTGGTCAGTCATTGCGGATGGCCGACAGCTTTCAAATGACGTGGCAGGTTATTTTACTCGCGATTGGGCTCGGAGTCTGTGCCGCGGTGGCTTATTTCGCCTTCCAAACTTCAATAACCCAGGGAAAAGTAACTATCGGCTGGCTGATGATGAACTTATCGGCTGGTGTGCCGGCTGTCGTATCTATCTGGTTATATAGAGAAAAGCTGACGCTCTTAAGGTCCATTGCTTTTGGTCTTGCATTGGTTTCATTGCTCTGTCTTTTTCAAGGGAATCGCCTGGAATCAAAAGAGAGACTTCGTGGAGAGGTGCAATAAATTATGTGGCTATTACTTATGCTCGTTATTTTGCTGACAAATGGGATGAGTTCCTTTGGGCTGAAGGTTCTTCCGACGTGGGGTCTTTCTCCCAGCATTAAATATCCCTACCTCACCGCGTGGTACGCAGCCGGACTCGTCTGCATCGGATTGCCGATGCTGCTCAGAGGGCTAAAGGGAGGACTAAAAGAAATAGGGTGGGGAGCAATCCTAGCGGCGTTGAGCATCGGTGGCCAAATAGCGATGGCCAATGCCTTGCAATCGGGCCTTCCTGGAAATGTTGTATTTCCTGTAACCGTAGGCGGCTCGATTCTCATTGTAGCTCTCGCGGGTCGTTTGTTCTTTGCTGAAAAACTGCACCCACTCAGTTGGACAGGCGTGGCACTCGGTTGCCTGGCTGTTGTCCTGTTAAGTATCAGTTGACGGAGTGTAGCTCCGAGTCCCGTAACTTTAAATGAAATCATTTTGTCTTTATAGATCCGGATGTTAACGCTATTCGAGTGAAACCAGCGTGATGCCCCACGGCTCCAATCGGAACGACAGGTTGCCATCTCCCTTTGACAGTTTCTGAGCAGGTAGTGGCAGAAGGCGCGCTGTGTCCTCATTGTTCGCACCAGTCGCATCAAGTAGATAGCGCGATGCTGTCGTGTCAGTTGGAATGTTATTGAGATGGACGTTGACATCAGTCGCTTTGTCTGAGTAGTTCCACACGAGAATAGATGAAACGCCTAGCGGCTTGTCGAATGTTGCTAAGCCGTGCACAGCAGTCGAGCTTGATTCCAGCGCAATGCGATCACCAGTTAATCGTTCGAGCAGTTTGAACACGAAATATGCGGGTCGAACCTGATTCTGATAATCGAAAAGCCCGAAGTAAATCGGATGTCGATCCCAGAATCGCTTCTGCTCCGCGATATCGTGCGCCGGATAGAACTTTTTGAAGGCCTCATCATCAAAGGGATAATCGCGAATATGGAAGTAGCACGAAAGACCAAGCCCTGCCTCGGCCATCTGAAAAGTTGTTTCAGCAATAAAGGCCGGCTGCATGCGCGGATCGTTATTTTCTGGCCCTCCGTCCATATTCCATTCGTCAATTACGGTCTCAGGATGCAGGCTCGGATGTTGACGCAACATTGCATGCATAGAGTCGATTGATTGCCGGTACCACTGCGGATCATTGTGATAGCCGTGCCACGATACGAAGTCCAAGGGAAGCTTGTTTTTGTCGCAAAATTCGAGGAGTGCCGGAAGAATAGGTGCTGAGAAAATTGCCTGTCCCAGGCCTCCTACTCGAGCCTTGGGGTCTGCACGTCGAATGGCCGCGATGGTGTGCGCATAGAACCGCGTGTATTGTGCCGGAGTCATATGATAGGGAGTGCCGCCACCGCTCTGCAGGTCCCATTCATTTCCAACTTCCCAGTACCATCCCGGGCCTTTGCGTTCCTTGTAGTGGCTTACCATGACATAGATCAGTGCTTCCCAGGCTTTCCAGCTGGTTGGTTCTACAAGGTCCTGATCGATTCGTGGAAACAATACTTTAGGTTTGAAAATGATACTGAGCAACGGCGTAGCGCCCGTCTTAAGAATGGCATCTACCGATGTATCCAATGTGGCGAAGTGATACTTACCCCGTTCTGGAAGTAAGTCGAAGTAATCCTGTACAAAAAGGCGAATTACCCGAGGCTTTAGAGCGCGAAGCTCGGCTGTTCGATCCGCGAACATCGACTCTGAAGAGAGGCCTCCCTGGCCAAGAGAGAAGCGATCTATCTTCATCGGTCCGAGATCATCACTGAAATTGACTGTCAGAGAGCTGTCAGGTGCTTGTGCAGAGACAAGAGAAGGTACAAACATGCAAGATAGAAAGGCAATGATCATCCGGGTTTTCATACGTACTAAGTCTCCGCCCAGAATTAGTTCGATCCACAGATGCGGGCTTCATTTGTGGCAAATAATGTGAACGAAGTTAGCTTCCAGGAAGTCGGTCCGACACACGGTTGGAACACAATTGAGGGTTAAATTTCATCGGAAGGTAAAAAGCCCTTCCATGACGCCACGGAGAAGACTGAGGAGCAGACCTGTGATGTGCATTTAGAGCCGCTCGATGGTTGCTGGATCGTAGAGTGGAGGAAGGATGTCGTCTTCCTTCTTGATTTGTGCACATGCCTGCTTTGGAGGGTCTCCGTATATGTCAAGGACGGCCTTGATCTTATCGCCCTTACCGAACAACATGTCACGGAATCCGGCTTCGCCCTTTTCCAGTGGGTATTGCGTAATCCAACTCGTATCCAAGGCTCCAGCTGCCAGCAACCGGGCGGCTTGCTGCAAATCATCGAAAGAGCCGGAATAGGATCCCGACACACTTTTCTGACCGAGGGTCAAGGCATAGCTGTTCAATTGCATCATGTCCTCGTGCAGTCCGACCCAGACAACTCCTCCACCAGGTTCCACAAGTTCAAGGGAGAGAAGTTTGGTCTTCGCGCTGCCAACGGCGTCTATGACGAGTTCTGGAGCATTAGTCGACCAGTATTCCTTCATTTGGTGAGAAAGATCCTGCAGTTCGATGTTGACTGTCTTATCAGCTCCGACGATTCGTGCGGCGTTCAGGCGTTCCGGGATCAAGTCGGAAACCACAACAGAAGATCCATAGAGCTGCTTTGCTGCGAAAACGCACATGAGTCCGATCGGTCCGGCTCCGATGACAAGAACTCGGGACTTTCTTGCGGCTGGAGATTGCCGCATTGCATTGATGCCGTTTGCAAGTGGCTCAGCCAAAACGGCAGTGGTGCCTGGGAGGCCTTCCGGCCAAGGAATCAGAACATGCTGAGGAACTGCGACATACTCGGCAAATGCGCCAGGACGGTGCATTCCAAAGATCTGTCTGTTTACGCATAGATTGGTGTCTCCGCGAAGACAGGGGATACATCGACCGCAATGAACCAGTGCGTGAGCGATGACTCGTTGGCCTTCGCTCCAACTCGATTTCGGGCCGCGTACTTCCTCGATATATCCGCAGAACTCATGTCCCATAATCAGTGGTGGTGTTCTTCGCCGTGTTTGAGCGCGAAATGTTTCCAGCTCCGAGCCACATACGCCGCAGTTGGAGACACGGAGCAACACCTCGTCCTCTAAGAGCCGTGGCTGTGGGACATCTGCGATTTCCAATTTTCCCCATTCAGGGTAGAAGAGCGCTTTCATACGAACCCTCGACAACTTGTGAAATTTCGCAACGAAAGAACACTATAATCTTTTTTGAACGCTTAATCTAATATTTAATATTAATATAAACAGTTTTCAAATCACCTCAATAATGATCGAGATATTTAAATAGTTGTACTAAAGGCTAGATGCGGAAGAGTAAAACCATCTCGCTTGGGATTTTAATCTCTATAAGGCAAACAAGCGCTTCGTGCGAGAGATTGACAAATAAGACCAGGATTCACGACGCTGTGATCGGCAAGTTGTTTTGCCACAGGTGGTGTCAAGACAATTGGTAATGCCCGATACGAAGAGACGTGAGGTCGTTTGATGCTGAAGAATGAAACCATTATTGTGACCTGGAGCGCCCGTGGTCACGGAGAAGGAATTGCGTAAGCCTGTCATCGTAGTGGCGCGAACGTTATACTCGCTGATCTGGATGAGAGAAGGTGAAGCGGGCTGGCGTGAGACTAGGTGATCGCTCTCTCGGAGTGGCGTGCGATATGCGTAAGGCAGATCATTTGACCAACTCCGTTTCACCATTGGGTTGTGCTTCCGCAGGCTCTTTTAGACCCTTTTCTTTTAGAGCGAAATGCTTAGGTCTTTATATATTTTAAAGGCATGGGTTTAATGCCTTGAATATGTTATCTTACGTCAGTATTTAATGAGTGATACAGATAAAAGTGAAAGGCAAAGGAAACATGAACCGACGAGAGGTGTTAAGTGGGTTAGGCGGGCTTGCTGCGCTTGGACTGTGCAGTTCCGTGGCTTCTGCAGATGTGGAAGGTGACGAGATTGCGACCCACTGGCCTTTCCGAGGACCCGTCGTACTAAATCAATGGACCAGGATCAGGGCCGATGGCTTCTCGACCTCGGTGCCGGGCTATGTCTATGAAGGTGCCCGGCTTGAAAGCGGGGTTCCGCTCGGCGGTCTTGGTACTGGCTATATGACTTTGGATGGCAACGGAAAGATCGGATTCAGTTCCATCTTCAACGATCTTGTGCCTCCTAAGAAGATCTTTGCCGATTGGCTTGTGGTGGAGACAGGGACCAGAAATATTCCCCTGTCTGAGACGCAAATCATGTACTGGGGCCATTATCCGGTGGCGGATTTGTGCGCGCATGTGGACGAGGCGCCGCTCGAAATTGGTATCCGGGCATTTACTCCGTTTATCGTCGGAGATGCAGCAGCTTCCAACACTCCGGTTGCGCTATTCGATCTGGAGTTACGGAATCTTTCTGATAAGCCTCTATCCCTCAATCTTCATTTGAAGTTTCCAGTGAAAGACCCCGCTTCAACTCACGTGGCGAAAGGCGAACTGGCGGTCCGTGGAGAAGGCGTAGTTGAGAACGTACTAGCTGATGGGCGCTATTCACTGCCTGTCGAGCTTCCTGCCATGGGATCCCGGCGCGTTCAGTTTGCGGTCGGATGGTATGCCCCGGTGTGGCGAGATAGCATCAACGAACCGCGTTTCAATCGTTACGCGCAGCGCTTCCACAGCGCGGCAGAGGTTGCAGAATTTGGCTTGCGCAATCGAGAACAACTCCTTCGACGCGTGCTTGCGTGGCAGAACGAGATTTATCGCACGGATCTTCCGGAATGGCTGCGGGATGCTCTAATACAGGGCTTTTACAGCATGGCTAAGAACTCTGTCTGGATTGCACATACACGAAAAGACGATTGGTGGGGTGAGAACGGCTGGTTCACCCATAGTGAGAGCCACACCGGCTGCCCGATCGTTGAAACGATGGTTTGCCGCATGCACGGCCACTTTGCCCTGCTTTTCTTCTTTCCGGAGTTGGAAGAAACAACGCTCGATGCATTCCGCCATTACCAGATCGGCACAGGCGAAATTCCATTTTGCTTTGGCATGGATACCAGCATGCGCAGCCCGATGTATACCTGCCAGCATCCTCTGAATTCAGGCGAATATGTACAGATGATCTATCAACTCTATCTGCGGACAGGAGACAGGAATCAGTTATCGAAGTACTACGAATCCTGTAAGCAAGGCATCCGCTTTCAATATTCACTAGACGACGATGGATGCGGTCTGGTCCACGACCAGTCTCATGCTTTACCGAATGAGGCATGGCCGGCGAATCAGTTCTACGACGTATGGCCATGGCAAGGCACTTCCAGTTATGTGGCGGGCATCTGGCTTGGCACGCTCAGTGCAGGAGTAGCCCTTGCCACGGCATCTGGAGACGCGAGTTTTGCAGCTGAATGTAAGAGCCGGCTCAACAAGGCCCAGGCCGCTTTTGAAGCGAACCTCTGGAACGGCTCCTACTATCGCCTTTGGAGCGATAAAGAGGCGGGCGCAGTCAGTGAAGTCTGTTTGGCAAACCAGTTGATGGCCGTATGGTGTACACGTATCGCAGGCTTGCAGGACGCGTTGCCGGCCGCACACGTCAATTCTGCTCTGGGCACAATCGAACGGTTGAATATGAAAGCCACATCCTATGGGCTGATCAATGGCGTCACTCCAGACGGCCAACCATTCGATACAAAATTGGACTCTGCTGGCGACCACGCCAGTAACATTTTTTTCGGCGAAAATCTGTGCGCTGCCATGACGTTCCTCTATCACGGTCGTAAAGCTACTGGACTTGAAATCGCGCGACGGCTTTACGATGCAGTCGCGATCAAAAACCATTCTCCCTGGAATCAGCGCTGCCTGCTCAATGGAAAAACTGGATTGCCGCAATGGGGAGAGGATTATTATTCCGACCTGGTGATCTGGGCGTTTCCGATGGGGCTGGCAGGCCAGTCTGTGGGAGAGTTTGTACAGAACGGTCTAGTGAAGAGCATGATAGATGCCGCCAAAGCAGGCTGAGTTCTTGTCTGCTCAATAGCCTAACGGTTTGCGTGAAGAACTGGATTTAGTAGAGAGCTTCTACCTGAAAGGTCTGCGCGGTCGCAGTGAGTCGCACAAGTTCCTTGTTGGCGTCGAAATCCTGAGTCGAAACTCCGTTTACCCTTACCTCCCGCATTTTCTTATGCTGCGGATGCCGCAAGTGCAAAACGATCTGGCTCGGTTTTTCACGCATGGGAGCTGTGATCTCAGCTCGAATTGCTCCCTTCTCGACATCAGATTTGATCTCGTAACTCACATTTCCAAAATGTGTGGGGGCATTTTGAATGCCTACTGTTTTGCCTTGACTCAACCAACTGCGTGCCGTTGCCAATCCGAGGTGGAGACCGTCCGATTGCTCCATTACCAAAGAGTCTCGCAAGAAACGTACGACCGCGACTGGGGTCCAGAGGTGCTGCTTGTCTCCGCTGGTCTTTTTTGTTTGTGGCTGCAGCCCTCTTTCCTCACACCAGGTGTACAGTGGCGTACCGTGGTTCAGGGTTGAGTAAAGATATGCATTGGCTATGTCGCCGTGACCCAAAACCAGATGTGCCTCAGCAACGTTGTCCAGAGTGATGGCCACCCATGCACCGTCTTCCATCCATCCGGTATGCACCGGTTGCCCTCCGGGGCTGATGGACTGTTCGATTTTCTTCAACGTGCCAGCGACCAGAGGATCGTTCGCCTCCAGCGTTTCACACGGGAAGAGACTATAGAGCGCTCCCCATCGGCTCCCGGTTGAATTGTTTGGCGAACCTGGAATCCACTGGAAATCATCCTGCCGAATGGAACCCGCCTTCAAGGAGGCCCGCAAATCGTGCAAGGCCGATTCGTGAATTCGGCGTAGAGCTGGCAGTTCATCAACCGCATTCAATCTCTCCGCAGCCTCAACCGATAAGCGGTCTGCAAATACGGCCAGAATATTGTGAGGATAGAACACCCCAAAATAATCGCTGTCGTTCATGAGTCCGCAATCTCCCATTCCGCGAGGCATGAGTCCGTAGGTGGCGGAAACGCTTCCGCTATCAGAGGTGCGGCTTTTTTGCCGTTCCGAATCCTGCCAATGCGAACTGGCTGCGAGCCGCGGAAAAACTGACTGCAAAAACGAGAGATCGCCGCTTAATTTGTAATGCTCCAGGCTCGCCCAGGCTTTCATCCCGGAGACGCCCCATATATGGTGGACCCATCCCTTCGGATCTGCCCAGCAACCATTCGGCTCTTGCATATCCAGATGTACACGCAGGCCATTTGCGGCTTCAGTATGAAGGCCGGTTTGGTCGAGGGCAATGCTCACCAGGCCTGGCTCGAAGGGATTCGTGGAACGGTATCCCTCAGTGCCGCATATCCCACCGATGTATCCGTCGGCTAGCGGTTCGCGCATGATGAACAGATCGCCCAGGCAGGCATAAAACGCGTTGCGAACCGCGCTATCCGGAATCTGAATCGCAATCGCCCTGCCCAGCAGCCCTCGCCATTCTTCCTTGGACGAGGCAAACTCCTTTTCCCAATCGTGTGCTCGTAACTGCTCCAGGTCCTGCTGGTAAGCGGAGTAGGGCCGCACAATCCAGCCGGTTTTGACTTCACCGGGCTGTACGGTCCATTCCAGTGTCATCGTCTTTGCACCTACTGGAAATTCTTCCGCTCCCATTCCAAGTAGCAAAACCCGGTCCGGCCGTTCGGTCTGGCAGGCAACCAGTGCATCCAGATCTTTTCCCGGTTCCATCCACGCAGGATTGTGCGCCACCCAACCGTCTATCACTTCACAAACGACGGAGAAACGATGAGCAACCGAATCAGCGTTTTGTACTTTCACGCGAGTCAAAGCTGCTGTGACACCGCCCAGGATTTCCAGTTGCACGCTTCCTCGCTGCTCACTGTACTTGTTGTCCAGGATCGGCAAGGTGCCATCTACTCGTTTCCAACTGCTGTCGGCAAAGGGCTTGGCGTCCAAAAGCGGCTGTAGCTTTATGTGCCACTCCGTTTTCGGCGTCTTAAAAATGGCCAGAGGAGTATTTCGTAAATTGTCATAAGACCACGACATGGTTAGAACGCCAGGTTCTAAGTCCAACAACGTTTTCTCACTTGCTTCAGGCCGCGCCACTGCCATTCGGTGAGGGGGTGCAAAAGCGTAGCCGAAATTTACTTCCTCCACCGGAAGGCGCACTTGAGCATCAGGCGTGACTGGGGTTGAACTCGCGGATGACGGGCGCTCGGATGCCACCGCGGCAACCGTTGCCAGGCTGGCTTGTAGGAACTTTCGTCGGTTCATGTTCAGAAAACCTCTGCTCTGAGTGTGTCTTCAGTGTTCGTGCCAGGGTGTATCTAACTTCTTGAATTCGATCAGGAGAGAGTCTGGTCATTTCGTCAGGCGGCTAGCCCAGGAGCAGACTCACCGCCGACCATGCTTGGATATTCTTGATTCTTACGCCCCATCCGTCGGGTGAACGAAATCTCTCCATCTGAGATTCCTTGTTCGTCGATACAAGACGAACTCCGGTCTTCTCTGGGATACGTAGATGCACGGTTGCTGTTTCGACGGGACCGAGAGCTGTGTTCAGCAAGACTATGACGCCGCGGGTCTGGTCTTTGTTGATACGTACGAAGGGCGCTATGGCGCAAGTTTCTTCTATGCGAAGAGGCAGCTGACCTTTCGCAATCCAATCTGCTGCATTGACGGTCTGGAATCGCTTGAAGGCGGATTGAAGATACCACCAGGGCGCGTAGCCAACCACAACGACACGCCCTCCGAGCTTGTTTTCGTATGCCGTCATGCAAGGGCCTTTCACGTCGGAACGGAAGTCCTGCAACTCGGCGAGGACTCGGACCTTGGGATCAAGAAGCTCCAGCGTATCGGCGGAACGGAAAGTCTCTGGTAGCAACTGGTGGGCATCGTGTACTGCGCCTGCATAAGGTCCGTTGAGAGGGTCGTTGGTCAATCGGGCGTTGACCGAGGTGCTATAGGACGACGCAACCTTTACGCCTGTAAGCTCGCTCATGCCGCGTTCTGTAAGTACGCGAAGCGCGAGTGTATCCAGCATCACGCCCTCGGCAAGGATTGATCGTAGCTCTTCATCGCTGAAAGTCTCTGCAATTCGGCCTGTCAAGACAGATCCAAAGCCGCACCGCTCTACGCTTAGAGGAATGCCGATTTCAGTCAGGACAGTTGTGAGATTCATATCATAAGCAAGATCGGATTTGAACCATGACTCGTTGGCTCGAATCGTTCGCTTTGCCATGACGTCGGGAGCCCATGCTGACCACAGTCCCCTGGAGGGAAGCCCGTGTCCGTGTGACAGAACATCGTTCAGTACAGGCCGCGCCTGCTTGAGATGCTCAAACAAGGGATTGTATTCCTCATAGGGGCCGCCCACTCCGAAGGTGTTGAATGCAATTCCAGTGCAGCCTGATGCAATGGCCAGCAGAGACTCGTTCAGCGCGGTCTGCGGGTTTTTGAGAAGGCTGCCGTAGGGGAAGGTTTCATACTCCGCCTGGCGGTCCGTAATCCGGGCGGGATAGAGCGAGTTCTGTCGCGCGATCTCGAAGGCTTTCATCAAGGCATCCAGTCGATTGGCCCCAACCATTTCTACATTGCCGCCTGGAAGAGTGTCCCAATAGAATCCTTCGCCAGGACGCACCTTGCTTGCGCCGAGTGCGGTCATCCATTTGTCCACGGTGGAATTGCTGTACGTCGTGAAGGCTGGGCCAAGGGTCATCGAGCCCATGGCGATGGCGGGATTTACAGAGTGAACGGCTCCGGCAATCTCCACTAACGCCGATTCGAGAACGCGCCCATTGTGGGCAACCCACGCTTGTCGAAGAACCTGATTTTCGGGGACGCTAAGAGATGCAGTCAGTTCTTCACGGTTGTATGTATGTCCAGTTTCCTCGGCAAAAATGTGCAAGCAATGCTCGCAGAAACAGCCCCATTCGATCCCTTTCCCGGCGAAGGAGTGGCTTTGCATTCTGAAGTCGTCGTCGACCCAAATAAAGTCTGCACTTGTGTGGGCATAGGCCGAATATTTTGCGCAGATATACTGACGATATTCAGTTCGTGTAGGACAGGCGCATCCTCGTGATTGAGTGCCGTCAAGACCGATCATGGGCGGCAGCGGCATTGGCGGCATACTTTCCCATGCTTCGTCGCCATGTCCGATCGTGGCAAGGACATTTACACCCACGCTACGAATTCCCGCTTGCCGAAATGCGTCAAACCTGCGGATCATGACGTTGGCGTTCTTCTCGATCTGTTCAGGGGGAAGGTATACGAGAACCGTGGACGCATCGAACAACCATATCTCGTCGATGACGGACCGATGCTTCACGAGGAAAGCAAGGAGTTGATCGAATGCGGCGTCGTCTACGTAACAGGCGGGGCCGATGCGCAAGGAAAACTTGACGCGATTTTCGGTTTGGAGACTATCGTGTTCCAGCTGTTTTGACGGTCTCGATTGTGCCAGCAGACCATTGGCGGAGAGCATTCCGGCGGAGACAGCTCCCATCTCGAGGAATCGGCGGCGAGTCATCGGGTTGGTGTCGGAGAGGTTCGTTGAGTTGCCGGCGGTGTCTTGACTGCGTCGCATCAATTATCTTTCCTTCAATCTGGCTTATGAAAATGATCACAGCGATCATAACGACTGGTATTGTTGGTGTCCATCAACTTAAATAATAAATATATAAAAGTACCGAAAAATATATGGAAATATTCGGGTCATAACGAAATATATGACTATAATTCGACAAAGAATGCAGAGAAAAAGCTAATTTCATTGGTAAAGTCTGTCAGGGCAGCCTCTTCAGCAATTCGCGTGAGCCGGTATATCGCGGCTTGTGCGTATGTGCGATGGGCGGTTGGGATGGCGTGTCTTATTGGAGGGACAATGATGGCGAGCAGGCGCGTGATCTGTGATGGAATGGCAGCGTCGACGATGCGGTCCTCGGGCGGAATACTTAGGGGTTTCTGCATTGTGCTCATTGCGCTTGCCGTTGTTCCGGCGAAGGCGCAGCAGTGGGTGCCGACATGGACTACTGCTCCGCAAGCTGGAGATAGGGACTTCAAGCACCAGACGGTACGCATGGTGGTTCGTACCACCGTGGGTGGCGATACGCTGCGGGTGCGTATCTCGAATGCTTATGGCGCGAATTCACTGACAGTAGGGAGTGCTCACATTGCGCTTCGACAGGAGGGCTCAAAGATCGTTGCGGGAACAGATCGAGTTCTCCAGTTCGGCGGGCAAACATCCGTGACGATACCGGCGGGTTCATATGCGGTGAGTGACCCTGTGAGTTTAACGGTTGCGCAACTGAGCGACCTTGCTGTGAGCGTTTATGTGCCGGGGACAGCGGCGAAGGCTACCACGCATGGAACCGGGCTGAAGACAACCTACATTTCAGGGCCTGGGGACTTCACTGGCAGTGCGGATATGCCTGCTGGATTGACGGTTCAGTCGTACTTCTGGCTGACGGATGTCTATGTGTTCACGGAACATCCTACACCGGTGATTGTGGCTTTTGGAGACTCGATTACCGATGGTGGCTGGTCAACCCCGGATATGAATCGGAACTGGCCCAGTGTGCTTGGAAAGTTGATGCTGAGTGAGGCCGGAAGTCCGCGTGCGGCAGTGGTGAACGAGGGCATTGGAGGGAATCGCGTGCTGCACGAGATCGTGTCGACGAACGCGATGGCGCGCTTTGATCGCGATGTGATCGAGCAGCCCGGTGTTGCAGCGGTGATTGTGTTTGAAGGCATCAATGACATCGGTGCACCTTACGGGCCGCAGGGGATGTTTCGCGATCAGATCATTACAGCTGCGGACTTGATCGGGGCGATGCGGCAGTTGATCGTGCGCAGCCACATGCGGCATATCAAGGTTGTTGGCGCAACGCTTACGCCCTTCATTGGTGCAGTCTATTATGCGCCGAAAGGGGATAAGGTGCGGAAGGCTTTCAATGAATGGATTCGCACCAGTGGGGAGTTCGATGCGGTGATCGACTTTGACAAGGTCATTGACGATCCAGCCAACCCAGGGCACTACAAGGCTGCGTACGATTGTGGAGATCATCTGCATCCGAGCGATGCGGGGTACCAGGCTATGGCGGATGCTGCTTTTGCGGTGATGCGGAATCTGGTGAGGTGAGGCGGAGCGATTTCAGCTTTCAACCGCCTGATCAGTGCTGAAGTCCAGCATTTCAGTTCGAAAGCCTTTGGTTCTCCACGCGCCATAGCATGTGCCGGCGACGACCCAGACGGTACCAACAATGAAGGCCATGCGGCTAAGGTTCAGCCATAGAACAAGGCAGATGGTGGCGCCGAGAAGCGGTGAGAGGAAGTCCCAGACGGTTCTGTTTTTTGAGCGCACGAAGAAGTGAAGGAAGCAGGCAACATTCACTCCGATGAAGGCGACAAGTGCGCCGAAGTTCAGCATCTCCGCGCCGAGTGAATAGTCGAACAGGAATGCTCCGCCGAGGGCAACGAGACCGACGAAGACGACGTTGTTGCGGGGGATGCGGTATTTGGCATCGACTACTCCAAAGAAGGAGCGAGGCAGCGCGTTGCTGCGGCCCATGCCGAAGAGGAGCCTGGCGGCACCCAGCTGAGCGGCCATGCCGGAGCCGATACACGCAATCATCAAGGTGAGGTTCATGGTGACGAAGAACCATGCGCCACCAACGCGATTGGCTACCTGGACGAAGGCTGTATCCACTTCAGGGAAGGCCTGGCCTGTGGGCCACACGAGCTGCGCGATGTATACCTCTGCCGCAGAGAGGATGCCGATGACAAGACATGTCAGCACCGTCGCCAGAAGGATATTGCGCTTCGGGTTTTCTACCTCTTCCGACAACGTTGAGATGCCGTCGAAACCGATGTAGGTGAGGACAGCCAAAGAGGTTCCTCCCAAGATCGATTTCATCTTAAAGGTGCTGGGATCGTAAAAAGGCAGCGTGAAGAAGCCTGCTCCGTTGTGCGGATGGCTGAAGATGTAGCGAGCTGCCGCGATGAAGAAGATGGCGATGACGATGCCCATAAGGATGGCAAGGCCTTCGTTGATGTGCGCTGAGGTCTTGATGCCCCGCAGGTTGAGTCCGGTGAAGAGAAGAAAGAAGAACACGACGCAGACGGAATAGGGGAGGTGTGGCGCGAAGTTCATCGCTGCGTGGCTGCACCAGATCAGGCTGATCATTGGATTGAGGAGGTAGTCCATGACCATGCTCCAGCCGGTGATGAAGCCGAGACTGGGGTTAACCTCTCTACTAACATAGACGAAAGCGGAGCCGACGCTTGGATAGACCTGCGCCATCCTGCCATAGCTGATCGCAGTGAAGAGCATGGCGATCATTGCCAGCAGGATTACTGTAACGGCATGGCCCCTGGCCTGAACGGTGAGAACGCCAAAGAGAGGCAATGGCGCTGTTGGCTGGATAACGATGATGCCATACAGCAGAAGATCCCTTAACCGAAGAGTCCTGCGTAGGACGAACTGGGCGTTGGGATTGTCCATAGATAAGCAAAGTCCTCAAGTAATGCAATCAATTGCGTCACGCTAGTATCCATGATCTGGAGTATGCAGGCGGGCTCTGAAGGTGTTCCGCGGGTGTATTACATAGTGGCTTTCCACATAGCCGTAGTGATGGATGTGGCCGGCAGTTTGACGGGCAGCGTCTTGCCATGAAACTTGATGAAAATCTCGGTATCAACCTTGTTGCTGTTCATCATTTCTGTGACGATGCCCTGGTCCGGCGTGACAAAGGAGACAACGCGGACACCTGGGGCCTTCCCAGCGGTTTCGATTCGAACGGCGCCGGGGCGTACGTACTTGCTGAAGTGGGTGAGGTAGTAGTAGACGCCGGCGTAGATGACCTTTTTCTGTTTGCGATCGACGATTACGACGGGCTGCTGGCTGTTTGGATCAGGGTTGGAGTGAACAACGGAGACGGACCAAGGGCCGCCGTTTTCATCAAGGACCATGTTCCAGTAGACCCATGCTGAGGCTGAGGCTTCGATATCGTCGAAGATCTGCTGGCCCCAGAAGTCGCCATCCATGAAATCTCCCATGGGCAGTGGATCGTTGGGATGATCGGTACCCGCGTTAGCGTGGCAGAGTTCGGTCATCCATAGATGAAATTGCGGATACTTTGTGTGCAGCGCGGCGATCTTATCTGCGTCCTTAAAGTCGTAGGCGTGATAGGGAAGTATGGCGATATCTTTGACGGTGATCGGATCATCCAACACCGTTGGATAGAACTTCGCTGCATCGCCCCTTCTCGGCGGCTCGCTGGCCATGATCTTAGATTGAATGCCTTCCTTATGCAGAAGAGGGGCTACGTGATCACGGAGCAAAACATTGATCTCTGGCCATCCAATCTTGGTATAGATGGAGGGTTCATTGAAGAGGCTCAGGTAGTCAACGAAGACGCCATTTTTCTGGTATTCCTGCAGATAACGAAGATAGTAGCGCGAAAGAGCATCGTAGTACTTGGGATTTACGTCCTGGTTCTTGTTGACGTCCATGAGCATCCAGTCGGGAGGATAGTCCATGGGTGCCTCGAGAACGAATTTGCCATAGTTTTTGGCACGCTTGATATAAGGAATCAGACCGTTGGGACCCAGATCGCGGGCGATCGAGAAGTCTTTCATCTCGACGTCGCCGGGGGTGGGGGCGTAGCTGTAGAACGGGCCTGCCGATTGAAAATCAGTGGAGGCTATCACGGTTTTCATGACCGAAAAGCCGGAGCCCTTCTTTACATCGAAGAGCGATCGAAAGAGAGCCTTCTGCTTGCGTGCGGGAAGTTCATTGATGCAGATCGCGCCAGCTTCGAGGAAAGACGCACCGAAGCCATCCATGGTCTGAAGGCGAACGTTGTCGTGGATATCAAAAGTGGAGTCTGCAGCAGCGGAGCTCTTGTGAAAATGCAGCTTTGGCTTGGCGGTCAGGCGGTCTCCAGCGACGGAGGAGACGATGAGGCGTACTTCCTGAGCAAAGCAGTTTTGCGCGAGCAGACCTAAGCTGAGAAGCCCTAGAGAAAGAACAGTTCTTGCTGCATCTTGGCGTGCGAAGAATCGTTTATGCGTAACCATCGTCGAACTCCTTCTTTCAGATGGAGTGGTGCGCTCTGTATCTTGGCAGCTCGATTCAGCCGCCGAGAAGCTAGAGTTGGAGAACTGCTTTGATCGCAGCTGCTTCGTGCTTGCCGACGAGTTCGTAGGCGCGCGGCGCATCCTCCAGGGGGAATGTGTGTGTGATGAGAACTTTGAGATTGAGAGCGCCGGAGCTGACTAACTCAATAATCTTCTCCCACCCTGTGCGGTCGCTTTGCGAACCGAATATGACAAGGTCTTTCAGGACCACCTGATTCATGTCGAACTGGTCAATAGCGTGCTCGTAGACACCGTAGAGGAGTACTCGGCCGCCAGGCCGTACTGCATCGAGTGCCTGCCTGGTGCTGGCGGCGGTTCCAGCGCAGTCGCTCACAACATCCATTGTTGATGTTCCGAGGCGCCCGTTGTCGATGTTGTCTTCCGACGCGAGGTGATAAATATCGGCCATGCCAATGGCTTCCGCAGCGTTGAGTCTGTCGGTCAGCGGGTCGCTAAGGATGATCCGTCCGGCTCCCAAAAGTCTTGCTACCTGGCAGGCGATGAGTCCGATCGGACCAGCGCCAAGTACCAGTACGCTTTCGTTTGTGTTTATGCCACACTTTTCGACGGCGTTGTAGACTTCCATGTCGAGAATGGCTGCTTCTTCGAACGACATGGAGTCGGGGATTGCATAGACGTTTTTCTCTGGAACTATCAAGAAATCTTGCGAGCCGCCGTCGCTTGTAATACCGCACTCGAATCCTTTGGCGCAGAACTGGATTCTGCCAAGCTTGCAAAGATCGCAGACGCCGCAGCCGATGACGGCATCCACAGTGACGCGATCACCGACGCTTACACGGGTCACGTTTTTTCCGACGCTGGCGATGACTCCAGCGATCTCATGTCCCAGTACCATGGGCGGCCGGGCGCTTGGCAACGCGCCTTTGAGGATGTGTATGTCCGTTCCGCAGATGCCGACAGCTTTCACTCTCACCAAGACTTCGTGATCCCCTGCCTGCGGAGGGTCAGGAGCCCATTCCAACGTGAAGTTTTGGTTGCCTTGCCAGATTAGTTTTCGCAATTGGTTTACCCCAGCCGATACTATCGAATGACTTCATTGATGTCCAGCTACTTTTTATGTAAATGCTATAAAGTATGTTCAAAATCAGGAAATATTGACAAAGTTGTCGTCGAATAAAGATTTATCCTGCATTGCAGAGCCTTAGGCGCCAAAAGACGAGGGGTACCCGAAAAGATTGTTCACAAATGATGTAAAGGAGGGACGGCGCGGAGTGCCAGCGAAGAAGTTGGCACTCCGCGCCGAAAGGATCGTGTGGCTAGAGGTTTAGAACCTCATCTGGCCAGAAGTCAGGCCCCTGTTTTGGCCCGCTTACCAATGGCCCGCTTCTTGGGCTCTGTGGCTTTTTGGAAGGCTTGGGCTAGAGCCTTTTCAACTACCAGCAAAGTCGCACCTAGAGCCCAGTCTTTTTCTTCCAGAGTTGAGATTCGGATCTCTACCTGATCGTCACCCTGAATCATGGCGCGGTCTCGCACCATTCGTTCGAGGTCGGGAAGCATAAGTTCCCCGATCGCCGAGGCGACGCCGCCGCCGATAACGATGAGTTCAGGATTGAGGAGATTGATGAGTCCTACCAGGCTGGTGCCGAGACTGGTAGCTGTTTCCGCGATGAGTCGCCGTGTGAAACGGTCTCCATGCCGGGCGGCCTCGGCGAGCGATTCCACAGAAATATTTTTGGGATTGCCTCGGGACAATTGCATCAAAGAGTTGCTCAGCCCAGCGGTGAGCCCAATTTGTGCTTTGCTAATCAGTGCAGAGGCTGATATGAGGGTTTCCAGGCAGCCTCGGTTGCCGCAGGAGCAGAGCGGGCCTGCTTCAGAGACGGTCATGTGTCCGAATTCTCCTGCGAACCCGTGAGATCCAGAATAAAGTCTTCCGTCGAGAAAGAGGGCGGCGCCGATGCCTGCGCCCAGCGCTACATAAATAAAGTGTTTCTTCGATTCAAGCCCACCGAGCTTGTACTCAGCAAAGGCTTGGGTTCGAGACGTATCGTCTATCTCTACGAGTGTCGCGTAGCGGTCTTCCAGGATTTTCTTAACGGGAACGTTGATCCAGAGGGGCAGTTTAGGCCAAAAGAGAGTTACGCCGGTCTTTCGTTCGAGCACGCCGGAGAGGCCAATGCCTATGCCATTCAGCTCAGACGGCGAAACTCCGGTTTTTTGAAGCATCTGATCGATGACGTGGATGAGATGCTGCATGGCGACTTCCGGTCCCTCCGCTGCATGGCTGTCTCCCTTAACGTATTCGATGAGGTTACCTCGGAAATCAGTCATGGCGATGCGGAGGTTTACAGCTCCGAAATGTACTCCGATAAGGCGGCCGAAGCTGGGCCGGAGAGAGAGAAGAGTGGGTCGACGCCCCCCGGTCGAGTCTCCCTGACCGGCTTCGCTGATGAATTTGGACGCGAGAAGCTGGTCGCAGGTCTTGGAGATGAGGAAGGGGCTGGTGCCCGTCTTTTCGGCCAGACTGGCGCGCGAGATCGAATCCTGGGCACGGATAAGCTGAAGGACCTGCAGGGTATGGAGTCTGGAAAGAGCTACTTTGGGCATGCGGTAACCTGAAGATTATTCGTTGTCGCGAGTAAGCATCGCGATTTGAAAAGGGTGATCGAGCCAGCTACGACGAGTTTGTCACTATTGATGGGCAAACTATGTGCGTAATCTTCTCGAAGGACGGAGTTCGCTTAACCGGATAATAAAGTGGTATTTCTGGTCAGGTCGCTTGCCGAACATTTCATATCGCTGCAATCATCTTAGCCTTATATTCTTCTTTGCCACGAATGCCAAGGTTCAAATGATAGAGTTGGCCCCCGATATTTCGGTTAGCTGGGGAATACTGGGGAGGAGCTAGGGATAAGGCGTCGTTCAGGCTGGCGGAAGTGACAAATATATCGGTGAGGTCAGGTCCGCCAAATGCGAGGGAAGAAGTTTGCGCAGCGGGGATGATGATCCTTTGTTGCTCCTTGCCGTCGGGATCATATCGAACGATGCAGCCACCGAACCATTGCGCAGACCAGATATAGCCGTCGGCATCGACCGTCAGACCGTCAGGGATTCCTTCGCCGGCGGGAATTTTTACGAACTCGCGACGGTTCCGGATGCTGCCGTCTGTGCGGCGATAGTCGTAGGCGTAGATGGTCCGTTCGGCTGAGTCGGTGAAATAGAGGGTTTGGGTGTCTGGGGAGAAGCCCAGGCCGTTCGCGAGGCGGATGCCCTCGTCCAGAATATGCCCTGTGCGGTCAGAATCGATACGAAAGAGACAACCACGCCTATAGTCAGGATTGCCTTCGGAGAAGAAGCAGGAGCCGGCGAAGATGCGACCCTCGGGATCGGCGATGCAGTCGTTGAGTGCGCATGGATTGCCCTCGATCTGATCGAGGATCAATTGGGGAGGATTGCCCGGTCTCCAATTCCAGACTCCGAGAGAGTTGACGATGATGAAGGAGTCCGATTCATGATGAGCAAGTCCACATACTTCAAATCCATCGAGTCCTGCCAGGACGAGTTCGCTGCGTTGCTCGGGCGATTTGTATCGATAAAGTTTGCATCCGGCGATATCTGCCCAGTAAAGAGCTTGTTCTTCACCGCTCCAGAGCGGGCTTTCTCCGCAAAGTGTTCCATAGTCGGCAATCAAGTTGATATTTGTCATAGAGGTTCTGAACATAGCAAATTTTTTGGTGAAAGCCAAAACCGCCTTCAGAGAGAGTGCATCCGCGTGGTCTGTCTTCTGTTCTTCCTGCGAATCAGCACTGTTTTTTTGATTCTGGCCATTGGAGGCTGCTGAAGAACGCGATCGATTCAGGGGGAAGGCAAGTCAACCCAAGGTTGGTCGGCAGCGCAATGGCACGATTTTTTGCAATCCCCACGTCCATCCTTGGGCCGATCAGGATTTGGAGCAGGGATTCAAGCCTGTAAATAGAGGCATTTTCTAGATTTATGGTATTTTTAGTCAAGATTTGAAAATAGTCGAAATAAAATCAAAACTTTATGTTGACTTCAATAAGAAGTGCCTGCTACTACTAAGGCTCATTCATTCACCGCTCGCTGTTCTATCTGAAATCTGCATGATCGAAACGCTCCGATGCAGGTTCGGATGATTCAAGGTTCGCCAGGATGGGCCGGGTGGGGGAATCCAAGAGAGGTACAACGTTGAATTCAGGAATGGGTCTGGAGTCGATTATATGAAGTTCAAGTATCTGCCTCTGCTGGCTGCAGTGGGATTACTCACGGGTACGGCTTTCGCTGGCAATTTTCGGGCGTCGGTAGTTGAGGTAGATATCACGCCGACCAGTCCACAATGGTTACTGGGATATGGTGCGCGGCAATCGGAGGGTGTGCATGACCATATCTACCATCGGATTGCAGCGCTTGATGATGGCAAGACGACCATATATCTGATTTCGTCGGAAGTGGCTGTTGTCTCGCCTGGCTACGCGGACAAAATTGCGGAGGATATTCAGACGCAATTGGGGATACCCCCAACGAACATCTGGTGGATGGCGACGCACACGCATTCCGCGCCAGAGATCGGACCCCCCGGAGTGCCGCGCATATTCATGCCGGAGCGCTACACGCAGGCGACGACGGGTGAGTCGAATCCCGAGTATTCGAAGTTTGCGGAAGAAAAATTGATTGAAGGCGTGCGCCAGGCACGTGAAAAATTGCAACCTGCTCGGCTAGGCATTGGGACTGGCTACTCCACTGCGAATATCAATCGTCGTGCGAGAGATGCTGATGGCAGTATCCACCTCGGTAACAATCCGGATGGCCCTGTCGACCGGCAAATTGGTCTCATGCGTCTTGAGAGTCTTGATGGGAAGCTTATAGGGCTGATAGCGAACTATACGATCCACGGAACGGTGCTTGGCGGCGAGAACAGAGAGATTAGCGGCGATGCTCCGGGAGTGGTGGCCTCGTATGTAGAGGAAAAGCTTGGTGCGCCTCTGGTGTTTATTAATGGAGCCGAAGGAAACGTCGCACCCATTTACAGCCAGACCACTAGTTTCAAGCTGGCACACCTTGGCGAATTTCGGGTCCTGCTGGGTGATCGGATTCTCGAGGCAAACAAGCATATTGCTGAGCTGACGTCAGATGTTTCATTGAGCCCCAGCGACATTGTCGTGGAGACTCCCTTACGGACAGGTCTGAAATGGCCATCTGAACTACCAAAATATGAGCATGTCACGAGCAACGGCGTGTCGCTGGTTCGGATTCCTGTGCGGTTCCTCCAGATCAATCATGAGACGGTTCTGTGGGGTGCACCTCTTGAAATGTTCTGTGAAATATCCATGGCCGTGCGCAGCCAATCACGGTTCCCCTTCACGTTCTACTTTGGTTTGACCAACGGTTGGGTGGGTTATATGCCAACCGCGCAGGGTATCCGCGATAAGGGATACGAGACTGAGACCTCACCCTTCACCGAGCAAGCGGAGAGCGACTTCCGCGACGCGGTGAGTGCACACATTGCGTCTCTCAAGCGTTGACGAGAGATAACGGTTTTCTTACTGCTTCTTCCTGCCTGATTGATGAAAGCTCGAACCTGGTGCGGCATCTGCACCTAAGGGTTGTGCTTTGTCTATCAGCTATCGACTCTCAATTTTCTGCGTTTTTATCGTTTTAGGCCATCATGTTGTCGCGAATATTTCAGGAGGCTATCCACGTGAAAGTATCGTTGTGTAGGTTTAACGAGTATCTTCGTATCACATTTCGCCAGACAACGAGCGCACTTGCGTTAGCGTTTCTTCTGGTGTTCGTTGCAGCTTCGTCTATGCATGCCCAGGTTGGTGGTACGGGCACGATAGCGGGAACTGTTACTGATCAATCTGGCGCCGTCATTCCTGGAGCTACGGTTACCGTGACCAACTCGGCTACCGGATATAAGGTGTTCCAAGAAACATCCAGCGCCGGAACCTATTCGCTGGCGGCGCTCCCGCCTGGCGACTATACGGTCGAAGTGAAAGCCAATGGTTTTGAAGTGACGATAGAAAAGCATGTGGCTGTGAACGCGCTCACCCAGAAGGGCCTAAACTTCTCACTCAAAATTGGTTCCAGTGAAGATGTGCAAGTTTCCGCTGAAAATGTAGGGTTGGAGACAGAAAATGGAACTACAGAAACCACCATTTCTTACTCCACCTACAACTCATTGCCACTCAACATGAACGGCGCACCGAAGAGTGCTATCGGTTTTATGAATCTTGTCCCTGGTGTGACGACGGGTGCACAGCTCTTTGGCGGCGCGCCGGTTGTCAATGGTGGCATTCAGGAAGCGACCATCGTCTACCTCAATGGTTTACCGATGGCGACTCCTGAATTCCAGGGTGGAACACAGTCGATTCCATTTTTCTCTACTGAAAATATCGAGCAGTTCCAGGTGATTACAAGCGGTGTGCCCGCCAACTATGACGGGCAAGGCCTTGCCAATCTTGTTTACAAGTCTGGAACGAATCGTTTCCACGGAAGCGTCTATGAGAATATTCGCAACACGGCGTTTGACGCTGCCGGCTACTTCTCGAGAACGGGCGCCCCGGTCGAGCACCAGAATGAGTTTGGCGCTACTGCGGGTGGCCCGATTCTCAGGGATCGTATTTTCTTCTACGGCTCATACGGCGGCTATCGAATCACCAGCGGATCCAACCCTCAATTTGTCACCCTTCCTACGATAGCGATGCGGAAAGGCGACTTTAGCGAGCTTCCGTATCCCATCTACGATCCAGCTACCACCACCAGGGACGAAAATGGAAACCTTGTTCGACAGCCGTTTCCAAACAACCAGGTGCCGATTCGATCGTCTGTCGCGAACTCATTCGAGTCATACTTGCCAGATCCGCAGAACAGCAATCTAAATAACAATTACTTCAATGTCTTCACAAACGGAAGCAAGATCGATACGGAACTGGCTAAAGTGGATACTACGCTCTTCCACAACAACCATATTTCGTTTCTCTTTCAGCGAGGGACGACCTCGCCACTTTCCTCCGGCGACATTCTCCCTGTACCGTACACAAACGTTCGTACGGCCGCATCGACGTTCTACATTGGACAGATCAGCGACACGCAGATCCTTACTCCCAATCTATTGAACGTCTTTGGCGCTCAACTTATGCGCTCTTCGGTTGTTGCTTCCAACGTGACATCTAAAGGCGGATATCCGACAAAGGCAGGCTTCAATGGGCTGCCTACCGCGGGCGAAGCTGACTCAGCGTTCCCTCCGATTGCGTTTGGCGGACCGAATTCGCCGACGTCATGGGAGCAGGGCGGATCATCTTTCGCAGAAGTTCCTGTTTCTGAGACCTTCCAGGACAACGTTCATTGGGTACACGGCAAGCATAGCCTCACTTTTGGCGGTCAATTGATCCTTCAGTTTGAGGCCTTGAGCCAGCCAGGTCACGTAGGGCATTTGACCTTCACCAATACAGAGACTGCCGGCTTCGATGACGGAGGGATCAATGCCGCAACCGGCAATGCATATGCCAGTTTCCTTCTTGGTCTAGTCGATAATGGCGCCGTTGTAGATTCCGCGGTATCTGAAACGGGTGGACGCTGGAGAAACTATGCAGTCTACGCTCAGGACGACTGGAAAGTATCGCAGAAGCTGACCGTCAACCTGGGACTTCGCTACACCATTCCAAAGCCATTTGTGGAGCAGCATAACCGGACTTCATGGTTCAATCCGAACATCGCCAATCCGGTAGCCGATGGCGTGATGGGCGCTCTGGAATTCGCTGGAAACGGCGCGGCATCCTGTCATTGTCGTACGAATGTCAAGACGCACTATCTAACGTTCGGACCGCGTGTTGGCTTTGCGTACAGTCCCAATAACCGCACGGTCGTACGTTCATCCTTCGCGATTGTTCACTTCAACGGAGGCATCCTCAGCGGTAATGGAGAACAGACGGGCACCGGAACGCTTGGCTATGTGTCGAGCCCGAATTTCGCCACATTGGATGGCGGCATCACACCGGCTTTCACACTCGATGGAGGTTTTCCAGCCTACCAGCATCCGCCGTTCTTTAATGCAGCTCTCAACGCAGGCTTCACAACAGATATTCCATCCGGCAGCGGTATCAACTACAACAGGCCTGAGACATCCGCTCGTTCGCCCTATACCGAAGAGTGGAATCTGAACATCGAAAGGCAACTCCCCTTCTCCATGGTCGGCGGCCTCTCTTATGCGGGAACTTCCAGCCACTTCAACGGTATTTCAGGTGGGTCGGGAATCTACTCTGACCAGGTCGATCCTAAGTATTTGGCGCTAGGTGATCTGCTGCGGGCACAGGCAACACCCGAAACGATTGCCCAGGTTCAGACGCAATTTCCTGAAGTCAAGTTGCCTTTCCCCAGCTTCTTTGGCTCGATAGGCCAGATGTTGCGGCCGTTCCCGCAATACAATGGAACCGGAACGAGCTTTGAAAAGATGGATTTGTTCGCCAACTTTGGCACAACGAGTTACAACGCATTTCAAGCCACGCTGAACAAGAACATGTCGAATGGCCTGTACCTCCTCTTCGGCTATACGTGGAGCAAGACCATGGATGAGGGAGGTCAGACGGTTCAGTTTGCAGGTCCCGCGCCGCGGTCTGCCTATAACTTGAAAGCAGAGCGTACGGTTTCTTCCATTGACAGCCCACATCAATTTACGTTTACGGAGCTCTATGTCCTGCCCTTTGGGAAGGGGCAAAGATTTACGGCTGGAAATGCGATCGTGAACTCGATTATTGGGAGCTGGCAACTGGCTGGAATCGAGCAATACGCATCTGGAACACCGCTTAACACAATCATGGGCACTTGCGATGTACCTGACTATTTCGGAGGTGGCGGTCTGGCGGATGTTCCTCCGTATAACGCCAACCCCAACTGTTATGCAGACTATAATCGTGGCTTTACAGGTGCGGTCAGAATTAACGGGAAGATTGGCAGCGGTCACGATCCACTTCACACCCCGTACATCAATAAAAATGCTTTCCAGAATGCAGCCGACTTCACTTTTGGAAATACGCCACGGCAACTCGCTTATGCTTCTCTGCGCAATCCCTGGAGTCTGAACGAGACCATTTCGCTCATGAAGACCATTCCGATTCGAGATAGTATTGTCTTCCAATTCAAGGCGGATGCTTTCAACGTCTTCAACCGTACTCAGTTTGGCGGAATCGACACGACGATTACCAACGCTTCGTTCGGTACTGTATCAACGCAGGTCAACACACCACGCCAGTTGCAGTTCGAGGGATACATCCGGTTCTAACAACGAACTCTGGCATTCGATAGCAGCAACAAGAGCAGAGAGAGAGTTGCCGCGGCCTTAGCCGTTGCAACTCTCTCTCATTTTCTGGGAGGATCTCATCTTGCCAGCACGCCTGTTTCGGCCACAAAAACGTTGCGAGGGAGATATTGTGCAGCGCTTCTAGCGACAGAGGGCAATGCCGGCACGCAAAGCTTTCAGGATGCGATGTTCGGCTTAACGAACATGCCAGCGCTGTCGCGATCGTTATCAGCCGAATTGAAGGGCGATGACGTCGTCAGCCGTAAGCAAAGCAGCGTGACTATTGCATTAGCTGCAGGATTACGTGCGCATAGGTGCGCTGTCCGAAATCGTTTGGGTGGTTGAGACCGTTCGCCGTAATGTCGTCGAACTTTTTAATGTGCAGCATCTCTTGCCACACCGTGGTCAGGTCTGCAACGGCGATGCCTGGCTTCTTCATGCGTGTAAGCACTTCGCGGTACTGCGAATACAGTTCCGGCACGGTTTGATCCCAGTCCGGATTTCCGACCATCGTAGCGACGAGAATGAAGTCGGTTCCGGGTAGTGCCACTTGAATCTCGGAGATAACGGTCTGAATATTCTTTGCGTACTCTTCACCCGTGAATCGTCTGCTTGCGTCGTTCATGCCGAAACCGATGATTACCAGATCAGGTTTCGCTGCAACTACTTTTGCAACTTGAGAGGTCGCCCATCTGGAGTCCTGCCCGCCTTCGGATAGATTGGTGACCGAGATAGACGCGCCGTAGTGAAAACGAAGACCATCTGCGACGATGTCGGGATATCCAGGTTGGTAAGGGAACTCGTTGAACATGCTTGAGGCGCTTGCCCCAGTGGAGATGCTGTCGCCAAAAACCACGATCTTGACTGGCCGCTTTGCAGATAGCCTGGCAATGGTTCTGCCTAACTCGGATTGTCCAGATGGTGGAATATGACCAGCCCACTTCTGTTTGTGCTCATATGTGGCGAGTGGTTGGATGTTTTGAAACTCCGGCCCATTGCCGATGAAGAAGAGGCTGCTTTTGCCGTCCTTCGTTTTACCGAGAGTGTTCGGTGCGCCGACCGGAGGATGCATTTCGGCTACAGTCTTGAACGGGATCCGCGAGTCTTTGGTCAGCGTGAGAAGATTGCTGCCGCGTTTCCAGGTGTAATCCCGGCCTTCGACATACTCGATCGCACCGTTGACGCTTGAGAGACTCAACAGCCTAGTGGGTGCGAAGAGAAGCCGGGCTGTGGCATATGGCAGGTCCGGTTCCTTAAGGAAAAGGATCGGCTCATTTGACATGCGATTACCAATCCAGAATGGCCGTAGCAGTGTGGCTTGATGTGCTGCGGGCAACTCTGGTTCATTCGACCGATTACTCGCAGCATCCTGAGCATGGAGCGATCTTTGCGAAGTGCAGATCAGAATCGCGGCGGTGGTTGTCAGAGCTATCGAAGCAGCCGTAGAAAGGGGATTCCGCACAGAGATTGGCGCCATAGTGTTCTGTTTCTTGAAGTACATGTGCTCCTCTTTCCAATCAGTTGAAGAGTTGCAGAACGACGTGAGCGTAGACGCGCTGGCCAAAGTCGTTTGGATGGTTGATACCGTTCATTGTGAGGTCGTAAAACTTCTTGATCTTCAGCATGTCTGCCCAGATGGTGGTGAGGTCTGCGACGGCAACACCTGGACCTTTCAGGCGATTGAGCGCATCGAGATACTGCGGGTACAGAGGGAAAGCAGACATGTCCCATTCGGGGTTGGCGCCCATCGTGGCAGTCAGGATGATATCCGCCTCAGGTAGCGCGACGCGGACGTCGGCGATCATCTTTCGATTGTTCTCTTCGTAGTCCTTCGCGGTGAAGCGTCTGCTGCCGTCGTTGCCGCCAAAGGAGAGAATGACCAGATCCGGTTTTGCCGCGATAACGTCGGAGATCCTGGTGACGCCCCATGCAGTGTCCTGGCCTCCTTCGGAGAGGTTGGTGATGGATATGTGCGAGCCATAACGGAGACGCAGGCCGTCGGCGACGATATCGACATATGCAGGTTGATAGGGGAACTCGTGAAAGAGGCTCGATGCGCCCGCGCCGGCGGAAATGCTGTCTCCTAAAACTACGATATGGACCGGCTGCTTCGCGCGCAGCCGTGCCATCGTTCTGGCCAGTTCAACAGAGCCTGATTGGGGCATGTGCCCGGCCCACCTGGCGGCGTGTTCATATGTGGCCAGTGGCTGCAGGTTTTGAAATACCGGGCTGTTCTCAATGAAGTAAAGACTTGTCTTGCCACCCGGAGCCTTGCCCAGCGAGTGTGGCGATCCGATAGGGGGATGCATCTCTTTCCAAGTCTTGAACGGTATGCGCGATCCTGGCGTTAGGGTAAGCAGGTTGGTGCCTGCCTTCCACGTGTAGTCCCGTCCTGGTTCGAAGGCGGTTGCTCCATTGACGCTGGAGAGTGCAATAATCTTCGACGGTACGAAGAGGAGTCGCGCCGTGGCTAGTGGTTTGTTATCTGTCTTGAGGAAGAAGAGAGGCTCGTTGGAGACTCGATTGCCCTTCCAGAAAGGCTGCAGCAGACTTGCCTGGTGAGCGGAGACAGGCTCTGGTTCGCTCCAGGGAGTCTCAGGACTCTGCGCAATGGCATTGCCTGCGACCAGTAAAAAAATCATTGTGCAGAAGGTGACAACGGCAGTCCGATTGATTTGCGATCTGTCATCCTGATCGAGATATATTGGCCTCCTGAACAAGCGTCCCCCTCGTTTTATGAAGCGCTAAATTTAACTCCAGTATGTTTTTCAACAGCATCCAGATCGAGGGATATGCCAAGTCCTGGTTTGCGAGGAATATCGAGCATCCCCGAAGCGTCCAGCTTCCATGAGGTTTCTACGATTTCATCTACAAAAGGCGATCCAGAGATATATTCGACCATGGTGGTATGACGGCATGCAGCAGCTAGATGCAAATCTGCGGCGAGACCAAGCGCGGTATTCCAACCATGAGGAATATAGCGAATACCGTGGTCTTCAGCCATCCACGCAATGCGTCGTGAATCACTGATACCCCCAACCTTGGTTACGTCGGGTTGAACGATATCGAATGCACCACCGGTGATCCATGGAATGAAGGTCTGCCGCCGCGTGAGCACCTCACCGCCTGAGATAGGTAGCGGTGCATTCTGGCGAAGAAGGATATAGTCCCGAAGATTATCCGGAGCGAGAGGCTCCTCGAACCAGTGCACGTTATAGTCTGCCAGCATGTGTGCAGTGCGCAAAGCCCATTTGTAGCCCTGCGGCCAGAATGCGTCACTGCCGCCTGCATCCACCATGAGGTAGCAATCGGGACCAACGGCTCTGCGGGCTGCCTTCACGATTTGCTCGTCCATCAGTGTGCTTGTGCGGCCAAATGGTCCCCAACCAATCTTGAAGGCACGAAAACCACGCTCCCGCACCGCTTGCAGTTTCTCTCTGAGGGGTTCAGGCTCCTGCATAAGAAGAGAAGCGTAAGGCAAGACCTTGTTGCGGAACATTCCTCCTAGGAGCCTTCCGACAGGCTGTCCCGTTGCCTTGCCCAAAATGTCCCAAAGGGCTATGTCGATGCCGCTGATGGTGTGCGTAATGCTACCGCCGTGGCCCATCCAGAAAGTGTTGGCATGAAGCTTTTCACTGACACGCTCGGGCTCCAGGGCGTTTTCGTCGCAATAGAAAGGCTCAAGAATTCCCAGTGCAGCTTCCACGAGAGCGCTGTTCGTAAATACCGATCCCCATCCAGTGATCCCTTCGTCAGTGTGCACTGCGATCAAAGTATGGATGCAGTCGTCCTGCCTGATTTCCTTGGACCAGCCTCCCTCTGGAGTGGCTCCCCGTAAGCCTGCCGCCTGAATACTCTTGATTTTCATATCGCCGGAATGCGCCCTTTCCTGTTTTAGTTCCACTATATATTCAAAAACAATAAAAGTATTAGATTTATGGTCAAAAAATAAACAGTTGACTTAAAAATAACGTAAAGATATATCTCAATCTGCTAAATTCTTCACTATGGAGAGGAGAATTAGGTGAGCGTGGCAAATCTTAACGAGATGGCGCAATGATTCTGTAGCTTAGGGTTCCAGCTGAAATTAGATGGGATTAGTCAGTCTTTCCTTCCACTATTCACTGTGCGAGAATTTGCTGATTCCAGTGATCGCGAAATCCGTTCTAGCCGGGCACGCCATTTGCCTGTCCACCTTTAACCTTCCATTCGGCACTCTCCTTGCGACGCCATCTCAGCATCAAACACAGCTTTCCGAACGATAAATCGCGTCCAAACTTGTCCTCAATCCCCAAAACCTTTCCCGCTATACGTCCGGATAGCATTTGGGCGAGGCGGAGCCGGTAACGAGTACCTCTTGTTTATTACGGATACACAGGTTCCAGGCAGCATACAGAGTTGTAGCAGTGCGATATTGTTAGAGCATGCGTCCCCATGAACGGCACGAGAAAATATTGGAATTGCTGCGCGACAATGGTCGAGTGGAGGTCAATGCTCTAGCTGGCATTCTTGAGACTTCCCAAGAGACTATCAGGCGGGACCTTACTGTTCTAGCTTCGGAAGGGCGTCTCTGGAAAGTTCATGGAGGAGCATCTTTGCCCCAGCCAAATGGGGAGGGGCCATTTCAGCTCCGAATGACTGAACAGCTTCGAGAAAAGCGAGCGATTGCCCGCACAGCTGCGAGTTTTTTTCATCCAGGGGATACATTGTTTGTTGATACAGGGTCAGCAACAGTTCTTTTTGCGGAAGAGCTTGCGCGCCAACAAGGACTAACTGTAATTACAAACTCTGTACTGATCGCTCAGATTATGACGCGAAGCCGCAATGATAATCGCGCCTTCCTGATCGGCGGAGAATATTCTGACGAGGCAATGGAAAATCGCGGGGCGCTTGCTGTCGGCCAGATCAATCAGTTTCATGCTGTGCATGCAGTGATTACTGTAGGTTCGCTCGATGTGGAAGGGGCGATGGACTACACGGTTGAAGAGGCAGAGATTGCGAAAGCGATGACTGCACAGGCGCGTTCTTTGACTGTGTTGGCTGATTCGAGAAAATTTAAGAAAATGGGGCTGTTCCGCGTCTGCCAACTGAATGAGATTGATCGCCTGGTTACGGAAGTCCCTCCAATAGATCCGCTATCTCAAGCTCTTGCGGATGCGGAAGTGGATGTCCAGATTGCTGTGACTTAACATTGGCGCTTCAATCTTGCGAGATCGCAACTTCAATTTCTTGCGGGCTCATGGCTGAGCCTGCTTCTTTGCTTTTCTCGAATCTCTGCTTCATGGGCGGTCCCTGGAATTGGCGCCGCTCACGCAGAAGCCAGAGTAACAAAAGCACTGCGCCTAATCCGACGGCATAGTTAAGGATTATGTCTGAAGGAGGCTGGACACCAGCATAGATGAGCAGCAGTACGCCGGCGATAGTAATCATGGCAAAGGGTTTTGAGAGCCTGCCAAGGCGAAATGGACCAAAGCTGGTCCACGTCTTTCCTTCTGCGAGCAGCCCTGCTCCCACCGGCATTGCATAGGAGATATATAAGAACACTACACTGCCTGCTGAGAGTGCTGCAAAAGCAGGCGAATAGAGCGTTACGGCAAAGGACAGAAGGGCAGTGAACCAAATGGCGGTGACGGGCGTGCGATAGGTTGGGCTTACTGACTTGAGACGTGCAGAGAACGGCAATCCATGATCCCGGGCAAATGCATAAACCATGCGCGATGTAGATGTAATCGCGGCAAGTCCGCATAGATAGTTCACAATCACCAGCAACGTTACCAGTGTCATCCGCAACCACCATGGGATCGGCAACTGGTTAAATAATACGAACCAAGATTGAGATCCCGCCGCAGCAAGCGCATGCAAATCCGGCGCAACGCTGATAAACGAAATCGTCATCGCGAACCCAAGGACTACCGACCACAGCACGGCGTGCAGCATTGCGCGTGGAACAGCTACGCGAGCATTGACGGTTTCCTCTGCGGTATGCGCGGATGCGTCGTAGCCGGCGATTGTGTACATGGGAAAGAGCAGGCCGAGGAGAAATGCGACAAGAGGGGATCGCATTTGTGGATAGACTCCGCCAGGTTGCCCTGTGTTATTTGTGAACTGAAAAATGGACGCAAAATTATGAGTTGTTCCGAAGAAGAGGATTGACGCAGTCAGGAGAATGGTGACTGTAAAAATCAAATAGCCAGAAAAGTCCGTAAGCAGGGAAGTGAGGCGAATCCCAAAATGATTGAATAACGCCTGAGAAAACAGGATGAGTAATACGATTAGGAGTTGGCAAGGATTGACTGAGAGGCCCCAAATAGAAAAAGCGGAATTCCATGCCAGCTGAATGCGGAAAAGGTCTCTCAGGAATGAATTCGTGAATATTTGATAGGCGCCGACATCCACTGAAGCCGTCGTAAAAATGAGCGCGACTAAATTGAGCCACGCCGTTGTCCACCCCCACGCTCGGCCCCCAAGAATGGAAGACCAATGATACAGACCTCCGGCAGTGGGGTAAGCCGAGGCAATCTGGCCCATCGAACAAGCAACGACAACTGCAAATAGACCGCCAATAAGCCAGCCTATCGCCGCGGAAAAAGGCCCCCCGGCAGAAAGAGCATTGGGAAATGCTGTAATCCCACCCGCGAGAACGCAGACAAGCGAAAATGAAACCGCAAAATTGGAGAATCCACCAATGCGCCGTGAGAGCTCCTGCTTGTATCCCATAGACCCGAGAGTCTGTGCATCTTCGTCCAAAGGAGAAGTCGATTGTTGATCCATATTTTCGACAACACCATTGGTTCTAATCATGTGTAATTCTGAAATGAGGCCGCGGATCCATTTTTACTTACGCATGCTTCGAAATTGATTAACATGCGTTGACTGACTTACTGGAGAAGGCACGAATTAACTCTGCAGCCTGGGTGAAGCGAGGACGGAGACTTAGCAGAAAATTGCTTTTCCTGGATGGCTCTATGACGATGCCGCTTGAAGCGGTATGCACTGGGACCGTTTGCTTTGTTCCAAAAAAGCATAATTGTGCTGCTCCTAGAGCGGTTGTTGCGCTATCGCGCACTTGTATTGGACGTCCGAGAAAATCTGCCAGAGATTGCAGGAGACAGGTATTGGAAGTCATTCCGCCATCCACAGATATGAGTCTATCGGCGGGTACTCCAAGGGATTCGATCAATTCAACGGCACGCAGAGCGATACCTTCCAGCAAAGCGCGACGCATATCTTCCGCAGTCGTTTCCTGGCGGAGTCCGATCCATGCCCCGGCTGCCGAACGGTCCCAGTGCGGAGCTCCGTAACCAGAAAGCGTCGGAATAAAGATCAATCCCTTTTCAAGAGCGGAAAGGTCCGTGGAAAGTTCAAAATCATGCAAGCTCTGAGCAATTCCAATGCGGATAGCCCATTCGAGCGCAGTTGAAGCAGTGTAATCTCCGCCATCCAACGCATAGACAGGAGGACCGTCCACCAGTGCCCAGGCGACCGTGGGAATCATCCCTTGATTGCTGTGCTCGGGTATGACGCCGCAGAGCTTCATGGCGAAGGAGCCAGTTCCAAGGGTCACTTTTGCATCGCCAGGGAGCCTGCAGCCGTGCCCGAAGAGCGAGGCTTGCTGGTCAACAATGGACACCAGCAGCGGAATCTCCCTGGAACTCCTGCGGACGAATCCGAAATGGCTTACAGGCGCCTTAATTGGCGGCAAAGTATCGATGGGAACTTGAAATATCTGACAGAGCTTTTCATCCCAACAGCATGAATAAAGATTCATGAGACTGGTGCGGGAAGCTGTCGTGAGATCGGTTGCATAATTGCCGGTTAGCCTGTCGATAAAGAATGCGTCGGATGTTGCCAAGCCGAGATGTCCAGCCTCGGCCGCAACTGCGACGGATGGTACGTTCTTATAAAGCCATGCAAGTTTCGCGGCTGCAAAGTAGGCGTCGACGGGCAGGCCCGTGCGTTCTGTAATCAGAGATTTCGTTTCTGCCGGCAGTGCGTCCAATTCGGGCTGCGTGCGCTGATCCTGCCAGACGATTGCCTTATTCAAGGGCTTTTTTGTGCGTCTATCCCAGGCGACTACGGTTTCTCCCTGGTTAGCCAACGCAATGGCTGAGATGTCCGGATGCTTGAGCAATGCCTGATCGATCAACGTTTCGACGTTCGAGACAAGCTCTTCAGCATCATGTTCTACCCGCCCCTGAGGGAGGTAAAACTGTTGATGCGCGATGCTGTGCATGAATTCAAAGCCGCCGTCAGGCCTGAATACAAATGCTTTCGTGGAACTGGTTCCCTGGTCGATGGAAAGGATGCTCATAGAGTCATGCCCGGAGTTTTCTCTTCGGATAAAATCGAATGTTTCTGAAATTCCTTAAATATCGTGCGAGCAGCCCTACGTCCCGCCATTGCACATGCTCCCGCGGATCGAATAGAGCCAATTACATTGCCGGCAGCGAAGAGTTGAGGGTCGTGCGTACGACCCTCATCGTCGATCCATGGGCCATTCGTCGTTGGGTCGATACCAATATGTGATGTACGCGCAAGTGTTGCTTCCGGAATCCAATCTCCAGTAAAGACAACTCCATCGCAGTGTATTTCTTGTTTTGCGCCGTGATGTTCGATGGTTATCATCTCTACCTTGTTACCATTTTGAATATCGCTGATCCGCGCGCCAGATAGAGTTGGAACTCCGAAAATCAGGCGCGCTGCTGATGTAACAAATAATGAGGTACGCACGCGTGCTTCAGGCTCGATGATTGCAACAGGCTTTGCTCCCATGTGACGTAAAGTAAGGATCGTGGAATAGGCAATGAGCTGACTGCCGACGACGACTGGCGCAAGGCACGGCAAGCGACGATGCAGGTAGATAAAGCGCTGAAGTGCGCCTGTTGTGAGAACTCCAAACGGACGCGCGCCTGGCATAAGCCGCTGTGCGCTTGTTTTCTCATATGTTCCCGTCGCCATCAGCACACGCCTGGCAGTAATGCTATATGGTCCTTGTGGACTGCTGATTATTACTCTGCCGTGACTAGCAATCTCTGTTGCCGCGTGTCCACATCGAACTTCGAATCTGCTAGTGAGTTGTCGAAGCCGTTCTGCATACTTTGGTCCGCTATACAACCGCTTGAAGTCCTGCATGCCAAAGCCCAAATGGCCGCAATGGCGTGGCGTGCCACCTGCTTCTGATTCGCGTTCGAGGACAACTACCCGCTTTAGTCCAAGTTTCGTTGCTTCATCTGCGGCCGAGAGACCCGTTGGCCCAGCGCCAATGATTAGTAAATCCAGAATCTCAGACTGCACCGTGATTCCTTTCTGGCAGTGGTAAGGGGGAGAGCAGCTTCTCATTCGCTATCGAACAAAGCTCTGCCATGCAATTGAATCCTTGGCAGCGGCCTAATCCTGCACGCGTGCGGCGTCTGAGGCCTCCCATATCTCCTGCCGGCAGTGGGCCGGAGAGAGCCGCATTTATTTCATCGCGAGTCACGAGTTCACAGAAACAGACCAGGTCGCCACGGCCTGGCCGCTGGTGGTCTCGAGGCAGGTGTTCAGCCAGATTTGGAAGTCGCGGCCAGATCGGATCTCGAATAGGAGCAAGCTGGACGAAATGTTCCTCCGTCAAGCCTGTTACATAATCCGCAATTCCCAGGGCGGAAGTGAGGCCAGTGGAACGTATACCTGATACCGTTATCCAAAAATCTGACGGAAGCGCTTCAACAAAATAATCGTTTTGTTCAATGGCAGGCCGCAATCCGGCGAAAGTTGCGCAGATGGGCTCATCTGCCAAGGCAGGGATAGTGCGTGATGCCTCACTCAGAAGGTTTCCCAAAGTGGCGGAATCGACGGACACTTGTTCCCGTTCTTCCTGGCTTTCTGCAGTGGGGCCAACAAGAACATTGCCAAAGATAGTTGGAGTGACCACGATGCCTTTCGTGAATTCCGAAGGCACTGGCAATACTATGGACTGCACCCATCTACGCGCGGTCTTGTCGAGAACAATGAACTGTCCTTTGCGAGGCTTGATCTTAAAGGGGCTTGGACGCACATAGCTTTCTACGACATCCCCGAAATTGCCGGCGCAGTTAATCACGAGCCTGGCGCGGAACTCTCCGCGGGGCGTACTCAAGCACCAGGTATGGTCACTACGCTTGGCACTCTGTACTTCTGCAAGGCGCTCGATATGAGCTCCGTTTGCGAGCGCTTGCAAGGCGTATGCCAGAGGAGTTGACCAAGGATCGACGACATATTCACCCGGGACCATGAGCGCCGCAACTGCGGAATTGGAGATAGCTGGATAAGCAACCCTCAATTCATCGGCCTTGAGTGGCCTGACAGCGGTGATTCCATTGACGTGTGCCTTGTCTATGATTGCTGGAAGTTTGTTGGCCTGTTCTTCATTCCAAGCAACTAGAACAGCGTTTGTTTCGAGGATGGGCAGTCCAAGCTGCTCTCGAATCTTGAGATATTGTGCTCTTCCCGCATGTAGCAGCTGAGCTTCAAGGGTTCCCGGCAAGACATCAAAGCCGGTGTGCAAAATTGCCGAGTTAGCTTTGCTTGCACCTGAAAGCAAATCGGGGCCGCGTTCAAGCAATACGCACTTTAGTCCGGCCAAGGTCAGGGCGCGCAAAACTGCGCAGCCGACAACGCCTCCGCCAATGATCCCTACGTCATAGACCGAACTCTGAATTTCATCTTTACAAACAGATCGGAGGCTCATTTCAAAATAATACATGAACATTCAGTCATTTTTATTGACCGAACATTCATGATTAATTGTATGTGTGTGCATTATTTTTGTGAAATCCAAACGTTTCTCTGTTGTTCGGTAAGAGGACAACGAGCACGGAATCTGTAGAAGCGATTCGCCGGCGCAGTTCCACATGTCAAGTGGAACAGTGGCAAATTAATTGGTCATTTTTCCGCAGTAATCACCTTAAGGAGGCGTTATCGTGCATCACTTCTCATTTATCGATCTACGTCAATCTCTCTGCCAGAGGAAAACTATTACCGGTTTCTTCCCGGAGTTCTTGTGGACGAAATTGAGTGGCGGGAGAGAGCGCTTCAAGACGCAGAGTGCAACAAAATGCAATCGGCCTGCTAATCTTTGCAGCCAAACGGCAGGGATGGTCCTCTGCCTGTTGCTGTTGTTGTTGAACTGCGCGGTGGGGCACGCACAGGCTACTCAGGGTTCCATCGTAGGCGCCGTCAAAGACGCCAAGGGCGCTGTGATTCCCGGTGCAACGATTACCCTTACCAACCTCGACACGGGCGTAGTCCGTGCCGGCCACTCCAGCGGTACTGGCGACTATACCTACCTCGATGTCGTTGCGGGCCACTACTCGCTCGCTGTAGAAGCTCACGGCTTTGAAAAGTATGAGGCCAAGAACTTCACGCTGAACGTCCGACAGGATCTGCGCCTTGACGCCACGATGGGCGTCGGCGCCGTTCAACAGCAGGTGGAAGTCAATGGCAATGTGCTCCCGGCCATTGAAACGCAAAGCGCCACCATCAGCGGCACCTTCTCGATGGACATGGCCATCGACCTGCCCATCAACACCCGCGCCAGCTTCGGTGGCACCAGTCCGGAAAATATCGTTGGCTATCTACCCGGAATGCAGGGCGGCACTATGCAGGGGCCGCAGAGCTTCTTCACTGATACCGCCATTGACGGCGTTACCATACAATTCACGGACGGAAACAACGGCTGGCCCTCTTCAGAAGCCATCGGTGAAATCCGTGCCGACGGTGTGCAGGTCAACGCCGAATATGGTGACCCCGGCCAGATCGTTGCCACCACCAAGAGCGGTACCAATCACCTCCACGGTTCGGCCTTCTGGTACTACCAGTCCTCAGCTTTTAACGCCATTCCGTATACCTATCCCGTCACTCTGACCAAGCCCTCGCAGATCGGCAATACCTGGGGCGGCAGCGCCGGCGGCCCGCTCGTGATTCCGCACTACAATGGCCGCGGCAAGACTTTCTGGTTTGGTACATACGAGCAGTGGAGTCACCCCGCGAAATCCACCACTTTCTCTGTTGTGCCCAGCAATCTAATGAAGAGCGGTGATTTCACCAACTACGTTTCCCCTTACTTTCCCGCGGGCTCCAGCATCGTTGACCCGAACACCGGAGCGAACTACGGCACTTCGATTCCCTCCAGCGCCATCAGCCCCATCGCCGCCAATATACTCAAGACCTTCTATCCCAGCCCGAACATCGGCGATCCGAATTCCTACACTGATAACGGTGTTGCCAACTGGCAGGGTAACACCGACAACACAGCCAACTCCAAGCAGTTCAACGTTCGTGGCGACAAATACTTTGGCTCCAACCAGAAATTCCTGCTTTGGGGCAGCTTCAACTGGAAGAACAACGGCAGCGACAGCTTTGCCAGCTGGCTGCTGCCTGACAAGGTAAGCTCCACCGCCAACCGCGCCCTTAAGGTCGATACCAACTGGACCATCACGCCGAACATCATCAACGAAGGCAGCTTCGCCTTCGCTCGCAATGAGAGTGTCAGCAATGTGCCTTTCAATGGACAGGCCTGGACCCAGGGTGCTGGCTGGGTTGGCCTCCAGAACCTGTGGTTCAATGGGTTGCCGGACGTCAGCTTCTACAACATCACCGGCATCGGTGGCCGTCTGAACAGTCCCAGCAAGAGCTATACCTACATCTACGCGGACACCTTGCTCTGGAACAAGGGCCCTCACACGATGAAGTTCGGCTACCAGTACCAGTCCTTCGAGTCTTACTCAACGTCGAGCTTCTTCGGCGATGACCAATACGGCAACTACGCTTTTGCGTCTAACGGCAGCCAGGGCCTTGTCAACAAGATCGACTTTGCCGACTTTCTCTTCGGCGTGCCCTTCAGCTCCTGGTATGACGACGTACAATTCGACAACGACGGTCTCACTGCCCATACTTATGCCTTTGCGCAGGATGAGTGGCGCATCAGCGACCGCCTTACCCTCAACTATGGCGTTCGTTACGAGCTTCAGCCCGGCTACTATGACCGTCACGGCAGTCTCGGCAACTTTAATCCGAGTACAACGCTCAGTGGTGCCAGCGTCTACATGAAGGGCTTCAACAGCATCCTTAGCATCCCTTATCTGGAAAGCGCCAATGCCTGCGACCCCGACGGCATCCACAATACCAACAACGCGACTATCAATGGCGCGCCTTGTATGCCGGTACTCAACAACGATCAGGCTGGCCTGCCTATTGGTCTCCGGAAGCATCCCTGGCTGCGCTTCGAGCCTCGCTTCGGCTTTGCTTTCCGTCCGTTCGCCAATGACAACTGGGCTGTTCGTGGCGGCTTCGGTATCTATAATGCCTCCATGAATAGCGGTTCCTATTACTCGCTGACCGGCACCCTCCAGGCCGGCACGTCGCAGTATGCCAACACCTACGGCGGCCCCGGCAAGGTCGGTTTCCAGTGGCCGCAGATCTTTGCGGGCGCCGGCAACGGCGGCTGCACTAACTGCTACGGTACCGACTACTTCGGCACCGCCAATTCCGTCAACTGGAAGGACCCTTACACCGAGCAGTGGTCGCTTGGCATCGAGCACGACTTTGGCCACGGCTATGGAGCCCGCGTCTCCTATATCGGTTCCGAAAGCCACCAGCTTGTCTGGGCGCCAGATGAAAACACCCTGCCTTACTCCAGTACCGTCTCGGCTTACAATGCGCCCATTACTTCGCGGTTGTTCCCGAATTGGGGCACCATCAATACCCGCGCAACCGGTGCTGACGCCAGCTATCACTCTCTACAGCTTGCGGCCAACCATCGCTTGCAGAGTGGCCTCGAATTCAACTCCGAATTCACCTTCGACAAGTCGCTGGCTGACAACCAGGGTGCGGCTGCCGGAGCCACCAACGGCGGTGAAACCGGCGGTAACCGCTCCACCACCCCGCTCAGCGCCCGTGTTGACTTCGGTAACGAAGGCACCCAGGCCCGCTATTACTGGAACACCACTGCCCTCTACGATCTGCCCTTCGGACGCGGCAAGCGCTTCGGTGGCAGCATGAACCGCGCTGCTGACCTCATTGTTGGCGGATGGCGCCTCACCTCTATCTTCACCTGGCACTCTGGCGATTGGATTACGCCTTATATTCCCGGCAACCAGATGGACCCCTCCGGCACGGGTTCGGGCCTTTCGAGCGCGCTCGCAGGCTTCACGCCTCCGGGACGCTCGCAGTACCCTGACAAGGTTATAGGCGCAGGCCTCCATCAACGCGGCGGGTCGCGCCTCCACTGGCTCAACCCCGGCGCCTATGCCTGTCCCGGCGATCCTTCATGGGTTTCGGGAGTCGGCATGGCCTGCCACACCGGCGCTGGCTTTAACGCGGACGGCACACCGGTCTACACCGGACCTGGAGCGGAGCACCCGCTGCCCATCGGCCGCTTCGGCAACAATGGCGTCGGCAGTGTCTCGGGTCCCGGCTACGTTAATCTGAACGCCGGCCTCTCGAAGAGATTCCAGATCATCGAGAATCTCCACCTGCGCGTGGAAGGCACCTTCACCGATGTGCTCAACCACACGAACCTTGCCGACCCAAACAGCAACGTCACTTCGAACACCTTCGGTTACATCACTAGCAGCCTAGGCGCCCGTACCGGGCAGGTTGCGGCCCGGCTTGAATTCTAATCCGGCAATGTTTGTCCTTGACGTGGGCCTTATTTAAGGCCCACGTCATTTTGCGCCTCATTTACATCTCGAGAGATCCTTGAAGCTATGAAACGCCCGATGAAGCCTTTGCTTTTTGAGAACAACTGGGAGAACAAGTGAAACAACAACAGTTTTCTTCGTACAACTCTTACATACAGATATTCTTGGTTATTTGGCTTCTCGGGACGGCCGTAGCGCGCGCTCAAACCTACTTGCATGCGCCGGCGGTGGACGAGTACGCCAAGCATGATCCGGCGGGGACCACCATACTTCCCAATGGCCGTTACCTGAGGCCTGAAGGTAGACATTTCCCCATCGGCCGCAATCCGTACGGCCTGGCCACGAGCCGTGATGGCAACCAGCTTTTTGTAGCCAGCGAGGGTGTCGGGCAGATTGTGACGAACTGGCAATTAGGCAAGCCGAAGATTGTTGCATTCAACTCACCGAAGCCGGGCGGCAGGCATGGTGGCGGTTTGAATGCAGGCGGAGCGGATTTTTCTCCAGACGGCAAGTTGCTTTATTGGAGCGGCGGGGACAAGGGAACTGTCTACATTTTCGACACAACTTCGACTCAGATGCTGGCTGAGATTCCGCTCAATGTAAAAGTCGCAGGGAAGAACTTTGAGGATAGCTATGCTGCCGACCTTAAGGTTTCGGCAGATGGCCGCCATCTCTACTGTGCCGATGTGACGAACTTTCGCCTCGTGATTGTGGATACCGTGCAGCGAAGCGTGGTGGGATCTACGCCGGTTGGCCGTTATCCATATACGCTGGCTGCTTCCGGCAATCGCGTCTTCGTAGCCAACATTGGCCTGTTCGAGTACAGCGCAATCCCAGCACCTACGGATGGAAAGTCCGATCCACGTGGGCTTACTCGGCCCGCCTACGGTTATCCAAGCAAAGAGGCGCGTGACGGTGTTGAGTTTGAAGGTCGCAAAATCCGCGGCCTGGGTGATGATAACGGGCTGCAATCCTTCTCCATCGCAGATGTGGATGTCTCTAACCCGCAGGAGCCCCGGGTGCTCCATCGCTGGAAGACAGGACTGCTCATCGGTGCACCTTCCGATAACGGCAAAACGGTTGGCGGAAGCGCTCCCAACTTTGTGGTGGTGAGCGATGACAATCTTTACGTCTCCAACGGCAACAACGATATGATCGAACGCTTCGATCTGACGAGCGGCAAGTTAGAAGCCAAGCAACGTATCGTTCCCTCGCCTTTGGTGGCGCAGGTGCGCGGCGTGGGGCCCGCGGGCATGGTGATGTCACCGGATGGAGCCAAGCTCTATGTCACGGAGAGCGGAATCAACGCCATTGCAATCATGGACGCACACACGCTCCAGGTGATTGGGCACATCCCGACGCCCTGGTATCCCTACCGCGTAACCATCTCACCTGATGGCCTGCACCTGGCCTGCATCTCTTTTAAAGGCTTCGGCAATGGACCGAATGCCGGCGCCAATGCGGCGAAGGACGACTTTCGCGACCTACGTGGCGTGCTGAGCATCCTTAATAATCCTTCCGTGGAAAAGCTGGAGGAGATGAGCGAGCGTGTCCTGGAAAACAACGGCATCGTGAATCGTGAAACCGACAGGGCGGCTATGTCCAGCTCGATTATCCCCGGTATTCCGGGCAGTGTGTCCCCGGAGATCAAATACGTCGTATTCATCACCAAGGAAAATCACGTCTACGACACCATCTTCGATCGCATTCCCGACGCGAATGATGATCCTTCGCTGCTCCGCTGGGGGATGCATCAAACGATCACGCAGGATGGTCAGCCCACTCTTGAAAATGTCGGCGTAATGATGAATCACAACGCGCTGGCTCGTTCTTTTACGGTGAGTGACAACTTCTATATGGAGCCGGAGGCGTCTGGTGTGGGGCATCGCTGGCTGGTGGGGGTGCAGCCTAATAACCTCATGCAAATGACATATTCGGTCGGGTGGAAGTTCAAGAAGGATAGTACTGCTCCAGGACGCCTCTATTCGATGGGCTCGAATGCAGCGCTCATTCCGGAAGATTATCCGGAAGCCGGCTCCATGTGGGATAACCTCGGCCGCCATCAAGTCTCTTTCCGCAACTATGGCGAAGGCTTCGAGTTTCCGGGAGTCGAAGAAGATGAAGACGAACGCCCCACCGGCGCACGTGAAGTGGTGAACGTGCCTATGCCGAAAATCCTCTTCGACAACACCGCCTTCGGTTTTCCCATCTTCAACATGAATATTCCGGACCAGTACCGGGCGGAATGGTTCATGCGGGATATTGAAAAACGATACATCCACGGAGGCAAGAAATTTCCCTCCTTTATCAACATCGCCATCTGTAATGACCATGGCACGGGGCCAAAGCCGAATAAAGGTTATCCCTATCTTGCGTCATGGATGGCGGACAACGATCTGGCGTTGGGACGAATCGTTGAGTTTCTTTCGCACACCCCATATTGGAAGAACATGGCGATCTTTGTAACTCAGGACGATGCAGGCGGGGAACCGGATCATGTAGACGCTCAGAGAAGTGTTTTACTGATCATCAGTCCCTGGGTCAGGCGGGGCTATGTTTCGCACCGGCACACGACCATCCTAAGCATGCACCGCACGCTTTACGAAATCTTTGGCCTCCCGCCGTTGAATATGTTTGATGCGCTAGCCAATGACTTTTCGGATGCCTTTACTACGCAGCCCGACTTCCGGCCATACAGTGCGGTTCCTGTAGACCGGCGGATCTTCGATCCTGCGAAAGCCAAAGATCCTAAGGATCCGGATTACGGCCAGGCCCGCAAGCTGGCCTCGATACCAATGGACGACCCGGATGAGGTAGAGAAGATTCTCAAGATGGGAGAAAAGGAGGCTTCGCCCCCGCGTTGAAGCGCCACGGAATCGAGGGTCTGCCGATGACCGCAGACGTTCATTAGCGGCTCTATTTCTGAGGCTATTGCATTACCGAACACTGGGGATGGGTACTTTTTCACAGGTACTCATTCCGGATGATGAAAGGAAGGAGCGACGGGAAGCTCAGAAGCCAGTAGAGGCGGAACGGGCGACAACACCTTCGAGAAGATCGGGCCTGAATGGTTCCCTATCAGATCGTCACTCTGGTAAAGGCATGCCGGTTGTAAAAGTGAGGCGATAGCTGCAATGCGTGTAGTTCTCGCGCCGCAGCCATCGCCTCTTTTGGAGGGCCTTCCGTCAGGGCTGGTATTTCCAGGAATCGTTCAGATACCCTTGGGATCCGTTCGCGTCGTAGCCTTGGCCACCGAAGAGCCAGAGATCCCCGGAAGCATCGATCCATGGAGCTGCGCCAATGCGAGCGCCCGGTGTGTTCGCTGCGGCTGGCGTGCCTAATGTGCCGTAAACTCCCGGCTGACCAGGCTGAAGGCCCAAGGGTGAAGGAGGTGGAATGATGTTGCTGCCGCCCATCCATGTCCACGTGCCAATACTATTGTCTGTGCCTGGCGTGAAGACCCACAGATCATTGAGGAAGCCGGAGTAGGCACCGGTCCAGTCATAGCCCTGGCCACCAAAGAGCCAGAGACTGCCGGAGGCATCCGTCCAAGTCACAGCGCTGAAGCGAGCCCCGGGAGTGTTGGCAAAATCTGGAACTCCCGCGACTCCATAGACACCGGGCTGACCACCGTAGAGACCAATGGTGTTACCCCCGGTGATCCACGTCCATTCGCCGTTGGGTCCCAGAGTCGGGTCGAACTTCCAGAAATCGTTCAGGTAGCCGGTGTTTCCAGCCGAGTCGGCGCCGAGGCCGCCGAAGAGCCAGAGATTGCCGGAGGCGTCGGCCCAGGTTAAGCCGGCAGACCGCCCTCCGGGGATGTTCGCGGCGTCCGGTGTTCCGAGCGTGCCGTAGATTCCCGGTTCCGCAGCTTGACTGAAGGGAGAAGGACTGGGAGGAACAGTGGAGCTTCCGCCCATCCATGCCCATTCCCCTGCAGTTCCCTTCGCTCCGGGTTTGTATTCCCAGAGATCGTTGAGATAGGCGTTGGTGCCGACGGAGTCAAAACCATTGCCACCGAAGAGCCAGAAATTCCCCGACGCGTCGGTCCAGGCGAATCCGCCGTATCGACCTCCCGGGATGTTTGCGTCTGCCGGGCTTCCAAGCGTTCCATATTTTCCGGGCTGGCCTCGGAAATTCGTGGGACCGGTTGGATAGGGAGCGACATCGCTGCCACCCATCCAGGCCCATTCGCCGTTTGCACCCAAATTCGGGTTGAACTCCCAAAGGTCGTTGAGATATCCAAAGATGCCGGCAGAGTCGATGCCGATGCCGCCAAAGAGCCAGAGGTTTCCCGAGCCATCCTTCCAGCTCACGGCCTGTTCGCGGCCGCCCGGAGTGTTATCCGGGGAAGCTTTCCTAAGCGTGCCATAGACTCCCGGAGCACCGTAGGGAAAGGATGGACTGATGCCGGGAGGAGTGGTGGTACTGCCGCTTATCCACGTCCATTCGCCACTTGTGCCCTTTTGGGGATCAAATTTCCACAGGTCATTGAGCTGTCCGCCTGTGCCGTTCGCATCGTAGCCATACCCACCAAAGAGCCACATATTCCCTGAAGCATCTTTCCAGCTTGCGGATTGCTCGCGTCCGCCAGGAATGTTGGCTGGGTTTGAAGCGCCCAGCGTCCCGTACACACCAGCTTGACCGCTGTTGAAGCCGAGAGAACTGCTGCCACCCATCCAGGCCCATTCGCCGACGCAAACAACATGAACGTTCAGGACGTCGGAAGAGACGACGCCGCTGGCCTGGGAGATGCTGCAGTTTTCGCTGGCTGGCTGCGTAAGGATCGTAACGCTATACGCACTGCTGCCGGCGAGAGGAGTGGCGAAGGTGAAGCTGCTTGCATCCGCCGCCAGCGTGAGGTTATCGCCGCCGTTGTCCTGCAAGACCAGGCCTGTTCCATGGAGGCCATTGATTGTGCCGCCGACGGCATAGAGCTGCGTACAAACCACACTTGCATTCGTGACACTGGCGTTCGCCGTGCCAGTGCCATTTGTCACCACACAGTTCTCACCGACCGGCTGCGTGAGCACCGTGATGCTATAGGCGCTGCCGCTGGTGAGCGGCGTGGCGAAGGTGAAGCTGGTTGCGCTCGCGTTCACCGCAAGATTGTCGCCGCCGTTATCCTGCAGAACCAGGCCCGGGCCCGTAAGCCCTTTGACTGTGCCTCCGATGCTATACAGCGAAGAGCATTTGACGCTTACATTGGTGACGTTGGCCATTGCTTGTCCAGCACCGTTGGTCACGATGCAATTGGCGCCAGCCGGCTGCGTAAGCACGGTCACGCTGTAAACCCCGCCGGTGGCGACCGGCGCGGTGAAGGTGAAGCTGGTCGCGCTTGCGGTCACGGCTAAATCATTACCGCCATTATTCTGCAAGACCAATCCCGTGCCAGAGAATCCCGCAACCGAACCACCGATGGTAAAGGTTGCGGATGCCGACTGACTCGAGTGCCTCGATCCGCCGCAACCTGCCAGTGACATCCCTGCCACGAACACTAAAGCCACGAACAACAAGGTGGAGATACCGAACCTGCTTTTCATCTCGCTTGAACCTTTCCCAAATAAAGTCGACTTCCAGGCGCGATCGAAGAACGATTGCGTCTCTTCCATGCAACGCCGGAGCAGCGCCGGGCATTTCAACTGCGGGCCCGAAACCTGAGACCGCGCCAACGCTGTCTACCACACGGCGGCAGTTTGCCGGCCGCCGCCGATCTAATGAGCAACCTACTGAACCGTGACATTGACCTGCGTCGTTGCCTTGATCGTGCCGCTCAAAGCCGTGACTGTAACCGTGTAAGTGCCTGCAGGTGTCCCGGGGATGCTGCTACTCGTACTGTGTCCATGGCCACCGCAGGCTGTTACTCCGAGAGTGCCGGCTATCAGTATGAGCAGACCCAGCGTCGTCCAGATTTTTCTCCGTTTCGGAACTACGAAGACCAATACGCAGCCGAGTGCAATGCCGCCAATCCGTTCCCCGAAGAGCCCGGCTTCTTTAGCCGTAGTCGTCGAAGGAGCAACAGTATTGACGGTGAGTGTTGCGGTCACTACCGAGGAGCTGGTGATCGAAGCGGTGGTGGGCACAGCGCAAGTGGGCGCCTTTGTGGAGGAGGATCCGCCGGTGACAGCGCAGCTTAGCTGCACGGAGCCGGTAAAGCCGCCTGCGGGACGAATCGTCAGCAAGTCGGTTACAGACTCTCCGGGCGACGCGATCGATACGCTGCCGGTAGCCGCGGAGAGATCGAAATTCGACGATCCCGCTGCTTGTTCGAGCAGGAGCGGAAGTGCCACTGTCTGTTGCACGCCTCCGGAAACCGCAGTGACAGCGACAGTATACGAGCCTGGAATTGCCGTGGAATCACTCGCAATCTGGAGAGTGACCGATGTAGCCTCGGCACCCAAGGCAATGCTGGCCGGGAGAGTACAGGTGGGAGCCTTGCCGGAGCTTGGTGTTGGTGCAACGATGCAGGCGAGCGTGACCGTTCCGGTAAAGCCCTGGATCGGCGCGATGGAGAGCTTCTCGCTTGCCGACTGCCCTGGTGAAGAGAGGGAGATTGAGCTGTCGGCAGCCGATAGCGTGAAGCCCGGGCCAGCTGTTACCTGCAGCGGAATCTTGACCGACTGGCTTTGCTGACCGCTCACGCCGGTGACTGTGATGGTGTAGTTGCCGGCCGGCGTATCGGAATAAGTCGCCACCGAAAGAACCGAGCTTGCGCCGAAGCTGCCGTACACCGTGGCTGCGGCTGCCTGGCACGTAGGTGCATGTCCTGACTGAGCCGCGCTAACGGCGCAACTCATATTCACCTGGCCGGTGAAGCCGTTCAATGACCCAACTGTGATGGTCGTCGAGCCCTGCTGTGATGCTTCGAGCATCAACGGTTGATCCGGCCCAGTCAACGTGAACGTGCCAGCTACTCCAGCAAGCGTTACACTCACGCTGCCGCTTGCCGCCAGATAGTTGTTGTCGCCTCCATAGCTGACAGCAATCTGATTGGAGCCGGCTACGAGGTCTGAAGCCGGTACGGAGAAGGTGAAAAGGGCAGCGTCTGCTCCATTGTTATATCCCTGTGAGGAATAGGCGGGAGCATAGACATGGCCATTCGCCTGCGCCGAGACGCTTCCCGAGGGAAACTCCGCGACGCTGTCGGTCTGCAGCAGTGCTTGAAGCGTCAACTGACCGGTCGGGCTCACAGCGCTGGCGCTGGATTGCAGTTGCAACGAAGTAGATCCCTTGGTGACCGTCAACGTTTGAGAGGTGCTGCTGCTCGGCCCAAAGCTGGCGTCTCCTGCGTAGCTTGCCTGGTAAGTATAAGTACCCGGGGCGAGTGCGTTGATCGAAAGCTGCGCGATGCCCACGCTGTTGATGGCCGCCGATTGCGTCTTTCCATCACTGGAGGTGAAGGTCACGCTGCCCGTGGCGAGACCGTCCGGCTGTAGATTACCGGTATAGTACACGGTGGAGCTGTTTCCGAATGGCTGTGCGTTGGCATATGTGTTCTTGCCGTATGCCACCGTGCTTACTCCCTCGGTGATTGCAAAGGTGATCGGATCGTATGTGCCAAAGGCGAGTGTGGTTGTGCTGGACTCAGGGCTGATCGTGACGTTGATGCCATTGGAAGATTGGCTGCCTGTATGGCTCGTATCGCCGGCATAGTATGCATGGACGGTGTATGCCCCGCCGGGCAGGTCATTGGTGGTCAGGTATCCTGTGCCCGTTCCATCAAGAGAACCAAAGTCGGAGAAGCTGGCGGCATTTGAGCTGCTCGTCGAGACGATGCTGAACTGTCCGGTAGCATCGGCCGGTGTCACCAGAGCTGTGAAATTGAGTGGCGTGCCGTGTACCACGCTAATAGGAGCGCTCGACATCGAGTCACTCGATGTGCCCGCTGTCAGCGTGTTGCTCGTGCTGGTAAAGTTGGTCGCCGTCCATAAGTTGATCAACTGCGAAAGATCGACGCTGCCGAGGCCGGTTGCCATGTCATAGCTGGGTGTCGCGTTATAGCCTTCGAGGAAATTATTCGTGTCGCAATTCGGCGAGCCGCTCGCGCAGTAGACCGAATTGTTGCCGATCGTGATGTCGTGGAAAGCCCGCTGATATTTACCGGGGCTGTTGGGTGAGGGGTTATAGTCCTGCGCCAGGTTGTAGAGAACCGTGTCGGCCTGTCCGAGGCGCGCGCCACCCTGCGACTGCGAGATCATCGCCAGCATTCCTGCAAAGGCCGGCGCCGCTGCTGAGGTGCCTCCAATCAACCCCACCCGAGTGCCGCCAACGAGCTGACCCTTCTCATCCGTCTGGCAGTCGGTATAAACGCCTCCCTGTGCGTCCACTGTCGAGTCGGAACAGAATACCCAGGCCGCGCCGAAGAATCCATTCGCAGCCAACAGAGAGACATCAGGAATGGAGCGAACGGGAGTCTGCTGCTGGAACCCTGTCTGGTATGGAGGCTGCGTGTAGCCGGTGAGGCTCTGTGAGCAGCTGCCGTCAGAGAGCAGGTAGCCTTGGCATGTCGCCTGGCTGCTGAGCCCGCCGCCAGCGGCGATGATGTTGGTGTTTCCAATGCCGTCGTAGGTAGGCAAATTCTGAGTAAAGCTGTTCCCGACCACCGTCGACGAGTCGTTCCATGGGTTTTCAGGAATATAGCCAAGCGCGGTGCCGTAATACGGATAGCTGCCGGAATCGGTGCTGACGTAGTTGTTGAAGTTATCGGCAAGCGAGTAATAGTCAGTGCCGCCGACGGCGATGTTGTAGGGCGTTGAGGAAAGACCGCTGACGGAGAGTCCGCGTACGGCTGCAAGCGTCGATTGGGAGTCGGTGTCGCAGGAAGCTGAGCCGGAGTCGCCCGTGGAAACGGTAACCGAGATGCCTTGCGCCGCTGCCTGCTGCCAAAGCTCAGACCACTCGAGATTGCCGCCGATTCCCAGGTCCGCTTCGCACTCGCCGTAGCTGGCGCTCAGAATGTTGATCTTGTTGTCTTCAAGCGCACGCAGTCCGGCCAGGATGAGGCCGTCCGACAGATCGGTGGAGGCTGCGTAGTAGTAATTGATCGCTGCACCGGGGGCAAGTCCTCCGGCTACCTCGACATCGAGAAGCCCTTCGGAAGCGATGCCTCCAGGGATGACCCCAGGATCAATAGCGCCGTCGAGAATCTGCGTGGGCAAATTACTGGCTGCTCCCCCGGGCAGAAAAGCGGTGCGATAACTCTGCACATCGGCCATCGCCAGCGCCGAGTATCCAACAACACCAATCGTGACTCCGGTACCATCCAGCGTCTGCTTTGCCGCGCTGTTGAAGTTCTGGTTGGGCGTGTCATAGATGACCGAGGCGTCGGCCGGCGTGACGTACAAAGAATATTCGCCGTCTGAGCCCCCCGTCAGGGCAGGTTTCAGATGATGCGATGCAGCATCGAAACGGGCTGGATCCCGAAGCACATGAAGCGGCTTGGGGCGAAAATCGTTCATTGGGGAAACACCGGAGATCACCGGAGCAAGTGCTGTGGGAATTTCCGGATCGGTCGCGTTGCCGAAGTGCTGCTGTTGGCCAACGCGGTAGCTGTGGATGCTGGTATGAAATGCATTCGCCAGGTCGCCTGCGGCACCCGAAAAAAGAATGGCGTTGCGCGCCGACGCGACCTTTTCTACCTTGAGCCCGTTTGCCTGTAGCCACTGCTCCACAGCACCCAGATCGTGCTCCGAGACGCCATAGGTAGCGCCATACTGCGCAGGGGTCAGCCAATGGCGGTAGTTTGCGGATTTGGGATCTTGCACCTGGCTGAGAAACTGGCCAAGATGGGCCTGCTGCTCGTCGCTCCGGCGGAGCAGCAGCATCATCCTTCCCGTTGCCAGAGAGGGGGAAACCTCGCCAAGATCGATGGCCGTAGCGGCCATTCGACGCGTCTGTCCCTTGAGTGCAGTGCGCTGCTCGGCTATTACAGGGCCGCGAACGCGATCCTGCGGCGCTGTGGCACGAGCGCTCTGGGAATCGGGAGCGTTGGATTGCGCCAATGCTGAAGTCGCAAGAAACGCCATTCCTAAGCAGAGACAAAGGAACCGCGCGGTGAATGGAGTAGGTTTCACGTAGTTCATCCTTGGCAGAGATTGAGTAGTCAGCAGTGGAAGATGGAACGGGGCTCTAAGCCGGTTTCAAATGAGAATGGAACTTGGTACTCTCTTGTCGTCTTTTTCAAGTAAAGTTTTTGCAAGATCAGGACGGAACGATGGCTCTAGAAAAACGCTTTATTTCAATTCAGTCAACAAAACTTACTCTTAAGGGATTCTTAACTGGTAAGTTGTTTTATTTTCTTACAGCTGCAGAATTTGCTCACCTTCCTAGGGGCTAATCTGCGGCCTTTTATTGGGGGCGTTTTGGGTGGATATCCAGGGATTGGTATCCTAAAAGCATTATTTCGTTTGAGACGCCCCAACCCGCATGCGACGGCTATCGGTTCGGCCAATTTGAGGTTTGGCTCCGAAAGGGTCTCCTGCTGCGCAACGAAAAGCGCGTAAAGATCGAAGAGCTTCCCTTCCAGCTGCTGCTGATCCTGCTCGAAACGCCCGGCGATGTTGTTTCCAAGGAAACGCTACGCAGCCGGCTATGGAGTGACAGGATCTTCGGAGAGCTTGACAGCGGCCTTCATGTCGCCGCAGCCAAGCTGCGGGAAGCGCTCCAAGAAAAAGTGGGCACGACGCAATATATAGAGACCATCCGGCGCCGCGGCTACAGATTCAATGGTCACGTCGAGCCGATCTTTAGTTCTTCCCCGGGGACTGCCGCCGTTCTCACCCCCGCTGACCCACTTCCTGCGCCTATCGAGGTTGCCCCGGCCTCAAGCGACGCTTTTCCCGCGTCCGACGTCACGCCTCCGAGCGCTTCTGGAATCCCCGACTCGTCGTTGGCTCTGCCAGTCAAGTCTTTTCTCCACAGGCGATCCATTCATCTTTACGCACTTTGTTTTCTCCTCCTGTTGGCGGTCGCGGTTGCTGCGCTTTGGTTATACCGGCGTCATCACCGTCCGCTGGTCGCGAGCGCCGATCAAATCGTGCTGGGAGGCTTCACAAATCTTTCCGGCGATGACTCCTATAACGGGCTGGGACACGCCTTCCGGGTCAAGCTCGAGGAATCTCCCTATCTGAACCTGGTTACGGATCAGAGTTTCCTGAAAGCGGTTCCAGAACCCGCCACGGCCTCGCTCCAGCAGTTGCTGAAAGGTTGCGCTTCTCTCGGCGGCAAGCTCCTGATCACCGGAGCAATCACCGGGCGAAACTCGGTATATGAAGTCACGACAGCGGCCCGGAATTGCGCCGGCGGCGACCTGCTGGCCAGCGAGACCATGAAGGCGGCAGGCCGTGACGCGGTCCTTGCTGCCCTGGACCGCGCGACCGATCAACTGCGCAAAAGCCTCGGCGAATCGGATGCCTCGCTGCAAAAGTTCAACGTGCCGCTGGCTCAGGCTACAACCTCGTCCCTGGCGGCGCTCCGCGCATTTACGCTCGGCGAAGAGAAACGGGATATCGGCCAGGAATTTGAGGCCATCCATGATTACAAGCTGGCTGTCGATCTCGACCCCAATTTTGCTTTGGCATATGCCCGCCTCGGCGCCATTTATTCCAACGCCGCCGAGCTGACCCAGAGCGCCGCATACTTCCAGAAAGCCTTTGATCTGCGCGAGCACACTACGGACCGTGAGCGGCTCTACATCACCGCGCACTATTATTCGATTTCAGGGCAGATTGAGCGCACCATCGAGGCCTACGAGCTTTGGCGTTCGCTCTATCCTCAAGACGCCTCACCCTACCAGAATCTTGCATTCGAATACCTGGAGCTCGGCAAGCCGGAGAAGGCCTTGAGCGCGGCGCGCACTTCCGCGCAACTCGATGCAGCCTCCTCTCTCTCCGAGTCCATACTTGCGCGGGTGTACCTGGAAACAGGCGAACGCACACAACTTCACACCCTCTGCGGCAATGCACAAAATCGCAAAGGCGACAACGCCATGCTGCATGCATCCTGCTATCTGCTCGCCTTTCTAGAGAACGATGAAGTGGCAATGGAAAAGCAGATCCAATGGTCGCGCGGAAACGCCGCAGAGAGTGAAGTACTCGATGACGTGGCATGGGTCGCGATGTACCAGGGCAAGCTCAACTCCGGACGAAAGCTTTTCGCGCAGGCGCGCCAGTCTGCGTTGGCGCAGGGATTCTCGGAACTAGCCGCAACAGTCGATGTGGACGAAGCGATCCTGGAGGCTGAGTTTGGATATCCGCGCCCGGCACGCAAGCTGGCGCTCGATGCTTTGCGGCTCGCTCCTGACAATGTAAACATCCAGGCCCTGGCCGCCCTGGCTCTGGCCCGCAGCGGAGATACCGCGCTCGCAGAATCAAAGGCAGCGAAAGCTTCCGCACAAGCTCCGCTCGACACGATTCTCAATTCCGCGGAACTCCCCTCGATACGCGCCGCTATTCATCTGCAAAAGCATGACCCGCAAGCGGCCATCGAGGCACTTGAAGCAGCCCGCCCTTACGACGCATGCAGCGCCATGGCTTTAGCCCCAGCTTACTATCGCGGTCTCGCATATCAAGACGCCGGACACTTTGACAAGGCTGCGGCTGAATATCGCAGTGTGATTGAGCATCGCGCGCTGACACCGGATTCCCCTTACACTCCTCTGGCCGCTTTACAACTAAGCGGAGTACTTCGCCGAATGGGTGACTTGAAAGGCGCAACCGTGGCCCAGCGCCAAGTCGACGAAGCCTGGCAGCACGCGGACCGCGACTTCCTGCCGCTACACCAACATTCGGGCGACGAACCGAAACGCTTCGAGCTCCTTGCCCCGTCACAACCGGCCAACCATTGAGCGATCACCAGTGTCTGTCCCTTCCAGATGCAATTGAGCCGTCGACAGCGAGGCGAAGATGGCACTCTCCTCGTGCAATCTGCCCACAATGGATCTGTATTTGCCACATGGCTGACTCGCAAACAGGCAACGCACAAGTTTTGAGCCCCGTACTCATTTTTATTCGTAACGGCGTGAAAGGCGGCGTGACTGGATCATGCTGGATCATTCAAGCGTTCATGATCTTGTCGGGCGTAATGGGATACTCTCGCACTCTCTTGCCGGTGGCATTGTAGATTGCATTGGCTACTGCCGCTGCCGCCCCAGTGATTCCGATTTCGCCAATTCCGCGCGACCCGATAGGGTTGAACTTGATGTCGGGAATATCCAGGACTGTTACATCGATCTCGCCGATGTCTGCGTTGACCGGCACATGGTACTCCGCTAGAGACTCGTTTACGACCCTCCCGTAGACAGGGTCAATATGTGCCTCTTCGTAGAGTGCAAATGAGATACCCCAAACGATACCGCCCATCAGCTGATTGATTCCCGTCTTGTCATTCAATAATGTACCGATGTCGTAGGTGGCGACCACCCGGCGCACCTTCACCATGTAGGTATCTTTATCGACTGCAACCTCGGCAAAGACCGCGCCCCAGGAATACGAGGTCATCGCATCTTTTGATTCTGAAGGTTCGGCAGAGCCCATGGCCTCTACAGGTTTGCCACCATTCCGGGAGACTACGTCGACAAGACTATCCGATTGAGAAGGATTGTTCTTGTTGACGAGTCTTCCATCCCTGGCTTCAATGTCGAGAGTTTTTAGTCCATGCAGCGGAGACTGAGCGTCAGCAATCGCAAGATCAGCTAGCTTCAATTTCAATTGAGTCGTCGCGTCTTGAATCGCTGGAAGTACCGAAGCAGAAGACTGAGACCCGCCGGAGACCGGAGCTTTGGGTAGTGTAGAATCACCCAGCTTCACGTTGACCAGCTTGGGATCGATGCCCAAGCCGGCCGCCGCCTGCTGCGCCATGATGGTATACATCCCAGTTCCAAGATCCTGTGTGCCTGATCCTACGAACATCCTCCCATCGGGCAGCATGCGCACAACGGCTTGTGCCGCACTACGGTTCGCTGGATACGTCGCCGTCGCCATACCGTAACCGATAAGGGCATTGCCTTCCGTCACCTCGCCAGGCCGAGCTTTGCGCTTCGACCATCCGAAGCGTTGAGCGGCTTGTGTATAGCAATCGCGTAGATGTTTATCGGTCCAGGGGCGGTCATGGCTGGGATCTTTCTCAGCGTAATTCGCCAGACGCAGCTCTACGGGATCCATCTTGAGCTTTTCGGCCAATTCGTCCAATGCGATTTCAAGAACAGCAGTTCCCGGAGCTTCTCCCGGTGCTCGCATAAATGTCGAGACACCGAGATTGACCTCGACCACTTTCGCGCTTACGGAATTGGCGGCGCTCGTGTAGAGGTTCTTGGTGGGCGACTCCGAGTGCTCGACAAAATCCTCCATCACCGACGCATTCATCAAGACATCATGCTGCATAGCGAGCAGCTTGCCATCCGCAGTTGCACCGAGCTTGATCTTATTGATCGTCGACGGACGACCGCCCACTGGCCCAAACATCTGTCCTCGTTCGAGCATCAGCTTGACTGGTTTTCCGGTCACTTTTGCTGCCATTGCGCACAGTGGGACATGGGACCACATCGAACCCTTTGAACCGAAACCGCCGCCGACCACAGGGTTCATCACATGCACGTAGTCAACGGGAACGTTGAATGTCTTGGATAGCGACATGCAGACACCGGAGATGTATTGCGTAGCGTCGTAAACGTTGAGCTTTTCGCTCTCCCACCATGCGATCGTGCCATGCGGCTCCATCGGATTGTGGTGCTGGATCGGCGTGACGTAGGTTTCCTCGATAATTGCAGCGGAGTTGGAAAATCCGGTTTGTATATCGCCGCGATGATTTCCGGAGGGCTCTTTGCCTGGATTGGTGGGCCAGCGAGCATCCTCTAAATGCTCCTTGAAATTGACTCGCGCAGGCTTGGCGGCATACTTGATTTCAAGCATGGATGCGGCCGCTTTAGCTTCATTCAGCGACTTCGCCACGACCAACGCGATCGGCTGTCCATTGTAATGAACTTCCGTATCCTGCAGCAGACTCAGGTTCCTTCGCGCGGGTGGTTGGGGAGTTCCCGGATTTAGCTTCAGCGCGTTGAAGGGTGTAAGAATTGCGATCACACCTGGCGCCCGATCCGCCGTCGTACGGTTGATCGACACGATATTTCCACTTGGAATTGTGGACTGCACGATGAAGGCATAGGCCAGGTCGGCCATGGGAAACGGGCCGGAGAACTCAGCGGCATATTTGATTTTGCCTGTGACTTTCGCGATGCCTTCAAATCGATGACCGAGCTGCCTCGATAGTTTGGAGATTGTTTCGGTTGTCTGCATCATGCCTCACCGCCTTCGATCGCGCCCCGTGACGCAAGCGTCAGTGCTCGCACGACGCTCTGTTTCGCCAGTTCGATCTTGAAAGTGTTATGTGCGTACCCATGCGCGCCACGGAGCAGAATCTCCGCCGCCTGCCGAAAGCCGTCGGGCGTCGGCGTCTTTCCCTGGAGAACATCTTCAGCCTCAGTCATCCGCCAGGGCTTCAATGCCACCCCTCCCAAGGCGAGACCGGCGGACGCTATCCGCCCGCTCGTGATCTCAAGGCCGGCGGCAACTGAAATGAGAGCAAAGGCGTAGCTGTTTCGGTCGCGAGCTTTCAGGTAGTAGGCATTGCGGCTGAACTTTGCCGGCGGCAACGTCACGGCGACTATCAATTCGCCGGGCCTCAAAGCGGTTTCGATCGAGGGCGTCGAACCCGGCAATCGGTGAAACTCGGAGAAGGGAATGGTTCGCTTACCTTTGGGATTTTCAACTTCGACACTTGCGTCAAGAGCTGCCAGTGCGACGCACATATCGGACGGGTGTGTGGCGATGCAACTCTCGCTGCTCTTTGGACCCTTGTCTGTCTGACCGAGAATCGCATGGATGCGGTTATAACCTTGAATCGCCGCGCATCCTGAGCCGGGCGCTCGCTTATTGCAAGCCGGGAAGCTGACATCGTTGAAGTAGTAGCAACGGGTCCGTTGCAGAAGATTACCGCCGGTAGTTGCCATATTCCGAAGTTGAGGCGAAGCCCCACTCAACAAGGCCTGTGAAAGCAGCGGATACTGCGACTTGATGGCGGGATGATTCGCGAGATCGGAGTTTCGCACCATTGCTCCAATTCTGGTACTGCCATCAGGGCTCGTCGTAATCTGAGCCAAATCCAAATGATTGATGTCGATAAGAATCGCTGGCTTCTCGACGCCATATTTCATCAGGTCGATGAGGTTGGTTCCACCGGCCAGGAACTTCGCGCCATGCGTTGATCCGGTACGGAGGGCGTCGGCGGAAGCTGATGCTCGTTCATAATTGAAGGAGTTCATGCCGATTTACCTCTCACCACAGAGCGTACCGCGGCCACAATATTGGGATAGGCGCCGCAGCGGCAGATATTACCACTCATCCGTTCCCGAATCTCGTCGTCTGTCAATTCAGGATGGTCCAACTTGCCCGTATGGAGGCTGACGATAGAGAGCGCTCCACGTTTGTGTTCTTCGACCGCCGCAACGGCCGAACAGATTTGTCCGGGCGTGCAATATCCGCACTGATACCCATCATGCTCCAGGAAGGCCGCCTGCATCGGATGCAGTTCATTGATGTCCTTAGGGTCAGGCGTTTGCGCCAAGCCCTCGATCGTTGTAATCTCCGCGCCTTCGGCTGCAAACGCCAGTGTCAGACACGAATTGATCCGACGTCCGTTCATCAACACGGTGCAGGCGCCGCACTGGCCATGATCGCATCCCTTCTTGCTCCCCGTCAGGTCGAGGTGTTCGCGAAGAACATCGAGCAGAGAAGTCCGGCTATCCAGCGAAAGCGAGCGCGGAGAGCCGTTCACCGATAGGGTAACGGTGCGAACTACGGCAGGTGCAGCATCGTTTGCGTTGCCTGTTTCAGGCAGACCGAGCGCCATGGCTGCTGAAAAGGCGCCGGCTGTTTGCATGAATGTTCGTCTATTCAACTCGAAATGGAGACCGTGCTTTTCAAGTTCTCGTTCTTCCTGCTCGAATTCTTTTGGCTCGGGCTTGTTCAGAGATGGGTCATTCATAGGAGATGCTCCGGAACTCGCTGATAAACGTTGGATGCGCCTCGGGGAAAAGGGGAATATTCACACTCAGTTTTTGTCGCGGAGCCAAATCAGCGGCACCTCATCCTCGCAGTTTCCTGTTGACATCCACGATCCTCGCCTGCGATAGTGTCTCCCGTAGCGGCAGAGATCATCGAGGGCCGCCCCGATTCGCGTTTGTTTCTCAAACGCGCCAGGGGCGGCCCTTTCGTTTGTCTACAACTGCCTTCGGCCCAACTCACTAAAGCGCATCCCGAGGATTCGATGGACTCCACTTTCTCTCGCAACAGCACGGCTACGATCCACGAGGCATCTGGGGTCCTCGGAACCGACGAAGACTTCTCCTTCCTAGGACGTATCGGCATCCCGAGAACGCTCGCGTGGGGCTTCGTTGGGCTGCTGCTCTTCATGATCGGCGATGGTGTCGAGTCCGGCTTCCTCTCGCCTTACCTTCATGATCGCGGCCTCAGCGAAAAAGCTGTCGCTGGCGTCTTCACCATCTACGGGCTCTTCGTCGCCGTCGCCGGCTGGCTTTCCGGCGCGCTCTCCGACGTCTGGGGGCCGCGCCGCGTCATCATGATCGGCCTCGGCATCTGGCTCGTCATGCAAACGCTCTTTCTTACCATCGGCCTGGCCCATGCCAGCCTGCCCATGATCCTTCTTACTTACGGCGTTCGTGGCCTCGGCTATCCACTCTTCGCTTTCGGCTTCCTGGTCTGGATCACCGTTGCGGCCCCACGCAAACGCATGGCCTCAGCCATGGGCTGGTTCTGGTTCGCTTTCACCGGAGGCCTTCCCACACTTGGCTCTCTGCTGGCCAGCTTCACCATCCCGCGCGTCGGCTTTATGGCGACGCTGTGGCTCTCCGCTGTACTCGTTCTTCTCGGCGGAATTATTCTGCTCGTCGGCGTCAAAGAGCCTCGCGGGCGCACTCGGCTTGTTGCTGCTAAAGAAAATCCCGTGCAGGCGCTCTTCTACAGCATCGCCATTGCCTGGAAGCAGCCCAAGGTCGGCATCGCCTGCATCGTCCGCGCCATCAATACCGCGCCCGAGTTCGGCTTCCTGATCTTCCTGCCTGCTTTCTTCACCCAGGTCATCGGCTTCTCTATGGTCGTTTGGCTGCGCTTGCTCAGCGCCATCTTCCTGTCCAACATCATCTGGAACCTGCTCTTCGGTCTCATCGGCGACAAGTTTGGCTGGCGTCGCACCATCGCGTGGTTCGGCGGCTTTGGCTGTACACTCTCTACGCTCGCGCTCTACTACCTGCCAAAAATGCACCACAGTCTTCCTCTCGCGATTGCCGTTGGCGCGCTCTATGGCTGCACCCTGGCCGGATACGTTCCACTCTCCGCGCTTACCCCTGCTCTCGCTCCAGCGCATAAAGGCGCATCGCTTGCGCTGCTCAGCCTCGGCGCGGGAGCCAGTGTGTGGCTCGGGCCCGCTGTAGTCGGCGTGCTGCTCATTCCGATCGGCGTGCAGGGAGTCATGTGGGTTTTCGCCGGCATGTACCTGCTTAGCGGCATCCTCGCCCTCACGCTCACCACCGGCCAGCCCCAGGGAGAGGAGGTTCCCACACATGGCGTGGCTGTGCATTGATGCTGGGACTTCGGTCATCAAGTCCGTTGTCTTCTCCGACTCAGGCCGCGAGCTCGCCACCGCCCGTGCCAGCGTAGCTGTGCTGCGCCCGCACCCCGAGTACGCCGAGCAGAATATGCGCGACGTCTGGCAGGCTGTTTGCGACACCGCCCGCCGCGCCATCGCCGACTCCGGTGAGACCATCCATGCCATCGCTACTACCGCCCAGGGAGACGGTGCCTGGCTGGTCGACGGCAGTCACCAGCCCGTCGCCAATGCCATCCTCTGGAATGATGGCCGCGCCGTTTCCATCGTCAACGAGTGGCACGCCGCCGGCACACTCGACGAAGCCGCGAAGATCAGCGGCTCGCTTGCTTACCCCGGCCTTCCCTGCAGCATCTGGCGCTGGCTTGACCAACAGCAGCCCAAAATACTTTCACATGCTGCAGCCTCCCTCACCTGCAACGGCTGGCTCTTTCTCAATCTCACCGGCCGCCTCTCCGCCAATCTCTCCGACGCCTCCAATCCTTTCTGCGATGTGCGCTGCCGCGCCTACTCGCATGATCTTCTCCGACTCTATGGTGTCGAAGCCTACGCGCATCTGTTGCCGCCCATCCGGTCATCCGCCGAACCTGCACGCCTGTTGGCTGCGGTAGCCGCTGTCCTCGGCGTTCCCCCCAATATCCCCGTCGTCATGGCGCCCTACGATATCGTCGCTACTGCGTGGGGCGGAGGAGCCATCGCCACCGGCCAAGCCTGCGTCATCCTTGGTACAACGATCTGCGCCGAGGTCATCAGCGCCACCTTCGACACCGCTTCTGCTGGAACTACCATCGCGCTCGAAGATGGCAACCTCCTGCGCGCCATGCCCACGCTCACCGGCTGCGAAGCCCTCGCTTGGGCCGCGGACCGCCTCAAGCTTCCGTCCATCGAGGCCCTGGGCGAGCTCGCCGCTACCGCTCCACTCGGCTCCGGCGATCTTCTTTTCCTCCCGTATCTGTCTCCCGCTGGCGAGCGCTCGCCGTTCCTCAATCCACATGCCCGCGCCAGCTTCCACGGACTCTCGCTTGCGCACGACGGCAGTCACCTCGCTCGTGCGGTCTATGAAGGCCTCAGCTTCGTCATCCGCGAGTGCCTCAACGCCGCAAGCTCCACCCCGGTTTCGGAAATTCGCGTTTGTGGCGGCGGCGCGCGCAGCACTTTTTGGTGCCGCATGATTGCCGACGTCACCAACTGCGACGTCATCCGCCCCGCAGCGGAAGAACTTGGAGCCCGCGGAGCGTTCCTCTGTGGCCGCACTCAACTTCGCGAAATGCCCACGCTGCAAGCCGCGTTCGACGGCCTGGCATCTGCAGCAGCGCCAGACGAACGCTTCACTCCCAACGCCGCCAACTACCATCTCTATACAGCAAACTTCGCCCGCTTTCTCATAGCTCGCGAGCAGGCTGCGCTCTCATGGTCGCCTTCGCGGATGGCCGCCAAACGGAGCCTGCATGAGTAGCCCCCTCTGGCTTGGTATCGACCTCGGCACTCAGAGTGTCCGCGCCATTGCCGTCGACAACGCTGGTCGCATCCTTGCACAGGCCTCCGCGCCTCTTACCAGCCATCGCGATGGACCCCGTCACACACAGTTGTCCGAGGAGTGGTGGTCTGCCGTCTGCGCCTGCTGCCTTGCCGTCACGCGCGAGCTCGATGGCCGCCCCATCACCGCCCTCAGCATCGACGCTACCTCCGGCACCATTCTCCTCCTCGACAACAATCTCCAGCCCACCACCGAAGCGCTGATGTATGACGACGCCCGAGCCTCTGTCGAGTCCGATGACATCAACGCCGCAGGCGAATCCTTCTGGCAGCAGATGGGTTACCGCACGCAACGTTCCTGGGCGCTCCCCAAACTCCTCTGGCTCCAGCGCAACCAACCGCAATTGCTGCGCGACGCTCAACTTGTCCATCAGAACGACTTCATCCACGCTCGCCTCGCAGGCCAACTCCTCCCCACCGACTCCAGCCACGCTCTCAAAACCGGCTACGACCTTGTCCACAACCACTGGCCGCACGTGCTCTTCGACCACCTGCAACTTCCAGCCACGCTCTTCCCCACGGTAAGCGCTCCGGGCCAGATCCTGGGCGAAATCATTCCTGCGGCAGCCGCTGCCACCGGTCTTCCTTCCGGCTGCCTCATCATTTCCGGCATGACCGACGGCTGTGCCTCACAGATTGCCGCTGGAGCCATCGCGCACGGCCAGTGGAACTCCGTCATCGGCACCACGCTTGTTCTCAAGGGCGCCAGCCGCGATCGCGTTCTCGATCCTCTTGGCGTCGTCTATTCCCACCGTTCGCCCAGCGGCCTCTGGCTCCCCGGCGGAGCCTCAAGCGTGGGCGCGGGCATGATCACGAAGCTCTTTCCCTCTGCGGATCTCGATGCGATGAATGAAGCCGCTACAGCTCTCGGTATTCCCAAATCCGTCATGTATCCCCTCGCCGGTCAGGGCGAACGCTTTCCCTTTTCCGCTCCCGAAGCCCACGCCTTTACCCTGGGCTCCCCATCGACCGCCGTCGAAGAATACGCCGCTCTCCTTACCGGAGTCGCCTGCATCGAGCGCCTATGCTTCGACTATCTCTCTCAACTCGGCGCACCCGCCTCCGGCCAACTCTCCATCACCGGCGGCGCTACCCGCAGCGCCTTCTGGAACCAGTTGCGCGCGGATATTCTGCAGCGTCCGCTACGCATCCCCTCGAGCACTGAAGCCGCGTTCGGCGCCGCGATTCTCGCCGCTTCGCACGCATCGTCCCTCGAAGAATCCGTACAGTCGATGGTCCACCTCCGCGAGACCATCCAGCCGCGCCCTTATCTCGCCGGCGCCTTCGACGCGCTCTATCACCAGCTCATCGAAGCGCTTCATCAACGGGGCTGGCTTCCACAATCCATCACTGCTGGAGGCACTGTATGAGCCACCTCTTCCTCGTTCGACACGGCGAAACCATCTGGCACGCCGAGAATCGTTATGCCGGCTCGACCGACATCGCCCTGACGTCGAAAGGCGAGCAACAAGCCCTCATCCTCCGCGACTGGGCTCTCAACGCGCGGCTCACGCATCTTTATGCTTCCACCATGCGCCGTGCCATCGCCACTGCCACTCCCGCAGCGCTGGCCACCGGCCTCCCGCTCTGTACTGACGCGCGCCTCCGCGAAATCAGCTTCGGCCGAGGCGAAGGCCTCACCTCCGCCGAGATGAAAGCCCAATTCCCGGCTGAGCACGCTGCTTTTCTTCGCGATCCAGCCACGTACTTCCTTCCAGGCGGCGAACCACCCGCCGAAGCGGTCCAACGCGCTCGCACTGCGCTCAATGAAATCGGCGACGAAGCCGGCCCCGGGGCACGCGTCCTTGTCGTCGCCCACAACACCCTCATCCGCCTTCTGCTCTGCGACCTGCTCGGCATTCCGCTTGCACGTTATCGCGAGCTCTTCCCAAGGCTCAACAATACCGCGCTTACTGAAATCGAACTCACGCCTGAAAGCGCCAGCCTGCTTTCCTTCAATGTCCCTTTATAGTGATTCTTTTCGGAGCCCAGCGAACCATGCAGATCACGCACAAGATTCTCACCATCGGCGATCACTTCCTCCTGCCAGGCATCATGAAGTCCAGCCTGATTCGCGTTCTTCCGTCCGGTCTCAACTTCACCGAAGCCACCACGCCTTTCCCGCTCAAGCCTTTCGAGAACATCGGCGAAGTCCGCGAGGCGTCAGGCTCAGAAGATGACATGATCGAGCATCTCCGCGGTATCGAGATCTGTGTTGCCCACCACGCGCCCTTCACCAAGCGCGTACTTGATTCCAGTTCCGATCTCAAGCTCGTCGTCATCTGCCGCGGCGGTCCGGTCAACGTCAACCTTGACGCCGCCACTGCAAAGAACATCACGATCTGCAATGCTCCCGGCCGCAATGCTGCCGCCACTGCGGAACACGCCGTCGCCATGCTGCTCGCCACACTGCGCGGCGTCCCCGCTGCGGATGCTGCCATGCGTCGCGGCCACTGGAAAGGCGACTACACATACTCGAGCGCTCCCTTCGAGCTCGAATCCGCCACTGTCGGCCTGGTCGGCTACGGCGCCATCGGCCGCATCGTTGCGCGCGTCCTCAAAGGCTTCGGCTCAACTGTCCTCACCTATGATCCCTTCGCGACGATCGACTCCGAAGAAGGCGTCGAGCAGGTCTCACTCGACGAACTTCTTCAGCGCTCGAACGCCATCTCGCTTCATGCCCGGGAAACTCCCGAGTCGCGCGGCATGATCGGCGCAAAGCAAATCGCGCAGATGCCCAGGGGTTCTGTGCTGGTCAACTGCGCTCGCGGCAGTCTGCTCGACTACAACGCTCTTTACGACGCTCTCGTCGACGGTCATCTCTACGCCGCCGCAGCCGACGTCTTCGACCAGGAGCCTCTCCCCGCTGACTACCCGCTGCTAGAACTCCCCAATTTCGCCATGACCCCGCATATCGCCGGCGGCACCAGGCAAGCTGCCCACAAAGCGGCCGACATCGCCGCCGGCGAAGTCCTCCGCTTTCTCAGCCACCAACCTCTCCGCCACTGCGCCAACCCCGCAGTCCTTGCCGGAAATGTTTAGTACTCATTCACACCGTGAGGACAAAACCCGGTCATTTCGGTCGAAGCGAGACCGCAAGCTAAATGACCCACATTCTGCTATTGCTCACCGAAACTGAGTTCACCCCGGCAGCGAGTAACGACTCAATTTCTTGTACGGTCTCAATTAACCCACCCGCGATGATATGCAGATTCGCGTGTACCTCGCGAAACTTCGGCAGCACCCGCGGGGCGACCGGTGCGGGCAAGATCTCAATCGCATCCGGCAGAAACTGCGCCAGCGAACGCACCGTCGCCTGCACTGCTGCCGAATCGATCGCAAAGGTCCGCTGCACTGTAATCAAGTCCAGCGCCTTCGCTGCACGCAACGTATCCGAACGGGTCGATACGACTCCCGCCACGTTGTGCGCCGCCAAAAACTCCACCGCGTGCTTGTCGCGCGAAAGCCCGTCGATAAAGTCGATGTTCACCAGGCAAACCTTACCCGCATCCCTTGTCTGCGCTAGCATATCCGGCAGCGACAACGGATCGCCCGTCAACAAATAGATTGTTCGCGTGGGAGCCTTCAACGCCACTGCCAACGCCTGCTGCGTATTGACCGCAGCGATAATCGTCGACTCCGCCACTTGGTTCCACAACTTGGCCGCTATCTCCATCTGCCGTGGCGCCACATCCTCTTCGTCCCGCGAATAGTAAGTTCCCATGCGTGTGGTCTGCGGCTTCTGCATTAAACCCAAGATTCCCATCTCCTCGCGCCTCGTCCGCATTTTGAAATGAAGCGATCGGACTGGATGCTTCCCGCATTCTACGCGTCCCCAGTGAACTCCGTTCCATGTCACCGTTGCCCACTGGTATGCGATAGATCGAAGCTACTCAATCAAAGGCTTTCCATTGCCGAGTCATCGATCCTCGTCCCCGTGAATGTCTCACGGCAGACCCACCTGTTGTGTTCGAGATTCGACTTTCAGCATTCCGACAAATAGATTGCCTATTACAGCCACTGCCGGACGTGTTGAGCGAATACAGATAGCGCCGGATAGCGGCAAATGCATCCATCAATAACTTTTACAAGGCACATCATTCGATACGCAATGCGCGTACTGGGTCGATAGAGGCCGCGCGGCGCGCCGGAATGAGGCCGGCAATGGCGGCCGTAAGCACCAACACCCCAACAGCAATGGCCATCACCGGCACATTCACGCTGGTGATCTCGTAAAGCTGCGACTTGACGTAGCGCACGCAGAAGATTGCTACCGGGATACCAATAGCGAGACCGGCCATGGCCTGCAGCATGGCCCCGCGCATGACGGTTCCGATGACCTGGCTGCGCGCCGCTCCCAGGGCCATGCGGATACCGATCTCCGGTGTGCGGCGGACCACGGTGTAGGCTGTGACACCGTAAAGGCCGATAGCTGCGAGCAGCAAGGCAAGCAGGCCAAACAGGGATGTGAGACGCGCGATGAGGCGCTCCTCGGTGAACCGGTCGTCTATCTGCTGCTGAAAGGTCTGGAACTTTACGATCGTGAGGTTGGGATTGATGCTCGCCAAGGTATCGCTCACTTTCTTTTCAAACCCGGCGATGGGGCGAGCTGTCTGGATGACCAGTGCGCCCGCATACATGGACTGGTCTTTGTCGAGATGGTCGTTGGGATCGTTGGCGCTGCCGGCACGTTGCGTGAGCGGCAAAAAGTACATCGCATGGTCTTTCCAGTAGACGCTGGTGTAGGTGGTGTCTTCCACCACGCCGACGATCTCATGCGCTCCATCCATCCCGGCATTATTAGGGCCGGAGAAACCAAAATGATGGCCGATGGGGTTGCGTTTGCCGAAGAACTGCTTGACGAACTCTTGATTGACGATGGCGACGGGCGCTGCATTCATCGTGTCCTGTAACTTGAAGCCGCGGCCCATGACAAGATGGGTACCGACGGAGTCGAAGTACTCCGGAGTGCCCTTCACCCAGGATGCGCCCTTGTTGAGGTCTGGCTCGCCTTGAATCTTTACGCCAGATCCCCAATTGTTCGCCTCCATTGGGGTGTAAGTGGAAAGGCCGACTTTGAGAACGCCGGGAATCGAGTGAAATTGATCGACGATGGTCTGGTAGAGAGGCTCGACCTCTGTGTTCTTGTAACCCGCTGCCTGAGGATTGATGTGGATGATGTAGCGGTTCGTTGTATCCAGTTTCATGTCCACGTTCTCGGCCTTGTTGAGGCTCTGCGCAAAGAGGCCCGCGGCAACCAGCAGCACAAGCGAGAGCGCCGCCTGCAGGACAACGAGTGCGCGCTGTAGGAAGGAAGCTCCATGCGCGGTGGTACGTGCGTTGGAGCGTAGAGCCTCAGCCGGCTGTGTGCGTGCAGCCATCAGCGCTGGCGCAAGACCAAACAGAATGCCTGTAACAAGCGAGAGCGCAAACGAAAAGCCGATGACCAGCGGGGAAGGTGAAGCCGAGACCGGCATGTTGTGCTGATCGGGAAAGGCGAGTGCCAGCAGCGCGTGCGCTCCGAGGTAGGAGACGGCCAGACCGAGCAGGCCGCCCATGCCCGAAAGCAGAACGCTTTCCGTAAGAAGCTGGCGCACAATACGGCTACGCTGTGCACCGAGTGCTGCGCGGATGCAAAGCTCCGCACGGCGGCTCATGCCGCGCACCAGCAGCAGATTGGCGATATTGGCGCAGGCGACCAGGAGCACCATCGCGGCAATCCATTGCAACAGCTGCAGGTGATCCTTGTAACCCTCCTGCATGTTCTGGATACCGCCGCCGCCAGGGGCGAGCACCACATGGGTGAGGGGAAGAACCTTCTTGGCGCGCGGATCGGCAAATGTCTTGAGCGGCGCAAACTGCTGCTTGAGCAACGTGCTGGCCTTTGCCTGGAGATTGGGGATGGAAGTTCCCGGCTTGATACGGCCGATGATGTAAGCCCACTGAGAGTCGGGCTCATTGAAGTACGGTGCGCCAATAACTTGATCCATCAAATTCATGGGAAGGAAGTACTTGGGAGGATTGGTATCGATGCGGTCTCCGTAGAATCCCTTCGGCGCAATACCGATGATTGTGGCCGACTTGGTATTGATGTAAAATGAGCTTCCCACAACGCTCGGATCGCCTGCATAATCCTGCTGCCATGCGTCATAGCTCATCACAGCGGTAACAGGCGCGCCCTTCTGGTCGTCGCTATCGACCAGGAGGCGGCCCGCTGCGGGTGAAAGACCAAAGACACGGAAGTAGTTGCCGGAAACGAAGGTTCCCATCACGGACTTCGCCGCAGTCTGGTTCCCAGCGCGGCGAACCGTGATAGGCCGCCAGGCGTAGCCGGACTCCATTGCGGCCAACTCTTCGAATTCCGGCATGCTCCTCTTGAACATGTAATAGGTGTCTGTGGCAAAGAGCGAATAGTCCCCCTTGTCGTTCCAGCCGCCGTTCACACAGCAATCGTCCTTATCGCCGATGCGGATAAGGGTTTTTGGATCTACCACCGGCAGGTTATGGAGCAGGATGGCATTGACCAGCGTGAAGATGGCGGAGTTAGCGCCGATGCCGAGTGCGAGCGTGAGCAGCACGGTCACGGTAAACCCCGGCGTCTTCCGCAGTTGGCGGAATGCATACCCTAGATCCTGTAGCAGAATTCTCATTACCCCAACCTCCACATACACGTCGGCTTATACGCATTAAAAGCATTTTAAGTGCCACAAAAATGCTGGATTCGCTGCTTAATTCAAACAGGTTAGCAATTTTGGGATTGCCAGCCTGCGTTCACAATCGACAGGGAGTGTCCAAAATCGGACATTTTGCGATTTACGACATTCTGCGCTCGGTTCCAAATGCGAACCGCATACAATCCAATCCCGATCCCGAGGCGCTCTGGCTTTAGATTGTCCGGATCAACCTCTGGAGCCAATGCATTGAAAAGATGAGAGAAGCGCTAACGCCGCCAAGGCAGCTAAACGGGGAAGGTCCAGCACCACCGCCACGCGACCGATGGCGTATACCGAGGGCCACGGGATCTGAGGTGTGAAACCTTTCGACAGCAAGGAGTTTAAGAGCGCAATCTGGCAGATAGTCGATTTCTGGAAGAACCTTGCAGTACTTCCTCATAAAGCAACAGCCCTGTGAATCTGTACACTTGCGTCTGCGTCAGGACTGCCAGCCTCCGCCGAGTGCTCCGTAGAGTTGTACGATCGTGAGTGCCTCGCCCTGTTGTGCTGCCACCAGATTCAACTGAGCCTGAAACAGGTTGGAATCTGTCGTGAGCACTTCCAGGTATCCGGTTGCTCCATGCTCGTAGCGAATGCGCGCAAGACGGGTAGCATCCTGTGCCGCAGCTACCAGCTTTTCCTGCTGCTCACGATAGGCGTGTTGCTTGTCGAGGGCGATCAATGCGTTCGAAACATCACGGAAGGCTCCGGCGATCGTCTTTTGATAGCTCAGCACCATCTCCTTCTTGGTCTCTTCCGAGAGCTGCAGTTGCCCGCGAAGCTTGCCACCTTCAAAGAGCGGCTGCGCCAATGAGCCAATGCCATAGATGGTTTTGCCCGCGGGATCGAAGATGCTCGACAGACTGTCTCCACCTACGCCGCCAGATGCGCTGATCGAAAGGCTGGGAAAGAACTGTGCGCGGGCGACGCCGATCTGCGCATTGGCAGCGATGAGTGTCGCTTCCGCCTGCTGGATATCCGGCCTGCGCTCGAGAAGCTGCGAGGGTAAACCTGTTGGAAGGTTCTGCGGGGGAGGTGTAAGCGCATTGGGATCCGTGTGCCTGATCGGTCCGGGATTCTCTCCAAGCAGTAAAGCGATCGCATTTTCCTGCTGCTGTATCTGTTGCTCAAGCTGAGGGATCTCCGACGTCGCAGCGTAGAGCAACTGCTCCGCTTGGCGAACGTCAGATAATGGTACTGATCCACCGCTTTCAAGAGTTTTGGTGAGATCGACTGAATCCTGGCGGACTTTCAGTGTTTGCTTAGTAATTTCGAGTTCGCGATCGAGCGCGCGGATCTGCAGGTAGCTTGTTGCGATCTGCTGCACAAGCGTCAAGCGAACCGCACGCTGGGCCCAGGTCTGCGCCAGCAACTGTGCACGGGCAGCCTCAGTTTGTTTGCGATACTGACCCCAGAAATCAGGCGTCCATGCAGCCGATAAATTGAACGATCCATCGACCAGCGGGCTGCCGATCTGAGTGCCCAGGGAAGATGGCAATGTTGCGCCAATACCTGTACCGCCCAGGCTGATGGTAGGGAACTGCTGCGAGCGGGTGATCTTGACTTGAGCCTGCTGCTCGAGGATATGTTGTGCCGCGATGCGTAAATCGTAGTTGTTGGTGAGAGCCTTGCGGATCAACTCCTGTAGCTCAGGCTCCTGGTAAACCGCCGCCCATTGTTCGTCGCCAAGCGAACCCTTGGCATCAGAAGAAATAGCCGCTTCATCCGCACCGCGAAATGTAGGCGGGGCGGTGTATTGGGGGCGCGTATATTTAGGACCTACATTGCAGCCTGCGAGAAGACCGGCCGCGACCAGAGCTGCGCTCAAGGAACTCAATCGTGCAAGGTTAGGATGGCGAATCATGCCTGACCTCCTTCTGTCTGGGCATTGGTAGTGACTGACTGTTCGTCAAATTCGTCCTCTACGACGGGCGGCAGTTTGGATTTTGGTATGCAATCCATCGTTGTGCCCTTGCCGCCTCTGACAAAGCGGTGCGAAAGATACTCGACAACTGCAAAGGTCACGGGAATGAAGATGAGACCGATGGCTGTGGAAAGAGTCATTCCGCCAACCACGACCGTGCCCAGGATGCGACGGGACGCAGCGCCTGAGCCGGTCGCGACCCAGAGCGGCAGGCAGCCTACGATGAAGGCTAATGCGGTCATGACGATCGGACGGAAGCGGAGCCGCGCGGCATTGAGCGCAGACTCGCAGATGCTCTGGCCGCTCTCGTAATTTGTCTTGGCAAACTCGACGATCAGGATGGCGTTCTTAGCCGAGAGACCGATGAGCATAACCAACCCGATGGTTGCGAAGATGTCATTTTCCAGCGATCGGATGTGCAATGCGATGTACGCACCGAGGATTGCGACGGGCGTGCTAAGCAGCACACTGAAAGGCAGCGTCCAGCTTTCGTAAAGTGCGGCGAGAATGAGGAAGACAAAGAGGAGTGAAAGTCCAAAGACAGCCCAGGCGGGAATGCCTTTCTCTGCCTGCTGTTCCTGGAAGGACATGCCTGAATAATCGAAGCCGGCGCCTGCGGGCATGGTCTGATGGAAGACTTCTTCGAGAGCTTTCCTGACCTGCCCCGAGCTATATCCAGGAGCACCGGTAACGTTGATTTGGGCAGCGTTGAATTCATTGAAACGGAAGATGAATTCGGGCCCTGTGATCTGGCTTACTTTGACCAGAGAGCCGAGCGGGACTTGGCTGCCGTTGGCGCTGCGTACGTAGAACTGATTAATGTTCGCAATATTGGTGCGCGAAGATCCTTCCGCCTCCACGTATGTCTGCCATTGCCGTCCAAAGCGGTTGAAGTAGTTAACCAGGTATCCGCCCATGAAGGTCTGCATGGTTGTGTAGATATTGTTCAGATCGACCTGCTGCTGCAGCGCTTTTTCTCGATCGACATCCGCATACAGCTGCGGCACGGCCGGCTGGTATGAAGGAATGGCCGCGGCAATCTCAGGCCGCTTGGAGAGCGCGCCGAGGAAACCAAAGACATTCTTGGTCAGCGTTGTGGGGTCGTCGATGCCGGAGCGATCTTCAAGCACCATGGTTACACCGCCGGATGTTCCCAGGCCGGGAATGGAGGGAGGTGGGAAGGCAAAGGCGATGCCGTCGGGATTTCCGGCGAGTTGCTTCTGCAGGTTGGCTTGGATGTATTCAAGCTGCTCCTGCTTGCTCTTGCGGACTTCCCATGGCTTGAGGGCTACGAAGAAAAAGCCGGAGTTGGTGCTCTGCACCTGAGTCAAGAGTGAGAAGTTGGTGACGGCAATGACGCCTTCGACGCCCGGAGTTTTGAGCAGAGCCGCGGTGATCTTCTGCTGTGCGGCATCGGTGCGCTGAGCGGAGGCCCCGTCCGGCAGCTGCAGAGCGAGGAACATGTAGCCCTGATCCTCCGTCGGGATGAATCCGCCTGGGAGTGTGCCGCCAAGCCAGACGGCAATGGCGCCGATGAGGATGAGGCCCAGCATGGCAAAGGCGGATTTATGAATCAGCACGTTCGAGGTGTGAACGAAGCTCTCCGTGGTGCGTCCGAAATACTTGTTGAAGAGACCGAAGCCTCTGCCGAGCAGGCCCTTTTTACGGCCCTTCTGCCGTGGCTTGAGCAGCACAGAGGCCAGCGCCGGCGAAAGAGTGAGGGCGTTGAAGGCCGAGATCAGTACTGAGATCGCGATTGTGACTGCGAACTGCTGGTAGAGCCGGCCCGTAATGCCGGGAATCGCGGCGGTTGGGATGAAGACGGCGGCGAGGATGAGGGCGATGGCGACAACCGGACCGCCCACTTCGGACATAGCTTTTTCCGTGGCGGACTTGGGATCCATGCCCTCGTCGATGTGGTGCTCCACGGCTTCAACCACGATGATGGCGTCATCGACAACGAGACCGATAGCCAGCACCAGCCCGAACAGAGAGAGCGTATTGATGGAGAAGCCCAGCGCCGGGAAGATGATGAAGGTTCCGATGAGCGACACTGGCACCGCTAGCAACGGGATGAGCGTGGCGCGCCAGCCCTGAAGGAAGATGAAGACGACGATGACCACCAAGGCAAGCGCTTCAAGCAGCGTGTATACAATCTCGCGGATGCCGGCGGTGACAGCCTTGGTTGTATCCAGAGGTACGTCGTAGGAGATGCTCGGCGGAAATGTCGCTGAGAGCTCTTTCATGCGCGCGCGGACTGCGGCCGCAGTCTGTACCGCATTCGAGCCGGGAAGCTGATAGATAGCCATCACGCCGGAGGGCGCTTGATTGAAGCGGCCGGAGAGACCATAGGCCTGATCGCCTAGTTCAATACGGGCGACATCCCGCAGATGCACGATCGATCCATCGGGATTGGCGCGCAAGATGATGTTGCCGAACTCTTCCGGCTTGACCAATCGTCCCTGTGTACGAACCGTATACGTGAACTGCTGGCCCTTGGGGATGGGCTCGCCGCCGATCTGGCCTGCAGGGTTCACATTGTTCTGCGTCTGTATCGCGGAGATGACTTCCGTCGCGGTGATGCCAAGCTTTGCCAGCTTGTCCGGCTGCACCCACACGCGCAGCGCATACTGGCCGCCAAAGGTCTGCACGCGTGAAACGCCCTTCACTCGGGCGATCTGATCCTGGAGATTGATGATGGCGTAGTTGGTCAGAAAGTCCTGACTCAGCTTGCCGCCAGGTGAATTGACAGCCACCAACATGAGAGGCGAAGTCAACGCCTTCTGCACCGTAAGGCCCGCAGTCGTTACCTGCGCTGGCAATTGCGACTGCGCCTGGTCGACGCGCAGCTGAGCGAGCACCTGATCGATATTCGGATTGGTCGTAACATCGAAGTCGACAAAGAGTTGGACGACGCCATTGTTGGCGCTGACCGAGTCCATGTAAATCATGTTGTCGACACCGTTCATCTGCTGTTCGAGCGGGGTAGAGACGGCTTGGGACACCGTTTTGGCATCAGCGCCCGGATAGGTCGCAGTGACCAGAATCTCAGGTGGAACAATATCCGGATATTGCGAAGTCGGCAGCGTGAGAAGCGTGACAACGCCGATAATCACAGTAAGAATGGCGATAACTATGGCCACGATGGGCCGGCGGATAAAGAATTTGGACATGGCTTACCTCCCCGCCGGCTGGGTCGCTTGCGAAGCAGAAGCGGCCTTCGCCTCTTGCGGGCTTACAGGCGCGCCTTCGCGAAGCTTTTGCACGTTGTCGATGATGACCGTTGCGCCGTCTTCAAGTCCGCTTTCGATGACCCAGTTGGCGCCATACTGCGGGCCAAGTGTCACGTTATTGACATGCGCCTTGTTATCAGCGGTTACGGTGTATACCTGCTGTTGCCCTTGGAGTTCCGTGACTGCAGCCTGAGGGACAAGGATAGCGTTATGACGTACTTCAGTTTCCGCCTTGATGCGGCCGAACTGACCCGGACGCAGGACATTGCCTGGATTGGGAAAAGCGGCGGCGATGCGAATTGCGCCGGTTTGCGAATTCAGCTGACGATCTACAAAGGCAATATGACCCTTGATGGGGTACTCATCGCCGTTTGAAAGTGTAAGCGTCAGAGGAACCTTGGCAGCTCCTTTGAGCAGGTCTCCACCGCCGGTGGAGGCTTGGTGTGTAAGTGCGAGGTATTCGCTATCGCTGATCGAGAAGTAAACCTTGATGGGATTGACCTGGGATACAGAAGTAAGGACCGATTGCGTATTGACCAGGTTGCCAACCTGTGTGGTGGCCTGCCCGGCAATCCCGGAGATGAGGGATCGTACTTGACAAAAGCTGAGATTCAATTGCGCGGTAGCGACGGCGGCCTCCGCGGATTTGACGCTAGCCTCTGCCTGGGCTTTCTGCTGCAGCTCGTTGTCGAGCTGGCTTCGCGCTATGGCATGTGCCTCGACGAGCGGCGTATCGCGTTTTACGTTGATTTCCGCCAGCCCGAGCTGCGCCTTCGCCTGCCCCAGCTGCCCTTCGGCCTGGTCGAGGACTGCCTGAAAGGGCCGCGGATCAATCTCAAACAATACCTGATCCTTGGCTACCTGGGAGCCTTCGCGATAGTTCTGGCGGATAAGGTATCCGGCGGCCTGCGGCTGTATCTGCGCGTTCACATAACCGTCCATGGTGCCGACCCATTCGCCGGTAATGGGAACATCGGCAGGCTCAGCCTTGATGACACTAACTGGCATGGCCGGAGGAGGACCTGGGGCTGCGGCCGCTTCTTTCCTGCAACCTGAGAGCACTCCGGCACCGACCGTCAGCACCCCGGCGGTGACAGCAAGTACCGCTGTGTTGATGGCAATGTTTCCTGCCCGCCGTTTACGCTGCACACTCATGCTCAATCTCCATTTGACCTTGGAATGTTTATGTTCTTGGATCAGGCTTATGCTCTTGAACTGATTGACCTGGCCGCTATACGTAGGCCGTATGTCTCCATACAGATGAACCCGGGATGGTGGCGGATTCACAAATTAGTGTGAAGCCATGCAGGAATTCCCTTCAATTTGTCAACATCGGTACAAAATAATGACAAATCGATAACAAGTTGGATCGACCGGCTCTTCATACTCAGTCCAAAGCGGCATGATGCTTCGAGAAAGACAATTGAGAGACAACCGAATGAAGGCCCATTTACCCCGATATTTTTCTATAGCATCCGTAATATTGTTGATAATGTTCGCCGGGATAGCCCTGTGCCAGACGCCGGGCACGGGTGCGATCTCCGGAATCGTGTACGATCCCGCGCAGCACGTAATTGCCGGCGCAGAAGTACTTGCAGTCAATGAGGCGACCGGTGCCTCGCGCTCCGTGTTGACGACGGCGGAGGGAGCATTCCATCTTCCGCTGCTCTTGCCGGGGAGATACACGGTTACCGTGAAGGCTGCTGGTTTTGCCGAGCAGACAGCCCGCAGCATTCAAGTTACGGTAAGCGAGACCAGTTCGTTGACCCTGACTTTGGCGGTAGCGGCAACAGGGACTAGTGTTCAAGTTGTCTCTGACGCCCAGATGGCACAGGTGGAGAGTTCGACCCTCGGCGGTGTTGTCGACGAAGAGGCCATCCAGGCGCTCCCGCTTTCGAACCGAAACTACACGCAGATTCTGGCACTGTCTCCGGGCGTTGCCGTGGCACTGCCGAACGCGGCGGAGCTGGGCCGTGGCACGCAGAATGTTTCTGCCAATGGCGCAAAGACGGTGGCCAATAATATTCAATTCAACGGAATCGACGCGAACAATGTTGCGCAGAATTCCGCAGCCAACGATGGCGAAGAGGTGGGAACGGGAATCCCATCACCGGATACGATCCAGGAATTCAAAGTACAGACCGCGAATTACGATGCCGCCTACGGGCGCGGTTCAGGCGCGAATGTGGACCTGGTCAGCAAGAGCGGTACCAACCGCCTGCATGGCAGTGCCTGGGAGTTTGTGCGCAATGACATTTTCAATGCGAATGATTTCTTTTTGAAGAATGAAGGCCAGCCAAGACCGACCTTAAAGCAAAACCAGTTTGGAGCGACCTTAGGTGGACCCATCGTTCGAGATCATACCTTCTTCTTCGTGGGTTATCAGGGCCTCACTTCTGTCAATGGTCTTGGCGGCAAGTCGACAGCGCTGTTGCCTTTATTGACCGACGATCGATCGGCAAGTACGCTCGGCGCGCAGTTCTGCCCGGCAAACCATTTGAACAACCAGGGGCAGCCTGCGAATGGATATCTGACACATGCGGGCGGAGTGCAGGTGGCTTGCGACGGTTCGAATATCAATCCGGTAGCACTCGCCATCCTCAATACAAAACTCGCCACCGGGCAGTTTGCCGTGCCGAATCCTCAGATCGCTCTGCCAGTGAACGACCCGGATCAGTTGCCGGTAGGACAGTCGACGTACGCGATTCCCGCTCACTATTCCGAACAGCAGTTTACCGTCAATTTCGATCACACGTTGAACGACAAGAACTCGCTTGCCGAGCGGCTGTTTTATTCACGCGCTCCTACGACAAAACCTTTCTCGTCTTCGGCCGCCAACGTTCCAGGATGGGGAACAGAGGAGCTCGATCGCAATACGATGTTCGTGCTGGCCGATACGCACATCTTCACGCCAAACCTGGTCAACGTCGCTCGCATGGGCTATATGCGGTTCGATGGATTGGCCAGAGTGCAGAACCCGGTTCTGGCTCAGTCAGTAGGAGAGGGAACCCCGACGGGCGTGGTTGGCCCAGCTACCTCCGCACCGGGACTCACGATCGATGGTTTGTTCACGATTGGTGATGCGGGCACGCCGGCTCAATGGCAGGTAACGAACTCATACGTCTGGCAGGACACGGTCTCCTGGACTCGAGGCCGCCATACCATGCGCTATGGCGCGGAAGCAAAGCGTCACCAGGTCGATGTGAATGCCCCGTTTACCAGCGATGGGCTGCTCGATATTCGTACCTTTGACGATTTTCTACTGGGGCAGAGCGCGGATCAGAACGGAAGCCCGATCGGATCGAGCAATGTGACGCAAAGTACGGGCGGATCGGGAATATTTCGCCGGGATGAGCGATACACAGATTTGACTTTCTTTACGCAAGATGACTTCAAGGTGACACCGCGACTCACTATTAATGCCGGCCTGCGTTATGAGTTTTTCGGAGCTCCGTCCGATACGCATGGAAGGCTGGCTAACTTTGATCCATTGATCGCTGATGCATCTGTTCCTGAGACAGGGTCGTACAGCGGATTTATCGTTCCGGCGAACTTTCCAGGGACGTTTCCGCAAGGGGTCATGAAGTCCTCGACGGCAGGTTTGTGGAAAACGCCACGCGCAGATTTCTCCCCCCGCGTGGGCTTCGCCATGCAATTGACACGCACTCCGACGGTGGTGCTGCGCGGAGGCTACGGTATCTACTATGACCGGCATTCAGGTGACTATGCCGAGTCAACGCTGGGGCAGCAGCCATTTTCAACTCTACAGATACTTTCTGATTCGCCCAATGCTGCGGCAACGTTGCAGAGCCCCTTCGCACCGTTGTTGCCACCAACTGCCAGCTATCCAATCTTCATGCCCCGTGTGCCGGGCGGGTTTCCATTCCTGGAAGGATTGTCGCCACGAACCACAGACCCGTACACACATGAGTACAACGTAAATGTGCAATACGCTTTTGGTTCAGACTATCTATTGGAAGTTGGCTATGTGGGAAGCCATTCGCAACATCGGCCTGGTTCTATCGAGTTCAACCAGGCTCTTCTTGCAAGCCCGCAACATCCAATCAACGGAGAGACCACTAACTCTACGAATAATCTCGTTCAGAGGCTACCGTTCGAGGGAGTAAGCCCAGGCTCGCTCAACAGCATTTCTGAATTTATCGCCAACTACAACTCGCTGCAGAGCAGTATTACCAAGCGGCTCAAGCATGGATTTCAATTCCAAGGCAGTTATACATGGTCCAAAAGCCTCGATGAAACCAGCGGATCGGGAGGCGGCATTGTCTTTGAATTATGGTTGCTCACCAATGATCAGAATAATCCGCGGCAGGCTTATGGTTTGACCGATTTCGACCGTTCGCAAAGAGGCGTATTGAACTTTACCTACCAGTCGCCGAAGTTTGGAATGGCGCCGAGGACGGTGCGTAGCATGTTGTCTGACTGGCAGTTCTCCGCAGTCGGTGTAATCCAGTCCGGCAGCCCGATTACTGTCCTGGACGGCAATGCAGGCTCAGTCTATGGCAATTTCGAGAACCGCGCACAGAGTACACGGAGGAATCCTTCGACGCATGGTTCTCTCTTCTCACGAGTGACCGGACACTATCTCGATGCAAATGCGTTTACCCGGGCCCCCGAAGCTCCAAACGGTACGAGCCTTGGCGATCAGGATTTCGGTAGTAGCGGTGTTGGAATTGTGCGTGGACCGGGGCAACACAATATTGACATGGCGGTGGAACGCGTCTTTCCAATTACCGAGTCGAGCAGTGTCCGGTTTCGTGGCGAAAGCTTCAATCTAACCAATACCCCTCAGTTTGCAAATCCAAACAACTTTCTTGGCTATGGCGATCCCACTGCTGCCAATCCAACCGCAAGCGCGTCGTTTGGTCAGATAACCTCTTCCGCGACCAATCCGCGCATCATCCAATTTGCATTGAAAGTGCAGTTCTGATGCCCATGCAGATCTCGTGCCCGAGCCATGACGATCAGTCCACCATGACTGGTGAGACTGAGACGCCGATTACGCATCTGACGGTTGAAGAGATAGAGAACGCCTGTAATGATGCCCGGAAATTGGACTTTACCACGCATCATATTGAAGCTCCCAAGCTTTCGCTACGCAGAATGTTCTACCCGTTGGGATTTCCAACTGAGGTCCGCACAAACTCGGAAGAAGTGTTGCTGCAAGCCGGCGAACTCTGGTCAAAGTTTGACAAGCGATTCGACACTGAACCTATTCGGATCGATGTGCATGTTGTAGACACTCCTTCGGACAAAAGCATGGAATCGATTCCTCTCCCTCCAGAGCATCGTTTTCTGCCGCCGCTCCTGGTTGCCGTTGTCGATCAGAACAATTACAGCATCTCCAACTTTGACCTGGCCGTCACCCAGATTACGATTTCGCGTGCAACAGAAAGGCATTCGAACTATCTGCAATATTTCTTCCTCAACGGCGCGCCCATGTGTCACATCGCCACGCGTTACGCTACTCCAGTGCATGCCGGATGCGTGTCGCTCAATGGGCACGGGGTATTGTTATGCGGCGACTCCGGAGCGGGCAAGTCATCTCTCTCTTACGCCTGCGCCCGTGCCGGCTGGACATACACTACGGACGATTCGGCTCTCGTGCTCAGTAGAGAATCCGAGACAGACGATGGCAGGTTCGTGACGGGGAACTGCCATCAGGTTCGTTTTCGACCATCCGCGGCCGAGTTGTTCCCCGAGATTGAAGGGTTAGACCTCACGCCACGTGCAGCCGGCAAACCGTCGATCGAGTTGCTGACGGCGCCGATGAAGAACATCGTCTGTGCACCGACCGCGCATATCGACTTCCTGGTATTTCTGAATCGGCGTACACCCGGGCCACCTGAGCTAAGGCCATATCGCACCGACGTAGCACGGTATTTCCTGCGCCAGGTCTTATACGGATCACCGAAGTCGCTGGCCACGCAGTATGAGGCTGTGGAACGCCTGCTCACTGCCAGGATATTTGAGTTGAGGTACACAGATCTGAACTGGGCCATCGATCGTCTGGAGACGCTGGTTAGAGAGGGCAGCTAGTGGGAGATCTGTTGGAGATAAGACTGGATCGTAGTTTGAAGCAGGCTCCCGTTGCGTTTTGGCAAAGTCCTCGCGGTTGGCTCACGGAGAAGAAATTGAGCCGCGGATTCTGGGTCTTTTTCACCGCTGCATTCTTCTTCGACTTTGGCTTTGCTGTGTATTTCTTCCTGTTCAATCTTTATTTGCTCGACCTGCATTTCAATGAGCGCGTGATGGGTCTCGTGGGCGGCGCACTGACCTTGGGATCGGTCATCGGAACGCTGCCGGTAGGGCTATTCGCGCGACGAATCGGACTCCGTCCACTCCTGCTCTTCTGCTTTGTTATGGCCCCGTTGATGGGTATCTTGCGCGCGGTCATAATTTGGGAAGCAGCACAGATCGCCCTGGCGTTTCTGGCTGGGCTCGCCATGTGCATCTGGGGAGTTTGTTTCCTGCCTGCCATTGCACGCCTTACTACGGAGAAGAACCGCGCATCTGCCTTTGGTCTTATTTTTTCTGTGAGCATCGGCACCAGTGCGCTGGGGGGACTTGTGTGCGGATATCTTCCGCAGTGGTTGCATGCAGCTGGAATCGTGATGCAAGCCGCAGAGGTCAAGCGCTTGATCCTGATCGTGTCCTGCGTCATCGCTCTCGCGGGAATCATTCCTGTATTTAAACTGCGATTGCCCGTGCAGCCAGATGAGCCGAAATTCCAGAGCAGGGGTTGGCCGCAAGTGTGGCGGCTGCATCCTTTTCTGCTTCGGTTTCTTCCAGCCATGGCATTGTGGACCGCGGTACTGGCTTCATTCACGCCCTTCGCCAATGTGTACTTGTCGCGCGATCTCCGGATTCCACTCTCGAACATAGGGCTGATCTTCTCTATCGCACAGGTCATCCAGTTCTGCATGGGCTTGCTGACTCCGATTGTCTTTCGATGGCTGGGACTGGTGAATGGCATCGTTGCGACCGAGGTGGTGACTGCGGTTGCGATAGGGTGCCTGGCGGGAGCCCGTAATCACGGCCTGGCCATTGCTCTGTATCTAACCTTTTCCGCGAGCCAGTGGATGAGTTCGCCTGGCTTATACAACCTGCTGATGAGTCGGGTGCCAGACAGCGAGCGCAGCACTGCCTCAGCGATGACCATGTTCTGCAATGCTCTTTTGCAGTCCGCGGCGACTGCAATCGCAGGTATTTTGTTCGCGCAGTTTGGGTATCCGCGTGTCCTGGTCGGAATCATGGCGCTGGCCTTGACGGCCGCAGCTCTATTCAAAATGCTGATTACGCCAGCAGACGATCTCGGCCGAAACACACCACCTGCGCACGTATTGGGATGACGACAAAATCGAGTCGGAAAGACAAGGAGAGAGGGTATGAAACTAAGGTGTGCCTTAGCGTTGTTGGCCGGCTTCGCATGTAGTCTCCATGCGGAGTCGCAGCCTGCGCGGCACGTGGAACTCCTCTGTCATCGCACAGCGAACAAAGATGTGCCGGAGAATACACTCGACTCTCTCGAAGAGGCTGCTTTGCTCGGGTGCGACGCGGTTGAGATCGATCTGCGCAAAACGCTGGATGGAAAAATCGTGCTGAACCATGATGGTTTTCTGGAGCGGTTGACTGACGGGGTGGGCGAAACGGAAACCACTTATTATGACGACCTCGAACTACGCGATGCCGGTTCCTGGATGGGAGAACGCTTTGCCCATGCGCACATCGCCCTGTTTGAAGACGCATTGAGGTTGGCCCGGAAGCGCAATATCCGCTTGATCCTGGATATGAAGACAAAAGGCATCGGCCCCGAAGTGCTCGCGCTTTTACGGCAAGAAGGCATGCTGGACAGGGTTCGCTTCGGCGGCGAATGGCAGGATGTCAGGCAACTTTATCCGGAGGCAAATTCCGATAACGCACACACAGTCTGGGTGCAGCCGGGCGTGTCAATCGAACAGGTGAATGCGTATCATCACGACGGCAGGAAGGTGATCGTAAATTTCTCCGCCAACCAGCATGAGATGGACCTTGCAGCCATGAAGACTGCTGTCGCCGCTGGAGCCGATGGCATTAATACGGACTACCCTCGCCTGGGCGCAGATGCCGCGGGCAGGCCAGTCGAACGCAGGCTGGCTGAGTTGTCGGCTGCAGCAAATTCAGGCGACCGTACGTCGCGAGCGGCGGCTATCCTGGAACTCTCACACTACCGCGGCTTCCAACTTGAAGACCGCTTTGCGCATTGGCTGCTAGATGCTGACGATCAGGTCTCTCGTGCCGCGGCGTTAGCACTGGTCACAGCTCGCTCACGGACGCCTCCCTCTGCGTTTGCTGACGCATTGCATTCCGAAAACGCTAGCGCTCGTGCAAACGCGGCATGGGCCCTTGGCATACTGGATGCTCCAGCCAGCCAACTGCTGTCTTTGCTCAAGGACCCCGATACAAAAGTGTTGCAACAAGCGCTTTTGGCTATAAGCCGTATGCCGGGGGAAGTAGATGCCGAAACTCTTTTGCCACTTCTTAAGCATCCCAATGGGGCAGTGCGCGGGTCGGCAGCGCTGGCCTTGGCTCGCCATCAGTCCGGTGTGGCGACGAAAGCTATTCCCGCACAATTGCATGTGGAGGTGGCGGCGGCACGTGCTCACTATGACGATTACATGAAACGCGGGCAACCTCATTTGTCGAAGGAAGAGACGGAGCAGATTACGGGTTACTTCCGTTGCGAGATGAAGATGGTTCAGGCGATTTCAATGCTGAAAGGCGCAAGCGCGGTTCAGGTGCTGGAACAAGAAGCCTTCAGGCCGGGAGAAGACTTTTCCCAAATGGATAGTCTCGTCGCATCTTTTCAACTATGGGACCGCATCGGCGCCGATCCGGCTGCTGTTGAACCAGCCGTGCGAATGTTGCAATCGAATTCCACGCAGGTCGCCGATCGTGCAGAGTGGATACTGGTTCAGGCTGGGCCAGCCGTATTACCGGAAGTTCGAAAGGCGCTCAGTAGTGGAGATGCGCAGTTGCGGGAACGAGCGATCCGAATTATTGCCTGGCAGGGCGACACTGAATCCCTGAACCAATTACGCTCGATGCAGCAAACGGATCGTCCACATGCCGATCTCATCGCATGGGCTGTCGAGACCATTCAGAGTCTTCATCCACTGCTCTAAAAGTTGCAGAATCGTTGTAAGGGTATTGTCACAAGATTGTCATTTTCGGTGAATTGCTGTTTCAAGAGGAATACGGCGGAGCGACAATGGACATATGTTACAAAGTGAGAAGGTAGCAATGGATTCCAGTGTCTTTGGAGCGCAATCCGGTACAGCTGGTACGCAGATTCTGGTCATTGAAGACGACCCGCACATGCAGAAGATCCTGCAGCGGATTTTTCGTGAGCAGGGCTACAGCGTCACTGTCTGTGGCGACGGGCAAGCGGGCCTGGATGCATTCCGTTATTCGAAGCCGTCGGTTGTAGTGCTCGATCTGGTCCTTCCGAATATCTTCGGGCGTGACTTGTGCAAGGTGATGAAAGCCGAACAGCCCGGAGTGCCGGTGATCGTCGTAAGCGCGATTAGCGAAGTCGCCGATAAAGTGCTGCTGCTGGAGCTGGGCGCGGACGATTACGTAACCAAGCCTTTTAGCCCGCGCGAACTCATGGCCAGGGTGCAAGCCGCGCTCCGGCGGCCGCAAAAACCGGCGGCGATCACTACGTACACATTCGGCGAGTGCGAGATTGACTTCGCCAAAATGAGTGCCCGAAGAGCTGGCGAGCCAATTACTCTTACCGCGCATGAGTTCAAATTACTACGGTATTTCGTCGAACATGCCGAGCGGGTGCTCGGCCGTGAGGAGTTGCTGAACGAGGTCTGGGGATACAACTCGTATCCCACCACCCGTACGGTCGATAATCAGATACTGAAGCTGCGACAGAAGCTGGAACACGACCTGGCCGAGCCGCGCCATTTACAGACCGTATACGGTGCGGGATATAAGTTTGTCCCGTAAGAGAGGGGATTCTGTGTCATCTGGGCCAATCAAGACTCCCGGGCCAGGAATTCGAACACGCTTCCTGCTGCTGACCTCTCTGGTACTCGTTATCGCCGGTACCACAGCATCCAGCCTGTACATTATCCGCAACCGTATGCAGCGGCACGTCCGCGCCAATCTTGAACAAGACTTGCAGCACTCGGTAGAGACCTTTCAGGACCTCGAGGCCGGCCGCGTTGCCGCGCTCAATCGCGAAAACGCTCTGATGGCTGCTCTGCCTAACCTAAAAGCGCTGATGACCACCAATGATCCCCGCACCATCGCGGACGAAGCGCCGGAGTTCTGGAAGACCAGCGGCAATGACCTCTTCGCTCTGGCAGACGCTGATGCGCATGTTCTCGCTGTGGATGCCCAGGGCACGGATGATGTCGGCAGAAGAGAGGCTCTCAAGCGTGATCTTCAATCCGTCGTAGCTCAACCTACAAAACACTATCTGTTGAGCGGCGGACGCCTCTTCGAATATTCCGTACGTCCTCTCTATTTCGGTAGTCCTGCAAGCGGAACGCTGCTCGGCTATGTGATTGGCGGTTTTGCCATCGATCACCAGTTCCTACAAGAAGTCGGACGGGGCGCAGGCGCCGAAGCAGCCTTTGTGGCAGGCAGTGAGATCTCCGTCAGCACTCTACCGAGAGACAGGCAGGACCCCTTGCACGATAAAGCCGGATCCTTTCAGCAGAGCGGCAGCGCGATCATCATGGCGGGGCGTGAGCGCTATCTGATAGCCAGCAAGGATCTTACGGCAGGAGCAGACACACCGCTCAGACTGGTGGTGATGAAGTCCTTTGCCCAGGCCGATCGTGATGAACGTGAAATTGATCGGCTGGTCTTCCTGGTGAGTCTGCTGGTCCTGGTGGCTGGCTCGATTCTGATGCTGTTGCTGGCGCGCATGGTGACTCGCCCTCTTGAGCTTCTGACCGCGGGTGTTCGCGCCTTCGGAACCGGCGACCTCTCCCACTCGCTGCCCGCTGATGGGACACAGGAAGTTCGCTATCTGAGCAGTGTTTTCGCGCAAATGCGCGATGAGATTCAGAAAACCCATAACGCCCTCCTGGAATCGGAGCGGCTTGCTACCATCGGACGCATGGCGAGTTCCGTATCACATGACCTGCGCCACTATCTCGCCGCCGTCTATGCAAATGCCGAATTCCTGGCATCACCATCGCTCCCTTCGCCAGAACGCGTGGAGCTATTCGAGGAAATACGCCTTGCCGTCAACGGAACGACGGACATGCTGGATTCTCTCTTGATCTTTAGTCGCACTGGAACCGCGTTACAACCGATGTCAACCACGATGACATCTCTCGTGGAGAGGGCTCTGGCGTTGGTCCGAACGCATCCCGACGCGGAACATGTTACGGTGCGGATGGAAAGAGGGGACGCCGACACGACTGCTGCTCTCGACACGAAACAGGTAGAACGGGCTATCTACAATCTGCTCCTGAACGCCTGTCAGTCGGCACGCGAAAGCACCGGCAGGCGTGAGGTAAACGTCTCTCTGAGCGCCGATAAAGAAACAGTAAGCGTTACTATCATCGATAGCGGTCCCGGTGTTGCCGAAGGGATCCGCAACAGCCTCTTCGATCCGTTTGTGAGCCAGGGCAAGCAAAAGGGAACTGGACTAGGCCTGACTTTGGCCTGGAGTGTGGCACGTGAACATGACGGAGATGTCAAGTTGGTGAGCAGCCGTCCAGGCGAAACAATTTTCCGCATGACGGTGGCGCGGCATCTGGAGCCTGTTTCCAGCGGAACAGACGAAATCCGAAACAAGGTGCTGGCGTCATGACGCCCAGGGCACGTAGCATCAAATCGATGCTTAGAGGAAAGGTTCTTGGCTCCATTCGCAACATACAGTGGCATGTAGTATTGTCGGCTCTAGTTTGCCATGCTCTCATTAGTCAATGCTGTATTGGTTGGGCGCAGAGTGATCCCGACAAAACTGTTGCTCCTCAGGCCACGGAACAGAAGGTCGAACAGCTGACGGCTGCCATGGCGCAGGTTCAGGCTCAGATGGAGGCCAACCGTCAGGTGTTGCTTGAATTGCAGAAACAACTGGCTGCACTTCAACAGCAAATGACGGCCGAGAAAGCTGCTTCTACGGCAACCACGTCGCCCGCGGTCGCATCAGCAGCTAGTCTCGACGAGATCAAAGAACGGCAGGCGATCGACGAGTCGCAAATTGCGACGCACGAACTCACCAAGGTGGAGACACAGTCTAAATATCCCTTGACCGTGAGCGGACTGATTCTTTTCAACACATTCATCAATACACGCCAGGTGGATGTTCCTGAAGCGCCCGCATACGCGCTTTCCGGGCCGGGCAGCACAGGTTTTTCTATGCGTCAGACGGTTCTTGGCCTGGATGCGCGAGGGCCGCATCTATTCGGTGCCACCAGTCATGCAGATGTGCGTGTCGATTTTTTCGCCAATGGCTCGCGGTCGGCCTATACGCAGGGAGGCATACTGCGCCTGCGTACCGCGCATGCTGCTCTCAAATGGCACGATACCGAGGTCTTTGCGGAATTGGATCGCAGCATACTCGAACCCAATGCGCCCACTTCGCTCCTGGCGGTTGGCCAGCCAGAACTGGCATGGACCGGCAATCTATGGACATGGAATCCGCAAGCGGGTATCACTCATCGGTTCGAACTTTCTTCGTCAACGCGAATCCAGGCACAGGCAGCTTTGATTGATCCCTCGGATCCGCATCTGCCTCAATCCCCTTCCGCCCCCACCGGTGTGACACTGGCTGAGCGTAGTCGCTGGCCAGGAGCCGAAGCGCGCATCGCTCTCCAGCGCGGAGAGATCGGCGTCGGTCCGGAGTTCGGAATCGGCGGCTACTTCAGTCCGCACCGTACGCCGGAAGGAACAAATTTCAACGCCTGGGCGGGCACAATGGATGTACGGTTACCCTTGGCAAGGTATTTTGAAGTGACGGCAAGCGGTTATCGCGGACAGGCCCTGGGAGGACTGGGGGGAGGCGGATATATTGATTACCTGGAGCGGTATGTCAATTCCACCGAGGTGCCACGTGCTCTTAGCGACGCAGGTGGATGGGCACAGCTGAAGGGAAAAGCGGGGCAGCGTATGGAAATGAATCTCGGTTTTGGTATCGACAACCCCTTCGCCAAAGAGGTCCATTCGAGCGTTGTATTCGTACCGCCTTCTTACTATCCAGGCCTGGCGAGAAATCGCTCTTATTTTGCAAACGCAATCTATAGTCCCAGTAAGTATCTAGAGTTTTCCCTCGAATACAGACGTTTCTTAACCAACTATTCGGTAGGTTCTACAAACACGAGCGATGTCATCGGAATTGGTGCGGGGTACAAATTCTGATGTCGCATGCAAGACTCGTACAAGCGATTGGAACAATGATATTGACCGTTTGTGTTCCAATTGTGGGTGCGCAAAATACGACAGCGCCCACGCTCAAGGCAATCGTTACGGCTCAACTGAGCCCTCCCCGTCATACTCATTCGTCACGCGTTCAACAGCCGGGCAATCTACCTCCAGCCGTCATCTGGCTCAAGTCGGCGCAAAGCAGCGCCATCAATCCGGAACCCGGCAACTTTACGCTGCTGCAGAAGAATAAAATGTTCACGCCGCATCTGTTGGTCGTTCCTGTGGGCAGCAGTGTTGCGTTTCCGAACGCAGATCCTTTCTTTCACAATGTATTTTCGCTCTTCGATGGAAGGCGTTTCGATCTTGGACTCTACGAGGCAGGGTCGACACGCAGCGTGGTGTTTTCTCGCGAAGGTGTTTCGTATATCTTCTGCAACATTCATTCTGAGATGAGCGCAGTTGTTATCTCGCTGGCCACGCCTCTCTACGCGATCGCTGATCAACAAGGGGTCTTCCACATCAGAGATGTTCCCGATGGCGAATACGACCTGCATGTGTGGATTGAGGGCCAACGGCAAAATGCCTTGGACAAGCTCACGAGACGTGTTCACATCACGGGAGAAGCTGTCGATCTTGGCCCGATTCACTCCGATCATCCGGACGACGCGCAGCATCTCAACAAGTTCGGTCGGCCGTATGAGCCCGATACCAATCCTATTTACTGAAGCAGACTGCACGCCTTTCATGCGACCTCGTTACGGGTTGAGGAAGCGAAGAAGTTCTTCAGCATCGTGTTGGCTGAGCGAGGCGCGTACCCGCATGTGGCGCACGATCGTACCAGATATACGAGATGAGAATCCTTCAGGCGCAGTGTGGCAGCGGGAGCAATTCTGCTGAAAGATGCGATCGCCTTCGTCAGTCAATTGTGCGGTTTGTGCAGAACCATGTGTAGCGGCGGCCGGTTTCTTTGCGGACTTGTCGGCTTGCGCGACCGGCAGCGCAAGGGCCGAAATTGAAGCTACTGCGGCAATACAGGGCAAAAGGTGTATGAAGCGCATCTCTATTTTCCTTTCCACGCCGGGAAGAGGAAGCGATACGAAATCCCCGTCTCCCAGATATTGTGATTGCCGTTTGCGGAAAACTGCCGTGAATAGCTGGTCAGAATTCTGGTGCTGTGCGGCAGGTTGTAGTCCAGCCCGAAGTCCGCTCGCTGCGTATCGACCAGCGGCAGGCTGTCGCTGACGATCGTATCGCGTCGAAAAGTCTGCTGCATGCGAAAGACGGGCTCAATACGGCCAATGACGCTGTTGAGCCCGCCAAAGGCCTGGGTACGATAATCTGCCTCGATCCAGTAGCCCTGGGCATGATGGCCACGTGCAAACTCTGAACGCAAACGGAATGCCGTATCCTTAGGCTCCCACCAGACATGCATGCCGTAGAAATTTTCGTGCGTACCCTGAAGTGTGCGGTCATAGGAGAGACCGACCTCCAGGCGCTGCTCGGGCAGATAAAGGCTGGCGCGTCCTCCGTTCCCGTGCTGCGCGCTGAACTGTTCATTTGCGCTGCGCACCGAATAGAAGTAGGCGTAGTCAATCGAATACTTGTTGCGCGCGATCGCATTACCGCGAATCATGCCTCCCAGTCCGCTACCACTGCCCAGCAGTCCCAGTCCTCCAATGAGTGGCCCGTCCTGCAAGTTGTTAATCCAAAAAGGCGAAAGCCGTTCGTTGTAGGTATTGAAGGGGATCAGATAATCCCCTGCCACAAGAGTGAAATGACGCGAAATAAGATAGTCCGCCTGAAGGTACGTAAACCCGGCAAAGTGGTTATGATCGTACCCCTTCGGTCCGGGAACAAACGACTCCAGGATCGCTGCGCGTGACTCCACGAGCAGATGAGGGCCGATCGGTGCGGCGATGAGCGGCTCGATGATGGGCAGGTACGTAGTATTGCCACCATTCGTGCTGGAGAAAAAGCCGACGCCGCCAGAGATCAAGGGTATATTCTGCGAGCCGGTATTCTGCGAGTTGCTGTTCGGCGACAGCGTGTCTTGTGCGGCGCATAATTGTGCACCTACAAGCCAAGCCAGCGCAATCACTGCACGCCCCGCTGCGCGAGTGGCTTGGCGGTATTTGGGAGAAAGATTCGAATGCCACATATCAACTGACGGTACCGATTCAATTCAAACCATGTGTCGCTGGGTCGTCTGAGAGTTGTCAATCATTTGTCACTTCGCCTCAAGTGAACTTTTTTGCACATGCGCCCGCAGGACCGGCCGGTGCAATTCCGCGACTTTTCGGTGACAGACTTTGATACAAATCTGCCGCAACAATCCAGTGACAATCGACTTACAGGCACATGACAACCCTCGGTTCCAGCCTGACTAGAGTCAATACAGCTTTGACGTCCTGATCGGGATGCCTGCGCAGTTGCCAAACTTCGCTGAAGCACACTCGACAGTGTCGTAGCGCATAGACATGACTACTCCGCTCGTCAAATTCCAGCTGAGGATTTTTGCATGAAATTGAAGTTCACCATCCCCGCAGTTTTTATCGCAGCAACCTTATCCGCGTTCTTTCCTGTCCGCAACCTGCATGCCCAGCCCGCTCCACGCCGCATTGAGGTAACGGCTAAGCGTTTCGACTTCACTCCCGGCGAGATCACCTTAAAAAAGGGGGAGCCGGTAGTGCTGGTTCTGAAGAGTCTTGATGTGCCGCACGGCCTGCGCTTCAAAGAGCTGGGCGTCGAGACCAAGGTAGGTAAAGGTCAAAGCAGTGAACTCGCTTTTACGCCCAGCAAGACAGGTGACTTTGTTGGTCACTGTATTGTCTTCTGCGGAGCGGGCCACGGAAAGATGGCGCTGAAACTTCATGTGGTGGAGTAGGCCATGCTGCGGCAGAAGGGCCAGATCCTCGCTATAACACTGCTCATGCTCGTTGCGGGCTGTAAGGCGAACCCACCCGGCAAGGTAGATAAAACGATTATGAGCACAGTCAAGCGCAAGGTTTTCGTGCATAACAAGTCAGAGAAAAATCCGTTGAAAGACAGCGTGGAAACCATCGCCGAAGGCAAGGAAGCCTTTTCGCACTACTGTGTCGCCTGTCATGGGCTGGATGGACAGAACACGGGTGTACCCTTTGCCGACCGGATGGCTCCGCCGGTTCCATCGCTGGCTGGCAAAGATGTGCAGGAATATACGGACGGACAGCTGAAGTGGGTAATCGACTACGGCATTTGGCCTTCCGGCATGCCGGGATCGAAGGGGACATTAAGCGACGACGAAATCTGGTCGATCGTAGTTTATCTTCGCCATTTGCCGCCTGCAGGTAGCCTGGGCGAACCGGAGATGTACACGCACTGACGCTATGAACCTATCCCAGCCCAAAACGGTAGATCCCTCTGCGAGTCGCGAGCAGCAGTTGCGTGAGGCGGTGTTGCGGACTTTCTGCGATCCACCTTCATCGGAATGCGCGCGTCTCTTGAAGCTCTCACAATCGGACTGGAAGCTCCTTCTGCATTGGCTGGATACAAGCGGTCTCGCTCTCTACTTTCTTGATCGGATTCGAGAGCTGGGATTGAGTGAAAAGTTTCATGTTGATGTCATTGCGCGCCTCGAGCAGAACCTCGCTGACAGCACCAAGCGCATGAACGCAATGATCGAGGAATCGACTAAGATCCAACGTAGATTTCAAAATGCGCGCCTCTCGTACGCCATGCTCAAAGGCTTCTCCCTCTGGCCCGAGTCACTGCCGAATCTAGCTCTGCGATCGCAGCTCGATCTGGATTTTCTGATAGCCGAAGAGAACGCCGAGGAGGCTCGCCAGATCATCGAGGATAGCGGTTATCATCTTCATGTTCGCAGCGGTAGAAGTTGGGAGTTCAAATCCAACGAGGGCAAAACACCTTCTCTCAAAGATCTGTACAAAACAGGATTGATTCGCTCCGTAGAGTTACACCTCGAAGGTGGTCGAGTCAGCGATACCCCTGATACTTCATTGCTTTCTCGTGTCGTGTGGCGCGATTTGCAAGGTCTCCTTACACCGGTGCTTTCGCCCATAGATCTTTTTCTTGGGCAAGGTCTTCACCTCTTCAAACACGTATGCAGCGAATTGGCGCGTACCGCGCATTTGATTGAGTTTCGCCGCCACGTTATAGCCCGGTATGACGATCTGGAATTCTGGATGCTGTTGGAGAAAAGGACTGCGGACGATCCCAACGCCCGTATGAGACTCGGTCTCGTCCTACAGTTGATCGCCCATTTGATGGGGGACTTTGCCCCTCTCGCGCTTACTGCTTGGACCGTCGGTTACCTACCTGCGGCCGTTGTCGATTGGGTGCACTATTACGGACGCCGCTCGGTACTCGCTACCTTTCCAGGAACCAAGCTTTACCTGCTGCTGCAGGCTGCGCTCGAAGATGCAGGCGTTCCGTCTAAGCGGTCGTTGCGCCAATCGCTACTGCCGCGACGCCTTCCGCCCGCCATTGCGCATGGTGCCGCAGACGAAACTCTTTGGAATCGTTTAAGGCGAAACGGGCAGCAGCTTCATTTCATCTTTTTCAGGATGCGCTTCCACGTCGTTGCAGGACTTCACTATCTTCTTGAATCAGCCCGCTGGCGGAACCTGCGGAGTGGGCTCGCATTATGATCCGCTCTTTCAAATCGACGAATAAGTTTTTACACGCACAGCTATGCTTGGGTCTATTCACCCTGTTTATCGGGTCGCTTCCGGGTTCTCGCCTGCAAGCCCAATTGGCCTCGGGCGTTTCCTCGCCGGCCACCGGCTCTTTCCAGTCTGGACCAGTTCTTCAGAACACAAACCGCGATCCCAACCAACCTTCTAACCAGTCAAACGGCGCGGGCACCGGGATAAGCGCGCCACTCGGCAATGGTGAGTCGACTGTTTCTTCCATCTCAAGCAACAGCGAAAACGGCTCAGGCACGGCGACGTCGCTGTCAACGGATCAGATACTGAACATTCTGCAGGAGCAGCCAGATGCTCTTATTGAACTGAAGTCGTTCGCAGCAGATCTCGCGCAGCAGCAGGGAACTCCCGTACAACCAGACTCGATCACCGACGAGATGCTGTACAACAAGATCGCGTCCAGTCCGGAACTGCGAGCCAGCATCACAACGTTTCTGCGGGCGCGCGGTTACGTGACCGATAGCGACATTGCTGGCATGCTTCCGGATGCCAACGAAGGCAGCACATTTTCACGGCAGCAAGCTACAGCACTTTCGAGCCAGCTTCCTGTTACGCGAAGTTTTGACGGAACAGGTTTCCCCTCGAATGGCTCTTCCGTGCGTGGAAACAATACACGTTCCAGTATCGTAGAGCCCGGCAGCACACAGCGCAGATCAAACCCGGGTACAACTGCTGAGCCACAGGTTCTGCATCGCCCGACTCCCTACAATCTGCTTGCATTGCGCGATTTGTATACGCAGCTGCCGGAGCAGGCTGGACAACTTAAGCGTTTTGGTTCGGATGTCTTCCTGCGTCGCGACCTCTATTCCACGAGTCAGATTGCTTCTGGTGGGCGAGAAATGCCGCTGGACGTTCCAGCCGGTCCCAGTTATGTTATCGGCCCTGGTGATAGTCTCACCGTCGAGCTGTGGGGCGGCATCTCCCAGAGTCTGACTCGCGTAATTGATCGCGAAGGCCGCATTGCTTTGCCGGAGTCCGGCTCCGTGCAAGTAGCCGGCCTCACATTGGAACGAGCACAGAACGTCATCGCAGAGGAACTGAAAAAGCAGTATCGCAACGTGCAGGTAGCGGTGACAGTTTCGCGTCTGCGTAGCATTCGTATCTACGTTGTAGGTGATGTGCAGCGGCCTGGCGCCTATGACATTAGTTCGCTCTCCACTTCGCTCAACGCGCTGTATGCCGCCGGCGGTCCGACTAGTATTGGCTCCCTTCGTTTACTGCGGCACTACCGGGGCAAGCAGCTCGTGGGTGAAATCGATTTGTACGACTTCTTGCTTCACGGAGTTCAACTTGAAGATCGTTTAGAGGCCGGCGACACTCTCCTGGTGCCACCAGCAGGCCCGCAGATTGCAGTCTATGGCGCAGTCAAGCGGCCTGCCATTTATGAGCTCAAGGGCACCGCAACTCTGGCCTCCGTGTTGGACGATGCGGGCGGAGCCACGGTAGCTGCGGAGCTGGGCCACATCGTGGTCGATCGCATCGATGCAAATCGCAAGCGCGAGACCGTCAGCCTTGATCTTCCGGCTGCTGCCAATCTCGAAACGGCTCGCACAGCGATCGCAGTCTTTACCCTGCATGACGGCGATCGAGTGCACGTCTCGCCGATTCTGCCCTACAGTCAGCGCGTCGTATATATGGAGGGTCATGTTCTTCGTCCCGGACGCATGCCCTACCACGACGGCATGCATCTGAGCGATCTGCTTCACAGCTACCAGGATCTCCTTCCCGAGCCTGCGGATCAGGGAGAGATCGTGCGGTTGGTGCCGCCTGACCTGCATCCCGAGACAATCGATTTCAATGTGCCGGATGCGTTGATCGGTAACAACAATCTTGCTCTTCAGCCATTCGATACGATTCGCATTTATGGCCGTTATGAATCTGACGCGCCAAAGGTCACCATCGGTGGTGAAGTACTCAGGCCTGGTGCATATGCGCTTTCGTCGGGCATGACAGCGAGTCAGCTTGTACGCATGGCAGGAGGCTTCAAGAGAGATGCGCTACTTGAAAGCGCTGACCTCACCAGCTATCAGGTCTCCGGCGGTACCAAGGTCATCAGCCAGCGAACATCTGTGCATATTGGCGATGCAGTGCTTCATGAAGACCGCAGCGCAGATGTAGCTTTGAAGCCCGGCGATGTTTTGACCGTGCATCAAATATCAGGATGGAACGACATTGGCTCATCCATAACGATAGAAGGAGAGGTAGCGCATCCCGGCAGCTACGGTATTCAGCAGGGGGAGCGGCTGAGTTCTATTCTGCGGCGTGCCGGCGGCTTCAGAGAAACCAGCTATCCCGCCGGTGCGGTTCTCCTGCGCGATGAGGTCCGCAAGCTCGAAGAGAAAAGCCGTGAAGAGTTGATCCGGCAGATCGAGACCAGTTCAACGGCGGCGCGTATTAGTCCCAATCTTGGTTCGAGTGATCAATCAGCCAACCTGCAGTTGATTGCCCAGCAGCAGGAACAGGTATTGACGCGGCTTAAAAGCCAGCCCTCAAGTGGGCGGATGGTAATTCACATAAGCGCTGATATCGCGAGTTGGGAGAACACGCCAGCCGATATTGAGGTGCGCGCTGGTGATGTACTGCGTATCCCCAAGCGGCCTGGTTTTGTACTGGTGAGCGGCCAGGTTTACAACACATCCGCGATTACATTTACGCCCGGCGAGACGGCAGGCTGGTACTTGAAACATGCGGGCGGCACTACGGAGATTGCAAATCGGAAAGACATTTTCGTCATTCGCGCCAACGGGTCGGTTGTCGGTCGCGGATCGGGCTCCAGGTTTGGCCATGATGTGCTGGCAACGCGCCTCGACCCCGGAGATGTGGTTGTGGTGCCGCAAAAAATCATCGGAGCGTCTCTATTCTGGCGCAACCTGCTCACGGTCGGCCAGATTACATCTTCGATCGCTATCACTGCAGCAGTGGCGGGGCTGTTATGACGATACTAGGCGAAGTGTCCCGCAGCCCGCGTGATGTGCCGCAGCAGGATGAAGGGACTACTCTGCCTGACGGGAAGGTATCGACAACATCCGAGTTCGCAAAATCATCCGGCTCCGAATCACAGACGATCACGGCAGGTTCTGCCTGGGTGGTGAATGCCAATGCACTTTGGGAGAGACGCCATTTGCTTGCGGGCACCGCTATCATCTCGCTGGCACTGGGCCTTACAATCGCATTTCTTACGCCCAAGCAATATCAGTCCAGCGCGCGCATCATGCCTCCAGGCAATTCCATGGGTGGGGCAGCTATGCTGGCGGCATTGGCAGGACGAGCAGGCGGTAATCTAGGCACGCTCGGTATGTTGGCGGGCGGCCTTCTCGGCGGCGGAGGCAATACAGCCCTCTTCATCGATCTGTTGCGCAGCGGCACTGTCAGTGGACATCTGATCGACCGCTTTGATTTGCAGCATGTCTATCACAAGCGATATCGCATCGATACCGCAAAATATCTGGCGCACCATACCGTCATTGCAGACGACAAGAAAAGTGGCGTCATCACACTAACCTTCACCGACACCGACCCGGTGCGTGCGCGAGATATCGCGCAAGGCTATCTCGATGAGCTGAATAAGCTGGTGAATGAAACCAACACCTCATCCGCTCACCAGGAGAGGCTATTCATCGAGAAGCGGCTGAAAGGTGCTCAGGCCGACCTGGAGAAGGCGCAGCAGCGCATGGGTGAATTCTCCAGCACACATGCAACCATCGACATTAAAGAACAGACGCGCGCCATGGTCGATGCAGCTGCACGCTTGCAATCACAGTTGATTGTGGAACAGTCAGGGCTGGATTCTCTCCGGCAGATCTATGGTGATGGCAATGTTCGCGTGCGGTCGGCTCAGGCTCGAATCGCTGTATTGCAATCGGAGATTCTGAAGATGAGCGGATCTTCGAAAGCGTTGCCATCAGACGACGCCACTTCAGCCGGAACGAGTATATCTTCCGGAAGCGATGAACTGTATCCACCATTGCGCCAGCTGCCGCGCCTTGCAGTTCCATACGCAGACCTCTATCGCGAAGTACGCGTGCAAGAGACCGTCTACGAGCTGCTAACGCAGCAGTTGGAAATGGCGCGCATCCAGGAAGCGAAAGATACCCCGGTTGTCAGTGTCATCGATGCACCTGGCATACCGGAAAAGAAGTCGTATCCGCCACGCGCACTCATGGCGATCATCATCATGTTCATCGCGCTGTTTGTAACCGCTCTTTTGCTTCTTGTTCAACTGCGCTGGCGCGCGGTGCGTGAAGATGATCCGCGTAAGGCGCTGCTGAACGAGATTGCCATCACCCTGCGGCATCGCCTACTTGGGCTGGCAAATTGGCGCGTAGGCGAGAGGAGTGTAGGGTGAAGGCGCACATTTCCAACGCGGCCTACGGCATTCTCGACTATGCAGCCTATCCCATCGGCATGCTGGTGGTTGCTCCTCTTATCTTGCACAATCTGGGTGCTGCGCAGTACGGCGTTTGGACCATTGCAACCGCGGCTGTGAGTACCGGCGGGATTCTCGCTTCCGGTTTTGGAGATGCCAACATCCAGCACGTAGCTTGCCGTCGCGGTGCCGGCGATAGCGATGCGCTCCTGCGTGCGGTACGCAGCTTGATGGGCATCAATCTCGTGCTTGGAGTTTTCTTTGCTGTGATTGGATGGCTCCTGTCGCCGCTTGCGGCATCGCATGTAGCCGCTGGAGATCTTACCATCCAGCATGCCTGTCTTTGGTCGCTGCGTGTCGCCAGTGTGCTGATGGCTGTACGAGCTATCGAAAGCGTGTGCATCAGCACACAGCGCGCCTTCGAACGCTACGGAGCCGCAGTTCGCATCAGCATATTGGTCCGCCTGCTGGCCCTCGGAGCAGCCGCGGCGCTGACCTTCATCGGCTGCGGGATCATCGCCATCATGGTTGTATCTGCGCTCCTGACGGTGATCGGATTGTGGGTGCAGCTGGCTCGTCTGAAACAGCTGCTATCGGCCGAATCGCTGATGCCGGCCTTTGACCGCGAAGCCATGCGAGCGCTGCTTGGGTTCGGAGCCTTCAGCTGGCTGCAAGCAGTATCGGGCGTAGTCTTCAGCCAGGTCGATCGTCTCCTGCTGGGTGTATCGCTGGGCGCTGTTGCCGTTGCTTCCTATGCGCTGTGCGTACAGATGACGCAGCCCACCTTCGGAATTGCCTCGTCAGGCCTCCACTTTATCTTCCCGTACCTCTCCAATCGCAGCGCTGCCTCCGGCAAAGGCTCCCTGCAAAGGCCCGTGGTGATTGCTCTTGCCTGTAATATCGCGTTCGTCGTTATTGCCGCCGTCTGTCTCTCTATTTTCGGGGCTCGCATCCTGCGTCTCTGGGCAGGAGCGGCAATCGCACAAGGTGCTGCTCCTGTGCTTTCAATGCTCATCTGGAGTTCGGCTCTGCTCGGTTTGAACGTCACCGGCACATTTACATTGCTCGCTCTGGGACGCGTACAGATCGTCACATGGCTCAATATGGCGGGCGGAGCGGTGATGCTGCTCCTGATGTTTTGGCTTTCGCCTCGCCTCGGCATTCAGGGTATTGCGATCGCAAGACTGAGTTATTCGGCGATTGCACTTTTTGTGTATATACCGTTATTCCGTCAGCTCTTCACGAAGGCGGATTCACCAAGAACTGCAGGCTCGCTGCAGCCGCTGTGTGAGGACCTATGAGTAGAGTTCGAAGCGCTGTCCCTTGCTGCTCACACGAGGTGCAAGCATGAAGGTCGTCATCGCAGCTCCATCTGCAGCTGGGCAACTCGACGGTGTGCAAAGGCACGCTCTCAATTTAGCTCGCTGCCTGCTCAAACGCCCGGAGATTACACGCGTGCATCTGATCGTTGCTCCATGGCAGCGCAAGCAGGCAATGGACATTCTATTGGGCGATACGTCGGGCACTCGCCTGCAGCTCCACGCCGTGACTGTCCGAAATACTTCTCTGAGCCGCAATTTCTGGTTTTATACACAATTGCCGAAACTCGCTGCTCAACTTGAATCTGACATCGTTCATCTCGCCTATCCCATGCCCATTGCGAGACGTTCATTCCGTTGTCCTCTCGTCGTCACGTTGCACGATCTCTATCCGTACGACATTCCGGAGAACTTCGGCTTCCCTAAGGTCTTCTTCAATCGCGCGGCACTGCGACAATGTCTCTCTTCCGTGGATGCGATCTCATGCGTCTCTCGCAGCACATATGCGCGGCTACAGGATCTTGAGCCACGGCTGGCAGACAAGAAAGCCGTGGTTGTCTACAACTCTGTCGAGACTCAGCCGCGGTCAGAACCGTTGCCAAGTCCGTTCCTGAAGTTCAACGGCGCGCCCTTTCTTCTCTGTGTTGCGCAGCACCGTCGAAACAAAAACCTCCTGCTCGCCCTGCGCATCTTCCAGCGCCTTTTGGCATCGCACAAAGCAGAGTCGCAATCTTGTCCGTCGCACATGCTCATTGTCGGCATTGCTGGCCCTGAAACATCTCTCATCAAACGTTTCGTCAGTCGGGCCGGATTGACGGACCGTGTCACGCTTCTCAGCGGAATCTCCGATGAGCAATTGCAATGGTGTTACCGCAACTGCAGTGCGATGCTCGCGCCTTCCACGATCGAAGGCTTTGGCCTGCCGGTGGCCGAGGCGCTATTGGCTGGCTGCAAAGTAGTTTGCTCCGACATCCCAGCCTTCCGCGAGCTGGGCGGCGATCACTGCAGTTTTATTCCCCTTGACACACATGCTGAAGAGGCCTTCGCCGATGCCATCGGAACGGTACTCGGCGGCGATCGCCAGATGCCACTGGCCATGCCACAGCTCTCGCCTGCCTTCATCGCTGAAAGCTACCTGAGGTTGTATCGGTCTCTGCTGCCCGCCGTGTCGGCAATCGGGGCGGCGTATCCTTCCCGTTTCATAACCGCAGAAGAAAGACGGCATCTATCATGAACCGTGAAGGGTCGCTGGCTACTGCGAAAGTTCTCGGCATCCAAATTGAGCCGCTCGATATGGAGCACGCTCTCATGCGCGTCGTTGAGGAGTCGGAAGCCCATCGCAAGGGATACGTCTGTCTTATTGGCGTGCATGGCATCATGGAAGCACAACGTGATCCAAACCTTGCGCAGATCTATGCACGCGCGGCCATTACGGTTCCAGACGGGATGCCTACGGTCTGGGTAGGCCGCTGGCAGGGACTTCATGCCATGCAGCGCGTTGCAGGGCCGGATCTGATGCTCGAAGTCTTTCGCAGGGAAGAGTTCTCCGACTGTACCCACTTTTTCTATGGTGGCAAAGAAGGAGTAGCCGAAGAACTGCGTGCAACCTTAACGCGGCGCTTTCCGTCAACCCGCATTGTCGGCACTTACACGCCGCCTTTTCGCGACCTTACCTCGATTGAAGAAGAGTCTCTCGCAGCGCGCATCAACGGGCTCAAACCGGACTTCGTCTGGATAGGCATCAGCACGCCGAAGCAGGAGCGTTTCATGATGCACTTTCTTCCCCTGCTTGATTCCGCGCTGATGTTTGGCGTGGGCGCGGCCTTCGACTTCCACACTGGACGCATCAAGGATTCTCCGGAATGGCTCAAGCGCGCCGGACTGCAATGGCTGCACCGCCTCATTCAAGATCCGCGACGCTTGTTCTGGCGCTACCTGCGGTGCAACTCGATGTTTATCTGGCACATCATGCTGCAATTAACAGGCTTGCGCACCTATCCACCGGCGAAGATTGATCATTGCATTCCCGTTCGGCCGCAACCCGCAACCGATCGATAGTTCTTGCAGGGCAGCAAGGGCGATTTCTGGAAGGAGATTCTCTAAACGACTTCCACCAGTTCTTCGCTCTTCGCGCCTTGCCCGTAATGCGTCATTACGTAATTGTCCAGAATCTGCTGGAACTCCTGCACAATTGAGTCGCCGCGCAGTGTCGTGTAGAGCTTGCCGTCCACATACACAGGAGCTTTTGGATCTTCGAATGTGCCAGGCAGGCTGATGCCGAGATTCGCATGTTTCGATTCGCCGGGACCATTCACAATGCAGCCCATCACCGCCAGCTTCAACTCTTCGACGCCCGGATATTGCCGGCGCCACTCAGGCATTGAAGTACGCAGATAACCTTGAATCTGCTCCGCAAGTTCCTGGAAATATGTGCTGGTCGTCCTTCCACAGCCCGGGCAACTCGTCACCTGCGGCATGAAGCTGCGAATCGAAAGTGACTGCAGAATCTGCTGAGCCACATGCACTTCTTCGGTTCTGTCTCCACCCGGAGCAGGCGTAAGGCTCACGCGAATCGTATCGCCGATTCCGGCGAGCAGTAGTGGTGCAAGTCCCGCAGCTGACGCCACGATACCTTTCGCGCCCATCCCCGCCTCAGTCAAGCCGAGATGCAAAGCATAGTCGCAGCGGCCTGCCAGATTGGTGTAAACATCAATCAAATCGCGGACACCGGAGACCTTCGCCGAAAGAATGATCTGGTCGCGTCTCAGTCCGTAGCGCTCGGCGGCAGTAGCGTTGTCCAACGCGCTTACCACCATGGCTTCCATCATCACGTCTCGCGCCGGCAGGGGAGAGAGCTTCTTGTTGTTCTCATCCATCATGCGCGTCAGCAGCACCTGGTCCAGTGAGCCCCAATTTACGCCGATGCGCACTGGTTTCTGGTGCTCCACCGCAACTTCCACCATGGTGCGGAAATTGTCATCGTCCTTGCGTCCAATCGAAACATTGCCGGGATTGATTCGATACTTCGCCAGGGACGCAGCGCAGGCCGGATATTTCTTCAGCAGCAGGTGGCCGTTGTAATGAAAGTCGCCCACAATCGGCACGTGAATGCCGCGTCTGGCCAGTCCTTCCACAATGAACGGCACAGCGGCGGCCGCATCGTCGTTATTGACCGTGACGCGGACCATCTCCGACCCCGCCAATGCGAGTGCCTGCACCTGATCGATTGTGCCCTGAACATCGGCCGTGTCGGTGTTCGTCATCGACTGCACGACCACCGGCGCTTCCCACCCAATTCGAACCGGGCTAGGCCCTGAACCGACCATAACCGTAACTGATTTCCTGCGCTGTATCTCCGCCATATCTCCAGTTTACTCGCATTTCGGGCAAGTTTGGAACCGGCAGCGATTCTTGCCAGGCAGCTCAGGAAGGTGATTCGACTAGTTTTTTCCCAAAATAACGGACAGTTTTGAGTCCTTCATAAAGAACCGCCCGGCCAATTTCGAGAAAGCCCATTGTTGCGTGGAAGGCGTCTGAATCAGGGTTAGGCGGATCCAGATTCACCTCACAAACAACGCGTCTGTGGTCGGCCTGCTCTGCAGCTAAGAACAAATCCTCAGAGAGCCGGCGCGCGATTCCTTGACCCCGCGCAGTATCAGAAACGATGATCCGATCGTAGGTCCGGGAGGTTCAAGTGGAAGACTTGAGCAGAGGTAATAAAAATCGTGCTCTGTCTTTCGGTTGCGCTTAAGTCGTTGATTCGTTACGGTAGATATGTGGCCCTGTAGCTCAGCTGGATAGAGCAGCGGTTTCCTAAACCGGAGGTCGGAAGTTCGAATCTTCCCAGGGTCACCAGCACACTTGGCATATCAGTTTACGGTTTGTATTCAAAAGCCGAGCGACTCGCGCGTTCGGTCGAGCGGCTGGAATCACGGCTAAGGTGGATGTGTGTCGCTTCGGCGTCCTTACCGCATGAGGTCACCTTCTTCAACAAGAAGGTGTAACCTGATGACGTGAAAAAGGGAGATGATGCCGAGGTTCTGCTGATCGAGGGTCGCGAAGTTTACGTGACTCATCCCGATAAACTGTACTTCTCCAAACAGACGACCTTATCGAAACTGGATCTGGTGCGCTACTATCTTGCAATTGCGCCGGGCGCGCTCGCTGGGATCAGAGATCGTCCCATCGTTCTCAAGCGTTTCGTCAATGGAGCCGAGGGTGAGGCGTTCTACCAAAAGCGAGCGCCGGCTGAGCGCCCAGACTGGTTGCGCACCGTCACGCTCTTCTTTCCCTCGGGACGCACGGCGGAGGAACTTGTCGTCGACGATGCCGCCGGCCTAGCCTGGATCGTAAATCTAGGCTGCATCGAATTGCATCCCCATGCCGTGCGATCCAGCGATCTCGACCATCCGGACGAACTGCGCATCGATCTTGACCCTGGTCCTGGCGTCGCCTGGGCAGACGTTCGTCTGGTCGCCCTTGAAGTGAAATCCATCCTCGACGAACTCGGGCTCGCTGGTTGGCCCAAAACCAGCGGTTCGCGCGGGATGCATGTCAATGTGCGCATCGAGCAGCGGTGGAGTTTTACAGAAGTTCGACGCGCAGCGTTGGCACTCTCCCGCGAAGTCGAGCGCCGTATCCCGGCTTTAGCCAGCTCCAAATGGTGGAAGGAAGAGCGTCACGGCGTCTTTCTGGACTACAACCAGAATGCGAAGGACCGGACCACAGCCTCAGCCTATTCGGTACGTCCGCTCCCGGACGCGCGCGTTTCCGCTCCGCTCACCTGGGATGAAGTTCCTGCATGTGAGCCAGGCGACTTCACAGTGCTCACAATGCCGCAGCGATTCGCGCAAATCGGCGATCCACACCGCGCAATGGACCGCGCCCCGGATTCTCTCGATCGGCTCCTTGAGCTGGCGGCTCGCGACGAAGCGGAAGGTCTCGGAGATGCTCCGTGGCCCCCACACTTTCGCAAGGCGGAAGGAGAAGGCCCTCGGGTCTCGCCTTCTCGTTCGAAATCCGCAACCGGAAAGCCTGCGTCGGAGAAATCGCCTGCCAGGCGCTCGCCGGCAAAAGCGGTACGCACAAAGATGCCATTGATCGTAATTGCCAATTCGCCAGTGGAAGAGGCTGCCTTGCGGGGATTAGAGAGATGGAAGAAGAAATATCCTGAAGCCGCGGCGCTGCTCGCCGTCGATGATGTGCTCGTGGACCGCATGCGCGGCCGTTCTTCCATCTGGTTCCGAATCCGTGTCAATCTGCGGCATGTGCCTGAAGATCTGCGTCCGCCACAGGAAACACCGGATCCTGATGAAGATCCGACGCGCGGGCAACCGCATGGTTGAATCCAGCAATGCGGCCAAGGCGAAGAGAGCCCAATGCGTCATTATCTTCCCGTAGAGAAGATCGCCATCAGCTCCTGCGGAGGAACAACTTCCAGTTGGGCGTAGGTGCAATCCCTCGGGTTCTTGTCCAAACGCCATCGGCGAAACTGGGCCATATGGCGGAAGCGATCCCCCTGCATATGCTCGTACGCTACCTCTAAGACAAGTTCAGGACGAAGCGGCTGCCAGGACAAGTCCTTTCCCTGGCTCCAGCGGCTCTGTGCTCCCGGCATTCGCTGCGCATCCGATCCAGTGTCCTGCGCTGCCCAGCCAGCCCAGGGATGCCCGTCGAGCGCATTCTCGCGGTAGGGTGCAAGATACGAAACCAGCTCCTTACGCTTGTCCATAGTGAAGCTGGCGCAGACTCCAACATGCTGCAATTGTCCGGCATCGTTGTACAGTCCAAGCAGCAGCGACCCGATCGCCGTATGCTCGCTGTCTTTGTGCCAGCGAAAACCGGCGACCACGCAATCGCAGTCCCGCTCATGCTTGACCTTCAACATGACTCGCTTATCCGGCTGATAGGTACCCTCGATGGGTTTGGCCATGACACCGTCGAGCCCTGCCCCTTCAAAACGGCTGAACCAGTCCAGGGCAATTGGCTGTTCACGCGTTGACGGAGTGAGATGGATCGGGGGTGCCGCCGACGCGAGCAAAGACTGGAGCCGCTCCCTCCGCTGTTCGAAGGGTCTTTCGCGCAGGTCCTCGTCTCCTTCGCAAAGCAGATCAAAAAACACAACCGATGCCGGCGTCTGTTGAGCGAGCATTTTGACGCGCGACGCGGCGGGATGGATGCGCAGTTGGAGAAGATCAAAATCCAGTCCACTACTGGTTGCGATTACCACTTCGCCATCCAGGACACATCGTTCCGGAAGCCCGTTTCGGAGCGTTTCAAGAAGCTCGGGGAAATAGCGGTTCAGGGATTTCCCGTCCCGGCTCTGGATAAGAATTTCATCGTGGTCGCGGAAGATAATCGCACGGAACCCATCCCACTTGGGCTCGAAGATCCACCCATCGCCGGTCGGAATGGAAGCGACTCGTTTGGCCAGCATCGGCAAGAGGGGCGAATTCACTGGTAAGTTCACAGCCCATGGTAAATCCCTTGGTTTGGAAACGGAGTCCTCAAATGATCTTCGCCTGCGTCATCGGAAGTATGCAGGAGCCATCGCATACTTGGCACGGCTGACCCAGGCATCAGATGAAAAATTCCAGGCATCCAAAATTTATCAATCGGCATCGTAACCTTCGCTCCATTCTATTTGCCGATCCCGCAGAGTCCCGGCATGAAACGGCGGCCGGACCTTCTAACGGTTTGGCGAATCGTACTTTGTTCGCCATTTGCCGCTTTCGAGGTTGACTCTTGAAAACCAGCACTCCCAGGCTCTCTCCTCCCAACCTTGAAGTCCCTGTCGCCCCAGTCGAGAAGAATGGCCTTCAAGAGACATCGTCATCCCATACCGGATTTGACGTAACGATTCTGCTGACCACGCTTCTCCGCATGCGTGATGGAGATTTTTCTGCTCGGCTTCCGGACACATGGACGGGGCTTGACGGCAAAGTTGCCGACACCTTCAACGAGATCGTTGCCGCCAACCAGCAGATGGCAGGCGAGCTAAAGCGTATCGGGCAAGTTGTCGGAAAAGACGGCCGAACCCGCGAGCGAACCCGATTTCAGCAGATTCGTGGCTCCTGGGGAGAGATGGAGTCTTCGGTAAATACCCTCGTCGAAGACTTGCTGCGGCCCACGACAGAGGTGACTCGCGCGATCGGCGCAGTTGCCCAGGGCAACCTCACCCAGACCGTTCGGCTGGATGTGGATGGCCGTCCCCTCGAAGGTGAATTTCTTCGATCGGCCAACATCGTCAACACCATGATCCAGCAGCTCGGCGTTTTCACGTCGGAAGTTACGCGTGTGGCGCGCGAGGTTGGGACCGACGGTAAGCTCGGTGGACAGGCCCAGGTTCCCGGTGTGGCTGGCACATGGAAAGACCTCACGGATTCGGTCAATTCAATGGCCAGCAATCTTACGGGCCAGGTAAGAAATATTGCAGAAGTGGCGACTGCGGTTGCCAGCGGCGATTTATCGCGCAAGATCACCGTTGACGTACGAGGCGAGATTCTACAGCTCAAAGAGGCCATCAACACGATGGTCGATCAGCTTCGCTCCTTTGCGTCGGAAGTAACGCGCGTAGCCCGCGAAGTCGGCACGGATGGCAAACTTGGCGGACAGGCTGTCGTACCAGGCGTAGCCGGTACCTGGAAGGATCTTACCGATTCAGTCAACGCCATGGCCGGCAACCTCACTGCCCAGGTGCGCAATATCGCGGAGGTTACCACTGCAGTCGCCCGCGGTGATCTTTCACGCAAAATCACCGTAGACGTAAAGGGCGAAATCCTGGAGCTGAAAGACACGATCAACACCATGGTCGATCAGCTCAACGCCTTTGCTGGTGAAGTCACGCGCGTCGCGAAAGAAGTAGGAACAGAGGGCAAGCTTGGCGGCCAGGCTCAGGTCCCCGGAGTAGGTGGTACATGGAAAGACCTGACGGACAACGTCAACTTCATGGCCAGCAATCTCACCGGCCAGGTCCGTAACATCGCCGAAGTGGCTACCGCTATCGCAAACGGCGATTTGTCCCGCAAAATTACGGTGGACGTCCAAGGCGAGATTCTGCAGCTCAAAGAGACGCTCAATACCATGGTCGACCAGTTGAACCGCTTCGCGGGCGAGGTTACTCGCGTCGCCAGAGAAGTCGGTACCGAAGGCCGTCTCGGCGGCCAGGCTAACGTGCCCGGTGTTGCTGGTACCTGGAAGGATCTCACCGACTCCGTAAATTCAATGGCTGGCAATCTGACCGGCCAGGTGCGCAACATTGCTGAAGTAACGACTGCCGTGGCCCGCGGCGATCTGTCCCGCAAGATTACCGTCGATGTGAAGGGCGAAATCCTGGAGTTGAAGAACACCATCAACACCATGGTCGATCAACTCAACGCCTTCGCCGGTGAAGTGACGCGCGTAGCCCGCGAGGTGGGCACCGAAGGTAAGCTTGGTGGCCAGGCCCAGGTATCCGGAGTCGCCGGCACCTGGAAGGACTTAACCGACAACGTCAACTTCATGGCCAGCAATCTTACCGGCCAGGTGCGCAACATCGCCGAGGTTGCCACCGCCGTGGCCCGCGGCGATTTGTCCCGCAAGATTACCGTCGACGTGAAGGGCGAGATTCTCGAATTGAAAGACACCATTAATACGATGGTGGATCAGTTGCGAGCCTTCGCTTCTGAAGTAACTCGTGTAGCCCGCGAGGTAGGCACCGACGGCAAGCTGGGCGGGCAGGCCGAGGTACCCGGAGTTGCCGGCACCTGGAAGGATCTTACCGACTCCGTAAACTCAATGGCCGGCAATCTGACCGGTCAGGTCCGTAACATTGCCGAGGTAGCTACAGCCATCGCCAGCGGCGATCTATCCAAGAAGATTACCGTCAACGTAAGCGGCGAAATCCTGCTTCTCAAAGACACCATCAATACCATGGTGGACCAGTTGAACGCATTCGCCGGTGAGGTGACGCGCGTTGCCAGAGAAGTCGGGACCGAGGGCCGTCTTGGCGGCCAGGCCAAGGTGCCGGGCGTTGCAGGCACCTGGAAAGATTTGACCGACTCCGTGAACTCAATGGCCGGAAACCTTACAGGTCAGGTACGCAATATTGCAGAGGTTACAACCGCGGTCGCTCGCGGAGACCTGTCGCGCAAGATCACGGTGGACGTGAAAGGCGAAATTCTGGAGCTGAAGAACACCATCAACACCATGGTGGACCAGTTGAACGCATTCGCCGGTGAGGTGACGCGCGTCGCTCGCGAAGTCGGCACCGACGGTAAGCTCGGTGGCCAGGCTGAAGTACCGGGCGTTGCCGGTACCTGGAAAGACCTCACCGACAACGTCAATTTCATGGCCAGCAACCTCACCGGCCAGGTGCGTAACATCGCGGAAGTCGCCACAGCGATCGCGAACGGCGATCTTTCTAAGAAAATCACCGTTGATGTGCGTGGCGAAATCCTCCAGCTTAAAGAGACGCTCAACACCATGGTCGAGCAGTTGCGTTCTTTCGCCGCTGAAGTGACTCGTGTCGCCCGCGAAGTTGGCACCGAAGGCCGTCTCGGCGGTCAAGCCAACGTGCCTGGCGTAGCTGGTACGTGGAAAGATTTGACTGATTCGGTAAACGCCATGGCCGGTAACCTGACCGGTCAGGTACGCAACATAGCAGAAGTAACAACTGCTGTGGCCCGTGGCGATCTCTCTCGTAAAATCACCGTGGACGTAAAGGGTGAAATTCTCGAGCTTAAGAACACGATCAACACCATGGTCGATCAGCTCAACGCTTTTGCCGCCGAAGTCACCCGCGTCGCCCGCGAGGTTGGCACGGATGGCAAGCTCGGCGGACAGGCCAAGGTGCCGGGCGTCGCAGGAACCTGGAAGGACCTCACCGACAATGTCAACGTCATGGCCGCCAACCTTACCGAGCAGGTGAGAGGGATTGTCAAGGTGGTTACCGCGGTTGCCACCGGCGACCTGACTCAGAAACTTACGGTAAATGCGAAGGGTGAGGTAGCCGCGCTGGCTGAAACCATCAACAACATGACCGGCACCTTGGCTACCTTTGCCGATCAGGTCACCACGGTTGCGCGTGAGGTCGGTGTCGAAGGGCGCCTGGGAGGCCAGGCCAATGTTCCCGGCGCAGCGGGAACCTGGAAGGATCTGACCGGCAATGTGAACCTGTTAGCCGACAACCTTACTAACCAGGTACGCGCCATTGCTGAAGTTGCCACCGCTGTGACCAAAGGAGATCTCACCCGATCCATTCAGGTTGAGGCCAGCGGCGAGGTCGCGGAGCTCAAAGACAACATCAACACCATGATCGACAACCTGCGCCTTACCACGGACCAGAACAATGAGCAGGATTGGCTTAAAACCAACCTGGCACGGTTCACCGGCATGTTGCAGGGCCAGCGCGATCTTGGCACGGTCGGCAGGATGCTTCTCTCCGAACTGGCTCCCCTCGTAAATGCGCAGCAAGGCCTGATCTATCAAACCGAATCGGAAGGAAATGATTCCCTGGTCCTGTTATCTTCCTACGCAGCCAGGGCCGATGGGCATCTTGAGCGTATCGAAGTCGGTGAGGGGTTGATTGGCCAGTGTGCGCGAGAGAAACGGCGCATGCTTATTCACGATCTTCCCCCTGACGCCGTGCCTGTTCGTTCGGGTCTCTTTGAAGCAGTGCCGCGCAATGTGATTGTGCTTCCCGTACTGTTTGAAGATCGCGTGAAGGCAGTCATAGAACTGGCGACTCTGAATCGCTTCACCGCTTCTCATCTGGCCTTTCTTGAACAACTCACAGCCAGCATCGGCATCGTCCTCAACAGCATCGAGGCTACCATGCAGACCGAGGGTCTTCTTAAACAGTCTCAGCAGTTGGCTACTGAGTTACAGACTCAACAGAAAGAGCTGCAACAGACCAACGAACAGCTGGCTCAAAAGGCGAAACAGCTGGCTGAACAGAATGCCGAAGTAGAACGGAAGAATCAGGAGATTGAGCAGGCGCGCCGCGCGCTCGAAGACAAGGCAAAAGAGCTGGCTCTGACCTCCAAGTATAAGTCTGAATTCCTGGCCAATATGTCGCATGAGCTTCGCACGCCGCTCAACAGCATTCTTGTCTTAGGCCAGCAGCTAACCGATAACCCTGACGGAAACCTTACCCTGCGACAGGTGGAGTATGCGCGAACCATTCATGGTGCCGGCACCGATCTGCTGAACCTGATCAGCGATATTCTCGATCTTTCAAAAATCGAGTCCGGAACGGTATCAGTTGAGGCGGAAGAAGTCTTCTTCGGGAGTCTCCTCGATATGCTCGCAAGGCCTTTCCGTCACGAGGCCGAAAATCGCAAGGTCTCGTTCGAAGTCCGGGTCGATCCGGAGTTGCCACGCAGTCTCGCCACCGACTCCAAGCGCCTGCAGCAGGTGTTGAAAAACCTGCTGTCGAACGCCTTCAAATTCACGGAGAAGGGAAGCGTCCGGCTATCGGTCTCGCTCGCCAGGTCAGGCTGGAGTGAAAGACATCCGATTCTTAGCAGTGCCGGCTCTGTCGTTTCCTTTGAAGTTACCGATACCGGCATCGGTATCCCGCAGGAAAAGCAGCGCATCATTTTCGAAGCCTTTCAGCAGGCCGATGCCGGTACCAGTCGTAAGTATGGTGGCACCGGCCTGGGGCTTGCCATCAGCCGCGAACTCGCAAGCCTGCTTGGCGGCGAAATCCAATTACGCAGCCAGTCAGGGGTCGGAAGCACTTTCACGCTTTTCATTCCTCGCACCTTTGTCGGCACGTCCACGCAGCAGATCTCGATGCCGGAACGCGCGCCAAATCAGGCCTTCCCGAAAATTCAATTGGCTTCGGCCGCATCCGATCAGATTTCGGAGCGCGTCGAAGACGATCGGGCGAATCTTGAGTCTGGCGAAAATGTTCTCATGATCGTCGAAGACGATCCTCACTATGCGCGGCTCCTGCGCGATCTGGCTCACGAAAAAGGATTCAAGGTGCTGATTGCCATGCGCGGATCGGAAGCTCTGGCCCTGGCACGCGAGTTCCGTCCGACTGCGGTAAGTCTCGATGTATTCTTGCCAGATATGCTTGGCTGGGCGGTATTGAATCGGCTCAAGCAGGATCCGCAGACACGCCATATCCCGGTGCAGATGCTCACCATGGATGAGGACTGGCATCATGGGCTTTCGCGTGGCGCGTTTTCATACGTGACCAAACCTACAACACCTGAAGGACTGGAGAAGGCTCTCAATCGAATCAAGGAATATTCGCTACCTCGCCGTAAAAAGCTTTTGATCGTCGAAGACAATCCAGCGGAGCAATTTAGCATATTCGAGCTGCTGAACCACGACGACATCGATGTATCCATCGTCGATAGCGGCCGCGAGGCTCTCGAACGAGTAACATCCGAGAAATTCGATTGCGTCGTGCTTGATCTTCGTCTTCCCGATATGTCGGGCTTTGAAGTGCTTGAGCAAATCCATGACTTGCCCCAATTGTTAGATCTGCCTGTCGTCGTCTTTACCGGAAAAGATCTTCAACCGGAAGAGGATATAAGACTGCGCACGCTTGCACGAAGCGTAGTGGTCAAAGATGTGGAGTCGCCCGAGCGATTGCTCGATGAGACCGCGCTTTTCCTGCATCGCGTCGTCTCCGATCTTCCTGCGGAGAAGCAGCGTATGCTCGACCGTTTGCATCGTTCGGACGAGGCTCTTGTAGGGAGGAAGGTCCTGGTGGTCGATGACGATGTTCGAAATACCTTCGCGCTCAGCAGCGTTCTCGAGCGCCGCGGAATGACAGTGCTGACTGCGGGTACCGGTCGCGAGGCAATCAACATGCTCGAAGCCACGCCGGATATCGCAATCGTATTGATGGATATCATGATGCCTGAAATGGATGGCTACGAGACGATGCAGGTAATCCGTCAAAACACTCAATTTCGCCGTCTGCCGATCATCGCCCTGACAGCAAAAGCGATGAAGGGCGATCGGGAAAAATGTCTCGAAGCAGGAGCCTCTGAGTACATCGCCAAGCCCGTTAACACAGATCAGCTTCTCTCTGGTTTACGCACTTGGCTGCACCGGTAGTGGAGTCTATGCAGGAGTCAATACTTTCCCAGACCGAGCAAACGCTTCTTCCGCCGGAACAGCGGGAGCAAGTGACCATCTTGATGGTGGACGACCAGCCTTCGAAGTTGATGAGCTACGAAGTGATCCTGCAGGGTCTCGGCGCACGTCTCCTCAAGGCGACATCCGGAAGAGAAGCTCTCGATCATCTTCTTAAAGCTGATGTAGCGGTCGTTCTCATGGATGTGAGTATGCCGGAGATTGACGGCTTCGAACTCGCCGATATGATGCGCCAGCATCCTCGCTTTCAGGAAACCCCAATCATCTTCGTTTCCGCGGTGCATCTGAGCGATGTCGACCGGACCCGCGCATATCGTAGCGGCGCTGTCGACTATATTTCGGTGCCTGTCATTCCTGAAGTACTGCGCGCAAAGGTCAGCGTCTTTGCCGATCTTCATCGTAAGACACGCCAGCTTCAAAGCCTCAATCACGATCTTGAATTGCGTGTCGCGCACCGGAGCGAAGAACTTCGCATGCTGAATCAGCAACTTCAGCAAAGAGTTGCCGAGCTGGAATCCATCATGCAGGTGTTGCCTTTTGGAGTCGCGGTAGCCCATGGACCTGCCTGTGAAGTGGTCACCGGTAATGCGGCACTGAGCGAGATGTTTGGGATGAGACCTGGAGACAACCTTTCAAAGAGTGGTGTCGAGCTTCCATACCAGATATGGCGTGACCAGAAAATGCTGCAAGCTCGGCAAATGCCTATACAACAAGCGGCGCTCACTGGCCGCTCCACGGGCACCGTTGAGATCGAAATCAGACGCCGGGATAACTCCATCGTTCATGCACTGGCCAGCGCTTCTCCTCTCTTTGATGAGGTCGGTAATGTTCGTGGTGCGGTTGGGGCTTTCTCTGACGTGACGGAGCGCAAGCGGATGGACGATGCTCTTCGTGAACGGGCAGACTTGCTTGAGCTTGCTTCCGAAGCGGTCATGGTTAGGGATAGCCTCGGCGCCATCCGGTTCTGGAACGCCGGTGCCGAAACCCTATACGGGTGGACACGCGATGAGGTAATCGGGCAGGACGCTCATCGGCTTCTGAATACTGAATTGCCCGGCGGTATGCAGGAGATCGTTAAGGGGCTGGCCGACACCGGGCGTTGGGAAGGAAATCTGAAACAACGCACCAAACTGGGCCAGGATATTGTGGTCGCAAGCAGGCACGCGGTACAAGTAGGCCAGGGCGTCATATTGGAAATCAATCGCGATATTACCGCGCAGTTACTTGCTGAAGAGGCCCTGCGCAGGAATGACCGTCTGGCCGCCATGGGCAAGTTGGCCGGTATCGTGGCTCATGAAATTAACAATCCTCTGGCTGCGATTACCAATACTTTCTATCTCCTCAAAGAGCATCCAGGGCTCGACGATTTGGCCCGAGACTACGCGCGCATGGCAGACCAGGAACTCGCCCGCATATCCCACATCACCAGGCAGACCCTTAGCTTTTACCGCGAGTCTCAGAATGCTGTTCCAGCCTCAATGGCAGAGTTGCTCGACGATGTACTCGAACTTCAACGAAGACCGATGCAAGAAGCGAAGATCACCTTGGTGAAACGCTATTCAGCTCAAGGCAAGGTTCATGGATTCCCCTCTGAGTTGAAGCAGGTTCTCATGAATCTCGTAACAAATTCCATCCAGGCTATGCCCGAAGGTGGTCGGATGCGCGTCAGCATCTATGAGCATTCCGCTGTGAACGGTGGAGCATCCAAGGTACATGTTTTTATCTCCGATACCGGTACCGGCATCACCAAGGAGAATTCACGAAAGCTTTTCGACCCCTTCTTCACGACCAAGTCCATCAAGGGTACAGGGCTCGGCCTCTGGATCAGCCGCGGCATCGTGCAAAAACACGATGGTGCGTTGCGCTTCCGAAGCATCTTCGGAAACTCGGGAACGGCAACTTCATTCAGAATCTCGATTCCGTCTTATCGAATCACTTAACCACGGAAAGAATTCATAGCTGCACTTTTGCCGGCCCGGTTGTTTTCCCAGCCAGCCTTCCTCGTTTTTGCCTCAGCCCGTGCTCGGTAAACAGAACCATCGACTGAGTCCCGTCAGGACTATCTGACGCCGGCGCAAGGTCCTGGAGAGCATGGGATAAGCAACTCAAAAATAAAGGGATAGTGGCGGGAACGGAGGACTGTGCTACTCTGACCAAAGTGGCCCCTGACGGTTCCGGAACGGCAGGGCGGAAGTGCGAATCTTCCCTATTACCACCTTGGTTTTGCCCCTTCTGCGCAGGATTTTCTGCAGCCTGCGTTCCTAGATCACTGAGACTCACCAGGATGTTCGGGAAGGCGGTGAAAATCCGCCACTGCCCCGCAACTGTGAGCGCAGCTGAGGTCCCCGCCGTCGTACAGGCAAGGGAGACCGCAGGCATCCGGCCAAGTGCCACTGGGGCGTCCCGCAAAGGACGTATCTGGGAAGGCGGTTCGGAAAGGCGCAAGTCAGGAGACCGGTCCTTCGGTGCCAATCGCCCGCTTCTGGTCCCGAGGGGGACGGAGGATACTGATGTCTTTTTCGAGTGGCCAATTGAGCCCGCTTGTACGCATTTCCCCGCGCCTTATTTGCGCGCTCTTGATTCTTCTCTCCACAGCTTGCGCATACGCGGGCGTCATTCGTGGCACCGTCACGGATACCACAGGCGCCACAGTCAAAGGCGCCACCGTGGTCCTCTTCAACGGCGGAAAATATGTAGCGACAACGGTCTCTACCGCAGATGGAAGCTTCCAGTTCGTCACCGGCCGTGGCGGCCGTTTCACGTTGGTCATTACCGCTGCAAGCTTTCACCAGCTTGACCCGCCGTTCTTCTACGCAGGAGCCAATGACAACGTCGAGCGCTCCCTGGTAATGGAGCCGGAATGGGTCCACCAATCCATCGTCGTCACCGCCACAGGCACACCCATCGCCCAGCAGCAGACTAGTGTCCAGACTGAAGTCTTCTCTCCAGCCGATCTGGCTCGCCGCGAAGACGTCATCGACATCCTGCGCCTGCAGCCGGGAGCTGTAGTCACTCAGCTGGGCCAGCGCGGCGCGCAGACATCGCTCTTCATCCGTGGCGGCGATTCCAACGCAGCCAAGGTTCTCTTCGACGGTGTCAACGTCGATGAAATGGGTGGCATCTACGACTACGGCAACACCTCCGCCACCGGCATTCACAGCACCGAAGTCTATCGCGGACCCAACAGCAGCCTCTACGGCTCAGACGCAGCCAGTGGCGTCGTCAACTTCGTAACCCCGCGCGGCCTCGACAGTCATCCGCAACTCACATTCAATGGCGACCTCGGCAACTTGCATACTGCCCGCAACCAGCTTGAACTCGCCGGCAGCCGCAACAAGCTCGACTACTACGGCGCCTACTCATGGCTGCAGTCGGAAAACGATCTTCCCAACGACCGCTACCACCTCGGCACCGCCGTCGGAAACTTCGGCTGGCAGCAGAGCAGCAGCCTCCAATTTCGCGGCACCGCGCGCTATGCTGTCGCCGCCACCGGCGTTCCCAATGCCTGGAACTTCTATCGCATCGCCGACGATCGCAAGCAGAGCGACCAAAGCCTCTACATCGGCGGCTCAGTCGATTATCAGATGACCGCCGACTTCCACAATCAGCTTCGCTACGGCGCGGCCCGCAAGCGCGAGCAGTCCCAGCAGTGGTTCCCAGCCGGAATTTGCATCCCCGCCGGCACCTGCGCCGGTCCTCCGCCGGACCCGTCGGATCCTGATGCGATAGTAGGCAACTGGTATGGCAATGACGTCACCATCCGCGGAGCCAACGGCGCGCAGGTTGTAGGTCAAGCTATCCTCAATTACTCCACGCGCGACTATGCAACCTACCCCAACCGCCTCGACCTCGTCACCAACCGCGACCAGGTCCACTACGAAGGCGACTTCCGCTTCACCCCGCACTTGATGGGGCTCATCGGTTTCCACTACGAGAACGAGCGCGGCGCCGAGCGCGAGCCTGCCTACTTCCTCGATGACTCCTCTGAGCGCAACAACTACGACTACCTCGCCGAAGTCCACGGCGACTTCAAAGGCCGCTTCTTCTACACCCTCGGCGGAAGCCTGCAGCGTTACCAGGTCATCGGCACCCAGACCTCACCGCGCTTCGGCGTCTCGTATTACCTTTTCAAGCCTCGCCCCGGCATCTTCAACGGCACCCGCCTTAGCTTCAACTTCGCCCAGGCCGTGCGCGAACCCACTCTCGCCGATCAGTTCGGTTCCCTCTACCACTTCCTCCAGGAGCACGGCGGTCAGCAGACCATCGACCAGCTCCACATCTCGCAGATCGGAGCCCCCACCGCCCGCACCTGGGAAGGCGGCGTCGAGCAGCCTCTCTTCAAAGAGCGCGTCATCTTCCACCTCAACTTCTTCCACAACCAGTTCGGCCGCCAGATCGAAAGCGTCGGCGCCGGCCTTATCCCGGCGCTCTTGCCTCAGCTTTCTCCTGCCGAACAGCAGCAGCTTCAGTCCTTCCTCAACAACAACGGAGCCTTCTCGCTGGACGTCAATTCAGAAGCCTTCCGCGCTCTCGGCATCGAGTCCACCGTCGAAGCGGGCATCGGTCACACTATCTTCCTCAAAGGCGGTTACACCTATCTCGATACCGTCGTGCAGCGCTCCTTTTCCAGCGACGAAGAAGCCCTTCTCGGTGGCTTCCCCGCAACTTATGGCAACATCCCTGTCGGCATCTACTCGCCGCTCGTAGACGCACGGCCCTTCCGACGCCCACCGCACACCGGCTTCATCTCCGCCAGCTACGCGGGCGGCAGCCGCTGGGTTCTTTCTTCAACGGCAGCCTTCTCCAGCCGCAGCGACGACTCAACCTTCCTCGGCTACTCCGATCTTGAGCAGGGAAACTCCCTCCTGCTCCCCAACCGCAACCTCGACTATGCCTACGCCAAAGTCGACTTCGGCGGCAGCTTCAATCTCTTCAAGCGAATCGCCATCTACGGTCAGGCTGAAAACCTGACCAACAACCAGCACATCGCCCCCATCGGCTATCCCAGCCTGCCCTTCAACTTCCGCATGGGCCTTCGCGTCCAGGTCGGCAAGGCTGCAGGAGGCCAGCAGTAACTCTCGACGGGCGCAACATAACATTGCCTTTAGGCAGATTCAGGGACCCAGCCGCTTCTCGCTCCGGCTGGGTTTCTTTTTCTCGATAGCATGCAGCTACATAAGTTATAGCATGCAGCTACATAAGTTAATGACAGGTGGAGAACCGCTGGTCAACACCACATCGCCCGACTTTGCTGGCCTCATCGAGCAGCAGAGTCTGCACAGCGTCCCTGAGAACAACTACCGCTGGTCCGCCTTCGCCCTGCTTACTCCCGGCGTCGTCAATGACTCCACCGGTTTCGGTCTCCTGAGCTTCCGTGGCCAGAAATGTCTCCAGCGTATGAATTCAGCTTCGAGGTCTGCGGCAGAAGACTGTTGGCCAACTTCGGATCAGGAAGCCGTTCGTACTCGTAGCGAACTCCGAGAGCGAGGCTTAGCCGCGGACTGACCTTCCACTCATCTTGTGCGAAGAAGGCGTAGTCGTTGGTGTTGAAATCGAGGCCAGCCAGTCCAGCATCTCTTGGCTCAGCTCGTGGGGACGCCGTCTGCCCGACTTCGTTGACACCAACCTGCCCGCGCCTACGCCCGTTCAGGTTGGCGCCACGGCCTACACCTTCCCATCCGGCACCACGACCAGCCAGCCCTATAACGACCCTGACCATCCACACACCAACGAGTTGATCCCCTACACCAGCACCACCTACCGTTCGGTGACCGGTATCAACAACAGCAACTTCGCCTACAACGTGCGCCAGCTTCAAAGGGCCGTCCGTTTCACCTTCTAACTGTTGGTCCAGTTCCACAGTCCTTGTTCCACAAAGGGCGTGACAACTTCGGCTGCCGCGTCTTTTTACCATTCGCTGCAACAAGGCACAAAACAGTCAAATTATCGGCAAGTGTAAGTTCCTTTAAACAAAGCCACTTGCACCATCCCTGGCCAAGTCCGTAACAGTTCAGCCCGGAGTGCCAATCGTGGAACAATTTTGAGGAACATAAAAGGGCCCCCAGCCGAAGCTGGAGGCCCTTCTGTAGTTTGGCCCAGAGAGAGAACAGGTCGTCAGGTTACTGATCCCTGACTCCTGATCTCTGATCCCTGTCTCAATACATGCCGTCCATGCCGCCGCCGTGACCGCCGCCTGCCGGCGCCGCTGCCTTGGGCTCCGGAATCTCGGAGATCAAAGCTTCGGTGGTCAGCAACAGGCCTGCAATCGAGGCTGCGTTCTGGAGCGCCGTGCGCGTTACCTTGGTCGGGTCGATGACGCCGGCCTTGACCAGGTCTTCGTACTGGCCAGTGGCCGCGTTGTAGCCGAAGTTGTTGTCCTTCGACTCCTGGATCTTGCCCACAACAACCGCACCCTCTTCGCCGGCATTGGCAACAATCTGCCGCAGTGGCTCTTCGAGTGCCCGGCGAACAATCTGCGCGCCGATCTTCTCATCGCCCTCAAGGGTCTTGATCAGAGCGTCGACAGAGGCCGTCGAGCGAACCAGGGCAACGCCGCCGCCCGCTACAATGCCTTCTTCCACAGCCGCGCGGGTTGCGTGCAGTGCATCTTCAACGCGAGCCTTCTTTTCCTTCAGCTCGGTCTCAGTCGCAGCTCCAACCTTGATCACCGCAACGCCGCCAACCAGCTTTGCCAACCGCTCCTGCAGCTTCTCGCGGTCATAGTCCGAAGTGGTCTTTTCGATCTGCGAACGGATCTCCTTCACGCGGCCCGAGATGGCAGCAGCGTCGCCGGAACCGTCAATGACAGTAGTATTGTCCTTGTCGATGGTGACGCGCTTGGCGCGGCCCAGCTGCTCCAGCTTCACGCCGTCCAGCTTGATTCCCAGGTCTTCAGTGATGGCTTCGCCGCCGGTGAGGATGGCGATATCGCCCAGCATCGCCTTGCGGCGATCGCCAAAGCCAGGAGCCTTAACCGCAGCCACATTCAACGTGCCGCGCAGCTTGTTCACCACCAGGGTCGCCAGGGCTTCGCCTTCGACGTCCTCGGCGATGATCAACAGGGGCTTGCCGGCGCGGGCAACCTGCTCCAGCAGGGGCAGCAGATCCTTCATGTTGCTGATCTTCTTCTCGTAGATCAGGATGTAGGGATCTTCGAGGGCCGTTTCCATGCGGTCGGCATCGGTCACGAAGTAGGGGCTCAGGTAGCCACGGTCAAACTGCATGCCTTCCACGGTCTCGAGGTAGGTCTGCATGGTCTTCGACTCTTCAATCGTGATCACGCCGTCCTTGCCCACAGTCTTCATGGCGCCGGCAATGATCTCGCCGATCTCCACGTCGCCATTGGCCGAGATGGTACCCACCTGGGCCACGGAGTCATCGGTCACCGGCTTGGACATGGAGCCCAGAGCGCCGCCGTCGGCCCAGTTGTTTTCCTTGTCCTTGCTGCCGATTACGGCAATGACAGCCTTGTCAATGCCGCGCTTGAGAGCGGTCGGGTTGGCGCCCGCGGCAACCGTCTTCACGCCTTCGCGGAAAATGGCCTGGGCCAACACAGTTGCGGTCGTGGTGCCGTCGCCGGCCACATCCGAGGTCTTCGAAGCGACTTCCTTCACCAGCTGCGCGCCCACGTTTTCGAGTGCATCACGCAGTTCGATTTCCTTGGCGACAGTGACGCCGTCCTTGGTGATGGTCGGGGAACCGAACTTCTTCTCGATGACCACATTGCGGCCCTTGGGACCGAGGGTCACCTTCACAGCGTCCGCCAGCGTGTTCACGCCGCGCAGGATCGCCTGACGGGAATCTTCTCCGTGCAAAATCTGCTTTGCCATAACTTAAAACTCTCCTTGTATCAGTTGCTTTTTCAGGGGTCAGAGATCAGAGTTCAGAGATCAGAAAAACTGAATTCGCCCGATCTGCCTGCTGCAGTTACTTCTTGAGGATGCCGAGAACTTCTTCTTCGCGCATGATCAGGAACTCGTCGCCGTCCAGCTTGATCTCGGTGCCCGAGTACTTGCCGAAGAGAACGCGGTCGCCCGCCTTGACGTCCAGCGGGAATACCTTGCCCTCGTCATTCGACTTGCCTTTGCCCACGGAGATCACCTCTCCCTCCTGGGGCTTTTCCTTGGCGCTCTCAGGGATGTAAAGACCGCTGGAAGTCTTCTGCTCTTCTTCCACGCGGCGCACCAGGATGCGGTCGTGGAGGGGAGTAAACGTGGTAACTGCGGATGATGTTGCCATGCTGTGTTTCTCCTTCAGCGCGGGAGGGATCAGGCCCGCCTCGCGTATATGATTGAAAATTCAAGAGTTCGCGGACATTCCGCGCACGCATCATTGGAGTAAGAAGATAAAGTCGCGGGCAACGGCCTGGACTTTAGCACTCTCGCCTGCCAACTGCTACACTAGGGAACATCAGTTCAAGTTGTCAAGTGACGGCTGCGAAATATGAGTGTGCAGCACTCATGAATATTGCGTTAATCTACTTTGGACTGAAATCGACTGGCCTTCAGGGCTTTTGCCGAGCACTCCGCTCACTCTTCGAAACGCACTCAGTCGAATTCGCAGACCCTGTCTTTCAAGGACTACAATATCCTCATGTTCGGAAGTCCCACTTTGTCTCGTCGTCTCATTGTCAGCACTCTCGCTCTGGCCGCACTCAGCACTCTCTCCTTCGCCGGCCATGCCCAGGATTCCGCCAAGCGCGGCCGCAAGTACAAGGCCCCGCCGCCGACCTCGCATTTTGAAGTGACGGTTGTCAGGGCGACCAATGGGAAGCCGATCGAGAATGCGTCGGTGATTTTCCATCCTCTGGAGGACGGTAAGAATGCCGGCAACATGGAACTGAAAACGAACGACGAGGGCAAGGCCGTCATCGATCTGCTGGAGATTGGATCCGATGTGCGTATACAGATTATCGCGCGCGGCTTCCAGACGTATGGCGAGGACTACAAGGTTGACAAGGACAACATGGCGATTGCCGTGAAGCTCAAGAGACCTTCAGGCCAGTACTCGATTTACAAAGAAAATGAGGGAAAGGCGCCGGCTAAGTCAGCCTCGCAGGATGCTCCCAAGGATGGGACAGCCTCTCCCGAACCGCAGAAGGAAGCTCCGAAAGCGGATGCTCCCAAGGACGAAACCAAACCGCAGGATTCCTCCACTCCTAAGTAGTTTTGTTCAGTGTTCTGATCTCCAGAAGCAGAAATATAGGCGTGTATTTCAGGCAGTGCGCGGGGTCTGATGGCGATCGAGAATAAGACAGCCATTGTCACAGGCGGGGCGAAGCGCGTGGGCAGGGAACTGGCCATTGCGCTCGCAGGCGTGGGGATGAACGTTGTTATCACCTATCGCGACTCCTCTGTCGAGGCCTCCGAGACCGTTTCAGAACTGAAGAAACTGGGGGTTCGCGCAGCGGCCTTGCAACTGGACGTGCGCAGTGAGGCGAGCGTCCGGCAGGTGATTGCGGCGACCGTTAGCCAGTTCGGCGGCATCGATCTGCTGGTCAACAATGCCGGTATCTTTGAATCAGCGCCGCTTGCTGAAATCAGCTTGACCCAATGGGACGCGGTCTTTGAAACCAATACACGCGGACCGTTCCTGATGGCACGCGAGGCGTTACCGCATCTGAAAGCGGCGCATGGACGCATCGTGAATCTTGGCTCGCTTGGAGGCAACCACCCATGGGCAACACATGCACACTATTGCGCGTCCAAGGCGGCTCTACACATGCTGACGCAGACGATGGCCAAGGCATTTGCGCCCGAGGTGAGCGTGAACTGCGTGGCTCCGGGATACATCGAATTTGAGAGCGGAGCTGAGGCTCGGCACTTTGCTGCCAAGACGCCCATGGGCCGCAATGGAAGCGCTCAGGATGTGGCAGAAGCAGTTCTTTTCTTCGCGGCCGGTCCGCGGTTCATCACCGGCCAAATTATGGCGATCGATGGCGGCCTGGGGCTCTGACAACAAAACACCCGAGCAACCGGAATCGTATGGCCTACTCACACAACTGCCGCAGTGCGCAATAAGAGACTCTCGCGAGTTTCACGGCAAATTTGCATTGACTGGAGAAGGAGACCTGCTACATCTAAGGTTCGGCCGCCTTTAGAGTGGGCGACGCAGGGTATGCCTCCACATTGAAAGTTCAATCGATACGTCTCATGATGCTTACTCTGCTGCCGGTGGCCTGGATGATCTGCGCCTGTGGATCTTTGTGCGCTCAATTGCCTTTTTATACCGACGACACGGGGGTTACGGAGCGAGGAAAGTGGCATTTCGAGTTCTTCAATGAATATGATTCTCTTCAGCTTCAGGCACCCAATCTGCGGCAGAATACCGCGAACTTCAAGCTCAACTATGGTCTCCCCCATGATCTTGAAGTCGATGTGGATTTTCCTTATCTTTCGATCTATCGCACTCAAGGAAATCAGCCTTCCAACGGTTTTGGAGACACAAATCTCGGCATCAAGGCGAACTTTCACAAGGAGTCCGAAGCTTCACGGGTTCCGGCTCTGGCTGCCAGTCTTTACATTGAGTTTCCTACCGGAGACGCCAGCCAGCAGCTCGGTTCAGGACTAAACGACTACTGGCTCAACCTGATCTCACAGAAGTCGCTGTCCTCAAAGACCCGAATGACGGGCAACCTGGGATACCTGTTTGCCGGAAACACGAGCACCGGCGCGCTCGGCACGCAGAATACGCGCGGCCACGTTGTCACCGGGGGGCTGTCGCTACTGCACGATTTCAGCCCCTCGCTCACGCTTGGAGCCGAAATTTATGGCGCTTACACCAACAAAGGAGAGTTAGGCAAGGCGCAGTTTCAGGCCATGGGCGGCGGGGAGTATGCGCTGCGCAATGGGCTGAGTTTCTGCTTCGGTTTACTGGGCGGCAAGTATGTTGCAAGCCCGCGCCTTGGCGGGCAGATTGGCTTTGCGATGGACTTCCCTGACTTCTTTCGTCGCTCTTCTCACTAGTGAGGCTCGGGTCTTAGGTTGATGTGATCGTGGCTGCGGGAGCGGTACTGGGTTCGACAGGGGCTTTGCGGCGGAGGATGGCAGCGGAGATGAGGGTAACGATAAGCCCGACGGGCAAGGGCTCCATGAAGGTGTAGGCCATGTTGACGAAGGGGTTCTGGTAGAACTGCTGAGAGCGCTGTATGGCAGCGACCTGCGCGGTGGCGGTGGCGGGGTCGAGTCCGGAGGACTGGACCTTGTGGATCTGCGCGGCGAAGTAGCTATCCATGAAATGGGGCATGAAGTTGAAGTAGAGGACCTCCCACATGGCGACGTAGCACACGGTGGTGATGAGGGCGATCAGGATGCCGCAGGAGAAGGCTCGCCCGAAGGAGATTTGGCCGGCAAGGGTGTTGTCGCGGTAGCTGCGGATGCCGAAGTAGATGAGAAGGAATGACGCCACCATGATGGTGTAACCGAGAACCATGCTGTGGCCGGAGCCGATCTTGTCGGCGAGGAGAAGTGAGCCGCCCATCAGGACGGAGATGATGAGGCCGGAGATGAGGCCGAAGGTGAGGACGGTTTTCTTCATGTGAGACTCCTGCGTCGAGTGAGGATGAAGTGACAATCCACTGAAACGTGGCCGGATGTCGTCATCCTTTCGAATGATTTTGTAGGAATGGAGCGGGAATCGTTCTTTTGGGTGATGCGTTTTTACCCGGCGGCGAAGATTTGAGCATCCCAGCAAGCAAAGGCCGCTTGCTGGGAGCCCTGCCTGTCGCCGGAGATCCTGGATTTACGGCAGGAGGCCGAGATCTTTGCCGCGCAGGACGGCCTGGGTGCGGCGGGCGGCTCCTAGCTTGTCGAAAGCGCGGGCACAGTGTGTCTTGACGGTATTTTCGGAAACAAAAAGCTGAGTGGCGATCTCACGATTGCTGAAGCCGCGGGCGACGAGGGTGAGAATTTCGAGTTCGCGCGCGGTGATGCCGAGGGTTTGCTGGCGAGCCCTATCGGGAGCGAAGGGGACGGTGTCAGGCGCGAAAGAGGTGGGAGCTTGCGTTGGGACAAGCACTTCCCTCACCACTACAGTTTCTCGGATAGTTTCGCGCCTGCGCGTGATGCGGAGACCAAGCCAGATGCCGAAAGCTGCGAAGAGGATGGCGACGAGCGCGCCGTAGAGCTCGATGGAGTGCTCGATGACGACGAAGCGGTATTCGGTGTATTGGAGGGTGGCAATGAGGAGGCCGCCGGCGAGACCGAAGATCAGGACGTGACGCTTCATGATGGGTCGTGAAGAGTATATCCCCGTCTACCCCTCAGTTCGCTGACGCCACCAGGCTCTACAAGCAAATACTCCATGAGGGCCTATTCAGATGCGAACTTCGTAACACTTTCTAGAGCCGTTGCACAGAGGCTGAACCGGTCAGGCTTAAGGCTGTATTACTTTCCGAAAATTTTGCCAAAGAATCCGCTTTTCTTTTCGCCGGTGCTGGCCGCCGGCGTAGAGGAGCGCCGGGGAGAACTCTGTACCGAGTCGTGAAATTTGATTGGTCCGCTGTCCCAGGCGCCGACGGCTTCAGGCTGGTGGGGCATTTTCCTGCCTTCGAATGCAGCGCGGGGATTTTCAAAGCAGAGCCGACGCGCGGTTTCTTCACCGGCGCGGTTGGCGACATACTCGTAGCCTTTCTTCAGATGCGGCGGACGCCACTCAAGATTGTGAGCGTCGGTGGCCAGGAAGTGAATCCAGTTGCGGTCGAGCAACTCGTTGGCGAAGGCTTCGGCGGAGTTGCCGAAGCGACCGTAGAGGGACGACGCCGTCACCTGTACGACACAGCCCATGCGGATCCATTCGGCCAGCATCTCAGGGCGGCGGACGATGACCGGATTGCGTTCGGGATGGGTGATGATGTTGGTGTAGCCGGCGGCTTGCAGGCGATGCAATGCTTCGCCAAGTTGAGGCGGAATGGCCATCTCCGGGAACTCGACGAGCAGATAGCCCTTGCCGCGAATCGAGTATTTCAACGGGTTACGGATCGCGTCCTGGATATTGTCTGCGTTGAGATGGAAGTCGCAAGCCAGGCCCAGTTCAAGGCGACCTGCGACGCGGGCTTGAATCTCGGCCATGCGCTCGGCGTTGAGCTCGGCCTGGTACGGATAGCTGTCGCTGGAGTGAGGCGTGCAGGCGATGTGGGTTACGCCTTCAGCGATGGCGACTTCGGCCATGGCAACTGAGGTTTCGAGATCGGCAGCGCCGTCGTCGACGCCGTAGATGAGGTGGTGATGAATATCGATCATGGCCGCATTGCCTTCAGAACTTCCGCTTACCTTTGTATCACCGCGTCTTCGGGCTAACGGGCTGCCAGAGCTTCGATCATGGAGGTGAATATCTTAAAACCGTCTGCGGAGCCGAGGAGGCTTTCGCTGGAGCGGTCGGGATGCGGCATCATGCCGAGGACGTTGCGGCCTGCGTTGAGGATGCCGGCGATATTGCCGAGAGACCCGTTGGGATTGGCTGCAGTGGTGATTTCGCCCTGCGGCGTGGAGTAGCGGAAAGCGATGCGGTCTTCGGCTTCGAGCTCTCGCAGCGTTTCGGCGTCGCAGTAATAGTTGCCTTCCATGTGGCCGATGGGAATCTGCAGGACTTCGCCTGGTTTCAGTGCGTTGGTGAAGGCGCTGTTGGTGGTTTCCGTGCGCAGGTGGACTTGCTTACAGATGTATTTGAGGCCGGCGTTGCGCATGAGCGCTCCGGGCAGCAGACCGGATTCGGCGAGGATCTGGAAGCCGTTGCAAATGCCGAGGACTAGGCCACCGGCGTCGGCGAACTTCTTTACCGATTGCATCACCGGCGAGAAGCGGGCGATGGCGCCGGTGCGGAGGTAGTCGCCATAGGCGAAGCCGCCGGGGACGAGGACGGCGTCGACGTTCTGGAGGTCTTCAGAGTCGTGCCAGAGGAAAGTGACTGGCTGGTGCGCGATGCTCTCAATGACGTTGTAAGTGTCGTGGTCGCAGTTGGAGCCGGGAAAGACGAGGACGCCGAATTTCATGACTCTAGGCTAACAGTTATCGAGCGCGAGCGGAGAATGCTGAAAGGCGAAGGAAGGAAGAAGTCTACATAGGGGTGGAGTGTAATTATTAAGGCCCGCACTCCATATTCGATCAAGGCATCTTTGTGGCAGCTGCTGTGCCGTCGGACCACTTGTCGGCGAGGACGAAGAGGATCGTTACACGTTCCTCTGGGTCATTGGCCATCATGACGGGAGAGTTGGGATCGTCGGCTGCCCAGCTTTTGGTCATGTCTCCGGGAGAGAAAAACATCGTATGCGGGTGCCAGGCCTTGCCCTGGTCGTTGAGGTACTGCTGCTTCGACATCATGTAAGCCATTGCGCCGGGCTCGAGTGCGGGTAGCTCTTTCTTATCCAGCGCGGTTTTGACTGCGTGACCGATCTCTGTCGGTGATTTTCCTGCGAGCACGAGCTTGGTCTTCATGAAATAGATGCGGGCAAAGCTTTTCGCGGCTTGCGCGTTGAAGCAATGGGGTGCGCGCATCTTCGGGTTCCAGAATTCGGCCTGATCGGTGGCCTGGCCCCACGATCTCTCCACGATGCAAAGAAAGCCATTGGCGCCTTTGACCACGGTCTTGTATCCGTCGCGTGTCAGCACCATGATTTCGGCTTTGTCAGAGATGGAAGCGGGCGCGGCGCTGCGGGCGAGCGCGATCTCGGATTGCTCGTCGGATATCAGGTATTGATCGAGGGGAGCCATGGCTGGATAGGCAGCTTTTGCGGCCTGTGCCACTGCCTGATTACCTGCGGCAGGTAGAACAGCCTGCAGAGCCAATGCCAGAGTGATGAACTTGATGTGATTCTTCCGCATTCGATCCTCCCCATTCGTGCATTTGCTTCGGTGAGTGTCGCTTCGCGATCGATTCGCAGATTGTACATGGTGCAAATGGGCGGCGTATTTGTTTTTCGAGGTCTATTTCAATGTGATGTGGCCAATGAGTTGAGCTAGCTTTGCGTGGGAGTCGTGGGCGAAGCGGCGTTGCCGGCTGCGGGTGTAGGGATAGCCGAGGCGGGCGAGCCAATGCGCAGGGTGGGAGACGGCGAGCAGGTCGTAGGAGACGGCTTCGGTGCGGGGATCGAATTCGAGGAGGAAGCGCTCTTCGCCGCACTCGACATGTTGAGAGGTGGTGCCGTAGCCAAAGCCGAAGCGATCCGGTTCATCGATGACGTAGAGGATGCGGCTGCAGTTGATGGACCAGAGGCCGAGGCTGTGCGCTTCGACGGCGACGATTTCGCCGGGTTGGATTTGCGCTTCAGGATTGGCGACGCGGACCCAGCCAAGGTCGAAGTGGCGCCATTGGCGCAGGGTGGTTTTGGCGGCTTCGAAGGCGGCGATGCCCTGGCCGATCCGGGTGCGCATACGGTCGAGTTTGTAGAGGCGGGGGACCTGGATCTGGCGGGTGCCGAACTGCGTGTAGAGCGGGGTGGGGTAGTTTAGCGGCAGGCTGCGCGCTTGGGCTATGTTCGCGACGATTTGCGCGTCTGTAGGCTTGGCCAGCGAAAACATACACCATTATCCATACGAGGATACGGAAGCGGGCTTAATTCACATCGTTTCTGAGACCGATGGAGGTTTGTGAATGCGACGAGGCTTCACATCGATGTTGGATGACGACGAGGATTTGGTTCTGGATGGCGCGCATGACGGAGTCGGTCCAGAGGCTGGCGTAGGGGTTGAGGTGGGTGGAGAGGCGCTGGCGGCTGCTGAGATGAAGCAGGATGCCGTCTGGGCGGGGTTCGAGCCGATATTCGCCGTCGAGGACGTCGAAGAATGGGCCGCCGATGGTGACGTGTTCGTCGAGTGTGGTGCGCGGTATGGCATCGGTGTTGGCGTGGATGGAGAAAGCGAGGTCTTGCTCCGGTTGCCATTGATGAACGGTTTCGGTGAAGACAAGACCCCCAGTGAAACTGGCTTGGCGAACGCCGCCGATGCCTTCATGAGAGAGCGTGGCGGCGATGGGTTTGGGGAAGCCAATACGGTTAATCCATGAAGATGGGAGTTCGTTCGGCGAGATGGCGCGGACGCTCTTGATGTTGTCCCAGACGGTTTGGGATGGGGCGTGAATGAGAATTTCGGTGTTTACGGTGCGGACGATATAGGGCGATGGGATTTGGCTTTCGATGAGGATGAGCAGGAGCGGTAGGGCGTAGGCGCTCATGGTTCCGGGTGCATGATTTACATATTTTCGCCGCAGAATACGAGCCGTTATGCCTCCGAGCAGAGAAGATACCAGCATGATTGGCCCTGCAAAGATAAGGCAGAGCGCTCCTTCCCATTTGACGGCTACTGAGACGAGCATCGTTACCAAAACAGAGGCCCAGGGCAGAAAGAGCCACCTATACCAGGATGTGTTCGATGAGTTGGACAGATACTTACGAACGCCAAGATAGCCCATAGCAAATGGGACTATTGCCAGGAAAGCAATCGTCATGATGTATGGTGCCCATCCAGACCGTTTCCAGACAGGCATGAAATTGATCCATAGGCGATAGACAATGCCGAGAATGCAGCCTGCCGCTATTGCAATGATCCATACTTTCAAGCGCGACCATAACTGAGTGAGGAAAGCCATTGTTTCTCCGGTAGCTTAGTTTCTCATGGCGTTAGAGGATGCTGTAACAACGAACGAGAACGCTCGGGCCCATCGAGGGCCCTCGTATGGTTTCTTTTCGGCGTCTGTTTCAGGAGCCTGAAGGCTCCGGCTCCCTTCGGAAAGGCAAAAAGCAGATTCCCTTCTGGAATGACATAGAGAAAGGCAGCGGCAAAAGCAGGTCCTTCGCTGCGCTCAGGATGACAAATGGGATGGTGTGGACGTTTGTGATTCCCACCCATTCCGCAAAGAACGCGGAATGGATGGGGCACCCGGCGTCTCCCGACAAGGCGAGCTCGGTGGGTACTTCGAGAAAGCAATCGACAGCTATCTTCCTCAATAGGTCGCCGATAACTCTGCTTCTTTGGTGGTATCGGGAATGACAGCGGTGAGGTGATGGTGTTCGCTGTCATAACTGGCAGTGATGGGGGTGCCGTTGATTGTGGTGCTGGTGGCGGGTTTGGTGGCGCCATAGATTTCTATTTGTAGCTGGGTCCACCAGGGGGTGAAGCTACCTTCGCGGGGGGCTATCTTGACCGTGACTCCGGATGGGGTTAGTTCGCAGGTGAATTTTAGGCGGAGGTATTGGCCTTTTTCGAAGGCGTAGCTGATGCCGTCGTCGAGATAGAGCGAGCCCTGGCAGGGGTCTCCTGCGTGGGCTGGCGGGTAGACGCGCAGGGTGAGCGGACCTTGCGGTTTTTCTTCGGTGCTCTGGACTAGGGGCTGGATGGGGATGATGGAGCCGGCGCGGGCGAAGACAGGCAGGGTATCGAGACTGGGGTGCAGGGTGATCTGCAGGTCGACGTCGGAGACATTGTCATTGCCGGTGCGGGCGGCTTCGACGCCGGGCTTGAGGTATTCGCCGGTCCAGTAGTTGTACCAGCCTACGGGCGGCAGCACGGCGGGATAGTCGTCGCGCTCGTCGGGATAGGGTGAGGGGGCGATGAGCAGGTCAGGGCCGAAGAGGAACTCATTTTGGGTGGTCATGTCGAGCGGGTGACCGTCTTTGGCGGCGTTGGGGAATTCAAGGAAGAGCGGGCGCATGATGGGCAGGCCGGTGCGGCTCATCTCCTCGGCGGTGGTGTAGAGGTAGGTCATGAGACGATAGCGCTCTTCGATGAAGCGGCGGCGGATATTGAGATCTTCAGTGGTGCCGTTTTCCCAGGGCTCCTGCGGGTAGGTGCCGGCGGAGGTGTGGTCTCGGTCGATGGGATGGAAGGCGGCGATCTCAAGCCACTTGGTGAGCAGAGCGGGCTGCGGCGAGCCGGCAAATCCGCCGACGTCGGCACCGGCGAGGGCGAAGCCGCTGAGGCCGAGGTTGATGAGCTGCGGGGTGGTCTGGCGGAGGTGGTTCCAGGTGCTGGAGTTGTCTCCGGACCAGGTGGCGGCATAGCGCTGGCCTCCGGCGTAGCTGGCGCGGGTGAGCACGAAGGGGCGCTCATCGGGTGCGATGCGACGCAGGCCCTCGTAGGTGCCTCGGGAGTTCTGCATGCCGAAGATGTTGTGAATCTCAAGATGGCTGGCGGTGCGCTTCTGAAAGCCCGGTTCGTCGATGCGGTGCTGCACGTTGTCGGGCATGGTCTTGGAGGCGACTTTGAAGATGGCGGGCTCGTTCATGTCGTTCCAGAAGCCGGCGATGCCGCGTTGATGGAAGTCGGAGTAGAGGGTGCCCCACCAGTCGCGGCTGGTTTTCTGGGTGAAGTCGGGGAAGACGGCGGGGCCGGGCCAGACTTCGCCGGTGTAGACGGAGCCATCGGGATTGTGGACGAAGTGGTTTCCGGCGCTGCCTTCGTCATAGGGCTTATAGCCTTGATTGGGCAGGTTGGCGAGGTGCAGATCGGTGATCAGGATGGTGTGCAGGTGCATGGCTTTGAAATCCTGGATCATCTGATCGAAGTGGGGGAATTTTTCGGGATCGACGGTGAAGGGGCGGTTCTTGAGCTGGTAGTCGATGTCGAGGTAGATGGCGTCGGCGGGGATGCGCTCGCTGCGCAGGCGATTGGCGATGCGCCGGACTTCTGTTTCAGGGAAGTAGCTGTAGCGCGACTGCTGGAAGCCGAGTGTCCAGAGGGGAGGCAGCGGGGTAGTGCCGGTCATCCAGGCCCACTCTTCTACGACTTCTTTGGGTGTGGGGCCGTAGAGGATGTAGTAGTCGAGCGGGCCGGCGGAGGAGCCGAAGGAGTAGGCGTCGCGCAGCTCCTTGTTGAAGTCGAAGCTGGAGCGCCAGGTGTTGTCCATGAAGATGCCGCCGGCGATGCCCTTACAGAAGGTCAGGACGAAGGGGATGGACTTGTAGATGGGGTCGGTAGACTCCTGCCAGCCGTAGGCATCGGTGTTCCAGTTGGTGAAGGCTTGGTTGCGGCGATCGAGGGGACCGGGCTTGTCGCCGAGGCCGAAGTAATGCTCTTCGTCATCGGAGTGCTTGTAGACGCGGAATTCGCTGCCGTGGAACTCGATAGGATGCTCAGGTACATCGGCGGTGATGACGTGGCCTGCGTTGTCGGTGACGGTCATGGCCAGAGGCTGGCGCTGTATGACGATGTGTAGTTTGGCAGTCGAGAAGCCGACAGATTTTTCGTTGGATTCTGCTTTCACGGAGACTGAGGCGGTGCGAGATTTTTCGAGGACGGCCCAGGAGGCGTCTTCAGGCAGGACGCCCGTGGCGCCGACGCGGACGCGGAGCAGATCGTCGCGCAATGCGGTCACCTGCATGATGGCAGATCCGGAGCGGATCTCCAGGCCGTTGGGCAAGGGCTTTGCGCTTGTCACTCGATCGAGCGAGATATGCTGCGATGCGGGCTTCTGCTCCGGTGCGAAAGCCGATGCCTGACAAGGTGCGAAGGCCAGAATGGAGAGGAGGACAGGAAGCATGAGTCGGGGGATGCTTCGAGCGCGGCTAGCGGTCAACATAAGCGGCTCCTGAAACGGCATGCGAGGAGGGGATGCGGGAACACGGCTTCACCCCGGAAGGATACTGTATTGCGGTCGGCGGAGGACATTGGCAGGTGTCTGCGCGGGGTTTGCCCTGGCGAATATCGCCGCATTGCGCCGGGCTGGAAATCACTAAAAAGCTGTTCGTTGGATGACGCGCGGAGTGTATTCTGCCACTAGCAAAGCCGAAGCAGTTCTCGCTTTCTCTCACGATTTGTACAGGTGTTCATGGGATCCGATGTTGTCGTTGTTGCCCGATTCTTGCTGACAGGGGTTGCCTTGTCGCTTGCATTTCTGGCAGCCGTGGCCTGGAACAGGCGTAAAGAAGCACCGGAAGCGGCCACCTTCGCTCTTCTCGTTTTTTCAATGGCGATCTATACCTTCGGCTATGCGGGCGAGATGGCGCAGACGTCTGTCGAAGCAGCCAGGCGATGGCTTGATGTTGAGTACCTGGCGCTGCCCTGGGCGGGTGGTCTGTGGGTGCTGGCGGCCTGCCGGCACAATGGCATCAAGGTGCGCGTGTGGCTGTTGTTCGTGATTCCCGCGATGACCTTTGTCGGCCACTACACCAACTTTCGAAATCTGTTTTACACGGCGCCGATGACGCTGGTTCATCGTGGCCCTTTCTGGGTATTGCATGTAGAGCGCGGACCTCTCTCGATGCTGGATAACGCTTATCTGCTGGTGTCGTTCCTGGTGGGGGCGTGGGTTTATTTTTCGGCGTATCGCAATGCTTCGCCGCTTTACCGCAAACAGGCCCTGATCATGGTCCTGAGCTCCTTTTTGCCTTTTGTCGGGTACTTCTACTTTCTGGCCGATCTGAGCCCGTGGGGATTGGACACGGGTCCGGTTACGCTGACGATTACCTGCGGCCTGCTCTACTACGGGATCTTTCATTGCGGTGTTTTTGACCTGGCTCCGCTGGCGCGGGCGCTGATCTTCAATACCATCCGCGATGCGGTGTTGATCGTGGACACAAGGAACCGGCTCCTGGATTTCAATCCAGCGGCTGCGGCGGCTTTTCCGGTTCTCAATAAAGATGGCATTGGCAGCGATATCGAGGTGTTGTTCGTGGCCAACGAAGGGCTTGCCGTCGCGCTGTCGGAGGTGGAAAGCCCGATCGAGTTCGAGATTGTCACGGGGGAAGATTCTCGGTATTTCGAAATTCGCACGTGGCCGTTGTTCTCCGAATCGCTGGCATTCGGATCGGGACGACTGGGCCGTGCCGTCATCCTGGCCGATGTGACGGCCCAGGTTCAGCTGCGAGAAGAACTGCGGCGCCGCGCAGAGACCGACCCTCTGACTGGCGTTGCCAATCGACGGCGCTTTCACCAGGCACTGGAGATTGAGTGCGCCAGGTTTGCGCGTGGCCGTGCGCCACTTTCGCTGCTGATGATCGATCTGGATCACTTCAAGGAGATCAATGACCGCTATGGACATCCCGCGGGAGACGTAGTTCTTTTCTCCATTGCGCAACGGCTTTCGGTTAGCCTGCGCAAGACCGATCTGCTGGCACGCTATGGCGGGGAGGAATTCTCAATTCTTTTGCCGGAGACGCGCATTGAAGGGGCTCGAGTGATCGCGGAGCGGATTCGCGAGGCGGTTTCCCGAACTCCCGTTGAGGTAGATGGGGAGCTGATTCCAATCAGCGTTAGCGTAGGAGTGGCGAGCCACGCTACGGACAAGGAAGTCAGTGCAGAGATTCTGCTCAAGAAGGCTGACCTGGCGCTCTACCGAGCCAAGGCAACAGGGCGCAACCGCGTGGAAGTGATCTAAACGTATAGATATACGCTCATCCGCACCGTTCCCATCATATTCGGGTGACTCGCTTGCGGTGATATACTCTGTTGGGTTGGGCGAGTCTGTCTTCTTTAGGAAGGCCGTGTCCACTATCGTTATCCGCACTGAGGTTTTCCATGTCCGGCCATTCAAAATGGGCCACAATCAAGCACAAAAAGGGCGCGCTGGATGCTAAGCGCGGCAAGATTTTCACTCGCCTGATCAAGGAAATTACCGTGGCCGCCAAAGGTGGCGGCGGCGACCCGGACGGGAATCCGCGCTTGCGCTCGGCTATTCTCGCGGCCAAGGCGGAGAACATGCCGCAGGAGAACATCAAGCGCGCCATCCAGCGCGGTACCGGCGAGCTTGAGGGAGCCAGCTACGAAGAGATTTCCTTTGAGGGTTACGGCCCCGGCGGCGTGGCTGTGATCGTGGACACGCTGACGGACAATCGCAATCGAACGGTAAGTGAGGTTCGCTTTGCTTTCTCGAAGAATGGCGGCAACCTGGGCGAGTCCGGGTCGGTGCGCTTCATGTTTTCGAAGAAGGGCGTGATCGGAATCGAGAAATCAGCTGCCGGCGAAGAGCAGTTGATGGATATTGTTCTCGAGCACGGCGGCGAGGATCTGAACGATGAAGGCGACAACTGGGAGATCATAACTGATCCAGCTTCCTATGAGGGAGTGCTTGCGGCGGTAAAGGCTGCAAAGATTCCCACGGTGATGAGCGAAGTGACGATGGTGGCTTCCACGTACACCAAGTTGGAGGGGTCGCCGGCGAGTCAAATGCTGCGCCTTCTGGATGCGCTCGAAGACCTGGACGACGTGCAGAATGTCTACTCCAACTTCGATATGGACGAAGCAGCCATGGAAGCGGCCACGAAATAACGATTCCAGATCGGAATCCAGCGAAGGCCGCCTGATCGGGCGGCCTTTGTTGCGAAAACTGTCTGCGATGATAATCGAGAGTGATCCAGCACTCAGAAGAGGGAATAGCTTGTTGCGATCTTTAGCTAGAGGTTTGTTTTTGTCGGCGTTGTGCGGAATCGTGGCGCTTATTCCCGCTTCTGCACAGGAGCCTTCTCAGTCCATGACGATGAGCAGCGGTGGCATCCATAATTTGGCGCCGCGCAAATGGGAGTTTGGGCCATTTGTGAATTACGGCAATGGCGTGGGAGACAGGTCGGACTTCCACTTCTTTGCCGTCGGTTTTCAGGCGGGGCGCTCGATGACGCCGGTGATCCATGCCGGACCGTTCACGGGGCGATTTGAACTGGGTATGAATGTCATGCCCCTGTTTCAGGCGTATACGCCGGCGGCGCATGACGAGATAACGGCTGGGCCGGGCGGCAATGGCTCTACGATTGAGCGGATTGGCGGCGGGACGTTTACAGGCGCAAGCGTGACCCCGGTGGTCTTCCGCTGGAATTTTGGAGACCGGCATACGCGCGTGGCGCCGTGGTTCCAGGCGCAGGGTGGGGTGCTGTATACCACGCACAAGTTTCCGCCGACGATTGAGGTTCCGGAAGGAACGCCGGGCGGGACTTCGGTCTGGAATTTCCGGTCGGGGGCGGGAGCCGGTTTTCACTACTTCACGAACCCACGACGTTCGGTTGACTTTGCGCTCAACCTGGAGCATATTTCTTCCGCTTCGCTGGGGGACAAGAATCCCGGTATCAATGCCAGCCTGCAGTTTCAAGTGGGCTACACTTGGTGGAAATAGCGTGATTTTGAGGGTCGATCGAACGCGGATGGACGTGTATTCATGGCCGGGTTGAAAGAAAACCCCATTGTGACGTGCGTGCCCAACTTCTCAGAGGGTGCGAATGAGAGTTGCGTCCGGGCCATTGTCTCCGCCATGCGGGTAGAAGGCGTTCGGCTGCTCGACTGGTCGATGGATTCAGATCACAACCGTTCCGTTGTCACCGTGGCGGGGCCTCCGGCGGCGGTGATGGAAGCTGCGGTACGTGCTGTCGGGCAGGCTGCGCAGTCGATCGATCTTACGCACCAGACGGGCGTTCATCCGAGAATCGGCGCTGCCGACGTGATTCCATTTGTGCCGGTGAGCGGCATCTCCCTTGATCAGTGCGCGCTGCTGGCGCGGCAGGCCGGGGCGGAGATCTGGAGGCGATGGGGGATTCCGGTTTATTTCTACGAGGCGGCCGCTGCCCGGCCTGACCGCGCCAATCTTGAAGATGTGCGCCGTGGGCAGTTCGAACAGCTGCGCGAGGATGCCCGCAACCAGCCCAAACGCCGTCCTGACATTGGCGGCCCGGGGCTGCATCCGACCGCCGGGGCTTGCGCTGTAGGAGCACGTAAGTTCCTGGTGGCCTACAACATTTACTTCGATTGCGCGGATGTTTCCCTGGTCCGGGCGCTGGCCAAGGAACTTCGTGCTTCCTCCGGAGGGCTCAAGGGAGTCAAAGCAATGGGGGTACTGGCGCATGGGCGTGCCCAATTGTCGATGAACATCACCGATCTCCAGGCTACGCCGGTCTCAGCCGTCTACGCGCGGGTCTGTCGCTTGGCTGACAAGCACAAGACGGAGCCGATGCGAGCCGAGGTGATCGGCCTGTTGCCGCAAATCGCCTATGAGCAGGAAAGCGAGTGGATGCGTCTCTTAGATGGGTTCGATCCGGCGACGAAAGTCCTGGAGCGCCGTCTGGAAGCACCGCAGGACTGGCCTGAATAGTACCAGGGAATCGCCCATGTGCATTTTGGCGCGCATATTGGTTGGATCGCGCATGGTTTTTTGCGCGAAGATAGAGTAAGAGCCCGAAAAGGGCACATCCCTGAAAAGGGTATAACGGGCTGGGGCAGTCGTTCCGGCTCGGGAGGATTCAAGTTGATCAGATATGCTTCTCGTTTTTGCCTGTTTGCCGGTTCTGTTGTCATGGCGGCAACAGCTGCTGTCTCGGCCTCCGCGGCCCAGTTGTCTTCCGATGCGCAGTCGGCTATTCCCCATGATGTGCAGCAGATGGTGGTGATCGACTATCGGGTCATGCAGAATTCCTCGGCTGCGATGGAGTTGCGCGGACAGGTGATGCCTCCTGAACTGAAGCAACTGGAGGATGCTTTGCGCAAGTCGGGGTTCAACGACAACCAGGATTTGGAACAACTGGCATTCATTCTCTACCGCGTAGGCGGCTCGGCCGACGATATCCGCACAGTCGGCATTGCGCAGGGTCAGTTTCCGGTGCAGGATGTGCTGGCTAACTTCCGCAAGAAGAAGCTGAAGGCTACCGTCGTGCGGGCCAACAGGATTTATCCGCTTGGCAGCACGGGCATGAGCGTAGTTTTTCTTGATGAGTCGACGATGGTTTTTGGCAGTCTGCCTGCGGTGCGGCAGACCCTGGATGTGCGTGATGGGCTGGCTCCGGGGCTGTTGAGCAATGGCCCGGTGATGGATTCCATGCATTCGGTGGACTCTGAGCCGCTGTGGAGTGTTCTGGACCAGAAAGGCACCCAGACCATGATGAAGCAGGTTCTGGGCGAGGCTGGGTCGGTTGCGGACTTCGATACCGTGAAGAAGCGCCTGGTGGGCAGCTCATACACCATGAATTTCCAGCACGGGGTACGGTTCGATATGTCGGTGGTTACGGGCGACAGCTTTGCTGCGGCCACGGTCTCATCGCTGATGAATGCCGCAGTGCTCTACAAGAAAATGAGCGGCACAGATACGGACAAGGCGGCGCTCGAAGATACGGTGATTCGTTCCAATGCCGGCAAGCTGGAGGTGCACTTCGCCGCCAGCGACGCACAGTTTAATAGCTTGCTGAAGTCACCGATGTTCCAGAGCATGGTGCGATAGACGCGCAAATCGACTTGTCGAAGATCAACGCCGCATCCTGATTCAGGCTGCGGCGTTTCTATTGCTTCGAGTTCGGATGATTTTGCTCGTAGAAGAAATTGTGGCGGGCGGGTGCGAAAGATGCGGGTTTATTCGCCGGTTTGCCGAAGCTTTGGCAGTTCGACGATCAATTGGGGTGAATCAGGCCGCGAGGGTGAGCCAGCGACTACCACCCGGTTGCGGCCGCGCGCCTTGGCCCGGTAAAGAGCCTGATCGGCGCTCTCGATCAGGTTCTGGGCTGTTTTGCCGCGCTGGGGAACCATGGTTGCGCATCCGATGGAGACGGTCACGATTCCTGGGGCGTTTCCTTCATGGGGCAGGCGGCGGTTGCGAACCGCCTGGCAGATGTCTTCCGCGACCGCTTTGGCGCCAATCTCATCGGTTCCCGGCAGGACTACGGCGAACTCTTCGCCTCCGTACCGCGCTACCAGATCGCCGGGCCGCAATACGACGTCCAAGGCCGCTTCGGCAATCTGTTTGAGGCAACTGTCTCCCCGGACATGCCCGTAGGTGTCGTTGTAGCGTTTGAAGTGATCGGCGTCGATTAACAGCAGGGAGAGCTTGCTGGCCTCGCGGAGAGATCGTCTCCACTCGGTGGCGATCGAATCGTCGAAGCGCCTGCGGTTAGCTATGCCGGTGAGGGCATCGACAACGACCAGGGTTTCCATGGCCCGATAAGCGGATTGCAGATGTTCTTCAGAGCGTTTGCGCTCGGAGATGTCGCGGACCAGGTTGAGGTAGCCGATGGGCCTTCCTGTTGCAGGGTCGCGGTAGACGCGCAGGCTGCCTTCAGCCCAGAAGTATTCGCCGTTCAGCTTGCGAGCCCGGTATTCGAGAGTGCCGCCTTCTGAACCGGCGCGGAGCGCGCGCATGGCCATTTCCACTTCGGCTAGATCGGCGGGGTGAATGAGTTCGCGGAAGACACGCCCGACCAGGTCTTCCGGATTCCAGCCGGTCAGGGCCTTGATGCCGGGCGAGACGTAGGTACGGCGGCCGTCGAGGTCTCCTAGTTCAATGGCGTCACGGGAGTTGTCTACTACCAATTTGTGGAGCGCCGCGATCTGCCGCAGCTCACCCTGGATCTTGCGCAGGTTTCCAAAGACCACAGAAATGGAGTAGAGAGTGAACATGGCGGCGGCGAGATAAAGCTGCAGGATCGCGGCTTTCCAATCGGGACCGATGGTAGTTGCAAGCGCCATAGGTCCGTAATTGTGGACTGTATACCAGCCTCCGACCAGGGCGACCATCAGGGTGGAAAGAGCTGCCCAGCCGAGGTCTATCTGAACCGCTACCAAAACCAGGAACGGAAAAATCAAGAACAGCAAAGGCGCGCGGCTCTGGCTGAAGACCACCACGGTCACGATCAAGACCAGCACGGGATACATCCAGCGTTTGCGCAGCAGGTGAGTGCTGCGCATCCTGCTTTGCAAAATTGCCACGATAGTAGGGGTGACGACGGCAATACCCAGCCCATCGGAGAAGGCCCAGTTGAGAAGAATGCCGAGGAAATCCTGATGATGGAAGACGTGTTTGTAGATCCCAAAAATAATGCCGGAGACAGCGGGGCCGAGCAGACAGGCGTATCCGACAAAACGAAGCAGATACCGGTTGTCTGTGAATGTCGGCAGGGCCGTGGACTTCCGCTTGAGCAGCAGCGCTCCGATCAAGACTTCGACCACGTTCAGGCAGTTGTAGAGCAGGCTTAACTCTACCGACTCGTGGATGAGCAAGCTGCTCAATACCATTGCGACAAAAGCGGCCCCGACGTAGAGGGGCCAGCGCCAACGAGGAATCAGCAGCAGGAAAGCCAGCAACAGGCCGTTGGCGAGCCAGATGATATTGGAGCCGCCAGCAGTTCGCTCCGTATTGCCGAGGCAAAGGATGGAGAGCAAAACGTAGAGGAAGACCCCGGCCAGCCGCAAAGCGTTGCCGTGTCTCCGCCACCATCGTCCTGCTACAGCACCGGTCGGCACAAACTCCTCCCATCACCCTGTTTATCGGTCGAATATCGGAAATCGAGATTGAGACTCTGCCTGAGGAATCGTCCCGATCATCAAGGCAGGAATTCTCTCTTGAGAATTCTCTTCCAGCATTTTCGTTTCACTTCTTTGCAATCGCAACGGCGTACTATGCCCATGGCAGTTCGACGTCTGCAGACAGGAGAAGCGAAATGCTGTAGCCGGCGAGCATTGGAAGTCCGCGAGAGAGAGACAGCACTGCTGTGGCAGGCGCCCTGACCGTTGGATTCTTAAATCCCTATTATGAGGCAGGTTGGAGGCTTGGGACGAACTCTACTTTTCCAAAAGGCATGAGGCGAATCAGCAACTGACCATGTTGGCGCTCTTCGAGCGTCAGTCCCTGGGAGTGGACGGGCTTTCCCCCGTTGGCGAGATACTCGACTTTGACCGGTCCGCTGCCCCGTATCTGGAAGCGATAGTGCATGGTGGCTCCCTGGGCCAGGGTGTTGGTCCCAAAGCTGGCGGTGGGGTAATCCACTTCCAGCTCTCGCACCGCCTGCCCGGATTGGTTCTCCACGCTGGCATCGATCCAATAGCTTTTGCATCCCGGAATACCGAGCATGAGTGCGCCGGTGGCCGCCAGGAATACCGCCATCCTTGGGCGGATTCGGATTCGGCTCATTTTTAGCCTTCTTTCGTGGTTGTAGGCAGACCGGGTGGTCTGGCGGAGGGAGAAGGCCGGGGCGACAACTTTTCCAATTGATTCAGGCGCCGCAATATTTCGGGAAGGCGCTGGAAAGCTGCCACCGCCCGCAGCCAGCTTCGATTTTCGAAGGCAGGCGATCCGGAAAGCATTTTGCCTGAAGGCACATCATGGGAGACGCCGGACTGGGCGGTCAGAATCACTCCGTCGCCAAGCGTGCAATGCCCGGCGACTCCGGCCTGCCCGGCGAGAATCGCGTCGGAACCGATCACCGACGAGCCAGCGAGGCCGGCCTGAGCGCAGACCAGCGTATTCTTTCCCACTTTGGAACCGTGTCCGATCTGAACCAGATTGTCGATCTTGGCACCGTCGGCAATCTCGGTGGCTCCCACGGTGGCCCGGTCGATGCATGCGTTGGCCTGGACATCCACGTGGTTGCCGATATGCACCGGACCGGATTGGGGAATTTTCTGCCAGCTTCCGGCGTTATCTTTGGCGAACCCGAACCCGTCCGATCCGATGATGGCGCCATTTTCAAGCGTGACATGGTTGCCCAGCACGCAGCTTTCGCGCACGATGGCGTGGGCATGGGCGAAGAAATGATCTCCAATTTGCGCGCCGGCGTAGATCACGACATGGGGCAGGATAATCGCATGATCGCCGATGGTCACATGGGGGCCGATCACCGCGTAGGCGCCAATATGTGCGTCTGCACCTAGAACGGCGGTGGGGTCGATGACCGCGGCCGGGTGTACGCCGGGTTGATAACGCGGCGGCTTGTAGAAGATTCCGAGAGCCTCGGAAAAGGCCAGGTACGGGTTATCCAGCCGAAGCGTGGGAATGGAAATCTCGGGAAAACCGGGAGCAACAAGCACGGCCGCGGCCCTGGTGGTGCGGGCGAGTGCCGCGTATTTGGGATTGGCTACGAAGGTGATCTCGTTGGGGCCTGCTTCTTCGATGCCCCGTACTCCGGTTACCTCAACGTTGCCGTCTCCATGCAGCTCCGCGCCAAGCTGCGTTGCCAGCTCTGCCAACCTCATGGTTGCGATTGTATCGGAAAGGCCCGGATGGCCGGCTCCAGCTAACAGGCCGAATCTTAACCGATGTACTCCTTATTCATAGTCTTCATTCATATCTCGGCTCGGAGGTGAACAATTCCGGCTGCAAATTCTCGCTGACGCGGGATGCGTGCGGGGTACCAATGACCGCCAGAACGACCAGGTCTCGAATCGAACTATGCGGGATAAAAACGCGTTGGGTGTTGGACCGGGTATCGGGCGGGGTCAACAGCAATCCCGTTCCCCCAACCAGTGAACGGTCGTTGGCCACGACGCCTTCCAGCTCCTCGCCATCGGGCAGGATGATTCGAAGCCACAAGCCGGTGATTCTGGGCCGGCTGCTGAATCGCCGGCGCAGAAGCCGCTCCGGGTTGACGGTGTCTGAACCCGTCCCTTCGGTGCTGTCCAGTTCGCGAACGTAGCAAACCCACTTGACCTGAGTCCAGGCGATGTGGAGAACTCTCCCCTGGCCATCCAGCATCTCCAGTGAATCGCCATTTTCCGCCGTGATCAGGTCGCCCGTTGTGTAACCTGCGCACCAATCCCGCGTCAACTTACGTACGATCACTGGTTTGCGGGTGATGCTCACAGGCTGGATTGTCGCACGAGCTGGGATTGGAGACCCGTATTAGAGTGCAAAGCTGTAGCCAAGCTGGTTACGGTATGATAACGTACTTTGGTTGCATCGCTGGATTGCAGTCTTTTTTAAGCATTGTTGCATCAGATAGTTGAATCACGACCGGAGATAACCGGCCCACAAGAAGTACAAACAGGAGCAGCGAAAAGAAGAATGCCCGACTATATTTATTTGCTGGAGAATCGTTTGTCCGTGGTCCAGCAAAATGCCTTGCGGACGGTGCGGGACCTTGCGCGGGAAGCGCAAATGACAGTTTTTCTTACAGGAGATGCGGTACGCGATCTAACCTGTGGAAATCCAGTCCGCGACCTGGAAGTTGTCGTTCATGGGAATGCACTCAGCCTCAAATCAGCTTTAACCAAAGCCGGGGCCGCAATCTGGGGTGAGGACGCAGCATCGCGGAGTCTCTACCTTTGTTTACCCGGAAATGTCCGGCTCGACCTGGGAAGCGCTTACCGAGCCGAATATCCCAAATCGGGTAAGCCGGTATATCACTGGAGCAGTATCCAGGAAGATCTGCGCTCGCGGGATTTCACCGTGAACGCGATGGCGATTTCACTCAATGAGGGCTCCTATGGCCTTTTGATGGATCCGACCAACGGCGTCGCCGACATCGAAGCGCGGTTGTTGCGGCTGGTATCGAATTACGGCTTTCTCGACAATCCGGCGCTGCTGATCCGCGCCACTCGGCTGAAGGTGCGTCTCGGATTCGAGCTGGAGGAGCGTACTCAGATCCGGTATGAGAATGCCAAGGGTGAGGATGCGGGCGAGGGGTTGATGGCTCATCTATCGGCCCATGAACGCTCGAGCGAACTGGAGCAGATTGGCCACGAGGAAGAGCCGCTTAAGGTGCTCCATGCGCTGGAGACGGAAGGCTGGATGGCGCACCTGTTTCCTGGGTGGACGGCCGCCAAGGCCGATGTTGACAAGTTGACGGCGTTACACGATCTCTCCATCGAACTGCAGGTGCAGGGGGTTCACCCGGATGTCTCAGCAGCCCAGATGCAGCTGCTAACCGCCAAGCTGCAACCGAAGGACCTGGCCCAGCTCAAGAAGTCGCTGCTGCGTCCTGGGTTTGTTGAGGCGTGGGACAATCTCGATGCGAGCGCGGCGGCATTCGCTAAAGTGCTGCTGGCGAAGGAAAACGCAACGCCATCGGCAACGTATACGCTCTTTACCACCTATGCTGCTGAAGCTGTATTGTGGCTTGGATTCACAAGTAAACAAGCGGCGGTCAAAGAGAAATACGAGAACTTCCTCAAAGTCTGGCCGCAGGCACGTCAGCGCATTCCTTATGCTCTTATGGCGGAGATGCGCATCGTTCCAGAGCTGCCCGGTTATCAGGATCTGGTCAAGACCATTTTTCTACAGCTGATTGATGGCGGGCTTACCACGACCGAGGAGATTCGAGCACTGCTGGAGCCGCATTCTCCACCGGCACCGCCTCCGCCAGTCACGATCAAGCGGACCCGCGCGAAAAAGGGTGCCGATGCCAAGTCCAAGGCACGTCTTGACGAGGACGATGACGAGGATTCCGATGGCCTCGACGACGATGAAGAAGAGGACAGCGACGATCTTGACGGCCTGGACCTGGGCGGCGACGATATCGACCTGTCGATCGGCCTGGATGATGCGCGGACCGGTTTGCCAGTCGCGGAGGGCGAAGAAGATGATGTCTTTGCGACGAGCTCAGTTGGCGACGAGGATCTGGATGCGGATGACGATACGGCTGATTCCGATGATGATGATCCCGACGATGAGCCACCAGCGCGGAAGGGTAGAGGTGCAAAGAAATCCACGTCACGGTCCTCGGCCCGTTCTGAATCCCGGACGGATTCATCGACTGCCTTTGGAGCGGGCTTGAAAGCGCTCGCTCTGAAGCTCGATCTGGAGGAGCCAAGCGATCCCGCCGATCTGGATGAAGCCGATCCGACGATTGATGTCGACGACCCGACGCCTCCGAGGGCCGGGAAGCAGTCGAAGGCGAAGGCCGCCCTCTCATCGGTAAAAGCACCGGCAGCAAAGGCGGCTCCGTCAAAAACACCGACGAAAGCCGCGATCAAGACCGTGCCAAAGAAGACGGCCAAGAGCGCGGCAAAGGCGCCGGCGAAGGCAGTGGCAAAAGCCGCGGCCAAGCCAGCGGCTTCAGCGCTCAAACATAAGACTGTGAAGGCTAAACCGGCGCCGGCTAAGGCTACGCCTGCTAAGGTAAGCGTATCCAAATCCACACCTGCCAAGACTGCACCTGCCAAGGTTGCATCGGCAAAATCCGCAGCGGCCAAGTCCGCAAAGAAGCGCAAATAACGCCTACGCCAGCACGTGCCCTCTGCGCACGCCAGCCTTCAGTTGTTCTCTGCTTCATCCCCGTCATGCCATGCGATGTTCTGGAAGTCGATTACAGGCGATGTCACGCCTTGGCTTAATCGTCCAGAGATTCTGATATGTCTGAGGCAGATTTTTCTTGCGAGATCATTTCTCTTTGTAGGGCGGGATCTCATTCGGACTAGGGCTGTATGAGCTGATTCCGGTACCGGATGTCCGATCTCCAGGGCTATCTTTACCGTGAAAGGGCACTCTATTTGCTTGCGACTTTGTGCGAGAGAGATCAGAGCCGTCCCAAACAGCTATTGCGAGCGGCTCTCCTCGCTGCCCGGCTTTACGGTCCGGACAGAATTGGCACCTATGTAAACCTCGCCCATCGAATTGCGCTTTGAGCGGGAGTATCGTTTGCTGCTGAAGAAGCGCTTATGGCAATCGACGCATTGCCATGGAAACATACCGAAAAAGTACATCAAGCGATCCTTCAGAGGTTTAGTTCTGGCTACGCGGCGGGTTGAATCAGACTCACACCTTGGACATTCAGGGTTCATCGGCATCCCTTCTACAAACTGCAGTACTGGCCTGTACTCCCGATCAATCGAAGACGACTGTTTGGCAACCAAATTATTCGCGAACAAGGAGTAGACGTCATTTTAATTCAATAAGTTGCATTCTCCTGCAAAAAATTGCTGAGTCAAACTTCTGCCAATGATAAGGCAGAATTGGGGACTCCAAGTCCCTCTTTGGGAATGACCCTTCGTGCAACTTTAGAGGGACCCCTGACTGCGCTGGCGAATACCACCTTCAGCACTGTCCGCAGCAGGAACGAATGACCGATCCGGGAGAAGAGGTGATTGCCTAAGCTGGCTGAAGATTAGAATTGAGTTGACCATGTCCGAATTTACCCATCTTCATCTTCATACGGATTACTCCCTCCTCGACGGCGCCTGCGATGTGGACAAGCTGGTCGAGCGTGTTGCTTCCATCGGCCAGAAATCTGTCGCCATGACCGACCACGGCAATATTTACGGTGCTGTTCACTTCTTTGACGCGGCGAAAAAGAAGGGCATCAAGCCGATTCTTGGCTGTGAGCTCTACGTCTGCAAGAAGGAGGATCATCGCGCCGACCCTAGCGGCGATAAGTACAACCACCTGCTGGTGCTGGCTGAAAACGAGGAGGGCTACCGCAACCTGATCCGCATCACGTCAGAAGCTTCTGTTCATGGCTTTTACAAGAAGCCGCGCATCAGCAAGCAGTTTCTTGCCAGCCATGCCAACGGGCTTATCGGCTTTTCCGGATGCCTTTCAGGCGAGTTCAGCGAGCACCTGCTCAAGGGTGATTATGAGGCTGCCCGCGCATCTGCACTGCAATATCAGGATATTTTTGGCCGGGGCAATTTCTTCCTGGAGATTCAGGATCAGGGGCTCAAGGAAGAAAAGCAGATTCATGCGGATATGTTCAAGATCGAGCGGGAACTGGACATTCCGCTGGTGGCGACGAATGATTCGCACTATCTCTGCGAGGACGATCACTCCGCGCACGACACGATGCTCTGCGTGCAGACAGGCGCGAAGGTGCAGGACAAGGATCGCTTCCGGTTTGATGCCGACCAGTTCTTTGTGAAGAGCGCGGAACAGATGGAGCGGCTGTTTCCGGACCGGCTTGATGTGATTCAACGCACGCAGGCGATTGCTGAACGCTGCAATCTTAAGCTCAATAAAGTCGATAATCCCTTTCCGGAGTTCGCCGTTCCGGAAGGCCATAGCATCGACAGCTACTTTGAGGAGATTTGCCGCGCCGGATTCAAGAAGAGGCTTGAGACGGCGATCCGTCATCTGGAGTCGCGCGGTCAACTGCGTCATCCGTTGCATGTGTACGAGGCGCGGCTGCAGCGCGAGATCGACATTATCAAGCAGATGAAGTACTCCGGGTACTTCCTGATTGTGTGGGACTTCATCCGCTACGGGCGGGAACATGGCATTCCTGTAGGGCCGGGACGTGGATCAGCGGCAGGATCGCTTGTCGCCTATGTGATGGAGATTACCAACGTCGATCCGATTCAGAACGCACTGCTCTTTGAGCGCTTTCTGAATCCTGAGCGCGTCTCAATGCCGGATATCGACGTTGACTTCTGTATGAACCGGCGCGGCGAAGTGATCGAGTACGTGACGCGCAAGTACGGCCGCGAGCAGGTGGCGCAGATCATCACTTTCAACACCATGGCTGCAAAGGCAGCGATTAAAGACTGCGGCCGCGCTATGGATATGCCGTATGGCGACGTCGATCGCATCGCTAAATTGATTCCGGCGACGATTGGGATCACCATCGACAAGGCTCTTGAAGAGCAGCCTGAGCTGGCGAAAATTTACGCCAGCGACGTGCAGATTCGCGAACTTATCGATACTGCGAAAAAGCTTGAAGGGCTGGTGCGTGGTTCCGGCGTTCACGCGGCTGGTGTAGTGATTGCGCCACGGCCACTGACGGAAATCGTACCGATTGTCAAGACGAAGAACGACGAAATCGTAACCGCCTACGACATGAAGGCCATCGAAAAGATGGGCCTGCTGAAGATGGACTTTCTGGGTCTAACGACCCTTACCGTCATTACTGATGCCCTTAAACTCATTGAAGAAAATCGCGGCATTGTTCTTGATATCGAGATGATTCCGCTCGATGACAAGGCCACGTATGAGAAGGTCTACCACAAGGCGCTGACTTCAGGAGTGTTCCAGTTTGAGTCGGGCGGCATGAGGGACGTACTGCGTCGCTATAAGCCTGAATCGATTGAAGACCTCACTGCGCTGAATGCGCTCTATCGTCCTGGACCGATCCAGGGCGGCATGATCGATGACTTCATCGAGCGCAAGTGGGGCCGCCGCAAGGTGGAGTATATGCTGCCGGAGCTTGAGGGTCTGCTCAAGGAGACGCTGGGCGTCATTGTCTACCAGGAGCAGGTCATGCAGATCGCCAACGTGGTGGCGAGCTATTCGTTGGGTGAAGCCGATCTGCTGCGCCGCGCCATGGGCAAGAAAGACCCGGCGGAGATGGCCAAGCAGCGCGACCGGTTCATGGAAGGAGCAAAGACACTCGGGCATCCCAAAGATGGAGCAGGCGAACTGTTCGACATGATGGAGAAGTTTGCTGGGTACGGCTTCAACAAGTCGCACTCGGCGGCCTACGCTTTGTTGGCTTATCAGACGGCTTATCTAAAGACGCACTATCCAGTCGAGTTCATGGCTGCGCTGCTCAGCTCGGAAATTTCGAAGCCGGAAAACGTCGTCAAGTACATTCAGGAATGCCGTGAAATGGGCATCGCGGTCGAGCCTCCCGATGTGCGTCTTTCCGGCGCACAGTTTACGCCCAGCGGAGATGTGATTCGCTTTGGGTTGACGGCGATCAAGAATGTGGGCGGCAATGCAATTGAGTCGATCCTTGCTGCACGTCGTGAACTGGAAGAGAAGGGAAGTGCCTTCACCACCTTCTGGGAGTTCTGCGAAAAGGTTGACCTGCGGCTGCTGAACAAACGGGTGCTTGAGTCACTCATCAAGGCTGGCGCCTTCGACTCCATGGGTAGCCGTGCACAGCTTACTGCGGCGATTGATCGCGCGATTGAGCGTGGCCAGAAGGCCCAGAAAGATTCTGAGCTTGGCCAGCATGGTCTCTTCGGCCTGTTCAACGAAGCGCCATCCAAAGGCCGGAGTGCCGATGATCTTCCCAATGTGCCCGACTGGGAAGAGAACATTCGCTTGAGCGCAGAAAAGGAAGTGCTGGGCTTTTTCGTCTCCGGTCATCCGCTCGATAAGTATGCGGAGAAACTGCGCAACCTCAATGGCGTGGTTTCGACTGCGGCAGCGCTGGAGATGAAGCCGCCCGCTGCGCCGCGCTGGGGGCAGCAGCGCGATCCTAGCGATGAAATTTCCATAGCTGGAGTGCTGGTGGGCATGAAGTCTGCCAAGAGTAAGCGCAATGACAAGATGTATGCACAGGGTCATATAGAAGATGCGACCGGCAAAATCGAAGTTATCTGTTTTGCCAAAGACTACGAAAAGTTAGCCGATCAATTGAAGACGGAGGCCGCAGTTTTGCTGCGTGGAACTCTCATCGGCGAAGAAGATTCCGCGCCCAAGCTGGCGATCAGCGGCCTGCAACCACTCGATGACGTGCAGATTCGCCTGCCCACAGGGGTGCGTCTGCGCCTCAATCTGGAGATCGCCAGCGAAGAACTTTTCGCGACGCTTAAAAGCAAGATCGATGCAGCGCCTGGCCCAGGCAAACTTATGATGCATCTGCAGAAGAAAGGCCACTACGAAGTGGTCCTCGAACCCGCGGGGATGAATGTGGCGGCCGACCGCAGCTGGGTTGAATCGGTAGAAGAATTGCTGGGTAGAGGAGCAGTCCAGGTATTGAGTTAAGCCGTTGGCTGACATTGCTTCACAAGATTTCAAGTCCAGGATTGAAGAGGTGTTGTGATGCAATTTCGCCAGCTAGGTCAAGGTCCGCTCACCGTCTCCGAAATCAGCTTTGGCACCTGGCTTACTGTCGGCGGGCAGGTGGAGCGAACGACTGCGATTGCGTGTGTTCATGCGGCGCTCGATCTGGGTATTAACCTCTTCGACACGGCCAATATGTACGGCGCGGGTGAGGCGGAGCGGGTGCTGGGTGAGGCGCTGCGTAGCTCCGGGCGGTCGCGGGACAAGTATCTGATTGCGACTAAGGTTTTCAATCCGGTGCCGCCTGAGCCAGATAAAGGCCTTTCAGCGGCGCAGATTGTGAAGCAACTTGATCGGTCGCTGGAACGGCTGGGAGTGGAGTACATCGACCTTTACCAGTGCCACCGGTATGACAAGGAAACTCCGCTGGAGGAGACACTCGAGGCGCTGGACCGCGCGGTTCGGTCGGGCAAGGTACGTAGTATCGGGCTGAGCGAATGGCCGGTGGAGAAGATTATCGCGGTTGCCAAGCTGACGTCCTCACGTGGCTGGACGCCGATGATTTCCAGCCAGCCGCAATACTCCATGCTGGTGCGTAAGCCGGAGGCTGAGGTTTTTCCAGCGTGCCGTAAGCATGGGCTGGGCAACATTGTTTTTTCGCCACTGGCGCAGGGCGTGCTGACAGGCAAGTACAAACCGGGCCAGCCACCGCCAGTCGATAGCCGAGCTGCCAATCCAGATATGAATTTCACGATGGAGACACTGGGCCGGCGGTTTCGCAGCGATTTTTTGCTGGCTGCGGTTGAAAAGCTCAACCCAATTGCCGCCGATCTGGGCCTGACGATGACCCAGATGGCGTTGGCCTGGGTGCTGCGTCGCCAGGAGGTTTCTTCGGCCATTGTGGGAGCCTCGCGTCCTGAGCAACTGGCCGCTTCGGCAGCCGCCAGCGGCGTTACACTTCCGGCAGAAGCGCTGGTTCGGATCGATGAGGTTCTAGTTCCGGTGGTGCTTTTTCATCCCATTGCGCCGGAGCCGGCTTGGAGGAAGTTCCTGCGGCGGTATTTGTCGCATTGAGCTCAGGATCGTAGAATCGTAAAGGATCGGGTTGCGGTTGGACCCGTAGGTATTTCGATCATTCATGAGCGAATCGTTGCAAGGCACTTCTGGTACCTCCCGTGAAGCGCAGGCAGTATCTCCCGCGTGGATCAAAGTTGAGCGCGCACGGCACCCAAAGCGCCCCTATCCCATGGACTTCATAGAGCGGCTGTTTAGCGACTTCAGCGAAATCCACGGCGATCGTGCCTTCGGCGACGATGAAGCAATCGCCTGCGGAATGGCCCGTTTTCACGATCATGAGGTTTTGGTAATCGGCAACCGCAAAGGCGGTACGACCAAGGAGAGGGTTCGCCGCAATTTTGGCATGCCCAATCCTGAGGGCTATCGCAAAGCATTGCGCGCGATGCGGATCGCAGAGAAATTCAACCGCCCGGTGATCACGTTTATCGATCTTCCCGGAGCGTATCCAGGGCTTGGCGCAGAAGAGCGCGGACAGGCCGAGGCGATTGCCCGCAACCTCATTGAGATGGCAAAGCTCAAGGTGCCAACCATCGCCATCATCTCTGGCGAAGGCGGATCAGGCGGAGCGCTGGCGCTGGCTGTGACAGACCGCGTACTGATTCTGGAGAACGCGCTCTACTTCGTAATTACGCCCGAGGCCTGCGCGGCTATCATGTGGCGCGATGCGGCGCACAAGGAACGTGCGGCCGAGTCGATGAAAATTACGGCGCAGGAAGTGAAGGAATTAGGCTGTGTTGACGACATCGTGCCTGAGCCGCCAGCCGGAGCCCATGAGGATCGCGATGCCGCTTTTGCGCTGCTCGACTCGTGCCTTCTCTACCATCTGGAACAGTTGAAGGCGCTGCCTACGGGCAAGCGGTTGGCTGAGCGGAAGACCAAGTTCCGCAACATAGCCCAGTACTACACGGAAGTTTAGGCGATGCAGGCAACTCCAGCATCGCCGCGTCCGGCCGCTCATCCTGTTGGTCCAGTCCGTTCCTTCGGACGCTTTCTGCTGGCGGTTCTCTACTTTTTTCTGGCGCGCATCTTTGCCCATCACGGGGCGCTTGGACTGGTCACCGATGACTGGGCTCCGCTGGTCGAGCAGGCGATGCTGGTTTTTCTGCTGCTGCTCGGTTATGCGGGATTGGGATTCATTCTCGATCGCCAGTTGCAGCCAGTGAGCCAACAGGGATTGCCGCTGCGTACCGGTTTTCTGCGCGAGATTGGAGTTGGCGTCGCCTTTGGCTGGGCAATTGTTGTGGGATGCATTCTGCCCATTCTTGTTTTTGGCAGCCTGGGCCTGCATCTTTCTCCCAGTCTCTCGAATTTTGGCTGGCTGCTCGTAGACGGAGCTTTCTTCGCTCTGGCCACGCTGGCCATGCAGATCGCCTTTCGCGGCTACCCATTTCAATGCGCTATTCGTGCGATCGGAGATATTCCGGCTGCGCTCATGCTTTCTGTTCTTTACGGAATCTTCCACGCATTCTTGCCGGGCGCAAGCTACGCCAGCATGGCGGTCAGCGTTGCGCTTGGGTTGCTGCTGTCCATGGCTTACCTGCGCACACGGGCTCTGTGGCTACCGTGGGGGTTGCAATTTGGCTGGGTTGCATCGCGCGCTCTGCTTTTCGGTCTGCCGGTGAATGGGGTTATCAGCCACTCGCCTGTGGTGCAGGGGTATCCTGCTGCGGCAACTGCGGTCAGTGGCGCTGATTTCGGCCTTGACGGCAGTTGGTTTGCATTCATTGTCATCCTGCTGGCTATGCCGTTTCTATACCGCGCCACACGCGATCTCAGCTTTCATCACAACGCGCCGGTACTCGTGCCAGGCGGAATTCCGGTCGATCTGGATGCCGCAGCGCGTGCGCAGCACGAAGCGGCTACACGCGAGGCTACGCCAGAGGTCAAGCCGTTGGTGCAAATACTCCCCGCGCCTTCGCCGGAGCCTCCGCCGTTGGCGAGCGATCTTGACGGGCCGCGAGATTAGCAACTCGCCGTTCTACGGCACCACCGGCAAGCTAATGAAGCTTGCTGCTCCGGGCTTATGCCAGATGCGCTGGGTTGCCGGTTTGTAATCCGCTGGTTTGGCGTCGAAGATGTTGGGCACAAAGCTCTGGGGATTGCGGTCGTAGAGCGGGAACAGGCTCGATTGCACCTGCACCATGATGCGATGTCCGGGCAGGATCACGTGGTTCACGGTAGGCAGCCCAAATTGGTAGAGCAGCGGCTTATCAGGGGTGATTGCTTCGGGATGCTCAAAGCTGGTGCGATAGCGGCCGCGAAAGATGTCCAGCGAGATGGGCAATTCGTATCCCCCCATCGCCGGTTGTGACGGCACGGTGCCGGGATAGACGTCAATCAATTTGACGACCCAGTCGCTGTCGCTGCCGCTGGTCGAGGCCTGCAGGTTTACAACGGGAGCGCCGCTCAGCCGCAGAGGCGTGGTCAGTGGTTCGCTGACGTAGGTCAGAATGTCGGGCCGTCCATCAATGAAGCGTTGATCGGTGACCAGCCAGGTTCTCCAGCCTTCTCCGTCGGCATTGTTCACCGGGCGTGGGCGGTAGGGGACGGGCTTGGCTGGATCGGAGATATAGGCATCGGAAGGCGTGTCGGCTGCGCTTGGGGCGTCAAAGGACAGCTTGCCGTTGGCTTTCAGATAGAGCGGCTTTGCCTGATTGGGACAGCCGGTATCGCAACTCGGTGGCCAGGACTTGAAGCGGTCCCAATGATTTTCGCCGGTGTTGTAGATAAGCACCGGAGGGGTATTCGCTTTGGGTGCACCGTCAAGCAGGTACTGGTTGAAGAAGGGAAGCAGTACGTCTCGGCGGAACTGTTCGGTGGTGTTGCCGTCCCAGAGCAGTGGGCCAAGCGAGTAGCCATCGTAGTTCACCTGGCTGTGCCGCCATGGTCCCATCACAAGATAGTTCTTATCGTTTGCGGTGTCCTTCGGTTCGACGGCAGTGTAGCTGTGGATCGCGCCCCACATGTCTTCCTGATCCCATAGCCCTTGCAGCCACATGGTCGGGACCGTGGGGGTCTGCGCTCCCATAATCTTGTCCAGGGCCTGGCCTTGCCAGAAGGCGTCATAGGCCGGATGTTCGTCGACCTTGCGCCAGAAGGGGAGCTGTTCCAGTCCGCCGAAGCGCGCCATGTCGCCAGTTGAGCCCTTCTCAAGGAAGTTGGTGTAATCGTCCAGGTCTTCGCGGGAGATGGAGCTGCCACCGCCTCGTGCTGCTGTCTGACCTGTGAAGTAATCGAGGTTGACTTGGCGAAAGGCTCCGTAGTGAAACCAGTCATCGCCCATCCAGCCATCGACCATGGGGCTTTCAGGGGCGGTGACCTTAAGCGCCGGATGCGGATGGATGAGGGCCATGACCACGGTGAATCCCTCGTAGGACGAGCCCAGCATGCCGACTTTGCCGTTCGATTCGGGGATGTTCTTTACCAGCCAGTCGATGGTGTCATAGCCGTCCGTGGTGTCATTGGGGCCATCGGGATTGAGTGGACCGGTGGGCGGCGGGGTCATGATGTACGCGCCCTCCGAGCCATGCTTGCCGCGCACGTCCTGGAAGACGCGGATGTAACCGGCTTTGACGAAGACGTCGTCTCCCTGGGGCAATTCATCCAGCATATGCGGCGACTCCGATCGGGCCGCGCGGCCTGCTGCGTTGTAGGGAGTGCGTGTCAGAAGTATCGGTGCGTGGTGTGCGTTTTGGGGTATGACGATGACGGTGTAGAGCTTGACCCCATCGCGCATGGGCACCATTTCGACGCGCTTGACGTAGTCGTAGCCGGTCTTTGGTGCGATGAACTTCTCTGGGACGTCGGGAGTCATGGGCTTGGTCTGAGCGGCGCTGAAGGCAGGGCAGGCAAAGACGGCGAGGGAAGTCGAGAGTGCGGCAACGATCAAACGGCTATTTGTCGTCATAATTCCTTCTGACGCGTCGGGATAGGGCCGAGTATATCAAGGGCTTGCGATCGGAGGCACAGTTACCCTGGAGGACCCGATACCCGTCCAGGAGGACCCTTCTGCCGGAACGAATTGTCATTGCAATGTCGAAATTGAAGTGGCTATGTCAAAATCCCGGTGTTGTGGCTTGCAAATCGCCCACGAACAGCGGTACCTTTGGCGCAAGGGTTGAGCAGAAGACGCGGAGGTGCGCTATGACGCGGCGGAATTTTCTCCCTATCCTCAAACGTTCGCTCCCCGGCAGCCTGATGTGCGGCATTGTCCTGATCGCGGCCCAAGCTGCCTTGAGCCAGGCCATTACCATCAGCTCGAAGCCCACGGATGCCCAGATCATCGACCGGCGCTATGCGCAGATCCAACCCACTAACGTCGATTTGCCCAAGGCGCAGATCGACGCTCGAGGTCATCAGGATATTTTGCGAACTCTCGTCGCGGAACAGGGATTCGCGATGCGTCCGCTGCCGCGCGGAAAGAAAGGCCTGACCCTCGCCGCCAACGGCAAGCTGACGCCGGTAGGTGAAGGCTATTTGACTTCGATTACCAATAACGGCCTGTCGGTAAAGCCTGGCGATCGAGTTGTGCTCTCCAACATTAAGATCGACAAGGAGCACATCGTCTTCGATATCAACGGCGGTCCTGAACACAAGCATGAGTTCATGCGCCATATCCAGATCGGCGTGGGCGGGCCCAATATGACGGCGCCTGTCGTGCAGGATAACGAAGGCGATCCCACCGGCGCACGCATTACACTAACCTTCCCCAAATTCGTACCGGATGTAACTCCGGCCCAGCTTAAGGCGCTGCTGGCTCCGCTTATCTCATTCGATATGAAGACGCCGGTACAGGCTTACACAGACACACTGCCGCCCGTGCTGAAGGAAGCCATTCTGAACCATCACGTCATGGTGGGCATGAGCACGGATATGGTCCTCTTCGCACTCGGTCCGCCGGAGTCCAAATCACGCGAGATGGAAGGGCAGATGCCTTTTGAGGAATGGATTTACGGGCATCCGCCACAAGATGTTAGCTTTGTCCGCGTAAACGGCAACCGTGTCATCCGCGTTGAGATCGCGAAGCTGGGCCAGCCGCTGGCGATCTATACCAAGGATGAAGTCGAAGGACTCATGATGACCGATGGCCGTCCGGTAATGGCGCAGGCCAGCCAGCATGATTCGCATACTGTGCAACTGGGCGATGTGCACCGCGACCCTGATACACAGGCTCCGACGGCTCCTCCCAGCCTGCGCGCACCGGGAGAAAAGCTGCCTCAGGACGCCGACAGTTCCGGCCAGGATCCCTCCGGTAACCGCGTAGGGCCGATGAAGCCAGTGGTTTTTCCCAAGGACACCACCAAGGATCCCGCCCGAACCGTCCCGGCGCATCCTGCAGCGGCAGATGCCAAAGATTCAAGCACGAAATCCGATGCAAGTACGGCTCCGGCCAATGATCCTGCTGCGTCCGAACCCGACAAACCCTCTGAAACCGATAAACCCAAGGCGAAGCCGGATTCTTCTACACCACCTGTTGCGCCGCAGTCGAATTTTTACGCCGAGCGGCCGCAGCCCGCGATGCACTGAAGCTCGTGTAAACTGGGAGGAGCGAGTCGATCGCTCCTTCCGCTATAGCAATTCCGGTGACAATCCCTGCCGAATTGAACTAGAGGCGAATTTCAGACGCAAGCCTCAATCTTGCGCCTGGCAAGTGAGTGTGGACCGCGCCGTTGAAGCCGCGCCGAATCAGTTCAGCGTGTGAGCAGAGACAATCATCAAGGAGAGAAATCAGGATCCATGGCCAAGATTGCAAAAACAGGCGACCGTAAGAAAGCGATGGACACGTCGAAGTCAACCGACTGTCCCAAGTGCAACAAACCCACCCGCATCGTGAAGCGGGTCAAAGACCGTGAGCGCGGTATTCCCGGCGGAGTTTACATCTCCTGCTCGGCGTGCGATTTTTACGAAAAGCTGTAGTTTCCAAGACAGAAAGCAAAAAAGAGTCCGGCCTCAGTGCCGGACTCTTTTTTGCTTGATTGCTTATTGAATATCCGGCTCGTTGCGCCAGAGAGCGACGCCACCCAACAAACCCTCGTCGTTGTCGACGATGCGGACATTCTTGCCCAGCTCGAAGTTGATGCGTTTGGCGTTGCCGCCGCCCAGGTGCAGATAGTCCCAGTTGAAGAGCTGTGAAGTTTGCGCGATCGCCATCTGCAGCAGCTCATTCCAACGTTTCTTGCCGTGCTTTTCCAACCCGCGCAGGCCGAGGTAGTCTTCATAGGTCTTGCCCTTGCGCCAGGGGTGATGGGCCAGCTCCAGGCCTGGACATAGATGGCCACCGGTGAAGAGCGATGAGCCGAGGCCAGTGCCCAGCGTGAGGCACAGCTCAACTCCTTTGCCGAATGTTGCTCCATAGCCTTGCACCGAGGCATCGTTCGCTACGCGCACAGGCTTTTTCCAGAGCTTTGCGAGCGTCTCCTGTAACGGATATTCGGCCCATTTGGGGCTGAGGTTATGCGCTACGATCGTCACGCCGTGTTTTACCACGCCGGGGAAACCGACGGAGACCCGGTCGAAGTCCGGCAACTGGGCGCGCAGGTCTTCAAGTACCTCCAGAACGCGTTCCGGCGTCGGGTTTTTCGGAGTCAGGGCACGCATGCGGTCAGTGAGGGGCTTGCCTTCGCCGTCCAGCACCATCATCTTGATGCCGGTGCCACCGATATCAACAGAGAGGGTAACGCGCGATTTGAGTGCGGTAGTTGCGGAACGGGTGGGGGTGGAGCGTTGTTTTTTCATCAGCACCCGATTGTAAATCCCGGCACGTGGACCCTGCTCGCAGGATGCGCACGGCATTCCTTTACCGGCTGCGGTCCGCACTCTCTTCCCCTACACTGAAGGTTGGCCGTCATGCCCATATACTGCGAAGTCGCGCTGCCTCTGCCTCTGGACCGAACGTTTACCTATCGGGCGGACACGGGCACGATTCCGCAGCGCGGGGCGCGGGTTATTGCTCCGTTTCGCAATGAGAAGCTGGTTGGTGTTGTTCTTGAACTGCACTCCAGAGCTCCAGAAGACTTCGAGGCCAGGGCTATTGAGACGGTGCTCGATGACGAGCCGCTGCTCTCTGAACAACTGCTGGAACTGGCGCAATGGATGAGCCAGTATTACCTGGCTCCAGCCGGGGAGGTACTGCGCGGAATGCTGCCGCTGATGGCTGAGATTCAGCGAACTGTCTATTACCGGATCACGGACCTGGGCCGCGATTTGCTGGCCGACAGCTATGATGGCGCAGCATCCATCGACCCGCAGCAGAAGCGCGCCAAGAACAGACTTTCGTGCGAAGAAGGCGATGTCGAGCGTAAAGTGCTTGTCCGCCTGGCTGAGTCTAATGGCGAACCAGTGAAGTTGAGCACTTTGCGCACCGCGACCTCCGCCAGCCTTCCACTTCTGGCAGCGATGGTGCGCAAGAAGTGGATTGTTCGTGAGAACTCCGCTGTCGAGCGCGATGCGCGCCGCCTGGAGCGATTTGCCGTACTTGTGCCGGAGGCCAGGCTGCCTGCATTGACCGCAAAGCAGCAGGCGATCCTAGCGGAGCTGGCGGCCAGTGGAGGCGAGTTGCCGCTGACCTTTCTGCACGATCAGGGCTCTTCGGCCAGCTCGGTACAGACTCTGGTGCGGCGTGGGCTGGTGCGGATCGACGAGCGTCCGGCAGGGTTCACACTCAGCAACATAGGCCATGTGAAACCGGCTCATTCACTGAACGAGCCGCAGATGGAAGCGTTGGCGTCGATCTCTACCGCGCAGGGCTTTCAGACATTTCTGCTGCATGGCGTTACTGGATCGGGCAAGACCGCCGTCTATCTCGCGGCAATGCAACGGGCTCTCGATCGCGGCATGGGAGCCATTCTGCTGGTGCCTGAGATTGGATTGACCCCTGCTGCCGCTGCCCAACTCGACGCTACTTTTGGCAACCGCGTTGCGTTGCTTCATTCCGCGCTGACCCCGGCAGAGCGTTCCGAACAATGGCATCGGATCCGCCGCGGGGATGCGCCTATCGTTGTTGGCACACGCTCGGCAATTTTTGCGCCGGTACCCAATCTTGGGCTGATTCTAGTGGACGAGGAACACGATCAGAGCTACAAGCAGGAGGAGACACCGCGTTACAACGCACGCGATGTAGCAGTAATGCGCGCCAAGCTTGCCGGCGCTCCAGTGGTGCTGGGCTCGGCGACGCCGTCTCTGGAAAGCTGGCAAAACTGCGAGGCAGGCAAGTATCGGCGCATTGTGATGGCGGAACGCGTGCTCAACCGTCCTCTCCCCGGCGTAGAACTGGTTGACATGCGGCAGGAGTTTCAGCAGACCGGGCATGAGCAGATCTTCTCGCGCCTACTTATTGCCGAGACACAGGCTGCGCTGGATCGCGGCGAACAGGCGATGATCCTGCTGAACAGGCGGGGCTATTCATTCGTGGCCATGTGCCGCAGTTGTGGCGAAAAGCTGGAGTGCGAGAACTGCGCGATCAGCCTCACGCATCACAAGCCGGTCGATTCGGAAGAGGCTTTGGCCAGTGCGGGGCAGCGGCTGGAATGCCACTACTGCGGCTTTCGCCGCACGGTACCGAAGAAGTGCCCCAAGTGCGAGAGTGAGCATCTGTACTATCTGGGTGCAGGATCGCAGCAGGGCGAGGAACGTTTGCAAGAGATTTTTCCATCGGCGCGTATCGGCCGCATGGATCGCGACACCGTGCGTGGCCGCTACGATATGGAACGCCTGCTTGCACGTTTGCATTCAGGCGAAATCAATCTGCTGGTCGGTACGCAGATGATCGCCAAAGGGCATGACGTTCACGGCGTCACTCTGGTCGGTGTCGTTGGCTGCGATCATGCGCTTTCCATGCCGGATTTTCGCGCTGCCGAGAGGGTTTTTCAATTGATGACGCAAGTGTCAGGCCGTGCCGGCCGCGGTGTACTGCCTGGGCGCGTGGTGGTCCAGACCTATCATCCCGATCATTACGCAATTTTGGCCGCTTCTACGCACGATTACTTGGGGTTTGTTACGCGAGAACTCAAGTACCGGCGCTGGATGCACTATCCGCCCTTTGGGGTATTGGCAAACTTGCTAATTCAATCCAAGCGAATGGAAGAGGCTGCGGGATGGGCGTCTGTTCTGGGCAAATGGTTCGAGAAGGCCAAGCCGGAAGGGGTGCGAATCCTTGGCCCATGTACCGCGCCAATTGCGCGCATCAAGCAGACCTATCGTTTCCACATGATCCTGAAGGCCAGTTCGCGCAAGGCATTGAATGGTGCTTTGCGCGGTGTGCTGGCATACGCTGAAGATGCTGATATCCCTCGGCGCAACCTGGTGGTGGACGTAGACGCGCTACGGCTTATGTAGAGGGCAAACCACGATGCCCATAGCCCTCGCCGCGGCCATCACCACGTAAAGATGCGAGCACCCGCGGAACGTGCCGTTTCACGTTCGGCTTTTGAAGCAATGTCATGGGCGCCCACCTCGCCCACACGAGTGCCTGGAAGCGTCGGAATGGCGGAAGCAAACTCTTCGATCTCAAGAGCGTTGAATTCGTTCATCACGTCAATCGCAGCGTCGGCCTGATCGCGTGATCCTGAGGCGAAAACCAGCACATTGCCGTGCTGCAACCCGTCCAGGTAGGCTTCGCACTCATACTCAGAAGCTCCCATGGAGCGCAGGTCACGTTTGAGCGCGACGGCAAAGTCGAGTGCTGGGGTACTGGTGGGGCTGTCTACCGTGGCCACGGCAGGTTCCCCACAGTTCGGATCCCTGTGAGCGGAAAATCATCCGCGCGGAGCGCACCCACGACTGCATCCGCAACCGCCGTGTCTCTAAAAAGCCCAACTGCCGTATCTGCCATGATCCCCTCCAACAAATTATGGATATGTTCGTACTGTCAGAGCTATAATGCAGCCCCCAATTGATCACTTCTCTGGCCGGGGCGAAAGCTGGATATGCCTGGCCAAATGGAGATTGGCAGTTCAGGATTTTGCGGTTTCAGGCTTTGGTTCCGATTGTTGCAACCGGCAAGAATCTGATTGCGGGAGACAAGTATGCAATGCAGATGAGCAAGACTGGAGGAAGGTTTAGAGATGACTTTCATTACGTAAGTGCAAGGTTGCAGGGCGCTACGGCTTTCGGGGGATGTAACTCAACCTGCATGTTTTCTATCCTTAGCCGATGAGAAATTGAAAGAGGACATCTATTCCTGCTCTCCGCGTGTACGCGGATGACGGGACTGGTTTGTTCGCTACGAGCCTGATGCTATTCACTCGGGAAAAATAGTTCGTTTGAGCAAGATTGGTACGCGCCGGGAGGCACATAGAGCTATGGGTAACTGGTCAGTCGATGCAACCCCCAGGACGACTGCGACCAAGGCTGCCGCCGCGGTGGAGAAGGACAGGTTGGACTGGACAAAGCTGGAGCAGCATTTGCAGGAAATTGGCACCCTGCACACCAGCATTTACCGGCTGGCTCGGGATTTCGCTCCAGCGAGTGTGCTCACTGTGTACTGGTTCCTCAAGCATCCAGGCTTGATGTTTCAAGGGCCGGGATGGTGGTATATCCCTCGCATAAGCCTGCTTGAGATCGGCATGCTTGGCGCGGTCACGATGGTATCGCGCGCCGCTACGGGCCGCGGCAGCGGCTCCAATGCGGAGCTACTCCATCGCGAGATGTCTTCGACTTTTCTGGCGGCGTTTTTATGCGCCGTGGTGATCTATCCCTGCCTGCTCGCCAAAATGGATTGGGTGCAGGCGCTCGGCGTGAGCGCAGGTTTCTATCTCGCAACGTCGCTGCTGAGTCTGCTCATGCTTGCCATTGCCTGCTTCATCGGCTGGGTATCGATCGACACCATTATTCCCAAACGCCATGTGCTCATCATCGGTTCCGGGCGCGGAGGGCAGGCGGCTTTTGCCGAAATGGTCGATTCGCCTGTGTATAACGTCGTGGGCGTGCTGGATGACTCATTTGTCGGTACCGGCGCCATGCGCGAGCGTTACCTTGGCGGACTCGATCTGCTGGATGCGCTGCTTAAGGAAAATCCTGTTTCGGTTGTGTATTGCTCCCTGCCGGTGAAGTCGATGTATGAACCGATTCAACAGGTGATTGAAATCTGCGAACAGTTCGGCGTGGAAGTGCGGCATTCTTCGCATCTTTTCCAGACCAAGATCGCGCGGTTGGACCGCAAGCCGGGAACGAACGACTCGATTCTGCGCATGGTGCGCGACGATTCTACCCGTTATGCGAAGCGTGCCATGGATATCCTCGGCGCCGGATCGATGCTGGTGATGTCACTGCCTATCTTTATCGCCGCAGGCATCGCTATTAAACTGACGAGCGAAGGGCCGATCTTCTTTTCGCAGGATCGCTACGGGCTGCATCGCCGGCGCTTCCGCATCTTCAAAATGCGTACGATGGTAGTCAATGCCGAGATTCTTCAGGCTCAGCTTGAGGGGCAGAATGAGTTGGGTGGTCCGGTCTTCAAGATCAAGCAGGACCCGCGCATTACGAAGGTAGGCGCATTCCTGCGCAGGACATCTATCGATGAGCTGCCACAGCTGTGGAATGTGCTGATGGGCGATATGTCCCTGGTAGGGCCACGGCCTCTGGCTGTGCGCGACGTATTGAAGATTGAGAATTCAGCGCAACTGCGACGCTTCAGCGTGATGCCGGGAATCACCTGCATCTGGCAGATGAGCGGACGCAACAACACGGACTTCGATAACTGGATCCGTCAGGATTTGGAGTATATCGATAAGTGGTCGCTGCTTCTTGACCTGAAGATATTGATTGGAACCATTCCAGCGGTGCTTTGGGGCAAAGGTGCGATGTAGCTCGGCGAAGTTACGAGTGACTTATTCGCAGGAAACTGCTTCGCACCGAGTCAAAATGCTCTCGACATTTCTTCGAGGATCGCCGCGGCTGCTTTTGCCGGATCGGGTGACTGCGTGATCGGGCGTCCGACCACCAGATAGCTTGCACCCTCGCGCAGTGCCTGCACCGGGGTCGCAATGCGCTGCTGATCTCCCAGATCAGAGCCAGCTGGTCGAATTCCGGGAATCACCAGCACTCCATCAGGTCCGGTCAATGTCCGAAGCGCTCCAACCTCCTGAGGAGAACAGACAAACCCGTTGATTCCTGATTCCAACCCCATTCCGGCTAATAGCATTACCTGGTCCTGCGGAGAGCGAGGCACTCCAATCGCGGTGATCTGGGCTTGGTTCATGCTGGTCAGGACGGTGACGGCGAGCAATTGTGGGGCAGCAGAAATCCCTTCGACCGCCTCGCGTGCCGCTGAGAGCATCGACGGTCCGCCAGCGGCGTGAATGGTTAACATGCGTGCTCCAAGATTGGCTGCGGCACGGACGGCTGAAGCAACCGTATTGGGAATATCGTGGAGCTTGAGGTCGAGAAAGATGGAGTAGCCGCGGCTGGCCAGTTTTTCCACGATGGCTGGCCCCGCGGCGATGTATAGTTCGAGGCCTACCTTGAACCATGTGCATTGGCCATCGAGCCGCTCAATGAACGTCAAGGCCGCATCGGCTGTTGGCACATCGAGAGCCACAATCAGCCGATTCTGAACTGACCGGTGTTGAGCCAGCTCCAACGCTTCGTTTTTCAGATCGGGCATAAGACGATCTTAACGCGAAGCGGCTAAACCTTCCGGAAGACCTAAATTAGGCCAGTTCAGCTGCGCCGCCTCTGCACCATCCACGCGATCCAAGCGTACGTGCGCATTGCCCCTGCCGCTAAACCCGAGAGAGCGGGCGGCGGCATAGGAAAGGTCTACGATCAATCCATGCGGCACCGGGCCGCGATCGTTCACGCGAACCATGACTGAACGGCGGTTGTTCAGATTCGTCACGCGCAAAAGTGTCCCGATCGGCAAGGTGCGGTGCGCGCAGGTCAGCATGTTCAGGTCAAACGCTTCTCCGCTGGCGGTGCGATGCCCTTGAAAACGGCGTCCATACCAGGAAGCTTTACCGATCTGATACCACTTGCTGCTCTTTTGAACATGATCGCTATGCGCAGCCGAGTCGGTAGTGGCTTGCGCTGTGACACCAGCGACCGTTACCAACAGCGCAAGAGCGGCAGTGGTAAAAGGGCGTCGGCGATAGCGTGCATTACATACTGTCTCTGTTTGCATAGTTACCTTGTGAAGGATACCGGCTATCGAAACTCAAGTCAAAGATTTGAAGCCATTTATGGCCAGTTTTGCACAGGAATTGCGAGCTTTGGAGACCTAGGAAAGCTGTATGTAAGGTAACTAAACAATTAATACACTATTAGTTAATATACGCCTGAAAAGGCTTAAGTCCTTTGAGGAGAGTCGCTTTGCATGTTGCTTGATTGTGTAACATGCAAAGTGATTTTGGGAGATGGAGACGGCTGAGAGCTTTTTGCGCTTATTTTCGGAATGCCGCCAATTTTTTCTAATTTCAGCCGGCAGCGGTCATGCGGTCTGCTGTGTTGTGCTGCGCCTGCAACTGCTCATGTGCCGGCAGAAATCGCTTGAGGTAACGGATTGGATCTTCGCTGAGAGCCATCTGGCGAAGATGATATTTCCACACGTCAGCCTTGATGGTACGGCGGGTAAAGGGCTTTCGGCTGATGGTTTCCACTTCGCCTCTCCCGTTCATGCGGGAATAGGTCATCGAAGGGACGATGAAGCTCATCTGTGCCCCCTGTTTCCAAAAGGCGCGGGCAAATTCATGAGAGAAAACTAAGGCGTAAAAGCGGCTTTCAGCGGCGAGGAGTTCGATTGACTCGTCGGTTCCGGGCCATTCCCTTGAAATATTGGACTGGTACCAACGGCGAAATTCGAAGCCATTGACCATTGCCTGGCTGAGAAGCATGAACAGAGTCTCTTGGCGAGTCATTCGACCTTTCACTGTCTTGCGGATCATGGTGCGTCGAGTCAAGGTTTTCCTGGCCTTCTGGCGGATGTATCTGCCTGGCTGAAAGGAACGATTGCGGTACTGGGGAAAACCGCCCTCTGTCATGTATTAACGTCAAAGCTAGGCTGGTTTCCTTTTGGGAGCCAAGAAATCTTCGCGCTTTTCCGCATCAAACCGGGAATGCGGAAAGATGATACCTTTCAGATCCTGTCATGCAGCCTGCAAACGCACGAATTCGCGGGAGGAAGATTGCTCTATCGCTTTCTGCACATCTCGGCGGTCCTGCTTCTCATTCCGGTCTTTTTCGGGGTTACGAACGCACCATTGGCGGCCCAGGCGACCGAAATTCATGCCAGTCCTCTTCATTCGGATCCGATGGTACGCGAGGCATACCAGCATTTTTATGTGTTGGATTACCCCGCCTGCATCGCGCTTCTCCAGAAAGTGCATGTGGAGCATCCCGGCGATCCGGTCGCAACTTCCTTCCTGCTTGAGGCCGAGGTATTTGCCGAGCTCTACCGGCAAGACCTGCTGGATACCACTTTCTATGCCAATGATGGTTTCCTGACCGGCAAGCACCCTACTCCCGAAGACACCGCCGTTCGCGATCGAATTTTTGCCCTGGAAGAGGAGACAGAGCGGGAGGCAGCCGCCCGCCTGAGCCACAATGCCCGTGACGTGGATGCCCTCTACGCGCGAGGATGGGCGCGGAGCTTGCGTTCCTCCTACATGGCCATGGTCGAGCGCAGCTTCAGTCCGGCTTTTCACATGGCCCTCCAGGCTCACGGAGACGAGGCCAAGGTGCTCCAGATCGACCCCAACTATCTCGATGCCAAGTTGGTGGTTGGAACCTATCAATATGTGATTGGCGCGCTTCCGTGGGGATTCAAGCTGCTCTTTGGCTTTGCCGGCATTACCGGCTCCAAGACGCGTGGCATGGAGACGCTGCATGACGCCTTTGCCCGGGCACCCATGACCTCCACGGAAGCGGGAACGGTAATCGCCCTGTTTCAGCGCCGAGAAGGCAAGTACAAGGAAGCAATCGCCGTGGTGCGAGCCCTTGAGGCGAAGTATCCGCACGATTTTCTTTTTTGCCTGGAAGAAGCAAACCTGCGCAAGGACGCCGGCGAAGGGATGGCTGCGGTCACTGCCTATCAGAGCCTGCTCAACGAGGCGGCAAAGCCGGGCTACTTTCCCTCGGCGCACCTTGAGCTGGCTTATTTCGGGCTCGGCGAGGCTCTGCGCGGACAACGGCATTTTGCCGAGGCGGCTCAGGCCTATGAGCAGGCAGCCAATACACAGGCCTCTGGAGCGGAGTTGAGGCGGCGCTCGCTGGTGGCGGCGGGCAAGGCTCGGGACCTCAACGGAGAGCGTACCTTGGCCGTGCGTGACTACCAAGCTGCTATCGGCACTGGTTCAGACACCACCCAGGGCGAAATCGCCCGCAAGCTGATCAAGACCCCTTATCGCGAATAGAGCAGGGAACCTTCCGCAGGCCTCCCTCGTATGGCATAGTGGCTGGTATAAGCCAGATGGAGATTTCGACTATGTCAGGCTACTGCAGCAATTGTGGGAACATTCTGCCATTCGGCGCACGGTTTTGCTCCGTTTGCGGATCGGTCGTGAGTGGGGTTCCACCGATGGGCTACGCGCCGGCAGGTTACCCACCCTACGGCCCTCGGCTAACGAGGCCGATCTTCGGCCGTCAGTTGGCAGGTGTCTGTGCCGGTCTTGCGCGAACCTACGGTTGGGATGTAGGACTGGTCAGAATTATCGCCGTCGTAACCGGCATCTTTCTTTGTCCTTTCCCGGAGGTCTTCTATCTTGCAGGCTGGATCGGCATTCCGGAAGAGACGCCGGGAGAGATACCTCTTGGCCAGGCTCCTCCGCCACAGGTCTGATTTCGCGGGCCGACCGGTGAGTGGAGCCGGTGTTTCGCCAGGAGAGATGATGAGCGACCTGGTGTAGGGCGCAAGGCTGCTTTGCACCAGGATCGTTTGAGCTATCTGCTAGGCTCAAAGGCAGCATCTACTCTGTCTTTCTCAGGCGAAATTCTTGTCCAAATCATCTTCCAATTCTGCAGTTCGTCCTTTCATCTACCGCAATGATGGCAATGGTCCTCTCAGCTGTGGCAAGCACTCCCTGGCTGCGCTGGCCAAGCAGTATGGTACGCCGCTCTATGTTTACAGCGCAGACCAGATTCTGGAGCGTTTTGCGCTCTTTCAACAGGCGCTTGCAGTTCGTCCTCACCTGATCTGCTACGCGGTCAAGGCTAACTCAGCGCTGGCGATTCTCAAGCTGTTGGCGGGCCGCGGCGCTGGCTTCGATATCGTCTCGGGCGGCGAGCTGGAACGTGTGCTTGCCGTCGCTCCTGAGGCGGCTGGCCGGATCGTTTTTTCGGGCGTCGGCAAGACGGTTGAAGAAATTGATCGCGCGCTTGATGCCGACATATTGGCCTTCAATGTCGAAAGCGAGGCGGAACTCGCGATCCTCGCCAGTAGGGCTGCGAAACGCAAGCGTAGGGCGCGCTTCGCACTACGGGTCAATCCCGATGTCTTTGCCGAGACGCATCCATATATCTCCACCGGACTGCGCGAACACAAGTTCGGCATTGATATTCGTCAGGCCCGCCGGATTTATAACGAGGCGAAAGGGAACCGCTGGCTATCGGCACACGGCGTGAGCGTGCACATCGGCTCGCAGATTCGCTCTGCAGAGCCGTTTGGAGCCGCCATGGAACGTGTTGCCAAACTGGTGCGAGAGCTGGCGCGTGACGGCATCGCAATTCAATCCGTGGACGCTGGCGGCGGTCTCGGCATCGACTACCATGGCGCGCCGAATTTCGATCCGGCGGCCAAGGTCAATGAATATGCTGCCGCGCTCACCAAGGCATTGGCCGGACTCGAGATAACGCTTCTACTTGAACCAGGACGTTTCCTCGTCGCTCAAGCAGGCGCGCTGCTGGCTCGTGTTCTTCATGTCAAGCGCAACGGCAAGAAGACTTTTGTCGTGACTGATGCAGGTATGAACGACCTCATTCGCCCAGCACTCTATCAGGCCTATCACGAGATTGTGCCGGTCACACCGCGGCCAGGGCGTGCCACTCTCGTCGATGTTGTCGGTCCGGTCTGTGAGACAGGAGACTTCTTTGCCCGCGATCGCAAAATGCACCCATTGGAGCCCGGAGATTTGGTAGCGATTCTTGACGCGGGAGCATACGGCATGGTGCAGACGTCGAACTACAATTCACGGCCCCGGCCGGCGGAAATGCTGCTGCATGGTTCGAAGGCCACGCTCATTCGCCGTCGCGAAACGATGGCCGATCTGCTTGGCCCGGAATTGTGGACTTAATTTCAAATTCGATTTGCCGGAGCCTGCGCAATGAAGTTGAACAAATTCGCGAACCTGCGTTGCTTCATGCTGGCCGCGTGTTCGTGTCTTCGATGTTTTGTTCCATCGTTGGCTGCGGCGCAGACCGACGTTCTTACGCAGCACAACGACACGATGCGTACTGGTGCAAACCTGAATGAAACGATCCTTAAGCCGGCCAATGTTAACGGGAAGTATTTCGGCATGTTGTTCAAGCACGCGGTTGACGATCAACTCTACACTCAGCCGCTGGTTGCAACGGGTATAAAGATCGGCGGCGGCTGGCATGATGTTGTCTACGTTACAACGGTGAACAACAGCGTTTATGCATTTGACGCCCATGATGCCGCGGAGCCTGTCTTCTGGCATGTGAACTTCGGCGTACCGCCCACCTTGCATGATGCTGATTTCGGCTGCCTGGATATGAATGGCGCCATGGGAATCATTGGAACTCCGGTCATTGATCCGGACAAGAAGGCGATCTACGTAGTGGCGGTTACAAAAGTCGGGAAGGGCTTTGTACAGCGGCTGCACGCGCTTGATCTTGCCACCGGCGCCGATCTGCCGCAGAGCCCGGTTGTCATCAGCGCTCCCGACTTTAACCCTCTTTTGCAGAGTCAAAGGCCCGCGTTGACCTTCGCCAATGGCACTGTTTACATCGGCTATGCATCGCACTGTGACAAGGAGCCCTATCATGGCTACCTGTTGGCCTATGACGCAGCATCTTTCAAGCAGATTGGCCTGCTAAATACCTCGCCCGGAGGGACTGGTGGAAGCATCTGGCAATCCGGTTTAGCGCCGGCCGTGGACGCGAGCGGCAATATCTATCTCATCACCGGAAATGGAAGCTGGAACGGTACGACTCAGTTCAGCGAGAGCTTTCTCAAGCTTGATCGAAGCCTGAATCTTATAGATTGGTTCACGCCGACCAACCATTCAGAGCTGGACAAACATGACAACGATCTGAACTCTTCCGGAGCGCTCTTGATACCGGGCACGCACCTTGTCGCGGGTGGAGGCAAAGAAGGAACCCTGTACCTTCTCGATACCGAAAAGCTGGGCCATCTCGGCGATGAACATGCAGCCCAGAAAGTGCAGGCTACAGGCTCGCATCTGCACAGCCTCGTCTACTGGCAGAGCGCGGAAAAGGGAAAGCTCATTTACTTATGGGGCCAGCGGGACAGGCTTCGCGCTTATCAATTCATGAGCAGCAAGCTCGATGAAACTCCACTCATGTCTCGTACTGAGATGAACGAGGGCCATCCCGGCGCGATGCTTTCGCTCTCGGCTCATGGCGACAAGGATGGAATCTTGTGGGCTGCGATTCACGCCACAGGAGATGCCTGGCATGAATCGCGGCCCGGTATTCTTCATGCATACGATGCTGGCGACATCCATCGTGAATTATGGAATTCTCTTAATAACGCGGCACGCGACAACTGCGGCAACTACTCCAAGATGGCTCCTGCAACTATCGCAAACGGAAAGGTCTATCTCGCCAGCTTTGGCAAGGAAAACATCGGCACAGGACAGTTATGCGTCTATGGACTGCTACCTGCCGGCGGGCCGCCTGCGGAACCGGAGAATGTGCATGCTGTTATCGAAGGGCGTTTTATCGACATTGAATGGAGTGCCGTTCCGGGTGCGACTACATACATGATCGATGCGACGCAGGCAGGCAAATCACATCGTGTGTCAGCTGGGCTGGTGCGGCCAAATTTCATTGAGCCCGCGATAGACAAAGGAACGATTTCCTATACGGTAAAAGCGATCAATGCAAACGGCGCGAGCCTTCCATCCAAAGCTGCCGAGGTCCGCATCGAGAAGGTTCCCAAGCCGCGCGCCATGGTGATGCACTAAGATTTAGCTTCTGTCTTATAGATTTTATGGATGCAACCAGCCTGCTCCTGAATGCGGGTCGATGCTGACGGTCCCGCACCGCTCTTCTTAAAATGTCGAACCTCTCTGACTTTTCTTGCGTATTTCTTTTGGTGGGATTAAGAATCGTCCAGGTCGAGCGTCATCCATATGAAGAATCAAGAAGGTGAGCCAGTGGCCGTCGGCAACGTGTTAATGCCGTTAGCAACGAGCAGTGATAGCCTCTCGCAGTTGTTCCGGGAGCATAACCGGCGTGTTCTCTCTGCCGCCTATCGCATCACGGGTAGCATGGCGGACGCGGAGGACGTGACGCAGGCTGTCTTTTTACGCCTGGCAGTCAGTAGTGGAGTGCCGGCGAGGAATACCGGCAGCTATCTCTATCGGGCTGCGATCAACGGAGCGATCGATCTACTGCGGCGGCGAAAGACGGCATCTTCAGAGCCGTTGGAAGAAGCGGCAACGGTCGCTTCGGCGGGATTGGGCAGTTCGCCCGAGAGCGAGGTATCGAGCCGGCAGCTTGGTGAGTGGCTGCGAACCGCAATTGCTGAGTTGTCCCCGCGAGCGGCTGAGATGTTCACTTTGCGCTATCTCGAAGAGGTAGGAAATCGAGAGATTGCGGCCATGATGGGAACCACGCAGGCGGTTGTCGCTGTGACCCTTCATCATGCGCGATCGAAATTGAAGAAACGGTTAAGGGAGTTTGAAGGAGTGAGACGATGAGAAAACGCGACCAAGAGCTTTTCAATACCGCCCTCGAGGCGCTGCGAGCGAGTGGGCCGAATGCGGCGCAGTTATCTGCGTCTGCCGCGCGTGTGGCTGATCGCCTTAGCCTGAATTCGGTAGCATCAGACGCGTTTGAAGATGAGAGGGAGAGCGGTTTCATTAAGAACTGCGGCGACGTGCAGAAGCTTTTGCCGTCCTACCGCGCGGGAACTCTCTCTGCCGCGCGGTCCGTGCTGATCGAAGCTCATCTCCGCGACTGTGGCCCGTGCCTTCTGCAGTCCAAACGTGGCTTAGGAAGTGCCGTAGACTGGTCTGCTCCCAAAGCGCAGCGTTCGACACCTTTACGCCCTCAAAGGTTAGGCTGGGTATTGAGATGGGCGGCGGCTCCAGCGCTGGCGATATTCGTCGCTTCTTTCTTCATTTACAAAGCGTACTGGCAGATTCCGCCAGGCGTCCGTGCAGAAGTGCAAACCATCGACGGCTCTGCCTATGCCATCTCCGAGGCTGGCGATCGCCGCCTTTCCCCAGGAGACAAGCTTGCAGAAGGAGAGCATCTGCGTACAAGTGGCGGCGCACACGCGCTTCTTAAGCTTAGCGATGGCTCTGCTGTTGAGGTCAACGAGCGAAGCATTCTTGGGGTAGGTGCACGCGGTCATAATATGACGGTTTCTCTCGACCGGGGCGCGGTCATCGTTGAGGCATCTAAACGCACATCGGGTCATCTCTACATCAAGACTCCCGATTGCCGCGTCGCAGTCACCGGCACTGTTTTCTCAGTCGATTCAGGCATCAAGGGATCGCGCGTTGCCGTATTGCGTGGCTCGGTTCAGGTGATGCATGCCGGGTTGGACACGACCGTGCATGCTGGCGACCAGCTTACAACGAGTGAGAATCTCAGCCCTGCGCCGCTGGAGCAGCAGGTAGCCTGGAGCCACGATCGCGAGAAGTATCAATCACTCGTGGCGCAGTTGGCGTTGCTCGAGCATCGCATCGGGCAAATTCCGTTTCCCCAACCCAGATACAGCAGCGATCTGTTGGAGCGGGTTCCGGCTGACACACTGCTCTACGTCAGCATTCCCAACCTCGGCGATTTTCTAAGTGAAGCTAACAAAATCTTTCACGACCAGTTGCAGCAGAGTCCGGCTCTTCAGCAATGGTGGAGTAGCGGTCCCGGCCGCAATACGGCGGACCATAACACCGCGGACCTTGACTTGATGGTGGAAAAGCTTCATCAGATGAGTCAGTATCTTGGGAGCGAGGTGGTCATCGTCGGTGTGAAAGAGGCAGACAATCCCGGGCTCGCCATCATTGCTGATCTACAGCAGAGCGGCCTTGAGGAGTTTTTGAGAAAGCAGTTTCCTCTTGCGCAATCGCCATCTGGATTGACTGTTCTTGACGAGAAGGCGCTTGAGGCGATTCCTGCCGTGTCCAAAGGGCAGTCCGGGGGATATGCGCTCATCCGTCCGCACGAAGCAGTTTTCTCCAACAATATCGCTACCCTGAAGCAGATCGACGCGCAATTAAACGCCGGCTCCAGCGGCTTTGCGGCCAGTGAGTTTGGGCAGCAGATCGCGGCAGCTTATACCCGCGGCGCAGGCGTTGTGCTGGCGGCGGATTTGCATCAGATGATGGCCAGCAAACTCACGGGACTGCATGTAGGAGGCAATGGCAAAGCCATTGAAAATAGCGGTATCGATGGAGTTCGATATCTCATTGCAGAACATCGTGAGTTGAACGGAATCCCACAAAATCACCTGAATCTGCAATTCGCCGGTACAAGGCAACGGGTTGCCTCATGGCTTGCGGCGCCTGCGCCGATCGGTTCGCTCGACTTCGTAACGCCGAATGCATCGGTAGCTGTGGCGGCGCTTTCCAAAGATCCTGCCGAGATCGCCGATGACATCATTGCCATGACAGCGCCGAAGGATGGGAATGAAAATAACGGCTTGAACGAGGCTCAGGAAAAGCTGCAGATCGATTTCCGCAATGATCTGGCTGCTAACCTGGGTGGTGATTTTCTCCTGTCGCTCGATGGCCCTGTACTGCCGACTCCTTCATGGAAGGCGGTGATTGAGGTGCACGACTCGGCACGGCTTGAGAGCACTCTCGAGCGGCTGACGCAATCGATCAATCAACTGGCTCGGGGCGAGAAGGCGCATAGCATCACGATTGAATCTGCGCAGGTAGGCGCGCAGTCGTTTTACTCGCTGCGCGAACAGCCCTCCGGCAACGTAGTTGCACAGTACACATTCGCCGATGGTTACATGATCATAGCGCCTGATCGCGCGCTGCTTATGGAAGCGTTGCGTACACACGCCAGTGGCGATTCGCTGGCCCGTTCAACAGCATTCAAAATGCTGCTTCCCAAGGATGACAACGAGAACTACTCCGCTGTAGCCTACCAGAATCTAAGCCCGGTGCTGACGCCGCTGCTTTCGCAAATGAGCGGAGAGACAGCGCAGGCGCTCCAGCAGTTGGCAGCCGATGCCAGGCCTACCGCGATTTGCGCGTGGGGAAAAGACACGCGGATCGAGGCCGCGGGAGATAGTCATCTTTTCGGGTTCGATTTTTTGACACTCGGGGCTTTAATCGGGAACAAGCATGGCAACGCGAACGTAAGAGAGCTACATGGGTATCGTTGATCTCGATGGGTTAGAGGTCCGGCTCGGCAATCGTACTGTGCTGAACGGCCTCACCGGTGTCCTGCAAGGGCAGGCGATTGGCCTGCTCGGTCCCAATGGCGCGGGAAAATCCACGCTGATCAATACGTTGCTCGGCTTTCATCTACCTTCGAAGGGCACGGCCCGTGTCTTCGGCCTCGACGCACATCGAGACAGGGCGCAGATACGCGGAAGAGTCGGCTACATGCCGGAGAATGATTCCTTTATCGGCAACATGAGCGGTGTGCGCTTCGTTCGCTATATGGCGGAGCTTGCCGGATTGCCCGCGGGCGAAGCACTGGAGCGAGCGCATGAGGCTCTCTTTTACGTAGGCCTGGGCGAGGTTCGCTATCGCAAGGTGAACTCGTACTCCCTCGGCATGAAGCAGCTTATCAAGCTGGCCCAGGCGCTGGCGCATGGCCCAGGGTTGATCATCCTCGACGAACCTACCAACGGCCTCGATCCGATTGCCCGCCAACGCATGATTCAGCTCATTAAAGAAATTCGCAAGGAGGGCAGTGCACGCCTGCTCATCTCCTCGCATCTGCTGCGCGATATCGATGAGATCTGTGACGAGGTTCTTATCCTCAAGAACGGCCGCATTGCAGCTCTCTGCAACATCGAAGAGGAACGCCGCTCGAACCGCAGCTTCATGGAGCTTGAAACCATCGGCGCCACCGAGCAATTCTCTGTGAGCATTCGGGGCCTGGGTTGTGAGTGCGCCTGCTTTCCGGGCGGCCGGATCAAGCTTGTCATTCCTGACCGCGTTGAAGTACGCGATCTTTACCGTATTGCCTCCGAGCAGGGAGTGCAGATTCGCCGTATGAATCAACGGCGCGACTCTCTTGAAGATATTTTCCTAAGAGCCATGGATATCGAAGCGGGGCGGCCGACACATGTCAGTCTATAAGCACAACTACCGCCCCTACACGGGCCGAGTCACTCCGATATGGGCGCGTGTTTTAGTGCTTGCGCGCTACGGTTACGCGGAGGCCTGGTCGTCGAAGATCACCGTGGGACTCTTCACGCTGAGCTTGTTGCCGTGCCTTGTTTTCCTCGTAGGAATCTATCTCGCGAATAACCCGATGGCGAGACTTCTGATTGGCAACCAGGGACCGCGCGGCGTGGCGATCAATGCGACTTTCTTTCTCGATGTTCTTGAAGTTCAATCATGGCTGGCGCTGGTTTTGATGTCGTGGATTGCGCCCAGGCTGATCACCTTCGATCTTGCCGACAATGCGTTGCCAATTCTGCTTAGTCATCCTATCTCGCGCTTCGGCTATGTCTTCGGCAAGTTCATCGCTCTTTTTGCATCGCTCTCGCTGGTCACATGGATTCCTGTCTTGCTGCTCTTTGCTTATCAGGGCTACTCCTCGCCACAGCCATGGATTGCGGCCAATCTGTCCATGGGTTTTGGCCTTCTCGCCGGATCACTGATCTGGATTGCATTTCTCTCCATCCTTGGTCTTGCGCTTTCGTCATGGGTTAAGTGGAGAGCCGTCGCAACCGGCATCATCTTTGCCGCCGTGTTTGTGCCGGCTGGCATTGGAGGCATCGTTACCGCCGTTCTGCGTACTCGTTGGGGCTTCCTTCTCAATATTCCGTTCATGATGTCGCAGCTCTGGCATCGGCTTCTGGGCGCGCCGGTCATCTTCACGCCCAGATATTCGCTTCCCATTCCGGCGATTGTGATGATGCTGGCTTTGGCCTGCTTCATCTGTGTGGCCATGCTCAATGCGCGCATTCGCGCTCGCGAGGTGATCCGCGGATGAGTGCAATCAATGACCAAATCGTCTTTGATGACGTATCCAAGTTCTATGGCGAAGTACTTGGCGTCAATCGCGTCTCGCTCAGCATTCCTCCCGGCATCACCACGCTAGTAGGGCCCAACGGGTCGGGCAAGACTACGCTCATGAACCTTATGACTGGTCTGGTGCAACCATCCAGTGGCCGCATCTCAGTCATGGGTCTTACGCCCGGCGATGCGACTGAGTTTTTCCGTAATGTTGGATACTGCACGCAGTTCGACTCCTTCCCTCGCGGCCTCGCGGGGTACGAGTTCATATTGGATAGCCTGATGCTGCACGGTATGAGCAAGAATGATGCTTACCGGCTCACAGCCGAGGCTCTTGACCGTGTTCACCTAGGCGATGCGGCAAGCCGCAAAATCGCCGGCTACAGCAAAGGCATGCGGCAGAAGATTCGTCTCGCGCAGGCTATTGCTCATCATCCTCGCGTCCTGGTTCTAGATGAGCCTTTGAATGGGCTGGATCCGATGGCTCGTGCCGAATCTATCGCTCTCTTTGAAGAGCTTGGCCGGCAGGGAATGCATCTGCTGATCTCGAGCCACATCCTCGATGAGGTGGACCGCATCTCCGATCGCGTGGTGCTCATCACCGGCGGCTATCTTATTGCGCAAGGCAATATTCACGAGGTGCGGCAAGAGGTGCGCGACAAGCCCATGCAGGTGCTCATTCGCTGCGACCGCCCAGAGCTGCTGGCGTCAAAGATGTTCTCGATCAACCACTGCGTTGAGGCCCGGCTGCATGCGGATGGCAGAGGAGTCTTTCTGCGCACTGGCGATGTGGACCAGTTCTACTCCATGCTTAACGGCATCGCTGCTGAAGGCTTGGTGAAGATTGAGGCTGTCGCGCCTGCGGACGACGATGCCAATGCTATCTATCAGTACCTCATCGGCACCGAAGGAGGCGCGTCTTGATGCAATCAGCAATCGGCGATCTTCGAACTAGTTTTACCCAGCAGCCATGGGGGCTTTGGTGGATACAGTGGCGGCGATTGGCAGCCATTGAGATCAGAAGGAATCTCTTCTCGTGGAAGGCGACATGGGTCTACTTTCTTGCTTTCGTTCCTGCTCTCATTATTCTTATCCATCTTGTAGTTGATTTGCATCAGCCGCTTTCAATCAGTGTAGACACCAATGTTTTGGCAGGAATTGTGCAGTTCTATTACATTCGCCTGGCGGTTTTCTTCGGCTGTCTGGGTATCTTTTCGCGACTCATTCGCGGTGAGATGACGGAGCGTAGCCTGCACTTTTATCTTTTGTCGCCGGTGCGGCGCGAGGTCCTTCTATTGGCCAAATTCGCAGCCGGTTCCTTCAGTGCGCTGCTTCTCTTTGCCTCCGCAACTCTCGTAGATTTCGGGCTGATGTACAGCGCCTACGGAGCCGCGGGCCGCGACTACATTTTCAACGGCCCCGGGCTTGGCCAGTTGGAGGCTTATCTGGCGATCATCGTGCTTGCGTGCCTCGGCTATGGCGCAGTGTTTCTTTTACTCAGCATGATGTTCAGAAACCCGATTCCAGCCGCGATGCTCGTGCTTGGTTGGGAGGCGATCAATCCGGTGCTGCCTTCACTGCTTCAGAAATTGAGTGTTGCTTCTTACCTGCTCCATTTGATGCCGGTCAAGGTGCCCGTTGAAGGGATCTTTGCTCTCCTGACAGTCGAAACCGAGCCCGTATCTGGATGGGCGGCGGCGCTCGGTTTGCTCCTGTTGATCGCTCTGGTGCTGACCTACTCCTGCTATCGCATTCGGTCGCTCGAGATTCGATACACAACGGAATAGCTGTCTCTTTATTTCAACGCATCGGCGCTGCATGACGATGGAGCATCGATTGGGTTGCAGCGCGCGACTGCGTTCCCCGGCAACGCAACAACGTAATGTCCATCCCACCGCGCAGGCTCGTTGACCGGATAGTCGGTGCTGAGCAGTTGAGCCCCGCTGGCCATCATGGCATCGCGTGTGGTGGTGTCGTTGACGCGCGCTTGCTTCGTGTCCGAGTCAGTACGCGCACGGATCAGGTAGCCCTTGCGGACGAGATCCGAAATCTCCGCCGCCGGCCCGTCGTTTCGTTCGACGAAGGCTGCGTCGGGCTCGCCAGGCTCGGCGTTCGTGAAGAGGACGCGTCCCTTCAGCGAGGGGTGACCCTTGAGATAGATTGGCCCAACGTGGTGCTGATCCATTAGGAAGACTACCTTGCCGCGAGCACTGTCCAGCGTGGGCCAATGGCCCGCTAGGACCGCTTCATTGAGAGTCTTGTAGCTGCCGCGCACGTCATCCGGCGTGATCATTTCTTCGGGCGGAAAGACGGAGCGGATCTCCGCATCCAGCGCGTCAAAAACGGCTGATGTAAATGGCTCCGGCTCGGTCAGTTGAACCTTTTCACGTGGCTCGCGTTCCTTGGTCTCGACCAGAATGAAGATGGGAATATGGCCTGGATGCTCGTGCGACCATTCACGCACTTGCTGCAGGCATCCGATGAAGGGTTGGCAGGTGCTGCGGTAGTCCACATCCTGAACATGGATCACCTTAAAGCCCGGCTTGAGCATCAGCCCGTTGGGATCGAACTCCGGATCGGCCGGCAGGTGTGCCGCCTCAACCCTCTTTGGTCCCGAGGGATGCGCGTAACGGCCGCCTTTGGTGTCGGCATAAATATCCAGCTCAATCTGGCGAACGCCGCTATCGAACTGTTGCGCTAACGGCTGATGCTGATAGTCCAGCCCCTTATAGGCATTGGCATACTTTTCTTGCCAAAGTTTGCTTTCATTGGGCGCGATGCCGGCGTGATAGCTGTTGTGCGTTCCGATGACCTGAATCTGATTCAGTTTTAATGCGCTGTTGGGCGCCTGGGCCGTTGAGGTTCCGGCCGCCAAGGCCAACATCAGTACGCCGGAAGAGAAACTGCGAAAACAATGCATTCCCATGTCCTTTAATTGAGGAAGATTCTTGTCGAACGAGAGTTGCGAATTCAGCCAAGCCGATAGGGTTGGCTAAAGTGCGTGGACCATTCTACGAGGCCGGCATTCATAAAGCGCCACGAACCGACCTTTGTGTCGACCTCGATCAACATATAGGCATTGGGATCGTAGCGTGTCGCGGCCATCACATAGTGCTGCGGCCCGTAGGTATGTGCGAAGTCGATCCACTTGTGCATATGCCCTGAAACGACAAGCTGAATGTTGTCTTTGTACTTGCGCAGCAGCGGATGAAGCCCATAATCGCTGAACTCCGCGGGAACATCCTGAATGAGCGGGTAGTGAATGAACACGAAGGTTGGTTTGTGCTGTTGCAACTGAGCCTCAAACCAATGAAGCTGCTCCTCGCCCAGCGAGCCGATATTGGGATTGAAGTCCGAAGCGGCGCGATCCTGCGTGTTGCCGAGGAAGTTATTCAGGTGGATAAATTTGTAGCCTTTGTAATCCACGACTGAGTATGGGTCTGCGTTGAACTTGGCCTTGAACAGGCGGTTGCTCATCTCACGCGGAACATGCTTTACATCGTAGTCGTGGTTGCCGAAGCCGAGATGCACCGGCATCTTGAATGCATCCGTAATTGTTTTTGCGTTATCCAGCCGTGTCGTGTTTTTGAAGTAGAAATCGTAGTCGGTTGAAGGATAGTTGTGAAAATAATCGCCGATAAGAAAGACCTGCTCGATGGCAGGGCTCAGCGAATTGATCAGGTCGCGTGCCGAGATCAGGCGCGGGGTGGTGACGAGGATGCTTTCGTTATCCTCGACGCCGTTCTCGCTGCCTTTGACATAGAAGTTGTCGATGATGTGCGTATCGGCAATTAAAGCGAAATAGAACTTGCCGGAAGAGGCCGCAGCCTGCTCCGCCCACAACTTGCGGGCGATCAGGCTGCCAAGCGATGCGCCGGCCATGGTGGTGAATTGTCTGCGATTCATGTGCGGCCTCTTTTCGGCGTGGGTTAAGTTAGAAAACGATCTTGCCGGCGAATTGCAGAATACGCGCCGGGAAGGTTGACGATGCTGTCACTACGCCAAAGCTGCTGGCGCTGCTGAGGTTGCTCGATGGCGCCGCATAGTTCGTTTGGTTGAGGACGTTGAAAGCCTCGAAACGGAAGTCGAATTTGACATTCTCTGGATACAAGTCGAACACCTTATGCAAGCCCATGTCGAGCTGATAGAAGTTATCGAAACGAACCGAATTGCGTCCGGCCGTACCGTAGGGATGATTGTTGTCCGGGAGACTGAACGATGCAAAATTGAAAGTGCTGATGCCTTGATTGCCTGAAGTGCGCGTTCGCTGCGATTTAGGCAGCAATGCCTTTCCGGTCTGGTTGGGCCGCTGCGTCAGAATGGTGCTGACCGTCTGCGCACTGTTCGGTGAGTAGGTGATGTTGACCGGCAGGCCCGCGCTGGCGCTGTCAATTGCAGTCAACTGCCATCCGCCGAGCACTTCACGGACGACAAACGGTGCATCGTTGCCAAACATGCGGCCCCTGCCGTAAGGCAGATCATAGACCACCGAAAGCACGTTGTTCCACGGCTGGTTGTAGGCCGAAGGACCACGTTCTCCCTCGGGGTTGGCCAGATTGATGCGCGAGTTGTCGCCATCGGGAGTATCGAGATGGCCGGCGGCATTATCGATGGCTCGCGACCAGGTGAAGGAGTTGAGCAGGTAAAGACCGTGGCCGGTACGATGCTCTACCTTCGCCTGCAGTGCGTTGTAAGAAAGGAAGCCGGCCGGCAGTGTTTCTTCGATGGTGAAGAACGTTTGAATGGGACGGCGCTGAGCCAGCGTTGGGCAACCGTTTGATTTGGTGGTCGGCCCGCAGGTAGCGGTGACCGGACTCGGATTAGCCTGGTTCAGATCGGCCAAAACCTGCAGCTTCACGCCATGTGAGCCGACATACGATGCTTCGACAGTAGTAGATGGGCCAACCTGACGCTGAACAGTCAGATGATATGCCTGCACATAACCGGTGGGCAGATCCTTAGGAATGTACCGGGCTTGTGCCGTGAGATTGCTTTTGGCGGTTACGTTTGCCGGGCTGGTAAGACCGGTCGGATAACCCTGGCTTGTTGTCCGGAAGCAGGGCGTCGGATTAGCTGCGGTGTAAGGCGCCCCAGCCTGGTCAGGGGTGCAAACCGGCAGTAATGTCGCCGATCCGGTATCAGCGGTGTCGGCAAATTGTGGGTACTGCACGATGTTAGTGTTGACGATGTTGGGCAGGTTGTAGACAAGTAGGTTTTCGCCGCCCTCACGATTGTACTGAGCAAAGCTGATGCCGTAGCCCGCGCGAACGACAGTCTTGGGGTCAATGGAGTATGCGAGACCGAGACGTGGTGCAAAGTCAAGCTTGGGCGTATGCACCAACGCACGGTCATAGAGCGAACCGCCCTTGGCAGTGATAAGTGATTGTGTGCCGGGATCGAAGTTGGCCAGCAGGTTGTGCTTTTCCCACTGAGGCGTCACTAGCTCATAGCGTAGGCCGGCGTTGATGGTCAGCTTGGAATTCAGGCGGATGTCGTCTTGAAAGTAGAAGTAGTGCATGCGCTGGTTCAGATGAACAATGACGAAATTGTTTAGCTGATACGAATCGCGCGCACCAAAGAGGAAGTCGGCTAAGGCAGTACCTTCTTTGCTGCCAGTATCCGCGCCACTGACGGGACCAGTTCCGTTGAAGCTGAAGCCGCCGTTGTACGTGTCCTGACCATAGGTAGGGTTGAAGTCATCGATCGTGGTGAAGATGGCCTGGTATTCATAGCCCACTTTGTAGGTGCTGCGGCCCTTGATCTGCGTGTAGTTGATCTTGGGGTTGTAAACGTAGGGATTCTGGAATTGCGGATTGCTGCCCTGGTTGCCGAATTGCGAGAAGCCGCTCACGCTCTGCACATTGAGGCTGCGCACGACCACAGGATCAGTCGGCAGGCCAGGGATGCCGGTCATCAGGCTGGGCAGGTTGGCGCCGTAGGGCCCTTTGCCGCCATCGGTCAGCGTGAAGGCGAAACGCGCATCGAGAATCGAGTTCTGGTTGAAAACATGAGTCGCGCCCAGAACGCCCTGCTGGTTGAAGATCTTGACGTGACCATTGCTGTTGCCGCCCGCCGGGCCCTGGATGTTCGGAGGTGACAGGATGATGGCCTGGTGCTCGCTGTAGCGGCCAAAAGCCGTGGTCTTGGGGCTGATGGTTGCGTCGAGGCGAATATCACCCTTGTCGTCATTGATGGTGTCAGCTGGCAGGGAAGCGTAATTGTTGCCAAAAGGGCTGCCCGGAACATTCGGCGCGGGTAGAGCGGCCAGCACACCTTTGGCGAAGCTGGAGACCGAGGGATCATCGAATGGAATCACACCGTTCGGATAGGTCTGGCCCGTGAGTGGATTGACGAGAGGAACGCCCGTTGTGCCTTCGAAGTTCTTGTTATTGGGGTCCGATGCGAGAAAGGTGTAGCCGCCGTTAGCTTTCGCAAGGTCACTTATGCCGTACTGGTTGGCGGTGGGTACAGTGGCCTGCATGACGGCGTGGACGAGCTGACGTGTGCCTTCATAGTCGCCGAAGATGAACAGGCGATCTTTCCAGATGGGGCCGCCGAGGGTTCCGCCGAACTGGTTGCGGATCAGGATCGGCTTCTGAGCCTTCCCGGTCAAAGGATTGGAAGGCGGGGTGAATGGCCCGATGGCGTTGAAGGCTGTGTTGCGGATGTAGTCGTAAGCTTTGCCGTGGAACTGGTTCGTACCACTGCGAATGCTGACGTTGATCACGCCTCCGGCCGAGCGGCCATACTCGGCGCTGTAGTTGTCGGTCTCCACGCGAAACTCGGAGATAGCATCGGGAGAAGGTGGAATTGCCTGGTTCGAGAAGCCCTGGTTTGAAGTGCCGTACGCATTGTTGTCGATACCGTCGAGCAGGAAGTTGTTAAATTCGCTGCGCTGGCCGTTGACGTTGAAGGATGCGTCGCGGCTGCTATCGGTTGAGTTCTCAAGTGTGTTGCGGCGCACGCCTGGAACAAGGGCCGCAAGGTCGGCATAGGCGCGGCCGTTGAGAGGAAGATTCTCAACCTCGCGCGTGCCGATCACCTGGCCGCGTTCGCTGGAGTCAGTTTCGAGCAACTGGGCGGCATCGCTGACGATGATGGAATTGTTAGTCGAGCCAACTTTAAGTGTCACATCCACGCGCTGGTGAGCGTTCACCTGCACCTGGAAGACCTGGGTCGCGGAGGTATCAAAGCCCGCGGCCTCCGAAGTTACCTGGTAGTTGCCGATCTTCACATCGGTGAACTGGTAGGCTCCCTGTGCATCGGTTTTAACCGTCACAGTTGCCCGCGTCTCCTGGTTGACCAGGGAGACGGTTGCGTTGGGCACCACGGCTCCCGACGAGTCGCGTACATAACCCAGGACGGACGCGGTCTCAAACTGGGCAAATGATTTTGTTGCGGTTAAGAACAATAGACAAACAAATGCGGCGAATACAACCAGACGTTTCAATTTCGGCTCTCCAATAGATGAGTTGAGTCAGGAAATGATGAAGGAGCGAGTAGAGTCAGGAAATGATTGAAGCTGCACCAGGCTTCGATGCCCGGTAGCCCACTGAGAAAAAATCAATTCAAAGCTGGATCAGCGCTCTCCCTATTTGCGAATAAAACGAGAATCGCAGGCAGCTCGCGCGGCCATTTTTGAAAAGTTCTCATGTCAGAACCATAGCTTCCCGATGTGAATTTTCCATAAACGCGTCAAAGGCAGATTCCAGAAGTTTGTAGGGTGTGGCGTGCGCCATTTTTTAACGCACCCTGTGATCTCGACGCGCATCTATTCTCGATAGACCGCGGTGCTTTCTTGCCTGTCCGTCAACCTCGTGGTAACATCACACTGTGATCGTTGTATCCAATCCGGCCAAGATACGCTGTTGTGCCTCCCAGGCGCGCGCGGTCTGTTGTTGTTGTCCGCGATAAACTTCGCCACGATCTGCTATCGGTCAGTGGGCTTTAATGCTCGAAAATAATCGCCCGGTAGAACTTATCCTCCACAGCTAAGCCATAACCAGTTAAGGACCATTCCCTTGGTCGATTCATTGCACACACGGCTGTATCACGCGCGCGCCTGTTGTCCCCAGGCCGCCGCCCTGTGTTGTCGCGGTTAGGCCCTCCTCTTCGTTCTCATTCATTTTCAAAATTCAAAAAAGTGTTTTCGTTTGGAGTTCCGTCATGTCTTCTTTGCAGTATTCAGCCAGAGCACGATTTCTGATCCTGTCTCTCTCGTTCTTTGCTTTACCGGCATTCCTTCACGCGCAGTTAGTTGGCGGCACTATTGCCGGCGATGTTGTTGACTCCGGCAATGCGGCCATTGTCGGGGCCAGCGTAACCATCCGCAATGAGGAAACAGGCGGTGTTCGTCAGCTCGTTACCGCACAAGGCGGAGCTTTTTCCGCACCCTCTATTCCAGTTGGCGTTTATTCCGTCTCCGTTACACTCGATGGTTTTGCCCCTCTCAAGCGCACAGGCATTGCCCTCACTGTTGGCCAGAGCATTGATCTGCATCTTGCGCTTAGCGTCGGCACTGTCGAACAGGTGGTCACAGTCGTCGACACACCAGCCAGCATCGACACTTCCACACTGCAATCTCAAGGGCTGGTTGATGAGCGCCAGGTCAAACAGCTTCCTCTGAACGGCCGCAGCTTCGATCAACTGCTTCAGCTCAATCCGGCCTCGGTGAGCTATACCACGCAGCGCTCCGGCGGTGTCGGGACATCGAACTCCTCGGTTGGCAATATGTTTTCGATCTCCGGTCGCCGCCCGCAGGACAATCTCTTCTTGCTTAATGGAATCGAGTACACCGGCGGTTCACTCATCAACGTCACCCCCGGCGGCACCAGCGGTCAGTTGCTCGGCGTGGAAGCAGTGCGCGAGTTCAACGTGGTCACCGACTCCTACGGCGCCAACTACGGCAAACGCACCGGTGCTCAGATCTCCATCATCACTGCCTCGGGCAGCAATCAACTGCATGGCTCGGTCTACGAGTTCTTGCGCAACAGCGCGCTCGATGCACGCAACTACTTCGATCAGGCACAGATCCCCGCGTTCCAACGCAATGATTTCGGCGCTGCTGTCGGCGGCCCGATACGTCGTGACAAGCTCTTTGGCTTCGCCAACTACGAAGGCTATCGCCAGCATCTCGGCCTCAGCGACGTCACGCTGGTGCCGGACAATCAGGCCAGGCAGGGCTATCTCCCAGACGCTAACGGGGTTGAGCAATTTGTCGGAGTCAATTCCGCTGTAGCTCCTTTGCTGGCTCTGTGGCCGGTGCAGAACGGGCCTGAACTCTTGTCCAATGGCCTGCCCAGCGGCATTGCCGAAGCTTTCTCCAATCCTCCGCAGCATGTGCGCGAAGACTTCGGTACCGCGCGCATCGATGACAATCTCTCGCAGAAGGATCTGCTCTTCGGTGTTTATACCGTCGACGACAGCGATGCTACGACGCCCTCAGCTAATCCCTATTCATCCATCTATGAGCGCCTCCGCGAGCAGGTTTTCAGCGCGCAGGAGCAGCACGTCTTCTCGCCCTCTCTGCTCAATACTCTGCGCTTCGGTTACTCGCGCGCATCCTTTGACTTTGACAGCATCATTGCCGGTTCCGTGCCCGGATGGGCCGCCAATGCCCCTGTCGGAGCCATCGTCATCTCCGGCAGCACCGCATCCAACGGCGCCTCGCAGATCACCCTCGCCGGTGCCAATACCGGTAGCAATAACCAGACCGCGCGCAATCTCTTCACCGTCGATGACCACATCTATTGGACACATCGCAATCATCAGATTGAGGCAGGCGTCTGGCTGCAGCGGCTGCAATCCAACGACTTCCTCGCGCAGAACCAATACGGGCAGGCCGCGTTCTCGACTCTGAGCACCTTCCTTCAAGGCCAGGTTTCGAAGTACACCATCGTTCCGTCTCCAACGGAACTTGGCTGGCGTTCGCTCTTCGGCGCTGGTTTTATTGAAGACGCGTGGAAGGTGACTCCGCGGCTTGAGCTGCGCGCGGGTATCCGCATTGAATCGTCGAACGGCTGGAACGAGGTGCAGGGCCGCGCCTCCAACTACGGCTTCACCGATGGCGTCATCAACTCCACACCCACTGTCGGGAGTTCCGCCCTCACCAACAATCGCGCAAAGTTTCTGCCCGAGCCGCGCGTAGGCTTCGCATACGATCCCTTCGGCAAAGGCAAGACCGTAATCAAGGGCAGCTTTGGCGTGCACCGCGCTCTGCTCGACACGCTCGACTACCGGCTCGATCAGACCGCGCCCTTCAACGCCACGCAATCGTTCAGCAAAAACGCACAGGGCAAGACCATCCAGGTGAGCGACCTGCAAGGTCTTTCAACCGCTTCATCAACCGGCGGCCAGATCTCACCCAGCAATGTGCAGCCCGATATCCAGACGCCAACCGTGCTTGCCTGGACGCTACGCGTCGAGCAAGAGCTGGCGCCGCGCACCACCCTGACGGTGGGCTACATCGGATCGCACGGCTATCATCAGATTCTCTCTGAGGATCAAAACACGCCCGCGGCGGTCGTCTGCCCTGATGCGGCGTGCCCCGCGTCTCTCGCCGCAGGTACGGTCTTCTATCCGACATCCACTTTCGCCAATCCCAACGTGGCCAACACCACATCGTGGGTCTCGCAGGGCATCAGCAACTACCACGCGCTCGAAGTGGACGCGCGCCGCCAGTTTGCCGGTGGCCTGCAACTACGCGGCGTCTACACGTATTCGCGCAACCTCGATGATGGCTCGGCATGGAACACCAGCGTCTCGGCCAATACTCCAGCCTTTGTCTCGTTCCCCGGAAATCCCAAACTCGACTACGGACTGGCCGCGACGAACATCAGCCACGCGGCTGCCATCAACGGTTCGTGGGATCTGCCCTTCGGCCAGGGCCACGTACTCCTAGCCAACTCTCCGCGCCTGGCGCAGAATGCCGTTGGCGGCTGGACGCTGAGCGGAATTGCCACGATTCAGAGCGGCTTCCCGTTCTCACCGCAGCTAGGCTACAACCCAACGGGCAATGGAGACTCCCGCAATCCCGCTCGCCCGCAGTTGAACCCTGACTTCCATGGCAAGCTCTATCCCAAAACACCAACCGAGTGGTTCGATCCCACGGCCTTCTCCGCGCCCTATCCAGGCTCCTTCGGCAATGCCAGCCGCGACTCGCTCATCGGTCCCGGCCTGAGCAATGTCGATCTCTCGCTGGCCAAGAACACCACGATTCACGAGCGTCTGCGCGCGCAGTTCCGCGTCGAGTACTTCAATCTGCTCAACCATACCAACTTCACCACGCCCAATGCCGTTGTCTTCAGCACGGGCGCAACGCCCGCCAAACCCACAGCCGCCGCGGTTCTTTCACCCACGGCAGGCGTAACGACTGCAACCGCAACAACATCGAGGCAGCTTCAATTCGCTTTGAAAATACTCTTCTAACCGCACCAGGAGGGCCCCCCAAGGACGTTTCTTGGGGGCAGCGGTCGATAGCACGCCGCTCTGAGTCCCGTACTGCGACCCAAAACAGTTGAATCAGAGGCAATCTCGAAAAATTGCTGCAACCCTGTCGCTCTGCTATCATCTACAGAGAACATGGTTAGCGCCTCCACACGCCGCTCTTGTTGTCGCCTGTCGAACATCTTCGACGGGTGCATGTTCTAGTCTCCGATCTTCAGTACGGAATCCAAGTACAACTGATCCAGTGACCCAGACGCCACACCCGTAGCTGTTCAGCCGGGTTTGACTCTGAGGGATTCGGCACACAGCACACCCAGGAAGCACCGAGGTTTGCATGCCGGTTATCGAAAACGAACTCGATTCGCAATCTCCATCCGCGAATTTATCCGCTCCACCGCCGCTCAGCCATCTGCGCCTGCTTGAAGCTGAGAGCATTCATATCCTGCGCGAGGTCGCTTCGGAATTTGAGCGGCCGGTGATGCTCTACTCCATCGGCAAAGACTCTTCCGTGATGCTGCGCCTAGCCCAGAAGGCCTTCTATCCGGCTCCTATCCCTTTTCCTCTGCTGCACATCGATACAGGCTTAAGTTCGCTGAGATGCTCACCTTCCGCGATGAGATGGCGCGCTCCATCGGCGCCGAGCTGCTCGTATGGCGGAATGAACAAGCCATTGCCAATGGCACCAATCCCATCGCCCTCGACACCAAGCGCTGCTGCGGTCTGCTCAAGACGCAGGCCCTGCTCGATGGTCTCCGGCATTACAAGTTCGATGCTGCCTTTGGCGGTGCTCGCCGGGACGAGGAAAAATCTCGCGCCAAGGAGCGTATCTATTCTTTCCGTGATAGCGCTGGCCAGTGGGACCCGAAGAACCAACGTCCTGAACTGTGGAACCTCTACAACGCGCGCATTCATCCCGGCGAAAGCATTCGCGTCTTTCCGCTCTCTAACTGGACGGAGATGGATGTATGGCAGTACATCCACGAGGAAAATATTCCTGTAGTCGATCTCTATTTCGCCAAGGAACGGCCCATGTATGTGCGTGGCGATGCGCTGCTCCCCATCGAGCAGGAGTTCGTTGCGTGGCCCGGAGAAAAGCCGCAGATGGTTAAGTCGCGGCTGCGTTCGCTCGGTTGCAGCCCATGCACTGGGGCAATTCGCTCCGACGCCGATTCTATCCCGGCCATCATTGCGGAGCTGCTTTCCTTTCGCTCATCGGAGCGCGCCAATCGCGCCATTGATCATGACCAGGAAGGCTCCATGGAGATCAAGAAGCGGGAGGGATATTTCTGATGTCCGCACTCGCCGTTCCCGAAATCACAAGCGACAATTTCCTGACCGAATTCCTGGCTCAGGAGCGTGGCAAAGACCTGTTGCGCTTCTCTACCGCCGGCAGCGTCGACGACGGCAAATCGACCCTCATCGGGCGCCTGCTCTATGACACGCAGTCGGTCTATGAAGATCAGGTCCGCTCCATCGAAGGGAAGGGAACGACCGCTCCCGGTCAGATCGATTTCGCGCTGTTAACCGATGGTCTTCGCGCCGAGCGTGAGCAGGGCATCACCATCGATGTTGCCTATCGCTACTTCTCTACCGCCCGCCGCAAATTCATCATTGCCGACACACCGGGTCACGAGCAGTACACGCGCAATATGGCCACTGGCGCATCGACCGCGGACGCCGCCGTTGTGCTCATTGATGCAAGCAAAGGCGTTCTGCCGCAGTCGCGCCGTCATGCGTATATCGCATCTCTGTTGCGCGTGCGGCATGTTCTCGTCGCCGTAAACAAGATGGATCTCATCGGCTACGAAGAGGGCGCATTCCACGCCATCGAGCGCGAATTCAAGTCTCTTCTCGATCGCATCGCCGTCGACACTGGCAATCCTGTCGAGCCTATCTTTGTTCCGGTGAGCGCGTTGGCCGGGGACAACATCGTTCATCGTTCAGATGCTATGCCGTGGTATACGGGTCCATCGCTGCTGGAGCTGCTTGAATCGCTGCCGTCTTCGCTCGATACTCGCTCCGCACCATTTCGTTTTCCTGTGCAGCGCGTCCTTCGCCCCGATCATACCTTTCGTGGATTCGCCGGCCAGATCGCCTCAGGTACCATCCAACCCGGTGACAAGATCACCGTGCTCCCCTCAGGCAGAAGCGCCAAGATTGCGCGCATCGTCACCTGGGATGGAGATCTCGCTGAAGCCCACGCGCCACTTTCCGTTACCGTTGTGCTGGATCACGAGGTCGACATCAGCCGTGGCGATCTCATCGTCGCCTCCAGCACCCCAGCCACCGTGGTGAAGAAACTCAACGCCGCGCTGGTGTGGATGGACCAACGGCCATTGGATCGCAATCGGCGCTATCTTCTCAAGCACACCAGCCAGACCGTGCCTGCCTATATCGCAACGGTTGAGCATCGCACCAATATCGGCACACTCGCGCACGAAGCGGCCGAGACACTGGAGATGAACGGCATCGGTGTCGTCTCCATTCAACTGCTGCGGCCTATCGCTGTCGATGCCTACGGTGACAATCGCAGCACCGGCGCCTTCATCCTGATCGATCCGGAAACCAACAGCACCGTCGCTGCAGGCATGGTAACTGCAACAGACGCCGGGGCCTCAGACGCAGACAGTGTTCAGCTAAACATCTCTGAACGGGTGACACCTGAAGAGAGAGCAGCGCGCTGGGGTCATCGCGGAGGCCGCCTTGAGTTGACTGGCCCAGCAGGCCTCATCAACGCAATCGAGCGATCGTTCTTCGATGCTGGTGCAGTTGCTGCACGCGTCGAAGCCCATGCAGGTCAGCATGAATTGATCGTTCAGTCTTACATCCAATCCGGCCTCATCGCGTTGGTAGTGACAGAAAACGAAGCCGGCATTCTCTCCGCGCGCGCTGGAGATGCGCAGATCACAGCCGACGCCGTCAACGTGGTTGCCGCGGTCCATCAGCTGCTCGTAGACGTCGGCATTCTTCAAGCATCAGGAAAGGCAAAGACCCGATGAGCACTCTCGAAATTCACACCGAAGTAGCCGCCAAGCTCGATAAGGTCCGCGCCGCGCTCGCGAGCGAAATTTCAGGCGCGCCTGATGTATGCCTCACCTGCAGCTTTCAAGCCGAAGATGTGCTCCTGACCAAACTCGCAATTCAGCTCGACCCCAACATTCCGATCCTCTTTCTCGATACCGGCTACCACTTTGCTGAGACCTACGCGTATCGAGACCGCATCGCTGCCGAATGGGCCTTGAATCTGATCAATCTTCTACCCGAGAAGACCGTCGCCGAGCAGGAGTTGGAGCACGGACTTCTCTATCAATCCGCGCCTGATCAGTGCTGCAAATTGCGCAAGGTCGAGCCGCTTTTCAAAGCCGTCGCAGGCTATCGTGTCTGGCTTACCGGTCTGCGGCGTGAACAGGCAAAAAGCCGCGCTGCGCTTGAAGAATCCTCGCTCTTCACGCTTCCCGGCGGGCAGCAGGTGCTCAAGCTCGCCCCTCTTACCGAGTGGACGACGCGCGATGTCTGGTATGCCTGCGAGCAGCTTGAGATCCCGTTACTGTCGCTCTATGAACGCGGCTATACCTCCATCGGATGCGAGCCATGTACCACGCTTCCTCTCGATCCCAATGACCCACGTTCCGGGCGTTGGGCCGGCCGCAAGGTTGAATGCGGCATTCACATTGAAGCAGCGCCAGCGAACTAAGCAGTACCGGAAGCTGAGGCCACATAATGCAGTACCTCATCGGATTTCTTATCGCACTTTTCATCGCCCTCACAGGCGTGGGCGCAGGCACGGTCACCGTGCCGGTTCTGGTCTTGTTTCTTGGCGTTCCCGCGCCGATCGCTGTCGGCATCGGCCTGATGTTTGCAACCGCGGTCAAACTCATTCTGGTGCCTGCGCAGATTGCTCGCCGGAATGTCTCATGGCCTACTCTCGGCTTCATGCTTCTCGGTGGCGCGCCTGGCGTGCTCATCGGCTCGCTGTTCCTCAAGCATCTTGTAACAGCCGGTTCGCAGAACCTGCTCAACGCGCTGCTGGGAGCCATCCTGGTCAGCATGGCAAGCTGGCAGATTCTCTACTCGTTCCGTCCCATGAAGCAGAATCCCGATGCGCGAAATCGTGCTCGCCTGCTTCCATGGCTGATGTTTCCCGTCGGCGCAGAAGTCGGATTCTCTTCCGCAGGCGCAGGTGCTCTAGGCTCTGCCGCATTGCTCAGCCTCACGCCTCTTTTGCCTGCGCAAGTTGTTGGCACTGACATCGCATTCGGTTTCGTCGTCTCGCTTATCGGTAGTGGCGCGCATTGGTTTTCGCAATCGACCAATCCCGGCCTTTTGATGCATTTGATTATCGGAGGCGCGTTTGGAGCCATAGCCGGCACATTGCTCACCAATAGCATCCCACGCCGCCCGTTGCGTTTTGCGCTGTGGGTCTGGCTGCTTGTGCTTGGTGGCCAATTCCTCTTCAACAGCTTTCAGATCTGGGCCAACAGCTTCCCCGTCTGGGCCGCTCCACGCTAATCGTCTAGTAGATACTTCTCTGAAATAACTATAGGCGCCCACATGCCGCTCCACGCCGCTGAAGCGATGCCTTACTTGTGTACATGCCATCCGCAAGTATTTCGCGTCTCTCCTCCAGCGGCATTTTTATCTTTTTTCAATTTGTGACGAGTTGCGGCTTCTGTGAAACCAGTTGCGATTCGAGGCCCTCAGAGAGGCCAATGCAGCCGATGAGGTTCCCCCACAACGGCTAACTCGCCTGCTTACGGCGAGAGAATGAAGCACGTCACGTATGCATCGCCGGTTCCCGCACCAGCAATCGTAAGACAGGCGTAATCATCGGTCGTACACCGGGGGAAACCATGATTCATATCGTCAGCAGGTCATCGCGCTTCTCTTTACCGTGCGCCGTGTTCGTTCTTGCTGTTTCTCATCTGGCCGCAGGAAACGTACCTTCGCACTCACCGCAAAAAATCTCTCAGCTCAGGGCAAAGGCCGAACAGGGTTTCGTGCAGCAAGAAGTGCAGCTTGCGAATGCCTGCTTCATGGGTGATGGAGTTCTCCAGGACTTTGCCGAAGCTGCGCGCTGGTATGAAAGAGCAGCTGAAGCGGGCCACGCCGGTGCTCAAAATCAGATCGGCTATTTCTACCACGCCGGCATTGGAGTACCTGTAAATCTGGAGCGCTCAGCACATTGGTTTCAACGGGCATCTGCTTCCGGTTCGGTCGTGGGCACTGTCAATCTCGGCGTCGCTTATCTTGAAGGCATCGGAGTCCCAAAGAATGCGGAGATGGCTGTACAGCTTCTCACGGAGGCCTTCCGCAAAGGCTCTGGTACCGCTGCATCGTTTTTGGGCGATATCTACTACTTCGGCGAGGGTGTGCAGGCGGATCGTGCTACCGCTGAGAACTGGTACCAGGCGGGCGTTAAACTGCACGATTCCTTTGCAGCGTACAAACTGGGAGTTTTGTATTCAGTGACTGATGGCCACGTTCAGGACTTTCGCAAAGCCGCGGGGCTCTTACGCATGTCCGCCAATGATGGCTATGTGCCGGCCATGCATTCCCTCGGACTTTTACTGGTTGAGCATCCGGAGTTGGCAAAGTCATCGCATGAGGCACAGGCGTTGCTCGAAGAAGCGGCAGCAGCCGGAAGCTGGCGATCCTCCATGCTGCTCGCCATCATGGCGCGCGATGGCAAGGGTATGGCTGTCGATCGCAAACTTGCTTACTACTATTTTCAGGCAGGGGCGCATCAGGGAGGCGAAGAAGCATCCCGCAAGGTTGCCAATGAGCTCAGAAAGCTCGAATCAGATCTCACGCCTCAAGTGCAGGCGGAGCTGATCGCGGCCGCCAATGGATGGGCCGCGCAACATCGTCTTGCATTGCTGCACATCTACAAAAAGAAGCGCCACAGTGAGAACTTTCCCGCGGTCGCAATCGCCCTTGCACCGGAAGGCTCCTTCGTGGGCAAGCTCGTTCCCATACCGCCCGGTCAGGACTTCAAAACCCCGAGCGACGCAACTCCGTAATCGCTCGCCTCATTGAATGCGGGCGTAATCAAAGTGCGTTGCCGGTGTCACAAATTCGTAGACTCTCGCTGACGAGCCATGCAGCTTCGTCCCTGGAAATGCCCGCTTCATCCCAGTTAACGTCAATCGAATCAATGAAATCTGTTGAAGAGGAGGTTTGTTTAAGACAACAATAGGAAACTCGCACGATGGCTCATTCAGCGTTAGAGCCCATGAACGCAATTCGATAAAAAAGAAGCCACGCGATTGAAGTGGCTCACTGTTAGCGATGGTCCAATTGATGGTCCAGTTTAGGAGGAGTGATATGCGACACACACGTTGCGCAGCAATATTCTTGTGTCTTCTGACGTCATCGGTTCTCTCTCAAGGCCAAACAGCATCGACTTCATTGCGTGGCATTGTGAAAGACCCAAGTGGCGCTCTCGTACCAGGCGCAACTATCAGTCTCTCCGATCAGGCGACAGACAAAACCATCTCTGCCGTTACCAATAACGCAGGTCTTTATCAGCTTCCGCAAATTCCCCCTGCACGCTATCTCATCACTGTTTCGGCAAATGGTTTCGGCTCTCAATCGAAGACTGCCGAACTTCTCGTCAATCAACCGGCGACCATCGATTTCATTCTGTCCGTGCAGTCGAACTCCGTTACCGTTGATGTAACTTCCAGTGCTCAGACTCTCAACACCACGGACGCCACTATCGGTAACTCGGTTGGCAATGAAACTATTGAAGCGCTCCCCATGGAAGGGCGTGACCCGAACTCATTGTTGAGCCTGCAGCCCGGCGTTCTCTACATAGGGCAGAAGCCGAATCAGGCCGATAGCCGCCAGGGCGCAGTCGCGGGCAGCCGTTCCGATCAGGGCAATGTCACCCTCGACGGCATCGATGACAACGACCAGTTGAGCGGCTTCGCATTCAGCGGCGTACTGCGCTCCACTCTTGACTCTACTGAAGAATTTCGCGTGACCACTGCGGTTGGTTCCGCTGATGCAGGGCGTTCGTCCGGCGCGCAGGTTTCACTCATAACCAAAAGCGGCACCAACAAATTTCATGGCGGTCTTTACGAGTACTATCGCCCTACCAACACGGTGGCCAATGACTTCTTCAACAAAAACAATCAACTGGCTTCAGGGGAGTCCAACACACCGCAGAAGTATGTGCTGAACACCTTCGGCGGCAGTGTGGGAGGGCCAATCAAAAAGAATAAGCTCTTCTTCTTTTTCAACTATGAGGGCCAGCGCCGCGCGGTCGATGACATCGTTGAAGCCACTGTGCCTACAGCCTCTTTCATGGCTGGCACTCTGCAATACCAGTACGGCTCGCAGAACGCGGTCCAGTCTGTATCGACCAGTCAGATACAAACTCTTGACGCTGGCTGCACTTCGCAAACCTTCAACGGTGCGCCGGTCTGCCCCTGGGGGCCGGGACCGAACCCCAACGTTCTCTCCTACTATGCGGGTGTTCCCACTGCAACCGGCTCAGCGACCGGGGACGGCCTCAATAACGGCTCGCTCTTCTTTCCTTCCAGAGATCCGCTGACGCAAAACACAAGCATCGTCAAGCTGGACTACGATCTCAACAGCAGGAACCACATCTTCGCGCGCGGCAATCTGCAGAAGGACACATCCGCAGGGTTCGCTAACCTGCCAGGTCAGCCGCCTTCGAGCTTTACTGATGACAACACCAAGGGTTTCACCCTTGGCTATACCTGGACCGTGACGCCCAACATCGTGAACGATCTTCGCTATGGGTACACGCGTCAGGGCTACCAGATCGGAGGCCTGGGCACAGGGGACTATGTGCAGTTCCGCTTCCTCACTCAACCGACAGCGCAAACCCGTGCCACCATCGTTCATGTGCCGGTGAATAACATCGTCGATACTCTCAGTTGGACCAAAGGCACGCATACCTTTGCGGCTGGAGCCAACTGGCGTGGTGTTCAAAACCAGCACGGCACGGACATCAACTCCTTCAATTTTGCCTCCACCAATCCCTTCTGGTTCGGCGGCAACGCGCCCGATCCAAATCAAATGCTCGGCCTGCCTTCAATCAGCGGAGGGTTCGTCAACTCCTGGGAGATCGCATATGCCAGCCTGGTGGGCGCGGTGCCCGAGTTGACCAATGCCTACAACTACAAGGTAGACAGCTCAACGTCCGCCTCGCTTCTAAACGACGGCACCTTCATCAACCGCGATTTCCGCGCCAACGAGTTCGAATACTATTTGCAGGACACCTGGCGCATCAAGCCCAATCTGACTCTTACCTTTGGTGTTCGTCACACCCTGCTGCAAACCCCTTATGAAGCGAAAGGGCAGGAAGTCTCTCCCACTGTGGATACCAACAACTGGTTCAAAGAGCGTGGCTATGCTGCATCGAAAGGCCAGATCGCCGAAAGCGACCTCGTTTTCGTTCCCTGGGGGAAGGCGAATGGCAAACCGGCCTTGTGGCCAAAACAAAAGCTGAATTTCGCGCCACGCCTCGCCATCGTATACGCGCCTGATGCGAAAACATCCATCCGTGCCGGAGCCGGCATTTACTTCGATCACTTCGGTCAGGGTCTGGTCAATTCCTACGATCAGGAAGGATCGTTTGGCCTCGGCACCACGCTTGAAAATCCCGCCGAGAGCTATGGTTATGAGAATGCGCCGCGCTTTACCGGCGCGCATGATCTGCCCGCCATTCCTCTTCCGCCTGCCGATACAACTGAAACCTTCCCGTATAAACCTCCGGCGCTCTTTGGCATCAACTGGGGCATCGACAACCATCTGAAGACCCCGTATTCAGAGGCGTTCGATCTCTCCTTCCAGCGTGAACTGCCCGGCGGTTTCCTCTTTGAAGAGGCATACGTAGGCCGTATAGGCCGTCACCTTTTGCAGCAGCTGGATATCGCCGAACCTGTCAACTACAACGATCCGCAGGGCGCGGGCGATTACTTCACCGCGGCCACACAGCTCTCGAAGTTAGTCGATGAGCATGGCGCCAACCCCTGTGCCTCGGTTCCCAAGATTCAATACTTCGAAGATGTCTTCAGCTACATGGCTGGCTTTAATCCTTCAACGGAGGCCGACGGGGTGACGCCTAATCCCTGCCCCACCCCTGGAGCCTCCGCAACCCAGGCCATCTATACCTATGAGTGGGCTAAGTTTCGGCAATCCTCAGGAGAAACAGCAGGGTTGGCCAACCTCGACATCTACTGCGGTGATGAAACGTATGTCTACAACTGCCCGGCTCAGTCACGATTCTGGCAAGATCAGTTCTCGTCGCTCTATGCCTGGTCAAGCATCGGTGTCAGTTCCTACAATGCGCTGCAATTTACCCTGCGCCATCCATCCTCACACGGTCTGACGATGGATGTGAGTTACACCTTATCCAAGTCGATTGATATGAATTCAGGCACTGAACGAAATAATGAGCTGACCGTATCCGCCACTGGTGCGGCGATCGATAATAACTTCGTTGGCTCAGCAATTCAGAACTCCTGGAATCCCAAGCTCAATCGTGCTGTGTCCGACTTCGACACCCGTCATCTCCTCACCACCGACTGGGTCTATGTCCTCCCTGTGGGCCGCGGCAAGGCTTACATGGGCGGCGCCAATCGTCTCGTGGATGGAGTGCTTGGCGGCTGGCAACTGGCCGGCCTCAATCGCTGGACCAGCGGCCTGCCTTTCTCCTTCAATGAGCCGGGTTGGTCAACCGATTGGCAGATTGAGGGCTATGGCGTTAAGACCGCGCCCATCAAGACGCGTAAGCACCTAGTCGGCGGACTGCCGCAGCTCTTCGACGATCCAGCCGCTATAGCTAATGGCTTCCCCCACGGCAATCCGATGCGCGCCCCTTATCCCGGCGAAGCCGGCCAGCGCAATGGCTTCCGCGGCGATGGCTACTTCGATATCGATTCGTCGCTGAGCAAGACCTGGCTTCTGACCGAAGGCGCAAAGCTTAAATTTGCCTGGGAAGTCTACAACGCCACCAATAGCACCCGTTTCGACGTGAGCCCGGCCAGCCTCAATGCCGGTCTCGGCAATGGAGCCTTCGCCATTGGCTACTATGCCGCCACTCTTTCCACTTACCGCCGTATGCAATTCGGCCTGCGCCTCGATTTCTAAGGAACAGACTCCCGAGCCAACGCGCTGCGATATCTTTTCGCAGCGCGTTGTTGCTGGCCAACACGTGCAAACGGCGTTTGTGACCAACTGCCGTTCTGGCGTGATCAATGGTGGCATTGTTTCACCGTAAACACCATAAAATGCCATGAAAGCCCTGCCGATGCACGCGCCTGCCGCTCACACCCGCCCATCTTCCGCGTCTGCCATCTATCGCAATACCTTTCTGCATCCAGGGCCCGGGTGCATACTTTCAGATGAAAGAAAGAGAGTCGAGGGTCTTGTACTGAAGCTTCTTGAAAGAATCAAAGCGCATTCCAAGCCGGTCATTTTTCATCCGGTAGTTTTCATTGGCGGTTTCGTCTGTCTGGGGTGTCTCTTCGCTCTGCAGGCCTGGGTCACTGCGCACACCTGGAACTACAAAATGGAAGTCAGCCTCGGAACGCTGCTGGAGGCCTGGGGTGTTCAGTATTTCTTTTGGGGAGTCGTCTGCTGGCTGCTCTGGTTGTGGCTTGGTTCACGCATTCAACATGACACACTGCCTCGCATCCTGACCTATGCGCTGCCTCTGAGCCTTGTCATCAGCGTCGGAGAAGAGATGCTTTGGGTCGCATGTTTCCCCTCATGGCCGCTAAGGACCAGGTCCATGACCTACTGGCAGAGACTGGAGTTTGAGCTGGATGGCGAGTTGGTCGACAACATGGTCATTTTTTGGTGCAACATCGTGCTGATTCGCGGAGCTGGCTACTATCAGAAATTCCGGGAGAAGGAGGATGCGGCTGCGCAGTTGGAAGTTGAAGTAATGCAGGCCCAGATGCGGGCTCTGCGCATGCAGTTAAACCCGCACTTTCTCTTCAACACATTGAATGGCGTTTCCAGCTTGATGCACGTCGATGTTGCTGCTGCGGACACCATGCTGGAACAGCTTAGCAGCCTTTTGCGTATTACTTTGGAACGCGGAGAGATCCAGCTCATTCCCCTCATCGATGAAATGGAGTTCGTTGAAATGTACATGGCCATCCAGCATCAGCGCTACGCAGGTCGCATCTGCGAAGAGGTCCGTGTCGATCCAGAACTGCACGATGCACTTGTTCCAGCCATGATCCTGCAGCCCATTATCGAGAACGCTTACAGCCACGGCCTGTCGCTTCTGGAAGGCGGAGGCCGCCTGACGATTGAAGCGCGGCGAACCGGCGGCCGATTGAAACTGGCTGTGCTCAACACCGGAATCGGCCTCAATCCGGACACCCAGAACGCCCCTTCAGGACAAGGCGTGGGCCTCGCCAACGTCAGAAATCGCCTGCGCCTGCACTACGGGGAAAATCAAAGCTTTTCGCTCGAAGAGGTCAACAGCACTACAGTTTTAGCGACTTTAAGGCTTCCCTTGCAGTTCGCTGTCAGTCCAACAGAAAAACTCACAAGGTACGGTGTGTGATGATCCACGCGGTGGTTGCAGATGACGAAATGCTGGCCCGGCAAAAGCTGCGCCAGTTGCTGAGAGAAGAACCACAGCTTGATGTCGTCGGCGAAAGCTCCACTGCCGCTGAGACCATCGAGCTGGTGCGCATGGCGCAGCCTGACCTGTTGTTTCTGGATATCCGCATGCCCGGTATGGATGGCTTCGACGTCATCGGAGCGCTTTCTGCCGAGCCGGCAATCCCCATGCCGCGCGTTATCTTTACCACAGCTTACGATAGCTACGCGCTTCGCGCTTTTGAGATTCACGCGGTCGACTATCTGCTGAAACCCTTCACCGGCGAACGCCTTCATTCGGCAGTTGAAAACGCACGCCGCCAGCTCCAGGCGAGTAGGCAAAATCCCGGCCGCGAAGAGGGAACCAAATCCAACGGCGATAAGTACACCAACCGCATCGTCTTCAAATCGCGCGGTAGAATTCTCTTTCTTCCCGTCTCTGAGATTCGCTGGATCGGCGCAGAAGAGAACTACGTCCGTATCTGCACCCAGTCGGAAACACACCTGCTGCGCGAAACCATGAGCCGCCTTGAAGAGAGGCTCGATCCGCAGATGTTCCTGCGCGTGCATCGCTCTTCCATCGTCAATCTGCAGTTTGTGAAGGAAGTGCGTACTGATGCCGACGGCGAGTGTTTGGTTATGCTGGTCAACGGCCAGAAGATCGCCATGAGCCGAAGCTATCGCTCCAGGATCCAGGACTGGCTGCATCGTTGAAACGCTCGATCACGCTGCAGAGACAGCTTGTACTAGCCGCTCCATCGCGTCCTGTTGCTGTTCAATCGATTCCAGCAGCTTGAACTGCGTCCTGCAGCGGTCAAGATTATGCCCCTCGCGATGCACCTTGTAATACGTGTCTCCCGACAAATAATCTCCCAGGAACCTGATCCCTTGCTCGAATGTGATGACTTTGCTCGCGGTGACCAGATGATCCTTTTCCGCGCTAGTCAGAAAATCGCCGGCCGAGCCTAGATATCCCCGTACCAGCGCTTCGAACATAGGGAACTGCAAAGTCACCTTGGATAAATCCTGCTCATCTTCCTTCGCCGGACTCGTCGTTGTGCGCACCATATCGCCAAAATCGTAGAGCGCCAGTCCAGGCATCACCGTGTCCAGATCGATCACGCAGATACCTTCGCCCGTCTCGTCATCGAGCATCACATTGTTGAACTTGGTGTCGTTGTGCGTCACCCGTTCAGGCAAGCCGGCACCCAGCAGCATACCGGCAATTGATGCGTGCGCCAGCGCATATTCAATCTCGGGCCTCGCCAGGTTCACGCGTCCTGCCACATCCGCTGCAATCGCTTTTTCGAAAGCGGAATAGCGTTTGGGCGTGTTGTGAAAATCCGGAATCGTATCGTACAACCTTGGCTCGCTTAGCCCGCCTAACAGCTTCTGAAATCGCCCAAAAGCCTTCGCCGCCTGATACGCCTGGTCCGCATTCTCGACAGCATCATAGGTACGCGCTCCTTCAATAAACTGGTAAGCTCGCCAATATTGGCCGTTCGCATCCACATGCCAGGCCCGCCCATCACGCACCGGAATCAGGGTTAGTACGTGCCGTCCGGAGTCAGGCTCTCCAGCCACGGCGGCTGCCAGATGCTTAGTTACGCGCTGAATGTTTTCCATCATCGCGCCCGGGTTCTTAAAGATCGTCCGGTTGATGCGCTGCACAATATAACGTGCCGGCGCGCCCGCCTGATTGAAGAGCGCCAGATAGGTGTCGTTGATATGGCCGCTGCCGTAGGCCATGGCATCGACAAGTTCGCCCTTGATATCAAACTGACGTACGGCAGCTTCAACCGTATGATCGTTGGTCATGCGATCGACGCTCATGCCCAGAGTCTCTTTGGATAAATACCATCGTGCACAAGACGGCCTATGTTTTCAACCACCCGTGGATGATCCTCGCGGTACGTAATACCAAACCACGAGCCGTGCGTGCGCAAAACCCGCACCCGTGCCTCGCCCGCTTGAATGAACTCATTCACGGCGCTGGGCAGATAGCACTCCGACTGCATCTCTGCGCCTTTGAGTTCAAGGAACCTTTGAAAATAGTCGTTCAACTGCCCAAAGACACGTGGCGTAAATCCCCACATATTCATCGAGACAATCTCATCTCCACTTAGCTTTGTCATTATGCCCGATGCGTCCACATTCGTTGCGCCGTCGCTGTCGCGTTCAATGTTCGTCAGTTCCACGACGCCTTCAAGATAGTTATCGCCGCTCACCCGGCACACACCCCGCGCCACAGCTCCAAATTCAGAAAGAGTATTGCGCAGAACAAATCCGACCATCGCATAATCGCCGCTCACCCCAGCATCAGCCTTCAGGTACTGCGCTAATACCCGGTATCCCTCGGCCCCATAAAAGTCGTCCGCATTGATCACCGCAAAGGGTTCGTTGATCACTTCCGCGGCCATCAGCATGGCGTGCGTCGTGCCCCACGGCTTGGTCCGTCCAGACGGAACGGAGAAGCCGGCCGGCAGTTCGTCTAACTCCTGAAAGACATATTCCACCGCGATATGTTTCGCAAATCGCGCGCCGGCCATCTCCATGAACGCTTGTTCCATCTCCCTGCGAATGACGAACACCACCTTGCCGAATCCGGCGCGAATGGCGTCGTACACCGAATAGTCCAAAATTGTCGCGTGGCCAGTTTCGCCTTCGTCCATTGGGCCAACCGGATCCATTTGTTTCAGGCCGCCGTAGCGGCTGCCCATGCCGGCGGCAAGGACGAGCAGAGTTGGGCTTGTCATCTACCTCAATTAAATCAGATACGCAGGAAGAGCCGCTTGCGGTACATCCAGTAGAGAATCAGCCAGTAGATCGTCAGCACCGTAAGGCCAAAGATCAGCGGCTCCAGTCCTGTGCCGAAGACGCGAAAGATCGAGTAGCCAAGGTTGATATGCAGGTTGGCCGGAATGAAATCGCCCCACAGGTGATCGATCATGTATGCGGCAATTGAGTTCATGCCGACCACCACCAGCGGGAAGGCCCATCGCCTGTATCCCTTCACATCGATAATCCAGCAGAACGCTGCCAGGAAGAAGAAGCAGAGTCCGCCGCTGAACAGCGTCCAACTCGGAGTCCAGATGCGCTTTACAATCGGGCATATTCCCGTCACATGCAGCAGTACGCCTGTCGCCGCCAGAATTACTCCAGCAATCACAAAGCGCTTTACAGGAATCTTCGGCGCCTCTGCCCGAAACCACTGGCCGGCGAAGAGCCCCAGCAGCATCGTGCCCAGCGTTGGAATAAAGCTCAGCGTGAGATATCCGCCATCGTTGAACAGGAAGCGCGACGGACGCGGCAGCAGGTTCAGGAACCACACATCAAACGCCTGCCCGAGATTGCTGTTCTTGTTCCAGTGCGAGGCAAAGCCGCTAAAGTTGTAGTGCCAGTCTGCGGGCACACCGACTGCGGCATAGTTGAAGTTCGGTCCCGGCGCTGGATAGAGAGCCCACGCCAGCCAATATCCAAACAACACCACGCCCAGTGCAACACACTGCCATCTTGGCCGGCAATAGGCCAACAGAAAGACGAATGTATATCCCAGCCCGATCTGGGTAAGCGTGTCCTCAAAAGTGAAGTTGGTCTGAGTGCTGCCCGTCGAGCGCAGAAAAATCCCCAGCGCAATCAGAAGTACACTTCGCCAGACCGTATGCAGCAACTGCTTACTGAAGCTTTCTCCCTTACGAACCCGGCTGGCAATCGAGTAAGGGAGCGCCACGCCTACCAGAAAGGTGAATGAAGGTTGAATCATGTCGTGCAAGCCCAGCCCGGCCCACTCCACGTGGGTCTGGTTGTACGCCAGCACATGCCAGAACAAGCTGTTCGGATAGGCCCGTGCTACGGCATAAAATCGGAGCACCTCGCCCATCATCAGCAGCATCACAAAGCCCCGGTACGCATCCACCGCAATGTTGCGCGGAGGCGCTGCAACCTCAACTCGCCGCGTCTCGGGCACTTGCGCAACTGCTGGGAATTTGGAACTCACGTTCGCATGAACGGTAGCGTGCATTGCTGGCTCAACCTCGTCGACTTTCCACTTTTCTTGAGACGTCTCATGCGCAGGAACGGAGACACACGCACTATGCCTCAAATATGCTGAGGCATGTAAGGTAGCACAGCGCGTCCTGTATATGCCACATCGTGCATCAGCCGGAGTTTGCTCCTGCCGAAGCCGCCCCATGGAAGGTATATTGATCCAGTAGAAAGTTTCGCAGCTGAAACCAATACCGGCGCCCTCTTTCAGGCCGGTTCATTCAAGTCAGGAGAAAAATGAGCGAGCACGATATAAACCGGAACGCCCTGAGCGGTGAAGTTCCCAATTCGCTGGACGACTTGTCCCGGAGAAATTTTCTCCGGCTTGGTTCCCTGACTGCCGTTGGTCTCAGCATTCCTCAGCTTCACGCCGAAGCTACCGCGCCCCATGCCTCGAGCATGATCGGCGTTCCCTTTGCACCAGTAAAAGACCCACGCATCGGCATCATCGGCACTGGCGGCCGCGGCACCAGCCTGCTAGAGAACCTCCTTGCAGCGGATGTGAAAGTTCTCGCTCTTTGTGATGTCGTCCGAGAAAAAGCCGAGCATGCGCAATCGCTCGTTGTAAAGGCAGGCCAGCCCTCGCCCGAGCTCTACACCAAAAGCGACCATGTCTTTGAAGAGCTAGTCGCCCGCGACGATCTCGATCTCGTCATCAGCGCCACGCCCTGGAACTGGCATGTCGAGATGGCCGTCGCCGCCATGAAGCACGGCAAGCACGCCGCGGTCGAAGTACCCGCAGCCACCACGATCGAAGAGTGCTGGAAGCTCGTCGACACCTCCGAGCAGACCCGCCGCCACTGCATCATGCTCGAAAACTGCTGCTACGGATACAACGAAACCCTCGTCCTTAGAATGGTGCACGAAGGCCTCTTCGGTGATCTGCTCTACGGCGAAGGCGCCTACCTCCACGACCTGCGCGAAGAACTCTTCTCCAACAAAGGTGAAGGCCTCTGGCGTCGCGCTTACCATACCAAGAGCAATGGCAATCTCTATCCAACGCACGGCCTCGGCCCAGTCGCCAACTACATGGGTATTCAACGTGGCGATCGCTTCGACTACATCGTCTCCATGAGTTCACCCCAGCATGGCCTCGATGAATACCGCAAAGCCCACGTGCCGCAGGGCGATCCTAAGTGGTCAGAGAAATACATCACGGGCGACATGAATACTTCTCTCATCAAGACGGCCAAAGGCCTCAATATCACGCTGAAGCACGATACATCCAACCCGCGCCCCTATGATCGCATCAACCAACTCGCCGGCACCAAGGGCGTCTTCGCCGACTATCCGCCGCGCATCTACTTCGACGGCCAGGCAGGCGGAGAAGAATGGGCCAGCATTGACGCTTGGAAGGAGCATCAACATCCTCTCTGGAAGCAGGAAGGCGAGATCGCCAAGAAGCTCGGCGGTCACGGCGGCATGGACTACATCATGCTCTACCGCTTGATCCAGTGCATGAAAGAAGGCATCGCCCCTGACATGGATGTCTACGACGCCGCTACCTGGTCTGCGCCCGGTCCACTGAGCAAGGCCTCTGTAGCCAACGGCAGCGCTCCGCAAAAATTTCCAGATTTCACGCGCGGCCGGTGGCAGGAGCGCTCTGCCTCGCAGATCGCCACGCAAAGCTAGTGAGCATCGGTGTCCGTTCTGCTTTCAACAAATCTTGTGATGCTGACCAGGAACCTTAAAAAGGGAATAGGGTAGGAGAGCGAGAACAGCGATGAAGATCTTCGTTCCACTTCTCGCTTTCGCGCTGGTCTTTACCGCTCAATCTCGAGCTCAGCGTCAAACCTTCGCGATCAGCCCGGAGTCGAGCGATGTCAGCTTCACTCTGGGCGGCAACACGCACACCACCCACGGCACATTCCACGTTCAAGCCGGGTCAATCGACTTTGATCGTTCAACCTCGAAGATCTTCGGCTCCATCAACGTCTCCGCTGGCAGCGGAAAGACCGGCAATGACACGCGCGATAAGAAGATGACCAATGAAGTGCTCGAAGCGTCTCGCTTCGCTGACGTAACTTTCGCGCCGCAAAGCTATCAGGGCACAATCGCTCCCACCGGCGACTCGACGATTCAAGTCTCAGGGATTTTCACCCTGCATGGCACTCCGCACGACCTGACCGTTCCCACGCAAATTCACATTGAGGGCGCCAACTGCACAGCTAAGTCGCACTTTATCGTCCCATACGTAAAGTGGGGCTTGAAAGACCCCAGTGTCTTCATCCTCAAAGTCGCCAAAGAGGTTGACATCCACCTGACGCTAGCCGGCCATCTCTCCAACTAGATTGTCCTCATACCCACTTCAGGTGGAAGACGTAGGTATACAGCAGCGCCAACCCACCGACAACGCCGGCCAAAAAGACACTGTGCTTCAGCGTAAACCGGAACAGTTTCGCTTGATCCGCAACCGACATGCCCGTCGCCGCAGCCGCGACGGCAATCGTTTGCAGGCTGATCATCTTACCCATCACCCCGCCGGCTGAATTCGACGCCGCCATCATCACCGGATCAAGTCCCAGCCGCCCCGCCGTCACCACCTGCAGATTGCCAAAGAGCGCATTCGCTGAAGTATCCGAGCCGGTCAGGAAAACTCCCACCCAACCCAGCAGCGAGCTAAAAAACGGAAACATCACAGCGGTCGCAGAGAAGGCCAGCCCTAGTGTCGCTGTGGCGCCGCAGTAGTTCATCAAGAACGCAATCGCCAGCACTGAAGTTACAGTGACAGTCGGCAACGCCAACGTGCGTATTACCGACACCAGCAGCACTGTAAAGCGCCGTGGACTCATCCTCAGGCACAGCGCTGAGAGCAATGTCGCAACCATGCATGACGTTCCTGAAGCCGCCATCCAGTTCAAATTGAAGATCGCATGATACGGCGCCGCAGTCGTAACAATCGGCGGCATGCGCATCACCACGTCATGCAGAAACGGCCATCGAATCGCCACCGTCACCGCATTCAGCGCCGCCTGCACCGGCTTGTATCCCCAAAGCAGAACGCACATCACCAGCAGCCCATAGGGTAGCCATGCATACATCACTTCGCCTACGCTGTGTTTGTGAGTTGAATCGCGATCTAATAGAACTGCGGCCCCAGAATGCAAAGGCACATGCGCGTCATCCGCTCTGGGCTTCCACACGCGTAATACTGCGATCAGTGCAGCCATCGCCGAAAGCGAAGCGAGAATATCGGTGAGTTGAGGGCCAATAAAATTCGACACGCCAAACTGCACGCCGGCAAACACCGCGCCCGCCACTACTGCCGGAATCAACACGCCCCAGAGCGCCCTGAAGCCCCACATGGCAAAGATCAGATAACTCGGAAGCAGGATCGAGATGGGCGCGCAAAAGCTGCCGACGGCGGCACTCAATTTGTCCAGCGGCAGCCCCGTCGTTAGCGAAAGCGTAATCACCGGAATGCCAATAGATCCAAAGGCCACAGGCGCAGTGTTTGCCAGCAGGCAGAGAGCCGCCGCACTGAACGCCGAGAAGCCCAATCCCGTCAGCATGGTTGTTGCAATCGCCACCGGAGTTCCAAATCCTGCGGCTCCCTCAAGGAATGCCCCGAACGCGAAGGCAATCAGCAGCGCCTGCAGCCGCGGATCGGGCGTCAACCGTCCCACAGATGCGCGAATAATATCGAACTTGCCCGTCTCTACCGTCACGCGAAAAAGTGCAATGGCCCAGAAGACAATCCATGAGATCGGGAAGAGCCCGAACGCTGCTCCATGCACCGCTGCACTCACCGCCGTCAGCACCGGCATGTGATACCCAGCAAGTGCGAGAATAAACGTTACCGCGAGTCCGGAAAGTCCAGCCACCCACGATGCCTTACGCATCACTCCCAGCAGCACCAGCAAGGTAATGATCGGAGCAGACGCAATCAGCGCGGAGATACCCACGCCTTGTCCGAAGAGGAAATAGCTCTGAGGCCAGGTCATGCTTTCATTCTCCGGACTGAATAGCGCTTTTCAACATCAACACTACTGCTTCTTAAGCAGAACAGTCGTTTCATCGACCGACTTATTTGTTCGAATACTTATTTGGATTGATTCGCAAATGCATCCGCCTCGCGGTTCATCTCCGCAGCGGTAACTGTTCCCGAATAGAGCGCGATGCGATAGTGGAAGGTCGCCATCTGGCCCTTCTCAAGCGTGTAGTTAAAAGCTTTCTGCTTCGGATCGAAGATGCTTTGCCCCAGCGGATTGGCCGCAAACAAGCCATAGCCGCGCGCATGCCAGTAGGTCGGATAGCCGGGATTCTTGGGCGCGTCAAAGATTGCAATCGTAACGGTGTGACCGCCATCGTTGCCGCTGAGCAGGCACCATCGTCCGCGTGTTCCCCACGCCGCTCCGCCCTTCGCGCCCTCGCTGGTGAGATACACGCCGGTAGCAGGATGGGCCCCTGCGGGAGCAGCTTTGACCTCCGTGGGGTTGCCGTTCGCATCCATGAACGTGCCGCCCTTTTCGTCCGGCGACTCTAGCCAGCGCGCCACGCGCATACCCAGCAATCCTTCCTTGTCGTCATTGAAAACAGCACGGTCCAGGGCTTTCAGCGTCACCACCTGATCGATGATTCGCTCATGACCCCGGCGCTCGAAAACATACTCCGTCGTCTCTTCGAGAATCTTCTGATTCTCCCCATTGATCCACTCCGATTCGACAACCAGCTCTCCGCGATTCGCGCCGCTCTTGGTCGACACGATCTTCGTCTGGAAGATGCTTCCCATCTTCGACCGCGCCTCAGGCTTAATCGCATCGGAGTTGTTCCAGAAATCGAAGCCGTTGACATTGCCGTAGTTGAACCACAACCCGGCATGGTGCGGATGATCGACACGCTCGTCCGGGCGGGGTTCGAGGGGATACCCGCGCGTCACCGTGATGCCCTCATCCGTGATCAACGGATAGAGCACCGGCTTCTTTAATGACGTGGGCCAGATGTAGGACGTGAACGGCTTGCCGTCGATCGTAATATCGACGCGCCGATGAGCCTCATCGGCAACCACCTGAATACCCCTGCCCGGAGCAGCCGCCAATGCGCTTCCTGTCATCGCAAATGCCGCCAGCAAACCCAGCACAACCGCATCACGCATAGACCTTGCCTCCCGCGATGACCTGCTGCGTCTTGTCATCGAAGGTGACTTTCTCCCCGGTCTGTATCGCTGCCACGTTCATGCATAGCGCGATTGAGTGGCTGTATCCCGCCTCAATCGATGCATTCGGTGTCTTGCGCGAGCGTACGCACTCCATCCAGTTGCGCATGTTCGCCGAAGTCTGCGGATCGCTGCCCGTATTTGCCCCGCTCGACATCGCCTCTGCGTGCTCTACAAGCGAGAAGCTGGGCAGCTTGTTCTCCTTCATCTTCATCGCAGAGGCATCACGCGCATCGAGGCCGCCTCCCGGCGTCACCGTCTGCTTATCCATATCGATCATGCCGCCGTTGGAGTAGTAGAGCTCCTTCACGCCGCCTGCGGAATTCGTAAAGCGCGATGAATACTGCACCTGGAAGCCCTTGGTCGGGTCATCGAGCGGACCGTAATCGAAGACCGCGGTCATCGTGTCCCAGTTCTGCCGCCCATCCTTCCAGAGATAGATACCGCCGTTCGCCACAACACTGCGCGGATGCGGTAGTCCTGTGAACCAGTGAACGGTATCGATCTGATGCACCAGCCATTGGTCTGGAATGCCCGAGGAATACGGCCAGAAGAGCCGGAACTCAAGATACTTGCGCGGGTCAAAGGCCTCATAAGGACGGTCAAGCAGATAACGCTTCCAGTCCGTGTCCTGCTCCTTGAGCAGCGGCACCACGTCCGGCCGGCGCCAGCGCCCCGGCTGGTTCACATTCCAGGTCATCTCCACCATCACAATGTCGCCAAACTTGCCGGACTGGATGTACTCCGCAGCCTTCTGATAACTCGGGGTCGAGCGCCGTTGTGTTCCCACCTGCACAATTTTGCCCGTGCTCTTTACCGCTGCGCGAAACTTCCGCGCATCCTCCATTGTGTGCGCCGTCGGCTTCTCCACATACGCATCGCGCCCGGCATTCACTGCTTCCACGCCATGCAGCGCATGTTGAAAGTCGGCGGTGGCGATCAGCACTGCATCTACATCTTTGCGCGCATAGAGTTCATCATTATTGCGCACCGGGGTGATCGAATTCCCGCTGGCCTTCTGAATGAAGGCCGCTCCCTCTTCGCGCCTACGGTTCCAGATATCGGAGACGGCGACAAACTCGAAGTTCATCTCCTTGGCATGTTCCTGAAAAGCAGGAATCAGGGAAGCCTTCATGCGGTCGCCGCAGCCAATCACGCCCACCTTCACGCGGTCGTTGGCGCCTAGGATGCTGGCGTAGCTCGAAGCACTTGAGGCCAGCGCAGTCGCCGCCACTGCCGCGCCCGTCTTCAGGAAGTCCCTGCGATTGTTGCCTGACAATGTCATCCCTGATTCTCCATAGGTTTGTATTTAGAGGTGTCGAACGATGTGCTCACGATCCGAAGGCTAATGGTCGGGCCACAGGCCAGCCACAGTCAAGTATGCGTACCACGTTTTAAAAGATCATTTACCGACCGTATCGCGCACGGTCGGAGAAAGGTGGGCAGCCCCCGGAAACGCGCCGCCAGCAATTCTCGTTCTCCTCTGAGCCGCTCCAAACCGATATAACAAAGGGCCGGTTTTACAATCCAGAAACGCAAAACTATCCTACTCAAACCATTTTCTAGTATTGTTCTCCCGGAGGATTCAGGCATGTTTGTGTGTAGGACTGTGTTGAAAGCGTTGCCTCTGGTGGCACTGACGCTAGGGTTGAATATGACCGCCAAGGCCGATTCACTGACCGTAAAGACGGCCGATGGCAAGGTGCACGGAAAGCTGTTGAACAATGGCGCCGTACGCGCTTTTCAAGGCATCCCGTATGCCGCGCCGCCTGTTGGCGATCTGCGCTGGAAAGCTCCTCAGCCGGCCAAGCCATGGAAAGGCGAGCTCGATGCGACGAAATACGGCCACCATTGCGCGCAAAATCACGTCTTCGACGACATGATCTTTCAGGATAGCCCCACGCCCGAAGACAAAGGCTCTGAAGATTGCCTGACCCTCAACGTCTATACGCCTGAAAAGAGCAAAGGCAAGCTTCCCGTCATGTTCTGGATACACGGTGGCGGCTACTCCGGAGGCGGCAGCTCTGAGCCGCGCCACAATGGCGACTTCATGCCCACCAAGGGCGTGGTGCTCGTCACCATCAATTATCGTCTCGGCGTCTTCGGTTTCCTCGCCTTGCCTGAGCTGGCAGCCGAACAGGGTGGCAGCAGCGGCAATTACGGCATGATGGACATGGTCGCCGCTCTGCAATGGGTCAAAAAGAACATCGCGGAATTCGGCGGTGATCCCGCCAACGTCACCATCTTTGGCGAGTCCGCCGGATCATTTGCCGTGAGCACTCTGATGGCTGCGCCCTCTGCGCAAGGTCTCTTCGCCAAGGCTATCGGCGAGAGCGGCGGAGCACTCACCACCGGCGCGCTTGAGATGGAAACCCTCGCCGTCCGAGGACCCAAGGAGCAAGAGTGGATGAAGTCGACCGGCGCCAACTCGCTTGCCGACCTCCGCGCGCTTTCTACGGATAAGGTTCTAGAGTTCGCAGGCAAGAAGGGCACAATCGGTTTCTCGCCCGTCCTCGACGGCAAATTCCTCTCCGAGCCGGTCGTCAAAATCTACGAAGAGGGCCGCCAAGCCAAGGTGCCGCTCCTCGCTGGCTTCAATCGCGATGAAGGCTTCTTTCTATCGAACGGCATGACCGTCGATAAATGGAAGGCCATGGGCGCAGCACGGTTTCCCGAGAACGTAGAGCTCTTCTTCAAGCTCTACCCCGGCACCACAGACACTGAAGCCGTCCGCTCTGCCACAGACTTTGGCGGCGACTCCTTCATCGCCTACGGCACCTGGAAATGGATGGAGATCGATCGCAAGACCGGCGACAAAAACGTCTACCGCTACAAGCTCGATCTTGCCGCCCCGCCCAGTAAGTTTCACCCCGGCTCGTACGCCTTCCACTCCGATGACATTGAGTACATCTTCGGTACCCTCGATACGCGCCCTGGAGCCACCTGGCGCCCGGAAGATCGCAAATTGAGCGATCAGATGATGAGCTACTGGACCAACTTCGCCAAGAAGGGCGATCCCAATGGCGAAGGCCTGCCTACTTGGCCCAAGTACGGAGAAGGCGATCCGGTCCTTCACCTCGACAATCCCATCACCTCGCGGCCCGACGAAAACCGCGCTCGCTACGAGTTCTGGATGGAGAACGAAAAGAAGAAGTAATCCAGCAGACAGAGAAAATGGGCGGCGGGCCAAAACCAAGCGGCCGCTGCCCATTTTCTTTCCTATCTTGATTAGCTTATTGCGCCCGCACCGGCACCGCCCCACCCTCCGGCTTAACTCCTGTGTGCTTCCACTGGATCAGCTCCTCCAAGGCAGCCGCCGTTTGCGCTCCATCGATATGGCAATGCCCATCGGCCTTCACATACTGCTGCACAAAGTTGCGCATGCTGCCGTTGCGCTGCACCAGGTCCGCATACAGCCGCACGCTGTCCGCCGGAATGATCGGATCGTACGTCGTATGCACTGCCAGCATCGGCTTCAGCAACACGCCCGTTGGCGTATACCAGCTCTTCAGATAAGCCAGCGCCGCATCGCCGGCCGTGTATCGTTTCACGCCGTCGTTCAACGCATTGTCATCCGGTCCGCCGGCATAGATGTAGTTGTGATTGTCGATTGCCGACGCGCCAAGCTTCTGCTCCAGGTCACGCTGGATAAACGAGCCAAAGACAACGCCGTCGGCCAGATCCTCCTGCGTCTTGAATCGTCCCAGAGCCATCAGCTCCGCCAGCCCGGTAGTGTTGGAAGGCAGCACCTTCAGAACTTTGGCGACTGTATCCTGATCCAACTCTGCCGAGGCTGGAATGCCCACCGGCCCTGGCAGCACTCCGGGATAATAGTAATGGAACGCAGCTAGCATTGCGCCGCCGCGCCCAATCGCCCATGTCGTCGGCTGCAGCAGCCCACAGAGCGCCAGCCCGCCATCGTAACGGTTCGGATAGCTCTCCAGCGTAATCATCGTCAACTGCCCGCCCATGGAGTGGCCCAGAACATAAGTCTCTTTCGGCTGGCCGTACTTGCCAATCGTGTATCGCCGTAGCGCTTCAGTCTCGGGAACAGCCTGCTCCACCGCCAGGCCAATCTCTGAGTACCCCGACTGCGCCACCGCGAAGCCTGCCGCCGCAAGCCCCTGGCCCATCTCGTTAGGCTTGTCCTTGTCGAAGATAACCGGGTGCTCAGAGTAGCCGTGATAGTAGATCAGCAGAACGCCGTTCCACTTCTCCGGCATATCGATTCGGTACGAGGCTCCATCGAGCGTGCCCGTCTCCACCTTCACCGGCGGAGTCTGAGCGATAACTAAAGGCAGAAAGAAACTGGCGGAGAGCAGGGCAAAAACGGCGCGTATCTTCACTGTGCAGGAGACCTCAGAACGAATAGTATCCGAAGTCTCCTGCCCAACGCAGTTGAAGCCACTCACTCCTCACGCAGCAGCACCAGCGGATCGGCGCGCAACGCCCGCGCTCCAGGAATCCATGTCGCCACCAGACCCACAACAAACAAGGCGCATATCACCCCGCCCAGCACCAGCGGATCGCGCGGCGTGGCCTGGTAGACGATCATTGCCAGGGCTCGCGCCGCTGCAATACCCAGTCCAAGCCCAAGTGTCGATCCAATCACCATCACCCACATCGTTCTACCTAGCGCCGCCCACAGTACTTCCTTGCGTTGAGCGCCGAGAGCAATGCGAATGCCCAGTTCGCGCAGCCGTTTGCTCACCGAATATGCGGCCATGCCAAAGATGCCGGTAATCGCCAGCATCGCGCCCATGCCACCCAGCACTCCCAGCGAAACTGTCGCTACCCGCGCGCCAAACAACGCGCTGTCCATCGCACGACTCCAGCTTTTGATCTCGAAAGGCAATCCCGGATCGACTGCGCGCAATGTCTGCTCGAGCGCGGTCGCAAGCTGTTGCGGATCGCGCTGTGATCGCACCACTAAAAACGTGGAACTCGTAGGCGATTGCAGAATGGGAAAGAAGACCGCCATCTGAGGATCTTCCGTAAGTGTCTTGTACTTGCCGTCTTCGACGATCCCCACAATCTGAACCCGCACCCCGCCAAAGATCTTGAAGTAGCTGCCGACAGCGTTGTCCGCCGACCCCAGCAGCCGGCGCGCAAATTCACGATTGACGATGGCTACCCGAGGTGAAGAGGCATCGTCATGCCAGGTGAAAATCCGCCCAGCAAGCAACGTCGTTCCCGCCGTATGAAGGTAGCTGGGCGAGATGTTGTAGGTTATCGCATCCGCCAGCGCATTCGCGGAGCGTAGATCGGTCGTCGAATCCTTGAATACCGTCGATGTACTCCAGCCAAGCCCCAATGGAGTCCGGTCCACAAGCCCAGCGCTCGTCACTCCAGGTAGTGCGGCAACGGTGTCCAGCAGCCGTCGCTGCATCGGCGCCACGCGGTCGCCGCGATAGTCAGCCATGTCCAGATCGGTATTCACAATCATCGCTTCGTGCGGTTCAAAGCCGAAGCTGCTCTTGAGCGAACGGACCATGCCGCGCACAGCCACCAGCGAGGCCGTCACTAGTACCGCGCACACCACAATCTGCAGCACCAGCAGGCAATCACGCAGCGTAACCCGCCGGCCCAGCGCAACGGCTCCCCCAGCTTTAATCGTCAGGTAGGGATTTGCCTTGAGCACCTGCCTCACCGGAACCAGCCCGAAAAGTACTCCACTCACCAGCGCCAGCAACACCGCAACCACGTACACCCGCGCGTCCGGATTCACCGGCACATTGATAGGAAAGCTCGATACCGGATGCCAGGCGCTCAACCAGCGCAGCAGCACAACACTCCCTCCAAGGCCAACGATGCCGCCGGCCAGCGCAATCATCATCGCCTCGGTGAGCAATTGCCGCAGAATACGGAAGCGTTTCGAGCCCAGAGCCAGCCGCAATGCAATCTCGCGCGAACGGTCTGCCGCACGCGCCGCAAAGAGACTGCCCAGATTGGCGCACGCCGCCAGCAGAATGAGTCCGGCGAGCAGCGTCAATCCAGTCAGAAACGCACGCACCGGTCGTCCCAGCATATCGCCCAGCAGTCCTGGACGGGCCAGCGTAAACTTCGAGTCGTCATCCTCTTTGGGATAGGTCTTGGTAAGATACGTTCCAATTGAATTGAGGTCCGCTGCTGCTTGCGCAGGCTGCATCTCAGGCCTCAGATGACCGACAATCCACGACCCGCGCCCTCCGCGGCTATTCAGCATGCTTGTGCCTTCGATCTGTTCCTGGTTCATCATCGGCACCCAGAAATCAGGCAGGAAGAAAAGCTCAGTGCCGCGAAAATCGGGCTGGGCCACGCCGAGAACGGTATACGGATGCTTGTTCACCTGCACCACCCGTCCCACTACATTTGGATCGGCCTGGAAGCGGCTTCGCCAGAAGCCGTAGTTCAGCACAATATACGGGCTTCCATTGGGCCCATGCTCATCCGAGCTGTGAAAGAACCGGCCAAGATACGGCTGCACTCCAAGCACATCGAAGTAGTTTCCACTGGTCTCATACACCCAGGCTGAAGCAGCCTTGCCATTCGTATCCAGGCCCACCGGAGCGATGGATGTAATGAGCATGCCATCAAAGGTGCGGTTACGGTCGCGCAGGTCCTGGTAGTCGGGGTAGGACTGTTGCGGAGAGTCGCCCCGCTGAACCAGCACCAGTCCCTGACCGTTCGGCACGTTGACCGGCCGCAGCAGTAGCCCGTTAAGGATGCTGAAGACTACTGCATTCGCTCCGATGGCCAGCGCCAGAGTGACAATTGCCGTGAGGGTAAAGCCCGGTGATTTGCGCAGCACACGGCTGCCGAAGTGCAGATCCTGGAGCAGGTCCTCGAAAAAGCGTGACCCCGTCGCTTCCCGCGCTGCCTGCTGATAGTTTGTATAGCCGCCAAACTCCACACGAGCCCGCCGTTCTGCCTCGGAACGCGTCATGCCTGAGCGCTCCAGGTCGTCCGCCCGGTGTGCCATGTGCGAGCCAAGCTCCTCGTCCATCTCGCCATTGACGCGCGAACGGTGCAGGAGTGATCTCCAAGCGGAACGTGTCGAAGAAACGATGCTCATACTTCCTCCGGTTGTGCAGAGAGCACAGAGGCCATGGCGTGAGCAAGGCGATTCCAGCCTCGGGTCTCTTCGCCCAAACGCTTGCTGCCTTCTGCCGTAAGTTCGTAAAACTTGGCGCGGCGATTGTTGTCCGAGATACCCCAGTGGGCCTTCAGCAGTCCCTGGCGCAGCAGGCGAAACAGGGCAGGGTAGAGCGCGCCTTGCTCCACCAGCAAAGCGCTGCCTGAGATCTGCTCAATACGCAGCAGTACGCCGTATCCGTGCAGGGGGCCGAGCGAAACTGCCTTCAAAATCAGCAGATCGAGCGTTCCGGGAATCAGTTGAGCTTGTTCAGCCACGCGTTCTCCTAAGATGCTTAGGAGAATAAGACGAATTCTCCTAAGCTGTCAAGGAGAAGTGAATTAAAAATCTACTTCGAATCTCGCGGAGATGCTTCATCGTTCCGGATGAAGATGCGCCTTCAGAAAATCCAGATAGACATCCCAGTCCGCCGGCACCATGCCGTGTCCGCCGCCGTGCATGTAGTAGGCAAGATCGTGCATGATCGGTTGTTTCGCTGCCGGCCACGTGTCGGTATCCAGCCCATCCTTGCCCAGCAGTTTGTAGACCGGTCCGGCAGCCGCCTCAGCCAGAAATTCACCCTTGGGGTCCGACCACTTGTCCGTATCCCCGGTCTGCAGCAGCAGTGGCCTCGGCGCAACCAGTGCAATCAACAGATTCGCATCCACCGGCGCCTTGTCCGGGAAGCCCTCCCAATGCCCATAGTTCAGCGCAAACTGGTACGGAAAGCGCGACGGAGCAGTCAGATGCGCGATTGTCTCGCCATAGTTCCTCCGGCTCAGTGCCGCTCCACCCTCGCCGGAACAGCTCGCAATCACCGCAGCAAAGCGCTGGTCATGCGCTCCGGCCCACATCACCGTCTTGCCCAGCCGCGATACCCCGTGAATGGCCACGCGTTTGGCGTCGATCTGCTTATCTGATTCAAAGTAGTCTTCTACCCGGCTCATGCCCCAGGCCCACGCCGCAATCGATCCCCAATCGTCGGCAGCCCGCGCCGTCTGCCCCGGTTTCATGAACCGCGCTCGAATCCCATTCGGAAATCCCTCTTCAAAGTCCGGATCCAGATCGCCGTAGTAAAAAGTCGCCACCCCAATGCCCGCATCCAGAAATGGGGTGACGTTCATATGGCCGAAATTGAACGCCTTGTCCGCTGAGATTTTTGTTTTCGTCTTGGGGTCCCAAACCATGCCCGCCGGCAAATCCGGATCGTCAATGGCCTTTGAAACCGCGCCGAAACCGATACTGAGCATCACCGGAACCGGCTTGGTCGCTCCCGCCGGCAGGTAGACCACCAGGTGAATGCTGGGCCACGCCGGGTCTTTCGAGAACGCAATCGTCACCTGCTTGCGGAGAGCCTTGCCGCCCAGCGCCGGCGTTCCTTTATCCGTAAGGTCGAAGCTCTCCTCAGCCGGTCGCCCCGGAGCCTTCCCGTACTGCTGCGTCTCAAAGAGTGCCACAATCTCCGGACGGCGTTTCGTCCACCAGGTCTTGGCGTCGCGCACTGGCTTTCCGTTGGCCAGAATCAACGCATCGGGCAGGGTATAGCTGCCCACCTTGGCCTCCTCATAGTTCACCGGAATTCCGGCGATCATCTCAGGAGCAGCCGCCGGAGCAGCCGACTTGGGAGTGGCCGGAGCCGTTTGACCATAAAGCGATGCCACCGTAAGGCCGGCACCGATAAACGAAGCAAGCAAGGGACGAATCACAGCAGGGCTCCCGTCTTAAATTTGAGAATTGGTTTCAAACAGGGAATTAGTGCAAGACGAAAATTAAATAGCCGAAACGTTGCTGTCAAGCCGCACTTTGTGCCCAAAAAGCAAAAGGCCCGCCGGGGTGTACCCGGCAGGCCTGATTGCTTTAAAGATCGAAACTTACTCTTTAATCCCCGATGCCGCCACAAACCCCTCTGTGGAAGGAGTCGGAGCCGGCGGTCCGCTGATCGCATTGAAGCTGGCTCCGTTGCTCGCATTGATTGCGCCCGAGTGATTAGGACCAAGTCCGAGCTTGATCAGAGCTCTTGAATCGGGAGTGATCTTGGTCTGCCAACCTTGGTCGGCTTGAAACTTGAGCATTGCGGCCTGGGTATCGCCATCCCACTTGGCAGTCGGTTCGCCGCTCAGGTAGTGCTCGCGGATAAGCGCCTGCTGAATCGCAGTAACACGTTCTGAGTCTATGGTTTGCTGGCCGTGCATCTTGTGGCTTGCAGCCGTTGCACGGTGTTTGGAATGTGTGTGTCCACTGGTTGGAGCACGGTGAACGCGAGATGCCAGGGCAGGGGAAGTTACTAGCCCGGCGGTAAGGATAAAAGCGAATCCAGCACGAAGTATCACTCGAATGTTTACCTCTTTGAAGAAAGTGTTCCCCCGGCTTACTTTGGACAGTCTATGGCACGAACCCCGGTTCTACAAGGAAAACCATGGAACGATTCCCGATTTTTGGGAATCTCAAAAAGGGCCCTCGGCGTGTTTTTCACCTTGGGCCCTCAGGCTTGCTATGGCAGTGTGCCGCCGACATAGTTGATGCCATCGGCGGGCCGCTTCGGATTCATGATTTCGAAAACTACATCCTGGCCGGATTTGAGGCCGTCGACAATTTTGTCGAACTGAGCCTTGCTGCCCGTGGCCTGCTTGTTGATGCGGGTGATTACCAATCCGGGCTCAAGACCCTGCTGGTCCGCAAAGCTGCCCGGCCGCACCGTCTGGATGACCATGCCGCTCGTGCCCAGCTTGGCAGCCGTAGCCGGAGTGATTTCGCGAACCGCGATGCCCAGCTTGTTCTCCGCTGAACTGCCTTTATCCTCCGGAGCGGACTCATCGTTCGCAGCCTGCTCTGAGAAGACCTTGTCGCGGTCGCCGATGGTCACCGTCGTATCAGCTTGTTTGCCGTCGCGCACATAGCCGATCCGCGCCGAACTGCCCGGATGCCGGCTGGCAATTTCAGCCACCAGATCGTTGCCGTCCTTGATCGAACGCCCATCGATGGTCAGGATAATATCGCCCGGCTTGAGGCCCGCCTTGTCCGCCGGCTGTCCAGGAGTGACACCCTGCACCAGCACGCCGTTCTTGAAGCCATAAACACGTCCCACAGCGCCCGAAAGCCCCTCGCGGAAGGTGATGCCGATGGAGCCGCGCGTGACCTTGTGGCTGGGCGAAATCAGGTCGTTGTACACCTGCACAACGATGTTCGACGGCATGGCAAATCCAATGCCCTGGTAGCCGTTCGATTGCGTAAAGATCGCCGTGTTCACGCCAATCACTTCGCTGTTCATATTCAGCAGTGGCCCGCCGGAGTTGCCCGGATTGATCGCCGCGTCCGTCTGAATGAAGTGCTGGAACTGTCCGCTCGCTCCCGGCTCGATCGTCCGGTTCTTGGCCGAGACAATGCCCGCCGTCACCGTCTGCGAAAGCGTAAACGGGCTGCCGATGGCGATCACCCAATCGCCGACCGCTGTCCCATCGCTGTTGCCCAGTTTCACTGTAGGCAGCGGATGATCGGTCTCGATCTTGATCACCGCCAGGTCGGTCGCCTTATCCGTCCCAATCAGCCGCGCCTTGCGGCCCAGGTCGGTCGAATCCGGATCGGTCGAGAGCTTCACATAGATCTCGTCCGCATTCTCCACCACGTGATTGTTGGTGATGATGTAGCCCTTTGGATCGACGATGAAGCCTGAGCCCAGCGAGTCATGCTCCGCGCCGCCATCATCCGGTCCGTCGGGTCCCTGTCCGCCAAAGAAGCGGTTGAAGAAGTCCTGAAACCCCTGGCCGCCCGGCCCCTGCGGCACACCTTGGCCGGGGTTCTGATCCTGTCCCGGATTGTCGGGCTGGTCATCATCATCAGGAGGCTGCGGCACGGGAATATTGCGATGCGGTCCCTGCAGCGGATTGCTCCGGCGGCGATTGCCCGCCTTTGGCAAAGTCCGAATGTTGATATTCACCACCGCAGGCCCTACCTGCTTCGCAATCTGCGCAAACTCGTTGGGAGCCACCGTGGTGTTGGGAACCTTGAGCGGCGTGGCGTCGGAGCTGTCCGCGTGCTTCTCCTGCCCATGCACTCCGTGCGCATAATAAGACCCGGCAAGGATCGCAGCGGAAAGAGTGGCAAGCACGGCAAATGTCGTTGCAAGGCGGCGGTCGCTCAGCCGTTGAAAGAAAGATCGCATACGTCGTTCAACCTCGGATCGTGTCATCTATTCCCGCCGGCACGGGGTGTCTATTTCAGGATCGTTGCGCCGGCCCAAACTGCCGTCCTTGTTGCAGGACAGGCCATTGGGTTCCACAATCCTTCCAGTATAGCGACTAGTCACCGGGTTTTTTAGTTTCAACCGGCACACCGCCACAAAAGATAGACGCAAATTTGCGCCCGAAGGAGCGCACCACACCTGTTCCGCGCAGATACCGTGCTAACATCTGGCATGTTTTGTGCACATTTGACCACTTTTTCCCTGCCTTCTTCCTCTCTCCGTCTATTCAGGATCACTCTCACGCTGCTGGCCGTCATTGTGGCTTCAGCCGGCCTCGCCGCACAAACTCCGGCTCCCGTTCCCGCCCAGTCCATGCGTGACCGTTTCATGGCCCGCATCATGGGCAATGGCTCCAGCGCCTGGACCGCCGATCAGCTCGCCACCATGGCCAAGCTGCGCGACGCCGCCATCGCCGACGACTACGCCCTGACAGAGCTCCACCATCTCACCGACAACATCGGCCCGCGCCTCAGCGGCTCTCCGCAGGCTCAGCAGGCCGTAGAATATGTCGCCGCCGAGATGAAAGCCCTGGGCGCCGAAGTCACCCTCGAGAAAACGCCCGTCCCGCACTGGGTTCGCGGCCTCGAGACCGGCTCGCTCCTCGAGTGGAAAGGCATGGCCCCCGGCACTCAGCAGAAGATCGTGCTCACCGCCCTCGGCGGCAGCGTCGCCACGCCGGCCGACGGTCTCACTGCTGACGTTGTCGTGGTCAACAACTGGGCCGATCTCAAGACCCTAGCGCCCGGCTCGGTCAAAGGCAAGATTCTGCTCTTCAACAAGAAATTCGACAAGCAGTTGGCCGCCCAGCAAGGCGGCATCTACGCCTACGGGGATGCAGTCCAGTACCGCGCCGCCGCGCCCATCGTGGGAGCCACCGTCGGCGCAGCCGCCGTCCTCGTCCGTGCCGTCGGTGGGGCTGACTATCGCATTCCTCACACCGGCCAGACCCAATACGCTCCCGGCATCGAAAAGATTCCCGCCGCCGCCGTCACCGCGGAAGATGCCGACCTGCTCGCCAACCTTACCGGCCAGGGCCCCGTCAAGATGCACCTTACCCTCACGCCGCAGACTCTGCCTGACGCCCCCAGCTTCAACGTCATCGCCGACTGGAAGGGAACTGAGCACCCCGACCAATACGTCGTAGTCTCCGGCCATCTCGACTCATGGGACCTCGGCACCGGAGCCATCGACGACGGAGCCGGCGTCGTCGTCTCCATGCAGGCCATCCACCTCCTGCAAAAGCTCGGCATCCACCCCAAGCGCACCGTTCGCTTCATCGCCTGGATGAGCGAAGAAGAAGGCTCCGAAGGCGCAGCCACCTTCATGAAGGAACACGGCACGGAGATGTCCCACTACATCGGCGCCCTGGAGTCCGACCTCGGCGCCGGCCACCCGGATGGCGTGGTCTACGCCGGCAAGCCCGAGCTTGGAGATTGGCTGCATCCCATCGCCAACGTCCTCGAACCCATCGGCGCGCAAACCTTTCGCAGCTCGCCCGAAACCGGCGAAGACATCGACGGCATGACCCAGAAAGGGGTCCCCAGCTTCGCCCCCTCGCAGGACGGCCGCTACTACTTCAACTACCATCACACCCCAGCCGACACCTTCGACAAAGTCAATCCCCGTGAACTCAGCGAGAACGCCGCTGTCATGACCGTAATGGCCTACGCCCTGGCCGATTCCGCAGAGCCTGCGCCTCGGTAGAGGCGAGTATCTTCACGCCTCATGCGCAGTAGGCACATGAGGCTGCGGCACCAGCTCCGTCAGCGCAATCCCAGCGAGGATAAGGATCGCCCCGGAAGCCGGCCGCAGCCCAAGCCGCTCGCCCATAAACAGGAACGAAGTAATCCACGCAAACACCGGCTCCAGTGTCATGATCAGCGCAGTATGCGTAGCCGGCAGCACACTCTGCGCCCAGCTCTGGATCGAGAACGCCGCAGCCGTCGCCAGCACCGCCGCAACCGCCAGCGCAATGCTCAGCCGCAGAGTCAAATGTAGGTGCGGCTGCTCGATCAACGGCATTGATAGCGCCATGAACAGCGCGCAAAAGCCCACCTGCAGCAACGCCAGCGGCTGAAAGGGAATCCGCGGCGAGGCATGGCCCAGCGCCAGGCAGTGAAACGCAAATCCGATGGTGCAGCCAAAGGTCAGCACATCGCCGATATTCACCGAAGTAAAGTCCGGTAGCAGCCCGGTCGCAGTCGCAGGCAGCGTCAGTAAAAGTATTCCGCCAAAAGCCAGCACAGCGCCGGTATACGCATTCCATCGCGGAGCCTTAGCGCCCGGCGGCCGCAGAAATCGTACCGCCGAGAACAGCGGTACTAGCACCACAACCATGCCCGTAATAAAAGCCGACTTCGATGGCGTAGTCTTCACCAGCCCCGCAGTCTGAAACTGATAGCCCATCGCCAGAAAAAATCCCACCACCGCCCCGGCAATAAGCTGTCCTCGGCTGACCTGCCGCCAATGACGTCGATAAATAATCGCCATCACCAGAAATGCCAGCGTCATGCGCACCAAGTTGAAGGCCAGAGGCGTAGCATCGGCCAACGCATCCTTGACCACGACAAAAGTCGTGCCCCAGACCGCGACGACAAAGATCATCAGCAGATAAGCGCGCAGCTTCATTGATCGGACCGCGATCCGCAAACGCATTGTGTTGCTGTGATGCTGCGAGAGAACGCGCTAGAGAAGTTCAGATCCATATCGTTCAAAGAGGGCCTTCATCACTGCGGGAGTTCGATCCGAGGTCGCGTGTATTTCCTGAATCAAACGATAGATGTTATCGGTCATCACCAGCAAATAGCGCACTGGCACCGCGTCCTGATTCCAATAGGTATGCGGCGTTCCGCGTGGTACAAAGGCGGCGGCTCCAGCTCGTACCTCGACATCATCTTCGCCGATCTGTACATGTAGAGTACCTTCGAGAACGTACCACGCTTCGTCATCATCATGGTGCAGATGCCGAGGAGCGATCAGACGCGGAGGCCCCGGAAGACCACCCGGATCGCTCCACTCAGCAATCACAAACGAGCCCAGGCCAATCGTTTGGCCGGCAAGAAGGGGAGCAATGAATGGAGAACTCATCGTGAGACCTCAACTTACTTCTGATTCGAGCCGGCAGTGTATACGGTCTTGCCGGCAACCACCGTCTCCAACACTTTCGTTCTGAGGATTTCCGCTGCGGCACAGGTAAGCAGGTTGTGGTCCAGAACAACGTAATCCGCGTCGAAGCCGGGAGTCAGTTTGCCCTTATGCTCCTCATCGAACTCAGCATAGGCCGAGCCCAGCGTGTACGCATAAAGAGCCTGTGCGCGCGTCAATTTGTTCTCTGGGAAATACGTCTTCGTTCCCGCTTCGTTCATGCGCGTCACAGCGGCATAGAGCCCGCGAAAGGGCGTAACCGGCTCGACAGGATAATCCGTGCCAAAGGCGACTACTACGCCTGCGTCGAGATAAGCCTTCCATGCGTATGAATATGCTGCACGCTGCGGCCCAAGACGGTCCTCTGCCCAGTTCATATCCGTCAGCAAATGATTGGGCTGCATGGAGGCGATGACGCCAAGCTGCGCGAAGCGTTGAATGTCCGCAGGGTCGACCACCTGGGCATGCTCGATGCGGTCGCGATGCCTAAGCGCGGAAGGCGAGCAGTTCATTTTCTCGTCCATTGGCGCTGGCTCTGTACCAGGAGCGCGGCAAGGAGTCCAGCCAGGAAGCAGCCGGGTGAGAGAATTGGAATCAGAGTTGGCAAACGCTTCCAGCGCCATTGAAGCGGCACGATCGCCAATCGCATGAAAGCCAAGCTGGAAGCCAGCCATAGCGCGATCGACAGCCATCGCGTTGAGCTTCGCCTGATCGTAGCGAGCCAAACCAGCGTTGCCCGGCTCATCTGCATAAGGAGCCTTCATCGCCGCCGTCCTCGAACCGAGTGAGCCATCCATGAAGCCCTTCAACATGCCGGTGTGCAGCATGGGGTCGTCAAGATCGTGATGTGTGCGATGTTCTCTCAACTCTGCCAGAGGGGCGTCGAATGGAAGCCACTCGGTGATGCGCAGCCCTAGCTTGCCTTCTTTCTCCAACTCCTCAAAGACCAGAAAGTCCTGCCAGTCTGAGTTGTCTTGTACTGAAGTAAGGCCATGCGATACGGCGTCTTCAATCGCCAACTCAAGGCCGCGCCGCCGCTCCTCGTGCGTAGGCGGCGGAATGAGCTGTTCGACTGCCTCCATCTCGGTATCCCGCAGGATGCCTGTTGGCTCGCCGTGAGCGTCAACGTCGATCGATCCTCCCTGCAGAGCCTTCGTTTTCCCTGTGATCTTTGCCGCCTTGAGCGCCGCAGTATTGGCAACTGCGATGTGCCCGTCGATGCGTTCAAGCAATGCAGGATGACTGCCTGCCACCCGGTCCAGATCGTGCCGCGAGGGAAGAGTTTTATCCTCCCATAGCGTGTGATCCCATCCGCCGCCGGTCAGCCAGTGGCCGGCTGGACTCTCCTTCGCCTTGATCTCAATGCGTTGCAACATTTCCTTCAGCGACTTCGCGCCGGTGAGATCGACATTGAGCTTGGTCTGTCCCGCGCCACCCAGATGGACGTGTGCATCATTGAGTCCAGCCATTACATAAGCCCCAGCCAGATCGCGAACCTTCGTTTCCGACCCCGCCAGATGTTTCATCTCAGCGTCAGTTCCTACCGCGACAATCTTGTTTCCAGCAATCGCCATCGCCGAGACGATCTGCGGATGCTCATCCTTCAACCCTTCGCCGGTAAGGATAGTTCCGTGGTAAAGGACCAATTCAACCGGCTTGGCTGACCCCGACTGCGCGAAGCCTGGCGCCGCGGAGACCGCCACCGCGCAGACCACCGTTGCGATCACGATGGAAAAGCCTTTGCTGAAACAGTGCATGGGCGGAGTGTAGCAGAGCGCGCCGGACACTGCGCATCTTCGCGCGTCCCTGTCAGTTACAATCCTGCAATGCCGCCCATCCGTCTTGCCCTCTCACTCTTCTGCATTGCTGCAATCCCTGCCTTCGCGCAACAACCATCCGGCCTCGCCAACTCCGTTCAGGTGCAGATGCCCTCGCTCATCGAGACCTACAAGGACTTTCATCGCACCCCAGAGCTCTCCCATCATGAGGAGCACACCTCCGCAAAACTCGCTACCGACCTGCGCAAACTCGGCTATACCGTCACTGAGCACGTCGGTCTCTATCAGGATGGCTCCCACGCCTACGGCATCGTAGCAATCCTCGAAAACGGTGCAGGCCCGCGCTTGTTGATCCGCTCTGACATGGATGCCTTGCCCGTCGAAGAAAAGACCGGCCTCGACTACGCCTCACATGTCCACTCCACTAACGCTGAAGGCCAGCCGGCGGACGTCATGCACGCCTGCGGCCACGACATCCACATGACCGTCCTGCTTGGCACCGCCAAAGCCCTGGTCGATCTCAAGAACCAATGGCACGGAACAGTTGTCCTGATCGGCCAGCCTTCAGAAGAGACCATCGATGGCGCCCGCGCCATGCTCGCCGACAAGCTATACGAGCGATTTGGCAAGCCGGATTTCGTACTCTCCGAGCATGATGACAGCGGCATCGCCGCCGGTGACGTGGGCATTAAGGGCGGCCCGCTTCTGGCCAGTTCCACCAGTATCGATGTGCTCATCCGCGGGGTCGGCACCCATGGCTCACGTCCCGAAGGCGGCAAAGACCCCATCGTTCTTGCAGCGGAGTTTATCCTGCTCGCGCAGACCATCGTCAGCCGCCAGGTCGATCCCCAGCAACCGGCGGTGCTGACCGTCGGCACTATCCACGGCGGCCTCAAGCGCAACATCATCTCTGAAGAAGTGAAGCTCGGTCTCACCCTTCGCACCTACAGCGATGCCGTCCGCGACCAGATCATCGCCGCAGTGCGCCGCACCGCTGAGGGCGTAGCTGTGGCCTATGGAATGCCCGCAGATCGAATGCCTGTCGTCACCGTCAGCCAGACCGAAATCACTCCCGCGACCATTAACCATCCGGCCTTTGCCGAGCGTCTGCGCAAGGTAGCCATCGACACTCTAGGAGCCAATCACGTCACCACTCCAGCGGCCGTCATGGGCAGCGAAGACGTCGGCCTTTTTTCGCTCGACGGAACGATTCCAGCAGTCATGTTCCGCCTGGGCGCATCCGATCCCGCAAAACTCGCAGAGAGCCTGAAGACGGGAGTATCGCTGCCCGGTCCTCACTCGCCGCTCTTCGCTCCGGTCTACGAACCGACCATCCGTACCGGGGTCATAACCATGACTGCTATGGCGCTTGACGTGTTATCGCGATAATCCAGCGAGACTACTGCGGGTTGAGCTCCGTAAGCAACACCTTGGCTTTCACAGCCAGGGTGTGCGCGCCGTCCACGTCTCCGGTATGGAGTGCTTCCCGCGCCTGCTTCAAAAACTCGCGAATCTGCGCAGCAGTTTTCGTCTCGGCATCATTCAATGAGCGCGTGATGCCATTCATGCCCTTCTCCGTGGAAGCGATGGTATCTTCCGTCACGGTGCGCAGGTCACCCGAATCTCCGGCGGAAAGCTGTCCAATGGCGCTGACGGCAGGTGCTCCAGCTGGAGCAGGATTTACATTGGCGGCTTCCTGCGTCGTCTGAGTATTCGCAGCAGGTGTTGCCGGCTTCTTTGGATGATGAACAGGCTTCTTAGGGGGCTCTGGCGGTTTACTTGCTGTCTCGGCCGGGGCTGGCTTGGGCTCTGTGTCGCCAATCACCGGCGGAGGCAGATCAGCTGGCGAAACCGTGGCCGGCTTGGCAGGCGGTACATCCAAAATCGGTGGCGCCAGTGTTTGTGTCTGCGCCTTCGGCTTCTTCTGGTCGCAGCCCTGCACAAGCGGCATCAATGCCAGCAGCCATACGGCGTACTTGACCGAAATCCTCATCCTTCGAACCCCTTCACACTTTCCAAAACCGCCGGCTGAGGATGCCGTCGTCCCCGGTCCGTGACAGAGAGGGGTATTCGCAGGAGGAATACCGAGCCACGACCTAATTCTGATTGTACGTCGATACTTCCATGATGCAACTGAAGAATGCGATAAGTCATCGCCAAACCAATGCCGCTCCCACCTTTTTTGGTCGTGAAATATAGATCGAAAATCTTCTCGCGCAGTTCTTCTGAGATGCCGGCTCCCTGATCCTGCACCTGGATAATCGCTGATTTACCCTCTTCACGCAGCACGACTTCCAGCTTTCCTCCATCCGGCATGGCCTGGGCGCCATTTTGCACCACATTCAATACCGCCTGCTTAATCAGATCCACATCGACCTTGACGATCATGGGGACCTCGGGCATTACGCTGGTCAATTCCACCTGTCTGGTAGACATCTCTGCAGCCGCCAATGTCACCACGTCGGCCACCACATGGCGCAAGTCATACTCCACCAGTTTCACTTCCACCGGGCGAGAAAAGTCCACCAGCGTCTGCACTACGCGGTCCAGGCGATGAATCTCCGAATCGATGACATCCAGGTGGCGGTTTGAAGGAGAACCCGCAGTTCCAAGCTTGGTCTTAAGCAGTTCCAGATGCACCACGATGGCATTGATCGGGTTTTTCACCTCATGACCTACCCCCGACGTAAGCCTGCCGATCGCCGCCATGCGCCGCGACAGTTCCAGCTCGTTTTCAATCACTTCCACCGATTCCTGATCATGGAGCGTAAGAAGTGCGCCCAAGCCTGCCCGCGAACGGTCGTCATGAATAAAATCCAGTGAAACTTCGATCCGGTTGCCGGATTCGGTGACAATCTCTTCCTGCACCAATGTCAGGCCTGCATCCCACGCGTCGCGAACCGTCCTGCCCAGTACCGTAGAGCGGTCGAATATTTCACGGGCATGTTGTCCCAGAAGCACGTTACGGTCCACTTGCAGGAAGCGTTTGACTGCATTCGAAACCAGTACCGCGCGCCCATCTCCGGTAAAGAGCAGAATGCCGTCCTGCAGATTGCCCAACACCTGGTCAAGGTTTTCCTTAAGGGCAGAGAAGACCTCCTCCACATTGCGCATGCGCTGGCCGATGCGCTCAATCTTGTTCGAGACGCGGACTACCGTATCCTGTTCACGATCTTCCACCGGCACATCTTCAGCTGCGGGCGTCCAGTAGTCGAGTTGCATACTCAGCTCCTCCATTGGGCGCAAAGCCAGATTGCCCAGCAGGAAGGCCACAATCAGTGAAGTCGCCAGCGCCAGGCCCATCAGGGTCAACGCGGGAGTCAGTTGCGCTTCGTAGGGAATCCGCAGCAGCGTAGTACGCACGCCGACATGCACGGTAGCGAACAATTCGCCATTGCGTTCCAGGGGCAAGGTCACGTCATACACCTGCGCCTGGCCGAAGACAGTTTCTACCAACTCCAACGCGTTGCTGTCGCGGAGCCGTTGGTAGTTCTGCCGTATCGGCAGCGGTTGGTCGTCCCCGCTCGGCCCGGTGGTCAGCAATGCGTGATTGCGGTTATCCCCGATGCTCACGTCATACACCGTCGGCGAGTAGCGATTGACGGAGTTGATCACCGCTTTCAACGCTTCGTCGTCACGTATTGCCGCAGCCGTCAACTGGCGTAGAAGCGTCTGGTTATTGGGGTCTACCTGCTGGCCTTTAAGTCCATTTTCAAGCGCCAGTTGCAGAGCATAACGAATCTGCCGGGCCACCAGCACATTGGTGTCATACGACTGGCCCACAATCGACCGCAGCAGTTGGCTCACGTAGACCAGCGACAGAACTACCGTCACCAGGAAGACCAGGCTGGTGATGGCCAGGACGAGTTTTGTTTTCAAACTCATTCCCGTGCTGCCCCGCTTTCACGTCCGCCGTCGTACTCTTTCAGCTTGTTATGCAGCGTTTTCAGGCTGACGCCCAGCATCTCCGCCGCACGCGTCTTGTTGTGGCCGGTAAACTCCAGCGTACGCAGGATCAACAGCCGTTCCGCTTCGCCTACCGTTGCTCCCACGCGTACCGACACGCTGTTCCCGTCCGCGGACGGGAGCACGGGCGTCGATGCCCGGCCAAATCCCACCGGCAGATGTGCCTCTTCGATCAGGCCTCCGTCGGGTGCCAGGATCACCGCCCGCTCCATCAGGTTGCGCAGTTCGCGCGCATTACCCGGCCAATCATGCTGCTGCATCCGCACCAATGTCGTGGCTGAAACCCCCACCACGCGCCGCCCATGCTTCTGGTTCATCTCCGCCAGCATGGCCTCGGTCATATCTGGAATATCCTCCGGATGATCGCGCAGCGGCGGCATATGTATATGGAAAACATTCAGCCGATAGAACAAATCCGACCGCAGCTGCCCCGCTGCCACCGCATCCTCAGGATTGCGATTCGTAGCCGCCAGCACCCGCACATCGACATCCTGTTCCGTGCGCGCGCCCAGCCGGCGCAGCTTGCGCTCCTCCAGAACACGCAACAGCTTGGCCTGTGTGCCGATCGGCATCTCGCCCAGTTCATCCAGCAGCAGCGTGCCGCCCTCAGCCAGTTCAAAACAGCCGGCTCGCCGCTCCACCGCGCCTGTGAATGAGCCTTTTTCGTGCCCGAAGATCTCGCTCTCCATCAACGTCTCGGGGATTGCGGCGCAGTTCACGGCTACGAAAGACCGCAGTTTGCGCTCGCTCAGGTCGTGCAGCGTCCGCGCCACCAACTCCTTGCCCGTGCCGCTTTCACCGGTAATCAATACTGAAACGTTGGAAGGCGCTATGCGCTCGATCAGTCCGAAGACCTCCTGCATATGCCGGGAATGACCCACCAGCGCGCCCAGCACACCGCTCTGCCGCAGTTGCCGCCTGGTCACTTCCAGCTCAAGCTCCGTGTCGAGCTGCCGGGTAGCGTTGGCCAGGATGGTCTTGAGCCGGGTCGCGTCCACCGGTTTCTGGATGAAGTCGTACGCCCCCAGTTTCATCGCGTCAACCGCATTTTCAACTGAGCCCTGCGCCGTCAGCACAACAACCGCCATCTTGTTGCCTGAATCGGTCAGTTTGGAGAGCAGTCCCAGGCCATCCATGCGCGGCATCTTCAGATCCGTCACCACAATGGCGGGATCCCAGGCCAGCGCCTTCTCATAACCCTCGATTCCGTCGCGCGCAGTCTCCGTCCGATAGCCCCAGCCGGAAATCAGCTCGGCCAGACCCGTTAGGGCATATATCTCGTCTTCAACGATTAAAACCTTGGTGGCTGTGTGCATTCTCTACAGTATCCGTCAGATTGGGTGCCAATGGTAACTTTTGGTAACGAATACTGATCGCGGCATCGGGCACTCACCGTTCTACCACGGCCCGGCAAACTCAGTCAGCTTCAGTCTGAATTCCTCACGCCGCCCGTTCGAGTATTCTGTCCCTATGTACGATTACGAAGTCACCGCTCAGGACGCAGCTATCCTACTCCAGGAGGGCAAAGCCAGACTGATCGACGTCCGCGAGCCCTGGGAATATTCGACAGCCCACATTGAACCCAGCACTTTGATGCCGATGGGCGAAGTTCCGGCTCGCGCTCACCAGGAGCTGGACCCCGAAGAACGTCTGCTCATCCTCTGCCATCATGGCGCGCGATCACTCAGCGTCACCAACTGGCTGCGCCAGCAGGGGTTCGATGCCGCACAGTCCATTGCCGGGGGCATCGAAGCCTGGTCCAATCGCGTCGATCCCAAAATTCCTCGCTACTAAGGAGTGCTTCTCCTCATCGTCTTCAGCTTTTAGTAGGCGTAGAATCAAGAGAGACAGCCGTTTTCCTTTCAGACTAAGGCTATTCGGACTCACCGCACATTCCTTCTCCGGATCATCGGAAATCGCGGAGTGCGCCGTTCGACCGCTGTTCCGTTTCAAACTCTCCACAACCGCAAATGAAAGAAACGATGCGATCGAACCTGGTTTATCAAGCGGCCCTCAAGATCGAAAATAAATTTCTGCTCTCCACCACCGTCATGCGAGCCGTTCGCAAGCTGCACATCAACGCGACCCGTACCGAGGACACCTCCAATCGGGTCTTCATCGACGTAGCCGAAGGCCGCTATTTGCCCGGGCCTTTGCCGGAGATCGTGCCCCCTCCAACCATCGATACGCTGCTCATTGTCCCTGGCGTTTAGCCCGGGCCGGTTTCAACGCGGACAAAGAGCAGGCTCGCTCAATCGGTTTTAAGGACCGGGCTTCGTCCGGCTGCGCATATCCATCCCAAAATTTGGCATAGGCCGCGGCATATGCCATGCCTATGCCTCATGCACAACCGCGCCAAATTTCCCGCAAACCGAAATCGCTGGAATCAAAGCACATCCAACAAAATCGCTTGACATGCCGTTTCGGCCAACTTTTCCCAAAATTGTTCCACGAGGAACACTCATCGCCGAGCGCTCCGCATCGAGCATTCCTGCATCCCATTTTGTAGGAGATGCATATGGCCACGTCCAACAATCCACTCGCGCCCAACCCGGAAACCAGCATCGACAGCCCGCCGCCCATCCCCGATCCTCCTCAGGAGGATCTCGGCGCACCCGTTCCCGTCGGCGAATCTGACGACGAAGGCTACATCATCCATGAAGAAGACCGTGAGTACACTCCACCCGATACCTCGGCACCCTGAGCTCCCTTAGCCGCGTGCATCCGTTCTCGCGGTCGGCAGCCGCTCTCAACAGGTAAATCTTTGCCTGTGATGCCCCGTTCCCCCTCAAAATTCCAGCACCAAAAATCGTGCAAATCTTGAAATCTCGCATACCATGGATTAAGTTCTCCTAATCCCAACACGAGCATCCTGAGTTGTTGATCCGTTGAAGCGCCCAATTCGTCATCAATTTTCATATCTCCGTCACTTCCTTTGGGCCAGCTTCGGACTCCTCATTGCGTCTGTGCTTCCTGCGCAGCAATACACATTCCGCCAATACGGCCCCAGCGATGGACTGACCAATCTCGGGGTCAACTGTCTTCTGCAGGATCACATCGGCTATCTGTGGATCGGCACCGACAACGGCCTCTTCCGCTTCGACGGTCGAAACTTTCAGCTCTTCGGGCACGATGAGGGTTTGCCTCACGCCGAGATCCGCAGCCTTGCCGAATCCCCCGAAGGCATTCTCTGGGTGGCCACGCAGGATGGTATCGCGCGTCGCCACGGCGCCAATTTCGAACCTGTTGATGCCGGCCGAAAGGGAGTCTTTCTCGGCATCGACTTCGATAGCCAGGGCCGTCTCTATCTCGAGCACTCCACAGGCATCCTCCATGGACACCGGGATTCGAACGGCAATTATCAATTCGCAGTAGTTGCTTCCGGCGGAGTCGGCGGCCTTTACGTTCATGGAGAAGACGTCTGGTTCCGTAAAGATGGAGAGCTTTGGCATCTTCTCGGCGACAAGACGGAACGCATCGGTTCATCCGCAGGCTTGCCTCTCGACCGCTGGGGCTCCATCGCTCTCGATACGCGGGGCAATCTATGGGTCCGCAGCACCACCCGGCTCTATGAACGGCCGAGCGGACAGGCGCGTTTCATTGATCGTTCTGAAGGCATTCCGCAGGCTCAGGTCAACCGCATCTCCGCCGATACTCACGGGCGTCTCTTTGTCTCCAGCAATGCGGGGCTGGTTATGCTGGATGGCCCCGACAATACCCATCGAACCTACATCGATCCCAAGCATGGCCTGCCTGCCGATGTTGTTGCGCCCGTGCTCCTCGACCGCGAGGAATCACTCTGGATGGGCATGCGCGGAGGCGGCCTGGTCCGCATGCTCGGCCATGGCGAGTGGCTCTCCTGGCAAAAGGAAGACGGCCTGCCTAACGATAGCGTCTGGTCCATCCTGCACGACCGCAACGGGCGGCTCTGGGTCGGCACCAGCGGTGGACTTGGCATCTTCGCATCCGACGGCACGCTTATTCGTACCTGGACCTCCCGTACTGGCTTAACCGGCGACAGCGTCTTTGCTCTCGCTGCCGCTCCTTCTGGAGACGTCTTCGCCGGTACCGCCCCCGCAGGTCTCATCCGGTTCAGTCCTGAAGGTACATTGCTGCATACATACGGCCCCGCATCAGGCATCGTGGCGGAACAGGTCAACGCTGTTGCGCTAGATCGTCAAAATCGCCTATGGGTCTCCACCTCGAGCGCCTGTTACCGTTCATCAACGCCTGTTGAAGCGTTGAACCTGAAATTTGATCGCGTCGATATTCCCGGCATCCCGTCCGGCACTTACTTCCACTCCGTCCAGATGGATCGCAATGGTGCCATGTGGATCACCAGCTCCAACGGTCTGCTTCGCTATGACGGTCAACAGTGGCGAATTTTCACCGAACATGACGGGTTTCTTTCCTCCGATCTATCCGGCCTGATTGTCGGCGCCGATGAAATATGGGTCGCATACCGCGATGCCATCGGTATTGCGCGCCTCCGCTTCAACGGGCCAAAGCCTGAAGTCACCAATGTTTCTCAACGCGACGGTCTTTCTTCCGATCTTGTCTACGCGCTTGTCTATGATCGTGCCGGGCGTCTCTGGGCCAGCACCGACAACGGAGTCGACCTACTTGAGTCCGAGCGTGAGGGGCAAAGACGCTGGCGCCACTACGGCGTCGAAGACGGATTGATCTGGGACGATGGCGACGACCTCGCCCTGGCCGCCGATCCAGGAGGCAATGTGTGGGTCGGAACTTCCCGCGGCCTTTCACGCTATTCGGAACCCGCGTATCGGATTCCCGATGCTCCATCGGCTATCGTGCTGACTTCGATCGAGGGAATTGCGCAAGAGTTTCAGCCTGACGAGAAGCCTGTGCTCACGCATGCCCAGAACTCTCTCCTGATTCAATTCTCAGGCTTGAATTTTTCCACTGATTCCCGTACCCGTTATCGATATCGCCTGCTGGGTTCCAAGTCGGCCTGGACTGAAACCCGAGAGAAAAGCGTCCATTTTGAGGGGCTTCCCGGTGGCAGTTATATCTTCGAGGTCATCGCAGCTGGTCCCAACGACCTTTGGAGTTCCACTCCAGCGCGCTTCACCTTCATTGTCAAGCCGCCCTGGTGGCTCTCCTGGTGGTTCATCGCCGCTTGCCTGGTTGTTGCTCTATTGCTGGCGCGTGCGTTGTGGCGCTATCGTGTGCGCGTGCTTGTGGCACAAAAGGAATATCTTGAGCAACAGGTTATCGACCGTACCGCCGAACTACGCGAAAGCCACCGCCAGCTTGAAGAGATAGCCTACTACGACGTGCTGACTTCGCTCCCCAACCGGCGCATGTTCACCGAGCAGTTCCGCTCGCGGCTGGCACTCACGCGACGTCACGGAGATCCGTTTGCCCTGCTATTGATCGACCTCGACGATTTCAAGCAGGTTAATGATTCCTACGGCCATGATGCTGGCGACGCCGTCCTCATCGCCAGTGCAAATCTGCTGCTCTCGGCCGTGCGTGAATCCGATTGTGTGGCTCGCCTGGGTGGCGATGAATTTGCGATCCTGCTTATCAGTCCCACCGACCCGACAGGAATTGAAATGGTCTGCACGCGTATCGTGGCCAGCTTTGGATCAGGCGTCCCGTTTGGCGACACAGTTCTGAAATCGACCTGCAGTGTCGGCATCGCCGTGTATCCCGGCGACGGCGATACGCAGGAAAGCCTCTATAAATCGTCGGATCTGGCTCTCTATGAAGCCAAGCGCATCGGCGGAAACACCATATGCCGTTATCACGCAGGACTCTAGATCTGCGACGGCTCGGGCTTCCGCCAGCGTTCCCATCCCAATAAAAATATGGCCAATGCCAGATCTATCCATGCAAACCAATCTCCAGCTTTTGAATAGAGAGTAGTTTCGTGTCCGGCCGGTAAACTTCCCACAACGCTCACAAATGGAGCGGTGCTTGTGAAGGCCGCTGTCCGCGCTTCAGATAGCACGCGTCCACGATTATCAGAAAGCGTCAGCCTTCCTTGTTTTGCCGCGCGCGCCTCGCCGAATCCGCTCTCCACACCGCGCATGATCGCCATGCGTCCATGTAGCCAGCCATCGGCATCGAAGTCCCAGGCTGGAATCAGTAGAACTCCCGCACCATCATTGCCATACTCCCGTGACAGCTTTGGAAAATCCATGTCCTTGCAGATTGTCAATCCCGTGGTCGAGCCTGGCTCCTGTATCAGCGCGCGCTTCGTTCCCACAACGAGATCGTCCTCGAATATGGGCAGCATATGATGCTTTTCGTAACTCGCCGCCATTGCTCCGTTGTGTGAATAGAATCGCGATTCGTTGAAACGGAGCATGGTGCCGTCTTCCGGGCCCTTGCGCTCTACACCGAAGATCAGATCGACATGATTTTCGCGCGCGGCACGCTCCATAACAGCGTCTGTTTCCGCCATGGTGGCGGCATCAAAGAGGGCGAGCTTCTCCGGCATCACCACCACCTGCGCTCCGCGCGCAGCCAGTTCCGGTATCTGAGTCGCGTACGCGCGCATCAGATCAACCGAAGGCTCGCCTTTCGCAAACCGCGTTGCATCGCTGGCCAGCAGGCCGACTGTCAGCGATGGTCCGGCCTGACCGCCGTGCAGCCGGTAGAACCCATAACTGAGTACGCCGGCAAACATGATCAGCGTCACAGAGGCGGCCCGCATCTTCTGTGCAAACGTTATTCCAGGCGAACACAGAACAGCAGCCGTCGCCGGCAACAGCAGAAGCAAAAATGAAAGGCTCCAGATACCTGTCAGTGAGACCACTTGCAAAACCGGCAGGCAATTCATCTGCGTGTAGCCCATGTTGCCAAATGTACTGTGCGGTGAAAGCGATTCGCTGATGTATTCGATTGCCACCCATAAGGCGGGAGCCGCCAGCACGGCGTGCAGCGCCTGTCCGCGTAATACGAAGCTGCGAAACGGCAGCACGCTCAAGGCCAGCATGATTCCAGGCGTGACCACGATCAGAAGCGAAACAGGCAATGGCACGACAATCCGGTAGTAGTTCCAGATATTTAGACTGCCCAGGCTATAGCCGAGAAGTGAAGCAATAACAACCTGCGTTCGTGTAATCCGCGGAGCAATAAGCAGCACGGGTAGCGGCGCCAGCCACGTCAAATACCACAATGGATGCAGGCCGGTTCCGAAGAAAAATGCAACCGCACTGGCTATTACCGCGGCCCAGATCAACCACCATGCACTATGCTTCGAGTCCACGAATCAGCCTCCTCAACGACCGCTGCACCAGCTTGCGAAACTCCGCTTCCGGCAGCAAAATTCTTCCTGCGCGCATCAGCGCAATGTAACCATGTGTGTGCGCCCAAAGCTCAAGCGCTACCTCCCACACATCGTCTTTTCGCATGTTGCCAGCCTTCATCTCTTCCGCTACCGCATCCGCAACGGCATTGAGGGAAGGGGAGCGCCGCTCGCGAAAATCCTTTGGAAAAGTGCGTGCTCCCGGCCTCGGTTCGGCAAAGATGTAGTCGAAGATCCGCGGCCGCTCGTAGGCGTAATCGATGTAAGACTCCATGACACGCACCAGACGTGTTTGGAGTGACGTGTTGGACCTTACGGTTCCTTGTCGGTCTATTGAGCTGGCAAACTTCGCAAACTCGCGATCCGTCACGAAATTCAAGAGAGCTTCTTTGTTGTGGAAGTGATGATAGATCGCCATGGGCGTTACACCCACCGCTTCTGCAATGCGTCGCATGCTCACCCCACCTGCGCCGTCACGCTCCAGCAGCTCCAGGGCCGCATCCGAAATCAGCTCGGCGGTCACTTTGTCGCTCATGGATATACAGTGTACAGTTGAAACTGTACACTGTATAGTAAAATCAGGATCGACAGCTTCGTTTACCGTAAGGCTTGAGTCAGGGTGGTCTGATCCTCGTGTGGCTATCGTAGCGTAGGCCGGATCGTTCGCTTTTTCGTCACTGACGTCAGCTTGCCCGTTACCGCGTATTTCCGCCGCTCGATGGGCGTTGAAAGCACCAGGCTGGTCACCGGATTTCCATACGGCAGCAGTGCTTCAATCAGCGCTTCCAGGCTTGACATGGAGGTTGTCGTTACCTTCAAGAGGAACGCGTCTCCACCTGTGAGGTGATGGCATTCGCGTACCTCTTCTAAAGTCTGCACAAACTCCATCAAGCGAAAGTAATGCTGCCCGTCGCAGGTGAGCCGGATAAACGCGAGAACTTCGAGGCCCAGTGTTTCGCGGTCGATCTCAATGGTGTAGCCGCGCACGATGCCTACTTCTTCCATTTGCTTCAGGCGCTCTGCCGTCGCGGTAGGGGAAAGTCCGACTCGACGCGCCAGTTCGGCTACCGAGAGCCGCGCATTGTCCTGCAGCTCCTTCAACAGGCTTCGTCCAAACGAATCCATCAATGCCGTGGAATCCATTGCCATAGCAATTGAGCATAGTGGATTCGCCTCTCTCTAAGAAAGTCGACCGAGTTTCGCCTCTGTACCGCGTTCCGCAATCCGCCTACGATTCAACTATGAAACTGGAAACCAACGCGAGCACTCTGCCGCCGCTTGTGCTGGACGGTCACCCATTGACGCTTGCGGAAATTGAATCTGTATCGACGGGCCGCCAGACGGTTGTTATCGCTTCTGAAGCCGTAGCAGCAGTCGCAAAGAGCCGCGAGGTCATCGAGCGAATCTTGCAGACGGGCCAGACCGTCTACGGTGTCAACACCGGCTTTGGCAAGCTCGCCGACGTGCTCATCCCCGCCGGGCAACTGGCTCAACTCCAGACGAATCTCGTGCGCAGCCACGCCTGCGGTCTCGGAGAGCCACTTTCCGAGGCTGAGTCCCGCGCCATGCTGTTACTCCGGGCCAACGTGTTGGCCAAGGGTCATAGCGGAGTGCGTCCGGAGCTCGCACATCTCCTCGTGGACATGCTCAATCGCGGGGTTCATCCCATCATCCCGGCCAAGGGATCGGTTGGCGCAAGCGGCGATCTTGCACCGCTCGCCCACCTTGCCCTGGTGGTTATTGGCGAAGGTGAGGCTGTCTTTGAAAGTCGGCGTCAGCTTGGTGCCCAAGCGCTCGCCGCCGCCGGTCTCGCACCTGTCCAATTGGCTGCTAAAGAAGGGCTGGCTCTTTTGAACGGCACGCAGGCAATGACCGCGGTAGGTGCGCTCTCTGCTGTTCACGCGCGTTACCTCACCGGGATTGCGGATCTTGCTGGCGCGATGTCTCTTGAGGCTCTCAAGGGAACTCCCGTTGCCTTCGATGAGCGCATCCACCAGGCGCGTCCGCATGCCGGCCAGATTGCTTCCGCTGCCCATCTTATTGAGATTCTCGCCGACAGCGAGATTCGCAACTCGCATATTGCTAACGATCCCCGCGTGCAGGATGCATATTGCCTGCGCTGCATGCCGCAGGTTCACGGTGCCGCACGAGGGGTTCTCGATCACGTCGCACAGATTCTCGAAATCGAATCCGGCTCAGCTACCGACAATCCGCTTGTCTTCCCAACTCAGAACCCAGGCCAAGAGATGAAAGGAACGGAGTTCTCGGAGGTCATTTCCGGCGGCAATTTCCATGGCGCACCTCTTAGCTACGCCTTCGACTACGCCGCGATTGCACTCACGGATCTCGCCAGTATCAGCGAGCGCCGCATTGACCGCCTCATTAACCCGGACATCAATGAAGGTCTTCCAGCTTTTCTCTGCGCCAATGCAGGCCTCTCTTCCGGCTACATGATCGCTCATGTCACCGCAGCGGCTCTTCTGAACGAGTGCAAAGTTCTCGCCCACCCCAGCAGCACAGACTCCGTTCCCACATCTGGAGGCAAGGAGGATCACGTCTCCATGGGCATGACCGGTGCGCTGAAGTTTCGTCAGATCGTTGCCAACCTCGAACATATCCTGGCCATAGAAATGATGTGCGCCGCGCAAGGCCTCGACTACCGCCTGCCACTCAAACCCGGCGCTGTAGCCGCCCGCGCTCATGCCGCCATTCGCAACGTTGTTCCTCATCTTGATGACGACCGCATTCCTGCTCCCGACATTGAAGCGGTCGCCCGCCTGATTCGAGAACGAAAATTGTAGACGCTCAACGATGCTTCAATACGAAGTGAGAAGATTCGGATACCATGGTTCACTTATGGTCAAACGACTCCCGATCATTCTCTGGTTGCTGCTGGCTTCAGCCAGCTATGCCCAGACACGGTGGTGCAACACCATCAAACTGCTACCTGAAGATAAGCTTATTTATCCGCCAATCGCTCGTGCTGCGAGAGTAGCCGGACTTGTTATCAGCCGTGTGACTGTGACTTCCACCGGATCCGTGGGCGATATTGAAAATATTTTTGGCTATCCAATGCTGGCAGAAACCGCCAGTAGGCAGATTAAAGAGTGGAAACTAATCTCGGACGTCACCTCTGGAAGCCCCTGCCTGGGACTTGTGATCGTCGACTTCAGCTTCGAAGAGCATCCGCCCGAGAAGTCGAAAGCTTGGTCGGCCTGTACACCAAATATGGTGAAAATCGCAGTTGTTACAACAACTCTGGCGCTCGAAACAACAATCTCCGATCCAGCCCCAATCAATCGACACCGCTGGCATTGGTGAATCGCCGAATTAATTCGAAAAGCCCTCAAAGAGTGGTTTGAAACGGGGGGCCTCTCAAGTGCACAATGGAGCGTGGCCCAGCTCGCCATAGACAAGCTCATCTGCCAAATCCTGGCAGGAAAGGAGCCTCAATGGCAGGCGCATCTCCAGGACCCATTTGCAGCTCTCGCGTCGGCGACGATTGGATCGATCTCGGCACGACGTGCCGCACGCTTACCGACAAACCAGGCATCACGGACATCGCGGCAGCCGCCGCACGGATCGCTTTGCAAAAGGTCTCCCTCACAAAACAAAAGTTCGACCGCGACCACATTTATTCCACCGCCTCTGCGGCAGCAAAAAAACGCGATATAGACCTGCAGATCATCGGCGACGACTACAGCCGAAGTTCCGAAATCAGTATCACCAACGAGGCTTATCTCAAAGAGCTTATCCGGCTGGGATCAGGCGGCAACATTACTGTCGGTTCTGGAGCCAAGCGCATGCAGTTCTTCTACATCAGGGGCGGCGGCGAAGGGTTTCTCGACGCATCGATGGCCAAGACCGATGCAAGCAAAGTGGTTCACCCAGGATCGACCACGCACAGCGCCCCCGGTGATTTTCAAGAGGAATTTACCTTCGAGGTCGATGACCTGCTCGCGGTCTTTGACCGGAAGGGCAAGTTGATTCGCGCAGCACTCCTCGAACGGCCTCTCTCGATTCTCGATAAGACAATCCCCGCCGATTCACCCAAGAACACGTTCAGGGCATCAACGGCGGAATCGATTTACAACTCCTGGGATAAGAAAGATGTATTGATCTATCGGAATCAGAATTTTTCAGTGCCTTATCTGGGGCTTCATGTCGATGCCGGCGCCTGGATCGTCGACTTTCATAAACAGGAAGACACCAATGGCTGCATCTTCATTGTCGATCCAACTACGCCTCCCAACGGGTCGGACGAGCTGAATAACTTTGAGCCCAGGCTCATCACCGACATACTTGCGTCCATCGGCAAGACGCCCGAGCAAGTGAAGGGCGCAATCAGCCTGGGCATTATGCGCCTCATCAATCTCTGATCAAAGCTGGCTCTGATCAAAGCTGACTCTGATCAAAGCTCAAAAGCTTATTGATTCGGTTTAGCCGCGGGCGCTGGCTGAGTAGTCGTGGCTGCCGGCGGCGTCACAGGCTTGGGCTTTCTCTTCTTTGGTGCGGGCTTCTTCACCGGCGCCGGTGGCGGTGGCGGCGGTGTCGGACATACCGGTACAGCCTGTGCCTGCGCCTTCAAGGCAGCTTGCAGATCGTTGACCTGTTTCTCCCGAGCGGCGGCCAACTCCTGCACGTGGTCGTCCAGCGCATGGCGCGCTTTGTTCAGGCTAGTCATTGCCCCTTGCAGTTGGTCAATCTGTTCCGCGGGAGCTGCCACACTGGCGCCATCCACTACGCGCAAAAGCACATCATAGAGCGCATCCACATTGCGCGACACAGGCAGCACACTGCTCATCGATCCTGGAGCTGCATCTGCCTCTTTGAGCAGCGGAGGCAATGTGGATTGCAGGTCGCGCGTGATCGAGGTGATATTGGTAGTCGCCTCTGTGCGTATCGAGCCCCCCTTCCACTTCTCCACTTTCACTGCGCCGGTCGCCTGCTGCAGCGCATCGAGCGCGGGCTGCAGCAATGTGGAGGGCTTCACGGCCGTATTCGGCGTTGCGTTTTGTGCCGGTGCAGGGGATGCACTTTGGCTTGGAGTTCCGCCTGGTTGCTGGGCAAATCCGGGGACAGAAAGCATCGTCAATAGAACAGTTGTGGCTGTAATTCGCATAGGTATGATCTTCCCTGCGGTCTCAAGGACCTGAATCTCGCAAAATCTTACCCTATGAGGCCTTGCTCCGATGAGCAATATGGAATTTAGCCTGGCAGGGGCTACCCCTGTTGGCCGATATAGAACATAGCTGCCACGAGCAGAGCGATGAAAGCGAACCAGCCAATGAACTGCTTCCATCCCGGTTCTGGTTCCATACGCAGTACCGAGATGCCGAGGGGCACGAGTGCAATACAAAGTCCGCTTGTGGCGATCACTGAAGTGAAGGAGCTGCCTTTCAAGACTCCGATCATCAACGCGGACATAAGAGCGAGCGCCACGGCTCGCACTAAACCCAGCGTACCCGACACATAGGCTCCAATGGCTAGCACAGTCCACCCGGCCAGGATGCAAACGGTGAGACCCGAAACAGCATGAAACGCTCCGTAGGAGCCTGCAACCGTGCGTGTTGCCGAATCAAGTCCGTTGATTCTCACCAGTTGAAACGCCAGATGGTCCACTCCCGCGTGAAATGTGCGAGCAAAGAGGCCGAAAATCACCAGGCTGCCACCCCAGGTTGCCCACCGCGGATGAGAGGAACCGATGAGCCTGGCGAGCGTGATCATGGCAGGCCACATCAGGATGTTGCCTGCCAGGAAGCATGAATACGAGCAACCGATCAACGCCGGATGATCTCGGAATGCCCCCAGTTGCTGCGGAAAGAAGAAGTGAAACTGGATGCGCAGCAGTACCCCTGCAAGGAGCAGCAAAGGCGCGAAGACCAGCGATGTTCCGCCCAGCCAGCGACCTGGAAACCAATATGTATCGCCGCTCGCTCTGGTTCCGGTCTTGCTGAGGATGCGCTTCAAGCCTGTTGCTTCGATCATTTGCTGTTAGCCATGTCTTGAACCCGGCCATCCCGCAATTCCTTCACCGGCCCATGTCACACATACAACGAACTACAGCTGCGAATGTTTCATCGTTCTCGTATTCATCCCCGTCCAGTTGCCCTTGGCGAGCCGTCTAGAGGCGGTCGCCCTTGAGGTAATACCGCCAATCCGGCCGCTAAAAAACTGCTGCTTCAATGTCCGGTCCAGAGCTGCGCGGCTCACCTTCAATTCCACTGCCCAGCCTGCCGTCGGCAGGGCCACGAAGGCGAGCAAGATCAGTCGGTCTTCAAGCTAAAAATAAAAGAAAATCGTCGCATAAGCGTATTTACTAAAGAATATCGTGGCCTCAATTGAAACCGGTACTCGTCCACTACGAAACCGGCGCTGAGTGGGTTCCACGCCTGCCGCTGAAAAATGCTTCTACCGATATCTCATGTGATTGAAAATAAAAGGCCTAAGGAAAACACCTCCTGCTCTCCTTGGCCGACCGGAAATCCTTTTCCAGGCCGCACTTTGCTCTTGATTTTTGAAGCAAAAATCCTTAAAATAAGAACTTCGTAGCTTCCCAGCGCGCACAGTAGTCCGATCCTGCCCGGTCGCGCACGCGACCGCCACCCCGCTCGGTTGGACTTTTGAATTAGAAGTCGCAGGAAGCTTAAATCTCGCAATCACCTTTCCAAAGAGGGACAAAATCGATGGCAAAGCGTCGTGGAAATCCAAATTGGGGCAAGCCAGAGCCAATCGGCCCGGTCGTGCCTACTGTCACATCATTTGAGCAGATCGTGAAGGAATTCAAGCTCACCCCGGATCAGTACATTCGTTCTACCCGTCTTCGTGAATGGGCGCGCCGTAACCGGAACTCTAAGTACATTCCAGAAGCGCTGCTCGAAGCCTGGGGTTTTGAAATTGAATCTACGCTTTAAAAATCTGCCGTAAAGCATTCATTGCAAATCAATAATTGAAAAGGCGCTGTTCTCGAAACTTTGAGACAGCGCCTTTTTCTGCGGCTGTAACCCGCTCACCTACATAGTCCGTCTGTTGAAGTGAATCGCTTGAATTTTGCAGCTCGTTTTCGTATCCTGAAGTTAATTCGGACTGTTTTTGTCGTAATTAACCCGGCCTCATCAAACTGTACTCCAATAGGATTTCCGATGGCGCATAACCACGCTTTTCTCCGCTCAATGCGTACGCTGCATCTCTATCTGGGCGTCTTCATATCACCAGCGCTGATTTTCTTCGCGTTTACTGGCGCATTGCAAAGCTTCAGTCTCCACGAGACTACCCCGGGCAGCAGCTATAAGCCGGCCGCCTGGATCGCCTCGTTGGCTCAGCTTCACAAGAAGCAGACCACAGAGGTTCCGGTGCGGCGTCCACGGCCTGATGGCGTTCAAGCCGAACGCCCTAAAATGAAGGCCGCGCCTGCTCCGGAACAGCAGTCCGCCAGCGCGCAACAGGTCACGGCACCCAGGCCTAAACAGCATCTGCCGATGAAGATCTTCTTCCTGCTGGTCTCAGCAGGGCTCTTTCTCTCCACCTTGACTGGCATTTATATGGCCTATCGCTACACGCGCAACCGCCTGGTCATCTCCGGCCTGCTGCTTGCTGGAATCACTCTGCCGCTGCTTCTGCTGCCGTTCTAAACAGCCTTGTGCGTTTCGATGGCAGCAATCAGCTTGTCGATATTCATCGCCCCGTAGTCGAACTTGTGCTTGCTGCCGTCGCTCAATGTAAGGGTACAGCTCTTGCTGAAGAGCTTTTTCGCAACTTCAAGACCGGCAATGTCTTTCTTGTCGATCTCTAGATAGCCTCCACTGCCCCATTTGATGAAGACAGCTTCCGACACCATGCCTTTGAAGCTCGCGTCGAACATGGCGTCGTAGAGCAGGCGCTGGTCGGTGACGGTCAGCTTGCCGTTGTACTTACCCCCGTTCGGCGGCAAGTAAAAAAGCGTCCAGGTATCGATCCTGGTTTCGCCAGGCTGCAGAGTTATGTTCATGGTTGTGTCCTCCCCATGTGGCGGTGATATGCGTGGTCAGGCCGCCTTTATGCTTCTTTTCAATAGTGTTGGGGAGAGTGCAAGTGTGAAACTAAACCTCGGCAAACTCACTGCTTCGACTGAAATCTGTGGCCGGTAATACTGCGGCAGGCTCAGCCAAGATCGCCGAGAGCATGGCGACAGCCCACAAGGGAAGTGAGAGATCAAACTGCTCAGTATCGGCCAGCCCACGGACCAGCACAAAGACAATCATGCCCAGCAAAAGTGAGCGCAGCGGCGACGCAGGCAGCCGTTTCACCTGGCGGTAGAAGCTCCGATAAAGGCCTATCAGCATCACGATGCCCACGAATCCATAGGCATAGAACTGCTGCAACAACTCGTTGTGCGCATGTCCGGCTTCGAATTGATCGGGGCCAAATGGCGGTATGACTTTCCAGACTGAGTGAAAGCCATGCCCGATCCACGGTTTGTCGAGCGCTTCATTCAAGATGTAGCCCCAGATAAAGATTCGCCCGGAAAGCGTTTCCGACTGATTTCCTTCATCGAGATAGACCTGGTAATAGGAGGCCAGCAGGCTCCAGAAAACTGCAATGACAACGAAGAAGCCAATGATGACCCTCCTTTTCGTCTTCGGGCTCATTGACTTGTTCATAATCAGGACAATCGCCTCGCCAATCAGAAAGGCTGCAATCGTCGTCTTCGAAAGACTGCGCAGAAGCGTGATCCCGAGGAAGATTGCCAGGATTTTCCAGCGGATCTGGTTGGTACGCATCAGGTACTGCGCGAAAAAAACCGCAAATGCGCATGCATACCCAATTTGGTTCGGGCCAAGCAGTTCTTCATCGCCGAGTCGAAGATCGGACTGCGCAGGCATGATCCATGCCACTACCGCGATGCAACAGGCGCCGTAAACGAATCCTCTCATCAGTGCGGCAGAAGTTTCCAGCGTCGATCCCGTACGGAGAAGTAGAACGACAGTCGCAAGGTCGGCAACCATCGCGCACCAGAAGACAGCAGCCGCCGGCAGAGATACCGCGATACTCCAGGCCAGGCTGAACCCGGAGAAACAGGCAAAACACAAGATCCAGAAATAACTCGGCAATCTCAGCAGAGAGCCAAGCGTTCTTGGTGCAGCGCCGATCGAATTGAACAGCGCCAAGCCGAGCAGCAGAAAACCGACGGCAAGTTTGAGGATGACGCCTACCTGCGCATCGGCCTGTAAAACGCGCACCGTCAACAACACTGAAAAAAGGCGAAATGAGAGAAAGAATCCAAGCGCCATAGGAAGCACACCGGCAGGCCGCGCTACCGTCCCGCTCATCTCCAACGCACTGGTGTTTGTGCTCATATGCAGGCAGTGTTGTTTGGTGGTTATACCGGATCCCGGACACAACTCCGGGGCCCTCAACACCCCAAAACCATTCGTCGGAACGCTATCAAATCAAATCAGAGTGTTTCGACTCTCTCATCGCCATGGTAGCGACAGCGTCGAAGCCGTTTGTCATCGAATTGTCGAATCTTGAAGAGTAAGCAGCCTTATTGACCAATCAGCAGGAAAGTTTGTTCAAGAGAATTGAAATGGGCAAGATCGAAACGGGCAACATGCCCGGTAGGGAACCATTCCGTTGTCCTTTCTCCCTCAGTGGTGGACAATGGAGAGGCAGTGTCACAATTGCATCCATCTATGCCTAATCGAACACTTGTACCCCACTTCGCCGATGTTCCCACCGCCATTGCTGAAATTCGCGCCGGCCGCATGGTTGTGGTCGTCGATGACGAAGATCGCGAAAACGAAGGTGACCTCACACTCGCCGCTGAATTCGTCACCCCCGAGGCCATCAACTTCATGGCCAAGTTCGGCCGTGGCCTCATTTGCCTCACCCTTACCGAAGAGCGCGCTGACCACCTCAATCTGCCGCCCATGACGCAGCAGAATTCTTCGCGCTTCGGCACAGCTTTTACCGAGACCATCGAGGCTCGCGAAGGCGTTACTACCGGCATCTCCGCTGCCGACCGCTCTCACACTATCCGCACCGCCATAGCGCCCAATGCCACAGCCTCAGATCTCGCCCGTCCGGGGCACATTTTTCCATTGCGCGCTCGCAAAGGCGGAGTTCTGGTCCGCGCCGGTCAGACCGAAGCGTCCGTCGATCTGGCTCGCCTCGCCGGCCTCAATCCGTCGGGAGTGATCTGCGAAATCATGAATGACGATGGCACGATGGCCCGCGTCCCCGATCTTGTTCAGTTCTGCGCCGAGCACAACATGAAGATGCTCACCGTCGCCGAACTCATCCGTTATCGCCTGCAGCACGAGCGCTACATCACCCGCGCCGCCGAAACCACTATCTCGACCCGCCACGGCGATTTCCGCATGATTGCCTATGAGAGCGAAGTCAACGGCGGCGAAAGCCATATCGCCCTGGTCAAAGGCGACCTTTGCGGACCAGCTTCCAAATACGATGCAGCGAAGCCTGTTTTGGTCCGCGTCCACACCAAGTGCGCCGCTGGAGACCTCTTCGCCGCCAGTTGCCAGTGTCGCGAAATCCTCGATGAATCCCTGCGCATGATCGCTGAAGCCGGTTGCGGAGCCCTGCTCTACCTGCACAACACCAGCCGTGGTTTCGAGCTTCTGCCCAACCAGCAAGACCCCACCAGCCCAGCGCGCCTCATCACTCATGCCGATCAGCGGGCCCGCGCCGACGCCGAGTCGCATGAAGACCACCACCGCCGCACCCTGCGCGCCGTAGGCCTCGGTGGCCAGATCCTCTTCGACCTTGGCATACGCCGCATCCGCCTGCTTTCGAACACTCCGCTCCACATCCCAGCGTTAGAAGGCTTCGGCCTTGAGATCGTGGAGCAGGTGCCGATCCCGGTGGCCAGCCTCGCGCCGGCTTGTACCTGACAGGACGCAAAAACAGAGAAGCAGAGCTGTCATTCTGTCGACTCAGGATCTTCCGGTGACCAATGGTAGTTCTTTGCCGCAATCGTCTGGAGCTCGGCAAGTCCGGCTGCTGCGACTACGTGCGCGTAAAACGATCACAATATCTTTCAGCACGAGCAATCTTTGACGAGATTGTGACCGTTTATTCGCGAGAGGATGTCTTATTTTCCTCTGAATCGTTCCGTCCCGCGGTAGCTGGTGGTGCTAGCCGGTGGCCGAGTTTGATCAAGGGCTTCTCTAGCAGCCTGTAGCTTGCATAAGCACAAATAAAGGTTGCAATCGCCCGGACCCACCACGGAAGCGCAGACAACGCCAAAAGGTTTGTCTTCGTTCCGAAGTGATTTACAAAAAAGAGCTGTTGCCAGAGGTAGAGGCTATACGAGATTTGACCAATGAAACGCATAAAGCGCAACTCGAGAAATCGAGACAACAGGTTTGCCGGATGAAGCACTGTCGACAAAAGCAGCATCGAAAGCAGTGTCGGTTCAATAATCGATGTCAGCAAGATACCGGAAATACTATTCAACCAAATCGTAGCCGTGATATATCCCACAGCGGCCACAAGAATGATCAGCCACCATCGAGTCCATTGAGTTAGGCGCCGGCGTAAATCAGGGCTTTGCAGCATGATTGCGAACATGGCAGGAATAAGCAGGAAAGTAATCCGAGTGTCGGTACGGACATGTTCGAGCGTATGGTCCATTTTGAGGAGGACAAAAAAATGCCACGCTGTCATGGCCAGTACGAGGCCACCGAATACCTTAAGCCTTGATCGTGTGATTAGAACCAGTAGTCCGGGAATAACCAGATAAAAATGCTCTTCCATTGATAAGGACCAGAAATGTGCGGAATACCAGCCGGCCGATGTTACTGGCAAGTAGTTCCTAAAGAACATTGCGGCTCCCGCCCAATCAATCCAAGGTGACGGAACGAGCTTTAGAACGCCAGCTATCGCCAATACGGTCAGATAGAGGAAAGCGGGCGGAATAATTCGAAAAAAGCGCCGAATATAAAATTTAGTAAGACTGATTGATCGCGTTACGCGCTCCTCATCTAACAACCTGGAACAGATAAGGATCCCGCTGATAGCGAAGAACAGATCCACGCCGCGATCTCCACAGCGCCAAAACCACAGCGTAGTGACCGGGCCCATGCGGTGTAGTGAGTCATGGTAAAGAATTACAGAAATAATAGCGATGGCGCGCCACCCATCCAGTGAAGGCAAATATCCGTGGCGTACCTTTGCAGTTCGCGCGGTCAGAACACTTTCGTTTATTGCTCCTATGCTGGACAATCCATGCCCTTTCTTTTGCACCTTATAATGAGTTTCTTGCCGCGGGCGGCTAGTTGATCAGGTAAGTCTGTCAATTTTCGTCTAACAATTTTCGGTAAGCACGACTCTGGTCTGAGAGTGGTCCCGCAAAACGCTCTCGAAAGAGCGAAGACCATTTGTCAGACGATCGCTTGCGAAACCCAAAGAGTCTGCTCCAAGAGGAGCATGCGGCACCACGTCACCATAGTCGTAGGGGCTAAAACCTATTGATAGCTGAAATGCACTGTTGGCAATCCACTGGCGGGTCTCGGGAGTCAAGGCCACACGCGGATTATGTAACATTTTTACTACACCAAGACGCCGGAGACAATGTGAAGTTCCAGCCGCCTTGCCTTGATACGAGGTAGTTTAGGATATAAAACTTTCCCGTGAGAAAATCGATTTCGAGAATATTTGCCGATCAGGGCGAAAATCGCGTAGTCCAGTACTGCAAGAGCCTAAACAAAAGAGCAGCTACTCTTGCGGGTAGCTGCCCTTCGTGTCCTGATTTTTTGAAGGTCTGGTTCGGTTTCCAGACTACAATCTTCTCATCTCGTAGTTTGTCCGGTTCCCGCGAACTTGCGCCCACGTTTCCCTGACTCTTCCGCGATTGCCCAATCGTAAGAGCTTCCTCGTTGCCACCTCCACTTCCGGTTGCCCGGTCGCTTCGCGAGTCTCGTTGCCGATTCTCTTGAGTGGCCCTTTGTCTACTCTCTTCTGCTGGAAGATCTCTCTTCCGATGAACTGATAGTACCCCCGTTTCACTTTCTAAAAACGCCTCGCCAAACTTATTTTTATGTGGAAAATTAACACTTATTGTGGAAATGTTATGAGCCAATTTGCGAGTAAAAAGTAAGCCAATCTACGGCTCGTTATATACACCAATCTCTGCAACATGCGGAGAATCATGCCGGGCTTCAATCATCAGGCGAACCCGCGCAGCCGATACCCGCGGAATTCTATGCATGGCTACTGAAATCGGAACACCGCCTTCTGCGAGAGTGGTCCAGCCACTGCCATTCCAGCGTTCGAATCGATAGCTCTTTATTCTGCTTTCCTTGTAATCATCTTCTCGGCCGACCGGTTCCACCAGCACAACCGTGTTAAAGCTTTGCGGCTTGAGCAGATTCACTTCCAGCCATCCTGAGGTCTCGCCTTCGTCGAGACTCCAGCTAGAGTGAAAGTCGCCGTCGTTGGCCTGATCCGGTCCAACTGTATCGGGATACGAACTGGCGTGGATTGGCTTGCCGGTAGCGAGATTGGCTGTGGTGATCACGATGTGCTCGCTGATCTTCTCCGCTGGACCGGGATGCTTCCATGCGCGCCCAATCTCTTCAAGCCGCGCGACAACATTGGGCGCAAGCCGCCCTTCGCGCGTGGGCGGCGCATTCAAGATGAGGCTGCAATGGCGGCGATTCAAGGGGACTAGCCATTCGTCGACAACGGTGGCGGTCGCTTTCAAACGGCCGTCGATATCTTTCTGTTTCCAGAACCACTGGTCGGTGATGGTGACGCAGGAGAAGGCGGGAAGATCGCTTTGCTGCGGCACCTTTTGCCCGGCATTCTGTTCGAAAGCCTTCAGGTCCGAGTAGTACAAACCGCCAGAAGGGAACTGGCTCGCATTCAGATCGGAGACCAGGCAATCGGGCTGCATGGACTTGATGTGTTCGTAGATTTCAGAGAAGGGCATCTCCTCATAGGTAATGCGGCTCCACGGAGCATTCCATCCATCAATGATCAGCGCATCGATGGCGCCGTATTTGGTGAATAGTTCTGTCAATTGATCTTTGACCAGCTGTATCTTTTCGCGCGTGATGTTGAAGTGCCGAATATCATCGCGCTTGCTGAGAATGGAGTAATAGAGAGCCACTCGCAATCCAGCCTTGCGGAACGAGTCGACATAGGCGCGGACCACATCGATCTTGTGCGATGTCTGGGCAACGCTGGCGGCGCGCGTGGCTGTCGGCCAGAGGCAGAAGCCGTCATGATGCCTTGTGGTCAGGCAGCCCCAGGTCATGTTGGCGGATTTGGCCGCCGCAGCCCACTGGTCGGTATCAAGAGCGGTGGGATGGAAGAGGTCCGCCGGTGAAGAGGGATCGCCCCATTCGCGATCCTGAAAAGTGGCCATATTGAAATGCACAAACATGCCAAAGCGCAGATCTAGAAAGCGCTGCTGCAACTCAAGCAGCGGCGTTCCGCGTCTCGCCTTTTTGTGCTCTGGTTGATGTTCAGCCGCCTGTTTGTGTTCCGCGGAAAGGGCCGGCGCCATTGCCAGGGTTGCGGCCGCACTAGCCAACTGAAGAAAATCCCGTCTTGTTTTCATCTCGATCCTTAAGTGCAAATCTTGGCCGATTGGGAGCTCTGTATTGCGGAGGGAATCTAAAGTCTCTTGAGAAAAGCCAGCGCCTGATCCAACTGCGGAAACAACTGCTCATCCGCCTTGAATGCAGCCGAATGCACGCAGCGCCGTGTTCCGCGCACACGCACCGGATGTTTCAGGTGCAGCATCTCGTGATACAGCAAGTACTCGATCGCATAGCGCGGGCTCGAAGGCCGGTCGAAGACCTTGCTCACTACGATGGTGTTATGCGCGGCATCGTAGTGGCCCAGCAGGCGTTTGGCGTGGTGTTCGCTCCATGTCAGTTGCGGGCGTCCCAGCAAGCCATTGAAAAAGCGCTCGTTGAGCGTGTCGAAAACCTCATCGAGATTGTAGTAGCGGCCTTCGGGCCCGGTGTATCGCTTGGCTCCGCGCGAGCTGCGAATCTGCTCTGTTTGCCGCGCTACCGCTTCGCTGTACTGGAAGCGCTTGTAGCGGTGGTTGTGGGCGCGATCGATGGGCTTCTTGTAAATCTTTGCAATAAGGATATGCGCAATGGCGCGCAGCACCGATTCGGGAGCACCTTCGAGCAGGTCGGAAAGGCTGACATGCAGTTCGCCTTCGCGCAGACGGATGGTGGTATTCAGCGAAACGAAGCGCCGAAAGCGAATGTGAAAGGGAGGCATGGGCGCGCGGGGCCGCAGTGCCCGGTACTCCTGCTCAAAGATGGAAACAATATCCGCCGCCACACCGGAGACCAGTATTCGATCCGCGCTCACACTTTCAACTATAACAACCGCGCCTTAGCTAAGGGTTCTATTGGCGAGATCGATCGTCACCACATCATCCGGCGTCTTGGTCGTTCCGCCGTCCGATTCGGGATGAAACTCGATGGACATTGTCGTCGCCGTTACGACAACGCGCAGGTAGCCGTAGTCGGTGTCGTCGTAACTCTCGAGCGTCAGCGTGTCGTCAATCTTGTAAGGCGTACGAATTGTCGAGCGCATCTTGCTCAGCGGCGAGTGCCCTCCACAGCCGGCGACGAGATACGGGGTAGCAAATCCGTTCACGGTTCGCGTGTAGCGCTGGTAGTTGTGCGAGTGGCCGGAAAATACCGCGTGCGGCCACGCTCCAGCGCTTGTGCAGGCAGCGTCAATATCGGCCAGCATCAGCGGGCTGCCGCCATGCTGCGAGCCTCCTGTAAACGGCGGATGATGCACTGCGATGATCACAGCTCCGGCGTAATTTTCATTCTTGATGCGCGCCAGCGCGGCGGTCAGAAACGCGGTCTGCCGCTGATCGAGTGCGGGATAGGTTCCGCTCTGGCCAGAGATAACGCCAGGATCTTCAAGCACGTTACTGTAGAGCCCGAGTATGCGGACAAAGGGCGCGTCGAAGGTGTAGTAGACGCCGGGCTGAATCATTGTCGTACGCACCAGTTCGCCCGCATCGGGAGAAGCTGCGGCAGCCGGCGCGCAGAAGTTTCTCAGGTACGCGCCCAGTGTCGGCTCAGGGTCGGTTGGATACACGATCCCGTCGTGATTGCCGGGAATGCCCAGGATCGGCGCGGGGTAATTGCGATAGGGCTCAAAGAACTGGTCGTAGTAGTACTCGCTTTCGCCAAAGTAGTAAACGAGATCGCCGAGATGAAAGAGAAACGAAGGGACATCCGCAGGGTTGGCCTCGGTGAAATCGGAGACCATCTTGTCCGCCACCAGGGACTGCGTGCCCGGCCCTTTCACACTGCCTGTATCGCCAACGCTGTGGAAGACGATCTTTCCGGCCTGCGTGATGGCTTGCGTCACCACCGCGCCCTGGCTGCCATAGACCTGTGCCAACGTTAGCACCGGCTCAACCGCGCCGCTTGCGGGTTGTGGCACAGGCTGCACGCCGGGCGTGTCTTTGTAGCTCTGATCGGTAACCGGGTCTTTAAAATTGGTGGGGTCTGCTGAAGCTGTCGGCTGTGCAAAGACGGGGTCTCCAAAGACCCACGCCGTTGCGTTGCTCCTGATGGTTCCGCCTGCTGCGCCACTCGCCTCGCTCATCACGATCCTCCGTGGCCGCAGTATAGTCGCGACGAAGCCATCAGGGCATGAATGCCGATTGAAAGTCTCTGCTGCCGACGTGTGTACTGGGAGAGTTGCATTCAGGCGGAATGCAGTTTTAGCTTAGGATTCAGGCTCGGACGCAAGCTGCTGTTTCCATTCGAGGATGCGCGCGCGTCCTGCAGCTGCCTCAGCTTCAGGAACCTTGCCCGCCTTCTGCAACGCAATTGAAAGGCTGGTATGGGCCAGCGGATCGTTCGGAGTGAGAACGGTCAGTGCCAGCGCCGCTGTAACCGCCGCCTCAAAGCGCTCGGCGTCACACAGCGCGCGAATTAGTCCATGATGCGCCTCGGCATGGGTTGGGTCGGCTTCAATGGCCTGGCGGAAGGATTCCGCCGCGCTTGCCGCATCACCTTGCGCCAACAGGTCGATACCGGCTTGCGCGAGTGTATCGGCGCGGGACGTCTCATCTTGAGGAGCAGCGGACATGGCTCCATCGTAACAAGCGAGCCGTGTTGAAACTTCTTCAAGCAGGGGCGCGCTTTAATCCGTAACCTTGCGCCATGCGCCTTTGGAGGCATCGCCATCCGGCATAGTGAGATTGACTCGCGTGCGCGGCATCACGACCAGGTCCACGCGCCGATTTTCGGCTCGGCCTGCGGCGGTGTCATTGAGCGCCACAGGATGAAACTCGGCGTATCCAGCGGCTGAAATGCGATCGGGGGGAATGGCCTTCGTTCCCAGGAAAATCCTGGCGATGCGGGTGGCGCGCGCGGAAGAGAGCTCCCAGTTGGAGTCGAATTCCTGATTGTGAATCGGCACGTTATCGGTGTGCCCTTCGATGCGCAGATCGTAGGCGGTCCTGCCCAGAGCGTCGGCGACCTCACGCAGGACGGGCAGCGTGTCCGGTTGTGGCAACGCAGATCCGGAGGTGAAAAAACCTGCCTCGCGCAGGCTGATCACCAGCCCATCTTTGCCCATCTGGATGGAGACGGTATGCTGCGCAATTTCATTGGAAAGCATCTTCTCTAACCGCTTCTGGACGTGGGCCAGGTCTTCTTTTACCTGCGCAGGAGACAACACATCCTCGCCCATGACGATATTCATGGGCGTGACAGCCTCGTCTTTGCTGATGGCCGAAACATTCTTGAGGTCCGCGTGGCGGCGGGAGGCATCGGGAAAGATACCCAGCGCATGGAAGGCGGAGTCGATCGCCTGCGATACCTCTTGCTGCTTTTTCTGGTCAGCTTTGGACGATGCGTACAGCACGACGAAAAATGCGAAAAGCAGAGTGATGAAGTCGGCATAGGAGACCAGCCATCGCTCATGGCTGCCGTGTCTCCTTCTGTCGAAACGCCGGGTCATGCCGCTTGCTCGCGTGCTTCCGATTGCCCTTCTTCGAGGAATCCGCTTAGCTTCACTTCGAGCATGCGCGGATTAATTCCTTCGAGGATCGAGATGACCCCTTCCAGCATCATGTGACGCCGCTGCTGCTCGTCATGCAGGCGGATGCGCAGTTTGCCCGCTGCAGGCAGAAAGAAGAGATTGGCCGCGCCCACGCCATAGATGGTCGCGACAAAGGCGACGGCGATTCCCTTGCCGACTTCTTCAATCTTGTCCAGGTGCTGCATGACCTGGATCAGTCCCAGCACCGCGCCCAGAATGCCGATGGTCGGAGAAAATCCCCCTGCCGATTCAAAGACCGCCGGCAACCGTTCCTCGCTATCGCCGCGTGAATCCATGCTGAGGGACATGATCTTGCGCAGCTCCGATGGCTCGGTTCCGTCCACGGCCAGGGTCAGGGCCTGGCGCAGGAAGGGCTCGGTAATGGTCTTGAGATCAGCGTCCAGAGAAACTACACCGGAGCGCCGCGCCTTGTTGGCAAAGGTCACCAGCGTTGCAATCATCGTCTGGTTCTGGTCCTGCGGCGTCACAAACACATGAGCCAGGCGCTTGAATGCGTCCATGACCGTGCGCAAGGGAAATTGCAACAATACTGCCCCCAGGGTGCCGCCAAAGACGATCATCGCCGCAGTCGGCTGTACCACCTGACCCAGGTTGCCGCCTTCCAAGAGGAGGCCGGCGACAATCCCTACGATGGCTAGAAGAACGCCGAAAAAACTTGCTTTATCCATTGCAGTTGATCCTCGAAGTCGTCGTGGTAGCGGGATGCCGTTCAGCGCTGCGGTTCAGGCGGCTTGGTATGCGCCGGGATGGAACCGATCACTGCCGAGTTGCCGCCGCCGGGATAGGCATCAGGATTATGACTGGTTAACGCAACCAGACGGTGCAGATCGCCCGGTCCTTTGGTATGGACTGCCACCGCAGCCAGCAGCAAAGCCCGGTAGGCTAGCACCTTTTCCAGAATCTCGGCGCAGCTCTCCCGCACGATGAGTTTTTCCCCATGAATCAGTGTCAGCATAGTGTCAGGCGAGGCTTCCGCGATCTTGATTAGATCGCTGTTGATCAGCATTGAGTTCCCATTGAGGCGGGTTACTTCGATCATGGCCAGACGGCCCCCTGTCCCAGCCCTATCGGCAATAGTTCGCCGGCTCAATAGGGCAATCCGGGTGGAGGTTCTTTCTACGCCACCTGTGGTCCTACGCCTCCCGCGGATTGCCCAAAGTGGGAGAGTTCTTTATCGATGGCGCCGATGCGCAGGCCGGTTAAAGTCATTTCCTTCCGTGCCGATAGAAGGTCCAGATGCGGCGGTTGTTTTCCTCGCAGGATCCGTCCTTTGAGAACGGGCTCTGGTTGGCGGCAGCAGCAAATCCACGCATCGACCAGGAGCAACCCCATGTCATTGGGCGTACTCAACAACCTCTCCGCTCTGTATGCGGAGAACAGCCTCAACAACACCAACAACAGCCTGCAGACGGTCTTGCAACAGCTTTCCTCAGGCTCCAAGATCAACTCCGGCTCCGATGACGCCGCAGGTCTGTCCCTCGTAAACGGCTTGCAGGCCAATTCGACAGCACTGACTCAATCTGCGACAAACGCTACGGAAGGCGTAGGTCTTCTGCAAGTTGCCGATGGTGCTCTCTCGCAAGTGACGAACCTGCTCAATCGTGCTGTTACGCTGGCCACCGAGACAGCGAACGGCACCCTCAACACCTCCCAGGAGGCAGCGGCCAACCAGGAGTATCAATCGATTCTGTCGGAGATCAACTCCATCGGACAGACCACCACCTACAACTCGCAGCAGGTTTTCACCGGCTCTACCGCCGGCACCAACATCTTCACCGGCGATTCATCTCTCTCCGGTTCCTCCATCGACAACCTGTACTTCGCGCCCTTGTCATCGGCCACGGTAGGCGACTCCGGCGGCACGGTGGTGCAGAGCAATTCCGGCCAATTCATCGACCTCTCCCTGGCGGCCACCAGCGTTCTCACCACGGCCGCTACGTCTGCGGATGCGATCTCCGGCAACCTGGTCTTCACCATCACCAATGCCGCCACCTCGGACGTCAGCACCATTACCACCACGGCGACCACGGTCGGCGGTCTCATCGCGGAGATCAATAAGAACGGGATTCCCGGCGTGACCGCCAGCCTGACTACGGCCGGTGCTGTCGGAGACGCGGCGGGTGCAACCACTGCATTGGCCGACACCGGTATCCTGATCACCAACACCAACGCCAGCGTGGCGATCACCAACGGCACCCTGCTCGACACCACCAGCGGACAGGTGGCCCAAGCGGCGTTCACCTCCACCAAGGCGACCGAAACCATCAGCTACCAGATTGGCGCCAACGAACAGACCACCAACCTGGCTGCAACCGATCTGACCAGCCAGGGTAATGCCCAGGCGGCGTTGACCCAGATCAGCGCGGCTATCAGCAATGTGGCGGCACAGCGCGGCTATCTCGGAGCGCAAGTGAATACCCTGAACGCCGTCTCCCAGGTCACCACCACCCAGCAGCAGAACATCACCGGCGCGCAGAATGCAGTTCAGGCTACGGACTACGCGGCGGCAACCACCCAGCTGTCCAAGTTCGAGATTCTGTCACAGACAGGTATCTCGGCACTGGCCCAGGCCAACAGCCTGCAGCAGGAAGTCACTAAGTTGCTGCAGTAACTGCACGGTCATACCAATGAGGGCGGGGAAGGCGCGGTTTGCTGCCTTCTCCGTTTCTCCGGATTCGTCCGCATACTCTTGCAGAATTCATGAGATACCGCTAACCGGACCTAAGCGAGATTGGCCCTTGGTCTGCGTTCTTCTTTCGCGAGGTTCGAATGGGCATCGTCGGCATCAGTTTTGGATCGCCAACCGCGGGCACTGGTTTCAACGTGAGCTCCACGGTGAGCCAGATCGTCGCTAATCTGCAGAATGTCGAAGCTCCGTGGAAGTCGCAGTTGAGCAGTTTGCAGACGCAGGATACCGCCATCTCCGGCCTTGGCAGCCTGCTCTCCGCGCTCTCCAACGATGTCCAGTCCTTCACTGATTTTCAGGGTGTCCTGGCGCAAAAGGAGGGCTCGAGTTCGAATCCGGATGTGCTGGCCCTCACCTCCGCGTCGTCATCAGCCGTGGCTGGAACCCATACTATCGTCGTCAACTCACTGGCTTCGACATCCTCTGGTTATCTGGATGCGATCACGAATGCTTCCGATACGCTGTCCGGTTCCATCTCCATTCAGGTAGGCTCCGGGACAGCGCATTCGATTTCAGTCGGCCCGACAAGCAATACGCTCGCTGGGCTGGCGGCAGCGATCAACGGCGCTGGCATTGGTGTCAACGCCAGCTTGATCACCGATGCCAATGGTTCCCGCCTGTCGCTAGTCTCGAATACCTCGGGCGGCGGAGGCAATCTGACGATTGGCTCTTCGATCACAGACACGACGACCAGCACAGCGCTGGCCTACAACCTGGCGACAACCGGGGTCAATGCCAGCCTGGATGTGGATGGCGTGAACAATATCTCCACGGCCTCGAATACAGTCAGCACCGTAATCCCTGGCGTCACCTTCCAATTGCTGGCTCCTTCTCCGGTAACCAATGGCACTGCACAGACAGTTCAGGTTCAGATCGTCAACAACACATCAGCTGTGACCAGTTCTGTCGGCCAGCTAGTGACCGACTACAATGCTGTGGTCAACGCGATCAATACGCAGGAGAGCAATTCGACTTCAGGAACGCCGCAACCGCTCTTTGGCACGCCAACGCTCACCCTGCTGCAAGAGCAGTTGCTGGGAGTCATCAATACGCCCGCGCCTTCCGGTTACCTGGATGAACTGCCTACGGCCAAGGTCTTGGATACTTTAACCGGCTCCCTTTCTATCGCTGTCGGCTCCGGAGCCGCTACGGTCATCGACTTGAGCAGTCTGCCTGCCGCCAACCAGAACCTGGCGGGGCTGGTTTCGGCCATCAATTCGACCGCCGGTATTGGTGTAACCGCAAGCGTGATTACGGATTCGACAGGATCGCGCCTGTCGCTGGTTTCGCAGACCGCCGGTCCAACGGGCAAGCTGACTGTCACCTCCACGATTGCCGATGGCGCCACGGCTTTGGCCTACAATCCGCAGAGCGATGTGAATGCTCTCTCCCAGCTCGGCATCGGTGTGAACAACGATGGCACGCTGACGCTCGATGCCGGTGCTCTCAACAATGAGCTGAACAGCGACTATTCAGGTGTGGTGAGCTTCTTTCAAAACAGCCACAGCTGGGGTACCGGGTTCTCTGCGACGCTCAATAACCTGGGCACTTCCAGTGTCACAGGCACGCTGGCGCTGGCGCTCAAATCGAATAGCGCGATCGAGTCCTCGCTCAACCAGAATATTTCCAATCAGGAGCTTCGCATCTCTGCACAACAGGTGAGCCTTACGCTGGAGTTGACGCAGGCCAATGAGATTCTCCAGTCCATCCCCTCCAACCTCAATGAAGTTAGCGAGCTCTACTCGGCCATTACCGGCTACCAGGCACCGCATTTCTAGAACCATCGGAAGATAGACGCAACACACCCGGGAGTCGATTGAATCATGGCAACGTATCAGGAACACGCGCTCGATGGAGCTTCGCCAGTCGACCTTGTCGTCGCCCTTTACGATGGCGTCATTCGTTTTCTCTATGCTGCGATTTCTGCAATTGAGCGGAACGATGTGCAAGGCCGCCGCGTCGCCGTCAAGCGCGCTCTCGCTATTCTCATTCATCTACAGGCGCGGCTGCGGATGGATATCGGTGGCCGTCCTGCCCAGGTGTTGAGCGAATACTATGCTTCGATGTTTGCCCTGATTTTGCAGGCCTCGCTGGCTGCATCCACCTCGCGCTTTGAAGAGGTTATCGGCTGTATCCGCAACGTGCGCGATGCGTGGCGGCAGGTAGCCACCGATCCTACCCTGAGCACAACGTCTTCCGTACACGAAAAACCCGCTCCGATGAGTTCGAGGCTCCCACCCCCACCAACGGAGGCCGAACCGGCTTCGCGTTGGACGGCATAAAGTCATGCTGGTTGCGGCTACCGGCACCGGATCGCAATGCGTTTTCCTATCCGGCTACCGATAGCTCTTCTTCCAAAAGCTGCTTTTCATAGAGTCCGGCATAGTGGCCGCCCCGCGCCAATAGCTCCTCATGCGTTCCAAGTTCGATGATTCGTCCGCCGGCCAGAACTGCGATCTGATCCGCATCGCGCACGGTTGAAATGCGATGCGAGATCAAAATCGTCGTGCAGTCCTTGGCGTATCCACGCAATCCCTGCAGGATTCGCTCCTCTGTGTAGGTATCGACGCTGGCCAGTGCATCGTCGAGAATCAGAATGCGGGGATGCCGTAACAAGGCGCGGGCAATCGACGTCCGCTGTTTCTGTCCGCCGGAAAGCGTTACACCGCGTTCGCCGACGGTGGTTTCGAAGCCTTGTGGAAATTCATCGAACTCACGCCGGATATACGCGGCTTCCGCGGCTTCCATCACTTCAGTGTCAGTGGCTTCCGGCGCACCAAAACAGAGATTCTCGCGGATGGTCTCACTGAACAGAAAAGTCTCCTGCGGCACTACGCCGATGTTCGAGCGCAGTACTTTCAAGGGATACTGCCGGACTGGCCGGCCGTCTATCCACAATGTGTCTTCGTTCACATCTAGCAGCCTGGGAATCAATCCGATCAGCGTGGACTTTCCGGAACCCGTCGGTCCAACGATAGCTAAAGTCGAGCCCGCCGGAACGCGCAGGCGAATATCATTGAGGACGTTCTTGTCGCCGTAGGCAAAATTGAGACCGCGAAATTCAATCTCGCCGCGCAAAACCAGATCGGCGGGTATCGAAGCATCGGCGCGGCTGTCGTCGATATCCGGCTCCGAGCGAAGGATCTCATCAATACGCTTAATCGACGCGGTTCCGCGCTGAAAGAGATTGATCACCCAGCCCACCGCGATGATAGGAAAGGTCAGCAGAATCATATACGTGTTGAAGGCCGCGAAGTCGCCAACATCGATCTTGTGTCGAAGGACCAGGTGGCCACCGGCGAAGAGTGTGATCACCATCGATACGCCCAATACAAATTCGAGCGTAGGCCAGAGCATGCCCATCAACTGAACGAGGCGCAGTGCGCGTCCGATGTACTCCTGATTGGCCTTTTCAAAGGACTTGATCTGCGATTCTTCGCGAGCAAAGGCGCGAATCAGCCGCGCGCCGGAGAAGTTCTCCTGTGCGTGCGATGTGATCTCGGAGAAGCTGGCCTGAATGCGTTCAAAGCGCTCGTGAATGCGCGCGCCGAAGTATTGCACCAGGATGCTCGCGATGGGCATAGGGGCCAGCGCAACCAAGGTTAACCATGGGCTGATGTGCAGCAGGAAATACAATGCGCCCACAGAAAAAAGGACGGTGTTGGCGCTGTACATGATGGCTGGTCCAAGCAACTGGCGGACGGCGTTTAGGTCGTTGGTAAGGCGCGCCATGATGTCGCCGGTGCGATAGCGCTGGTAGTAGCCGGAGTCCTGTTTTTCAAGCTGGCGAAAGAGATCGTTGCGCAGGTCGTATTCGATCTCGCGCGAGATGCCGATGAGGATCCATCGCGAGGAATAAAGAAAGACTCCCTTGATCAGCGCGATGCCAATGAGCAGGCCCGCATAAAAGACAATTTTTTGCCGGGTCGCATGGCCGTTCAGATCATTGACGGCCTGCCCTATCACCTTGGGAAAGAGCACCCAGATGCCGTTGGTCGCCGTGAGCGCCAGTGTCCCCCACAGGTAACCCCAGCGGTAGCGCGCCATGTAGCGGAAGAGCGGCTTGAGATCGCGAATCATAGAGTCATTGTATCGGGAGCTACCGGCGGTGCGTCGGGTTGTGCTCGAGACCTGGGAACAGGGCTGAAGCTTTTCACGCTATGTAGGCGTTCGCAATAAAAGATATCCGCCGGTCAGCCCAAAGAGAATATCCGGTGACCATGCAGCAATCGCCGCGGGGAGAAAATTTGCCCTGCCGATGGCATCGAAAAGTCCCATCACCACCCAGTAGCCCAGCGCGATTCCAATCGCAGTGGCAATACCGGTGAGCGATCCGCGTCTCCCCATTGAGAGCGCGAAGGGAATGGCCAGCGCCGCCATCACAATCGTCACCAGCGGATAGGCGAGCTTGTCGTAGAGCTGCACTTGCAGATGCACGGTGTCGAAGCCGCTCTGCCGCAGATCTGCGATGTAGCGCTTCAATTCGCCGAAGTTCATCTCCTGCGACTGCTGTTTTTCCTTTTCGAAATAGACCGGCTCCTCGTGAACATCGGTGAAGCTTGCGTTTTTAAATTCGCGGAAGTTCGTCACATTGGCGCCTTGCATGGTCTGTTCCCAGCCATTTTCAAATCGCCATGCGCGGGTCTTCTCATCCCACGTCACATGCGTGGCAAAGATCCGCCGGGTTAGCGCGAAGCTCTTGGGATCAAATTCAAAGAGACTCAGGTTAGCGAAGGCATTCTCGTCGCGATCAAAGAACTGGTAGTAGAAGATACGCTCAGGTTCGCCCGGATATTGCTGGCCGAAGATCCATTTCTGATCAGGATTCAAGGTGGTCTGGGCGGGACGCCCCTTGATGATGTTACGCAGCGCCTCCTGTTTGCGGTTGGCCTGCGGCAGATAGTACTGGTCGAAGGCGAAGAGCCCACCTGCCAGTACGACGGCAATCACCAGCACCGGAACCACCAGGCGGTAGATGCTGATGCCCGTGGCTTTCATGGCAATCAACTCACTGCTGCGCTGCAGGATACTGAAGGTCACCAGCACCGCGATCAGCACGCTCAGCGGAGTGATCTGGTATAGCATCGATGGCGCCAGGTTGATGAGATAGGCGCCCACCATCGACAGCGGCGTGTGATTGCGCAGAATATCGCCGATGAGCTCGAAAAACGTAAACACCAGCATCAACAGGACAAAGCCTGAAAGCACCACAAGAAACATCTTCAGGAATTCGCGCAGGACATACTCATCCAGAATGAGCGGGAAACCGCGCGGTTTGAAGCGATGCAGCGTTCGCGCCAGCTCTGGCCGGTAACGCCGGCGATAGCGCGCCTTCAAAGCGGCTTGCCAACTGGCGTCCGAGGGCATCTCTTCTGCGTCTTCCGCCGCTTCCGGATTGGGCTTGCGCATGATCCAGGCGGCGATCGCTCGGATGGCTTGAACGGGGCGCGACGCTGTGAGTGACCGCAGCAGCTTGCCTCCAGTCGCCATCTGGCTGAGCATGAAAAGCCCCGCGGCGGCAAAGACGAAGTTGGCCAGCCAGACGCCGACCGCCGCCGGCAGGCGGCCTTGTTTGGCCCACGCAATGCCAAAGTTCGAGAGCAGGTAATAGGCCAGCACCAGCAGGATCGTGAAGATAAATCCACTGCTTTTGCCGCCACGCCGTGAAGCCGTGCCCAGCGGTACGCCGATCAGCATCAGCACCAGGCAGGCCACCGGAAATGCCAGCCGTCGATGCATTTCGATCTGGTAACGCTTGGCGTCTGGGCCTTGCGCAAGACGCAGCAGCTCGCGATTGCCCAACGCAAACAAGGGCGTATCCAGGCGTCCCAGAGAAATTTCGCTTTGCGGGCTGAAAGTCAGCGGACGATCGGTCTGCGCAAAGGTGGAGATGTTGTACTGGCCCGGCTGGCTGCTTGCCGTTTCATGCACGGTTACATTACGCAGCCGCATCAGCAGGCTCGCATTGTTTTCCGGGCCGCTTTGCCCTCTCTTATGCCCATGCGGAGTATCTTCCGCCACGGTTGCCGTCTCAGCAGTTGTAATGCGCGGGGAACTGGGGTCTGTAACGTCGGCGATGAAGAGCTTTTCCCAGTTCGATGCACCCGCTCCAGCACGCACATTCTGCACATAGATGACTGTGTTTTTGAAGTCCTCATAGAAGACGCGCGGCTGAATCTCGAAGGAGGCTTGCGAGCTTGCCAGTTCCTTGCGCGTCTCCAGAATGCCTTGATTGGCGCGGGGAATCACCAGCAGTGAGTTCACCAACCCCAGGCCGGTGCCCAGAAAGCCCACCACCGCGGCTACCCGCACAAAATACCAGACGCCCAGTCCCGAGGCCCGCATGGCCGTGATCTCTGAGTCGGCTGCCAGCCGGCTTAAGCCCAGTAGAACTCCCACCAATACCGACATCGGGATGGTCAGCAAGAAGATGTTCGGTAGCGTGAAGAGAAATATCTGCAGCAGGGTCATGAAGCTGGAGCTGTTGCGGACTACCGCATCCAGAATCTGCTCCAGCGGCTGCATGAAAAGGATAAAAGTAAACAGCGCGCACCCGATCAGCGAGTGCGAGGAGATTTCGCCGAGGATGTATCGTGTCAGAATGCGCACGGAAGATGGCCTGATGAAAGTCTATCGCGGTTGAGCGCGTGGAGTCGGTGAACTGTTCCTTCACAAGGATAATGGGGGCTTCCATGCTCGCAGGCGCAGGCTGTTCAACAATACGCTCACTGAACTGAACGCCATTGCCGCCGCTGCCATCCACGGCGTCAGCATCAGGTGAAGCGCCGGGTAGAGCAAGCCTGCGGCCAGCGGAATCCCGATGATGTTATAACCCACGGCCCAACCGAGATTCTGCCGCATCACCCGCACAGTGGCGCGCGCCAGGGCGATGGCAGTTGCGATCCCGGCCGGATCGCTCTTGAGCAGCAGCACGTCGCCGGCTTCCTGCGCCAGAGCGGCTCCGGCCCCCATGGCCATGCCGGCATCGGCCTGGGCCAGCGCCGCCGCGTCGTTGATTCCATCGCCGACCATCGCTACGCGCGCTCCTTCCTGCTGCAGTTGCCGGACACGCTCGACCTTGCCGCCCGGCATCAATCCCGCAGCCGTCTGCGTGATCCCCACAGCCTCGGCAATGGGAGCCGCGGCCGTTGCGGCGTCGCCTGTGAGCATCTCGACCGTGAGCCCCTGCTGCCGCAACCACTCGACGACGGTTTTGGCTGAAGGACGCAGCGTATCCTGAGCGTCAAAATATCCAGCTATTTGCCCATCTAATGCCATCCAAAGCCGCGTCACTCCAGCCGGAGCCGGCTCCGGGTTCGCTGGTAAGGCAATGGCCCATTCGCGCATCAGTTCCAAATTTCCCAGCAGACACTCCCGATTTTCTGCCTGTGCCGACAAGCCTCGCCCAGGGATTACCTGGACCGCCTCGGCCGCAGCCCAGGTCAATCCCAATTCCCGCGCCCGGGCAACCACGGCATGGGCCAGCGGGTGGGCTGAATGATCTTCGACAGCCGCGGCCAGGCGCAGCAGATCCTGCTCCACATATCCACCCAGCGCGCGCATCCCGATCAGTGCCGGCTTGCCCAGCGTGAGCGTTCCGGTCTTGTCCATGGCCACGGTTTCGAGGCTGGCGACCCTCTCCAGTGCCTCGCCGCCTTTGATCAGCACACCGAACTGCGCACCGCGTCCGATGGCCACCGTCAGCGCTGCCGGCACCGCCAGCCCCATTGCGCATGGGCAGGCGATGACCAGCACCGCCACGGTGGCAGCGATGGCGCGGGCAACGTCATGGCCCAGCATCAGCCAGCCTGCGAAGGTCAGCAGCGCCAAAATCAGCACCACCGGAACAAATATCGCGCTGGCCCGGTCAGCCAGCCGCTCCATGGGAGCACGCGAGCCCTGGGCCTGTTCAACCAGCCGTGCGATCTGCCTGAGTGTCGTTTCCTCACCGGCGGACTCGACACGCGCTGCCACCGCACCGTCGTAGTTCAGTGAGCCGGCCAGCACACGGCTTCCGACGCTGCGCTCAAGCGGCACGGCCTCGCCGGTCAGCATGGATTCATCGACGGTGGTGCGGCCGCTCTCGATCAGCCCATCCACAGGCACGCGTTCGCCTGGCAGAATGACCACCAGATCGCCTATTTTGACCTCGGCAAGCGGAAGTATCTCTTCGATTGCGTTACTGCCAGCTGTCTCGCGCCGCACGCGCGCCGTCGCAGGTTGCAACTGCGCCAGCGCATCGACTGCTGCCAGCGCCGAGTGGCGTGCTCGTGTCTCAAGCCACTTGCCCAGCAGCAGAAAGCCCAGAATCAGCAGAACCGAATCGAAATACACCTCCCGGCCGCCGGGCAGAATTGTCTCGTACGCGGAATAGACAAACGCTACGCTCGTTCCCAGCGAGACTAGCGTGTTCATGTTGGTCTCGCGGTGCAGCAGAGCTTTCCATGCGCTGCGATAGATCGCGCCTCCCGCCCATACAGCCAACACCGCCGTCCCCAGCAAGAGTGCCCAGCGAAGCGGAGCATGGGGCCAACGATACAACCACGGCAGCGGGCGCATCAGGGCCTGATCCAGCCAACCACTCTGCCCCATCATGCCCAAGGGCATCGAAAGCAACATCGCGGCGGCTCCGGCAACGATCGTCACAGCCGCTTTCCAACCGGCGCCTGCTTCTCCTTCGGAGTGTCCCGCGTGGCCAGTCTCTGCGACGTGCGGCAGCACAGCATCGTAGCCCGCATCGCGAATCGTGGAAACCAGAGCATCGGGGGCGATCGACGCAGGATCGAACTCCACCGCGGCCTGATGGCGCATCAGGTCCACGCGAGCGGCAACCACTCCGGGCGCAGTGCGCAACGCGGTTTCCACATGCCGCTGACAGGCGGCGCAAGTCATCCCAAGTACGGGAAGAACGATCGATTCTCGATTTGATCTTGCGGCGTTCTTCGCGGAATCAGCAGGTACGCCCATCGGTGCTGTCACTCAGACATCCACGCGCGCGCTGAATCCAGCCTTGGCCAAAGCAGCAATGGCAGCACTCGCGGCGTCTGTTCCAGCGGGGGCGTGAAATCGCACCGCTCCCAGCCGGACTTCATTTACTTCAAAAGGGCCGGCGTTTCCCACCGCCTGCGTCACCCTGCGAATGCAGGAGCCGCAATGCATTCCCTCAACTCGTAGAACTACTTCGAACATATCTCCACCCGGCGGAAATTTCCCCGCTGAATGTAAGATACTGCTTTATTGGAGAAAGATTCAGCCACCGCGGCTCTTCGAGGGGAGCGGGGCGGGGAAGTCCTAGTGTGCAACTACCTCGGCCTCGGTAAACAGGGTGGGCCGTCTTGGCCCCGATTCCACCATGGCTGTTGAATCGCCTGCGGAACGCATCGAATCCGAACCCATCTGCTTGGCCAGCTCCAAGGTATGCTCGGCCTCCCGTATCACCACCACTGGAGATCGTCCCCGGCTCGCTGCAATTCCAAAACATGCGGAAAGCCGCACTTCCACGATCTCCTTCCGAGCTGTTTTCACCCAGAACGATCCTCCAAAGACATCCATGCGCAGCCGTTCCGTCAGCTCCACCGCATTGATCACGCTGCATCCCGGCAACGCGATCAGAAATTCATCCTTGCCCAGCCGGCCCAACACGTCATAGGTACGCAAGGCACGTCCTACACGTCTGGCCACCTCTCGCAGCAACTGGTCTCCGGCCTCCCTTCCCAATTGTTGGTTCCAATGCCCGAAATCGTCCACATCCATCACCACCATGCTGATGGAGCCCTGTAGCCTCTGCACCCGGTCTGTTTCTCGAAAGAGAATGGTCACCAGCGTGTCGCGGGTAAAGACTCCGGTCACTGGATCGCGCTGCACCTCCATCACCGAAGCCTCCCGGAGTTGCTGCAGTTCACGCACCAGGGCATGCCCACGCTGCATCATGCTCACATGCTTCTTCCACGCGGCCCCGTCAGCATTGAGGGGCACAATATCGTCGATAACGCCTTCCCGCAGCCGCGCGATCCACTCATCCGAAACCTGCTCCGCTATCAATGCGATCGCACAGCGCTTGTGAAAGCCGCACTCATGCATCGCCGCCAGCAGCCGTCCATTGGCGACGCCCGGCAACCGAACATCCAGTAGAACCAGCGCAGTAGTTTGAGACTGGCCCAGGGTTGAAGCTTGAATCGAATCGCCAGCCGAAAGCTGCATCGAACTGATAGTCGCAAGAGTGGACTCGGCGTCTCGCACGATCTCCACCTGCAGACCTAACCTGCTCAATATGTGCTGCAGTTCGTCAATCAGTATCGAATCGGGAGAAGCCAGCAGCACCGTGGGCAGTACATTGGAAAGCATGATCTTTCCTCCATACCGCTCTTATCGGGTTGAATTGGAAAATACTTAGAATGTAAAAGGTGACTTAGATAACTTTAAGGCAGGCATTCACAAGGATTGTCCCAGCCGTTCCTCCAGCTGGCTCCGGTATGTGCGGCTGATGCGCGTGCGTGCTCCCCCTTTCAGCACCACGTCGAACTCACCATGAGAAATCGGTTCCAGTTGCAGGATACTTTCGATGTTCACGATCGTCGAGCGGTGAACGCGGATAAACCGCGCCGGATCCAGCCGCTCCGCCAACTCTGCCAGGGTGATGCGATAAAGCAGCTCTTTTCCGCCGGCCTGGGCATTCAGATGCAGGTTCACATATACGCCCGCTGCTTCGATCCAATCGATATCCGTCACCCGCAGAAATCGAGTGGCGCCGCCGGACTTGATAACCAGCCGGTCCAGTTGCCGGCGTTCCGCCACAAGACTGGGAGCTGCCTCTGCCGCGGCCATTCGCATCAACCGCCGTCCAAACTCCTGCAGGCTGCGGTCATCCAGCCGGCTGCGTACCCTGGCCATCGTCGCCTCATAGCGTTCGTCGCTGAAGGGTTTTAACAGATAATCGAGCGCATTGGCCTCGAAAGCGCGGACGGCATGTTGATCGTAAGCTGTCACGAATACGGTCATCGGCATCGATTCCGGACCCACCGCATCCATCACTCCGAGCCCATCCAGTTCAGGCATCTGTACATCGAGGAAGATCAGATCCGGGCGCTTTTCTTCAATGGCTTTGACCGCGGCGATCCCGTTTTCGGCCTCCAGTAGCCTGGCAACATAGGCTTCGCGGCGCAACAGGTCCAGGAGACGCTGACGAGCGGGCTCTTCATCGTCAACGACAAGGACCGATATTTTTTCAGTCGGCTGCGGAGCCATGGCCTGCCTTCCTGTCATGGTTGTCGTATGAATCCCCGCTTGACGGCTCGCGAAAACACAGAGGGAGAATGATCGTGGCCTCCGTGCCTTCGATTTTGCCGTTGCCATCACGGCTGCGCCGGCGCACCGCGAAGCTGCTTCCGTCAGTGGGATGCAGGCCGCGAATACGCTCCCGCGTTACGGATAGTCCCAATCCAGCCGACTCCTCCAGTTTCCAGCCGGCAGGCAATCCGACACCATCGTCAGTCACGCGAATTTCGAGCTGGTCTTCGATTCGCCGCGCCGACACGAACACCGAGCCGCCGCTGGCACGCGAAGAAATTCCATGCCGGATAGCGTTCTCTACCAGCGGCTGAATAACAAGACATGGGACCACGGCGAATCGTACCTCGGCGTCAATCTGCGTTTCGAAACGGAGGCGATCACCAAACCGAATCCGCTGGATGGCCAGGTAATGATCGAGGAAGGCCATTTCCTCAGCGAGCAAGACCTCCTGCTTGTCCTTGTTCTCCAGCGACAGGCGCAGCAGGTCGCCAAGATGCTCGATCATCTGCCGGGCCAGCCGCGGATCACGCTCCACCTGCGAAGAAATGGTGTTGAGCGCGTTGAAGAGAAAGTGTGGATCGAGCTGCATGCGCAAGGCATTGAGCCGCGCTTCCGAGAAGCTGCGTTCCAGCCGCTCCACACGCAGTTCGCCAGAAAGATAGCGCTGGTAGTAGAGCTTGGCCTGAAAGACGCCGACGATCAGACAGTAGACGAGCACGCTCCACAAAAACATGCCACTCAAGGCCATCGGCAGCCGCTGCGCATAGAATATGCGCGACCACGGAATCCAGCCCATCATCCACATCAGCACAGCTTCCAGATATATGTAAGCCGTGGTGAAGACCGGAGCCAGGAGCAGATGAGCCGCAATCCGCCGGACGATCTGCTTTTTTGAAAAGGGCATCCACAGATCTACAGAAACAATCAGCGGAGCGAGTAGTCCCCAGGACCACCATTGCACGAACGAGCCCATCATCACTCGCGCCCAGTAGACGCCATGGGGGGTAGCCAGGTTGGGCAGCGCAAAAACACAACCAATCGCCGTCCAGATCACCGTAGCCAGGGCGGTGCGCCGCAGCCATGTCGTCCATTTCGACGTGGTGGGATTCGTGTTGGATACAGCATTCATGGCAACGGAAATGGCCTCATGGTATTGTCCACCATAAGGCCGCTCCGCCGTCTCCGGAAGGCAAACGGGGCGATACTATTGCCCTGCCGGAACACCCTTAGCCTCCTGAATCTTTACTCCCTTCAGGTCATCCAGCCGTAGTTTCACGCCCCAGCCGTAGAAATTGTTCGCCAGCGCAATTGCGATCTCATTGCGGCCTTTTTGCAAGGGCAGATCGAAACCCCCATTCTCAAGCGACAGGCGCCCATCGGGAGCCTTGCGCGCCGTTGGCGGCTGAAAGAGATTCTTGTCCGCATAGACCTGCTTTCCGTTGACGAAGACCCACGCCTCGCGCGTCCATCCGAAGGCGACGTGCTTGGTCTGGGCTTTGTCGGAGCTAATGGTGGTCTTGAGCCAGGCGATATCCTTGGCCTTACGCTTGCCGACAAGCCCATAGCCACGGCTCAGGTCGACCAGGCCGGCTCGTTCGGCAGGCAGCGCAGTCCATCCCGAGGCGGGCATCTCGGCATAGGCGGGCTCCTTGCCCTCGGCCAGTTCAGAGGGCTGCGAGACCTGCCAGCTCCGCACCAACTGCCGATCATTGTCGGACGCATCTTTCAATGGTTCAGGTGACAACCCTTCCACCGCATCCGGAGTGACCGTGAGGTTGGCGAAGGTGCCCGGCCCCTGCATAAGAATTCCGCCTTCGAGAGTATCGCCCTCCAGCCTTCCGATCGATAGGGTCGGCGCGGTCATGCCTCCATTCGCGGGAGGATTGACGAAGATATTCATCCTTCGTCCGGAGATGACCATCTTGATGTGATTGGGAGTTGTCTCCTGCACTGGCGCTGGAACCTGATACTGCGGAAACACATCCCACAGCAGCACGCCGTGGGTCTCCGGCGCGTACTGGATGCAATCCACCGCCTCGTCGCACTTGGGCCGCGGCCTCAGGTAAAAGTCTTCATACGTGTCGTCATCCCGGCGCCGAAAGCCAATACCCGCGCCCATTGGACCTCGGGGAATCACATCGAACTCAATGGTCCCATTGCGAAAGGTGAAGTCCTTCAGGACCGCGACACCTTTGGTTACAGTCATCACGCCCAGCGGGTAGCTTGGATCGGCTTCGAACTTGACGTTGTCCTTGGCCTCCCAACGGTCGGCAGTCATGGGAATCTTGATCGGTTCCTGGGCCAATCCTGTCGATGGCAGTATGGAAGGAACGCTCGCCAGGAGCAGGCTCATTGCGAACCTGGCCGTTGAACGAGATGCGAGTTTGCCCGGCAGGGCGATCTTGTTTTTCATGCCCCGGATGCTAGCCTGCGCCCATTCTCCGATCCACGTATTTGTGGTGGAATGGCCTCTCGGCGTACGAGACGGATTGAGACCGACATGAACGGTTGCCATAGCGGCTGGAATTCCCAGTACTTCCAATCTGCGAATGGTCAGCCTTCCTAAGCTCGCATCGAAACAATCCTTCGAATAACAAGCTCAAAACATCGGAAAAGGGATTGAGTGTCAAATCTGGACACCATTGTCCATTTCCGGGAATGCTCTCGCGTACATCTTCGCACTTCTGTCATGCCCAGGAATGCAGGGCCGATACGCACATTGAATGCCCACTTCGAATTGCTTGCCGCGTGTTCGGTTGAAACGACAGGGAAGGATAGCTGCGGACCGAACCTGTGCCTGCCATCTGTGCTGTGTAATGCGGCTCGCACAAGTTCCTGGGAGCAATCCGGTTCGAAGAATCAGAGAAGGAGTCTGCAGATGAAACGACTGATAGTTTGTGTCTTGGCGTTCGCTTTGGGGGCTGCGGCTGCCACCGCGCAAAGCCTGGACGATCTGAACATCCAGATCCACGGCTATGCCACGCAGGGTTTCCTGGCGACGACCAACAACAACATCTTCACAACCAAATCAAGCACGGGCAGCCCAAAATGGAGCGAGGCTGTAGTCAATGTAACTGCACAGCCAACACCGAAGCTGCGGGTCGGGGTGCAGGTGCGGTATTTCATTCTGGGGAATTTCGGCAACCAGATCACGCTGGATTGGGCAGCGGCGGATTACAAGGCAAATGATCGATTCGGGGTACGTTTTGGAAAGGTGAAGACACCGTCTGGACTGTTCAATGAAATTCAGGACATTGATCCTTCATACATGTGGTCTCTGCTTCCACAGAGCATCTATCCAATCGCGAGCCGCAACTCAAATCTTGCTCATCTGGGTGGAGTAGTATACGGAACCATCAGCCTTCAACAGGCGGGCAAGCTTGAATATCGTGGTTGGGGTGGCGAGCGGGAGATTGGAGGCGACGATGGCTACTGGACGAGTTTTGCCGAGGAGGGCATTAACCTCTATCACGGGATCAGCGGCCCGCTTTATGGCGTGGCCCTGCACTGGAAGGCTCCGATTTCTGGTGTGATGCTGGGCGGCTCGTTCGCTCATGACAATCCTTGGTCTGGGCCCTTCAACGATACGTTTATCGTGCCGGCAGGACCCAGCAAGGGGGTCACGATTACGACTCCTGGTAATCTGCTGCTGGCTAAGATCAATGAGCCGGACTTTTTTGGCCGCTTTGAGAAAAACAAAGTTATGGTTGCGGCGGAATATCAGCATGTAGCCGGATACCTGACGTTGCAGGGACTTTCGCCGGTGCCACAGGCCTTTAATCAGAGGAGCTGGTACGCGATGGCCAGCTACAAAGTCTCGGATAAGCTGACAGCCGGTCTTTATCAGTCACAGGAGTTTAGCCGCTCAGCAGCGCCGGGACCGGCACGTTTCTCAAAGGACTGGGCGCTTTCAGCGCGCTATGATTTCAACCAATTTCTATATGCCAAGGCGGAGCAGCACTTCATCGACGGCACTGCCGTGGGGTATGACGTTGCTCTGAATCCAAACGGCCTCAAGCCAGACACCCGCCTGAGCATTCTCAAGATCGGCGTTAACTTCTAGTACCGACGAAAGGAGAACCTTGTGATGAAAAAGCTTGTGTATGTTTTCCTATTCGCCACGGCGTTTCTTTTTGCCGCGGATGCCAATGGGCAGGCGGTGGTGATTGCTAACCCTAGTGTCAAGGCGACCGATGTATCGAAGAACGATCTACGCGATGTATTTACAGGGGCCGCGACCAGCCTGAAAGATGGCTCGCATGTTGTTCCTGTGCTGCTCAAGCAAGGCGGTGCGCACGATGAGTTTCTGTCTGCTTACATTGGCAAAAATGATACGGCATTTCGCGCCAGCTGGCGCAGCCTGGTCTTTTCCGGGCAGGCCACCATGCCCAAATCGCTTGATTCCGAGTCTGCGGTTGTCGAATACGTGGCCCATAATGCTGGTGCAATCGGTTACATCGGCAAAGCAACACCTCATGAGGGTGTGAAAGTCCTGGTCGTACGGTGAGCACATGCTGCAGACTATGAAGATCAAAACCCGCATCCTCGGCATCCTGGGCATACTTGCCGGGGGCTATCTGTTGCTGCTGGCCATGGTCCAGACTTCGGCGACGATCACCCACAGCCGTATGTCGCAGATATCTTCCTCTCTCTTTCCCGCGGCTCTGCGCATGCAGGAGGCCGAGGCAGCCTTCGAGCGCATGAAAAAGCACTACGGCGATGCCGTCGTATTGCAGGACACAGCTTCGCTGACCGGTGCTGAAAAAGATGCGGAAGACACCGCCACCGCTTTGGGTGCAGTCAAGACCGCGTTAGTGCCCGCGCCCGAACTCGCAACGCAAGCCGACAATCTGCTGACGCAGTTCGCATCCATCCGCTCCCGCGACCACGCTACCTATGCCGCGGTGCTCGCCAATAAGGGCGGACCCAGCGACGAGATGATGTCGCAGATGGGCGCTCTCGGCAAGGAGAACAAATCTTTCTCCGACGCCATGAGCAACTATGACAAAGCCATCGCCGCCGACTTCCAGAGACAGCTGGACACCGTTGATGCCTGGTCGGTGCGCAGCAAGCTCACCGGGCTGGTCATGCTTATCTTCGCCGTCCTCAGTTGCGCCAGCGCATGGTGGGTCATCCAGTTCAAAGTCGTCCTTCCATTGCGCTCACTCGCGCTGCGTATTCAAGATATCGCCGAGGGCGAGGGCGATCTAACCCGCCGCGTTCCGGTTGAAGGACGCAATGAAATCGACGAAGTTGGCATCTGGTTCAACCTCTTTCTGGATAAGCTGCAGGATGTGATGCGCAAGGTCAAGTCCGATACCCAGCGTCTCACTGCGGCCAGCGAAGAGCTCAACGCCTCGGCCTCCCGCATGGCCCAGGGAGCCGACGCCCAGCAGGGGCAGACAGCCATGGTGGCCACTGCCATGCACCAGATGGCGGCGATCGTCACCGAGGTCTCACGCAACTCCGATGCGGCTGCGCTCAAGACACGCCAGGCCGCTGACGACGCACGCGATGGAGGCAAGGTCGTCGAGCAGACCATCAGCATGATGCATGCAGTCACCGAATCCGTCGATCAAGTTTCACGGCAGATCGCAGGCCTTGGCGAGCGGTCCAATCAGGTCGGGAAAATTGTCGAAGTGATCGATGAGATCGCGGGCCGCACCAATCTGCTTGCCTTGAATGCCGCCATCGAGGCTGCGCGCGCCGGTGAACAAGGACGCGGCTTCGCGGTCGTTGCCGGCGAGGTGCGCAACCTGGCCGAGCGCACCACCAACGCCACCAAGGAGATCGGCGCTATGATCGGCGCCATCCAGCATGAAACGCAGGCCGCGGTTCAGGCCATGGGGCAGGGAACTGTGCAGGTGCGCAAGGGTGTCGTCGCCACAGGAGAAGCCGGGTCCAAGCTTCGCCTGATCATCGAAGGCGCCGACGAAGCCGCCGGCATGGTCAACCGCATTGCTGCAGCCGCGACCGAGCAGAGCACCGCGACCGATGAGGTCAATAGCAACGTCAACCAGATCGCACAGATCTCCAACGAAACTGCGATCGGAGCACGCACTTCAGCCAAGGCGTGTGTAGCCCTGACTGAACTAGCGCTGGACCTCGATTCACTGATGTCGAAGTTCAAGCTGGACGACGGGTCGGGAACCGGCGCGGCCTTCTCTGCCGAATTTTCTTCTCATCGATGACGCGCGGCTAGATCGCAGGTTCACTCTCAATCGACGAAGTCGACCTTTGGCTCCATCGGAATGATCCCGCGTTCGTGACCCAGCGCCAGCAACTTCCGGATGGCTTCCTGCCCATCCGCGCCGTAGCTGAGCGTTCGCTCATTGACATACATGCTTACGAAGCGGTTTGCCAGGTTGGCATCCAGGTCGCGTGCAAACTGCATGGCGTATTCCAGGCCCTGTTCGCGATTGTCCAACCCATGCTGAATGCTGTCGCGCAGTGCCTGCGTCACGGTGTGCAGAGTCTCTTCCCCAAGCGAACGACGCACCGCGTTGCCGCCCAGCGGTAGTACCAGGCCGGTTTGCTCGCGCCACCATACGCCCAAGTCGATTACCTTGCGCAACCCCATCGTGGCGTAGGTTAGTTGCCCCTCATGAATGATCAATCCAGCGTCGAAATTGCCCGCCTGAATCTCGGGAATGATCTTGTCGAAAGGCACTACTTCCGTCTCGATCTCCGGATTGAAGATCTTGAGCGCAAGATAGGCCGTCGTCATTGTTCCCGGTACCGCGACGCGAATGCTTTTCAGATCGTCGGTCGTCATAGGCCGGCTTGAAACCACCATCGGCCCGTAACCCTCGCCGACGCTGCCGCCGCAGCTCATCAGCGTGTAGTTTTCCTGAATATAGGGATAGGCGTGAAATGACACAGCGGTCACGTCGAAGAAGGCTTCGTCCATAGCCCGGCGGTTAAGGGTTTCAATATCGCAAAGAGTATGGGTAAAGCGAAATCCCGGCACACGAATCTTGTTCGTGGCCAGGCCGTAGAACATGAAAGCGTCATCTGAATCCGGACTATGGGCGATGCTGATGGTGCGCGTCTCCGTTGCCTGCCCCGCGCTGGCCTGAATGCTACTCACGTGCAATCTATCCTTTCAATCTCGGTTAATCTAGGCGGTCTCACAAATGCCGCACACTATCATCTGTTCACAGCTTCTTAATGTCCGCTTCTACGCCAGCGCGCGGCTGCTGTAGCGATTCCAGCCGCCGCGACAACTTTAAGTACGTCGCCGGGCAGGAAGGGAAGTACGGCTACGTTCAACAGGGTCATGGGCGGCATCTGTTTCAAAAGGCCGAGCCAGGCTGCGCCCATCGTCAGCGTGACCAGGCTTCCAGCCCCGGCAACGATCAGTCCACGTGAGAAGCTCCGTGCTCCACGCCGCCAAAGCACTGAAACCAGCGGCGCCACCACCGGATAGCTCAGCAGGTATCCAGCTGTCGGTCCAAGAAGCTGCAGCATTCCGCCCAACCCATGCGGAGTGAAAACCGGCAGCCCAGCCGCGCCTTCAGCCAGATACGTGATCATGGTCGCAAAGGCCAGCTGCGGCCCCAGTAGAAGCCCCAGCAACACCACTGCAAAGGGCTGCAGGGTTACCGGCACTGGCGTAAACCACAACGGAATCGACACATGTGCGCAGACTGCTACCACTGCGCTGCCCGCCACCACAATGCCCGCGCCGCGCAACAGGCTTATTACCGCGCCCTGCGGCTCATGCGAAATCGCGACCACACCTGCACTGCGATTCATTCTTCCCCCTTTTGGCTGTCCGGCTCCACATCGAAGACCGTCTCATCCGCTGGCTTTTCCGTCTGTATGTCAGATCCCGGACGTCTCTGACGCAGAATGCGCCGCGTCACCGCGCCTGCAACAAACAGCAGCGCCCCTACCGAAATCAACAAGCCAATCAGCAACCAGAGCATCAGGACAACCACCCCGAGAATATCAGAGACCCAGGCATCTGCATCCGATTCCTCCACCTGTCCTATTCGACGCTTGCCGACTGAAGCTCCGTCGGGCAAGATTACAGTGCAGCTACAGGAAGGATTTCGAATGCCTACCCCCATCAAGTTTGGCACCTCCGGCTGGCGCTCCATCGTCGCCGACGAATTCACCATCGCCAATATCCGCCGCGCAGTCGCCGGTATCGCCTCCTATGTCAAGACCCAGCCTGAGCCGCATCGCGTGTTGGTCGGTCGCGATCCGCGTTTTCTTGGCGAGTCCTTCGTCGACGAGGCGGCACGCATTCTTGCAGCCGCCGGTGTAACGCCCATCGTCATCCCGGACGCTGCTCCCACCCCAGCCATCAGCTATGCCGTTCGCCAGCTCAAGACCTCCGGAGCTATCAACTTCACAGCCAGCCACAATCCGCCAGAGTACAACGGCATCAAGTTTTCCACCCACGATGGCGCCCCCGCCCTGCCGGAGGTGACAAAGCAGATCGAAGCAGCCATTCTCGCCCTGGGTGACGATCCAAAGATTCCCCGTCTAAACGACGCAGATGTGACATTCGAAACCGCCAGCGTCAAGGACGACTACCTCAAGCGGCTGGCCGAACTCGTAGATCTCAAAGCCATTGCCGCTTCCGGCATCAAGGTGGTCTTCGACCCTTTCTGGGGAGCCGGCCGGGGCTACAGCTGCCACGTCCTTCGCCAGGCGGGAGTCACAGTTGAGACAGTACACGACTACCGCGACGTGCTCTTCGGCGGACATGCGCCGGAGCCGGATGATCATCTGCTGGCTGATGCAAAAAAGAAGATGAACGAAATTGGAGCCAGCCTGGTCATCGCCACCGACGGCGACGCGGACCGCTTTGGCATTGTCGATCGCGACGGCACTTTCATTCAGCCCAACTACATCATCGCCCTGCTCTTCGACTACCTGGTCGAGACGCGCGGCTGGAAAAACGGCGTCGCCAAATCCGTGGCAACTACCAACCTCATCAATGCGTTAGCTGAGCATCATCAAGTTCCGCTTTACGAGACTCCGGTCGGCTTCAAATATATCGGCGAACTCATCCTGGAGGACAAGATCGCTATCGGCGGCGAAGAGTCAGCCGGTCTCACCATTCGCGGCCACGTGCCTGAGAAGGACGGTATCATCGCCGGCCTGCTGATTGCGGAGATGGTGGCCAAGCGAGGTAAGTCCTTAGGACAGCTGCTCGTAGAGCTATTTGCTCAAGTAGGTTCCTTCTATCCTGTTCGAGAGAACTTTCACTTGACCCCGGAGGCCAAGGCCACGTTCACTGAGAAGTTGAAGGTAGATCCCACGGAGCTGGGCGGGCGCAAGGTCATCAAGGTTGTTCGCACCGATGGTCTCAAGCTCGTTCTCGATGACGGCTCGTGGGTTTGCTACCGCCTCAGCGGTACGGAGCCCGTAGTCCGCGCCTATACGGAAGCCAGGAACGAAGCCGACATGGCCGCGTTGAGCGCCGCCGCAAAGAGCTTTGTCCTCTCGTAGCCTTGTTGAGAATCCGTGCGTCCCGATACTTCCGCGTTTGCTGAAGATCGGATTGTGCAAAGTCAAATCAATGCCGGAAACTCCACAGCCCGCCCCCGCCCAATCGCTTCCGCAGCGTTGGACGTCGCAGTATCTCTCCAATCGCCGCCGCATCGGCACGGTTGCCGCAGTGGTTGTCGCGGTGCTGCTCGCCTGGCATGTCGTCAATGGCCGTAATGGTCTCTCCAGTTGGCAACAGAAGCGCGCTGAAGACAAATCCCTCACCCAGGAGATCGACCAGCTCAAGACGGAAAACGCCCGCCTGAGCCAGCACGTAGACCGTCTCAAATCAGATCCCGGCGCCATTGAACATGAAGCTCGTTCGAGGCTGCGCTACGCTCGCCCCAATGAAATCATCTACGCTCTGCCGGAATCGCCCCAGGCGCCAAAGCCCCCCGCGAAATAACGTTTCTTTTTCAAAATCTAATTGCGCCACAACCGGGAACGCAGCGATGCGTTCCCGCGTATGACGTGATGTGCATCGATGCGTCCATGCCTGTAGGCATGTTCGCCTCGGGACACGTTTGTCCGGGAATGGACGACGAGCGGGCAATTGCTCCATTGCCAAGAATTTCCGTTGTTAACGGTCAACCGCAATCAACCGTTGTAGATACGGGTGAAAGATCGCAGGCCCCGCCAGTTGGAAGGCCGCTTGCAAGCAGAATGCACGAACCGCCCTAGCCGGAGAGGCCGGCGCGATGAAGCAGTTTGAATCTTTCAGGCTCGATACATCGAATCAATGCCTTTGGAATGGCGCTGAGCAACTTGCTCTGCCACCAAAAACCTTTGCCGTGCTGCGTTATTTAGTTGAGAATCCAGGTCGCCTGATCACCCACGATGAACTGCTGGATGCGTTGTGGCCTGAGACCTATGTGCAGCCGCAGGTGCTCCGGACTTACATGCTTGAGTTGCGCAAAGTGCTTCATGACGATGCCGGCAAACCACGCTTCATTCTGACCCTACCCAAGCGAGGCTATCGCTTCATCGCGCCCGTCAGCGATTGGACTCAGCCTGAAAAGTTGCCGGCCCGCGCGACGCATCCGGCAAATGCTTTGCGATCGGATGCCTCGCCACTTATCGATCGTGTTGAAGAAGTTGCCCACCTCAAAGCGCAGTTTGACTTGTCCGCCAATGGCCAGCGCCGCGTGGTCTTTGTCACTGGTGAAGCGGGCATTGGAAAGACCGCCCTTATCGATGCATTCTTCCGGCGGCTTGTCTCCTCGGCCAGTGTGGCTCGCGGACAGTGCGTTGAAGGCTTCGGCGGCAAGGAAGAGTATTACCCCGTGATGGAGGCATTGGGCCAGCTCTGCGCCTCTCCCGATGGTGACCGCGCCTGCCGCATCCTGGCCCGCATCGCGCCTGCATGGCTCGCTGCTCTGGGGCGCGGATCGGAGACAACCCCTGGAATGCAATTAGTGGCTCAGCAGAGAATGCCGGGCGATCTCTGTGCAGCGCTTGAAGAGCTCGCTGCAGAGAAGCCGCTGATTCTTGTTCTCGAAGATACGCACTGGGCCGACGACTCCACGCTGCATCTGATCTCAGCTTTGGCCAGGCGGCGCGCACCGGCCCGCCTGATGATTCTTGTCACCTATCGGCCGAGGCATGGCGCGCGTGTCAGGCTCATCGATTCCATCGACTCGATCGACGATGCTCGTGAAGCGTCGCGCGGCCTGATGCGCGGTTTGATGATGGATCAACCGTTGGTTGCATTGAAACAAGATCTACTGTTGCGCCGGCTTGGAGTTGAAATCCAACTTGGTGCACTCAGCAAAAGATCGGTGCGTGAGTTGCTGTGCCGAGAGTTGAAGCAGGAGACACTTCCCCAGGGGTTGGCTGCCTTTGTGCATCAACGCTCCGAGGGCAATCCTCTCTTCGTCATCGCTATTCTTGAGCACCTGACGGCGCAGCGCTTTCTCATACACGACCCAGCTCATGGGCAAGGCGAAGAGGTAGTTCGATGGGATCCGCGTCTTCCATTTCACCAGTTGGAACAGGAGATGGAAACCAGCGTGCCTGAAGGTCTCGCACAGATGATCGAGCTTGAGATCGAGCGTCTCACGCCGCAGGAGCAACGTCTGCTTGAAGCCGGAAGCCTCATCGATATTGCCTTTCCCGCCTGGGCCGTAGCGGCCGCGCTCGAAGAGGATCCCGCTGAAATTGAGGAAGCTTGCGATGCCTTGGCACGCCGATTGTATTTTGTGCAGCGCGCCGGTCAGGATGAGCTTCCCGATGGCACGCAATCGGCCTTCTATGTCTTTGCCCATGAACTCTATCGCGACGTGCTGTACCGCCGGCAGGCAACAACGCGCCGCGCTCGCAGGCATGTCCGCATCGCAGAGCGCTTGCGTGCCCTTTTTGCTGAACGTCAGGCCAGCGTGGCGCGTGAGATGGCTACTCACTACGAAGCTGCCGGCGAGTGGAGGAGCGCAGTGCAGGCACTTCGCGCCGCTGCCGAGCACGCGCAACAGAGGCATGCGAATGCCGAGGCCGCGGAGTTGCTGGCACGTGGATTGCGCATCGCGGAGAATCTCAAGGAAACTGACCGTGCCGCTGTCGAGCGCGAAATGAACGACGGGTTGATGCAGTCCCGGGTCATAACTGGACGATCGAACGAAGAAAACCTTGACGTATTCTCCACGGGAACTTGACACCTTTATTTTTAAGGACCGCTAGTGTTGCTGACATAGGCAGGAGGTAACACATATGCGATCCATTTTTGGCAAACTTTTTCTGGCGCCGGCAATTCTGGCGGCAGCAACCTTCTCGGCAACCACGGCCAAGGCGGATGCGATCGTCAAAGTGCCGTTCAGTTTCACCGTCGCCGGTCAGAATTGTCCTGCCGGCTACTACACTGTCAAGCGTGACATGATCCACAACATGGTCACCCTGCAGAGCAACACTGCGCCGCGCACCTTCAGCTGGTTTGTCAGCCCTGCGGATGAAAAACCAACAACTTCCAAGGTGACTCTGCGATTCAACGAGCTTGGCGATGCGCACAGCCTGCGGTCGGTGCAGTTTGGGGCGCTGATCACTTCCAGGTTGGACAAGAAGTCCGGACATAATGAGCGTGAGCATATAAGGGTCGCGCAAGGACAGTAGCTCAATTCCGTATCTTCGCGAGCGTACGGATAGAAACTGATCCTGAGCAAAGAGGGCCATTCCATCCCAGTGGCCCTCTTTTTTTTTGCCGTTGACTTGATTTCAGCTATACATAGCTTGAGAACAGTCGGTTGAGTGCTTCGGCGCGCGTCGGATGACTCCAGATGCCTTCGCGCAACGTTGAGGCTGTCACCTGACCCATCATCGCGATCTGAATCTGCGCAGCAATCTCTCCACCATCCACTCCTAAAATCGCCGCACCCAGGATCTGATCCGTCTCGGCGTCGACGATGGCCTTCAGAAATCCGCGTGTCTCTGCCGACTCAAATGCACGCGCCACCGAACTCATCGGCATCTTAGCCACCTTGATCTGCTTACCCGCTTTGCGCGCTTCATTCTCTGTCATTCCAATCCGGCCCAGCTCCGGATCGATAAAGAGCGTATAAGGAATGGGTCTTCCAGTTATCTTTCGGTCACCACCTTCCAGAAGGTTTGTCCTCAGCACGCGATAGTCGTCATACGAGATATGCGTGAATGCAGGCCCGCCTTTCACATCGCCGATAGCCCATATTTCAGCAGCCGTTGTCTCCAGCTGTGCATTCGCCTTCACATATCCACGCCCATCCAGTTCGACGCCGGCTCGCTCGCAGTGCAGCACTTCTGTGTTGGGCGTGCGTCCGGTGGCTACAAGCAGATGCGTTCCGCCAATTGTACGTTCAGCGCCGTTGATCTTAACCGTCAGCAACGTGCGACTGCCTTCCTGTTGTACGCGCGATGCCTCGGCCTGCAGGAGCACCTCAATGCCATCCTCGCGCAAAATTGCGGCGATCTCGTCGGAAACATCCGCGTCTTCGTGTTCCGCCAAAGCCGTACCCTTCTGCACCACAGTGACCGCACTGCCAAACCGCCGGAACATCTGTGCAAACTCCAGCGCAATGTACCCGCCGCCTAACACCATTAGGTGCTCTGGCAACGTCTCCAGCTCCATGATGGATTCGTTATTTAGAAAAGCTACCTCGTGCAATCCGGCAATCTCCGGAATGATGGGGCGCGTACCCGTGTTGATGAAGATCTTTTTCGCCGTCAATTCCTTCAAACCGCCGCCGGAGAGCGCAACTGACACCGCATGTTCTCCAGTAAAGCTCGCCTCGCCTCGAATCAGCGTGAGGTTCGCAATCTGCAGGGCTTTTTCACTGCCAGCCCGCCAAGTTGCAACGACCTCCCGCTTACGCTTGATCACTGCGGGCATGTCGATAGTGACCGCAGTCGCGCCACCCTCACCTGTGATCACTCCGAAATCACGCGCCCGCCGCGCCAGGTAGGCCACCCGCGCACTCGCTACCAGTGTTTTCGTCGGAGTGCACCCCACGTTTACGCACGTTCCGCCAACGTGCTCGCGCTCGATCACCGCCGTCTTCCATCCAGCCTCGGCCATCGCCGTCGCCAGCGGATTTCCACCCTGTCCCGAGCCAATCACAATTGCGTCGAATCCTTCACTCGCCATCTGGTTCTCCTGACATGTAATTCTCTCAATTCGTTCTGATGCGTCCCGCGCGCTTAGGGCATCTTATTTGCGCTCGATCATGCATTTCATTTCATGAATCAATGAGGACTGAAACACGGAGATGGAGTAGATCCCTGTTGCCGGGTGGCCGAGGAGGACTATTTCTACGGGCCCGTGGCGCGAATAATTCAAGAGAAAAGTTAATCACGAACGCTCAATTTCCGGTATAAGATGGTTCGCACTACCGGGGAGGGACTTATGCGAAAGCTACAACGCTGTTATCGGGTTCATCGCTGGCTCATGAATGGAGCTATTTTGGCCGTTTGTGGAGTATTAGCCGCAGTCTCGGGTTCGAGCCAGGCAACCGCGAAAAAATCCGCGAAGGGTGCTGACTCTACCCAGGATTACGGCAAGCTTCCTCTTGCCTTCGAGGCTAACCATGGGCAGACCGACCCAGGCGTGAAGTTTCTATCCAGGGGAAAGGGTTACTCGCTCTTCCTCACGGATTCTGAAGCCGTACTGGCGCTTTCCGCGGCCGGTTGCAGGGCCGGCGTGGACAAACACGAAACAATGTCCGATGCCTGCCAGCCAACACAAGATTTCGTCCGGATGAAACTCGCCGGCGCAACAGCACGCCACGCGGCACTCGTAACCGGCGAAGCTGAACTGCCCGGCAAGGTGAATTACTTCATCGGTAACGATCCAACCAAATGGCATTCCGATCTGCCCACCTTCGCTAAAGTCCGCTACAGCCGCGTTTATCCCGGGGTCGATCTGGTCTACTACGGCAAACAGGGCCAGCTTGAATATGACTTTGTGGTTGCGCCCGGAGCGAACGCGACGGCGATCCAGTTAAATTTCGCCGGAGAAAAGAGCCTCTCTATCGCAGCGAACGGCGACTTGGTGCTGCAGGGAGAACACGGCTCGGCCGCCTTCCATAAGCCGGTCGTTTATCAAGAGAAGGACGGATGGCGGCAGCCCGTAACCGGAAGTTTCCAACTGGCAGGCAACAACACCGTTGGATTTTCGTTGGGGACCTATGACCATACACGAGCGCTGGTCATCGACCCAGTGTTGGTCTACGCTACTTATCTCGGCGGTGGCGGAAATAATCAACAAACGGGGGATAGAGGCAATGCCATCGCGATAAACTCCGCCGGAGAAGCCTATGTGGTGGGAGCAACCCATGCCCCCGACTTTCCAGTAACCGCTGGAGCCTACCAAACAACAAACATGAAGGCGGGGCAGAGCGACACGGTCTTTGTCACCAAGATGAATTCCTCAGGGACAGGATTGGTATTTTCCACCTTCCTGGGCGGCTCGTATAAAGACCTGGGCTTCGGAATTGCGCTCGACTCGAACGGCAGTATATACGTTACAGGCGCAACTTACTCATCCGATTTTCCAGTGACTTGCGGCGCCTTTCAGACCGTCTTTCCGAGCACAACGTCCTATGCGCCCGTGGCCTTTGTCTCCAAGCTGAATCCTTCTGGAAACGAACTGGCGTATTCCACCTTCCTAGGCGGAAGCGGAAACAACATCACCGTTAATGGGCGTGGAGATGTAGCTCAGGCTATCGCCATCCAAGGGGGCAACGCTTATGTCACTGGCTATACCTACTCGGCTGACTTTCCCGTCACCGCCGGTGCTTTTCAAGAAACCTTCACGGGAACAGTCAATGCCTCAAATGCCTTCGTAACAGAATTGAACGGAAACGGGACTCAGTTGGTGTATTCGACCTATCTTGGTGGGCACGGCAGCAATGGCGCTGGCGATGCCGGGAATTCAATCGCTATTGATGCCGGCGGAGACGCTTTCGTCACAGGAATCACCTGGGCGACTGACTTTCCCGTCACCAGCGGATCTGCGGAAGCTGTGCCTCCGCTTGCGGGGAATTCTCTTGGCTTTGTTACCAAGTTGAATTCCACTGGAACCGAGGAAGTCTATTCGACTTTCCTGGCGGGCAGCCAAGGTGATACTGGGCAGGCTATTGTGGTCGATGGCAGCGGCAATGCCTATGTTGCTGGAAATACGAACTCTCCTGACTTTCCTACAACCTCACCCGTATTGCAGCCATCGAGCTTCGGGTCCGGCGGAATTACGGGATTTGTGACCAAGATCAATCCGGCCGGTTCAGCGTGGATTTATTCAACCCACCTGGAAGGAGCGGGAACATCGGTATCAGGCTTGGCCGTGGATAGCTCAGGCACGGCATATGTCACGGGAAGCGCGCCCGCGGCAAACACCGGCACCTACGGCAACTTCGTGACCACACCCGACGCGCTGGCCACCCCTTCTTCCACTACCACATCCGCTTTTGTGGTCAAGCTTGACCCGTCCGCCACAGTTTTGAACTACGCAACCCTCTTCGGTGGAAGCTCGACCGACGCGGGAGTTGCCATTGCCCTCGATGCTTCCGGCAGCGCGTATGTTACAGGCTTCTCCCAGTCCTCCGATTTCCCAGTGACCAGCGGAGCCTTCCAAACCACAAATAAAGCCTTATCCGGAGGCCGCAACGCGTTCATCGCCAAGTTCGCCCTGGCGGACGAAAACAACCAAACCATTTATCCTCCCCTCCCTGTAGATTCTCCACCGTACGACACGGAGACCGATTTGGGGATTGACGACTACGGCGTTACGAACCCTCTTCATTGCGGCGACTACGCCAATTACACGATGACACTGGAAGTGGATATTTATGCCCTGAGCTCGGCGGCGACTCTGCCGCTTACTGGAACGCTTGCACTTACGCTACCTGGATATGGCACAGGCACAGGGCCTATCGATGCTTCCGGCCCGTCTTATGGCTTCTATGAGGACGGCATCCAAGGTACTGTAGTTCCTGGTATTTATCCGGTCACAGCCAGCTATTCTGGGGATGCGAACTATAACCCGTCTTCTATTTCGTGGGATGTCGATCTTACCTGTAATCCTCCCACCGATCCTGGCGGTCTTACCTCGGGCAGTGAGCATAAGCCCGCGGCTGCAGGCAGGCACCTGAAACTTCCACTGACTCCGCGAACCAAGTCTGAGGCAAGCTCTGCTACGAAATTAGCCTTAGGCCTGAGCCTCGCCCGGCCTAAATTTCAACTGCCAACGATTGCACCAAACCAGAGTTCACAGCGTTCGATGAATGGGGCTTCGGCACGGAGCCTGGCAACATCATCCTGTGTCGCGCCTCTACCGACCCTCACCATCACGGTGCATTCCTACAGCCGTCCCTACGGCGCAGCCAATCCCCCGTTGAATGCCACCATCACCGGCCTGCTCAACGGAGACATCATCACCGTCACCAAATCCACCACCGCAACGGCAGCATCGCCCGTAGGCACTTATCCCATCACCGCCACGGTCTCCGGAGCGGCGCTGGCCAACTACAACATCACCCTGGTCGACGGCACGCTGACGGTCACGCCCGCGCCGCTGACAGTAACCCTGCGCAACGTCGGCCGCCTTTACGGCGCGCCTAACCCTGCCCTGGGATACTTCACCACCGGCCTGGTCAACGGCGATACCATTACCGTCGCCGAATCCACCACCGCCACCCCATCCTCACCCGTAGGCTCCTATCCCATCACCGCCAACGTAACCGGAGCAGCGCTCGCCAACTACACCTTGACCGTCGCCCCCGGCACCCTCACTGTCCGCCCGGCAACACTCCATATCGTGGCGGTCGCAGCCGTATCGCGCTACGGCCAGCCCCCGCCGCAGCTCACCGCCTACAAGCTCACCGGCTTCGTCAACGGAGATACCGCCAGCATCGTCACCGGCGCGCCCATTCTTTCAACCACCGTCACCTCCACCACCCCAGTCGGCTTCTACAAGATAGGGATTCAGACAGGTACGCTGGCTGCGCCAAACTATGTCTTCACCGGCGTATCCAACGGCGAAGGCTCCGTTCAAGTGCTGCGCGCTCCGCTGCAACTGAAAGCCAACAATCTCACCATGACCCAGGGCAGCACCGTGCCAACACTGACCTACACCCTCACCGGCTTCGTCAATGGCCAGAGCGCTGCAGGCACCGTCACCGGCACACCGGACCTCAGCACCACAGCCACCTCCGCCTCCAGCCCAGGACATTACCCCATCACCATCAAACCAGGCACCCTCAACTCAACCAACTACTACTTCCAGAATGTCAACGGAACCATCACCGTGACACCTTAGAAGTCGACGTGAGCGCGGACCGAGCCCACCCAGGCCGGTCCGCGATCACGGTTGTAACCCGGGTTCCAGATGTTTTGGACATCGAGCGAGTAAAAAAGACCGCGCCATGCATGCCAGGTGTAGTAGCTCTCCACAATCGTTTCGCGGCCGTAGTTGAGGTTGCCATCGCCCAGTAGAAATCCCTTTCCGCCCAGCTTCAGATAGAGTTGGTGATCGCGCTTGATGGCGTTGCTCACGAAAGCCAAAGCCACCTTGTCGGCCGGCCTGCCCCAGCGTTCCCCGGAATAATCCGCGCCTGCGGAAACAGTCTGGTCGACTTCTGTATACGCATAGGATTCGTGCTGGCCCTCATTCCACCCGAAGCGGCCAAAGACACGCAGATCGGCAGTGAGAGACTGCTCCGTGTTGTAGCCGAAACCGTACTTCAACGCACCCATGTGCTCATGCTTGAGAATGTCAGGCGTAGCATCGACGCCGGCGAGAAAAGCATTATTCGCTTCCCGGTACGTTCCCATATGGGCGCGATTGGCAAAGAAGAGCAGGCGTGAGACGCCCTTCAGGTGTGTGATCCAGCCATGACGCAGTTCGAACTCACCATTGTGTCCATGAGCACGGCTGAATGCCCAGTCAAGATCGATGCCGTTTGCCACCACCGGCATGGCGAAAAGGCCATAGCGGATCGACCAGTTGCGGTCGTCGTACTCGGCTATGCCGCCAAGCGTGTAACCGCGCGTATCGGCGGCGTAGTCCCATGCGCCATTGTTGTCCATCGTCCAGTTCATGAACTGCAGATGACTATCCGAACCGATCGCATTGATATCGAAGAAGTCGGGCAGAGTAAGCTTCCCGCCGCGCAATTCAATCCGCCTTACCGGAACGCTGGGCGCGAGCGAGAAGAAGCCCGCCTGCTGAGCGGTTGTCTCGCTGGTCAGGCCGATTGTCTGGTGTATCTGGTAACGCGCCAGATATGGCGTCGAACCCAGGTTCGGGTTGCGTACCACATCGAGATTCGTAAAACCGGCCAATCCGAGCGCTTCACTGAGTCCGCGTCCTCCAGCAGACTCTATATCCAGAATGAGGTCGGTGTTATAGCGGATGGATCGTGTCGGGCGAACCGCGCCGTAAAGAGTGCCTACCATCGACGTCTTGTATTCAGCCGAGTTGCGAAAGCTGTTCGTGCTCTCATACGCCGAGTGGAATGCTGGACGGCCCTGAAAGATGATGTTTGCCTGGCCGGAGAGCCACCAGCGTCGTCCGTCCGGATGTGGAGCCATGGTGAGCATCGGACCTGTGCTCTGTTGTGCTGTCTCGCTGGTCTGAGTCGCCTGAACGTTGGCCGCGGGAGCATCCGGAGCCGCCTGGCCGAGGCCGGTCAGATTCGCACCTGCCAGCAGCACGGCAAGAGCGAGGATTCGTTGTCGATCTAAAAGACGGATCAAAGAAAAGCTCCAAAATGAAGGCGGATTGGTTTAGGGTGTATCTATACCCTGGTTAGGTATATACCATACCCCCTATGGGTATATCAACCCAAAGCTCCCAAATTTACCGGAGATTCATATGTCGCATGACGAACGGGAAAAAGTGAAGCTGTTACAGCGTGTTCGCAAGCTGCGTGGTCAGTTGGATGCAGTTGAGCGAGCCCTCGATACTAAGGACGATTGCGGAGGCCAGCTCATGCTGCTGGCCGCAGTCCGAGGCGGTGTCAACAGCCTGATGGGCGAGGTGCTTGAAACCCATATTCGCTTTCACCTCACCGATGGAGCAAAGGAAAAGATCGCTCCTGAACTGGCAGAAGACCTGATCGACCTGGTACGGGCCTATCTGAAATAAGTGCGGCAAAACATCTCTCATCAGAATAGACCAGGCTGGCAATCCGAAAGGTGAATGCGAGATCGTCTTTCAACATTTGACTCATCGCAGCCAATGATCGAACCCTGCAGGCGCTCTTACGAAGCCTGTAGCGGTTCGATTACTGGCTGCGGCAGCAGAATGGCAGGCTCTGCGGATGATGAATTTTGTGGTACGCGAGCATCGGGCATCGGCCGTGGAGTTGCGGGCCAGGTACTTGCGCAATGCGCTACGCGCTCCAGCAACTCCGCCGCCTGGCTCGCTGCGGGTGCATCAGCCAGACCGAGGGTATGGCCGAAGCGCAAAATTTTGTCCAGCGCGCCAAAATCGCGGCAGGCAGCGCTGCGTTGCAGAGCGATGTTGAAGAGCATGCAGGCCAGGGCATCGGCCTGAGGCGAATTCAGCTTGTCGAAGGTATCGCGCCAATGCGGGACTTTTCCGTTGTCCTCCAGCAAAGGCAGCAGTTGTCGCGCGCTGCCCGGAGTACCGCGTCTGGTCGAGATACCAGCCGGCGGAGCGCATCCCGGCTGCAGAGACGCTGCGCACAGCAGCCCCATCACATAAGCCGTGTGATAGGCAGTCGCCAACAGATAGTTGGTCCGGTCGGAGCCCTGCCCGGCGTCGAGTTCAGCCAGACGGGTCGCGGGTGTCGGCAGAAATCCAGCCTTGTCTTCTACCTCAGCCAGCACCTGGAAGGCGAAGGTAGCAATTGGGCTCCAGTGTTTGCCGGTAAGGGGCCACGCTAACAATATCTCTCCGGCCAGGTCATAGTCCTGAGCGTCTAGGCAGCGCACCAGGACTGCTTCAGCCTCGGCCAGCAGCGTCACGCGACTGCGGGGCAGCAGCGCGGGATTGTGCTGAAAGCCGGTCACGTACATGATGGCGTGAGTAAAAGCATAGAGATCGTCGTCCGTGGCCGCGAATACATCCAACGGGTGGTTCAGGATCGAAAGGCGCGCGAGATGTTCCAAACGTCGATGTTCTGAAAAGCCGGACTCCTTCCAGAGCGAGTTGATCCACTCCTGTTCCAGCATGCGATGCGGCACGCGTTCCCGGCTCGCATGAGCTTGCGCGGCGCGGCATTGATTGAGCAACTTATCGAAGCCGGCATCTGGATAGCCCAGGCGGTTGAGCACGATATGTGCCAGCGAGTAGTCGAAAGCTAACGCCGGTGTGAGAGACAGGCCAAGCCGGATCTGCGCGCTGCGCGCATGAGGCTCAAGCTGCCGGGCAACGCGATGTACACGCGTGCTCACCTCGGGATGCTTGATCGCAAGAGTTGCGCCATGCAGCAGCATCGCGGTTTCAGCTATCGGCTTTTCAGGGCGAATTGTCGCGGATATGTTCTTGGGATCGGAAAAGCCGACCGGCACCAGATGTTCAACGGTCAGGCTGGCGATTTCGAGGGCATGGCAAAGGCGATGAATGAGGTTGTTTTGCTCCCATCCGCGATGGAGCTTTCCTGGGTCGTGCATCGGTTTGTCCATTGTTTTCGGCCTTGTCCATGTCCTCGTCTTCGTACTCGGCTTCGGTTGAGGTTAGTTGCCAAGCTCCCGCGTATTTGCGCCGAGCTCTCCAAGGTTTTCTATGGAGCCTCCAAACTCATTCGTGCCGGAGATGCCTGGGTTGAGGCGGAAGACACGAATGAAGTAGCGCATAGTACCGCAGATGCCATCGACTCCGTCAAAATCGGAGAGCGCGAGGCTCGGACCGATTTCGCTGATCACCTTGCCGATTGCGGTGAAATCGACTGCTTTTGCCTCCAGCAGCCGCTCCACCACAGCGCGATGCTGTTGAGAGTTGCTCATGGGATTTCTCCTTGCGTGAGATTGAGCGCGGGCATAGTCCTGGTTGGGGGCCAAGCGGGCGGACTGATGCAATGGTGAGCAGCGCAAAAGCTTCGTTTCAGCGGCAGGTGTAAATATTCCGTATGAAACAGCAAGTAACTGTAGCGTCTGAATAACGACTCGGGGTAGACTGCATGGGCCGCTCAGTACCGTTTGCGAGAATGGGGCAACGCATAGCCACGGCCTGTCCTGACGGCTATCCCGGACTCGCGAAACCAGACTAACCCGGATGAGAAAGACTGCCAGGTTTCCACGAAAGCCTCCGCTCTGAATCAGCTTCCTCGTCTTTCCCCTGTAATTCGAGGTTTCTTTCATGATGCCCTCAGCGTTTTCTTTGGCGATCCGTTCCGTTGCTCTCCGTTCCGGTCATCTGCTGAGTCGGTTGCCGGTACGGCTTTCAATATTCTTTGTTTCCTTGTTATGTCTGCTGCCGGCTGCGATGCCGGCCCAGGTTACATTTACCGGTTCGCAGCCGGTACTGGCCTCCTTTCCAACTTCAAGCTCAATCTCCCCGGTCGCCGTTGACGCAATCGGCGATGTGTTCTTCGTAGCCACCTCCGGATCTCACGACATCCTCTACGAAGTACCGCTGAATGGTACTCTCACTACCCTGAATAGTGCTCTTGGTTTTTTTCCGAGCGCTATCGTGGTAGACGCCAAGGGCGCAAATCTGTATTTCCTGTATTTTGGTTCCGCGCCGGCATGCAACGGCGGTTACGTGTATCTGGCCACGGCGGCCACTACCGCTGGAGCAGCACCGGTCAATCTGCCCTGCTCGTTCGCCTTCTCTGGCTTTCCGGTGTCATACTCCGATCCAACCGGCCTGGCGTTGGATGCAGCGGGAAATCTCTACGTAGCCGACTTTGGCGGCGGAGAAATATTCAAGCTCCCTGCGCCGCTTACTTCATCCAGCGTGCCCACGCAGTTCATGGCACTCTTTCAGCAGCCCTGGGACATCGCCGTCACTCCCGGCGGCGCCATCGATTACACCGCGCTGGATTACACCAACAACAGCGCCAACACGCTCTTTCAGGTTCCGGCCAGCTCCTTCACCAGCACGCTTCCGGCTAATGGAGTTACAGCGACAAATCTGGCCGACAATCTGCCCAGCATTCAGTCCGGCCTGGCCATCGATGGAGCAGGCAATATCTACGTCGGGGGCAGCAGTGCGCCCACCGTCAAGCAGATCGGCGGCCAGCAAGTGTCCATGTACAGTAAATTCGTCGACGGTACTTCAGGGACCGCCGTGGATTCTCTGGGCAATGTTTATCTCACCGGTGTTACGGGAACCGGAGTTCCGCAGCTGGTTGAATTGAATCTAAGTGGAGCCAGGGTAACTCCAAAGCCGGTCAACGTGACGCTGACCAGCGCTACGCTGGCATTAAACTTCGACGTTGCCGCTGGCGCGACCATTGGCAGCATCGCCATCCTCACCAACGGTGTGGCAGGCAAGGATTTCTCGGATGCGGGAGGAAGCACCTGCATGGCGCAAAGCTATGCAACTGAGACAGCCTGCATTGTGAACGTCCATGTCTCGCCGAAATTTCCAGGCCTGCGCTTGGGCGCAGTCGTGATCTCGGACCCTGGCGGCAATACTCTGGCGGCGGCAAGACTTTACGAGGTCGGCGCTTCTCCCCAGCTGATTTTCCGTGGCGGCACTCCGGCCACTCTGGCTACCGGGCTTAGCTCACCGCTGGGCGTCAAGGTGGACGGCGCCGGTAATGTGCTGATTGCGGATCCCTTCAATGCACGCGTGCTGAAAGTCGCACCGGGCGGAGCGCAGACGACCGTAGGCACTGGATTCACCGAACCCTCGGGAATCGCAATCGATGGAGCCGGCAATATATTCGTCGCAGACCTGAGCGCAGGCACTGTGTCCAGGATTACGCCAGGCGGCGTTCAAACCACCTATCTCACCGGACTTTCTCAGCCCTACGGTCTCTCCGTGGACGCGATGGGTACTCTCTACGTCTCTGAGCCCCAATCGAATACCGTGCTGAAGGAGACCCAGGCGGGCGTGCAAACGGCGATAGGAACCGGACTTAACCTGCCTTATGAAACCACTGTAGACATGGGCGGAAATCTCTACATCGGCGATTTCGGAAGCGGCAACGTCTTCAAGATAACTCCTGCCGGCATTCAAACTACGGCCGCCAGCGGAATCAACGAACCCACGGGCCTGACGATTGATGCCGCCGGCGATCTGTACGTTTCCGCCTTCGGAGAGGGAAGCATATATCAGATCACACCAACTGGGAGCGCTGCCCTTCTGATAAGCGGCCTGCCTGGGCCATACGGCCTGGCGCTCGATACCGCAGGCAATCTGTACTACACGGAAGTAAACGGAGCGGTCGCGGGCAAAATCTTGCAGGCCTCCCCGCAAACCATCAACTTCGCTACCACCGCTGGAGGTTCCATCAGCAGCGACAGTCCAAAAATAGTCGCTGTCCAGAATGTCGGCAACCAGGCTCTGCTGTTTACCCAGGTCGGCTATGCGTCCGACTTTCCTAAAGACACATCCGGCAACGCCACGCAATGTACAGCCACTCTGCAATTGGCCAGCGCAGCTTCATGCACGCTGACATTAAAGTTCAAGCCCGTCGCGCTGAGCGGCGCCAATACCTCATTGGCATTGTCTGAGCAGGAGCAGGTCGTGACCAATACCTTGAACGCCGGAGGCACTTTCAGCCGTGTCCTTGTTACAGGCACTGAAACCAAGCTGGTTCCAACCTTGGTCATGAGTCCGGCGATCGTGACATCCGGGGGTGTCTCATCCCTGCAGTTAACGGTGAAAGTTACAGGGACCGGACTAACGCCGACTGGAACGGTGAATATCTATTCGGGAGGCGTGCTGGTGGGCACGACCGGCCCGCTGAGTGTGAATGGCAACGTCATTTTTACGACCCCACGTCCTACGCAGAAGCATACCTACCAGGCAATCAGCAATGGAGACGCTGTCTATGCCAGCGGTAAGTCCAACAGCTTCATGATCAATCCCACCGTCGCCACGCCCACCGTGACACTGACCGTCGCACCCAGTCCAGCCACGGTTGGTCAACTAGTCACTCTCAAGGCGGTAGTGAGCACAGCCATTACAGGCATTCCTCCCACCGGAAGCGTAAAGTTCTCGGTGAGCAATACTGTGGTGGGCACCGCTGTCATCAGCGGCGGAGTGGCGACGTTTTCAATCAGCACGATGACATTGGGAACCCATACCGTTGTGGCAACTTACCTGGGTGACGGCAACTATCTTCCGGCGACCTCGAACTCCATCAAGGAGACAATTACAAATTAGGGGTGGTGAGCCCCAGCATTTGCGCCAGCACGTCCGTGTACTTATTGCCGCTGCCGGTGTTGAACAGCACGACTTTGTCGCTTGGCTTGAGGAAGCCGGTGGCCAGCAGATGATCGTACGCCGCCGTGGCTGCCGCGCCCTCGGGTGAAAGCAGGACGCCTTCGTTTGCGGCCCAGTCGCGCAGCGATGCAAATATCTGCCGATCGCTGAGAGCCACCACAGTACCCTGCGACTGGCGAACGATGTCCAGGATGAGGTAGTCACCATAGGGCTTGGGAACGCGCAGTCCGCTGGCGAACGTGTGTGCATCCTGCCACATCTGGCTGACTGATTCCTGCTGGTCGTAGGCGCGGGCTACGGGAGCGCATCCAGCCGCTTGAACGGCGATCATTTTCGGTCTCTTGCCCCTGACCCAGCCTAACTCCTCTAACTCTTCAAAGGCCTTCCACATGCCGATCAACCCGACACCGCCGCCGGTAGGATAGAAGACAGCATCGGGATAACTCCACCCCGATTGCTCCACTAACTCATAGCCCATCGTCTTCTTGCCTTCGATACGGTAAGGCTCCTTGAGCGTGGATAAGTCGAACCATCCCTCGGCCTGCTTGCCTTCCGCGACGATACGAGCACAGTCCGAAATAAGTCCATCCACCAGCGTCATTTTTGCGCCATAAGCCAGGCACTCCACCTGGTTGGCCAGGGGTACATCCTTGGGCATGAAAATATGCGCTTCAATGCCGGCCGCGGCAGCATAGGCCGCAGCCGCTCCGCCTGCATTGCCGGCCGAAGGAACTGCGATTTTCTTGATCCCGTAGTGGCGCGCCATGGTCATGGCCAGCGAAAGTCCGCGGGCCTTGAAAGTGCCGGTAGGGTTAGCGCCTTCTTCCTTCAAATACACATTGCCGAATCGCCGGCTGGGCATCATCGGTGTCCAGCCTTCACCCAGCGTAACCGGCGCGACATCCGGCATGACGGATTGATAACGCCACATGCCACTCCAGCTGCGATCCTTCGCCGTCGTGCCAACGGCGTCGCGGACCGCAACACCTTTGGCAGACGACAGATCGTATCGTACATAAAGCGCGCCCGCGCATTGTGCGCAGACCGTCTGCGGTATGGTGGCATCGTGAATCGAGTGGCAGCGGGAGCATTCCAGGTGGGCAATCTGTGGCATAGACCCTAGAATAACGAATGCCGTTCATTTGCCGGTTCACAAGGAAACTATGACTGCTGTTCGCGCCGGTTCCGGCCGCACTGTACTGGTCGCTACGATGGTTGGATTGCTGGTGTATGCGGCAGGTGCCGGTCTCGCCGGCTTCGGCATTGCAGCCACGACACTGCGCTTTGCCGCACTCGCAGCGCTTCTCGTCGCGACCGTCAAAAGGCGCTCCATCACTGCCTGGACCTTTTTCGCGATCCTCGCCGGAGCTGAGCTTGGCGTGGATCTGCCTTCCATCGCCGTGCATCTCCACGTGCTCGCGGAGATATTTCTGCGCCTGATCCGGGTTATCGTCGCGCCTCTCATTCTTGGCACGCTCATCACCGGCATCGCAGGCCATGGTCAACTGCGCAGCCTGGGCCGCGTAGCGCTGAAGACCCTGGTGCTTTTTGAAATCGTCACCACGCTCGCACTGCTGATCGGAGCCGTGGCCATCAATCTTACCCGCGCCGGCGAGGGCGTAGTTGTCCCGGCAGCTCTGCAAGCCCAGGAGGCGCCCGCAAATACAGCCGCTCATCCGGGCTTTGAATCGTTTCTGCTCAATGTCTTTCCCGAGAATCTCGCCTCAGCCATTGCACAAAATCGGATTCTGCAAGTCGCCGTCTTTTCGATCCTCTTTGGTGTTGCGCTCGCTCTGCTGCCTGAGGATAAACGCGCTCCGTTGCTCACCGTCCTCGATTCGTTTACCGCCGCCATGTTTCAATTCACCCGGCTCATCATGTACTTTGCGCCAGTTGCCGCGGGCGCAGCCTTGAGTTACACCGTCGCCAGTATGGGCATCGGCACTCTGCTGCCGCTGGCCAAGTTACTGGCGACATTTTACGGAGCAGCGTTCGCATTGGTGCTGCTGGTGTTTGTACCCGCGCTGCTTCTGGCGTGCATCCCGCTGCGAAGCTTTCTCGCAGCGGTAAGTGAACCGGCGGCCATCGGCTTCGCCACCAGCACCTCGGAAAGTGCATTGCCATTGGCCATGGAGCGCATGGAAGAGTTCGGTGTCCCGCGCTGGGTCGTCTCCTTCGTCATCCCTTCGGGATACAGCTTCAATATGACCGGTTCAAGTTTGTATGTATCCTGCGCCGCGATTTTCGCTGCTCAAGTGGCGGGAATTCATCTCACGGTCGGCCAGCAGGCAGTCATGCTCCTGACACTGATGCTGACCAGCAAAGGCATCGCCGGCGTGCCGCGCGCCACCCTCATGATCCTGATGGCTACGGCAGCTTCATTCCATCTGCCTAGCGCGCCCATACTGATGATTCTCGGCGTTGATGCCCTCATCGATATGGGCCGCACTGCGCTCAATGTCATTGGCAACTGCCTGGCAGCCGCAGTGGTGGGCAAGTGGGAGAAGACCGATCTACTCTCCGCCGGACACGATGCTCAGAGCAGCACTTAAGATCAGCTCGATGATGTCGCAGGCCCGGACAAACCTACATCTTTCGACGCGTTCTCGGCGATAATTTCCTGGCAGCCAGTGCGACCATCGCCCGGGCCTCTTCATCAATAATTTTCTGCAATGAAACCGGGTCCAGAACGCGAGCGCGAGCGCCAAATCCAAGTAGTACAAATCGTGCGTGCTCTGCGCTATCGAAGCTCGTGCGAAAGGTAACCCAGCCTTTTGCAGGTAAAGGTGCGCTGTCTTCGATCTCGGTTATCTCCAGCCAGGTGGCCAGGGAGCGCGCCGCCTTTGGCTCCATCGATAGAGTAACTTCGTAGCGGCGCCGTTGCGTCTGCAGCTCCTCTGTGGACTTCTTCCAGTAGTCCTCCAGGTTAAAGCCGGAGGGTCGCTTGAATCTGGCAGCAAGCGCGACTACTCCACTCATACGAGAGATACGATAGGTGCGCAGGCCCTTCGGTGCGCGCGCGGCGAGATACCATGATGTGCCCTTGGCGACAATGCCCAGCGGATCGACGATGCGCACATCCCGCGCCCCATCGGAGCGCGTGTATTCGAAGCTGAGCCGTCGATCCTGCGCCACTGCCTCCTGTACCACAGGCAGCATCGACAAATCCTCATTGGATAAATGCCATCCTGTTGCATCCACATGCAATCGCTCACGCATGGCCGTTGCCTGCTGCCGCATGTTTCTGGGCAGAGACGCGATCAGCTTGTTGTACGCCGTCTCTGCAGCGGCTACCAAGCGTGGATGACCGAGTGTACGTGGTTGAGCCATAAGCAGAGCTCGTAGTTCAGCCTCGCTCAGTCCTGGAATTTCAGTGCGCCAGTTTTCATCCAGTTGCCAGCCGCCCTGTGCCCCGCGAAGAGCGTAGATGGGCACGCCTGAAGCACTGAGCGATTCCATATCACGATGCACGGTTCGCGCTGAGACTTCAAGCTGTTCTGCAAGCTCCCGCCCAGTCAAACGGCCTCGTGCCTGGAGCAAAAGGAGCGCGGACATGAGCCGGTCAGCTTTCAATGTGGCAGTCCTCCTGCGGATACTCCTTTTGCTGTTTTTATGATTAGTTTTTAATTATGACAGAAGATGTCATATATAGATCTGTACCTTAAATTTGTGAGCTTGAGGCTCTCAAGGAGACATGGCGATGGAACTGAAAGAGTTCTTTCTAGCAAAGCTGGACAGGGAAGTGGGCGTTACGCGCAAGGCAATCGAACGCGTGCCCGAGGGTCGCAACGATTTTAAGCCACATGAAAAGTCAATGGAGCTCGGCTATCTGGCGGCCCTGGTTGCAGGCATGCCGGGATGGATTCATTTCATGATCGAGCGTGACGAATTGGATCTGAGCGATCCGTCCAGTGACGGATTCAAGACCAGGACAGTGGCCACGCGCGCAGAATTGCTGCAACTGCTGGAAGAGGGAGCAGCCAGGTCGCGCAAGGCCCTCGAAGGTACAACCGAAGAGCACCTGAAAACGCATTGGCAATTCAAGATGGGCGGGCAGACCCTCAGCGACTTACCCAGGCACATCATGCTGTCGGACGCAGTTTTCAGCCATCTCGCGCATCACCGCGGCCAGTTGACCGTATATCTGCGATTGACGGATGCCAAGGTGCCCGCCATCTACGGCCCATCCGCGGATGAATTTCACTGAGGCGCAAGTTTTGGCATCGGAGAAAGAAACTACAGAATTATTCAAATTGCGCAGATCGAAGCCACGCTGCCAGGTGGATTTTTCCTCAAGAAGAATTCACCTGTATGGTCCGGGAAAATTTACGGAACTCCGAAAAAACCTAACTCTGTGGCTGTGGAATAATTCGATCCAACGCGCTCTTTAGATCATCGGCAAGACTATTCTGCAGTTCCTCGCCAAGCTTTCTACCTTGTTTTGTCAGGTAGAAAACATCGATAGCCGTTTCGCCTTCCGTATCTACCAGCGCAACCTCAATATTGCAGTTATGCTCATGCAGCACCAGTGCAAGTTGCCGCAGCAGTCCGGGCGTATCCTGCGCTACAACTTGCAATAGAGTGCTGTGCGTGCTCGACTCGGAGTCAAACTCAAGCCGCGTCGGAATGTCTACCTTCACTGTTCCATTTCTGCTCGCCTGGCGGCGATTGGCAAGCAGTTGTTCCACTCGAAAGTTTTGCGCCAGAATCTCACCCACGTTGGTCAGGAAGCGATCTTTTTCGGTAGGGTTAAGTTCCAGAGTGCGAAAGGTATCGGTGAACTGGAAGCTATCCACGATAACTCCGGCATCATTCGAGAAAGCGTCGGCTTTTACAATGTTCATGCCCCAGGCCGCAAGGGCTCCTGCAACATCGGCGAAAAGGCGGCTTCGATCCTTCGCCACAACGGTAAGTTCCACTAACTGCCGGTTGGGCCTGAGTTCTAACTGGATAGGCTCTTTATCTAGCTTGGCTGCTAACAGAAACTGATTGCGAATCTGCTCCGGAAGCCGGGTTTGCAGATAGCGCTGCGGCAATCCTTCAAGAAACTTGCGGATCGCCGCTTCCTTGCCAGGGACCATCGCGCCAATGCGGTAGAGCAGCGTTGGATCAAGGTCGGCATGATAGCGTACCTCATCCACGCTGCGGTCCATGAAATTTGCGGTAGACATGTAAAGTTGCCAGAGATTCTCCGCCTTCCACGGCGTCAGCGCGTCGGGATGCACGGCTTTAATATCCGCATAGGTCATCAGCGTCAGCATCTTGAGCAGCATTGGGCTGCCGACTTTTTCGCTGAGCAGGCGAACGTTGTCCGTATCGAAGATATCGCGGCGCAGGGCGTTGGACATCTCAAGATGACTGCGAATGAGCTTGCGGACGACCTCCCGTTCTTCCATGTCGAAATCCAGGCGCGCCAGCAGGCTATCGGCCAGTTCGACACTGGACGTAGTATGTTCACCGGTGCGGCGGGCCTTTCCAGTGTCGTGCAGCAGCAATGAGAGCAGCAGCAGGTCAAGCCGGTCGAGCTCTGGCAGCAGCGTGCCCAGCCGCTGTTCGTAATCGTGCATAGGCCGGCGCAGGGCCTGCACGTTATCGATAGTAAGAAAGGTGTGCTCATCCACCGTGTAACGGTGGTAGCTATCGCGAATGACCAGCGCATCGATGCCGTGAAACTCTGGAATGAGCATCTCCAGAATGCCAAGAGCGTGCATTGTCCGCAGCGCGTGTGCCGCATGAGGGCCAAGCAGCACTTCGCGCAGGTGATTCCAGAGATACGGCCCTTCAGGAATGTTGATCGCCAGCACAGGCAGGGCATCGGTAATACGGTCTTCAGCGGCCTGGGTGAGGGTATAGCCGTGGTTGCTGATCAGCGCAAAGATGCGCAACATGCCGTCGGTGTCCACAAACTGCGCGGTGGGCGAAATATCGATGCGTCCCTGGTCGAGCGAAAAATCCGTGCCTTGAATCGGAATGCGGCGTTTGCGGAACTGCTTGTAGAAACTGACTGGCGCCGGAAGATGTTCCATCAACAGCACAGCGCGGCGGTAGACGGTGCGCGCGTGACGATAATAGGTGCGCATCCAGTAAGCCGGGTCGGCAGTGCCTCGCGTCTCCAGGCCGATGCTCTGCGCCGCCGCTTCATCCTGCGATTGCCAGTCCAGCGTATTGTCGTCGCGATTGTGGCGAAAGTGCAGAAAGCATCGAGCGGCAGCCAGAAAATCGAAAGCAGCTTCGGCATCGCCCTGCGGAGACTGCCAGCCCGAGATGCGCTGCTTCGGCCACTCCTTGCTCTCTTTAAGATGAAAGAGCAGGGCAAACCACGGTGCAAGGTTAAAGTCGCGCAACCCGCCCGGACACTCCTTCAGGTTGGGTTCAAGATGAAAGATGGTATTGCCGTACTTGGCATGGCGGGCGCGGGCCAGTTCGCCGAGTTTTTGCGCAATCGCATTCCACTCGCTGAGGATGAGTCCCGGAAAGATTTCGTTGTGTAATTTTTGATAGAGCAGGAAATTACCGGCCAGAAAGCGGTGGTCAAAGGTCGAAAGAGTAAATTCGAGATTGTCCGGATCGAAGCGATTACATTCCTTCACAGTACGGGTAGCGGGGCTGGCTCTCAGGCCAATGTCCCACATGGCCTGGATGATGCCGCGGATGGCCGGACGGGTCGATTTTTCAGTGTCCTCATCGGCGCATGCGAAAAGCACATCGATGTCGGAGCAGGGAAAGAGGTCTTTGCGGCCATATCCACCCAGGGCCAGCATGGACGCCTTGGCATTTGGGTCCAGGCCACTTGTGGTGACGGCCCTCCGCCAGAGTTCTACGAGAATGCGGTCGACGACCGAGGCCCGTCGCCGGATAGCAGCCGTGCCATCGCCGGTGCGCTCGTAGGTCTGGCGGACCTGCGCCATCTGCAGCGTATATTGCTCTCGTAAATCGTCAATGACGAGGACAGCAGTTTCCATGAATGTCGATTGAAGTCAGATTGTGGGACGTAGGATGAAGTTGATTTGGAATAGGAACACTTTGAGGATAAGCGATATTCGAGCGGGATTTTCACAAGAAAGCGGCGGCAGCCTTTTTTTGAAGGGCGAAAACCTGCCGGGCGTCCGCTCAGAGGCCGCAAGGCATCGCTGAAAGTCATCGATAGCTCATGGCGGGACAAGGTCGAGAATCCGATGAATCGGCAAGGTTGCTGTTCGGAAACGGACAGCACATTTCGAAAATGGACGCCTCCAGGTAAATCTCCGTCCTCGGAGATGCCTAAGGCTTGAAGTTTGAACAGCCTCTTTGGAGAACGAAATGCTGCAATCCTGCGTAAGACATGGAGAAGGGGAGAACTGGATGCAGACTCTGATCGGGAATCTTCGCTACGCGGTACGGCAACTTTGGCGGGCGCGCACATTTACTATCGTCACCATTTTGACGCTGGCGTTGGGCGTGGGCGCGAATACGGCGATCTTCAGCGTGGTGCAGGCCGTACTGCTGCAGCCGGCCGGTGTTAAAGATCCGGCACAAGTGGCCTCATTTCATGCCCGGTATACAGGGCTGAACCTGCCCATCATCGGTGTCTCCGCGACCGATTTTCGCGATGCAGAGTCGCTCAATTCGATCGTCGAGTCCGCTGCCATTGTCGCGCCCAACGCCTTCAACGCCACCTTCGACGGCCGTACGCAGCACCTCCGCGCCGGCATGGTCAGCTGGAAGTGGTTCCAGGTCTATGGCGCCGAGCCAATTGCCGGGCGCACATTCGTCCCGGAAGAAGATCAGAAAGGCGCCAATCAGGAAGTTGTGCTCAGCTACCGGCTTTGGCAGAGCCTTTTCGGCGGGCAACACGATGCCATCGGTAAATCACTCCTCCTGGATGGCAAATCGTACCGGGTCGTCGGTGTGATGCGCAGCGACTTCGAATGGCCTCGCAATGCCGAACTTTGGATTCCTCTGGGGTTGGCCTCCGATGAGTTTGGTCCCCAAAACCGCTTCAACGAGTCCTATGGCTCGGTGGTTCGGCTGAAACCAGGCGCAAGCGTGGCCCAGTTCAACGCGGCTCTGGAGCAGAAACGGCTGGAGGAGATTCGCCGCGAAGGTTCTGACAGCTTTGCGCAGAAGGCCGGTTGGGCTATGTTCGCGCAGCCCTGGACCCAGGATGCTGCTGGCGACCTGCGCAAGCCGCTCTTCGCGCTCTTTGCCGTCGTGGCCATGATTCTGCTGATTGCCTGTGCCAACATCTCCGGCCTGATGCTGGCCCGGGCCTCCACGCGTACCCGCGAACTGGCGATTCGCACCGCGCTCGGCGCATCGCTCCGCCAGATTGCCACCCAGTTTGCGGTAGAAACAGCGCTGCTGGCCGGCACGGCGACCCTGATCGCGGTGGCCGCCGGTCCTATATTAGGCCGTTTGCTGCTGCTGGCCATCCCACATGATCTCGCCACTGGCTTCGCCATCCATGGGAGCCTGAGCATGGTGCTGGTTGCCGCAGGTTTTGGCCTCGCCACCTCCGTACTGGCTGGGCTCGCCCCGGTCATCGAAGTAGCGCGGTCCTACAAGGCTCTCAACCTCTCCGAGCAGGGCAGGAGTTCAACCTCCGGCGCCTCTCGGCAACGGTTTCGCGGACTGCTGGTCTCAAGCGAAATCGCTCTGGCCTTCCTCCTCGTCGCCGGTGCGGGATTGTTCCTCTCCAGCCTGAAGCAACTCCAACACGTCGATCCCGGCTTCCGTAGCGAGGGAGTCCTGACCGGCAGCGTAACCCTCAACGACTCCAACTACAAAGACCAGCCGGTGAAGGAAGCGAATTTTCTGGAGAACGTCACCTCCAGACTGAGCCAGCAGCCCGGCGTAGCGGCGGCGGCCGCCGTCTACCCGCTGCCGTTCGGAAAAGGTCAGATGCCATCATCCAGCTTTGAGATCGAAGGCCGTCTCACCGAGCCGAATGATCCCGGACCCCACAGCGACGACCGTTGGGCCACCCCCGGTTATCTCAAGGCCATGCAGATTCCGCTCCTTCAAGGACGTTGGTTCACAGATCAGGACCGCGATGGTCACCCCAAGGTCGCTGTTATTGACGACCTGTTGGCGCGAGCCTACTGGCCGGGTCAGAACCCCGTGGGAAAGCGCATCCGCGGCGGATCAAAATCTCCCTGGGTCGAGATCGTCGGTGTGGTGAGCCACGTCCGCAAAGACACTCTGGAAGCCGATGAGAACAAGGGTGTCATCTACCTGCCGATGCTGCAAAGTCCGGTGAGTGAAGCGTCCTTCCTGGTGCGCACAAGCATTTCTCCCGACTCCATGCGAACCACCCTGGCCGAGGCAGTGCAGCAAGCCGATTCGTCTGAAGCCATCTACGATGTTCACACCCTCGACAGCCTGGTCAACGACTCGCTCGCCGCACGGCGCCTGCTGGTTGGCTTGTTGACGCTCTTCGGTGGGCTCGCTCTCCTTCTCGCAGCCATCGGCATCTACGGCCTGCTCAGCTTCACCGCCTCGCAGCGCATCACCGAGATTGGCATTCGCATGGCCCTCGGTGCCCAGCGCTGGCAGGTCATTGCCCTGGTTCTGCGGCAGTCGTTCATGCTCATCGGAGCAGGCATCATCGCTGGGCTGGGACTCACTTTCGCCGCTCAGCGCATTCTGACGCACAGCTTCACCGCAATGGACACCGGCATGTCCGGATCGCTGGTCATCGCCGCATTCAGCCTGATGCTGGTGGCTATTCTCGCGGCGGCTATTCCGGCCAATCGCTCAGCCAGCGTCGACCCTGTAGTGGCGCTGCGGAACGAATAAGGCAGCTTCTGGCAATGTAAATGAATGCGGGTCGGTCTCAGTCTGAGCCGACCCGCGTTGAGAGTAAATTGATCTGCGACGCGCTTAACTCAGGAAAAACGTCTCGCTACAGCGCCGACTCCCCATGCTCGTCATTGCGGATGCGGATGGCTTCATCGATTTTTGTTACGAAGATTTTGCCATCGCCGATCTTGCCCGTCCGTGCAGCTCCGATAATCGCGGCAATGGTCTTGTCCTTGAGCTCATCGGGAACAACGATCTCGATCTTCACCTTCGGCAACAGGTCGACCGTGTACTCGCGGCCGCGGTAGAACTCCGTGTGACCCTTCTGGCGGCCGTGTCCGCGGGCTTCGAGAATGGTCATGCCTTCAATGCCTGCTTCAAGCAAGGCGTCTTTTACGGCGTCCAGCTTGCTGGGCTGGAGGATAGCTTCGATCTTTTGCATAAATCTAAAAACCTCGCGCGATGGTTGCTCGCGATAACTGCGTTAGCGTAGCAGGTTGGTGGAGGTGTGAGGCAATCCCACGAACAAAGCAGAATCTGCCTCGGCACCTATACGCATTCTGGACTCTACGAACCCATGTCGTAGCCTTCTTCTCCGTGCTGCGAAAGGTCGAGCCCGGTGGCTTCATCATCGGCCGTGAGGCGCAGGCCAATCGTCTTGTCCACAACAAACAGAATCACCAGCGTCCCCACAATGGAGATCACCCACGCCACCGCAACCCCTACGGACTGGTTCAACAGCTGATGCCAGTTGCCATCCACTCCACCCGTCGGCAGCGCATTGCCGTTCGCGTCCTTGCCAAAGATCGGATTGATAAAGCCAGTCGCGAAGATGCCGGTCAGCAATGCTCCGAGCGTTCCACCGGCCCCATGCACGCCAAACGCGTCCAGGGAGTCGTCATAACCAAACCAGTTCTTGACCCGTGTCACCATCTGGAAGCAGAAAACGCCGGCAATGAATCCGATAATCAGCGCGGGCACAGGTGCAACAAAACCCGAAGCCGGCGTAATGGCCACCAGTCCCGCGACCGCGCCGGAGATAGCTCCCAGGGCAGTGGGCTTGCCGTTGTGAATCCACTCTGCGACCGTCCAGCTGACCGCAGCAGCAGCGGCAGCAAAATGCGTGGCCACAAAGGCGGAGGTTGCCAGGCCGCTGGCGTTAAGTGCGGAGCCGGCGTTGAAACCGAACCAGCCAACCCACAGCAGGCAGGCTCCAATAAAGCTCAATACCATCGAGTGCGGCGGCATTGCGACCTTTGGATAGCCGATGCGCTTGCCCAGATAAATCGCCGTCACCAGCGCCGAAACACCCGACGTAACGTGAACCACCGTGCCTCCGGCAAAATCCAGGCAAGGGAACTTGCCGCCTGCTGCATTCAAGAATCCGCCTACGCCCCACACCATATGCGCCATCGGGTCGTACACCACGATCGACCACAGAATCAGAAAGACGCACATCGCGCTGAACTTCATCCGTTCCGCGAAAGCTCCCGTAATCAGTGCCGGAGTAATGATGGCGAACATCAGCTGGTAGACCATGTAGGTCTGGTGAGGAATAGTCGCCGCATAATCGGCATTGGGGCTGAGGCCCACTCCCTGCAGAAGAAAGTGCTCAAAGCCCCCGATGAAGCTGTTCCCGTGTCCAAAGGCCAGCGAATAGCTCACCAGCGCCCACAGCACGGTGATGATTCCCATCATCGCGAAGCTCTGCATCATGGTGCCCAGAATATTTTTGCGGCGCACCAGACCGCCATAAAACAGCGCCAGGCCGGGGCCGGTCATCATCAGCACCAGAGCCGCTGAAGTCAGCATCCATGCGTTGTCCGCTGAACCTTGCGCGTCGGAGATGGACTTCTGAAGTGCAGCGACCTGGGCCTGCGTCGCGGGCGCGGAAGGCGATGTTGCGGGTTGGGCTAGGGCTGCAACCGGGGCCAGAAATGCGCCCGTAGTCACGAAAGACAACAGTAGTAGGGCTCGAATCGAAGAGATGAGTCTCATTTTGGATTTGCCTATTGTAAAGGTGAGCGGGACGAAACAGTGATTGGATTTTCGCATGAATACCCGCAAAGTGCATAAAGAATCCGTGGGGATGCCGGTTGACTGCCCTGCAGGGTCCAGCCACGATAGGATCGGAACCATGCGCCCGGACCCAATGAAACCAGGATACGCACGGTTGCGGGCTGGAGCTTTGCCCGTCCTTCTTGGCGTTTTTCTCGTGCCGCACGCATGCGCGGCAGCCCGCCCGAAAGCCAGCGGAAATAAGAACAGTGCCCACAGCGAACGCGTCTGCCAGCGCGTTCAATTCACCGGAGAAATCACGCAGGGAGAGGAATGGAAGGCGGCTCTTGGCCAGGGATGGATCTTTCGCCTTGTCCCCATCGCTACAGGCGGTTCCGTTTCCCAGGGTGCTGTTTCCGGATGGGATCTGGCCGTAAGTCCGGAGCGCGACGAGAATTATCCTGACGCCCTTTTGCTGGCGACCCCTCCCTATGCCTCATTGAATGAACGTGAGATCGGCACGACCTTTGGCCTGCGCGCCCAGGACGCAGTGGCCTGGGAGCCGAGGCGTTTTCATTTCCTCATTTCGGAGAACGATCTCCATCGGGCGCGTGCCCTCTTTCATACCGTCGCAGCCGCGCCGGCTAAGGAAAAAGCAGGTCCGGGAGAACCATCTGAAGCCACCGTTGAGCTGCTCAAGATGATCGCTGATCCCGCACGGACTGCAGCCGGAGAGTTTGCAATTACAGACGCGCAACTGACCGCCGGCATAGCCGATCCCCCGCCGTTTGCACGTCAATGGGCAGCGCGCTTCAGCACCGTGCCTCATACCCTGATTCCCGGTCCGGCTAATCCCCAAGGGGAGCTGCACCGGATTCGATTCGCGGTGACAATCTGGCTGCCGGAAACATGGCAGACGTCAAAAGGGAGCAAAAGTGAGCGCGCAAACTGTGCTGAATGACACACTTCGGGACGAATCCAGGCGGCAAATCACAAGGAAATTGTTTCGAAAGCAGCAGATGCATCGTATACTGAGCCCATGTCAGAGCAAGCTGGCCCTGAAACTCAAAAGGAAAATTTGGGCAAGGACCAATATTTTTTTGGTTCGCTTGAAAGTAGCGCTGCGAACCGCGCGAAGGTGCGCGAGGTTAGCTACGGATATGAGCAGCCCGAGGGTGTCTTTCTGACATCGCTCGATTTTGCCGTCAACTGGGTCCGAAAAAACTCGGTATGGCCAATGACCTTCGGCCTCGCCTGCTGCGCCATTGAGATGATGTCCATGGGCGCGTCGCGATTCGACCTCGCCCGTTTCGGCGCGGAGGTCTTTCGCCCCTCGCCCCGCCAATCGGACCTGATGGTCATCGCCGGGCGTGTCTCGCAGAAAATGGCTCCCGTCATTCAGCGTCTCTACGAACAGATGCCGGAGCCTAAATGGGTCATCTCCATGGGTGCCTGCGCGACTTCCGGGGGCGTCTTCAATAATTACGCGTTGGTGCAGGGCGTCAATCAGGTGATTCCTGTCGATGTCTATGTGCCCGGCTGCCCGCCACGCCCGGAGCAGTTGCTGTATGCCATTACCCTGTTGCAGGAAAAGATTCAAAGAGAGCGGGGCAGCCTGCGACGAACCTTGAATGCAGGCTGAACACTGGGAACGGCTAAAACCGTTTACCCCTGGAAAATAAGTTCAAATACAGGTAGTCGGATCCATGCGTCAGACAGTTACCGACGCGGCAACTCATTGAGAAATTTGTGTTCTGGGCTTTTTCAGCTATGGTAACTTTGTAATGTTGCATGTGGTACTGGCGTGTTCTAGCTCTACCAAAATATGGCTCGCGAAAACCGCGGGTGAACAATTCACGAGTTGAAATCTTGAAATGCGGGGATGCTTTTCAAGCATGATTGCGGAGGAAAATCTATGAATTTTCGTGTTACGAAGTCTGTGGTTCTGGCTGGAGCGGCAGCGGCGTTGATGATGTCCGCGGGCGCGTTTGCTCAGGACAAGCCGGCCGCCAAGCCCCCTGCGGACGCTTCCGCGTCTCGCTGGGACATCTTCCTGGGCTACAGCTACCTTGCCCCCAAAGACACGGTGTACTCGATCCAATCTGACGGAGTCGCCAAGCCGTTTGACTACTCTTCTGTCGATTACGGCGGAATCGCCAGCGGTGCGTACTACTTCAACAAGTATGTCGGTGGTCAGGTTGAAGTCGGAATTCACCCGGACGGCAACAATGACGGCTTCACCACTGCCCAGGCTGGTTTGATCTTCCGTTATCCAACTGCGGACATCACGCCTTTTGTCCACGCCCTTGCTGGCGGCGCCCGAATCGGCGGCCCCGATCACGAGCCCTATACCTGGGGTCCGGCGTTGACCGTAGGCGGCGGCATGGATTACAGCACTCCGCTCTTCAATCACCATCTGGCCATTCGTCTCTTCCAGGCGGACTATGAGTACATGCATGCGGACTTCGGCCCGCAAGAGTTTGGCGGCCGCGCAAATATCAATGCAGCCCGTCTAAGCGCTGGAATTGTTTTGCATGTCGGCTCCATTGCTCCTCCACCGCCAGTCACGTACGCCTGCTCGGCCAGCCCGGCCTCAGTCTTCCCGGGCGAGCCGATCACCATTACCGGCACGGCTGACATGCTGAACCCCAAGAAAAAAGCGGTCTACACCTGGAGCGGTGACGGCGTCACTGGCAACGGAGCAACCGCGACCGTGGCCACCGCCAACCTGGCTCCTGGCTCTTACACCGCGAAGGGCAACGTCAGCGAAGGTCCCAAGGCGGGTCAATCGGCCGACTGCTCGGCCGCCTTCACTGTGAAGGCCTTTGAGCCGCCGACAGTAAGCTGCTCGGCCAACCCGACCACCATCAAGCCGGGTGACACCAGCGCCATCACCGCCACCGGCCTCAGCCCGCAGAACCGTCCTCTGACCTACAGCTACTCGGCTTCCGCCGGTACGGTCAGCGGCACGGGTGCCTCAGCCACCTTCTCCTCGGCTGGTGCTCCGGCAGGCACGGCAACCGTAACTTGCACCGTCACCGATGACAAGGGCCAGACTGCAAGCGCGACCACGCCGGTCACGATTGAGGCTCCTTACGTTGCCCCGGCTCCGACCCAGTCGGCGCTCTGCTCCATCACCTTCGACAAGGACAAGAAGCGTCCCGCCCGCGTCGACAACGAAGCCAAGGCTTGCCTTGACGACATCGCCCTGACTCTGCAGAGCAAGTCGGATGCAACCGCCGCCATCGTCGGTTCCTCCACTGCCGAAGAGAAGGCTCCGCCGAAGCATCACAAGAAGGGTGCACCGGTTGAGGATCTCGCTGCTCAGCGCGCCGTCAACACCAAGGACTACCTGGTCACCGAGAAGGGCATTGATGCCTCGCGCATCACGGTCTACACCGGTACCGACGACGGCAAGAAGGTGGAAGACTACCTGATCCCTGCTGGCGCAACGTTCTCGGCTAACGGAGCCACCGCGGTCTCCGGCGACGTGAAGGCTCAGCCCCGCAAGGCGCTCCCGGCCAAGCACCACCACAAGAAGGCCGCCAAGTAACTCAACCGTCATCAGCCCCTGGTCCGCTAGCTCGGATCCGGGGCTGAATGAGATCGAACCGAGATCACGTACCAACGAAAACACCGGGGCTGACCGATTCATCCGGTCAGCCCCGTTTTCTTTGCCTATATCCTGTATTTGTATTCGGAGATTGTTTGCTCGGAATGAAGCCTGCCTCTCATTCTTGCCTCGTCCTGTCCCGCTTGCTGCTTTGCGCCTGCGCGCCTTTGTTTTGCCTCTATTCGTCGGCCCAGTCGTCCTACCAATGGAAATCCATCGGCCCATACGGCGGCGACGCACGCGCCTTTGCCGCCGTGCCCGGAGAGTCGCGGCATCTCTATCTCGGGGATACCAACAACTGGATCTTTGAATCTACCGATGGCGGGGCAAACTGGGCTCGCCTCAGCAAGATCGACGACTCCGACGACCTGATCGTCGACAGCATCGTCGTTGACTCCTCAGATCATCGCACCATCTTCGCCGGCGTATGGAAAACTTACGCCCCCGATGGCGGTCTCTACGTGAGCCACGACGGTGGCAGGAAATGGACCGTCATTCCCGCTCTCAAAGGTCAGTCCGTCCGCTCGCTGGCCCAGGCTCCCTCCGATCCCGCGATCCTGGTCTGCGGAACCCTCGAAGGCATCTTCCGCAGCAGCGACCGCGGCCAGAACTGGGAGCGCATTAGCCCCCCCGCCGACAATCCCTTGAGCCGTGAGATTCACGAGGTCGAGTCCCTGGCCATCGATCCCCGCAATCCGGAGATCATCTACGCTGGCACCTGGCATCTGCCCTGGAAGACCAGGGACGGCGGTAAAACCTGGCATAACATCAAGCAAGGCGTCATCGACGACTCCGATGTCTTTTCCATCATCGTTGACCCCGAACGTCCAGCCATCGTCTATGCCAGCGCCTGCTCCGGCATCTACAAGACTGAGAACGGCGGCGAGCTCTTCCATAAGATCCAGGGTATCCCCGCCACCGCGCGGCGCACCCGCGTCCTCATGCAGGACCCGCGCCACCGCGAAGTCGTCTACGCCGGTACCACTGAGGGGCTCTACCGCACGCGCGATGCAGGCCGCGAATGGCAGCGCCTCACTGGTGACAACGTCATCATCAATGACATCTACGTTGACCCTGAACGCACCGGGCACATTCTCCTTGCCACCGATCGCGGCGGCGTGCTCTCCAGTTCCGATGGTGGCGTAACCTTCGCCCAGTCCAACGAAGGCTTCTCCGCGCGCAAGGTCGAGGCCCTCGTAGTCGACTACAAAGATCCAAACCGGATTCTCGCCGGCGTCGTCAACGACAAGAGTTACGGCGGCGTCTTTCTCACCGCTGACGGCGGCTCAACCTGGGGTCAGATCTCTGAAGGCCTCGCCGGGCGCGACGTCTTCACCCTGGCCCAATCCAAAGATGGCACCATGCTCGCCGGCACCAGCCACGGCATCTTCGCTCTCGTGCCCGGCGATCCCGCCCCCCACTGGGAGATGCGCAGCAGCATCGTCAATACTGGCACGAAAATCGTCACAGCCACGGTGAATGGCAAGCGCGTCAACCGTCTTGAAAACATCACCATCCCCGCGCGCCAGATGAGCTCACGTGTGGCCGCCTTCGATCTCTCCAGCGATGTCTGGCTGGCCGCCACAGCGGAAGGCATCTTCACCAGCAAAGACCTGGGCGCCACCTGGCAAGGCGGCCTCGTTCTCGGCTCCGCGGCCTACTACTCCGTCGCCGTCTACGATGGGCACATGCTCGCCGCGCGCCGCGAAGGTGTCGTCTTCTCCACCGATAGCGGCGTTACCTGGACACCCATGCGGCTACCCTCCAAGGTCAAAGACATCCGCAAAGTAGCCTTCTCCAAAGAAGGCGAGCTCTGGGTCGGCGCCGGAGACGGCGTGTACTTCTCCCGCGACAAGGGCGAAACGTGGTTCTGGCTTGAAAAGATCCCTGTCCGAGACATCGGCGACCTGACCTTCGATCCCAAAACCGGCCGTATGCTGGTCAGTTCGCGCAGCAGCCAGGTACTCTACTCCATCGACCCGGCTACTCTTACTTTCACCGGCACCACTACCGGCTTCAAGTTGTTCCTGGCTCGCTCCGCTGGTGGAATACGCTTCGCTGCCTCCCTTCAGGATGGCGTGCTATTGGAGCCTGGTTTGATGACGGCGGCCGAACAAAAGTCCCTCGCCGCCAAATCCAAAAAAGAAATCCCCATCCAGACATCGACCGAGACAACCACGGAAGTCCATCCAGCATTGCCCCGCTAGCTGCACAGTACGCAGAAACCGCGTACTGTCTCAATTTGAAGAAACTGTCTCAGTTTGAGGAATTGTCATTCTGAGGAGCCGCAGGCGACGAAGAACCCAAATTCCCTTTACGAGAGCTGAGACACGGCCTGAAATCGTGAACCCTGGCGCCGATTCCAGTATCATCTCTATAAACGGGGTTAGATATGCAGCCAGAATCCAGCACAGCTCGGCACTCATTTCAAAGCTACGATCCTCACATCGTTGCCATTGCTGAAAAAGTCTTCGCCGAAGAGCGCCTGAGCTTTGAAGACGGTCTCGCACTCTACGGCACAGGCGATGTGCTGGCCGTGGGCTGGCTCGCCAATCATGTCCGCGAACGCCTGCACGGCGACATCACCTACTTCAACGTCAATCGCCACATCAACCCCACCAACGTCTGTGTAGCCCACTGCCGCCTCTGCGCCTTCGGCCGCACCAAAGGCGATGCCGCTGGGTACACCATGGCCCTCGAAGAAGCCTGGGAAACGGCAGCCTCCGGCTACACCGAAGCCGTCACCGAGTTCCACATCGTCGGCGGCCTCCATCCCGATCTGCCCTTCGAATATTTTCTCGATCTTGTCCGCGGCCTGAAAGTGCGTTTCCCCAAGGTACATATCAAGGCCTTCACCATGGTTGAAGTCGCGTACCTGGCCCGCCGTGCCAAGCTCTCCATCGACGAAACCCTGATCCGCATGCGCGAAGCGGGAGTCGATTCCATGCCCGGCGGCGGCGCCGAAATCTTCGCCTCCCGCGTGCGCTCTATCATCTGCGATCACAAGATCGACGGCAGCGAGTGGCTCAACACCGCGCGCCTGGCCCATAAACACGGCTTCCGCTCCAATGCCACCATGCTCTATGGCCACATCGAGAACGACGAAGACCGCGTCGACCATCTCCTCAAGCTGCGCGAGGTCCAGGACGAAACCGGCGGCTTCCAGACCTTCATCCCGCTGGCCTTTCACCCCGAGCACACCGCCCTCGATCATCTGCCCGTCACCACCGGCCTCACCGACATTCGCCAGATCGCCGTCAGCCGTCTGCTGCTCGACAACTTCGCCCACATCAAGGCCTATTGGCAGATGATGACCCCCAAAATCGCGCAGATCGCTCTCCGCTTCGGTGCCGACGATCTCGACGGCACCGTTATCGAAGAGAAGATCTACCATGACGCCGGAGCCACCACCCCGCAAGGCATGACCCGCAAACAGCTCTGCCATCTCATCGAAGCCGCAGGCCGCGTCCCCGTCGAGCGCGACACGCTGTATCATGCAGTCACGCGAACGGAAGACAGTTTCGTCGTGGCGGTATAGCAGCAAGCCTGAGGGGGATAACGTGGAAAACATCGTGGTCATCGTCGCGAAAATCAAAGCGAAACCGGGAAAAACGCAGGAGCTTCGCCGCGAGCTTCAGGAACTTGAACGCGGTACGCATCTAGAGCCTGGCGTATTGGTCTATGAAGTAAATCAATCCTCCACAAAGCCGGAGGATTTTCTCGTGTACGAAAAGTACGGTTCTCAGGAAGTCTTCGACGCTCATCTCGCCGGTCCCGCATTGCAACACTTCGTCACCCTTGCCCCGCAGCTTGTCGAGGGGGAAATCGAGATCTACCCATACAAGCCTGTGCCTGCCACAGACTGAAGATCGCCCATCGGCGAAAAATCCCAGCCTGAAAATCGAAAGAATGGAGGACCGGCATAATGGAAGTCTTTGGCATGGCCGCCCTCTTCGGTCTTATCCTCGGCTTCATGTTCGGTGTCGGCTGCGCCTTCGCTGTCCTCTATACCATCTACATGGGCGGTTACCGCAAAGCCATTCGCGAGTCGCTCGCCGCCGAGCAACCTGCGCGTTACCGCGAAAACCTCGCCAAAGTTGAGGAAAAACTCCACCGGCAGGGCTCCGCAGCCGGCCGCTAAGCCGACATCTTCGGCGTGGATGTGCGCCCGCGGATCGCCCTCTACGCTCGTCTGCACGATAAGCAGATGCCGCCTTCGTCAGCGTCCCATCCACCTCCATCAGGAAACAGCCTGATCCGGCGCGCCTGCTCGACACTTCAGGAGTGGCAGTCAAAGGTAATCCAGAATGACTTATACGCCGATGATAAATTGATCGGACCGAAACAGCTTAGAACGCCGGTATTCCCGTGACATGCTGCCCGATAATCAGCCCGTGAATATCGTGCGTTCCCTCATACGTAATCACCGATTCCAGGTTCATCATGTGCCGCATGATCGGGTAATCCTCGGTGATGCCGTTCGCTCCCAGGATCTGCCGCGCAATCCGCGCGCATTCCAGCGCCATCCACACGTTGTTGCGCTTGGCCAGCGAAATAATCTCATGGCTCAGATTGCCCGTATCCTTGAGCCTCCCGGCGTGTAGCGACAGCAATTGCGCCTTTGAAATCTCGCTGATCATCCAGGCCAGCTTCTCCTGAATCACCTGGTGGCTGGCAATCGGCTCGTTGCGGAACTGCTTGCGCATCTTCGCATACTGCAGCGCCGTGTCGTAGCAGCTCATCGCCGCGCCGATCGCGCCCCAGCTGATGCCGTAGCGCGCCTGGTTCAGGCACATCAGCGGACTCTTCAATCCGCCTGATCCTGGCAACAGGTTGCTCGCCGGAACATGCACCTCCTGCAGGCTCAATCCCGCCGTAACCGACGCGCGCAGGCTCCACTTGCCATGCACCTCATCGGCCCTGAAGCCCGGCCGGTCAGTCTCCACCAGGAAGCCGCGTACTTTGCCGTCCTCGTCATCCACCTTGGCCCAGATAATGGCCACATCCGCTATCGTGCCGGAGGTGATCCACATCTTCTCGCCGGAGATGACATACTCGTCGCCTACCTTGCGCGCATGGGTCGTCATGCCTCCCGGATTGGAGCCAAATCCCGGCTCCGTCAATCCAAAGCACCCCAGCTTGCGCCCTGACGCCAGCTCCGGCAGCCACTTCTGCTTCTGTTCTTCGGACCCAAAGGTGTAAATGGGATACATCACCAGCGCCGACTGCACGCTCACAAAGCTGCGAAAGCCGGAGTCGCCCCGCTCAAACTCCTGCATTACCAAGCCGTACTCCACGTTGGACATGCCAGCGCAGCCGTATCCATGCAGATTGGCGCCGAAGAAGCCCAACTCGCCCATCGTCGGCACCAACTCGCGCGGAAACCGGCCTTCGCGGAAGCAGTCTTCAATAATCGGGATCAGGTTATCTTCGACGAAGGCGCGCGCCGTATCGCGCACCATGCGCTCGTCTTCATTGAGCAGGGAATCGAACTTGATGAAATCTACATTCTGGAATTTGAAGCCCATTTGGATGACCTTTCGACGAGCTCTCTGCGGGTTTTGCGCAGTGGCCCAAACGATTGAGGGTACCAGAAGGCCTGCTGGCAGGGGAAGACGCGTCATCTTCCGAACTCAGTAGAAAATAACTTCCTTCATTGGGTAATGCTTGCGATTGCGCGTCCAGAGAGCTGACTCGGTGAGAACAACTGAAGCAGCGATCAACGCGTCTCCCAGCTTCAAATTGTGACTCTTGCCAAATGTTCTCATGAACGTGCCCGCTTGTTCCCCTATCGGATATTCGATAGGAATGCAATCGAGCGATTCAAAGAGCTCGGTGATGGAATCGAACTCGTTTGGACGCGCTTCGGCCCATAATTCCGCGGCGCTCACAGGAGAATAGAAGATGATCGTGTCAGATTCACACAAAGATTCCCAGATGGACCGAATAGTCAGATTGTGTCCTCTTGAGACCTCAATGAGAATGTCGGAGTCGACAAAAATAGTCACTCTTCCTTAAGCCTCTCCATTCGATCGTCTGTGCGCAGATTGCGAATGTAGGCCTCTACATCGTCAAACTCAGGACGGCCTTTGCGAATGCCTATAAATGCTTTCATGGCAGCCTTGCGGCGCTCGAGCTTATCCATATAGCGGTCTCGCGCAGCCGTACGAACCAGCTCCGAGATGGATGTCCCTTCCAGTCTGGCGCGAGTCTGAAGCGTCGTCCAGAGATCATCGTCGAGATAAAGCTGGGTCCGGTGCATGATGTATAGCATACATCACTGTTGAGAGCCCTGCTACGCCAGAAATTCCTTGATAAACGGATCCTCGCTAGCCACCAGTTCTTCCGTACTCCCGTCAAAAACCACCTTGCCCTGATACAACACCAGAAAGCTGGTCAGAGCATTGGTCTGCCCTTGCGGCAGCGGCACCATCTGATTTTGGTCCGTGGAATAGCGGTGCGTAGCAAGTGTAAAAGCATCCTGCAGCCGGTGCGTCACCAGCAAGGCCGGTGTACTGTAGACATCGCGTTCCTTGATCACCAACTCATCGATAGTCGTGCTTGTAACCGGATCGAGTCCCCCCGTAGGTGAGTCATAGAGCAGCAAATCGGGCTGGTCGATAATCGCGCGGGCAATCGCCACGCGCCGCCGCATGCCGCCCGAGAGCGAAGCAGGCAGCAGATCGTAGGTGTGCTCCAGCTCAACAAAACGCAGAGCCTCGCGAACCCTCCGGTCCACTTCGTCCACGGGCAGGTGCCGCTCCATCAGCTGGTAGCCGACGTTGTCGCGCACCGTCAGCGAATCGAAAAGCGCGCCTTCCTGGAAAACCATGCCGGTGCGAATGCGCAGCGCCAGCAACTGCTTCTCCGGCATGGAGGTAATTTCTTCGCCAAAGAGAAAGATCCGGCCTGTGTCCGGGCGCAGCAACCCGTTGGCCAGCTTCAGCAGTACGCTCTTACCCACGCCAGCCGGGCCAAGCAGAATGCGCGTCTCGCCCGGTGCAACGCTGAAGCTCACATCGTCCAGAACCGGCGGCCCATCGAACTTAAGGGACACGTTTTCGAAGACCACCACCGGGCCCGTCTCAACCGCTCTCGAAGCATCCGAACCAGCCTGGAGATGGAGTGAATCCGCCATAGCCCTCGATCCTAGAAGAGCCACAGCATGATGCGGCTGAGGATAAAATCCGAGAAGATGATGAGCACCGAGGAGACGACCACTGCCTGCGTGGTGGCCCGTCCAACGCCCTGTGTGCCGCCGGTCGTTTTCATGCCAAAAAAGCAGCCGACCGTTGCGATGATGAAACCGAAAACCAGTGGCTTGCTCAAGCCCTGGACAACATCGGAGTAGGCAAGCGACTGATACGCCGAGGTAAAGTACTGCGTCCCGTTCTGCCGGCTGATCAGTACGTCGACCACAGCGCCGCCCGCAGTTCCCACGGTGTCGGAAACGATCGTGAGCAGAAAAAGCATCACCACCGTCGACAACATGCGCGGCGTTACCAGCTTCTTCATCGGGTCGGTGCCCAGCGCGCGCATCGCGTCAATCTGTTCCGTTACCACCATCGATCCCAGTTCGCTGGCCATGCCGCTCGCATTGCGGCCTGAGACCATCAGCCCGGTGAGAACCGGGGCCAGTTCGCGAATCATCGAGAAGCTGACGAAACGGCCCGTATATGCCTGCGCTCCAAACTGGGCCAGTGAAGCGGCCGATTGCAAAGCCAGTACGCCGCCGGTGAAAAAACCGGTCAGAACCACGATGGGCAGGGAGCCGACGCCGATCAGATCGGCCTGGGTGATCACATCGCCCCAATAGTGTGGCGCCCTGAAGAGATTGGCTACTCCCTCCCAGCAGAACAAGAAATAGTCCTGCGCGGCAAGAATCAGGCGCTTGGCGAGACTATCGAGTTTTTCGAGCTCTAAAGGCATCCGTTCGCAAGTCTCGCCAGGAAAAAGAAAGTTGACCGCTCAGCCTGGTCGCGCCACACGACCCCTGCGCTCAGAATAGCCTATCCGAACGGCGTCGCCGACCCAAGCTTCACCGTCAATTGAAATAGCGCACGACAGTGAGACGAAAGCTGCATCTAAGAGACGATGACTGCAGGGATGAGTTGGATTCTCCAAACCGCGAAGAAAGCTGCGAGCCGCAAACGGCCTTCGCAGGCCGGTTCATCGCATCTGCTGCGCTGGCTGATGAGCCTCGGCGGCGTGGGTCTGTTTGTTGTGGCCATTGTCGACTCATCCGTCATTCCACTGCCGCTTCCCGGCAGTACAGATTTGCTGTTGCTGTTGCTGACGGCACATCGCGGCACGACTGTAATTACGGCGATCTGGCTGGCGTTTTGCGCTTTTGCGGGCTCCCTGGTAGGCGCCTATCTTACCTGGAGCACAGGGAGGAAGGGCGGCGAAGTCACCCTGGAGCGCTACGTTCCTGAGCGCATCCTCGGCAGGGTCAAACGTTGGGTTGAGAAATACGGCGCTTGGTCCGTGGCTCTCTCGGCTATCCTGCCGCCGCCGATTCCGCTTACCCCCTTTCTGCTCGCAGCCGGCGCGCTCAAGGTTGCGCGCGGACGCTTCATGCTGTCCTACGGCGCGGCACGGATCGTCCGCTACGGATTGCTGGCCTGGCTCGGCATCACCTACGGCAGACACATCGTACGCATCTGGGAACACTCCCTGGATGGATGGTCGGCGCGGATTCTCTGGATCTATGGCGGCTTGGTCGTCGCCGGAATTCTCTATGGACTGTGGAAGTTTAAACACCGTGCCCCGAACGGTCCCCGCGCCCCGGCACAGGAGATGGCCTGACTTCTCCGCACGCCGATTCATCCTGACCCGAAAACCAGATTGTCATCCTGAACGAAGTGAAGGACCCACCTCCCCAAGATCCATCCTGGCTCAATCTCCGCCCGCTTCATTCGTCTGCGGCACAAACTTGATCGGAATAATCCCCAGCTGCTCATAAATCGGCCGCATCGCCTTGCGAACTGTCTTCATCTGCGTGGTGAACCACCCCGCGCCAAGGATGCAACTGACGCCGCTGATAATCACCGTCCACGGAGCGCCGATAGCATGCGCCAGTGCGCCGGCCATGAGGCTCCCAAACGGCGCCATACCGACAAAGGCGACTGTGTAGTAGCTCATAACGCGGCCGCGCTTGTCCTCGGGAACGATTGTCTGGATGATGGTGTTGCTGGCCGTCAATCCCTGCATCATGCCGAAGCCCACCAGCAGCAACAGGATCATCGACAGCCAGAGCCAGTGCGACAGGCCGAAGAGCACTAAGCCGACGCCAAAGGATGCCGCGGCAATCGGGATCATCTTCAGCAGCCCGCGCACCGATTTCCGCAGCACCAGGGTCAAAGCCGAGACCAGCGAACCCACACCCATTGCGCCCATCAGAAATCCCAACGTGTGCGGACCGCCCCGGAGCACCTGCGCCGCGAAGATCGGCATCAGCACCGTGAACGGCATCCCCATCAGGCTCACCAGCGCAAAGAGCAGCAGAATGGTGCGAATGGGCGCAAACCCCCGCACAAAATCCCAACCCTCTTGTAGCTGCGTGAGCAATGAACTTTTCGTATGCAGTGCTGCCGCGAGAATAGTTTCTGGAAGACGCGCCGGCAGGCGCATCATCAGCAGCGAGGCGATGACGGCGACGTAGCTGACGCCATCGATCAGGAAGCACCAGCCTTCGCTGGTGACGGCGATCAGCATTCCAGCGAGCGACGGGCCAACGAGGCGGGCGAGATTGACCATCGACGAGTTGATGGCGATAGCATTCGACAGGTCTTCCCGCTCCTCGACCATCTCCATCAGGAAAGACTGCCGCCCCGGCATGTCGAAGGCATTGATGCAGCCCTGCATGGCGCTCAGCGCGAGCACTTCGGCGATGGTGATGCGATGCGTCAGCGTCAGCACGGCCAGCGCGAGCGACTGCACCATGGACAACATTTGTGTCACGACCAGCACCGTCCGGCGATTCCAGCGGTCGACCAGCACGCCGGCCAGCGGCGCCAGAATGAAGGTAGGAATTTGCCCGGCAAAACTGACCGTGCCCAGCAGCACGGCGGACTTGGTGAGTTTATAGACCAGCCAGGCAGTGGCGACGCGCGTCATCCAGGTGCCAATGAGAGAGACACTTTGCCCGGCGAAAAAAAGGCGGAAATTGCGGTGGCGTAGCGCCCGATAGGCGTGCGCATAGCTTGGAGGGGAAATCTGGGTCACTCTTCTATGATGCGGCAGCCAACAGTGGCGGCGCAGACCGCGCTGCGCAATAGGGAGTGATTGCTGGCGATCCGGCCCACGCACAAATTACAAAATAATGCGCTTGCGCGCGCTTCGCTGCCTCTCCCCATTCTAAGAATAGCAAATCTAAATCATTGAAAACAGCTAGTTTTCTCTTCAGCTTCCGCGTAGTTTCGACCCTCGGGGCTGCATCCGGAGCGTGCGGGAAAGTGGTTAATTTCCCGGCGACTGGTGTTGCCCAAGATGCAGAAGAGGAGAAATCAATCATGCCGGAAAACACAATCCATGGCTTTGTCGACGAGAAATTCAGCGCAGTGCGCGAGGCCTTCGAGGAGAACTTCGCGAGTGGCGCTGAGGTGGGCGCTTCGTGCTGCGTGACGGTTGGGGGCGAGACGGTTGTCGATCTCTGGGGAGGTTTCGCGGACGAAGCGAAGACGCGGCCGTGGAAAAGGGACACCATCGCCAACGTATTTTCGACCACCAAGACCATGACCGCCCTGACAGCACTGCTGCTTGCCGACCGCGGTGCGCTCGATTTTGACGCGCCGGTTGCCCTGTACTGGCCGGAGTTTGCGGCCAATGGAAAGGAAGGCGTGAAGGTGAGCCACCTGATGAGCCACTCCTCCGGGGTATCAGGTTCGCGAGTGCCGCTCAAAGTTGAGGACCTCTACGACTGGGAGAAGATAACGTCCATCCTCGCAGCCCAGGCGCCGCTATGGGAGCCCGGAACCGCCTCTGGATACCACGTTACGACCTTTGGATTCCTGATTGGCGAGGTGGTGCGGCGCATCACCGGGAAGACTCTGGGGACGGTCTTCCGCGAAGAGATTGCCGAGCCATTGGGCGCGGACTTTCACATCGGCCTCCCCGCCACAGAGGACTCCCGCGTGGCCGAGATTGTTCCCTGGACGCCGACAGTCGATGTGAACGCGGCGCGAGCGGCTTTTACTGAGGTGCAGGAGATCACGTTTATGAATATGCCTTTTGACGTTGCGACGGACCTCAAGACGCGGGCATGGCGCGGGGCGGAGATCCCGGCGGTGAATGGGCATGGCAACGCGCGGTCGGTTGCGGAGATTCATTGCCTGCTAGCCAACGGAGGCATAGCCAAGGGCAAGCGATTGATGTCAGAGGCAGGCAGCCGCAAAGTGCTGGAGCAGCAGATTGACGGGCCGGACCTCATCATGAAACATCTGCCGCCGGCGCGCTTTGGATTGGGATTTGCGCTGCCAGGCCCGCTGCTGGCGCTGGAGCTGCCGAATCCCAACACGATTCACTGGGGTGGCGGCGGCAGCTCGTGGATCTTTATCGACATGGATGCGCGGACGACGCTGGCGTATGTGACGAACAGAATGAACAAGTTCCCAATGAGCGATCCACGGCCGTTTCGCGCGATGAAGGCGATGTGGCGGTCGATGGGGATAGTTAGTAATTAGTGGCTGGCGAGGGCTGCAGTAGACCCTCCGTTTGGCGAAGGGTCTGCTGCAGAATCGCAATTTGGTTCTGCTACTGCTTGAACGCCGGATCGCTTTCCGCCCCCGGCCTCGGCTTCCAGGCCAGCGAGTAATACTGGCCACGGTCACGGGCCCAGGGATCGAAGGCATTGATAACCGGATCCAACTCCGATTTCAGCTCGGGAATATTACGCAGTAACACGCGCTTGAGCGGCAGGATGGGTTCGGTGTGGCCGTTGGGCTGGCCTTTCTCCATCTGCACGGGGCCGGGGCCGTTGTGGTTGACCCAGTCAACGCCCATCTGTGTGTAGAACTCAGGTCGGAAGCTCGATGTAAAGAAGCGGTCAGAGAAGAGGCGGCGCGAGGCGTTGAGGATGAAGACGACGAATTGCGTTTCGCTGATGGCGAAGCCGTGAGGCCGCGTGTATTCAGCCAGATAGCCGACGACGGTATCGACGTCTTCAATGTTGTCGACAACCGAGCCATTCGGATGGCCGAGGCAGTCGTTGATGGGCGTGCCGTCTTGGTTGCGCTGTGCGTCGGTGATGATCTTGCTGGCGTCGCAAACATGCGTTCCATAGACTTGGCGAAGCTGGCTGATGGCCTTCTGCTGCTCCTGGTGCGCGGGCGAGTCTGTGGGCAGGCTCTTATCCATGAAATCGTCATAGCTGGTGAGCTGGCGCAGGCCGTACTGGCGGCGGAATTCATTGAAGCGCGGCACGCCGTGTTCGCGATCGCGAATGATGTCGAGCGCGGCCAGATCGATCTGCTTGGTGGGCGAGTCGAGGCGCGGCAGGGTGATGTTTTGCATGAACTGCGGATGGTTGTGCAGTTGCAGAACGCCAAGCCGCTGGCGGCCCATCGAGAGAGCCCAGTTAGCCATGCCGCCGGTATGCATTGCGTCGGTAGATTTGCCCTCGAAGGTATTGATGACGGCGACTTTTTCGGCGATTTGGTTGGGATCTTTAGAGAGATCGCGGTACTCGATCAGGTCGGGAACGAGCGGATGCAGCCGGTAGACCGAGACGAATTCTTCAGGGAAGTTGAAGGGCGAGCCGAAATGATTGACGCCGCCATTGATGCTGTCGGGATTGGTGATGTCGTAATGGCGGTTCTGGCTCCCGATGCCGAAGATGCCAGGGCCTGATGCAAAGACGGAGTACCACTGCGTAGCCTTGGCCGCGTCTTTCGAAGTGCCGAAGCTCTTGGTGACGATCTGCGACAGCGCGCGCGATACATCAGGATCGCCGGTACCGAGCAGGCCGTTCCAGTTGGCGTTCATGCCTTTGTAGAGCGGCTCGTTGTAGAGCAGTTGCGGAGTCCACTCGGTGGTGTGGATCTTGGCGATTTCAGCGGCGACAACCAGGCGCGCGGCCGCGAAAAGCTCGTCTGGAGTAATGTCTTTGTAAAGGATGACTTTCTTCGGATTGGATGGATTGCGCAGGCCGCAGTCTTTGTTCGGAGTCAGCTTGGATTGCTTGCGAAACTCAGTTACGAAGGAGTTATGTTCGCGCACGAACAAGTTATGCAGGAAACTAAGTCCGATGGTGAAGTTATCGGGGAAGGCGACGGATTCCTGGCCGGCCCATTGCGGCGCCTGCGGATCTCCTGGCTGCAGGGTGGGCAGATAGCCGCCGTCATCTGCGTGGCCTGCGAGCGGCTCCACCAGCAGCTTGGCCGGATCGGCAGGATCATGCTTGACACGTTTGATTGAGGTGTCGTCGTAGCCGTAAATCTGCGATGCGTCCCACCAGGCAGTGTTGTTATTGTTGAAAGTTTTAGGCGCGCGCGCCATGTACTGCTTGCCATTGACGGTGAAGGTCTCAGGCGAGCTGGATTGCGCGATGTAAGTGTCGTCGACCTTGTCGCCGGGGCGGCAGCCTAACTCCGCAATGTCTTCCGGGGTGAGCGGGACTTCAACATTGTTGACCAGCTTGACCTTGCAGCCGACATCGATATACTGCGGCGCATTGTGCCCCTCTTCCATGTGCGAGAACCAGTCATGCGTCATGAACTGGATCCAGAATGCTGCGATGACATTGAAGAACGGAGCCTTCTGATAATCGCAGTTGGCGTCGGCAGAGTTGTTCGGCAGCCCAAAGCCGCCCTTGCAGGCGTCGGGATTGGTCTGCTGCCGTGTGAAGAGAACGCGGCTGATAACCTGCGGGTCCGGCTGCAGCAGGGAAAGCCGGCCGTTGTGGCGGTTCTGTGTAAGCTGGTTCAGGCCCAACTCGGGAAAAGATGTCTCGAACTCGACATTACGCGCGAAAGGCGTTCCGGCCGAACCCATAAGCGGGTTCTTAACATCGTTGCAGATGCCGCTCGTGGTACGTCCGCGAACCAGATCGCCTTTGCAAACTTGCGCACCGTCGCCGCCGACCGCGGCATAGTGAGGGTCGGTCGCGGGAAGGCGCATCTGCGGCCAGATCTTAAGCGCAGGGCCGTTAGTAGCACCGCGGCCTTCGATAAAGTCTTTGTACGTGCCGTTATTGTCGAAGAGATTGAACTTGATAAGCTCGACGCGCTCGTATTCCAAATCAATCAGCGCACCGTTGACGCCGCGAAATTCGGGCCCCTTATTGGTAAGAAAGCCGGTGGGCAGGGAACTCATATCGCCAGTGCCCCAGTACGACCCCCAATCAACCCAGGGCGTCAGCCGAAACTGTTCGGACTTATAACCACCGCGGCAGAGAGCATTCGCTTCAGAGACCTTGCCTTCGAAGCGCAAATCACGGGTGGCGGCGACCGGACGAATGCCGCCCAGCACAGCCTTGGCGCACGCCAGGAGAGCGTCCGCTTCTTCCTTTTTCGGGTCAGGCTTCGATGCCGTTTGTGCTGTGGCGGATGAGGGGAGAATGGTGAGAGCGCAAAAGGCCACGAAGAGCCAGAGGGGAGCTAGCATGAAAACTTTCTTCATGGAGAGCAAGATTGAACCTCCCGGTAGGGGTGCGTCAAGAGTTTCTTTATCACTGCAATGGTAAGTGTTCCGCGGGCTGAGAACGTAACACAAAGTCTCTCAGCCGTTGGCTTTGCGAAGGCAGAAAGGGGTAGCCGCGTGAGCCGGATTTTAAATCGGCTACAGCGGTGCGCTGAGACGGCCATCGATTCGTTGAGACAGGATATTTCCAAGTCGGAGCGCGCGCGAATTGGCCGTCTCATGCGTCTATCTGTGCAGGAGTAGAATTCTCCGCATGAAGCGTGCCGCCGCATTTGCGCTGATTCTGATAGGGACTGCACTCCCTGTGTGCGCACAGCACGGCGCGGCGCATGGCGGTGGGTTCCATGGTGGCGGCGGATTTTCCCCCCACTCCGCTCCGGCGTTTCATGGTGGGTTCGGCGCCCCTTCGCGCGGCGTCATGCCATCCAGGCCTGCTATGGGCGCACGACCGGTAGTTCCGGGCTCACTCAGGCCAGGATCCTTTGTGCGGCGTCCTTCAGGCCCGATTGGCGTACGCCCCGGCTCCGGGTTCCCAGCGAACCGCATGCGCAGTTTTTCCGGCTACGGCAACCGGGGGATTTCCCCGACCCACGGCAATCGGCCTGAGTACTCGCGTGACGGGCATCTTCGCCACCCTCATCGGCCACGCAGGCCCGTTTACGTGTCGGGATTCACCTATGGCTTTCCCTACTATGGCGGCCCTTATTACACAGGATGGCTCGGGCCAAACTACATCGGCTATCCAGACGACTACGGATACGATAACGGCTACGACAATTCGTATCAGGACAATTCCAACGGCTACGCCGATAACGGCAGTTACCCGCAGCCGGACGATCAAGGCCCGCCGCCCCCGTATGAGCCACCCGCTGAACCGGCGCAGCAACCGGCTGTGCCAACATCCATCCCTGAGAATCCAGAAACCGTTACGCTGGTCTTCAAAGATGGCCGGGCTTCCGAGCAGATTCACAACTACATACTGAGCCGGAGCACGCTCTCCGTTCTGGACGGGCATCACCGCGACATTCCTGTTGATCAGCTTGATCTCGCTGCGACGCAGAAGGCGAATCGCGACGCGGGCGTGGATTTTCGTCTCCCTGACACACTTCGATAAATTGCGGTACGATGAGCGCCTGACAGTTCTTGTCTGAAGAACGGCAGGAGGCGCGAACGTGGCCATCGCTCGGATCATCGCCTATTTGATTGCCGTATTCCTGAACGGAATCGGACTCATCCTCTTGATAAAACCCGAGCTCGCAACCGGCCTGCATGGTCCTCCGCTCTTACGCAACGAGTCCCGGCCCATGATGGCGGTCCTGGCGGCGCGTGAAATGGTGCTGGGTCTGCTGGCTGCAGCCCTCGCTTATACCGGCAACTTCCACGGCCTGCTGCTCGCATTTCTCATTGCGCTGCTGATCACCATCATCGACGCGGTCGCGCTTTGGAAAACGAAATCCATCATGGGATTTTTCGTGAACGACGCCGTGGGACTGTCGATTGCGTTCGCTGTCTATAAGCTTTGGAAAGAACTGGGTGGATTGTAAATTTCTCGCTCAGGCTGGCAAAGTCAACGGAGTAATTTGTCGTCTTACCCGCCGTATGAAGAATATGAGCAGGGCGAAGCCTGTTATTGGTACTGACAGCAGAACCGCACCTGCAACATAGTCAAACCATGTTGTCCTGTAGTCCCCGAAAACGGATGCGAACTCACGAAGCTTGAGTTGTACGCCCTCATTCGCAGCTTGCTGCTTCAGTTCGAGAAGTGTTTTGAACTCAGAGTGGGTTTGCTTGTTTGTGTCCAATTCAAAATAGGTATCAACAACTTTGGAATCTTGTCCTATTCGATCAAAATATCCGGTGTCACGAGCGCCAAAGATCAACCCTTTCGATACTTGCAGTTGTCGAACCCCAAATACGGCGTCATTCCTGCTCGCGATGCTTCCGTCACCGGATTGAGTTTTTGGGTTGTAAACAGTACCTTGATCGGTAGTATCTATCATGCTGAGTGCATAGCCATTCGGAAGCGGAGTGCTCCATGAATCGCCCAGGCCTGGGTCTCGATCAAAAACTGCGCTGTTGATAATTGCGTAGACGACAAACCATACAGCGGCGAATCCGACACACGCGAACGGAAATATTACCGACGCAACCACAGCCATCTTGCGCCCTGATTGTGCGCCTCTTGTGAGACCGTAACTCATTGCGCCAAAAACAGCCGCCCCGACACATGCGGCGATTGTCAGCACCACCGCATAGAAGAGCAGCACTATGCCTAGTCCCATCGCTCTGCCAGTCTATCTTAATTTGTATGTTGTGGCGTCTGTGCTAGACCATTCCTACTTACACCGCTATCCACAACTTAGTAATCGCTTGAGACGATCACATGTCCTGCCTTAATAAATCGATTCAAGTGATAGCGGAGCGATTTGTCAATTGTAGTAGAGCCCTTGTATTTGAAGAGATATTCATAGTTCGCGTCTCGGGCGTTCGCTACTAACGAGTCGAATGAATGAGATGAGCCGTAGGGTTCTAAAAAGCCATATACAGCGAAGGCTTGACGACCGGGTCGCAGTGATGGGCGGCTAGCTCTAGTGAGTGCGTAGGTTTTCATTGAGAGCGCTCTAATCCCGGCCCTTCTTCCGAATCTCAATATTCAGCCGCTTGATCTTCTGGTTCAGTGTGCTGAGCGGAATGCGGAACTGTTCGGCTGCATCGGTCTGGTTCCAGTTGCAGCGCTCTAATTTCTCCACGATGATGCGGCGTTCGATGTCTTCGAGAATGTCGAATAGGCTGGCGTTAGGGTTGTGTTCGAGCAGCGCATCCTGAAAAGTGCGGCCGGTGATGTGTCCCGGCAGCAGGCCGGAGCCGATGATCGGCGTGCTGGAGAGAACCACTCCGCGCTCGACGATGTTTTCAAGCTCGCGTACATTGCCCGGCCAGTCGTAATCGACAAGCGCGCGCATGGCATCGGCGGTGAGCTTGCGCGGTTCGAGATCGTTCTCGCGCGAGAAGTGTTCAAGGAAGCGGTTGACCAGCAGCGGGATGTCTTCGCGGCGGCTGCGCAGCGGCGGCAGGTCGATGGAGATGACGTTGAGACGATAGAAGAGATCGTCGCGGAACTTGCCTTCGCGAACTGCGGTGCGCAGGTCAACGTTGGTAGCAGCGACAATGCGGACATCGACCTGCGTTTCCTGCGTGCCGCCGAGCGGAGTGAAGCGCCGGTCCTGCAGAACACGCAGGATCTTGGCCTGCGTATCCATGCCCATGTTGCCGATCTCGTCCAGAAAAAGTGTCCCGCCGTTCGCGACTTCGAAAAGGCCTTTCTTAGTAGCGATGGCTGAAGTGAACGCCCCTTTGACGTGTCCGAAGAGCGTGGATTCAAGCAGCTCCGAAGGCATCGAGCCGGTATTGACAGGAACAAACGGCTTATCTTTGCGCGGCGAGTTGGCGTGCAACGCTTTGGCGATGAGCTCTTTGCCGGTGCCGCTTTCGCCTTGAATGAGCACGGTCGAGCGGCTGGGCGCGACCTGACTCACCAGGTCGAAAATGCGCAGCATCACGTCAGACTTCCCAATGATGTTGTGGAAGTTATAGCGCTGCTTGAGGGCGCGCTTGAGCTGGATGTTTTCAGCCTCGGCCTTGTGGCGTGCAATAGCCGAGCGTATGTCGGCGAGTAGCTTCTCGTTGTCCCATGGCTTCTGGACAAAGTTCTCAGCCCCGGCGCGCACGGCTTCCACCACGTTGTCGACGGTGCCATAGGCGGTGATCATGACCACCGGCAGTTCCGGATAGCGCTCATGAATCTGGGGCAGAAGTTCAAGTCCGGTCTGGCCGGGCAACGCCAGGTCGAGCAGCACCAGATCGTAGCTGCGCTTTTCCAGCAGAGCCAAACCTTCTTCGCCATCGAGAGCCATCTCAACGGTGTAGCCCTCCAGCGTGAGCAGGACTTCAAGTGACTCACGAATGCCGGCTTCGTCGTCGATGACGAGGATGCGCGCGCTGGTGGTGTTATCCAGATTGGCGATAAGGGCGGGCTGCGATAAAGATTCGTTCAATGGAGACAAAACCTCAGGCATGTACGGAATTCCTTAAAAGCGGAAACTCAAGATGAAAGGTTGTACCGACGCCGATAGTGCTTTCAACATTGATCTTTCCGGCATGCTCCTGAATGATGCCGTAGCTTACAGAAAGACCAAGTCCGGTACCGCGCCGCTCGCCGGGTTTGGGAGCGGATTTAGTCGTAAAGAATGGGTCATAAATGCGCTTGAGATTTTCAGGAGCAATGCCGGCGCCTGAATCTGCAATGGTGGCTTCGACATGTCCGTTGGCTACTGTAGCAATGCGCAGTTGGCCTCCCTGCGGCATGGCGTCTTTGGCATTGAGCAGCAGGTTGAGAAAGACCTGCTGCAGCTTGCCCGGGTTGCCGTGAATGCGCGGCAGTTCATCGGAAAGCTCCATGCCCACCGTGACGCGCGCGGTCTTGAACTGATGCTCGACGAGCGCAAGGGTGTCGCGGATGACCTGGTTGAGATCCGTGTCGCGGAACTCTGTCGTTGACGTGCGCGAGAAGTTCAGCAGGCCGTTGGCAATCTCGGATGCGCGGAAGGTCTGTTGCGTAATCCGTTCGAGTAGCGGAGTCAGCTTCTGGTCATCCCGCATCTGCTTGGTCAGCATCTGCGCGTAGCTGCTGATCACGGCTAGCGGTGTATTAATCTCATGCGCCACGCCCGCAGCCAGCAGGCCGATAGAGCTAAGCTTGTCAGCCTGCGAGAGCTGTGCTTCAAGCGAGACGCGCTCCGTGATGTCATCGACCAGCACGATCCGGCCCACGGCAACGAAGTCGCGCGAAAGCAGCGGAGCTACGGCGATGTTGGCCGTGCGTGCTTCGCCGGCCATGGTGGTCAGGCGGAACTTGTAGAGGTGATGAACACCCGACTCGTGACGGAACTGATTGAAGGATTCGATGAACTCAGCCGGAAATACAGTCGAGAGCGGCTGCCCGATAGCCTCCTTGCGGCTCAACGCGTACATGGCTTCCATCTGCGCGTTCCAGCTCTCGATGCGATCTTCAAGATCGACCGCGAGGATGCCGACGTTGATCGATTCCACGATGTTTTCGTTGAATTCCTTGAGGCGCTCGAACTCGCTTACCTGCTCTTCAAGCCGTGCATAGAGGCTGGCCGATTGCAGCGCGATGCCGATGTAGCTGGCCAGTGATTCGAGAAGCTCTACATCTTCGCTGGAGAGAAAGTCGCCCCCGATCGTCCGGCCCAGGCCGATCACGGCGATGGTGCGCGTTTTGCTGCTGGTCTGCGTTCCCTCCTGCACGCGGCAGGGAAGGTAGTAGTTGAGATCGAGCAGGGCAGCCGTACGCTGCTGCGGGTCCGGCAGGTGAAGTGCCTGCTGCGTGTTTTCCAGGAAGATATGCGGATGCGCGCCAGGGCCGTCGAAGTCGAGGAAGCCGAGATCATGCGGGGCAAATTCAGAATCGAAAGGAACTCCATGCGCGGCCGCCAGCCGATAGTGTCCATAGGGTTGCGCCGGATCGGCGAGGAAGACCGCGACCTTGGCGACCAGCAGCGTACTCGGCAGGCGATCGACGATCGAGCGCAGCAGCGCCTGCAGATCCGTTTCAGAGCTGAGCCCGCGGCCAAACTCGATCAGCGCTTTGCGGTAGTCGTATTTGTGACGGTCGAAAACTTGATCGACCCAGGTTTGAAACCGCCGTTTGAGCGGGTCGAAGAGCTGGGCGGTGATGAGAATCGTGATCACCAGCACCCATTCCCGCACCGCTTCAGGGAAAAGCGAGTGAACCTTCTCCGACACCAGGGCGATGGCTCCAAAGTAGACGCCCACCAGCGTGCCGGTGGCCAGGGTGTAAGCCACGCCGCGCTTGAAGATAAGGTCGGTGTCCATCAGCCGGTAACGCACAATGGCCCAGCTAAAGGTAAGCGGCAGAATGACCAGTGAAAGCCCGGCTACCTTCTGCCATGTGCTGGGCAGCGAATGTCCAAGCAGGAAGGGCACTGCGTAGAAGACGGTGAAGGGCAGCACCGCCAGCATGGTTCCGCGTGTCAGCCACTTGAGTTGCTGGCGCAGCAGAGGCGTGTTGGCGCGGGCATAGCTGCGCAGGAACAGGACTGCGGCCAGGATGAAGTAAGCGGCGACATACGCAGTCGCGATCTGGTCCAGCCGCAGCTTGAGCGTAAAGGTGGCCTGCCAGAAGACGAAAGCCGTAATGCGCAGAGCCACGACTGCCGCGGCCGGGACATAGACCAGCGGCAGCAACCAGCGGCGATGCCACGGTCGCAGGCGCTCTTCAGGGAATACGAGCGCGAAGTGCAGGAACAAGGCCGGCTGTAGCGCTTCGGCCAGCACGTTGCCCCAATAGATCGTCCAATCGAGCAGGTCGAATTTGCCCGTGTAGTGGAATGTGTTCAGCGCAAACGACACCAGGCAGAAGATATAGAAATGTGTCGCTCTGGGCGCGGTCCAGCGGCGGAAGAGGACATAGATGCCTATCGCCAGGTAGACCAGGCCTATCACGCGCGTGAAATCGGGCAGCGTTCGTTCGGCGGGAACGGGAATGACGATTACCGGGGTGTCGAGCGCGATGCCGCGGCGGATGATGCTGTACTCGGCCTTCCCGTAGACGTCGGTATGCTTAAGCTCGCGGTTGAGGTCGGCGCCAATCTCGATAGTGTGGTCATTGACCGCAGTGAGCAGGTCGCCGACCTCCACGCCTGCCTGCGCGCCTGGGCTGCCTGCCAGCACATGCTCCGCAATAAGGCCGGGCAGGACAGTGCTTTGCGTCTCCGTCCAGGTAACGCCATCATCCGGCTGTTGGTACTGGCCCTCCTGCTGCAGATTGAAGACAGCAAACAGACCGAGGGCCACTGTCGCGACCGCCAGCAGCGTGGCAACTACCCGGTTGTATAGATTTGTCTCCATCGGAAGGAGCCTTGAACTAAGTGCGATTGCACGTTGCTTGCCATGCCAGGCCGAAGCTGGCGCGCCTTCCTCGATTATCGTTCAAATCACTGAAAGGAATATAAATAAAGACTATCAGCCCAACCGAATGTCATCCAGCGCCGTGACAATTTGGAAGCAATCGTCCGAAAATGGGCGAAAAAATACAAAGAATGGAAGGCGGCTATGGGAAAACGTATGGGACAAGCGCTTAAAGTTGCCCCAGCTTTTACCTCGGGAGCAATCAGCGCTGGCCGTAAGTAGCTCTTGGACCATGCTTGCGCTGATAGTGGTGCTCGGCAACATAGTGAGCTAGTCCTTCCGCGGGAGCGCCCAAAACGACGGTACGCCAGGCCAGGCGGGCAATGTATTCCAGCAGGTCGGCATGTTCCACAGCCGACGCCGCATTCTTGCCCCAGGCAAACGGAGCATGACCCGCAACCAGAACGCCCGGGACAGCAACCGGGTCGAGATTCTGTTCTCGGAAGAGACGGGCGATCACCGCGCCGGTATTGAGCACGTAGGCCGCTTCTACCTCGGCCGCTGAGAGCGCCTCGGTGACCGGAACCGGACCGTGGAAGTAGTCTGCGTGTGTCGTGCCCAGGCAGGGAATAGGCTGGCAGGACTGCGCCCATGCGGTAGCGAATTCGGAGTGGGTATGAACCACACCGCCGATCTGCGGAAATTCCCGGTAGAGCAGCAGGTGGGTTTCAAGGTCGCTCGAGGGGTTGAGCTTGCCCTCCACGATAATGCCATGAATCGTGGTGAGCACCAGGTCTTCCGCTTTAAGCGTGGCATAAGAAACACCGCTGGGCTTGATGGCCACAATGGGCTCTTTGCCGGAACCATCAATGCCGCCGCGGTCGATGCCGCTGGCATTGCCAAAGGTATGCACAGCCAGGCCAAGGCGTGAAATCTCCTGATTGGCGTGAAGAACTTCTTCGCGAAGCGACGGAAGGAGCATGGGTTTTCCTTGAGCCGGTCTCCTGCCTGGAAACCGTTTACTGAGGACAGACTATCAGGAGTGACCGGCGACAGCGTGAGCCCCTGATCGTTTTCCAGTATCGCTCTCCGGTATCATGGGCTCCTGAAAACCAGTGTGTTGTTGAGGGAAAGATGAATCGTCGGAAATTCATGAAATCGGCTGCTCTGGCTCCGTTGGCGAGCGCCATCAGGCCTTCGTTGGCGTCCCACCTTCAGTCGGAACCATCGGCCAAGGCCGGCAAAGATTCGGCTGCGGCCGATTCAGAAACGCCGATCCGCGATCGCTATGAGGTCACCCTGAGACGTGTGCTTGCCGGCGATGCGCCGAAGTATACAAACGAATTTGTGCTGGAGGATGTGAAGGCCACTCCCGGCCGCCGGTTTACCGAGTTCAGCGGCGATGTTTCAGGCCGGTATATCGGCGCATTGGCCACGGCTTCGCGAGTCTACGGGACAAATTTTCCGGAGTTGGACGGCCTTGTAGCGAAGGCAATCGCCCTCCAGAAGCCGGATGGATACTTCGGCAACACTTTCCACTACGATCATCCGACGGACAACGATCTGGCGCTGCTCTGGGGCAATGGCCGCCTGTTGGTAGGATTGCTCGAATACTACCGCCTGAAGCCCTCGCCTCAACTCCTGGCTTCATGCAAACGGCTCGGAGACTTTCTCGTGCGCATCGGGCCGATGATGCTTTCGCAGCAGATTCGTAGCGAATTTGGCGCCCAGCACTTCGCATCCAGCTACATCTGTTGGACGCAGCAGACTGAGGGGCTTGCGAATCTATACGAGATCACCAAGGATGAGAAATATCGCAAGCTGACCGAGGATATCGTCGCTGTGACCGAGCGGCGCCCCAGCGACCATGTGCATGGCTACCTGAGCAGCCTGCGCGGTGCCATGGATCTATATCGGGTAACCGGCGATGCGAAGATTCTGGCAGCCTGCGAAGCAGCGTGGATGGATATTGCGCAGTCGCAGGATCTGCTGATCACCGGCGGCGTTCCAGAGGGCTGGAGCCCCAACAATCACCGCACCGAAGGCTGCGGCGAGGCCGACTGGCTGCGGTTGAATCTGATGTTGTGGAAGGCGACCGGCCACCAGAAGTATCTGGCCATGGCGGAAAAGACAACCTTCAATGAGTTCGCCTTCAACCAGTTTTCGACGGGTGATTTTGGCCATCATGTCTTCACTGAGACAGGTCTTCCCGCGGGCGGCGCGGTGCGGGCGTGGTGGTGCTGCACGTTGCATGGGCTGCGCTGCTTTCCAGATATCCAGGCCAGCGCCTTTCGCAGTGAGAAGAACGGATTGTGCTTCGACCTGCCAGTCGACGGGCGAATCGAGACAACGTCGCTCTCTGCGAGTTCTTCCTCTTCGCTGTCCCGCGATGGCACGGTGCGAATCACGGTTACTCCCGGCAAGTCGGCTGGTAACGTGGCTCAGACGCTGCGTATTCGCAAGCCCGAGTGGGCCGCCATCATGACGGTACGCGTCAACGGAGAAGTAAATCTGGCCCCGATCGAGGATGGGTACGCACGCATTCAGCGGGAGTGGCGCGATAGCGACGTGGTGGCCGTGCACTATGCAATGACCTTGCGATCCGAGCCCAGCGGTAAGGATCGTCTCGCATACTTCCTGGGGCCATGGCTGCTCGGCGCACCGGCTTCTGAAAACTCTGCCTACTTCAATGAGCTCACAGCGCAGAACAAGCTCATCGGAGCCGCCACGCCGGAACCACCATCCGCCACGCATACAAGTTTTGCCGTGCCGATTGCGGCCATGACCTTCAAATTTATTCCAGCGGAGTTTCCCGAGCAGCCCGCAACCGTAACGCTGCGGGCAATCGCCGAGCAGGCCGGCCAGCCTACCACCTCATGGGAGCTGCGATTCCTGGCCCAAGACCGGACATAGGAGCGTGTTTAGTCGAATTCGATTGACCTCTCGATATGCGATGTAAACTCGCATTCAGAAATGCCGTCTACCCTGGTGATGGCAACCATAACCACAGTATTGGAGAGTATGGGCAAGCCGTTGGCAACCGCTCCTGCGTTGGAGTTTGCGGAGGTTGCGGGACAGTACCGGCAGCAGATTTTCCGGTTTCTGCTGGCATCGCTTCGGGATCCCGATGCGGCGGAGACGCTGACCCAGGACTGTCTGCTCAAGGCACATCGCAACTGGGCCAGTTTTCGTGGCGAGTCCAGCGTAATGACCTGGCTGCTTAGGATCGCGATCAATCTGCAAAAGGACCACTGGCGCAGCCGCCGGATGCAGTTCTGGAAGCAGACCAGCAGCAATGCGGTCGACACCGAAGACGCAGCCCACTGGCTGCCTAGTGGAGAGTCTTCCCCGGAGCAGCAGACGGTAGCCAGGGATCAGGTGCGCCTGGTGTGGAAAGCCGTCAAGGGGCTGAGCGAGCGGCAGCGCACGGTGTTCATGCTGCGGCACGTGGAAGAGATGGAGATTCACGAGATCGCGAGCACGATTGGGTTGAGCGAGGGAACGGTGAAAGCGCATCTGTCCAGGGCAATGGGGCGGGTGCGGGCCGAGTTGGGAGGTACACGATGAGTTTGAAGAATGAAGATCGGGAAATCGAGGCGGCACTCAAAAATTTTCGCGCCAGTGTTCATGCGTGGAGCGAAGCTGAGTTCAGCCGGCCGCGGAGCGTGAAAACAGCGCGGCAGAGCGGTGTATGGCGCCTGATAGCCAATCCTGTACTGGGTTGGGGACTGGCGGCCGTGCTCGTAGTTGGCGGGGGAGCGGTTCCAGTGGCAGTGCATCATGAGCGCCAGGTTGCAGCGCAGCGGCTCGCGGCGATTCAGCAGCAACAGCATCAGGCAGCCGAGGCGGCGGCACGGCTGGCGCAGAACTCCATCGATGACGAGGAGCTGCTGAAGCATGTGGATAGCGATATTGCCCAGGCTGCTCCGGATGCAATGCAGCCGCTGGCCAGCCTGATGGGCGATTCCGCGAATTAAGAAGATGTGCGGATCGAGATGAGAGCAGCAGGAATGAGAGCAAGCGAGATCAAGAGGACTGCGATTTCGGGAGGGGCGATGAAGTTGAAAGCGACGCGGTTTGGATGGGGAAAAATGGCGGCAGCAGTGGCTGTCGTGTGTCTTGGAGCTTCAGCGATGTGGGCGCAGGGTCCAGGCGATGGTCCGGGCATGGGGCCGCACCGGCCTCCGATGGAGCGGGCCATGAGCCCCGGTGGCATGCACGGCGATCATGGCCGCTGGTGGAATGAACCCCGCCTGGTCGAGAAGTACAAGCTGACCGAGACCCAGCGCAAGGCCATGGACGACATCTATCAGCAGCACCGGCTGACCCTGGTCGATCTTCATGCCACGCTCGAAAAGCAGGAGCTGGAAATGGAGCCGCTGATCAAGGCCGATCAGCCCGATGAAGGCAAGATTCTCTCGCAGATTGACCGCGTGGCACAGGCCCGCGCCGAACTCGAAAAGGCCAATGCGCGGATGCTGCTGGGCATTCGCAAGGAGCTGACGCCCGAGCAGTGGAAGCAACTGGCAGCCGATCGAGCCGCGCGCCGTGAGGGACGTGGCCCTGGCGGTGATCGTCCCGACCGCCCGATGCACCGGCGGCCCGATGGTCCAGGCCAGCAGGGGCCGGGTCCCGATGGACAAGGTGCGCCCGCCGGACCGGGTGCGGATGGGACAGGCGAGATGGAGTAGCGGGAGCGTGGAATTTGACGCGCGGATGCATAGCAGGATCGTGCATGACGCGGCAAAGAGGAACTCAGCAGGCGAGGCCCAGACCTCGGCGGGTTCCGCATAGCAACACAGAGCAGAGAGCATTGCGGTGGCTTTATAGCCACCGCGTTTTTTTGGCCGCCTAAGCTGGCTCGGAAATCAGTAGCCGCAGATCGCGCAGGTTATGGCCGGTCGGTCCGGTAACAACGGAGTCCCCGAGTGCGGTAAAGAGTGGGCAGGCATTGAATGTAGCGAGAGCTTCGGCTGGCTGGTAGCCGAAGGCCAGGGCGCGCTGGACAGTTGTGGTGTCGGCGATAGCTCCGGCAGCCCGTGTATTGCCGTCAATACCGTCGGAGCCCGCGCTGAAGGCCACCAGGTTCTGGCCGGTGTACTGAGCCAGCTCAAGAGCGCACGCCAGTGCGAACTGCTGATTGCGTCCGCCCGCTCCTGGAGTGCGGTCGATCGCCACCGTGACTTCGCCGCCCGAGATCAGGCAACAGCGGGGGTGTTTGGCGCGGAGGGCATGAAAACGCTGCAGCAGATAGCGGGCGGCATCGGCGTAATCCCAGTCGTCGCAGGAGTTGTCGACGTCGGTATGATAGCCGGCCTGTTGGGCAATGGTGCGCGCATTTTCCACCAGGTCGTGGCTTGAGAGCAGCACTTCGAACATCGAATTGCGAAAGACCTCGTCCTCAGTCTTCATCGTTGTGGAAACCGGTTTTCGCAGCATCGCGGCCTGGCCATCGGCCCATGGCAGACGCGGCAGGAACGGCGCGCGGCGGCTCTTATTGCCGGGGGATTCGGGCAGGTCGGCGCGGTTGAAAAAAGCACTGACACGCGGCGGAAATTTAGCCAGCAGATGGTACTTGCCAAGAATGGCCCGCACTTCTTCAACAGTCGTGTGATCCGGCGAAGTAGGGCCTGAAGCCAGCGCGTCGAGGCTGCGCAGCGGCACATCCGGCAGCAGGATCGAGAGCTTGGCTGCCTCACCGGCGGCCTGGGCCAGCCGTCCTCCTTTGACAGCTGAGAAGTGCTTGCGGATCGTGTTGACCTCGGTGATCGGCGCGCCGCTTGAGATCAGCGTGTCATGCAGCCCCATCGTATCTTCCAACGTGATTTCAGGGTCCAGCGGCAGGTCGAAGAGAGCCGATGCGCCGCCGGAGATGAGAAAGATGACCAGAGTATTTTTAGTGGCCTTGCGCAGCAGAGCGAGAGCCGTCCGCGCCGCAGCAAAGGAGTCTTCATTGGGCAACGGATGGCCGCCCTGGAAGTATCGGATGCGCCAGTTGCGTTTGTCCGGAATCTCGCCCGAGCAGCAGACGCCTCGTACGCCAAGCCGGCGGCTCATGCGGCTGAGGAGAATATTCAACATCGGCACGGCAGCCTTGCCGATGGCGATGATGTAAATGTTGCGGTAATTTTTGAGATCGAGTTTGGAAAGATCGGGACCGGAAGAGTTCGTGCCTGCGGAGCCGCTGCCGTCGGGAACGAGGCGATGAAGCTGGGTTCCTTCAAAACGAATGCGGCGGTCGAATGCGGACTCGATGCTGCAGGCGTCCAGCGCCTGGCGAAATATGTCCGTGGCAGTATGGTGCAGGGAATCGAGAGCGATTTCGATGGTGGTCATGCGATATGGCTTTCTGGATCGGACGCGGCAGGAAAAGTGTTGTAGAGCCATCCGCTGAGCGCGGCCTGCATCGCGGCGAGATGGCCTGTAAAGAAATGATCCGCAGCAGGAATCAGAACGAATGTCTTGGGGTCGGGCGCGGAATCCACAACCGATCTCAGTTGCGCCGCAGGTGCATACTGATCCCGGTCGCCGCTCATAAAAAACTTTGGAAAAGTGCATGCGCCAAACCAGGGATAGGTATAGTCGCGGCCTTCAGCATGCGTAGGCAGACCCAGGGCAGCGAAGCCCTCAACGCCGTCGCGCCTTTCCGGATCGGTACAGCAGGCCTTGAGCCCCATTGCCGCGCCGAACGAAAACCCCGCTGCTACGACGGGCTTGCCAAATTCCTGTCTGAGCCAGTCAAGCCCGGCGCGCACGTCTTCTACCTCGGCGTGGCCGTCATGGCTGCCTTCACTGAGCCCAGTGCCGCGGAAATTGAAGCGCAACACCGGCCAGCCCAGTCCGCTGAAAACCTTTGCCGTGTGATAGACGACCTTGTTGTGCATTGTTCCGCCGCCCAGCGGGTGAGGATGGCAGATGAGCGTCGCGTACGGAGCATCCGCCCGGCCTTCATTGAGCAATGCTTCAAGACGGCCAGCCGCGCCCTGAAGATAAAAACTGCGAATGGCCGATGGTGCAACTGGAGTGGTTGGTTCCAGAAAAACCGATTTGTCGGGACCCACTGTCATGCCTGATTCCTATATAAGCATAGCGCGTGGGGTATTCTGGCTTCACGATGGCGACTCTGGACGCGGCAGACTCAGTTGGCAGGATGGAAGCAGTGGCTCATTCAACGTTAGACCCAATGTTGGACCCAATTCAATTTACGCGCCAACTGGTCGAGATCGAATCGACCACCTATCACGAGGGCGCAGCCGGCGATTTCCTTGAAGAGTTTCTCCGCGCACGCGGCTGGATGGTCGAAAAGACAGCCGTGCCGCAGCCCGTCGAAAGCGGCCGCACCGATCCGCGCTGGAATGTCTATGCCGGACCGGCGCAAGGCGCGCCCGATCTCGTCTTTTCAACTCACATCGACACCGTTCCGCCCTATATCCCTTTCAGTGAAGATGCGGAATTCATCTATGGCCGCGGTGTCTGTGACGCCAAGGGAATTCTCGCCGCCCAGCTTGCCGCCGCCGAAAGGCTGCGCACTCAGGGTTACTCCATCGGCCTGCTCTTTGTCTCCGGCGAAGAGCGCGATTCGGCAGGCGCCAAGGTCGCCAACGACGACGCCAAGGGCAGCCGCTTCCTGATCAATGGCGAACCCACCGACAATCGCCTCGCACTGGCCTCCAAGGGGGCCCTGAGAGCTGTCTTCACGGCCAAAGGCAAGATGGGGCATTCTGCCTATCCCGAGCTCGGCGAGAGCGCGATTCACAAGCTCGTCGAAGTGATGGGCCGCGTCCTGGCATTGGAGCTGCCGGTCGAGGAAGAGATCGGCCCCAGCACGTTGAATATCGGGCAGATCCAGGGCGGCCGCGCTCCCAACGTGATTGCCGATCATGCCGAATCGCAGGTGCTTATCCGTCTCGTCGGCGATTCAGCCAGTACACGCACAGCCATCCTGCAAGCTGCGGAAGGGCTTGCCGATGTCGACTTCACCCTGGAAATCCCCTTCGTACGACTGCGCTCTCTTGAAGGCTTTCCAACTATGGTCGCCAAGTTCACCACCGACATTCCGCAGTTGAGCAACTGGGGCGAACCATTGCTGCTGGGCCCGGGATCGATCCACGTAGCGCATACACCCTACGAAAAGCTGGCCAAGCGCGAGCTGCTGGACGCAGTGGATCTGTACGTCGAAGTAGCCAGGCGGTTGCTGGGGTAGTTTCGACAAGGAACCCACGCAAGAGTTAGCACGTACCTCCTTCGTGAATCAAAGAATTCTACTAACGCGGCTGGGGCGGTTTGTCGCGGCCATTGCAGCGCTGTACTTGTTTCTGTCCATAGCAGGTGGGGTGATGCTGATGGAGGCGGCGTTGCAGGTACCGCGACGGCCAGTTGCGCAGCGCGGCATGCTGCAGGCAACAGTCTCTCCGTGGGCAGAGCGTGGCGTCGAGGATGCAACGATTGAGGCGTCAGACGGAGCGATGCTCAAAGGCTGGTTCGTGCAGCCGCGTACGTGGAATGGCAATGCCGTTCTGCTATTGCATGGGGTGGCAGACAATCGGCAGGGCGTGATGCAGTATGCGCCGATGTTTCTGCGGGCTGGTTACGCGGTGCTCTTGCCGGATTCGCGGGAACATGGGGATAGCGGTGGCGATCATGCGACCTATGGGCTTCTGGAATTCGACGATGTGCATCGATGGCTGCATTGGGTGAAGGATCGCGAGAGCAGCCCTTCTGGATGCACATACCTGCTGGGTGAGTCGATGGGAGCGGGGATTGCATTGCAGGCGGCGACGATGCCGGAGGTTTGCGCGGTCGTAGCTGAAGCCCCTTTTGCGAGCTTTCGTGAGATTGGCTACGAGCGCATCGCGCAGGGTTCGAAAACCAGCGTTAAGTTCAGCCACGTGGCGGCCTTTCCGATGGTGAACGCTGCCTTTCTATATGCCCGGTTTCGTTATGGGCTGAACTTCAATGAGGCCAGTCCAGAGCGCAGGCTGGCGGTCTCGCATATGCCGGCGCTCTTGATCGCAGGGTTGGCGGACAACAATATTCCTCCACGCCACGCGGAGAGAATTCTCGAGCATGCCGGTAGCCGCTCCCAGCTGTGGTTGGTCGCAGGCGCTGGACACACAACGGCGGCCAACGCGGCGCCCGCGGAGTTTGAGCAAAGGGTGTTGGCGTGGTTTGCAGCTCATCGGCACTGAACCGTCGATTCTGTTTCGCTACCGCAGATTGCGAGTTAAGAGCCACTGACCCGATAAGGCCAGTGGAATGTCGATGGAGTGTCAGGGCGGGTTCCGCCCTTCCATTTGGTCTATTCGCGCCATCTTTATGGCTTGAAGCCGTTGTACACTCCTGAAACAGTTTCGGCGCACCAGCTGTTGCCGAAGACGGTTCCACCGGGTTCCTTAATCGAATCGCCAGAGTCCATAGCTGGGATAGGCTATAAGGTTCCACTTCGACTCCAGCGCTCGCCGCTGGTATCCCCCAGGAGGATTGGAATGAGATTGAAAGCTATTTTGAACGCCATTTCTGTGGCATGTTCCATCATGCTCGCCGTAGGTGCCCAGCAGGCGCACGCGCAGGTGGCGCCTGCGGCCAGGGTGGGAGGCATACCCATCACCTTCGGCGTTGGCTTGTCCGATTACAACCTGGACTACGGCCCGGGGCGGCGCATGCAGGGGCCCGTAGCCTGGGCTGCGGTCGACATCTTTCATGGGTTCGGCATCGACGCCAGTGCTCGCTCCATCTTCATCAATACGCCGCTTGATCTTACGCGCATGCAGCAGAGCACCTTCCTCGGCGGTGTCTACTACGAGAGGCCGCATTTCTGGATCATCAAGCCATTCGTCCGCGCTGCCGGTGGCCTTGGAGTCATTGAATTTCCCTCGCGCAACCCCGCCTACACCCGCGACTCATACAGCGTCTGGGCTCCCAGCGGCGGCCTCGACTTTCAGGTGTCGCAGCACGTGGCCGTCCGGACCCAGTATGAATATCAGTTCTGGCAGAATTTCCAGAGCCGCAACTACCTGACTCCGCAGGGAGTGACCCTCGGCGTAAGCTATTCCCTGTTGCGTACGCATGTGCGGCCTCATGAATTGAATTAAGACAGTCTCGTTCATTGAATCGGGACTGTTTCGTTGGGATCGGGTTGACTGGTCCCGCGCCCAGCCCGATGTATCCTCAGAACATGGCCGGTCACGAATCTTCGCATGCATCTGGGGTAAATCTAGGCTTAAATCTTCTTGATCGATCCGCGTCATCCTACCTGCGATCGGCCCGGCATCAGCCGGTCGAGTGGCATCCCTGGAGCGAGGAAGCCTTTGCCCGGGCACAGGCTGAAGACAAGCCGATCCTGCTGGACATTGGCGCCGTCTGGTGTCATTGGTGCCACGTCATGGATCGCGAATCCTACGAGAACGCCGAGCTGGCAGCTATTCTCAATGAGCATTTTGTAGCCATCAAGGTCGACCGCGATGAGCGTCCCGACGTGGATGCCCGCTACCAGGCCGCAGTCTCGGCCATCAGCGGGCAGGGTGGCTGGCCGTTGACCGCCTTTCTCACTCCAACCGGCCAACCCTACTTCGGTGGCACCTATTTTCCTGCCGATGACCGCTATGGCAGGCCCGGATTCAAGCGTGTGCTGTTGACCATGGCCCAGGTGTGGCGGGAGCGTCGCGAAGAGGCTCTGGAGTCGGCCGGAAGCGTCATGGCGGCAGTCGAGCAGAACGAAGGCTTCTCCGGGCGAGGCGGAGACCTGAACCTGGCACTGGTGGAAAAGATCGTCGCCTCCATACTGAAGCAGTTCGACGCGCGCAACGGAGGTTTTGGCTCGCAGCCCAAATTCCCTCATCCCGGCGCCATCGATCTGCTCATCGAAGCGGCGACGCGAACCGGAGATGAGAAAGCTCGCGAGGCCGTCATCACCACCCTGACCAAAATGAGCAAAGGTGGAGTCTACGACCAGCTAGCCGGAGGCTTCCATCGCTATTCGGTCGACGAACGCTGGGTGGTGCCGCACTTCGAGAAGATGCTCTACGACAACACGGAGCTGCTGCGTAACTACGTCCACGCCTACCAGAGCTTTGTTGAGCCCCAATTTGCCCATGTCGCAGGCGAGATCATCCGCTGGCTCGATTCGACCATGACCGACCGCGAACGCGGCGGCTTCTACGGCTCTCAGGACGCGGACATCGACCTTGACGATGACGGCGATTACTTCACCTGGACCAAGGCCGAAGCCCAGGCCGTGCTTTCGCCTGCCGAGTGGGCCGTCGCCGGTCGCTACTGGGATATTGGCGATCTTGGCGACATGCATCACAATCCCCAGAAGAATGTCTTGCATATCCGTTTCAACGTCGGCGACATAGCCAAAGAAGCGGGCATCACGCTCGAAGAAGCAGTCGTGCAGCTTTCGACGGCTCGCGTAAAGCTGCTCCAGGCGCGGCAGTTGCGTCCGACTCCCTTCATTGACCGGACCATGTACACCAGTTGGAACGCAATGGCAGTGACGGCATATCTCGAATCTGCCCGCGTGCTGCGTCTCGATGAGACGCGCGAGTTTGCCTTGAAAACCCTCGATCGCCTGCTCGTTCAGGCCTGGGACGGCGGCTCCGAGCTGGCGCATGTCATCGCCTATCCCGACGACCCCAGCGCAAACCGCCCGTATGAGCGAGTCGAAGGCAATCTGGACGACTACGCTTTCACCGTTCACGCCTGCGTGGATGCCTGGCTGGCGACAGGGAAGATTACCTATTACCGTTCCGCCCTGACGCTGGCCGAGGCTCTGGTCAAGCGATTCTTCGACCGCACCGCCGGAGCCTTCGTCGACACATCGCTGGACCGGAAGGAATCGCAAAAACTGGGAGCCCTGACAGCCCGGAGAAAGCCTCTGCAGGACGCTCCCACTCCGGCAGGCAATCCCACTGCCGCCTCGGCGCTGCTGCGGCTCGAATCGCTCTCCGGCAAACAGGAGTTTCGCGAGATCGCCGAGGATACCTTGGCAGCCTTCGCCGGCATCGTGGAGCACTTCGGCCTGTACGCCGGCTCCTACGCGCTCGCCCTGACCCGGCTCCTGCTGGAGCCGATGCAGATCGTGATCGTAGGGAGTGGCGCAAGGGCCCATGAGCTGGAAGCCCTGGCGACAGCCCGATTCGTAGTGAACAAAATGGTCATTCACCTCGACGCACAGCAGATCCAGGCCGCCAATCTGCCGGAAGCTCTGGCGGAAACTGTGGTGCATGTGCCGCATCCGGCCGAAGCCGAGGCATGGGCGCTGGTCTGCCGTGGAATGACCTGCCTGCCGCCGGTCAGCAGCCCGGACGAGCTGTTGAAAGCTATTCAAGAGAAGATTTAGACTTCACTTGTAAATAATTGAAACCGATAGAGAAAACCACTTGATCCGATGCGTCGTTTCAGGCGGTTTTCTCTTCCGGTGTCAGGACTCGCCGGTCAGGGGATTGATGGTGACGGCGGGAATCGTGGTTGGGTCGACGGGAGCCTTTTCGTGGGCTTCTTTGACTGTCGGCGTGTTTTCGTCAGCCGAGCCGCTGAGTTGTTTCTGGCCGGGAGCCGTCGTCGTGAATTCGCGGAAGATCCGGTTCGGATCGCCGGGCAGCATCGCCTGTTCTTCGAGCGCGATGCGGACGCGGCGGCGGAACTCGCGGATGGGGCCGTACTGCTTGGTGGCCAGGGTGCGGAAGACCACCGGGTAAACGACCTGCGAACCGGTGATGGCGTCGACGCCGAGGATCTCGGGGTCTTTCAGGAAAAGATCGGAAAAAGCCGGGTCCTTGCGGATGTCCATGGCGATCGAGGTGAGCAGGGGAATGACCTTGTCCGGAGGAGCCGAGAAGTCGACCGAAACATTCACAGTGGCCACGGAGAAGTCGCGGCTGAGATTGGCGACGGTAGTGATTTGCGAATTAGGCACAACATACAGCGTGCCGTCCCCGTCCCTGACCTCGGTGCGGCGCAAGGTCATTACCTCGACGGTGCCGGTCATGCCGGTGAGCCGGACGACATCGCCGACGTTGAACTGGTCTTCGACGATGATCAACATGCCGTTCAGCACATCTTTTACGATGGTCTGCGCGGCCAGGCCGATAGCCACGCCGGCAATCCCGGCGGAGGCCAGCAACGGTCCAAGATTGACCCCCAGAACTTCAAGTACTTGGAGCGCAGTGAGTCCCCAGACAATGCCGTTCAGGGTAGTGCGCAGCACGCTGGCGAAGGTCTGGACTTGCGAGTTTCTGTTGGGATTGGTGCCTTTTTTCTGGGCTATGCGGCTCATGCGGCTGGTGATGATGGCAATGATCCGGCTCAGAATGGTGGCGATAACTAACAGAACAATGAGATGAGGAAGCTTGGTGTGAACGAACTCCTGCGCGTCCCCAATCCATTCATCCAGAATCTTTCCCAGAAAACGTCCTTCCGCGAAGAGACCGGAGCGGATTATCAATGCAAAAAGATACATGCTCATTCCTCCATTTTCTCTCTATACTTGTGGCATGAGAATCGTGGCCGCTTACTTCGATGCAATTCGGAAGCGGACCTCGTTGTCTAAGTCCAAGCTTGGGGCGCGGGGCTTGTTTTGTCTGGCTGTGCTGGTTGCAGTTCCAGGCACTATGGGCAATTCTCAGCAAAATGCGGCTGCCGCCGGTGAAAATCCAATGCGCAGCCCTTCCGGGATTCCGCCGATCAGCCCCCTTGTCAATCGCACCGCCGACGCTAATCGCATCATGGAAGATTCGATGCGCACTCCGGAAATGCGGAAACGGCTGGAGCAGTTGAATGTGCTACGCCAAAAAGAAATGACCGACGAAACAGCCAAACTCGTCAAGCTGGCTGAGGAAGTCAAGGCAGAGACAAGCCTGGGGACTACGGATTCTCTTACGGTAGTCGAGTTGCGCAAGGTTGAGCTGATCGCAAAACTCGCCAAAAGCGTGCGTGAAAAAATGAAAACCACGGTTGGCAACTAGGCCTGAGGATGCAATGAACAAGAATCCGAATCATCTTCGATCATTTCGGGCCTCCAGCATGAGGATTGTTCTGAGCGCAGCCTTGCTCGGATCTGCATCGTTCTGCTTCGCCCAACAACCCGCCTCGACCGTCGCGGCTCAACAGGCTGCTAAAGTATCGCCGGCGACCACTGCTCTCGTAGATGCTGCAAAGCCGGTGAGCCCGAAGCAGAAGCAGCTCACCGACGATACCGCAAAGCTGCAGGCACTGGCCAACGAACTGAAGGCCGAAATGGATAAGAGCAGCAAGGACACATTGTCTTTAACGGTGATCAAGAAGGCCGAGGAAGTCGAAAAGCTGGCTCACAAGGTTGAGGCCGAGATGAAGGCCAACTTGATGAACTAAGCCGAATCGTTTGCGAACCCATGAAAGCGACATAGCCCGCCGGTCGGCGGGCTATGTCGCTTTCATGGTTGATTTTCCGAGTTAGACAAACAGCGGCGCCAGCACCAGCGTCACGGTAGCCAGCAGCTTGATGAGCACATGCAGGCTCGGGCCGGCAGTGTCCTTGAATGGATCTCCCACCGTATCGCCCACCACCGCCGCCTTGTGCGCGTCCGAACCCTTGCCGCCATAGTGGCCGGTTTCGATGAACTTCTTGGCGTTGTCCCACGCTCCGCCCCCGTTGTTCATCAGCATGGCGAGCAGGATGCCGCTGATTGTCCCGACCATCAGCAAGGCAGCCACTGCTTCCGCGCCGGATAGATTGACCAGACTGCCCATCGCACCAGGCAGGTCGATGCTGCTCTTCAGGTGAAATTTAGTACTGAGATGACGGAAGGTCACGCCGACCACCACCGGCATCAGCACAGCCAGCGCCCCCGGCATCACCATCTCCTTCAGCGCCGCGCCAGTGACGATATGCACGCAGCGGCCGTAGTCCGGCTTGCTGGTGCCATTCATAATGCCCGGGTTCTCTTTGAACTGAGCGCGAACATCTTCAATAACCTTTTCCGCGGCCCGGCCCACAGCGCTGATCGCCATGGACGAGAACAGGTAAGTCAGCATTCCGCCCAGCAGCGCTCCCACAAAGACGGGAATGCTGGCCAGGTTGACATTGGAGAAGGTCCAATCCGGCGGCAGGGTGAACCCCGCAGCTTCGACGCGATGCTTCACGATGTTATGAATCGTCTCCAGATACGCGGAGAAGAGCAGGAATGCGGCCAGCGAAGCCGACCCGATGGCATAGCCCTTAGTCAGCGCCTTGGTAGTATTGCCCGCCGCGTCCAGGCGATCGGTGCGGTCGCGGACTTCATGCGGCTGATTGCTCATTTCCACAATGCCGCCTGCGTTGTCCGTGATCGGTCCAAAGGTATCCATCGCCAGGATGTAAGCTGCGCTGGACAACATGCCCATGGTGGCGATCGCCGTGCCGTAGATGCCCTTGGCGTAATCGGCAATGCCCACGGCATCTTCCAGGCCCTTGACGCCGAAGTAGTAGCTGAGCAGCAGCGCCGCGCTGATCACGATGGCCGGTAGCGCAGGCGTCTGCATGCCTACCGCCAGACCGGTGATGATGTTCGTGGCGGGGCCGGTCTTGCAGGCCTCGGCGATGGATTGCACTGGCCGATAGCGCGTCTCCGTGTAGTACTCGGTGATCGAGACGAAAGCGAACGAGGTGATAATGCCCACCACGCCCGCCGCCAGTAGCCACCAGCGATCCTGCAGAAGGAAATGCACACCAGCCGCGAAGCCCACCAGCGCCAGGAAGCTCGTGATGTAGAAGCCGCGATTGAGCGAGTGCATCGGGTCATCTGTTTCCTTGCCGTGAACCGAGGAGACGCCGACGATCGACGAGACGATGTTGATGGCGTGCACGATCAGCGGAAAGAGAATCCCCTTGATGCCGAAGACCGGATAGAGCGCCGCGCCCAGGATCATCGCGCCCACGCTTTCAGCGGCAGAAGACTCAAACAGATCGGCTCCGCGGCCGGCGCAGTCGCCCACGTTGTCGCCCACCAGATCGGCGATGACTGCCGGGTTGCGCGGGTCGTCCTCGGGAATTCCGGCCTCCACCTTGCCTACCAGATCGGCTCCCACATCGGCGGCCTTGGTGTAGATGCCGCCGCCCAGTTGTGCAAACAGGGCCACCAGCGAAGCTCCGAAGCCAAAGCCGACCAGTTGATAGGGCACCGCCTCAGGATGAGCGCCGGTCCCTCCAAAGGCCAGGAACAATACGCTGATGCCCAGCAGTGCCAGTCCAACGACGATCAGGCCCGTCACGGCGCCGCCCCGCAAGGCGAGCTTGAGCGCTCCCGACATGCTGGTGCGTGCCGCCGCAGCTGTCCGCAGATTGGCGCGGATCGACACGAACATACCCGTGTAGCCCGAGATGCCCGAGCATGCCGCTCCGATCAGAAAGCTGATAACCACCTTCACAGCCAGCGGAGCGGTCAGCGGATAGACGGCATACCCGGCGTAGAGAACTGCGGCCAGGACAACGGCCATGATGGCGATGGTCTTGTACTGCCGGGCCATGAAGGCTTCCGCGCCCTCGCGGATGGCCGAGGCAATGTGCTGCATTTCGGCTGTTCCCGTGTCAGCGGAGAGGACGGAGCGCGCGAAAAGGAGCGCGGCGGCCAGTGCGAGCACTCCGGCTGCAAGGGCAATCCATAGATAAAGGGTGTCGCTGCTTGAGACGCTGCCGTCCAAAGGGGTGGCGAGCGATGCCAACAGTGCACCGGTTCCTGCAATAAATCCATGCATTCGGGGATCTTCCTCCTGGGTTTGAAGCCGGTCGCGCTGTTTTCTGACAACAAGGAAGTGAGAGCTCGAGACGGGTAAAACCTTCGCTCGGCTGCCCAAAATCCTGAGCATGATCCGGTCATCACGGTACGACGAATAGAAACACGGCGACAATTCAATCGTCAATACGTTGCAGACCATAACCGTCCCGCGATGTACGTCGTGGCGGCTTTTTCCACAGCGGCTCCGGTTGTTACAATCGTTTGGGTTAGTACCGCCGGTAGCTAGGGCGGGTTGCCGGGAGGTGCGCGATGGGTCGAGGAACTTCCAGTACCAGGGAGGTCGTTCTGCAGGAATCGCCGGCTCCATCGGTTCAGGACGTCACGGAGTCCGAGTCCAGCGACGGTCCACTGAGCGGCCACCAGCTCATCGAGTTCTACAAACTCATGTACGCCTCGCGCCGCATCGACGATCGCGAGATCATGCTCAAACGGCAGCAGAAGATATTTTTCCAGGTATCGGGAGCGGGACACGAGGCTTTGCAAGTAGCCGCGGCCAAGGCCATGCGGCCCGGTTATGACTGGTTCGTTCCTTACTATCGCGACCGCGCGCTGTGCCTGGCTCTCGGACTCACTGCGGAAGACATGCTGTTGCAGTCGGTCGGCGCGGAGGCTGATCCCTCCAGCGGCGGCCGCCAGATGCCCTCGCACTGGAGCAGCGCAAAACTCAACATCGTGAGCTCTTCTTCCTCGACAGCCACCCAGGTCTTGCACGCCGTCGGCATCGCAGAGGCTGGACGCTACTTCGCCCGTTTTCCTGAAGCCGCGGAGAAGGGAAATCAGGATGGTGGCGGAGACTACCGCGCCTTTCACGACGTGCACTTTCACAACGATGAAGTCGTGCTCACCTGCATCGGCGAGGGATCGACCTCGCAGGGCGAGTTCTGGGAGGCGTTGAGCTCGGCCTCCAACCTGAAGCTGCCGGTGATCTTCCTGGTCGAGGACAATGGCTACGCAATCTCCGTACCGGTCGAGGTCAATACGCCCGGCGGCAACATCTCAAAGCTGGTCGCGAATTTTCCCAATTTTCATTTTGCCGAGGTAGACGGCACCGACGTCGAAGCCAGTTACCAGGCCTTCGCGGAAGCAGTCGCCTACTGTCGCTCGGGCAAAGGACCGGCCTTTGTCCACGGCCACTGCGTACGCGTCTATTCGCACTCGTTCTCTGAAGACGACAAGTACTACCGCCTGCGCGCCGAGCGTGAGGCGGACGCCATGCGCGATCCGCTGCACAAGCTGCAGATGCGCCTGCTGCGCGAGGGCTTTCTAAGCCCCAGCGAGCTGAACGCCCTTGAGCAGCAGATTGACCAGCATGTGGCCGCGGCAGCTGAGCGGGCTGTTGCTGCGCCCGTTCCGCCGGTTGCGAGCATCACGCGGCATATTTATTCGCATGATTTCGATCCCACGCGAGCCAGTCTGGCGACTCAACCTCGCCCGATTGCCGAGGGTGGGCGCAAGCACGAACGCACGATGGCCGACTCCATCAATCTATGCCTGCGCGATGAGATGCGGCGCGACCCGCGCATTGTGGTCTACGGCGAAGATGTCGCCGACGCCTCACGCGAAGACGCATTGAAGGAAGTGAAGGGCAAGGGCGGCGTCTTCCAGCTGACAGCCGGCCTGCAGACGGAGTTCGGTTCAGCCCGGGTCTTCAATTCACCCCTCGCCGAAGCCAACATCGTAGGCCGCGCCGTCGGCTATGCGGTGCGCGGCATGAAGCCGGTTGTGGAAATCCAGTTCTTCGACTACATCTGGCCCGCATTCCACCAGATTCGCAACGAGCTGTCGCTCATGCGGTGGCGCTCCAATGGGGGCTTCCGGGCTCCGGTGGTGATTCGTGTGCCCATCGGCGGCTATCTCACCGGAGGGTCGATCTATCACTCGCAGAGCGGGGAATCGATCTTTACCCACATTCCAGGCCTGCGGGTCGTCTTCCCGTCGAACGCGCTGGACGCCAACGGCCTGCTGCGGACGGCGATCCGCTGCGACGATCCGGTGATGTTTCTGGAGCACAAGCGGCTCTATCGCGAGCCTTATGGCCGCGCGCCTTACCCCGGCCCAGAATACATGGTCCCCTTCGGCAAAGCCTCCATCACCCGCGCCGGAACGGATGTGTCGATCGTTACTTACGGCGCCTTGGTGCCGCGCGCCCTGCAGGCAGCGCAAAGGGCAGAGCGCGAGCACGGCATTCAGACTGAAGTGATCGACCTGCGCACCCTGAGCCCCTACGACTGGGAGGCGATTGCCACCTCGGTCAAAAAGACCAGCCGGGTGATCGTGGCCTACGAGGATACGAAGAGCTGGGGCTACGGCGCGGAGATTGCCGCGCGCATCGCCGATGAACTCTTCGAGGACTTGGATGCACCGGTCAAACGAGTAGCTGCGATGGACAGCTTCGTGGCTTATCAGCCAGTTCTGGAAGACGCGATCCTGCCTCAGCCTGAGGATCTTTTGCAGGCGATTGTCGCCTTGCGCAAGTTTTAATCTCTCGCTTCCAACGTTCATATTCCTCTATAAGAACCAACCTCTAACCGATTGAGGAGAAATATATTTGCCACAGCATCCAGCGGTGAAGCGCGTCCTTATCTACCGCCTTGGCAGTCTCGGCGATACGACAGTTGCCCTTCCTTGTTTTCATCTGATCGAGCGTACCTATCCCAACGCGGAACGTATTCTACTCACCAATTTTTCGATCCATGCCAAGGCGCCGGCCTCGGCGGCGGTTCTCGGCGACTCCGGCCTGGTGCACGGCTACATGCGCTATACGGTCGGAACGCGCAGCCCGCTAGAGCTTTTCCGGCTGGCACGCGAAATCCGGCGCTTCAAGCCGGACATCCTCGTTTACCTCATGCCGGTGCGGTCTCTGCAGGCGGTCCGCCGCGACAAATGGTTCTTCATGCTGGCCTGCGGAATCAGCCGCATTGTGGGCCTGCCGTTTGAAGCTCACCTGAGCCGGGATATCGATCCGGAAACCGGCCTGTATGAGGCCGAGGCTTCGCGTCTGGCGCGCACTATTGCGGCTCTCGGCGATGCTGCTCCCAATGAACTGGCCAACTGGGATCTGCGGCTGGATTCCGAAGAAAAGGCGGCAGCCCGGTCTGCATTGGGCGAACTGGCCGGCAAGCCGCTCGTGGTCTGCGGACCGGGAACCAAGATGCAGGCCAAAGACTGGGGGCAGGAAAATTGGCAGGCTCTCCTGAAGCAGCTTTCCGCACAGTATCCCAGCTATGGACTGGCGCTGATCGGAGCCAAAGAAGATACCGAGGTAAGCGCATATGCGGCGCTGGGCTGGTCCGGGCCGGTGGCGAACCTGTGCGGTAAGCTCACTCCGCGCCAGACGGCGGCGGTCTTTGAAGGGGCCAGCGTTTTTCTCGGTCCCGATTCCGGGCCGATGCACCTGGCTGCCACTGCCGGGGTTCCGTGCGTGATTGCCTTCTCGGCACGCGGGCTTCCCGGAGTGTGGTACCCGGCAGGGCAGAATCACCGGATCGTCTATCATCAGGTCAACTGCTTCGGCTGCAACCTTGAAACCTGCATCGCCGAAGGCAGGAAGTGCCTCACCTCGATTACCGTTGAGGAGATGGCGTCAGCGGTAGCTTCGGTGTTGCCTGTTTAAGCTTCGAATGATGCCTCGTTACTGCTGCGGCTCTGAGTATTAACTTTCTAATTCCTGATTTTTATTGTTGAGCGTGCACGTTTTTTCGCAATTTGTGTGCACGCCGCCCACATAACGCAAACGGCCGAGGAGGCTTATCGATGTACATCGTTACCGGCGGCGCGGGATTTATCGGCAGCAATATCGTCCATGAACTGAACGCGCACGGCATCACCGACATCCTGATCGTGGACAACTTCGCCAACGCCCGCAAGTTTCAGAACCTACACGGCGCGCGCTATGTGGACTACATGGACAAGCGCGAGTTCCGGCAGGCGATTCGCGAAGGCGGGCTGGGTGTCGGCGCGGTGGAGGCGATTCTGCACCAGGGCGCCTGCTCGAATACGCTCGAAGATGACGGCGTGTATATGATGGACAACAACTTCGAGTACACCAAAGAAGTGCTTCGTTTTGCGATACATAAAGCCGCTCCCTTAGTATTTGCTTCAACTGCCGCCGTGTATGGCTTGAGCGGGCCGGGCCGCTTTACGCTGACGCTTGAGAACGAGCGGCCGCTGAACATCTATGGCTATTCCAAACTCGTCTTCGATCACTACTTCCGCAATCAGCTAGAGCTAGGCAAGGTTCCAATCACCGCTGTGGGTCTGCGCTACTTCAACGTATACGGGCCGCGGGAGCAGCATAAAGGACGGATGGCTTCAGTGATCCACCACTTCACCAAGCAAATGAAGGAGATAGGCAAGGTAAAACTCTTCGGCGGTACGGGTGGATTCGGGGATGGTGAGCAGCGGCGTGACTTTGTCTATGTGCGCGATCTGGCCCTGCTGAATATGTTCTTCGCGCAGATTGGACCGTACGCCCCAAAAGCCGGCGAGCCGCGCAAGACCTATCGCGGACTGGCGAATGCCGGATCGGGTAAGAGCCGTACTTTCAATGACGTAGCCAAGGCACTCATGACTGTACATGGAGAATGCCCGATCGAGTACATTCCCTTTCCAGCCGATCTCGAAGGCCGGTATCAGCACTACACCGAGGCCGATCTGACCGCATTGCGGGAGCTGGGCTATGACGGGCCGATGACCGAGCTTGAAGCTGGAATTACCGAGACCTACGCGACGCTGGCGGCGATCGAGTCCTAAGTCTTATAAGTCCTGGGTCTCGTAAAGAGACCCAGGACACCCGGCTGGCTTAGTGGTTGAGTAGTTCTGGAATGGGTTCTGCGTCGGCAAAGACGGTGGAAAGAGTAAGATGGCGAAATTTTTCGGCTTCGCTGGCGCGGACAGCTTCTGCTCGCTGCACACGTTTTTCCGCGTCGACGCCCAGGACCAGCCGCATTGGTACTTCATCGCTATTGGCCAGTTGCAGGATGACTTCGGCAATTTTGCGTGGGTCGCCTTCCTGACGACCTTCAATAGTCCGCAGCAGCTTGTAGATGGCGCCGACCGAAGGCTCGTAGTCGGGCAACAGATCGACTGCATTCTGGCCCGCGCGCCGCGCCCAGTTGGTGCGAATGCCGCCCGGCTCTAAGGTGCAGACTTTTACGCCGAAGGGTGCAGCTTCCACAGCGAGGGAGTCGCTGAATCCGCCGACAGCCCACTTGGCCGCATGATACGGTGAGTTGCCAGGCATGGCCAGGCGCCCGCCAACTGAGGACACCTGAAAGATGTGGCCGTTCTTCTGCTTGCGCATCACCGGGATTGCGGCGCGCGTGGTGTAGACCACTCCCCAGAAGCAGGTGTCGACGACACCTTTGAAGTCTTCCGCACTCATCTGTTCGAAGGGTGCGAATTGTCCGTACCCGGCATTGTTGACCAGCACATCGAGCCGGCCGAAAATGTCCACTGCCAATTGAACTGCGGCTCTTGCAGCAGCCTCATCGCGCACTTCGAGGGTCACGGGCTTGATCCGTTCTCCGTATTGAGCCACGAGAGGCGCGAGCTCTTCAATGCGGCGCGCTCCGGCAACGACACTGTCTCCCGCGGCCAGTGCGGCTTCGGCAATGTCGCGTCCTAAACCATTTCCACTTCCTGTAATTAACCAGACCTTTGCCATGGCAAGATCCTCCTGCGCATAGGATTCATAAATGAGTGAGTAGTTGCTCATTTATTTGCGAAGAATATTGACCTTAAGAACCAGAAAGCAGATCCTTCGCTCTGCTCAGGATGACAAATCTGGGTGGGCGATCTTTGCGGAAGCGTAGATGAAGGGTCACTTCACGGCGCGCCAGAAGAGCTGGAAGGTCCGCTCGATGAGTTGTTCGCGTTGCGCAGGCTGCTTTCCGATAAAATCCATCGCCGCTTCCTGCATGGCGGACATGAACGCGGCAGCGAAGCCTGGCGGAAGGCTGTGCAGAGCGCCGTGGGTTGTCAGCTCGGTGAAGGTTGCGTCGATGGCGCCGCGATGCTCTTGCGTGCTGTCACGCGTGGCCTGGGTAATAAGATCGCAGAGGTTTAGCTGGATGGAAACCTTGCGCTTTTCCGGAAACTTGATGGCCCACTGGAGAAAGCTAGTCCACACATGATGCGCCCGGCGCTCCAGGCTGGCAGTGTGAGGAAAATCTGCGTTCAGCCTGGAGTAGAGCTCCAGCTTGAGCTCGAGATAGAGCTCGTTAAGCAGCTGTTCCTTGTTTGCGAAGTAGGTAAAGAGGGTGCCTTCGGCGACTCCGGCGCGTTTGGCGATCTTCGAGGTAGGCGCACCCAGGCCGGCCAGGGCGATCTCATGCACCGCCGCCTCGAGAATTGCGGCGCGCTTTTCGGGGCTGCGGAGGCGTGCCATCGTCAGGAATGAGAGTACAAGGTTTCCAATGCCTCGGGTAAGGATGAAACTACCGAATCGGCGAGTTCCGCGGCTTTTCGCGCTCCGGGCTTTTGGTGTTGCCGCGCGTGTTCGTCTCCCTGAATGAAGATGGTTTTCATGCCGAGGGCGCGGCCAAATTCAATGTCAGAGAGGCTGTCGCCGATGATCAGGCTGGTGGCCGGGGTGATTTCGGGGAAGTCGACCTGGGCTTGCTCAAAGAGACCGGGGAGCGGTTTGCGGCAATTGCATTCGCGCTTATCGTGCGGGCAGAAGTAGAAGCCGTCGATGTGGGCGCCGGATTGAGCGAGACGCTTATTCAGCTGGACATGGATGTGATCCACGTCGGAGGGAGCGTAGAGTCCGAGGGCGATGCCGCGCTGGTTGGTGACAACAAGGACTCGAAGACCGGCCTGATTGAGCTTGGCAATCGCTTCTGGAACGCCAGGGAGCAGGTGGAAATGCTGCCAGCCGGTGACGTATTGGCCTTCAGGCATTTTGCGGTTGATGACGCCGTCGCGGTCGAGGAAAACCGTGTGCAGGTTTTGGGGAGTTTCTTGCAAAGTGCTCACGCGGCTATGATAGCAATTAGTTGACGTTGAGCCGGATTACGGCAGGTGGATGGCTGGAGGAAAAGCAGATCCTTCGCTGTGCTCAGGATGACAACTTCTTTTCTTAGGATGACAACCTGTTTTATTAATCTTTCATTCATACGAACGACGCTTTTACCCCGAAGGAGCGCATGGCAAACTATCCCGATCGTGAGACTGTGTTCGGCAAGGCGATTGCCGAGCATCTGGACGTAATACAGAGCGTGCAAAGCCAGCAGGATGTTCTGGAGGCGATAGCGCAGGTCATGACCGAGGCTCTTCACGCCGGAAACCAGATTCTGTGGTGCGGCAACGGTGGCAGTGCGGGCGATTCGCAGCATCTGGCGGCGGAGATCGTAGGACGTTTCCGGCGTGAGCGGCGCGGGCTGGCTTCGATTGCCCTGACTACCGACACCTCAATTCTGACTGCCGTGGCCAACGATTACGGGTACGAGGCAGTATTCGCGCGACAGGTCGAGGCGCTGGGCCGGGCCGGGGATGTACTGGTGGGGATTTCGACCTCGGGCAACAGTCACAACGTGATCTGCGCCCTGGAAGCTGCGAAGACGCAGGGGCTCACCACGGTGGCTTTTACGGGTGAGGGTGGTGGGCGGATGGGCGCACTGACGGATCATCTGTTTGCGGTGGGCTCGCGGGATACGGCTCGGGTGCAGGAAGCGCATATTCTAGCCGGGCACATGATCTGCGACTGGGTCGAGCTGCAATGGATGGCTGCGCAGGGCAAGGAAGCAGGTGTTCTTTGATCGAACGGCTGCATGAAGTCATTCAAAAGATCGAGCAGGAATGGCCCTCAAAGCGTCTGCTGGTGCTGGGCGATGTGATGCTGGACAAGTACATCTGGGGCGAAGTGGGGCGTATTTCACCCGAGGCTCCAGTGCCAGTCGTGCGGGCAACGCATCAGAGCGAACAGCCGGGGGGCGCTGCCAACGTGGCGATGAACCTGGCCAAGCTGGGCGCAGGTGTGGTCCTGGTGGGCTTTACCGGCGGGGACGCTGATGAAGAGCTCCTGAAGGCAAGCCTCAAGTCGCATGGCATCGATCCAGCGTTTGTGGCGTGCGACGGTTTTCCTACGATTACCAAATTGCGCATTGTTGGCGGCAGGCAGCAGATGCTGCGGCTGGACAGCGAGAATCTCGGCAAGCGCGCCGATGCCGATCACGACGGTCTGCTTGCCAAAGTGAAGCAAGAGCTGCCTGGGTGCCATGCCGTCGTACTTTCCGACTACGCCAAGGGAGTGCTGGCTCCAGCGCTGTGCCAGGCGGTAATCGCAGAGGCGCGGAAACTGGGAATTCCGGTGCTGGTTGATCCCAAGACGGCGGATTTCAGCCGTTACAAGGGAGCAACCACGATTTGTCCCAACCTCTCGGAGCTTTCCGTGGCTTCGCGGGAGAGCATACAGGACCTGGACGCGATGCTCACCGCCGGCGAACGGATGGTTGCGGAATTCGATCTCGAGTACCTGACCGCAACGTTGAGCGAGAAGGGTATTGCCGTCATCCGGCCAGGGAATCGCTTTTTAGCTCCGGCAGTGGCGCGGCAGGTTTTTGATGTTTCGGGCGCCGGGGATACGGTGATTTCGGTACTGGCGCTCTGCCTGGCCTCGGGTCTGGCGATTGAGCCGGCCGTGCAGTTAGCCAATATTGCCGCCGGCATTGTCGTCGGCAAGGTAGGCACTGTGCCGGTAGAGCGGCATGAGCTGCTGGCGGCGCTGGCGCCGGACATTGCGCTCCACGCCGAGGACAAGGTGCTGACGCGCGATGAGCTGGTGCGGCGCGTAGCTACATGGCGGGCCAACGGCGAGCGGGTGGTGTTTACCAACGGCTGCTTTGACTTACTGCACGTGGGCCACATTACGGTGCTGGAGCAATCGCGGCGGCAGGGCGACCGGCTCATCGTCGCCATCAACAGCGACGCTTCCGTCTCGTGTTTGAAGGGCCCAAGCAGGCCAGTAGTGGATGAAGGATCGCGTGCCCGTGTCCTGGCGGCACTGGCCGCTGTGGATGCGGTGGTGGTTTTTGGCGAGGCTACGCCGCTGGAACTGATCCTGGCGTCGCGGCCCGACGTGATCGTGAAGGGCGGCGACTACAACGAAGATACGGTCGTTGGCGCGAAGGAAGTGAAGTCTTGGGGCGGCAAGGTGGCAATTGTGCCAATCGTGGAAGGGCATTCGACCACCCGGCTGATCGAGCGCTCACTTGCAGGTAAATCCTAAGTTAACATTCGCATAATCAATGCTTATTGGATGATTTCTAATCTAAATTAGAGGTCATCGAGCCAGCGCTGTATGCCTTCCTCGTAGTGCGGATCGGCCAGGATCGGAGCTTTGAACCAAACTTCTGCTTTCTGCCCTGGAGCTTGCGCGTAGGCTGAAGGCTTGGCGTCAGGATGTCCGGCGTCAAGCAGCCAGAGCGAAGGAATCTTCAAAGATTGAGCCACGGCGGTCAGGTCGTATCGATCTTTGACGAGCCAGTGGGCCGGGACGAGGCGGCTGCGGGAGTCGTCGAAAACCGCGGCCATGGCGTTTTGCTGAGGCTGGTCGAGTATCACGCCGGCGAACTCGCCATGGTCCGCCGCCAGCTCCGCAGCCACGGTCGCTCCGAGGCCGGATCCATAGATCACGATGCTTTTGGCTGGAATGTTGCGCGTGACCGTCAGCCAGGCGAGAGCCCATTCAGCGTCCTGGCGGAGCTGCCTTTCAGTAGGACGCGCGGGAACGCTTTGGCCGTAGCCGCGGTAGTCGATCGCGAAGACCGCTAAGCCAGCCGAATGGAGCGCGGCAAGGCTGTCGACCGTGTCGCTGAGATTGCCGTCAGCTCCATGCAGATAGAGGATGGTACGTGTGGCATTCGGATTGGGAAGCCACCAGCCGGTCAGCCGCGTCACACCGGTTTCAGTAACGGCGAAGTGAACAGGCTCGTAGGCCAAGCCCACGCTGGCTGGTGTGCGTGTAATGGCAGTAGCGGGATGGTAGAGTAACTGCCAGCTACCCTGCCAGTAGAGCAAACAGAGGGCCAGCCATCCCAGCACCACGGCAGCCACCAGCATGGCGAGGACGGCTTTAAGAAGCCAGCGCGGAGAAACATTGGGGAAGGCCGTAGGTGGCTGGTGCTTCAGCTCATGCATCGCCTTTTCGAAGGCCGATGGCGGCGTGGGTTGGCCGGTTTTGACGTTGGTTTTGGGCCGGGATGGTTTGGCGGAAGGCATGGGCAGGACTGACTTTATGGTAGCGCGTCCATTACGATGAAAGGGATCGTGAGAGCGGAGAGAGAAGATGCCTGATCTGGTGCGAATCTGTGCGGAGAACGAGTTGCCGCGAGAGGGTGAAGTCTGTGAAATGGCCGGAGGCCGGCTGTGCGTGGCCCGCGTAGGCGGTGTGATTTCCGTGCTCGACAACGAATGCCCCCACGAAGGGGGGCCGCTGGGGCAGGGCATGATCGAGAATGGTCGCGTGGTTTGTCCGTATCACGGGTGGGCTTTCGATGTGAAGACGGGAGCTGCCGAGCATGACGCCAGCGAACATGTGCGAATCTTCGAGTCGGTGATTCAAGATGGCGCGCTCATGGTGCGGCCGCCGGATTATTCAGCTTGAGTTTTTCGTTCCTGGTTGCCGCCACACTGTGCCGGAGATAGCATGCGTCCGGATGCTCTGACCGAGCGAGGCTCATGCGTTGAATTAGAACGCTTGGCCTTAGAACGTTTGGCAGGTTCCAGTTGCGATAGGGCAATCATGCGCTGCAGATGAATATGAAGCAGAGTGTGCGCCAGCTCTGAATCGCTATGGATGGCTGACTCATTCGTGATCATTAAAGGCTCTCCAGTTCTTCCGGGAATTAACCCGGTTGAAGCCTAGTAGAGTCCCAGATCTATGAGCGCGGCATAAAGATAGGGCTAGTCTTTATGCACTCTTGATGACTAAATTCCCACATAGACAAAAGCGTGTCCCGCGCGCGCCAGCTTCCAGCTAGACGATGCTTCGGATGCCGGGCAGGCGGACGATGGGGTCGGCGAGCAGCCAGGCGGTCACGCAGGTGAGCGTGCCGGTTACTGCGAATTTCTCCAGCGCCGGAGCGATCCACGTGTGCAGCAGCAAGGCGATGCCGACCAGCACCGGCGGATGGATGATGTACACCGCGTAAGCTCGCCGGTTGAGCCAGTTCCATAAGCCGGCGGGCTCGTTCATCTGTTTGCGGAAGAAAACCAGCCATAGGCAGATCATGCCCCAGGCCACGAAGGGCTCCCAGAGCGCGTAGAGAAAGGCTGTCCAGGAGAGTCCTCCGGAGAAGTTGGGCTTACCATGCGCTGCCATCGATTGAGCCACCGCAATGCCGACCGGCAGCAGCGGCCACGCGATGATCAGATTTATGATCCACGGGCGCGCGTTCTTCCACTCAAGCTGACGGAGCCAATCGTAGCGCCAGGCTGCGATCCCCATGGCAAACAGGAAGATGTAGCCGGCGAAATAGCCGAGCTGCAGACCAAAGACGTTCTCTCCGACGGGAACAAACTGGCGGATGGCCAAGGCTCCGAGAGCCGTCCCGAAAGCCCCGAGCAGCCACCAGCGATTGCCTGGGACAGGTGCGGGAGTGCGCTTTGCTGTCGCCAGCGGCGTTCCGAAGATGGCGCGCCACAGGCAGTAGCCGAGCGAGAAGATGAGCAGGGCCTGCGCGAACCAGAGTGGTCCGTTGATGATGCGCTGGTGCTGCCAGAGAAAGCGGATGGTAGGCCAGAAACCGTCGCCCTGGTAAGCGGTTACGAGGGCGGCAGTCAATGGGCCAAGAATGAGGATGAAGGCCAGCAGGGGAATGCCGAGTCGGAGAAAGCGGTCTTTCAGAAACGCCGCCAAGCCTTTGCGCTCCAGTGAGCGCGGGGTGAAGTAGCCCGCCAGCAGAAAGAAGAAGCCCATGAAGTAAGCCTGATTGGTAGCGCAGAAGAGGGTCAGCAACATGCTTGAGGGGTTGGCCGAGGTATCTAGTTCGCGCCAGAACCATCCGCCCGAGCCACCGTAGGTAATGGCGGTGTGATGGAAGAGCACAAGGGCAGTCATGACGCTGCGCAGGCGGTCTATGTAGAAATCGCGCTGTTGCATTTGCCGATTGTACGCAGTCCGCCGGCCGCCGGTTCCGGGAGCGCGGTGGGGCGGAGAGCGGGAACTCCCCGCCGTTTCGCACTGTTTCTCGGAAGCGACAGAATGTTAGTAGTGGACGATGGCCGCGAAGGAGTCCGGCTTCAGGCTGGCGCCGCCCACCAGGGCTCCGTCAATCTCAGTCTGGCAAAGCAAATCGCAGGCATTGTCCGGCTTGACTGAGCCGCCATAAAGAATGCGGATTGCTTCGGCAGAATCTGCGCCGAGAATGGCCGCGACCTCTTCACGGATAGTCCTGTGAGCTTCGACGGCCATCTCCGGGGTAGCGGTCTTACCGGTCCCGATAGCCCAGACAGGCTCATAGGCAATAACGACTGGCGCCGCCGCCTCGACTGTGATTCCGTGCAGGGCTATTTTAAGCTGGCTGCAGAGCACTTGGGCGGTGTGGCCGGCTTCCCGCTCATGCAGATGCTCTCCGATGCAGACGACCGGAATAATGCCGTGTTTAAGTGCGGTGTGCAGTTTCTTGTTCACCACCTCGTCCGTTTCATTGAAGTACTGGCGGCGCTCGGAGTGGCCGATGAGCGTGTGCGTCGCACCGACAGCTTTGAGCATGGCGGCCGACGTCTCGCCCGTATAGGCGCCTTCTTCTGCGAAGTGCATGTTCTGCAGGCCAACCGCAACGGCAGAGCCCTTCACTGCTTCAACCACGGTAGCCAGCGATGTCACGGAAGGGAACAGCGCGATTTCGTCGCGCGTGTATCCGGCTACGAGGGGAAGAAAGGCATCGGTGAAGGCCTTGGCTTCGGCAGGAGTTTTGTACATCTTCCAGTTGGCGGCGATAAGTGCTTTGCGAGACATGTGTGATGGGTTTCCTCAGCCTTATTTTAGAGGATGGAAGCGCGGTTCCCGCACTCGAACGCAGATTGGTTCATGACTGCATGAGCGTCAGTCGGTGGCAACTTCCTGCGTAGGGAAGAAGTCGAATGCACCGACTCCTGGCTGGGGTTCGTCGGGAACGGGGATGAATATTGGTTCTCCCTGCAGGTAGAGAAACTTGTCGATTTCTTTGAAGGTGAATTCGCTGAGCCCGTGCGAGTCGCGGAACGTGACTACGATGTTGTGGAATTTCGGGTAATCCCACAGATGAGGATGGTGGAAGGCTGCGGCAAAAGCCTTCTGCTGCTGCAGAGTCCATAGATATTGATCCACCCGCGAATCGTAGATGGGATATTTTTCAGGCTGATGCCAACTGCAGTACTTGGTGGCAAATGAAAAGAAGTTGTGGATCTTGCCCTGCACCCTGACCTTGGCGATTTTGTCTACAATCTCGTGCGAACCGGCTTCCAGCGCGGCGTCAATCTCTGGAGCATGGGCATGGATATGCCGGGCGACCGTGTCCAGTGCGTAAATGCAGGTGTGATAAAGCGAGTTCACCGCCACCACCTTGAGCAGAACATGGCGCAGGTCGTCGTTGCGCGGATACTGCTGAAAAAGCTCAGAGAGCGTCTGCTCGATCAGGTGGTTTTCGCGGTCGAACCGCTCACAGGCTGACCGTACCGTTTTTGCGTCCGGGATTTGCAACAGAGTGTTCATCGCCCTCATCCTTTAGCCGGTTATGCCAAGCGACTTTCCGGCTGGGCGCAATTTTACACCGCAATACGCGTCGAGACCGGGTTGAGTGCGTGCGGGTTCACCGCCATCGCCCTGCTTGCTGGCTGTAGCATCAACACCCACCCACCCGGAATGATATGTTCATGAGGGAATTCCACCTTGGCGGCAGGGCCGGATATGGGTATGGGAAACAATGTGGAAGCGCTGGCGAATCCGGATCATGCTGTTCCTGGCCGTGCTCGGGCCAGGATTCATCACCGCCAACGTCGATAACGATTCCGGCGGCATTCTTACCTATTCCCAGGCCGGCGCGCAATATGGCTACGCGCTGCTCTGGACCATGCTCCCCATTACTCTCGCCCTGATCGTTGTGCAGGAGATGTGTGCCCGCATGGGCGTTGTCACCGGCAAGGGCCTCAGCGACCTCATCCGAGAAGAGTTCGGCCTGCGCATCACTTTCATCTTGATGATCCTGCTGGTCATCGTCAACTTCACCAACGTCGTAACGGAATTCATCGGCATCGCCGGCAGCCTGCACCTCTTCCACGTCAGCAAATTCATCTCCGTGCCCATCTGCGCCGTGCTGGTCTGGTTTCTCGTCGTGCGCGGAGACTACAAGCAAGTCGAGAAGATATTCCTCATCGCTTCGGTCGTCTACATCGCCTACATCTTTGCCGGAGTGCTCTCACAACCCAGCTGGCATGACGCGCTGCTGGCCACCGTCCAGATGCCCAAACGCACCATGTGGACTAGCGACTACGTCTACATGGCCATCGCCGTCGTCGGCACCACCATCGCGCCCTGGATGCAGTTCTATCTCCAGGCCTCCATCGTGGAAAAAGGCATTCGCGTCAAGGACTACTCCGCCTCGCGCCTCGACGTCGTCGTCGGCAGCTTCTTCACTGACATCGTCGCCTGGTTTATCGTCGTCGCGTGCGCCGCCACACTCTTCGTCCACGGCATGGGAGCCATCCAGGTCCCCGCCGACGCCGCCGACGCCATGCGCCCGCTGGCAGGAAACTACGCCTTCGTCCTCTTCGCCTTCGGCCTCTTCAACGCCTCGCTCTTTGCGGCATCTATCCTGCCGCTCTCGACCGCGTACACAGTGTGCGAAGGCCTAGGCCTTGAATCCGGCGTGGACAAGGGCTTTAAGGAAGCGCCCTTCTTCTACTGGCTCTATACCCTGTTGATCGCCGGCGGAGCCATTGCCGTCCTCGCTCTGCCCGATAGCCAACTCGTCTCGATGGCCATCCTCTCGCAGGTCCTCAACGGCATTCTCCTCCCCGTGGTCATCGTCCTGATGCTCATCCTCATCAACCGCAAAGACCTCATGGGCGAGCACATCAATTCAAGGCTCTTCAACGTCATCGCCTGGATCACCTGCGTCATCGTGATCGGCCTGAACGTAGCGCTGATCTTCGCTCACCATTGAGACTTGATCGAATAACTCCCCAATAGCCACAAAAGCGGGTGCCCCACCTTCGCCACGCAGCAGTTTTGTGGCTAAGGTGGGATATTTATATCTATCGTCTTTTACAGCCTTTCCAAACTCGAACAGCCACAACTCATCCTTTTGATATCCGGACTCCACGCCAGGTTCTCAGACAGATTCTAAGAAAATATTGAAAATGTTCTGCAGTTATGCTATACAGTCGATGATCGATATATCGATCATCGACTGTATGCCAAAACGAAAACTAGACCCGCTCCCATCGGCAGCTTTCCAGATTCTGCTCTCATTGGCGGATGAAGATCTGCATGGCTATGCCATCATGCGCCAGGTTGAGGAACAGACCGGCGGCCGCATGCGTCTTGGCCCTGGAACCCTCTATAGCTCAATCCAGGTGTTATTGGAAGAAGGATGCATCGAAGAGCTCGATTCGTCCGGCGATCCAGCAGAGGAAAGGCGCCGCTATTACCGTCTGACCGCGAGCGGGCGTAAACTGGCCCGTGCCGAAGCTGAACGGCTCGCCGATCTTTTGCGCGTGGCACGCTCCAAAAAGATTTTGAGAGGTGATTATGTCTGAAAAGATATACGCCTGGCTGCTGAACCTGTATCCGCGTCGCTTTCGCGCAACCTATGGCGATGCGGCGTTGCAACTGGTGCGCGACCGCCTCCGCGAGGAGCGCGGATTCTTTCCCAAGCTGCGCCTCTGGTTTGATCTCCTATACGATCTTGTCGTTTCCATCCCTTACGAATATAGACATCGCCAGCCGGCGCTCGCGGCAGCCACCGTTCCGCTGCAATCCAGCGAGATCCTCTCGTTCCGCACTCTGGAAGGCAAAGCGCCTGGCCCGGCAGCGTTGCTTTTTGGATGTCTGCTGTCGCTTGCCGCAGTGGGTGTGTTTGCCACCGCCATCGGTCATGCCGGAGGCTACCATCCGTTCCGCCCTTTTGTATCTCATTCACCATCTTCGCCGCACCTACGTCCATCCACACCGGCTCGTTCGGCCTTATCAGCCTCGAGTGACGGAGACATAGAAGCCATCGGGCCGGGACAGCAGACAGCGTCGCCTGCTGAAGCGTCCAGCTACGCGAGTCCGCAGGATAATGCAAAACCATCGGCCGTGGCTGTCTCCGTCACGCCAGAGATCGACGCAGATGAACGGCAACGTGTAATTTACACTGTCGCTGCAAATCTGAAGCAGCACTATTTCGACATCGCCGCCGGGCAGGAAATGGCGAATGCGTTGCTGGCACATGCGAAGAATGGCGATGATGATGCGGCGCAAACCGGCGCGGCATTTGCTTCTCTGCTGACTACACAGTTGAGGGAGATAAGTCATGACCCGCATCTGGAAGTCGTCTACAGTCGCAGCGTATTGCCCTCTAACCCATCGATGACTCTGAGTTCTGAAGCTCTCGCGCGTTATCGGCAGGCAATGGAGCAATCGAACTGCACCTTCGAAAAAGTCGAAGTTCTCCCCCACAACATCGGCTATCTCAAACTTAATTCTTTCCCCGACCCTTCCGTTTGTGAATCGACGGCAAGGGCCGCGATGGCTCGCTTGAACAACGCGAATACAATCATCTTCGACCTTCGCGACAATCGCGGCGGATCGGGAGAAATGGTTACCCTGCTCGCTGCCTATCTCTTCGATCATCCCGAGTTGATGTACAGTCCTCGAAGCAGTCCGACAGAGCAGTCATGGACACGATCGCCAGTTCAGGGCAACAAACTGGCCGGCAAGCCTGTATACGTTCTGATCTCAACCACGACGATCTCGGCCGCGGAGCAGTTCAGTTACAACCTGAAGATGCTGAAGCGCGCTACTTTCGTTGGCGAGACGACGCGGGGAAGCGCCCACGCTGGTGTTTTCTATCGCATTGATGATCACTTTGGAATCGGCATTCCGGAAGTAAAGACAGTAAACCCCTTCGGTGAGACCGATTGGGAAGGGCGGGGTGTAGAGCCTGACGTAAAAGTGAAGGCTCCTGATGCGCTGCAGACAGCAGTCAGGCTTGCTGAGAACAAATTGCTAAAAAGGTAGATCGCTGATCGCCAGAATCGCCCTACAACAGCTTTCCCGCCGCCAAATCCCGGATCAGCCCCCGGTCGGCCGCCAGAAAGTCATACGTCGGCAGCTCTTCCAGCTTCACCCAGCGCACCTCTTTGAAGATGCGATTCTCAATCTCGCCCTTGAACTCGTAGACTGCAAAGAACTGCAGGTCCACCGCCCCGCCATGCCGGTAGTTGTGGCGAATATGTGTGACCCGTGAGCCAATAGCGGCTTGGATGCCCAGTTCTTCATCGAGTTCCCGCGCCAGTGCGGCTTCAGGGCTCTCCCCCGGCTCGATTTTCCCGCCCGGAAACTCCCATTGCAGCGCCATCGGCTGGTCCGCCCGGCGTTGACAGATCAGTACCTCATTGCCGCGCAACATCAGGGCTGCTACCACCATGCGCAGCGCTCCCGGCCTTGCCCCAGTCACAGGTGGTGAACCGGGTTCAACCGGCGTAGGTTCACTTGTCGGGGTCGAACTGACTCCAGATTCTGGCTGGTCTTCCGTCACAGAACCAGTGTAGCTGCTCCAGCAGCAAAGCCGGAACCTCTATCGGCTACTCCCCAGCCACGCCCGCATGAACACCTTCGGCGGACAGAGGCCTGAAGTAGCCCCATCCATGCCGCGCGCAAGCCTCAAGTAACGTCGGCGAAGGATTCACCGGAAACGCCTTGCGCGCAATCTCCAGCATCGCCAGATCATGCACCGAATTGCCGAAGACCGCATCCGGCTGCGCCAGACCGACACGCCGCAGCGAATTCGCCTTGCCTTCGTCGGTCGGCACGTCCACCAGCTCCGCCGTTACCAGGCCGCTCTCGACGCGCACCTCGGCCGCCAGCACCCGTTCTTCAGGGATGCCGAACCGCCGCACGCCTTCCGCGATCACCCACTTATTGGTGGAGCTCACCGCCCACAGTGTCACGCCGCGCGTTTTCAGTCCGGCCAGCAGTTGTGCAATCTCCTCGAAAATCCGGTGCTGCACATGCTTCTGCACAAACTCAGCAGCGGCTGTGCGCAGCTCCTGCTCGCGCAACCCGGCGTAGAGCTGCACCATCTCACCACAAATCGCCAGCTCTGAAATCGTGCCTGCCATGTAGGCCCGATGGCGCGTGTCGATCCAGTCGCTTGCGGCGCGTGAAACCAGCCCCTGCTCGATTGACCACACCATGAAACCGTATCCGGCGTCGCCACCCCAGATCGTGCCGTCGCAATCGAAAACCGCTACCTTCGGATTCAGTTCAAAAACCAGCCGCTCCAACTCCGCGGCCGACCAGCGGGGAACCTCAATCTGTGTCACTGTCACGCTTGTTCTTCCTTTTTCGAGCGCCGTTGCGCTCCTCGTATCCGTAGTCGATGGCTCTTCCCCTTATTTTCCTCCACAGATACCTGTTTTGCCTATTGCCGCTGGGTAAACCTTCGGCGAAATCTTAACCAGGCATCCGCCATTTCGATTCGTCCGATCGGAATGTGGTCCCGTCCCCCGCGCCCTTTCCTGAGGACCTGGCCACAAATCTCCCGCCACCGGAATGCATGAGCCGCGCGCTTATGCCAGCCATAAAAGGTTCTCATACACCCGATTCTTGTCACACCTGTTGGTAGATTGAACCCATACCCGTTGGGATTTTCCATCGCGCAGGTGGCCGCCACTTATCCGGCTTCCCCGCAGCGTCCGCATAACCGCGTGTTGGGCAGGTCCCGCTTCATGCAGCAATTGCATCTCTGCTTCCTTTTGTTGCGGCAGCTGAGAGTTGTTCAACCATGCACCGCGCAGCTCCCCGAGCACGCCGCTGCCGGAATTACTGCAACTATCCGCTCACGCGAAACGCGCCATCCCCGTGGCAGACAGTAACGCCGTCGATCCAAAAAAACAAAAAAGAGGATCGAAATTTGAGGTTTAAATTCCTGGAGGTACCCTTGAGAATTTCCCGTCTCGCCGCTCTATTTCTAGTTCTGATCTCATCATCCCTAGTGTTTGCTCAGTCCAATACGACTGCGCTCAGTGGCACCGTCGTCGACCCTACCGGCGCCGTCATTCCAGCCGCTACCGTCACCATCGTGGACGCTGCCAAGGGCACGACGAAATCCACCGCCAGTGGGTCGAAGGGCGAGTTCGAATTCCAGCAGATTTCTCCCGGTCACTATACCTTGACCGTCAGCGCGGCCGGCTTCTCCAATCAGCAGCAGGAGCTTGAATTGCTCGTAGCATCTCCCGCCGTGGTCAGCGTGAAGATGTCCGTGGGTGCCGGAGCTACCACCATCGATGTAGGGTCGACCGTTGAGACTCTCAACACCTCCGACGCCACGCTGGGCAAGGCCTTCAACAGCGCCCAGGTACAGAACCTGCCCTACCTCGCGAATAACGTCACCTACCTGCTTTCGCTTCAGCCCGGTGTTCTCGCGCTGGATAGCGGCGCGCAGACTGGCGGGTTGAATCAGGATCCCCGAACCGGCATCGTGAACGGCGCCCGCCAGGACCAGACCAACATCACCTTGGATGGTGTCGACAACAACGACCAGATCTTCGGCTACGCCTTTAACGGCGCACTGCGCTCCACCCGCGATTCAGTTGAAGAGTTCCGCGTCACCACCACCAACGCCAATGCGGACGCAGGACGCTCCTCCGGCGCTCAGGTTTCGCTCGTCACCAAGAGCGGCACCAATACCATACACGGCAGCGGCTACTGGTACTATCGCGATCCCGGCACAACCTCCAACAACTGGTTCAATAAGCAGGCGCAGTTGAATGCCGGAGAACCGAACATCGCGGCCAAGGTTCTGCAGCACACCTATGGAGCCTCGCTGGGACTACCCATCAAGAAAGACAAGCTCTTTTTCTTCGGTGCTTATGAGGGATTCCGTCAAGCCAGTGATATTCTGGTCAGCCGCACCGTTCCTTCTGTGTTTGTTCCAGGCGGCAATGATATCGGCTTGATCACCGGCAATGTCACCTACCAGGCTTGTCCCACCTCGGCCACGTGTCAGAACGGAACGACATACAAGACATTGACCCCGGCCGAGATCGCCCAGATGGATGGACGGTCCGTCGACAGCAACTGCGACCCTATCACCAACTGTTACGCTCCTGTCACCAACGCCGCCGCAGTCGCCTACTTCAACAGCTTCCCCAAGGCAAACTCCAACGCAACAGGAGACGGCTTCAACACCGGAACATACAACTTCACCTCACCTGCGCCTCTGCGTCAGTTCACCAACATCGCTCGCGTCGACTACAACATCAATTCAAAGCAGACTCTGTTCGTGCGCGGCAACCTGCAGAGCGACACCTCTGCGGCGGCTCTGCAGTTTGTATCGCCTGCTCCCTCCGTTGCCTACGGAAATGACAAAGGGATTGCCGCTGGTCACATCTGGTCCATCAATGACCACATGACCAATAACGCCCGCTACGGTTTTGTCCGCCTCGGCAACAACCCGCGCGGTACCGCGGACTTTAACAAGCCCTACGTCAAATTCAGCTCCTTCGATACGCTCAGCCCGGAAACAACCACCAGCATCTATCAGGTTGTCACCAACAACTTCAATGACGACCTCACCTATATCAAGGGAAGACACACCATCCAGACCGGCGCCAACCTCTACTTCATCTCGAATAGCCAGTACTTCGATTCACCCTTACTCTCCTACGCGAACGTGAGCCCTAACCTCCTGGCCACCGCGGCCATCGCCAATCAGGGCGGAAGCCTCGATCCTGGCGCGTTCAAGTGCCCCGACTGCGGCACCGTCTCATCTTCCTTCTCCAACTTCTACAACCAGGCCATCATCGCTAACGTAGGCGCTATTGAGACCTCGCAGTCTGGAACCGAGTTTCGCGTTCAAAACAACAGCCTGGTTCCCCAGGGCGCAGGCATAGTGCCAACCCATACCTTCCGCAATGTCGAACAGGAATACTACGTTCAAGACCAGTGGAAAGCCACTCCGCAACTCACCCTGACCTTCGGATTGCGCTATGTCTATCTCGGCGTGCCTTATGAAAAAGACGGCCAGCAGATCGCGCCGACAATTCCGCTGAATACCTTTCTCGACAATCGAGCCGCCGCAGCCGCGGCTGGCACCGGCTATGACGTCGATGTCTCGTTCCGCGCCTCCGGATCCCCCAATCATCAGCCCAACTTCTGGACTCCGCAGAAGCTCAACTTCGCGCCGCGCTTCGCCTTTGCCTACGCCACCAAAGACAGTAAGAACTCCATCCGCGGCGGCTTTTCCATTGCCTACGATCACTTCGGCGCAGGCGTGATCGATGCCTACCAGTCCAATCCGCAGTCTCTGCTCTCGCTGTCGCAGACCAATCTCGCCACCTTCACCGACATCAACTCCAACCCTCGCTTTACGGGATTCAACAGTGTTCCGCCAGTGCCCGGCGCCACGACTTCTCTACCCCTGCCATTCACTCCCGCCGAGAGCCCATTCACCTTCGACTACAGCATCAACGACAAGCAAAAAACTCCTTACGCCGAGACCTTCAACCTCTCCGTCCAGCATGAGTTCCCCAAGGGCCTCACTTTCACAGCATCCTACGTGGGACGCCTCGGCCGTCATCTCATCCAGAACCTAGATGTCGCCATGCCCACCAATCTCACCGATTCACACAGCGGACAAACCTACTTCCAGGCCGCCACGGCCTTTGACAAGATGGTCGACGCTGGCGTGGATCCCTCCGCGGTTCCCGACACAGGCTTCTTCCACAACGTCTTTCCCAACTTCACATTCCAAACGTCCGCGGACGGTCCTACCTACAAAGGTGCTCAGGCCTACTATGCCAACTTCGCCAACAATCGCGGCAACGAAACCAATACGCTCTTCGAAGCAGATACCGATCCAACTGCCTCGCCCAACGGCGAGAGCTTCCGCTTCTTTTTTCCGCAGACCTCTTCGATCTACACCCAATCCAGCACCGGAGGCAGCAACTATCATGCCCTGCAGGTGTCCGTCCGCCAGGCTTTGAAATACGGCCTGGAATATGACGTGAACTACACCTATGGCAAGTCGATGGATGAAGGCTCCGATCCGGAACGCAATGGAACGACCGGCAGTCCCATCATCAACTCCTTCTCTCCGCACCAATGGTATGGTGTCTCCGACTTCGATGTTCGTCATAACATCACTGCCAACTACACGGCCCCCCTGCCCATCGGCAGAGGCGCCATGTTGCATTCCGGCAATCGTCTTGTCGATTGGGCACTGGCCGGCTTCCAGTTGAACGGCCTCGTGCACTACAGCTCCGGATTCCCCTTTAGCGCTGTCGGCAACGGCGGCTGGGGAACCAACTTCGCCTTCAACAGCAACATGGTCGCCATCGGCAAAATCCCCACTGGCGGACATCACTATGATTCCGTCAATCAGGTCGAAACCGCGCTCAAGGGCATCACCTCGGAGCAGGCGCATGCCAACCTGCGCTTTGCCTACGTGGGCGAGTCCGGCGAGCGCAACAACTATCGTGCCGACGGATACTTCTCGCTCGATGACGGTTTGGCCAAATCCTTCCACACCATCCGCGAACAGCAGATCCGCCTCTCCGTTGAAGTCTTCAATGTGCTGAACACCAACCGCTTCAACTCCGAGGCTACGGGCACCGACTCCAATCCTCTGCAAACCGACGGCACCAGCGCCAATTTCGGTACCTACAAAGGCGGCGGAAGCGGCCTGCTGTTGCAGCCCCGCCAGATGCAATTCTCAGCCAAGTACGTCTTCTAGCACTTCTCGTTGCATCCCGACTATGGCGGCCCAGGTCTCGCTCGTGAGACCTGGGCCTTCTCTCTGTTGCTGAAGTAGATTCCGTGTTGAGTGTGGTTCTAACCACGCGTTGGCCGCTCCGTTCCATCCACCGCCAGCCCATAATCGGGAGAGTGGATATCGTCCGCAATCTCGACCTGTTGCCCGAATACCTCACCTATCTGCGCGTTGAAAAAGGTCTGCGCCCGCTCACCTGCGAAGCCTATGACAGTGACCTCAAAACCTTCACTGAATTTCTCGAAAGCCGCCACGGCATTCTTCTCACCGCAACCCAACAGGACGTTGCTGCCTTCCTCGAACACCTGCGCGCCCACGGCATCGATTCCCGCTCCGCCGCCCGCAAGCTCAGCTGTATTCGCGGCTTCTACAAGTGGCTTCTTCTCGACCGGCGCATCCATCACGATCCCACCGTTAATATCGAGTCACCCAAAGCCTGGAAGGTTCTGCCCAAATCTCTCGCCGAGTCTGAAATCAACACCATGCTTGAGGTCGCGGAACAGGCAGCCAATCATCCGCAATCACGCGCCACGCACCTCCGCGATCGCGCTATCCTCGAGTTGCTCTACGCCGGCGGCCTGCGCGTCTCAGAAGTCACCAGCCTCTCTACAAGCGATCTTGCCCTTGACTCCGGCCGCGTTCTCGTCCGTGGCAAAGGCGACAAGGAACGCATCGTTCCTCTCGGCGTCACCGCGCTCGAAGCGCTCTCCACCTATCTTCGCGAAGGCCGCCCGCACTTGGCTCGCGTGCGCGCCAGAGCCCACGCCGCAGACGGCGCAAAGCTCTTTCTCTCCCTGCGCGGAATGCCGCTTACCCGCCAATCTGTCTGGCTGCTCGTCAAGTCGCACAATAGCAACGCCAGCCCGCACACCATGCGCCATAGCTGCGCCACGCACATGGTTGAACACGGCGCCGATCTGCGCTCCGTGCAACTACTCCTCGGCCACGCCGACATCTCCACCACGCAGGTCTACACGCATCTCGCCCTGGGCAGGCTCAAAGCCGTGCATCGCAAGCATCATCCGCGTGGCCTGCGCCGCGATCCTGAAGCCGTCGCAACGCATGACACCCGCGAAGAGGAAGCGCCATGAGCGTTCTTCTCGAGCCCTCGTCCGCATTAGATAATGGCGGTGAAAGCTCGGTTCAGCCATCTTCCGAGCCGTCGCCCCTGGGCAAGCTCGCATCGGAATATCTTGCCGTCCTCGCCAACGAGCGGGGCAGCTCTCCCCACACGCTCCGCGCCTACGAACGTGAACTGCGCGCCTTCGTTGCCTACATCGTTGAGAGCCAGGGCCATGACACACAGCCCTCGGCCATCGAACACATCCGTATCCGCGCCTGGCTTGGCTCTCTCTACGAGCGCGGCCTCTCGAAGGCTTCCGCCGCGCGTGCACTCGCCGCGGTGCGCAGCTGGTTTCGCTGGCTCGCCCGCTTCAACCACGTCAGTCAAAATGTGGCCGCGCTGGTCGCTACACCCAAGCTGCCCAAGCACCTGCCGCGTGTGCCATCCATCGAGCAGATGAATCGCGTCATCGACTCCATCGATGCGACCGGCGGCAAAGAAGATGCCGCGGCTGCTTGGCCTTCCCGCGACGCCGTCATCTTTGAATTGCTCTACGGCTGCGGCATCCGCAATGCTGAGCTCACCGGCCTCAATCTCGCCGACATTCAATGGGCCAATGAAGCCATTCTCGTCCGCGGCAAAGGCCAGAAGCAGCGCTACGTTCCTCTCGGTGACACAGCGGCACAGGTCGTTCGCACCTATCTCGCAGAACGCCAGGCCCGGCTCGGCGCCGCCCAGCGCAACTCCGATGCGCTGCTGTTGAATCTGCATCTACGCGGCAGCGGGCGTCTCTCCACGCGCAGCGTCGCCCGCATAGTAAAGCGCATCGCCGTCCAGCGCGGCCTCTCATCAGACGTGCATCCACACACCCTGCGCCACGCCTTCGGGACCCACCTGCTCGAAGAAGGCGCAGACCTGCGCAGCATTCAAGAGCTGCTCGGCCACGAGCGCCTCTCTACCACGCAGCGCTATACACAGCTCACCGCCGCGCAGTTGACCGTGGTCTATGACAAAACCCATCCCCGCGCAAAATAAACGAGGGCTTGTCATCCTGAGCGTAGCGAAGGATCTGCTTTTCCGCCACCTGAGCCGAGTAGCCGAATCACCCCTTCGACACCAACCTATCCTTCACTGGTCGTAGGGTCGATGATGCCCCGAATCTCGAGCACCGCATCCGCGGGAAAACCGCCCTGCCGCGCATGCTCGCGAATCATCTCCGCATTCAGTGCAATGTAGACGCACGTCACCTTGTCGTCCGTCACATACGATTGAACCCACTGAATCTGCGGGCCCAGCTCGCGCAGCACACTGCACGACTTTTGCGAAATACCTTGCAACTGTTCAGGGCTAAGCTGCCCCGCACCGGGAATATTCCGTTCAACCAAAAACTTTGGCATGATGTACGCCTCGAACCATATTCAATTTGATTGTGAACATTGACGCAGGAGAATTATGCCAGATGCCAGCGCCAAAGGCCCGCCGTTATCCCAGCCCAGGTCATCGGCCTGGGCTACAAAGCCGTATCCAGACAGAGGGCTGAAAGCCCGATCTATTTTCTGTATTCAAGCGCTGGCCACAGGCGGCGCATATCGTCGGCGAACCCACTCATACAGCGGTAGCCCCAGCAAAATCAATCCAGTTCCAATCAACGATCCCTGCAGATTCCCAGCAAAGCTCGAGTACAAAACCACCGCCGCGCTCACCACAAATACTGCCGGTAGCACCGGATAGCCCCACACACGATAAGGCCGCGCCATCTCCGGGTGTCGCCGCCGATAGATGAACACAGTTGTCGCCGTCAGCATGTAAAACAGCCACTCCGCAAATACCGCCAGCTCGAAAAGCTGCTGAAATCGTCCCAGCGCCAGCAGCAACACGGTTGAAAGCAATCCCTGAATTACCAGTGATGTCGAAGGGCTTTTGAACCGCGGATGTACCTTGCCAAACTGCGGAAAGAACAGCCTGTCCCGCGCCGCCGCAAACGGTATGCGCGCTCCCGACATGATCGTTCCATTCAGCGTAACAAAAATGCTCAACGCCATTCCCGCCGCAACCAGTGCTGCACCCGCCGGTCCAGCGACGACACGCAGTGCGGCGACCGCGGGCCGCGGAGAGGCGGCGATTTCTGCGGCAGGCAAAATGAATTGGATCGCCGCATTGGTCGCCATGAACAGCGCGCCCACCACGAACAGTCCGCCGATCAATGCAAATGGCAGATTCTTCTCCGGCTGCTTCACCTCGCCCGCCACCATGGTCAGGTCGTTCCATCCGTCATACGCCCACAGCGTCGCAATCAAGGCGATCATGAAACCGTTCAAGCCACCGGTGGCATAGGGTAGGGAAGTCGCAAAGTTCCCCCACGATCCCAGCGCGGAGCTGAAGCAGAAGCCGACGACGACAAGAATCAATACTGCCTTCAGCACCGTAAACACCACCTGAAAATCGCCGGCCTTCTTGATGCCCAGATAGTTCAGGCCAGTGATCAGCCAGGTCATCGCGATCGCAAAAAGCTGCGACCACATGATCAGAATGTGTCCGCTCGTGCCCGCAATTCGTATGTCAAGGGCAGCCGTATCCAGCCAGTGAAACACCGCAAAGATTCCCAGCGTTCGCGCCAGTCCGCTGGTCACGGAAGCAATGGATGCAGGCTTGGCCACCGCAAACCATGTCCACATATACAGAAAGCCGGTGCGGTCGCCATACGCTCCGCGCAGGTACACATACTCGCCGCCTGCATAGGGCATCATCGAGCCTAACTCCGCGTAAGTCATTGCTCCAAACAGCGACAGCAGCCCGCCCACAATCCACGCCAGATACACCAGCCCCGAAGAGCCGACAGCATTCATCATCTCCGTTGGCACAAGAAAGATGCCGCTGCCAATAATGGTGCCGACAACAATCGCCATCGCATGGCTGCCACCCAGCACGCGCGGCAGATCGTGAGGTGCATCGGTATGGGCGGAGGTCGCAGCGGGCGTGGGCTGGCTCATGGTTGAAACGAAGTTATCACGCCAAGCCTTTGCGCAAGAAAGAAACATGAGCCTTTCGTACACACGCGGCTATACTCGTCTTCATCTGAATGAAAAAACATACCGCAATCTTCTGTCTGCTAACCCTTCTGCCACTCGCCGCCGCAGCGCAAACGCAACAGCCTGCGTGGTGCAAGGACCTTCCGCGTCCGCAGTACAAGACCCTCCATCGCATAGCACTTCCCGATGCGTGGTTTGAAGTCTACGAAGCCTCTCATGCCGTCTTCGCCATCTACGAGCCGCACCAATCGGAAGAGACTATCGGCTATCTCATCGTCGGCGAAAACCGCGCGCTTCTCTTCGACACCGGCATGGGCATTGGAGATGTGAAACATCTGGTCTCGCAACTGACAAAGTTACCGGTCATTGTCCTCAACTCCCACACCCATGGAGATCATGTGGGCGGCAACTGGCAGTTCGACACCATCTATGGCATGGATACCGCCTTCACGCGAACCAGTGCAAAGGGGTCGAGTGCCCAGGCGAAACAGGAAATCCAGCCCAGCGAAATCTGCGGAAGTCTGCCCCCGGGATTCGACCCCAAAACCTACGTCACCCGCCCCTGGAAGATCGCCAAAACGATCCACGATGGCGAGCACATTGACCTCGGCGGACGCACCATTGAAGTCATCGCCACCCCTGGCCACACCCCCGACGCCATCAGCCTCTACGACAAAGCCAACGGCCTGCTCTTTACTGGCGACACGTACTATCCCGGCACTATCTATCTCTTCGCGCCAGAGACTGACCTGCGCGCATACGATCTTTCAATTCACCGCCTCGCAGCGCTGGCCCCGCAGATAAAAACGGTTCTCGGCGCGCACAACTTTCCCGTCGAGCCGCCATCCGTGCTGCATGATTTGCTGGCAAATTTCGAGATAGTTCGTGCAGGTAAAATCCTTGCCGCCCCAGCAGGCCCGGGCAAGATCGTTTATAAAAGCGGAGGCATTTCATTCCTGATGAAGGCACATCAATGATGTGCGAGCGATGCGGCTGACTACATCCGCTCCAAATGCCGAAATCCGCCCGTCTGCCACAGCATCATCGCAAACAGCATGAAGTTATATGCCGAGTGCACCAGCGTGCTCGCCGCCAGCGATCGCGTCCACAACCGCACCACGCATAAAATCAGGCTCACGCAATAGAGCAGCAGAACCGGTCCCCAAGCTTTTCCCACCTGCTCGGCATGCATCAATGCAAACGGCGCACTCACCACCAGCGATGCAAAGACCATCGCGCCAAAGCTCCACATCGGATTTCCCTGTGCATCCAACGGCCGCGGCAGCACATGAGTCGTGCGTTCAACGCACCAGTCCCAAGCCGTGGCTGTAGCCGGCAGCAGAAACCCGCGAAAGATCATCTCCTCAAAGAACGGCGCAACCAGAACGCCAAAAAACATCAGCATCCATGCATCGTTGGCCGAGCCAAACATCTTGTCGATCGGCGCGTGCTCTGGAAACGGCAGCAGCCAGTTGCCCGCCATCGCAATCACATTACACAGAACGGCAGTCCACACCAGCCGGTAGCGCAGCCGGTACGCGGTAGCCCCATGCCAGTGAATGCCGGCGAAATATCCCTCACCCCAGACCGCGCGAAAGAAAGGAACCGCTCCGCAAAACGCAATCCCATACAACAGTAGTTGCGACCCAAGCGCCAACCTCGTGTCGCTCTGTGCCTGCGCCAGCGAACGCAGGCCAAACCAATGAAAGTGCAGCGCTGTGCCCAGGCCGCCAATCGTCACCAGCGAGCCGATCAACAGCATCAGCAAAAAGATCGCCGCATCGCCTGCATTCGGCGTGCGAAGAGCCAAGGCCACGGGCACTCGATACAGATCGCCGCGGTAGCCCTCCGGCTCAAGTCCCCCTCCAGCATCTGCATGCGTTTCCGCCACGCCTTCAAACTCAAATGCCTCTTGCGTCGCAGGATTTTCCAGGCGCGGCGCATCTTCCGCCATCGAAGGCTCAGGCGGCAATTCCGGCGACGGAACCTCGATCAGATCGTGCTTGTCCGTCATCATTCCATCGCTCATGGCTTGCCTGTTTTCTTCTGCCGAGGGCCTCGCGCGGCAGTTTTCTTCGGTGCGGCTTTCTTGGCATTTCGCGCAAGGACTGCAGGGTCGGTTTCTACGATCGGCGCCGCCAACTCCGTAGGCGCCTCAGCCGGAGCGCCATGCTCGGCATAGTACTTCGCCAGGAACTCCCCTGTATACGAGCCAGCCACAGCCGCCACCTGCGCCGGCCGTCCTTCCGCAATTACGCGCCCGCCATCTTCGCCGCCCTCCGGCCCCATATCGATCAGCCAATCTGCATTGCGAATCACATCCAGATTGTGCTCGATGATCACCACCGAATTGCCCAGATCCGCCAGCCGATGCAGCACCTCCAGCAGTTTGCGCACATCGTCAAAGTGCAGCCCTGTCGTCGGCTCATCTAGCAGATAAAGCGTGCGCCCCGTCTGCCTCTTCGAAAGCTCGCGCGCCAGCTTCATCCGCTGCGCCTCGCCGCCGGACAAAGTCGTGGCGCTCTGGCCCAAGTGAATATATCCCAGCCCCACATCTACCAGCGTCTGCAGCTTCACGCGCAGCAGCGGAACATCGGCGAAGACCTCCAGCGCATCTTCAATCGTCAGATCCAGAATCCCTGCAATCGAATGGCCCTTGAACTTGACCGCCAGCGTCTCCTGGTTATACCGCTTGCCGTTGCAAACCTCGCACTGCACATAGACATCGGGCAGAAAGTTCATTTCAATGCGCCGCTGCCCATCGCCCTCGCACGCCTCACAGCGTCCGCCGGCCACATTGAAGCTGAAGCGTCCAGGCTTGTACCCGCGCTCACGCGACTCCGGCAGCATGGCAAATAAATCTCGCAGCGGTGAAAACAATTGCGTATATGTGGCTGGATTCGACCGCGGCGTCCGCCCAATCGGCGACTGGTCGATGCGAATGACTTTGTCGATCTGCTCCGCGCCCGTCAGCGTGTCGTGATTCCCAGGCTCCTCGCGCGATCCATACAAAGTCTGTGCCAGCGAGCGATACAAAATGTCGTTGACCAGCGTGCTCTTGCCGCTGCCGCTCACGCCCGTCACCACCGTCATCACGCCCAGCGGAACCCGCACCGTCACATCCTGCAGGTTATGCTCGCGCCCACCCTCGACCGTCACCCACTTGCCGGTCAGCGCTCGCGGCTGCGCGCGGTGCATGATGCTCGTCTCGCCCGAGAGATAGCGTCCCGTCAGCGATTCCGGCACCGCCATGATCTCCGCCGGAGTGCCCTCGGCCACCACAACGCCGCCCAGCCGTCCCGCGCCCGGCCCGAGATCCAGCACATAATCCGCCGCGCGAATGGTGTCCTCATCGTGCTCCACCACCAGCACCGTATTGCCCAGATCGCGCAGCCGCGTCAGCGCATCGATAAGCCGCATGTTGTCGCGTTGATGAAGCCCAATCGAGGGCTCATCTAGCACATACAACACGCCGCGCAGCCGCGAACCAATCTGCGTCGCCAGACGAATTCGTTGTCCCTCGCCGCCCGACAGAGTCGCAGCATTGCGATCCAGCGAAAGATAACTCAGCCCAACGCCGGCAAGAAACTCCAGTCGCTCCACGACCTCTTTTCGAATGCGTTCGGCAATCAAAGCCTCGCGTGCAGTAAAGCTCAACGCACGCGCCGCAGCTAACGCCCGGTTCAACGAAAGCGCAGTAAAGTCGCTGATCGATAGGCCACCCACCTTCACCGCCAGCGACTCCGGACGCAGCCGCTGGCCGCGGCACACCGGGCACTGCGACGCCGACATGAAGTTCATCATGTACTCGCGATACCCATCGCTCTTCGCATCCTCCAGCCCATCGCGCAAAAAGGAAAGGATGCCATGGAAACCAGTCTTCGGAGCCTCCGTGCGCGGCGGCCCATACACCAGGATGTGTTGCTGCTTATTCGGCAGCTGCTCAAACGGCACCTTCAAATCGATCTCATAGCGCGCCGCTGCCACATGAATCAGCTTGATCAGATACTGCGAAGCCGACCCCGGCCCCAGCCCTCCATCAAGCAGCGGCTTCGACCAATCGGTGATCACCTTCGCCGGGTCAAAGTCATACAGCGAGCCCAGCCCGTGGCACTCCGGGCACGCTCCAAACGCTGAATTAAAGCTGAAGCTCCTCGGCTCCAGCTTCGGCACATCCAGGCCGCAATCCGGGCAGGCCATCGACGAAGAAAAAAGCTGTTCCTCCTTCTCCGCGCTCGCACTCGTTGACGCCGCCACCAGCACCAGCCCGTTGGCCATCTGTAGCGCCTTGGCCACAGCCGCTTCCAGCCGCTTCTCCACGCCAGTCTTCAGCACGATCCGGTCAATCACCGCCTCGATCGTATGATTCTTGCGCCGGTCCAATACAACGGTCTCAGCCAGGTCACGCAACTCTCCATCGATGCGTGCCCGGAAACCTTGCTGCTCCAGCTGATCCAGCAACTCGCGAAACTCACCCTTGCGCCCCCGCACCACCGGAGCCATGATGACCACCCGTTGCCCCTCACCCATCTGATGAATGCGCTGTACGATCTGCTCCGCTGTTTGCCGCGAAATCGCCTTGCCGCAATTGGGGCAATGCGGCGTCCCCACCGACGCATACAGCAGCCGCAGATAGTCGTAAATCTCAGTGATCGTCCCCACCGTCGAGCGCGGACTGCGGCTGGTCGTCTTCTGCTCAATCGAGATGGCCGGGCTCAGCCCCTCGATCGAGTCCACATCCGGCCGCTCGATCTGGTCCAGAAACTGCCGCGCGTACGCCGAGAGCGTCTCCACATACCGCCGCTGGCCCTCGGCATAGATGGTGTCAAAAGCCAGCGAGCTCTTGCCCGAGCCCGACAGCCCCGTCACCACGGTGAGCGTATTGCGCGGAATGCGCACGTTGATATCGCGCAGGTTATGCTGCCGCGCGCCACGGACCGAGATGTGCGTAATTGTCATGAATTGAACGGGAAAGAGGCGGGACGGCGGCACTTTGACGCGTCAGAAGACTCAACATCCAATCGCAACCAGATTGTCACAATCGGCGGAACCCTCTCCAGGTATTCTAGTTGCCAACACCAGAGGGGTCAACGCAGCTGGATTCTCGGCAAATATCTGAGAGAATCCTTATTCAGGACAGGAGAACGGCATGCGCCTGTCGTCATTCCCCCGCAGCCGGCGCCTCAGGCGCGCAGTGGAGATGTATGCAAGACTTTCTCAACGCGACCATGCTGGTATTGGCGGCCATCGCCTCCATGTGCCTGGGCGTACTCGCAGCCTACGCGCTCTTCAAAGGTGGCTTCGCCCTCATGCGCTGGCACACCCAGCAGCAACTCCCCATCGCAAAGCCCAGCACCGAAGTTGCCCGCGTCTCGTAATCGAAGTCCCTCGAATCCGCGCTTGCTGCGCCTAGATGTACTTCCCCGAGCTGCATTAATCTATATGCGTTTCACTATCTCGTTGCGAAGAATCATTCGCACCGAAGCTATAGGTTTCGTCGATTCTGTCGACAAAAGATTGAGGAGCGTGAAAGACCATGCTGACCCCAATCTCGTTAAACCAAGCCTTGGCGACGACGCCATCCCCAATCGAGACCGCTTCAATTAACCCGCAAGCAATCAGTGTTGCGTCTGCTAGTTCGTCGACAGAAGCTGCCGGACCCTCTACGGCCGCCACCAAGTCGACCGCATCCGTGGACACAGCCACGATCAGCAATGCTGGAAAGCAAGCTCTGCAGGAGTCACTCGAAACCAACGCTCAGACAACCAAAGAAGCGTCCCATGGCGATCTTCAAGCCAAAAGGCTCCTCGCGAAAGAAGCCGCCGCGAAGGCAGCAAGGGAAGCTTGACGGCAATGACTCACGAGAATGACCCACGAGGTTGACGCCGAACAGTAAGCGCCAACCTCTTCATCTCACGCGACAGCGCATTCCAACCGCGGCGCAAAGCACTCCACAAACCCCTGCACACACGAAATCACCCGGACCTGGGAATAAATTCCTGATCGGGCGATTTACACCCATGTGTGAATACTCAAGACCAGTTTGAGCCGTCCGGCACAAAGAAGATCTCCCCACTCACTTCCTTGCGTTTCTTTGCCGCGCTGCTGGTGCTCTATCACCATTCCGTGCGGGTGTTTTTGCCAGTCTTCGCGGCCCGGAGCGTGAGCCATGGCGCGCCTCAGGGATTCATAGGCGCAATCTCATTGACATTCTCGGTCTCCGTCAGCTTCTTTTTTCTGCTCTCCGGCTACGTATTGAGCCAGGTCTACTTGCGCAAGGGACCACCCTTGGATGTCAGGAAGTTCTTTGTTGCCCGGTTGGCGCGCCTTTACCCTCTCTATTTTGTCGTCCAATCACTAGCTTCGTGCGAGTTCCTGTTTGCACAGAGTCAACGATGGGGTCTGAAAATCGGGATCGAGAAAACGGCTGAAGTGCTGGCCGGAAATCTGCTCATGCTGCAAGTGTGGAATCACCGGCTGCTGCGAATCGACGCTCCCAGCTGGTCGCTGTGCTGTGAAGCCTTCTTCTATCTCTGTTTCCCGCTGCTCGGCACTCTCTTGTGGAGGCTTCGCGGAGTTTCCCTATGGACGGCTGCCTTCACTTTGTACGTCGGTGGGCAGGTGTTGGTCATGGCCGTCAGGCCTTACGTGCCGGTTATCGTGGCGCTGACCTTGCCGCCGCTGCATCTCTCAACCTTTGCTTTGGGAATCCTGCTCGCCCGGGGACAATCGCTTCAACAAGAACGCCCCGGCAAATCGCCTGTACATACATGGCACATATATGCGGTGCTCGCAGTCTCCGTCGCCGGACTGCTCTTCAGCATTCCCCTCCAGCCCCTCTTCAAGGTGCCCAACCCTTACAACGACGGTATGCTGATGCCTCTTTTCGCGGGGCTCATCTGGGCTCTGTCCGCAACACCCACCGCTTTGTCGCGTTGGCTATCCTGCCGATGGCTCTTTGCCCTGGGCAACGCCAGCTATGCGCTTTATCTGATCCATTCCCCAATCCTTGACGTATTTCAGTACCTGCACTGGGTGAGCCTGAGCTTCTACGCGGTCTACGTTGTGCTCTGTGTTGGGCTAAGCCTATTGAGCTTCCACTACTTCGAGACGCCTATCCGCCTCTGGTTGGTGGATCGCTTCTCTCAGAAGCATCCCGCGCCGCAGAACTCGATAGCGAGTAACGTAAGCCTTGGCCGGATTCGGCGCTGGTAGTCAAACCTGCCGCTCCTCCAACCGCGGCGCAAACCGCGCCCCAAAGAACAGCAGCATCCCTGAAACCACCAATGTCACCAGTGTCAGCCCCAGCCCAATGCGCAACGTCGAGTGCGGCATGTCCGCGATGTGCCCGATAATCTGCGGCGAAAATGCATCGCCCAGTGCATGAATCAGGAACAGGTTCAGCGCAATCGCGCTCGACCGTACCTCCGCGCCCACCGCGTTGCAGATCGCTGCATTCAATGGTCCGGTATTCAAAAATAGAAAAAACTCCGCCACAAACAGCGCCGGAATCGACCACTGTCCCGGCCCAAAGAAGACAATCGCGGCCGCCGGCAGCGTCAAAATCATGCTCCACGCAGAAAGCAGGTAGAGCGCGCGATGGTCTGTGCGCAGCCAGCGCTGAGCCAGCCATCCGCCAACGGCGGTTCCGGCCAGCCCGTCGACCACGGTAATCGCCCCCAGGATCGTGCCCGCCTTGCCCACGCTCATGCCCGCAAATCGATGCAGAAAGGTCGGCATCCAAGTCGAAATTCCGCCCATCGCGAACACCATCATCGCCATCCCCAGCGTCGCGCACAGATAGGCCGGATTGCGAAACAGCCCCAGCCCATTGCCGAACATCTCCCCCGGCGTCAATCTCTTGACCAGCTCAGCATCGCTCTGTCCGCGTGCCGGTTCGCTGGCAAACAGAGCATAAGCTCCAGCAATCAGCAACCCCGGAATCGCTCCGATAAAAAACGGCGCGCGCCACCCAAATCGCTCCCCGACTTGCCCGCCAAGCAGGTACCCCAGCGCCGCCCCTACCGGAATCGCCAGGTAGAAGATCGAAAGAATCCGGTTCCGCTCCCGCGCCGGGAAAAAATCCGACAACACCGCAGGCGCAAAGATGCTGAAAGTAGCCTCGCCCACTCCAACCAGAGCATGGCGAAAATACAGCGACCAGTAATCATGTACCCAATACGTCGCCAATGTGGCAAGGCTCCACAAGACTGCGCCGGTCACAATCAGTGGTTTGCGCCGGAAACGGTCGCCCAGCCAGCCGGTAAACGGCGCGGTCAGCATGTAGGTGACGAAAAGCGCCGTCGTCAGCGCGCCCATACGCTCGTCGCTGGCATGAAACTCGTTTTGAATCAGCGGCTGAGCGCCGGGCAGAATGTACCGGTCGATGAAGTTCAGCAGGTTCAGCCCGAAGAGCAGCAGTAACGCCACCAGCGCCGGACGGGCGATTCCAGACCTGTTTCCGGGCTTTCGCAAAGGCATGCCTCGTAGCCGGTTTCGTCGGAGGAATACTGTAGCGTTTCTGAGATTTATCAATAAATCTCAGTCAGATACTCTTCGGCCTGTCCCTGAAAACTCTTCGGGTCGCCGACAAACAAGGTTGAACGTCAGTATACGCAACGAAAATCTACGCACGTCGCAGCACTAAGCCTGTGGTCGCGGCCAGCGCGCTTCGATGGTGGTCGAAATCCCACCTCTGGGCCGGAAATCCCCCTTCACCACCGCCCACACCGGATCGCAAGCCTTCACCAGGTCATTCAGCACCTGATTCACCACATTTTCCTGAAAAATTCCCAGGTTGCGGTAACAGAAGAGGTACTCCTTCCAGGACTTCAATTCAGCGCAGCGATGGCGCGGCATGTAGCGCACCGTCAGCACCCCGAAATCCGGCAGCCCGGTCTTTGGACACACCGAAGTAAACTCCGGATCGTCGATCACAATCTCATATCCCTGAAACTGGTTTGGCCACGTCTCAATGGCCGGAAAAGCGAAATCAAGCCCGGCTTTCGCATGTTCATCCGTGTAGCGTTGTTCTAAAGCCATATCCGTATTGTAAATCGCTTCGCGTCTGAACGATGACCCTCGCCAACCTGCCTTCAGAATCGCCGCCAGGGTCTCATTTCAGTCATTTTTGCCGCCTCTAAAGCAGTTAACTGAGTCCAATCTGCAACTTGCGAGTCCTATATACTGACCTTCGGCTGAACCTTTTGGCGCAGTAAAAGTTAGGACGCATCGTTCGCATGGCAGAGGCAACAAAGCAGACAAGCCGCGTTTGGTTGTGGTTCGGCGCTTGCGTCGTGCTGGTGATCGTATTCTTTGTGGCCCGTGCGTTGACCCGCGACCGCATTCCGATTCATGCCGCCAAGGCCGTTCGTGCGGAGCTGGTGAACACAACTCCCACGAATGGCCTGGTCGAACCGGTGCAAAGAATCGAATTTCACAGCCCTCTGGCCGCCACCGTGCGCTCAATCAATGTTCAACAGGGCGACAAGGTCAAGACAGGTCAGCTTCTGATGCAACTGGATGACGTGACGGCGCGAGCCCGGGTTGCAACGGCTGAAAGCGGCCTACGCAATGCTCAGGCCACATATGAGGCCATCCACCAGGGCGGGACGTTGGAAGAGCGTCAGTCGCTATCGTCCACCGTGTCGCGCGATCAGCTCGATGTGACCCAGAAACAGAACGAGCTTGCGGCCCTGCAGAAGCTCCAGGCCACAGGCGCGGCATCGGCCAGTGAAGTCGAGGCCAGCCGTCAACGCCTGACCCTCGCGCAGGATACGCTGCACACGGACCAGAGCCGCCAGCAGACGCGTTATTCGGCTGCCGAGCAGCAGCGAGCCAGCGCGGCGGTAGCCGACGCCGAGGCAAACCTGCTGGCTGCCCGCTCTGTTCTCAATCAGACTTCGGTTCGCGCCCCCAGCGATGGCACCGTTTACTCAATTCTTGTCGGCAGATCGGATTTCGTCGAAGAAGGCAAGCTTCTTCTGCAGATGGCCGATCTAAAGAAAGTTCGCGTGCGCGCCTATTTCGACGAGCCGGAGATTGGCCGCCTTGCGGTTGGGCAAAAGATACGTATCGTATGGGATGCGCGGCCGACCAAGGAGTGGCATGGGCATATCGTGCTCGTTCCCTCCACGGTGGTGAACTACGGCACGCGAAACGTAGGCGAGGTTCTGGTGGCCATCGACGATCCGGATGACGGACTGCTTCCGGAGACCCACGTTACGGTTACTGTGACCACTTCAAGCGAGCCCAATACGCTCACGATTCCGCGAGAAGCTCTGCACAGCGAAAACGGCAAGCCTTACGTATACCGCGTGGTGAGCGACAGCCTGGTGCGGACGCAGATCGTCATTGGCACTCCCAATCTGACCCAGGTGCCCGTCATCTCAGGTCTGAATGATGGAGATGTGGTCGCCATCGGCAGCCTGAACGGCCTGGCTCTCGAAGACGGAGCGCCGGTAAAGGTTGTCCGGTGAAGTGCGCGCGCAAATCCCGGGTTTCTACCTTTCTAGCGTTCTGTTTTTCGGTGGGAATGACTCTGAACGCTTCTTCAGTCTTTGCCGCAGGATCACTGGCCGCAGCCAATGCCGATTTACAGGCGGGCAAGGCCGACGAAGCGGCGTCGCTGTTGAATCAGGCACTCCAGGCCAGTCCCAACGATGCTGAAGCGAACAACTTGCTTTGCCGGGTTGAATATGCAAAGCAACACTTCGATCAGGCGGCGGGGCATTGCGAAAAGGCTGTCAGCCTCAACCCGCAGAATGCCCGCTATCATCTGTGGCTGGCTCGGGCTTTGGGTGAACGCGCCGACCGGGCATCGTTCATGAACGCCTTTTCGCTGGCCAAAAAGAGCCGGGACCAGTTTGAAACCGCCATCAGACTGGATCCTCGCGATGTTGAGGCACTCAGCGACCTGGGCGAATTCTATAAGGAAGCTCCAGGCGTTGTCGGCGGCGGCATGGACAAAGCCGAAGAGATTGCGAAGAGGCTTGATGCTCTGGATGCTTCACGCGCGCACCAACTGCGGGCCCAGATGGCCGAAAAACAAAAGGATCTTGGAACTGCCGAGAAGGAGTTGAAGGCCGCTTGCACCGGTAACCGCGCTGCGATCCAATGGATGCAACTGGCCAGTTTTTACCGTCGCCAGGAACGCTGGGCCGACATGGAAGCGGCCATCAAGAGCGGAGAAGCCGCTGCGGCGCACGATCGGCACGCGGCGATCGCGTTCTTCAATGGAGCCTCGGTTTTGGCTCGTGCCAACCGTCAGCCGCAGGAAGCAATCAAACTGTATGAAAGATACATCGACTCTGCGGATAAGACAGAAGAGGCTCCGGTGTTCGATGTTCTCACAAGGTTGGCCAAACTACGGATGCAGACCGGGGATCGGGCCGGGGCACAACGCGACCGTGCCGCAGCACTGGCCTTGGCCCATGATTACAAGCCCGCGCAGGAGCTGAAATCTTGATAGTCCATAGCTTGATTGGAACTCAGTTCATGAACAAGCGAAGGCGTTCGCGCAAGTATGCTTCGTTTGCCTGTTGTGTGTTGGCCACAGGTATATTGGCAGCCGTAACGCCGATGGCGACGCAGGCGCAGATTTCGCTGGGAACTGCGGTGTACCTGGCGCAGCGGCACAGCACGGCGGTGCGGATTGCGGAAGCCGACGTATTGAAATCGCAGGCCGCTTTGTCGGAGACGCGGGACGTGTACATACCGTCTGTCAACTTTACTTCGGGCTTACCTGCTGTGCCCTCGGTTGGATTTCTCGGAGGCTTGCCGTCGATCTTCGGTGGGTCGATGCAAGCGCTAGTCTTCAACCCTTCGCAGAGGCACTACATTAACGCAGCGCGTGCGGGTCTGAGAGCAGCGAGCCTAAGCCTGAAGGATGCCCAGGAACAGGCAGCCCTCGATGCTTCGACGAACTATATCGAAATGGATACTGTAAATCGGGAGCTGGCCGCGGCGCGCGAGCAGCAGGATTATGCGGATCGTGCCGTGACGATCGAGCAAGAGCGGGCTGAGTCCGGGGTGGATCCGCTGAGTGATCTGTTGCAGGCGAGACTGACTGTGGCGGAGATCAAGCTCCGTCGAATTCATCTCGAAAGCCGGTTGGGTGTGCTTGCCAAGCAGCTCTCGGAGCTGACCGATCTGCCGGTTTCGGCGATTGTGCCGGATCATGGTAGCATTCCGGAGATTCCACAGGTGCATGCGGAGTCCTTGGCTGGGGAGCCGCCGGGCGTCGAGTCAGCGCGGCTGCTGGCGGAGTCGAAACAGAAAATCGCGAAGGCCGATTCTTTGTATACACTCTGGCCGCAGGTCAGTTTCAGTGCGCAATATGCCAGGTATACGAAGCTGCTGAATAATGCCGACTCGTACTACAGGCATGATCTGAAGCCAGACAACTTCGGATCGGGATTCAATATCCAGGTGCCGCTTTTCGACATCGGCCATCACGCCAAGGCCAAAGGGTCCGCTGCGGATGCTTTGCGGGCGACGGTGGAGGCAGAACAGGCGCAGCGCCAGAACGAGGTGCAGATCGCGATGTTAAACGGAAATATTCGCGAGCTGGATGCGATGGCGGAAGTCTCGAGTTTGAAGCAACAGATTGCCGCAGAGCAGCTCAAAGCGGTGCAGTCTCAGTTGCAGTACGGTAACGGTGACAACAGCAGGCAGCAGCTATCTCCCAAGGCGGAACAATCGGCCCGGATTGACGAGCGGCAGAAGATGATTGACGCGCTGGACGCGGGTTTTGATCTGAGCAAGGCCAGGTTGGGCCTGTTACGCGCTCTCGGCCATATGGGCGACTGGCTGCGCCTATTGCCGAGTGAAGAGCCAGGCCAAGCTGCGGGTAAAGCGAGCAAAGGAACACCGCAGCTTCCGAGCGAGTTGCTGAAGCAGGAACCTGCCACGGGTGTGAATTGAAGACAGACGCGGCGCCTTAACCGGCCGAATGTTAGAATAAGAAGGATGTCTATGTCATTGAGTACTGTGCAATCAGAATCAACGGAAGTGAAAAAGATGCCGTTAAAGACGCTTTTCCTCAATCCCCCATCGTTTGAAAACTTCGATGGAGGCGCCAGTTCGCGCTGGCCCGCTACCCGCGAGATTGAGTCGTACTGGTACCCGGTCTGGCTGGCCTATCCTGCCGGCCTGCTTGAGGGTTCGCGCCTGCTGGACGCTCCGCCGCATCACGTCACTGCCGCCGAAACCATCGAGATCTGCAAGGAGTACGAGTTCCTCGTCCTCTTTACCTCGACCGTAGGCTGGGAAGGGGATCAGCGCCTCGCCGAAGCGATCAAGGCCGCTAACCCTGCCATCAAGGTCGCCTTTGTCGGCCCGCCGGTGACCACCTCCCCGGACAAGGCACTGAACGAGTGCAGCGCTCTCGACTTCATCTGCCGCCGTGAGTTTGATTACTCGGTCGTCGAGTTCGCCCAGGGCAAGCCGCTCAATGAAATCCTCGGCATCAGCTACAAGGTCGACGGCAAGGTCGTGCACAATCCCGACCGTCCGCAGATTGAAGATCTCGACGCTATGCCCTGGGCCACCAAGATCTACAAGCGCGATATGGACGTCACGCGTTACAACGTCCCCTTTCTGCTTCATCCGTATATCGCGCTTTACTCCACCCGCGGCTGCCCGGCGCAGTGCACCTTCTGCCTCTGGCCGCAGACGCTCTCCGGTCACGCATGGCGTAAGCGCTCCACCGATGACGTAGCTGCCGAACTGGCCTGGGCGCAAAAGAACTTTCCAGAGGTTAAGGAATTCTTCTTCGACGACGACACCTTCAATATCCAGAAGGCCCGTACAATCGAGCTCTGTGAAAAGCTCAAGCCGCTTAAGCTCACCTGGTCCTGCACCTCGCGCGTCACAACGGACCGCGAGACCCTCAAGGCCATGAAGGACGCCGGCTGCCGCCTGCTCATCGTTGGCTTTGAGTCCGGCGATCCGCAGATTCTCAAAAACATCAAGAAGGGCGCCACCGTCGAACGCGCGCGTGCCTTCGCCAAGGATTGCAACGACCTTGGCCTGGTGGTGCACGGCGACTTCATTCTCGGTCTCCCTGGTGAGACTAAAGAGTCGATCCAGAACACGATCAACTTCGCCAAGTCGCTGGATGTTGAAACCATCCAGGTCTCGATCGCCCACGCCTATCCGGGAACCGAATTTTTTGATTACGCGGAAAAGAATGGCTTCATTACCAACGAAGATGCCATGAGCGATGCAGGCGGCCACCAGATGGCTCACATCGAGTATCCGGGCCTGCCCAAGGAATACGTGCTCGAAATGGTGCACAAGTTCTACGACGCTTACTACTTCCGTCCCAAAGCAGCGTTCCGTGTCATCTGGAAAGCCATCGTCAATCGCGATGTGCCGCGGCTTTATGTCGAGGCCAAGGCCTTCCTCAAGTTGCGCGGCGAGCGTATGAAGATGGTCAAGGACGCCAAAAAGCTCCAGGGCAAAACTCCGGACACGGTTGGCGCCGGCGCCTAGTCTAATCCCGGTGCGTCATCGAGTGGCGGCAAGGCCAACCGGCCTGCCGCCATCTTCTTTTCGAATCGACCCTGTCGATGTGGAATCAAAATCAGGGTAAGCAGACTCTGGAGATCGCTCTCGAACGATGGCTCATCACAAGCTCAAACTGAGCCAGGTCGCAATTCTTGGCCTGGTCGCGATCAGCGCGCCTCTCGGCGATAGCTGCCTGGCGCGGGGCATGCGCGAGCTTCCTGCTATCTCGCTCGCTCATCCGCTAGCCCTCATCGCGGCCGTCTTCCATCCCTGGACTGCCGCCGGCATTGCGCTGCTCATCTGCTTTTTCGCCTGCTATCTCACCGCGCTCTCCTGGGCGGACCTTACCTACGTTCTGCCGACAACCGCCTTCGGCTATGTCATCATTGCCCTGCTTGGCCACTTCTGGCTGCAGGAGTACATCTCTCCTTATCGCTGGGCGGGCATTCTGCTCATCACTCTGGGCGTCGGGTTCGTCGCCCAGGGGCCATCTCTGACCGAAAAGGAAATCGCCGAAGTGGCCGCGGAGAGCAAGTCATGATCCTTGCCTCGACCGCATTCGGAGCGATTAATCCCTGGCTGGCGGCAGGCATGATCGCCACCGTGGCGATTACATCCACCACAGGCGAAGTGCTCACCGCCGCCGCCATGAAATCCATTGGTGATCTCGATGAGATTCGCGCCCATTCCGGGCTCAAAGGCGCAATCCGCGCTGTCCTCACCTGCCCGCTTTTCTTCGCGGGCGTGAGCTTCCTGGCTCTCGCCTTCTTTGCTTTGCTCTTCGCCCTCAATCACCTCAATCTGAGCCTCGCCGCGCCCGCCTCAGCCTCGCTCACGCTGGTCACCAACGCCATCGCCGCCAAGCTTTTCCTGAAAGAAAACGTCGACCGCCGCCGTTGGACTGCTGCTCTGCTGGTCTGCGTTGGTGTTTATCTATTGGCGCACTGAACGTTCTTTCTGAGAAGGACACTGGCAGATCAGGGTGATAGAATCCCACCGAATTGTCCGGATAGGGCGATTCGTTTACAGCAAGGCCACCCTCCACGTGAGGTTTCACAGCACGGTCATCGTGGTTTTGCTAGAAAAGGTGGAATGATGCGTTTTCGCTCTACGCTCTTCGCAGCGCTGTTTCTGTCAATCACGGCTCTGCCCGCTCTTGCCCAGCATGAATGGGGCAGGCCAAGACCCCCGCAAACCGGTGCCTGCTTCTACAAGGACCCAAACTTCATGGGCGAGTACTTCTGCCTCCGCCGAGGCGAGAACTGGTCCTCCATGCCCCCAGGATTCAACGACCGAATCACTTCCATCCGATTGTTCCGCGGAGCGCAGGTACGAGTCTTCAACGACCCCGATTTCAGGGGAGTGAACAGCCGCATTCGCCACGACGTGAATGACCTGAGACGCTTGAGGCTTCCTACGGACCCATCCAGGACATGGAACGATCGTATTTCTTCGATCGCTGTCTACCGTGAGAACGATGAATGGGACCGCGGCCATCCAGACAGGGGCTATCCGGGCAGAGACCGCCCATAAGCAGAAGTTCTAATCCGCCCGTTGCGGGTGTGAACGGAGATTGTCGCACTCTGTTCCGGCCAGGAAAGTTAACTTCGTTTCCGAACCGCGTTCACAGGCACTTCCCGGTTACACTCGCAACATGGCTCTGCGTCTCTTCGTCGCGACAACTAGCGCCGGTAAACTCGCGGACTTCCGCGAGGCCGCGGAAGAGTACGAAATCGCCCTCGATCCTGTTCCTGGCCTGCGGACCATTCCCGCGCCTCGTGAAGACGGCGACACTTTCGAAGCCAACGCCATCACCAAAGCCATCTACTACAGCAGTTTCGCGCCGGGCGACATCGTTATCGCGGACGATTCCGGGCTCGAAGTCGACGCCCTCAACGGGGCTCCCGGTGTCCGCTCTGCACGTTTTGCCGCAGATACGGGCCTGGTCGATTCGCCGGACGCCAACGACAATACCGATGTCTGGAACAATATCGTCCTGCTGCAGAAGCTCGAAGGCGTACCGGCGGACAAGCGCACTGCCCGTTATCGCTGCGTGCTCGCCGCGGCTCGCGATGGCGAAGTTCTGCTTACCTCAGAGGGTTCCGTGGAGGGCCTGATCCTCGAAGCGCCGCACGGCACGGGTGGTTTCGGCTACGATCCGCTCTTCTATCTAGCCAACCTCGACCAGACCATGGCCGACCTCGATTCTAGCGTCAAGTTCGCGCTAAGCCACCGTGGCCTCGCCTTCGCAGAGCTCCTGCCCAGGCTCATGCGCAGCTTCTAAAGCTGCCTCGGAAATACTGAGAGCCGAGTCAATCCGAAAACCGCAAATTCAGCTTACAATCAAGTGGCAACGCACACCTTAATCCAGCCGCGATGATGCTGATCTGACATAGTTTTGCTTATAAGATCTGAGAACACCGTGACGGGTTGCGCTGATTAATTTTGGATCGGGAGTAGGAAGATCAATGGTTCAGGCTCAGATTGGCAAACGCGCCCCTTTCAGCATCGAACGCCAGGAAGGGAAAGCCCCAGGCGCGGTGATCTTCCATCTTTCCGGACCTTTCACCGCGCGCGACATGTTCGAGTCTCTGCCGCCCGCCGCACTGCGCAATATGCTCGAATTCCAATCCACGCCGAACGAAGAGCCACCGGTCCTGAACATCATGGACTTGACCGATGTTCCATATGTCGACTCAAGCGGGCTTGGCATGATCGTCAGTCACTACGTTCATTGCCGCAATCGGGGTATTCAGTTGCGCATTGCTGGATCGAGCGCGCGCGTCCTCGAACTTTTCAGGATCACCAAGGTCGACGGATTTCTTCCCCTTGTTGCCACACGCGAGGAAGCGGAGATACAGTAAGGGCTCGCGATCGGCGGTGAGCGCCCATATACATCCCCGAGACCGCCAATTCAAGTGTTAACACCTCAGTGGTCCGGATGTGTCCCTGTTTCCGGGAAGGGGCGCAGCCGATCCGATCTTTTCGCAATGCGGCAAAGCATGGCCTCGCTTCCTTGACGGTCCTAATCTCAGCCACCAATAATGCACTATAGATTCGACATCTCAGGACCACCCACCCGCCGAGTCGCCTTATCTGTTTCAAGGAGTTCCAATTCATGGCCACCGCCACTCATCCTGCCGGCAGCAAGCATTCTCTGGCCAAAGGCGTAGAACCGCTCCGCGCTGGCAAGGGATACTCCTTCTTGCTGCGCAAGCTTCATAGTCTGTCCGGAATCGTACCCATCGGCGCCTTCCTCATCGAGCACATCCTGTCGAACTTCGAAGCGCTCAAAGGCCCCATCGCCTATACCGCCCAGGTCAGGTTCCTCAATAGCCTGCCTCTGGTGCGCGTCCTTGAGTGGGGTGGCATCTTTATTCCGCTGGCCTTCCACGCCCTCTATGGCGTCTATATCGCCCTGCGCGGCAAGAGCAACGTCATCTACTACCCCTGGGCAGGGAACTGGATGTACTATGCCCAGCGCATCACCGGCTACATCGCTTTCGTCTACATCATTCAGCACGTTCTGCACCAGCGCTTCATGGGCGTCAACCTGCCGGAAAACCCCGGCGCCGCCTTCCACAAAGTACAGATGGAGCTGCAAAATCCCTGGATGCTCGCCGTCTACGCCATCGCCATGATCGCCGTCTGCTGGCACTTCTCCTACGGCATCTGGCTCTTTTGCGCTAAGTGGGGCATCACCCCCGGCGAAAAAGCTCGCAAGCGCTTCGGATACGTCTGCGCCGCGGTCGGCCTCATCCTTTGCGGCCTCGGTCTCGCCAGCCTCTACGCCTTCGTCGGACCCAACTACCAGAACGCTCCCGAAGACACCGACCACCCCACCTCCAGCCTCGTCCTCCATCTGAACCAACCGGCAGCCTGAGGAGAAGCACGATGCCCCGCATGACTAGTCAGGAATTTCAAAAGTACGCCGGCGCGGCCAATGCCGCTATCTCTGAAGTAAGCAAGGCCGTCTCTGCCTCAAGCCTCGACCCTGAGCTGCAGCAGCTCGTCAAGCTGCGCGCTTCGCAGATCAACGGCTGTGCCTTCTGCACTCAGCTTCATCTCAACGAGGCGCGCTACCTCGGTATGAGCGCGGCAAGGCTCGACCTGCTCGTCGTCTGGCGCGAAGCCGGTGTCTTCTCCGAGCGAGAAAAAGCCGCGCTCCAGTGGACCGAGCTTCTTACCCGCCTTAGCGAACATCACGTCAGCGACGAAGATTACGCCGCCGTCTCCGCGCACTTCGAGCCCGTCGAACTAGCCTGGCTCAGCGCTGCCGTCGCTGTTATCAACACATGGAATCGCATCGCCGCACCCTTCCAGTACGCGCCTCCGATACCGCGGCACGAGATTCACGCAAAGCAGGAAGAACCGCAGCACGCATAAGCCAAGCCCGTAGTACTTGAAAGGAACCACCCCGATCATGGCAGCACCCAAAATCATCGTCGTTGGCGGAGGGCTCGCCGGACTCGCAGCCGTCATCAAGATCGCCGAGCAAGGCGGCGTCGTGGACCTGTTCTCCATCGTCCCCGTCAAGCGTTCGCACTCGGTCTGCGCCCAGGGCGGCATCAACGCGGCCAAGAACCTCAAGGGCGAGGGCGACACCACCGACAAGCACTTTGACGACACCATCTATGGCGGCGACTTCCTCGCCAACCAGACGCCCGTCAAAGCCATGTGCGAAGCTGCTCCGGGCATCATCGACCTGCTCGACCGCATGGGCGTGCCTTTCAATCGCACCCCCGAAGGCCTGCTCGATTTTCGCCGCTTCGGTGGCACCCTCTACCACCGCACCGCCTTCGCCGGAGCCACCACCGGCCAGCAGCTTCTCTACGCGCTCGACGAGCAGGTCCGCCGCTACGAGTCCGAAGGCAAAGTCCGCAAGTTTGAAGGCTGGGAGTTCCTCTCCGCCGTTCTCGACAGCAACGGAGTCGCCCGCGGCATCTGCGCCATGGATCTGCGCTCGATGGAGCTGCGCACCTTCGCCGCCGCCGCCATCATCATCGCCACCGGCGGCAACGGCGCCATCTTCGGCAAGAGCACCAACTCTGTCGTCTGCACCGGCTCAGCGCAATCGGCTCTCTACCAGCAGGGCGCGTACTACGGCAATGGCGAGTTCATCCAGGTGCATCCCACCTGCATCCCCGGCGAAGATAAACTCCGCCTCATGTCTGAGTCCGCCCGTGGCGAAGGCGGCCGTGTCTGGGTCCCGAAGACAGCCGGCGACAAGCGCCTGGGCCAGTCCATCCCCGAGTCCGACCGCTGGTACTTCCTCGAAGAGTGGTACCCGAAGTACGGCAACCTCGTCCCGCGCGACGTGGCCACCCGCGCCATTCACAAGGTTGTCTATGAGCATGGCCTCGGCATCGATGGCCAGCCGATGGTCTACCTGGACCTCACCCACATCGACCGGGCTACTCTGAACCGCAAGCTCGAAGGCATCCTCGAAATCTACGAGAAGTTCGTCGGCGACGACCCGCGTGACGTGCCCATGAAGATCTTCCCCGGCATGCACTACACCATGGGCGGCCTCTGGGTTGACTTCAACCAGATGACCAACATCCCCGGCATCTTCGCCGCCGGTGAAGCCGAGTATCAATACCACGGCGCCAACCGCCTCGGCGCCAACTCGCTCGTCAGCTGCATCTTCGGCGGATTCGTATCCGGCCCCAATGCCCTCGCCTACGCCAAGTCCCTCACCGCCGCTCCCGGCGACGGCGGAGCCGCCCAGGAGCTAGCTCGTCAGGAGCAGATCAACAAGAGCCTCATCACCTCGTCGGGCACTGAAAATCCCTTCCGCATCTGGCGCGAGCTCGGCGAGACCATGACCAAAAACGTCACCGTCATCCGCTACAACAAAAACATTCAGCAGACCGATGAAAAGATCGTCGAACTGCTGGCGCGCTACAAAAACATCAACCTCAGCGACAAGAGCCAGTGGGCCAATACCAGCTTCGCCTTCACTCGCCAGCTCTACAACATGCTGCAGATTTCACGCGTAGTGGCGCAAGGCGCATTGCTCCGCAATGAATCGCGCGGCGCGCATTACAAGCCCGACTTCCCCGAGCGCGACGACGAGAACTTCCTCAAGACCACCAAGGCCACATGGGATGCCGCCGCCGACGAACCGCGCTTTGAATACGAAGCCGTCGATACGCAGTACATCAAGCCACGGCCGAGGAAATACTGAGTATTCGAAGTAACGGGTTATTCGCGGAGTCATTTTTGTACCGTTGGGTGGTACAATGGTTCACGATGTTGGAAAGACAAAATGATCGCAAGTTTCCGGGACGACTGGCTGCGCGAGTTTTTTCTAAATGACGTGCGCCCCAGGCAACTCCCGGCAGATTTGGAAAAGGTGTTATTTCGCAAATTGCAACTGATCGACGATGCGCAAGAGGATAGCGATCTTCGTGTTCCACCAGGCAATCACTTTGAGAAATTGCGAGGCAAGCTCGAAGGTTATTGTTCGATTCGAGTGAATAAGAGATGGCGCGTAGTTTTCATGTGGAGCGCTTCACGCGGCGAGGCGTCGGGCCTCTATCTGGACGATCATAGTTACCAATGAGGTAAGCGATGTTGATGACCAAGCGCAAACCGGCAACCGTAGGCGAAATTCTCGCGGAAGAGTTCCTCGCGCCCATGGAAATTACTCAGGGGCAACTTGCCGAGGCCATGGCCGTCCCGCGCAAGCATGTGAATGAGCTTTGCAACGATCGCCGTGCCGTGACTGCGCCCACTGCTCTGATTCTCGCCCGTGTCTTCGGCAATAGCCCGGAGTTCTGGCTAAACGTTCAGCGTCGCACTGATTTGTGGAACGCGATGCACTCGCCTTCTGAACAAGAACGCATCAACCGTGCGCGGCCGCTGACTGACGCCGCCTAAGCCCAATGAATCGCATCGTCCCATCCCGGAGAAAACCATGGCAGTGAAGACCATCCAGATCGAGATCAAGCGCCAGTCGAACCCCGACAGCGAAGCCACCTGGGAAAAATTTGAGCTTCCCTGGAAGCCGGGCATGAACGTCATCTCCGCCATGATGGATATCGCGGCCAACCCGGTGAACTCGTCGGGCCAGGAAACGACGCCCATTGCCTACGACTCCAACTGCCTTGAAGAGATCTGCGGCTCCTGCGCCATGGTCATCAACGGCAAGGCCCGCATGGCCTGTACCGCGCTCATCGACAAACTGGAGCAGCCCATCCGCCTCCAGCCCCTCACCAAGTTTCCCGTGGTGCGTGACCTCGCCGTAGACCGCAGCGTGCTCTTTGAAAACCTTAAAGCCGTCAAAGCCTGGGTGCCAGTCGACGGCACCTATGACCTCGGCTCCGGTCCGCGCATTTTCCCGCAGGCCCAGGAAGCGGCGTACCCGCTCTCGAATTGCATTTCCTGCACCATCTGCATGGAAGTTTGTCCTCAGTTCAACGACGCCACCGGCTTCGTGGGAGCAGCCACCATCGCGCAAGTGAAGCTCTTCAACAGCCATCCCAGTGGCAAGGTTCTCAAGGAAGAGCGCCTTCGTGCTTTGGCCGGTGACGGCGGCGTCCAGGAGTGCGGCTTCGCGCAGAACTGCGTTCAGGCCTGCCCCAAGCAGCTTCCGCTCACCGAGGCCATCAGCGACGTGAGCCGCGATGTAATCATCCAGACAGTTAAGGATTTTGTCAGGGCGTAAGCACTGCTTCGCCTGACGAGCTTCGTCTCATAACAAAGGCCATTCACTTAAGGTGAATGGCCTTTGTTTATAGGGTCTCTTTAGCGGCCGGCGATAAGACCATAGAACCTAGAAAGGGCACGGCGAAAACGTCAAAAAGTGTGCTTCATGAGCGAAAGTGGCAAGTGTAACCAAATTGAAGCCGTCTTTCGGGCGAGTCCAAAGGCTCATCACTTGAACGCTTGACATCCAATCATCGCTGGCTTTCCAACCGACGCACATCGTCACATGAAACTCGGCATCCACAAATACAATATCTCCTGGCTGCGGCATTAACCCGATCTCTGGAATCAGCGGGAAATTGCCGTGGATTTTCAGTATGCCAAGCAACTTGTCATAGTAAGTCTTTCCAACGTTCGTTTTGCTCGCGGATTGAGAGGCGTTAGTGTGTATCTTGCGAATCATATCCAATGAGAACCCGGCCTTGTAGGCACTGAAGAAAATGGCTTCCCAGCAATTCATAAAGGATTGGGGTCCGGGCTCAGTGCCGCCTTCAGTAATCCAGATCGCGAAGTCATTTCTTTTCTCTGGGTGATGCTTCGAGCCTTCGTTGTCGGTATGCGTGATTGACCAACGCGTCTGGGGCATGAAGTTCTTTTCCGGACCCTCCGGGCCGCCGGAGACCCAGTGAAAATATCCTCTTAGGTTAATGGCGCTCTTTGCATACCAAATCCCTCGGATCCTATCCTCTGGTCTTCTCAGTTGCTCCAGCCGTTCCAGATCTCCGCCATGTTTTTGAAGCAGCAACTCACTTTTCATTACAAGCGAATCAGAGGCTTGCGTCAGGCCATTGGGGCGCTCCGGGAATGGAATACTTGTGACCTCTAACGGGCTCTCCACATTGCTGCAGCACTCAGTCTCGATGAAGTGGAAAAGGATATTCTTGAGCTCATTCTCTTCGGGGCACCCTCCCAGTCTCTTGAACCGAGCGATCGCTACTTGAACGCCCTTTTGCAGCCCCTCCGGAAAACAGGCGTGACTGCGGTACGCCTCGGCAACCGCCGCGATGTACCCGGCCAGCCATTCGAATCCGAACAACCCCTCCTCGAGCATCCAGATTTTCACCAAGTAAGCGGTCATTCACTACTCCCTTTCAATAAAGCGCAGATTGTACCCACGGAGAAGTGGCAATAGTAACAAAACCACAGACCGCAGGCAGGCGTACTCTTGTTAACCTGAAAGGTATGTGCTGGGAAATGAATCCAGCGATAAGAGCAGAAGCAAAGGAAATTCAAGCTACCGTAAAGATCAAAAGCAGGAATGATGCCATGGAGAGACCGGAGTTGTTCCGATTAGATGGCGGTGTCGAGCGCGACCCAGCCGTCGACGCATGGTTGAAAGCGCATCCACATGAATTGGGAATCATAGCGCAACAATGGTTTGAGGTCATGCGCAACTGCGGAGACGAAGTGCGCGAGCTGATGCATGACGGCTGTCCGACAGCATGCCTGGGAGACGCCGCCTTTGGCTACGTCAACGTATTCACTGCGCACGTAAACGTGGGGTTCTACCAAGGCTCGGCGCTGCCCGATCCAGCCCGCTTGTTGCAGGGCACAGGCAAGTTCATGCGCCATGTAAAGCTGAAACCAGGAACCCCGATTAACACGGCAGCCCTGAGCAAAATCATCGAAGCAGCGTACCAGGATATAAAGTCCCGCGTAGAAAACGGCTAGTTCAGCATCACACCCTGGTTCGGACTATCCAGCGAGAACGTCGGTATCTCAATATCGAACCGCTCGCCGCTCTCACTCTCCATCTGATAGCTCCCGCCCATCATTCCCCACGGTGTGTTGAGCGGCGCGCCGCTGGTGTACTCAAAGCTTTCGCCCGGCCTCAGGACCGGTTGCTCGCCCACGACTCCCGGCCCCTTCACCTCATTCAGTTCGCCGCGCGCATTGGTGATCATCCAGTGCCGAGTCAGCAGTTGCACCGTCTCCTGCCCCTGGTTTTCTATCGTTACGCGATAGGCCCAGACATACTGCGATTGACCCGGCGATGAATTCGCCTCAAGGTAAGCTGGTTCAACGCTGACCGCGATGCCTCGTGTGGTTGCCAAATACTGTGTCCGATCTGCCATAAACAAAGATTAGACCCTAGTTCAGAGCCAATCGCAAAACCAGGCGTCGAAGTGATTTCCGGAACAATCTCCCCGTCCCGCCCGTAAGGTCTTTCATGGCAATTCGAAAGTGGCGTGTATCCATTCCCGGAGATGCCGCTACACTTAGAGTGCGCATGAAGACGCGGGCAAAACCGGCGGCAATTTTCCTGGGGCTGATGCTCTCCTGCATCCTGGCTCAGGCTGAGCCTGTCATGCTTCCTGTTCTGCCCGAGCCCGAGCAGAGCCAGCCGGCGGCTGCCCCGGTTCCTGTTGCCAAGCCCGACAACGCCAAGCCAGACAATACGACCGCCGGCACCAGCGCCGATAATGCCGCCCCGGCGCCAACAGCCTCGACACAAAACTCCCTGATGTCGCAGGGGCGGGAGCAGATCGTCGTTCCCTCCGGCATCCACGGCACCATCAAGCTGGACAGCAATTGGCGCTTTCACACCGGTGACGACCCAGCCTGGGCAAATCCCGCCTTCGATGACTCCTCCTGGGACAAGATCAATCTCAGAGTCCCATTGGCCGAACAGGGCCTCGATAGCTACTCCGGCTATGCCTGGTACCGTCTGCGAATTCATCCCGTCCCCATCCCGGACAATGGCCAGCTTGCGCTCTCACTCCTGATCGCTCCCCACTCTGTGGGCCAGTTGCAGGTCTTCGCCAATAATGTCGAGCTGGCTCGGACCCAGGGCATGAACGACGCCCGGCCCACCATGTACCAGTCGCGCCCCTTCGCCGTGCAAATCACCCAGGCCGCCCCCGACGGGACCGTCGTCATCGCCATCCGCAGCTGGGCAGACGCATCGATCGGCCGCGGTCTGGTTGACCACGCTACACTCGGAGACGCCGAAAGCATTGAAGAGAAGCTCGCACTTGAAAAAGCGCGCCAGTGGGATCAGCACGTGATCGGAGAGATGATCGTCAGCTTCTTCTTTCTCTGTGTCACGGTCCTTGGAGCCACGCTCTATCTGGCACAACGCACTCACTTTGAATACCTGTGGCTGTCCCTGCTTTGCCTTTCCGTGTGCCTGCGCGCCGCTGTCGAAACCGCTTACGCGCTCGCTACGATGCCGTTCTCGGTCTTCGCGATTCTCAGTCCGTGGGCGACCTGGATCTTTATTGCCGTGACACTTGAATTCGTCCTTCACTTCACCGGCAATCACTGGCGGCTTGGCGTACGCGTGATGCAGGGCGCCGCGTTGCTGCTGCCCATCACTTCCATGCTGCATTTCGAACAGGTATTCAAGTACCTCGCGCTTGCCTCGCAATTCATCTTCTGCGGACTGATCGTCGTCATGCTCTTCCGTGCCTGGCGCCGTGGGCGTCCGGAAGCCGGCGTCATGCTGCTGCCGTTCTTTCTCGCCGCTACGGCTGACTCCAGCAATATCCTCCTCGACTTCGCCGCCAACCGCCAATGGATATCACAATCCTTCGCCAGTCATCGCTTCCACTTCGGGTCCATTGAATACGACACCAGCATGATCACCTATCTGGTCTTCCTCGGCAGCCTCATCGCGGTCATTCTGTACCGCTTTGTGCACGTCAGCCAGGAAGAGCAACGCTCTGCAGCCGAAATCGATGCGGCGCGCAGCGTGCAGGCCATGCTCATTCCTACGCAGCTGCCATCCAATAAAACCTTCTCGCTCGACAGCGCGTACCTGCCCATCAACGGCGTCGGCGGAGACTTCTTTCAGGCTCTGCCGCTCAAAGATGAATCCATGCTCATCGTCGTCGGCGATGTCAGCGGCAAAGGCCTGCAGGCCGCCATGAACGCAAGCAGTCTCGTTGGAGCGCTGCGCAACGAGCTCTCGCACGATCCGGCCACCGTCCTCGCTCATCTCAATCAGGTGATGCTGGGAGTCTCCAGCGGCCCTACCGCCAGCTTCGCCACCTGCCTCTGTGCGCGCATCTATCCCAACGGTCAAATGACCATCGCCAACGCCGGTCATCTCAGCCCTTATCGCGACGGACGTGAGATGGAGCTGGCTCCCGACCTGCCTCTCGGCGTCATTCCCAACATCAACTATGAGCAGGCTACCTTTCAGTTGAAGCATGGCGACCGCCTGATTTTTCTCTCTGACGGCGTAGTCGAGGCTGCCAATCCCAAAGGCGAGCTTTTCGGATTCGAGCGCACCCAGCAGGTCAGCCACGAGCCGGCGCGCTACATCGCCCAAACCGCACAGCGCTTCGGCCAAACCGACGACATCACAGTCGTTAGTCTCTACTTTGTACCGGCGTAGAAGATTCCATTCCTGAACGCGTTGATTGGTTCGTCATAAAGGCTGATATCGAGTCACTGCTCGCGTGAAATAGAGCCCGCCAGTCAGGCGATTGCCCGCTGCGGGGTTTCAAATCTGTAACGTTTCTTTCTCGATTTCATCGTGAACTGTGTCGAAAATTGGGTTGGCGGAAATTTGATAACAAAAGTACAGCGCAAAAGTCTGTAGGACTGTGGTAAGGTGCTGTGCATGATGCATTCGACTGCATTTCTCGTGTCCAGTAACTACTCCAAGCCTGGCTTGCGCGGTGCACACTCGTATCTTCTTCCCGGCATTCTGGAGTGCTGCTCCGATCTTCCGCCTCGCTCTCGCATTCTCGACATTGGTTGTGGTAACGGCTCTGTTGCCTCCGAGTTTGCGCGGCGAGGCCACTGTGTCGTGGGGATCGACCTTGCGGAAGAGGGCGTTAAAATAGCTCGGCAATACTGTCCAGAGGGAAGATTCGAGGTCTTGCCCGCGGATAAAAGGATTGTCGAGAATCTGGGTGAAGAGCCTTTTGATCTTGTCTACAGTGCCGAAGTTATAGAGCATCTCTATGATCCGCGGAGTTTTATGGCCGGCTGCTACGCCGCAACGAAGCCGCTGGGTAAGTTCATTTGTACGACTCCCTATCACGGATATTGGAAGAACTTAGCAATTTCGCTAGCGGACGGTTGGGATAAACATGCGGACCCTCTATTTGACGGCGGACATATAAAACTATTCAGCCGAAAAACGTTATCTGCACTGCTGGTCGAAGCCGGCTTTCAAGAGTTAGAGTTCCATGGCTCAGGACGCTTGCCGTATCTATGGAAAAGTATGATTATGGCTTGCATAAAACCGAACGTGCATTGAGTCGGCCGACCTTCAAGACACAAGCTCTGTCGGCTCGCGGTTTGGGATCGTTGTCACAGCCTCTGCCGGTGATGTGATCGAGATATCTTCTGGCGACGGTCCACGGAGTGAACTCGATGACCGTGCGAGGCGATTCCAAATCGATAAATTGCGTCCTGCCCCTGCTACAATCCCACCATTAGCCACGCAATACCGACTCCTATGAAAACAGCTTTTCTTTTCCCTGCGATTGCCGCGCTCTTCCCGATCATGACCCTTGCCCAGACCGCCCCCGCGCCCAAGACTGCCAAGCTCACACCCGCGCAGGTTCATCGCAACGCGCTGGTCATCGACACACATGAAGACACCCCGCAGCGTTTCGTCGACGAGCACTTTGACCTCGCTGATCCGCTTAATGGCGGCCAACTCAATCTCGATGCCATCCACAAGGGCAATCTCGGCGCATCATTCATGTCCATATGGGTTGAGCCCGATCTCTTCAAAGACCATTACGCGCGCCGAACCCTGGAGCTGATTGATGCCTCGCGCCAGCAGGCCGCGAAACATCCTAAGGAGATCAAGTTCGCAGCCTCGACCGCCGATATTGAAACCGCTCGCCGCGAGCACAAGTACGCCATGCTCATGGGCATTGAAGGCGGCCACTCCATTGAAGATTCGCTCGGCCTGCTGCGCAGCTATTACGATCTTGGCGTGCGTTATATGACCCTCACCTGGTCCAACTCCAACAACTGGGCTGATTCATCCGGAGACGACCAAGACACCTCCGTCAAGCACACTGAGAACGGTCTCACCGAATTTGGCAAAGACGTTGTCTACGAGATGAACCGCCTCGGCATGTTGGTCGATATCTCGCACGTCAGCGATAAGACCTTCTATCGCACGCTGGTCATCACGCGCGCTCCGGTCATCGCCTCGCACTCTGCCGCGCGCGCCCTTTGCGACGCCCCGCGCAACATGACCGATGACATGCTGCGTGCCGTCACGATTAACGGTGGCGTGGTCATGGTCAATTTCTACTCGGGCTTTATCTCGCAGGCGTATCGCGACGCCCAGAAAGCCCAGAAGCCGGAAGTCGATAAAGCCACCGCCGAGCTCAAAGCTAAATTCAAGGCCGAGGGGAGGGAAGTCACCTATGGCGATCTTGAAAAGCTTCAACGTGAACTGGCCGATCGCATCCCGCGCCCGCCGCTCTCGGCTCTCATTGACAATATCGACCACATTGCTAAAGTAGCCGGCATCGACCACGTCGGCCTCGGTTCAGATTTCGACGGCGTCAGTGGCCAGCTTCCTCAAGGCATCGACTCTGCCGCGGACCTGCCCAAAATCACCGCGGCCCTGATGGCCCGCGGCTATACCGCAGCCGACTGCGACAAGATCCTCGGTGGCAACTTCATGCGCGTCTTCAAGCAAGTCGAACAGATCTCTAAACAGCTCCAGGCCGAATCCCGCCCCAAAATCACAGACAAACAACCTTTCGATAAACCGCAAAAGTAATCGCGGTTTTGAAACGTGTTGTCGGAAGAAGATAAGCGGTTGGACGTCTGTCTCAGGTTCGAAATGCTTTGTATCCTCGCGACTTGGCGCGCATGATCGATTCGCAGTTGGGCGGCATCGGTTCATTGCAGCCCGTCCATTTGTCAGGCGGCAACGCGAATTCCATCCCCCAGGCGTAGTTGACGGCTTGGTGCGATAACCGCTTTGGTTTCTACCAACCGGTTGCCGATACGGCAGGACGCCCCTACGGCGTCGCCTGGCTGGTGCTGGATTCAAGCAAGGGACTTAGCGAACACGGTGGCAGTCGAAGTCTCAGCTTCGAGGGCAACACGGCAACACATTGGCAACCTCTCCATGCGGTTATAAACTGCAGTGGCAAGGACGCGGTGAACAGTGAAAAAACTACTCGTTACAGGCTCATCTGGATTGATCGGTTCTGAGGTGTGTCTGTATTTCGCGCAGAGCGGATGGCAGATTCACGGCATCGACAACAACCAGCGCGCAACCTTTTTCGGATCGAAAGGCGATACGCGTTGGAATCAACACAAGCTGGCCGGCAAGATCGCAGACTTTCATCATCACGAACACGACATCCGCGACCGCCAGGCGATGCTTGATGTGCTCAAAGAGGTCAAGCCCGACGCGGTCGTTCACGCCGCTGCGCAGCCCAGCCACGATCTAGCCGCCTCCATCCCATTCACTGATTTTGACACCAACGCCGTAGGCACCTTGAATCTTCTCGAGGCCACGCGTCAGGCCGTTCCTGAGTCGCCTTTCGTCGCTCTTTCCACCAACAAAGTCTACGGTGATGCACCCAATGAACTGCCTCTTGTAGAGCTCGAAACCCGTTGGGATTACGCCGATCCGGCCGATTACACCGGCATCCCCGAGACCTTCCGCATCGACCAATCCAAGCACTCGATCTTCGGCGCATCTAAGGTAGCTGCCGATGTTATGGTTCAGGAATATGGGCGCTATTTCGGTTTGCCCACCTGCACGCTGCGCGGTGGCTGCCTTACAGGTCCGAGCCATTCTGGCGTTGAACTGCACGGCTTCCTGAGTTACCTGATCAAGTGCAATCTTACCGAGACGCAGTACCACGTCTTCGGCTACAAAGGCAAACAGGTCCGCGATAACATTCACTCCTACGACGTTGCTCGCTTCATCGCCACCTTCATCGAGTCTCCCCGAGCAGGCGAGGTCTACAACATTGGCGGAGGCCGCGACAATAGCTGTTCCATCCTCGAAGCCTTCAGCAGAATCGAAACGCTCTCAGGCAAGAAGATGCTGTACGAGTATGTCGACCAGAATCGCGCCGGAGATCACATTTGCTATATCAGCGATCTGCGCAAGATGAAGACTCACTATCCTTCATGGGATATCACCAGGTCTCTCGATGATATCTTCCAGGAGATCTATGCTTCCTGGAGCAACCGCATCGAAGTATCGGCTTAGTCGAGTTCTTCTTTTCTCTTCCTAGCTTCTTGCAAAGCCGGACAACGGCCTGGATGAACGGAGGCCACTGGCACCTGTGCGAATCACACTGTTTACCCTTATAGCCCTACGACCGGCGGGGCTGGGACAAACTATTGAAACCTCACTTACTTGGGTTCGCTTACCGGGTCTGCGGCGTGAAAGTGAGCCCAGATCGCATCTGCTGTCTTGCGATTGACCACCGCCGCCAGCGATTCAGCCGTCGCTTTCTGCACCTCGCGCAGGCTGCCGAAATGTGTCAGCAGCCGCTGCCGCGTTCCTGAGCCAACGCCCGGGATTTGCAGCAGCTCTGAGTCGCGGTCACGCATCTCGCGGCGCTTGCGATGATAGCCAATCGCAAACCGGTGGCTCTCATCGCGAATCACTTGTACCATGTGCAGCACAGGGGAGCGCCGGTCCAGCACCACCGGCTCATCTTCATTGCCGTAGACGTAAATCACTTCCTCGCGCTTGGCAATTGAAGCCAGCGGCTGGCTGGTAAATCCCAGTTCCTCCAACGCTTGAAATGCGGAGTGCAGTTGACCCAGGCCGCCATCGATCAGGATTAGCGAAGGCATCGTTCCATTCTCGTCCTTGATGCGCTTGTAACGCCGAAAAACCACCTCGCGCATCGAGGCAAAATCATCCACGCCGCTCACAGTCTTCACCTGAAATTTGCGGTAAGCGGACTTCTTCATCGCGCCGTCTTCCCACACCACCATCGAGGCTACAGTCTCCGCGCCCTGGATGTGTGAGATGTCGAAGCACTCGATCCGCTTCGGCAATTCAGGCAGCATCAGCGCATCGGCTAATGACTCCTGGATAGCCTTCCGCGACGGCTCCAGCACGCGGAAACGCTGTGTGTAGGACTGCTTTGCATTCTGCCCCGCCAGGTCGATCAGCGACCGCTTATCGCCCCGTTGCGGAGCCGCCAGCTCTACCCGATGCCCACTCTTCTCCGCCAGCAGTGTGCACAGCGCATCGCGATCTTCAAAGTCCACCGGCACCAGGATCGTACGCGGCACATACTGCTGATCGATATAGAGCTGTTTCAACAAGGCAGAAAAGAATTGACCAGGATCGAAAGCAGGAGCATCCATCGAGCTATTCACAGGAACCTCGATCACCTGCGGCGCCACGGGGTCGCTGTGATCCTCCGCTGCCAGCTCATCCTCAATCGTTCCGGCCATCAAGAAATCCGGCAGCTCTTCCCAGAAAAACTCCCGCCGGTCGACGATCTTGCCGGAGCGGATATGGAAGAGATTTACTGCCAGGCACTCAGCCTCATAGTGATATCCAAATACATCGGCGTCGTCCGATTCGGCGGTAGCGATTCGCTGCTTCTCGCCAATCTGGTGCACCGTAGAAATCAGATCACGATAGCGCGCTGCGAGTTCAAACTGTTCGGCCTCTGCCGCCTCAGCCATGCGTCCATGCAGGCTGCGTTCCAGCTCGCTGTGCCGCCCCTCAAGAAAGAGCTGTGCGTCTTTCACCGCTTGTCCGTAGATCTCGGGCGTGGTCAACTCCTTCACGCACGGCCCCAGGCAGCGATGAATGTAGTACTGCAAACACGCCCGGGGATGATAACGCGACAAATCCACTTTGCAGCTTGGAATCAAAAAGCTGCGATGAATCACCTCTGCGACGCGATAGGCGAGATTGCCCGGAAAGTACGGCCCGTAGTATGCCGATCCATCTTTGCGCAATCGGCGCGTCACAAACACCTTGGGAAAGCGGTCAGCCAGCGTCAGCTTCACATAGGGATAGGTCTTGTCGTCCCTCAGCAGAATATTGAACCGCGGCTTCCTCTGCTTGATCAGGTTGTTCTCGAGCGCCAGCGCCTCCATCTCGTTGGCCACGAGAATGTAGTCGACATCCACCGCCTCGCGCATCAGCGTGCCAGTCTTGGCATTAGCCTGGCTCGCCGCCAGCAGGTAGCTCCGCACCCGCGAGCGCAGGTTGCGTGCCTTGCCGACATAGATCACTTCGCCCTCGGCGTTTTTGTAGAGATACACCCCTGGCTGGGTCGGCAGCGTCCGAATTTTCTCGTAGAAATCCATCGATGAAGCGGGTTTCGTCTACAGTGCTTTCACTCGACGGCCCAACTTCTAGTGTAGCCACAAATGGCAGTCCATGAGCTTAGCGCGGCTGCGTGTGTTGCTCGCGAAGCTCAAAAACAAGATCGCGTATAGAGTGGGCAACTTCATCGGGAACAGCATTCTGCACTTCGTGATCGGCGGTTGGAATGAGGTGAACCTGGCAGTTCCTTGAGAGTTCGCAGATGCGGGCTTGTAAGCTCTCCCATCGCTTTCTGCCTGCCCGCGCGGTGGCAATCGCCTCATGGTCCGTTGCGGTCAGCCCGTAGAGCGCCGCCGAATGCGCATCATCAAGAGCCGCGACACTCGCCGTAAAGACCTGGATTGGGAGTTTTTCCCAATGATGCGGCAGCAGTGAAGCCTGCCATGTTGGATCGTCAAAGAGATAGTGCTGCTCTGCTTCGGAGAGAAAGGCGCGCCAATTGTCAGGCCGCGCGGCCATCACGGCCAGCGCATCCGCCATGCGGCGCGGCAGCTTCGCAGCCTCATCACTGTCGAGGCAGTAATCGCCGGGATGATGGGCGACAAGAGGGCCGGTGGCTGTTTCAGCTCGCCTGAGGCAGGTGCGAATCTTCGCAAGTTGATCGTCGTAATACTTCTGTAAATCCGCCGAGGGCTTCTCCACTGGCTCGCTCAATTGGCCTTTGTCGACCAAAACCGCAGCATCGAGGAATACAAGCCCGGCAACCTCGTTGGGGTAGGCGTCTGAAAATGCTCCGATGATATGTCCGCCGTCGGAGTGGCCTACGAGAATGTATGGCCCGTGCTCCTTTGCAGCCTTCAGCAGAGAGTGAAGATCCTCGACATCATGGCGGATATCTCTAGGCAGGTCATTCCCGAGCTCGCTGAATCCGTATCCTGCACGGTCGTAGGAGCAGGTTCGCGTGGTTTGCTCAACTCGCGGTTGCAGTTGATGCCACTCAGCGTATGCACCGCCGCCGAAGCCCGCTTCCAGCACGACGATGGGATAGCCGTTGCCCGCGCAGTACAGGCTTAGTCGATTTCCCTGAGGCAGACGAATCATGCGGCCCGGCTTCTCGAACCGAGCGTACGAGTCCTCGGGACCGTTCCCTGAGGATTGAGCTGCAAGAAGAGAACTAAACGCAATAGCAGCAAAGCCAAGGCATGCGAATACTCGCAACATCACATCACCTGCATTTCATCCTACGAAATCACAGTCAAGGCTGCGTAACGCTTACCTGTATCGTGTAAAAATTACACGGAGAATTGGAGTTTTCAGTTCATGGCGAAAATGGATAAGTTCAATCACTAGAGATAGTTATAAGGTATGAGCACTTTGGCCCCTGCCGTGCCATATCTAGTGCGAAAGTCAAAACGGGTACTCTGCCCTGAAAGCATCGTGTAGAGACCTTAAGGAAGGAAAAATTCCATGCTGACGCACAAAATGCACGCTCTGAACGCCTCCATCCTCGCAGTCGCGGTCGCGGCCCTTTCTGGTTGCGCCACCAAAAACTACGTAAAGACCCAGACTGCTCCCTTGATCGACCAGACCAACGAGCTGAACGACAAGACTGCTGCCAACAACCGCGCTATCCATGACACCGACGAACGCGCGCAAGCCGGTATCACCAAAGCCCAGGGCGCAGCCGATACCGCTACAACGAATGCGCAAGGCGCCAAGACAGCAGCAGGCGAGGCAGAAACTGCAGCCAACGACGCTGTGCATCGCGCCGACTCACTGGCCAGCGTTGTCGCCGGACTGGACAACTATCAGCCAATCGGCAACGTTTCCGTCACCTTCGGATTCGACAAGTCGACACTGACAAAGGATGACAAAGCGCAGCTCGACACTTTCGCCGAGACACTGGCCAATGCGAAGAGCTACATCGTTGAAGTTACCGGCGGCACTGATTCCACCGGCAACGCAGATTACAACTATGCTCTTAGCCAGCGCCGCGCAGACGCCGTGGTACAGTACATCGCCTCCAAGTACAACATTCCTGCCCACCGCTTCTACCTCATCGGCATTGGCAAGGACAAGGAAGTTGCCGACAACAAGACCCGCGAAGGCCGCGCCAAGAATCGCCGCGTTGATATACGCCTGCTCTCCAACACCGGCCAGAGCAATGCCACTCCAGCGGCCACACCAGCCGCCGGTAACTAAGCGGTCCAAAAAGCTGACGTATTTGGAGGGCGTATGAACAGAGAGACCAGCAGAGCCAATCGAAATATTTTCAGAGAGGTGTCAGGCTGGCGGTCAGCCCTCAATTTCCTCCCCTGGCTTAACTTCTTTTCCTGGTTTGGACAGATTCGCGGAGACGAATCACTGGCCAGACTCAGAGACCCACTTTCACTCGGTTTCAGCGTGGAATAACAAACTTGAGCCGGCTCCCAGAGCCGGCTTTCTTTTTTTGCAATGACAGTTTCAGAGTTGTAAAGATGTATCGATCTATTCGCTATTGCCCAACTGACGAACATGTTCTGCCCGCACATCGTTCGCGGTAAACAAAGCAAAGAACGGCGCATCCCCAGCAGCTTCTTCCACCGCAGGCCGTCCATGGGCCTCTTGCCGCTCCACCAGGCACACCACTGCAGCTACGGTCATTCCTGCTTCGCGCGCCGCATGAATGGCGTTGATTGTCGAAGCTCCCGTCGTGCATACATCGTCTACGATGACGACACGCGCGCCCTCGCGGCAAAATCCCTCGATCCGTCGCCCGGTCCCGTGGGCCTTTTCTGCCTTCCGCACGAGGAAGCCATGCAGGAGCCCCGGCTCATGGAAGCCAAGCTTGCGGTACTCGATGGCACGCCAAGCGCTGGCAGTGGCCACGTTGCACACAAGCGGATCAGCTCCCATTGTCAGCCCGCCTACAGCCTCTGCTTCAATCGCATGTGTTTTCAGCAGATCGAGCACAGCGTGACCAGTCAGGCGTCCGCCCTCGGCGTGGAGCGTGGTTGTGCGGCAGTCGATGTAGTAATCGCTTGTCCCGCCCGAGGATAAGGTAAATGTCCCCAGTTTGAAGCTGATGCGCGCCAGCAATCCCAGCAGTTGTTGTTTGTTTGAAGGGTTTGTCGCCGTTGTTGTCATGGCCCTCAGTTTACCAAGTACGATCCGAAGCCGTGAGAACGCGGTTCAGAACTAAGAAAAACCGCCGGCGAATCAGAATCATTCACCGGCGGTCTTTCGTCTCCCAGGGGAGGGAACTCAGGTCTAGTTCGAAGCAGGCATCAGGTTCATCGGCTCGGTGAGCGTAAACAAGAGAATCGCACCCGGCTCAAGCGACGCCTGCGGGTGATCCACCAGCAGATGTGTCGTTACCACGCCCGCGCCAATCAGGCTGCCCGTAAGAGCACCGACTGGGCCGCCGAGCACTGCGCCGGTGACAGCGCCGGTGCCCACAACCGCGCCGTATTCAATGCCATCCTTCTTGGCGCGCGAACCAGGATTGATGGTGCCTTCACCGCCAATTCGCGTCTTTGAACCGGGCGTGCCGGTGGTCTCGGCATGAAGCTGGAAACGCGACCCATCCGGCAAAATTACGGCTTCCGGTTTCAACCGGAAACTTCCGTGCCCGCCAAAATGCCCGGACGTGACTGAGCTGACGCGGCCCTCAATTCCCGAGCCTGCAGGAATCAGCACCTTGCCGTCCTGCAACACGTCCGAAGCGACCTGTCCACGGAACTGCTCGCCCTTTTCGCTTTCTGTCGAAGAAAGCCGGTTCATCAGCTTGACGCGAATCGTCACTCCTTCCAGCAGTTCACCAGGCCGCGCCGGGCGAGGATGCACGATGTCCCCATCCGGGTCGACGAAGGCGGCAGGCCGCGTGCTCAACGCCTCCTGCTGCGGCGCAACCGGCTGATAGCCATCCTGCGCTGCAGGCGCCACGTAACTTGAACTTGCAGCAGGAGCCTGCGTCGCCGCCGGTGCAGCAAGCACTCCTGCCGAAGGCTTGGCAATTACTGGAGCAGGTTCCTGCGAAGTCTGAATCTGGTCCTGCGGTGGCCGCGAAACACCAGAATATGCGTCGCTCGTCGACTGCTGCGCTCCTGCCGCTGCGGCCGAGCTTAACGTTGCCATCATGAATAATGAAAGAATTCGCCCATTAATTTTGGCTGGACCCATAGCAGAATCTCCTTCAACCCTTGGTTTCAATCACTTCAATCGTGCCGGGTGAAAATACCCACAGAATCCCTTACAGACTTAGACCCTGTGTAAGCGCGGAAGTTGTACAGCTCTTTCCGCGGAAAGCACGTCACCGGCAGCTTTCCCAGATACCACACTAGTCCTTTGATTCTCCGCATGTTCGTGGAATCATGCATTTCGCCACAATCGGGAATCCCGCCCGGCAAGAATCAGATTAGGCACCCCGCCCCTTCGATCCTCGGAGGCCACGCCGCTCCGGCCAGCCGTTCACCCTCGTTTGTTAGACTACCCATGGAATTCTCTTACAGATCTGAGGGGGATCACGCACCAATGGCCGAGCTTCTCACCAGCATTCAAAGCACTGCTGGCAGAGCTGTGGCCGTAGATCGCCGCCCTAAATTGAATGACCGGCTGCACCACCGCATTGCGAGGACTGACATGACTGAGATTGTTGCAATTCGCGCCCGCGAAATTCTTGATTCGCGCGGCAACCCCACCGTAGAAGCAGACGTAATCCTGGAAAGCGGCGCACGCGGCCGCGCAGCCGTTCCCTCGGGAGCCTCGACCGGCGAGCATGAAGCCGTTGAGCTGCGTGATGGCGATAAGAGCCACTACCTCGGCAAGGGCGTGCTGCAGGCCGTTGAAAACGTAGAGACCATCATCGCTCCTGAGCTTGAAGGCTTCGATGCCAGCAACCAGCGCCTGCTCGACCAGACCATGATCGATCTCGACGGCACCAGCAACAAATCCAAGCTCGGTGCAAACGCGATTCTCGCTGTCTCCATGGCCGCCGCCCGCGCCTCGGCGCAGACCCTCGAAATTCCTCTCTATCGTTACCTCGGCGGATCCAATGCCTGCATTCTGCCCACGCCCATGATGAACATCCTCAATGGCGGCGCACACGCTGACAGCAATGTCGACTTCCAGGAGTTCATGGTCATGCCCGTCGGCGCCGAGCGCTTTTCCGACGCGCTGCGCTGGGGCACTGAAGTCTTCCACACCCTCAAGGGCGTGCTTAAGAAGAAGGGCTACAACACAGCCGTCGGTGACGAAGGTGGATTCGCACCCTCGCTCACCTCTAACTCTGAAGCCATCGAGCTCATTCTCGAAGCCATCACTCTCGCCGGCTACAAGCCAGGCAAAGACATCTGCATCGCGCTCGATCCCGCGGCCAGTGAGTTCTACGACAAAGAAAAGCAGAAGTACGTCTTCAAGAAGAGCGACAAGCGCGAACTCTCCAGCGAAGAGATGGCCCACTTCTGGGATAACTGGACACGGCAATACCCCATCATCAGCATTGAAGACGGTCTCGCCGAAGACGATTGGGAAGGCTGGCGCTTGCTCACTGAAAAGGCCGGAGGTCGCATTCAGCTTGTCGGCGACGACCTCTTCGTCACCAACGTACAGCGCCTGCAGCGTGGCATTGAAGAGGGCGTAGCTAACTCGATCCTCATCAAGGTCAACCAGATTGGCACGGTAACCGAAACCTTCGAAGCCATCGAACTGGGCCGCCGCTACGGCTATACCTCGATCATTTCTCATCGCAGCGGCGAAACCGAAGACACCTTCATCGCCGACCTCGCGGTAGCCACCGGCGCTGGCCAGATCAAGACCGGCTCGGCTTCGCGCACCGACCGCATCGCCAAGTACAACCAGCTTCTGCGCATTGAAGAAGAGCTGGGCCAGGGAGCGAATTTCCTCGGCATCGAAAGCATCAATTACAACGAATAGGCATTCCATGCCATCGAACCGGTGCGGCTCCGGCCGCACCCAACATATCCTTCCACTGCATTGTCATCCTGAGCGCAGCGAAGGATCTGCTTTTCACAATGCAAGTTCAGCACAGATATGGGTGCCCCATCCTTCGCGCACTTTGCGAAGGGTGGGATTACTTAAATCTTTAACCGAATAACTCGCTGCACTTAGAGGCTCCGTGTCCAATCGCCGCCCACTCGTCCTAACCATCCTCGACGGATGGGGCTACAGCCCCAAGACGGAAGCCAACGCCATCGCCCTCGCGCGCAAGCCCACCTACGACAAGCTCCTCGCCGAATACCCCAACACCCTCATTCGCGCCGCCGAGCACTTCGTCGGCCTGCCAGATGGACAGATGGGCAACAGCGAAGTGGGCCATCTCAATCTCGGCGCCGGGCGCGTCGTCACCATGGACATCACACGCATTGACCTGCTCATTGCGAACGATCAATTCACCAGCTTTCCAGCCATCGCCAAGGCCATGCAGCGCGCGCGTGAAGGCGATCGCAGCCTGCACCTCATCGGCCTCGTCTCAGACGGCGGAGTTCATGCGCACCAGGAGCATCTTTACGCTCTGCTGCGCGCCGCCAAAGCGCACGGAGTTCAGCGCGTCTTCGTGCATGCTTTTCTGGATGGCCGCGACACGCTGCCCACATCAGGCGCAGGCTACATTGAAAAGCTCCTGCACAAGATGAGCGAGTACGGCATCGGCAAGCTCGCCTCCGTCAGCGGCCGCTACTACGCCATGGACCGCGACAAGAAGTGGGACCGCGAGCGCAAAGCATTCGAGGCCATGTGCCTCGGCCGTGCAGAGGGCGGCAGCTATGCCGATGCGCCTGCGCGCATTCGTGAGTGTTACAACAACGGCATCACCGACGAGTTCACCATCCCCTTTGTCGTTACCGATGCGCATGGCTACCCCAACGGCATCATCCGCGATGAAGATGTGGTCATCAACTTCAACTACCGCGCCGACCGTGCCCGCCAGATCACCCGCGTGCTCACCCGCGAAAGCGGCCTCAACCAGGCCGGTGGACGCAACCTCGACGCCTGGGAATCGCTGGACGAAATCATTCCCCGCGCGGAGCTTCCCAAGAAGCTCTACTACCTATGCATGACTCAGTACGACAAGTCGTACAGCCTGCCCATGATCATCCTGCCGGAGTCGATGGATAACCTGCTGGCCAATGTTTTGACCGTGGCTCAACTGCGCAATCTGCGCGTCGCCGAAACGGAGAAATACGCCCACGTCACGTACTTCTTCAACGGCGGCATCGAAACCCCATTCCCCGGCGAGGATAGAACACTCATCCAATCGAAGAAAGTTGCCACCTACGATTTGGCTCCCGAGATGTCCGCCGAAGGCATCGGCGACACCATCGTCAGCGCCATCAACGACACAGCCTTTGATCTGATCATCGCCAACTTCGCCAACGCCGATATGGTCGGCCACAGCGGCCAGTTGCTGCCCACCATTAAGGCTGTTGAAGTCGTCGACACACAACTTGCGCGTATCTACAAAGCGTTGCGTGAAAGAAACGGAAGCTGGCTTATTACTGCCGACCACGGCAACGCCGAACAGATGATCGATCCGGTAACTGGCGGCCCGCACACGGCACACACCACCAACCCGGTCCCGATGATTTATGTCGGTGAAGAGGCCAGCAAATACACCCTTCGATCAGACGGCAGCCTGCGCGACATCAGCCCCACGCTGTTGAATCTCCTCGGCTTGAACCTGCCCAAGGAGATGACGGGGGGGGACTTGCGCGTGCCGATTAGCTCGTAGGAAGTAGGCCCGACAATGCTGCGTAGAATGATCGAAAACTGGCAGCAAAAGGCCAAACTCATTGTGCCGCCCGAGAATACCGGCATACTAGCAAGTCGTGGAGGACTTCTAGGCCCGGCATTTTTCCCGGAAGGACTAGGACTCCAGAACCCTTGTCAGATTGAGTTTCCTGACATCGTAGCTATCGGTCACAATTTTGGTTGCGAGGATTATCGCAATGAAATAGAAGCTGCGGGTCGTGAAGATGATAAGGCCACGTGGCGCAATCTAATAAAAACGCTCTCGGACGCGCATGTCAAGGTTGATTCTTGTTATATGACTAATTGGTTTGTAGGTCTACAGCCGGGCGACAAACAAATTGGCGAGTTTCTCCTTCATCCACACCCGCGTTTCGAGGCGGATTGCCAGCGGCTGCTAATGGCACAACTTGAGGGAATCAGACCGGCAGCGATTTTGTTATTGGGTTTGCCGATAGTTAACCTTGTGCACAAGATCATGCCTGCATTGAGGCCTTGGTCCACATGTTCAAATTGGAGGGAAGTAGATAGAAGCGTGATCGGACCCGTCGCCTATGGAGTGAAAATCCCAGGAACAGAAGTAAAAGTCAACGTTGTAGCTCTCTTGCATCCATCGTTCTCCCCTTCTAATCAGCGACACCGTCGCAGCCTCTATTCAGTGCCGAAACCTGAAGTTGAGATGATCTGCAAGGCTATCGAAGGTTTGCCAATATCTGCCAAGTAGTCTTTTCAGCAGTTTATTGACAGCAGTGCTAAATCTTTAAAGGGCTTTCTACTTTAGCAAGGTGAAGCGCCTATTGGCGATTTACTTGAGATGGGTAAGACCGCACATTTTCTGCATCCTCTTCAATTTCACTCCCATCTCATAGCCAGTCGAAAAAGGCATTGGCCGGATTGGTAAGCCCAGCCTCCTGTGCTCAAGGCGCAGGTTCTGTCATCCCGCATACGGGAAGAGACCCACGGCGATCGGCGGCAGTGCGTGTGCGCTGCCTCACCAGTCGTGCAGGTCAGACCAGCCGTTTTCGCGCCTCTACCTGTGCGACTCCATCTACCTTAAGGAGATCGCATCATGACTCAGCCAAAAACAGCACTCAATCACATCAACATTCCAGTCTTCGACGTACCGGAGTTCACCCGCTTCTTTCAGCAGGCATTTGGATTTCGCCTTACCGACCAGCGCGGCGCTGGCACCTTCTCCGTCCTGCAAGGCGAAGATGGCTTTATCCTCGTGCTCTCGCATGACAAGCACGTCGACTCCAAAACCTATCCCGGCCTCTTTCACGTCGGCTTTCTCCAGGAATCCACGGAGGCAGTGCGCCAACTGCACCAACGCCTTCTCGACGCCGGCTTTGAAGCGCCAAACCCTGCAAAGCTTGAGCGCGGCGGTCCGCGGGCCTACGGCTTCTACTACCCCGCCCCCGGCGGAGTCGTCGTCGAAGTCAGCACCTTCGCTGAAGAACCTGCGACAGCGTAGCTGGAGCGTTCCACGCGTGGAAAATGTTTTGGCATAGGCCGCGGCATATGCCAAACATAGGCTGATGCACAAATGGGCGTAATTGTACGCAAGTGCAAAAATCTCATTTTATATGGGGTTACAACAAAAACATGAGGACGCAGCCGGCATAGGCTGCGCCCTCAAAATTGTTCCACGAGGAACAATCGCGTGTCTCACACGATCTAGTTCAAAGAAATGGCTTGAGTCAAAGGCAAATCAGCCGACGATCCGCCCACCATGAAGCTATAACTTCCCGGCACCAGCTTCCACTTGTCTGAAGGCTCATCGAAGACCGAAAGATACTTCGGATCGACTGCTACCGAGACCGTCTTGCTTTCGCCCGCAGCCAGCTTTACGCGCGTAAAGCCTACCAGCCGCTTAGGCGGCTCGTCTGTGCTCGCCGGCAGTGCTGCATAAACTTCGGCAATTTCCGTGCCTTCACGGCTGCCGGTGTTGGTCACGGTGAATGTGACAGCAGTCGATGTTCCTGGCGTCACCTGCAGGTCTTTGTATGCGAAGGTCGTGTACGAGAGGCCAAAGCCGAAGGGGAAGAGAACAGGCTTCTTCTCCGCGTCGTACCACTTATAACCAACCTTCAACCCCTCGTCGTAGTGAACGCTGAAGCTGGCATGGGCATTCTCTTTACGCATCACCGGCGATGCACCTTCGGAGTGCGGCGGAGGCTGTGCCACTGTCGGATGTGGCACGTCGGCCTCACTCTTGGGGAAGGTCATCGGCAGCTTGGCGCTGGGGTTCACATCGCCGAAGAGCACATTGGCCACGGCGTCCGAACCCTTGCTGCCGGCGTACCACGCCTCAGCTACTGCGCCCACCTGTTCAAGCCACGGCATGGTCACGGCTGTGCCTGATTCAAGCACGACGATGGTTTTCGGATTTGCAGCGGCGACGGCGGCGATGATCGCGTCCTGATTGTCGGGCAGTGAGAGGTTCTTCAAGTCTTCGCCTTCGCTGGTCCACTGCTGCACGAAGACGATGGCAACATCGGATTTGGCTGCCACGGCTGCTGCAGCGGCTGTGTCCTTTCCGGATTCGAATAGGACCTTCGCGGTCGGTGCTTTGGCGATGACCGACTTGAGCGGAGAGGTTGGGAACCAGACGTGCTCGAGCCACTGCGGCTGGCCTTGGCCAGGCGGGTCGACCTGCGCCGAGCCGCCACCGGAGATCATGCCCACGTCGGCATGGTCTCCGATAATGGCGATCGACTTGATGCTGTTCTTATCGAGCGGCAGCAGGTTGTTCGCATTTTTGAGTAGAACGATGCTGTGCTCTTCAATTCGCTGCGCTGTTTCGAAGCCGCCCTCCACATCCACAACGCTCTTCTTGATCGGGTTATCGACAAGGCCTGCCTCAAATTCGGCGCGCAACATGCGATGAACATGCTCATCGAGTTCGGCCTTTGAAATGGTTCCTGCTTCCACGGCTTTCTTGTAGAAGTCACCAAAGAAGTTTTCACCGGGTTCCTCGTTATCGAGCCCAGCAGCCGAGGCTTTTACAGTCGAGTGCGTGCCGCCCCAGTCGGAGAGGACGAAGCCTTTGAACTTCCAATCCTTCCTCAGTATATCGGTCAGCGTGTACTTGTTTTCGCAGGCGTAATCGCCGTTGATCGAGTTATACGAGCACATGACAGCCTGCGGGTTGCCGATTGTTATGCCGATCTCGAAGGCCAGCAGATCGGTCTCACGCATGGCGCGCTTGCTGATGATGGAGTCGACTTCGTTGCGGCCGCTTTCCTGATCGTTGACGGCATAGTGTTTGATGTCGCCGATGACATGCTGGGCCTGTTCGCACTTGATGCGGTTGCCAACGAGCGTTCCGGCGAGAACCGGGTCTTCACCCTGATACTCGAAGGTACGTCCGTTGCGCGGCTCACGTGTAATGTTCACGCCGCCGCCGAGGGTCATGTTGTAGCCCTGCGCGCGCAGCTCGCGGCCGATGAGCGCGCCGTAATCACAGGCGGCTTCTGTATCCCAACTGGCGGCTGCGCCTACGTTTGAAGGCAGTGCCGTCGAGTAGCGGCCATTCATCGCGCTGGAACGTACACCGTAAGCGGCATCGCTCATCTGGATGAACGGAATGCCGAGGCGAGGAATGCCGAGCACGAAGCCGGCGCCCCCATTGCCAAGGTAGTAGTTGGCTTTGGGCGGTCCCCATCCGGGCATGCCCTGGCCGTGGAGCAGGTCGATCTTTTCGTCGAGCGTGAGCTCCTTGAGTACCAAGTCGGCGCGTTCATCGGCGGAGAGACTCTTGTTCATCCACGCAGCGTGAGCCCATGCGGGCTCAGCCGGTTTGCGGCGCGGAGATTGGGCCAGCGTAGTGAGGGCGAATGTGGCGAGGACTCCTGTGGCGAGTGCGATGCGCCAGGACGAGGCTGCTTTCATCATGAACCTATGATTCATCGATTCCATCCGAGAGGCTTTAAGTTGAATGCAACGGTATCGCGCAAGTGTACAGCTAAAACGTGTGAGCAGTCATTCGCCGCGGACTTTTATCTTCTCCGATCAATCGATTGCGCTCCAGCCGGGAACCGGATAGGGTGTTGACTGCGTAGTGGTCAGTAATTTTGGGCGAATTGGAGGAAAAGACATGACAGCTTTGTTGGGCGGGCGATTCTTGTTGCGGTCGAATCCGGCGGCTGCGATCTTCTGGGGCGGGTTCATCGCCGGAACTTTGGATATCGCTTCGGCGGCCATCACCACAGTCACGAATGGCGGATCGCCAATGCGTATGTTGCAGGGCATTGCCTATGCGCTGATTGGCACGGGCGCGTTCAAGGGCGGCCTGGGGACAGCCTTACTGGGGCTGGCGTGCCACTTCTCGATAACGTTCGGAGCCGCTGCTGCGTACTGGGCAGTGAGTCGGGCGATGCCGGTGCTGGTCAAGAAGGCGGTGATCTGCGGTTTGCTTTACGGCATTGTGGTGTTCGTCATCACAAACTATGTGATTGTACCGTTGTCGAGGATCGGGCGTGTGCTGACCCATGACCCGAAGCAGATTGCCCTCGGCCTGGTGATTTTGATGTTATTCGTGGGTTTGCCGATTTCACTCATGGCGCGCCGGTATTCAGGCGTAGCTGCGAAGTTAGGAAGTTAGTTTGGGCTGCACCGCTTCTAAGTCAAATTGATTGCACCGCGAATATTCATTTGCACGTTGTTTCATGCCATGGTACGGTTCTGGTCGGATTTCGGGGAGCTTGTGCGGCCCTGCGGATTGGTGCGCTTGCCTTCGGACCAGATAGAGGATCGACCGACATGAGCAAATGGAAATTGTTAATCGTCATGCTGGCATTGGGAGTTAGTTTGCCGGCGTTTACGGAACAGAACCACGACGATCAGGATGTGTCGTCGGCATGTAAAAGCCTCCCCACGCATAGTCAGTTGAAGTCAGCACTGATAGCCGCACGCGGACAGATGAATGGCGGATTCAACCTGGATATGTGGGGCACGGTGGTCAATCGTGACGGCGTGGTGTGCGCAGTTGCTTTCACGGGCGGTAACCGCGGATCGCAGTGGCCGGGCAGCCGGGTTATCTCCGCGCAGAAGGCCAACACCGCCAACGCATTCAGCCTGCCGCAACTGGCCCTTTCTACGGCGAATCTTTACAGTGCAGTGCAGCCCGGCGGAAGTCTCTATGGATTGCAGGCAAGCAACCCTGTCAACACGCGCGTGGCCTATCGCGGAGATCCGAGCGACTATGGCCAGTCGAACGATCCGATGGTAGGCGGTCGTATTGGTGGCGTGAATGTATTCGGCGGCGGCCTGGCGCTCTATAACTCCAAGGGCCAGTTGATCGGCGCGGTGGGCGTGAGTGGAGATTCGTCCTGCGCGGACCACAACATTGCATGGCGGACAAGGCACACGCTCAAGCTGGATTTCGTTCCAGCGGGCGTGAGCGGCGATACTGCCCGGCCCGACAATATCGTATACGACATTACGACTCCGGCAGGGCTTGCGATTGGCGTGAGTCTGAACGGCTGGGGACATCCAGCCTGCAGCGCAACAGCGACGACAATTGCTGCCGGCTTGCCGGCAATTCCTTAAGAGGCTACAACTAACAACGAATTCCCAGATAGAACAACGGCTTGTGTTTGGATTCATGGGCCGTTGTTTGCTGGGTTGTTGGGATTGGCACACGGCAGATGGATGCAGGGACAGGCTCGCCAGGTGCGGGCCTGCCCCTTCTTAACGGCCCTCAACCGCGAGATACTTGCGGAGAAGATGCAATAACTCGTGCTCTTCCTGACGCAGCGCCGTTGATCCTTCTTTCATCTTCTTTGTGGCCTGCCCCGTAAAGATTTTCAACATTGTGCCCTCTAAATACGATTCCAGCACCGCAGGATGGATGTAACACTTTCTGCAAACGGATGGCGTGTTGCCCAACTGCGCAGCGACCGCCTGCACAGCCTGCACGATGTTTTTCTTGGCCTGGGCTTCCGATTCAAAGGCCTCAAAGTTGCGCAGAGAAGCGCAGGCCAGTACGGTACCGGCCCAGGTGCGAAAATCCTTCGCAGTGAAGTGCTGATTGGTAATCTCACGCAGATATTCATTGACGTCAACAGAGTCGATGGAGTGGAGCTCTCCATCTTCGTCAAGATACTGAAAGAGCTCATAGCCGGGAAGATCCAGACAACGTTTGACAATGCGCGCCAGGCGGCGATCTTCAAGGTCGATGGCATGGTGAACTCCGCTCTTGCCCTTGAAGTCGAAGGTGACGGTAGCGCCTTTGACCGCCACATGGCGGTTGCGTAGGGTGGTGAGGCCGTACGAGCGATTGGTGCGTGCATACTCGGTGTTGCCGATGCGGATATAGGTGGTCTCCATCAGGCGGACGATAGCGGCGAGAATCTTTTCGCGGGGCAGGTTGGGCCGGGCGAGATCATGCTCCACCTGTTGGCGGATAAGCGGCAGAGCGTCGGCGAAGAGGAGCATCCGTTCGTACTTGGTCTCATCGCGTGTCTGGCGCCATCGAGGGTGATAGCGGCTCTGCTTGCGGCCACGAGCGTCGCGGCCGGTAGCCTGCAGATGGCCGTTGGCGATGGGGCAGATCCACACATCGTTCCAGGCAGGCGGAATGACGAGCGACTTGATGCGTGCCAAAGTTTCCTTATCGTGAACCGGCGCCCCATCGGAGTGGACGTAGCGGAAGTATTTGCCATGGCGCTTGCGTTTAATGCCGGGACGAGTATCGGAGACATAGCGCAGGCCAGCCGCCTTGGCCGATTGAACTGCGTCCTGCTGAACTTCAACTGCCGAGGGTTGCGTTGACATGTCGACCGCTGCGTCTCGATTTAAACAGTCGCCTGACTGCGTATGAATGCTTCGATGCTCCGCGGCAGAGATCGGACAAAATTTCACATCAATCGTGTTCATCCGGTGATACTGCGGCGGGCATTTCTGGAGTAGGGAGAAACAATCAACTCCAGACGCAAGAACGGCCTGTGCATTGGTATGCGCAGGCCGTTGTTGGGTGAACTGTTGGGATTGGCGGTCTTGACTAAGGCACTCGCGCTTGGCGAAGGCCAGTGGCCCAACGGTGAACCTCACCGTCAGGACTTACTCTGGGGCTGGGCGCGATGCCCTAGGCCTCAGTCACCTCACGTTGATCGGTACTGTGATACGAACAACTGTCAGATTTCATAGGCTGGATCATCCTCCTTTCCCGTGTAGCTAAAAATTAACGCCGAGGGCAGGTGTACGTCAAGCGCCTGTATGGCATACGTGTATCGATGTTGTGTCTGGATATTCTCTGCCCGATACTGGAACTCCTCTATACTTGAGACTGTTCAACATTTTGTTGCACGTGCTCGATCGATAATGAGTCTTCGGCGCCGCCGCGGGCACTTCGAAGACTGCCCAATCTAAAGCAGCCACGATCACTTTGTCTGTATCGCTATGCCAACTCAAAGACCGAAGGTGAGAATGGCGCGCCAGGCCGTTCTCAGAGCGTGCGAGGTGTATCGGTCTCTGAAGAGTGTTTCAGAGCATTCAATTGTTCGATTTTTGTAGAAATTGAAGATAAGTAAATCTAAGGAGAAGCAGACTACGAATGCGCATTAAGGAATTGGATGGACTGCGTGGAATCGCGGTGTTGGCTGTTATCAGCGAGCACTATATGTCTTGGCTTCCGGGCGTTGGTTCTCAGTTTGGCTGGCTGGGCGTTGACCTGTTCTTCATTCTTTCGGGATTCCTCATCACCAGCATTCTGCTTGAGCTTCGAAATAAAGAGCATTACTTCAAGGTTTTCTATTCCCGCCGGGCCTTGCGCATCTTTCCTCCTTATTTCCTTGGTATTTTTGTCTATCTCGGTGTTTCGTTTGCGCTCGGCATGCCGGGAACCTGGGGATTGTGGTTGCAGTACATTTTCTATTACACGAGCTTGTTTGTAGGTCAGCCATCGGTTTTGCACGCCGTTCCTCCAGTCATTCCACCTGTTGTCGTTCTGGGGCTGGCGGTACTGTGGTCGCTTTCTGTGGAGGAGATTTATTACACCCTCTGGGCGCCGGTTGTGCGCTACACCTCGCAGAAGGGGTTTACGGCGATCCTGGTTGGGATGATCGTGGCCGCTCCATTGCTGCGCTGGTGGCTGCACACGCCGGATTATCCAGAGTTATATACGTTCTATTGCAGAATGGATGGACTGGCTTACGGTTCGGCGATCGCGCTGCTGCTCAGGGAGCGGCGCCTGGCACCTGGCAGATGGATGATATTGGACAAATGGTTTGATCGCACCGCATGGGTCGTGCTGCCGTTGACGGTGGCTTTCTGGCTGATCACTCATGGAGAACGGAGCAGCCGGCTGGTAACTACTGTGGGGTTGGTGCTGGCCGATTTGAGTTTTGCGCTTATAGCCCACATATTGATTCGGAGGTCGGGTGGAAACCAGCTATGGGTACGGATCTTTCGCGCCAAGTGGTTGCGTTCTATTGGCATGGTCAGCTATAGCCTTTACCTGTTTCACTATCCGCTGCGGAAGATCAGTATCGACCTGGTAATGCAGCTTCATTTGTCGCGTCATGCTGAGGCCATCGCCTCAGTGCTGCTGGGTCTGGTGCTGAGCTTTGGCGTTGCCTATGGTCTGTGGTACGGCATGGAATCGGGCATTCTGCGCTGGAAGGATCGCAAGGTTCCCAGCCCGGTGCATCCTGAGATTCCCGCTTAAGGGGAGATGCAGATTCTTCGGTGTGCTTCCGTTTGCGCTGGAGGAGGGTGATTTTCAATAACGCCCTTGTTCCAACGCAAATGTCATTTGAATGTCAGAGTTTCGCGTATCGGGCTTGAAGCAGCTATAGCTTTCCATACTCTGAAGCAGGAATGGAAATCAAGAACGCACGCGAAGATGGTCGCGCCCTTGCGCTGAGCTTCGACTCCACCTTTAGCAGGACTGGTACGCAGTTCTCGCGCTGGTTTTACCTTGCCGAGTGGGTCGCTCTGATTCTGCTTACGGCGCAATTTGCTATGCGCACTTTGCCGGATGCGTGGAAGACGCTGAATACCGACTTTCCGAATTACTTCACCACAGCAACTCTGGTGCGTGCGCGTGCGGATACGTCGCGGGTCTACGAGTGGGTGTGGATCGAGCGGCAGAAGGATCATCTGCAACTTGATCAGCGCATTATCGGGATGGTTCCGATTACGCCGTTTTCGACGCTGGCTGTTTATCCGCTGACGCGGTTGCCCGCGCTTACCGCCAAGCATTGGTGGAACATCTTCAATCTTGGTTTACTCGCGGTGATGGTGATGCTCATTCGCGGCATGACTGGAATTCCATGGCGGCGCATCTTGCTTGTCGTTGTGTTGAATTTTGCCCTGCGATTGAATTTCATGTACGGGCAATATTATGTTTTGCTGCTGTTTCTGCTGACCCTCGCCTGCTATCTCTATCTTCGCCAGCGGCGGTTTTTATCTGGAGTCATGATTGGCATCGCAGCAGGATTGAAAATCTTTCCGGTGATTTTTCTGTTGTACTTTCTTCGCAAGCGAGACTGGAGAGCTCTGGCTGGAGGAGTGTTGAGCGGCGCCATCGCCGCGCTGGTCTCGATTGTGGTGTTTGGCTGGGAGCTCCATCGTGTGTATCTGACGCAGGTGTTACCGGCGTCGCTGCGGGGCGAGGGGCTTGATCCGTTCAATCTGAGCGCGGCTTCGCTTTCGTCGCTGCTGCATCGGCTCTTTATCTATGAGCCGCAGTTGAATCCGCATCCCGCGATCCATGTTGCGTGGCTGTTTGCGATCTTCCATCCGGTGCTGCAGATGCTGGTGATGGCTCCGGCTCTGTTGCTTGCGGAGCGAGGTAGTACGGATGCGCGGCGCGTGCGGCTGGAGTGGGCGGCGCTGGTGGCGGCGAGTCTGGCGATCTCTACTTCACCGGGGACGTATCTGTTTACACTGCTTATTCTTCCTGTCTGCCTGATGCTTGAGGTTTTGCCGCAGGGGAAGCATTACGTCTTCAAGGCGGTGCTGGTGGGGGCGTATGCGGTGGCCACGTTTATGAGTGGGGCGGGACAGGGATATGAGGGATGGCTTGCGCTGTTGGCGGTGCCACGGCTTCATGCGTTGATGGTGTTGTGCGTGCTGGCCTATGTGCTGCTGGTGCGGCAGCGGTCGCTTCCACTCGTAAGCCGGGATCAGATGATCTGGACTGGGGCGCTGGGCGTTCTGATGATCGTCAGTATCGTGGGGAATCTGCGGCATCAGCGCGGGTTGTATGAGGACTATCAGTATCGTGTGGTTGCGCCGGAGGGATCGTATATGACGGTGCATCCGGCGGTGCAGGGGGATGGTGTGTCGTTTATCTCGATGCGCGGGGATGGGTATCACTCGGGGCTGGATGCTAAGGGTGCTGTCAGCTTCAGTCCGAGCAGTGCTGACGATACGCTTGCGGTGACTGCTTCGGAGCGGGAGCGGTGGGTGGAGCGGGTGGGCAGGGAATCTAGCGTGGTTTCAAACGACGCTGCGGGGCCGGTGATAGAGCGGGCGGAGTCGCCGGTGGTGTCTGCGGATGGGCGGCGGCTGGCTTTTCTTCGCGTGGAGCGGGGGCGTGGGCGGGTGTGGGTTCGTGCGCTTGAGGCTGCTGAGATGCCTGTTACTCCCATGGAGATGAATGTGATGGAGATGAGTTTTTTGCCGGGGGGTGGGATGGTGTTTGCTGCTTCGGTGGATGGGCCGCCGGGGTTGTTTATGGCTGGGCAGGATGGCCGGGTCCAGCCGCTGGGGCTGACGGATGCGCGGTATCCTGCGGTGTCACCGGATGGGCAGTGGCTGGCTTACAGCCGGATGGAGCGGGGAAGCTGGCATTTGTGGCTGCGCAACCTGGCGACTGGGACGCAGCAGCTGATTACTCACGCCGCGTGCAATGCGATGGAGCCGGCCTGGGGGAGCGATTCGAAGACGCTGTATTATGCGAGCGATTGCGGGCGGGCGCAGTGGTTTTCGGTGATCTGCATGCGGCGGGTTGTGCCTTGAGGAATCTTCGTGCTTTGCACGAATATGACTCACATTTCAGAAGTGAAATGTGGGGCACCTGGCATTTGTGAGACCCACCCTTTCGCAAGTGCGCGAAAGGATGGGGCACCCGGATTTGTGGTGGCGCTGACAGTTGGAAGCGATGGGCGGACCAGCCGACAGAAATACCGTCCTGAAACTGTGTTGAGCCGGTTCAGAACACTTTTGCGACAGACAGGAGACTGGTGAGTATCATGCGACTCCAGAACCGCGGGAACAATCCCGGAGGGAGTTCATGATGAAACGTAATTTCATTCTCATGCGTAGGGCTTTCGTTCTCGTTCTTACTTTCGCGGTGCTGAGTGCCACTGCGCATGCGGCGCCAGCCGATTCGATCGCACCTTTTTTGGGCAAGTGGAAGCTGGATCCGGCGTATAGTCGGCTTACCGATCAGATGAAGGTGGGGACGGCAGGGCCGAACACGTACACGCTCAACTTTTCTGGCGATGATGTCGAGACGATTGTGGCGGATGGGAAGGACCATCCTGGTCTGTATGGATCGACCTTTTCGATTACCGTGCAGGACGACCGCCATTGGAAGGGTGTTCGCAAAACGAACGGTCGCATCACGATCATCGGTCTGTGGGAACTCTCGCCGGATGGCAAGACGCTTACAGACAACTTTACCGGTTATCGCGAAAACGGCACGACCTCAAACCTGCATTACATCTATCAGCGCATTGCGGGTCCAGCGCCGGATGGCAAAACTTCCGGTTTTGTGGGTACGTGGGAGAGCACGACGGAAGATGTCAACTCCACGCAGGAGGTGGAGGTGAAGGCTTTTGAGGGGGACGGTCTCTCTTTTGTGAATGCCGGGGGGCAGGTGGTGCAGAGTCTCCATTTTGATGGGAAGGATTACCCTGGCTCGGGGCCGGGCGCGCCGAAGGGTTATGTCTCCTCTGGCCATCGCATCAGCGACCGTGTTGTAGACCGCGTGGATAAGATCGATGGGAAGACGCTTTATCGCCAGGAGATTGAGGTCTCTGCGGATGGCAAGACGCTCACGATGACGGTGCACATCCCGGGGCGGGAGAAGCCGGACTTGATGGTGTTTGATCGGGAGTGAGAATAGGGCGTGGCGTGGGCTTACGTCGTGCGTGGTCAGTACACCGGTCGATCTGGGGCACCCGGCTCAAAAACGCGAAGGATGGGACACTCCGTTCTGGAGAAACTCCGAACTATTTACCCACATCATCTACGTAAGATATCAAAACCCGCCTACAGATAATTCTCCCTCTGATTCTCGATGTGATTGATGGCTGAGCATGGTGAGTAGATATTCTTCATTTATGCGTCCAATCCGCCAAAATACTTCGTTCAGTGGGTAGTCGTCGGGGACGGAACCATCCTTCAGATGGGATCGATACACCCGGTTCACAGAACTAGCGATCATATCGGATGCTTGGAGTCCATAGTTCTCTTTGTCGTCTTCATGACTGATCTCAAGCATAGATTTGGCGGTCTTTGGATTTGCCTTCTTCCAGTTTTCATAAACAAGTTCATAGACTGATGATCGATTGGATTTATCAGAAATGTAAGAGACTTTTATATCCATGCCGTATTCAATAATCGTTTTCGCTGTTCGATAGATAAGTTCCTGAAGGATGTATTCATATGCATCTGAGGCCATGAATGTCTTGCCTCGGGGATGCTCCTCTCGAATTCGATTGTATTCCGGAACGAGAACTCCAACACCGAATGCAACGAGGGAAGAATCCTTAATCACTTGCTGGAGTAGCTCGCGCTTGGCAACGGCTGCGTCCATCCCTTTTTGATCAGGATAGAGATCTTTGTTTCTGAATTGAGCGAATTGGCCAGTGAGCTTGGGAATCTCTTTACCGTGAAAATAGTTAATCGCTGGATGAGCTTTCAATGCCTTACGCCATTCTTTGTTGAACTTGCTCCAGCCTTCTCTGTTTCCGATTAGTGACCCCGCGCAAATATAGTCCTGGCGCTTTTCGTCGCAGGTGTCGTCGATGCAGACTTTCCAGAAACTAGTCATAGTTTATTTAAAGATATCAAGCAGATGGACGATCTTAACTGGGATGGTTCGAGTGATTTTTCCAATAGGGATGTTTGTGGTGGCCTGCTCTGGAACGCATACTGAGTGGGATAAATCCCCCTTTCGAGGTTGCTGGTTTGATTGCCGGGGATGAATCCCCGGCCTACCTATTAAAGGCCTAGCTGATTGGAAGCCTTTGCTGATTAAAAGCCTTTGTTGAGATTTTTGGATTTGGCTGAGTTGCTGTTGCTTGTTTGCAGGTGTGCTGGAACTGGGTCGATTTGGTCTGCGAAGTTTGTGTGGACGTAGGGGTGGTTTTGCAGGTGGCGGCGATTGGGGTTTTCTGCGATGTAGTTGAGTTGGTTCTGAAAATCGGCTGCGTTGCGGATTCCGTGTTCGTGGTAGCCGGGTTGCCAGATTTCTCCTGCGAATTGTTTGCGCATGGCGTGGGAGTAGCCGCCTTTGATGCATTGGATGCAGCGTTCAATGGTTTGCCCTGGGCTGGGAGTAATCAGGACGTGCAGATGTTCGGGCATGATGGCGAAGCCGTGGAGTTGGTAGCGGGATTGAGAGCGGTAGTGGAAGAGGGTTTGAAGGAGAAGTTCGGCGTTGTCGGTGCGGACGAAGATGGTTTTGCGTTGGTGCGCGACGAATGTCAGGGCGTAGGTATAAGACGTTGGTGGCATGGAGAGTTGGAGACAGCATACCGCAGGGGCTTTGGTCGGGGTCAAAACCCCGACTTACCATCTCTTCAGAGGGCGTGCACTGATTGCCTACATGTTTTTGGTGTTGCTGCCTGGGACAGGGCGATTTTGACGGGCGGAAGTGGCGGTGACAGGCTGCCGTTGAGGCATACTGCAGGGGATAAATCCCCTGGATGTGTCTCGGTTATATTGCCGGGGATGAATCCCCGGCCTACCTGTTTTGGACATACGTGCCAGATTGTCGGTGCCGGGATGTTCCGTGTTGGATTGATCTGCGGAGTTAGGCCAACCGAGTTACCAGCTGTGGAGCCAGCCGTCTTGCTGACCGATTCTTACTTCTGTGCCGAAGAGGTTTGAGAGGACGGGGGCGGTTAGTAACTTCTTTCGGGTGCCGTCGTCGAGGATTTTGCCGTTGCGCATGAGGATGACTCTTTCTATCTCCGGGGGGATGTCGCCTAAGTGGTGAGTTACGAGGAGCAGGCCTACTCCCTGCTGCATGAGGCTGCGCATGCTTTCGCGGAGGTTGCGCTGGGCGGCTAGGTCGAGGGCGTTGGAGGGCTCGTCGAGGAGGAGCTGGCGGGGGCGGTGGACGAGGGCGCGGGCGATCTGGATGCGGCGTTTTTCTCCGGCGGACATTTCTCCGACGGGCTGTTTGGCGAGGTGGGTGGCTTCGATTCGTTCGAGGGCTTCGGCGGCGCGGTGGCGCATCTCTTCAGTGACGACGAGGTTGGGCCAGAGGCTGGTGGCGGAGAAGAAGCCGGCGATGACGGAATCGAGGCCGGTGGTGCGTCCGGTGGTGCTGCCGGCGGAGTCAGGGGCGCGGTTGGAGATGCCCTGGAGGCCGCCGAGGGAGTCGGAGACGGTGCCGAAGTGCTGGCGGAGTTCGGTGACGTTCCAACGGGAGCGGCCGAAGATGCTGACTTGTGGAGTGGGATGGCCGGGGCCGGGGATGAGGGGGTAGATTTCGCAGTTCATGGTGCGGATGAGGGTGGATTTGCCGCAGCCGTTGGGTCCGAGGATGGCGACGTGTTCGCCGGTGCGGATGGTGAGGTTGATGTCGTGAAGGACGATGGTGTCGCCGAGGGCTACGTTGACGTTGGACATTGCGAGAAAGGGATGGTGGGCGGCTTCGGAAGTCATGTCATTTGTTAGAGTAAACGGGTTGGGTGGTATTTCCTCGGGGCGCTAAAGCCCCTTTGATTTTTGCCGGGAATGTACGGGCTGAAGCCCGTACCCTTCATTAGAACGGCGCGGCTAGGATTCGTGGTATCCCACCCTAGCCACAAAAACAAAGGCGTGGCGAGGGTGGGGCACCCGGATTTGTGCGAATAAAGCGGGTCCTTCGCTTCCTCACTCCACGGACGAGAGACCTGTCCGCGGGGGCCCCGGTCGCTCAGGATGACAATTCTGTGGGATTAGAAGCAGGTTCCCTTCGGGAATGACAACAAGAAAAGCAAAGGCAAGAGCAAAGGCAGCGGCAACGGCAAGGGCAAGAGCTGGGTGGAGCAGATTGATTTGGGAATGACAGACAGAAGTGCAAAGGCTGGTTGGGGAGAGACTGAGTTGATGAGTGATGTTTCTGGGTTTTTGATTCCGGCGGGGTTTCGGTTTGCGGCTGTGAAGGCTGGGCTGAAGGCTAGCGGGCGGACGGATTTTGCGGTGATTGTGGCGGACGGACTGGAAGGCGGGGTCGCGAGTGCCGCGGCTTTGTTTACGGCGAATCGGGTTACGGCTGCTCCGCTGCAGGTGGATAAGGAGCATCTGGCGGCTACCGGCGGGAAGGTGCGGGTGGTGGCGGTGAATGCCGGGAATGCCAACTGTGCTGCGGGGCAGGCGGGGCTGGATGCTGCTTATGCTACGTGCGCGGCGGCGGCGGTGGAGTTTGGGTGCCGGGCGGAGGAGGTTTTTCCTTCGTCGACGGGGATTATCGGGGTTCCGCTGCCGGTGGAGAAGCTGGTGGCGGCGCTGCCGGCGGTGAAGGCTGGGCTGGGTAGCGAGTCGGATCACTTTCAGCAGGTGGCGCAGGCGATTTTGACGACGGACCTGGTGGAGAAGACGGCCTTTGCGCGGATTGTGATCGAGGGCAAGGAGGTGCGGATTGCGGCGGTGGGAAAGGGGTCGGGGATGATTCATCCGCGGCTGGTTCCGGCCGCACCGCACGCGGCATTACACGCAACCATGCTGGTCTACATCCTGACGGATGCGGAGGCTGATCCCGCGGCGTTGCAGCGGATTCTGGGGCGGGCGGTGGAGGTGAGCTTTAACCGGATTTCGGTGGATGGGGATACTTCTACGAACGATACCGTGCTGTTGCTGGCTTCAGGGGCGAGTGGCGTGCGGGTGCTGGATGGGGATGCGGAGTTTGAGGAGGCGCTGACGCAGGTGGCGACTTCGCTGGCGCGGCAGATTGTGGCCGATGGCGAGGGCGTGGGGCATGTGGTGGAGCTGCGGGTGAAGGGCGCTGTTTCGGATGCGGAGGCGGTGCGGGTGGCGAAGGCGATTGCGCATTCTCCGCTGGTGAAGACGGCGTGGGCGGGGTGCGATCCCAATTGGGGACGGCTGATGGCGGCGATTGGGAATTCGGGGGCTGAGATTGATCCTTCGCGCATTGATATTTGGTTTGGTGAGTTGCCGATCTGCAAGGATGGTGGCCGGGCGGTCGATATGAATATGGCTGCCGCGCATGATTATCTGAAGCAGCCGGAGTTTTCGATCGCGATTGAGTTACATCAGGGCGAGGGTTCGTGCGTTTTCTGGACGACGGACTTGACGGCGGAGTATGTGCGGATCAATGCGGATTATTCAACGTAAGTGATTGATTCCGTTCCGGTGGCACGGGTATGTGGTTGAAGCCGATTGTTCTTCCGTGTCCATAAAGGGGGATTGCTTTTCATCGTTGTTTCCAGTATTCGAGTGGGGAAGGTTCCGCGAAGAATTGGTCGTTGGCAAATAGGGCGGTGAAGGCGATATGGCGACAGGGGACGGGCGCTGGCGGGAAGGTATTGCGATTGTCGGCATGAGTGCACGCTTTCCCGGCTGCAGGTCGGTGGGCGAGTACTGGACGAGGATCGCGGCGGGCGAGAGTCTGCTCTCGACTGCGAGCGATGCGGAGCTGACGGCTGCGGGTGTCGACCCGGCGATGGCCGAGGCGATGCACTTTGTGCGCTCCGGTACGGTGCTTGAGGATGCGGAGAGCTTTGACGCCAAGTTCTTCGAGATGAGCCGGCGCGAGGCGGAGATGATGGATCCGCAACAGCGGATTCTGCTGGAGTGCGCGTACGAGGCTCTCGAAGACGCAGGGATGACCGGAGATGGGGCGCGTGTAGGGGTGTTTGCCGGGGTGGGCATGAACACCTACATGATGCAGTTGCTGGGGAATCCGGAACTGCTGGCGGCGGCCGGCGGATACCAGCTGATGCTGGGCAATGATAAAGACTTTCTGGCTTCAAGGGTGGCGTACAAGTTGAATCTGCGCGGGCCTGCGGTGGTGGTGCAGACGGCTTGCTCGACTTCGCTGGCGGCGGTGCATTTGGCTTGCCAGAGTTTGTTGTTCGGGGAGTGCGACGGCGCGCTGGCGGGTGGGGTTTCGGTACCGTTTCCGCAGGTGGCGGGTTATGCGTATATTCCGGGGATGATTTTGTCGCCGGATGGGCTTTGCCGGCCGTTCGATGAGAAGGCGCATGGGACTGTACCGGGGCGCGGGGCGGGGCTGGTTGTGCTGAAGCGTGTCTCGGATGCGGTTGCGGATGGGGACACGATCTATGCGGTGATTGCCGGGTCGGCGTGGAACAACGATGGCTCGGACAAGGTGGGATATACGGCGCCGAGCGTGGCGGGCCAGGCTGAGGTGATTCGCGGTGCGTATGCGGCGGCGGGGATTGGGCCGGAGCGGATTGGGTATGTGGAAGCGCATGGGACGGGGACGGAGCTGGGCGATCCGATCGAGGTGGCGGCACTGGCTGAGGTTTTCGGCACGCGTGATACAGACGCCGCAAAGTGCGTGCTGGGGGCGGTGAAGGCCAATATGGGCCATGCCGATGTGGCGGCTGGGGTGGCTGGGCTGATCAAGGCGGCGCTGGCTGTGCATCATGGGGTGATTCCGCCGACGCTGCATTTTGAGCGGGCGAATCCAGCGCTGGGGTTGGAGAGGACGCCGTTCAGGGTGAGCGCGGAGCGGGTGGAGTGGCCTGAGGGTGAACGTTGGGCTGGGGTGAGTTCGTTTGGCATTGGCGGGACGAATGTTCATGTTTGTTTGCGGAACTCTCCTTCGATCGCTATCCCACCCTTGACGCAAAGTACGCGCCAAGGATGGGGCACCCGGAGTTCTGGGATTGAAGAGACGAACGCGGCACAGGGCCCATTTGTGTTTCCGGTTTCGGCGAAGACGGAACGGGGGTTGGAAGCGAGCGTGACGCGGCTGGCTGGGTTTGTCACGGATTCGCCTGAGTTGGAGCTACCGGCTGTGTCGGCTACGTTGCAGAGTGGGCGGCGGCGATACGGTTTTCGGCGTGCGGTTGTGGCTCGGAGCGGCGAGGAGTTGGCTGCGGAGCTGGAGAAGCCTTTCAAGACGGCCACGGGGGATTCGCTTTCCGGTGATGTGGCTTTTCTGTTTCCGGGGCAGGGGTTGCAGTTTGCGGGTATGGCCAAGGGGCTTTATGCGCGCGATGAGCGGTTCCGCGAGCGGATTGTCCGCGGGCTTGCTTGCTTGCGGCACGAGCTGGCGGAGCGGATTCTGGCGGCGATTCGCGGGGATGAGCCGGTTCAAAGCGTGATGGATACGGCTGTTGCGCAGCCGCTGCTGTTTCTGGTGGAGTATGCGCTGGCGATGCGCTGGATGGAGCTGGGGGTGCGTCCGGCGGTGCTGCTGGGGCACAGCCTGGGCGAATTGACTGCAGCTGCTGTGGCTGGAGTTTTTTCGTTTGAGGATGGGCTGCGGCTGGCTGCTGAGCGCGGACGGTTGATGCAGGAGACGGCTGACGGCGCGATGCTGGCGGTGAGTCTTTCGGCTGAGGATGTGGGGGTTCATCTCACGCCTGAATTGTGGATTGCGGCGGAGAATGGGCCGAAGCTGACGGTGGTTTCAGGTTCGGTTGAGGCGATTGAGGATCTGGTAACGCGACTGGCAGCGGCTCGCGTGGCTGCGGTGCGGCTGGCTACGGATCGTGCCTTTCATACTCCGCATGTGGCGGAGGCGGCGCGGCTGTTTCATGAAGCAGTGGCGAAGGTGGAGCGGAATGCGCCGAAGCTGCGCTGGCTCTCGAATGTGACGGGGACGTGGATCACAGCGGAAGAGGCAATGAGTCCGCAGTATTGGGCGGACCAGATGACGGCGCGGGTTCGGTTTGCCGAGAATGCGGCGATGCTGGCAGCAACGAAGGCGGGGGGGTATTTTCTGCTGGAGGTTGGGCCGGGGGATGCGTTGATTGCGCTGGGGAAGCAGCATGAGCGCAAGGCTGCGGGTACTTCCTGCCTGGGGACTAAACCTGGAACGGGGAAGCGGCGCGGGGACGATTACCGGGCTTTTTTGGAGGCTGCGGCTCGGCTTTGGGAGCAGGGAACGAATCTGCGGTGGGAGTTGATGCCGGGATTTGTGGCTTCGGGCAGGCGTCGGGTTGCGCTGCCGACGTACCCGTTTGAGCGGGAACGATTCTTTGTGGAAGCTACGCAGTTGCCGGGTGGGGCGAAGCAGGAAAAAGCTCTGCATCTGGACGAGAAACGGAGCGACATCAGTTCGTGGTTCTATGTGCCGACGTGGCAGAAGGCTCCACCTGCTGCGTTGATGCTTTCGAAACGCGCGGAACCTATTTCGACCTGGATCGTTCTGGCTAACGATTCAGCTGGCGATGGTGGATTTGTAGACCGGGTGGCAGAAGGGCTGGAGCGGGCGGGTGCTCGTGTGCTGAGGTTGTTGGCCGAGCAGAATGATGAGAATGTTGCGGCGGTTTCGCGGGTGAGCCTGGAGCGTTTCTGGAGAGAACATCGCGAGGGATTTGCGGCGGGTCCGGTTGGGTTGATCGATTGCTGGACTTTAGGTGGAGCTGGGCGGGGCTTTGTCTCGAATCCGTACGGCAGCTTGCTGTTGGTCTTGCAGACTGCGCAAATCGCACGGGTGCGGTTTGCGCAGATCGAAATAGCGATCGATGAACTGATGGAGGTAAACGGGGAGACCGTCGCCGATGCAAGGAGGGCTGTTGCCGAGGGATTGGCGCGGGTGATTCCGGCGGAGTTCGCGGGCGTCACGGTGCGCATTGTCGATCCTGGCGTGTTGGATCCGGGTGTGCTGGATGAGGAGGGTCAAGGGCGTTCCGCGGCATTGATGCTGGAGGAGATCGACAGAGTAGGTACGCTGGGGCTCACGATCGCTTTTCGTGGTGGGAGCAGATGGCAACGGGTTTGGCAGCCGATAAGGCTGGAGCCGGCTGCGCAATCGAAGTTCCGCGTGGGCGGCACGTATGTGATTACGGGTGGCGTGGGGGGTATCGGATTTACGTCGGCCAAGTATTTATTGCAACGCCACAAGGCCAAGGTTGCGATTCTGGGACGGACAGTATTGCCGCCCAGGGAACGGTGGGAAGAGTGGCTGACGGAGCATGGCCAGGCGGATTCGGTGTCAAGGCGTATACGCCGGGTGAAGGAGCTTGAAGAATTGGCTGGCGTTGAGGGCAGGCTCCTGCTGCTCTCGGCCGATGTGGCTGAGCGGGAATCGATGGAACGGGCCTGGGCGGCGGTGGAGGAGCGATTTGGCGCCATTCATGGCGTGATTCATGCGGCGGGTGTTCCGGGTGGCGAACGAATTGCGGCGCAGACGGTGGAGTCGGCGGGGGCGGTATTGCGGCCCAAGGTGAGGGGCAGCGAGGTGTTGGCCGGGCTGGCGGCAGGAAAGGGGATTGACTTTTTGTTGTTCTGTTCCTCCATCAATTCCGTGGCTCCGGGGGTGGGGGCTGCGGCGTACACGGCGGCAAATGGATTCCAGGACCGTTATGCAAGCTGGTGCCGACAGCATCTTGGGCTGCTGGCGTATGCGATCAACTTCGATGCGTGGCAAGAAGTAGGAATGGCTGCGGAGATGATGCTGGCGGCGGAGTTCGAGCGGGAGAAACAAGAGCGGCTGCGGACGGGGATGAGTCCGGAGGAAGGCCTGGACGTGATGGAGCGAATCCTGGCCTCGGATCAGGTGCAGGTGCTGGTCTCGACGCGGGAGATTTCTGCGATGTTCCGGGAAGTGGAACCGGCTCACTCGACGGGGAGTAGCAGAGGGAAGGACGAATCAAATGCGCTGGGTGATGAAGCGGCGCGGCATGGGTCAGCCGAGACTACACCCGAGACGCTGGCGGTGATGGCGTTCTGGAGGGAGCTGCTGGGGGCGGACGTAATCGAACCGGGGGATAACTTCTTTGAATTGGGCGGACATTCGTTATTGGGGACGATGGTTTTAGCGCGAATCCGGGAGCAATTTGGAGTAGATTTAAGCATTCGCGCAATTTTCGAAGCGCCGACGCCGGAAAGTCTGGGAAGCCGGATTCGAGAGACAGAAGTTACGGCGCAAGCCGGGGGCCAAACGGTCGCCGCGGGGGGCGAGCGGGAAGAATTTGAAATCTGACGACTACACGGAAGGTGTATTGACCCTTCATGGGTAGTCGCGAGGAAATGGAAAGAGTGACCGAGGATTGGATCTCGGCAATGGTAGTGTGTCGATCTTCAGGAGAAGAAGCTTGAGCGCGAGGGGAAGTTTGGCATGGCGGTAAGGCCAGGCGAACAGGGTAGCGAAGAGCGCATGCGGGGCGAGATCGCTGCCCGGCTGGGTGCGATATGGTCTCGCGCATTGGAACGGCCGTCGGTGGATGAGCACAGCGATTTCTACTTCGATGGAGGAAATCATTTCCTAGCTCCGGTAATGATGAACACGATCAACGAGGAGTTTGGGCTAGGTCTGACGGTGCGCGACCTGGAGCAGGGCCGGACGATCGCCAAGATGACGGATCTGATCTACTTTGAGCAGACGCGCATCGACCGCTCTACGGTGGTGCCGCTGCGGAGCGTTCAGAGCTCGCGACCGCCGCTTTTCATTGTGCATGGGGTCGGCGGGAATGTACTGGGGTTCTATTCGCTGGCCAAGTGCATGGAAGAGGATCAGCCGGTTTATGGTATCCAGGCGCAGGCGCTGTTGCCAGACCAGGAAGCGCAATTGCGGCTGGAAGATATGGCTGTGCAGTATGTGAAGGATATTCGCGCGGTGTGCCCGGAGGGTCCGTATCATTTGCTGGGTTTCTCGTTTGGCGGCCTGGTGGCGTATGAGATTGCGCAGCAATTGACCGCGGCAGGGCTGAAGGTTGGCTTGGTGGGGATGTTGGATACGCGGCAACCGGAGTGGATGCGCGGGGTTCCGGCGCTGGGGCCGCTGCACCGGCGGATTTATCTGCGTATGCGGCTACTGTATTTGCGCACGCATCGGCGCAAGGGACGTTTGCGGTACCTGTGGCGGAGGTTGAGCGAACGGATGCAGCGATTCAGCTACATGTATGCGGCCAACAAGGGCGCGGGCAAGGTGGCGAGTGCAGCACGCAATGTGCGCGAGATTAACTTTGTGGCGGGGATTTCTTATACGGTGCGTCCGTATCCGGGGAAAGTGACGATCTTCAAGGCGGAGAGTGATCCGTTGGAGCAGCCGCTGCCGGAGGATTTGAACTGGGGCCTGTATGCAAACGGCGGGCTGGTGATCAAGCAATTGCCGGGGGATCATGGGCGCATTCTTTTTGAACCTGGATTGAGCGCTTTGGCCTCGGAGCTGACGGAACGTCTGCGGGAGGATAAGGATTGCCGGGTAGCGGCGCCGTCTTTCATGGGATTTCCAAGCCTGGAGAGGACCAGGGTTAATCTTGAGTTTTAGCTTGAGTTTCAGGCTGTCAATCCCCCAAAGCGGACATGCCAGCGCCTCTTCTGATTCGTTGACACCCTCCAGGTGCGTGGTTAGACTCAGCCTGAGTGCCGGGTCGAAGGGCGCGGCATGGGCCTGCCCGCATTGTCTTCAAATTATCTCAAGTTACTGAAAAGGAAACGCTTGTTTTCTCCGATGCTGACCTCGAAATTCGCTCGACAGGTGGCTCTTGCCGAGCCGCGCGGGCGGTTGTTCTGCTTCCCGTTTGCGGGGGGCTCAGCCGCGGTTTTTGCCGGATGGGGGGCGCGGATGAAGCCCGATGTGGAGGTATGGACTGCGCTGCCTCGGGGACGCGGAATGCGCTTTCGGGAGACTCCCTTCAAAACCGTGCAGGCGATGGTGGACGAGTACTTTACTGCGCTGCGGGCCGGGCTTGAGGCGGGTACGGAAAGCGGCCTGGATTTGCCCTATGCGTTTTATGGGCACAGCCTGGGCGGTTTGATGGCCTTTGAGTTGACACGGCGGCTGCAGGCGGAGGGATTGCCGATGCCGGAGCGGGTGTTTGTGGGGGCAACGGCGCCGCCGCATCTGGGATTGATTCATGAGGCGATTCATCATTTGCCGGATGGAGAGTTTGTAACGGCGATTCAGGAGCGGTATGCGGGGATTCCGGCTGACGTGCTGAATGAGCCGGAGCTTTTGGAGATTTTTCTGCCTGCGTTGAAGGCGGATTTTGCTGCGTATGAGCGGTATCACTTTGAAGAGACGTGTCCGCTGGGCTGCGGATTGACGGCCTTTGCCGGGGCGGACGATCCGGGGATTACACGGGAGCTGATCGGGGAGTGGAGCCGGCATACGGAAGGGGAATTCCGTTTAGAGGCGGTGGATGGAGACCACTTCTTTTTGACTCGTTCTGCTGCGATTGTGCAGGGTGCGATTGGCGAGAGTTTGACTCCTAATCGGGCAGCTTGCAATGGGGCATTGATCTCTTCCGGAGTTCGGTAGAGGACGCAGGTACTGCAGGCTCGCGAAGACGGGCCGGCAGCGAAGCGAGAGTGTACAGGCACTGAAGCCTGGAAAACGAAATGGGAGTTGAAGTGATGAGCGAACCGATTGCCATTCTGGGCATGGGCTGCCGTTATCCGCAGGCTGAGGGGCTCGGTGCGTTCTGGAAGCTGCTGGTGGAGGGCCGGGATGCGATTGCTCCTTATCCGGGAGGGCGTATTCGCGCGCTGGACGCGGAGTATGCTCGGGCGGCTGAGGGCAAGGGAAAGATCGCGACGCATCTGGGTGGATTTTTGCCAGAGATCGACAAGTTCGATGCGGCATTTTTTGGGATTTCGCCACGCGAGGCGGCGTTCATCGATCCGCAACAGAGGCTGTTGCTGGAGGTGAGCTGGGATGCCCTGGAGGATGCGGGGCAGACCCGGGAGGGCTACCAAGGTTCGCGGACAGGCGTCTTTACCGGGCTTTGGGCTACGGATTACGAACAATTGATGTACCGGGTGTCGAAGAAGCCTGAGTTCTACATGCTGATTGGCGGGGGGCGTTCGACCTCCTGCGGACGGGTATCGTTTGCATTTGGGTTTGAGGGGCCGAGTATATCGGTGGATACGGCATGTTCGTCGTCGATGGTGGCGATTCACATGGCGTGCCAGGCCTTGCGACTGCGTGAGTGCGATATGGCGCTGGCTGGCGGCGCGAATGCGATTTTGAGCTCGGATGTGACGCGGCTGTTTACCAACGCGGGGATGCTTTCTCCGGATGGGCATTGCAAGTTTGGTGATAGCAGCGGCAATGGGTTTGTGCGCAGCGAAGGCGCAGGGATGGTGGTGCTGAAGCGGCTCTCGGATGCCGTGGCGGCGGGCGATCCGATCTATGCGGTGATTCGCGGTAGCTCGGTGAATAACGATGGCCGCACTAGTGGATTGATGGTGACGCCGAGTCGCGCTGGGCAGCAGAAGATGATGCTGGATGCGTGGCGGGAGGCGGGCGTAACTGGCTCGGACATTGCTTACATCGAGGCGCATGGAACGGGTACGAGCGTTGGCGATCCGGTGGAGATTGGGGCGATTGCGGATGCGCTGCGTACGGCTGGTGCGACGGGGCGGGTGCCGATTGGGTCGGTGAAGACGAACATCGGGCATACGGAGTCGGCGGCCGGTGTTGCGGGGGTGATCAAGGCTGCGCTGGTGCTGCATGAGAGGGTGATTCCGCCGAGCCTGCATCATGTCAATCCGAATCCGGCTATCGACTGGGAGGGTGGCCCGGTCGAGGTGGTGACGGAGAAGCGTTCGCTGCCGTTAAGCGCGAATGGGAAGATGCGCTCGGTTGGGGCGAGTTCGTTTGGGATTACTGGAACGAATTCGCACATGCTGCTGGGTGAGTTTGTTTCTGAAAGGCGCGCGACGAGCGAGAGCGAAGTGCCTGCAAGTTTTCTGCTACCGCTGACTGCGTATACGGTTGAGGGTTTGCAAGGAAATGCTCGGCGCTGGATTGAGTTTTTGGAGAGTGGGCTGAGTGCCGGCGATCTGGCCGAGGTTTGCTATCGGGCAGGCGCACGGCGCACGCATCTGGATCACCGGTTTGCGGCGATTGGAAGCGATGCCGTTGAGTTGCGCGGGCAGTTAGACGCTTTTCTGGCTGGGGAGAGTTCGATTTCACCTGAGGCAGGGGTGGTTGGCGTTGCTGCGATGAAGGTGGTGTTTGTTGCGCCCGGGCAGGGTTCGCAGTGGGATGGAATGGCGCGTGAGCTGTTTGCGGAGAGCACTGCTTTTCGGGAGAGCTTTACGGCTTGCGACAAGGCGATTGCAGCAGAGACGGGATGGTCGCTGCTTGAACGGCTTGAGTCTGCCGAGGCGGCGAAGTACCTGACTGAGATTGATTTTGTGCAGCCTGCACTATTTGCGATGAGTGTGGCGCTGGCTGCAGTTTGGCGTGCGGCTGGTGTTGTTCCGGGCGCGGTGGTTGGGCATAGCATGGGCGAGGTGGCGGCTGCGTATCTGGCAGGGATCCTTTCACTAGAAGATGCGGCGGCGGTGATCTGCCGCAGAAGCCGGTTGATGCGGCGGCTGAGCGGATCGGGCGCGATGGCCAGTGTTGAGTTGCCTTCAGCGGAGATGGAGCAGTGGCTGGAGCAGTTCGATGGCCGGATATCGATTGCTGCTGAGAACTCGCCGGGGACTACGGTGATTTCGGGCGAATCGGAGGCGGTGGATCAACTGCTTGAGTGGCTGGAGTTGAAGGAGATTTTCTGCCGCCGGGTGAAGGTGGATGTGGCTTCGCACAGCGTGCTGGTGGATCCGATTCTGGCGGAGTTGGAAGTGGAACTTGGCCATTTGAAGCCGATGAGCGGGGAGGTTCCGCTGTTCTCTACGGTGAATGCGGCGCTCACGGATGGAAGCAAACTGGATGCCGGTTATTGGGTGCGGAATCTGCGTGCGCCGGTGCGCTTGGCTTCGGCAACAGCGGCACTGCTGAGTGATGGGTATACGTGTTTTGTGGAGTTGAGTCCGCATCCGATTGTGGTGCCGGCTCTGGAGGCTACACTGCGTGGCGGAAATGTGAGTGGTGCACTAGCGCTGCCTTCGTTGCTGCGCGGGAATGCTGCTTGGCCTTCGTTGCTGCGCTCGATGGGACGATTCTGGATTGGCGGCGGAAAGCTGAATTGGGGCGCGTTGACGGGGCGCGGCGATGGGCCTATCGATCATCGGCTGCGGCTGCCGGACTATGCGTTTGAGGGCGAGCGGTTCTGGCAGGAAGAGGGCGAGGAGACGGAGGCACTAAGTGCTGCCCGGTTGAGCCCGCTGCTGTTGAACAGGACGGAGCCGGCGAATGAGCCGGGGACGAGTTTGTTTTCCGTGCTGATCGATTTGAAGGCGCAGCCTTACCTTGCGGATCATCGGGTTGGTGGTGCGATTGTGTTCCCGGCTTCGGCACATCTGGAGGTGGCGCTCGAGGCGGCGCATGTTCTCTGGCCAGAACGAACGGTGCGGCTGGGCGAGATTGCTTTCCAGCAGGCGTTGTATCTCTCAGAGAACGAGCGGCCGGAGGTGCAGCTTGTGGTGCGGCGCGTTGCAGGCTCATATGCGGTGTATAGCTTTGCGTTGCTGGGCCGCGACAATGGCGAAGGCGCGTGGACAGAGCATTCCAGCGGCATGATGTGGCCAGAGATTGCCGGTACTACTGCACTTGATACACCCGAGACTGATCCTGATTTCAGTGTGCATGATCCTGCTCAGTTGAGCGGCAAGGGCGAGGAGATGTATCGCAAGGCCAAGCAGGCGGGATTGGACTACGGTCCAGCTTTCCAACTGGTGAAGAGCTACACGACCAAACGCCTGGCGGGGACTTTGATTGCGCAATCGAAGCTGCTGCCTGCGAGTGACGCAGAGGGATATCTGCTGCATCCGGCGATGCTGGATGCGTGCTTTCAGACGATTGTGTTGATGCGTCCGCGTATTCCTGGGTTGATGGCGGAGGATGTGTATCTGCCTGCGGCGCTGCGGGAGTTGCGGGTTGCGGAACCATTGCCTAAGGTTGGCGAGGATTTGCTGGCGGAGGCGATCTTTCGCGGAGCGAATGCCTCCCTGGGCGAGCTGGAGTTCGATCTGAAGTTGAGCAATTCCGATGGCGTGTTGCTGGCGGAAGCGCGCGGTATGACGGTGAAGCGAGTTGATTCGCAGAGCACGGAGCATCTGGCGGATCATGTGTTCGAGCTGAATTGGAAGCCCATGCAACTGCCGGTTGCTGGTGCTCCCGATGGCGCGATGGGAAAGCATTGGCTGATCTTTGCCGATCCGGCGACGGGGAGTACGGTTTCGCGCGCGGCGGATGCGGCGCGACGGCTGACTGCGCTGGGTGGACGGTGCACGCTGGTGTGGCCGGGCGAGACATTCGCGGCACTCAAGGGAGAAGAGCAGAAGCTGAACTTGCTGGGGGCGGATGAGTACGTTTTGCCTCTTGAAGATCAGGCGGGGCTGGATCAGTTGCTGGCACTGGTGGTGGCGGAGACGGGTGGCAAGCGCATCGACGATGTGCTGGATTTGTGGACGCTGGACGATGGGGAGCTGGAAGTTACTGTCGAGGCCGATGTGCTGGATGCGGTGATGCGGGCGCAGGGGCGCGGAGTGAGGTTGATTCCGACGCTGGTGCAGGCGATTACGCGCGCGGCGTGGACGCAGCCACCTCGGCTTTGGCTGCTGACCGAGGGTGCGCAAAATGTGCCGGATATGCCCGGGGCGGTGCGGCTTGCTGGATCGACGGTTTGGGGCATGGGCGCGGTGCTGATTCGTGAGCATCCGGAGTTGCAGCCGAGGGTGATCGATCTGAGTGCGCAGGGGCAGACGACGGAGATTGGCGCGCTGGTGCGGCTGGTGCTCGAAGGTACGGGTACTGCCGAGGATCGCATTGCTTTGCGTGGGGAGCGGGCGTTTGCGCAGCGCATTGTGCCTTGCGTGCTAAAGGCAAAGGCGCTGGAGACGCGTGCTCTTGGCGAAGGCGAGGTTTACCGGCTGGAGTCGGACAGACCGGGGTCGCTGGACCATCTGCATTTGTATGCCTTTGATCCGGGGCCGGTGGGCGCGGGCCAGGTGGGGATGGAGATTGCCTATTGCGCCCTGAATTTTGTGGATGTGACTACTGCGCTGGGGATGTATCCGGGGCTCGATCCTACGCTTGCTCTCAAGTTGGGCGGCGAGTGCTGCGGGCGCATTGTGGCGGTGGGCGCGGGCGTTGAGGATTTCAAAGTTGGCGACAGGGTTGTGGCCATTACGCCGGGCTTTATGCGGGTGGCGATGCTGGCTTCATACGCGGTGTTGCCAGCGGGAATGGTGCTGCGCGCGCCTGCCAATCTGACGGATGCGCAGGCTGCGTCGCAGCCGCTGGCTTATCTGACTTCGCATCTGGGACTGAATGAACGGGCGCAGCTGCAGAAGGATGAGTGGGTGCTGATTCACGCAGCGGCCGGCGGGGTTGGTCTCTCGGCGATCAAGATCGCGCAGGAGATCGGCGCAAGGGTGATTGCGACGGCGAGTTCGCCGGAGAAACATGCGTTTCTGCGGAACTGGGGCGTGGAGCACATTCTGAATTCAAGGACGCTCGATTTTGCCGACGGGGTGATGGAGATTACCGGGGGGAAGGGCGTGGATGTGGTGCTCAATTCCCTGGCCGGTGACTTCTTCCAGAAGAGCCTGGATGTGCTGGCTCCGTATGGGCGGTTTATCGAGCTGGGCAAGCGCGATATTTATGCCGACAGGCCGGTGGGGTTGAAGGCTTTCCGCAAGAATCTTTCGTATTCGGTGGTGGATGTTGCGGGCATGGTGGAGGAGAAGCCGGTGTATGCGGCGAAGCTCTTCCGCGAAGTGATGGATGCGATCAAAGAGGGCCGCTGGGAACCACTGCCGGTGACGTTGTTCAAATCGGAGGAGATTGCCGAGGCCTTCCGCTTTATGGTGGAGGCGAAGCATATTGGCAAGCTGGCGATCCGATTTGAGGGCATGAAGGACGAGGTGCGCGTGCTGCCGGCGAAGGCGGTTACGCCGACGCTGGTACAGTCGCGCTTTGACGGCGAGGCGAGCTACATTCTGACTGGTGGTTTGGGCGGAGTGGGCCTGACCGTGGCGGAGTGGATGGCGGCCAAGGGTGCTGGATGTTTGGTGCTGGTTTCGCGACGTGAGCCGGGCGTGGAAGAGAACGCGGCGATGGAGAGGATGCGTGGGTTGGGAGCACGCGTGGAGCATCGGCGCACTGATTTGACTGACAGGAAAGCGGTGGTGGATCTGATTGCGGAGATTGGGAGCACGATGCCTCCTCTCAGGGGAATTCTTCATGCGGCGGCGGTGATTGACGATGCGCTGGTGATGGATCTGCGGCCGGAGCGTTTCGATGCTGTGCTGGCGCCCAAGGTGCAGGGGGCGTGGCATTTGCATGAGGCTACGCACGGGGTGCCGCTGGAGTTCTTTGTGCTGTTCTCGTCGGTGGCTTCGATTTTTCCGCAGCCCGGTCATGGCAGCTATGCAGCGGCGAACTCGTTCCTGGATGGGTTTGCGGCGTATCGGCGCAGTCTGGGATTGCCTGCTTGCTCGATCAACTGGGCGGGATGGGTCGGCATGGGGCTGGCGCGCAACTCGGGCACCAGCAAAACGATGGAGGCATGTGCGGCGGAGGGGTTGGGCAGCTTCGATGCGTCGGAGGCGGTTGCGGCGCTGTGGCAGGCGTTGTGGGCCAATCCGGTGCAGGCGACGGCGGTGCGGATCGATGAGGAGATTGTTGTCGAGCAGGATACGATTCCGACGCTGCTGCGCGAAATTGTGGGCGACGGCGCACATGCGGGCGCGGCGGTTGGTGGGGCGGCGGAGCATCCGTTACTGCTGGAACTGGCGGGCGCGGCTTCGTATGGCGAACGGATGAGCTTGCTGGAGGCGCTGCTAAGGACGGAAACGAGCCGGGTGCTGAAGCTGGCTCCGGAGAAGATTGGGACTAACCAGGCGTTTGGACAGATGGGCATCGATTCGCTGATGGCGCTGGAGTTGATTCGGCGGGTGAATGCTGCGCTTGGACTGGCGCTGCCGGCGACGGCGGTCTTCAACTATCCGACGCTGACGGCGCTTTCAGGGCAGATTCTGAAGCGGCTGGGGATGGATGCGAGTGCTGCTGTCGCTGCGTCGCCGGTGGTTGAAGGGCGGCGGGCTGAGACAGAGGAGTTATCTGAGGATGAGGCTCTGCGTGCGCTGATGGAGCCGGGAGATTCATCCGGTGGCGACTGAGCGCACTGAGCCGGGCCAGAACGTTGCTTCTAATTCAACGCAGAGTGCGGCGCGGCTGGCGGTGGCGGCACGCAAGGCACGGGCGGAGGTTGGCGCTTCGGCTGCGCTGCTGTTGTCTGAGCCGATTGCTATTGTGGGCATGGGGTGCCGCTTTCCTGGCGGTGCTGTCAATCCAGAAGAATATTGGCGGTTGTTGGAAGAGGGTCGCAGCGGGATTCGGGAGATTCCTGTGGGCCGGTGGGCGGACGCTCGGGAGACGCTTGCGCCGTATATGCTGCTGGGCGGATATCTGGACGAGGTTGACCTGTTCGATCCGGAGTTCTTTGGGATCTCTCCGCGCGAGGCGCATTCGATCGATCCGCAGCAACGATTGTTGCTGGAGGTTTGCTGGGAGGGCTTGTCGGATGCTGGTATTGCTCCGAGTGCGTTGAGCGGGTCGGATACGGGCGTGTTTGTGGCGGTGTATTCGAGCGACTATGCGCGGCTGCAGATGGATGCGGACGCTGCTGCCCAGCCTGATGATGCTACGCAGATGGGCGTTGGGGCGGCGCATAGCGTGGCGGCGGGGCGGGTTTCGTTTCTGTTGAATCTGCGCGGGCCGTGCATGACGGTGGATACGGCTTGCTCGTCTTCGCTGGTGGCGACGCAACTGGCTTGCCAGTCCCTGCGGCAGCGGGAGTGTTCGGTGGCGCTGGTGGGGAGTTCGAGTTTGAAGCTGCTGCCGGATGAGGTGCGGGCATTCGCGCAATGGGGCATGCTGGCCAGCGACGGGCAGGCGAAGACATTCGACGCGAAGGCAGATGGATTTGTGCCGGGCGAGGGCGCGGCGGTGCTGGTGCTGAAACGGCTCTCGGATGCGGTGGCGCAGGGAGACCGGATACGGGCGGTGATTCGCGGGGCGGCGGTGGGGCACGATGGGCGGTCGAGCGTGCTGACGGCTCCCAATGGTCCGGCGCAGGAGGCGGTGATGCGTGCCGCGCTGAAGGATGCTCAGGTAATGCCTGGGGATGTTTCGTTTGTGGAGACGCATGGGACGGGGACTTCGCTGGGCGATCCGATCGAGGTGGAGGCGCTGGATGCTGTGTATGGCGCGGGCTCGGTGGGGGACGGCGTGTGTTTGCTGGGAGCGGTGAAGACGAATTTTGGGCATCTGGAGGCTTCGGCGGGACTGGCTGGGGTGATCAAGACGGTGCTGGCGCTTGAGCGGCAGACGATTCCGCGGAATTTGAATTTTGAGAGGTTGAATCCGCAGATACGGCTGAATGATGGAAGCCGGTTGCGGCTGGCTATGGAGGCTCATGCGTGGCCTCGGGCAGGGCAGGCTGGAGGACGGGCTCGGTTTGCGGCGGTGAGTTCGTTTGGGCTGGGCGGGACCAATGCGCATGTGATTTTGGAGGAAGCGCCCGTGATGCCGCGGGTGGGCCAGACAGAGCCGGTGGAAGAGCGCGCGTTCTGCCTCCCAATTTCTGCGCACACGGCTGAGGGCTTGATTGCGATTGCGCGGGATTACGTGCGATTGCTGCGTGAGACCGGCGCGGATTTAGCGCAGATTGCGAGGGCGACGGCCCGGGGACGCGATCATGGAGCCTTTCGCATTGCTGTGACTGGGGTGAACGCTGAAGAGGTTGCCGAGAAGCTGGAAGAGCGGATCGCGACGTTTGATGTAGGTGCGGCGAAGAGGCAGGTGGAAGCGGGGACGGGATGGGGCAAGCTGGCGTTTGTCTTTACCGGGCAGGGGTCGTTGTGGCTGGGGATGCTGAAGGGGCTGTTGCGGGAGTTTCCTGCGGCGAAGAAGGTTTTTGAGGAGTGCGAGCGGCTGGCGGTTGAGCTGGCCGGGTGGCCTCTGCAGGCTGCGGCGGACGATATGGCCGCACTTGAGAATACGGCCAAGGCGCAGCCGCTGCAGTTTGCGATGCAGATGGCGCTGGTACGGGTGCTGGAAGGCTGGGGCGTAAAGCCGGATGCGGTGGCAGGACACAGCGTGGGCGAGGTAACTGCTGCGGTGTGCGCTGGGGTGCTGACACTGGAGCAGGGAATGCGGCTGGCGATCAAGCGGGGCCGGCATATGGGCAGTGCCGGCGCAGGCCGGATGCTGGCTGCGGAGATGGATGAGGCTGCTGCTTTAGACGTGCTGAAGAAATTGGATGGTCCGGAGCTGGCGGCGGTGAATGGGCCTCGTTCTGTTGTGTTTGCCGGGCCGGCCGGGGAGATGGAAGCGCTGGCGGCGCTGCTGCATGAGGAGAAGGTGGCGACGCGATGGCTGGATGTGCAATATGCCTTTCACAGCATGTCGATGGATCGGGCGCGGTTTGCGTTAGAAGTGGATTTGAAGACGGAGTTCGGCGGGACGATGCCCAGACCGGCGATGGCGCTGGTTTCGACGATAACGGGTGGATTGTGGCGTAGCGGCAATGGCGATGCTACGTATTGGGGGCGAGGAGTTCGTGAGCGGGTGCGGTTTGGCGCGGCGGTGGATGAACTGCTGGGGCTGGGATGCCGGACGGTGGTGGAGATTGGTCCTCATCCAGCGCTGCTGCGATCGGTGAAGGCGTGTGCGGAGGCGGCGGGAGCTGAGATCACAACGCTGGCGGCGATGCGACGTGGACATACGGCGCGTGGGACGCTGATGGCGGCGCTGGGTGCGTTGTATGAACTGGGCGGGGATTTGAAGTGGAATGCGATATATGCGAAAGCTACCGCGCATGTGGCGTTGCCCGCTTATCCGTGGAATCGGCAGCGGTATTGGCTGGCGGAGGCGCACCGGCCTGCTTCTCGTGTGTCCGGTGGAGTGGCTAGCGGAAGTCTTATTGGTCGCGTGGTTGATTCGGCATTTGTGGATGGGCAGTTGTGGGAGACCTCACTGGGTACTGCGGCGATGCCGTGGCTTGCTGAGCATTGCTTTGAAGGCCGGCCGATTTTGCCTTTTACGGCGTGGCTGGAGATGGCACGGCGGGCTGCAGTTGCAGCGGCTTCTTCGGACCGAGTGACGGTGGCGGAGTTTGCTGTTTCTCAGCGGCTGGAGGTAGGTGCAGAGCCGGTTGCGGTGCAGACGCTGGTGGAAGCGAGTGGGTCGATTAGGCTGGCCGCGCGGGTAGATGGGCAATGGCGGCAGGTTGCTGCTGGATTCTCGGAGATGGATGAGGGTTCTGCGGCTTCGGTTTTGGATGTTGAGGGATGGAAAAGCCGGGCTGGGGAGACGGTTGAGGCTGAGACTATCTATGCGGGGTTGGAGGCGCATGGGCTTACGTATGGGCCTGCTTTCCGGCTGCTGCGGAAGATTCATGCTGGGGCGGGGTTTGCGCTGGGTGAAATTGCGAATGGTGTGATTGACGGCGGAGGTTTGCATCCGGCGGTGCTGGATGCCTGCTTGCAGACACTGCAGGCTGCGCAGGCGGAGGAGCATCGCGGCGTTGCTGTGTTGCCGGTGGGTGTGCGCGGCTATCGCGTGTATTCGCGCTTGTACTCGGCGAGTGGTGTGGCTTACGCGTTGGCGGAGATGAAGTCTGCCGATGAGGCGGATGTGACGATTGCGGATGAGTGCGGCGCGGTGGTTGCGGAGATTCGCGGGCTGCGGGTGCGGCGCGTGGATACTGTGCGGCGGGCGCCTATGTGGCGGACGGTTTGGACGGAGACTGAGCCTACGGTGGTCGGTGCTTCGCGGGGTGATGGCATTGTGCTGCTAGAAGGTAGTCTGCGTGAGGTTGCCGCTGGATTGATGCGGGTGGTGCAGAGGGAGACGACTGCGCCGGGTTCGACGCAACGAGTTTGTGTGGCGACGCACGGGGCCGGAACTGTGTTTGACGGCGAGATTGTTGATCCGGAGCAGACTGCGGTGTTGGCGCTGGGGCGGAGTTTTCGGGCCGAGTATCCGGGGATTGCGGTGCAGATTGTGGATTCTCTGGTGCGGCTTGATGCGTGGCCCGGTGCGGGGCTGGAGTCGTGCGAGATTGCGGTGCGGAGTGGCCGAGTTTTTCGGCTGCTGCTAGAGCGAGCTGAGACGAACGCTATTGTTCCTGAAGAACGCGTGCTGAAGATTGGGACGCCCGGACTGCTGGAGACTTTGCGTGAAGAGTCTTGGACAGCGCCCGATCCCGAACCGGGCGAGGTGCAGATTACGATTGCGGCGCATGGGTTGAATTTTCGCGATGTACTGACGGCGATGGGGGCTTACCAGGGGGCTTCTGCGCCGTTTGGTGCGGAGTGCGCTGGGGTGGTGGTGAAGGCTGGAGCCGGTGCTGGAATTGCTGTAGGGACTGCTGTGGTTGCGTTTGCGCCGGGGAGTCTGCGGTCGGTCACAAATGTAGACGCGCGTTTTGTGATTGCCAAGCCGGTAGGGATGAGCTTTGCCGAGGCGGCTACTGTTCCGGTGGCTTTTTTGACGGCGCATTATGGGTTTTCGCGGCTAGCTGAATTGACTGCGGGGCAGACGGTGCTGGTGCACTCGGCGGCTGGTGGGCTCGGGCAAGCCGCGGTGCAATTGGCACAGCGGGCTGGGGCGACGGTGATTGCTACCGCCGGTACAGCGGAGAAGCGGGAACTGCTGAAGGCGCAGGGTGTGGAGCATGTTTTCGATTCGCGGTCGGATGTTTTTGCCGATGATGTGCTGCGTGTGACGGGCGGGCGCGGCGTGGACGTTGTTTTGAATGCTCTTTCCGGGGAGAAGATTGCGGCGGGGTTCAGGGCGTTGAAGCAAGGCGGGGCCTTTCTTGAGGTTGGCAAGCGGGATATCTGGAGTGCGGAACGGGTGGCTTTGCTGAGGCCGGATACGCTGTACTGGGCCTTCGATCTGGGCGAGGTGGCGGTTGCGGAGCCGGGGCTGATTCAGACTATGTTGCGCGAGATTTTTGATGGGATTAAGTCGGGTGCGCTTCGACCGCTGCCGTTGCAGATCTTTCCGATTGGTGATGCCGAGCATGTTTTCCGGCGGATGGCGGGTGGCAAGCATGTGGGCAAGCTGGTGCTTTCGCGTCCGACGCTGGGCTTGACGCAGGAGGAATGGCGTGCGGCGTTGCAGGATGGCTCGGTGTTGATTACGGGCGGAACCGGGGCGCTGGGTTTGGCTACTGCACGGTGGCTGCTGGCGCAGGATGCGAAGAAGATTGTGCTGGTCAGCCGTGGTGGTTCAGAGGAAGCGGCGCAGCTTGCCGCGGAGTCGGGTGGACGTGTGGTTGTGGAACGGGCGGATGCTGCGGATCGTGAGCAGCTTGCGACGGTGCTGAAGCGAGTGCGCGGCGACGGGCCTTTGCGGGTGGTGATCCATGCTGCTGGTGATGTGGATGACAGGTTGCTGGGGGATCATTCTACGGAGAGTTTTGAGCAGGGATTGCGGACCAAGGTGGAGGGCGCGCAGCTGCTGGCTGAGTTAACGATGGGGGATCAGTTGGCGGCGACGATTTACTACAGTTCGATTGCTGCTCTGCTGGGTTCGGCTGGGCAGGCGAGTTATGCGGCGGCGAATGGGTATCTGGATGGGATGGCGGAGGAGCGGAGTGGGCGTGGGTTACGCACGCTGAGCGTGAACTGGGGCGCTTGGGCCGACGGCGGAATGGTGGCGGGTCTTTCGGCTGCTGGTACGGCACGGATGGCGCGGCAGGGCGTGAGGCCGATGGCTCCGGCGGCGGCGCTGGCGGCGCTGGGTGAGGCGATTTTTACGGGTGGTTCGCGGGCGGTGATTGGCGATGCGGACTGGGATGCGCTGAGGCGACAGTATCCGCAGGGGTCGGCAGCGCGGGGATTTTTGGATGGGTTCTTGCCTGCAGGTATTGTGACACAAGAAGCAGAAGTGAAGGCTGTAGCTGGGAATCGCGATGCTGAGGAGATTGCTGCGATTTCTGCAGCGGCTCGAACGGAGCGATTGCCGCGTATGGAGAGTTTTGTGCGCGGCGCGGCGCGTAGGGTTTTGGGGCTTTCTTCTGGAAGGCCGATGCCTGCGGATTTGCCTTTGCAGGAGTTGGGGCTGGATTCGCTGATGGCGCTGGAGCTGAGGAATGTGCTGGCGGCGGCGATGGGGCGTCCGTTGAGCGCTACTTTGTTGTTCGATTACCCGACGATTCGTGGGCTGGCGGAATATTTGCTGAGATTGCTTGCGGAGGATGGGACGGAGAAGCAGGTCCTTCGCTCCCCCACCCCACGGACGAAAGACCTGTCCGTGGGAACCCCGGTCGCTCAGGATGACAAGGTTGTGGGGGTGGAGACAGAGGTAGGGGTGGAGAAAGAGCAGGTTCGCGCGGCTATGGAGGCGGAGTTGGCGGCGATGAGCGACGCTGAGGCGGAAGAGTTGTTGCTGGCTGAGTTGGATGGGAAGGGGTCTGCTTGAGCGACATGCCAGATCAGATATCGGGTCAGCGCGCAGTGGACACTTCTGAAAGAGAAGGTGGTGCTGCGCTTTCGCCGGTGAAGCGGGCTTTGCAGGAGATTCGTGAGCTGCGAGTCCGGTTGGCAGATGCGAAGAAAGCTGCTGATGAGCAGAGTGGACCGATAGCGATTGTGGGTGCGGGGATGCGCTTTCCGGGTGGGGTGCGGGATGCGGATTCGTTCTGGGATCTGCTGGAGTCGGGACGGGATGCGATCACCGATATACCGCGCGACCGGTGGGATTGGCGGCAGTATTTCGATCGCAATCCTGAGACGCGCGGGGCGATGTATGCGGTGCGTGGCGGGTTTCTGGAGGATGTTGACTGCTTCGATGCGGATTTCTTTGGGATTGCGCCGCGCGAGGCGGCGATGCTCGATCCGCAGCAGAGGCTGGTGCATGAGGTAGCGTGGCATGCGTTGGAAGATGCCGGAATTGCTGCTGATTCATTGCGTGAATCGCGAGCCGGAATTTTTCTTGGGCTGAGCAATCTGGATTACAGCCGCGCAGCGCTTGAGGATGATCTGCGCATCGATGCGTATGTGGGGTCGGGGAATTCGCCGAGCATGGCGGCGGGGCGGCTGGCGTATACGCTGGGGGTGCGCGGGCCGGCGATGACTGTGGATACTTCGTGCTCTTCTTCGCTGACGGCGGTGCATCTGGCGGTGCAGAGTTTACGGGCGGGTGAGAGCGATGTAGCGCTGGCGGGCGGGGTGAATGTGATTCTGGCGCCGCAGATGCATATTGGATTTTCGCGGGCGCGGATGCTGGCTCCGGATGGGAAGTGCAAGACCTTTGACGCGGCGGCGGATGGGTATGTGCGTTCGGAAGGCTGCGGGGTGGTGGTGCTGAAGCGGTTGGCCGATGCTGAGCGCGATGGGGATCGGGTGCTGGCGGTGATTCGTGGCTCGGCGGTGAATCACGATGGGCGCAGCGGGGGATTGACGGCGCCGAGCAGCCGGGCGCAGGTGGCGCTGTTGCGGGAGGCGTATACGCGGGCTGGCGTGGCGCTGGATGCGGTGGGAATGGGCGCGATTGGAATGATCGAGGCGCATGGGACGGGGACTTCGCTGGGCGATCCGATTGAGATGGAGGCGCTTGGAGAGGTATTTCGTGGATGTGCGTCTGGGTCGATTGCGGTGGGTTCGGTGAAGACGAATTTTGGTCATACCGAGGCGGCTAGCGGGATTGCGGGACTGCTGAAGGTGGTGCTTGCGCTCAAGAGGAAGAGGATCCCTGCACATCTGCATTTGACACAGCCGAGTGCTTATATTCCGTGGGCCGAGTTGCCGTTTCATGTGCCGACACAGAGTGCCGATTGGGCATTGCGCCAGGGGCAGGCGCGGCGGGTTGCCGGGGTTAGTTCGTTTGGGTTCAGCGGAAGCAATGCGCATGTGGTTTTGGAGGAGTTTGTCGCTCATAGCCCCGAGATTGGTGCGGATGACGGGATGCAGATCGCGGTTATTTCTGCGCGGAGTGAACGCGCATTGATGTCTGCTAAGGAGCGATTGGCGGCGGGGCTTGAGGCTCATCCGGAGTATGCGCTGGGAGATGTTTGCTGGACGCTTACGCGAGGGCGAGTGCACTTTGCACATCGGGCTGCTTGGGTGGTTGGAAGCCGCGCAGAGTTGATGGAGCAGACCGCAGAAAAGCATACCTCAGGGGCTAAAGCCCCGGTTGCTTTTGCTGAGTTAATTGCCGGGGTTGAAACCCCGGCCTACCTGTCCCGAAGTTCAACTGCCGATTTTCAACGGTGCTTTCTGTTCACCGGACAAGGTAGTGAGCATAGTGGCATGGGGCTGGAACTGCTGAAGCGGAGTGTGGTTTTTCGCGTGGCGGTGGAGCTGCTTGAGGCTGTGTTGGATGGTGGTCTTGGAACGAGCATTGCTGCGATCTGGGCGAATGCTAACGGGGAACTAGAGCGGGCGAGTTTAGTGCAGCCGGCGCTCTATGCGTATAGTTGGGCTCTTAGTGAGCTTTGGCGGAGTTGGGGTGTTGAGCCAACGGTGGTGCTGGGGCATAGTTTGGGTGAGTATGTGGCGGCTACTGTGGCTGGGGTGATGACGCCCGAAGAAGGCATCCGACTGGTGGCAGCGCGGGGACGGCTTACGGAGGCGCTGGGTGAGCCTGGTGGGATGGTGGCTGTGGCCTGTTCTCTTGAAGCTGTGAAGGGCTTGCTCGCTGGGTTTGATGAGTTGAGTGTGGCGGCTGTGAATGGACCTTCTAGCGTTGTGGTAAGTGGGGTGTTGATTGCTATCGAGAGATTTGAAATCCGGCTCAAGGCTGATGGGCTGAGGCATAAGCGTTTGCGGACTACGCATGGATTTCATTCGGCGGCGCTGGGTGGGATGCTTGGGGTTTTCGAGGCTGAGGCTGCGAAGGTTGATTTCAAAGTGCCTGAGGTGCGGTGGATTTCGAATCTGACTGGCTTGGCCGTGGGCCGGGAGCGGCCTGTGGATGCACGGTATTGGCGGCGGCATTTGCGGGAGACGGTGCGTTTCTCGGATGGATTGGCTGCGGTTGGAGATGCGGTTTTTGTGGAACTTGGGGCAGAGCCGCAGTTGCTGGGTTTGGCCGATGGTATTGAAGCGGGCCGTCTTGTTCCTTCGGTGCGCAAGGGTGGTGGTGAGTGGCATGGATTGCTGACGGCTGCGGCGCGGCTTTACACGCTTGGGTTCGATCTGGATTGGAAGGGTGTTGGCGCAGGGCGGGCGTTTCGCAAGGTGGCGTTGCCGGGTTATCCGTTTGAGCGAAAGCGGTATCGGCTTGAGCAGGCTGGACCGGGCGCTGATCGCGTTGCCGAGGTGATGAACTCTGCTGCGGTGGATCAGGCGGCGATGGTACCGATGGGTCTGGATGTGGCGCGGATTGCCGAGCGGCAGGCGGGAATTAATCGCTGGGCTGTGGGGCTGATTTTCTCCACGCTGCAGAAGCTGGGATGTTTTGAGGCAGGGACTGTCTCTGGAGAGATTCTGATTGACCGCTTTGGCGTTGCCCCTGCGCACTTGCGGTTGATGGAGCGATGGCTGGAGCGACTGGTTGAGTCTGAGATTTTGCGAGCTTCAGGATCGGGATTTGAGTTGAGGGCGGATGCGGTTGTGGCCGATCCTGCGGAGCTTTGGGTGGGGCTTGAAGCGCTGCTGGTGGGCGATGAGCCGCTGCGGGATTATCTGGCCAATTGCGCGGCTGGGCTATTGCGGGTGGTGCGTGGGGAGATGAGTGCGCTGGAGACGCTGTTTCCTGGTGGCGATGGGAAGTTGGCCAAGGCTCTTTATGAAGATTCGCCGGGGGCGGCGTATGCCAATCGGATTGCGGCGGCGGCGATTGCGGCGCGGGCGCGACTTGGGGCTCGCACGGCGATGGGATTTACGCGGCGGCTGCGGGTGTTGGAGATTGGCGCGGGGACGGGGGCGACGACGGCGGCGGTGCTGCGCGGGTTGGCGCCGGACAAAATTCTGTACAGTTTCAGCGATGTTTCCGAGGTTTTTCTGGGGCGGGCGCGGCAGCGGTTTCGCGGTGAGTTTCCGGATCATGCTGTGGAGTTTTTGCTCTTCGATCTGGATCGGGAGGAGGATGCGGCTGCGCATGAGGGGCGCTATGACGTGGTGCTGATTGCCAATGCGCTTCATGCTGCGAAAGACTTGCGCGCGAGCTTGGAGCGGGTACGGCGGGTGTTGCAGCCGGGCGGCGCGCTGGTGCTGCTGGAAACGACAAGTGCGCAGGCCTGGCACGATGTTTCGACGGGGTTGATCGAGGGGTGGCAGCACTTTGAGGACGACCGGAAGAACGGGTCGCCGCTGATGTCACCGTTGATCTCAGTGGAGCGGTGGGCGGAGGAGTTGGGCCGGGCTGGGTTTGGACGTTTTGCTGCTGCTCCTGGGGCGGGAATGCCGACGGAGGCGCTCGGGCTACATGTGCTGGTGGCGCAGAGGCCGGTTGAAGAGATTGGCGAAGAGCGGACTGCTTCTTCGGCGCTGGTGCGGCGGGGCTCAGAAGCTTTGGCGGCGGTGGCCGAACTGGATGGTGACTCTGCCAGACTGCGCGAGGCGATTGCGGCGGCTCCGGTGCGGGAGCGGCTGGAGTTGGTGATCGAGGCTACGGTGAAGGCGGTGGCGCAGGTGTTGGGGCGGCCTGCTTCGCAGTTGCCGGAGCGGGATGCGCGGCTGATGGATCTGGGGCTGGATTCGCTGATGGCGATTGAGTTGAGAAACCGATTGCAGGTTGTCTTTGGCGTTGAGGAGTTGCCTTCAACTTTGATCTTCGACTATCCGAGTTCGGAGGCGATAGCGCGCTTAGTGTTGAGTTCGCTTGGGTATGCGGAAGACGGACGGGAATCAGCGTTGCCTTCCGGGGCTAAAGCCCACCGTGATTCGGCCGGCTCAATGCGGGGGTTAAAACCCCCGCCTCCCTCCGAACGCGATCTCTCTGCTGGTGAGGTGCAGCCTCCGGACCCGTCGACGGAGGCTCTGGATGGGAGCGGCCACAGTAACGAAGAATTGGATGCTATGTCGGATGATGAGATTGCTGAGCTGTTGCGGGTGAGGCTGGGAGAATAGCGTATGGCTGAGAATCCTATCCCCGCGCGGACTTCGGACCACAGTGCATTGCTGCGGCAGGCGCTGCGGGCTGTGGAACAGATGCAGAAGAAGCTGGATGCGGCGGAGCAGCGCGCGCGGCAGCCGATTGCTATTGTGGGGATGGGTTGCCGGTTTCCGGGTGGGGCTGACGATGTGGCTTCGTTCTGGGAGCTGCTGCGTGAGGGGCGCGAGGCGATCTCCGAGGTTCCGGCGGAGCGCTGGAATATTGATGAGTATTACGATCCCGATCCTGCGAAGCCGGGGAAGATGGTTTCGCGGTTTGGCGGATTTCTAACTGACATCGATAAGTTCGACGCAGCGTTTTTTGGGATCGCTCCGCGCGAGGCGGCGATGATGGATCCGCAGCAGAGAATGCTGCTGGAGGTGACGTGGCAGGCGTTGGAGTCGGGGGCGATTGTGCCACGTTCGCTGAGCGGAAGCAGTACGGGAGTTTATCTCGGCATTGCCAGTGGGGATTATGGTCAGATGCAGTTGCATGCAGGCGATGCGCGGCTGCTGGATGTGCATTATGCGTCGGGAAATGGGCACAGCATTGCTTCGGGGAGATTGTCATATCTGCTGGGATTGAAGGGACCGAGCGTATCGATCGATACGGCTTGCTCTTCTTCGCTGGTGGCGGTGCATCTGGCGTGCCAGGCGCTAAGGGCGGGCGAGTGTTCGCTGGCCATCGCCGGAGGGGTGAATGCGATTCTGGCGCCGGAGACTACGGTGGCGCTTTCGCAGGCGCACATGCTGGCTCCGGACGGGCGGTCGAAGGCCTTCGATGTGCGGGCGGATGGGTTTGCGCGGGCTGAGGGTTGCGGTGTCATTGTGCTGAAGCCGCTGGCGCAGGCTGTGGAGGATGGAGATCGCGTGATTGCGATCATTCGCGGGACTGCAGTGAATCAGGATGGGGCGAGCAGCAGTTTGACGGCTCCCAATGGGCCGGCGCAGGAAGAGTTGATGCGCCGGGCGCTGGCTGATGCGGGCAAGACGGCGGACGAGATTGGGTATGTGGAGGCGCATGGGACGGGGACTTCGCTGGGTGATCCGATTGAGCTACGGGCGCTGGGTGGGGTGTATGGGGCGGCTCGCCGTGACGGCGACTCTCTGCATGTTGGTTCATTGAAGACGAATTTTGGACACATGGAGGCGGCGGCGGGAATTGGCGGGCTGATCAAGCTGGTGCTGGCGCTGGAGCACGGGGAGATTCCGGCGCATGTGGGGTTTGAGGCGCCGACACCGCATGTGCCTTGGGACCGGCTGCGGCTTACTGTTGCTCGTACTACGACGGTATGGCCTGCTCAGGAGAAGCCTCGGGTTGGTGCGGTGAGCTCGTTTGGGTTTAGCGGGACGAATGCGCATTTGATTGTGGAGCAGGGGCCGGGTGTCGATGCGCCAAAACAGGATGAAGAGATTCTTCGAGTGCTGCCGCTTTCGGCAAAGAGTTCGCGGGCTCTGCAGGAAGTGATTGCGCGTTATGCGGATTGGATGGAGAGCGGCGAGGCTGGTTCGTGGGCCGATGTTACCGCGACTGCGGGGATGGGGCGGGATCACTTCCGGCACCGGGCGGCGGTGGTGGCTTCGAACCGAGCTGAGGCTGCTGCTGCGCTTCGAGCGCAGGGTGAGGCTGGTTCGGCCGTTCAGACTCAGTCGCTTGGCTTTTTGTTTACCGGGCAGGGGAGTGAGCGCGCAGGGATGGGACTTGAGCTGCTGGAGCGGAGTGTCGTATTTCGCACTGCGATAGGGCGGCTGGAGACTGGGCTTGGTAATTCGCTGGGCGCAGGTATTGCGGCGATCTGGGCGAATGTGAATGGAGAGCTGGAGCGTGCCAGTTTCGTTCAGCCTGCACTGTATGCATATGGGTGGGCTCTGAGCGAGTTGTGGCGAAGCTGGGGGGAACCGCGCGTGGTGGTTTTGGGGCACAGCCTGGGTGAATATGTGGCGGCGACGGTGGCCGGGGTGATGACGCCGGAAGAGGGGATTCGCCTTGTGGCGGCTCGGGGACGGCTGACGGAGAGGCTGGGTGAACCGGGTGGGATGGTGGCGGTTGTTGCTTCGGAAGAGGCTGTGCGAGAACTGCTGGTTGAATTTGGCGAGTTAAGTGTGGCGGCTGTGAATGGGCCTTCCAGCGTTGTGGTCAGCGGAGTGCTCCGCGCTCTTGATCTTTTGGAGGAGCGGCTGCGGCATACCGGGCTTCGGCACAAGCGGTTGCGGACTACGCATGGGTTTCATTCGGCGGCGCTGGATGGAATGCTGGACGCTTTTGAGGCTGAGGCAGCGAAGATTCCATTCAAGATTCCGGAGATTTGGTGGATCTCGAATCTTACCGGGCAGGCCGTGGAACGGAAGCAACCTGTGAATGCAGGGTATTGGCGGCGGCATTTGCGGGAGACGGTGCTATTTGGCGATGGGTTGGCGGCGATAGAAACAGCCGGTGCTGACGTGTTGCTGGAAGTGGGCGCGGAGCCGCAGTTGCTGGCTCTGGCTGAGGGGAACGGGGTTGCCAGTGGGCGGCTGGTGGCTTCGATTCGCAAGGGCGGCGGTGAGGGTGAGTGGCGGAAGCTGCTGACTGCTGCGGGACGGCTTTATTCGCTGGGTGCGGACCTAGATTGGAAGGGTGTCTGTGAGGGCAAGCCTTTTTGCAAGGTCGTCCTGCCGGGATATCCCTTTGAGCGGCGGCGGTTCTGGTTTACGGATGCGGTACGTGCGGCGAAGAGTCATGCGCGATTGGAATTGACGGGGGATCGCACGGCCAATGGACATCCCTTGCTTGGGGCGCGGTTGCGCAGCCGTTCTGAGGCTGTAACTTTTCATGCGGAATTGAGTGGGGAGTGGCCGGAGCACCTGGGCGATCATGTCGTGACCGTTAGACGGATTCTGCCCGGCGCGGCTTATCTGGAGATGGCCCTGGCAGCCGGATACGCGGTGGAGGCTGAAGGTTCCTGGAGTGCGGTTGAGGTGGAGTTTCGCGAGCCGTGTGTTTTTGATGAGGCTCGGCTGCTGGAGACGGTGCTGCATCCGGCGGACGCGGGGCGGCGAAGATTTGAGATTGCGAGTGCGGGGTTGGATGCAGCGGAGGGTGATTGGACGCTGCATGTGACGGGTTTCATTGAAGCTGCTGCGGATGCCGTTGAAGGTACGCGCGAGGATATTGGCTCGTTGCAGGAGAGGGCTGCGACGGTGTGGAGCGGAGAGGACTTCTATGCTCGCATGCGTGTGGCTGGATTGGAGTTTGGGCCTGCCTTCTGTCCGGTGATTCGTGCGTGGGGCGGAGCTAGCGAGAGCGTAGTTGAGTTGAAGTTGCTGCCGGAGGTGCTGGCTGAGGCTGGGCGTTATGGAGTGCATCCGGTGGCGCTGGATGCTTGCCTGCAGGCGGCGGCTGCGCTGATGGATACGGACGAACCAACTGCTCCTGCGTTGCCTGCGGGGGTGGAGCGATATCAGGTGTGGGGCGATGTGGCTGCGCTACGGTATGCGCGGGCCACGGTTCGCAAACGGCAGGGCCGCGGGCTTACGGTCGATGTGTATGGGCTGGATGGCGATGGGCGTCGAGTGCTTGAGGTAGTTGGGCTGACGCTGGTCGAGGCTGCTGCGCACTCTGCCGCGGAAGAATTCCGGGGATGGTTATATGAGGTGGTTTGGGAGAAGCTGAGCGCTGCTATCACAGGGGAAGACAAACAGGCTTCGCTTGAAATGAGCAGGCTGGCTGAGAGAGATGAACTGAGAGAGTTCGAGCGCTGGATGGTGGAGTTTGACGCGCTGTGTGCGGCTTGGATCGCCGAGGGATTTGAGCGGGGCGGTTTTGCGCCTGGGGCGGGGCGTGTATTCGATATTGATGAGTTGATTGGGATCGTTGGAGTGACGCCTGAACATCGGCGGTTGGTGGGGCGGTTCGTTGAGATTCTGGTTGAGTTTGGGTATGTGGAGCGGTTGGAGGCTGGACGCTATCGCGCGCTTGGAAAAACAGCGGATGAAGGACTAAGGGTTGCCTCAGGACTGGCTGGGGCGGGACATCCGGAGATGGATTGGGCGGCGCGAACGGTAGGACAACTGCTGCCTCTTTTACGCGGCGAAGTGCGTGCTGTTGACGCGCTATTCGCTGACGGAGGACAGGACGTTGCGACGCGGCTCTATCGCGAGTCGGTGATGGCACGGACGCTGAACCCGGTGCTGGTTTCACTGGCGGCGATGGCCGTGGCGCTACGGGGCAGAGCGACGCGGGTACTGGAGGTAGGTGGCGGGACTGCAGCCACGACGAGCTACTTGGTTCCGGCGCTGCGCGGGAAGATCGCGGAGTATGTCTGGACGGATATTGGGACGGGGTTTGTGAGCGCGGCGCGGCGGGAGTTTGGCGGCGTGGAGGGAATGCGCTTTCAGACGTTGGACCTGGAGCGTGATCCTGCGGAACAGGGGTTGGCGGGGGAGTTGTTCGATGTCGTGGTGGCTTCAAATGTAGTCCATGCGACGGCTGATATTCGAGAAACGCTGAGGCATCTGCGTTCGCTGCTGAGACCCGGCGGAGTGTTGTTGCTGGCAGAGACAGTGGGGCGGCAGCCTTGGGTCGATCTGACGGTCGGATTTACCGATGGCTGGTGGCGATTTACGGATCATGATTTGCGTCCGGAGTACACGCTGATCGGTCGTGAGGCATGGATTGAGGTGCTGCGCGAGACCGGCTTTGGCGATGTGGCTTTATTGCCGGGACAAGCGACCGGCGACGGAGCGTTGGATAAGCAGTGCTTGATCTCAGCAGTTGCCGATGAGACGGAAAGGGCACCTTCAAAGATTGTGATTGTTGGCGCAGGAGAGCTGGCGCACTCGTTGGAGAAGCTGGTGCAACGGGATGGCGCGCAGGTGACTATAGCTGCTGTGCAGGATGACATCAGCGATGCAACTGAGATCTTCTATTTGCTCGGGACCGAGGTTACGGCTGAAGAGCCGGGTGACGCGGCGCTGACATGGCAGGAGCGGGTTTTGGGTGGGGCTCTGGGTCTGGTGCAGGGCCTGCTGGCTTCGGAAAAACTTGCTGATTGCCGCTTATGGCTGGTGAGCCGTGGGGCGTACAGACCGGGGATGATTGCGGCGGATGGCGCTTCGCTTGCAGGCTTTGCGCGCAGCGTGCGGGCGGAGTATCCCGAGGCGCGGGTGATGGCGGTGGATTTGCCTGCTAAGGGAGAGGTTGGCGAGGGGCTGTGGCGGCTTGCGCGGAGGAGTTCGACCCAGGCAGTGCAATACGTTGTGCGCGGGGAGGAGATTTTGGTTCCGCGACTGATGCTGCGCGGGTTGAGGCAGGCTGCGGAGTTTTCCGGATTCCGCGGGGATGGTGCGTATGTGGTCACGGGCGGCTTCAATGGCCTTGGGCTGGCAACGGTTGAATGGCTGGCGGGGCAGGACGCGGGATGCGTGCTGGCCCTGGGACGCAGTGAGCCGGGGATTGAGGCACGCGCATCGTTCGATCGGCTGCGGGGGCAGGGAACTGTGGTGATATCGGTTCGCTGCGATGTGAGCGACGAGCGGCAGCTTGCGGATGCGCTGAGTTTAGTCCCGGAGGGATTTGCGTTGCGGGGTGTGTTCCATGCGGCGGGCGTGCTGGACAATGCGGCGTTGCCGAACCAGAGCGCAGAGCGCTTCCGTGCGGTGTTGAAGGCGAAGGTGGGCGGGGCGTGGAATCTGCATCGGCTGACCAGGGGCGCCGAGCTGGATTGCTTTGTCCTGTTTTCTTCGGTTGCAGGTGTGCTGGGAGCACGCGGGCAGGCGAACCATGCGGCGGCGAATGCGTATATGGATGCGCTGGCGCACTTCAGGCGCGAGCGTTGCGGCCTGACTGCGTTGAGCGTGAACTGGGGTGTGTGGAGCGGAACGGGAGCAGCGGTGCGACATGGCGCAGTGGAGCGGAGCGAGCGGCTGGGCGCAGCTTCGATTGCACCGGAGGCTGGGCTGCGACTGCTGGGACGATTGCTGGAAGATGGCTGCACGCAGGTATTGGCGTCTCCGGTGAACTGGCGGAAGTGGGCGGAGGGTTCAAGGAGCGAAGCGGGAGCGAATGCCGATCTTGTGGGCCATCTGATCGCCGATTTGCGTGATGGCGCGCCGGTGCGTGCGAATACGGTTTCGAAAGGTGCCTTGCGCGTGCGATTGGTGGAGGCTCCAGAAACGCGTCGCAGGGGGCTGCTTGAGGCGCGGGTGGAAGAGCAGATACGGGCTGTGCTTTCGTTCCCGGCCAGCGAGGCGATCGATCCCGCGCGGCCGCTGCAGGAGTATGGGCTGGATTCGTTATTGTCGATTGAGCTGCGCAATGCCCTTTCGGCGGATCTTGAGACGAAGCTTTCGGCGACGGCGCTGTTCGACTATCCAACGATGGGGGGATTGACGGATTGGCTGTTTGACGATGTTCTGAAGTTGACGACCGAACCAACAGAACAGGCTGCGTCGAAGCAGATTCGACCTGCGGAAGAGAATGCTTCGTGGTCTACGCAACGGAATGAATCGGATGTGCTGAGCGGGGTTTCTGAGCTTACGGACGAGGAAGTAGAGAGGCTGTTTCAGTTGAAGATGGCAGGAATCGAGAAGTGAGTGAGTTTCTCAAGCGGATTGCGGAGTTTTCTCCCAAGCGGCTGCTGCTGCTGGCAGCAGAGCTGGAGGAGCGCGTGCGTTCGCTGGAAGATGAACTTGCCGCGCGCACGCATGGTCCGATTGCCATTGTGGGGATGGGCTGCCGATTCCCTGGCGGAGTGTGCGACGCGGACAGCTTTTGGGATTTGCTGATCGAGGGACGCGACGCGATTACAGAGGTGCCGGGCTGGCGGTATGACGTCCAGAGGCTGTATGACCTGGATCCTCATGCGAAGGGAAAAGTTGCGACGCGATGGGGCGGATTTCTCGAATCTCCGGAGATGTTTGACCCCGCGTTTTTTGGAATTGCGCCGGTCGAAGCCGTGGGGATGGATCCGCAGCAGCGCATGTTGCTGGAGGTGAGCTGGGAGGCCTTGGAGGATGCAGGGATTGTGCCTGCGACGCTGAATGGCAGCCGGACGGGCGTGTATGTGGGTATGTGCAATGGAGACTATGCGCAGTTGTCGTTGAGCAGGCCTGCGGAGGATCTGGATGCCTATTTCGCGCAGGGTGTTTCACATGCCGTGGCGGCGGGACGCATTTCCTATTTTCTGGGATTGCGGGGGCCGAGCCTGGCGATCGATACAGCGTGCTCTGCTTCTCTCGTGGCTGTGCATGAGGCGTGCCAGAGTTTGCGATTGGGCGAGACGGAACTGGCGCTGGCTGGCGGCGTGAACCTGGTGCTGAGTCCGGAAGTGACGATGGGATTGTCGCGGGCGCAGATGATGTCTCCGGAGGGACGTTGCAAGGCGTTCTCTGCGGATGCGCGCGGGTTTGTGCGCAGTGAGGGCTGTGGCATCGTGGTGCTGAAGCGGCTGGCCGATGCAGAGCGCGATGGGGATCGTGTGCTGGGCGTGATTCGCGGGACGGCTGTGAATCAGGATGGACGCAGCAGCGGATTGACGGCGCCGAATGGGCCTTCGCAGGTGGAGGTGATTCGCGCGGCGCTCAAGGATGCTGGGGTTGCGCCTGAGGCGGTGTCGTATGTCGAGGCACACGGAACCGGAACGAGCCTGGGCGACACGATTGAAATGCAGGCGCTGGGCGAGACGCTGGGGAAGGGCCGAACCAGCGAGGCGCGACTGCCGGTGGGATCGGTGAAGAGTAACTTTGGCCATGCGGAGTCGGCGGCGGGTGTGGCTGGGTTGATCAAGCTGTTGCTGGCGATGGAGCATGGGACGATTCCTGCAAGCCTGCATTGTGCGCAGCCAAATCCGGCGATTGATTGGGAGAGTGCCGGAACGCGCGTGCCAGTGGCTGCTGAAGTTTGGATGTCTGCGGCGGAAGAGACGACACGGGTCGGTGCACTGAGCTCGTTTGGCTTCAGCGGAACGAATGCACACATCGTGGTGAGCGAGCCTTCGCGAGTGCCGCGCGGGCTGCGAGATGAGGATGCGCCGTGTGTGATTGCTCTCTCTGCGCGGAGCGAAGGTGCGTTGAAGACAATGGCGGGGCGGCTTGCGGAGATTCTACGGAAGAAGCCGGAGCTTCGGCTTGTGGATGTGGCGTACACGCTCGGCGCAGGGCGTACAGCGTTCGCACACCGTGCTGCGCTGCGGCCCCGGTCGAAGGCTCATTTGATTGAAGAGCTGGATGTGCTGGCGCGCGGCGATGGAGATAGTGAATTTGCGCGTGGGGTGATGGATGCTCGTGCTCCTCGTGTTGCGTTTCTGTTCGCGGGGCAGGGTGGCGAGCATGCCGGCATGGGGCTTTCACTGTTCAAACGCAGCGAGCTTTTTCGAGCTGCCGTGGCAGAGGTGGATGCTGCGCTCGAGGGCGTGATTGGGTGCTCGATTGAAGAGATCTTTCGCAATGAACGAAATGAATTGGCGCAGTCCGCGCTGGTGCAGCCGGCGCTTTTCGCGTTTCAGTATGGACTAGCGATGGTGTGGCAAAGCTGGGGCGCGAAGCCGCATATCGTGCTCGGCCACAGCATGGGCGAACTGGTAGCGGCGACGATTGCAGGCGTGATGACTGTGCAGGATGCGGCGCGGCTGGTGGCGGCGCGCGGGCGCCTTACGGGGGAGCTTGGGGATCGGGGCGGGATGGTGGCTGTGGCTGCTCCAGAAGTACAAGTACGAACGGTGCTAGAGCCTTATGCCGCGGATGTGAGCATTGCAGCTATCAACGGGCCGTCGAGCCTGGTGATCAGCGGCCGCAGAGAGGCCGTGGAGAAGGCTACGCAGGAGTTTGAGCGCGACGGGGTGCGCGTGAAGCGATTGAATATTACGTATGGATCGCATTCACCGGCGATGGATCGGGTGTTGCCGGCGTTTTATGAAGAGGCCGCGAAGATTGAATATCGAAGTCCGCGACTGCCGATTATCGCGGATATGACAGGCGCGAAGGTTGATGGAGGGTTGGTATTCGATGCGCGCTATTGGACCGATCATTTGAGTCAGCCGGTACAGTTTGCACGTTGTCTCGATCAGTTGGCGGAAGAAGAGTGCGGGGTGTGCATTGAGATGGGGCCGCGTGCCGTATTGACGACGCTGGGTCAGGAGCGGGGACAGAAGAGAACCAGCTGGGTGGCTTCATCGAATGGACGCGAGGATGATTTCGATGTGCTTCAGTCGGCATTGGCGGAGGCATTTGCAGCAGGCATGACGGTGGATTGGAAGGCCGTGTTCGATGGGAAGGATGCGCACAGGATTGCGCTGCCTACCTATCCCTTTGAGCGGGAACGCTACTGGGTTACGGATCAATATGAGGGCGCTGCGGAAAGACTCGACCGAAGCTCGCGGCTTGCGAAGCCTTTGACTTCGACGGTGGGGGAACGCTCCACATCGGAGACTGAGGAGACAGTTGTTGAGACGGCGCAGGGGTGGAGCGTTGAACCGGGCGAGAGCCGTTTGCAATCACTGGAACGCGCAGTACGGAAAGAGGCTGCGCGCGTGCTTGGATTGCGGCGCGGAGAGTTGCCAGAGGGCAGTGCGCGGCTCTCCGATCTGGGACTCGACTCGCTGATGGCGGTAACTTTGCGCAATCGCTTACAAGCCATGGTGGGGCGCGGACTGCCGCCTACATTTGCCTTCGAGTTTCCAACGTCTACGGAGATGGCCGTAGCTCTCGATCTATTGCTATGGAGTACTGGCGCGGCGGAAGATCACGCAACAGCAACGGAGCGCGACGAGATCCGGATATGAGCAATGCGGCAGAGTTGCTGAAGCAGCTGCGCGCGCTGGGCGTCCAATTGAATTTGGAAGGCGAAACGCTACGTCTCAACGCTCCCAAGGGTGCGTTGACGCCCGAACTGCAGACGCAACTGAAGGCAGCCAAGCCAGAAATTCTGGCGCTGCTTCGGACCATACAGCAGAACGGCTGCAACGCGGGCACGGCCCCGATGGCGCGGGTGGAGCGGCGTGACTTGATGCCTCTTTCGTATGCGCAGCAGCGTCTCTGGTTCTTGAACCAGATGCAGCCGGACAGCAGCGCTTACGCTCTGTTGTATTTGTTCCGGATTGAGGGCGAACTGGATGAGGCAGCGTTGGAACAGTCGCTCAAGCTGATTGTTCTGCGACACGAAGCGGTGCGCACAAACTTCGTGCAGCATGAAGGCACTCCGTATACCGTCATTCGCGATGGAAGCGATTGGCAATTGACGCGGGGATCACTGGGCCGCGCCGAGGATGAGAGCGTTGAGCAGGCAGCGGCACGCTTTGCGCAGGATGTAATCGACGACCCGTTTCAACTGGAGACGGGACACATGTTTCGCGCTTATCTGCTCAAGGACAGAGAGAGCGCTCATGTATTAGCGCTTTCCATTCATCACATTGTTTCCGATGGCTGGTCAATGGGCGTGCTGGTGCGCGAATGGATTGAGAATTATCGCGCGCTGCATCTGGGAGAAACTTCGCACCGGCAGGAACTGCCAGTGCAGTATGCGGACTATGCCGAATGGCAGCGTGCATGGCTTGAAGGTGGAGTGCTGGAACGGCAGATGCAGTACTGGCGGAAGCAACTGGACGGCGCGCCGGCGGTAGCGATTTTTCCGCCGGATCATCTGCGATTGCTGGATGGGCGGACGCCGGGACGACGTGCCAAGCGAATTCTGTCGGCGGAGATGGCGGCGCAGCTTGGCGCTTTCAGCCGTGCCCATGATTCGACGCTGTTTATGACTATGCTTGCGGCTTTCACACTGCTGCTTTCGCGATACAGCGGGCAGAGGGATGTAGTGGTTGGAACGCCTTCGGCCAACCGCAGCCGCACTGAGTTGAGCGAGTTGATTGGGTTCTTCGTGAACAACCTGGTATTGCGCGTGGATGTTGGGGAAGGCATCAGCTTTCTCGAACTGCTGGCGCGGGTACGCGAGACGACGCTGGGGGCTTACGAGCACCAGGATGCTCCGTTCGACCACCTGGTACGCGCATCCCAGAGCGACCGCAATCCCGAGTATTCGCCGCTGTTTCAGACAATGTTCATTTTGCAGAATTTTCCGCTGGAAGAAGTGCGGCTTCCTGACGTGCATGTATCTCACTTGGAACTGGACAGTTCAATTGCGCGGTTCGATCTGACCGTGGAGGTTTACCCGTTCCACAACGAGCTGCATGTGTATTTCGACTATCGGACGGATATCTATGATGCGGTCACGATCGACGGCTTGCTGGAGAGCTTCGAGCATGTGCTGCAGGCGGTGATGCGCGCTCCGGATACGCTGGTCGAGGCTGTGCCGTTGATGTCCGGGGCGGCGAAGAAGGAACTGATTCGATGGGGTAATCCGCTGCCGGTCGATACCTCAGAAGATGTTCTGGTGACCGAAGCGCTGGAACGGTTTGCAGTTGAGACGCCGGACAAGATTGCAGTACGCGCGGGGACAGAAGCACTGAGCTACGCAGAACTGAATGCACGAGCGAATGCGCTGGCGGCGCAATTGAGGCTGGCCGGGGCCGGACGAGGTGCGCTGGTGCCGGTGTGCCTGCATCGTTCGCCTGAACTGCTGGTGGCTCTGCTTGCTGTGCTCAAGACAGGCGCGGCGTATGTGCCTCTCGATCCGATTTATCCAGCGAATCGTATCGCGGGAATTCTGGAGGATGTGAAGCCTGCGGTGCTGGTGACGGAGCGGAGCCAGCTTTCGCTCGTAGGCGGGTATGAACGGCAATGCGTTTTTGTCGATGAGTTGGATTTGGTGTCGGCGGGCAACGCGGAGAAACGAGGCGAAGGCTCAGGCGGCCCAGCGTCGCGGGACGACCTGGCGTATGTGATTTTTACTTCGGGGTCGACGGGTAAGCCGAAGGGCGTTGAGGTTTCTCATGGTGCGCTGACGAATTTTCTGGAGAGCATGCGGGCTGCTCCGGGTTTCACAAGCTCAGACCGCATTCTCGCGGTGACGACGGTTTCATTCGATATTGCGGGATTGGAGATGTTCCTTCCGATCTACGTGGGAGGCGAAGTGATTGTTGCGCTTGCGCCGGGTGATTTACCCACGCTGCTGGAGGATATTGAGAGAGAGAAGCCGACGGTGATGCAAGCGACTCCCGCCCTGTGGCAACTGCTGGTGAGTGCGGGCTGGGAGGGCGATGAGGCGCTGACGATTTTGTGTGGCGGAGAGGCGTTGGCGCCGCAGCTTGCTTCGTCCCTGGTGATGCGGTCGAAGGCGGTCTGGAATATGTATGGTCCGACGGAGACTACGATCTGGTCCTCTGCGTTGCAAGTAGAGGCAGCAGATGGAGCGAGCGTGCCCATAGGCGGGCCTATCCGGAATACGACGTTCTACGTGCTGGACACGTTGCGAGAGCCGGTGCCGATTGGGGTTGCCGGTGAGCTGTATATCGGCGGCACTGGCCTGGCGCGCGGATATCTGCATCGAGATGAGCTTACGACGGAACGATTTGTGAAGGCGTCCTTTGGCGATGGAGAGCGGCTTTACCGGACTGGCGATCTTGTCCGGAGGCGGCGAGACGGGACACTTGATTTTCTGGGACGCGCCGACTTCCAGGTAAAGCTGCGCGGCTTTCGCATTGAACTCGGAGAGATCGAGCATGCACTCAGGCAACAGCCTGAGATTGCGGAAAGCGTAGTGCTGCTGCGCGAGGTGGGTGGAGTCAGGGAACTGGTGGCTTACCTGGTGCTTCATGCGGATGAGCTACTGCCGTATGCGCGGTTACGAGAGCGGTTGCGGGAGCGGCTTCCGGAGTATATGGTTCCGGCGAAGTCGGTGGTGTTGAAGCAATTTCCGCGGTTGCCGAATGGGAAGCTGGATCGAAGTAAATTACCTGCTCCGGTGGCCGATGAGGCAGTGCTTGCGGAGATGACGAACGAAGGACCTATCGCCGGACTCAACCCTACGGAGTCAACGATCGCGGAGGTCTTTCGGGAGTTGCTGCATGTAGATAAGATCGGAGTGGAGCAGCGGTTCTTTGACCTGGGAGCGCATTCGCTGATGCTGGTGAAGGCGCATGACAAGCTTCGGCGCGAGCTTGACCCTGAGTTGCTGCTGGTGAGCTTCTTTCAATACCCGAGTGTATCTGCGCTGGCGCGGCATATCGACCAGCGGCGGATGAGCGCGGGAGAGATGGTACATGCCGGGCGGACATGAGAAGCTGGATTTGTCCTATTGCGAGGCGGTAGATTCTCAAGGGTGCGGTGACTTCGATGACAGCTCAGGAGTTTGTGCGGCATCTTCGCCGGCTCGGCGTGGAGATTCGGGCAAACGAGGGCAAGCTGCTGGTTGCGGCGCCGGCGGGCGCTGTAACGTCCGCATTGCAGGATGAGATTCGAGGCCGCAAGGCCGAATTGCTGGAGCTGCTGCGGGCGCATGACAGTTCGCAGGAAGAGCGATGCTCGCCGCTTACGTATGCCCAGCAGCGTTTGTGGCTGATCGACCGTTTTGCACCGGATACGGCTGCATACAACATTCCCCAGTCATGGCTGATCGATGGAGCTGTCGATGTCGAGGCTTTCGAACGTGCACTCGAACGGCTGGCGGAGCGGCACCAAGCCCTGCGGACTCGCATCGAGATTCGTGAAGGCGAGCCGGTGCAGGTGGTGATGAAGCAGGTGAAGATTCCCTTGCAGTTCACCGATCTGACGAATGTTTCAGAGGGAGCGCGAGAAGAGCAGATGAGGGCACGGCTGGTGCGGGAAGGCCGCGAGGTTTTTGCATTAGACCATGCTCCGCTGATTCGCTTTCATATCTTTCGCCTTGCAGCGAGCAGGTTTGTGATTGCGTATGACGTGCATCACATTGTTGCGGACCAGTGGTCTCTCAATACGCTTAAACGCGATCTTGCCGCTTTGTACATGGAAGCGGTCTCCGGCGCCCACGCGGAACTACCTGCTCTCACGCTGCAATATTCGGATGTGGCCGAGCGCGAGAGAAGCGCGGCTATGGCAGAGCGCCACGCACGGCAACTGGAGTACTGGCGTGAACGATTGAATGGGATGCCTACCCTACTGGAACTTCCGTTCAGCAAAGCGAGGCCGGCGGATCAATCGTATGAGGGCGCGACACTAACGGTGACGCTTAACCAGGAGTTGACAGGTGAGCTGCGCCAGCTTGCGACGCGCGGTCAGACCTCATTGTATCTGTTGATGCTGGCTGCGTTTGCCACGCTTCTGTATCGATACACGGGGCAGCAGGATCTATGCGTTGGCACGCCCATAACCGGACGTAAGCTGCGGGAAGAAGAAGACCTGATCGGACTCTTTCTGAATATGGTTCCGTTGCGCTGCACGATAGAACCGACAGAGCTATTCGATCAATTCCTGAAACGGCTCAGTCGTGTTGTGCCTTCCGATTTCGAGCACGGAGAGATCCCGTTCCAGAAGCTGGTGACGGAGTTGCACCCGCAACGGTCTCCTGCTCATTCTCCGCTGTTTCAGGTGATGTTTGCGCTTAATCCAAAGGCAACCGGCGCGGAGGAAGAGCAGCAAGAAACGTTTATCGGAGTTTCGAAATTCGATCTAACTTTGCAGGTCAGTGAACGCGCCAAGACGTTGGATGCTTACTTCGAATATCGGACGGATCTTTTTGAGAGCGCCGATATAGAGCTGTTCAGCAGGCACTTTTCCAAGCTGCTTAAATCGCTTGTCGCAAGGCCGCAGGCGGCGATCGATGAGCTTGAATTGTTGAGCGAAGAAGACATTGAGCGGTTTCAATTGTGGAACTCCACGGAGCTTGTTTTCGATCGCAATGCCACGCTGGTCGACCTGCTGCAAGAGCAAGTATCGGTACACCCGGATGCGCTTGCTTTGTGCCGTGGAGAGACGCAGTACTCATACCGCGAGCTGCACGGCCGTGCTGATTTTCTTGCTTTCGAACTGAAAGCTCATGGGGCGGGTCCAGGGTGTTTTGTGGCGATCTGCCTGGAGCGAACCGCGGAGTTAATTGTTGCTATGCTGGCAGTGCTCAAGACGGGCTCGGCTTATCTTCCGCTGGATCCGAAGTATCCGCATGACCGGCTTAAGTACATGTTGGCGGATAGCGAAGCGAAGCTACTGATTACGCAACGCGGCGTTGTGGAGAGGGATATATCGGCCGGCGGTTCTGGATTGACGGTGCTGTTTGCAGATGAACTGCTCTCTGAGTTCGGCAACTCAGAGAGGATCGTTGCGAAAGAGACGGACTCGGCGATTACGGCACAGAGCCTGGCTTATCTCATCTATACTTCGGGATCGACGGGTATGCCTAAGGGAGTGGCTATCAGCCATGGCAATGCTGCGGCTCTCATTGCATGGGCGAGGAGTTACTTCGACCCGTCTTCACTGCGCGGAGTGCTAGCGTCTACGTCAGTATGTTTCGACCTTTCGATTTTTGAGATTTTTCTTCCTCTCTGTACGGGCAACACGGTGATTCTGGTCAACGATGTGTTGGAACTGCCGACATCGGCAAATGCAGATCGAGTGACGCTGATCAACACCGTTCCCAGTGCGATGAGCACGCTGCTGGAGGTGAGTCTTCCATCTTCAGTGCGCACTGTTTGCATGGCTGGAGAGTTTTTACCGACGGAGTTAGTGGACAGAGTGTATGCGGCTGGGGTGGAGCAGGTCTTCGATCTCTATGGCCCCACTGAGACTACGACTTACTCCACATATGTGTTGCGAGGGCGAGCCGCTGCAGCGACGATCGGCAAGCCAATCGGCAATACGCGCATCTATTTGCTGGATGACAATTTGAGACTGGTTCCACCAGGAGCCATGGGGGAGATATTCATTGGCGGAAGCGGAGTAGCGCAGGGATATTTGAACAGGCCGGAGCTTACGCAGGAGCGATTTCTGACTCTGCCGGAGATTGAACCGCGAGGGCGGCTCTATCGCACAGGCGATCTGGCGCGACAGCTTCAAGATGGCTCGCTGGTCTATATGGGACGGCGTGATCAGCAGATAAAGCTGCGCGGCCACCGGATTGAACTGGGTGAGATTGAGGCGGCGATGCGGGATGTGAGCGGAATTTCACAAGCTGCCGTCGTTGTGCAGGAGATTGCAGGCGGAGACGCGCTGGTCGCCTTTGTTGCTGAAACAGGCGTTGGGCAAGAGCAGGTGAAGGAATGGGCGCAGCAGCTCAGAAAGCGGTTGCCCGCGTACATGATTCCTGCACACATTGTTCCGCTCGCGAAGATGCCGCTCACGCCGAATGGAAAGACAGACCGCAAGGCGCTGGCTATGATGCGGGGGCTAAATATTGTGCGTCAAGCGGGGAGTGAGCCCCCCAGGGATATTTTGGAACAATGGCTGGCAAATATCTGGGCTCATCGGCTGGGTGTGAGGCGCGTGGCGCGTGATGCGCATTTCTTCGAGGACCTGGGAGGCCATTCGCTAGTGGCGTTCGAGATTTTCGCAGAGATTGAAGCACGGCTTGGCGAGGCGATGATGCTGGCCACGCTCTTTCAGGCACCCACTGTTGCGCAACTAGCATCGGTGATTCGCCGCAAAGGTTGGAAGGAGCCGAAGCACATTATTTGGCTTGCTCCGGCAACTGGATCGGATGACACGAGCAACGTGGTCTACTACTTCAACTCAATGCAAACAGCCCTGAGTGAGCCGTCACGAATGTCTGGCAGACGGGTCATGGCGATTGGATGGAATGAATCTGCACATGGAATGAACGATGTAGATTCATGGGCTAATATGCGAGCGAGGGAGATTGCTGCATTTGAAGCTGAAAGGCCAGCGCTGATACTGATTCCAAATGGCGCGAATCGAGAAGCTTGCGAGCGGTTGGCTTCGAGCCTGGCGAAGGCAGGGTTGGTGGACGTCATGGTGCAACCGGTCTAGAGCGCGATTCTATCCGCGCGGTCAGTTGGCGAATTTCCGCTTGCAGACAGGCGCAACCGTGCTACTCTACGTTCATGATCCTGCGCCGGACACAACGCCGTATTTCAATCAAGGTCCAGCTGCGCATGATTTTCATGGATGTTTGCTGCGGCCCGCCGTCTCCCCTGAAGTAAGCCCCTCGTCGATGCGCACGTCTCGTGTGACATTGATCCCATCAGCAGTTCGATCCGGTATGCGCTGTCGTTTTTGCGATGAGCGTATGGGGGAGTCGTCTATGCAGTCATCTGTGCTATGCAGTGAAATGCTCCCTGGTGGAGCTACGTGGTCTCATGTTCTGAAGCGGGGAACCGCTCTTCGCATTACTGACCTGGAGGGAAATGCCAATGTTGCTGCGTATTTCCTGAATTTTGAGAATCCTTCAGAACGATTTAATCTGCCTGATACTCTGAAAGCCCAACATACTGCCCGTTTGTGCGCAGGGCATGTGCTGTTCTCGGACATGGGCCGTGTGCTTTGTTCGATTACCGAGGATTCGGTGGGCTGGCACGATCCAATTGCGGGGATTTCAAACGCGTCGTCAGTTGAAAAGAAATATGGAAAGCTGACCTATCAGCAGGCACGAAACGGATGGCATCAAAACGCGCGCGACGGATTTCTTGTGGAGCTTGGCAAGTACGGGATGGGGCCGCGCGATTTGCATGCGACGGTGAATTTTTTCAGTAAAGTTGCCGTGGATGACGGCGGCAATATGCAGTATGTTAGCAATAACTCACAGCCTGGGAGTTACATCGAGCTGCGCGCGGAAATGAACGTTCTGGTATTGCTGAATACGTCGCCGCACCCGCTGAACAATGATGCGGAATATACGCCGAGGCCGGTGGAACTCAGCATCAGCCGTGTTCCGACGCCTATGCGGGACGATCGCTGTCGAACGCTTTGTCCGGAGAATACCCGGGGATTTGTACTGACCGAGCTTTATTTTTTGTAGTCCCAGCGAGGAAGATGTGCTCACAACGAATCTAAAGCCCAGCACCCTCACTCCCGAGGCAGCACTGCATAGCTTTGTGGTGGAGGCGGGCGACCCTTTTGTCTTCGAAATCATGCAAGGCCAGATTGTGCGCATTGTCGACCTGGAGGGCAATCAGGCTGTCGATACGATTTTCTATAACGCGCATGACTATGCCGATCGATACAGTGCTCAAGATACGATACGCGAGCAAGGCAATATCTACCTGACCACCGGCAGCGCCTTGTTATCTACGGGCGGAAATGTCTTGTTGAGAGTGATTGCCGATACATGCGGGCGCCATGACACTCTGGGTGGCGCATGTGCTGCGGAGAGCAACATGGTTCGCTACGACCTCACCAAAAGGTCAATGCATGCATGCCGCAACAGCTTCCTGAAGGGTCTGCAGCTGTGGAATCGCGGGATGGACAAGCGCGATATCACCAGCAACATCAATTTCTTTATGAATGTGCCGGTAACTCCGGATGGACAACTTACCTTTGAGGATGGCGTGTCGGGCGCCGGTAAGTATGTCGAGTTATGCGCGGAGATGGATGTGCTGATGGTGATCAGCAATTGTCCCCAACTCAATAATCCTTGCAATGGGTACAATCCGACTCCGGTCCAGATACTGATCTGGGAGAAGAATGTTCGATAAAGTATTAATCGCCAATCGAGGTGCAATCGCATGCCGCATTCTTCGCACATTGAAGAAAATGAGGATCGCCTCGGTGTGCGTCTATTCAGAAGCCGACGCCAATTCTCGGCATGTGCTGGACGCGGACGAGGCATATTGCATTGGGCCTGCGGCGGCGGCTGAGAGCTATCTTTCGATCGAGAAGATTCTCAAGGTGGCCAAGGACTCGGGCGCGGAAGCGATCCATCCTGGATATGGATTTTTGAGTGAGAGCATCGAGTTTGCGCAGGCGTGCGCTGGCGCAGGAATTACATTCATTGGACCGGCAATTGAGCAGATTGAAGCCTTCGCTCTGAAACATACGGCGAGGGCGATTGCGCAGGAGTGTGGTGTTCCGTTGCTGCCGGGCACAGGATTGTTGCGCGATGGTGCGAAGGCGCTCACGGCGGCCGCAGAGCTGACTTATCCGGTGATGTTGAAGAGCTCGGCGGGTGGCGGCGGAATTGGGATGCGCGTCTGTGCTACGCCAGAGCAGCTGGAAGACGCATTCGACTCGGTTGTACGGCTTAGCTCAAACAGCTTTGGGGACGGACGCGTTTACCTGGAAAAGTATATCGCTCGGGCAAAACACATTGAGGTGCAGATCTTCGGTGATGGCAGCGGTGAAATTCTAACGCTGGGAGCACGCGATTGCTCGGCGCAGCGACGCCACCAGAAGGTGATCGAAGAGACTCCAGTGCCGGGGCTGGATGCAGAGACGCAGGAGGAGCTTTTCCGTTCAGCAAGGTTGCTTGGCGAGGCGGTGAAATATCGATCCGCGGGGACGGTCGAATTTCTTTTCGACACTGAGTCGCAGAAGTTCTATTTCCTTGAGGTCAACACGCGGCTTCAGGTTGAGCATGGAGTGACCGAGCAGGTCACTGGCGTGGATCTTGTGGAGATGATGACCCAGGAGGCGGCCGGCGAGCTGCCAGCGCTCAGTACATTTCGTACCGAACCGCAGGGGCATTCAATTGAAGCGCGCGTTTATGCGGAAGATCCGGCGAAGGGGTTTATGCCGGCGCCGGGGCGGCTTTCTGAAGTTATCTTCCCTTCGTTGGAGTTAGCCAGGATCGAGACATGGGTGGAGAGCGGCACGGAGATCACTCCGTACTACGATCCGATGATTGCAAAGGTCATTGTTACGGGGAAAGATAGACGGGATGCGGTGCAGCGGATGAAGGATGCGCTCGATGCCTGCTCGATCCAAGGGACCGAGACCAATCTTGCTTATCTGCGGGCTATCGTCGATCACCCGGTCTTTGCGGAAGGCCAGATAACTACTTCATTCCTGAGCGAGTTTTCTATCCAGCGTCGCGCGTTTGAAGTTTTGGAAGGTGGCACTCAGACGACGATTCAGGATTTTCCGGGTCGGTTGGGGTACTGGCATGTGGGGGTGCCGCCGTCAGGCCCGATGGACTCGCTTTCGCTTAGGCTGGCCAATCGTCTGGTGAGTAATCCGGAGGGTGCGCCGGCGCTGGAGATGACGGGCATTGGCGCGAAACTTCGCTTCGATACAGATGCGGTGATTGCGATTTGTGGGGCCGATATGGGGGCGGCGGTGGATGGCGAAGCTGCGCCGATGTGGCAGACGGTCAGAGTGAATGCGGGTGCTGTGCTTCAATTCTCTGCTGCGAAGGGCACAGGTTGCCGAACTTATCTGGCGGTGCTGGGGGGCATCAAAGCTCCGGTGTTTCTAGGGAGCGCGAGTACGTTTATGCTGGGCGGTTTCGGCGGCCACGCTGGACGAGCGTTGCGTGCTGGCGATGTCGTTCATTTTTCAGAGGCGAAGTCTGAAGTTACGCATAAATTGTTGTCTTCTGGAGTTATCCCAAGTTATACGCGCAACTGGGAGGTTGCTGTACTGTATGGACCGCATGGCTCGCCGGAGTTCTTTACTGAAGGCGATATTGAGATGGTCTTCGGTACGGAATGGCGGGTGCATTATCAGTCGGATCGGACGGGAATCCGGCTGGTCGGGCCGAAGCCGGAATGGGCGCGCAAAGATGGCGGTGAAGCGGGTCTGCACCCATCGAATATTCACGACAATGCGTATGCAATCGGCTCTGTCGATTTCACCGGAGATATGCCGATTCTGTTAGGTTCTGACGGGCCGAGCCTTGGCGGCTTTGTGTGTCCTGCTGTCGTGGCATCGGCTGAGTTATGGAAGATGGGCCAGATGAAGGCCGGGGATACCGTCCGCTTTAGACGCGTGACCGAAGAGCAGGCGCGTGCATTGGAGTCAGAGACTGAAAGAGCTATCGGATCTTTAAGTGGAAGTTTGCCGCAAATTCCGACAAGCGACTATCTGGAAGAGGCTGTACTAAGCACCTCCACAACTCGACGACCCGGCACGGTGTTTCGCGCTGACGGAGACAAGTATCTCCTGGTCGAGTATGGGGATCGGGTTCTAGATCTGGCACTGAGGTTTCGCGTGCATCTGCTGGAGCAGAGGCTTCGTGAACTGAAGCTTCCGGGGATTATGGATATAACTCCGGGTGTGCGATCGCTGCAGATTCACTATGACAATCGCAGGTTGCCGCGTGAGGCATTGCTGGAAGCCCTTGATTCGGTGGACAGGGAACTACCGGAGAATCCTGATGTTACTGTGCCTTCGCGCACGGTGTATATGCCGTTGTCGTGGAATGATCCGGCGACCCAGTTGGCGCAAGCGAAATATATGCACTCGGTGAGGCCGGATGCTCCATGGTGCCCGGACAATATTGAGTTCATCCGGCGTATTAATGGACTTGATTCTGTCGAGGATGTATATCGGATCGTGCACGCGGCGAGTTACCTGGTGTTGGGATTGGGCGACGTGTATTTAGGCGCGCCCGTCGCAACGCCGACCGACCCGCGGCACCGGCTCGTAACGACCAAGTACAACCCGGCGCGTACATGGACTCCGGAGAATGCTGTGGGCATTGGCGGGGCCTATATGTGCGTGTATGGGATGGAGGGTCCGGGAGGATACCAGTTAGTGGGGCGAACGGTGCAGGTGTGGAACACCCATCGCTCGACAAAGACGTTTCCCCGCGGCACTCCGTGGTCGCTGCGATTCTTTGACCAGATACGTTTCTATCCTGTTTCCGGTGAAGAGCTGCTCGATTTGAGGAGCAGGATTTTGCATGGCGGCTTCGATCTGAAGACCGAGGAAAGTACGTTCAATCTGCGCGAGTATCAGGATTTTCTTCGTTCGATTGAGTCAGAGGCGAGGGCATTTCGGGAGAAGCAGCAAAAGGCATTTCGCGAAGAGCGTGAGCGTTGGCGGATCGATGGTCTGCTGGAGGTAAGCGCTCCTGAAGAGATGCCGGAACTGGATCAGGGCGATGCGCAGGTGGGTGAGGATTGTGAGGTCGTTGCATCTCCGATGACGGCGAGCATTTTTCAGGTTGCTGTGGAGGTGGGTCAGAGCGTGACGGCTGGAATGAAGCTGGTTGTGCTGGACGCGATGAAGACAGAGATTGTGATTGCGGCTCCCACGCCTGGCATCGTGCAAGAGATTCGCTGCGCGCCGGGGAAGCTGGTTCATGCAGGACAAGCGCTGGTGGTGTTGCGCATCGAATAAGCGAGGAGAATGCGTGGATATTGGTTCGCTAGTTGAGAGTTACAAGCGGAAGACGGCTTCTCCGACTGAGGTTGTGCGGGATATCTACGCGCGCATCCGGGAGATGGGCGAGAGGCCTGTCTGGATCACGCTGGTGAGTGAAGAAGCCAGTCTTGCGCGGGCTCACGAGCTTGAGACGAGTAGTAATTCTGCAGCGCTGCCTCTTTATGGTGTGCCTTTCGCGGTGAAGGATAACTTTGATGTGGCAGGGCTACCAACGACTGCCGCCTGCCCGGCGTTTTCTCATGAGGCCACCTCTACTGCTGAGGCTGTGCAGCGTTTGCTGGATGCTGGCGCGATCTTGATCGGCAAGACGAACATGGATCAGTTTGCCACCGGACTGGTGGGGACACGCACGCCGTATGGCATCTGTTCGAGTGTGTTTGGCGCTGAATATGTCTCGGGTGGTTCGAGCTCAGGCTCTGCGGTTGCGGTGGCGAGCGGGTTGGTGAGCTTTGCGTTGGGTACGGATACCGCAGGGTCTGGACGGGTACCGGCGGCCTTCAATCAGTTAGTGGGACTAAAGCCTACGCGCGGACTGGTGAGCGCGCATGGGCTGCTGCCGGCATGCCGCACGCTGGATTGCGTATCGGTGTTTGCCGAGACGTGCGCAGATGCGTCGCGAGTGCTGCGTGTGGTGGAGGGATTCGATGCGAAGGATGCATATTCGCGAAGTGCCACACCTGGAGAGGGTGCAACACCTTGGATCGCTTCGACGTTCAAATTTGGCGTGCCTACGGAAGAGAGCCTCGAGTTTTTTGGCGATGATGAAGCGCGAGCGGCTTATGCGCATGCCGCGGATGCTTTGGCTGCGCTGGGTGGTGAGGCCGTTCGCTTCGATTATGAAGTGTTTCGCTCGGCGGCGAGCCTGCTTTACAGCGGTCCGTGGGTTGCGGAGCGAACTGCTGCGGTGAAGGAGTTTGCGGCGCAGCACCCGGATGCTTTCGATCCTACGGTGGGGGCGATTATTCGAGGTGGGGAACGGTATAGCGCCGTGGATGCTTATGAAGGTGCGTACAAGCTGCGGGAGATTCAGAGGAAGACGGACGTTGTATGGAAGGAGGTTGATTTTCTTCTGCTGCCGACGGCGCCGACGACGTACAAGATCAGTGAAGTGGTGGCGGAGCCGGTGGAGTCGAACAGCCGGCTTGGGTATTACACGAACTTTGTGAATTTGCTGGATCTGGCGGCGGTTGCGATTCCCGCAGGCATGATGGGCAATGGGTTGCCCTTTGGGGTTTCGCTGATCGGCAAGGCATTTACGGATGATGGCTTGCTGGAGATGGCAGACCGGCTGCATCGAAAGTTGGCGAAGACACTCGGTGGATCGGATCGTTTGCTGGCTGAGACGCCGACGATTGCGGATGCGGCGCCGCACGGTTGCGTGCTCATGGCGGTAGTAGGTGCGCATCTTACCGGACAGCCGCTGAACTGGCAACTTACACAGCGCAAAGCGCGGCTGGTGCGTACAGTACGAACTCATGCTGATTACAGGCTCTATGTATTGCCCAACTCAACACCGCCAAAGCCCGGGCTGGTGTACGTTCCAGGCTTTACCGGTCAGGGAATTGAACTGGAAATATGGGCAATGCCGGAGGACACAGTAGGTACGTTCCTGATGGGCATTCCGCCGCCGCTCTCGCTGGGTACGGTTCTGCTGGAGGATGGAACGCGGGTGAAGGGATTTCTTTGCGAACCGGCCGGAATTGCGGGCGCGGAAGAGATTACGCATTTGGGAGGATGGCGGGCTTATCTGCAGACGCTGAAATAAGGCCGGGGACATTTTGACCTGTGTCTATTAACGATTACATGCCATCGTCATCGTCGTCACCGCTCGCGGGTGCGCCACCGTCTTTAGGCGCGTCCTTCTTTTTGAAGGTGCCGTCGAGAACCTGCTCCAATTGAACACGAAACTCCGGGTCGGCCGGGTCGCTGTCTGCTTCGAAACGCAGAACAGGTTTGCCTTCGCGATTGACGAGGAATTTAGTGAAGTTCCAATGAATGTCGCCGCCAGCTGCGCCTTCCTTGGGGTCGGTAAGGAAGTGAACGAGCGGGATGGCGGTATTGCCGCGCAGGGATGCCTTGGAGAAGACAGGGAAATTGACATGCTCCGCGTCTTGATAGAACTTCTGGATGGCGGAGTTATCGGGCAATTCTTCGGAGCCGAAGTCGCTGGACGGAATGCCAACGAGTACCAGTCCCTTGTCTGCGTAGGTCTTTTGGAGGTCTTCAAGAGCGGGAAGCTGATTTTTGTAGATGGACTTGCTGGCCAGATTCACAATGAGAAGGACTTTGCCTTTGTACGTGGAGAGAGAAACTACCTTGCCATCGAGCGCGACGAGGGAATAGTCGTAGACGGATTTATGTTTGGCTGGCGGCGTGACAGCCAAGACCAACTGAGAGCAAAGCAAGATGCCGAGAAGGGCGTGACCTCTGATTTTCATTGTTCTCTCTCACCATATTCTTGCACCAGCCGAGGATGGGCTGCAAAGCGATTTATTGTGTGGGAGATAAGAATGGTTTATTCTGAGCTTCAGAATAACGCCCTCCATTGCACAGTCCGCATATCCTCATGCGGAGATTCACAGGATTATTCTTATGGATTTTGAGCAACTCAAGACTTTCCAACTCGTGAGCCGGTTGAAGAGTTTTTCGCGGGCGGCGGATAAGCTGGGCGTGACACAACCGGCGATTTCGGCACAGGTTCGTTCGCTTGAAAACGAAGTGGGGGCGCGGCTGTTTGATCGCGAAGGCGGCAAGGTGACGTTTACCGCGGCCGGGCGGTTATTTGAGCCTTTTGCGGAACATTGCCTGCAGTGCCACAGCCACATACTGGCAGGCGTGAGCGAGTTGTATCAATCGCCGCGCGGGGAGATTTCGGTAAGCACGAGCGAGGCGACGAGCCTCTACGTATTGCCGTCGGTATTCGCCCAGTTCAAGAAGCTCTACAGCCGCGTTCATCTCAGCATTGTGAGGGCTGAACGATCGCGCGTGCTGGAGTCGGTGTTCAGCCGCGAAGTCGATTTTGGGATCGTTTCACTGCCGATCAAGGACAGCCGCTTGCTGGTTCACAGCATCCACAAAGACGAAGTTGTTTTGGTGACTCCGCCACTTCATCCACTGGCTGAACGAGGCACAGTGAAGCTGGACGAGATACTGCAATATCAACTGTTGATGATGAAGCACGGGCGGCAAAGAGAGAGGATCAATCATTTCTTTCATAGCAGAGACGTACAGCCGCGCGTGGCGATGGAATTGGAATCCAGTGAATTATTGAAACGCCTGATTGGCGCGGGAATCGGCATGGGTTTCCTGCCGTATACCAACGTGCAGGCAGACGAAGCTGCGGGATCGCTGAAGACATTGAAGGTAGAAGGAATGCGGGTCCAGCGCGAGTTAGGTTTGGTATTTCGCAAAGATAAGACGCTGACGCGCGCGGCTCATGCTTTTCTGGAAGTGGCGACGAACGGAGCGAGGGTAGAGCCGCTGAAGACGAAGAGCCGGGCTCGATAGCGCGCATTGAATATTTTTATATTCAGGGTTTTGAATGTGCGCATAGAGTAAAGCTCAATCATGCATATTCTCAATTCTCGAATTTTGATTACAGATAATGGCGCCACAGCCAAGAGATTCTGGATTGCGGCGCTTGGCCTGTTTGCTTTCACGCATTCGATCGCAACCGTCGCGCAGACGGAAGACGGGTTTCCCAAGAAGACTGGCGTAGTCGAGCCTGGCGTTCAGCGTCCGATGACGGAGCTGAAGCCGGCTGCGGAATTTCCGGTGGAGGGGCATCCGGACTGGCTTGGGGTAACGGACGACGCGGTGTGGGTGGCGAGTTCGAATGTGAACCATGTTGTCCGCCTGGATGCGAAGACCAACAAGCCGGACATTGTGATTACGGTCGAGAAGCCGTGTTCGGGGCTGGCTGTGGCCTTCGATAGTTTGTGGATTCCGAGTTGCGGCATACATGCGCTGTTGCGCACAGACGTGCATTCGGGCGCGATTCAGGCGACGATTGCCGTGGGACCGGCAGATTCAGAAGGCGGAATTGCCGTGGGCGCAGGCAGTGTATGGCTGGTGACTGCGGGGACGAGTGAGTTGGACCGGGTCGATGCCAAGTCAAACACGGTTGTGGCGAAGATTCAGCTGCCCAAGGGCTCTTTCAACCCGATCTTTGCGGGAGATTCGGTTTGGGTGACGTGCAATGAGTGCGGCAGTCTGGTGCGGGTTGATCCCAAGACGAACAAAGTTTCCGGCATTACCAAGATCGGTCCCAAGCCGCGCTTCGTAACAGTGGGGGAAGGATCGGTTTGGGTGCTGAATCAAGGGGACGGAACGGTTTCGCGCGTTGATGAGAAGACGGGGAAGCTGGTGGCGACGATTCCGGCTGGCATACCGGGATTAGGTGGAGAGATTGCTTATGGCGGGGGGTCGATTTGGGCAACGGTCTTTGGGTTTCCCATTACGCGCATCGATCCTGCGACGAATAAGGTGGTACAGCAGTGGACGGGCAAGGGCGGAGACAGTATTCGCTATGCACACGGGTCAGTGTGGCTTACGTTTTTGACCGGAGCCAAGGTGTGGAGACTGAAACCGCCGCCGCTGTGATTGAGGTGTTACAAAGGGGGCCAAAGTGACCTGGACAATGGCTGAAATGGAGAGTGCGGCGGGCTGTGTTTATGGGGCACATAAATGAAATCGATGTGCCTCCCGGGTTGCAGAGGCGTTGCGATACTTTAGTTGTATGTATTGTCCAAACCGCCAAAAACGCGCTGTGAAACCTCAAAATACTGTTATTTCAGGCCTGATCGCGCGGGCGCGGGGGCATCTCAAGACACTACTTTTCGCAGCTTCCGCGATGGCGATTCTGGCCGGCATGGGATTGGCGATACCTGCGCAGGCGGCGGCTCCGACATTTACGGTGGGCTGGTCTGTCTATGCGGGCTGGAATCCCTACTTCTACATGGCGAAGTCTGGGATTCTGAAGAAGTGGGCGGACAAGTACGGCGTCGTCATCAAGGTGCAGCGATTTGACTATGCGGCTTCGCTGGACGCATTTGTGGGCAAGAACATCGATGCCTGCACGATGACCAACATGGAAGCGCTGGATATGCCGGCGGCGGCAGGAGTCGATTCGACAGCCGTTATCGTGGGCGACTACTCGAACGGGAACGACGCGGTGCTGGCGCGCAACAATCTGACTTTGGCACAGCTGCCTGGCAAGCGCATCATGCTGGTGCAGAAGACGGTATCAGAGTATCTGCTGGAACGGGCGATGGATGTGAATGGGCTCGGCGGAGAAATTCCGAAGCTACGCCTGCTGAATACCAGCGACTCGGATCTGGTGGGGGCTTTTCTCGGCAATCAGGGAAATCAGGTGGCGGTGACGTGGAAGCCGCTGGTTTCGCAGATTCTGGCGCAGGGCGGGAACGTAAAACCGTTGTTCGATTCATCGAAGATTCCGGGAGAGATTCTGGATCTGCTGGTAGTGCGGACGGAAGTGCTACAGCGGCCTGACGGGTCAGGTGCGCGCTTTGCTAAAGCAATTACCGGCGCCTGGTATGAAACCGTGGCGCAGCTTGCGAGTGGAGCAGTCCCGGCGATTACAGGGAGTGCAGCGGCCTCTGGCGATAGCGTCGCTTCCTACAAGGAACAACTGAAGACCACGTATCTTTTCTCTACGCCGAAAGCGGCTGCGCAGTTTGCAGAGAGCCCGACGATCAAGCAGAAGATGGACCTGGTGCGGCTGTTCTGCTTCCGCCATCAACTGCTGGGGCAGAATGTGGGCTCTGCGGATGAGGTGGCGATTCGCTACCCGGATGGGGCAGTCCAAGGTAAACAGGATCGGGTGCGGCTCCGCTTCGACTCGTCTTACATGCATATGGCCGAACAGGGGAAGCTCTAGCGATGGCTACGCTGCCTGTGGTGGGACAACTCGTCGATATCCAGACGAAACCGAGCCGGTTGTGGACGCAGTCGCTTTCGTGGGTTCTGTTTCTGGCAGGCATCTTTGTGTACACGCAGTTTTCGATCGCGCGGCATAAGGAGAATCCCGAAGATCGCGTGATTCCATCGGGCACACAACTGGTGCAGGGAATCAAGGCCTCGGTGCTGGAACCGGCGGAAGAGGACGATGCGCTGGACCCGAGTGCTACAACCTTTCAGCGCGTTACGCATAGCATGGTTTGGAAAGATACGATATCGAGTTCGCGACGCTTCTTCATCGCCATTGCTCTGTTGATACCCGCCATTCTGATTGGTTTGCACATGGCGGTGTTTCCATATGCGGAGGCGTTATTGCTTCGGTTTGTACTTTTCTTCGACAAGATTGTTGCGCTGTCTTTGCTGCCGATTCTGTTCATCGTTTTCGGAATCGATGAGTGGTCGAAGATCATGCTGATGGTGATTGGCGTGGGTCCGACGCTGATGCTGGATACGTACAACATTGCGAAGGTTGTGCCGCGTGAGCAGGTGGTAAAGGCATTCACGTTGAAATCATCGAATCTGGATGTGGCCTATCGCGTGATTCTGAAACAAATATTGCCGCAGGTGATCAACAGCGTCCGATTGAATCTGAAACCGCTGGCTCTATTTCTGTTTGCGGGCGAGATGATTGCTTCAACGGATGGATTGGCCTATCGCATCGCGATCATGCGGCGGCATATGGGCATGGATGTGATCATCCCGTATCTGCTGTGGGTGGCAGTGCTGCTGTTTGGAATGGATGCGCTGCTACGCGTGGCGAACCGGAGGCTGCATCCATGGTACTAGCGGCCAAAGTCAAGATAATCGAGATGCGCAAAGAGGTTGAAGCGCGGCCAGCAATGGTTGAGATCGCGCTGCGCGATGTCTCGGTTTCGTATCCGGTAGGGTCGGCGGGGCAGAAGACTGTGCTGTCGCATCTGAACCTTGAAATACGCGCAGGCGAATTTGTAGCGGTGTTGGGGGAGACGGGCTGCGGCAAGAGCACACTCTTGCGGCTGGTACTGGGACAGGAATTTCCGACCGCTGGATCGATTTGCGTCGACGGAAAGAATGTGACGCGGATCGATGCGCGTTGCGGGTATGTGCCGCAGAAATACTCGTTGTTTCCCGATCGCACCATGATCGACAACGTGATGTACGGGCCGGAAAATGCGTATTGCGGGTGGCTGGGGCGATTGCTGCCCTCGTACCGGCGGTTCAAGCACAGGCTGCGCGGAGAGGCAGAAGCGCAACTGCTGCGGATGGGATTGCGCGCCGGAGATCTGAACAAGTATCCCCACCAGCTTTCGGGTGGAATGCAGCAGCGTGTGGCGATTGCTCAGGCACTGATGATGAAACCGCCAGTTTTGTTGATGGACGAGGCGTTCAGCGCGCTGGATCCGGCAACCCGGGCGAGTCTGCAGCAGCAGTTGCGGGAGATATGGCAGGAGACGCGGCCGACGGTGCTTTTTGTCACGCATAACACGTCTGAAGCACTGTTATTAGCGAGCCGGCTCATCGTTCTCGGGCCGCATCGGGAAGAGAGCGGCGAGAGCAACGTACTTCTGGATATGCCATTGCCTCAATGTAGCGATAAAATCTCGGTGAGGAAACAGAGCCGGGAGTTTCAGGAGTTGCGCGAGTTTGTGAAGCGCCGGGCATATAGTACCTCGTCTCGAGATGACGAAGATCAACCTGTGGCGGAAGGTGTTGCACGGGGAGATTTGCAATGATGCGGGATAAGTCGACGCAAGATCTTACGCGAGCCTTGCTGGGCGCAACTGCGGCCGTGATTGCTGTTGGCTTGACTGTGTCTGTGACCGGCGGAGTGTCTGCGCAGGAAGCGGCATCGCCTGCAGGATTAAAGCCGGGGACGCCGGAGTTCTTCACGCAGAAGGTTGTGCCGATTCTGGACGACAACTGCTATACGTGCCACCAGGATGACAAGAAGGGCGGATTGCGACTGGATAGCTATGACGCGATTCGCAAGGGTGGCAAGTCCGGTGCGATCATCGTCCCGGGCGATCTTGAGGCGAGCCTGATTATCAAGATGATTCGCCGACAGGGAAAGTTGAAGATGCCGCCGAAGGTAGCACTGGAGCCTGCTGAAGTTGCGGTGCTAGAGGCGTGGGTTAAGGCGGGTGCGGTTGGCGCCAATGCTGGTGAGAGCATGTCGATGCCGGCTGCTTCGACTGCAGCGGCTGCTGCGCCGTCCGCACCGACTGCGACGGCTACGGATGTCGCGAAAGCAGCTCCTGCAGAGATGGACAAACAGAAACCGGCTGAGGGTGCGTCGGTTGTCAAGGCTTCCGTTGCGACTACGGCTCATGCGCAGGGGGCGATGTCCAACGAGGATTTCTTCGAGAATAATATTCGCCCTATTTTTGCGAACAACTGTTCGAGCTGTCATATCGAGAGCACTTCGGGTGGTTTGAAACTCGATTCGCGCGAGAGCATGTTGAAGGGTGGCGATCTGGGTCCGGTACTGGTGCCTGGCGATCCGGAGAAGAGCCTTTTCATTACGGCGGTTCGCCAAACAACGAAACTGAAGATGCCCAAGGGCGGGAAGCTGACGCCGCAGGAAGTCGCGGACCTGACGCAATGGGTCAAGAATGGCGCCGTATGGCCGAAGAGTGCGCCAGGCACGGTGTTCTCCGCTTCCCTGAAGACGGGCGTTATTACGGACAAGCAGCGGGCGTTCTGGTCCTTCCAGCCGCTCAAGGTAGTTCCCGTACCCGAGGCGAAGGATTCTCATTGGGCGAAGACGCCGATCGACAAGTTTGTGCTGGCCAAGATGCAGGAAGCGGGCATCAAGCCTTCCGTCCAGGCTGATAAGCGGACGCTGATTCGGCGCGCCACCTATGACCTGACAGGGTTGCCGCCGACGCCGGAAGAAGTGGATGCCTTCGTCAAGGACAAGTCTCCTCATGCATGGGAAAGCCTGATCGACCGTCTGCTGGCTTCACCGAAGTATGGCGAACGCTGGGGACGGCACTGGCTGGATGTAGCGCGCTACGCGGAGGACGATGTGCGCGGGCTGGATCCGAAGGGGCGCGGTTATATGCCGTTCTCAGGCGCCTATCGATATCGCGACTGGGTGATTAAGGCATTTAACCAGGACATGCCGTATGACCAGTTTATTCGTCTGCAGATCGCAGGCGACAAAATTCCTGCGAAGACCAAGCAGGAGCAGGAAGACTATCTGACGGCGACCAGCTATCTGGGGGCGGGACCGTGGGTATGGGATCAGGCGGAGCCGATTCAGGGTCGCGCTGACGAGCGCAATGAGCGCGTGGATGCGGTTACGCGCGGAACCCTGGGACTTACAGTTGCATGCGCGCGCTGCCATAACCATAAGTACGACCCGATCACGCAGAAGGATTACTACGCGCTAGTGGGTATCTTCGCTAACTCTACTTACAAGGAGTATCCGACGGTTTCGGAGGCGCAGGCCAAGGCTTACGAGAGCAATGAGGCCAAGCTGGAGAAACTGCAGATCGACATGCGTGAGTACACGCAGACTGAATCGCGGCAGCTTTCGGATGCATTAGCTCATCAGACGTCGAGTTACATGGTTGCGGCCTGGAATGTGCTCGGCAAGCCGAAGAGCACTGTGGAAGAGGCTGCTGCGCAGGCCAAGCTCGACCCTGTTTTATTGCGTCGGTGGGTTGATTATCTGACGCCGGGCAAGCCCTTGCAGTATGACTATTTGAATGACTGGCATGCGATGGTGGCAGCCGATGGCGGTACGGAAGACGAGGCCAAGGCATTGGCAGATAGCTTCCAGCGGCTGGTACTGCGTGTGCGGCAACATGCGCGCGATACCGAGGAGCAGAACGAGATCATTCGCGACAAGAACGATGTGCCTCGCCATCGCGTGCACGATGCCAAGCCGAGCGAATTTGAGACCGACGACCAGTTTTGTCCAGGCTGCGCGCTGGAGCTGAAGACAATTCCGATCGATCAAGCCAAGCTCTACTCCGACTTGTTTGTATCGCGCTCGGGGGATCAGGAGCAGAAATTCGTGCCCGGTGTGCTGGTGTTTGTAGGGTGGGAGCTGACCAGCCGGCTTGGAGCTCCATTGCAGGCGTATATCGATGCGCAGCAGAAGGAGATGGCCGAGCTCAAGAAGAAGATTGCGCCGGAGAATTATCCCTATGTGCATGGCATGGCGGACAAGCCGGAAGTGCATGACATCAAGCTCAACGTGCGCGGCAATCCTCACTCGCTGGGCGATGCCGTGCCAAGGCGATTCCTGACCGTGCTCACCTCACCGACGACTAAGCCGTACAGCGAGGGAAGTGGAAGGCTGGAACTGGCCAACGACATTGTCGCGAGCCCGTTGTCTGCTCGGGTGATAGTCAATCGCGTCTGGAAGTGGCACTTTGGCTCAGGCATTGTGAACACTCCGGATAACTTCGGCATCGTAGGCGAAGAGCCGACCAATCCGGAGTTACTCGAGTATCTAGCGCATGAGTTTGTCGCGAACGGCCACTCGATCAAGAAGCTGCAACGCGAGATCATGCTATCGGCGGTGTATCAGTCGAGTGTGGAGGAGTCGCCCGAAGCGCATGAGAAAGACGGCGCCAATCGGCTGTATTCGCACTTTAACCGGCAGCGGCTGGATGCAGAAGAGATTCGCGACACGATGCTGTTTGTTGCGGGCGATTTAGACACCAAGAAAACCTCGGGGCCTTCGGAAGATTTCTCAGAGGACAACACGAAGCCGACGGTCTTCTGCAAAGTGAGCCGTTACCGCCTGAATAACTATCTGCAGATTTTTGATTTTGCCAATCCCAGCTTTACATCGGAGCAGAGATTCTCAAGCAACGTGCCGTTGCAACAGCTCTACTTCATGAACAATCCGTTTGTGTATAAGCAGGCGGGGATTCTTGCCGAACGCGTTAGCTCAGAGTCCACTGACAAGGATCGCATCGTGAAGCTTTACCGGTATGTATTCCAGCGCGAGCCGAGCGCTGAAGAGCTGGACCTGGGATTGAAGTTTCTTAGTACAACTCCGGAGAAGGCCGGGTACGCGGTGGCCGGTGAGCCGATCACGGCGTGGCGGCAGTATGCACGGATCATGCTCAGTTCGAACGAATTTCAGTTTTTGGACTAAGATTCATAACGCGAGTTTCAACCGCAGCTTTGCTGCATGTAACGGAGAATTGAATGCGACATAGACCAGCGAATCAGCCAATGACCCGCCGCGAGGCCTTGTGCAAGATGGGTGCTGGATTCGGCATGCTTTCACTGGCAAGCCTCTTGGGCGACACAATTGCGCGCGCCGATGCTCCTGCGAACAAGGCTTCGTGGATGATCGATGAGCCGGGGTTCAAGCCGCGTGCCAAGCATGTGATCTTTCTCTTCATGAATGGCGGGCTTTCGCAGATCGATAGCTTTGATCATAAGCCGACGCTTGCGAAGTATAACGGCAAGCCAATGCCGGGCGGCGATCTCGCCCACGAGCGTAAGACTGGGACTCTGATGCAGTCGCCTTTTACATTCAAGAAATACGGGCAGAGCGGCAAAGAAGTGAGCGAGATCTTCCCGCACCTGGGCGAGTGTGTAGACGACATGTGCTTTGTGAACTCGGTCTATACGGAAATTCCAAACCACGAGCCGGCGCTGCTGATGATGAACACGGGTGCCAATTTCGCGGGACGTCCTTCCATGGGTTCATGGATGACATACGGTTTGGGCACGGAGAATAAAAACCTGCCGGGCTTTGTGGTGCTTTGTCCTGAAGTACCGACGACGGTGGGTCCGCCGCTATGGGGATCCGCATTTCTTTCCGCCGTACATCAAGGAACGTATGTTTCAGACAAGGTAGAGAAGACGGATTTCGACCCGAAGAAGCTGATCGCGAATATTCACAACGAGAGCTTCGACCTGGGGCAGCAGCGCAAGGAGCTTGACCTGCTGGAGAAGCTCGACCAGGTGAATATGAAGACTGCTCCAGGCGCTGCGCATGATGGACAGTTGGAGGCGACGATCGGCGCGATGGAGACTGCATATCGTATGCAGACCGAGGCGCCGGATGTCTTCGATGTGCGCAAGGAGAGTGAGGCCACGCTGAAGATGTATGGCGAAGGCAGTACGGCGCGCGGATGTCTGACTGCGGCTCGATTGATTGAGAAAGGGGTGCGCGTAGTGCAGATTTACTACGCGAAGGGCGATCCGTGGGACCATCACTTCGATATTGAGATGCACCGCAAGACGGCCAAAGATTCAGACCAGCCTTTTGCCGCGCTGATCAAGGACCTGAAGGCGCGGGGTCTCTTTGAAGACACGATCATTGTGGCCGGGTCTGAGTTTGGTCGCACGCCGGTAGTCGAGATGAGCAGCGGTTTCAACGGTGGCCAGACGCATAACGGGCGCGACCACAATCCGCATGGATTTACCATGTGGCTTGCGGGCGGCGGCATCAAGAAGGGTTTTACTTATGGGTCGACGGACGAGTTTGGCTGGAAGGCCGTGGAAAATCCGGTGCATGTGCATGATATTCACGCGACCATTTTGTATCTGCTGGGCATCGACCATACCAAGCTGACGTATCGTTACAGCGGCCGCGATTACCGGCTTACCGATGTCTCGGGCAATGTGATTCACGACATCATCGCTTAAACATCTTGGAGCAAAGGGCTCGCCGTATGTTAGGTGAGCCCTTTCTATTTATAGACTCTCTTTCGCATTTGGACGCAGGTAGAAGGGATCATCGATGAAGCTTCGGCTCTTGGTTACACTTGGTTTGTCTCTCTCTGCTGCTTCCGCTACAGCGCAGTTTTCTGATCCGAACGGGGGCGATCTGGAGCGGGGCGTGTTGCCGGCGCAATGGATGACCGGCGGCCCGAAGTGCATGGAGATTCCGGAGTGGCAGGTGCACGAATATAACCCCGATCTCTACATCCTGCGCCAGTCAGGGTGCACAGATGCGGAGATGCCGTTTCTGTATCTTTTCTTCGGCAAAGATCGCGGGTTGTTGTGGGATACCGGCTCGCGCAACGGCAATCTTGCGCCGGCGTTTCAGCACGTGGTTCACAACTGGCTGGAGCGCAATCATCGGAAGAGCATTCCGGTGATCGTGACGCATTCGCATTCGCATGACGACCATACGTGGGGCGATGGCGCATTGCAGGCGTTGAATGACCCGGCGATTCCGATCACCTTTGTGCCGGCAAAGGTTGCGGATACGCAGTCTTTTTTTCACATTGCTTCGTGGCCAACGGATCTGGGAGATGTGGATCTGGGGGGACGGTTGCTGAATATTATTCCGATTCCCGGACACGACGTGGTGAGCATTGCCTTGTACGACCGGCGAACGGGCATCCTTTTAACCGGCGATAGCTTGTATCCGGGACGGTTGTATGTTCGGGACTTGGCGGGGTTTCAGATGAGTACGGAAAGGCTGATCGCTTTTGTCGCCGGCAAGCCGGTGGCACACGTTCTGGGCAATCACATTGAACAGGCGCGCACGCCGTTTCTCGATTTTCCGATTGGATCGATCTATCACCCCGACGAGCATGGGCTCGATCTGACGTATGGAACGTTGCTGGAGCTCGAAGATGGATTGAAATCCATGCAGGGTAAGCCGCGCCGCATGGCAATGCGCGACTTTACGATCTGGCCTACCGAGCCTGGGGGGCATGGACTGGGCGCCAAAATGGACGAAATTTATAAGCAAACGCAGGAAAAGCAGCTTAAAGATAAATGGAATCAGCCTCAATAATGTTGTTTAGCAAGATAGAAAATCGCTCTTCAGCACTGCACGGTTCAGGAGTGCCAGGGTGCTCCATTGGGCGCGCCCGAACGAAAGATGTATCGCGGCTGCTTGACGACTCTCCGCTCATGGTGCCACAATCCTTGCCGAATACATCGTGGAAGATTGTTCCCGGTGTAGGTATCGGCACGACTGAGGCCTCCGAACCGACGATCCGCAGATATTTTGTGGAGACGGAGAGGAGTTTAAGCTATGTCAAAAGCAACAGCTTTCGGTTTTTACGGTTCGAGACGCAAGGCACATCTCCCGGCGATCGTAGCTTTTGCCGGCCTTATCTGCAGTTTTCCAGCGAGTTTCCAGGGTCAGGATGTGGTCCGCGCCCAGGATTTGGCTGCTTCGGCTACCGCTGACGGAGCAAAGCTCTCTCCAGGTTCCCCGCCCCACCTGACTGCGATAGAACTTGGCGATCTGCATATGGCGCGACGGCGTTATCAAGCGGCGCTGGAAGCCTATCGTCAGGCTGACCTCGATAATCCCGAGATATGGAACAAGATCGGTATCGCGAGCCAGCAGTTGTTTCTGTTGCCGGAGGCGAAGAAGAGCTACGAGATGTCTCTAAAGATGAATCCCAAGAATGCGGATGTTCTGAACAATCTCGGGACCGTCTATTATTCGATGCAACAGTACGGCAATGCCGAAAAACTGTATCGCAAGGCGCTGAAGGTTCGGCCTAAATCGGCCTTGATTTATAAGAACCTGGGTACCGACCTGTTGGCAGCGAACAAATTCAAAAAAGGCTGGGATTGCTACCAGGCGGCATTGGCAATCGATCCTGACGTCTTTGAGCGGATGAACATACTGCGCATTGGAGAACCAACTCCGGCTCAGCAGCGCGGCGCAATGAGTTACTACCTGGCCAAGAGCTACGTGTTGGCGGGTATGCCCGATCTGGCGGTGAACTATCTGCGGATGGCGATTGACGAGGGATTTGCGGACCGCAAGAAGATTATGGCGGACAAGGAGTTGGCCAGCCTGCATGGGGTGACGTCCTTTGAGCAACTTCTGTCAGAGCAGCGCATGCAGTCGAGTTCGTCTGGCTCAGGTACATCTGGCCCGGGTTCATCCGGAGCGGCGCCGGTTGTATCGCGTTAATAAACAAGATCAACGCTCAGATCAAGACTTCAAAAGGTGGTAATGAGGCGAACCGCTTTCGCCGCGAAGTCTCCGCTTCTCACGCAAGGAAATGCCACTGGCACGATTCCGATTGAGTTGAATTTCGGCAAGGATTGACAGGGCGATTTCGGCGGGGGTATCTCCGCCCAGGTCCAGTCCCATGGGGCCGTGCAACCGGGCCATCCAGGTCTCGATGTACCGATCGATCTGTGCAACCGGCACGTTGAGATTGGCGGCGAGTGTGAGCAGGATTTCGCTGGTTCTGTGCGGAGGTCCTAGGATACCAAGATAAGCGAGATCTTTTCTTAAGAGATGACCGAGGACTTGCGTGTCCTGCTGAAGACTGTGAGTCATGAGGACAGCAGCATCGGTAGAGAGAATCTCCGCCGGAAAATCTCCGGACTGGAAAGCTTCGGGCGACAGGACGAAGAGATCATCTGCTTCAGGGAAACGTGTGCGCGTTGCGAGATGGGTGCGGCCGTCGGCGACCGCGATGTACCAACCAAGCTGACGGGCTTGGCGAACAAGGGGAATCGCGTCGTCTCCCGCGCCGAAGATGAAAAGACCGGGGCGTGGAGCGATCCATTCGGCGCGGACAGTCGCGATCTGCAGGTCAGTCTGAATCTGTTGCGAAAAAGAGCTACCGCTATCAAAAGATTGCTGAACCGCGTGGCTTAATCCTGCGGCGATAGGGGACTGAATGTTGTCGAGAGATTTGCTGGGCCAGAAAGCTCGCTGGCCTATCCATTCGCCTTCGAGAATGGTTGCAACGGCGGACGGTAGGCGTTGAGCAAAGTTTGCGGCGAGCCATCGCAGGAGCGGATCGGCGGTGTCGCTTCGCTCTAGAAGAAGATGGATGATGCCGCCGCAGCCCATACCGAAGGGAACTTCGCCATCTTCGGAGGCGGTTGAATAACGGCGAAGCGTGGGGCCATTTTCCGTGTGCCAGAAGGCTTTGCGGGCTACTTCGCCTTCCAGGCAACCTCCGCTGACGGTGCCTGCACGGCGCCCGTCCGCGGAGATGATCATGCGCGCTCCCGGCTTGCGGTAGCCGGAGCCTTCAACTGCGACCACGGTGGCCAATACGTACTCTGTACCGGCCTTGCGAAGGTCTTCCCATAACGGCAGTAGGTGGACGAGGTCGCTCATGATTTATCAGGCTTCGCGAATCTCCGATTTGAGCAGGTCTTCAATGCGCACGGGCAGTTCTCGGACGCGGACGCCGGTGGCGTGATAGACGGCTGCGGTAATGGCTGGAGCCACGCCAGCGAGGCCGATTTCACCGATGCCGCGAGCTCCGTATTCGCCCATTGCGGGATCGGGATAGTCGAGGAAGGTTACATCGATCTTCGGCGAATCGGGACAGGTGGCGACGAGATAGTCGGCCATGCTGCCGTTGATGGGCTGGCCGGTGCGCTGATCGTAGATGGTCTGTTCCAGCAAGCCCATGCCGACACCCATGACAACAGCGCCGAGGACCTGGTTCGTGGCGGCTTTGCGGTTGATAATGCGTCCGCCGTCGATGACGGTAACGACACGGCTGACGCGAAGGCGGGCGATTTCGGGATCCCATTCAACTTCAACGAATTGCGCGCCGTAGGAGTGAAGGGAAACACCTTTGGATTTTGGGTCTTCAAAAGAGGCCACGGTCTTGCCTTCGGCGCTCAGGCCGTTGAGGCGCGCCATGCGAAGGAAGTCCGCGAAGGATTTGCCGGATGTTGGGGACTGGTCTTTGTGGTGGATGAGGCCATCGGTGAAGGCAATATTCTTGACTTCGGTGCCTTCGAATGGAGAGCCTGCGGTGCCCGCGGCCAGCTCCAATATGCGGGTTTTGACGTTGGTGGAAGCTGCGGCGATGGCGTTGAGCACGGAGCCGGTGACCATGGAGCCGCCGGACATGGGGCCGTCGGGCAGTGCGCTGTCGCCGATGATTACGTCAATGCGGTCGAGGGAAATGCCGGTCTTTTCGTGGACCACCTGGGCGAAGACAGTGTAGGTGCCGGTGCCGATGTCCTGAGTAGCGCTACGGACGCAGATGCGTCCGTTGGCGCAGAGCTCAACGGTGGCGGTGCAGGGAAGGCGCATCGCGACCCAGCTTGCGCCGGCCAAGCCCCAGCCGAGGATTTTGCCATCGCGCCTCATGGAGCCGATGCCCGCGGTGCGCTTCTCCCAACCGAATTTCTTCGCGCCAGTTTCGTAGCACTCGCGCAGATGGCGGGAGGAGAACGGCATGCCGTTGCTCTCGTCTTTAGCGGCCTCGTTGAGGACGCGCAGTTGGAGGGGATCGATCTTAAGCTCGTCGGCGAGTTCGTTCATGGCCGCTTCAAGGGCGTAAAGACCGGGAACAGCGCCGGGGCCGCGCATGTACATCGGCGCACCCATGTGGCGGCGGACGAGGCCACTGGTGATTTCGAGATTGGCTACGCTGTAGAGATAGGGCGTGGCTTCTCCGCAGCCCTCGTCGAAGTCGTCCAGCTGCGAGGTCACATTGAGATAGTCATGGCGCAGGGCGAGCAGCTTGCCTTCTTTGGTTGCGCCGAGTTTGATGTGCTGCTCGGTGCGCGGGCGATAGCCGACATTCGAGAACATCATACGGCGCGTAACGCTGAGCTTGACCGGCCTGTTCAGCTTGCGCGATGCTACTGCGGCCATCGCGGTATGAGGCCAGGGGAAGAGTTTTCCGCCAAAGCCGGAGCCGAGAAAACGCGTGACCACGCGCACATTTTCGACGGGAAGGCCGAGGACCTGAGCCATGACCACGCGATGATTGACGACTCCTTGCGAGGTTTCGTAGAGGGTGACATTGTCGCCATCCCATATGGCTACGGAGGCATGCAACTCGATGGGGTTATGGGTTTCGACAGGCGTGATGTAGGTGGCGTCGATCTTGACGGGTGCAGATGCGAAGGCTGCGTCCGGGTCGCCTCGTTTGGAGACGGATTTGCGCTTGCCGGAGTAATCATCGAGGCTGGTGCGCAGGCTGGAGGGAGTTGGATCGTATTCTATTTCGACGGCTGCCGCGGCGGCTGTGGCCTGCTCGAAGGTTTCGGCTACGACAACAGCGACGTACTGGCCCCAGTGGCGGATGGTTTCGTCCTCGAAGGCGGAGCGAACCTCACTGTTGGTGGCGTTTCCGTCGTTGGGGACCGTGCGATAGAGCTGGCCAATGTTGCCATTGTGCAGTACCAGCAGAACGCCGGGCATTTTCTCAGCTTTTAAGGTGTTGAGGGCGCTGATGGTTCCGCTGGCGATGGTGCTTTGGACGGGCACGGCGTGGGCCGGATTTGTGAAATGGAAGTCGGCTGCGTACTGCGCTGTGCCAGTGGTCTTGAGTGGGCCGTCAATACGTGGAACCGAGGCACCAATGATCGCTGTGCCGGTTACGACTTTGCCCATTTCGTCGATTGCGTCGAATGTTCTTGCCATCGGATTCTCTTTCTCTGCGCCAATAGCTCAGGCGGTAGCCATCTTGAGGGTGCGAACGATGCAACGCCGGGATAGCTCGACCTTGAAGGCGTTTTCTGGATGAGGCTTGGCGTTTTTGAGCGCAGCTTCGGCGGCGAGCTTGAAGTTTGCAGGGGTTGCCGCTTTTCCGGTGAGTACTGCTTCGGCTTCGTGCGAACGCCAGGGGCGTGTGCCAACGCCTCCGAGCGCGATGCGGACGGAGCGAATGTGACCGCCTTCGACGCGGGCTACGACTGCGGCCGAGGCCAGCGCGAATTCGTACGAAGCACGATCGCGGAGCTTGAGATACATCTGCCTGGTGTTGGGGGCGGGCGGCAGCTCTACGTGCGTGATGAGGTCGCCCGATTCGAGTGCATTCTCGATATGAGGTGTGTCGCCGGGGAGTTTGTAGAAGTCGGAGATGGGTACGGCACGCTGGCCTTTTGCGCCCTGGACGTGGATGACGGCTTCGAGCGCGGTCATGGCCACACACATGTCTGAAGGGTGAGTGGCAATGCAGTGTTCGCTGGCGCCGAGTACGGCCATCATGCGGTGATGGCCTTCGATGGCTGCGCAGCCGGAGCCGGGATTGCGTTTGTTGCAGGGGCCTGCGGTTAGATCGCGGAAGTAGGGACAACGGGTACGCTGCAGCAGATTGCCTCCTGTAGTGGCCATGTTGCGCAATTGCGGCGATGCGCCGGAAAGCAGGGCCAGCGAGAGGACGGCGTAGTTCTTCACGACCTCGGGATGGTTGGCGAGGTCGCTGTTGCGGACAAGGGCTCCAATACGCAGGCCGCCATTGGGCAGGGCTTCGACCGCCGTCAACGGAAGACCGGTGACGTCGACGAGCGCGGGTGGCGTTTCGACGCCGAGCTTCATCAGGTCGACGAGGGTAGTGCCACCGCCGATGAAGCGTCCGCCGGAAGCTGCTGCCTTGTCGATCGAAAGGGGCTTTTCGTAGGTGAAGGTATGCATCGATTCCTCGATTCGTGGGAGGACTTCTAGGCGTTGACGGGAGCAGCTGCGTGGCCGCGAACCTGCTGTACGGCGGCGATGATATTGGGATAGGCTCCGCAGCGGCATATATTGCCGGCCATGCCATGCTGCACATCTTCGTCGGTAGGGCCGATTGGTTCTTTGAGCAGGGCGACGGCAGACATGATCTGGCCGGAGGTGCAGTAGCCACACTGGTAGCCGTCATGTTCGATGAAGGCGGCCTGCATGGGATGAAGATTGTCCGGCTGGCCGATGCCTTCGATGGTGGTTACTTCCTTGCCTGCGAGCATCACTGCGAGTGTGAGGCAGGAGTTGACGCGGCGGCCATCGACGTGGACTGTGCAGGCTCCGCATTGGCCGTGGTCGCAGCCCTTCTTGGTGCCGGTAAGGTAGAGGCGCTCACGGAGAAGATCGAGCAGCGTTACGCGGGTTTCCAATCCTGCGAGATCGTACTTCTTGCCATTGATGAGAACCGAGGCTGCGGCAGTGGGGGCATCCTGCGCGGCAGACGCGGGTGCCGGAGCGGCGGTCATCGAAAGCGGCGATGCGCCGGCTATGACGCTGGCGGCACCCAATCCGGAGAGAAAGCTACGGCGGCTGACGCGTTGTCCGATAGCCGATTCGGGCTTGTTTTCAGAGTCTCTGAGTGGCTCCAAGTCCAGCAAATGCTGATCGTCTTTCAGGCTAATTCGCGTTTTCGGTTTATCTGCCATCGGGATCTCCACAACAACTCTATCCGCTCATCGTAACCGATGTTTCCCCACGGTGGTAGAGGCAGATTCGACGACAGTGGATATCACGAAAATTAGATGCTGACGTGACTCCGAATTCAGAGAGTCAGGGCTGCGTACAGTTGTTGATGAGCTTTTGCAGTTTTTGTGCATCGTAAGGTGCACGAACCTTGATGTCGTTGTCGAAATAAACAAAGACATCGCGTGTATTGCGTTTAGGCCCGCTTTTGACGCTGGCTTTCCGCCCATCTTCAACTTCTTCACCGTGCGACCAAGCGAGAACACGTTTTGCCCAGATGTCGAGGGTCTCATCATCATAGCCGCTGGCATACAGCTCTTCATTGCCGTGAAGACGACAATAGACTATATCGCTGGTCAGGTCCATGAGGAGCGGCCATTCTACGGTGTCGGCTTTTACCAACTCCACGCGCCACTGCCGGAGGAGTGCTATGAATTCGTCGTTGACGAAGCTCTCATTGCGAATCTCGACAGCGTGATGAAGCTTTCGATTTTTCTCGACTTGTAGCCAGGTGCGGCCGTTCAGGCGTTTATCATGCTGCCTTCCGAGATCGGCAGCGGCCTGGTGGGATCGAGGGAGCATCGCAAAGAAAGATTCCATGCGTTGTGAATCGAATTTGAAGTTGGGCGGAAACTGCCAGAGAATTGGTCCGAGCTTTGGGCCGAACTGTAGCAGGCCTTGAGCGAAGAAGTTGGCCAGGGGGACCTCTACATCCTTGAGCTTCTTTAGGTGGGTGATGAAACGAGTGCCCTTGATGGAGAATTGAAAATCGGCGGGTGTACTGTCAAACCATGCGGCGAAACTCTGCGGGCGTTGGAGCGAGTAGAACGTTCCATTGATTTCAATGGAATTGAGTTTACGGGAGGCAAATTCGAGCTCTTTACGCTGTACCAAGCCTTCAGGGTAGAAGGTTCCTCGCCACGGCTTATAGCACCATCCGGAGATGCCGATGCGAATGTCGCCCATTTTGGACACGAAGTCATACCTCGATTCGATTGGATGCTGAATTCGTGTGGTTTACGGATAGCTTATTCTCAATAGAATGACGATGCCCGCGGAGCAGTTTCAATTCGATGATTCACAAGAGAGCTTGTATCGGCAGATGCTGGCGGTTGCGCTGGACGAGGCCCGGCTGGGCCATGCCGAGGGCGGCATTCCGGTAGGCGCCGCGCTGTTCACACAGGATGGAACCCTGATTAGCCGAGGGCATAATCGCCGCGTGCAGGAGGGTGATCCGTCGATTCATGGTGAGACGGATGCGTTCCGCCGGGCGGGGCGGCAGAGTTCTTATCGCGACCTGGTCATGGTGACGACTCTTGCTCCGTGCTGGTATTGCAGCGGACTAGTGCGGCAGTTCCGCATAGGAACGCTGGTGGTGGGGGAGAGCCGGAATTTTCAGGGTGGTGTGGAGTGGCTACGAGAGAATGGTGTGCTGGTGATCGATCTCGACAGCCAGGAGTGCGTCGATTTGCTGGCTGGGTATGTTGGCGAACATCCTGAGGTTTGGAACGAAGATATTGGCGAACTGCCCTCCTGACAAATCCGCAAAGAAATAATTCTGGCATTTCGATAAATACCTCTTGACTTTTTCTCATAGGCATAGAAAAACTATGCCTATGAGTTCTATGCCTAAACCGGGTATGCCTTCCGGCGCACTGGCCATGCTGATCCTGCGGGTGCTTAATTCTGGCCCTCTACACGGCTATGCCATTGCCCAGCGCATTCATGTGCTCTCCAGCGAAGTGTTGGAGGTGGAAGAAGGTTCGCTCTACCCCGCTTTGCAGAAGATTCTGCTGAAGGGCTGGGCCTCGGCAGAGTGGGGTATCTCGGAAACCAATCGCAAGGTCCGCTTTTACCGCTTAACCGCAGACGGCAAGAAGCAGCTGGATGCCGAACTGAAAGATTATGACCGCGTGACGCAAGCCATCCAGGACGTGTTGCGCACCGCCTAGAGGGTCAGGTAAGAAGAGGGCTTGATGATGGGCACGATCAAAGAGATTCTGCGTACGCTTCGTTACCTGCTGGATCGCAACCGCCGCAGCAGGGAACTAGAAGACGAGATGGCCTTTCATCGCGAGATGGCGGAGCGCGCTGGCCGCCCAGAAGCACGACGCAAGTTTGGCAGCACGGTGCGGTTACAGGAGCAGGCGCGCGAAGCCTGGGGCTGGACGTGGATTGACCGGTTGATTCAGGACTTGCGCTACGCAATGCGGATGCTGGCGCGATCACCTGGATTTACGCTGGCGGCGGTATCGATATTGGCTTTGGGGATTGGAACCAATATTTTCATGTTCACCGCAATGGACTGGGCTTTTTTTAAGTATCTTCCGGTGCGAGATCCGGGTTCGCTGGTGCGGCTGGTGCGGCAAACTACGGATAACTACGCAGGTGTGATGTCCTACCCTAGGGCGACCTACTATCGCGATCATGCCAAGACGTTGTCGGCAGTAATGGTCTTGACGAATGAAAGGCTGGAACTTGGCCCGGACGCCAAGGCTGTAAGTGCGAATTTTGTGAGCGCAAACTACTTCAAAGAGCTTGGTGCATCGGCAGCGTATGGTCGTTTGCTGGACCCCGCACTGGATGAGGCTCAGAGTGAATCTCCCGCGGTGGTGGTGGGTCATGAGTTTTGGCGGCGGTACCTCAATGCCGATCCCGCCGTGGTTGGAAGGCGGATTCTCCTCAATCGTCAGCCTGCCACAATCGTTGGCGTGGAACCGTACGGTTTTCCAGGGTTGGGCGGTCAGGGAGCTTTCGCGGACGTATGGCTCTCAGCTACACAGCAGCCTTACTTCGTAGCCGGTAGCAAGGCGCTGACAGACACGGTTGCAGGGACCTTTGTTGTTTGGGCGCGGCTGGTACCTGATATTACTGCGAAGGCAGCGGAAGAGGAATTGTTGGCGCTGACTGATGCGCGCCGCACGCTCTATCCCAAGGAGATCTGGAAGGCAGAGATCATTCGCGCTGAGCCTGCTGGACACGAAAATGTGCTGGACTCAGGGACGCTCCGGGGAGTGTCAATCCTAAGCGCTCTGGGACTGCTGATCCTGTTGATGACTTGCGCCAACCTCGGTGGATTGCTGCTGGCGCGCGGCGTGGCGCGAGAGTATGAAGTGGCGATACGCATTGCGATTGGGGCTAATCGCAGGCGCATCTTTCGCCAGCTATTTACAGAGAGTTTGTTGTTGGCGTTGTTGGGCTCCGCGGTGGGGCTGGCGCTGGGGTGCACTGCGTTGAAGGCCTGTCTGCTTTACTTTGGACGTCCTACGTGGGTGAGTGCTGCGCCGGACTGGCGGGTGTCCGTGTTTCTGCTGGTAATGACGATCGTGGCGGCTATCTTCTTTGGTCTAGCGCCCGCGTTGCAACTGGCACGCCAGCAGCAAAAGAGGACGCGGGCGCGACAGGTATTGATTGCGGTGCAGGTGGCTGCGAGTTGCCTGCTGGTCATCGTCTCAAGTCTGCTGGTGCGGTCGGCGCAGCATGTGCTCTACACCGATCCTGGATTTGGTTACGAGCAGGTGCTCTCCATCAATCCTGGATTGAACGAGCATGGCTACACTTCTGCGGCGGCGCAGGCGTATCTGGACAAGGTTGAGCGCCGCCTGCGTGCGACGGCTGGATTGGCTTCGGTGTCGCTGGTCAAGTATCCACCGTTCGACAGTGGCTGGATCGAGAATACAGAGATCAACGGCCAGCGGCTGCACACGTATCGCAACTGGGTGGATTCGGAGTTCTTCAGGACGATGGATATTCCAGTGCTGCTGGGCCGCAGCTTTGCTCCCGGCGACAAGGATGCGGTCATTGTCTGCGAGTCCCTAGCGCACAAGTTATGGCCGGGAGAGAATCCACTGGGCAAGATGTATGGAGAGAAGTGGATTGTCGTGGGAGTGGTGGGCAATGCTTCGATCAACGCAACACGGGATGTCGATGCGCTCGAACTTTATTCTCCTGCACAGCTGGAAGATATGAGCGCGATGAGTATAGTGCTCAAGAGCAACGGCGCGCCGGACGGCCTTGTTCCGATGCTCAAGTCGACGGTGCAGAGCCTCGATTCAAAACTCTTTCCGGAGATTAGGCTGCTCAAGTCTACTTTTCACGCGAATGCTCTCGAACTGGAACAGACAGCACTCCTGATGAGTCTGATTGGAGTGGCTGCGATGTTGCTGGCGGGTCTCGGCATCCTTGGGTTGGTCGCATATTCCGTGTCGCAGCGCACCAAGGAGATTGCCATCCGGCTGGCGCTTGGAGCGCCGAGGACGCAGATTGTCGTGTCTGTCCTGAGGCAGTTTGCATGGCCGGTCTTTCTGGGATTGACTATGGGCGCGGCTGCGACGGCCGCGGCGTCACAGGTACTCCGCCTCATGCTGTTCGGGATCAGTGCTCTTGATCCGCTTAGCTATGCAATTGCGATTGGTACGCTGCTGGGCGTTTTCATTCTGGCGGCGCTCGTGCCGGCGCGGCGAGTGCTTCGGCTGGATGTTGCACGGGCGCTGCATCAGGAATAGTGGTTGAGACGTATTACAGGAAGAGGTTTGCAATGAAGGAATTGCTGCGCCGTTTTAGTTATTTGCTGAGCCGCAACCGTCGCGGGCGTGAATTGGAAGACGAGATGGCTTTTCATCGCGAAATGACGGAACGGGTGGGTGGGCCGGACGCGAAGCGTACCTTTGGCAGTACCGTTCGACTGCGGGAACAGGCGCGGGAAGCCTGGGGCTGGACGTGGATCGATAGACTGGGACAGGATTTGCGCTATGGTGCGCGGATCCTGCTGCGGTCGCCGGGATTTACGCTACTGGCTGTCCTGGTGCTGGCGGTTGGCATCGGCGTGAATGTGGCGGCTTTCAGCTTATTCGACATGATTGCTCTCAAGCCACTGCCGGTGCGCGATCCGGCTTCGCTGGTACGGCTCGAGAGACGCTCGCCGACCTCTAGTACAGATACGATGCCGTACACGTCGATGGTCTTCTACGGAGAACACGCGAAGACGTTGTCTGCAGTGATGGGAGTGCTGGGTCTTCCACCAATGCAGCTGGACGAAGATGTGCAACCGGCGAGCGTTTCATTTGTGACACCGAACTATTTCACTGAACTGGGAACGCCCGCAGGGGCAGGAAGATTGCTCGATCCGGTGCGTGAGGCGGACCGGAGTGCCGCTCCTGTTGTGGTGTTGAGTTATGGCTTCTGGCAGCGACGTTTTGGTGGCGATCCTTCTGTCATTGGAAAAACAATTCACCTGAACCGCAAAGCGGTGACGATTATCGGCACGACGCCTTATGCGTTTGCGAGCCTCGGCGGGCAGGGTCCGGATCTTTGGCTGCCGATGGCGCAGCAGCCTTATTTCATTGAAGGTAGTCATGCGCTGACTGACTCAGGGGATTCAAGCGTAAAGATGTGGGGCAGGCTCGCGCCGGGTGTTACCGCAAAGATGGCCGAGCAGGAGTTGCGCACGCTAACCGATGAGCTGCGCAAACAGCATCCGAAGGAAATATGGGACAAGGAGTTCATTCACAGCGACCCGGGTGGACACCTGCAGGTGATGAAGCCGGAGATGTATCGGGTGGCGGCGATGGTTGCTATGCTCACGCTGCTGATTCTGGCCGTGGCGTGTGCGAATCTGGGCGGGCTGCTTCTGGCGCGGGCGGTGGCGCGTGAGCACGAGATGGGAATTCGTGTGGCCATCGGAGCGAGCCGGAAGCGTATCTTCCGGCAACTGTGCACGGAGAGTCTCATGCTCGCGGTCCTGGGCGCGGCGACAGGGCTTGGGCTGGGCTGCGTGGTGTTGCGGATTGCATTGAACAGGCTGGACGCTCCGAAGTGGTTGAGCGCGACGCCGGATTGGCGGGTACTCTCGTTCACCATTGGCGTAACTGTGGCGGCGGCTGTGTTGTTTGGGCTTGCTCCTGCACTCCAGATAGCACGGCAACGACACCGGAAGACGCTGGCAAGGCAGATTCTGATGGGTGCTCAGGTGGCAGCGAGCTGCGTGTTGCTGATCGTGTCGGGACTGTTGGTGCGCGCGACGCAGAAGGCGCTCTATAGCGATCCTGGATTTGGCTATGAGCAGTTGCTTTCGGTGGATTCACAGCTGGGCAGGTATGGGTACACGCCAGAGGCTGCCAAGGCGTATCTGGAGCAGATGCAGAGCAGGCTGAGAGCGGTCCCGGGCGTGCGATCGGTGGCGCTGGTGAACCTGCCGCCGATGGGGCACGCGGTTTCGCGATATACGACCGTGACCGATGGCCATACGCTGCTGATCTATCCGAATTCCGTGACGCCGGGATACTTCGAGACGATGGGTATACCGATATTACTGGGGCGCACGTTTTATCCCGGTGAGAAGAACGCGGTGATCATCAGCGAATCGATGGCGCGCGTGCAATGGCCGGGGCAGAATCCGATTAGCAAGCAGATGGAAGACAGCAAGGACATAGTGGTGGGCGTTGCGGGCAATGCGCCGATCAATGCGCTCAGCAATGACGACGCGCTGGAAGAGTACTGGGCGGCGAAGACGGAAGAGATGGCGGGGATGGTGGTGATGGTGAGGACTGCTGGCGCCCCGGAGGATCTGCCGGCGGCTGCGAAGTCCATCAGCGAGAGCCTCGATCCGAAGCTGTTTCCTGAAATTCGCCAGATGAAGGTGCTGTATCACGATAGTGTTTCGGGTGCGGAAAAGACGGCGATGGTGGTGAGCCTGATCGGCTTGGTTGCGGTCTTTGTTGCGGGTGTGGGCATTCTGGGTATGGTGGCGTACACGGTTTCGCAACGGACGAAGGAGATTGCTATTCGCATGGCGCTTGGCGCTCCGCCGGTGCAGGTGCTGGTCTCGGTGCTGCGCCAGTTTTCCTGGCCGGTGCTGATTGGCCTTATTGCTGGCGTAGGTGGAACCGCGGCTGTGTCGCAGATTTTGCGTCAGGTGTTGTATGGGGTCAGCAATCTTGATCCGCTGAGCTACGTGGCTGCGGTTGCGCTTCTGCTGATGATCTTTGCGGTGGCGGCTTTGCTGCCGGCGCGGCGCGCGTTGAAGCTGGATCTTGCGCGGGCATTGCACCAGGAATAGCTGGACGAAGGAATGTTGGACGGGAATGGCTGCCATACCGCGGTGGTAGCTATGCCTCTCTTGAGATTGCCTGCCTTGATTCTCGCCGCTACCTTTGCGTGCGCCTCTCCGATGTATGCGCAGGTTCCTGCTGCTGTAACTGCCCAATGCGCATGTTGAGGAGAAGCACTTCGCGACGGGCCGCAGCTATTCAGACCAGCGGATCGCGCTCGAAACTATCGTGCTGAACTGGTTGGCGACTTTGAACTAGAGCCGCCAACCTACATCAGAACCGGTAAGCGACGCCTACCGTGGCTCGCGGATTGACGCGGGCGTGCGGGGAAAAGCCCTGGTTGGTCGGATCCTGCACGAAGGAGGAGACGATGCCGTCGCCGCTGATGCGCGCAGCCAGCTTTTTGGAGAAGGCGTATTCGAAGCCGCCTCCGATTGCGTAGGCGAAGGAGATGTTCGGCTTTTCGCCGGCGTTGCCAGTATGCGCTCCGCCGAAGAGAACGTGGAAGAAGCCGGTCAGGTTGTCTGCGGGAACGTAGACCTCGGGACCTGCGAGGAAGGTGGTGACGGTCGGCTTCACCAGACCGTTGGAGGAGATGGAGGCGAAGTAGTCGCCGAAATCAACATTGCCGCCAAACCATTTCTTGAGCTTGGCCTGGGCGCCGATGTTGACGCCGACGAGGGCCGAGGAGGACTGGACCTGATTGGCGCCGGAGTAGGCGAATGCGCCGTAGACCTCATAGCGATCAAAAGTGGTAGCGTCTGCCGCGGCGGGCTTGGCAACCTGAGCGCCTGCAAACGATGCTGAAAATGCGAATACAGCTACGGACAGCAAAAACTTACCCTTCACCAAATATCTCCTCAACACCATCAATTCAACCGGCACAGATTCCGTGATCTCTTCTATAGACGGTCCAAACATCAAACTGGCAGTTCCTATCCAGCTTATCAGTCCGAAGCAGGGGAAATATCGGGCACGGGGTGGCTCAGGGGTGGTTGATTCCCACTCCCTTGGGGAATCCGGCTTCACTATCCAGGTACCAGGGAATGTTGATGACGACGATATTGCGGTTGCCGCGCATGAGTAGGACAACTTTAAGCAGGTCGGCGCGGCGATTGTGCATGATGTTTTCCCACCAATGGCGGACGACGAGCTCGGGGACCAGAACACAGAGCCTCTGGGTATTGCTGGTGGGGCAGACGGCCTGGATGTAGTCCAGCAACGGCTGCAGGATATAGCGAAAGGGAGATTTCACAACGATGAGTTTGGGGAGAGGCTTGCCGGCGGTCTTGAGGGGCTCGATCACCAGCTTCTCCCAGTCGTGGCTGATCTGATCGGGCTCTTCGCCGCTCTGGACATGGACGCAGCGCACGTCGGAGGAGAGCGAGAGGGCGAAGGTGATGGCTTTTTCTGAGATTCGGCTCCAGCGGTCGATGGGCATGACGACGATGGGCTCCTCGACCAGCGAGGTGGCCATGGGCGTTTCGAGGCGCGTGGCCTGTTCCACATTGTCGTAGTGGCGCCGGACGGAGCGCATGATGAGGATCATGAGGGGAATCAGCAGAGCAGTGATCCATGCGCCGGAGATGAATTTGGTGACCAGGACGACGAGTGCGGTGATTCCGGTTGCGAAGGCTCCGACGCCGTTGACGGTGGCGCGCAGATGCGAGTTGCCTTTGCGCCGCCAGTGCACGACCATGCCTGCCTGGGAGAGGGTGAAGGCCATGAAGGCTCCGATGGCGTAGAGCGGGATGAGGCGGTCGGTGACACCTTCGAAAATGATGAGCAGGATGGCGGTGAGGGCGACGAGGACGTAAATTCCCCAGGAATAAAGCAGGCGGCGGCCGCGCAGCATGAAGACGTGCGGAAGATAGTTTTTGTAGGCGATGGCGCGGGTGAGGCGAGGGAAATCGGCAAAGGCAGTGTTGGCGGAGAGGGCCAGTACTAATAGGATGGAGCCGATGGTGAGGTAGTAGAACCAACACTGGCCCATGACTGCCCGTGTCAGCATGGAGAGGACACTCTCGTAATGCGCTCCGTTGGGATCGGTGGCAGCCACGCCATAGGCTCGGCAAAGGAGCGCGATGCCCAGCAGCAGAATGAAAAGAAGGGCGATGATGATGGTGAGGGTCTTTTTGGCGTTGCCGCAGGCCGGGTCACGAAAGGCCATCACTCCGTTGCTCACAGCCTCGACGCCGGTCATTGCAGCGCAGCCGGAGGAAAAGACCTTCAATACCAACCAGAGGGTGAGCATTTCTGTTGCCGGTCCAGGTGCGGGAAGCGATGTCAACGGGACAGGATGGCCTCCGCTGGCGACGGTATGGGCCAGGCCGACGCCGATGATGACCAGCAGGGTAATCAGGAAGAGATAGGTAGGAATCATGAAGACGACGCCGGTATCATGCACTCCGCGCATGTTGACCAGTGTGAGGATGGCGAGGATTCCAAGACAGATACTGAGTGTGTGTGGGTGCAGCGCCGGAAAGGCCGAGACGAGAGCGCCGACTCCGGCGGAGATGCCCACGGCGGCTGTAAGAACGTAGTCGATCATCAGGGCTGCGGCGGCCAGCAGGCCAGCGCCGTCGCCAAGATTCTCGCTGGCGACAGTAAACGATCCGCCGCCGTGCGGATAGGCATCGATGGTCTGGCGATAGCTGAAGTAGACGATGATGAGCAGGATGAGAATCGCCGCGCTGATAGGGACGATTTCTTTGACTCCCATCAGTCCGAGTGGGATGAGCAGGGTCAGGGCTGCTTCAGGGCCGTACGCAGCAGAACTCAGTGCGTCGAGGCCGAAGATGGGAATACCGGCGACAGGGCCGATGGATTCGCCACGTTCTTCGGAGGTGGCCAACGGACGGCCAAGCAGCAGATTGAGAATGTTGGGGCCCGAGGCCATGCGATGATTCCCTCGCCAGGCCGGTGAAATTCAGGCCTGCCGAGGGAATTCTCTCATGCGAGGTGAGGCGGGTCTGCATCGAGAGCAAAAATCCGGTCTCCGTGTTTCGGAATTGTATCTACCTCTACCTGCTCTGATCACAGGCCCAGTGATTTGAAAAATTGGTCGTATAGCTTCACGGTGGCATGGCGGCCATGCTGTTGGCAATAGGCTGACAGGGTAGTGCTTGCATTTGGAGGGAAAGGACCTGTGATAATTGTTGCCGTGCGTCTTGGGGGTGAGGAGCCTGCAGCGGGGTGCGATGTTAGCTCTTGTTTTAGCTCTATTTTTTGATCCAAATATGAGTTTGAAAGCTTTCCATCGCTCTCGATCAGTAAATAGAGCAGGTACACGGCTTCACCGGGTTTGCATTTAACTTCATTGCGATCCACGGATAAAAGCGCAGGAAATGCCCTAACATCAGCTACATGGGAACGAAACTCACGCACGGCAGTCTCATCTACCGCGACTGACTTGGGCGCGCCGATTCGCAGCATCAAATCGTTATAAGCACGCACAACGTCTGTTTCCGGGACGAGATGCCCTTTTCCTCCGCGGACTGCCTCCTCTTTCTTCGATAGGCGTTTAGAAAGAGAATTGATATAGTCCAATCCCGTTTCATCTTGAACGACCAAGTGGATGATATCGTTGCTATACGCATGGATTCCGGCTGAATCCGAAGATGAGGCTTCATTATTCAAAGTTATCTCGATGGAATTGTAGGGACGCCTATAGGAAAATGGAATCCATCGGGTTTGCGAATGGCACATGAGAGGCTCAGCCATCAACCAGCAAAGAATTACCAACCACGGAACCTTTGTTTGGCTCATGGCGCTCCTTCAAGCAGAAAATTAAATCGTCTTCTATGGTCATGAGTATGGTCTGGTATATAGGCGAGGTCAAGCTAAGTTTTTCGCACCGAAGGTCATAGTATGCGATTTATTAAGATATTTATGAGTTAGTTGTGAGCTATGCACAAGGAGTTCAATCAGGCTTGAGTTGAATTGATCCTCGGCGGCGCTCTTTAGGCGAGTTCCACCGAGGGAATTCTCTCATGCGGATATGCTGGATTCTGTTTTCTCTTCGATCTTGCCGAGTGGAACGGTAAACAGGAAGCGGCTGCCTTTACCTGGTTCGCTTTCGACCCAGATTTGACCGCCATGCTGCTGCACGATGCGGCGGCAGATGGCCAGGCCCAATCCGGTGCCGCCAAGAGCGCGGGAGTCGGAGGCGTCGCCTTGCTGGAAACGCTCGAAGATCATGTCCAGCTTTTCTTGCGCGATGCCGCGGCCCTGATCTTCAACGACGATGCAGACCTGGTCGTTCTCGACAGGTTGCGCAGCCAGCTTGATGATGGTCTGAGGCGGAGAGAACTTGATGGCGTTGGAGACCAGCTCGGCGAGCACCTGCAGGATGCGATCCTGATCGACATCGACGAGAACCTTTGAGGACGCGTCGAAGCGGAAGGTGATCTGGGCTTTGAGAGCGGCCTCGTTCTCCACATCTGCTGCGCGGCGCAAGAGGTCTCCGGCAGGCATGACTTCGCGATGGAGCGGCATGCTGCCTCTTTCGACGCGGTCAAAGTCCAGGATGTCATTGACCAGACGCACGAGACGATCGCAGTTGCCGATGGCGACTTCAAGCATCTGTTTCTGTTTTTCCGGGCGCTTATCGAGCGAGCCGGAAGAGATCAGCCCGAGAGAGGCGCGCAGCGACGTCAACGGCGTGCGCAGTTCGTGGCTGACGGTGGAGATGAATTCGTCCTTCATCCGTTCAAGCCTGCGTCGTTCGGAGACATCCTGGAAAGCTACTACCATACCGGCGATTTCCCCTTCATCAATCAATGGACTTGCAATGTATTCGACGGGGATCGTGGTCTTGTCCTTGCGCCAGAAAACATCGTCGCGAATACGGACTCCTTCGCAACGGCGCATGGCCATAAGAATGGGACAATTGGCCTTGGAATGCAGTGTGCCATCTGGGTGGCTGTGATGAATCAATTCGTGTATATCCTTGCCAAGCAGTTCTTCAGCGGTGTATCCCAGCATCTTGGCTGCTGCGGGATTAATAAAACCAAGTTTGCCATCCAGGTCCATGCCATAGATGCCATCACCGACGGCACCCAGGATTAACTCGCGCTGGCGGCGAACGAGATGGAGCTCATCTTCGGCTTCCTCTTGTTCGGTCACATCCATGCCGTGGGCGAGGATGAAGGAAGGGCTTCCGGGTAGATCCATGCGGCGGCTGCGAAATGCGATGCTGCGTTCGGTGCGGTCTTTGCGGAGGAAGGGAACGGTTCCGTGGAACTCACCCGTCTTGACCACAGCTCTGAGACTTTCGGCAAAGGTTTGCAGACCATCCCTGCTGATGAAATCGAAGAGCGGCTTGCCGGTCATTTCTTCGATCCGGTAGCCGAGGCTCTCGGCGGTAAAGGAGTTCAAAGAGGTCAGGCTGCCTTCGAGCGTACAGGTCAGCACGAATCCGAGACTGTTTTCGACGACCTGTTTGTAGCGGGCTTCGCTGGTGAGCAGAGCCTGCTCGGCCTGGCGCTGGCCTGTGACGTCACGTCCGGTGACGATAAGATACTGCACGTCGCTGCCGGAATCGGCGTTGGTGCTTCCTATGCCGACGCCAGTGAGTGGGCGGACTGTCCAGCTAACGCGGCGCGGCGCTCCCTGCGCGGTGCGCCAGAGGTTTTCGTAGGGGCCGGCTACCTGCCCGCCAACTGCGGCGCGCACCTTATTCTGTGCCCAGCCGCGGGCTTCGCGCTCGATGAGGATCTCGTCGACAAAGGGCCGACCGACGATTTCTCCCAGTTGAAGACCGGTGAGCTCTTCGCAGGGGCGATTGAAGCGGACCATACGGCCTGCGGTGTCGAGAACGGCAACGAGGGCGGGAATCGAATCCAGAGTCGCCGAGACGAAGTTGCGCTCAACGGCCAGGGCTCGCTCCAGCCTCTGGCGGGAGCGTTGGGCCTGCTCCTGGGCTGCAGTGCGGTTGTATAACTCCATGCGCGTGACAACCTGCCGGCCGAGGATGCCGATCAGTCCCACGTGCTGTTGGCTGAAGCGGTTAGGCTCAATGGCGAGAGCTGCAAGCGTGCCGACCACCCGGTTTCCGGAAGCTAGTAGTGGAATTCCGAGATAGGACTGGCAGGGAATGGCGTTTTCCAGCGCGAAGCCCTCGGCCGGAATGCGCCGGTCGGTGAGGGATTCCGTGGCTGCATCGCGAATCAGCAGAGGCGCAGCCTGGGCCGCGACCCAGCTGCAGGCGCCAGTTTTGCAATATGGGTCGCGCGCCATGAAACCGTAGGTCGATTTGAAGGAGAGCCGGTTGGAATCCATCCAGCTGATATAGGCATAATCAGCCCCGGAAAGGACGGCCGCCAGGCGAACCAGTTCCTCGAGAGCCGGGTCGGGGGTGCGATCGGTGGCCTCGGGCTCAAATGGAGCGGGCATGATCGGCATTACTCGACTTTCGGAACGAGTTTCGGAACGGCTTGTGTCCTGAATCAAAGACATGTCGGCGTGTTAGCAACTCATCTGAGTATGGAGGAAGAGCAACGAATATGCTCTCGCACAAACGGGTCAACAGGGGGGACTCAGGGCTTGCAACGGAAGTAATGACCGAGAGCCGCGTTTTGCTGCTAGGCATACAGTACTCCGTGAAACCGTTGTACCCGGAGGATTTAAATTTTTATTACCCTGGGGGCAGTTTGCAGCAGTCCCCAGCACCGGCCGGCTCGTCGCTGCTTGAGTCCAGGAGGACTTTCCAGCTGCCATCGGCCTCTTTTCGCCAGATTGTAAGGTAACGTCCTGTGGTTACTTTAGTGTTACCGTCCGTATCGCGGCTATGGCCTTCATAATGTCCCCAGGTGTAGCCCATATCGCCGCCCGGACTCATCACGGCATCGGTTGGAGTCCACAACAGCTGGTAATCTTTGGGCGACCAGGTAGCTTGTTTGGCGATAGCATCGCGACCGTGTACGGGAGCCTGTCCGTTACTCAGGGTGACACCGTCTTCGGCAAACCACGTGGCGAAGACTTTGCCTCCACCCTCGGCGGTCGCTTTGGCGAACCGGGCTTCGAGGTCGAGCAAAAGGGCTTTTCCCGGCTTCATTGAGGTGTCGGCGAGGGGATTGGGAGTGTCGAGGGAGGCACCTGCTCCGAGTACTCCTGGGGACAGGACCTGCGCCCGCGATACAGGAACGGCCAGGAAGAGGCTCGCCAGCACTCCAAAAACAACCCCTGCCGCATGAGAGCTTTGCATTGAAATTCCTCCGGGATAGAAGCCGGTTTGTGCTGGACCAGCTGTGCATCCATAATCCTATCGCAGGCGAAAACCGAGGCAGCGTCCGTTCGTTCTGTAAAAGGTGGAAGGGAAATTTCGTCACCAATTTTTAATCAACTGCGTCGAATATTCGAGTGATCTGAAGCGGCCGAGGGCTGCGCGGCTGATCGTAACTCCGGAGCAGTCCGGAGCAATTCACAGGATTGCTATAATCGGGGAGGCGCAGGTTGCCGCGAGGCGTGGTTCAGAACTCAGCCAAGACCCTGGCAGGATGGGGTCTTTTTCTTTCGCTCCGCGACTCCATCATTGCACTTGAAGCAGGCACTCAAGGCGGATGGCGCAGCCTCAGCCGCAAGGCCCCGCGCGGGGAAGGAAGCTGAATGGCACGATATCTGGACACCATCCAATCGGCACAGGATTTGAGAGCGCTCTCTCCTGCCGAGCAAGAGCTGCTGGCAGCCGAGATTCGCGAGTTCCTGGTTCAGACGCTTTCGAGGACCGGCGGGCATCTTGGGCCGAATCTGGGCGTGGTCGAGCTGACGATGGCGCTGCACATCGCCTTCAATACTCCTGAAGACAAGATCACCATGGATGTGAGCCATCAGGCTTACATTCACAAGCTGCTGACAGGCCGGCGGGAACAGATGGCGACGATCCGGCAGCCGGGGGGCCTGAATGGCTTTATGCTGCGGACCGAGAGCGAGCACGATGCGTATGGCGCAGGCCATGCCGGCACCGCGCTGTCAGCGGCGCTGGGCATGGCGGTTGCCCGCGACCTGAGTGGCGGCAAGAATCATGTGATTGCGTTGGCCGGCGATGCTGCCTTCACCAATGGGATTTCATACGAAGCGCTGAACAATATTGCCGAGCAGACCAAGCGGCTGATTGTGGTTTTGAATGACAACGAGTGGTCCATCGACCGGAATGTTGGAGCGATCGCCGGGTATTTCCATCGCATCGTGACCAATGAGCGATACAAGCACCTGCATGACTCGGCGGAGCGGTTGCTGGAGCGGTTTGGCGGCAAGCGTGTGGTCAAGGTGGCGCGTAAAGCGGAAGAAGCCGCGAAGGGCATTCTGTGGCCTTCGATGATGTTCGAGGAGTTCGGGCTGAAGTACTACGGGCCGATCGACGGACATAATCTTCCGCTGCTGATCGAGACATTCAATTTTCTCAAGTCAGAAAATAGGCCGGTGCTGCTGCATGTTCTGACGCAAAAGGGCAAAGGCTACCAGCCTGCGCTTGAGAAGCAGAAGAAGTTTCACGGCCTTGGGCCCTACGATCCCGAGACGGGCGAGACTAAGCCAGCGGGGTTGCAGACATACTCCGAGGTCTTCGCGAATACGCTGGTGGAGTTGGCGAACGAGGATGAAAAAGTTGTTGCCATCACGGCGGCGATGCCCAACGGTACCGCACTCGATCTCTTCCGTCCGCATCATCCCAAGCGCTACTTCGACGTGGGCATCGCGGAAGAACATGCGGTGATCTTTGCGGCAGGTCTGGCTACGCAGGGATACAAACCGGTGTGCGCGATTTATTCGACCTTCCTGCAGCGGGCCTTCGATCCGATCGTGCACGATGTGTGCCTGCAGAAGCTGCCGGTAGTCTTCTGCATGGACCGCGCGGGGCTCTCAGGCGACGATGGCCCGACGCATCACGGGCTTTTCGATATCGGCTATCTGCGCGACATTCCAGAGATAGTGGTGATGGCGCCCAAGGATGAGGATGAGCTGGCGGATATGATGCTGACCGCTTTGCAGATCCCGGGGCCGAGCGCGATTCGTTATCCGCGTGGGATTGTGGCCGGCGTGGCGCGCAAGCCGAAGCCTGTGCTGCTACCGGTTGGTAAGGCCGAAGTGCTGACCAAAGGCTCCGACGTGGCCATCTTTGGCCTGGGTCCGATGATCGAGTTGGCGCGTGAACTCGGTTCGCAACTGGAGGACGAAGGCTACTCGGCTGCATTGATCAATCCGCGGTTCGTCAAGCCGCTGGACATGGATGTGGTGGAGCACTATGCGCGTCGTGCGGCCGCTTTTGTCACATTTGAAGATCACGTGAAGTCAGGTGGATTTGGCTCTGCGATGCTGGAGGCTCTGGGGCAGATCGGTATCAGTCTGCCGGTGGTACGCATTGGCTGGCCTGATCAGTTCATCGAGCATGGCAAGGTCGATCAATTGCGTGTTCTCCATGGCCTTACAGCGGAAGCCGCGTATGAGCAGTTGCGGCCGCATCTTGCCGCGATTCGCCGCCGGACGCGCGTCGCCATTTGAAGCCCGATCAGGTGAGAAGGCATTGCGACGAACTCTTCGTGGGGGTCCGTGTATCAAATGCGGCAGCGACGCCAGCCTCTCGTCCGGTTACATTGGAGCGTATGTTTCATGGCGAGCAACCCGCCGTGCAACAATAATGAGGAAATTCCTCACCATGCTCCAGCGATTGTTGCCGCGAAACCGGTTGCGAATTCATTGCCTTGCCGCTGTGGCGGCGATCGTGGCATGGACCGGTGCAACTGCTCAGAATCCTCCATTGAAGCCGAATCCGGCCCCTCCGTTGGTGCTGACCGGTGGTACGATCATTGACGTTACCGCCTGGGGTCACTCGGCAAACGATCTGACGGATGCCGTGGTTTATATCCGCGACGGCCGCATCACCGCAGTGGGTCCGCGGGCGGCATTGCCGATTCCCAAGGGTTCGCGCGTGATCGATTGCACAGGGAAATACCTGATCCCTGGGCTGATCGACGGATTCGCCGGCATGAACAGCCAGGGCCAGGCCAACGCCGACCTGTACATGGGTGTGACAACTGTTGTTGCTATCGGAGACTACCGGCGCGGTCCCATCGATCAGCACGCCAATCCCAGCCCTCATCTTTACCTTGTGGACAGTATCGGCTCGACTGACGACTGGAGCTTGCTCATCAATCACCCGGAGTGGGCTGCGAAGCTGAAGAACCCGCCGGGGCGTTCGGTGGAGTTAAGTCTCGAGGACACGGCGCGCCAACTGACGGCAACTGCACGGATTGGAACCCGGGTTCTTTGGCTTGGGCATGACCTTACCGCAGCCAACACGCAATGGATCATCGAACACGCTCATCAGATGGGCATGATCACTTATGGGGAGTTCATATCGACGCCTTATCGCGTGGGGATTCAAGAAGGGGTGGATGTTCTGCTGCATATGGGCCGGTACGAGCTTGGTGTGGTCCCGGACGAGTTGCAGCAACCCCTGGTGGATGATCCCGAGGGAGCGGCCAGCCGCACCGCATACGGATATTCCCAGCGTCTGCCGCCAACGGATTGGCATCTGCGCGACTACGCACGATTTCTAGCCTCCCATCGGGCGGCACTGATGCCAACATTGAGTCTCTACTATCTGCGTCTGCCCGATCATCGCAACTTGTGGAAAGAGCCTGCGGCGGAGCTTCTTTCTCCATCGGGGCTGGATTCTCCTCCCGATCCGAAAACCGGAGAAGCTGTGTATCCGCTGGCTGTATGGACGCGTCACATGCCTACCGCAACGACACGCTGGATGGAGGAGAGCGCGCGTAAAAAGGCCGACCAGGAAGCGAGCAAGCTGTGGGCGATCAACAGGGCTATCTTCGAGGCATATCCGCACTATCTGGCGGCCAGCGGTGCTTCAGCGTTTGGCACCATGCCGGGCATCTCGATGCACACCGAACTGGAGATGCTGGTGCGGCTGGGGCTGTCTCCGCGCGAGGCGATTGCAGCTGCGACCAACAACTACGCGGAGCAGTTTCACTGGAATGAACTGGGACAGATAGCGGCTGGCCGCAGGGCGGATATCCTCATACTCGATGGCGATCCAACGGTGAACATCTGGAATGCGCGGCGGATCAGTTCATTGGTTCTGGATGGAAACCCAATCGACCGCGAAGGCCTGCTGAAGAAGTAGCGTTACTTCTTCATGCTAGCTTTCCTGTTCTCAGCGTCCAGAAAGCGGCGCATCCGGTCGATCGTACGCGCCTTGCCGAAGACGAGGAGGCTTTCAATCAGCGGAGGGCTCATGGTGCTGCCGGTAACCAAGGCGCGCAGCAGCATGAAGTTTTCTTTCACCGACCACTGTTTTTCTTCGCCCAGCTTTTTCAACGCGGCTTCTATGGCTTCACGCTCCCACGCTGTCGCTTCGAGAAGCGTGAGCTGATCGGCGGCGAAGGCGAGAGTTTCTTCCAGGGTACGCTTTTTGGGAAGGAAGACTTCCGGCGCGGGATGAATGTTGTCGGCGAAGAAGAAGTTGGTCAGATCACCGAACTGGCTAAGCAACTCAATGCGCGTCTGCACAAGAGCGGCGATCTGAGCCAGGTAGTTGTCGGCAAGGATCGTTGAACGCAGAGCGCTGTAAAAGTCAGAAGGTGCAAGGGCGCGGATGTACTCGCCATTGAGCCATTTGAGCTTGGTGAGGTCAAAGACTGGACCGCCGGTGCGGATATTACGGACGTTGAAATGCTCGCGCATTTCAGGAAGAGTGAAAATCTCTTTGCCATCGTTGAAGTCCGCGGGCATGCCACCGCCCATGAGGCCAAGAAAGTTGAGCATGGCCTGGGGCAGAAAGCCGGCCTGGCGATAGTAGATGAGCGAGACGGGATTTTTGCGCTTGGAGATCTTAGACTTGTCGAGATTGCGCAGTAGCGGCATGTGCCAGAAGCGCGGCAACGTCCAGCTGAAGGCTTGATAGAGCAGAACGTGCTTGGGGGTGGAGGAGATCCATTCCTCGGCGCGGATGACGTCGGTGATGCGCATCAGGTGGTCGTCGACGACATTGGCCAGGTGATAGGTGGGGAAGCCATCGGACTTGAGCAGCACCTGATCATCGACGTTGAAGTGGTCAAAGGTGATGGCTCCGCGCAGCTCGTCGGTAAAGGTGGTTGAGCCTTCTGTCGGAACCTTGAGGCGGACGACGAAAGGCTTGCCTGCGGCGAGGTTCTCTTCAATCTCAACAGCGCTGAGATTGCGGCAGGTACCGGGATAGCGCGGCGGCTGTTTGGCGGCCATCTGCTGCTTGCGGTCAGCCTCGAGCTTCTCAGCGGTGCAGAAGCAGCGGTAGGCGGTGTGATTGGCGATGAGCAGATCGGCGTGCTGGCGATAGATATCGGTGCGCTCCGACTGGCGATAGGGGCCGTAGGGGCCGCCGACGTCTGGACCTTCGTCCCATTGAAGACCGAGCCAGTGGAGGGCGTCGAAGATCATCTGCTCGCTGGTGGGAACGAAGCGTGTGCGGTCGGTATCTTCGATGCGAAGCACGAATTGGCCGCCCTGCTGACGGACGTAAAGGAAGTTAATAAGACCGATATAGGCAGTGCCGACGTGCGGGTCTCCGGTTGGGGAGGGTGCAATGCGAACGCGTACAGCTGGGGGAGCAATGGAATCAGGCATCGGGATCAGTGCTTTCTATGGCAAACGGCCGCGCACATGGAACAGGACAGCGGACTCGCTTGCGGGAAACTCTCTTCTCGATGCTATCGCATTCGCGCCGGACCAGTTCGCGTTCTAGACCTGCGGTGGATACGGAGGCGGCTGCCAGGCCGGCTGCGGAAGGGGCACTACCTTCCACTGCGAAAAGGCGAGAACGTAGAGCAGAATCAGATTGCCGAGAGGAACCGCGCAGAGAAGCGAGAGCCAGGGCGAAAATCCGGCCTTTTTGCAGATGAACCAAACGGGAATAATGACGACGGCAAGGCCAACCAGAAGCAGGATAGGCATGATGGCCATAAAGGCCAGGACCATCCTCTGGATGGTTTCGGCGTCTGGTTGGTTCTGCAGCAAAATCATAGCGAAGTGCATTCAGATTGCTCCAAAAGTGGAATGAAAACTCTCAGAACGGTACGACTGGAGCGGCAAATATGTAAAGTAAAAATCGAAGACTCGCTGGTCCTCATCGACGGAAGTTGAAACGGGTCTCCGATCTGCGCTGGCTATTCCATGATGCTGGCATCGCCAGACTCCTTCGCTGAAAAGAAGTCGAGGAGCCGGGTCCGAAGACAGAAGCTTCGGATCCAAGTCACCGTGAGCGCTTTTAGGTGATGTCGTCGGTGTCGAAGGCCGGAACGATTTCACGCCGTTTGGGAACGCCGTGGACCTGGCTGAGCAGGTCTTCGACGACATCTTCCAATTGACGCTGGCTTTCAATCACGGCCGACATGCTCTTAAGATCCTCAGGATCGCGGACGCGCTCAAGCAGAACAACGGCGTGGGCCTGGGCGACGTGATCGAGGCCGAGACCTTCCGGGGTCTTGGCCTTGATGCTGACATGATCCAATTCAATGCCAAGCAGATCGGCAACTTTGGCGCGCATCTCGCCAGCGATGGGCGAGATTTTAGGAGCGGCGAGGACCAGCGTAGTGTCCACGTTGACGATGCCGTAACCAGCGTGCTGAATCTCCTCGAGAGCAAGATTAAGAAAGATTGCGGAGTCTGCGTCTTTCCAGCGCGGGTCACCGGGAGGGAAGAAGCTGCCAATATCGCCCGCTGCAACCGCGCCGAGAAGCGCATCTGTGATGGCGTGCAGGAGCACGTCTCCATCTGAGTGGCCGGCGAGGCCCCGGTCATGCTCAAGCGTCATGCCGCCGATGCGCAGCGGTACGCCTGGCTTGAATGCGTGTGAATCCCAACCAAAGCCAATGCGTGAATCCATAGTGTCTCGTCCGTATTCCTAAACTAGCTGCGCTGGCGCAGGTAAAACTCTGCCAATGCCAGATCGCCCGGTTGCGTGATCTTCAGATTAACCTGTGAGCCAGAGACCACGGCGATGGGATGTCCCGCGCGCTCCACGACGGAGGCCTCATCGGTACCTACAAAGCCATCTTCAGTGGCTTCGGCGAAGGCGCGGCGAAGCAGACCACAGCGAAAGCCTTGCGGGGTTTGCGCCAGCACGACGAATTCGCGGGGGATGGTGGAGGTGACGAGCGCACCATGCGCGGTTCGTTCCACCTGCTTCACGGTATCGATTGCGGGTAGCCCTACGATGGCTGCGCCGTGCTTTGCAACAGCGTCAATGGTTCGCTCAATGGTCGCGACATCGATGAGCGGGCGTACTGCATCATGCACCAGCACAATGTCGTCCTCTCCGCAGTCGAGCGCGCCGAGGGCATGAGCCACGGATTCCTGCCGGCTGTCACCTCCTTCGACGACGCAAACCCGGCCAGTGAGGCCGTATTCCGCAGCGTGATCTTCAATCTGGCTCTCAACGCGCTCGATCTCATTGGCGCGAACGGCCACGTAAATTCTGGTGATTCGAGGCACAGCGGCAAAAGCGCGCAGAGAGTGAATCAGGATTGGCAAGCCGTTCAGTTCGAGAAACTGCTTGGGTTGGGACGCGGCCATGCGCGTACCTAGTCCAGCGGCGGGAAGTATGGCAAATACCTGCATGACCAATGGAGTATACACGCCCAGGGTTCGGGAGCCGGCGTGAGCATCCCGGTTTACCATCAGACGGTGACAATGTCTGCTTTGGTTGTAAAGATGAAGATCGACCTAGCTCTGCTTAAGCCGGGGATGCGTGTGGCTGTGGGGCTTTCTGGCGGGGCAGACTCGGTGGCGCTGCTGCTCGCACTGGCCAGGCGAGTTGCCGAATCAGGACTGGTGATTTCGGCGGCGCACCTGCATCACGGTCTGCGTGGCGCAGAGGCGGACCGCGACCGGCAGTTTTGCCATGATCTGGCTGTATCTCTGGGAGTTGCTTTCCATACTCGCCAGGTTGATGTGGCAGCGGAGGCCGCCCGTCATCACGAGTCGATCGAGGAAGCAGCGCGTCGCTTGCGGTATGCGTGGTTCCGAGAATTGATGGGGTCGGGCCATGCCGAGGCGGTGGCCACGGCGCATACGCTGGACGACCAGGCGGAGACCGTTCTGGGGAAATTTCTCCGCGGCGCGTGGACCGAGGGCCTTTCGGGGATTCACCCGATAGTCCAATTTCCCGAGGGCCGGATCGTTCGTCCGCTGCTGGGTTCGACCCGGGCCCAGATAGAAGCGTATCTGGCGGAGGCGGGGCAGAGGTGGTGCGAAGACAGTTCGAACCTGGACTCTGCTTATACCCGCAACCGGCTTCGCCATCAGCTACTTCCGGAGCTTGAGCGGTGGAATCCGCGCATCCGGGAGCATCTGGCTCAGATGGCTGAACTGGCGCGTGATGAGGAGGCCTGGTGGCAGGAGGAGTTGGCTCGTCTCGGGTCCCAAATGCTGCTGACCGGGCGTCCGGTACGGGGCGGAGGGCGGGCCGCGTCGGAGGGCGGCTCCGTCGCACTGGATGTTGTGCGGTTAGGCGCACAACCGGCAGCCGTGCAGCGACGCCTACTGCGATACGCTGCCTTCCGGCTTGGCGTTTCTCTCGATTTCGGGGGAGTGGAAGGGCTGATTCGCCTGGTTGCGCAGGGCAGGGCGGGGCAGCAGGCTACTGTTTGTGGTGCTCTGGTCGCGGAACGCACTCCACGCGAATTGCGGCTTTCGAAAAATATACGCAATCCAGACAGCGTTGAGACGAGCCAAGTTGAGCTGCCGGTCCCTGGCATGGCGGAGGGATTTGGCTGGCGCTTCCAGACGCAGGCGGCCGCCAAGGCCGTCTCGGCAACGATTCGCAACTGGCGGCCTGGTGACCGGGTGACACTGCGCTACTCCAGCGGTCCGCGCAAGATCAAGGAAGTGCTGGAACGGCTCAAGGTAACCGGGACCAGCCGTGCTCAATGGCCGGTCGTCGAGTGGCAGGGGCAAATTGTGTGGATGCAGGGAATCGAAGTTCAGTCAATTTCCGAACTCATCATTTCGGCCGAAAAACTTTGAGGGAAACGGAAGCTTTTAATGGGAATTCTCGACGCCCCGCGGAGAGTGCCTCCTTTGGGCCATGCCAGATTTACCTCTCTGAGAGTACAATCAGTCAATTGTGGATTGGTACCATTTCGCGCTGTTGCGCAGGATGAGAGTCTCAACTATCTTCCTGACGCTTTTGGCACGATCCGGTGTCTAATAGTAGTAGGCGCTCTGGGGAGCCCCCGTTACTTCTCCCTATCGCACAAAGGAGTCCTGGTGAACTCGACCGTTAAGACAATCATGTTCTGGGCCTTTATCGTGATCTGCCTCGTACTACTGTTTTCAGTAGTGCAGCGAAGCGCAGTCATGAGCGGCAAAGAACAGGACATTCCCTTCTCGACGTACATGGAGAGGGTGCAGCAGGGGCAGGTGAACGACGTATCCGTGCAGGGCATGGAAGTTCACGGGCATCTGAAGGGCGATGGGAAGGAACAGACGTCGTTTCATACCACCGTTCCCACCAACTATCCCGACATGTATACCCAGTTGAATGCCGCCAAGGTTCAGACGACAGTCAAGAATGAACAGGGCAATATCATCTGGCCGATTCTGATGAATATCGGTCCCCTGGTTCTGATTCTGGGTATCTGGTTTTTCATCATGCGGCAGATGCAGTCCGGCGGCAACAAGGCAATGTCTTTTGGCAAGAGCCGTGCGCGACTGCTCTCGATGCAGCAGAAAAAAATTACGTTCAAGGACGTGGCCGGGGTCGATGAAGCCAAGGAAGAGCTCAAGGAGATCATTGAATACCTGCGTGAACCTCAGCGCTTCCAGAAGTTGGGTGGGCGCATTCCCAAGGGCGTGCTGCTAGTCGGGCCCCCGGGAACCGGTAAGACGTTGCTCGCCCGAGCTGTGGCTGGCGAGGCCAATGTTCCGTTCTTCTCGATCTCTGGATCGGACTTTGTTGAGATGTTCGTTGGCGTCGGTGCAAGCCGCGTGCGCGATCTCTTCGAGCAGGGCAAGAAGAATGCTCCCTGCATCATCTTCATCGATGAAATCGACGCTGTCGGCCGCCATCGCGGCGCCGGTCTAGGCGGTGGGCACGATGAGCGTGAACAGACGCTGAACCAGCTGCTTGTCGAAATGGACGGCTTTGAATCCAATGACGGTGTAATTCTGGTAGCGGCGACAAATCGTCCCGATGTGCTTGATCCAGCGCTGCTGCGCCCCGGTCGTTTTGATCGCCGGGTTGTGGTTGGCCTGCCCGATGTGCGTGGACGCGAAGAGGTGCTGCGCGTTCATGTGAAGAAGGTCCCCGTCGCCGATGATGTTGTGCTTAACGTGCTGGCGCGCGGAACACCGGGTTTCTCAGGTGCGGACTTGGCCAACATGGTCAACGAAGCTGCCCTGAATGCTGCCCGTGTGAATCGCAAGCAGGTTACCATGTACGACTTCGAGTTGGCCAAGGACAAGGTCCTGATGGGTGCCGAGCGCAAGTCTATGTTGCTGACAGACGAGGAGAAGAAGGTTACGGCGTATCACGAGGCTGGCCACGCGCTGGTGTCCGTGCTGCGCGATCATACCGACCCGATCCACAAGGTCACCATCATTCCTCGCGGCATGGCTTTGGGCGTTACGGTGTATCTGCCGGGCGATCGCCACAACTACACGCGCGAATATCTTGAAACCCGTTTGGCAACAGCCTACGGTGGACGTGTAGCTGAGGAGATTTTCCTCAGCCAGATGTCAACCGGTGCCGGCAGCGATATTGAACATGCCACCGATCTTGCCCGCCGCATGGTGTGCGAATACGGCATGAGCCGTCTGGGTCCGCTGACTTTTGGCAAGAAGGAAGAGCAGATATTCCTGGGACGCGAGATTGCACAACATCGCGACTTTTCCGAAGAGACGGCTCGCCAGATCGACCAGGAAGTTCGCCGCCTGATCGACGAAGCTTATCAGTCGGCCTATTCGCTGGTTCAGGCCAACAGTGACGCCATGCATCGCATTGCCGCGGCCCTGCTGGAACGCGAGACGATCGACGCAGAAGAGGTTCGCCTGCTGATCGAAGGCAAGGAATTGCCGGAGGTTCGCTCGTCGCTGGCTTCGCCCAACGATCAGGGTGGTGGTGGTGTGCAGCAGATTCTCAAGCCTGAAACCGGACGCGGAGGTCCTGGTTTCCCGGAAGGGTCACCTTCGCCGGCATAACTCAGCGAGTACTTTCTCTGGCTTCAAACAAGCTGATCCAAACTTCAGGCTCTCGTCTTCAGGACGGGGGCCTTTTGTTTGCCTGGGATGGCAAATGTCTCAGCGGGTCAGTGTCGCTTCTTTAGTTATTTTCGGCTATTACGATTGGTGTCGAGCAAAAAGATTTAGCTATCCGCCGTCGTTATAGCTATGGCAGAATTCTGAAACCGTCCTATTCAGTGCGACACTGGTTTCGAATTGCATCGAGAAATTGCCAATCTGTTGACCCTTGCGCTCCCGGTATTTCTCCGCATTCAGGGATCGGATGAGATGAGCAGTAACGGAGCACCGAGACGGATCACTGTTCCTTCGTTGAAGTTTTTCAAATCCCGATCTTCAGGAGCCCGAAACCATGCAATGCCCATCGTGCCATGCCGAAATTGCAAGCACCGCAACCTTTTGCCCGCTCTGCGGCGCCAGTGTCACCGCTGGCGGAGCTGTCCCGATCGCTGCTCCCTCAACCGGCCTGTCCGAGCCAGCGGCCGGCGCTATCGCGTACATCACCATCATCCCAGCGATCATCTTTCTGGCCATGGAACCTTACAACCGCAGCTCATTTGTGCGCTTCCATGCCTGGCAGTCGATTTTTCTGGGAATCGCGGCGATTGCCATTGATATCGTCCTCACCTTTATCCCGATCGTGGGCTGGATTCTTCTGCCGATCATTGGCCTGGGATTCCTGATCCTTTGGATCATTGTGGTGATCAAGGCCAGTAAAGGGGAGCGCTTCAAGGTGCCGTTCATCGGAAATTTTGCGGAACAACAGGCCAAATAGACAAGCTCAAACTTACGGTTGCTGAAATCGTCGAGGCCAATGTGGAAAATAATATTGAAATACCTATGTTAAGAATAGGTATTTCAATATTAAATTCATCTGCGTGGCAAAGAATCTCGAACACTGTCATCTTTTTTCAGGCGCACTCGAAATCATGGTCCTGCAATCGCTTCGGTTGCGACCTATGCGTGGCTATACCGGCGCTTAAGCATTCAGGTTTCCAGGCTGGCGCGGCTCTCTCCGGCGCTGGGAGAACAGCGAGCACAGGACGTGAGCCGAGTAGTTGGCGCAAACATTAAGGGACGGCGCCGAAGCGCCGTCCCTCGGTGTGTATTGTGTTCAGCTACTGGATTGTTACCGGCAGGCTGACGGAGTGCGTGAGCGTACCGGCAGTTGCGTTGATGGTGAGTGTTGAGCTGCCCGTAATCACCTGCGTGAGGGCGATGGATTTACTGCTGCCGTTGTGTTTGTCTCCGCTATAGGTTGCTGAAATAGTATGCGCGCCGACTGAGAGCGTTGATATCTGCATGGAGGCAGTAGCTTGCGTTACCGTGACCGGCGAACCAAGCGCAGTGGCACCGTCATAGAAGGTAACTGTGCCGGTGGGATTGCTACCAAGTGCGCTCAGTGTGGCTGTCAGCGTGACGCTTGTTCCCGAGGCAGCCTTCGTATTGCTGGAGGAGATCGCGAGCAGCGTGTTTTTGGGTGTGCCTGAGCTTCCGCCGCAGCCGATGGAAACCAGAGATGCAAACAGGATGACGCCCATCATCGGCCACAGCGTGCTGCGCCGATATCTACGTGGAACGAAGAGACAGAGCAGGCCCGCCAAGGTCACTCCACCAATCATGCGCAGCGCCGCCGTCGATCCGGCAGCCGGCGCTGGAGAGGGAGCTGGAGTTGCGATGGTGATTGTCGCGGTCTGTGCTGTGGCAAGAGTCACGTTCGCAGGCGAGATCGTGCAGGTAGAGCCGGCTGGAACCGCGCCTCCGCATGTGAGCAAGACGCTGCCGGTGTATCCCAACTCTGGTGTCAGCGCGAGTGTAGTGGATGCGGAAGAGCCTGCCGGGATCGTCAGGTCGGTTTGGCCACTGGTGAAGATAAAGTCCGGAGCGCCGACCACTACAGTCGTTGCCAGGCTTGACGGGTTAAAGTTGTCGTTGCCGGAGTAGGCCGCGGTGATCAGATTCGTTCCGGCAGGGAGGTTGAAGCGGCCACTATAGCCGCCGACCATTCCGTTGATGAAGTTGATGGCATATGTCCCGAGAGAAGTGGGAGCCGCTCCATTGATCGAGTCGGTGAAGGTCACGGTTCCAATGGGATCCTGCTCTACATAGGCGTTCACTTTAACGCCTTGAGCGGTGAAGTTGAGGCTTACCTGCGAACCAGGCAGGGTATAGGCTGCGCTGCTGGCAAAGCTGGTGACAGGTGTGAGCTTGGGCACAGTTAAAGTTGTCTTGGCGGCGCTTGTGCTGGGTGCGAATGTGTCGTCACCCTGATACTGCGCCGTGATGGTGTAGTTGGCTGCGCTATCGGCATAGAAGATGCCCGTTGCCTTGCCATTGACCAGATTGCCGCCGGTAATTACGTCGTTGTTGCCATAGATCCATACCGTGCCGGTCGGCACTTTGCCATTGGGTGTCTTTGGCGCTACGGAATATACGAAGGTTGCAATCTGACCCATTTGTAGGGTGGTCCCGGAGGTCATCGTGAACGATGTGGTGGTAGGTGTTGTGCCGGTGGGCGATGAGACCTGGATCGTCTTGACGAATGCGTTGTCCGAACCGAGAGCGACGCCGTCATAGTTCGAGTCGCCGCTGTATACCGCCGAGAGTACATGCTGCCCTGCCGAGAAGGAATGCGAGATGACGATCTGCGCATAGCCTTCCCCCACTGGCCCGGTGAAGACGATAGGCAGTACGGCGGAGATGGGCTGTCCGTTGTCATAGATCTGCAGAGTGCCGGTAGCCTTGGTCATGCCCGAGTAGGAAACAAATGCGGCCAGCAGATTGTTTGGGCCGCCGATGGTGTCGATCAATGTAACCGACTGGCCTTTGGCAACATTGAATTGCATCGGTGTCGAAGTGCTTGGGTTAAAGCTTGAGTCCCCGGAGTATTGCAATGCCAGTGTGTGCTGCCCTACGGCAAGGTCGCCTGAATTAAGCAGAATCCCTCCATCGGGCGTAAGAGTGGTTGATGTGAGTGTCATGGTTCCATCCACCAACACGCTTGCGGTTCCCGTTGGCGTACCCTGCCCGGAGACGCCGGCAACCTGGCCTTTGAAGTAGAGCGGGTAGCCATAGTATTGCGAACTGGTTACCGGCTTCAGCGTATTGGTGGTGAAGTCGACGATTTCTACTGCCAGCGAGGCTTTGCTGTCTTCGGGTGAAATCGTGAGAGACGTGCCTGCCGAAGTGCTGTTGGCGTAGATGCCGTCTCCGCCGTAGCGCGCCGTCAGGATGTAAGTGCCGCCGGGTAGATCGCTTACCTGGCCGGACCATGTACCGTTTGCGTCGAGAGTGTACTGGTCTCCCGCCCCGTACTTATCGGTGAGCAGAACCACATCACCCTCGGGTGTTCCCGCAGGCGATGCGACGGACACGCTTACCGGAATGGCTGTGCCATGCTTCGCCGTCTGTGCGTCTACGGTGAGGCTCGTGGTGGTTGAGTTGGAGGCGGTTGCACTCTTCCATGCGGCGACGAGATTCGCCACGTTGACAGAGCCCAATCCGGTGGCGAGATCGTATCCTGCCCCTGCTGTAAAGTCGGCGTTGTCGCCACCGTAGTTGGGAAGCCCCGGAACGCTATTGTTGCCGTCGACGACATCGTTGAAGACGCAGGCTGCGGACTGAGTGGGATCGGTGCGGTTGCTGGAAGTGCAGCTGGCGTTTTTTTGCGCCGCTAGTTGGTAGAGCACAGGATTGGGGAGACCCAGGTAGGTCCCGTTCTGTTGCTCAACCAATGCCATGATCGAGGCCATCACCGGCGTCGAAATTGAAGTACCTCCAGCGAGGTTGGACGACTGTAGGACATTCTGGCCCGAATCACTCACTGTGTAGGCGCATCCGGCAAGGAAACAGAACATATAAGGGTCGTCGACTGAAGAAGCATTCAACGACACGTCAGGAACATCGCGCACGCCGTCCGCAGGGACTCCGGCACCTGTCTGCCAGGTGGGTTTTGCGTAGCCCGCGGTGCAGGTTACGTTGCCGTTGTTGTCTTCAGTGCCCTCAGCGCAGTTGCTGCGGCCACCGCCGCCGCCCGCAGCCATGTCATACGTCTGGCCATAAGCGCAGTTGTAGCCCGCAACGGGCAGGGTGGGATCACAGCTTTCATTCCATGCCGCTTCCGGAATGTATCCCAGCGCGGAGGTGTAATCGTTGGCGGTATTCGAGTCCCAATACGCCATTGCCAATGCGCCTTCAGCAAACTGCGTTCCGCCCACCGAAACGTTGTACGGTGTGGAGGAAAGGCCGCTAACTGAATCACCCTCGATGGCCGGACTGTGGTGATCGTCGGAATCACACATGCCAGCTCCACCATCGCCGCTGGAAACAAAGGCGCTCATGCCTTCCGCAGCAGCCTGCTCCCAGACCAGCCTCCAGAACAGGTTGCCGGCCGGACCAAGATGCTTCTCGCATCCTCCATAGCTCAACGTCAGGATCGGCGCGGAAACATTCTCAACCGCATACACGGCGGCGAGAGCGATGCCGTCGGTGGTGTCTGTGCTGGCAGCCGTAATGAAGTTGACTGTTGCCTTCGGAGCAAGTGCGGCAACCCATTCCAGATCGAGCGTAGACTCGCCGGCATCGCCGTAGGATTGCATCCCAGGGTCTGGACCGCTGGTGATTACGTTGGGATCTCTGCCGGGCAGAGCGAAAATCTTGCGGAAGGTCTGTAGATCGGTAAGCTGCACATTGGACCGGCCGATCACCGCGATTGACACGCCCGTGCCATCAACGTTCGCGGGAAGGGCTGTGGCGCCGTAGATCTTGCGAATGTCGCCGGGGGCCACGTAATACGCAAAGTTGCCATTGCCGTCCGTGAAGCTGGCGTCGCCCTTCACGTGCACCAGTTTCCCATCGGAGTCCCTCTTGAGCGAGCCTGAGTCGATGAAGGAAGACTTGAGCCGGAAGTCGTTGAGCGAGAGAACGCCTGCAACCACCGGAGACAATGCCGCCGGGATCGATACCTCCGTGGCATTTGCCAAGTGCGTTTCCACGCCCGATTTAGTATTGACTCGATACTGGTGCATCGAAGTGCGGAAGGCAGTTTCAACCGAGGAGACTGACCCGGAGAACTCGATTCTGAGTCCGCTCACGGCAGGCTTGACATCGGTGAATCCCCGCGATTGCAGCCAGCCGGTCACTTTCGCTACGTCCGACGCGGATGGCGAGAAGCGCGCGCTGAACTGCTGGGGTGTCAGCCATTTGTGGAATTGCGGCGAGCCGTTGCTCAATTGAGCTGCGGTGAGAGACTGCAGATCTTTCTCTTGCGCGTCTGACGGCTTCAGAACCAGTACCATCCTCTTCATACTTCTTGCCGGCGACGTGGTTCCCAAATCGGATGCAGCCTTCAACAGTGGCGAGACCGATCCGTGGAGAACAACGCGCTGTTGCTCGTCAATCTCAGAGTTCACGAGGTTTGGAATTGCAACAGACTTTTTCGTCTGCGCCAGAGAGGTCATTGCTAGTACCGCGAGAACGAGAGTGCAGAAGGAACGGCGGATTCGGGAAATCATGAGGCTCTCCAAAGAGGGTGTTTGCGTGGATTTTGATTGGCAGAATTGCACGGGTCTGTGCCTTCTCTCAAGATGTGGCTTGACTATACGAGCCGCTTCCGTAGATGCGGCGCCTCTAAAACCTCGTTTATTTGTCCGAATCTAAGCGATTTATTATCTGTACTTTAATATCGACTACCAAGCCTCTGTTTTGATATGCGGAGAAGCGGAAGTCATGAATGTGTAAAGTTAAGCTATGCTCCATGACTCACCGAAGCGCTACCGCTTCGATGTTTATGAGTTCGTAAGCTCGACGGGCGAGCTCTACCGAAACGCGTATCGGCAACGCCTGTCCGAGCAGCAGGCGCGACTCTTGCTCGTGCTTCTGGAGCGCCGTGGAGAGGTCATCTCCCGGGAAGAGATGCGCTCCCAGCTCTGGCCGGGTGGGGAGCATCTGGATCACGATCATGCCATTCGGAATGGAATCAATCAGCTTCGCGCAGTCTTCCGGGACAAGCCTCAGGAGCCTCGATTTATTGAAACCCTTCCCAAGCGTGGCTACCGCTTCCTGGCAAGAGTACAAGTCGTTGCCGAATCCGAGTCTGATCCTGAGGAGCCAAGGACTGCTCGACCGGAGCAAGAAGCGCCCGAGCGGGTTTCCGGTGAACCGTCGGCTGCGATTGCCGCACGGTTGGCCCCGGTCACGTTCGCCGACGAAAATTCACGACTGGCCCCTTCTCCTACGCTGCTCTTACGCCTTGGCAGATATCGGGCCATCGCGATTGCGGTCCTGGCAGCGGTCGTCCTTCTTTACGGGGGATTTCGCCTCATGCGCAGGCAGGCGGCGAGTCTTCGTGCCGTTCCCGGTGCGATTATTCTGGGCGTTGCGCCTATCGAAGCGACCGGCGCAGCGGCACAGCAGCTAGCCGAGCCCTTCCGTCTGGAATTGATGGATGCCGTTTCACAGCTACCGGGAATCGAGGTTCGCGCCACCCATTCCTTTCCAGAGGCAGCTGGAATGAGCGATTTGCGCAGTGTCGCCCAGAAACTGCAGCTCGATGCCCTTCTGCTGGGCAAGATTGAAGCGGTCGATGAAAGCCATTTCAACTTTGTCTTCGAACTGGTTCGTGGAAGCGATGCCGTCTATCTTGCATCGTTTCGCTACAGCGGTACGCGAGATCAGGTAGGAACGGCCCGCAATCAGATTCAAAGCGAGCTTTTCCTGCGCCTCAGCAGCGTGGCAGGACAGCAGTTGAAGCCTGTTCGCAGCACCGAGAATCCCGCTGCCTATAACGACTATCTTGCCGGCCGCGCTCAACTGATCCGCCATGACGATGTGGCGATTCACCAGGCAGTCAACGATTTTCAGCAGGCAATCGACAAGGACCGTGCTTTTGCCCAGGCCTACGCCGGCCTTGGCAGCGCCTACCTGCTGCAGGCGGAGCACGCATCATCAGATCGAGAAAAGTCATATGAAACTGCGCGCGCAACATCGCTTAAGGCGATCAGTCTCAATCCCAACCTTGGCGAGGCACATGCCACGCTTGGCTTCCTCGACTTTCGTCATGATTGGAATGCGGCAGCCTCTGAAGTCGAGTTCAAACGGGCCATTGAGCTTGAACCGGACCAGGCGATGCACCGCATCATGTATGCTCTGCTGCTGTGCAATACCGGCCGCTCACAGGAGGCCCTCGATCAGATTGATCGCGCGCATGCCGCCGATCCGCTCTGGCCGCCTATCTACATCACTGAGATGTACGTGGCCAGCGCTGCTCACCTGAACGACCGCGCGCTCGACTCAGCCAAAAGGCTCATCGAGCTGATGCCGAACTGGGCTTTGGCCTACGACCAGAGTGCATGGGCGTACTGGTACTCAGGCAAATATGAGCAGGCCGTTCAGCAGTGGATCCGCATGGCGGAACTCGAACAGGATCAGCCGCGCCTGGCGTTGGAGCGGCACGGTCTGAAGCTACTGCAGCAGCATGGGGCGATTACCTATTCGCGGTACAAGCTGCGTGCAATCGAGCATGGCACAAAGTGGATGCATCCCAACGACTTTCAATTAGCGGAGTGGCAGATCAATGCCGGCAAAGACGGGGATGCACTCGCATCTCTGCAGCAGATGGTTCGGGAACACGACCCGGAGGTGCTTCAATTGGCTGCAAGTCCCGCATACACCCATCTGCGCGACAATCCTGCCTTCCGCGATCTGCTTAAACAAGCTGGTTTACCACAGCTCTGAGCGATGTATGCGACGTGGTTCGCCACTGGCGTGAGTCGCACTAAAGTCCAAGAAAAGCGGTGAGATAAATTAGACTCGTGTAGTCACGCAATCCTCAAGTGAGATTGCGCACTATTTTGAGGCTCCGAGCAGTAGCGGTCGTCCTTTGTTTCAAACAGCGCAGATCACGCTGATGTCACCCGGGCTGCCGCGAATGAAATGTTCAATGTGCGTGTCTCTTACGCGTCATGTCTGGGATTTTTTGATCTGTAATTGGAAGCGAACCCTAAATGGCACTGGCAGATCTACAAGAACGGCTCGGCGAAGTTTTAGGAAACAAGTATCAGATTCTCTGCCGTCTGGGCGGCGGAGGAATGTCGCAGGTCTACCTTGCCCGGCACAGGTTCCATGGCGGCCTTGTCGCGATTAAGGTGCTGGCCGAACATCTGGCGGAAGATCCTAGTATTGTCAGCCGCTTCCAACGTGAGGCGCGCATGACCGCCTCGCTTGGCAATCATCCCAACATCGTTCCAGTATTCGACATTGGCGAGGGAAACGGACTCTATTTCCTGGTCATGCAGTTTATTCCAGGGGAAGATCTTGCTCATTTTCTGAAACGCGAGGGACGTTTAACCCTGCCGCAGGCTGCGAATGTTATTGCCCAGGTTGCCGAGGCTCTCTCTTGCGCTGAAGCCAAACGTATCGTGCATCGCGATCTGAAGCCGGGTAATATGCTGCTGGATGAGAACGGACGCATCAAGCTGCTCGACTTTGGAATCTCGCGCATTACCGATCTTTCTGATGGACTGACGCGGCCTGGCGAGAGTATGGGCACCCCTTATTACATGAGTCCGGAGCAGATACGGGGAGAGACCTGCGATATTCGCAGCGACCTCTACTCGCTCGGGGTCGTTTTCTTTGAATTGCTCACCGGGAAACGGCCTTTCGAAATGGAAAGCACGGTCGGCATTCAGATGGCGCACCTGAATACCGCGCCGCCTTCCTTGTTGATTTACGATCCGGAATTGCCCGCCGAGTGCGACACGATCGTGCAGAAGCTCATTGCGAAGGAGCCTGAAGACAGGTATCAGAACACGGCGGAGTTGTTGTCTGTATTGATCGCCCGTGGAGCAAGTCCTAATGCCGGTGAACTGCGGCCCGCGGTCGACTCCGGGCTTGGCGAGGTGATCACACGAGCCGAAGAAATGCCTCTCGATCTTCCCGCCACGTCTTCACCTTCGCTGGCTTCGCTAAGTGGCGCCCCAGAACCGGCAGGCAATTCCTCCGGAGCGTTTACCGCCGTACCCGTCGAGGTCATTCCAACGCCCGCTGCGGAACCGCCCGTTCTCGAACCGATGCCACCGGCGTCGGGATCGAAGAGCTGGCTGGCTATCGGAATTGGGATCGTAGTGTTGCTGGCAATTGGGGTAGGTGCGTTCTGGCTCATGCGCTCGAAAGACACCAGTGCACCTGGCTCACAGCCGGTTGCGCACACGGTTGCACTTGCCCCGCTGTACTCCGACGCTCATGGCCGCATGGTTCTCGTGCCCGAAGGCTCATTCCAGTACAACGCCGGACCTGAACTTCCAGCAGAAACGGTCAGCCTTCCCGCGTTCTATATGGATGAAACCGAAGTGTCGAACGCGGAATATCGCCGCTTCTGTGAAGCCACCGGGCACACGGCTCCGACCGCGCCAGAGTATGCGGCGCATCCGGACTATCCGGTGAGCAATATCTCCTATGAGGACGCCGCCGCGTACGCAGCCTGGGCGGGCCGAAGGCTGCCGACCGAACAGGAGTGGGAGAAAGCAGCACGGGGTACGGATGGGCGCATCTATCCATGGGGGAATTCGCCGTGGACGGACAAGGTTCCTGACCGGATGCAACCAGCTATGTCAGAACCATCGCGCAAGAGTCCTTACGGCGCATTTAACATGGCTGGTAACGTTTGGGAGTGGACTGCTACGTCCTATACCGCGACTCCGGCAGATATTGCCGGGATGAAGCGGCTTCTGAAAGGACAGAGTTTTTCAGCCGACTGGCGAACGATTAAAGGCGGTAGCTTTGCCTCCGGATCTCAGGAAGGATTCAATGTCACGTCCCATCGAGGCTTGCCGACGGATGCGCGCTCCCTGTGGATCGGATTTCGCTGTGTTCGGAGCGCTCCTTAACCCGCGATAGGTATGCGGGGAACAAGGTAAAAGTGCTTTACGGTTCCGCTCCACGATAAGGAGAATCGATGATCTTTCGAAACGGTGTTTTACCGGTCGCAGCCTTCGCGATGGTATTTTCCAGTGTACTTTCAGCGCAGCAACTCACCGCGCGCGATGCATTCTGGTCTGCCAACGATCTCATCACGGTGGCTCCCAATCCGGCGGCTCACAAACTGATTGAGCCGCACCAGCAGATGCGGCAAAGTGGCGAAGCACCCGGCAAGACCGACACAGGTCACTCCGGAAGGTTGCCACGAAAAAACACGGAAATGGCGCAGCTGGTGATGACCAACGGCTATGGAGTGGCGCCGAAGCTGGTGCGCAGCGCCGAAAATCGCATTGGACTGCGCTGCTCCGTGATGCTACGCAATGCCAACAATGAATACACAGAGGTGACGCCGGGGAGCGTGTTTCACAGTGGCGATCACATCCGCTTGAGCTTCCTGGCAAATGAGCCTGGATACTTCTATGTGATTCAGCAAGGCTCTACGGGATCCTGGTCGCCGATTTTCCCTCCGCCAAAAGCAGCACCCGATGCAAACAAAGTAGCGGCAGGGCAGCCGCAGGTTGTACCAAGCGGAACACGAGCTTTCGCATTCGACCAGAATCCTGGGGACGAGAAGCTTTACATCATTCTGAGCCGGACGCCGATCGCGGATATCGATCGCGTCATCGAGAATCTGAGAAGCAATAAGCCCGCTCAGCCTCAAGAGCCTGCAGGCGACAACAGTGCCGGTCCGATGATGGAAGCGCAAAATCGCATCCCAGATGCGTTTGTGCAGCGTCTGGCAAGCCGTGATCTAACTCTGGTGGAAGAACAGAAAGTGGATGAATCATCCAAGGCTGATGTTCAGGGTGAAAAGGCGATTTATGTCGTGGCCAAAGTCGGAGGCTCCGAATCAAGTTCACGAGTGGTGATGAACCTGGACCTTCGCCACGAATAAATGGCTTCGGAAGATGATTCAGGGATGCGAAGCGAGAGCGGCATCAATGCGAGCGATGTACTGCCGGGCGCGGCCGGCCTCGTCCGTATCCGGATTCACGGTTACTACATTTGCGAATCTGGTCCTGGCAGCCTTCAGAAGATCGGTTACGCCTCCTGATGCGGCTGACGCGGTGTTGACAGCTTGTGCATGAGCGTTCGCCTGCTCAATGTAGATCACACCAAGACGATAATTTGCCCAGAGATCCGATGGCATGAGAGCCAACGCCTTTTCGCAAAAAGGAATTGCCGCATCATAGCGTTTCTGCATCCACTCGCAATCGCAGATGCCAAGATTGGCCTGTCCCTGCTGCTCTTTCCAGATATCCTGCTCCGCGGCATGATGTTTCTTTCCCATGCCAAGCAAAAAACCGACTACATAGTAGTTGGCGTTGCCGAGAATTCCTGAGTTGAAATTCGTTAGCTTCAGATATTGCTGGTACTCGGCTTCAGCCTCCACGGCTTCGTTGAGGTGCCTCTCACACTCTGCAAGCCAGAAATGTCCCTCGCCGTTGCCGGGCGCGACTGAGGTAGCGTGAAGAGCCGCTTTTTTTCCTGCGGCGAAATCACCCTCGCGCGCGTAGGCCTGTGACAGAAGATAAAGGGCGGTACCATCATTCGTTTTTTTTTCAAGCGCTGCGTTCAATTGCCGCACCGCTTCATCCAGGCCACCCTGATCGAGAAGAGCGGCGGCATAACTAACCCGCGCTTCTTCATAATCCGGGTCAATGGCGATGGCGCGCTTGAAAGCTGCGGTTGATTTGTCATCCTGCCAGAGTGCGTTTTCGACGCGGCCCAGGTACATGTAGGCTTCGCTGTAATTTGCGTCAATCGCGATCGCCTGATTGAGCTTTTCTTCCGCCTTCTCGTAGTTCGCCTTGAATCCCTTTTTATAGAACTCGACGCCTTCATCGAGAAGATCGACGGCGGCCTGGCTACGCCGACGGGGAATCAGAATCCGCACGCTCACCGATGTCTCCTGGCCTGGATAAATCATCTCTTCCCGCGGACCGTCCGGTTCATAGCCTAAATGCACAGCCTTGATGGTGTGAGAGCCAGGGGTAAGTCCCGGCAGACGAAGCGCGGCCGTTTTGTTCACCACACCGGCCTGCTTTCCGTCTAGCCAGAACTCCGTGTTATCCATATTGGTTTGCACGATGAGAGTTCCGTAATTCAGCGAGGCGGCGCTTACGCTTTTTGAGCGATCGGGATTGAAAGCCAGCAGCATATTCGGATCGAAGCTGCCACGCTCGGAAGTTGGATTTTGCCGCGAGCCGGTGGCTTGGCGCACATTGGTGTGGACATATTCGGCAAGTTCGTCGGCGGTGACAACGCCATCGCTATTGGCATCCGCCGAACCTTGAAGTCCCTGCACCACGTAGTACGTAAAGATGCCGTGGCCGCCTCCCCACTCCGCGCTTTCAAAACTCTGTTCGCGGTCGCGGCTGGCAGTGAGCGAAAAGATGGATTGATGTACGTCGAGGAGAAGCTGATTGAGTTGCTTCGGATCTGTTTCCGGCGTGATCGCGCCGCTATGGCAGGCATCGGTGATCAGTACCTTCCACTTGCCTTTGATCGTGGTGCCAACCAGCCTTCCCAGTGTCTCCATTGGAATTGCCGTGGCAGCAATGTTATGCGTGTCGATGTCATACGGAGCAAGATAGCCCTTGCCGCCGGAGATAAATCCGTGGCCTGCGAAGTAGATCAGAACACGGTCGTCCGGAGCCGTGACTGAAGGCAGCCACGTATCGAGCTCATGCAAAACATTGGCCAATGTCGCCTGTGAATCTGTAAGCATGTGAACGTGGCTGGCGGGGAACTCGCCGCCCTGTTGGCTGATCAACGTAGTGTAGATGGACTGAGCATCGCGGCCGGGGTATTGCAGTTGCGCGGTTGCGGGAAGATTTTCGTAATGCGCGATTCCAACAACCAGCGCATAACTTTGTGGCACAACACCGGGCACGATAGGCTTTGTCTTGTCGTCTGGATGGATGGGTTTCAGGTCGCGTGCGGCATCAGGCGAGCTTTGTGGCGTCGGCGGATTCGATGGAGGCGCCTGCGCCTGTACTACAGGCGCAGCTAGAAGGAGGAGCGCGATCCATGCGACCAAAAATGTGCAATGGGCTGGACGAAGACGCATGAAGAACATCCCTTCGGATTACTGCAGATGCGCCAGGCGAAACGTGTAGATGAGAGGTAGTTTCGCGGAAGGGGCAGCTTTCACGGTGACGCCATCACCGTCGTCGGTAAGGATAATATCTCTCGCGGCAGACTTGGCAAATGGAATCAGCTCACGCGGCACTGGCGCGCCCGGAGGTAGAGGAGCAACTCCCGCGGAGGCATCGATACACTCGCCCCGCGCCTTGAACACCTCATCGTTACAGCGGGGCAGAAGGTTTGGCGGGATCGCGTTCTGCGGAGTTTCCTTTGTTTCCGGCACGGACGCCTGAGGAATCAGAATCGGGCTCGAACTCACCAGGAGGTAGATCGTATCGAATCCCGAAGGCCCGGAGACTTCAAACCAGCCATCGCTCATCGCCGGTACGACCATTGTCTGATCCGGTTCGATACGGTTCTGGCTGCTTGTTCCATTCGAGACAGGAAATAGAGTGGTGGTCTCTCCGCTGGTCCCTTTGTCTACGACGTAAAGATAACCGGCAATGCGGCTGGTAAGACGGAATCGTAGAACATCTCCGGTATGAAAGACGGTGTTTTGAGGTACTGTCTTTGTTTCGTCTCCATGCTTCTGTTCGAGGCGAATCGATATCAGGCCGGCGGAGTTAGCATTCTGCGGCGAGGCATACCGGGCCGATCCAGCCAAAAGCAATGTTGGTAGCGCTAGAAGCAGGGCGCATTGCTTGAATGACAACATTTGCGACTTTTGATTCATCGGTTGCTTCTCATCATTGCCAATCCTTGTCCTTAATGGGAATGAAAGCGCAATGGGATGCGAATGCCTGACGTGGCGGCTCCGGGTCCCCCCACTGTGGGCGGGCCTGCGGTGATCACCGTAGAGTTGCCTCCCTCGGTTGCCAGAACGGTCGCTACCGTGGCCGCAGCTGCGGCGGCAGTGAGGACGATCGCGAGGGTTTTAGCCGAAATGGCATGAGTTGCGTGATGCGTTACCGAAGACTGGCCAGAGATATTCTGCTGATGTATGTCTGTCTCGCTCGTAGAGCCGTTGAAGCTCACACGGACATGAATGTTATAGGAGCCGGAGACATTGTTGGGCTGCAGTCCATGGGCTACTGCGCGGCCGGCGCTGTCCGTCACCGTCGAGAAAGTTTGAGCACCCCCGGCGAACGATCCGCCGGGACCTGAGCCGGGCAGGGAGAACAATACTGCTGCTCCGGCCACCGGCCTATGATTTTCATCCTGCACCTCGACGATAGGCTCGCGTGCAGTACGCTGGCGAATGTCATTCAGTGCGCCTTCTCCATCCAGGATCGTAATCAGCAGGCCAGGTGTTTGCTGGCTCGATTGGGCACGCGCTCTCGGAGTATATCCAACTACCAGCAGGCCCATTGCTGCCACCACCACAAGTTTCGCCACCGTTTTCAAAGCGATCATTTGAGATCCCCCTACGCGCTATTGGGCGTTGCCCGGCTGTGACGCGCCTTGTGAATTTGTCAGTGTTACGGTCACGCCGCCGACATGAGTGGCATCGGAATTCAGCGTGAAAGGCTGAGTGTACAAAAACGTTGTGCCAAAGTTGTCGGAAGCTGCCGATTGATACCAGGTTGTGAAGGCCCCGGTAAGATCGACCGTCAGGTCAGTCGTTTTCAGGCTGGCTCCCGAGGCAGGCGTAAAGTGGAACATTGCCTTGGTCATATCTCGCGTTGAAGACAAACCGAGAATTGAAAGAGTGATGTTGTTGCCACTCCTGTCGATTGTCACCGAGTTGATCACCGGCGCCGACGGTGGAATTGTGACGGTGACAGGAACGAGGCTTGCCGGCGTAATGTCAACGCCGTCAGCGGTGAGACTAATGGTTAAGGTGATGGTTCCCGCCGTGGAACCTGTCGAAAAATCGATTGCGGGAATAGGTGTGTTGTTGTTGGCCGGAATCTGAATGACGTCAGTCGTGGTGTTGTTGGGGAAAAGTACGGCCGGGTCTGCAACCGTGTTGGGTGGGTCTGGCGTAAACTCCAATGTCAGGGTCGCGGTGATCGGTGCCGGATAGGGGCTGACGGTGAGGGTCAATGATGCATTCTGGCCCGCTTCGACGGTTGCTTGAGCAGAAGCTGTAGCAGTAGCTGGGCTGGCTGAGACGGTGAAGCGCTGAGATCCGCCTACAGCTACGTTGTTTGGATCGATCACGGTGATCGTGCTCGTTCCCACATTGGCCAGAAGCGATGCGGGAATGACCGCTGTTAATTGATTCAGGCTGACCCATGTTGTGGTCAACGCGGTGGAATTCCATTTCACCACGGCCCCTCTTACCAAGCCTTGACCCGTGACTGTGATTGTTGTGGCGGCGTCGCCAAGCTTGCCGCTGGAGGGTGTGATGCTTGTGAAAGTCGGAGCGGTCACGGTGATCGTATTACTTGCTGTAGCGCTTGTGTAGTCGAAAGCATCAGCAGGTACGAATGCTGCGGTTACGATCGTCGGACCGGGCGGCAGCACGGTACCGGCATTGGGGGCATACGTGATAACGCCAGCCACACTTGAGTCGGCGTTCAATTGCGTCGCGCTCAACGGAATTCCGTACTCCATCGCAGCTGGTTGAGCCCAGGTCAAGATAGATGGTGTTTGAGTAACAGTGATGGGCAGGCCTTCCGATGTGCTTGCATTGAAATTGCTATCGGAAGGGAACTCTGCGGTGATGGTGTCCGTTCCGGCGGGCAGCGTCTTCTGGGCGGTAACCAGGACTGCCTGCGAGGAGGCCGAGTTGAGAAAGACACTCGCAACGGACGAAGACGATTCGCCCGGCGAGAAGGTAGTAAGTTCGGCGATATCGATCAGTCCATCTCCATTGAAGTCTCCGACAACATTCAGGGAATTCGCGAGTGCGCCAGTTACCGTTTTGGAGGAACTAAAATGGCCAGTCTTGTCATTGAGAAGAAGATACAGTGAGCCATCGTAGCCCACCGCGAGAATGTCTGGATATCCGTCGTTGTTGAAGTCTGCAACCGATACAGAGGCGAGTTCCACACCGATAGCAACAGTGGAAGAGGTCTTCAGGCCGCCTTTGCCATTGCCAAACAAGACTTGAACCGAGCCCGTCTGGGTGGTTCCAACGATGTTCGCTACTACAACATCAGTGGTTCCATTCGCACGGAAGTCTGCCGTAGCAATTGAATTCGGCTGGAGTCCGACATCGAACAGGACAGGATCCGCAAAGGTAATTGTTCCTTTGCCTGGCCCCTGATTGAGATAGAGGGCAACATACCCCGTCGAACTGGTTGAGGATGACCCAACCACAGCAATATCCGGGTATCCGCTGGAGGTGAAATGCCCTGAAGCAATGGCCGCGGATTGAAAGGTTTCGCCACTCACCGTCGGCGTGATCGCAGGCAGAGTAACGAAGGTTGTGAAGCTTCCGGGAGTCGCAGCGCCGGCATTGACCGCAATGCCTGTCTGGCCGCCAGAGCCGAATGAAGTTGCCGTGTACGCGACATCCGCGTAGCCGTCGCCATCGAAATCATCGACGGTGATGGCTTCTGTGGGGCTGCTGCACTCGCAGGTGATGCCTGAACCGTCAGCAGAGATCACGCTTTTCGCTGGATCAAAGGCATCTCCTGCCTGACCGGGCAACACATAGTACACATTTCCGGAAGCCGCTGTATTGCCGCTTCTAAATCCATGAATCAGTACATCGGAAATACCATCATGGTTGAAGTCTCCGATGGCAGAAGCGTCAATCCCCGGAAAGAATCCCGTGATGCCACTGTTGGTCAACTGATAAACGAGGGGAGTTTGAAAAAGATCACCGTTCTTATCCGGATAGATGGTGAGTTGTGGATAGCTGATTCCCGAAGCAGGATTCGTCGGACCATGATCCAACATAGCCAGCGCCGAATATTTCGATGTGCCTGAAGAAAGAGTGAAGAGACCATACGGGTCACTGCCGAAGTTGGCTTGAATCGCAGGTGTCGAAAAATTCTGGGTACCTGGGATAGTTTTGAGCGAAGCAGAGCCGAGAGAATGCGTGCCGTTATTGAAAAATTGCACGGTTCCGCTGGGCATGCCCGGTGCTCCTTGCGGAGGAGCGACCGTGGCAGTGAGAGTGAGACTGCCGGGTAACTGGAGAGTCTGACTGTTGCTTTTGAGGGTGGTCACGCTGTCGAGCTTCTGAGTCTGGGCCAAGCCCGATGCCGGAGGTAATAGAAGCAGCAAGGAAAGAGATCGGAGCCAAGCGCGTCTCATCGGCTACCTCCACGTTGAGTGCTCGCGACCTGATCTGTGGGTATAAAGAACATCCGCGGTTGCAGGCCGTCGCCATCAAAGGCCCAGACCGTTCCAGAATCGGGCTCATTCACCCGGAAGATGAAGTTGCCAGCGAGCGGCTCAAGCTTGGTTGGCGAACAATGACAGACCGTTTTTATGGGAGGCGATTGCCGGGACAAATCCAGACGAAGCACGCTGGCGCCGTTGTTATTGGCAATGGCAGCCAAGCGTCCGTCTGCGGAAATCGCGACCGACGCCGGACTTCCGACGCCATCTGCCTCAGTCGCAAGAGATGTGAGACTCACGCTGCCGCCAAGACGTGATGCTTCGACGACCGTATTCGCAGATGCATCCGCGAGAACTGCCGTATCTGCGCCCGGCAGAAAAGCCATGCCCCCGTATTTGGCCAGAACTGTAACGGGCTGAAAAGAGCTTGTTCCACTGGCGAGAAACCGAATCGAGGTGGCTCCATTGGAGCCAGGCGCGGCGATGAGAATCGCGCCGGAGTCCGCAACGGCTGCCGCCGAACCGCCAGCAGGGAGAGTCATCGGGGTGCCAACCGGAGTGGAAAGCAACCCCTGCACTAAAACTGCCGTGGTACTGCTAGGTGCGTAGAGGAGAGATGATGTGCACGAGGGGCTGAATGCGATCGATGCCTTGGAGATGGCCATACTAGAAACGGCAACAGGCTCACCATGCGGAAGGGATACGGAGTAGATGGATCCGGATGGCGTGGTGAGCAAAGCGAGGTTCTTTCGCATGCAGGTCGCCGCGCTGCTATACGAGCCATCACTGAATGTTGGCGCGCCCTGATGTGCCGCTCCGGCAACTCCGTACACGGTGCGCAGGCTTTTATTACTTGCATCCCACCAGGCGCCGAGTAGGGGACCGGAAGCAGCATTGGTGCCGACCGTTACTGGGCTGCCTGCCGGAGGTGTGGAAGTTGACGTGCGGCTCGATCCGCACGCCACTAGATGAAGAACCGCAGCCGAGAATACGATGGCTCGAAGCTGGCGATAAATCTTTTGCCTCATGGCGACAGCCTCATGTTCAAAATTTCCGCATGTGGGAGCGGTGAAAAACTTCAGAGGCCTGATGTTTACCGATGGTCGCAGCGTTGTCAAATAAAAAATGACACATTGGGCTACTGAGCCGTCACGCTCTTACTGATGACCTTGCCTATAATCGATGCGATGACATCAGTATTACGCCGCCAAACCTCACGACTACCACGCCGTTCTCGTAAGAGAGCTCCTGCGAATGCCCACGTGGATGCGGCAATTCATCGTGATCTGATGCCAAAGTTATCGATGCGATGGAAGATCTTTGCAGCCGCAATGTTGGTTGCGCTCTTGTCTGTATGGGCCTGGTCTCCAGCTCTTCACTTCAGCTTTGTTTACGATGACCATCTTCAGGTCGAATCAAATCCACAGCTGCGATCTTGGAGCGGTTTGGTAAATGCGCTTCACCAACCTCTCTGGACCCAACTGGGCTCTGAAAGAGCTTCTCCGTACTACCGGCCGCTTTTCCTGCTTGTGCTCTTCGCACAGCATTCTCTTTTTGGGTCGAATCCCTTCCCGTGGCACCTTGTCAGCATTTGTCTACACGCACTTGTTGCGCTCGTTCTGTTCCTGTTTCTATTTCTGCAGCTTGGCCAACTGCTGCCAGCGTGGGTTGGAAGCTGTATCTTTGCCTGTTCTCCTCTGGTGGCCGAGGTGGCCAGTTGGATCTCGGCCTGCAGTGAGTCTGTTTATACGCTGCTCTTTTTCTGCACTCTTTGCGGACTGGTGCTAAGTGATCGAGCAAAAACACCAGCCAGTGCATTTGCGCTCCGTCTGTGCTCTGCATGCGCACTTGCGTTAGCAGTATTTGCGAAAGAAACCGCGGTGGTCGCAGTTGTGCTTGCATTGGCTTATGAATATCTTTTTCTCGCTCGCAAGCCGCGTTTCAGGTCGATCCTGATCTATGCGCCCCTTCTGCTTCCACTTGTGGTCTATCTATGGATTCATCCGTCGCTGCATCGCGCAGACAGCCGAGTAGTAACCCAGGTACTTTCCACCTCACCTTACGTTGGGTGGTTTGCTTTTCGAAAACTCGTTTTGCCGCTGCCCGTCAGTGAATTCTACGACCTGTGGATCGGCCAGGCACATTCGCTCACCTCTTTGGTCTTGCACATCGGTCTGTTGATTTGCATCGCCGGTGCGGTCCTGTGGATTGGATCGCGTTCAAAGTTTGCAGCCTGGGTGGTCGCGGTGGTTGTGCTTCCTCTAATCGTCGTTGTCGCCGGCAGCTTGTTTTTTCGCGACTATGATCTGTTCCATGATCGATATCTTTATTTATCCGCGACCGGAGTTGCCATGTTGCTTGCCACCCTTATCGCCAGGGTAGAGATTCGGCCGCAACTGCGCCTCGTTATAGCGGCTATGGCCGTAGTTGTCCTCTGTGCTGAGGTCTGGCAATCGCGCCTCGCTTCGCAGCAGTTTCGAGATGACGCTTCGATGTTCTCAAATGCTGTTGAGGTAGCGCCTCATAACGTCGTTGCGCTGCAACTCCTTGCGGAGACAGCCATTGCACGGAGCGACTGTCCGACGGGGATCGAAGCGTATCAACGAGCGCAACAGTTGCGTCCTGACATGTGGAAAACGTCATTCTTCCTGGGAATAGGCTATCTTCACTGCGGAAGGTCTATCCCGGCAGCGGGAGCCTTCGGCCGTGCGGCCAACATTCCCGGCATCACCGCAGATCAAGCTGCGCTCGCCTGGTATGAGTTGGGCCGGGTAGATCTAGCTCAACGAAACATCGCGGATGCACTGATTTCGCTGCGCAGAGCCGCAGCGCTCGATCCTGCTTCGCATAAAATACAAATACTTTTGACGCAGATCCTCTCTGAGAATCAACATCGATAGTCAGAAGCTTTGCCCTTGAAGTACTCGCGCAAATTCTTCTCTCAAGAACGGTTACACTACCTGATGCGGAAGGGGAGCGGTGTGTAAGTGAATCGGTTCATGACAACAACCAGGCGCAAATTCCTATATGCAATCCCCGCGCTTCTCGCCACGATGTCTGAAAAGACATGCTGGCCGGAAGCAGCGGCGGAGACTTCTGCTTCCGGGTTGCGCTTCATGAATGGCGCTCACGCCGCGGGTCTAGACTTTGTGTTGCGCAATGGCGCCACTGGGCGCAAATACCAAGTGGAGACTGTGACTGGCGGGCTGGGTGTGATCGACTTCGATGGAGATGGCTGGCCGGATCTTTTCTGCGTGAATGGTGCGTCACTGCCGGGTCTTACCAAGACCGGTCCGGAGTACTGGAATCGTCTTTACCGCAACAACCGCGATGGTACGTTTAGCGATGTTACGGTGAAGGCGGGGCTGCAGGGCGAAGGCTATGGAATGGGCACGGCTGTTGGCGACTACAACAACGACGGCCACGAGGATATCTTTGTTGCCGGCGTGCATGGAAACCATCTCTATCGCAACAACGGCAATGGAACATTTACCGATGTGACGCGCGAGGCAGGGCTGGACGGTCCTGGTTCTCTGGGCAGGCCAGTATGGTCGGTAGCTGCTTGCTGGATTGACTACGATCAAGATGGCCGGCTCGATCTTTTCGTTTCGAACTACTGCGACTGGACGCCTGGGAGCGACCCGATTTGTGGCGGCCTCGATCAGCAGTCGCATACGTATTGTCATCCTGATCGATATCGCGCGGAGCCAATGCAGCTTTATCACAACAACGGCGACGGTACGTTCACGGAGATTACCGCCAAGCAGGGGCTGCCCGATTTGCTGGGCAAGGGGATGGGATTGACGATCGCCGATTTTGCCGATGATGGCCGTCCGGGAATCTTTGTGGCCAACGACAACGCACGGAACCTGCTGCTGAGGAATCGTGGCAAGGGCTTTGAGGAGATTGGCATCGAGGCAGGCGTGGCTTTCAACGGCGATGGACGCAATATCTCAGGAATGGGCGCTGATTTTGGGGATATCGACGGAGACGGGCGGCCTGACATTGTGATGACCGGGCTGAAGAATGAGACCTACGATGTTTTCATGAACCAGGGGAAAGGCCTCTTCGACGATGGAAGTGCGAAGACGGAATTACTGACGCTGAGCCGTCCATTGAGCGGATGGGGATGCGGGCTGGTAGACCTGGACAACGATGGTTGGCTTGACCTGTTTGTTGCGGGTGGAGGCCTCGATGTGCAGGATGCTCAGCCGAATCGTGTCTTCAGAAATATGAACGGGCATTTTGTCGATGCTTCACCTGATATGGGCGCTGACTTCGCGCATGCTGCGCTGCATCGCGGTGCTGTGTTTGCCGACTTCGATCGAGATGGCCGCATCGATGTTGCGGTGACTGCGTTGAACGGCCCGATTGAACTGTGGTGGAATCGCGTCGCGCAGCAAGGACCTGTCCCTCACTGGCTTCAGCTACGGCTGACGGGTACGCGCAGCAATCGATCTGCGATTGGTGCGGTTGTTCACTGCAAGGCTGGTGGGCGCATGCAACAGCGTACTGTGTCGAGCAGCGTAGGATATGCTTCATCGAGTGATTTGACGGTGCATTTTGGATTAGGAGATGCGGCGCGTGCGTGGATAGAGATTCGCTGGCCTTCTGGTACAGTGCAAACGCTGGGAGAGATTGCAGTGAACCAGCGTATGAACGTGACTGAGCCGGAGCCCAAGTAGGCAATTGTTGCGCAGGATTGGCGATCGTCGCGGAGTGCTATTCAGCGCAGCGAAATCGATCGACTGGCAGGCCGGGAACGTCGGCCTGCAATGCGAAGAGACTGCCTGATAGCCGGTGTTCAGACCTAGCGCTGGTGATGAAAAGCGTTCGCATGTCTTCGCCACCGAAGGCGCAGGTGGTGGGCTTTGAAACCGGCAATGGCACCGTACGGTCGACACTTCCATCGGGACGGATGCGAATGAGGCAGCTTGCGTATGGTCTTGTGTTCCACAAGCATCCTTCGGCGTCCATTGCAGAACCGTCGGGTAGGCCATGCGGATACTGATCGAGAAATGGCCGGCGATTGGATATCGCGCCGGTTCCCTGGTCGAAGTCAAACGCATAAATCGTGTTTGCGATGGTATCGCCGAAGTAGAAGGTTGATCGGTCGGGGGTCCATGCCAGCGTATTCGAGATTCCGATACCGTCCATCCATTCAGTGACGCTGCCGTCCGGGTCGATTCGATATAGGACACCATCCGTGAATTGGACGTCGAGATTTTCACCTTCAGGGCCTACATTGTTACGCATGGTGCCGACCCAGAGCGAGCCACGAGGGTCGATCTTTGCATCGTTGAAGCGCATGCATGGCGCTGTTGGAAGTTGATGGAGAGTTTTGGTTTTGGGATGATCCATTGGAGACCAGAGCGCAACCCTGGTGGCAAAGACCAACAAAAGGAATTCCGGATTGACTGTTAGATTGACGGAGACGACGGGCTCATTGAAGATCCATGATTCGGTTGCGTCGATATAGATCGAGTATTTGTGAACGATGAAGCGATTGATATCGACCCAATAGAGAGCGCCTCGCTCGGGATGCCATACGGCTCCTTCACCGCAGATATCTCCTGATGGAGAAAGACATTGAATCTCCGAAGCCATTGAGCCCTCCCAATGATTGTGCAATATCGAGCGCACGACCAATTTACCGATGTCGATTCAGATCGAAGCGAGTTTTGCGATTCAGTTCAGCTCCACCATGTTTCGCCAGGGGCGAGGTGACTGCGAAGATAGTCCGCATTGGGCTCGACGCCCAGGCCAGGCTTATCGGGGATGAGAATTCTGCCGTCTTTCACCAGCGGGCCATCGTGGACGACCAGGTCGGACCAGCCTTTGACTGGATCGCCCTCAATATGTCCCCAGGGCAGATCGGAGGATTTTGCATCGAAGCGTCCAACGCTCAGTTCATGCCCTTTGAAGTCTCGTATGGATGCGGCGGCGTGGGCGGAGGCGATTGCTCCCAGAGGGCCGGAGGCATTGTGGGAGGTAACTGCCATGTCGAAGATGTCGGCCAGGTCGGCGATCTTTTTGGCCTCAAGCAGGCCGCCGGCTTTGGGTATATCGATCTGCACGATGTGGCAGCCTTGATGGATGATGAAGGGTGCAAAGCCGCGCCGTGTATAGAGATTTTCACCGGTGAGGATGGGAACTGGAGACTCTTCTGTGAGCTTGACCCACGAGTCGCAGAATTCCGGAGACAAGGCGTCTTCGAGCCACATGGGCCGTATGGGAGCGACTGCGCGTGCGAGGTTGAGGGCATCGTTCCAGTCCAGTTCCCAGTGGGTATGCACGGCGATGCCGAAGTCCGGTCCAAGCGCTTCGCGCACGTTGGCAAAGCCCTTTGCATTGTTGTCGAGGTCGTTGTTGGTCAATTGCCGGTTGTAGCCGCGCGGATTTTCGAGAAGCGTGTCGTATAACTCTTCTTTGGGATATCCGCGGCGAAGGATGTCTGTCTTCACAGCGGTGAAACCGAAGGGATGTTCCTTGATTTGTGCGGCCCATTCGCGACAGGATGCAGGGTCAAGAAAGTTCTTCGGGCTGTTGGTGGAATAGACGCGAACACCGGTGCGGTATTGGCCGCCGAGGAGTTTGCAAACCGGTTGGCCGAGTAGTTTACCTGCAAGATCCCAGAGAGCAATCTCCACGCCACTAATCGCGGTCACGGTGGCGCCGGCGATGGCGCCTGCTCCGCCGGTGTGGAGAATCATCTTAGTGTAGAGCGGCTCTATATCCAGCGGATCCGCCCCGATGACAGCATCGCGCAGATAGCCCATGATGATGTCTTTGACCCCGAATCCCCAGTAGGCTTCGCCGTAACCGACGATACCTGCATCGGTATCGATTCGCACGAGCGTGTTGCCGCCGGGCCTGCCCATGACGACGGCTTTGAGGTCAGTAATCTTGACCTTCTTCTTAAGCGGTTCGGCTGCGACAGTATAGTGTCCCAGTGTTGCGGCGGCTGGCACCATGGCAGCTAGTCCCTGCAGTAAGTTTCTTCTCTTCATGAAGCACCTCTATCGCGGACAAAGACGTGAGTAAAGACGATTACCAGAGCCATGTATAGATGGCAATCGTGGCCAGGGCAAGTATGCTCCAATGGAGCCGCCAATCAGAGAGACCTTCAAAGGGAGCGGCTCGTGTCTGCCAGTCGACGGTGAGTCCCTTCACCTTTGCGAGCTCGGGAGCCTTGGTCATATAGGAGACGAGGAAAAGCATTGCGATGGTCAGCAGACCTCCCCAGAGCCCGCGATAGGTGTAGTTCAATGTGAGCTTCCAATGGAGAAAGGGAAAGAGCTGCGTTCCATGATTGCCCATGAGCTGGTCGGTCACAAAAAGTGAGGCGAGCAAGGTGCCGGTGAGAGCGGAAGCGACCGCTCCCTGGAAGGTCATGCGCCTGCTGACAATGCCGAAGAAGATTGCCGGTGTGACAGGCATGACGAGATAGATCGAGACGGCCTGAAGGTATTTGTAGAGACCTTCGGGAGTTGTGTAGATCAGGTATGCAGCGGCGACGGCGAGAGGCATGCTGACGAGAATCGTTATGCGGCCCATGGTGACCTGCATTCGTTCACTGGCATTCTTTTTGAAGCCGAGGAGAAAATCTCGAACGACGAGTGTGGAAAGGGAGTTCATCACGGACAGTGATGATCCAATGAGAGCACAAATGAGTGCCGCGAGTACCAGGCCGCGGATACCAGTTGGAAGCAGGTCGTTGAGCAGGGTGACGAAGGTGGTCTTTGGATCGCGGCCGGGAAAGAGTGCGGCAGCGATGACGCCGGGCAGAGCAAAGATGAAGATCGGGCTGAGCTTGAGCAGGGTGGCGAACATGGCTCCCTTACGAGCTTCGCGGAGATCCTTCGCGCCCAGGACTCGCTGCACGTTGACCTGATCCATGCCCCAGTAAAAGACGCCAGAGTAAAGGGCACTCAGCAGGATGCCGAGGAAGGGATAATTCGGATCATCATAAGCTTTGGCCACGTGCATTGACATGGGCATTTTTTCGATGAGCGCATGCCAGCCGCCGACCCGGCCTAGGCCGATGATAAGCACCAGGCTGCATCCTGCGATCATGATGGCGGTTTGAATCGAGTCGGTGTAGGCCACGGCGGTGAAGCCACCAATGATGGTGATAATCGCAACCCCTGCTCCCATCAATAAAACCATGGGCATCACATCCCATCCGAGCAGACTGTGAAGAACGAGAGCTCCTGCATAAAGATGAAAGGCCAGCTTGGTCATGATGCAGATAGTCAGCATCAATCCTGAGAAGAAGAGCCGGGCGGTGCGGTTATAGCGGAGTTCGAGGAATTCAGGAATGGTGTAAACCTTGGCTCGAATGTAATAAGGAAACAGGAGCGCGCATGCGATTCCGAGACAAAGGACTGTGGTGAGTTCAACGGCACCGGCGGAGATGCCGTAGCGGTATGAGTCTCCGGAGAGGCCGACCAGATGCTCTGCTCCGATATTTGTGGCGAAAAGAGAGGCTCCAACCAAAGGCCAGCCAAGCTTTCTCCCCGCGAGGAAAAATTGCGAGCTGGTTTCGCTTGCTCCCTTTCGTATTGCGATGATGAGACCGACTGCGACGCTGAGGGTGACTGCGACACAGCAGATCACAATATCAAGCGAGGTGAGAGAGATAGACAAGCGTCTTAACCTTCTTTCCAATCAGCGATAGTAAACGGTGCAAAGTACAGCAATGAATTGGGATCGCAGCGGCGGGGTGGCGGACGGATCAACTGCCACGATGGATTTGGAAGAGGACTTGACGCGATTGAAATTGGAACAGCCAGGGTTGAGGATCGAGGCTCTCAGGAGGTAAAAGCTGGAAGTTACGCCGGGCAAAATCAGGACGCTTTCGAAGAGCAGCGTAATTTCCCGGTGGAAGGTTCTGAAAGTCATGATATAAAGTATACATATTGAGCGCCCAAGCGCTTAAGATGAAAATTCAATCGGTCAAAGAAGTTCTTTCTGGACTTACGGCCGGGCAGCTACGTTTGCTGGATTGCTAGTTTTCGGTTTCGTGGAGAATTGATGGCCGGTAGAAAGTCAGGCATCGAACCCTGGAGGCTGCATGGCGGGGGAATCGTAACCGCAGCAGCGGCTGCGTTTGCGCTGGGACTCGTCCTCGTGCCCTCAATAGCGAGGAGCGGGACCAAACCCGGTACGAGCGAAGGTGCTGAAGGCAACTGGCCGGCTTATGGTGGCCAGCCGGCCCAGGATCACTATTCGAGTCTTTCTCAGGTCAATCGTGAAAACGTGAACAAACTGAAGGTTGCGTGGACTTTCGACACGGGAGAAAAAGGAAATATCGAGGTGACGCCCGTGATTGTAGGAGGGGTTCTCTATGCGTACACTCCCTCTCTCAAGGTAGTCGCTCTCGAAGCTGCCACAGGCAAATTACTTTGGACATTTGACTCCGGTGTGCATGATCCAGACGCCAGCCGCGGCGTTTCGTATTGGAATAGCGGCAAGGAGAGCCGCATCTTCGCCGGGATGCGGAATCTCCTGTACGCACTGGACCCCTCAACGGGCAAGCCGATCGAGAGCTTTGGCGAAAAAGGATCGATCGACCTCAGGAAAGGTCTTGGCGGTGACTACAGGCTGCAGTCGATCGGACTGACCAGTCCCGGTGCTATTTATAAAGACCTGATTATTGTAGGCGGGCGAACGCCGGAGGGTCCGCCCGCTCCGGCAGGTGATATCCGCGCATTCGATGTGCGGACGGGTGTGCTGCGGTGGCAGTTTCATACGATTCCGCGGCCGGGTGAGCCGGGATATGAGACATGGCCGAAAGAGGCTTGGAAGACGGCCGGTGCCGCGAATAACTGGGCTGGGATGGCGCTCGATGAGAAGCGTGGCATTGTCTACGTGCCGACCGGGTCTGCGGTTTTTGACTTTTACGGCGGCGACCGCGTTGGAAACAACCTGTACTCTGACTCGCTGCTTGCCCTCGACGCCGAGACCGGGAAGCTCCTCTGGCATTTTCAAGGTGTGCATCACGATATATGGGACCGGGATTTTCCCGCTCCCCCGACGCTGGTTACTGTGAAGAGAAACGGCAAGAGTGTAGATGCGGTTGCGCAGACGACAAAGCAGGGCTGGATGTTTCTCTTCGACCGTATTACCGGCAAGCCACTGTTTCCGATCGAAGAGCGCATGTTTCCGCAAAGCACGGTGGCAGGCGAGGTGACATCGCCGACGCAGCCTATTCCGCTGCTGCCAGAACCGTTTACCCGGCAGTTTGTCGATGAAACTACGCTGACCAACCGCACTCCAGAAGCACATGAAGCGGCGCTGCGGCAGTTTCGGACATTTGTCGGAGGAACGCAGTATGTTCCTGGCACTCTGGACAAACCGACGCTTGAGTTTCCTGGAGTTGGAGGGGGAGCGGAGTGGGGCGGCTCGGCGGTTGATCCCAATGCCGGTGTTATTTACATCAATGCCAATCAGGTGGCCTTCACTACCACGCTGGTGCGCAATGACCCTAATTCAGGTCTTGGTTTGCGCACCTATCGCACGCAATGCGCGGTATGTCATGGAGCGAACCGCACCGGCGCGCCACCCGCATATCCTTCGCTGGTCGGAATTCTCGATCGCCAGACGGCGGCGCAGGTTGCGGAGATCGTCCATCAGGGGCGCGGAAGGATGTCTTCCTTTCCTGCGATTCAAGGGGCGAAGCTGGATGCTCTGCTGGAGTTTATTCGCACCGGCAAGGACACAGGCAACGTGAGCGATACAGCCAATGATGCTGGGGCTGGCGCGGCTGAGCCTGCGGATGAGGAATCCTCCGATCCAGCAGTGATTGCCGGCAGTAACGTGTTCCTGGCGCGCTGCGCAGATTGTCATGGAGTTGCTAAAGAAGGCAAGCCGGATGCGCCCGCGCTTATCGGAGCGGGCAAGCGGCTGACGGTAGCGCAGGCTACCGATCTGGTGCATAAAGGCAAAGGGAAGATGCCGGCTTTTCCTTTGATACCGGATCACGATCTGGACACGCTGCTGCGTTTTCTCGGAATCACAAACCAGAGTCTCGCAACGGATCCGGAAGATGCTGTATTGACGATGCCGTATACGATCACCGGCTACACGCGGTTTGATGATGCCGAGGGTTATCCCGCGGTGGCGCCGCCGTGGGGAACATTGAGCGCGATCGATTTGAATACGGGCAAATATCTATGGAAGCTGCCATTTGGCGAGTATCCAGAACTGGCTGCCAAAGGGCTGAAGAATACGGGAACCGAGAACTATGGCGGCCCTATCGTGACCGCGGGCGGTCTAGTCATCATCGGGGCGACGGACTTCGACCATAAGATCAGAGCGTTTAACAGCCGGACGGGTGAGTTGCTGTGGGAGGCGACGCTGCCATTTTCCGGCGTAGCGACTCCGGCGACTTACATGGTGGATGGCAAGCAGTACATCGTGATTGCAGCCTGTGGGGCGCGGGATCCTAAATCGCCGCAGGGCGCTGTGTATGTGGCGTTTGCCCTTCCATAGGTTTTGAGATGAGGCAGGGAAGAGCAATTCGCTGACCTTTTTGTTGACGAAGAACGAACGATTTTATTCAGAGGGAATCATGAGCGTTGATGTCGCCCAAAAGCCGAAGTTGAGTGGAGTGTTTGCTCCAACCGTCACGGCCTTTAACAACGATGAGAGTCTCAGCACCGAAGGCACGCGGGCATTTGTGCGTTTTCTGCTGGAAGCAGGTGTGCATGGCCTGACGCCGCTTGGCAGCGCAGGCGAGCCGATTGCACTTACAACCGCGGAGAGGATGAAAGCTCTTGAAGCCATCGTGGACGAAACTGCGGGCCGCGTGCCGATCTACGCAGGCACGAGTGACTACAGCACCGCGACGACGATTGAGCTCAGCAAGCATGCGCGGTCGATTGGCTGCGATGGGCTGATGCTGATGGCTCCCTATGTGCTGAAGCCGCCGAAGCAGGATGTGCTGAATCATTTCCGGAGGGTCCGCGAAGCGTCGGGCCTGCCCATTATGGTCTACAACGTGCCGGTGCTGACGGGTGTGGAAATTACTCCGGAAGAGATCCAGATGCTGGCAAAGGAGGATGTGGTCCATGCGGTGAAATGGTCTCACCTGGAGATAGGACGTGTGCAGGACACGCGGCTGCTTTGTGGCGAGGATTTTGCGATCTTTGCGGGCATCGATATCACTGCGTTTTCCGCCTTGGCTCTGGGAGCAGACGGCTGGATCGGCGGTATGCCGATGATTGCCCCAGCCATAGCAGTTGAACTTTGCCGGCTTCTGACGCAGGAGAAGAATCTGAAGGCCGCGCGCGCTCTCTGGCTACGGGTTCTGCCAATTATCCGCCTTGAATACCGAGCCATGGGAACGAATGAAGCGAGTCCACACTGGTTGGCCGTGTGCAGGGAGAGTGCTGCCCTGCGCGGCATTCCCGTGGGCATTTCACGCGCACCTCTGACCGCGCTGGATGCCGGGGCGCGCGAAGAGCTTCGAGTTCTGATGGAAGGGCTTGGACAGCTCAAGTAAACAACGGCCTTTGCTGGAGCGGCCTGAACGTAAGACAGCCTGTGCATCGGGAGCAGAGAGTCAATGAAGATCACGAACGTAGAAGTATTTTTGACGGGGACGGCGTGGCGAAACTTTCTCTTCGTCAAGTTGACAACAGACGAAGGCCTGATTGGTTGGGGCGACGGAACGCTTGAATGGAAAGAATCGGCGGTTCGCGACATGATTCTCGACTTTGGCCGACGCTATGTTATCGGCATGAGTCCTTTCAATATTGAAGACCTATGGTTCAAGCTTTACCAGGTTGAACACAATACGGGCCCGATCATGTTTGCCGCCATGGCGGGGATCGAAACGGCGATGTGGGACTTGGTAGGGAAGGCCCTTGGGCAGCCGGTTTACAACCTTGTGGGTGGCGCGGTCAGGAAGAGAATCGAAGTCTATGCCAACGGTTGGTATGCCTTCCAGGGAGATCTAGGAAAGCTTACGGATCGAGCTCAGGAGGCGGTGGGAAGAGGCTACAGAGCGATGAAGTTCGATCCCTTCGGCCCAGGAGGCAGGGAGCTTTCAAGCGAACAGTTGAGAGAGGCATGTCGCATTGTCGAGGCAGTGCGCAAAGCGGTGGGCGAGAACATCGACCTGATGCTGGAATTTCATGGACGCTTTAGCCCAATTATGGCTTTGGAGGCGATTCGCGCGATGGTACCGTATCGACCGCGTTGGTGCGAAGAACCGATCCCGGCACACAATCATGATTCGATGGCCCAGGTTGTGGCGGCGTCTCCTCTACGCGTTGCTACCGGCGAGCATACGTACAGCCGGTTTGGATTTCTCGATCTGCTTTCACGCAAAGGCGCACATTTGATTCAGCCGGACATTGTCTACAGCGGTGGGTTTCTGGAAACGAAAAAGATTGCTGCTATAGCAGAAGCATTTTACGTGAGTGTTGCGCCTCACAACTGTCGCGGGCCACTGGGGACAGTGATTGCAATGCATCTATGTGCAAATATTCCGAACTTCGATGTGCTTGAGACATTTGAAGACTATGATGTTCCGTGGCGATGCGACCTGACGCCGGGAACGCCGCGCGTGGTGCAGGGATACTACACCATTCCCGAAAAGCCGGGATGGGGTATTGAGGTAGATGAAGAAGTCATTCGAGCACATCCTGAAAACCCCGACGCCAAGCTGAATATGTTTACTGGTGAGTGGGAAGAGATCATGTGCAAGTAGTAACACCACGCGTGGGCTTTTGCGTACGTCGCAAACATGGAACCAGGGAAAAGGTAATCGAGATCACGCATGAGCTTTAACCATTCAAATCGCAGAATTCTGGTGACCGGAGCCGCGAATGGGCTTGGTCTCGGTATTGCGAGAACTCTTGCCACTGCAGGCGCGCATCTGATTTTGACCGATGTTGATGTCAAGGTGGAGGAGAGGGCTCGAGAACCAGAGTTTGGCGGCCGCGCTATTGCGCTTGTCCAGGATCTGGCAGAGGCTGACGCTGCGGATCGGTTGGTCGCAGAGAGTGTCAGGTTGGTTGGTTCACTCAATGGGTTAGTAAACTGCGCCGCGTGGAGCTTTCACAAGCCGGCATCGGAAACGACTGTGCAGGAATTTGATCGCGTTGTGGCGATCAATCAGCGGACGCCCTACTTTCTCGCCTGCAGATTCGCGGCGCAGTTGAACCTTGCTGATGATGATGCCTGCATCGTGAACATTGCTTCAGTGAACGCATTGGTGGGCAATCCAAACCTGATTGCTTATGCCGGTACCAAGGGTGCGCTAGCTGCGATGACGCGTGCTATGGCAGTGGAGTTAGCGCCCCATGTCCGTGTGGTGGCGATTTCTCCGGGTAGCGTAAAGACGCATGTCACCAACCAACTGATCGCATCAGGCCAGATCGATCCTCAGGCTTTACTGGACACCGCTCTCATCAAGCGCTTCATCACGGTTGAAGAAATTGGAGAGCTGGTCTCGTTTCTCTTCAGCCCAGCTGCCCGATCGGTTACGGGCGCAAATTGGGTCTTTGACGGTGGATATACGACGAAGTAGACGATTGGGTTGAGGAGCAAGATCATCGTGCCTAGCGAAATCTCGCGCGCGTCAAAGACAGACAGGCGAACTTTTCTCAAGATGGCTGGCATTGGCGCGGGAGAGATTGCGCTGTTCAATGGCCTGGCCGCAGCGCAGGCGTATAGCGGGTTTCCTGACCTGGATCAGCTGAAAGCCGCGCATCGGCAGGCGGGCGTGGTGTCTCCGATGCGAACGTATCGGGCAATGGAGTGGGAGTTTCATACGCCGGCCCTGCAGACATTCGATATCAATCTAGAGGGAGCCATAGCGGCTTCGCGCGACGCGGGGGCAGAGGCGCTGATGTTTTACACGCAGGACCACTGGGGCTATGCCTTTTATCCCAGCGATTCAGCGGTGCGCCATCCGCACCTGAAGTTTGATCTTTTCGGAAGTGAATGTGGGTTGGCGCGCAAGGCGGGTATTTCTGTCTTGGCATATTACAGCCTCCAATTCAACAATCAGTGCGCGGTGGCCCATAAAGATTGGGTCTGGAAGAACGAGCAAGGGTTAGAGCAAAGGTTTTATGGCCGCTGGCATGTGATGTGTCTTGACTCACCCTATCGACAGTACGTGCTGGCAATGATGGATGAGATTTTTGCCCGCTATGAGGTAGATGAGCTGTTTCTGGACATTTTTGGGATGCAGTTCTTTATGTATAACCAGAACGGCCAGAATCCATTTTGCTTTTGTGAGCATACACAGGCGGCGTGGAAGAAGGAGTTTCCAGAGGACCCTTATGTGGAGGGCTTCAAGACACGCGAAGGGTGGGAACGCCGGTTCCGCTGGCATCAGCGAAGAACTATGATCGACATGCTGGACGAGATCATCGCGGTAGCTCGCAAGCATCGGCCCAATCTGCTGGTCTCGCTTAACGGCGGCCCTGAAGCGTTTCCGGATGCGATCATGCAGCGCGTGAGCTACATCTACGCGGAGCCGCTGGAGTGCCCAACAGGCATCGCGCTTGGATCGATCCTCATGCGGGGATTTGGGCGACCGTACTACCAGGCCGGCATCTTCACCGAGTACGGTTATTCAGATATCTATCCAGGCGAACTGGCCCGTGTACAGGCAAATGCGTTGATTGTGCAGAATGCGCGCAGTTTTTTTGCGGGCAATGCCGGGGTGGTGAGCGGCGTCGATGGGCAGGGATTCTCAAATCGATGGTTCAACGTTGCGAAGGAAGCATGGGCGGATGTTCGCAACGTGGACTGTCTGCTGGGGCCCGATCTCAAGCCGCTGTTGAGCACAGCGATGCTGTACAGCGACGCGACGCGGAAAGAATTTGAAGCGAATAAAAGGCCCTATGATTTCAGGCGGTCCACTTTGGGTGCTCTCGAGACATTGACGTTTGCGGGGCGGCCAGTGGAGAGCCTGCCTGACTTCAAGCTGAAACAAGAGATTCTGAAACAGTTTGAAGTGCTGGTTCTCCCGGAAGTTTCTGCACTGTCGGATGAACAGGCGGAGACAATTCGCCAGTGGGTCAAGCAAGGAGGCACGCTGATTGCAAGCTATCGTTGCGGGATGCTGGATGAGCATCTGCAGCCACGGAGGAATTTTGCCCTGGCTGATGTTTTAGGAGTCGACTATCTCTCTGAGGAAACAAAGTACGCTTACGACGAAAATGGGAAGCAGCGGGAAGGGAACGCCATCTCGACGTATCTGGAGTCGGCTGGCCATCCGCTGGCGGAGATGCTGTCAAAGGGCAGCGTGGGGTTGCCGGGACCATTTATCAATGTCAGGGAGACGTCCGCTCAGAGAGTGATGCGCTATCGGCTCCCGCTTCTGGCTGAAGACGCTTCCCGCGACCTCTGGGTTGGATGGGGCCCTCCCCCACCGGGCCCTGAGACAGCAGGAACTGCTGTCGCTTTCAACAAATTTGGCAAAGGGCAATCGCTATACTTGGGAGTTCCTATCTTCTGGGCGATGCATTTTCGCGCGGCCTGGATTCAAAGCTGGATACCGGAGTTGATACGGCGGCTGGTGCCGAATCCGCTGGTGGAATTGCGAGCGAATCCCTTTTCTGAATATGTACACTGCACCTTTTTCTATGACGAGGGAAAGGGACAGATTTTGGTTCAGATTCTGGACGCGGTGCAGCTTGCGACCAAAGGCGAATTGCGTCCGACGCCGAATGTCGAGATCGTTTTCGATTCGGCCAGATTGAGGGTGCGGGGAGCCCAGGTGGTTTGGCCGAAGAAGAGGGATTTTGCGATCAAAATGGACGGGGAACGAGGGCGGATCTTGCTGGACAGGCCGGATCACTACACGGCTCTGTATCTGAATCTGGGCTAATTGTCGCACCGGAAGGGTCTATCGAATCGCGGCATGGCATACGCCTCCAGGCTGCAAATTTCTCCACAATAGCGAGCCAGATTTAGAAGTTGACAGTCGGAATTTCGAAGGTTAGTGTTGTTTCGTTCCGATTACTCGCTTAAGCGCTTAATAAAATTAAGCCGAAAGAGGTACAGTGCTTCACTGGAAGTCTTCCCAAGAGGGGTTGAGGACGATCAGCCGCCGAGACGCATTGAAGGGCATTAGCGTACTTGGGGCGCTCCCATTGATTTCCGGGCAATCGGTTGAGGGGCAAGGCGGCTCGGGTTCGGCAACTGGCAATCGTCCCGAAGCAACAGTCTTTTCAAGTCGGCAACGTGAACAGCTATTTGATGCCGGATGGAGCTTTTTCCGCGGCGATGTGCCTGACGCAACAAAGCCGGAATTCAACGACTCAGGATGGCGGAGTGTCGATCTTCCTCACGACTGGAGTATCGAGGATCTGACCCCTGGCGCGGAGGCAAGGGGTGAAGGCGCGATCTGGGCAGGCGGCAATGCACCGACGCGTGTTGGCCCTTTCGATGTGGCTCTGAGCGCTGGACAGGAGGCGACAGGGTGGGTTGTGGGCGGTACTGGATGGTACCGCAAACGATTCCGGCTCGCGAAGGCTGAGGGACGATTCACAGAGATTTGCTTTGACGGCGTTTACATGAACTCCGAGGTTTGGATCAATGGCCATTCACTCGGAATCCATCCTTATGGCTACACTTCGTTTGCATATGACCTGACACCGTTCCTCAGTTCGGATAGTGAGAATGTTTTGGCTGTTCGCGTGAGAAATGAGGGGGCAAACAGCCGGTGGTACTCGGGCTCAGGAATCTACCGGCACGTGTGGCTGATCTTGACGGACTATGTACGAATACCGCTGTGGGGTGTGAGTGTAACTACACCAAAGGCAGCGAATGAGTTATCGAATGTCGAAGTATCTGTTGCAGTGGAGAACCGGAGCGATGCGCAGCACAATACGAACGTTCGCGTGCGGATCGTTGGAGCAAACAACGTAGCAGTTGGCGGTGCAGAAAAGATACTTGACCTTCCTTCGAGTGGCCGGGCGACTGCTTCTTTGGCGGTTGATGTGAAGGATGCGCAGCTATGGTCGCCTGCTGTTCCGCATCTTTATCGTGCGGAAGCTGAAGTGTTGATCGATGGAAAACCGGTGGATCATTGCACAGTGCCGTTTGGTATTCGCAGCATCGATGTCGATATCGAGCATGGCCTGCGCATCAACGGTGAGCCGATCAAGCTCAAGGGCGGATGCGTGCATCATGACAATGGCATTCTTGGTGCGGCGGCGTTCGATCGTGCGGAAGAACGCCGCGTAGAGATTTTAAAAACGAATGGTTTCAATGCGATTCGCACCAGCCACAACCCACCGTCGCCGGCTTTTCTGGACGCGTGCGACCGGCTCGGAATGGTGGTGATCGATGAGGCATTTGATTGCTGGAATATCGGCAAGAATGTTGATGATTATCACGTTTACTTCGACGAGTGGTGGGAACGCGACATCAAGAGTATGGTGCTCAGAGACAGGAACCATCCCAGCATTGTCTTCTGGAGCATTGGCAACGAGATCGATGGGCGCCGTGAGCCGACGGGTGTAGCGATTGCCAAGCAGCTTCGCGATGCGGTGAAGAGCATCGATACAACGCGGCCTGTCATTATGGCTGTTCCCGGCCCATACGACCATAATCTGCCTGAGTGGCAGGCGAACGATCCTGCATTTTTGCATCTGGATGTTGGTGGCTACAACTATCAATGGCAGCAGTATGAGATCGACCACGTACGGTTTCCGAACCGCATCATGATGGGGACGGAATCGTTTCCGATTGAGGCATACGACAGCTGGCGCAGTGCGGAGCGACTGAGCTATGTGCTGGGTGATTTCGTCTGGACGGGCATCGACTACATAGGTGAGTCTGCCCTTGGTCACACGATCTTATCGCAGACTCCGGGCTGGTGGCGCCAGCAGTATCCGTGGTTCAACTCATACTGCGGAGATATCGACCTGATCGGGGATAAGAAGCCGCAATCCTACTATCGCGATGTGCTCTGGGGGCAGAGCAAGCTTGAGATCGCCGTTCAGCGTCCTCTGCCGCGAGGGAGGACAGAAGAACTTGCCAACTGGGGATGGTTGGATGAGCTTCGCAGTTGGACGTGGACGGGCTACGAGGAGTTTCCGATGAAGGTTCGCGTGTACACCTCCGGCGACCAGGTCAGGCTAATGCTGAATGCCACTGTGATTGATACGAAACAAGTGCAGGAGCAGGACAAGCTGATTGCGCAGTTCGATGTGCCATATGCGGCAGGAGAGTTGCGTGCTGTGGCCTACAAGGCGGGGCAGGAGATCGCTTCGCAAGTACTGAAGACCGTTTCGAAGCCGGCAAAACTTAGCTTGAAGTCTGATCGGAAGATTGTTCACGCAAGCCGTGGCGAGCTGATTTTTATTGCAGTGCAGATCAGCGATGCGGCGGGAGCGCCGATTCCGGATATTGTGCGCAGGATTGATTTTCATGTCGAGGGCGCTGCGGAACTGGCTGGGGTGGGAAATGCGAACCCAAAGGATGTAGCCAGTTTCAGACAGCACACATGCCGGACTTTTCATGGAAGGTGTCTGGCGATCCTGCGTCCGTTGGGACGTGAGGGAACGGCGATGCTGCGTGTGACATCAGAGGGGTTGTTAGCGGCGACTGAAGTGGTGAAGTGCTCGTTGGCGTAAGGAAAGAGTCTTGAGCATGGCTGTTCATCCCGTTCGTAACAGCTGATGAATGCGTTTTTGAAACATATACCGATGTTCGTTGAAAGGACGGAAGTCTGATGAGTAAGTTGAGTTTGAAGAAGTGCCTTGGGATGATTGTTCTTTTTTTGCTGCTTGGAGCAGGGAGCTCATGTCTTTATGCCAGCAGTCCGTCTACGTTCCACATGCTGACGGTCTATAACATCAAAGATTACGGTGCGACGGGAAAGAAGGCCGACAATGCGTTGCCGGCGATTCAGAAAGCCATCGATACTGCATCCGCTGCCGGTGGCGGGCTGGTTTACCTTCCTCCGGGGAGTTATACGTCGGGCACCATCAACCTGCGCAGCCACGTAAATATTTATCTCGAGTCAGGTGCAACGCTCTATGCGTCGGAGAATGCAGCGGACTTTGATAAGCAAAAGGTTAAATCGAAAGACGCGCTTTTCTTTGGTGAAGACCTGGAAGATATCGCCATTGAAGGCCGGGGGACTGTTGACGGCCAAGCCAAGTATTTCTGGGCGCCCGATACGATCGAACGTTCGTTTCTCCACAAGAAGCTGATTGTGGCTTCAGGAGCTTCGCAGATGCGCTCCTATCCTGTGGGACATCCTGACCGCACTGTTTATCCGCATCTGTTGTGGCTGGGACGATGCAAGAATGTGACTGTCACTGGCGTCTCGTTCGTTAAATCATCTAGCTGGACTTTTGCTCTGTACGATTGTTCCAGGGTGGTTATCGACAAGATCTATATCTATACCAGCTTGCATGAAGCTGTATGGGCTGATGGTATTGATATGGTCGACTGCAAGGATGTCAGCATCTCCAACAGCACAATTGAGACCGGTGACGACTGCATCGTGTTTGTGTGCGGAATTCCGGAATGGGGTCCTGCCTCGCCGTGCGAGCATATCACCGTCACCAACTGCCGGCTCTCTTCGGCATCAGCGGCGATCAAGTTCAGTGAAGGCAACAGCCTGGCAATCCGGGATATCCTCATCGACAACTGCGCGATCTTCGACAGCAATCGCGGTCTAACGTTGCAGATTGCTACGGGCGGCGACATCAGCAATGTCGTCCTATCAAACATCACCATGGATCTGCACCGGTTCGACTGGTTCTGGGCCGGAGATGGCAACGCATTCAACTTTGAACTGAGGCGGACAAGCGAATGGAACGATGAGCCTCGCAAAGCGGATGAGCCAGGGCCTGGATCGATTCACAACGTAATCATTCACGATGTGATCGTGCATTCGCAGGGAGCCTCTACGATTTATGGCCACCCTGAAAGCTGGCTGAACGGAGTGACGTTTGAGAACATCAAGTTCTTCATCTCAAGTAACCCAGCTTCGCCGTACGACACGACAGTGCATGCTATGGAGTTTCGGTGGGTGAAGAATCTCAAGCTCAGGAATATCGAAGTGACATGGGAGAAGCCTTCGTATGACAAGTGGGAGAGTGCGCTTGCTCTGCAGGATATCGACCGCTTGCAACTTGATGGCTTCGACGGAAACAGCGGGTTTCCTGAACGCAACACGCCTTCAGTTCTTTTGAACCGAGTCAGCAACGCAACGCTGCGCAACATGGACGCGCCGCCTGGCACGAATGTCTTCCTGAAGTTTGCCGGAGCCGGCACACACGACGTCCACTTGATTGGCAACGATTTTCACGAAGCCAAGGTGCCATATCAACTGGACACTGATGTAAAGCCCGAAAGCGTCACGGCGATCGATAACTTTCTGCCAGGGAAATAAGGCAGAGATTCGCGGCAGGCAAGCAACGAAAGGGAAGCTGGATCATGGCAAGTGGAATGTCCAGGCGCGGCTTTATGCAACTTTCCGCCGCTGTGAGTACTCTGAGGTGGTCCTCCATCAAGGGTTTTGCGTTTGGCGCGAAGAACTCTGCCGCATCAGAACGTAAGAGAGAGCCAGGCCGGTTGTTTTCTTCCGGCCTGGAAGGCTCACAATGGAATACATTCAAGGCTGCAGGATACGCGCAGAGTGTATCCGGCATTTGCTATCGCACTAAGTCCGCTGGATATTTTACTTGTTATGTGGACAAGCTCTATCCCTGCTCCGGAATGCCATTGGGAGGCATTGATACGGGGGCACTTTACCTGGAGCCGTCTGGGGTACTTGGTTACACGTCCATTTTCAATCACCTTACGCCCATCGGAGGTCCGATCAACGTACCCTACATGGGTCTTGCGAGCGGCGGAAGGTCGTGGGTTTTTGGGACTGCTCAGACGAAGAATTATGCAGGGAATAATCGCGCCACGATGGGTGTCAAAGTCCTGGGCTCGATGCAAGAGAGTGAATACTGGGGACACTACCCTATTGCGGATATCGAGTATAAGTCCGATGCGCCGGTGCAGGTTGGAATGCGCTGCTGGTCTCCTTTTATACCGGGAGACTCGAAAGCATCGAATACACCAGGCGCTGTCTTCGAAGCGCATCTCCGCAATACAAGTTCGTCGGTGCAGACAGGCAGTCTGATTTTTAACTTTCCTGGGTTTGCCGATCATTGTTCGAGAGATGTCTCAATCGGCTGGCCTGATCTGCCTATGAAACCGATGATGCTTCCTGCTCAAATATCGCGCAGTGCGGCGCCTCGGGGCCTGTCAGGAACCTGGGTTGAAGACAAAGCATGGGGCATGAGCTATGTGCTTGCCGCTATAGGTGAGAGCACAGTGCGCTGCGGCGGCGGACTAGGCGTGGATGGAAGGCATTGGGATATTGCGGGTAGCAAGCTTCCGTCGACGGAACCCCAAGATGACGGAAGCTCGTCAATCGCAGTTGAGTACACCATGGCCGCCGGTGAGGAAAAGATCGTTCACATCATCCTTGCCTGGTATGCACCGGAATGGGAGGGTAACGGAAATCCCGGCACAGGCGGAGAGCGCATTATGACCTATGCGCCCGAAGGGGAAACGCTTTCGACCACCGGGAAGCGCTTCACCCATATGTACGCCTCGCGCTTTGCCGATGCGGGCGAAGTGGCAAGCTATCTCGCGCAGAATCATGAGCAGTTGCTCCGGCGGATTATTGCGTGGCAGTCGGAGATTTATGAAGACACGACTCTGCCGGGATGGCTGGCCGACTCGTTGATCAACTCTCTGTATTATTTTGCGCCTTGCAGCATGTGGGCGCAGGCTAAGGACCCCATCGGAGAATGGTGCAGGGCGGAGGATGGACTCTTTGCGTTGGAAGAGTCACCGCGAGCCTGTCCACATATGAGCACGCTGTCTAACGTTGCGATGCAGGGACCGACGCTCTCGTTCTTCTTTCCAGATTGCGCGTTGTCGCTGTTGCGTGCTTTCCGCGCGACACAGAAAGAGAATGGCGACGTTGCGCAACTGATGGGACGCTGGGCCGATCCGGCGAACCCAATGTCGTATGGATATCAGGAGGTAATGTCTGGATTCTGCTATGTTTCATCGGCTTACCTGCATTGGAAGATCACAGGTGATGAAGAATTTATGCGAGAGTTCTATCCATCCGTGAAGAAGGCTCTTGAATATTCCTTTACGCAACGTCCTGATCTTGGAGCGTCACAGATTATTGCAATGCCGCCAAAGCGGCCGCATGCATGGAACGATATTGAGTGGTTTGAAGATCGCTCGATGTATGGCTATGTAACTCATCCGGGCGGACTGCGTTTGGCAGGGGCCGAGATGCTCAAGGCATGGGCGCAGGCGATGGGTGATGGCGAAGAGGTGCGTCGCATGGATGAACTGCTGACTGCAGGAAAAGAAGCTATGCAGAAGTATCTTTGGAGAGAGGATCACTACCTGATCTACAACGATCCAAAGAATGGCAAGACCCTGGATGCTTTCTTCTCGCCGCAGCTTAACGGGCAATACTGGGCGCGATTCTGCGGGCTGCCAGAGGTGTTCCCAAAAGAGAATGTACGCCGCGTGCTATCGACGCTGCGCGAGAAGGTCTGTGATCTTAGCAAGTTGGGTATGCCGCCGATTTATTCAAGAGCCGATGGCACTTTGTGGACAGCGGACAGCACCGGATATCTGAGTGGAGCGTATATCTACACCAACCATCAGGTGATGTGGAATGCACTGACCTTTATCTACGAAGGGCAAAAGAAATTTGGTATGGAGCTACTGCGTAAGAATCTGGCACTCACAAATCTAACTTGGGGGTATATGTGGGATGGGCCAAATTGTTGCAGCGCGGGTGGCGATACCGGTGAGGTTAACTACGGTTGGGACTACTGGTTTAACTGGTCGCTCTGGAACGCACCGGCAGCCTTGTTGAATAAGGACATTACTGTACTGACTCAGCCGGGTGGGCTGGTGCATCGCGTGCTTCAAGCAGGGAAGACAGGCACGCTTGGGTGATGCGGAGTGAATCAACATCGAGAGGAGAAGTTGTGATGAAGAAGATGATTGTGGGCATCCTTGGGATGTGCTCCGCATTGAGCGCGATTCCTGTTTGCGCCCAGGTAAAGACAACAAAAGAGGCGATCCATTTTTACACGTCAGAGTGGAAAGGCGAACGATTTGCGGATGGGCGTCCAAAGATACCGGATGATCTACTCAAACGCGCTGTCGATCTTTCGCTAGAGGATATCTGGGGCTTTCTCTGGGATCACGGGTACAAGGATCAGTTTGACGGAAGCTGGCAGGCATTGCATCCAGAGAAGCCCTTCGCTGGCCGCGCATTGACGGCACGGTACATGCCTTCGCGGCCGGATATGGCAAAGGCGATCGAGGCCGAAGGTAAAACAGAAGGTCGTGTGAGTGGAACCAATAGTTGGCCTATTGCGGAGCTGAAGTCCGATGATGTCTACGTCGCCGATGGATTCGGAAAGATTGTTGAGGGAACGTTGATTGGTTCAAATCTGGGGAATGGGATCGCAGCTCATACGCATGCCGGTTTCGTCTTTGATGGCGGCATACGCGATCAAGAGGAGAACCGCGAGATCCCAAATTTCAACGGGCTTTACCGAGGATATGATCCCTCGGCATGGGCGCGGATGGTGCTTACGGGAATCAATATTCCTGTACGTATTGGGCGTGCGATCGTGCTGCCTGGAGACCTGGTATTGGCCAAGAAGGATGGCGTGCTCTTTATACCGGCGATCCTGGCTGAAGAAGCGATCAGTTCTGCAGAGTTTACCAATCTGCAGGATGTATATAACTTCGAGCTCAATCGCGACGGCAAGAATGGTGCCGACTTTGAGGGATGGTCAACGGCCAAGTTCGAAAACTTTGCTAAATGGATCGGCGCGCATCCAGAAAAAGTGAAGATGTCTCACGCTGAGTTTGAGAAGCTGCTGGCGGACGCTGAGAAGCGTCAATAACGCAATCAACCTTGTGACCACGACGTGATTTTACGGATGATCTTCTGGTTTATTTTCAGTCTGCTGCTGGAAAGAATCAGCCATCTTGACTGCCTCATGAGACGCTTCATTCGCTTCCTGCTCGCGGCCAAGCTTGCGCAGTTGCGCAGCGAGCAGAGCGTGCAATGCACCTCTCTCGTCAGGATAGCCAGCGGCAAGTGCTGCCGTCAGACGATTGACTGCATCTTCTGTCCGACCAGTCTGTGCATACGCTGTTGCCTGCTGAACGAGAGTCCAACCATCGCGCGGCTGCATTTGCCTGAGCTGATCAAGGAACGTTAGAGCGATTGAGTAGTCTCGTTCACTCATGGCTATGTTAGCCATCAGGCGCAACAACTGTCTGCGATGAGGATTCTGTTGTAGAGCCTCCTGCGCGTTTTGACGAGCCGTGGCCATCTCCCCAAGGCTGAAGTAGGTCTCGGCCAATTTTTCTAGAAGAGCTGGGTCCTTTGGCTTGAGCTTCAACGCTTCTTTGTATTCGAGAGCAGCACGGGTAGGATCAAGATGAATTGAAAGCAGGATGTCGCCGCGAATCTGGTGGACGGAGCTGTCTTTTCCTAATGTCTTCAACCTGTCCGCGGTATGCAGAGCCCCCGCTTCATAGCACGTTGTAAGCGAAGCGGCTGCCGCTTGTGCACCGAAGCTCAGTCCGCGTTCAAGAGCCGGAATGGCTCGTGAACAATCGTCGAGTTCCGCAAATGCGACTCCGCGCCAAAACCACTCTTGCGAATTTTGAAAAGGTGGAGAGGGCATTGCCGCCAATTGTTCCCAGCGGGCTTCTTCAAAGAGATCCGCAGCGGGTGACATGTTTGTTTGAAGCGATATCACCGGCTTGAGAATGCATGGCTGTGATCCGATGCGTAGACACTGCCATAATGCACCGTTTGTTTGAAAATCGGGAAGCAGGGTATGCGGCCATGCTGCGAGAAATCTACTTACTGCGACCGCAGAGCGCTCACTGAGTGTGATGAGCTTCTTCTCTGCATCGGACCAATGTCCATGCGCTGCATCGACGAGAGCCTCCAATTCCAGGGTCGACGAGGCAGTTGGATTTTGTTGTTGAGCTGCCTTGAGGCTGATCTCCGCTTCGGCTTGCTTGCCGAGTTCTGCCTGCGCTATGCCCAGTTCGCCCCAGACTCCCCCCAGCCCAGGATTCAGTGCGACTGCTTGCTTCAAGAGAGATTCTCTAGTTGTCAATGTAGTTGTGGGGGCGGAAGCCGCGACTAACAGCAGTGCGGCTCTCCCTTTTGCCGAAGCTCGCAGTGAAAACGTCAGTGTTCGATAGCGTTCCAGGCTGAAACCTGTCCACCAGACTAGGACCTGCTCTGAGTCTGGCGAGCGTGTAACAGCGGATTGAAATGCTTCGGCGGCAGAAGCAAAATCTTTTAGTTCCATCTCAGCATCGCCCAGAGTGCCTTCTGCTGCCTCATTCACTGGATCGGCATTGGCAGCGATACGCAGGGGGCCAATTGCATCAGATATATGACCGCTCTGCAGAAGTACAACACCGAGGAAATAGTTAGCGGAAGGATCGTGCGGTGCAAGATGGATCGCTTCGGTCAGCAAGGGAATTGCGTGCTGATAATCTCCCTGCTGGCTGAATTGTGAGCCTGTGTTCAGGAGCTTTTCAAGCTCGGATGAAGGTGTTGTCTGTGCCCCGGCACACAAGGCGATGAAAACGATCCAGCAATGAAATTCAGGACGCGCTTTCATGCGCGGATTCTAGCAGAAGTATAGACATTGCTGGAAAGTCCGATGACGGTTATTGAGTGCCTCTCAGGCTTTTAAGAGGAGGTGCTGCAGCAAGTAGCGTGAGGTAGTTGTCTACGAGCAAGCCTTCGTAGCCATTGGGATTGCCTTTCCAATCTGTCCAGTCATAGGTTTGGCCGTTTGCACCGCGTCCTTGGAAGCCTCCATCTTTGAAGCTCTTCAAAATCGGAAACAGGATCGCATCCGCTTGCTGGTCGCGCCCGAGAATTCGCAGCGCCTGGATTGTAAAGTAGGCATAACAGGCGGATGCGCCTCCGTTTTCGAAGGTCTGAAAGCCATCGGATCCGTCAGCCTTTGATGGGCCGCCGTAGCGAGGATTCAGGTCGACATAATCTTCTCGTCGAATAGGGATCAGATTGCCCGGCAGCCCGAGGTCGAAGCGGTTGTAGCCTACGTCCTTCATCTTGAGGAGAAGCTTGTCCCATATCTGATTGCCTTGTTCGTTAGAGACTAGTCCGTATGTGACGGCCATCCCATTGATGAAGAGAAAGTAGTAGTCATGCAGTTTTCCGTCAGCGCTTTTCCAGCCGGCAAGCACGCCCGTTTCGGAGTTGTAGAAGGTTCGGTAGTAGATCGCCTTGACCATTTCTGCGCGTCGCTGGTAGGCCTCTGCTTCCTGATTGCGTCGTGCCGCGAGGGCCAGCGCCGACATGCCCTGGTACGCGGGGTAGGCCAGGGCATTGGCGTAAGCGTCTTTATGGCCGAAGCCTATCGTGTCCCACCAATTTGAAGGACGTATTTTAAGTTCGATCGGCCACGACCCGGAGTTTCCGCTCAAGGGGTATTCCATGAGACCATCGCCATCGCTGTCGAACTCGATTATCTTGTCGGCCCAGTACTTGATCGCGGAATAGTTCCGGATCAACCATGCGGCATCACCCGTTGCGCGGACGTAATCCGCAGTGGCTATGACCAATGAGGGGTAGACATCGAGAAAGTCATAGTCCACGCGTGGAGGAAGCATATAGCCCGTCATACCATAGCCGGTCATACCCCCGATATATCGTTCGAGGGTCTGCCGTACCAGATCGAGGGCCGTCAAACCTTCTGCAAGCGGAGGCATGCGCTCTGCCATCATTGAATATTCGAAAACGGTGATGGGCGTGGCATCGCTGGCGGAGTTGTTCGAGAGTGCGCGTCTGCGCGGGTTGAGTTGAAAGATGCTGAGGAAGTCGCGGCGGTATCCGTCGTAGCGTGGATCGGCATCGATGCTATCGCCATGCGGATATATCGCAGTAACTTCGAATCGATATTCAATCTCCGAATGCCATGTCCATGTGGATGGCGGAAGAGAGACGCGCACAAAGTTATCTCCGTGATCGCGGGATGCGTCGTACTCGACGACAGCATCTTTCAGCGTGCTTGTGATGCGAAGAGTGCCATGGGCAGGAAAGTGCAGGAGAGCAGGCAGGTGAATCGTTCCATCATCATTAACCAGGCCGAGGAGTGTTGAGTGCGTGTTGGTTGGATCGAACACCAAGACCACCGGTTCAGCCAGATTGCCCAGAGTGGTTGCGGAACGGATCACAATGGCTGAGTCACTAAAGGTAAAACTCCATGCCGGCTTCAGATCGATTGTGTTGAGTCGATACTCGACGATGTTTTCATTGTGTATAACATGGTAATGCAAACCAGTTACAGGCAAGGGAAGCATGACGTTCGTATCAAGCTTGTTCTGACCCAGGGAGTCGACGGAGAAAGTTAGAAAGTGCGGTTGGTCGGAAGCTAGTTGCAGGCTGAGGAAACGCGAACGGTAGGTAAGATTCGATGCGCTTCGATCGGAAGCGAAACTCGATTGCCCTGGCGTGGTGCGGATACCGTCCGCAACTGCAATGGCTCCAGCGGCAAGTTTGATGAAAGTTCGTCTGGTAGTTCCCAAAATTCTCCCGCTTCACACCGTCAAAAAATCGAATGAGTTAGTTCAGATTGATCCAAATGAAAAACCCTTAGCTTCTGTGCTTGTTGAGAAGCTTTTTAAATATGATCAGGTCTTGTTTTGCTTCGTCAGGGTAGCCGAGTTTTCTGCAAAGACGAGCAGCCTTGTAATAAGCACTGCCGATCCCGGGTTGTGGACTTGCTTGGGCGCTCCGGATCGATGCGCGGTATTTGTCCAATGCACTTTTGAGGTCGCCGGCTTCTTCCAGAACGATTCCCATTTGCAATAATGCTTCGTTGTTGTTGGGATTGATTTCGAGAGCCTGAGTTAGATAGGGCTTTGCTTCAGCAAAACGATTCTCGGCAATAAACATGGTCGCCAGATCAATCATTGGCCATTCAGTTTTGTTTTCGCTCGTTGCCTGCTGGTCTATTGCTTTGATATACCAATGCTCTGCCTCATTCACTTCATGTTTGCCGTCGTAACACAGACCCAGATTTTCATATGCGCGAACAAAGCCGGGCGCAAGCTCAACAGTTTTTTGGCTTTCAGCAATGGACTCATCAAATCGGTTGAGGGTGTAAAGGAGCCGTGCGAAAAAATAGTGTGCTGTCGCGTTGTTGGGTTCAAGTTGGATAGCGGTGCGAATTGGTGGCTCGGCCCGGTCCATGTGTCCTGCCTGGCTTTCCGCCAGACTGATAAGCATGGCTCTAGTCGCAGTGATTCCGCTCATCTGGTTGGCATCATCGAGCAATTTCAATGCTTCGCGCGTACGATTCTGGCCTAGTCTGACTTCTGCAAGCAGGGTGATCCAATCGCCATCACGCGGAGCAGTCATCATTTCGGCTACGACAATCTTTTCTGCGGAATCGATCTGCCTAGAGTCGATGAGGTGTTGCGCTTCAGATTTCTTATCCAGCATTTGGGCTGGGCAGCAAAGGGAAGCGCTCAGCATGGCAATTGCTGCCAAATAGCTCAATTGTCCAGTTCGCCACATTCCCTTCAGCAGCACGAGAGCCTCTATTCTCATTCAAAACTTTGCACTTCTGAAAGAGCCCAGCGGGCTCGTAAATTGATGTCGGTTTACTTAGTTGACGTTGCTTTCTGCGAGCCGGATGCGCCACCCTGTGGAGGCATCGTGCGCTCTGATACCTTCGTCGCAGTTGGCCCATAGTATAGCGCCGAAGGAATGGATACATGCGAAGATCCTGTTTGCTCCTTCAGCTCTGTCTCAGAGCTTGAGTATCGTCTTGATTGTTTTTGCATCATCGCGTAAGACTTCATAAAACCCGGCATCCGCTTCGTCCAACGGATAGAGGGTCGCCCAACTCATGTCAAAATCTTCCACGGCTAAGAGCTGAGCCGCTTGCCTGAGATCGTCCATGGATCCGGAGTATGAACCTGCTACGCACTTCTGGTCTAGTGTCAAGGCATAGCTGTCTAGTTCGATTCGATTTTCATGCAGGCCAACCCAGACAACCATCCCCCCTGGCTCGACAATTTCAAGCGAAATGCGTTTGGTTTCAGCGCTGCCAGCCGCATCAATGACGTATTCTGCACGTTCTCCACCCCAATGCCGTTTGCATTCGGATGCGAGGTTCTGCAGGAAGACATTGACTGTGAGATCAGCTCCCAGGAGATGGGCAACTTGCAGGCGTTCCGGAATCAAGTCCGAGATGATGACGTTCGATTGATACAGGCGTTTTGCCGCAAAGAGACACATAAGGCCGATAGGGCCTGCTCCGATGACTACAACTCGGGACTTGCGTTCCGTTCTGCCCTGACGCATAGCGTTGATGCCGTTTGCAAGGGGTTCGGCAAAGATGGCTTTTTCGCCAGGAAGGTTTTCCGGCCATGGAATCAAGACTCGTTCCGGCACCGCCAGATATTCTGCAAAGGCGCCCGGACGATGCATTCCGAAGACTTGGCGATGTACGCAAAGATTAGTGTCTCCTCGGTGGCAGGCTGGGCAGGTGCCGCAGTGAACAGTGGCGTGAGAAATGACACGGCGGCCTTTCAGATGCTGCTGGTCAGCGTCACAAACCTTTTCTACCCTGCCGCAGAACTCATGCCCCATGATCAGCGGCGGGGTGCGGCGCGGGCTTGCTGTCCTAAAGGTTTCCAATTCTGAACCGCAGATACCGCAGTGGGAGACGCGCAGCAAAACCTCTCCACGGGCGAGCGGAGGCGTGTGTACGGTTCGAATGTCCAGTTCACCCCAAGCTGGGTAGAAGAGCGCCTTCACGAAAAACCCCTCCCCTGTAATAACGTTCATCTTAGCATTTATAAGCGCTTAAGCGTTATTAATCATAATAAAGATGGAAAGTTCGCCAGAAATAGAACTTTTCAGCGCGGTTCAAAATCGGACGTAAATAGCAGATTCTAATCATTAATTGAGCACTTATTACAGCTTATGCAAGGTTTTTTAATTTCTATGTTGACAAGCGAATAAGCGATCACATATGGTTTGCGCAATTCGTAATGAGCATCGCTTAAACGATCAAACTGAAGAGAGTGCCAGCTTGCGCGAGAGATCTGCCATATGGAGCGCACATTTGGCTGCCAAAGAGTGTTTGAGCGGACTTGATCGAGGAGCAGCTGATCTTTGTGGGTTGAATCCGTGTTCGACAAAAGAGATTTGAAAAATATGAGGAATCGAACGCGGGCCGAAGTGATCGTGAAGCATTTTTGGAGAAAGAGGAGAGACAAATGAAGCTGTATCGAATACTTATTCTTGGAGTGCTTGCTGTCGCAAGTTTTGGCGGATCCTTTCTGGCTGCGCAAGTTGGAGGAGGCTCGGTGGTTGGTTCCGTCCACGATTCCTCCGGTGCAGTGATTCCGAAGGCCAATGTCACTATCACCGACAAAGAAACAGGCACAACGCTCACGACCAAGGGTTCCTCTTCAGGGCAGTATGTCTTTCCCCTGGTCCCGGTAGGAACCTACACACTGACGATCTCTGCTCCCGGCTTTGAGCAAGTGGAGCAGCCAGGCATCATCGTAGGCCTCAATAAGACGGTCAACCTTGATGAACAACTGAAAGTTGGGTCTGCAACCTCCACTGTGCAAGTTGAAGCATTGACCAGCCAATTAGAGACGGTGACATCGCAGGCTGCGACGACGATTGATCAGCAAACTTTTGACGACCTGCCTATTGCCATGACAGGAGCGGCCCGTAGCGTAACCAGCATTGCCGACTTGATGCCGGGAGTAGCCGATACAGCAGCGATTGGATACGGCTCAACCGGTGCTCAAGGCCAGGAGTTTTCGACATCCATCAACGGAGGCCAGGCATGGGGTGGCGCGGTGATGTATGACGGTATTCCCTTCATCTCCGCCAACCAAAGTGGCGACTACCGCATTCAGCCGGTTCCGGTTGAAGCGTTGCAGGAGTTCTCGCTGGTGCAGAACAATTTCTCGGCGGAATACAGCCGTACTCCGGGCGGTAACTTGACCTACACCACACGCGTAGGAACCAACAAGTTCCATGGACAGGCTTACGAGTACCTGAGGAACACGGACCTGGATGCGGCTGGATACTTTGCTGCCAGCACTCCGATTACACACCAGAATGAATTTGGTGTAAACATTGGCGGACCGATCATCATTCCGCATCTACTTCATGGAAAAGACAAGCTTTTCTTCTTCGCCTTCTACAGCGGATTCCGGCTTGCAGGCGGCGTCACAAATAGTCTTACGACGATTCCCACGCTTGCCGAACGACAAGGGGATTTCTCTGCGCTGGGACGAAACATCTACGATCCCCGGACAACCCAATGCGATGAAGGAGGGCACTGTACACGGCAACAATACAGCTACAACGGGCGCCCGAATGTCATGGACCCCACCCTGATTTCGTCTGTTGGGCAGGAATACATCAAGTATCTTCCCGATCCGATCAATGACGGCATCATCAACAACTTCCGCACCACGGGAGTCAATAACCTCATTGAAGATCGCTGGGGTGGCAGGGTTGATTACAACATCACTGAGAGAGATCTGCTTCATGGGTTCTTTTCACTTGGCCCTATCAATAATGCGTCTTACAGCACAATCTTTAAAGCTCCGATTGCTACCTACGGAGCCGGTGTCGGCAACAATCGCCTTGCTTTAGCCCGCCTGGGTTACGATCACACCTTTGGTCCTTCTTTGCTGCTACATCTAGGCTACGGGTATAACTATGACACTCAAAACGGGACTTCGCCCTATACGAATATAGTTAATACCTTCGGCATTCCGAATGCTCTGCCGATCACTCCGCAATTTTATTGCAACCTGGCTCTCTGCCCCTACGCCAGCACGGGCGGTGGCGGCGGTTCGACAAATGCGGAGAACACATACATTGGCAGCGGATTTGTTTCGTGGTTGAAGGGCAAGCATCAGTTCAAATTCGGCGGCGAGATCGACAAGATCGAAGGTAATCTGAAGCAGTCCGACAGTATTGTGGACGCAATGAACTCGACGGAAACCGGTCAACCTGGGGATGGATCAACAGGTGATGGTTTCGCGAGCTTGATGGCAGGCGCCTTCGATACCGTGCAGCAGGTAGACAACCCCTTTGGCGTCGAGAATCGCTTCCAATATCTGGCCACCTACGTTGAAGACGACTACAAAGTTTCGCATCGATTGACCCTCAATCTCGGACTACGCTACGACATTCCATGGACTCTTACCGTTCGCAACGGGATCAATGGCGTGCACGTAGCTTCTACCTTCAGCCCGACGACGCCGAATCCCGGCGCAAACAATATTCTGGGAGCGCTGGTCTATCAGGGGCACGGCAACTTCACATGCAATTGCGACCGGCTGGCGGATACCCGTTATATTCTCGCGCAGCCCAGACTTGGTCTTGCTTACAAGCTCAATGATAAGACCGTGCTTCATGCCGGTTATGGCATGTACATCAGCATCGATGGATCGAGCAATGGCAACGGGTTTGGTAGCCTGGCGGATGGTTTCAACGCCAATGTCGTCACGAACACAGTGAACAACGGAATCACACCGGCAATGTTGGTGGAAAACGGTTATCCAACCTTCACGCCGCCACCCTTTATCAGCTCTACGTTCGACAATTTCTCCGGAACCACGTGGACACAAAAATCAAGCGGGTTGCCGGGACATATCAACGACTGGACGTTGAGCGTGCAGCGTGAACTTCCATCTGGTTTCTTGCTTGACTTGTCTTACGTCGGCAATGTGGGCGATCATCTCGGATCGCGTTTGCAGAATCCGAAACAATTGCCTCTCGCATATGTTGCTAAGTACGGAGCCAGCACTTTGCAATCGTTGCTCAATTCACCCGCAGGAATTGCAAGCGGCGTTCCTGAGCCATTCCCAAATTTCAGTGAGCTGATGGGGAGCAACGCCACAGTGGCGCAGGCGTTGAGAATGTATCCGCAGTACACGGGCATTACGGTGGTCAAGGAGAACCTGGGCCACTCAACCTATAACTCACTTCAGGCAAGGTTACAGCGTCAATTCAGAAATGGATTCTCGATGCTGACCAGCTTTACTTATGCAAAGCAGAGGACCAACGCCGAGGATGAAATCGGTCAGTTCAACGACGGTCCTCAGGACACGTATAGTCGTCAAGGCGAATACTCGAATGCGTTGACGCAACCACCGCTGACGCTGGCAGTGAGCTACAACTATGATCTGCCGTTTGGCTACAAACGAAAGTATCTGAATCACGGCATCGCGGCATCGTTGCTGGGGGGATGGGGCGTTTCAGGTGTCCACCACTACCAGAGCGGCACATCGATGTTTGAAACTTCAATCACGAATACTCTGCCGATCGGCAGTTCGATTCTTCGTCCGAACTACGTGCCGGGACAATCGCTCAAGGCCCACTGGTCCGGGAAGTTTAATCCCCACAAGGATCTCTACATCAACCCTCAGGCCTTCAGCGTTCCAGATCCGGGCACGTTTGGAAATGTACCGCGCAATCTGCCGCTCCGCAGCTTCGGGTATTACAACGAAGATCTGAGCGCGCGGAAGAACTTCCATCTCTGGGAATCGATGAATCTGCAGTTTCGCAGCGACTGGTTTAATGCATTCAACCGCACGATCTTCGAGACCATCTTCACGGGAGTGAACAATCCAACGGTGCCTAACTCTGGTTTCGGTTCGATTGGTAACCAGGGAAATCAGCCGCGAACGATTCAGTTCTCACTGAAGCTGATCTATTGACCACCCGCGCCGGAGGGGAGGAAAAAGGAAAACCTTTCCGTTCTCCTCCGGTGCGTTTTTGTAATAAAACGAGAACTCCGAATAGCGATGTAGTTTAATCATCCTGACGGAGCCAAGAGAGTCATCTTCTGAATCTCAAGTCCCTCTTCTGCAGCAGTACAGCCACAACCAAGCATTCCTGATTCGTAACGTTCAATTTGAAGATATTTTTTCAATATGCCGAGGAGGCGCATTTCGTTTGCCTGAAGAAAAAGGAGAAAATAGGGCTCTAAGTCGAAGAGCCTTTTTAGGAAGTTCTGTCACCGCTACAGTGGCGTCGATGATCACGCCGGTCACCACGGCATTTCCGGCAGTCGCCGGCGAGCATAGTAGAGAACAAGCCTCGCCATCGCAGCCTAAAGTTGCGTTTCGATCCGCCAAGCCTATATGGCCGCGAGGACGAGAGACGGAGATGAATCTCTTCGTTGGGTTTCGCGCATTGTTTGAAGCTTCCCCGGGTCGTCAGGTATATCTTCGTGTCGCAGGGGCCACTCTTCTTCGGATTTATATCAACGGTAAATTCTTATCGAGCGGACCAGCCCGTGGTCCTCATGGGTTTTTCCGCGTCGATCTGCTGGATATAACACCCCTATTGGTTGCCGGAAAAAATAGCGCTTGCATAGAAGTTGCTGGCTACAACGTCAATAGCTATTACGTTTTGAATCAGCCATCGTTCTTGCAGGCGGAAATCACTGACGATGCCAATGTAATAGCATCGACTGCCGGAAAGGGCAAACCCTTCGAGGCGAAGATCCTCTCGCAACGAGTCCAGAAAGTTCAACGCTACACGTTTCAGCGGGGATTTTCCGAGGTATATCGCATCGACCAGAAGTCTGACGAATGGCGTGAACATGCAGACGCGGCGTTCGCAGCAGTTCCGTGTGTCACATCCGAATCGCGATCGCTTGTGCCGCGGCGAGTTCCTTATCCCCAGTACACAAAACGCCAGCCGGAACAAACAGTGTCTGCGGGAACGTTTCACTGGATTGCAAAAGGGCCCAAGAGCCTGGCAGAAGATAACACCGTGCCGTTCCGCGGCAAGATAAGCTCAACGCTGCTTGGGTTTACAGAGCAGGAGATGGAAGTAGTACCGTACCTGGAATTACAACGGGCTGAGAATGCCGTGAACGACCGCGTTGATATGCCATACGTGTCCAGTCAGGGTATGCAATTACAGTCCAAGCAGTTCAAGATTCTTGACTTTGGCACGAACCTGACTGGATTTATCGGCGTCACCGTTGAAGTTAAAACACCGACTAAATTGTACGTGGCATTTGATGAGGCCCTGACGGATGGAGACGTAGACTTTACGCGGCTGAACTGCGTGAACATCATCGCATACACCTTGGCCCCGGGTTCCTACAATCTGGAGTCATTCGAGCCCTATGTGTTGCGCTTTCTGAAGCCGATGGTTCTCGAGGGGGAGTGCGAGATTCGTAATCTCTATCTTCGGGAATTTACCGCGCCGGATGTCTGGACCGCTCACTTTAGTTCAAGTGATGAGGGGCTTAATGAGCTTTTTGCCGCCGCCCGAGAAGGCTATCGTGCGAATGCCGTAGACCTTTTTACCGATACCCCGTCCCGTGAACGCAGCGGATGGCTTTGTGACAGCTCGTTCACAGCACCGGTCGCTCCATTATTGAGTGGCCACACCCTCGTGGAAAAATGTTTCTTTGAGAATTACTTATTGCCGGAAAAGTTCTTGTACATCCCCAACGGTATGTTGCCCATGTGTTATCCGGCGGACCACTACAACGAAAATTTCACTCCCAATTGGTCGCTGTGGTTCTTGATCCAACTGGAAGATTATCTGTCGCGAAGTGGAGATGAGGAAATGGTCGAGGCGTTTAGGCCTCGTGTTCTTAAGCTACTTGAATACTTCAAACCATTTCAGAATGAATATGGCCTGCTTGAGAAATTGAAGGGATGGGTGTTCGTCGAATGGTCAAAATCGAATGACTACGTACAGGATGTAAACTATCCGACCAACATGCTGTATGCGGCCGCACTTAAGGCGGTTGCCCGCATGTATAGCCTTTCGCAATATGACAATCAGGCAGAGTCACTTCTTGCCGCCATTCGTACCCAATCCTATGACGGCGAATTCTTCGTGGACAATGCCATTCGCCGGGGCGGACAACTTGTACCTACCAAAAACCGAACGGAAACCTGTCAATACTATGCGTTTTATTTCGGGGCAGCATCGCGAGAAAAATATCCAGAGCTATGGGAGAAATTGCATACGCACTTCGGTCCACAGCGAAGGGAGACCAAGGCTTTCCCCGACATCCCCCCATCAAATGCCTTTACAGGCAATGTGATTCGGCTCGAACTCTTGTCTCGCGCTGGACTTGCAGAGCAGTTGATTCAGGATGCCAAGGCGTATTTTCTACCGATGGCGGAGCTGACCGGCACATTCTGGGAAAACATGGGCAACGAGGCAAGCATGAATCATGCATTCGGCTCGCACATTATCGTAGCTCTCTATCGCGACGTGCTGGGAATATACCGACTGGACACGGTTCACAAATCGGTTCATGTGCGCTTTACTTCATCTTCCATTCAGATGTGTGAAGGACGTATTCCTACGCCGGATGGATTCGTATTCATGCGCTGGACGAAGACCTCAGGCGTCCTCACGTATCAACTAGATATTCCTGCCGGGTACAGCGTTGAAGTGGAGAATCAGGGAGAGACAACCATTGCTCCAAAGAAGTTTCCTCATGGGAAAGTCACTTATGGATACAAGATCGAAGGGGGTTATAAGTAAAGGTTTGAGACACAGCTGTCAGTGAGCATGCTGCGTTGCGTGTGACGAGCAAATGAACGATACAGAAAGGCGGAGATGCATCTGACAGCTACAGCGTTGATTATTCTTGGCGGGGTTATGGAGGGATTGTTTTCTCTTCCAGTGAAGCTTACCTCCAGGTGGTCATGGGAGAACATATGGGGTCTCGGCTCGCTGGCTGCCTTGGTTCTGGTCCCGGTCCCTCTACTTTTGTTCACAGTGCCGGAATTCTCCAGTGTATATGCGTCAGCGCCAACCCGGACGATCTGCCTCGTTGCATTTTTCGGACTAGGCTGGGGATTCGGCGGCATATTTTTTGGACTCGGGGTAGCTGAACTTGGATTGTCACTGGGAACCTCTTCGATCATGGGCCTGATTGCAATTGGTGGCTCGATCGTACCTCTGATTATGAGGCGCCAAGGAGAATTGATCGGTAGAAGCAATGTTGCACTGATGCTCGGAATAGTCGTCATGCTTGCCGGGTTAGCAGTATGCTCACGGGCCGGCAGACTGAAATTCGCGAGAAACAATGAAGTGAAGATATCGGGCGAGAAACGATCATTCAGGCGCGGCATTTTCTATTGCGTCGCAGCGGGGCTTCTATCCGCTCTCGTAAACTTCGCGCTGATTTTTGGCGATCGTATAACCCAGGCAGCGAAGAATCAGGGTGTCTCGAACGCAGCTGCCACAAATGCAATCTGGGCGATTGTCTTTGCGGCGAACTATCTGGTGAATGTTGTCTATTGCGTACATCTGATGCGCAGGCGTGGGACGTTCTGGAAGTTTTCGATACCAGCTACTGGTCGTTATTGGCTGCTCGCTATAGCGATGGGTCTGCTGTGGGCCGGTGGCATTGTGATCTATGGGATTGGAGCCGCGATGGAGGGGTCATATGGTCCGTTTTTTGCGTTCCCCCTGATGCTTATCGTCTCGATTCTCACAGGCAACGTGGTGGGTGTTTTTCTAGGCGAGTGGCGCGGAGCAGCGAAGGGCGCAAAACACACGATGCAACTCGGCGTGATGGTGATGATGGTCGCAATTGTCGTCTTGGGTTATGCCAATTGGTGGTCGCAGTAGAGTGCACGTCGATTCTGGATCGTGAATTTGACGGTCTATTGCTGAGTTCGTTGCATGGCTGAAGCACTCGGGAGGTAATTTGAAAGTGGTTGGCAATTGCGAAGTACGATGCATGAGAAGAGCGACTGCAACCGCCCTTCTGTTCATGGCCCTGTTGTTCGCGTATGATATGCAACCCGCTCATGGTGCAGGGTTCGCCGCAGAAAATGAAGCACCAAAGCCACCCGCTTATTCGCGTGTTTATGATGTGCTGCCTGTTGCTCAACGTGGCGAAGATGAAATCAGTCTGGATGGGCAATGGGACCTCGCGGAGGACAAGCGGGATCTCGACGAAAAGACAATCGATATCGATGGCCTGCAATGGAAACAGGTGCAGATGCCAGCGACAATCCAATATGCGCTCTTTCACGCAGGCGCAATTGAAAATCCCTGGTATGCCGATAACTGGAAGAAGCTTCAGTGGATTCAGGATCGTGACTGGTATCTTCGCCGGCGCTTTCAGATTCCCGCCGCGTGGAGCGGCCGTCACGTCCGATTGCGATTCGACGGTATGGACTATACCGGGGCAGTATGGCTCGACGGAAGATTATTAGGCATTCACGAAGGAATGTTTGGCGGCCCTACTTTTGACATAAGTCAGACTGTAGCAGCCGGTTCCGAGCACGAGCTTATCGTGCGGCTGATTCACGAGACACCTACTACACCTACGCAAAGCATGACGCCTCAACCCGGTATCAAGCCGATGAAGTCCTGGGCGATCGACGGGCGCAGTTATGTGTGGGGCAATCGATATCGTTCGATCGGATTATGGCGCTCGATTCGATTGGTCAGCTCTGGCCAGACCTACATGGAAGCTCCGTGGGTTAGAACCGAAAAACTCAATTCCGACTCGGCATTGTTGTGGGCGCAGACTACCATCATCAATGCCGGGCGGCCGTTCAACGGTGCTGTACGAGCCAGAATCGTGAATAGCCAAAGTGGGAAGGTGGTGTGGCAGCAGGAGGCAAAGCAACACATACCATCTGGAACATCCTACTGGGAACGCTCGATCGAAGTGCGAAGCCCACAACTGTGGTGGCCCATTGGATTGGGCGACCAGCATTTTCATCGTCTCGAACTATCATTGCTTAAAAATGGAGCAAAAGAGGATTCGATAAGCTCGCGCTTCGGAATTCGAACAATTGAGCTGCGCCGTAATCCTTACTTGCCGAGCAAACCGCGTTCGAATCCCGGCCTGCCATCCTGGCTGACAGACCAGACGAAGATGGCGGATAGACACACCGACCATCTTTGGCAGCGCAAAGACTTGTGGCAAAGTGACAATCTGTTGGAGGAAGAAGGCGAATACAACTCGGATGCAGGCGCGCGTTATTTATTTATCGTTAACGGTCGCTCTATGTATGGCAAGGGTGTGAACTGGATGACTTCAGATGCGCTCCTCACTCAGACACCAGAACGCGAAGGCTGGCTTGTGAAAGCGGCACGCCTCGCAGGCATCAATCTCTTCCGCCTCAATGGCGGTAACGATATTTTTGAAACCGAACAGTTTTACAATCTCTGCGATGAAGCCGGAATCCTCGTGTGGCAGGAGCTACCACTCACATGGACGCACGATAACGGGACACCTCTCACGACATGGCGTGAGCAGATCAAACAGTCCGTGCTGCGAATCCGCCAGCATCCGTCGTTGGCTTTGTATGCAGGAGGAAATGAACTCAATCCATATCTCGAAGCGACGGCAGCATATTTTGGAACCGGCAGGGAGATCATAGCGGAATATGATGACCGCCCTTTCCGGATGGCCTCTCCAATGGGAACTGACTACCATGCGTATGCCTCTCAAGAGGCGGACTTCAACGATCTTTGGAATGGCGATCCAAACTGGTATGTGCGAGACTTTGCGGAGAGCGCGAATTTCATCTCTGAATGGTCGTATGCAGTCTTTCCCGACCTGTCTACGTTGAGACGTGTGGCGCCTCCTGAAGAATTAAAAGGTGGCCCGATTGGCTACGACATGGATAAGTTTCTTGCTACTCGTCCAGCCATTCAGGAACATGTCGCCGAGCCGGGCGATACAGCAATGGCTCAGAAGAAAGCTTCCTGGTATGGCGATATGGCCAAGGCCGATCTGGCTCAATACATTGAATACTCGCAGATGGCGCAAGCAGATATCTATGGCTATGTGTTTGAGCAGTGGCGCGCGCAGTTTCCATACAAGGGAGGCCAGGCGGTATGGATGTATAACCCGGTCAGTCCGTCTTCAGGATGGAATCTGATCGATTGGTTTGGCCAGCCGCAAATGTCTTACTACTCAACCAAACGCGCTGATGAGCCTGTGCATGTGATGGCGGACACGAACTATTTTAGCTGGGGGCCGGGTAGCATGTTTCACGCTTCAGTCTTCGCAGTGAACGACGGACTAAAACCACTTATCGGAAATAAAGTAACTGTGAGAATTCTGGATCAGAAGATGAATCCGGCTTTAAGCCAACACTGGACATTGACGGTTCCGGCAGGTGGCACAAAGAGCGATAGCCACGAAGTGACCTGGCGTATTCCTGCGGATATGCCGGAGGGCTATTTCTTCTTGGAGGTAACGATGAAAGACGCGCAGGGGCGTCGTGTTTCCAGTCGTGCCTATTGGCTCCGAGTGTTGGCATCCCTCGCCAGCCCAGACGCGCTTGCGAAGTGGCAGGCAAAGGCGTCCGCGGAAACTATGTCGACAAATGGACCTTGGCTGAAGCCGCAAATTGAAGAGATTCAGACGAACCTCTCCAGCACGATTCTGAGTTCCAAGGTGGTTGGCTCAGAATTACAATTGACTGTGATGATTAAGAACATCGGTACGAAGCCTGCTTATCCAGTTCAGTTGTCAGTGGAGTCGGATGTTTACTCGTCGCTCTGGGATGATAACTACTTTTGGCTCCCGCCTGGGGAGAGTAGGCCTGTAGAGGGGACGGTGCGTTTGGATATGAATGGCTTGGATCCGGTCACAAATCCTGCAGTCGTCAAACCTTCTGATATAAGCCTGTCCATTTCTGCATGGAACGCAAGTGCTTCTAAGTTGAAAATAAATAAAGCGACTGCATTGACGGCCAAATCTCTCGGCAATCTCAGTAAGGCGACAGAAACGTCGCTCTCTGTTACTCCGGAACGGGTAAATCAGGCGAAGTAGGAGAGACCATGAGTTTGGTCTGATCGTGAAAAGTGCCGATAGTTTGGGTCACGAGGCGTTCGGCGAAAACAGGATCATGGGTGTTCAGGGCATCGATGATACGTTGGTGTCGCTCGATGCTCTGGACCCACTGACCCTTTTGAGTGCGCACTGTATGCATGACTACGAATGCGAAGAGCGGCACAATGATCCGTTTAAGGGCCTGTACCAGCATTCCGTTGCCTGTCTTCTCTGCGAGCAGGAGATGAAATTGCAGATCGCGCTCGTAGAATGCGTTTATGTTGTTACAGTCGGCGGCGGAACGCATGTCCGAAAGCGTCTGCTCCAACTCGCTGAGGTCAACCTTCTTCTGGGCAACAATGCGGGCGCCATAACCCTCGAGCAAGGCTCGAAGCTCATAACAATGAGCTACGTCTTCTTCTGTAAGACGGGTTACCTGGGCTGTACGTCCTGGTCCCTTCTGAACAAAACCCTCGCCAACGAGAATATTGATCGCTTCCCGGACAGAACTCTGAGAGAGCTTCAGAAGCTTGGCGTACTTCACCTCAACGATTTTTTCTCCAGGCGCCAATCGCCCGCTGACAATTTCCTGTCGAAAGTACGCGGCCAGATTGTCCTTGACCAACAGGAGATCTGTCTGCGCATTTTTTATCGCGATCGGAGACGAACTCATGCCCCATGTTATCATGCAGATGCTCTCACGGCTGTGTCGCAAAGAAGAGATCATCTCCTCCCTTTGCAATTGGCATTTCCCCGTCTCGTATTTGTCTTATCTCCTGGGATCTTCCCCCGCCTTATCGAAGTATCGAGTGGCTTCATATTTCAGGCGATCCTTCGAATGCACGCTGACCACTTCAAGCACTTTATATTGGGTATGAAAATGCTCTTCAATCGTTGTGGTGTGCCGGCCTGTCGCACCGGTATCTTCAGGGGGTTACCCGTCGGCGCGTCCTAAAGTTGTTAGATCGTAACTGCGTGTGTATGTGAAGGAGGATAACAGTGAACTATAGAAAAGCAATACCCAACAGATTTGCAAACAAGGTCGCGGTTGTTACTGGAGGGTCAGCCGGAATAGGACGGGCGACTGTTGAAGAACTGTGCCGTGAAGGCGCCTCTGTCATTTTTACGGGGCTTGAGCCACAAGAGTGTGAAGAAACAGAAGTGGCATTACAGGACGCAGGTTACAAGGCTTTTTGTCTTAGCGGAGATATGGCTGAGGAGGGGTTTGCAGCAAGCACAGTTGAGGAAGCCATCCTTAAATTTGGGCGCGTCGATTATTTGGTAAACAACGCTTTTTCGTTTATTTCAAAAGGTCAGGATGCAAGTATCCAGGATTGGCAGCGCGTATTCAGCGTTGGCCCGACGGCATATGCGCTAATGGGAACCTTGGCCGCTCGTGAGATGCGGAAAGTTGGTGGGGGCGCGATCGTCAATATCTCAAGTATTTCAGCATTTATTGCGCAAAAGGAACGATGGACCTATAACAGCGCTAAAGGTGCGGTCCATATCTTGACTAAATGTATGGCTTTGGATCTGGCTTCAGACCGAATTCGCGTGAACAGTGTGAGTCCTGGATGGATATGGACGCGGGAAGTACTTAAGGCTGCTGGTGGAGATCGAGAAAAGTGGGATCCGATATGGGGGCAATTCCACATGCTCGAGCGTTGTGGCAATCCGGTAGAAGTCGCGGCGGCAATTTTGTTTCTACTAAGTGACGATGCATCGTTTATTACCGCTGCAGATCTGCCTGTCGATGGTGGATATCAGGGGCTTGGCTGCGAGGGACTTGGAATGAACAGCAAATTCGCTGGTTCTCAATAATCGCATTCCATGCGATGTGAAGTATGGGAAAACGCGAGTAAGTAAGAATCAAATGCATCTTTGCTTCGGATTTGTTCAAAAGTTGTTGACGAAGGATCTTTCGATGATGGTTTTTCTGCAAATATCGAAAATCTTGCCGGTCACACTGCTCTTATCAGCTTTAGCGTTTATAGCTGTCTCGGGTGTCTTAAGTAGGTTAGTGGCGGAGAGTGAGGGATTCGAACCCCCGGTACCCTTTCGAGTACGTCTGATTTCGAGTCAGGTGCATTCAACCGGGCTCTGCCAACTCTCCGCGTTTTAACTTCCTTATTCTCTTTTATTTGATAGCTTTTGTTTCTTGCTAGTTTCCGATTCAGAAGCCTCGGTGTCCGATTTGGTGTCCCTTTGATTTTTGCTCTTGACCAGACAGTCAACTGCCGATGCCTGGTGTTCGGGAGCAAGATGGGAGTACCGCATGACCATCTGAAGCGTTGTGTGCCTGAGCAGTTCTGCGACGGTACGCAAATCCACTCCGGCCATAACAAGTCTACCGGCAAAGGTATGGAGGTTGCAATGCCAGCTTGGGCCTTGATCTTCAAGCGCGGTCGGAAACCAGCCGCGTGAGCCCTAAATAGTCCCCCTTCCGCGGAGCGAGGGAAAAACGAGAGGCTTTGGCTTGGCACAATACCGATCTGCTTTTAAATCAGGTAGATCGGCGGTGCATCCATTTTACCTGCATTTGTGCAAAACTGATTTCACGTTAAGGTAGCTGAGACTTCTATTGACCTTGCCTGTCCGCTTCTTTTGTTCTCACCGCGACCTCCTCTTGGAGAATTTAGCGTTCTGAGCAATCATCAAGATGCCATTGCGGCGATGGACTTCATTACTGTGCCGACGCTGACGTTTGGTGCGCTGTACTGCTTCTTCGTCGTTGCGCATGCCCGGCGGCACATCTTGCATTTGGAAGTTACTCGGCATCCTACCAGTGCCTGGGTTGTGCAGCAGTTGCGGGAAGCATTCCCCTGCGATTCCTCTCCGAAGTTCCTGATCTTTGACAGAGCCACGAATTTCAATGCAGAGGTAGTCGAGACAATCAAGACGCTGGACATCGAGCCCAAACATACCAGCTTTCGAGGTCCTTGGCAGAACGGTGTTGCGGAGTGTTGGGTTCGCAGTTGTAGAAGAGATTTGCTTGATTATCTCATAGTGCTGAACGAGCGGCATCTCAAGGGCTAATGCGTGAGTACGTCCGCTACTATCACGAAGACCGGGCGCATCTTGCGTTGACTACTAAAGGAACGCCTGTTGGACGAATCGTGGTTGGGCTTTCAGAGCTCTCTCGAACGGTCATATCCATGCCAAGACGCGGTGGCTTGCATCATCGTTACGACCGAGTTGCATGAGTAGTTGCGTCAAAAATAATTCCTAGCCATCGCCCTCAGTTTGTGGAAGACGTGTGCCTCTCCACCTTTAACGTTCCATTCGGCACTCTCCTCGCGACGCCATCTGAGCATCAAACACCGCTTTCCGAACGATAAATCGCGGCCAAACTTATCCTCAATCCCAAAACCTTTCCCGCTTTACGTCCGGATGGTATTTGGGCGAGGCACAGGTCAAGATTGGATGCCGATAACCTAAGCTGGTTGATATTCGCGGGTGGCTATCGAGGATTAAGCTGTTCTCCAAACCATCGGACAATACCGTTTGTGCCCAAGGCTTTCGCTTCGGCCGTCCTGTCCGGGTAGCGGCCTACCTGGTTTGCGCGGGGAACGGCGTTGGCTATCTTGCTGCTTGCAATAGGTGGTGTAACAGGGTCGCTCATAACCTGCTGAATGCGGAGACTCCTGTCCTTCAACTGGGGCAGGTAAATCAGTGGATCGAGGTTCGAGACGCGCTGCATAAACTCCGGTGTGAGGTACATAGGCCTTTCGTCTTCGGGTATCTGCTTTGACTCCTTGAGCCAGTCTGGCCAGTCGCCCCATGGGTTCATGAGGTCGAGGGTATGGATGCGTGCATCGGCAGCCGCTGCAAGAATGGCGATAGCTCCTCCTGACCCTTCTCCGAAGATACCGACATGCTGGATGTCGAGGTCGCCGCGCGTGTCCAGATAATTCAAGATCATCTGTACATCATGTGTAGACGACGCGAGTGCTTCCTGCAGTTCGCTCACGAACCATTCCTTCATGGGGCGGGGGGCGTGAAATCGCTGCATGGAGAGGGCGGATCCGAAACCAGCCACAGCGAACCCGTTCTCTTTGGCCAGATTGCACCAGCGCTCTTCCCGGAAAAGATTCGAGTCGTAGGTGTAGTTGTACAGGAATAAAACGACGGGTAGTTTTTCAGATCGTTGGGGTCGAATGACATAGAGGTCTATGGGATCGAGGGGGCGCCACTGCATACGCAGGAGCTCGCGTGTGCAGCCGCCTTGCAGCTCGACCTTGCTCAGGAGCATGCCGCCGGTGGCTTCCAGCGGAAGCCCGCTCTTGGCGAGGGAGAGCGTTGACCAGTCTTCAGCGGCGGGCGCATTGGTGGTGACCGTGTCCGGAGATGCTGTCTGCGCGTGCAAAATCGTGGGCGCCAATGCGATCGAGATGAACAGTACGATGAGACCGCGATACATTCTCAGCTCCAGGTTAGTATTTCGGTTGGATTCGTATCAGGTGAGGTTCCCTACGGCGTTTTCACAATTTCCGACATGGGGCGGTGTGGAGCTTTCTTGAGGAAAACGCCACTCAAGCGTACCGCCTTCGCTACACATCCATTGTGAAAACTCTCTAGCAAGAAATCGGCAGATCCGGCGATGAGGCCGGGTCTGCCGTGTTGACGTTGAAAGAGTGGTGCTGTTGGGCTAGCGGCGCTGTCCGGTCTGGCCGGTTGTGACGCCATGCGCGGTGCAGTAAGCAGAATCCGCGGTCAGGGTATAGACCACGCCGCCTACGTCGCCACCGGCTTCAGCCGCAGTGCAGGCGCTGCTGGCAAGTCCAACATGGCCATTGGCGGCAGTGGTGGGCTGGATCGTTCCGGCTGGCGGAATGAAGTGCGAGCGGACGACCTTCAGAGTGGACGGGGTGATGAAGTCGGGGCGGGAGGTTGTAGTGCCGAAGCTTACGAAGGCCTGCGCTGAGCTCGCGAGGCTGGTAACAGCGGCCAGCGGCGACGAACCGAAATTCACCAGGCGAAGCAAAGACCAGACGGGATAGGTGCCCTGCGCGGTGGTGTGGAGGTCGACGTTGGCCAGGTTGGTGCTGCCGGTGAGAGGGATCGTTCCGTTGTAGGTTGCGGTGCTCTTCAGAAGGGGATCGATACCGTCAACCTTGAGATACTTGGCGAAGGGCGCTGCAGTGTTGGTGAAGCCGGCGAAGTTGGCGACGCTCCAGAAGCTGTAGCCCAGGCTGTTGGGGTTGGCGATCACTTGGGCCAGTTCCTGGCCGGTGCCGATCGCGCGCTGACGGGCGCCTCCGCTGAGCGTGGCGATGTTCATCGGGTTGGAGAGAGGAACGGTACCGCTGCAGTTCTTCTGGGCAGCAAGCTGATTTACGCCCACGTCCTGTGAAGTCTTCGCTGTAGTCGTGTTGGTTACGTTGTACTCCACGGTGTTGTAGGTTCCGGAGAGGGGTTCGCGGATGAGCACTTTCGCCGAATCGCCCATGCCCGTAGCAGAGAGGACCTGCTGCGTATAGGAGTAGGTTCCGTCCAGGAAGTTGGCCAGCGTCTGGCTGGTGATGTTGGTGATGGAGGGGTTGCTAAAGCCAGTCGTATCGCCGTTTCCGTTCACGACGAATACCACCGGGGTGGCTCCCACGGGAGTGACCGAGAAGCTGGCCGGAAGGGTGAAGTTGATTACGTTGAATACGCTTGAGCTGAATTCGCTATCGATCTGGCCGCCGTTGGTGTAGCCGAGGCCGAGATACTGAGAACCGGTTGCTACCGGCGTACCGCAGCTGGTCAGCGCACGTGCGATGGCAAATTCAGCGTCTTCCGGACGGATGTCGGTTCCGGCTGCATTCACTTTCGCTGCGTTCAGCTTGTTGGCAACGGCTACGGGCAGCGCGACTTCTCCCGCGGTTCCGAGGATCAAGCCAGCAGAAGCCGGATTGGTGGTGGGATAGGCAATGCTGCACTTCGCCGTGGTGAGGTTGGCATTGAACAGGCACCGGTTGCCGACCACGGAGTCAGTCTGCAGGTAGCCATAGATGGTGGAGGTAGAGGTAGGCGCTGCGCAGGTTCCGCCGGTTCCCGTCGTCCACGCTGCCCAGGCGCTGCCTTTGTCCTGCAGTGAAGGGGTTACGCTGCTGTCAGTGGCGATGACGGAGTTGGTGTTCTCGCTCCAGACACAGGTTGCCTTGATGGAGCCGAGGGAGGACGATGCGCCCAGGCCGAGTTCGAGGAAGAGGCCGGAAGAACCGAGGCCGTCTACAGCTACGGTCTGCGCGTTGGAGTGAGCCGACATCGAGACGGCCGCGACGGCAACCGCTAACGCTGCTTTCAGGAGATGCTTCATAGTGTCGCTCCTTGGTGCTGTTCTGTTTCGGGGGATAGCCTGGCTTGTGTATCCGCGCCTGCATGTCCGCGAGGGATCTTAAGCCTGAGCCGCTTACTCAGCTTGTGCTCGAACGAGAATCATGGAGTGACAGCCGAGTCCTTCTCCAAAGTCTGGGAACAGGATTTAATCAAGTGCTGGATGCTGGAGCGCCGCGTTGCTGATGGCGCTTCTATCCGGGTAGACAAGGAGAGACGCTCAATCTCAACAGCCCAGTGGCAAATTCACCGTGATGCAACTAGGGGTTCACTGCAGATCAACAGGCGGTTGGCGTGGATAGAATTTGTTAACGCCGGTCAGTGTTTCAGCACCAAAAGAGCGCCTCGGACATTAAGTCGTAGCATAGGGTGAAGATAACTCATGTTTTATCCAGGCGATCGAGAGCTATTCATGATCATATGTATTGTTTTGACGATGCTAGCGCGCAACGTTAAGTTGAGGATCAGGCTAGGGCGAAAATCGAGTTAAGAGCTACAGGGAAGACTGCACACATCAATTTATCGGTCTTTAACGTTGCAATGCCGATCCGTATGTGAGGATGAAGGCTCCTGACAGGGCTGCTTTATGCAGCTCTTTGCGTACTTGTTTTTTTGTTTCTTAATGCAGGGCGAACGTTGCACCTCTTTCCGGAATATTCCTAAAAAAAGTGTAAAGACACCGTTGAGAACGGATGTGCTTGAAAGTCATTCAATTGGGATGACTCTTGCGCCTGCCCGCCGAGACGTCTGACTTGTGCGCCGATTCGGAAGGGCTGAAGGCTAACTGCGTGGTTGTGGAGGCTGTGGGAAGTATGTTGAGAAAGGTTGGGCAATGGAGGGCATCGGTCGGCCTGGTTTTAGTGGCGATACTGATTGGATGTGGGGGCAGTTCATCATCAAAGTCGGGAAATGTAACTGCGACTCCGACCTTTAGTCCAGGCGGAGGAGCCTACAACACATCGAAGACCGTCACGATAGCAGACGCCACCAGCGGTGCAGTGCTCTATTGCACGACCGATGGCACGACACCGACGACCTCCTCTCCTGTTTGTGCCGAGCCCACTACGGTCTACAAGACAGAATTCCTTCAAGCTATCGCCGTGGCGCCCGGAAAGAGCGCAAGCGCAGTCGCTTCGGCGGCCTACACGATTGACCTGAGCGCTGCAGCTACGCCAACCTTCTCGCCGGCCGGCGGCAGCTACACCGGAAGCCAGCAAGTGACAATCGCGGATGCAACCACGGGCGCGAACATTTACTACACTGTCGATGGTAGCGTGCCCAGCGCATCTTCTGCGCTCTACACGGGCCCGGTGACCGTCTCCAGCAGCGAGACGCTCAGCGCGATCGCCGTAGCGTCCGGCTACTCCAACAGCGGAATAGCCAGCGCAACCTACACCATCAATCAAGCGATTGCCGCGCCGGTCTTTTCAGTTGCTTCGGGAAATTACACTTCGGCACAAACGGTGACCATCACGGACGCCACTCCAGGTGCGACGATCTACTACGCTATCAACGCTACGGCCTCCGCGTCTTCGACGCCTTACGCTGGGCCGATCACCGTTTCTCAAACAGAGGTTGTGAGCGCGATTGCAGTGCTCGCGGGCAATAGCAGTCCCGTCGCAACCGCCGCGTATTCGATTACCCTCCCCCAGCCTGTTCCCGCACCAACCTTCTCTCCGGCGAGTGGCGGCACGCTTACTGCAGGGCAAACCGTGACGATAGCAGATGGAGACGCAAACGCCTCCGTCTACTACACGAGCGATGGGAGTACGCCAACGGCCTCGTCCACGCAATACACCGCGCCTGTCGCGCTGTCGACCGCGGGGACTGTGACGATCAAGGCAATCGCTATCGACGCCGGAACCAGCAGTGCAGTAGCAACCGCAACGTATACGGTCACTGCGTCGACTGTTCCCGCGCCTACGTTCTCTCCAGCAAGCGGCACGGTTGCTGTCGGACAGACAGTGACGATCGCCGACGGAGATGCAGGCGCTTCCATTTACTACACGATCGACGGCAGTACGCCCACAGCTTCTTCTACGCATTACTCTGCGCCCATCGCGCTGTCGACCACGGGAAGCGTGACCATCAAAGCTATCGCTATCGATTCCGGAACGAGCAGTTCAGTAGCTACCGCGATCTACACCGTTTCGGCAGCCGGCGCCTCTTTGAGCGGCACTGTCCTGAGCGGGACTAAGCCGGTCAGCGGCGCGCAGGTTCAGCTGTATGCAGCCGGGCAGTCTGGCTACGGATCGAACGCCACCACGCTGGATGCGGCGGTTACGACGGACAGCAGCGGCGCCTTTACCGTGTCCGGCTATAGCTGCCCGGCCTCGCCCGGCGATCTGGTCTATCTGGTCGCAACTGGAGGCGATACCGGCAGCGGAGCTAACTCCGGTCTGGAACTGATGACGGCGTTGGGGCCATGCGGCAGCCTGTCTTCGACCGCAACGATCACGGTCAACGAGGTCACCACCGTTGCCTCGGCGTATGCGCTGTCGCCATTCATGACCGCTGCTCCGAATGTCGGTTCTTCTTCGACCAACTATCAGGGACTGGCCAATGCCTTCGCCACGGTGAGCAGTCTAGTGGATACCGCTACCGGAACGGCGCTCAGCATTACGCCGGCTTATGCGGCCAGTCCGGTTGCCTATCTCAACAGCAGTACTGCTCCGCAGGCGCGCGTCGATACGCTGGCCAACATCCTGAATGCATGCGCGGATTCGAATGGAGGCGGCGGGGGCTGCTCCAATTTGTTCAGCGCGGCAACGCCGGCCTCCGGGACAGCACCTGCGAACACCTTGCAGGCCATTCTGAACATCGCCCTCAATCCTGGAGCGCATGCTTCGTCGCTCTTCAGCCTTGCCTCACCGACAGGTCCATTCCAGCCTGAGTTGTCGGCTGCGCCGGGTGACTGGACGCTGGCTCTCACCTTCACCGGAGGAGGACTGGGGTTGCCGCCGGGCACATCGGCGAACGTCACGGTTGACGGCACAACCTTGGGCGGAGCTGGTCCCACCGCGAACACGTCGCTGGCAATCGACGCCAAAGGCAATATCTGGGTTACCGCATACGGCGCGGATGGATTCTTTAATCCGTTCGCTCCGATGCTCGCGGGGTTCGATAGTCAAGGCGCACCACTGACGCCTGCGACCACTCTGAGTCCAGACGGGACGGAAGCAACGTATGGCGGATTCAACCCCGAGCCAGCGAACATTGGCGCGACGCTAAACTCAATTGCCATTGATCCTGCGGGGAATCTCTGGGTTGGGGATGGTCCCAGTGCAGGCAATCTGATCGAAGTGAAGCAAGACCTGACGGAGCCCCTGTCGCCCATCAGCTTAGGCAACCAGATCGGCACGATCGCTATCGACAACAACGGGAATGTCTGGGTGGGCGCGCAGACACACTTGTCTGAGTTCAAGAGCGACGGGACGCCGATCATATCGAACGCGGGCGGCGATAGCGCCTCTCATTCCAATAGCTATGGGGCTCTGTCAGGTCTGACCTTCGATTCCAACGGTGGACTATGGAGTACCGACGCGAGCGGAAACGCTGGTGCTGGCCCCGATGTCTATCAGATCAGCACCTCGGATGGAAGCATCATCTTCGATGCATTCCCGTCGGGGGGTGCGATTGCAACTCTGGCCGCCGACAGTGCTGGCAATATCTACGGCTGTGGAGATCCGGGCGGTCAATCGCTCGATGTGTTCATCGCGGCTGCTCTGGCACATACGTACTCGATCACCAGCGGAAGAGGGTGCGCCAACCAGTTGGTGCTGGATGGGCAGGGACACATCTTTGCAGTGCTGAACGCGGCTGGTGGTTTGCCTTCAGGCACGAGTGTCGATGAGTTTACTTCGGCCGGCGTTGCGATCTCCCCCGCCGCAGGCTATACCGGCACCAGCAGCGGTGAAGCGCCTACTCTCAACCCTGACCCCAATTTCTTTGTACCGGTTCCCGGAGTTAGCGCGGCCGTCGATGGCTCGGGCAACCTGTGGATTCTGAATAACGACACAAACGGCATCTCCGCCGGCGGCAACGTGCTGGTGAAGTTTGTGGGAATCGCTGCGCCGGTGGCTACACCCACATCGCTTGCGCTCAAGAATGGCCAATTGGGAGTGCGTCCGTGACAGGCGCGAGAGTTTATCGGAAATATCGGGAGACCTAGCGTGCGTGCCGCAGCCGCTTCAAGCACATACACAACTCGATTCTGCTTTCGTTCGCCTCTGCCCGCATTTCACATGGCGGGCATGGGGAGGGGACGGCATCTGTCTGCGCTCACGCGAGCGCAGACTCAAGCTCAAGTCGTACCCCATGGTGGGGGAGGAGCAGCGAGCATGGGGATCTGTTACAGCACGCAGCCGAATATCCGGGGGGAACTCAATCCAAACACTCCTGCAGAACGGGAGTTGTTGGAGAAAGATTCGGCTGATCAAGTATTGAATTTGGCTTGGGATCGCGCTTTATCGGGCAGCAAAGAGTGGGTAAGCGGGCAACGAAGGCTCAGTGGCGATCTGCGGGAGAATATCCTCGCGCTTTTTGACGAGTATCGGCCAAGGCTCTTCCGGTATATGCGCAGCATGAATCTGGGACGCGATCAAGCCGAAGACGTGATCCAGGAGACGTTCATGCGCCTGGCAACCGAGCTGCTCAAGAGAGATGACATCGAGAATGTGCAGGGTTGGATTGTCCGCGTTGCTCATAACCTCGCGGCAGATCTGCTGAGGAAGGAGCGCGGCCCGGTCATGACGGCAGAGAACGCTTCTTTCGTGATTGAAAATCGCGCCGATCCAGGGTTGAGTCCCGAAGAGGCTTATTCGAAGAAAGAACAATCACGGCGAATGAAGATCGTGCTGTCAACCTTGAAACCGCAACACCGCCAGTGCTTCCAGATGCGGACTCAGGGTTTTCGCTACAAGGACATTGGTCTCGCTCTCGGAATCAGCGAGCAGCGGGCGGCCTTTGTGGTGAAGGAAGTGGCAGTGCGCCTGGCGGTGATTTTTAGGTAACGAGATGGTGGGTAATTTAGTGGACAGGCTTTTGCGGCGTTTCGTTTCAAGCTCCAACGATCATCTCTCAGATGAGCGGATGGCGGAGCTGTTTTGCCGCGAGATGCCGATCACCAAGAGATGGATTGCGCGGAGCCATCTGGCGACGTGTCAGGAGTGCCGCATACGTCAGGAGGATCTGGAGGGCTCACGCGCGGAGCGTATGCTGCGCCTCTATCGCGAGTCGATAGGCAACATGGAAATGAAGCTGCCGGAAAAGCCTCGGGCTGCGTTCGCTCAATGGCTGGAGCTTCAGTTGCGGTATGCAGCGGTGCGTGAAGAACGCTTCTTTCCGTTCAGGATCCCGGTGCGGCTTTCCGTTGCGATACCCGTGGCTTCGATTGGAATGGCCGTGAGCGTTGGCTTAGGAATTTATCTCTTCTCCTTGTGGCGCTTGCCCAACATTAGTGCCAACTCGCTGCTTGTGCATGCAGAAAAGTGGGATACAAGCAGTACAGCGAGCCCGGGAGTTGCACGCCAGACGGTTCGAATCAAGACTCCGAAACAGACGATGGAGCGGTCGATTTATTGGGACCTGAATGGAAAGCGGCGGCCCAGACATGTAGCACTACCTGCCTCGGAAGAACAGCTTAAATCGTCGCTTGGGCAAGCGGGAATCGATTGGGACCAGCCGATCTCTGCCTCGGCTTATCAAGACTGGCATGACCACCAGCATGTGCGGACTGACCGCATCTCACGTAGCGGATCTCATCTGCTAACGCTCACGACGACAGTGCCCGAAGGTCCGGTATCTCAACAATCGCTCACAGTGCGCGACACGGATTTCCATCCTATAGACCGGATCGTCGGCTTTCGTGATAGCGAGACGGTAGAGATCGCCGAATTAGATTTCAAGATACTGCCATGGAGCGCTGTCGATGCGAATGCTTTCGACCCTATTGGGGGTGTATCGAGCGCCGCTGTGCCGATCCTGCCACATCTAGTTCCGTCTCTCCACCTTCCGCAGATCCCGGGTCCTGAACAACTCGATGAAACCGAACTAGCCGCACGGCTTATTTTGAATCAGCTTCATGCGGATATCGACGAGCAGATCGAGATCCATCGATCTCCGCAGGGAATCGAAGTGGCTGGTCTGGTCGAGACCAATGAGCGCAAGCATGAGTTGAGCGCCCAGTTAATGTCCGTGCCGCGGCTGAAGGTATCCATCCAGAGTCTTGCAGACTTGAAGAAAAATCCAATATCGAGCGGTGAAGCAGTCAGGGTTGAGACGGCCTCATTGCCGGACCAGCCATCGGCGTTGGAACTATTTCTGCGTGCACGCGGCAGCGGTGTCAACGACGTCAATGCTCTGGCAGAACAGCTCTTCGATGGCGCGCTGACGATCAGCCAGGAGAGTAAGGCCATCGTGGACTTGAAGACGCGCTTTGTTCCCACAGAACAGATGCCTGTCGTCGCGTCCGCCACTCTGCAAGAATTGCTCTACAGCCATCATGAGCGTCTCGAACAGGCACTGCGGAAGCAGCGCCTGCTGCTGCTAACGGAGACCCAAAATGTATCTCGCGATTCAGACGGAGAAACCTCTTCGCCTGGGAAGCTTTCGTTGATCGAGGCAGCGGCGCGAAATCTGGCGCTGGTGAAGGAGCTTACCCAAACCAACGTTCCAGCGACACGCAATGCAGAATCGATCTTTGCGGATATGTCCGCAGCAGCCGGAGATATTGCAGCCATCGCTCACGAAGCATATAGGAACCCGCAAGTGAACCCCGCCCTGAATACAAAGAAGTAGGAAGCATTTGATCATGCCGCCCATATCCACGCAGAAATTGTCGCTGAGGTCCGTTTTCTTATGGCAGGCTTCGGCACGATTTAGCTGGCCCCGAGCCGGCGGCTTCTTCTGGGCCTTCTGTGCGGTTGTACTGGGTATGGCAGCCACCGGCTGCGGCAGCGGTACCAGTACACAAGCAAAAGCAGGTTCGATTGTGGTTGCCGGTTCGAGTGGGACAACCGGAAGCGTCAGCACGCTTGCCCTGGTTTCTACCGTGAAGCTCAGCATGATGCCGATCGGAGACCGAAACAACGCAGGCGTTGACTGGACGGTGACTTGCAGCGGCAACCCAATCACAGGGAGCGTCGGCAACGGAGCATGCGGCACGCTGACCCCAGCTCATACACAGGATGGAGCGCAGACCCTTTACACGGCGCCATCAGCGGTTCCCATCGGCGCGACGATCACCGTTGTAGCGACAGTGACCAGCAATCCGGCGCAAAGCAGCAGCGTGAGCTTCACGATCATTGCATTGCCGATCAGTGTTTCATTCGTGACTCAGCCGCCAAACTCACTTCAGCCCAACGCGAGCATCGATCTCCTAGCTCAGGTGACCAATGATCCGACCGGGGCAGGTGTTATCTGGACTGCAGCCTGCGGCCCAACTGCATGCGGTTCGTTCAATCCGACGACGACTTCGTCGCAAATCTCCACAGCATATACGGCGCCCTCCATCGTGCCGGATGGGGGCACGGTAACGATTTCTGCTACCTCGTTAACAGACACCACCAAATCCGCTAGCGCTATAGTGACGATTGCGCCGCCCGCGACGAATACCATCGCTGTTGTCGTATCGCCGGCCATGGCCTATGTTCAGACTTCGGGCTCCGCACACTCGGTTCAATTCACCGCGCTTGTAGCCAATGACACCGCTGCGGCCGGCGTCGATTGGTCGGTAAACTGCGGGGCTTCGAATTGCGGAGGCATCACGCCTCATACAGCCAGCGGTGTTGCGGCGACCTTACTGGGTCCTTCCAGTGTTCCTCCTGGCGGAAGCGTGACGGTCACGGCGAAGTCCACCACGGATCCAACCAAATCGGGATCGGCCACGGCGACAGTCGTGACGACAACGCCGATCGTTGTGACCATGTCTTCCGCGCCTCCAGCTGTGCTCACAACAGGAACGCAAGCGACCCTCGCAGCGAATGTCGCATCCGACGCCAACAGCTTCGGCGTGGACTGGACGGCGACGTGCGGAAGCGCAGGCGCATGTGGCAGCTTCAATCTATCTCCGGCACATACGGCAAGTGGTGGGCAGATCGTTTACACCGCACCAGAGGCAGTTCCAGCCGGTGCAGCGGTGACGATCACCGCTTCTTCTTCGGCGTCCGCGCCATCGAACTCCGCGATTGCAATAACGACCATCGTCTCTCCCTCACCGTCGCTTTCCTTCAAGCAGACACCGCCTGCCACCTTGACTTCGGCAGCGCCGACTTCAGTGAGCGCCACAGTTGCAAACGACGTTTCACCCGGTGGAGTTTCCTGGTCGGTGCAATGCAACAGCACTATCGCAGGTGGCTGCGGCTGGATTGCTCCGACACAAACGGCAAGTGGCGCGGCAGCCGTCTATACCGCGCCCCCTGTCACATCGACGGGCACCTCGGTGACGATCGTGGCAACATCCGTTGCCAACCCCACGGTAAACATCAGCTCAAATCCGATCGTGATTGTTCCATCAACAACTCTCTCAGTGAATTTCGTGCCTTCGCTTCCGTCACAGATCGAAACCAATGCGACGATCAATCTAACTGCCGCTGTGGCAAACGATGCGGCTGGCGCAGGCGTAGACTGGCAGGTCTGCGCGAGCGGCTGCGGCTTCTTTACCATCACGCCGGCGATTCCGGCGATTCCCGCCACGGCGACAACGCCGTACTATCCTCCGGTTCCAGCGGTTACGGCAACCACTGTCTTGGGCTGGTCCAATGGCTTGCCCATTCCATACACAGCGCCGTCCCAGCCCACCTCATCCGGCGTTGTTACGGTTGTGGCATCCGCTCACACGGATGCGACGAGAGCGACCTCGGGCACGATCGCTATCAGCGCTACATCACGCGGTCCAGTGCTGAATGGCGTGGTTCAGGTTGGATCTCTACCCGTCACGGGAGCTTCCGTCTCGTTGCTTGCAGCAGGGAGCGGCGGATATGCGTCCGCCTCTTCGCAAGTGGCGGCATCGACGACCGATCAGAAGGGCGAATTTACTGTGCCTGCCGGCTATGCCTGCCCGTCGCCTACCAGTCAGATGTATCTGGTGGCGACCGGCGGCAAGGCCGGATCTAGTGCCGGAAATCCCAATCGCACTCTAATGACCGCACTCGGCAGCTGCAGCAATCTGTCCTCGGCCTCGGTTGTAGTGAATGAAGTGACCACCGTGGCATCTGCATTTGCAACAGCGCCCTTCGCCGCTAACGATGCGCTCAGCGGTAATAAAAGCTATCTCTATCTAGGCACTAGCAGCGGCAATGTTTCGGGTTTGGCCAATGCTTTTGCAACGGTCAACAATCTGGTGGATATCACTACCGGCCAGGCGAGATTCATAGTTCCCGCGGGCAATGCGACCGTGCCCTACGTGAAGATCAATACACTGGCCGACGTTCTGAATGCCTGCACGATAACTTCAGGCGGCGTGGAAGGAGATGGAAGCGTCTGCGGCGACTTGTTTACAGCGACAGACGTGCTCGCACAACATTCTCTCTACAACTCCGTCGCCCCGACGGACACGCTGCAAGCAGTCTTCAACATCGCGCAGCATCCGACCAACAACTACGGATATCAACTGGATCAGAACAACATACTGATTACTCTTGCGACCACGGCCTCGCCGTTCCAGCCCATCCTCACCGAGCGGCAGAATGACTGGTCGATCTCGTTGAACTATACCGGTGGCGGCGGTCTCTCTTCAGCGAGCACGGTGGGCTCGTTTGCCGTCGATGCCACTGGCAACCTCTGGATCACGGACAGCAAGGCGGGCAGTGTCATTGAGTTCAATGCTATCGGCGCTGCGCGTTCGCCTTCGACGGGCTTTCCCGCAGGCGGTGGTCCCATTGCGATCGATGCAAACGGCTATGTGTGGGTGTCCGGCGACGGCGCTTTGACGGAACTGACGAGTCTCGGTTCTGCCGCACCAGGAAGTCCTTTTGGCGGTGTACAGGGCGGTGGCAGTGACTTAGCCATTGATGCACAGAGCAATCTCTGGATCGCCAATGACGGAGGCGTAAACGAGTTCAGCAATCTTGGCGTGGCGCTCTCGCCTGTCGAGGGATTCACCAATAGCGGGATCAACGGAATTGCCGCTGTCGGTATCGATAGCTCCAACAATGTGTGGGCGGGTAATGGAACCTCTTCGAACTTCGCCGAACTGACCAACCCCGGCGGCCAGTTGATCGTCAACAGCACGCAAACCCCCGCTGGCACGATTTTGCCAGGGCTAGCCGCCAGCAGCGCAGGCAGGATCTGGGGAGTTTCCAGCGGTGGGCTAGTTTTCAATGTGCCGCCTTACGGTGGAGAGGGAAGCGAGCTGATACCGACGTACTACACAGAAAACCTGAATGACCCAAACCCGATATTGAGTTCAGCTCCGCAGGGCCTTGCGTTGGACGGGGCAGGTACAGTCTGGGTCGCCAGCCAAGGCGGGGGCACGACTTCTGGCGGCCAGACGATCGCCCCGAGCATTCTACCCATCGCTCCCGCCATGATAGCGAATAACACGGCCAACTATCTGGCCTCTTCCACGCTTGCCGCTGGACCGTTGCGTGTTGCCGTGGATGGCTCGGGAAACGTCTGGGTGTTGCTTGCTAATAACACGATTACTGAATACGTCGGCGTCGCCGTTCCGGTGGTTACGCCTATCGCACTGGGTGTGAAGAACAAGAAGCTGGGGGCAAAGCCATGACTAAAGCGATGAAGGTTTCGATCTGTACCCGCGTGCCTCGAATGACTTCTGTTTCGCGCCGACTCCATGCCGCCGGATGGGCGGGACTCGCCCTTTGGACAGCAGGTTTGCTCGTTGTCTCGGGCTGCTCGTCGGGCGGCTCCTTTTCAAAGCTCAAGGTTGGCCCGATCACGTTCACCGACGCCAATGGAACGGCAAAGGCTCCTATCAAGTCCATCACTGCCGGCCAGAGCGCCTATGTAGACGTTACGCTGACCGGCGATCCACAGCTGCTGGGGGCGGACTGGAGCGTCTACTGCGGTAGCGCATTGCCTGCGGGTACTCCGTTGCCCCCTGGACAGCCCCAGGACCAGTCCTGCGGCACTTTTACGCCGGCGCATACTATCAGCGGCCCAGTGCCTAGCTACGCGACCAGTGGAGCCGGATACGTCACGCTTTACACCGCGCCCGCTACGCCTCCAAAGGAAGGCACGGTGACGCTCTACACTGCCGCAACCAGCGACCATAGCCGGTGGACAAGTGTGACCCTCACTATTGAAGGCCTTCCAATCTCTGTCGGATTTGCCCCGGCTCCGCCATCCACATTGGAAGCGGGAGCGGGTACGCAGGTCAGAGCTGTGCTGAACAACGATACGACCAACGCAGGAGTGAGCTGGAGCGTCATCTGCTCATCGAGCGATTGCGGTTCCTTTAGTCCAATAAGCACTACGAGTGGGGTTGCGACAACGTATACCGCACCCGCCTCTGTGCCCACCGGAGGAGTGGTCAAGATTACTGCGACCTCGGTCGCCGACCCAACCAAGGCGTTCAGTTCTTCCATCGCGATTACCGCTGCCGCGAGCAGCACTCTGATGGGTAGGGTCCAGGCCGCGCAACAGCCGGTCGGCGGTGCGCGGATCTCGCTCTATGCGGCTATGACGGGTGAGGGGTCTCCGAACGAGGCTATGAGCGGTATGAACGCTTCTCCCGAATTCACTGGAACAACGGATGAACAGGGTGATTTCTTAATCCCTTATGGCTACCAGTGCCCAGCGCCGGACGCGCAAATGTATCTGGTTTCGGCAGGGGGCAACGCAGGTGGAGGCACCAATCCCGATTTAGCTTTGATCGCGGCTCTCGGGCCGTGCCGCAAGCTTGGGTCTTCGCATGTGATCGTCAACGAGGCCACCACGGTGGCGGCTGTCTATGCGTTGAGCGCATTCATTACAGATGCGCAGCATATTGGTTCAGTGCGAACATCGCATGCCGCCTTGGCCACAGCTTTCGCCACTGCCAACGATCTTGTCGATAGTGCGACCGGCCTTGCTCGTTCGCGAACAGTCTCCGGCGTGGGAGTTGTTCCGCAGGCAAAGATCAATCTGCTTGCAAATCTTCTGAGCGCCTGCGCACGAACTGCAGGTTCAGCGCAAGGGGACGGCAGTCCGTGCGATCAATTGTTCCAGCAAACGAATTCGAAGGCCAGCTCTGCAGAAAGTGAGCGCAATACGCTGCAGGCGTTGCTCGATCTGGCCCGAAACGCTACTGGCTCGTCCGATCGTCAGAGCTTCTTCGCAACGCTTAATCATCTGGCGGCCTCGAGTGAGGCTTTCGGACCTGCGCTTGCGACGGAGCCAGCGGATTGGACTCTAGCGATCCAGTTCTCCTTACTACCCGCAAGCAAAGAGAGTGCCGGCTTAGAGGCGCAATCGTTGGAGAATGCTCGTTTCTCCACGGATGTTGCGGGCAATGTCTGGATCACGACCAACGGTAAGACGATAACCGAGTTTGTTGGAGGAGCATCATGCGCGGGAGCCCCGAAGGGGTTGTTGCCAATCGCTTTCGATTCCGGAAATACGCCATGAACACCATTCTCACTGGCAAAGAGTTTTTCGTTCAAAGTACTGACCCCAAGGAGAGCCGATGCATTCGCTGACAAAAATATTCGCTGGAGCCCTTCTGGCGACATGCGCCGTCACGCTGGCGCAGAGCCCCGCGCATGCGCCTGAGAGAAAGCCGGCAAAGGCGGGTAAGACCAAGGCCAAGACACAGGAACGCATTCTGCTGGAGCAGTTGAACGATAAGTTCCAGAAGCTGGATGAGCTAAATCGGAAATACGACGATCTGCAACAGAAGTTCGATGTGCTGCAGAAACACGTGACCAGCAGCGACGCGGAGTTGGAGCAGGCCCGGAAGAATGCGGCAGCCGCGCAGGCCGATGCGGCGGACGCGAAGCAGAAGCTGGAGGCGACACAGCTGATCTTGGGTACGAATGGGTCGGCGGTGACGACGCTGCAAAGTGAAGTTGAGACGTTGAAGACCGGCTCGACAACGCTTTCCTTGAAGGTCGATAAGGCAGAGCTGGAGACCAGCAAACTGCAGCACCCGGAAGCGATCTATTTCAAAGGCGTGAGTCTGATGCCGGGCGGCTTCCTCGCGGCTGAAACAGTCAATCGGCAGAGAGCTATCAGCGGCGATATCAATACCCAGTTTTCTGGGATTCCGTTCGCTGGCCAAACGGCAGGCGTGTTGTCCGAGTTCAATGGCAGCGGCCGCCAGTCGCGCGTTTCCCTGTTGGCGGAGGGCAAGCTGCCTTCGGCCACGCTGCGCGGATATTGGGAGGCAGACTTTCTCTCTGCCGGAACGACCTCGAACGACAACCAGAGCAACAGTTACACACTGCGTCAGCGCCAGGCATGGGCGCAGGCCGAGTTGCATAACGGATGGACGTTGACTGGTGGGCAGATGTGGTCGCTGGCTACCGAATACAATCACGGCCTGAACAATCGCTCTGAAGCAATTCCGCAGACTATCGATGCACAGTACAACGTCGGCTTTACCTGGGAGCGGCAGTACGGTTTTCGCGCAGTCAAGCAATTTGGCAGCAAGCTCTGGATCGGCGGCGCGGTCGAAGAAGCGCAGACGCTCAACATCGGCGGCCACAATCTTCCTACCATTGCTTATCAGCAGACAGGAAACTCCGGCGGCCTGTATAACCCGACTGCAAATTACAGCTTCAACTACGCGCCCGATCTGATCGCCAAGGCAGCGTATGAAACCGGCTGGGGCCACTTCGAAGTCTTTGGCGTAGGACGCTTCTTTCGCGATCGGGTCTTCCCCAATGGCCCCCCCCCGCCCGGCGCTCCGCAGCCGCCGACCACCTCCGCGCTCGGAGCTTTCACAGCCAAGACCGCGGGCGGCGGTGCCGGTGCGAATGCCAGGGTATCGCTCCTCGCAAAGAGTCTTACGGTCGGCGCTCATGCGTTGGTTGGCAATGGCGTAGGCCGGTACGGCAGCAGTACGCTGCCGGATGCGACGGCGCATCCCGATGGTTCGCTGGAGCTGCTTACGGGAGGTTCGGCATTGGGTTCAGTGGAGTGGAAGGTGGGACCGCGTTTCGATCTCTACGCTTATTACGGTGGCGAGTATGCCAAGCGCGCCTGGTATGCGACTCAATACACCGTCACCACTCCCGGACCTACGCAGGGTCAGCCGATTCTTGCGGGTTACGGCGCTCCGACCAATATTGTCTCCGGATGCTACGTAGAGGTGCTGCCGGTCTCTTCGCCCAATGGCGGCGGCAATGTACCAGGGACAGCCTCCAACTGCAACGCGGATACCCGCAACGTCCAAGAAGGAACCTTCGGCTATTGGTATCGCTTCTACAAGGGCACTCATGGCACCTTGCAGCAGGGCATTCAGTATTCCTATGTCGAGCGCCGCACATGGCCCGGCATTGGCGATCCAGCGGCCGGCCTGACTAACTCGCCCAAGGCGATCGAAAACATGTGGTTTACCTCTCTGCGTTTCTACCTGCCGCAGTAAAGAGCAGGCACAAAGAATTGCGAAGTGGGAACCAGAATCGGGAGTGTCTCTGAAGATGTTGCGATCGTTTTCACGGCTGCTGTTCGCGATGATGCTTATCTCGCCGCTATGCGTGCTGCCTCTCTTTGGGCAGGGCGATACCGGACGTCTTTCGGGCCAAGTCACTGATCCGGACGGCAACGCCATTCCGGGCGCCTCTATCCAGATCGTGAATCAGGAGACGCTGGTGAAGCGCGAGGCCAAGACGGACAAGTCGGGGACGTACAGCGTTCTTGCTCTTCCTCCAGGACGCTATCAGGTCATTGTCGAGGCCGATGGATTTAGTCGGAGATCAAGCGACGTCATCACGCTCACTGCAGGGCAGGCCGTTGTCTTCAACACGCAGATTTCCATCAACGTTGTCAATCAGGAGGTTGCCGTCAATGCAGGCGCTCCCACTACAGTAGAGACTGATACTGCGTCGATCTCCACGACCTTGGATAGCCGCGAAGTTCAGGGCTATGGGTTGAATGGCCGCAACTTCTCTCAACTTGCCACGCTCTCAGCCGGTGTGAGCAATCAGACTGGCCAGGATGAAGCAAAGGTCGGCGTAGCCGGAAGCGCGAAGTTTAGCGTGAACGGCGGCCGCGTAGAGTACAACACCTTTGAAGTGGATGGTAGCGATGTACTCAACACCAGCATCAACGCCAGCCGCGGACAGGGCGAGCCTCTCATGGTTTATCCGAGCATCAACGCGATTCTCGACATGAAGGTTCTTACCGCCGACTACAGCGCCTTGTACGGCAAGAGCGCTTCGGGAAGCGTTCTGGTCAGCACCAAATCCGGCACCGACAAGTTTCATGGGGAAGCTTATGGCTTCCTGCGCAATGAAGTCTTCAATGCGCGAAACTACTTCGATCAGCCTGATCCGATTCCGCAGGGCTACCAGGGTAAGCCAACTTACCGGACGCCTCTCTATCGACGGCTTGATTTTGGCGGCACCATTGGTGGACCGCTCTATGTTCCTCATCTCTATAACACTGGAAAGACCAAGACATTCTTCTTTTTCTCTGAAGAGATTCGGCGCGAAAAAACGCCTGTCGATTACAACCAGGCGGTGCCAACAATGGCCGAACGATCCGGGGACTTTTCCGACGTCTGCCCGACACTCGTTCCAGGTGGCTCGCCGACATTCAACCCCGCCGATTATCCGGATTGCCCGCAGGGCGCCGGATCACTGCCGGCGTTTACCGTCGGACGTACTGTTGCTGTCGATTACACCAGCGCGGCCCTCCTTAACTCGGGGCTTATCCCGCAACCTAACTCCTCTAGCGGCTGCAACTCGACCAACCCTTCGGCTTTGCCGCATTGTTATGTCGCTTCAGTGTCACCGGCGACCCATTGGCGCGAAGAATTGTTTCGCATCGACCACAACCTCACGAACTCCCAGCGCATTTCATTTCGCTATGTTCACGATGCGTGGGATACGACAACGCTTGCGCCGCAATGGGGCATTGTCCAGAATAGCTTTCCTACTGTCGAGAATCGACTCAACGGGCCTGGTCTGGATATGGCGCTCATCCTGGCGCAGACCTTGCCGCATGGATTTATCAACCTGTTCACTGCCGGCTATGCTGTCGAGCACATCACGCTGGCTCCGCAACCAGGAGTCGGAGTCGCATCCCTCGATCGGCCCGCGGCTCTCGACGATCCGGCGCTGTCCGGTGGCGTGCCTGTTTCTGGTGCTCCCGATTGTGCACAGTTCGCCGCACCGAGCGCCAATGATGTACCTGCATCGCTCACCGAGTGCCCCATGGGCTACATCTTCAACAACGGCTTCGGGGGCGGCAAGCTCCCCGGGCTGCTATTTCAAGGAAACAATGGAGCCTATGGCGGGCACGGCTTTGCCGCGGATACCGGCTACGCGCCCTGGAACCAGGCCAATCCAACCTTTACCCTGCGCGATGACGCCAGCAAGGTTTTTGGGAAACACACGTTGCAATGGGGCTTCTGGGGATCGTTCGTGCAGCAGAATGAGTTGAGCGCTGTCTCGGGCGCAAACTCAGGCGATCTGCAAGGCCTGGTCACCTTCAGCAACCAGCAGTCCATTCACACCACCGGCAACGCTTTCGCGGATTTTCTTGCCGGCTCCGGTTTCACCAATCAGGACTTCCAGGGCGCTGCGCAGGGGGGAATCAAGAGCTTCACGCAGGATAGCGGGCAGGTGAAGTACTACACGCGCTACAAGGTAGTGGATCTGTATCTGCAGGATGATTGGCGAGTCCTCCCTCATCTGACTATCAACGTCGGTCTTCGTGCCAGCTTCCTCGGCGCATGGTACAACTCGAGAGGTACAGCCTATAACTGGCGTCCGGAGACCTTCAATCCTTCTCTCGGCGCGGGTATCTATATTGACCCGAATTTTGGCTACCTGGTGGGGAAGAATAATGGCGTTCCAATTTCTTTGAGCCGAAACGGACCCTACAGTCTTAGCTCTCTCGATCCTGTCATTACCAATGGACTGACCCGGTGCGGCGCCAACGGCGTACCTAACTCGTGCATGTCGAACGATCTGTTCCATCCTTCGCCACGAATCGGTTTTTCCTGGGATCCCTGGGGTGACGGCAAGACCGCCATTCGTGCCGGCTACGGTCTCTTCTGGGAACATGGAACAGGCTATGAGGCCAATGTCGGCTCACTCATCGGGAGCGCACCGCTGGTGCTGAGCGAAACACAGTCGAATCTTCAAGGCGACAACTCCAATCCTCCCTCCAACAATGCGTACAACCTGATTGGACTCTCCTGCCAGGATGGCGCGGCGCAGTGCGGCAGCGCGGCCGTTCCACCTGGGGGCGCAACCTTTCCCTTGAATGTCACCTCGATTCCCAAGAAGGCGATCTACTCCTACGTCCAGCAGTGGAGTTTCGCCGCGCAGCGTGAGTTACGCAAAGGGTTGGTGGCACAGCTCGCCTACGTTGGCACCAAGGGCACGCATCTGACGGCGGTGCGCGATCTCAACCAGCTGCAGCCGCTCAGCAACGGTCTCAACCCCTTTGTAAAGGGACAGCCGATTACCTCCAGCGTCTGCCAGAGCGGGGCGCTGAATAACGTCTTCTCTACGGCCGGCTTGAACAGTAGTGATCCCGGTTCGGGGACGACGATCCCCAGTTCACCCGGCATCGGTCCCACCGACCCGGGCTACATCAACATGTTCGTTGCCTGCACCGGCAATGCGGGATTCGTGAGTACTACCGGTAACCATACGAAGCTCGGAGTGAGTGCCGATACCGTACGTCCGTATCTGGGCTTCAGCAACGTCATCTCGGTTGAAAATGTGGCCGACTCCGAATACAACGCCCTTCAGGCGACGCTCCGTCAGACTACGGGACCTCTGACCATCGGCATTGCCTACACCTTCAGCCACTCTCTCGACGATGCTTCCGACCGATCTTCGGCCAATTTTGCAAACTCGCTCGACATCCACTCCAACCATGCCAGCTCGGACTTCGATCAACGACATCTCCTGAACGTCAACTACATCTACGATCTTCCCCTGTTGCGGCTGCTTGGCGGCTTCACCCATCTGGTGGGCAACGGCGGTGACGATGACGCCGCACCCAGTCCAGCCGCGGCAACTCCGGCGCATTTCGGGCCGGTGATCACGAACCTGCTCGGCAAATGGCAGCTCAGCGGAATCACCACGTATCAGACCGGAACGCCCTTCAGCGTGATTAACGGCGGTGGCTCCGACGGCACCGGCGCGGCTGATAACGCAGGAGTGGGCGATGGGCTCGGTATCGGTTCGTATGCGGATGTTATCGGCAAGGTGCATGTCGGCAAGCCTTTTGTCGCACAGGGCGGAAACAACATAGGACCGCTGCTTCTAAACCCGGGAGCCTTTGCCGCACCCCGCGGACTTACCTTCGGCGATTCAGGCCGCAATTATCTCAGAAACCCCTCGCGGGTCAATTTCAACATGTCGCTCTTTAAGCACTTCAAGCCCTTCCACGAGCGTCTCGATATTGAGTTTCGCGCCGAAGCCTACAACGTCTTCAATCACACCCAGTTCCGTATCACCGACCCCTCGAATCCGGGCAACACCGGCAACAACGTGATCAACTGCTACGGCACGCAGACCGAACTCTATTCCGCCGGAGGGTCGGGTTGCCTGACTGGCAACTCTTTCCTGCACCCGGTCGACGCGCATGATCCACGCATCCTGCAGTTTGGTCTCAGCGGCAGCTTCTGATATGGAGAGCTTTATGGGCAATGCAAAATCGAAGGTCGATCTCTTCCAGAGACTTGTCCGGAAAACCAGCCTTGGGTATGGCCTTCTGCTCATGTTCTGGATTATGGGCTGCGGAGGAAAAACTACCGCCAACACCGCAACGCCGCCGCCGGGTCCGCAAACCTACTTCGCACCGTATGTTATCGGAACCAGCTATGGAACCACCGACGGAATCAGCAACAGAACGAGTGATCTTACAGCCCCGGTGACGTATACGGTCGACGATGTGGCGGGAAAATTCTCACAGACGACGTATCAGCTCCAGCCACCTCAACAGGTGGGTCCCCAAGTCATGAATGCCGGCGTTCTCTCGGTTGCCGCCAACGGTCTGCGCAGCCTGGGAATCACCACCACCTACCTCTCCGACAGCAACAATGGAAGGTACGATGCTGTCCCCTACCCTACACCCAAGACCGGCAGCTTCGCCGTGGAGCTTGATGGTCAAGCCGGAGGACTGATGCAACTAGTTGGACAGCCGGTTGCGCCTCTGGTAGCGGCGACACAGTGTCCGAGCTTCACCACTCCCAAGACCTATCAGTTCATCACCATCCCGGCATCGCAGGCCTCTTTGGGTACAACTCAGATACAGTTCACTTGGGACCCGATGGCAGAAACCGCCTACGGAAGCGTTGATATCAGCTCCAGCAGCAGCACTGTAACCTTTCAGAACATTCACCAGTACACATTGCCTTCGTCCGGCGGATCGGGATCGCCGGCTCAACCTGCTCCCTCTTCTGAGACAGGAATCTGCGGCACCACTTTCTTTGGCAACGTAACGAATATCCCAGGACAGCTGGTTATTACCGATCCTGGTAATAGCAGCCAGCCTCCGCCACAGGCGACCATCGGAATCGATCCAACTGGAGAATTTCTGGTGGAATATAACGGGACATCCACCCAGGTCGGTACGCTTTCGGGCACCTCCCCAGCTCTTTACTACGAGAATGTCCTTGGCGCGGGCACGGGAGCGGTGGGGCTATCGAAGCCAGCGAGTGCGCTCGACAGCGGCGCAGTAGTCGGTGCGCATTATCTTGGCTTTATCTACAGCCCTGGTACGCACGCAAACATTAACAATGGACCCTTGCCTATGAACTGGGGTTGGTCCTCACATCTGGCATCGTTTGGCTTTTCCAGCGTGCCATCCAGTTGCGCGTCCGTTGCTGCAGGCTCCAGCACGCTGATCTATGGGGGAGACTTCCCGAACGATGATCCCTCCGGCTCCGGCAACTGCGACTTCGCCATTGATCTTGGGACCCAGGACGCCGCGAACAACGGCCTATACCCTCACGCGACCGTGTGGATCGGTGCCGGTTATGCTGCCAATTCCACAGGCGCGACGTATTCCTTTCCGGCTGTCGCCATCGCCGGGCAAATCAAAGGCAAATACGCCATCTTCCTGATCGGAGCAGACTCTACACAGCCCTGGTCAATTTATCTGCTGCAATCCAATTAGAACGACCCCCTTGCCGCGACAGATTCACCAACAGTTAACCGCTGCCGCGTTGAGAGTGGAAGGATTGAACGGTCATTTCCAGTAGATAAACAATGGCGGGAGCTATAGCCTCTGACATGCTTCTTTTTGAGATTCCTCCGCTCCATCTCATGTGTGCAGAGTTATAGCGCGAAGCGCTGGATAGAACAGACGTGCCACGTTCCCTGGAAATGATTGCAAGTTCAGGCAACAGGCGATAGTGCTCCCCGAGACCTCCACAACATATTTTCGCCGACTGCAACGAACGGATCACAGAGTCGCCAGTTGGCCTCAACCGAACAAAGGGGATCTCAATGCAAAATCAAGTGTGCAAAGTTCTGGCGATGGCCGTGCTGACCACCGGTCTTTCCGTGGCTGCCGATGCGCAGTCTGTTAAAACACTCATCAGCCTTCCTAATGCTCCCTTGGCTCTCTCGGCAAATCCGGTGACCAACAAGATTTATGTTGTCGTTCCCACCAACGGCGCCGAGACGACCGACAATCTGACAGTGATCGACGGAAAGAGCGATACGACGCTCCAGGACATTGCCGTCCCCGCGGGCGCATCGTACGTTGCTGTCGACTATCTGGCCAATCGCATCTACGTGGCAGGCTGCAATTTCTTCGAGGTTCCCGCGCCCTGCACGGTGACTACCATCAATGGCAAGACCAATGCCGTGGTCAATACGATTGCCGTTACGTCCAAGCCGGGCTTCGGCCTGACGGGCATCGCCGTGAGCCCGCTGACCGGTCTCGTTTATGTTGCGAATGGCAGCGACAACGTCATCAACATTATTGACGGTTGCAAGGGCAAACTCGCCGGCACCATCAGCCTGAATGGAAATTCGCCTTTCGCGATCACCATTAATCCTATTCTGAACCGGCTCTATGTTCCTTACGGAATCAACCTGACTGCGGTTATCGACGCGGGCAAGAAGAAGATCCTGTCTACGACGGACTTTGGAACCACGACTGTCGGAGCGGCAGCCAATATCGTGTCCGGACACGTATTTGTAAACGATGCCGAGTTTGGTCCTTCGGCGACCGGCGTGCTCGATCAGAACGGTAAGCTGCTGGCCACTATCCCGGTCGACGATTCTCCGCTGGGTGTGGATGTTGACCCGGTTACCAACTTGGCTTTCGTGGCCAGTTCTGCGCTTGATGATGTTACGGTGATCGACGGCAAGACCAACACCGTGAAAACGACCGTCTTCAACGTTCCGGCCAACTATGTTGCCGTGAACTTTGTCAGCCAGAAGGTCTATGTATCGGGCCGAACCGGCGTAACTGTTCTGACCGAGAAGTAGTCCGACAGAAAATATCATGAGGGTACAGCAGGCGAATTGCATAATTAGAAGCGATAGAAAATAGACGCTACTCTACCAAGAGGCTGGTGCATTATGCAGATGCACCAGCCTCTTGCGGCCTCGATCAATTGAAAACCAAACCCAAAGGCCGACGCCGGGAAAATACTTTTCCCAGTGGCATGATGGTTTAGACATCCCTGGACACCCTATAGTCGAAGCATTCTTCGTCGACTTGTCGAAGAACGTCAAATGACTCCAGTCTTCGCTATTGGGGTGTAGCTTTAGACCACGTGTGAAGCCAAATTCGTGGGCCTTGAGTATCAGACTGATCGGCTCAAAGCCGGGCATCATGGTTTACCGGTGTTCACAGGCTGAAGGTATCGTTGAGGCCAGCCACCGGCTAGCGATTTGTAAAGTCTGACGGCATCGGCTGCGCTCTCGAGGTGACTCGTAGCATAAGCATCTTCCGCTTGGAGTTCCACTCGCTCCGCGTCCAGAAGATCGAGAAGCGCCGCGGCTCCTTCTTTGTATCGAAGATTCGCCAGATCCGCCGCTCGCTTGCTGTCGAGAGCAGCCTGTTGAAGTTGAACGTCCTGCTCACGAGAGCGTTCATATCTCACTAGAGCGTTGTCGACGTCTTCCAGCGCCGACAACACTGTCTGCTGGTACTGAGCAAGCTGAGCATCGCCATCTGCACGGCTGGCCGCGATGCGCGCCTTCACCCTGCCTCGATCAAGGAAGGACCAATCAATGTTGAGCGCAGCAAGGTTCGCGGGGCTAACGCCATCGAAAGGAGAGTCGGCATGATACTCCATCATTCCGAGCAGACCCCCGAAGTTCACGCGTGGGAAAAGGTCGGCGGTATTGACGCCGATTTGCTCTGTAGCTGCATGAAGTCGCTGCTCTGAAGCAGAGATATCTGGGCGGCGCCGAACTAGATCTGCCGGCGTTCCGGGGTCGATGCTTCCCGGCAGGTCAGGAAGTGCCTTCGGAGCGTCGAGCTCACTCACGAGTGCATCGGGCCACTGTCCGCAAAGCACCGCGAGGCGATGTTCGTCGAGAGTGATCGCAGCCTGCAGTGCGGGAATGCGCGAGGTTGTACTTTCGTACAACGCGCGAGCTCTGGCTGTATCGAACTGCGTTCCCCGGCCCGCTGCGTAGGTAGCCTCTACCAGCTTGACGGTTCGCTGCTCGTTGTTCGCGTTTTGCTGAGCAACACGAAGGCGCTCCTGCTGCCCGCGAAGGTCGATGTAGGTCGACGCTGTCTCTCCCACGATGGCAACTTGCATCGCCGCTAGATCATTGCCACTGGCAAGAAGTTGCTGGTGCTGGGCCTCGACATTGTGACGGATACGTCCGTAAAAGTCGAGTTCCCAACTGGCATTGATCGTCGAAGTAGAGTACCGATAGTTCCGTGGATAACCGAACGCCTGGTTGGCTGCGAGCTTCTGTCGGCCGGTGTCTTCGCTCGCGGTTACGGTTGGGTACTTATCAAACTTGCTCAAGCGCCACAGAGCAGACGCGGCGTCGTAGTGCGCGAGTGCTGAATGGAGATCATTGTTTGCTGACAGTGCCCGTTCTACGAGGCTGGTCAGTTCTGCATCATGGAAGCTGCGCCAGAACTCCGGATCGGAGGGTTCGGCCTTTGCGTCTGTCGAGCCGCTCGCCTGCGGAGCAGTAAACTGAACGGGAAGAGGCATCTCCGGCCGCTTGTAGCGAGGGCCAACTGAACAACCTACGCTACCCAAGAGCACAATCGTTGCAAGCACGACATTAGACAAGCTGCGCATCGCCAACCTCCACTTCTTCATTGGCGTACTGTTCGTTATGACCGTGAAGTGTCGCTCCGCTCAGCTTCCGCAGTACCACGTAGAACACTGGCGTCAGGAACAATCCAAACAACGTGACTCCGAGCATCCCCGAGAACACGGTAATGCCTGTCACCTTTCTGACCTCGCTTCCTGCCCCGTGGCTGAGAAGCAGCGGGACAGAGCCCGCAATGAAAGCGATCGAGGTCATTACGATGGGACGGAGACGAAGGTGGCACGCTTCGAGAGCGGCCTCTATTGTGCTCTTGCCCTGTATTTCAAGTTCGCGAGCGAACTCGACGATCAGAATCGCATTTTTGCAGGCAAGTCCCATCAACACCACCAGCCCAACCTGGACGAAGATGTTGTTGTCACCGCTAGTAAGCCAGACACCAAACAGTGCGGCGAAGATACATACAGGAACGATAAGAATGACAGCAAGCGGCAGAGTCCAGCTCTCGTAGAGCGAAGCCAGCACGAGAAATACGAGAAGGATCGCCAGCGGAAAAACGATCGCAGCAGAATGACTCTGCGTCGTTTGCTGGTAACTCAGGTCCGTGTATTCCAGCACCATGCCCGGCGGCAACGTCTTCTTCGCAATCTCGTTGAGCTTATCGATAACCTGCCCGGATGACAGAACGCGAGGATCAGCATCTCCAATGAGATCCGCGGCCGGATAGCCGTTGTAGCGCATCACCGGGTCTGGGCCAAATGTCTGCGTAACCGTCGCGATGGAGCCGATCGGAACCATCTCTCCGCTTCCATTTCGTACCCTAAGATTTGTAATGTCCTCAGGATGCTGGCGATATTGCGCGTCCGCCTGCACCATCACACGATAGACGCGACCGAATGTATTGAAGTCGTTCACGTAAATTGAGCCGAGGTAAGCCTGCAGTGTGTCGAAGATTTCGGTGAGTGAAATGCCTTGAGCTTTCGCCTTCTCTCGATCCACCTGAACTTCCAGTTGCGGAATGTTCGATTGATACGAGGAGACCGGATATGTCATGCCGGGAGTTTGAGCGACCGTCGCCTGGAACGCGGCCAGCCCGTTCTGCAGCGCGCCATAGCCCAAACCTCCACGGTCTTCAATATAGAGTGAATAGCCCGATCCATTACCAAGGCCTTGGATCGGTGGCGGCATCAGCGCAAACGCTATCGCGCCAGGGATGTGCGAGTATTTCTGATTCAGCGCAACCAGGATCTGCTGCGCCGTTTCATGACGGTCTTTGAAATCCTTCAAACGGATGTAGGAAGTCGCAAGATTCGGTGTGTTTGCGGTTTGCAGAGCGTTGTAACCGGACATAGCCGGGAGATTATCCACGCCGTCAACTTCGTGAGCGGCCTGCACCATCTGTTTCAGGACGGCGTCAGTACGCGCCAGCGATGCTCCTTCCGGAAGTTTGGCTCCGCCGAAGAGATAAAGCTCATCCTGCGTTGGAATGAAGCCGCCAGGTACGTGATTGAAGAGGACGTAGATTGATGCTAGCAGAACGAGATAAACAACAAGTACGCCGCCCCTAAATCCGAAACTCTTACCGACCGCTCCCTGATACGCCTCGGAACCACGCTTGAAGAGCCGGTTGAAGGGACGGAAAAACCAACCGAAAGTACGATCGATTCCCCGCGCGAACCAGTCCTTTTTGGCTCCGGGCGTATGCAGAAGCTTCGCTGCAAGCGCCGGTGAAAGAGTGAGCGAATTGATCGCGGAGATCACAGTCGAAATCGCGATGGTTACCGCGAACTGCTTGTAAAATTGACCAGTGATTCCCGTAAGGAATGCCATTGGAACAAACACAGCACAAAGTACAAGTGCAATGGCGACGATCGGTCCTGAAACCTCCCTCATGGCCTGGTGCGCGGCCTCACGGGGGCTCAACCCGTGTTCGATAAATCGCTCGACGTTTTCGACCACGACAATGGCATCGTCAACCACGATGCCTATTGCCAGGACCATACCGAAGAGCGTCAGCGTATTAATCGAATACCCGAGTATGTACAGCCATGCAAAGGTTCCAACGATGGAAACTGGAACTGCGACGAGTGGAATGATTGAAGCTCGCCACGTTTGCAGAAATACGATAACGACAATTACCACAAGGAACACTGCTTCGATCAGCGTATGTTGCACAGCGTCGATTGAGTCGCGAATGAATTCAGTCGGATCCCAGATGACCTTGTATTCGAGATCGTCTGGAAACGCCTTCGACAACTCGTTCAGCTTTGCATAAACCTCTTTTGCGACACCGAGCGCGTTTGCTCCGGGTGTCAGAAAAATGCCGACGATAGCAGTGTCGCGGGTATCGATGTACGTGTGCAAAGTGTAATCGCTCGATCCAAGCTCCACACGCGCCACGTCCGAAAGATGAACCACCTGTCCGCTGGTGCCGGACTTCAGCACGATATTGCTGAACTCCTCCGGTGACGTAAGCCGCCCGCGAACATTGATGGAGGTGAGGAAGTCAGGCTTGTTCGGCGAGGGTTCTGCGCCAAGTTGTCCTGCGGACACCTGCACATTCTGCTCTCGTATTGCATTCACCACATCGTCCGAAGTGATGCCGCGCGAGGCCAGACGGTTTGGATCAAGCCATACACGCATCGAGTAGTCGCCCGAACCCAGCAACTGCACATCTCCGATTCCGTTGAGCCGCGACAACTCGTCTTTCACGTGAAGGACGCCATAATTCCTAAGATAAAGCGCATCGTGGTGACCTTTCTTCGAAAGCAGGCCAACATACATCAGCGGAGTAGGCGACTGCTTCTGCGTGGTCACACCGAACTGACGTACTTCGTCTGGAAGACGAGAGAGTGCCTGGCTCACACGGTTCTGTACACGAACAGCCGCTGTATCCGGATCGACCCCCGGACGAAATGTCACGATCACCTGAAGGCTGCCGTCGGAACCAGCGACAGACTTCATATACATGATGCCTTCGACACCGTTGATCGCTTCTTCGAGTGGCTCTGCGACTGTTTCAGCGATTGCCTTGGGATTCGCTCCCGGATAGTTGGTTCGAACTACCACACTCGGTGGAACGACTTCTGGATATTGTCCAGAAGGAAGGATCGGGATCGCGATGAGTCCCAGAGAAAATATGATGATTGAAAGAACAATCGCGAAAATCGGGCGGTCAATAAAGAACTTGGAGATATTCATTGCGGTAGCCCCTTACTTCGTTACGGTCGTTGCAATCGTGGCTAGAGACTGACTGGATGCTCCCATGCTGGTCGCCTTCGGAGACACTGGTGCGCCCGGAAGGTAGATCAGCTGAAGCCCTCCCACAATGATGTGGTCATCTGGAGTGAGGCCAGACTTCACAACGCGCAGTCCGTCGCTTATGCCACCTAGGACAATGTCCTTCCGTTGAGCCGTATTTCCGGGACCAACGACGTACACGTATTTCCTGTCTTGATCCGTCAAAACGGCCTTGTCGTCGATCAGAATCGCTCGCGCAGGAACAGCACTCTGCAACTGAACACGCGCAAACAAACCTGGCGTCAACACGTGGTCAGGATTGGGGACAATGACGCGAGCTCGAATCGTCCCCGTAGATGGATTGAGCTGGTTATCGACGAAGTCGATGTGACCTGGATGTGGGAAGCCCCGTTCATCTGCTAAAGCTACGCGGACAGGGTTCTCCGAGCCTACGCCACTTCCGTGGTGTGCACTTTGTTCAAAACGCAGATAACTCTGTTCGTCACAGTCGAAATAGACGTACACAGGATCGACCGATACTACCGTGGTCAGTATGGTCTGATCTGCTTGCGCGAGATTTCCCAGAGTCAACTGCGTCCGACTGATCCGTCCATCGATCGGTGAGCGAACTTCTGTGTAGGAGAGATTGAGCTCGGCCGAGGCCACGGCGGCCTCAGCGGCCTTAACTCGAGCGCCGCTCTGAAGAAGGTCCGATCCACGATTCTGAAGCTCTTCCTGGGATACCGCGTCTGACTGCTTAAGCCGCTGTGCCCGCTCCTCTTGAATTTTGGCAAAGTCGGCTGCCGCACGCTCCCGATCAAGCTGGGCTCTCGCGTTGTCTGCGGCGTCTTTGTAGGGTCGAGGGTCGATCACGTAAAGAAGATCGCCTTTGTGAACCATCTGCCCTTCGCGGAAAGCGATGCGATCGATATATCCCGTTACGCGTGGCCGAATCTCGACATCATTTGTGGCCCACACGCGGCCATTGAACTCGTCAGCAACACGAATGTCTCTTGTGATGACCTGCGCCGCATCCACAGGAGCAGCTACCAACTTCGGCTTTGCTTCCGGCGCCTGCTTGCAGCCGGCGGCCAATACGGCGATGGCACACACTACCATCAACCGAAGTCCCGCATTTGCGAAGCGACGTCCCCGCTTGAGAAAGGCTGACATTCCGATCCTCCGAAATTTGTTACACCGCTCGCAGCTCACCCGGGATCGGGGAGCATTTCAGAACGGTCGTTTCAAAATAGATGTGGGGCGAGGCTATTGGATTCGGAGAGGCGCAACTTTTTTTGAAACGTATACTCCAATAATGGAGAGGAGTTGACCTATGAGTCAACGTGGGCGCCCCAAGAAATTTGAGCGGGAGAAAGTTCTCGAGGCGGCAATGCTGCTCTTCTGGGAACGCGGATTCGAGCAAGCCAGCGTCGATGAGGTGGCAGAGGCGATGGGGATATGCACCTCAAGTCTTTACTCGTCCTTCGGCGATAAGGAAGCTCTTTTTCTGGCGGCGGTCGATCACTATCGAACGGGCGATGGTATCCGCTATGACACCGCCGTAAACGAAGGCAAGACCGCGAAGGAAGGGTTCGCAAAGCTTTTCGAGTTCGCAGCCGCAGAGATGACCCGGCCTGGACGGCCTAAAGGCTGTATGCTCACGCTCGCACTCCCCACGTGCTCGCCCAGGTACGATAGCCTGCAGCAAGAATTGGATCGTCTCCGGGATGTCCAAACAGCTATATGGGTCAAGCGCCTGAAGGAAGCAGTGCGCACAGGGGAGATTCGTAAATCGACAGATCTTGAACTTCTGGCTGCTTATTTCCGAACAACCCTTTGCGGAATGTCGCTTCAGGCCCGTGCCGGAGCGACCAAGAAGACGCTTCTGGATATCGGCAAACTGGCGCTTCAGGTATGGCCTAGCTCTCCAGCCGAAAAGCTGCGAGATATTTAACGGGCCTATTGAGTGAAGGGTCGACCTGCTAGCCGAAGTGATATCGCCAGATTGGCGCCAAATCGCCATCCATGTAAGTCATCTGTCAAGAAAAAGCACGAGAGATCTGGGCGCGCTCAGGAGAGCGCGCATTCCTTCTGATCCGACCATCCACTTGCGCACGTGTGCCTCTCGGCTGGTGGTCCCTGCTTTCCCGCAGGACCGGACATCCATTTGCTGCCTCAAGCTCCTAAGAGCCGTCGCAGAAGATTGAGTTTGTGTTCTCTGCCAGTCCCGAAACAATGCGAAGAGAGCCTCGGGAGTTTCCTCCGTCGCCCGGGCGATTTGTGACAGGACCTGGCAGCCTGCGCATCGAATGATCTTGTTTTTGTTCTTCCTTATTAGGAAGGGTTTTTCAAGCCACTGCTTTGGCCGTCAGGTCTTCGGCCGGCACGAAGTCCTGTTGCCTGCGGTCCACCGCGAGCATGTAGGCCACCAGCTTCCTGGCTACCGCCAAGGTGGCCCGATTCTTATTCCCTCGTTGGATTTCCTTGTCCCGAAGCAGGGCCAGTTCGTGGGAGTAGCGGGGCGCCAATTTGGCGGCTTCCACCAGCACGTGCTGGATGTGCTTGTTCCTCTGCTTGGAAATCGGCGTGCGCATCACCTTGTCGGCGGAACTCTTCTCAGCGCCGCATAGCCCACAGTAGCTGATGGCTTGCTTCACCGACGGGAAGCGGGTGTAGTCTCCGATCTCTAGGGCCCAGGTGAGCGCAGTGATGGCTCCCACTCCGGGGATCGTCCTCAGCCGTCTCAGCCGCTCCGAGAGCAGCGGATCCCGTTCCAGGGAACTGATCAGCTCACGATCCAGTCGCTGTCCCCGCAGGATGTGTTCGCGGCCAAGCCGAAGCAGGGGCCGGATACTGTCGCTGATCTCCTCGTTGGTCGAGAACAGCTCGGTGAAGTAACCCATCTTGTGCAGCCGCTGCTTGTCATAACTGACCCCGCTTTCCATGAGCAGCCCCGATATACGGTTCTTCATCTGCACCACCTGCCGTATGACTAGCTGCCGGTAGCGCAGCGTACGGCGCCGGTCCCGGATCTCGGTTGAAGCCATGTGGCACTCAGGCAGAAAGTCGCATCGCAAGCAATCGGCGATCTTGCTGGCGTCGATCCGGTCGTTTTTCTTCTTGGACGCGGCGATGGCCCGCAGCATCAGCGGATGGGCCACCTTCACCTCCTCTGCATGTGGAAGCAGGTAATCGTAGATCCAGCCGGTGAAGATCGTCGCTTCCATGGCCATCATCCGGGGTTGAGGCAATATCTGGATCCAGGAATCCAGTGCGCGCCGGGTCGATCCGATCTTGCCTTCCCGGTGCACATGACCAGCCGCATCCTTCACGCAATAGCTGATCGTCTTCTTGTGAACATCCAGTCCGATGTAATACATATCCTCTCTGAGGAGCCTCCGAGATAGTTCTCTGAATCAGCCTCATGGCTGAGTTCAGCTTTTGCAACACCTCGTGCTCCTCCCTGACTTAGCATTTAAACAATGCACTCAGCGACAATGGACTGCAAGTCACATGCCGAAAAGTCGGCTACCCGTCCATGTGATTCTCAACCCGTGCTCAGCTTCGGAGGTCACTTCTCGCGGTAGCCGGTTTTACGGCTACTTGGAATGGATTTTAAGCGCTGGCAGACATTTCGGTGCTAATCTGGCCTCAAAGAGCGCATTGGCAATATTGCGCAAATCGAGAAACGTCCCCGCCGACATCCCGGTTTATCGCGAATTATTGCTTGACCGTCACCGATTGATCTACTGCAGGAGGGTACCGGCCTCGCAGTGAAAGGCCAGGGCTTGCCGGTACGCCTGTTATTGATCTCGTGGTTGCGTCAGCGCAATGTCTGGTCCCACCATTGTTGCGCGTCGCGCATCCACTGCCGGGTCACATCGCTGACACGCAGCGCCAAATGACAAGAGAGGGAATCGATCATCCCCTTATCGCCCGTCTCGCCCGCAGACTTACGACGCGCGCCACTGCCTGTAGAAAGATATTTCGCTAAGACCGTCCCGCGCCGGCTGTACCACTTTTGAGCCCGCACCAAAGCACATTCGACCATAGAGGAGTGATCCCGGAGGTCATCCATGTGTCAGCGTCATAGACGTATGCGGTCGAAAATTGATCGTCTTCAATCGGCCTTTACTTGAGACCATCAGTTCACCGCAACCCGAATGTTGCAATAAGGATACGATCAGTTTGGCCACACCATTCCGCAAAGCCGGCACCCCGCGGACTATCAGTGTTCGATTTTGAGAGAGCTTTCTCGATTCCGGACAAACGGTCGAGCGGGACAGAGCTTAGAGCAGACTTGCAATCGCGGTTTGTGGCTTGCTCATTCCACCCTCTCAAATCTGCCCTCCATGAGCTCGCTATATGGCCGGGCCCACTCCTGGCCATCCTGTCCTCTCCGCCTCCTCTTCCACTTGGTTTGTTACAGGGATTAACCGCGGCCTTGGCCGCGGCATCGCCGAAGCGATCCTCGAACGCAACGGCAAAGTTGCCGGCACGTTCGCAGAAGGACCGATGTGGTAGAGCTTGAGCAGAAGTTCCCCTCCAACTATGACTAGGCGAGCTCGACGTATCGGATTTAGCAAATATCCAACGATGTTCGACGCGGCCGTCAAAGCCCTTGGTCGAATCAACGCAGTCGTCAGCAATGCAGGCTATAGCCTGATGGGTTCTGCCGAAGAGTTAGAACTTGACGCGATGCGACATCTTGTCGAAACAAACCTTCTGGACTCGATCCAGCTTGCACGCACGGCAGTCGCACACATGCGTCCTCTTGGGGGAGGCCGCCTCATCCAGATATCAGGCGGCGCTGGGCAATCAGCATTTCCGGGACTGTCCCTCTATTGCGCGACCAAGCGGGGCATCGAAGGCTTCTACGAGGCACTATCGCAAGAAGTCGCGGGCTTCGGCATCGTAACGACCCAGGTAGAACCGGGAGCAATACGCACAGACTTCTGCCGCGCGGGTGTTTTGAGCCCGGAGCTTGAATGCCTATCGCAAAGGCCCAGTGGGCATGTTGCGGCAGATGGCGAAAAGCGGCTACGTCGCGCCGGGCGCCCCGGTAAGGATGGCGAACGCTATCGTGGACACGTTTGAAGCCGAAGTCGCGCCTCAGCCGCTTGCGCTGGGAGCGGATGTCTATGGATATATGAAGACCGCACTCGATGCTCGGTTGGAGCAACTTGAGGTCTTCAAGAATCTGGCTACGGATTGCGATGCGGGATGAACTATATACGATAGAGGAGATGGCCACCTCCTCGTCACTTCGGAAAGAAGCCTGGTCAATCATTCTGCGACACGCCGCCGAGGATCACCTTACAATGAACGCACTTCCGGCCTGCACCTGATACGGTTCGGCTGGGTGAGCCGGCCGCTGGTGACCGCTCAGTCGATGCGTTGCATAGCCCTAGTAAGTTGTGGTTTAAGTTGATGCTATCTTGGCGAGGCACAACGGAATTCGGGCCAATCGAACACTCTCACAATATCAAAGATTGGCCTACTCGCAAGAATCATTGACCTTGCAACTTCGACGCCCAATGCAGCGGCTCGATCGCCCACGACTGTATGCCGTAGGCACCTAGCTGAATTTCGGATGGCTGAGATCCAGGTTCGAGCTTGGAGTCCGGCATAGGTCGAAGGCGAGCATTTTCATCTTCTGACGCTGCTTCTGCGTCGAGCAGCCTGCGGTGCACAACCAGAGGCTCTTTGAGACCCTGAATGTTGAACCGGACTGTGACTGGCTTATTCGAGAAATTCCAAAGCAAGAGATTGTGAGTTGCATATATCTTATCGTAGGCAAAGAATGCGTGCACGGAGTCATCGTTCGAGCTAGCTTCGAGACGTTCTCCTGTCACCCTGGCCATAAGTTCGAAGGTGAAATATGCTGGCCTCATGACGTTTTGATAATCGAACAGACCAGAGTATTGCGGCATTCGATTCCACCAACTCGCCATAAACGAAGCGCCTCCAGGGGAGAAGAAAGGCGCAAAGCGATCGCGGTCAACGTGGTAATCGCGAATATGGTAGAAGCAAGAATAGGTTAGCCCTGCCTCTTTCATACGCCAGACAGTTTCCGCAACGAAGGCCGGCTGAATGCGCACATCCGTCGGAGGCATTGTCAATGCCATGTTCCACTCGTCCAAAATCGTTTCAGGTTGAAGCGCGGGATGCTGAGCAAGCATCGCTTTGGTCGTGACGATGGTGTTTTCGATAGCTTTGGGATCGCTGTTATAGATGTGCCAGGAAACAAAGTTCAGCGGCACCCTTTCTTTGTCACAGAACGCAATCAAAGCCGGAAGTATCGGCGACTTGTAGTTGGCAACCGCGGGACCGCCAACCTTCGCAGTCGGGTCTGTGCGCAGGATTGCTTCAACCGTGTGCCGGTAGTAGCGGACGTAGTTCTCTGCCGTGAAGCGATATGGAGAGCCACCGGACTCGCCGATGTCTCCTTCATTGCCCACCTCCCAGTAAAAGCCGCTCAGACCTTTACCGGCATAGTGCTGGACCATGTGCTCGATCAACTGCTGCCATTTGTCATAGTCATTGGGATCGATCACATCCTGATCGACCTTCGGATAAAGGATCTTCGGCTTGATCGTGAGGGATAACAGGGGCAGAGCCCCTGCCCGGATAATTTCGTCAACCGACTGGTCGAGAGTGTCGAAGTGGTATTGACCTTCAGCAGGAAGAAGATCGAAGTACTCCTGGACAAACAGGCGGATCAGCCGCGGATGGAGCGCGCGAATCTCCGCGATGCGGCTATCCCAGATAGGATCTGGAGAGAGACCGCCTTGCCCAAGAGCCATGTGATCCATTTCCATCGGACCCAGGCCCTTGGCAAAATCGAGGGTCAATGTCGCATTGCGAGTTTGCCCAAAGGCAACGGTACTTATCCCGATCGCCACGAGGGCGAGTAAGAATTGCCGAAGGATCATTGACTAACTCCTCAAGGATTTGCAGGGCGGGCGAATTTAGGTTCTCTTCCTTGCCGAACTTGCGGTCCAGCCGCCATCGACCGGGAGAGTAACGCCGGTGATGTACGAGGATTCATCCGAAGCCAGAAATAAAGCGGCCCACGCCACTTCTGCCGGGTAACCGACACGACCAAGAGTTGTCTGGTCGCACTGCCATTGATAGTGAGGATTGTCTGGTCCCCCAGCAATGCGAGTCTGTATTGGACCCGGGCAAATCGAGTTAATGCGAATGTTATGAAGACCGTAGTCGTAACAGACGCTCATCGCGTATCCAAGCAACGCTGCCTTGGTGGAAGTGTAGGCAACCGAAGTCATCATTCCCTCCATTGCCTGGATGGAGACGATGTTGACAATCGACCCCGATTTTTGAGCAATCATGCTCGGCAGGATCGCCTGAGTGAAATGGTGAGTTCCCAGGAGCGCGACGTCTATACATTTGCGCCACTCTTCATCGGTCGACTCAAGCGCTGCATGAAAGTCCGGCGCAAGATAGGCCGCGTTGTTGCAAAGCACATCAATGCGGCCGGTCTGAGCTGCTGCTAGCGCAACGGCTCTCTGGATATCGTCTTTGGATGACACGTCTGTTTTGCAGAACGCAGCTTTTCCACCTTCTGCGATGAGGGACGCGACGGTATCCTGCCCTGCCTCTTCTTCGATATCCGCGATCAATACCCAGGCGCCTTCGCTCGCGAACCGTTCGCAGATCGCTTTGCCAATTCCATTGGAGCCGCCAGTGACGATAGCTACCTTTTCTTTTAATCGGTTCATCGATCATCCCACCCGATATTTTTTGATGGTTGCCTCGTTCACTTCAACGCCCAGTCCTGGCCCTTGCGGGACACTTAGGAACCCATCTTCGAGTTGGAGCGGATTGCGACAGAGATCGCGGCTCATCGGTCCGCTGGTTACGTTGAACTCCTGAAAGACAGATCTGCGCATAAAGGCATTCAGATGCAGCGAGGCTGCAGTCAGAAGATCAGATATCCAGGAATGAGGGATACAAAGCCGGTTGTTCAGATCGGCGAGATTCACGATCTTGCGCGCTGCGGTGAAACCGCCACAGCGAGAGAGGTCCGGTTGAATGACATCAACTTTACCTCGCTCGATCAGAGTGCGAAAGCCCCACTCTGTCGCTTCCTGTTCACCGCAAGCGATGAGTGTATCGACAGCACCTGAGAGCTGGGCATACCCCTCGTAGTCCTCTGGCGATAGGGGTTCCTCAATCAGGAACGGTCGAAATGGCTCGAGTCGTCGTACCATTTGAATCGCCTCTTTAGCGGTGCGGTGAACGTACCAGCCGGTGTCGATCAACAGTTCAACGCGATCGCCTAAGGACTGCCTTGCAGCTCGAACAAGTTCGACATCCCGTTCATGATCTTGTCCGAAGACACCCCAGCCGAACTTGACGGCGGTGAAGCCCTTCTCAAGATAGTGGCCGCTCGCCTCACGCATGCCTTCAGGAGTCGAACGGAACAATGTGCTGGCGTAGGCTCGTACACGATCGCGATAACCGGCCCCGAGTAACTTATAGATTGGCTGACCGACTCTCTTACCTACTATGTCCCAGAGAGCGATGTCGATTCCGGAGATCACCTGCATGGCTGCGCCGCGCCGGCCGTAATAGACGGATGCTATGTACATCTTGTGCCACAGACGCTCAACCTCGAAGGGATCTTCTCCGATGAGTATGGACCTTAGACCCTGAAAGCCAGGCACTGCTCCATCAGATGGAGCGTCGACTATTGCCTTCGCTACATGGGGCTGAGTTTCGAGATCGGCATATCCTGTGATGCCAACATCCGTCTCTATCTTGACAATGCCAAGGTGTTTGATGCCGTAGGCTTCTTCGCCGCCTGCGGTTGCCTCATAAGCACCCGGAGACTCAAGAATAATCACATTGACGTTGGTGATCTTCATGCATTCTCCAAGCCGAGATTTTTGAGAGTCGGGGTATAGATCAACCCCTCAATTTCTTCACTCGTGAGGCGAGGAAGATTGGTGCCTTCGGCGAAATGATTGATGTTACGCAGGCCATTTATCTGCGCCTCTGGCGTGGTGAAGGGGTAATCGGAACCGAACAGTATCTTATCCAGAACACCGTATTCCTTTGCCATGATGAGTGCGTTGTAAAACTGCCAGGGCCGATAATGCAATGCGGAAATATCAGAGTAGAGATTTGGATGCTTTCGAATTGTTACGAGGGTTTCGGCTATCCATGGGTGCCCCAGGTGGGCGATGATCATTTTCAGTTCAGGAAAATCAATTGCGATCTCGTCAAGCTGCAAGGGGAGCGCATATCTCAAGGGGCCGGTTCTGATGAAAGTGGTTCCCTGATGAATGAGGATCGGAAGCTGATGCGACTGGCAGAATTGATAGACCTTCATCATCCTGGGATCAGTGGGATGAATGTTTTGGTAGATTGGACCGAGCTTCAAGCCGCGAAGCTTGAGCTGCACAATCTCATCGAGAGTGTCTTCAATCGGATCGACAGCTGGATCGATTGCACCGAAACCGATGATTTTTTCGGGATGAGCTGCCGCATACGACGCGATGAATTCGTTCGGAACATAAAGACCCGAATGATGCGCGCGAAGGCCAAAAACGATTGCCTTATCTACGCCAGCCATGGCCTTGAAGTGCTTCTCGGGTGGAATATCCAGGTCCAGTTTATGCCCGCGGGATCGCGCGTTCGCTTCGTTGACGAATTCGTCGGAGAGATGTCCTGGATACAACCATGCGTGAGAATGACAGTCGACTAACAACGTTCCTCTCCTCTACCGGCCTAGCTTGAGATCACTTTAACATTCACGTTGACGGATATGAGAAATGTGTCGCTGTTCGGTCAATGATGCGTCCCGCTAATCGGATTGGCACAAATAGGGCGAGATGCAAAAGCGAAGATACGTGATGTCTCATGTGATGTCTCACGAAAATCATTTATGTTGGCGCTGAATATTCGGGATTGTGATGCGGGAGAAGAATTCTGGAACGCCGCGGACCTGCGCCTTGACTCGAAAGAGCGCTCCTGCGAGCGGATCCGCCGCTTCAGGCTTGTTGCCTCCCGCAGTGGTGATGTAGATGTCGGAGTTGTCTTCGCCAGCAAAGGTCAGACTGGACACTTTTCCTGTTGGTAATGGGATGCTCTGGTCAATTCTGCCATTTTCATCCAGACGAACGATCCGGCTTCCATCCCAGAGGGCGCACCACAGGCGGCCTTCCGTGTCCAGAGTGACACCATCCGGAAGACCGTCAGCCTCGCTAAAGGGAGCGAACACACGCTGGTTACCGATGGAGCCATCTTCAACGTCATAGTCGAAGAGATAGATTTCATGCGCGAGTGAATCGGTGTAATAGAAGCGTTGGCGATCCAGGGTGAAAGCCATGCCGTTCGAGCAGCCTATGCCCTCCAGCAGCACAGATAATGATCCATCTGTATCAAGCCGATAGAGCCGTCCGAGACAATTGTCGGAAGACATGGTCCCGCAGAAAACGCGGCCCTCGGGATCTGCAATCACATCGTTGAAACGCGAATCGAGCTCCGCCGGGATTTCATGCACAATCTCCGTCAGCGTGCCGTCTCGCCAGTGAGCGATAGTGCCGCGATCCATAAACAAGATAAGGGCGCCGTCGGGTTGAATAGTAAAGCCACCTACAGGTCTGCCCTGGTAGAACTGCTCATGGGTGCCAGTTGAAGGATCGTAGCGAAAGAGGCGGCCTGCAGGGATGTCCGTCCAATACAGCTTCTGCTCGAGAGGATGCCAGAGCGGATTTTCTCCAGTCTCACATGCGTAGTTCGCGATCAACTCGGGGTAAGAATGCAACGTATCGGAGGCAGGCTTGTTCGACATCGAGAGGGTACTCCTTGGAAGCTTCTGATTGAAGTTGTTATGAAGATCGCGCGCGTGGAAGAAATGCTATACCTTAAGCGGGTGTTTGAGAATGAGATTTAGGGCTCGCCCCAATCGAGTCTGAGGCCATCAGGAGGTTCACATTCTTGCTTGTCATTGAGTCAGAGAAACTAGCTGTTGAGGTGCTTCCTGAGGTCGGCGGAAAGATTGGGCAGATTCGCGAGAAGATTTCTGGCAGGTCATTCCTGGTGCCGCCGCAACGACCATACTGCACCATTCCGGTTGATGGGGACTGGCTTAAACACGACATAAGCGGAATGGATGATTGTTTCCCTAATGTTGCGGCGGGACAACATCCGGACGCGCCCTGGAACGATGTGCGGTTGCTCGACCTTGGCGAATGGACCCATGGCGCATGGGAAGTTCTGAAGTTTGCCAGCACAGACATTGTCATGACAATGATGGGCACAGTGCTGCCGTATACCGCGACGAAGACGATTCGTTTTGTTAACGACGATACGTTGGAGATTGATTATGTCGTGGAGAATCATGGCGACACTTCCTTTCACTATCTATGGTCAGCGCATCCGCTCATTTCAGTGGCTGAAGATTTTGAATTGCGGATCCCCCAAGGGAAGCTTAACGTACGAGTTTTTCCACCGGATGGTTTTCGGCATAACTGGCCTATGTGTCGAGGGGTGCGATTGTCAGACGAGTGGATTCCACGCCACACTACCCTCAAGGTTTTCATCACGGGAATTAGCGAAGGGTGGTGTACTTTGCTTTTGCCTGCGCATAGGTTGAAATTCACATTTGATCTGGAAACGGCGCCGGTGGTCGGTGTATGGTTCAACAATTTTGGCTTTCCTTCCGGTGGGAAAGAGGCGTTTCGTTGTATCGCTATTGAGCCATGCACATCACCATCGGACTTACTGGATGACCTGCCGGCGGCTGCGTATCCCAGCATCGAGGCAGGTGGGCGAGCGCAATGGAAGATGCAGCTGCAGATCTTGCGTCGTTGATCCGTTTACCGTGGAATTATTCATCACGTGCGGCGGAATGGAATTAGGGCAATGTTTGCAGGTTGTCGAGAAGCGACTCCGGAACTGTGAGTTTTGGCGCAAAGCGGTCACTCGATGCAAAACGGAGTAGTTGGTCGAACAGATACACTACTTCTGGATGCGTTTCATCATAGTGTTTCCACATACCGGGCGCAGTTATGAGCAGTTTGCCGCCTCCCGCGCTTACCTGAACTATGTATCCGATACGCGACAGGTCTTTCTGTGCGCTCAGGAACTCCGACTTGGTGCGGATCGCTCCAATTGTGGGTGTTAGTTCAGTAGGCCAGGCATCGAGCGAAATGGGCGATATTCCATCCAGCAAGTTGTAAAATTGCAAATCACAGAAGCCATCGTTGGGGAAGTCGCCAAGTTCGCCGGATTGTTGGATGAGCGTGCCGACGGCTCCGCCTGAAGCAGGCAAGAACGGCACGCCCTTGGCAAAGGGTCGTTGAGGCAGTATCCAAATCACTCGACCACCCCGACGCAAATGGGCACGGACAGCTTCTGTCAAGTTATCTGTTAGCAACACCGTCTCCTGAGAACTCTTATCCTGTATGTTCTGCAGCCAAGGATAAGATCGGTGCAAAAGAGCGAGGTCGAAAGTCGCGATCATCGGCACCGGAGGAGCATTTAGAAGATGGTTTTTGGGAAATGACCAGAAACTCCATCGGTTGCTGTATGTCTTGGCCTGGGTCTGTATGCTGACGGACAATTCGAGTTTATGCGGCTTCTTATCCGCGGGTGTATGCACTACCAGGTCACCGGCGTGCGAGACCGAGCCGAGACCTATGTTAACCGAACTGATTTCTCCTGAATCAATTCGCCTGCCATCCGCGTTCCACGTCCACGAGAGCACGCCATTCTCGATTGAGCTATCCCCGTAGTTTGAAATGGTCACTCCGATTGTTTTCTCGCCGTCATTCCAAAAAGCGCGATTTTCCAACTTGGCATCGATCATCAGCAGCACAGAACTATTGAGTTCCCTGCCCTCTTCGGGAGAGACCTTCGGATGCCAGAAATAGTCTAACCAGCCTTCTTCCCATGCATCGCCTTCGCCACTGCCTGCCGGGAAGTCGACGAGTAACCAATAGTCATAACCGGTCACCCAGTTTTTGGCGCGTGCTCGTTCGATTTGAAACTTTCGACCAATCTGTTGAAGCTTGATTGAATTCTTTAAGTAGTCAGGATATAAATCCAGCAACTTGTTCGATGTGACCCACTGCTTCTTGTTTTCGAGCCAGCCGGGACGAATGACGCCCGCGAACTTATCTATCGATTCGATATCGGGCAGCGAGTCGTAGTAATCGCCAAACTCATGAAGAACGGTGGGACGATCAAGCGACTTAGGATCGAATTTGCTCACCATATCGGTGGGACGGATATCGAAACCGTCGTTGCTCATGATGAGCGTTGCAGGTGCGATTTGTTTAGCGATGTTATAAAACTCATTGACCGATTGCTTCATGCTTTGACGCTCAGCGTCGGTCTTCAGCCATTCAAGATTAAATTCGTTGCCAAAAGCTAATGAGAGTAGCGATGGGTGGTTGCGATAAGCAAGCAAAGTGCTACGGAGCTCGCTTAGTAAAAAGTCGCGTTGCCCAAAGAAAAATTGCGTGTAGGCTGCAGGCAACTCCGCCATGATGAGAATACCTACCTCATCGGCAGCATCAAAGTAGCACTCGGGCGGAGTCATCGAGTGAAAGCGGACAGCGTTGAAGCCGAAGCTTTTTGCGAGCTTCATTCGCTCTACGCAAACATCTCGCGACGCGGGAGGAAATCCGTTGAGGACTTCGATGTTGTCATCTCCGTAACCTCGTAGATAAATTGGCTTGCCATTGAGGAGCAATACATTGCCGTGCGTAGAAACCTGGCGGAAACCAAACCGCTTCTCGATATGGTCGATCTCCTTTCCATCGCGAAGCACCTGAATGGCAGCCGTCAGGAGAGATGGGTTATCTGGAGACCACATGGACGCGGAGGGCAGCGAAACTTGTACTGTGGTTTCAACTGACTTGGTGGCATCGACCTCGAGTTCTGAAGTAACAGGTTGTGCTCCTGGTACGGTTACGCGAACAGATACGGATCGTGGCTCATTTGCGGCCACACTAACATAGAACGAGGCGATTTTCTTCGCAGTATCACTACTGATGAGAATCGAACTTATGTGCGTTGGATCAAAGGCCTCTAGAGCTACGTCTCCGTAAATTCCGCCCCAGTTGGCTATGTAGTTAAGCATCCCGCTCGGCAATGTCGCTTTCTGTTTTGTGGGATCAACGACAGCAGGAACAGGTGGATTGTCGATGCGCAGAGCAACAACATTTGCCGTGCCTGGCTTGATGGCGCGAGTTACATCAAAGCTGAATGGGGAGTTGAAGCCATTGTGCTCTCCGAAATCTATACCGTTGACGAATACCCTTATCAGACGATGAGCGCCACCTATGCGCAGAGTTACGACTTGTCGGCCCCATTCAGGTGGAACATCGATACGTCTTCGATACCATGCGACACCAGAATACTGGTGACGGAGCATCCCTGACGCTTCTCCAAAATCTTGCTGCCATGCCCCAGGAACGTTGATCGATTGGTCCAGCGGTGCATTAGAGTCGAACCAATGTTCGCCTAAGCCGATATTCTTCGGATCAAGGCGAAAATCCCATTTGCCATCCAGATCGATGCTGCGACGTTGCTCTGCCTTGCCCGCAACTGTACATAGAAATACGAGCAGACACACTGTCGCACTCCTCAGATGAATCAATGGCATAAGTGTATCTCTACTTTCAATTGCAAACTTCTTCGCTCGCCAACCACACGAGATGTTCGTTGAGAACAGTCCGCCTCAGTAACTGGCATCGATTACATACAGTCTTGGTTCTGCGCCCGCAATTTTTACCCACTCCATCTCCGCATCGAAATCAGTCCAGGGTTGCCCATTTACGGTTACGCTCTTGATGCGTCTGCCGTGGGGATGCCTCAACCGGAAAAGAATTGTCTCTCCTGGTTTACATTGGTCGATGAGAAGAGTGACGTGAATCGCATTGCTGGTTGTTTTGCTATCGATTTCGAAAGAGACCTTGCCTGCCCAGCTCGGTGCGTTGGTTACTTTAATCTGCTTGCCGTCTTCGAGCCATGCACGAGGCGTAGCCTGTCCCAGGAGCAGTGTCTGAGAATCGACTTCCCTCAGAAGCATGTTGCGATACAACTCGAACCACGCGCCGTCGGTACTGGGTGGCCCGAAATATTGTCCCCAGCGCCAACGGTGTTCCACCGGCTCATAGACGCCGTGACTGAAGCCGCCAGCCATCATGCTATAGAAGGTTCGTATTGCAGCTTTCGCATCGTCGCGCAGCAGATAGGCCGTACCCTGTTGATCGTAGACCGGCTCGTTTGCGAGTCCCCAACCATGAAGAAATAAGTTGTCTTCGTGATCTTTCAGCATTCCATCAGCCAAAGCACCGGAGGCAGGCAGGGCGTTTAGGCGAATCAGGTGAAGCGGGCCTGTATCGACATCGGATGGGTACCACTGTTCGTAATTACGCTGAGGGTATGATGCATTTGAGGGTGTGTACGGAGCCCACGTGTGATCCTTCAGTTCAACCAATGGAGAAGCCACCGTGGACAAACCAACCGCGCGCTGCAGCGCTTCCTTAAATCGAGCGGCTGCCTCGCGGCACTCTTCTGCTCGAGGGTTACCAGCCTTCTCCAATGCCTTTGCCATCAGATCGAGCCCCGCGTAGAGATAGGCCTGGTTGAAATACCAATATCCTGCGCCGGTAATGTCATTCAGCGGTCCACTTATGAGTCCGCCGGTTGGCCCAGAAGCCTGAGAGGCGTTGCGAACCTGCAAGAGTGTCCAGTCGAGTGCCTTGAACGTTTCTGGAAGTGACTTATCAAATGCAGCGCGGTCGCCCGAAAGCAGATAGTTTTCCGCAATCGCGTATAGCATACCTGGCGTGTAGGCGAGCCAGTGAGCGAAGCCATCTACGTGACCATCTGGCTGCTGATTGTTACGATAGATTGCCGCAATTTCGTCCGAGGCTATCTGGCCGTAACCGCGCAAACCATACAACATAAAGTCCACGTAGACCGCTTGATTGATCGGCCAGGGAGTACCGGTCTGATCGTACGCAAAGTTTGAATAGGGAAGATCGATCTGTTGATCGGAATGTCTTCGCGGTAATCGCAAAGCATGCCACAGGTTCGCTCGGAAAAGATCATTTACTGATTTTTCAGGGACCGTAAAGGTTGCACCCTGAGCCAGGTAAGACGACCAGAATGCGAGTGTCGCCTCATGTGCATGATCGTAATCTAGGGCTTGCAAAGCTGCCCTGCTCGTCGTCGACACAGCAGGGGAAGGAAGAGTGATATAGAATTCTCGTGTTCCGGATGCGGCCAGAGGTACTGAGAGCGTTATGTCCAGGCGTTTCGGTTTCTGGCCAAGCTCACTGACACCAGACCACGCTACCGTTGCCCCCTGAGGGTTTACGTCGAGGATCGTTTCTCCGGTTGAAGCAGTCTCCCATCTCCAGTGGCCGTGATCGGTCCTTGCTGAGATTTCAGTATTCGGCCCTGAAACAAAAGTGCGCTCGTGGACAAGAGTAACCGGCACCGTTCTCTGCTTGCCCGAGAGCTCAGTCATCCTTACGCGCTGTAGCAGCACCATGGGAATATTGCCGGATCTTTGCGGAGGAGGGCCGTTGAGTGGGTAAGCAAACTGCTCGACCGCGTAGCGTACCTCGTCTCGTTCAAAGACCGTTGTCATGACTGGAAGACCATTTGCAAGGGTCTGGCTCTTCCAATAAGGCGCGATGTCCTCTGCGATATTTCCAAAGCTGAACCAGAAGCGAAAGTGGTCGGGATTGCCGTAATCGTTCCACACACCCGCACCACGATCGATGCCGAATTTTGCGATCGCGCTGTCCCAGGTCAGGCCTACGATATGCCCGGGACCTTTCTGTTCAGGGTGTTGATATCCTGGATCGCCCATATCCTTCCAGCGTTGTTTGAACTGCTCATAGGTGGCTTCGGGTTCGCGATGTACTGCATCCAGGACGCTCTTGCCCCTGTAAGGCTCGACCTGTTGCTGGTAGTCGGAGAATGACAGGGGCTTAGGGCCTGTACTGATGTACAGATCGAGGGATGGAATCCAGAATTGTTTGCCCTGCAGGAGTTGGTCGATTGTCAGAGTGAAACCGCGGGTGCCTTCGACATTGAGCTCAAAACGGATCCTGCGACTATCTCTTCGTAGAGCTGGATCCCGCACAAGGCGTTCGACAGTATCGCTATCACTGTGGGCTATCAGATCGGCCCAGATGACATGCATATCCTGCACTGGTTTTACATCGAGGTGAGGATAGGAGATGTTGAAGGCATGGGTTTCAACCTTCTCCTCTCCAGCTGTTCCCTGCCATGTGCTTTGCGGTTGAAGATTGACGTTGCCCTCGGGCACGAGGTGGATCATGAATGGCTTGCTCACAGCCGATGTATGACCGATGGAAATCTGAAAGCTTAGCTGATCGAGAGACGCAGCATGCAGTCGCGGAGCAAGGAAGACACCCAGAAAAAGAACCAGCAGGCGGCGACACCAGGGCGTTCTTATATTTCCTGAGGCTTGGGAACTCCTGATTTCAGGAGCGAGATTTGAGATCATCTTTCGGTTCCCCTGGGTAGCGGCTCTATCGCAAGGGTGCAGGAATCGAGCCAGCACTGGTTCAGCATTTATGATCTATCGATTTAAGGCGGCTCTCGCGTTGGCCATTGAGGAAGTGACGCTTCTTATCCGATCGGCGGGACGAAAGGAGATTTCAACCGAGGCTTAGAAGCACAAGTGCCATAATGCCGGTCACAAGCCCGGCGATACCGTACTTGCCGATCCTCTCGCGAAAGATGAAGACGCCTGCTGCCGCTACCAGAAAGAGATTGCCACCGGTTGTGACTGGGAAGACAATGTAGCCGGGAACGCCTTGCTCGAGAGCCATCACACTTAAGAGTTGTCCACCAAAACTGCCAAGCCCGATGCCGAGTGCCATTCCGACTTCGCGCGTGTAGAATCGGCTTCGGCTAGCGAGGAAGGTCACCAGGGCGAACGCCAGTCCGCCAGCATACCACCAAAGCAAATATTGATAGTGGTACCGATCGGCCAGTCCTTTCTCTGCCATGATTTTGAGACCAAAGGGGCCGAGGCCGTTGGCTACGAAGGCGATTAGCATGAGCCGCAGCCATTGCGATTGCTGGCTCATTGCGCATCTCCTGAGTTTGCGGTTGCAGCGACCTTCAACGCTTCGTCGGCCTGCTTATCTTTCCATAGCAGGAGGACGGATACGACAGCCAGCAGCAGGACGGCAACCTTACGTGGATTTACTGATTCTCGATAAAAAAGAATGGATGCGACCGCCGGAATCGCCGCGGAAAGATTGATGATCAGCCAACTGGTAGAGATCTTGCCATAACGAATGCCTGACATAAAGACGATTCCAGCAATGGCACTTACAACGCCAAAAGGCAAGGCGATGACATACACAATCGAAGGCACATGAAAAGAACCGCCGCGGAGCAGCAGAACAAAGAGCGCTGCAAACAACATCGACCATCCGTATGCAAGCGTGTACACCGCACTGGGCCGGCAGCCCTTGTTATCTGCAATTTTGGCGAATATCCCTATGAGGCCAAAGGAGATCAGGGAGAGCACCATGTACAGGTATCCGAGGGACATGGGCGGCTCTCCTGTTCTTGAGATATGTAAACGTTTTTTGAAGCAGGCAACGACAAACTTGTCGTTCTCTTCAATCTAGCATCGCGTTGGCCGGAGGCTTGCTGCCTGTAAGCCGAGTAGTCGAAAAAGTCCAATAGACCGGACAGCGTGCATTTCTCCAGACATATGTAGTAATGATTGGACTGCATCGCTCCGCTACGATATCTGCGGAGACCTCTGAGCAGGATGAGATAGAGGAACGCCGGAATTCAAGAGAGGGCACTACGAAATGCCGACTATCGTTCGCCACGCCAGTGAAATTGACTTTGAGAAACCCGGAAAGCATCACTATCGTCTGGCCTTCCACCTGGATTCAAGCTGGGGAAGTTCTCTAGTTCCTATTACCGTGATCAATGGCTTACGGAGTACAGATATTCTTACACCCGGCCTGGCGGCTTTTGGAGGAACGCATGGCAACGAATGGGAAGGGCAGGTAGCGGTAAAGCGACTCTGCCAGATGCTTGACCCTGAAGAGATCAGCGGAACCGTAATCTTGATGCCTCAGTTGAGTGAGAGCGCCTGCGCTGTAAATGAGCGCATATCGCCATTAGATAACGTGAATATGAACCGTGCATTCCCGGGCAATGCACGGGGAACTATCTCTTATCGCATCGCAGACTTTGTGAAGCAACATGTATTTCCCCGGGTACGTGTGGTAGTCGATATGCATGCAGGGGGGCGAGAAGGTGGTTTCGCTCTGTGCACATCTTTTCATCCAGTGCCCGACCCTGCGCAAATGGCAGAGATCACCGAAGTCGCAGCTCTGTTCGATCCTCCGTTCATGCTGATTTATTCAAGCCAGATGGCTTCTGGGCTGTTGACGGACGAGGCAGAGGCAGATGGAAAGATCGCTATCGGCGGGGAGTTCGGCTTTGGGGAAGGAGTTAACCGAAAAGGCGTGCTGCACGGTTATGAGGGCGTTCGCAATGTTTTGAAGCATTATGGGATGCTCACAGGCGAGATAGTCTCGATCGATCCAGATCGCATTGCTCCACCTCGTTTGGTGGACGCGCGCAACCTGGAAGACTATATTCCCTGCCCGCGTCCTGGCGTGTGGGAGCCCTTGGTGGATTTGGGCGCGGAGGTACAGAACAGTGAACTCATCGGCCGTCTGCATGACTTCGCTGACCACACCGCAGAGCCTCTGGAGTTGCGGGCGCATCGGAACGGCGTGCTAATCATGATGTGCGCGACCGCGAGCTGCAAACAGGGTGTGACGCTGTATGTAATTGCGCGAGACGCTTAGTCTTGTAGTCAATCTTCTACAAAAGGAAAAGGCCGCCCGGAATTCTCCAGGCGGCCTTTTTGATTTCGAGTGCTGGTTAGAGGCTAGAAGATCATCTTGAGGCCGAACTGGATCTGCCTTGGTGTCTCGGCAGAGAAAATTTGGCCGGTTGTCGATTGCCCTATCGAAGTGTTCGGTGTGTCGAAGTTAGTGTGATTCAGGGCATTGAACATCTCGAAGCGGAATTGCAGATAGGCACTTTCGGTGAAGTGGAAATTCTTGAGAAGTGCAGTATCCACGTCGTGGAATGCGGGTCCATCGAAAATGTTCATTCCAGAATTCCCGTAAGTAAAGGCTGCCGGGGCCGACAACGCGTCTGCGTTGAACCAGTTGGTATGGCTCTGGTTTGTTGGTTTCAAACCCCCGCTTAGATTGGGTCGTGTGTCGTAGCCATTACCGAGCGTTGCGCCAGGAACGTCAAAGCTCAATGGTACGCCGGAGTTGTAAGAGTAGATGCCGCTGACTTCCCAACCACCCACCACTGTATCCAAAGCGCGATTCATGGAGGAGAGGTGGCTTCTGCCACGGCCTATTGGCAGTTCATAGACGGCGTTTGCTGTCAGGATGTGAGTTCGGTCGTTAGAGGAACGGCCACGGTTATAGCCCTTGGGCGTGAGTGGCTGAACGTTGCAGTAGACGCAGGAAGCGAGGTTATCGACCATGAGTTTGCTCCACGCGTATGAGCCGGTGAAGGCCAATCCGTTGGCGAAACGACGCTCCCATTTTGCATGCAGTCCGTTGTACCAGGAGTCTCCCATGTTCTGATAGAGCACAATGCTGCTCAGGCTTGGATATGGCCGTGCTGCCTGCAGGTTGGCGTAGTCGCCCGCCGGCACGTCATCGTAGGACTGTCCTGAGATTCCGTCAACGATGTGGTTTCCAACGTAAGAAACCGTGAGCGCCGACTTGAGAGGCAATGCTGTCTCTACAGAGAAGTTCCATTCGTGAGTTTTTTGCGGCTTAGGATTCCACGCTGGGGCAGCGACTCCCGGTGGACTAAAACCACTTGGGGTCAGAGGAAATGCAGTCTCCCATTGCTGATTGGAACGAGGGCTGTAACTGGGCGTTTCGTAACCCCAGTAAGGCGGCCCGACGATCGACGAGGCAGCGATGTTGCCCTGGAAGCTGCTGGTAAAGATTCCGTAGGCGCCTCGAAACACTACATCTTTCGTAAAAGCCGGACGCCATGCGAAGCCGATTCGCGGGGAGAGAAAACCATTGCCTTCGAAGAGACCGGCGGGAATTCCAACGGTATTGGCCGGCACCCAAAGATCAGCGGTTTGCGCGGCGAGAAAGGGAGCTTCTGGTTGGGCAGACAGGTTGATTTTACCGTCGTCATCAACTCCTGCTATCACTTTACCGATCGTGGGATCGAAGGTCGCTGCGTTGCCGTCGAGGGCTCGCTTATTAAACCAGTGGTCATAGCGCAGGCCTAACTCAAGCGTGAGTGTAGACGAGATTTTGTAGGTGTCTTCTACGAACCATGCAGAGTAAGGGGCGCGCTGCATACCAAAGGGAGCGAGCGGGAAGTCTCGGGCTGCCGATGATGTGAGGCCGAGAAGGTAATCTGCCAGGCCGTTTCCGGTGTATTGGCCGTTAAACGAAAAGTTGCCTTGTGCAGCAAAGGAAGCATGCGAACCGTACACACTTCTGTTGTCGTATTCGTAGCCTACATCGAGCAGATGTTTGCCGCGGACGAGATTGAGACTCGCCTTGCCATTCCACGCGTGCGACCACAGCTTTCCATTGACTCCCCAGAGATGGCCGAAGCCGTTGTAGCCGCTGATACTGGCTGTGGGTAGACCAATGGCCGATTCGCGGCCTTGAGTTGGAAAGCCCTGAATACCCGCCTCCTCAGTGAGATTTTCTTTACCAATCTGTGGGCTGATGAACGTGTTGTACGAACGCTGATAGCCGGCAGCTGCACTGAAAATCATGTTTGGTGTGAGCGTGTACAGATAGTTGAGCCCGAAGCTGTTCTGTGTTGTAGTGTTGGTTTCGTAGAAGCTGGGGCTGTAACCATAAAACAATTGCGGACTGTTGTATCGGACCCAACGTCCGTAAATACGCTGCTTCTGGGTAAGGGTATCGTCGAGCCTTACGGTCGCCGAGCTGTTGTCTGTCTTGACGGGCGCGTTGGCGTGGAAGCGGCCATCAGCAGCGTTGGGCTGCAGCAGATATGGGAAGAAGAACTTGGAAGCGGAGTCGATGCGGTCAGCAGGAATTTGATTATCTGGGAACGGGTTGCCGGTTTCAGGGTCGATGATGGGGGTAGATGTGCCTGAGAAATCGCCGAGCAGTTCTTCGGCGGATGGCACAGTGCTATCAAAGATCGCGTCCTGCCGGACACGGAGGCCTTCATAGCTGGCGAAGAAGAAGGTGCGATCGCGCAGGATGCGGCCCCCGCCAGCTGCGCCAAACTGATTTTGAATGAGCTTGGGTGTTGAGGTTGCGAAGTAATTGCGTGCCGCAAAAGCGCTGTTTCTGGCGAACTCCCATGCTGAGCCGTGATAGGCATTTGTTCCCGCTTTGGTGGCGATGATTACCTGCAGAGGATCGCGTCCGTTTTCCGCGCTGAAGCCGGAGGACTGTACGCTGAACTCGGCGATCGTATCGACACTTGGAATGGCAGTCGCGCCTTCATCCATTGCGCCGTTTGCGTTGAAGCCATCGAGAGAAAACTGGGTTTGACCACTTTGCACGCCGACGCCTTGAACGGTGGATCCGCGCTCCGCGCCGAACTGGCCGCCCGCCTGCCCCGTGTACTGCATGCCGGGAGCGAGGCTAACGAGTTGAACGGCGTTTCTTCCGTTCAAGGGCAGGTCGTGAATCTGTTGTTGCTGAATGACCGTGCCAAGGGATCCACTCTCTGTTTGTAGCTGTTCGGAGTTCGCTTCGACGGTGATTTGTTCGCTTGACTGGCCTACCTGCAACGCGGGAGAGATTCTGCTTCGCTGCCCGATTTCGAGTGTGAGCCTATTCAGCGTCCAGCTTTTGAAACCATTCCTCGAAACTGTGACCGAATATGTACCGATAGGAAGCCCTAAGATTTCGAAATTCCCAATGTCGTTGGATATGGCGACCTTAGTGAAACCGGTATCAATGTTTTTGGCAGTAGCTTCAGCGCCTGCGACAACAGCACCGCTTGGGTCGGTTACGACTCCAAGAACACCGCCGTCATTTGCGATCTGGGCTCGCGCCACTCCGCAAAGGATGATCAGAGATGACATAAGGACCATTATTCGTTTCATCGTTCTTTCCTCCTAGTACCGTGGGCGTCTGGGGAACTGCACAATCGGTTGTCGTGAAGCAATTTTGCAATGTGAACAGGCATTCATGAACATGGCTCCTGCTCAGCAGGTCGAATCCGTCCGACCAGTCGGAAGTTACGTTTGCTCAATTTCGACAGGACTAACGATAGCCAAGCCTATTTCGGTAGGAGCGATTCCCCGGCAGGTTGCCGAATTGAACTTTGTTGAAGAGCAGACGCGCCTGGAGTTGCCTACCATATTTGAGGGGCCACGGCTCCTCGCAAAACGTCCTATTAGTCGGATGCGACAAAGAAGCAGGCCTGCATTTTGACCTTAATTGACGTTATATTGTGATATGGATTCTTTGACCGCTCCTGGAACACAATCCGTGCCGGCACTGGAGCGAGGGCTTTTGATCCTGGAGCACCTCGCAAAATCACGCAACGGCGTCACGCTAGCGCACATCACTCAAAAGCTTCAGCTACCTCGCAGTACGAGTCACGCTATCCTGTTGACTTTTCAACGCTGCGGCTACGTGCAGCGTGACGAGGAAACAGGGCGCTATAGGCTGGGTTTCCGGCTTCACGCACTGGCCAACATGGCGCTGAGCGGCACCAGTCTCCGTGGCCATGCTGCTCCGCATCTGTATCAACTGATGCGGAGTATTGGTCTGACCGTCCATCTGGCGATCCTTGAAGAGGGCGAAGCAATCCTGATTGATCGAATAGAACCCCCTGGGGCGCCTAAACTGGCAACCTGGGTGGGCAAGCGCATGGGATTGCACTGTACGGCTCTGGGTAAAGCTCTGATCGCAAAGTTGCCCGAAAATGAGCTCTCTGACATGATCCGCAGGCAGGGAATGATGCGCTACAACGAAAATACTATTGCCTCCATGAAAAAACTTCGCATGGCATGCGATAGCGTTTTGCAACTGGGCTATGCCACCGACGATGAAGAAGAAGAAATAGGAGTTCGCTGTATTGGTGCCCCGGTAATGAACAGAATGGGCCAAGTAGTTGCCGCCATCAGCATCTCCGGGACCAAGAATCAGATTCCCGATATCTCGATGAAAGCGCTCTTGGTCAAAGAGACTGCGCGAGCGTTGTCGAGTCAACTAAGCCCTGCTCAGGCATAGTCTGAATGGGGCTCCGGTTTCAAACTTTCGAGGGTACCGGCAGGCAGTAGGTTGATAGAACGGTCTGATTTGCGCGGCATGTGAATTAACTGGGTTTTCCAAAGCGTCCTCAGTATCGGACACTCCGCGAAGCAATTTACTCTCTGTCGATATTTTGTGGCCCTTTTGACGTTAGTCTGAGCCCATGAATAATGAATCAGTTCGCAGATCGAGAGGCCCTGCAACAACAGCCGATCTAGATCTTTTCAAACATGTCGAGGAAAAACTGTACACGGCTGTTATATCGGACTCCCTTGATGAGCTAGGCTATCGAGACCAGGCAATGCGCGAGTTTATGCGGCCCTTGTCTGCGCATGACAAGTTTGCCGGTTGGGCCCGCACTTTTTCTTGCGTGGATATTTATCACATCCCCGCAGATCCCTACGCGATGGAAATTGAGGCACTCGACTCCGTGCTTCCAGGCGAGGTAGTGGTGGCCTCAACGGCCGGGTCGTTGCAGAATGCACCGTGGGGCGAGTTGCTTTCCACTGCGGCACGTGCACGCGGGGCCAGAGGTGCCGTGATCGACGGGCTGGTACGCGATGTGCGCAAGATACAGGACCTTGGATTTCCTGTTTTCGCGCGGGGAATCAAGCCTGTTGACTCGAAGGGCCGAGGCACCATCATCGATTACAACGTGCCGATTGAGTGTGCGGGAACGCGTATCTGCCCCGGCGACCTTGTCTTTGCCGATTACGATGGGGTCATCGTTGTACCGGCTGAAGTGCTGCCAAACGTGATCGAGCTTGCCACAGAAAAAGTCGCTAAAGAAAATGGGAGTCGCGCTGAACTGCTCAACGGAGCCTATCTCAGGGATGTGTTCAATAAATACGGAGTGCTATAGCTTGCCGACGAGGGCGGCCCTAAACTAGCCGTTTTAGGAACCATTAGACATTACGCGATCAACCTTCGTATCGTCTGTGCCTCGCCAAAATACCATCCGAACGCGATCAGATCTTGGAATGCCGGGCTGCTTTTGTACCAGAGTCAATGAGACAAACTGGTATGAGATGAGCCATTTATGGTGCGAGGAAACGGGTTCAAGGCAGCGTTGACAATCCTTCGGGTGAAGGATTACGGGCATTCGGTCATGGAACTTCTTTATGTGGAATTGGAGTAGACGTCAAAAGTCAATGACGTATTTCTATCTAAGTGAACGTTCAACACCTGAAATAGAAACTCAGGCGTGTCGTTAGAGGACGATAAACATCAAAATCATATTCCATGGTTTGTCACTGTTTCGAATGACCAACAATACTGCTCAATAAGCGCATTGGGCTTCCATGAGAAGTCCGGCCGCTGTCAAGGTATTTTGTGGTTGGGCAAGTTTATATCCATGGTTTCCTTTGTCCGAATATGTGTTTCGTTTGGCTGGCTAGTCGGGCGTAGCAAGGTTTTCCGGTCGAAGGAAGACATGGGTATTCTTCTTTCGCGAGCTTTCGTCTGCCGAGTGTTTCTGTTGCCACCCTTGGATCTTCCAACGTCAACATGTACGTGAGCGCGATCAGGGTGCCCACTCCTTTAATCTGCTTCAGCCGTTCAGCCTCTGGATACTTGTTCTGGGCCATGGACTCGAGCAACTCATCGTAGTCGCGAATGCGTTCGCTGACTGACTCGATCTCCCTCATCAGCGGACCCAACGCGTTTTTCAACTCCGGACTCAAATCTTGGGCAGCCTTCGGCTTCATGCTGCGTGCATTACCTCTGCCAAGCTTCTCTCCATAGGACTTGGTTAGGCCGCGAGCTGCGTTGATCAACGTTGTTCGGTTATGACTAGAGCCGCCCGGGCCCGGATCACAATCAGGTCCGCTTGTGCCTCGGCGCTTCGATGCTTAACAGGGCACAAAAGCTGCGGATCGATACGCACCAGCCGCGCGAGCGTAAAAGCATCGAGACGATCATCCTTGCGTTTACTCTCCCCGATCAATCGCACGTTGCGCGCGTGCGCCACGATGGCCTCATGACCCAGTTCAATGAGCAGCCGGCTTACCCACGGTGAATGCGTCCCGGTTTCGAGTGCGATACGGCACCTGGGCATCGATCCAAAAACTTCTCTCATAGCCTTCGGCGTCGTGCTCACCTTCTGTTCCAGTAGGACATCACCAGCCTCATCCAGCATGCAATAGCAGCTCCACCTGTCGCCCAGATCCAGACCGATGGTTAGCCGTTCGCACTTCCTGTTCAGTGTCAGACCCACCGCCATAGGGTATGCTTCTTCATAGCCGGCCTCCTTTATCTCCTGCGCTTCGAGCGCGTCGATAACTTGGGAGCTTAACGCATCCCGCTGGAGGCCGGACTTCTCATCCCATCTGATGTCGTCAATTGAGAATAGACCTCGACGTTTACTAAGACATTTTTCGCATACTTCACCGAGTCGGTCCGACACGTGTCCTCTAACTGCACGTTATGCGGTGCGAGCGGTCACTCCGTGGTCTGTTGGCAATGTTCTTGCCCAAGCAGAAGTTTCTCAATACGATCCCAGTGCGCATGAGTCAGGCAACGAAGGCATTTTGCCATCCTGCTCATATACCGGCAACGTCCAGTGAGAGACCGACAGTGAAATCGTCGAAAGAAGCGTCTGCATCCGAATGGCCTGCGAAGAACCTTCAGAAGTGGTCCGTCGATCGTCGCCGCTTTGTAGGCTATGCAGCGAGCCTGAGTGCCTTAGCAGCTTTCGGAGGCAGCGTCTTCGCTCAGGCGGCCAATGCAGACGACCGTCTGCCAGACGGCAGCGAGCACGCCTCCTGGGAGCGACCGCTCACGTTTACTCGGACCTACTATGTTGACAATGGGTCCGCCCATGCCGACGACAATGGGCCCGGCTCCAGTGAGCGCCCGTTCCGCACCATTGGAAGGGCTGCACAAGTGCTTCAGCCAGGCGAGCGCGTTGTTATCGCTTCCGGCACCGATCGCGAATGGGTCCGCCCGGAGCGCGGCGGCGACAGCGCCGACAAAATGATCAGCTACGAAGCAGCTCCCGGCGCAAAGGTCTGCATCACGGGCTCGGATCTTTTGAAAGATGGGTGGACGCAGGATCCGGTCATCGCCTTTCGCCGCCCCGGCGCTCCAGACAGTACACCTCAGCCTGCGCCGCCTCCTACCTGGGGATACAAGTTCTCCGGCGCCATCTTTCCCGATGCCTACAACCCGTTCGCCCTAGCGAGCGTGGCAGGCGACCGCGCGTGGCTGGATACCAAAGCGAATGACATGGGCCCCTACTTCCGGCGACGTGCGCTGGTCTTTGCGGATGGCAAACCTCTGGAACCGGTGGAACTGCAGCGTGAGCTGCAAAGCCCAACACTCTTCAGGCCCCCGGCTCCGGGCACTCCGCAGCCCCCCAACGGGCTCCCGCCAAGAATGCGCGGCGGTCCCATCATGCAGGAGATTGGCGGTACAGAGAATGCGCGCTTCTGGCCTGACGCCAATGGCCAATCGGTCCACATCCGCCTGTCCAGCGGCACTCCTGCCGAGCATTCGATCGAGGCTACTACTCGGGAGCAGGTCTTCGCGCCTGTGCATCGCGGCCTTGGCTATATCCGCGTCAAGGGATTCACCCTCCAGCACGCCGGCAATGGATTTCCCCTGCCGCAACGGGGCGCGCTGCTCGATGTCATGGGCGGCCATCATTGGATCATCGAGAACAACACCATCCAGTGGGCCAACGCGATCGGCGTCGAGATCGGCGGTAGCGCGGCGGACCCGCAACAGCGCCCGGAGGGCCACATCGTTCGCGGCAATACGATCCGCTATTGCGGTATTGAAGGCATCGCAGGGATCGGCACCCGCGACGTACTTGTCGAAGACAACCTGTTTGAGTGGTGCGGCTGGGCCGATGCGGAACGAGAGTGGGAATCAGCAGCGGCGAAGTTCCATGGCGCCCAGAGCATGCTGCTGCGCCGCAACGTATTCCGTCACATCCGCCACGCAAATGCCGCCTGGTTCGACAGCGGCACCGTCAATTGCCGCCTCACCAGCAACGTCTTTGCAGACGTTGTCAGCGTCTCAGCCGCTGTCCACATCGAGGTCAACCTCCAGCAGAATCAGATCGACAACAACATCATCTGGGACGTTCGCAACGCTGAACTAGGCACTCCCGGTCAGCGCGGCTGTGCCGGTTCCGGAATCTTTGTCAACGCCAGCGACAAAGTCACGATTGCGCAAAACCTGATTGGTCGTTGCGATAACTCCGGAATCTACATGATCATCCGGCCGGATCGCGCCGGCACCGGGAGTGCCTCGGGTAATAAGGTCTACAACAACATCTTCACCCAATGCGACCGCTCGGCAATTGTCTTTCTCAACGCAGACAACGAATCCGACGGCAATCTCTTCGCAGATATGCCCTATCACTTTCTTGGATTTTTCACCGGTGATTCAAAGCAATATATGGCCTTGGCTGCCTGGCGAGGAACTCATGGCTGGGACAAGAACAGTGCCGTTGTAGAAATGCACATCGACTTCGATCCTGATCACCTGGAACTGACGATCATCTGCAAGGAGTCGATTCCACGAGTAAGCACCTTCAATCACATCGAGGGTGACATGTTCGGCGAGGAAACGGGAGGGCGCCGCTTCCCCGGCCCACTAGGAAATCCCGCCGCAAAGTCAGTATGGATGGTCGACCCGCGCAGGGATCGCTCAGTAGACGGGCGCTAAGAGTGCAAGGTAGACGCCGAACTTGTAGAGTTGCTGCGCTCACTCTCGGCTGCAGAATGGGATCTCCAGGCCATTGCACCGCGCTGGAAAATTCGGGACGTTGCGGCCCACCTTCTGGACACGGCCCTGCGGAAGCTCTCGTTGGTCCGTGATTCCTGTTTCGTGGAGCATATCCACCGTCTGGTCGCCGATCCTCGAACCCTGTTCCGGTGTCACAAACGGAGTTCGTGTCATCCCCCCTGGAACACCAGCTTCGACGCGATCCGCTCGAGCGGGTTTTGAGACCTTCGCTCGAGCGGATCGCGTCGAAACCGGTGGTGTTAAGGAAACATCACTCAGTTGTTGAACGACCAAAGTTGGTCAGCAGCGCCGGTGACGGTCTCCTGAGCCAGCCCTGTGCCGTTTAGCAGAGTGCTGGAGCCGTTACCGGTGGTGGCGGAAGGAATACCCAAAGCGAGGCCGCTATTTTGGTTCAACAGCTCATAGTTCCCGTTGCCCATGCTGACCACCTTCCAGATCTGGTTCGAGGTGTTCGACCACGGCCATTGATCGATCTTTGCTCCTGAGCTTTTCGACCCTTGGTAAACATCCAAGGCCAGGCCGCTGTTCGCGTTGGTCAGATAAATGTAGTTGTTTCCCAGATTCGTCACCGTCCAGGTCTGGTTGCTACCGCCAGTGGCCGGCCACATGTCCAAGAAGGCCCCATTGGTCTTGCTGTATCCCGGATCGTCGATGGTGAGGTCTGTCTGGTAGTTGGATACGACATAGGTGCCGTTGGCAATCAAGTTGGCCGTGTTGGTTGAGGTCTGCGGGATGACTACGGCGACCGAGGTGTATGCGGGCACCGTAATGCTGAAGCTGTTGCCCACTCCGCTGATAGAACTGGAGCCAATGCTGGAGTTCGGCGTAGACGATCCTTGCAGGAAGTTGGCGTTGCCGAAGGTGTATTGGGTGCCGCTTGTAGCCAGTGTCGCTCCAGAGACGCTTACCGAAACCGTGGTGCTGTTGTTCGGATCGTCGTTGATCAGAACCACGCCGACCTGACCGTCCGAGCGCCGCACTCCATGCGCGTGCAGCAGCGAGTTCGATGAACTGGCCGAGACCAGCCGGTCTCCTGGACGCGCCACAGTCGAATCGAACTGAACGCCATACCAGGGGCCGATCGGCGTGTTGGTGGTCGAGCTCTCGAGGACGCCGCTATGCAATTCCTGATAGTCGACGTTCGACGCTCCCTGCTCAAACCAGTTCAGGTACGCGTCGGCGGTGAAGAGATAGGGGAGAAGTCCACCGTTGCTGTTCGCAGCTGCTTCGCTAACGATAATCTGGATCTGGCTCCCGTTGCCGAGGGTGTAGTACTGCTGGATGGCGGAACGAAACGTCGAAACCTCGGAATTGACGTTGGTAGGGGCGGCAAGAACCTGCGCATCGGTTCCATTCGGATACCAGTGATCGATCACGAAATCGAGCGTGTAGCCGCTACCTTGGAGCCCGCTGGAGATGGCCTGCAGCACGCCTTGATTCCACCCTGGGACATAGGGGGATGTGCTGAGGAATACGCCGCACTTGATATTCGGATCGACCGCCTTCATGGCTTTGATGAACGCGGCTGCGTTCGTTCCATACGCCGAAGGCGAAAGCGCCGAATTGCCCACGCGCGCCGACGCATTCTGATTGAGAACGTGCAGATCATACTCCCAATTAAAACCGGAGTAGTAGCCGTTACCATAGATCTCGTTGCCGATCTCCCAGTAGAGAATGCCGTAGTTGTTGGTGATGTTGGCATACTGCACCCAACTCGCGGCTGTGCTGGTCGTAGCCGGGCCGTTGTTGGTTGTGTTCGAGCCATAGTTGATCGTGATCACTCCCTTGGCGCCGGAGGGCTGAATCAGGTCGGAGATCCAGTTGTCGAAGGTATCTCCGGATGCAAAGTAGCCGCCGTTGTTGAGCGTGTTGTCGCTTCCGCTGATGAAGTTGAAGATATCGGCATACGAGCCGCCAGGGTAACGAATGGCGTTAAACCCGCCTGTTTTGAGCGTGGACCCAACTCCTTGGTTGGTCATGTAGTTATCGTAGACCGACGAGCCCACGCCATAGCCTTGCGGGGGTACGCTGGGGAGGGCCGAGGAGGTGTTGATGCTGACGCTGGCCGTAGTCTGCGCTCCAATTGGGGAAGCTCCAATTACGCAGCCGAGCAGCATCGCGCCAAGAGCGTACAACCGGACGCTGTACGAGCGGCTGGCTTGCTGAGACGAATACACAGTGGTTCTCATCATGGGGGGGAACGATTCCTTTCCGAATTGAGATACCGGAGACCGGTCTTGGAGTGGCCGCTTGCTCACACCTTTGCGGCACGCAACAAGGCGAGAACCTAGACTTCGAATGCATCTCTTGGGAAGGTTAACTATGTACGACTTTGTACTCGCCGCCACTAGCGCTTGTACTTTACTGAAATAAAATAAGTTAGATCCGGTAGGGCGTAGCTGCGAAACGCTGCCGGCTCATAGGTTCCAAAATTCGGCGGCCGTCGAGCCATTTCCAAAACGCGCGCTGCATTGGCTTCGTACCACGATGACAGTTGCCGCAAATCATTTATTTTCCATCTATTCTAGAGGAGCGGTGTAGCATCAATCCGTACGAAAGACGCCGCTCATTGCAGTGCTTCAACCGATGATGGAACGATTGATTGCAACGCCCAGACACCCATCGTGCTCATTTCCGGCAAGTCGATTGCCGTTTTGAGACGGCCTCTGACCCACACCATGTCTTTCAGCTCGAAAGTCAGTTTCAACGATCCATTACTCCGACTCGTCGATTACTTCGATCGCTGAAATGGTGGCATTGTTCACAATGGGCTCAAAGGTGATATTCAACTTTCCCTGAGGGGAGGGGCGTAGATGGTGAAACGTCTCTGTCACTGCATGCAGGCTGCCTGCCTCTTTATATAGATCGAAATTATCGAGTAATGTGGATCCGTTGCAGTATATCCGGAAGACCCGATCTCCCGGCGCCCCTACGCCTGAACCCTCCGTACCGAAGTACAGCTCCGCAAAATGAAGCACGAGCGTGTAACGATCCCGTGTATCCACGGGAATGGTATAGGAGAAATGGCCGAAGCGTTCTGAACTGTAAAGGTCTGGGTCGGAAGTCCCCTCCACGCGAAAGCTGCTCTCTCGCACGTGTCCGTTGGAGAAGTAGGTATCCGGATGCCAGACGATGCCATTATGATCGGTCACCGAAGTTGGCTGGGTCACAATTCGGATAGGCGCCTGCTGATGTGGGATCCCCGGAAGCAGGGCAAGAGCGTTCAGTACGGGCATGCCTTGTTCGGCCTCGAAATCGAGGTGAAGAAAGCCGTCCTTTGCCGGTGAGATATCCCGGAAGATACGTTCATCGGCGAGGTTAGGACCGCCCGCGTCTCCGTTGATGTCAAAACCCGCCAATATGGGATTACCATTCGCGACAACGCGAAAGGTGGAGAGCTCCTTTCCGTCGGTGGCGAAATAGAGGTGCAGCTCATAAGTGCCCGGCGCGAGAGGGATGTCGTAGTGGAAATAGCCGTTACGGCCGTAGTTAAACAGCTTCGGATCGCTGGTTCGCTCGACCGAAGCTCCAGTGCGTTGCACTGTCCCACCTAAATGAAAGTAGTGATCTGGCTCCCAGCGTATCCCGATACTGTCGATGAGTGGAGCACCAGAATACCCTGCAAGAATCCGCAGCGGCACCCCTGTAGCATTGACCGGAGTAGGAGCCTGCTGAGCTTCCGGATTCTGAGTAAAACGGCCCGGCGCCGAAGCCCGCCACTGGCGCAGACGCCATAGTCCAGCCGCTACCAGAACACCGAGCACTGCCAGCCCAAAGAACAAGGGAATCCCTGATACGAAGGTACGCTTCTTTCGGCTATGCTCTTGAAAAGTGGATTCTCTTACATGGATTTTCGCAAAATCAGAATCCTCATTTTCCTTCCGTTCGAGATCGTCAGGTTGGCGACCGCTACTATTGAGATTGTTTGAGTGGACAGACTCCAGCAAATCTTCGTTAACCATGGAAGCTGGTTCCATCAAGCCAGGAGCATCGGTCGACGATTCGGAAGGGGCTATATCCTGTGCGGCGCGTTCATGCCGGATGAAGATCGGAACGTAGCTTCCGGTCGGAAGCGAAATCTCGACCAGATGCTCACGCCCTTCTCCCTGGTAGTACTCTTTCAATCTTTTTCGGAGCCGATGAGCTTCAACTCTCGCAATGGCGTCTCTTGAGGAATCAAATGAGATCTTTGAACGGCCAAAGACTTCGATTGCGATGTTATATTCGTTGATCTCATCGTGTTGCCCCTGAAAGCTCTTCTCCGCGAGATACCGCAAGAGAGCAATCAAACGCGGCTTGCCGGCTAGAGCTGCCAATACTGCTTCAAGCTCCGCGCGTTCCACATGCGCCGACTGCGGGGCGGAAATCTCTGTCATGGACCCACTCCGAATGAAGATATCCCAAGTACGTGTGAGATACCTTGAACCGTTTTACTGCAGTTTTCCGCCGAAGTTTTTTGACAAATCACCGCGCTGCATTCGCGAAGATGCTTTCTCAGTGTGACCCAGAGCGACAACCGTACATTCCTGTTTGTACGTGGCCCTTTTGCGGCGTAATGGGAACGACACCTTCGGGCTAAACACCGCAGAACCAGTACGTTCCTCCTTCCTTCCCTTAGATTAACAAATCCGTACATCTTTAACGCTATCGCGACCTGTGATTGGAGGCCTACATTGCGACCGCTGATCAATCGAGTGCAAAGGCATGATCGCCGCTCGTGAAAAGCGATCGGGTCTGAGCAGCATATCGATCCACAACGAGGCGGAACACCGGTTCCGATTTCGAGGTTCCGGTCCCCCCGCTGTCGCTGGGAAGGGCAACAGCACCGACTTTAGACATTCATAGGAGACCATTGATGAGCAACGATTCAAGCCAGAGATTTTTCTCGGGCAAGAGGCTTTTCCCCGTATTTCTCTGGACCGCGATTCTGCTAGGGACGAGCTTTACGCCAGTAGCCCACGGACAGCTGATCACCGCGTCCCTGTCAGGGACAGTCCAGGACAAGTCGGGGGCTGTGATCTCGAACGCCACCATCACGCTGAAAAACAGCCTGAACGGCGATGTTCGCTCTCTTCAATCCAATAGCGTGGGATTCTTCAACTTCGCCGCGGTGACTTCAGGCGATTACAGCGTCACGGTAACCGCACCCAACTTCAGCTCATATACCAGCACCGGCATCCATCTCGACCCAGGCGACAGCCGAAGTATGCACGGCATTATTCTCCAGCCCGGCAACGCCAGTGAGACGATTACGGTCAGTGCAGATACAGCTGGGGAAACCCTCGATTCCGGCGAACGCAGCGAACTGATCACAGCCGAGGATATAAAACATCTGTCGGTGGAGGGTCGTGATGTAACGGAGCTTTTCAAGATTCTGCCCGGATTTGCCATCGCAAATCAGGGGGTATCGAATTCGGCCTATGATCCCTCCCAGGTAAGTGTCAATGGCGCTCTTGGCAACTACTCAGCGAACGGCAACCCGGTTTCCGGTGTTTATCTTCTGTTGGACGGTGCAGACATCACCGACGCTGGTAACTACGGAGCAGCGCTTCAAAATGTCAACTACGATCAGGTTTCAGAGGTAAAAGTTCAGGTATCGAACTTCGGCGCCGACGTAGCCAACGGTCCCGTTGTCGTCTCGGCGGTGACAAAATCAGGCGGCGACCACTTTCACGGTCAACTTTACACCTTTGCCAGAGCGCCGCAGCTTGATTCCGCGGATGCATTGGGTAAGGCGACCAACCAGCCCAAGTCTCCGGACCGGGAGGTGTACCCGGGTTTTACTTTGGGAGGCCCGGTCCTGATTCCTGGTACCAGCTTTAATCACAATCGTAAGCTCACCTTCTTTGCCGGCGCCGAAGATTATGCTCAGCGCAACATCTATGCCTACGGCAGCGCTGCGGGGGCTCTGGTGCATGCGTTGGTCCCTACGCAGAACATGCGCAACGGCAATTTCAGCGCAGCTGAATTGCAGAACTATCTGGGGCCGAACCTCTATGGCAATAGTGCGTATCAGAACATCGACACCGCGCCGACATTCGCTAAAGACGGCACTCCGATCGCCAATGGGCAGATTCCGTCGTCGTATGCTGATCCGGGTTTCGCCGCGATCTTCAAGAACATGCCTCTGCCGAACAATACTCCAACCACAGCAAACCCATACAACTGGCAGTCGACAAACTTCGTCAACAATGACCTGTGGGAAGCTACTGGGCGCGTAGATCTAGCCATCTCGCAGAAAAATCATTTCTTTGGGCGTTATACGGTCGAGCGCGGCGCAGCAGGCGAGCCAGGTGCTCCCTACTACAACCAGGGCGAGCTGAATAATGCGGGCGGAGGTTTGGGGACAACCAATTCTGAAAGCGCCGCAGCCAACTTCACAACGATTTTCTCGTCTACCGCAACCAATCAGCTCTTTGGCAGCCTTGCGTACCTCAACTTCTCATTCACCAGCGCCGATCCGAGCGTCTTGACCCAATATCCTTATCAAGGGGCTTTCGCTAACAACCGTCATCCTCTCCCCGAGCTCGGAAATTACTACGATCAAAGCGGCTTGCCTCGCCAACTCACGCCGGACTATTCTCTCTCTCCCGTTTTTGCGAAGAAGTTCACTCCGCAAGGAGGAGACAATTTCACCAAGGTCTGGGGAAGACATACGGCTGTCTTTGGTGTCTTTGTTGAACGGCTGATCGCGAACGGCCGCGGAGCATTTGAAGCAACCAATGGCAGCATCAGCTCGTATTACTTCCCTGGCGCGGGATCCACTATTACCGACGTGGACGGCAGCATTGCCACCATGTCAGGAAATTGGGTCGCCAACAACTATGAAGGATATGTCGGTGGCTACTCGCAGCAGAACATTCTGACGGGCGCGAATCTCTACTTCTGGAACAACGCCTTCTTCGCCGCTGACTCATGGAAAGTGACGCCGCGCCTGACCGTTAACTATGGACTTCGCGTGCACCATCTTGGCCTGTGGAACGACTCGTATGGAAAAGGAATCGCCATCTTCGAGCCCTCTCTCATTGCCAAGGGTGCCTCCGTGTCACCTTACCCTGGTTTCGCATGGCACGCCTACGATTCCAGCTTGCCTCTGTCAGGAAACCACTCCGAGCCATTCTTCCTCGAGCCGCGTTTCGGAGCCGCATGGGATATTCACGGCAACGGCAGGACGGTTCTTCGCGGAGGTTGGGGAGAGTACAGGGCCCACGACTCACAAGGCGCGGCCGGCAATGCGGTAGCGGTAAGCCAGTTTACCGAAACGGTGAGTTACGGCGTATCTTCCCTCAAAGCCATTAGCACCCGCAACCTCAATCCAATCGTTTCACCAGCAGCCTCAAATACCATTGGACTCACGGGCGCACCCAATACCTTCTACGGATTGACTCAGGGAGACCGCGAGCAGCCACTCACCGATACCTACAGCGTTACGCTCAACCAGCAACTTCCATGGAAGATGAACATGCTGATCGGCTATGTCGGTAATAACAGCAGGTTCTTGATGAATGATGGCAGCAACCAAACTGTTTCTCTGGATAACGTCAATGCAGTTCCAATCGGCGGCTTGTATAAACCTGATCCGAATCCGAACAGCGCCTGCTACGGAAAGGTCTTGACTCCAACAGGCATCAATCCCACCGGCGCTACCTGCTCCGTTACTACGGCCGGGATCTCGACGCAGCAGACGAACGACTATCGGCCATTGAACACAGCGCTGGTGCAGTACGGTGCTATCGACGTACCGAACCACGTGCTTTTTGCGAACTACAACGGCTTGCAACTCGGACTCGCACGTCAGGCCGGCCACGTATTGTTCAATCTCAATTACACATGGAGCCATGCGCTGGGCATACACGGAGCGGATAGCGCCGGGCAGCCCGCCGATCCGTTCCATGTCTGGAACAATTACGGCCCCGAAGAATTCGACCGTCGGCATATCTTCAATGCTTCTTACACGGTCCTTCTCGGCAGCCGAGTGCATAATCGGCTCGCCGGTGCTTTTGCTAACGGCTGGGAAGTTTCCGGCATCACCACTGTGCAGAGCGGACCGGACATTGCTACTACGACGACCAATCCCGGATTCGCGACAGGCGGAAACATCGGCCAGCAAAATTTGCCCGGTGGAACCGCGAACCCGAACTACATCACCATAAGCAACACAGTGTATCTGGGAACTTCGGATGTAAGTCTTCAGCCAGCTTTGACATGTAATCCAGCATCAGGGCTAAAAAGCCATCAATTCATCAACGGCAACTGCTTCCGAACACCGGATTTGCTGCAGAATGGGCCTTATCGCTATCCGCATCTTGGTGGTCCGGCGTATATCGACAATGACCTGAGCGCTCAAAAGTCTTTCAACTTCGAGAAGACGCAGTCGATCCAGTTCCGGGTCGCGGCATTCAACTTCTTGAACCTTCCACTGACAACCTTTAGCGGTACTTTTTCGAATGAGTACCAGCTTAACCTTACAAATCCGGCTGGCACTTCATTCAATCAAGGAGTGAATGATCCATCACTGGGCTTCGGCTTCGCGCCTTACAAGACTGGACGACGAATTCTGGAACTCTCTGCAAGATACACGTTCTAAGTCAATCGGGTGCGACGGAATGTTATTTTTCGTCGCGCTCTCTTTTCGTTTTGCCGCTTCCTATAGACGCCAGAATCTACTACGACCTTGAACGCATAACTGGAAAGATGCCGCGCAGATTGAGCCGCCATCGTCATCTTCGTTCGAGGAGAACTTCGATGCTTATTGGATCGAGACGATTGGCTCAGCACGCCCGGGCGATCCGACTAGAGCAAGGGCTGCTCTGGACAAGTACCGCAATTCCGAAACGGCATGGAACAAGAAGCACGGCTGGGGCGACATTCTCGGAGTTGGCCTAGCGGAAGCGGAAGCGTGGACTCTCTTTCCGACCTTAGCCTCGCATCTCCGCCTACTCTGTATATTGTGAATGCATTCGTCCTGATAAGCGCTGTTATCGTCAGTTTATGAAATCGCTGATTATATGCTGACATATGGGGATCTATGAGTTAACGACTAAGCATGAGCCAGCAGGCGCGCGGCATGAGGAGGCAGAACGCATCCAAGCGGAGATCTCTCCTCATGCGCAAAGTTCTGGCGTTTAGACTTGCGGGTATGAGTATCCTGCCGATTCCGTTCTCGTCTCATCCTCTTTCCTGTCAGTCTTCCGTACAATTCAAAGCTGGATTCCTTCTGGTTGCCGCTGCCCTTGCTCTTCCGGCACCCTCATCGACGCAGACTCTGGAGGCGCAGCTGGGGGAGAAGAGTGAGATCACGATCATTCCCTACGCGTCGAACATCGTGCATGTGCTGATACGGATACCGGGGACGCCCGCGGCGCCTCCTTCGGGGTATGGCATTGTTGCCAAGCCTGACAGGCATGGCTGGACGGAGCGGAACGAGGAGCCGGGCGGGCCGCTTTTGCAGTCGGGCAGTATGATCGTGAGAGTCATACGCGAGCACGACGGCGACCGCGCGCCGAAGGGCATTCCCCTGGATGCGTTGAACATGAGCCTGCGTGACGTCTTCTTTCCGCCGGGCGGCCAGCATGGGGACCCTCGCTACGCTCAGCACAACGATGAGATTGCGATCACCGGAGAAGGCGGCAAGCCGCTGCTCACCATGCGCCGCTGGCAGATTGCGCCGAACGATCCTGGCTCCGGCACAGCCAATATCCCCAAGCCGGAGCGCTTCCACATCTCCGTGGCATTCGACGCTCCGGATGATGAGCATTACTACGGTCTGGGGCAGCACCAGCAGGGCTTCCTCGACCTGCGCGATCACCAGATCTCCTGCTGGCACAACTACAACGCGCCTGGTGGCGAAGAGGTATGCGTGCCGTTCCTGATCTCGACGCGGGGCTATGGGCTGGTCTGGGACAATCCTTCAAAGACGCATATCAGCCTGGGCATCAATGGCGTGAGCACCTGGTCCTCGGATATCGCCGACCAGATTTCGTTCTTCGTCATCAGCGGCAAAACGACAGACGAGATCTATGCCGGATACCGCAGCATCAGCGGTGTGACGCATCTGTTGCCCAAAGCGGCCTACGGCTATGTGCAAAGCAAAGCGATCTACCCCACGCAGCAGCAATTACTAGACATAGCAAAGGGCTATCGGGATCGTCATCTGCCGGCCGACGTGCTCGTCGTGGACTTCCTGAATATGACTCGGCAGGGGGAGATGGACCTGGACCCGGCCCGGTGGCCCGATCCGAAGGCGATGAACGATCAACTGCACAGCATGGGCTTCACGACGATGCTGAGCGTCTGGCCGCATTATTCCCAGGGAACGCAGTTCTACGAGATGTTGAAGGCGAAGGGCTGGCTGATCAGCCGGCCGGATGGAACGCCGGACCGTGGCTTCTACGCCGCATCCATAGGCCCCAATCTTGACTCGACCAACCCCGAGGCGGCGCGCTGGTTCTGGAGCCAGATTCGTGACCGCTACATCAAGCCCGACCACTTCGACTACATCTGGCTCGATGAGACCGAGCCCGATGTGGACCCTGCCAACGACCTCTTCCATATAGGCGCCGGCCCACGCTTCTACAACCTCTTCCCGCTGCTGCACACCGGCGCGATCTATGACGGCTTCCGCCGCGACTTCGGCGACAGCCGACGCGTCTTCAGCCTGGCGCGTGCCTCATACCTGGGCGCACAAAGCAATGGCACGCTCTTCTGGTCGAGCGACACTACGGCCACCTGGGATATGCTGAAGCGCTCCATCCCCGCAGGCCTCAACTTCACGGCGTCGGGGATGCCTTACTGGAACACCGATATCGCCGGCTTCTTTTCCCCTGGTCTTCCGCCGGATTACAAGCCGGAGTATCCGCCGCTGATCGACCCGACGCCTGCCCGGGAAAACATCGGCCGATACAGCGATTATCCGGAGCTTTTTGTGCGCTGGTTCGAGTGGGGAACCTTTCAACCGGTGTTACGCACCCATGGAGAGCGTCAGCACAACGAGGTGTGGTCCTACGGCCCACAGGCTGAGGCGATCCTCGCGAAGTATCTTCGCCTGCGCTACTCGTTGCTGCCGTATACCTACGCCTGCGCTCACACGACATACGAGAACGGTGCGCCGTACATGCGGGCCCTCTTCATGGACTTCGGCGAAGACCCTCAGACAACCGGGATCACGGACGAGTACATGTATGGACCGGCCTTCCTGGTGGCGCCGGTCGTGGAGCAAGGCCAGACCACGCGGCGCGTCTATCTGCCCGCTGGAACCAAATGGTACGACTATTGGACACATAAGCGCTATACGGGCGGACAAACCATTGTAGCCAACGCGGCGATTGATACTCTGCCGCTCTTTGTACGCGCGGGCTCTATCGTGCCCCTTGGCTCGGAGATCGAGAGCACGCAGCAGAAGCAGACAGTCAACAAGCTGTTGATCTTCCCGGGCGCGGATGTCTCTTTCACCCTTTACGACGACGACGGCAAAAGCTACGCCTACGAGCATGGGCAGTCAAACGAAGATCGGCTGAATTGGAACGATCAAACGAAACAGCTCCTTCGCAATGGCAAACCTGTCACCAGCAGAGAGTTCAATCAAGTAGAGGTGATTAGGCCAATGTGAGCCCTGGCTTCAGGGAAAAAGCAAACCTCGTCAGAAAGTGCCTTAAGGCACTGACAAACGTCCTCTCGGAAGTGTTGCAGTGGGTTGATGCCAAATCGCCAATGCACTCATCCACAAGTATCAGTAATGATATGTCGGCATATCGTCAGCAATCTGCCCACCCGTTCTCAAGTGGCGACTACAGGCCGATGCACTAATTGAGCAGTAGCTCAGGCCGTGAACAGGATCAATAATGATAAACGCGGTTCGCGTGGGTTGATCGTGGATCTCCGACAAAAGTCAGCCTTGCAAATCCGGCCAACGGGTTCCAAGCCACCTCATTTTCTTAATCCCATTCGAAAAGGATGGGCGCAGCTATCTTCAACACATCGTGAACGGGGCAGGCGTGGGCGACTTCTTCAAGCTTGCGGCGTTGCCGTTCATCCAGGACGACAGGGACCCGGATTCTGACAGCAACCTTGCTGATGCGGCGAGGCGCGTTTGCCATCTCTTTTTCAACGTGCGCGGTGGCACCTGCGATGTCAACTCCTAAGGAGCGCGCCGCGATGCCCATACTGCTGAGGATGCAACTACCGAGGGAAACCGACAGAAGCTCACTCGGCGAGAAGCTCTCACCGTTGCCATGGTTATCCTTCGGTGCATCAGTTGTGATGACAATCCCAGACTCGTGGGTAGCAGTGCAATGCAACGAACCTTCGTACGTGACGGTGATCGCGCTCATAGGACGTAATTGTCCCACACTACGACTCAACGGGATCGATCCCCATAAATGGGATGAGCAGGTCCTCCTGAGGAGGAGCAGACTGTTCCCATGAAGAAGCGGACGCAACACCTCATCGCGGAAGTACCCCGGAAGCGTGGCCAGGTAGAG